>Ga0209960_1000021_pt1 | contig 797200 bp, 680 predicted proteins | sample ThiBiot_500_plan_2_FD_183947 | JGI IMG/M metagenome (GOLD analysis project Ga0209960, IMG submission 183947) | Wastewater bioreactor microbial communities from Cape Town, South Africa - Thiocy_expt_500_plan (SPAdes) | ecosystem: Engineered > Bioreactor > Thiocyanate-remediating >... | reverse complement strand
TGGCTTTTCCGACATGCTACACTCCCCGTCGGGTTTCCCGTTCGGATAAGTCGGCTGTTGATGGGCGTTATAAACACTTGCCCAGTGGTTGCCAAACCACATTCACTATATGCCCTTATGGGCGCACGAGGTATTCCTCCAAACTAACTTCGGTGGCATAGACTGCCGAGTGCGTACCACCTAAGCCAATCCAAACCTCCTTGTACAGTCGGCTGGCATCGTTGTTCATATTAATGGAAAGCACCTGACCTTTCTCCTTATCGGTAAGTCCTAGCATTGCCTGTATATCATCGAACTTGTTCATATACTTGCGTTGGTCTAGGAGTATCTTGCAGTCGGAATTGTTGATGATACTTTCTTTCACAATAGGCGACTGGATAATGTCATCGACCTCTTGCGTTACGACAATTGCTTCACCGAAAAACTTCCTAACCGTTTTGAAGAGATATTTTATATATTCCGCCATTCCTTCCTTCGCAATCGCCTTCCAGGCTTCTTCGATTAAGATGAGCTTACGGATACCTTTTAGCCTTCTCATTTTGTTGATGAAGACCTCCATGATAATGATGGTCACTATCGGGAATAAAATTTTGTGATCCTTGATGGCATCAATTTCAAACACGATGAAGCGTTTGGAAAGTAAGTCTAATTGCTTATTGGAGTTTAACAGGTAATCATATTCACCACCTTTGTAGTAAGGTTCGAGTACATTCAGGAAATTGGCAATGTCAAAGTCTTTTTCCCTTACCTGTTTTTCCTCCAATACCTTGCGGTAATCACCTTTTACATATTCATAAAAGCCATTGAAGGACGGATACACATTCTCCGCTCTGATGCGTTCGATATACCCGCTTACTGCATTGGAAAGCGCAACTTCTTCTGAACGGGTTGGCGGCTCATCGTCACGTTTCCATAAGGTCAGTATCAAAGTCTTGATACTTTCCCGCTTCTCAATGTCGAACACGCCATCATCGGTATAGAATGGGTTAAAGGCAATGGGATTATCTTCGGTATAAGTGAAGTAAACACCGTCTTCGCCTTTGGTCTTCCCTTTAATGAGTTCGCATAAGCCCTGATAAGAGTTACCCGTATCTACCAACAGTACGTGTGCGCCCTGTTCGTAATACTGCCGTACCATATGGTTTGTGAAAAATGATTTACCCGAACCAGACGGACCAAGTATAAACTTATTCCGGTTGGTGATGATACCCCGCTTCATTGGCAGGTCAGAAATATCCAAATGGATAGGTTTTCCAGTAAGCCTGTCGGCCATCTTGATACCGAACGGCGAGGGCGAATTGTGGTAGTTGGTTTCTTCCGTAAAGAAACACAGTGCAGGCTCAATAAATGTGTAAAAACTTTCTTCACTCGGAAAGTCGCCTGCATTGCCGGGCATACCTGCCCAGTACAAAGTGGCTACATCCGTGGTATTGTGGCGTGGCTTACATTCCATCAGCGCCAACGCACTACCGCAATCGTTCTTTAGCTGTTTCAGTTCCGAAGGGTCTTCTGACCAAGCCATAATGTTAAAGTGCGCACGGATAGAAGACAGCCCGAAGCTGTGGGCTTCGTTCAGGTACTTCTCTATCCACTCTTTGTTGATCTGGTTGGCACGGCTGTACCTTGCCAGTGAGTGCATATTCCTTGCGGACTTTTCAAACTTTTGTAAATTGTCTTCGCTGTTATCTAAAAATAAATACTGGTTATAGATATGGTTACAGCTAAGGAGCAGACCTACAGGTGCGGCGAATGACAAACGGCAATCACTCCGGTCGGTAGAGAGCTTTTCAAAACGGGTATCTGCCGATACAGTTCCGGGTAGATCGTCTGTGTCAGAAAGCGTGTGCAGGCTTAGCCTCTTGTTTCCGATGCGTACTTCTTCTGTACCGAGCGCGATGTCCTGCATCGGTGTTCCTGCTTCCCTTGATAAAGTGAGATACTGCTCTAACAATCCCTGTGTGTCCTCCGTTCCGATAATCTCCTCTTCTGTAAGGCGTTTCAGGGTTATAAACCCGCTATCGTTCACGATACGCTCAAACTGGGCCACCGCCTCCATGAAGTGGTGTATCGTTTCCTTGTTCCTGATTTCCTTTGGTATCAGTGTGCCTTTACAAAGCGAACTGAAGTTACTTTGCATCCGCATCCTATCCTTAGTAGTCTTGGTCAGGAATAGGTAGCAGTAATGGTTTAGAAACGGCCGCTCATTGAAATGGCGTTGGTAGGATTTTGATAAAAAACTCTGGTCTTCCATTGCCAAATCCGGCGAATAGCTTTCTTTGATGTACCAATCCTGTTTGTGAATGACCGTAAAATCAGGCAAGGTTTTAATCGCCTTGTGCCAGGCGGAATGTATCACTTCATACTCAACAGAAGCTACTGTGAACAGTTCCGGCAAACGCACTTCAAAACAAGTGGTAATGTCTGCATCTTTGGAAAGAATGCAATTGTTCTCTACTGCCAACAAAGGAAATTTGTTTTCCAGTGTAGTGGTTTTTGCTACGTTTCTCATACGGTGTTCTGTTTAGGTGTGAATTTTAAATAGCGGTGTACAGGCTTGCGGCAAATGATATAGCGGGGGTGCCTTTTGTTTGCTGCAATTTTCATCAAGCCGTGTTCGCCGTACTTCCTGTTTAGCGAAAAAGTCTGCCATACAATGAGCGAAGCTCCACCTGCGCCAAGGAACAAGCAGATGTAGGAATTTACACCCGCCATATACAGTACCATCACGAAGATCAGCGTACCGAGCAGTCCGCCGGCGAAAATGAAAAGGTATTGCGCTTTGAGGCCCCTAAATTCCACCGTTCTTCCGATGCCTTTATTGATATGATAATTCATAAGGCACAGGATTAAAGGAAGAATGAGCGCAGGATAGTAGCTGCAACAATCAAGAAGATACACGCACCAAACCAGCTTGCGGCAGTTTTAGAAGTGTCGGGGTCGCCGGAGCTAAACTTGTTGTACACCTTAACGCCTCCGATGAGCCCAACCACCGCGCCGATGGCGTATATTAATTTGGTTGCGGGGTCGAAATAGCTTGTTACCATTTGGGTAGCTTCGTTGATACCTGCAGAACCATTTCCCTGTGCAAGAGCACCCATTGCTGACAACGTTGCCACTGCTGCCAGCAAAACTTTTTTTCTCTGTTTTTCCATAATTGAAACACATTAATTTGTTACTGTTTATCCCGCACCTTGCGAGCTTTCGGAACAAATGTCTAATGGAAAAAGAGGCATTGCCCTAAAGTGGCAGTCAGAGGAAGTATTTGGCCGCGAGTGGCATTACAGCAGATGCTTAGCCATAAAAAAACGCCAAACTTTTTACGGTTTGACGTTGGTTGACCAGGGAGGTATTCTACATTTTCCGCCCTTTTTTACTTTGTTGGTTCTGTGAGGTTTTAATGGGTTTGTTCTGCTGCTTTTCTCTTTTTAGTTGCGCTAAATTTTCTTTGATTTTTTGAGGAACATAGATGTCTTCCCATTTGGCTTGTTTCGCGGTAAAATTCATTTGTAATCCTGTTTCCCTCAACCCGTCTTTAAGATCGAATCCGTGCAGTCTGTTCCAACCTATCGGGTCCATTTTAATCTCGCTTGGTATTTCCACTACTACCAGATCTTTAGGAATTTTGGTAATGGTTTCATAGTCTATCTCACCCAATTCTTTTTTTTGACGATTATAGGGTATGACATATTTTTCAGTTGTATCATTGAAATAGTCTTCAATTTGGGAGAACCCAATACCATTGGATAAAAAATCATCTTTGGGCCTAAGTTTATCCATTCGCAAATCCACATAGAATGTGTGCTCCTCAATTTCAATCGTAGGTAACATCCCCTTGTTTACCCGCATGTCATAAGCTTCCTTAATCATTATATCCAAATCGCTATTTTGACGAATATAGTCAAGGGAGCAATTGTACTTACTGCTCATACCCGTCGGGTCAATATCGCCCATTCTTGGTACGGTAATAATAGCAAAGCTGTGTTTTCCGGTAATGTAGGCATCTATTCCATTTTCTGTTCTGTCTGCATCAAGGCGTTTGGAGTTTCTGTTGTACACAAACTCATAATGTGTACCATAGTCTTTCATCTCGTCAAAAAACAGTTTCCTTTCTTCAGGTCGGTATTTCTCGACTAATGCTAGTTGGTTTATATCGAAAAGATATTTAGTTCCGTCAATTTCGATTTCCGGCTTCCCTTCCAGCCAATCAATATAGCCCTTTGCGTCGTCAATATTATGAGGAAATGTCTTCCTACTTCCTGACATTTTGCTGTCGTCCAGTCCAACGATATACCCATATTCAGGAAAGTCCTCTTTTCGGTAGGTGATGATAAGATTGTCTGTAGACTTTTCCGGTACATTGTTCTTGTGACTTGCTATTATATGCCCTCTATATTCTTCCAGAATATAATCGGGATCATCTTTTTTAATCATAATTCTATACTTAAATTATTGCAATGATTACATTCTGCGACCACGATTACGCTTATTGACTAAAGGTTTCGTTAGACCAGATTTTATCTTTTCTACTTTTCTTTGTCTCAATTCTTCCAGATTTTCTTTGATAATATCGGGCAGATCTGTTTTTTCCCAGGGTATTTTGGGGGAGCTGAAGTGCATCCTGAGGTTTGATGTTTTCAAAGCAGTTTTTGCGTCCCGATTATTCTGCCAATTCCAGCCTACAGGATCTAGCGAGAAACTGTACGGTAGTCTGACTGCTATAAGGTTTTTTGGAATTTCCGTTATCTTCAAATAATCGAGTTCTTTTATTTCCCGTTTTTTGGGGTCGTAGGCAAATACATTCTCTCCGAGTACCTGGTCATACTGTGTGAAAGACGGTATAGGTATTCCCACGGACTGTGGATCGTCCTTCGGAATAAGCCGATCTTTGTCGAGCACCACATAAAATAAATCTCCTGCAATATCTATGGTCGGAAGAACACCTTTATTTACTCTGAGATCAAAGGCCTGTTGGTCTACCATAATTTCAAAATCCGTTTTCCCTTTTAGCTGTTCCATTGGTACTTGATACCTTTGCGACATACCAAAGGGATCAAGTTCTACCAACTCAGGTATTTTTATCCTTACACTTTGTTCGTCTGTCCAGATGGTATGGATGTTCCTGCTATCCAGCCCATACTCAAATTCATATCCCCCAGGTACATCGGCCATATAACCAAAAGGAATAAAGTTGTTTTCATTTGCTCTTTCTTTCAAGCTTAGACTTTCTACATCAATAAAGAAATCAGTACCATGAATATTGATGATTGGCAATTCTCTTTTCATGATCGTATGTTGTTATTTGTTCATAAACAATAAAGGGGAATTGCCTTTCAGACAAACTCCCCGATATCAAAATCCTCGAGATTATTTTTCCGCATTAAGGAAGAGCGGACTTCCGTTTCAGAAGTGATTGTGCTGTCCAAAAGTTCGGCAATCTTTCGGGATGCACCCTCAATGGAATTTTCCAGCAGGGCGAATAATTCAGTCCCTTGTAATCTTTGAACTATGGCTACCGCTGTTTCCTTTTGAGCTTGTTCCAAACTTTCTTTTTGGAGCAATGCACCTACGGAGCTTAGTTCTTCATAGGTAACCCCTTGGGCAAGACTGCTATCGCCACCGGATACTCCATACCTGTTCCATTCTTCTTCCTCTTCCTCCAAATCAGGCATATTTCTGAAAACATCGTCCAGCTCTTCCTGCGGAACCTGAATACTTACATCTTCGTTCTCGTCGTAATCAATGTCTAAATTAGCTGGGTTTATTTCCGGTTCTGCTATTTGGCTTTCATCGGCAGTGTTTGGCAGTGAAAGGCTTCTTATTGGCTTGGGTTGTCCCATAATACCGGGCAGGTTCAGGTTAACTTTTTCCTGTTTGGGCTTTTGCTCCAACCTCTTATGAATGACAATCTTATCCTGCAAAAGCAGTACAATCACGATTAGCAGGCATATCACAATTACTATTTCCATAAATCGAGAATTTTAAAACAGCGCTTTGTATTTTTCTTTATACTCCTTTGAAATTGCATCTTCAAACGCTTCAAAGTGATGGTCAAGTATATTGTTCAGATAGGCGAACAACGGTATTTTGTCATCGCCAATTATTTGTACAATACGAGTCAATCGTTCGTGATGCTCCGGGCTTAGGTAGATGCTCTTGTTACCTCGTGCCTGCACTGTATCCATTTGCAGAAATGTTTGCTCATAGCTTGTTTGTACTTCGTTTTTTGTGATGGCGGAAGTATTGTCTGCAACAATAGCGTTCCTCTTTTTATTTGCATTCTTCATTATAAAATGGGTTTAAAGCGTTCGTTGAAATAATCTGTAATATCGTCCCCGAACTCCCTAAAGTGGTGTTCAAGGATATTGTCAATGTATGAGTAGAGTGTTGTTTTTTCTTCCCTCGTTAACTGCACAATGCGGAGCAGCCTTTCGTGATATTCAGGACGTATGTAAACCACTTTGCCGCTTCGACCTGACGGAAAGCGGTTGACCAAAAATGTTTCGTCATAGTCCGCTTTCTTTGACGAATTGCTTCGGGATTTTTCCCTGGTTTTGGGCTTGATTTCGTTTGGTTCTTCCTGTTGCTGATTATTTTGAGGTGGAGCAACTGGCTCATCACCGCTGATGATGTTCATCAAATAATCTTCATCAACATTTGGCTTTTTAAAATCTTCGTTTTTGTTATCTGAACTCATAGCTGAATGACTTTATAGATGTATGATTTTTAAAAATTCTTCGACAAACAAATCCATTTTGGTTGCCTTCATCAATTGAGGTTCTGCGGGTAGCAGGCTTGAACGGAACACATAATTTTCGGTATCGTCCGTTTCCTTTCGGAAACGCTTACTGTCCATTATCCTTGTTTCCATTATGGGCAGGTTGAGTGTTTTAATGACACTTTGATATGCCTCGTACAAACCTGTTTTTTCCCTACCGTCCACTTGGTTCCAGAACAGCCACAGCTCTTGTTGCTCATTGCCCTCAATAGTTTTGGGCAGTTCAAGAAAGGCTTTGGTAAAGCCCAATGTGCTTTCCACTACTAAGCGGTCGGCTGTAATGGGTGAAAAGATAAAGTCCATTATTTTTAAGGTTGTCAATACACCTTTAGTATTGGCAGTTCCAGGCAAGTCGAAGAAAATAACATCGGGCGCAACTGCCGACTGGCTTACATATTCCGACGCTTTGTCCAAAGCATTTTCAGCCTTGCTTTTGATAATCGGATATGCCTTCTTGTTGATGGTCTGGAATTGCTTCATTGCCGCTTTTTTGTGGTAGTCATTCTGCATCAAGGTTTTCTTATCCCGTTCACGCATATTGGTCAGGCTGTGCTGTGGAAAGTCGCAGTCCATTACTAACACATTATATCCTAAACGGTAATGAAGCACACTTGCTAGCAAGGTGGTCATTGTTGATTTTCCCACGCCGCCTTTTTGGGTAGAAAAGCTGATTTTTAAGGTTTTCTTCTTTGTTTCCATTATTTAAAAATTTATTGTTACACGCCTTGCTTGTTTTACAGGTTTAAATATTTGTCTATTGGAATATTCCTTTTTCACTGTATTCCTGCATTGGCATTTTGGAATGTTCCTGTGCCGTTTTACGCTTTCCCTACAACCTTGTAAGGAGTATGATTTGGCAGGTTGTAAACCTTGCAGAAAACAAAATGCTTTACCGCTTTTATGCTTTTACGTTTTTATAGTTTTATGCTTTTAAAACCTTATGCTTTTATGGCAAACTGCCTGTTTGCAAACCCGATTTTCTTTCCTGTTTAAATACATTTTTTACTGCCTGCATTAAAACTGTAAGGCAAATAAAACGGATAATTTACCTGCTGTACGATATATGGCAGTGTTTGGCGTTCAAAGGCAGTGTTTGTCCGGGTATTGCATTGCAATACTCTTACATACAGTTGCTTACTTTGTAAAATGATTTTTATTAACGGATTTATGCAAAAGACTTTTGACAAATCGGAGGGTAACAGCAACGGCATCGAGCCGTTTTTCCCTGTTACATTCAATCCGTCCCGCAGGGCGGATTTTTGTGTTCACCGGAACACGGCAAGTTGTGTTTTGAGGCACTCGAAACCGAGTTAGTGCCTCAAAACAACTTGCCCTTTGCAGGGGGCAGAAAACACCTTCCGAAGTCAGCGTTTTGTATGAATTTTAAAATGGATTTGTGATGAACGAGAACAGAAACAAAAAACAGAATAAGGGTGGACGGACACCCAAAACAGACCCAAGCATCCACCGCCACGTTTTCCGTCTTACAGACGAAGAAAACACGAAACTTTTATCGCTTTTTGATGCATCGGGAATGACCAATAAAGCAAAATTTATCATCGGCTTGTTGTTCGGTAAGGAAATGAAATCAGTAAAAATTGACAAAGGAACGGTTGATTTTTATATGCGATTGACTTCGTTTCATAGCCAATTTCGCTCCGTTGGTGTGAACTATAACCAGATTGTAAAGCTGCTGTATAAGCATTTTACCGAGAAAAAAGCGGCTGCATTCCTGTACAAACTGGAAAAACAGACGGTTGAAATGGCGATGCTATGCCAAAAAATCATTCAACTTACCGAAGAATTTGAAGCAAAACACCTGAAAAAACAAGCTTAGAAATGATAGCAAAAATCGGTAGAAGCGGAAATTTATATGGGGCATTGGCATACAATCAACTCAAAGTGGAGCATGAAAACGGACAAATTTTGTTTGCCAGTAAGATGATTGAAACCGCTAACGGGCATTATTCCGTAGCACAATTAGCCCAATCTTTTGCGCCTTACCTAATAGCCAACCGCAATACCGAGAAACATACGCTGCATATTTCGCTCAATCCCGACCCGAATGATAAGGTAAGCAATGAAAAATATCGGGAAATGGCAGAACAGTATATGCGGGAAATGGGTTACGGCGAACAGCCTTTTGTGGTGTTCAAACATACCGATACCAGCCGCAGCCATATACACATTGTATCAGTTTGCGTGAATGAGCAGGGAAAAAAGATCTCGGACAAATTCGAGAAAATGCGGTCGATGAATGTATGCCGTGAACTGGAAAAACAACACGGGTTGATACCCGCCACCGACAAAGAGCGTAATCAGACTGATAAGGTTTTCCGTCCGGTTGATTATCGGGCAGGCGATGTTAAGAGCCAAATCGCTTCAGTCGTTCGTCACCTGCCAAACTATTACCAATATCAAACATTGGGAGAATATAATGCCCTGCTTTCCCTGTTCAATATTACCGCCGAGAAAATAGAGGGCGAATTGCAAGGGAAAATGCAGCAGGGCTTATTGTACATTCCATTGAATGAAAATGGTGATAGAGCCGGGCATCCGTTTAAGGCTTCATTATTCGGGAAGAGCGCAGGGCTTTCGGCTTTGGAACTGCATTTTGCGAAATGCAAAACGGCTTTGAAAACCAGCCCCACCAAACAGACCTTAAAATCCGCCGTTAGCATTGCCCTGCAATCTACAACTGATGAATTGAGCTTTAAAAAGCATTTGGCAGAACAAGGTATTAATGTCGTGGTAAGAAGAAATGATACGGGCCGAATATACGGAATGACATTTATAGACCACAACTCAAAAGCTGTATGGAATGGTTCACGTTTGGCAACAGAACTTTCTGCCAACGCTTTTAACGATTATTGGAATAGTAGTCGTCAATCGGAGAAAAAAGAATCAGGCATACGACAGTCAAAAACACCCACATCAGATGATGCAGATCTTCCCGAGGAAGCCCCACACCATCTGTTCAATTTCTTAAATACTGACAAACATGAAGATGGTTTGATCGAAGCGTTGGGCGGATTGCTTCCCGAAGCTCAAGGCGAAGATTACGAGGAACAGGATTTTGCTAACCAAATGAAAAAGAAAAGAAAACACCGCAGAAATTCTGGATAAGCAAATTAAATACACTGGTATATTAAGACGGATGCTGAATTAAAAATAGGTTGAGATACCAAAACTAAAACCACCGAGCAATACAGGCGGATTCGCAAAGAAGTCACGGCTACGCTGGTGCCTGTAGTTCAATCGCAATACGGTTTCAGAATTTGGACGGAAGCTCAATCCTCCCACCACACTCCACAGATCTTCACCAATATTATCGCCAGTTTCCCTAAGCTTCCCCACATTCCAATCCACATATTCCAAACGGCAGGCAAGGCTTAGGGATGCTTTTGGCCATCCCAATATTTTTCGTTGTAAAACAGGTTGGACGATATCGACAAATCCGCCTTGTTGCCGCTCACCATATTGTTGAGTATAACTTTCCGGAACCATTAGTTTAATCCATGCCCATTCACCGGTAATAAAAGTCTTTATGTGCGGAATCTTCGTGTTAAAATCAACTGCATATACACTCAATGTCCGTTTTTCGTCGATAACGTTGCCATTGTCAACGTACCTGTTGTAAATACCACCCATGTAAGAAATGCCAATTTCACCTATCCTGTTATTTCTTGCTGCCAGTTTTCCTGAAAAGAGTGGTTGCCCGGTGAGACTTAACTCGAAACGGTCGGTGTTGGATTTTGTCGCAGCCAGGTACGTTTTGCCCTGTTCATTGTTAATGATGGATTGATCAAATCCTCCCGAAACATAAGCTTCATAACCGAACATCCAGTCGTCATCGTAATGTTTACCATACAATCCGAATCCGGCGTTGCTCCAGGTGGAAGGCAAAAGCTGTGTCGCTGAAATTGGACGGTCTGTAAACTCCCACTTAGGCCCGTCATGGTTTTGATTGAATGCACCGATCGGACTAAGGATAATCCCCCCACGCAAGTTCAGCAAAGGATGAAACTCCATGTCCAATGCCGCAAATTCGATGTTGATCTCCTTGGTACCATTCTCAAATTCAAGCTCGCTCATGAACTTGATGCGCTTGCTGATCGTGGATGCCATAAAAATGGTGAACCTCCTGAATTGGAACTGGTTTCCTTGGCTTACCCCGTCCTGGCCAATATGTTGCCAGTTGGCCTCCATATATCCACCCACAGATATGGGCAGTTTGCCTGCTGAAAGCATTGGTCTATTATATATCGCATCCATATTCATTGTATTGTTCAGTGAATCCCTGTTTTCCGCTCTCCTGAACAGGGTAGAATCAATCTGAGCATGAACCAGCGCCGGTACAAACAGACTAACACTGATTAAAAGTGTGACGTAGTATTTTTTATGCATGTTTAAGTGATATGTTGAGTTGGTCGTTAACGATATTTACAGAAAAAGAGCGCAAGCTCTCCCGGGCTGGCCCATTTTGTACCTGCCCTTTGTTGTTGAACTCACTGCCATGTGCAGGACATTGCAGTATATCGCCGAAAGCCTGTAATTCAGCGCCCTGATGAGTGCATTGCATAAGCACCGCACTGTATTCGCTTTCTGAAAAACGGAATACATATATGGGGTACCTCAGTTGGCCGTGTTCCACAATAATGTATTTTCTATAGATTTCCTTTCCGCCCTTACCAGAAAGGAAACTGCTCAACGGAACGGAAAGATCGGAGCCCATAATCTTACCTGATATGGACTTCCCCGTAGCACATCCTTCCAACAGTACAGGTGCCAGACCTGTACCGAGGCAGGCAAAGCCACATTGTTTGATAAATTGCTTTCTGTCCATATTATAATGATTTGAGGAATTTGATAATCGCGGCTTTATCTGTTGGAGACAGGTTGTTGTACTGCTGACGGGAAGCTACCGCTTCTCCTCCGTGCAGTTCTATTGCCTGTTCAATGCTGGTTGCCATGCCATCGTGCATCAGGAAATACTTTCCGCCCTGTGAATTAGGTGAAAGACCCAGCCCCCATAATGGCGGTGTCCTCCATTCATTGGTCTTTGCAGTACCTTCGGTGTATCCATCATCCAGGCCCGAACCCATATCATGTAGCAACAGATCGGTGTATGGATAAAAATCCTTGAATGCAAGTGCCGAAATCGGGGCATTGCCTGTAGTTAGTTTGGGTTTGTGGCAACTGCTGCAATTCACTTGCGTAAAAAGGGCTTTCCCCTTTATTACATCCGCATCGGTCTGATTACGGGGGATGGGTGCCTTCAAGGTTTGTAAATAAAAACCTAGGTTGTTCACTCGCTGGGTGGAAATTTCTGGATCTACTTTCTGCCCGGAATACACATCTATGGGATGGTAGAGCGTAGATATCCCCATATCCTGTGCGAGTGCGTCTACCGTCTGCTGAAGAAGATCATAAACACTAGCCTTCTTACCGAACCGCCCGATATACCTGCCATTGTGAGAAACGCTTCCGCTACGGGGATTGATATAGGATGGGATATTTATCCAGTTTACCCTGCCGGAGATGCCGTCCCCATCCAGATCATTTGGATCAGCCATTTGGAGCAGTACATCATCAGGAACAAATTCAAGAAGCCCCAGTCCTGTAACTGCGGGGGGCGTAAACCTTGAAAAGGCCGCTCCCGGAGGTAAAACTTCCGGTTGATAGCCTGGGATAGCTCTGTTCTGTAACTGTGGACCGCCCAGATGCAAAAACTGGTTACCCGTTTCGTCTACCTGGCCAAAACGTGTCAATGTGCTGAACGGATTTCCCTTACCGTCTCCTGCATGGCAGCTCACGCAACTGTTGGAAACAAACAAAGGACCTAGCCCCTTTTCAACGGTAAATACTTCATCATTAAAGGTTCTGTCGCCATCATTGAAGCGTTGCATTTCCGAAAGACTAAGCCCCTCAATCGGACCGTCCAGCAAGCTGTCTTCCAAGGGCAATCCGGGCTCAAACTTTTCGCAGGCCTGTATCCCGACTATCAGGGCTATAATTCCCCCGATGATAATTTGTGATTTTCTCATTTGCTACTTTTTTTATTCATTACTTTTCAATTTGGCTCATTAAATAACAGGAATACTCTATAAGATAATACTAAAAAATATTCACAGACTAATTTAAAATATAAATTAGTCTTACAAAAATAATAAGCTAGACTATACTAACAAATAAAGTTTGTTTAAAATGTTAGAGCGGTCTAATAATTTGTAGATTTGTTATATGATTTCGGAAACTGAAGAAAACTACTTGAAAGCTTTATTTGTCTTATCCATTGACAAAGGTGAAGTGAATATATCGGAGCTGAGTAAGCAATTGGAAGTTAAGATACCTACAGCTAATAGCATGATGAAACGCCTTGCCGAGAAAGAGCTGGTCATTTATGAAAGCTACAAGCCAGTCAAGCTTTCTGCGAAAGGAAAAAAGGAAGCCGCCCTGATAATCAGGAAGCACCGGCTTACCGAAATGTTCCTAGTGGAAAAGATGGGCTTTGGATGGGAAGAGGTTCATCTTATTGCCGAACAGATCGAACATATCCGGTCAACGGCATTTTTCGAGAAAATGGATGAATTACTTGGGCATCCGAATGTTGACCCTCACGGATCACCGATACCGGACATAAACGGAAAGATCACAACCGAACACTATCTGAGGTTAAGCGACCATAAGAAAGGAGATAAGGTCGAATTTATGGCAGTTTCCCATTCTTCCGAAGATTTGCTGAAATTCCTGAACAGCAAGGAACTTGTACTGGGTACTGTTTTGTTTATTGAGTCCATAGAACCATTCGATGGAACAATGTCGGTTTCCTATGATAAAAGACAAAATGAGATGCTGAGCAGCAAAGTCTGCGACAAACTTCTGGTGAGAGGAGCTGAAGGTAATTCCTAAAATCAATCTGAAAATTATAGTCTTCCCGCCAAATACTGCCACTCGATGCCACTGGCTGCCACATTCCTATAGCCACCCCTTATAGCGTTTAAATTCACGCCCGAACATTAAAACTAAAATAATGCAAGGGGAAGATGATTTAAGAGGGTTAGTCAAGATAATGGCTTTTATGCGGGCAGTGAGTATTCTTTTGGTACTGATGCACCTTTATTGGTTCTGCTACGGTTTCTTTTTAGAGCGTGGCTGGACGTTGGAAGTAATCAACAAAATATTAGGGAATTTTGACAGAACTGCTGGTTTGTTTTCACATACCCTTTATACCAAAGCATTTGCTCTGGTGTTGTTAGCTTTGAGTTGTTTAGGTACAAAGGGCGTAAAGAATGAAAAAATAACATGGTCAAAAATTTACGCGGCTTTAGGCGTTGGTTTTGTGCTGTTTTTCCTGAACACACCATTGTTAATACTATCTCCCGCAACAGGTACATTTCTGTATATCCTTACTATTTCGTTAGGTTATATCGCCTTGCTTATGGCTGGGGTATGGATGAGCCGCTTGCTCCGCACCAATCTTATGGACGATGTTTTCAATAATGAAAACGAAAGCTTTCAACAGGAAACCAAGCTGATGGAAAACGAGTATTCCGTCAATCTGCCCACCAAGTTTTACTACAAAGGCAAATGGAACAACGGTTGGATAAACATTGTAAATCCTTTCAGGGCATCTATTGTACTCGGTACTCCAGGTTCCGGAAAATCATATGCTATCGTAAATAATTACATCAAGCAACAGATAGAAAAGGGCTTTAGTATGTATATATACGATTTCAAATTCGACGACCTTTCTACCATCGCCTACAATCACTTACTGAAACACCGGGACAAGTACAAAGTGCAGCCCAAATTCTACGTCATCAATTTCGACGACCCTCGCAGAAGCCATCGGTGCAACCCACTCAATCCCGACTTTATGACGGACATTTCAGATGCTTACGAAGCGGCCTACACGATAATGCTGAACCTAAACAGGTCGTGGATACAGAAGCAGGGCGATTTTTTCGTGGAAAGCCCAATTATTCTTTTGGCTGCGATAATCTGGTATTTGAAAATTTATGAGAATGGAAAGTACTGTACATTCCCACACGCCATCGAATTACTGAATAAAAAGTATTCGGATGTATTCACGATTCTTACCTCGTACCCCGATTTGGAAAACTACCTATCGCCATTTATGGACGCGTGGCAAGGTGGTGCACAAGATCAACTGCAAGGTCAGATTGCATCGGCAAAAATTCCTTTATCGAGAATGATCAGTCCGCAACTCTATTGGGTGATGACAGGTGATGATTTTACGCTGGACATTAATAACCCCAAAGAACCAAAAATTTTATGCGTTGGCAATAATCCTGACCGTCAAAATATTTACTCTGCCGCATTAGGTTTGTACAATTCACGGATCGTCAAACTGATTAACAAAAAAGGACAGCTAAAGAGTTCTGTTATCATAGATGAGCTGCCTACGATTTATTTCAGAGGACTGGACAACCTGATCGCAACTGCCAGATCAAACAAAGTAGCAGTATGTTTAGGATTTCAAGATTTTTCGCAATTAACAAGGGACTACGGCGACAAGGAAAGTAAGGTAATTCAGAATACCGTTGGTAATGTATTCAGTGGTCAGGTTGTAGGAGAGACCGCAAAGAGCCTTTCGGAACGCTTTGGAAAAGTATTACAGAAACGTCAGAGTATGACCATCAATAGAAATGATAAATCAACATCTATCTCCACACAATTAGATAGCCTGATACCTGCATCCAAAATATCAACCTTGACACAAGGTATGTTTGTGGGTTCTGTATCAGACAACTTTGATGAACGTATCGAGCAAAAGATTTTTCATGCAGAAATTGTAGTGGACAATGAAAGGGTAGCCGCTGAAACCAAAGCTTACCAGCAGATACCACAAATCCTTTCTTTTGTAAATGAGCAGGGAAAAGATCAAATGAAAGAGGAAATTGAAAGCAATTACAAACGTATAAAGTCAGACATCCTGCATATTGTTGTGAGTGAAATAGAACGGATAAAGAATGATCCTGATTTGCAGCATTTGGTACAGGAGGGATAATTTTTGTAGCATCATCTGTTCATTTTGTTCATTGCTAAAACTCAAGCTAGTTAGTTTGACTATCGCCATTAAAAATCATTTTATTACAATTAATGTTTCAAGGCTGAATTTTATAACGTATTTCTCATTTAACCTAAGAATTATGAGATCAATATGATTAGGAAATTTATCAATTTCTACAACTTCACCTAAATTGATAACAAAATCACCGGTTTTAATTTCCTCTATGGGGATAGTTTTAAATTGGGAAAGACTTTCGATATTAAGCATTTGCAGTTAGACTGGGTTAAACAATAGTTATACATTGTTGCTATTGACATATACCATTTTGCTGGAGACATTTACATATCCGAGTGAAAATAACGGGGAAAAATCAAACCTGATTTAATCCCCGTTCATTAACGCTCTCATTATCAAACATAAGCATTTAAATTATTTAATAAAAAATTACTGTGACATTTTATGTTAACGGTTATTTTTTTTAAAGATTATTAGGAAAGAATTTAACAATCTATCTTATAGTACACCTTTTGGCAAATGGACACCTTTTGTTCTTAAAATATCCTCTGAAACAGATGAAGCTTCCTTTTGCTTTTCCTCTTGCGCTTCCACGGGTTCTTCCTTAGGCTCAGGCATGATAGATAGCTGGATTTTTCTTTCCACAGCAGCCAGTTCCGTTTTAAGTTCGCCTAATCTGTTTTCCTTGGACCATGTACCATCTACTACTTCCTGAAGAATAGGCAAATCCTTTTTTATTTCGGCAATTTTCTCCTGTTCCTGCTTTACATAGCCTGGTAGTTTTTCCAGTGCCCTTAAAAAATTCATGGATGCAGTTTCCGGTTCTTTGGCCATTATGCCGTTGTTGTAAGTATATTTGATATTGCCCTCGCCCTGTACCAAAAATCGGTTTACCCGAATGTCCACGCCCTCCTTTTCAGACATTTCAGTTTTGACCAATAGTGTAAATCCGTACAACGTACCGATTTCTTCATACTGCCCTCCGGTGCGGGCATTGTCTGCAAGTTGATTAAGCTTGGTGCCGATTTGCTTCATATCGGCATTCGGCGGTAGTCCTTCCAGTAAAACAGGGTTTGCAACAGTGCCATCCTCACGTTTTTGTAAGCGCCCTTGTAAATTATCCCAATCAAGGCTCATTCGATGCAGTCGGGATTGCGTACTTTCCAGCATTTCCGTATAGTCCTGCAGTTTATATTTCGCACTGAATTTGGAACGGTTAAATGCCTGTTTTTCACTTTCCAGTCCGGCAATCTGTTTTTCCAGTTTGGCTTTATCCAGCAGGTCTGTATTTCCCGACAGGATAGCCACATATTCAGAAAAGTTCATTCCTGATTTTTCGTCCATACTGCCTTCATCAATAGTTCGCTTGCCGAGATTGTTGGTCTTTAACTGATCGATAAAAAGCTGCTTGTTGTACAGCAGGTTGAATTTGTAGCTATCCAAAGACTTTTCGACAGCGTAGATAATCACATCTACCTGGTTATCGGCAAAGAATTTAGCTATTTCATTGCCTTTACGGATGGCTCGCCCATCACGTTGTGCAAGATCGCTCGGTCGCCACGGTGTATCGAGATGATGTATGGCAACGGCTCTTTTCTGGGCATTAACGCCCGTACCCAACATACTTGTAGAACCGAACAACACACGGATCTTTCCCTCATTCATTCCTTTAATCAGTTCTTTGCGCTGCTTATCACTTTTAGCTTCCTGTATAAACCGGACTTCATGTGCAGGTATGCCATGATCCTCTACCAGCTTGCGTTTGATTTCCGAATACACGTTCCATTCGCCAGGCTTGTAAGTACCGAGATCAGAGAAAACGAACTGTGTTCCTTTTTGGGTATTATACTGGTTATAATATTTAGCGATGTTTGCCGCACAGTGCGATGCCTTATTATCGGGATGGTCGTCATACCTACCGCTTACCATCCGCATATCGAGCGACATCTTGCGGGCATAATCCGTAGCTATAAGCATCTTTGCTTTTTCTTCGCTTTGTGATAGAGGTGCTCTCCCAAGAAGTTCCGCATTACCTGTTTTAGCAAAGTCCATCAGTTTTTTGATAAAGACTTCCTGATCTGGTGTAGGCGGTATGTTATACAGCACTTCGTTCTTAACCGGGCGATCGATGCCAATATCTTTTGCTGTGCGGTAGTCCGTGATTTCTGAGTAGAATTGGGCTAATTCCGGCACTTTGATAAAATAGCGAAAACGCTCTTTCGCCACAATGTTATTAGCCACCGAAAACTCATAATCGGTAGTTTTCCGAGCATAGATAGCCGCCCATGCATCAAAAGAATGGATACCCTGTTTTTCCATTGCCCTTGGCCGCAGGTATTTGAACAGCAAGTATAGTTCGGTCAGGGAGTTGCTAATGGTAGTACCCGAAAGAAAGGTTGCGCCCATGTCCGCATTGGTACGGTCCTGAATGGTACGGATGGCGAAGAGCAGGTTCATGGCTTTTAGACTGCCGTCTATGTTGCCCAATCCTGCTACCCGTGTGTGACGGGTATTGAACATCAGGTTTTTAAATTGGTGGCTCTCATCCACAAACAAGTGGTCTATACCCATCATTTTAAAATCTACGACGTCATCTTTTCGGTTTTCAATATCGTGTTCAAGGGTTTTAAGTTTCACCTCCAGGTTTTCTTTCCGTTTGATTACGCCTGCTAGCATTCCCCTGGTCACTTCCTTTCCTTGGGATTGCAAGGCATCTAAATTGCGCTCTACGCTGTCCAGCTCTATTTCAAGGATTTCCTTTTGTATTTCGGGCGATTGCGGTATCATCCCGAATTGGTCGTGTGTCAATATCACACAGTCCCAATCATTGTTTTTAATGTCCCCAAAAATCCTCAGGCGCTTTTGGGGCGTAAAATCTTCTTTGCCCGGAAACAGGATCTTGGCGTGTGGATAAGCGGTACGATAGGCTTCGGCAATTTCGTGAACGTTGCTTTTCAGTCCAATAATCATTGGCTTGTGGGCAAGTCCCAAACGTTTCATTTCCTGTGCGGCAGTGCACATCACCAATGTCTTGCCTGCACCTACTTCGTGGTCGCAGATAGCACCGTTGTTCAGCTTTATCATCCAAACCGTATCCTTTTGGCTTGAATACAGGTCTTCAATACCCAAAGCCTTACGATCTAAGCCTGGAAAGTCCTGATGGTTGCCATCGTAGTTCGGCCGAACGAAGCAGTTGAACGTGTCGTTGTATTGATCGGTCAGCCTGTTTTTAAATTGGTCGTTTTGCGCATGTAGCCAATCGGTAAAGGCGGTGCGTATTTCGTCTATCTTCGTGTTAGCCATTTGTATGGCTTCCATATCTCTCACTTTTACTTCCTGATCGCCAACCCTCATTTTCTTGGTAATGTCTGGCGTGGTATTGACCAAAGCATGTTTGAGCAGGGCTATCCCGTCAAACGTCCGGCTTTCGGACTTAACGGCATATTTTTCCCAAATGTGCATATTGCCCTGGTGACACTTTACGGAAAAATCGTCGGAGCTTTCCGAGTAATAAACGTTAACATCTGCATCGAACAGGTGGGAAGCAAAACGGGCATAAATACCTGTGGGTATCCAGCGTTCGCCAAGGTTAAAATCCAGTTCTTCAAATTCGATCCGCCTTGGTCGGGCCTCTTCCAGAACGTTGAGGCTTGTTTTGGCTTCGGTATCCTCCGGATTATTTTCGATATAGCTGCGTACCTCTTCAGCTTTCTCTACAACGTTCCCCGCAGTCCAGCGTTCGGCTATTTCGTATCCCTTTTGCAAAGGATTGTAATAAATGCGGCCATGTAAGGCTTCTTTCAGGGCGTCAGCGTTCATACCGCTGATTTCGGACATATACGCCAAATCCACACTTCCATATTTATTGAGCGTGGCTGCTAAGGCTTCTTCAGGATTGTCAATTGCTATGGTTACTGTCGAAAAGCTTACAGGTCGGCTAAAGATATCCGCTTTGTGTACAACGCCACCGATTACACGTTCCAGGTAAGGCATTTCCTTACCCGAACTATCTGTTTTAATGAGCTTAATATTATCTGCATTGTTAAGGTTGCCATACCTTTTGACAAAAGCATCATAAAGGCGGTTCAGGTTTTCCCTTTCTTCCTTTTGTTCGACCTGATACTGTGCCTCGTTAGTGTAAAGGTGCTGGTACACATCACGGACTTCGATATATGCTTCAGCTCTTGCTCTTTGCAAGCTGGGTAGTTGCAAGGGATGAAATATGGCGTTTCCTTCTGCGGTATCCACTTCTTGCAAGTGACCGACCCAACCTTTATCCATGGCAAGGCAATCATTACGGTGGAACGATTGCAGTTCGCCACTATACGGGGCAACTTCGGGAATAGCTGCTTTAACAGGCTGGCTGCTTCCGTTTACACCTGAAAACAAATCTCCGATAGTTTCCTGCTTTTTGCCATCGTTAGATGGCGTTCCATTAACTGCTTTATTGGTAATGGAAGTTGTGTATGGTTGCTGCATTGCACTACTGAAAAGGTCAGGCTGGCGACCTATTGCACCTCTTCTTTTGTTGGTGCTTTGCCTTTTGATTGATGTGGTCCGTTTGGGCGGAGCAAGAACTGCTACCGGTTCGTCCGTAGTGTCAAAAAGGTCGAAAATGCTCAGTTGTTTAAGTTCCGGTGGACTTTCACGATGAGCTACCTGTGCAGACAGAGATGGTATTCCCTTTTGGATGATTACGGGTTCAATAACCGGCGGTGTAACCTTTGGTTCAATAGGAATTTGTATCACCGGCTCTTCGTTCCGTTCGCCTAGGTACAAATTCAAGTTAAGGTGCTTTCCAAAATCTTCATTAAGCATCTGTTTGAGGTCCTTGGCAATTCCGCTGGTGCCATCTCTATGGAAATAGATGAGCGCTGGCTGTCCATAAGGGTCTGTATCCAGTTTGCGGTCTGTATGTACAATCCGTGTATTGTCTGAAAACAGTGCATTGCCAGGCGTATTGTATTCGGTCTGCTTACTTTGGCAAAATAGTTCTTCCCTTTCGTTAAGGCCTTGTTTAGCCGTATTCTTTTGCAGGACAATCAGGTCACTGCCAACCTCTGTCCCGGCATAATCAGTAAACAGATTATTAGGTAATCGAACAACTGAAACCAGGTTGTTTTGTTGCATCAAAGCCCTGCGTATCGGTTCGTTCTTCGGGCTGTTCAGAATACCCTGTGAAGTGATGTAAGCTAACAAACCGCCCTCACGGAGCATATCAGCGCCTTTCAGAAAAAAGTAATTGTGTATGCTTCGGGCTGCCTGTACCTTCGCACTGTCCTTGCTTCTGGAATAGGTAAGGTCGAATACCGAGGTGTCGCCAAAAGGAATATTGCTGGCTATAACATCATAGTTGTTTTGTTCCCTTTCGGAAATTTCCTCAAAGCCTCCTATACGAATATTGCTTTCGGGATATAGCTGCTTTAAAATCTTGCCGGTGAGCAGATCCTTTTCGTAAGCAGTAACATCTGCTTTTGTATTCGCTGAAAAAGATTGTATAAATGAACCGATACCCGCCGAAGGTTCGAGGAATTTGCGGATGTGCAGGCCGCTGTCTCTAAAAGCGGCAGAAATTGCATCTATTACCTCAGGAGGTGTATAAAAAGCCGTGAGCACAGAACTTTTCATACTATCCACATACCTGCGGTATTGCTTGTCGTCTTCGGAATTTTCTTTGAGCAGCTGGAGAAGTTCCTGCGTAACAGGGAAAAGCTCGTGTTCGGTCTTTCTCCAATTATTAATGTCTAATGCGCTGGCTATAGGGTTCAGTACGAATTTAAGACCGCCAAATCCGCTGTATTGCATCATTGGCAGTCTTTCCCCTACGGAGGCTTGCCGTTTCTCCTTTTCCAGTTTAAAAGCAATTCGCAGGGCATAGATATTCTGTTGGAGATGTAGCTTTTTACTGAAGCCCATTTTCCTCTATCCATATTGCGATGGTCCCTGTTATTTCGGTATAGAGCAGCTCGTACTCCGGGCCATAAGCGAAATCATCGGTTAGCTCATATCTTGCAAAAACAGCCTCGCAAACAGGAAGCATTTTCAGGGCGAAGGGCCGCAGCTCTTCATCGGCCATGATGGTATCAAATTCATTGCATACGATCTGAAAAACCGTATCGAATTTGGAGAAGTATAAGCCTTCAAAAAGGATATAATTGGCAATTTCATCGCATTGCGCTATAGCGTTTCCCGAACGGAAAGCTCCGTCATACGCGTTGGCAGCCCACGATGATCGTTGCGTTATAAACTTTTCATCGTTTGCCTTTTCGGGAAAGCTACTGTTTAGTAATTCCTTCAGTCGTATCCTGAAATAAGAAAGGTCTTTTTGCTGTGTATCCATACAATTATTTGATTTTAGAATGCTACTTGAAGTCTAAAATTAAAGCAGGAAGACCCCGGCATCTAAGAGGTGGTAGTGTTTGGCGTTTAGAGGCAGGATTTGACGCAATAAACTTAGTAGTGAGGGATTTAATTTGTATTTTTGTTAGTTATCAAACCAAACATTTTTAAGCGACAGATATTAGATAATGAATGAATTAGAACCTCTGAAGAGCATTTTTAAAGACAGATTATTTAAAATTCCCGATTACCAGCGTGGGTACGCCTGGACTACACGCCAACTCAAAGATTTTTGGGAGGATTTGGTCAATCTCCCAGCCGATAGGTTTCACTACACAGGACTACTCTCATTAAAAAAAGTGGACAAGAATACCTGGTCTAACTGGAATGATGAACGGTGGCTCATTGAAGACAGAGCCTTCAAGCCTTTTCATATTGTTGATGGACAACAAAGACTAACTACGTTTGTCATATTTATTCAGGCTATTTCGGAACAATTGAGACTTGTTCCGGAAAATAAGGATAAGAAAGATGAAGATATTTATCTGGGCTCTTTTAGCCTGAAGGCGATTAAGGAAGAGTATTTGGTCATAGAAAGACCGCCGCAGTTGATCATTACAACCTACAAGTTTGGTTATGAGGTTGATAACCCAAGCTTCAAATTTCTAAGGCACAGGATTTTTCTGGAACCCAATAGTGGAACAATCCAAGAAACCTTCTATACGCTCAACCTTGAAAATGCGAAACGCTTTTTCAAAGAAAATCTGCAAAATTTCCTTGACAAATACGGGTTAAGTGAAATCGAGATCTTATTCAAGAAAGTCACGCAGAACCTGATGTTCAACGTCTATGAAATAAGTGATGACTTTGATGTATTCGTTGCATTTGAGACCATGAATAACCGCGGGAAAAAACTATCAAATTTAGAGCTTCTTAAAAATCGCCTAATCTATTTAACGACCTTATACGATGAGAAGGAACTTAAAAATGATGAGCGGATTTCTTTGCGTGAGAAAATTAATGATGCCTGGAAGGAAGTCTATTATCAACTGGGACGGAATAAACAAAATCCACTCAACGATGATGATTTTTTAGTTGCCCATTGGATAATGTATTTTCAATACACAAGAGAAAAAGGCGATGATTATATCAGGTTTTTGTTGGAGCAGAAATTTACACCGCAAAGTATTTATGCAAAAACAGAAGTGAAGGTTAGTTCTTTACAGGATTTTGAAGAAGTCAGGGAAGATGAAGATAACGATCAGGAAGAAGTTGAGACAAATGGAGAAGAAGAAACAACAGTATTGCGTTCGCAACTCTCTCCTAAAGAAATTGAAGACTATGTAAACAGTTTAAAAGCTGCTGCCGTTCACTGGTACAACACCCATAATCCGGTCAACAATCCAGACTTGACTGCACAGGAAAGCTTGTGGATAGACCGATTGAACAGAATAGGCATTATCTATTTCCGCCCGCTTGTAACGGTGGCTTTCTTGAACAAGGATGTTAATTCGGATAAGCGAGTTCAATTATTTAAAGCAATCGAGCGCTTTATATTTATCACATTCCGGCTTAGCCGGGCTTTCTCTACGTATAGAAACAGTGAGTTTTATCGGGCGGCCAGACAATTGCGAAATAGCGAATTGACAATTGAGCAAATTATCCAGCGTTTGAATGATAGAATGAATTACTGTTTTTATACGCCAGAAAATTCCAGTGAAACTTATTTCGACTATACTTACTTCCAAAAATTCATCGACAAGAAATTTAAAAGCGGCGGTGGCTTTTATTATTGGAATGGACTTCGCTACTTCTTGTATGAATATGAAATGGAAAAGGTAAGACGAAGAGGAAGTCAAAAAATAGATTGGAAGCTTTTTGTAAGGAGCGAAAAAGACAAAGTTTCCATTGAGCACATTTATCCTCAAACGCCAACACATACGGGTTGGAAATCCAATTTTAAGGGCTATAAAAAATCACAGCTACCCTTTTTTCAAGGAACATTAGGAAATCTCTTGCCACTCTCACAGAGTATTAATTCTAGTTTGCAAAATGATTGCTTTGATGACAAGAAAAGCGCTAAGTATAACGAGAAGAAAGAGAAAATAAGACAAGGTTATGCTGATGGTTCACATTCTGAAATTGAAGTTTCAGGCTATGCTGTTTGGAATGCTGATGCTATCCTTGATAGAGGCAACAAACTGCTGGAATTTATGGAAGAACGTTGGGATCTGCAATTTGAAAATGAAGCTGCAAAGGCTGAACTACTGTTCCTTGAATTTATGCTCGAAGAGGAAGAAGAGGAAATACATACGACTGAAGAATAACCTACAAAAATATTAATCTAAATGAATTATACAGAAAACATTGAACGTTTAAAAATACTGCTTACAGGAGCCTCCACAGATGTTACGATAACCAGTGAAAATGAAGCAGAATATAAAAGGCTAAAAAACGAACTGAAACAATCTGCTAAGTTTAAGGCCAACGAGCCAAAAGAATTTAAAATATGTGTTACTCTCCAGGAATTTAGGAGAGAGATGCAGGCCAAAGGAGGCTATGCCGAAAGGAGAAAATATATCAATCAACTCTTCTACCCGCTGATCTCTGATGAGAATTCCCTGTTGGACAGTATAGAGGAAATACAGCAAAATATAAACTTTGGTCATCTGAACCTTTTGCCCCAAGATATACAACAAAAAGGACGGGAAATGTCGGAAGTTTACCTTTATCTGTATTGTATTGAAAATTCGCTGCGAATATTTATCGAGGAAATAATGAAGACGGAAGCGGTAACCATACCGAGAAAGGTGCAGGATACTGTAGACAAATTGAAGAAAAGTGAGCAGGAAAGTAAATATTTGCCCATACGTGGAAACAGTGATCTCTTTTACTGCGATTTTATAGAGTTGGGAAAAATAATTGTTGGGAATTGGACAATTTTCGGAAAGTATTTCCCGAAACAGAATGAACACTGGTTGAATGTCATGGTGGATGAACTGTACAAGATACGATGTTTAGTTGCTCATAATAGTTATGTTGGCAAAGATGAGCGTGATGCGCTGAAAGTTTATTATAAGAGCATTACCGCACAATTGCGATTATAACATTGGGCATTAAGGCGATCACAACGTGGTAATAATTTTGATGAACATTTTGTATTAAGATAACTTAAATTTTAACTTTACTTTATGGCAGCACCCTTTTTATTGAAATTACGCTTAGCATTAGGTATAGAACCAGAAGAAGTTGCTGAGATATTGCATATCAGCGTTAAGGAGTATTTGGCATTGGAAAATGATCCCAAGGAACATTTTTACGAAGATCAGGCTAAAACGCTCATGAATTGGATGACGCCGAAGATGAATGGTAATTTTGATCAGTTCGTTCAGTTGCTCAATCAAAATTAGGTGCGACATTAAAAGATGTAAATCACATGTTGTAAATATGAATTTGATATAACGGGTAAACTTAACTTAACGGAGGACCAAATTGTGCAACTTGTGATACGCTTAACTCTTTGTTTGTCATTTAATCTGACTATTGAAATTTAGTTATTCCTTGTCTTTGCCTGCAGACGACTGGCTTCCTGTTTGCTCTTTCTAATTTGTTCCTCTATATTCTTAATTTGGTCATTTGAGCATCCCTGATACATAATATTTACGCCCTGATTACCCTCGTAATTGTTGAAATGATTAGTAAAGGAGGATTTCTCCTGATAATTGAGAATGTACTCCGGAGCAACACCAAAAATATCAGCCAATTCGTATAGTCTTGAAACGCTAACGTCTGCAATATTGTTCTCTATATTGCTATACGCTTTGGGAGTGATGCCTAACGCTTTTGCTACATTTTCTTTAGATAGCTTTTTTTCCTTTTCTCGTATTTCACGAATATTATCTCCGATTTTCATATGCTGATTATGTGTTTAAAAATCAATACTATTATTTTTGAGCAAAGCCTCTAATAATGAAATTCTTTTACGTTCACTTTCCAATAACTCTTGCTGCAATTTGTATAACTTCTCCTTATTTCTAAGTTCTTCTTTAGTTCTTAGATATTCTTGATTAGCGAGATTTGGTTCTCCGCCCTGATACATGATATTTACACCTTTGTTTCCATTGTTATTATGAAAATAATTGAAGAACTCCTTTTTTGAACTTTTGTAATGGAGGATATACTCAGGGCTACATCCAAAAATTTCTGCAATTTGCTCTAATCTATCCACAGAAATATCCGTAACATTATTTTCTATGTTCGCATAAGCACGGGTAGAAATTTCCAGCCTTTCAGCAACATGGCTTCTCTTAAAGTTTTTTTCAACTTCCCGTATTTCCCTTATGTTATCTCCAACTCTCATAACTACATAAAAAATGTTCGTTAAAGATGTGCTTGCAATATCACATAACCGGTTGTCAAAAATTAAATTCGATATTATTATCCCTTAAAAGTTTTTCCAATCTTGGTATTCTGTTCAATTCCTCTTGGTAAAGTTCTTTGTACGCCATCCGGATTTTTTCTTGGTCAATTCCCTGTACATGAATATTGATACCGGAATTTCCATTATGATTAAAAAAGAAATTCCTAATTCCTGTAACGGGTTTATTGAGCGTAATCAAATCGGCAACATCGAGGGATAATAAGCGTGCAATTGCGTCAAGCATAGAAAGCGTTATGTCTCGCTCATCACTTTCAATTGCTTCATATTCTTCCACACTGATATTAAGCTCTTGCGCAATAAAACTTTTTTCAATCTTTTGAGCAGTTCTTATCTGACCGATGTTACTTCCAATTTTCATATTCAATGCTTATTGTTTCTCCAAATATAGTAAAACTTCCAATATGGAACAAATTCTTCCAAGTTCGTACAAATTCGTCCAATGCGGGAAGCTGTTTTCTTCTAAAAAATTGACTGAACAATTTCCTTTGTATTGACAAGAACAAACATGGGAAGATTGACCTACAAGTATAAGCAATATTGTTGCTTGTCCACTAATGGACAAGCAAAAGCCATTGTTTTGTTCTTCTGCCTCAAATTCAGTCTTCGCTCTATTATTAAACGCCCGGATTAGCACATGTAAAACCTCCTAACGGAGCAGTATTCTATTGTGTAACCTAACTACGATTGATGATGAGCAAAACTATACGTAACAAGATTTCTATTTTCACAACCTGCCATCACCCGGAACTGGTAACGGGCGGCAGGTATTTTCTATCCATAATTTGTTTCATGTTGTTTGGTGTCGAGGTAGCCCGTCCGCAGTCCCGAGAACCCGGGACTGCAAACAACCAAAACATCACCGCTTTAAACATCGGCGACCAAATCCCCGAAGCACTTTGGAACACTCCTTTGCAGGTGGTGAACCATCCACAGGGTAAACAGACCGCTACGCTTGCCGACTATAAAAGCAAGCTGATAATACTGGATTTTTGGGCTACATGGTGCGGCAATTGTATCAAAAACTTCCCTAAACTTCACGCTTTGCAGAATGAATTTGGCGACAAAATAAAGGTGTTGGCAATAACCAAAGAAGACACGGATAAAATAGCCAAGTTTTTTAAAACAGGCGTAGGGAAAGAACACACTTACGTCAATTCAGTAATTAATGACAGCGTTCTTTCAAAATACTTTCCTTACCGAAGTGTACCCCATATCGCATGGATTAATCCCAACGGTAAAGTGCTGAACACCACCCAAGCGGAGGACATCACCACCGCCAACATACAAGCCATTTTGGATAATCAAAAAACACAGATGGTTGCCAAAGTCGATATTGACAAAAATAGACCCCTGTTTCTTTCCGAACATTTTAGTAACGACTTGCAATTAAAATCCTATTCTATTTTTGTTAAAGGGTATTATCCGGGGCTACCGTCAGGAAATAATTTCAAGAAAACCGAAGATGGTGAAATTTATGGCAGGCAAATGACCAATACCACCATGATGCGAATTTACAACCCGATACTATATGAATTATTCGATAAGAAAGGCGACCAATTTAGTTCAAAGCGTATGATAATAGAGGTAAAAGAGCCAGCATTGTTAGACGTTATAAAAAACGAAGATGGTAAAAGCGAAAGATATAACCTATACAACTACGAACTTATAGTTCCTGAAGAAAAGGCTGACAGCTTGTACTATTATATGTTGGCAGACCTTAACCGTTATTCGGATTATATAGGCTCAATCGAAAAGCGTATGGTGGATTGTCTTGTTTTGATTAGAACCTCTACCATAGACAAAATTAAAAGCAAAGGAGGAAAGCCTAAAAACACTTTTCCAGCTTCGCCATCTATCCTGACTAATCAAAAACTTGGTTCGATGATTAACATGCTTAGTGAGGAAAAAGTCATTACGCTACCGATAGTAGATGAAACTGGCTATACAGATAATGTTGATATAGAAGTTTCAGGTATTAAGGACTTAACCAGCTTAAAAAAAGAACTCAACAGGTATAACCTTGACCTCGTACCCGCAAAAAGAAGCCTTAATATGTTCGTCTTAAAAGACAAGTAGCTGCTTCTATTTTTTTACAATCTAACTCAATTAATGAATGAAATCTTTTATACTCATTATTACATTGCTTATTGCTTCCTTTAGCATGTTTGCACAACAAACCATCACAGGCACAGTTGTTTCTCACAACGATAGTTTACCTATTGAGGGAGCCAGCGTATCCCTGCAAGGAGCCAACAGAACAGTAAGCACCAATGGTAAAGGACACTTTACCATCCAAACTGCGACAAATGCAAGTACCGCTATTTTGGTCGTTAATCATGTGGGTTTTGAACCAACAACAATAACAGTAAATCTGCCATATAAAGATACTTTAAACATCATTCTACAAGCATCAACTCGCTTGTTGGAGGAAGTAGAAGTAGTATCAACAGGGTATCAGAAAATACCCAAAGAACGGGCAACAGGTTCATTTGCCACTGTAAGCAATGAACTGTTTAACCAACAGGTGGGTACAGACATCCTTTCGAGGCTACCAGCTATTGCTAATAGCATGGTAATGGATGCCGGAAAGCAAGGCACACCACAAATGATGATACGGGGTTTGAGTACAATAAGCGGACAAAAAGACCCGCTAATTGTTGTCGATAATTTTCCTTATGACGGTGATATTACCAATATCAATCCCAACATTGTAGAAAATATAACCATCCTCAAAGATGCATCGGCTTCCAGCATTTGGGGAGCAAGGGCGGCAAATGGTGTTATCGTTATCACCACCAAGAACGGACGTTTCAATCAACCGATTACTTTATCGTTCAATTCCAATCTTACTATCGGGGCAAAACCCGATTTAGACTACATCCGTCAGATGTCGTCCAGTGATTATATTGACGTGGAGCAAGAATTGTTCAACAGAGGCTACTACAATAGCGATATTAATTCAACAAGCCACCCGATAATCAGTCCGGTAGTTGACCTTTTGGAAAAAGCTCGTAGTGGAGCATTAACCCAAGAACAGGCACAGCAGCAAATAACCGCTTTGAGAACCATAGATGCAAGGAAGCAATTCAATCAATATATGTACAAACCATTGGTCAATCAGCAATATTTTTTAAGTGCGCAGGGCGGGGCAGATAAGTTTTCTTGGACATCTTCGGTGGGTTACGACCACAATAAGGATAATTTGGGAAGCACTTACCAGCGCATGAACCTTCGTTTCCAAAACACTTATCGTCCAATAAGACAGCTTTCACTTTCAACCGGGCTTTATTATACGCAAAACAGAAATAAATCGGGTCGCTTAGGTTATAATAATGTAACAATGAGAGGCGGGACTTTTGCACCGTATATGCAAATGGCTGATGCGAATGGAAATGCGCTACCCGTTGCAAGGGACTACAATCAAAGCTATATCCAAAATCTCGGTGATGGAAAATTGCTTGACTGGAATTATTATCCGCTTACAGATTGGCAACACCAAACATCTAATGGCACTGTTTCCGATATACTGGCAACTGCTACGCTCGATTACCAAATCATAAAGGGGTTGAATGCAACCGTAAATTACCAGTACGAAAGACAAATTGGATTAAATACCAACCTTGCCGATGAAAACAGTTATATGGCAAGGGACTACATCAATCTCTTTTCCCAAATTGTGAACGGAAATGTAGTTTACATCGTACCCAATGGTAGCATATTAGATAAATCAAATAACTTATTAAATGCAAATAATGTACGAGGTCAGCTAAACTTTGACAACACTTACGGCAAGCACAATATAACAGCTCTGATTGGTGGGGAAGCACGTTCCGCTAACATGCAATCAAATCAGGCACGTTTCTACGGTTATGACCCTAACACTTTAACCACGGGCAACGTGGATTATACAAAAACATATCCAACAATTATTAGCGGGGGCGCCTCTTTAATTCAAAGAGGTCAATACCTGCGGGAAACGACCACGAGGTTTATATCTTACTTCGCTAATGCTGCTTACACGTTTGATAATAGGTATGTCGTATCGGCAAGCGCCCGCCGGGATGCAAGTAATCTTTTTGGTCTAAAAACGAATGACCAATGGAACCCCTTTTGGTCGGCAGGGTTTGCATGGAAACTATCGAACGAGAATTTTTATAAAGTTGATTTCTTGCCTTACCTCAATCTCCGGGCAACGTATGGCTTTAGTGGCAATATTGACCCCGCAATGGTTGCAGTCAACACAATTTGGTATCCCAACAATGTGAATATTTTTACAGGTGCAGCATACGCACAGTTTAATAATTACTACAATCCACTACTAAAATGGGAAACCTCAAAAATGCTCAACCTTGCGGTAGATTTTCGTCTGCGGAACGACCGTTTAACAGGTTCAATAGAGTATTATCACAAAAAAGGTATTAATCTCTTTGGGATGGCTCCAATGGATTACACAACTGGAGTTGACCCCTATATGTTACGGAATGTAGCCAGTATGAAAGGGGATGGTTGGGATATTCAGCTAAAAAGTATAAACGTAGACCGTACATTTAAGTGGAGTACCATACTGAATTTTAGTTTATACAAGGATAAAATTGTTAGCTATCAAGTAGAAAGGACATTGGCACAGGAATATGTCAATGTTTCCTCACCGCCCATATCCGGGATTGAGGGAAATCCTGTATATGCCATTTATGCTTATAAATGGGCGGGACTTGACCCCAATACAGGTGAAGCACTGGGATACCTCAATGGAGAAGTAAGTAAAGATTATAGCAGTATTGTAGGCACAGGCACTAACGTAGAAGACCTTGAATACTTTGGTTCTTCTATTCCGACTAAATTCGGTTCGTTAATCAATGCGGTATCGTACAAGAATATCAGCTTACAAGTTGGCGTTTCATTCAAATTTGGATATTGGTTCAGACGTAACTCTATTAACTATACCAACCTGTTTTATAACTGGCGGGGACATTCCGATTATGCACTACGCTGGCAAAAACCGGGTGATGAAGTAAATACCAACGTACCTGTAAATCTATATACCACAAATACCAACCGGGATGCTTTTTATAACGGCTCAAGCGTTTTGGTAGAAAAAGGCGACCATATCAGGCTCCAATATATCAATCTTGCTTACGACTTCATAATGCCAGCAAACAAGACAAAAGGTATCAAAGGATTACAGGTGTTTTTCAACGCAAGTAATCTTGGGTTATTATGGAAAGCTAATAAAGCAGGCATTGACCCTGACTTTGGCTTAGGCTATTTCAATCTAAAAACTCCTGCAAATTATTCACTTGGTCTTAAAGCCAAATTATAAAAGCTATTACAATGAAAAAAAACACTCAAATAATAACGTTTCTATTATTCCTGACATTGCTTATTTCGGGATGCGAAAAGTTTCTTGAAGAAAAATCAGATAAAAGTTTAGCCATCCCTACAACGCTGCGTGACCTGCAATCATTGCTGAATAATGCCTCTGATGTTAATCACGTATTTTGCTCAATGGGTGAAGCAAGCAGTGATGACCACTTTTTGAAAGATGCAGATTACAATGGATTAAATTACGAAAGTGATAAACGTCAATATACATGGCAAGCGGATTATGTAACCCGTCCACTATCTTCAAATGGTGATGAATGGTATAATTGTTACAAGGTAATATATATCTGTAATTCTGTTTTACAAGGACTTGAGGAGAACAACCTGACTGGACAAGAAGCAGGTTATATCAAAGGGCAGGCTTTGGTTTTCAGAGCAGCACGTTATTTGGACGGTGTACAGGTATGGTCGCCCGTTTATAATAGAGCAACAGCAAATACGGACTTGGGTATGGTGCTAAGGTTAGAACCTGATATAAATATTCCCTCTGTTAGGTCATCCGTACAGGAAACCTATGACTTGATATTAAAAGACCTTAATGATGCACTTCCATTGTTACCAGCAACAATTACTTCTCCTACATTGCCCACTAAGGCGGCAGTTTACGGACTATTAGCAAGAACACATTTGATAATCGGAAATTATGTCGAAGCACTGGAAAATGCAGAAAGGGCATTTGAAATTAGTAATGAGTTGATTGATTTTAATGGATTGAACCCAAACGCAAATTATCCAATACCGTCAGTAAATCAAATAAGTAAAGAAATCGTATTTCAAACACGGATGTTTTCATCTGCCATTAACAACTTTAATGTAGCAAGAATTTCACCATCACTCTATAACCTTTATGATGCCGGGGATTTGCGAAAGAGTATTTATTTTCGTGGAGTAGCTGTTGGGGAGTATAGATTTAAAGGTACACATACGGGCAATACAGGATTAATCACTGGAATTACAACAAGTGAATTGCTTCTCATTATTGCAGAATGTAATGCCCGATTAGATAACATTAGTGAAGCTGCAAACACTCTTAATAAATTACTGATTAAGAGATGGGATGTCAATCAATTTATACCATACTCATTTACTAATAAAGATGCTGCACTGAATACGATTTTAATAGAAAGAAGAAAAGAATTGGTATATCGTGGGCTTAGATGGTCAGATATCAAAAGATTGAACAGGGACGGATATAATATAACATTGACACGAACCGTAAACGGTCAAACCATAACATTGCCACCCAATGACTTGCGTTACGCTATTGCTATTCCTGAAACGGTGATAGAAATAGGCGGCATCCAGCAAAATCCGAGATAAATTATAGTAAACATAAAAAGGGGCTTGTGATGCCCCTTTTTTGCTTTTTAAAATGTTTTTGAGAAATCATTCTCGCTTACTGTCAACGATAGCCATAACTTGGGGATTGGTTTTCCCCGACAGTTTGCTTTGTAAATCCAATTCATTTTCTGCCGTTATTTGGCAAGGTAACTCTTCACCTGAACCACATTCCTCTGAAGTTCCGGGTTGCCAATTGGCAGGGTCAGCAAATACACCGGGATTTACTGCATCTGTATAATGATAGGTGCTTGCTGTACTTGCCATTTTAAATGACATAGTAACCGCTGCAATTGCTAATGCCACTACAGCAAAGAGGTTCATTTTTAATTTTTTCATTGCTTTAAAATTTTGATGTTAAAGAATACTTTTTTATTTGTCTTTTGGCCGACCCGCCCTCAGTAGTTTCGCCTCCAGCGTTGCTACCTCGTAATTTGTACCATAAGTAAAGCCCCCAACCGCTTAAAAAAAGGAACAAGAGATTGAAGAAAAAATGTTGCAACCAAGTCATGCCGCTTATCACCGATCCGCACTCGCATGGTAGCTTTTCCCATGCGCCCATAAGAGCCACAACGATATAAGCCGTAAAAGCAGTCATTAATCCAGTTGAGAGGATTAAACCCGCTTTACGATATTTTTCCATTATCAATGCCAGTACTGTTATTAATTCCAATGCCGGGAGCATGTAAATAAGGATGTACCCTAAACTATCTGAAATGGGTTGACGGAGGATACCGCTTTTAAATGCTGCAAAGTTTGTTATTTTGTCAATGCTTACAGGTATCCAAAGAAGCAGCAAAAGAATAATAACGATATTGAGTGTTATCCGTTTTCTTTTGAGTTGGTTTGGATATATAGCCGTTGTTTCCATTGCCTTTGTATCTTAGTGAGGGTTCTCACCATCCTTTGATACAAAGTTCACTAAAGCGTTAAGCGTGGGAAAGACAAAATCGGTAAAAATTGAGCAGGTTTGTGTCGAGAATTTTCCGATTTTGACAATATCTTGGAATATCCCTATTTTTTGCGTTTCTGATAACGCTCCAAGGCAGAGCGAAAGGACCGTTCATCAGCATAACCCACTTCCATATACACATCCTTGATCCCGATCCCCTGATCCAATAAAAGTAAAGCATGGCCAATACGCAGATCGGTGATAAATTGCTGAACGCTTACATGATAGGTACGCTTAAATATATTCAGCAAAGTTCTCTCGGTAACAAAGAATTGCGCTGCCAACTGCCTTACGTTTAAGGAGACATCACAATAATGCTCTTCTATAAACCCCTTGATCCGATAAGCCGCATCCTTATCCTGGTCTTCCAACAAGCTATCGTAATACTCCAGCAGCAAACTTACGTATTTGCGCAGATTGCCATCAAGTGCCCCTTTGTTATTTTGCGAATAACTATAAATCTTATACAGCCAACGATGTATTTTCCTATCCATACGGCATTGCCCCATTGTTTCATAAGATTTTTTACCATCCAAGAACCTTTGCAGAATTTGTTGCACATTGTAATACTCCTGATCTATACTTTCAATCCAATCGGGATGTATGCTCAGCACTAGGGCAATGTGTTGTCCTCTTTCAGCGTATGCTAAATATGATCCCTCGTCATAGTACGACATCAGGAATGTATTGGCTTGTATCTTAATTATAGGAATTTTTGAAGATGTGGTATAGAGCAGGCTGCCTTTGAGCATAAAGAACATGAACAGTTGCCTGTCATGGATATCAAAGGGAATATGGGTTGGCTCTTTAACATTAATCTCTACCAGATCGACAAAAAAAGGCTTGTAATTCAGTTGTTGGCTGAAAAGATCCATTTCAGGTATTTGGAAATGATGTGTTTTCTGGGCAAAGGTCAGTAGGTACCTGCTCGGTTCGGAGAGGTTATGAGGCTCATTCTTGGATTTTACGTGCTCATTTTTAGAATACAACGTATATGGTATCTTCATAGGCCAATGGTTTTCCCAATTCACTGGAAATCATTTACAATAGCATTGGAGCTTATTATGAGAAATAAAAATTTCAAATATATAATTGAATAAAAAACTAAAGTTGGGTTTAACTTGGGTAAAATTTTCTGATCGTAAACTTTGTTGTTATTGATGATCAATTCAGTATATACTTTCGAAAAGGCAAACCAATTCTATAACTTCAGTACTTCTTTCAGTTTCTCTACTGCCTGGCTATGTTTTTTTTCTTCCATTTTTGAGAGATTGAACAATTTCCATTGAACGGATGGTAGTTGGGCAACCTCTGCCATATTAGGCAACCCCAGTAGTTCCCATTGTGGGTTTCGCTCTTTGAACGATAACAAAAATTTCCGCTCATTAGTGGTCATATCCGTATTGATAATTTCAATGAGTTGTTCCCTTGTGGCTTCCAGTGCTTCAACGGGAATATCCACTTCGGCCATTTGTGCAAATTCTGCTTCATATATTTCTCTTATATTTTTACGGTGAGGAGCCAAAAGTTCTGCCATTGGCCGTTGATGGCTGATTAGGAATACAAGGAACGTTTTGCGCAGGTCTTCAGTAAAGCCTTCGTTTTCGAGGAGGAATTTCACGTCAAATAAATCACGGGGATGTTGCCGGTCCAGGGCGGCTGCAATCTTTCCGGCATACAGATCGGGCAACGAAGCTACCTGTATTTCGGCATATCCGAACTCCCTCTCCACTGGTTCACTTACCTCCATTCGTACTTCGGAGAATACCGTTCCACGGATCACCGGCGACAATTCCACCTTAATCCTTACATCTTCCACTTGCAGAAGTAAGCGAAGCGCATTGCCCTGTTCGTGTGCGTTTTGTATGTGAATGCCAGGAATGGTTTTCTTAATCAACTCACTTAATCGGGTTAATGCAGCACGAATGTTGACCAATGCTTCCTCACGGCCTTCGGAGGGCAGGTACAATAAATCTATATCTACAGAAAGCCGTGGCAGCTCCCTGTAAAAAAGATTGATAGCCGTGCCGCCTTTTAGTGCAAAACATTTTTCACTATCCAGTAGCGGTAGGATACGCACCAACAACTGCACCTGTTTGTAATATATGCTGTCCTTTTTCATCTTAGGATTGGAAATTTTTAGGAACGGTTATTTTGTAGGTTTTATCGAGATCGCCGCCTTTGACGATTACCCGGTTTCCGGAACCGAGGTCTATGCTATCGGTATTCAATTTTGAAAACCAGGTATAGTTGTGTCGTGAACCGAACCAAAGGAAAAGCCGTTTAACCTTTACATTGGTACAGGCTTCCAGTAATTTTTGCAAAGTGCGGGGCGATAAGGAGGTCATACCCTGTATAAGCTGATCAGCGTGTTCTAACGAGATTTTATCCGGTACTTCGTCCAGCATTTCGAGGCAGGCTCTTTCCGGACAGGATATTTTAAGTTCGTCCAAACCCTCTTTCCAGAAAACAGTAGAAGTGTAGCTGTCGGATACTTGCCTTTCCATACCGGAAAACAGTTTATTCCGGGTATGGCGAACAAATGTTATCGTTTCCGATAGTTCATTGGCCCATACAGGTAATTTATCATTGCCATAAAGCTGTATTGTTTCTTTTTTCGAAGTAGGCAGATAATGGGAAAAACCTTTTAATTCCAGTGCTGACATTCCTCCTGCAACAAGATCTGTTTTCATCACGGTTTGTAGCGTGTACAGCATACTTTGCCACGAAAGCTGAACCTTCCCCCGTATATAAAGTCCTTTCCACAACAGCTTCAGTTGTTCACTCTTAACCAGGTTATCTATAGCATGTGTATCTAAAGCAGCCTGGTCCGTCAGCCACTTTCGCGTAACAATCATACTTTCAGGCATTATTCGCTCCAATAGTTTACGTCGTTCAGTGTTAAGCGCCATATTTATAAATTTTAATTTAGACGGTGATTATCGCCGTGAAAACAAATTTACATAAATATTTTTATTGCTCCCATAAAAAATAACGGCGATTAACGCCGTTATAATAAACTTATATAAACTATTTCTTTTTCTTCTTTTCAAACTCAAAGGTAGTTTTGCAATAATCATCCAATACGATATACGCATCGAATTTCTTTCCTGCCTTGCTTTTCATTCCTTTGATAAGCGAAGTACTCTTTTTATTGACAAGGCTTTCAATATCGGCTATGCAAATTTGTACGCCACACACATTGCGGAACTGCACCCAGCTACAACCCTCATCAGGACATTTGACAATCTTATCACGAATGATGAGTTGCTGACTTTTGCATTTAGGGCAAACCAGTTGAGGCAGGTTGTTATGGGCAATGGAAGTTTGCAGCAATTCATTGGTAATAGTAGACGCATAAGTTTCCATTTCCTTTTGGAATGCCCCGACATCCGCATCGTTATTTTCTATTTTCTGTAAAGCCAATTCCCACTCGGCCGTCATTGACACATCCGCAATTTTGCGATCCTTAACCAAATCATACACTTGCAATCCCTTTTCTGTAGGGATCAGGGACTTCTTTTCCCTTTGGATGTAATTGCGTGCAAACAGGGTTTCGATGATTGCCGCCCTTGTTGCCGGAGTACCTATACCGATATTTTGAAGGGCTTTACGTTCGTCTTCATTCTCGATTTCTTTTCCTGCGGTTTCCATTGCCGACAATAGCCCCGCCTCGGTATAAAGTACAGGCGGTTTGGTTTTCTTTTCGAGAACGGAGGCTTCTTTTATTTTGAGTTCATTGCCTTTTTTCAGTTCAGGCAAATCCTGTACAGGTTCCGTATCATCGTCCGTAAAACTTCCTTTAATAGAACGCCAGCCAGGTTCCATAATCTTACAGCCTTTTGCTGAAAAATCGTAATGCAACACCTGTAAACCCACATCGGTTATTTCTTTGATACAGGCTTGCGAAAGCGCTTCGAGCAATCGAAATGCAATCATATCATATACCTCATTTTCTTTTGCGTTCAGGGCTGACGGGATTTTATCCGTAATCAGTAATCCGTGGTGGTCGGTAACACGCAGATCGTTCACGATCCGTTTATTGAAACGCCCCCATTTTACTTTTGATACGGCCTGCTTGCAGGTTTCCCTATCTTGCAAAGCCCTCACCAGATTGGGAATTTCTGCCCATACATCTTCAGGAATGTATTTACTTCCCGTACGAGGATACGTAATGAACTTTTTTTCATACAGACTTTGCGCAATGTTGAGGGTTTCTTCGGCTGAGAGGTTCAACTTTTTATTGGCTTCTTTTTGTAATCCGGTAAGGTCGAACAATAAAGGCGGTTGCTCTGTAACGCTTTTGGTTTCTACCGATATAACTGTTGCCGTTTCATTTCGCTGAATGGCCTTCAGTGTATCATCGGCAAGTTTTTGATCCTCCCATTTTGTTTTGGAAATGCTTTTAAAATCTATCAGTTCTTTGTTGTGCAATAACTGGATCTGCCAATATTTCGTTACCGAGAAATGCTTGTTGTCTAAATAGCGTTTGCATATTAAAGCCAATGTAGGTGTCTGTACCCTTCCAAGCGAATAAATGCCGTTTCCCGCGGCAATACTTAAGGCCTGTGTGGCATTGATACCCACAAGCCAATCGGCACGGCTTCTGCCTCGTGCCGCCTGGTACAGTCCGTCAAATGCAGCACCGTCTTTCAGGTTATCAAACCCTTGCTTAATGGCCTTTTCGGTAAGCGAACTAATCCAAAGGCGTTCAAAGGGCTTGTTGCATTTCAGGTATTCGTAAATATAGCGGAATATCAATTCGCCCTCACGACCTGCATCGGTAGCCACAATGATGCTGTTGCTTTGGTTAAAAAGCCGTTCTATGACTTTGAGCTGCTTTAAAGCTCCAGGATCTGCGGTATAACCTTTGTCCTTTTTGATTTTCCGGACAGTCAGTAAAAAAGGGTTGGGGATTATGGGCAAAGCTGATTTGTCAAATCCCGATATACCGTAATCTTCGGGCATTCCCAATCCAATTAAATGACCGAATGCCCACGTAACAAAATAGCCGTTACCTGTCAGGTAGCCATCCTGTTTATCGGATGCCCCAACTAGTCCGGCTATTTCCCTTGCTACGCTTGGTTTTTCTGCGATGATTGTTTTCATATTATACTACATTTTTCTGCCTTTAGATTTTGCGGGTGTTTGAGGTTTTTCCTGTTGTTCCTGCTGCTTTTTGTCTTTTGGGGCTTGCTGTCCTGACTTCAAAGGCTCTTTGATGTTCTTGGTCGCTTCATTAGTTTTACCTTCCGAATTAACCGCTGTTTGGGTTTTATGGGTTTCAACAGGTTTTGCCTGTGCCTTAACCTGGCTTGGAAACTGGAAGTTCGTTTTTCCGGTTTCGGCATTGAAAGTAATATAACCTTGGTACGGTTGTCCTTTCTTATCCTTCAACCCATCAATGTAAACGGTTTGCCCAGCTTTGAAATCCTTGTATTGTTCGTCTGTCAGTTCTTTTCCCCTGAATGTTTTCGGGGCTTCCTGCGGTTGATCGTTCTGATTGCTTTGTTGCGTATTCTGTCCGTTGTTTTGCGTTTGTCTGTTGGTGTTGTTGCGGTCAAACAGAAATTCTACATAACGTTTGTCTGCATTGAACTGTACCGTTGCAGAAAATTCAGTTCCTTTTTTGGAAAGCATACCATCCAGCTGAAGCGGTTTGCCCTCCATTAAGGTTTGCTTTTGTGCGTCGTCCAATTTTACCCCTTTTATCTCATCGGGGATTTTTATGAAATCTGTCCGAAGAGCAATAAGTTCATTGGTCAGTCTATCCACGCTGACAATGGAGGGCATCATTTCTCCCGTCTTAGTGTTTTTCAAATCAACCACTCTGCCCATATTGCCGGTTTCGAGTAGATTTTTTTTATCCTCATCCGTGAATTTGTGCCCAAAAAACTCAAAATTCAGATTGGGTTCTTTTCGGATACCGTGTATTGCTGCCACCACTTGTCCATCTTCTGTAGACTGTAAAGACAAACGGGCATCGGTGCGTACAATCGCACCACCGAGGTTTACACTTACGGGCACAAGCTCATTGGTTTTATAGCCTTTCAACAAAGGGTCTAACAAATTCAGTTTTTCAAGGCGATCTTTACCCAATCCAAGATTGTTCATTGTTTCCCAATCAATCTGTTCCGGCTTAAAGCGATATTCGCTTGTGTCCGTTGTTGTTTGTGTTGTTTCCATATCATTTTTATTTTCTTGTTTTTTATCCTGTTGCGTTTCAGCCTTCACTTCATGCTGCTTCATCAGTTGCTCACCTTCAGGAGTAGGCTTATCAACCTGCTTTTGCATTGCATCTGCAGTATCAATAGCTACAGGTGCAGGTACCTTGAAAAAAGAGAAATTGGTCGGGTTCTTCAACTGGCTGAAGAAATTGGAGAAGAAATTGGAAAAGAAATCTCCATGCTTATCCACACGCATAAACTGATTTTTGTTTTTCTTCGTGGGATCAACGGTTTCCATATTGCCGTTCTCGTCAATGCTTTTTACAGCCTGGATTTTCTTTTTCTCTTTATCCAGCACCAACAATATATCTGAGAATTGTTCTGGCATTTCTTGCCTATGTGTGGTTTCCTCGCTCATGTTCCGAAAATTTTAAAGTTCATAGCCGAATTTATATAAAGCCGTGAGCGCATTTTGTTATATGGCACTCAAAGGCAGTGTTTGTCACTTAATGGCGTTCAACTTAGTTGCCGGCGGATTAAAACTTTCCCGTATAAATTGATGTACGTCAGATAGTTTATAATACAGTTTTCCGCTTATGGTATAATACGGCAGCTTGCCGATGGATCGGTAACGTTGCAGCGAGCGGTTACTAATTTTGAGCATCTGAAGCAAATCCTGATTGTCCAGCAGTTCCTCACCGTCTATACTGTTGCGTTTCCTTTGCAGCTCATCTATATTATCGCCCAACATATCCAGGCGACCCATCAGGCGTTCCATCCACGCCAAAAATTCCATTCTGTCAATATTCATAGGAATATAATTTTAAAGGTTCATGCTTATTTTCTGTCTGTCTTTAGCTTTCTGCCTTTTTCGATATAACTTTTGCCTTTTGCCATAAGCTGCTGCACATAATCGTCACTGCTCTGTATGGCATTGGCTTTAAGCATATCCTTTATTGCTCCAATGGTATAGAAATACTGCCCATAGATTTTTGAATAAGTAATCTCGCCTTTGGTCCGCATGCGCCATAAGGTCTTTTCGCTGATGTGCAGGTATTGGCATACCTCGTGGTTGTTGAGCCACAAGTCATCATAACTTGTATTGTCCAATCTTTTCAGGTAATCGGCAATCGCGTTTATGCGGCTGTTGAGCTGTTGCCACGCATCTTCTTCGATAGTTATTATTTTCATTGCATAGTTTTTAAATATTCACTATGCAAAATTCCTAAAGGTGGCAGTGTTTGTCTGCCAAGCCTTACCCATTGGTTTGGCGGGTTTTTAAAAATTTTTACAAATAGGGAAAACCCTTGTTTAATAAGGGTTTTGGAGCATTTAAGATATTTTGCAAAGGAGTTTTACCAACACTTGCCAATTGGCAGGTATGGGCAAAGAAAAAGCAGTACATTTTGTGTACTGCTTTGGATTTACTGTTTAACCTTTAGCTAAAGGTCTCTATCCATATATTCTTCCAATGAGGTTTTAAGTTGGTCTAAAAATGCAGTTCGTGAGCCTGCTCTTGTTTTCATCCGGTGAAAAGCATGGTGTAGATCGCCGAGCGGAATACGGAAGATAATTTGGAACATCAGGCTTATTTTTCTGATGCCAATTTTACCGTGCGATATTGCCCCTGAAGCATAAAGCGCATAGACTAACTCTATAAGGGCATTTTTACTGTCCGTCCAGAAAACATCTTTTGAACTTTCCGAATTTTGCAAAATTGAATCTGGATTTTCATCGGGACTTATTTTCGTCAGGAGATAGGTATATAACAATTCGTTGGAAATAATTCTAGCTACCTTGTAGTCGTAAAAAGTAGAAAAAGAAGGATCTATCTCAAACACAATACTGTTCAACCCATCGTGATAGTTGATCTGTCCACGCTTAAAATAAGTTTCGTCCCTGTCTGTGCGACCTGAACGATAATACCGATAAAAATCCGAATTGCAGACATGTTCGATATATTCCCGTTTAAGATTAGCCAACTGTATCGAAAAATAACTCATCCCCATTTTTCCATTATTGACAGGACAGGTCGTTTCTATGCGATAAATCTTATTGTAATAAATCAATTTACCGAGTACCTGAGGCTTTATCGTACGGAAGAAATGCATCTCTTCTGTTTCGTCTTTAAATCCTTCTTCCACTATAAATTTTTTGATTGAAAATAGCAGATCCTGGAGATAAATTGTCATTTCATAAGCTTCATCAATCAATCTTTTACTTTGCGAAGAAATCAGGTCTTCTTTCTTGTGAATCTCTAAAATAACGTTTTGTAGAATGTATTTCATAGCTATTAATTTATTTAAGTTGATTCTCAATTGCGTTATTTACCAATTACAAAGATGAGTATTCCATATACAAACGTCACACAAGTTCAACCCAACTTGTGTAAGATTTTATCAAACATAAAGTCATTGTCTCTTAATTTACGATGAACCGTTCTTACTATCTTTTTTTTACAAGTAGTAAAAATGGTCGGCTGAATTAAATCATATAGAACTGCTACTGAATGGTTAATTTTCAATTTCCCCAAGTTTAACCCAAGTTGTGAAAAATTGCTGCACATATTTGCAGCTGACATTAGGATTTTATGCTCGGTTGATCTTATTCTTGAATACTTTGATGCGGCGTGAAATGTCGCTATTAACTTCATCCATTGATTAAAAAAAGCTACCTTTGGGCCATAAATATGCGGCGATAGATTTGAGAAAATTCTCTAAAATAGCAACTCCCTTTTTGGCTTTCATAATGCTTTTTGGAATTATGAGGAACAATCTGTTGTATGTTATTTATGAGTACGATACGGCTCTTTTCATCAGCCTGTTTTGTGAAAACCAAAATAAACCTCAACTCAAGTGTAATGGGAAGTGTAAGCTTGCCAAAATGCTTAAAGAGCAGAAAGAAGAAGAGGCAGCAAAAGTATTGAAACAGCTGCAAACAGAGGTGTTATACTATCCCCAACCTGTATTTACCTATCCTTCCAGACCGGAAAAGTTTGAAGAGGTAAAAAGGAAACATCCTTTGAGCAATCAAAGTTTGTATTCATTCCTGTTCACTATGAGGAATGACAAACCTCCGGAATATTTTACATCCATATAATTCTATAGTATTAGGTGTGGTTGCTGTTTAGATACCAGAACTTTCTTTGTTCTGAATGCTAATGGTATGCGGCATTACGATTAAACAGCAGTCAGACTTGTCTTTTTCGGCGTGCAGATAGCTGATAACTTTTTGCGGTTATTAGATTTGATATGCCCGGTAAAATAAATTTCAGTTGGAATACATCCGATTCCAGCTAAACGTAGTTAACTATAAAAATTTTCAGAAAATGAATACTCTAAAAATATTAAAATACTTTCTTATTATAATTGCGGGCAGCTTCCTTATTTCCTGTTCTAAAGATGATAATCCCATTATTGAGAATGAACTTAATGGCCTGAAATTGGTAACAACGTTATCCAATACAACACATAAGGTGGAATTGTATACCCTCAATGGAAAATTACAAACAGGCTTCAATAATATCTTTTTTCAGATCAAAAATACAGATGGTACGACAATCGATAATGCCACGGCATCCTGGATTCCGGAAATGAATATGATGAGCATGAAACATTCCTGTCCATATTCAGCAATAAGCAAAGCCAAAAATTCAACATCTACCTACATGGGCTTTATTGTCTTCCAGATGGCGGGAAGTGAAAGCGAATATTGGGACCTGAACCTGAACTATTCTATAAATGGTAAGGATTATACGATTAAAGACAGAATATCGGTAGTTGAAGCAAACAGACGGGTAGTTGAATCTTTTCAGGGCAGTGACGGCAAACGGTATATATTGGCCATGGTAGAGCCAACGGCTCCTAAGGTTGCCATTAATGATATGAAAGCCGTGCTGTATCGTATGGATGGAATGATGAATTTTCCTGTAGTGGACAACTACAAAATTGTAATAGACCCGAGAATGCCCGGTATGGCCAACCATAGTTCGCCAAACAATACAGACCTGGTACAGGGGACAGACAAAATGTATCAGGGCAAATTAAGCCTTACGATGACCGGGTACTGGAAAATCAATTTACAGTTGCTTGATTCGATTGGCACTGTGATAAAGGGGGAGAAAGTAACGGAAACAAATGAAGGTAGCAGTATTTATTTTGAGTTGGAATTCTAACATTCTCTAAAAGTGCGTAACGATCCGGGCAGAGACTTCGCTTTCTGCCAGTATCGTACCTAATTTCTTTATCATGTATCGATCATTCATAATTATCATAACAATGGTGTTGTGGTCAGGGATCGGTTTTTCCCAGACAGATACAACACGGAGACAGGATTCACTCCGATCTGAACACTTACAGGAGGTTATCGTTATAGCCCAACGCAACCTAAAAGATAACACAACCAAGCCCCTGGCAACACTGGACCATTACCTGGAAAAGTCCGGTATGGTCAATATGATCAGACGGGGCAGCTATGCCTGGGAACCTTTCCTGAATGGCATGGCTACAGAACGCAGCGTCATCACCATTGATGGTATGCGGATATACGCTGCCTGCACCGACAAGATGGACCCCATTACATCTTATGTTGAGGTTACCAATCTGGCAAAAGCGACCATCCACAGTGGATCGGCCAGTTCAACGGGTGGATCAACCATCGCCGGAACCTTGGATCTTGTCAGAAAAAAGGGTTCATTTGGTCAGAGCGCATTGAACGGCATGGCTTTTACCGGATTTGAGACTAACAATAAACAAAAAATAGTAGGAGGATCTCTGAATTACTCACATCCTAAATTCTTCTCAGATGTAGACTTCACCATTCGGGACGCAGTTAATTATCGTGCAGGGGGCGGTCAGGAGATACAGTACTCACAGTTTACCAAATACAATATCTCAGCACAGGCTGGTTATAAAATAAAAGAACACCAACAAATAGAGGCGTCATTAATCTATGACAAGGCATTAGATGTAGGTTACCCCGCATTGCCCATGGATGTTTCCCTTGCCAAAGCACTTATTGGTTCAGTCTCCTACACCCGTCATCACATATCGCCGCTGATATATCAATGGCAGACCAAGGTTTATTACAATGATGTTACACATGTCATGGACGATACTAAACGGCCCAATGTACCCATTAGAATGGATATGCCAGGATGGAGTAAGACTGCTGGCTTTTATTCGATGTTGCAGGGCACTTCCAACCGGCATGACTGGAAAGCTAACCTCAGTGGTCATTATAACAAATCATTGGCTGAGATGACCATGTTTTCGAATACGCCAAACGAAAAAGACATGTTCATGCTGACGTGGCCGGGAGTACAGACCTATTACGGAGACCTGTTCATTGAAGACAAGTATGCGCTATCTGATAGATGGAATGCAACATTTAGTGCGGGACTGGCGGTACATCATAATAACATCGATAATCAATTTGGACTGGAAAGCTTAAGGATATTTTATCCTGAGATGCCCGGCAGCAAAATCCGGTTACTGAAAAGGCTTTCAGCTTCCGTTAGACATGATGCCGCTAATTGGAGCTATACTTTTGGTGCGGCTTATGGAGAGCGTGCTCCAAGTGTCTCAGAAGGTTATGGCTTCTATCTTTTCAACAGTTTTGACCGATTTGATTATATCGGCAACCCTAATATGCGTAATGAAAAATCCACAAGTGTAAATGCAAGTCTAGCCTATCAGAAAGCAGCCTTTACGGCCAAAATTAGTGGTTCGTACTTCTATATAGATGATTACATTTTAGGCAGACCAAGAAACGGCCTGAGCGTAATGACAATTGGTGCCTATGGGATAAAAGTATACGAACAGCTAAAATACGCTACCATCCTCAATACTTCCATTGACTTAGGGTACCAGGTTACAAAGGAATTTCTATGGACCGGCCAATTGGGATATCGGAGAGGTACGGGCGAAAATGGCCTGTTATTGCCATTGATGCAACCATTTACCTATAATTCGGGTGTAACATTTTTCAGAAAATCCTTCTCCGCTGATGCGTCAATCAACGGCTCTTCCAGCCATACACGTTACAACCCTGAGTTTGGTGAAAAAGGTTTGCCTGCGTACGCTGTCTTTAATCTTTCTCTCGCCAATCGCTTTAAATTCAATGGCCCACAAGCACTTACTTTGAAAACAGGGGTGGAGAACCTATTCGATCGTAACTATACGACTTTTGCGGATTGGAACAGAATTCCTAGAATTGGCAGAAACTTTTTTATAAATCTGATATGGAACTTCTAAATCTATTTTTCTCTGCAGGTAAAGAGCGTTAGTGCTACCCCCTTAATTATTACTATTGGAAAAGGGGTTAAGATATATAAAAAAATTAGACTGAATCTTTTGGTTCAGTCTAATTTTATGTTGTGCTACTTTTCTTTATTCTTATCGTGATGCTCTTTTTCATCATGATGCTCATCCTCTGGATGGTGCTCTTTTTCTTTATGATGCTCCATCTCATCAGCGTGTTCCTTACCCTCATGATGCTCCTTGTGCGGATGGTGTTCCTGATGTTCGTGGTGCTCAGGATGTTTGTGTGATTCCTTTTTTTGCTCTTCGTTGTTCATAACAATTTAATTTAAAAGTGAATACTATATGTTTACGTCCTTCTGGATATAAAAAGAACAAATAAGATGCCATATAGTTTCCTGTTTTTATTTACAATTTTGTTAATCCAATTCTTCCATTCGTTTTAACAATTCAGTTTTTAAATTGTCAAGGAATTTCACTCTGTTAATTTTCCTATTTCTCAGTTCCAGATAGATATGGTAGATATCCCCCAATTCAACATCAAACATAGTTTCAAATGTCCTGGATATCTCTTTAATGTCTGACCGTCCTTCATTGAATGCTCCGTAGGCATTTAGTGCATATATAAGTTCTACCAGTGCAGATTTACTTGCCGTCCATTTAATTTTCTGCTCCTTGTTTTCTTTCACTAGTGGTAGACCTAGAGTATTTATTAGTTTGTCCTCCAGATAAACCTGTATAAGGTCATTAGCTATGATCTTTGAAACTTTATAGTCATGGGATGTCGAAAAAGAATGATCTGACTCGAAAAAGAAAGTATCCAGATTAAGTTTGATATCGAAATTCCCCCGTACAAAATATTTGTGATCAAGATAATTACTGTTAGTGCGGTAATATTTATAAAATTCAAGATTATTATCAAAAAATCTTTTCAGTTTGGAAAGCTCATTATTCAAGTATTTTTTAATATTTCGTTCTCCTCCGTAAGGACGCTTAGATTCAATCTTATAAATGGCATTGTAATATATCAGCTTAGAAACAATCTTAGGCTTCAATTCTTTAAAGAAGTAGATTTCATCTTCAGTTTTTTCAAAACCTTTATCATCGATAAACCTTTTTAACAATGAAATCTTCTTTAAAGTCAGTTCTATGAGCTTTTCCGACAATTGGAGGGTGTCTCCAATTTCAGAAGAATAAAAATTGGTTTCTTCATCGAGTTCGGTAATAAGTTTTTGGCAATATTCAATCACTAAGTTTATTATTTATTGTTTGAAAATCGGTGAATTAAATTATAATCAAAAGCGTGCAATTTTAGTAAAATACATTATTTCTAAAGTTGCACTCAAAAAGCTCCTACCGAACAGTAGCTTTTGGATGCCCCTTTCCTGAAAGGTGAAGATAAACATGCTTTCCCTGCACAATTATTGCAATTATCAGGATGATGGACATGATCACGATCAAAAAAATCATAAACGGGGATTTTTTCTTCTTTCTATACTTTTGGTTCTGTGAACTCTGGTATGAATTAGTCCTCCGCTTTTTGACGGGTGATCGTCTTCTATGTATTTTTTTGTTTTTTTTCATTCTAAATCCTTTAAAAAACCAACAGATAAGACATTCCAAGCCCTTTCGACTGATAATATGGAACGACCACACTTTTGTTATTCTTTTTCTTTCCGCTTATCAGGGTATTCATCTTTGGATATAGCCAATAAGCGAGTTCGGTTGAAAGAATTCCGACTCCAGCTCCCGCAACCACATCTGTCATCCAATGTTTGTTGTTCAAGACTCTGTATACACCCGTAAACGCAGCAAACGGATAACCCGACAAACTCAACAGCAAATTGTTATCCCTATATTCCCTGTACATAAAATGCGCAGTTGAGAACGCTGTGGCTGCATGACCAGACGGAAATGATTTTCTATTGGAACCATCTGGTCTTTCTTCTGCAATTAGGTTTTTCGCGGGTGTAACGATAGCGGCCGATATCAGTTGGGAAGTTGCATAGATAATTGTACGGTCTTTAAAACCGTGCTTACCCTTTATCCCGGCCAAATTCAATCCATACACCATTACCGCTGGAAAATATTGGGTATAATTGTCTAACGTTGTCTTTCCAGGCCTGTCATGGGCAACCTCTATCTTGGCAGAGAGATCCAGTTCTTTCATTGGCGGAATGGCGAAACTGATTGCGCCAGCCGAGATTAACGACACCGGAAGAATGAGTTTACGATAACCTAACTTATAATTATTCGAATCGTTAACAATCGAATCCGGCTGTTCGGTCGTCATCACATTATCCTGAGCTATGGTTAGTTTAGATGTGGTAAGTAAAAAAAAAATTAAAATTATTCTTGAAATCATTTGATAATAGTCACTAATAAAAATTTTAAAGATTACGAAGGATGAAATCAACACGTTCATCGGGTGGCAATACCGGAACCTGGATCACTGGGCATGGGGAGCGGTTATAAACATCGATGATCAGGTTATGAATTCGAATCTGCTCATCCTCATCTTCCAGTCTAGCGTAATCATTGATCAACGGAAGTCTGTCAAGGATAAATACTTTCTGATAACAGAACTTCTTACACATTGTCACAAGTCTTGCGTCATATTCAATACCAAGAAATTCATAGTATGCCATCGCGTCCGGCAACGCCCTATCCAAAAAAGCCACTTGGTTTACGTCCAGCGTTGATTCCTCACTAATCTGCATGTTCAGAATATCCATTTGAAATTGCTCCTTGTTGCTTTTTATTTCTTCTATCGTACGGCCCTTTATCTTTTGGGTGTCAATATAATGTCTTGCCTGTTCGGCAATAGTCGCATATCCCCGTTCTGCCAGCAGTTCTATTACAGTGGTTTTACCTGTACACGGTCCCCCGGTAATTACGTACCAATTTGTCTTGATTTCTTTATGGTTGATGGTGTCCATTATTATCTATTTTGTTTGTTCACAAAGCATACGGCACTCATTAACCACTTCCCGGATCTTTGCCGGTGTCAGACCTATCTGGATTAACATTTCCTGTTGTTGTAATAAAGTGCTGCACACAATTATATCATTAGCCAACAGAACCTTTTTATCCCTCTCTGTTAAGGAGATCAGGCAGGTTACCGGATACAGCCCGGAACGGTCTATGAGGTCCTTCAGCCCTTTATCTCTTGGATAATCCCATCCGACCAAAGACATTTTCATACATGTACCGTACTGAATTGCATCTTCAGAAAAGCGGCCATTGGTCACTATCCAGCTTTGATGAAACTGGGGACCGTGACAACCGCTATCTTGCCACTGTTTTTCCACATCGAGAAATCTTGACTGGATGTACAACGGAATTTTGACATCACTAACAAATCCTTGCCGATTATGGAACTTGCATTCTATCATAATATGATGATCATCTTTAGTCGCTATCACATCTATTTCGTGTTTTACACAATGCCCCGGAACAATTACTCCTGTTCGTGTGCTATATCCCATAGATTCTAATATCGCTGAGGTAAGTTTTTCAAATGGAAAACCAGTAGGGCCCAGCGCCATGATCGCCTTTTTCAGGTTATATCTGGCCGAAGCAGGTTTTGCTATTTTTCTTAGCCATTTGAAAGCCGTCTTGTAGATATCTCGGGTCGCCATTCCATCGATAAGCTTGTCCTGCACTTTTTGCAGAACAAGCTCAACCTGCTGCGGAGGCGCTCCAGACCGGGACAGTGACTGTCTTAATTTATTACTGTCAAAAGCCACGCGCTGACCGGAAGCTTTTAAGATGTAAATATCTTTGTCTTTTTGCATAACCTCTTATCTTTAAACCTTAACACACGTTTCCATGCTGAAGGACAATTGTTGAATTGAAAGCTAAAACTTCATTCGCTGTATCCTGATGGCATTTAATATGGCAATCAATGATACGCCCACGTCAGCAAAGACAGCTTCCCACATTGTAGCCAGACCGCCCGCACCCAAGACCAGAACGATGCCTTTTACTACAAATGCCAGTGTTATATTCTGCCACACTATTTTCTTGGTTTTCTTTCCGATATTGATTGCAATAGGAATTTTAGATGGTCTGTCATCTTGAATAACTACATCAGCGGTTTCAATCGTTGCATCGCTTCCTAGCCCCCCCATAGCAATACCTACATCACTTAGGGCTACTACAGGTGCGTCATTTACGCCATCTCCAACAAATGCTACCGTTTCGTTCTTAGTTTTGATTTCTTTTACCCGGTTCACTTTGTCTTCAGGTAACAGGTCCCCGAATGCATTATCGATTCCCAGCTTATCGGCAACAAATTTGACAACCGTAGTTTTATCTCCGCTCAACATTGTTACTTTGATATTGAGCTTATGCAGCAAATCAATCGTCTGTTGCGAGTCTTCTTTTATACTGTCAGCAATGGTAATGTAGCCAACAAATTTACCATCGTTGGCTACTGCGATAGTTGTGTAGACGATTGATGAGGGGTCCACATCGTATTTGATATTGAACTTGTCCATCAGTTTAAAATTCCCGACCAGTAACTCTTTTCCATTAATCCGGGCTTTCAACCCGTGACCGGCAATCTCTTCCGTATTTTCCAATTTTATGGAATTGTCAATATCTCCCACATACTCGTGTATGGCTGTTGCCACAGGGTGGGTACTAAGGCTTTCGATGGCATTTACGAGTTTTAGAATTTCATCTTTATCGAATTCAGGATTAAAGATTACTTCCTGTACTTTAAACACGCCTTCGGTCATCGTCCCGGTCTTATCCATCACCACATTCTGTATGGCCGCCATGGCGTCAAGGAAGTTACTGCCTTTAAATAAAATACCATTACGGCTGGCAGCACCAATACCACCGAAATAGCCTAAAGGAATAGAAATTACCAGTGCGCAAGGGCATGAAATTACAAGGAAGACTAAAGCCCTGTACAGCCAGTCATTGAACACATAGGTGTCTACGAAGAAATAAGGAAGCAAACAGATGCCTATTGCCAGAAAAACAACGATAGGTGTATATACTTTCGCAAACTTCCTGATAAAAAGTTCTGTAGGTGCTTTCTGAGACGTTGCATTCTGGACCAGTTCCAAAATCTTACTCAGCTTGCTATCCGTATAAGCGGTAGTTACTTTAACCTGGGCAACGGTATTCAGGTTGATCATGCCTGCAAGTACTGTTTCCCCTTTATTTTTTGTATCCGGTTTACTTTCACCTGTCAGTGCGGCAGTATTAAAAGAAGCAGTATCCGTGAGTAGTTCCCCATCAAGTCCAAGCTTTTCTCCCGGTCTTAATTGAATTGTCATGCCGATCTGTGCTTCTTCAGCTTTAATAACTTTAGTCTGATTGTTTTCAAGAATGGTTACTTCATCCGGGCGTTGATCCAGTAAGGCTTTTATATTGCTTTGTGCTCTTGAAACCGCCAGTGTTTGAAAGACTTCACCAACTGCATAGAACAACATTACTGCTACTCCTTCAGGATATTCCCCTATAAAAAAAGCACCTATTGTTGCAATGCTCATCAGAAAAAACTCCGAGAATACTTCACCTTTCGAAATACTTTTAACAGCATCTTTAATAACAGGGAAACCTACGATTCCATAGGCTACCAGATACCAAACAAACCTCACTGTTCCTTTAAACCATTCCTGAGGCATCCAGTTATCGAATGCTATGGCAATAAGTAAGAGTAACAGGGAAAGGATGGATGGAAGAAACATTTTAAATGGACTCCCGCTGGCACTACTGTGGTCGTGACCATCATCATCGCTATGACCATGATCGTGTCCGTCATTTTTTTGGTGTTCTTCTTTCACCAATTCTTTTGCGCCCGCTTTGGTATAGACCTTTTCGGTCTGTGTACAACAAATCTGTTTGCCCCGGGCGTCGTATTTGTGCTTGTGTTCCATAATATTTTGTTTTTGAGACGTTTTTTAATCTATATTCATAAACTTCATTATTGTTCATTAAATTGCTTACCAATCATTTACTCTTATTGATAGTATTTATTGTAAATGGCACTAATTAATAAATTACCGTCGTTATCTGATTCGGTCAGACTTTTCAAAGCTTTTACTTCCTTTATGAACCACGGATTGGAAAAATCCTTTTCAAGGTTTTTAACACTGAGCCTCTCAAGGGGAGCGTTTATATCCTTGCTGTAAAAATAATAGGTGCGACTTGCGTACCTGTAGCCTCCTCGTTCGTATTTAGAATAGATAATCAATCCACTACTCACAATAATTTTATGATACCCATAGGTGCCAAAGGTTGTTCCTTTATTAAAATAGCGGAATACATCTTTACCTCTTTCGTATCCCCATAAACTACCGTGTGGGTATTTTTGCTTCTGTTGGCCATGTTTTAAAGTAAGCTTATTATAATAAACACTGAATTTGTGCTTTTTACCTGAAAGGCAGATGCTGTCAATAAATTTTCCTTCACTATACTCCGAATAGGATCTATAGAGTTTTACATTATCCATACAGTATTTCGAAGCTCTTGTTTGAGATTCAGCCTTCGCGGGATTCAAAAATGCCATAAGAAGTATTGTCAATAACATTATCTTGTATGTCAATATTTTCTCACCAGCCTCTTCAAGTTCTTTTCTTATCTGCGGTAAGCATAAGTCTCTAACACGTGCACTATGTTGATGGTAGAATTTCATATATTCTATTTTAAAAGATTTATCAATATTTTATCTTTAAAAAACTGTTTAGTAATCCCATTTGCTTCACTTAATATGTCTGCAATTGATGGTTCATTCTTATCCAAATATTCACTTGCCCGAATTATAGCCTTGTCGATCTTTATACCTTCAGTTTCTTTCACCGCTTCCGCTAGAGCGAGCAATCCAAGCCCCTGATCTTTCAGGATGCCCAACTGTTCGATCATCCAGCTGATTGCATAAAAGCAAAATTTAGAAAGGGCCAGGGGATGCATTTTTTTATCTTCCACAAGTGGCAGCTTATTGTAAGGAGAACTCAGAACAGAGTCAGTAAGATAGTTCTCCAGGTCTAACCTTTCTTGTTCGATATCGACAAGTTCAATACATCCCTGTAGCGCCTGCGCGTAAATGCTCAGCCAGCGTAATTTTCTCCGAAACTCATGGATTCCCGACTCCACATCTTTAAAAGCCTGCTTGCCATTCTTCGCAAAATCCATTATCTTTTCAATTTCCGACCGGTAGAATTTAACAAGACGGCTGTGCTGCTCGTCCTTTCCTTTCCAATTTATTTTTTCAAGGTCACGGCTGATCTTTTTTAATTGCTTCCCGTCTAACCAGTTCTTGGTTTTGAGTAATTTATTGAACTTTCTTAAAACCTTTTCTTCTTGACCGGAAAAGTAAGACCTGACGTCTTCGGGAATTTTCTTATTGTCCGAGTATTCTTTACTAATGGCCTCAAAATAATCTATACTCCCGAGCATGTCTTCCAACTGCTTGAATTTTTCCCCTATCTTACCGAACCGTTTCTTTTTGGGACCGGTAACACGGTATATCCTTGCCAATGCTTCAACTTGGAATAACGGTGTTCTCAGATCGTTCTGAAAAAGATAACGGCCAGGGTTTTCTTCTTTTTGCGCCTCTTTTAATAAAGTGGATATTTTTTGCAGATGCAGATTGAATTGAATATTATTCTGTTTCATGATCGCTGTTCTTGTTGTTAGATAATTTTTTAATAAATCTCTTGTACCATGCAAATTGATTCATGCCAAAAATCAGCAGGGTAATAGCTGTTGCTGATACAGCCAGTACAAACATATTCAGTGCGATTGCTATTCCGACGGCAGCAATTGTCCATAGGCCAGCTGCCGTAGTTAAGCCTGTTGGCATACCTTTCTCGCTACGAAAACCTATGCCTGCACCTATGAAGCCCAGTCCGGTAGCAATCGCTGCCAGCATTCTGGCGGTTGCGGATCTGTCTTCCGTTAGATGGGCAGCAACAGATACAAAGAGGCATGAAGCAACACAGATACAGGCAAAAGTCCTGATGCCCATATTCTGTTGTTCTTTTTCCCGTTCAATACCTACAATGCTTCCTAACAGAAGAGCCAACAAAAGTTTGGCCGAGAGTAAGAGTTCAAAATTGATATCCATAATATTTTTGGTTTATATTATTTACAAATACGCTACATTGCATAATAAGAATCGCTTTTAGGCTTTGCCGGAATATCTTTTTCTCCGATCATCTCCAATAAGTTTATCTCAATCGTCTGCGCCAGTGAAGTCATTGGTATATCCACAGGCGTATCCTCAAAAGGATCTTGCATAATGATGGCTGTTTTTTCGATGGCAATAAAGAGCGTAGGAATGAGGATAGTCATTACTATCTCGACAGTTAGCTGAGAATCTTCGAGCCCGAAGGGTAAAATGGCAGCAAAAACATAAATCAACGTATGCACCAGCAGACTGTATGATCTTGGAAAAACGGTGTTCTTAATACGTTCGCACTTACCCATGCTATCACATAACCTGGCGATTGTTTCATTTAGCTGAACCTGTTGAATATCTGAAATTGCCCCTGTAGTAGCAAGCTGCTTGATAGTCTCAGAGTGTTTATCCAGGATTGCGTTCGGTATATTTAGCGCTTTTATTTGATGGATGTTCAGGTAAGCCTGAACATTGGGCGAAAATTGCTGATTTCGTAGGGATTCGCCCAATGCGTAGGTCCAGACGATCTGTCTGTCAGCAAACTCCCTAATTTCGTATTTTGGATTTTCGGGTGCAAACTGAATGAACTGCCTCAGCAAGCTTCTTGAATCATTTACAATGCCACCCCAGACAGTTCTTGCTTCCCACCAGCGTTCATAGGACTGTGCTGTTCTAAAAGCGAGGAGTACGGAAACCGCAGTTCCTACCAATGCAGGGATACTCAATGGCAGGGATACTTTTTTGAAAGTCGGTAGCATATCCAGTAAACCAATGGATATAGCAAAGACACAGATCAGAATAATCTGTGCCTTGATTTCATTTACAAAGTACCAAATTGATATTTTTCGATTTAATAACATAACTAAACATTGGAGGTTGTTTGGAAACAATAATCATTTTTCTGTTTTTAAATAGTTGTAACTTAAATATACAATTGAACACAGGCTTTTTCGAACTTATTTATCGGCTTTCGTTCAACAAGCTAGTCTTGGATTTTATGAATTTCAAGACGACATACATCAGCATGGTAATAACAATACCGGCAATAATTAAAATATTGAAGTGGGCGTGGTTGTTTAGCCACTCTCCAATAAAATCAAATACGCCGAAGATCAAGAAAAGTGCAAATAATCCGTTCTTTTCTTTTTTTAATACTTTTTTTATACTGAATGATACTTCAGGTCTCCTGAACTTACTGAAATCTGGAATAAAGGCAGGAACACTAGCCGCCCACTTTGTGTACACTTCACCGAATTTCCTTTCCAAAAATTGTTCTTCAGCGAACATTATCCGTTCATAGTAAATCCAATAGAACAAAATAAAAGCCATAACAAACCACATGTTTCCAGTTAGTAAAGCTGGTCCAAGCCACATGAGGAAGTTACCTAAATATAGAGGGTGTCTTACGGTGCTGTAAATACCTGTTTGATTCAAAGTATCAGCAACCTGTCCCTCATGTGTATTTCGCCCCGATGTATTTTTAGGTGTATATCCAACAGTGTAAACCCTTATTCCCAATCCTATGATCCCAACAGACAAACAGATGATTTCATAAGCCGAGGAACAGTAAATAGGCTTATTGTTTTGTTTGTTTTCATACACCAATACGGAAAGGGCAATAATTAAAATACCAATCGGTATATAACTCCTATATCTGAAAAGCCAGTTTCCCTGCTTTTCAAACTCTTCCTTTAATGCCATAATTTTATTAATTTTTCATAATGTAGGTTTATCGTACTTTTTTGACCGTCATTTGCAATTCAACAATCCGATATTGACTTCTTTAAATCTGTCCAGAATGTTTTTCCCATAATTAGTCCAATAACTATGGTTCAACAACATGCCACAGTTTAGCGTCTTCCATTCTTTATCCGAATACACTCTTTGGAGGAAGACTTCAAATTCTTTCCTTATTGCATGGGCATACTTTGGATAAGAGGTTTTAGTAAAGTGAAACAGATCAGCATCACACAATACCATTTCAATCTTATTTTGAGGGAATTGCGGAAACTTTGTGGCTTCGATACAAGCCAATACCGAATTAATTAATTCAGTATTGGCATTATATTTATCAAGAAAACCTTTAGCGATCTGCTTGCTTTCCTCCTCGTGACCGATATAAGTATGAATATACCCACAGTCGTGAAACCATGCTGCAATAAGCAATATTTCAATCTCGGAATCATCCAAATTGCAAAGTTGTCCAATTTCCAAGGCCGCTTCCACAACCTCAAGCGTATGAGTAAGGCTATGAAAATCAAGGTCTACAGAAAGGTTCTCTTTCAACAATGTAGAAACATAGTCTTCAACTGATTTTACCAGATCATTCATAGCCTTACCTATATTGAGAATTAATGTTCATGACCACCTGTGTTACTCAATTTGGCATTGATAAAGAATGCCCCCTTTGTAACAACTTTAACGTCTTTTGGAATTGCGTTCACAGTAGTAATCACGGTATATCCCAATTCAGAAACTCCCTTTGCCACTTCAATCTTTTCGAAATTCATTTTCAGTTCCTTCTGCTTGTTTTCAGCCGCGTGATCATGTTTTTCACCTGGTTTATGATCGTGGTCTTCCTCTGCTTTCTGGTCGTGACTTTCACCTTCAGCATGCTCATGACCACCTTCCTCATGACCGGCTTCCGGCTCTTTGTCTGTGTGAACAAAAATATAAAACTTGCCATCTGCTTCTACAATAGCGTCATTCGGTACGGTGGATGCCATAACATTGTCAACACTCACCATTCCTGTAATATTCATTCCGTCGATCAATCCGGCTTTATTGCCAATCACTGTACAGTGTACAGCAATTGTTTTGCTTTCATTTTCAAAAGAAGAACCTATATTGAACACTTTTGCACTGTAAGTTACCTGTGGGTTATTGGTGATAGTAAAATTCACCACTTGTCCAACCTTCATATAAGGCAGATCCCGTTCGAAAACCTGAAGGTCAAGATGCAACAAGCTGTTATCCACAATTTCCACTACAGGAGATGACACATCCACATAACTTCCAATTTTTGCGAACTCATTACTTATAGTTCCACTAACAGGACTAGTAACTACTAATGCAGATTTTAGATTATCTCTGCTAATACCAGAGGGATTTATTCCCATTAACTGTATCTGCTTTTTCAACGAAGCTTTACGGGCCATCAATGCATTCAGATCAGCAGTAGCTGTTTGGAGATTCTTCAAAGCTCCGGCGCTACCCTGATTGAGCTCCTGCTGACGATTTTGTTCCTGTTGTGCCAAAGTAATCCTGCTATCAATGGTAATGTATTCTTCCTGCAGCTGAACAAATTGTGGATTTTCTATAGTAGCAATTACCTGACCCTTACGGACATAATCGCCTAACTGTACGTTTAAACTTTTAACAACACCACCATAAAGGGAAGTCGCATTTGCCTTCTTGTTGTTAGGTACCCTCAGTGCGCCATTAGCTTTAACTGTAGCCGTTAGATTCTTATTTTCGATGTTGCCAAGTGTAATGCCAACTGCCTTAATCTGTTCCTGCGTAAGAGAGGCAATAGTGGACGATTCTTCATCTCCATGTCCTTCTTCACCGCTGGCTTCAGCGGCCTTTTTTTCTGTTGGAGCTTCAGCGCCTTCTTCCTTTTTAGCTTTTCCACCGCAGCTATATAAAGACGTTATAAGAATAGCTGCAACTAATATTTTTCCTATGATTTTCATTTTATCTTATTTGTTATTGAAGTAATTGAATTGAATTGCTGATTGGTTGTACTGATTCAGCACATCCAGGTAGTTTTGACGAATGCCAATTGCCTGGTTAAGAAACTGCCCCAATTCTGCAAAACTTATCTCACCCGTTCTGTAACTCAGGCTGGCCGCATTGATAATTTCTTCAGATTGCCTTAAACCTGAGGTTTCATAGAAATTTAACAGGGAATAGTTTTTTTCTATTTCAGCAATAGCGGATGCCCGTTGGGTCTGTAACAACTGTGTCTGGTAGGAGAGTGTTTTTTCCTGCACTTCTTTCTCAGCAACCGCAACCCTTACCTTATTCCGATAAGCTCCGGTTCCGAACACAGGAATTGATGCCATGACTGAAAAGCCTGTGAAAGGATCTTTAGCACCCCATAAACGTTGGCTAAAAAACCTTCCGGAAAACTCGGGCTTGTTCGTGTTCTTCTGAACTTTAATATTGGAAGATGCAATATTTACATTCTGTTCCTGTAACGCTAGTACTGGATGCAAGGTGTTGTTTTCTGACAATTGTACTTCTATCTTTTTAAGCGAGTCAGCAACGGGTAGCAGCCACTCATTTTGATTCAAGAGCATCATTAATTGTTGTTGCTGCACTGTCATTTCTTTCTTGTTCTGTTCAAGAAAGGCTTGAAGCTCTCTGAGTTTAGCCTCTGCCGATACCTGATCCAGCTTTGCAACATCTCCTGTTCTGACCCGGATTTCAGTAGTCTTGAACAGCATAGTATATATACTATCCAGTCGTTGAAAGAGTTTCTGTTTATCTTGTAGATACCAAAGCTGATAATATGCGGTGCGTACATCTCTTTTGATTACGGCATTTAAATAATCCGTATTGAGTTCTGCATATTTAAGCTGATCCCTGAAATAATTCTTTCGGGCAGCATATAGCCCCGGCCAGGCTATGCTTTGTGAAACACCAATTTTTAATATACCTACCTTATCTGAGGGACGGTAATCCTCATTTTCTGCAAATACGCCAGTCTTGGGAATATCAGTTGCGGTCTTAACGTTTAGAGAGGCGCTTTTGATCTGAGCACTATTAACGCCATATTGTTGATTATTTCCTAATGCGGTTCCTACTGCTTGATCAATTGTTATCCGTTGTTGCTGGGCATTGGCGGATGATAGACCTATCATGCAAAGCAAAATCACCATCGCTGTCGTTTTCATATTGTCTTTCCCTTTTAATTTTATTTTTGAACTGAAAATGATGTAAAGGAGTGGCAATACAAACAGTGTCAAAAATGTTGCAGTGATCAGACCTCCAATAACAACTGTTGCTAAAGGTTTTTGAACTTCTGCACCCGCACTAGTGCTGATGGCCATCGGTAGAAATCCAAGTGAAGCTACAGTTGCCGTCATCAATACAGGACGAAGACGGGTCATAGTCCCTTCTTTTACACGTTTTAAAACATCATCTATTCCTTCTTTTTTTAACTGATTAAATGTCCCTATCAAAACGATACCGTTCAATACCGCTACACCGAATAGTGCAATGAACCCGATTCCTGCACTGATACTGAAAGGCATGCCCCGAAGCATCAGGGCAAATACTCCACCAATCGCACTCATCGGAATGGCTGTAAATATTAATGTAGCCTGTTTGAAAGAGTGGAAAGTGAAGTATAGCAGCATAAAAATAAGTAACAGCGATACTGGCACTGCGATCATAAGACGAGCACTCGCTTTTTGCAAGTTTTCAAATTGACCTCCATACGTGAAATAATAACCAGAAGGCAATTTTATTTTTTCGGAAAGCTGTTGCTGAATATCCTGGACAACACTCTGAACATCACGTCCCGCTACATTGAATCCTATCACGATCCGGCGCTTACCAGCTTCCCTGCTAATTTGGGCAGGTCCGAGTTTGTACTCAATATTTGCAACCTGAGAAAGCGGAATCTGTACCCCACTACTTGTTGGAATCATCAAATTACTAACGTCGTCTATACCGCTTCTGTGAAGACTGTCGAGACGGACAACAAGATCGAACCTTCTTTCGTTCTCGTAAATCTGTCCCGAACTCTTGCCCGCAAAGGCTGTACTAACTACATCATTTACATCCTGAATGGTCAGGCCGTAATTTGCGATTCGTGTTCTGTCATACTCAACATTAATTTGAGGAAGTCCACTTACTCGTTCAACCTGCGGAGAGGTAGCTCCCTGCACGGTCTGGATAACTTCGCTGACTTCTTTAGCATACAATGCTAAAGAATCAATGTTTTCACCAAAAATCTTGACGGCAACATCCTGTCTGATCCCAGTCATCAACTCATTGAAACGCATCTGGATAGGTTGATTCTTCTCAAAGAAAACTCCTGGTATTACTTCCAGTTTTTCCATCATTGCATCGGCAAGTTCTTTATAGTCCCTGCCAGAAGTCCATTCATCCTGTGGCTTTAGGACGACCATTAGGTCGGTAGCCTCAGGAGGCATGGGATCGGTAGGAACTTCAGCTGCCCCGGTCTTTCCCACAACCATCTTAACTTCATCAAACTCCTTAATAATTCGCGAAGCCTGCATCGACGTTTCGATACTTTGGTTCAGTGAGCTTCCCTGTGGCAAAATACAGTGAAACGCATAATCACCTTCCTGTAACTGAGGTATGAACTCTCCACCCATCCTGCTGAAGAAAAATAAAGAAATTGCAAACAGTGCTACAGCAGCACCTACAACAATATATTTGATTTTTATTGCCTTTTGCAGTATAGGTTGGTACCAACTGGAAAGCTTGTCCATCATCTTGTCACTGAATGTCTTTTTATGATTTGGCTTTTTGGACAGGAACAGAGCACACATCATTGGGATATAGGTCAGCGAAAGAATTAACGCACCGAATATGGCAAAACCGACGGTCTGTGCCATTGGACGGAACATTTTTCCTTCTACACCTACCAATGTTAGTATAGGTATATATACAATTAAAATTATGATCTCTCCAAAAGCAGCACTGGTACGTATCTTAGAGGCAGATACAAATACTTCATCGTCCATCTCGCTCTGGGTCAACCTGTTCGTCGATTTACGAAGACCCAGATGATGCATTGTCGCTTCAACAACGATAACAGCACCGTCAACAATCAATCCGAAATCAATTGCGCCGAGACTCATTAGGTTGGCGCTGACCCCAAAAACGTTCATCATACCAAGGGCGAAGAGTAGCGCTAAAGGTATAGCCGATGCAACAATAAGCCCTGCGCGAAAGTTTCCGAGAAATAGTACAAGAACGAATATTACTATCAGTGCACCTTCTATAAGGTTTTTTTCTACGGTGCTCATTGCTCTTCCCACTAAATCTGTTCTATCGAGATAAGGCTCAATGGTCACGTCATCGGGAAGAGATTTTTGAATCGTAGGTAATTTTTCCTTGATGCGGTTAACAACCTCATTGCTGTTTTCGCCTTTTAGCATCATAACAACTCCACCTACTGCATCAACTTCTCCGTTATAGGTTAATGCACCATATCTGACGGCACTTCCAAACCTTACATCTGCGACGTCATTGATATAAATAGGAACAGCTCCCGAATTTTTTACCACTATCTTTTTTACATCATCAATAGAGGTTGCCAATCCTATACCCCTAATGAAATAGGCATTGGGCTTTTTATCGATATACGCTCCGCCCGTATTCTGATTGTTTTTTTCAAGAGCAGTGAAAATTTCCGGAATGCTGACTCCCATTGCTCTTAATTTATCTGGATTTACCGCGACCTCATATTGTTTCAATTGGCCACCAAAACTGTTTACTTCAGCAATCCCGGGAGTTCCGTATAATTGCCTTGCCACAATCCAATCCTGCATTGTACGCAGGTCTTTTGCGTTGTATTTGTCTTCACTACCTTTTTTGGGATGGATAATGTACTGATAAACTTCTCCAAGTCCCGTACTTACCGGTGCCATTTCGGGGGTACCTATCCCTTGTGGGATTTGGTCAACAGCTTCCTTTAATCTTTCATTAATGAGCTGCCGCGCAAAGTAGATGTCTACATCTTCATCAAAAACGACCGTAATCACCGATAAACCGAAACGGGAAATGCTTCGAATTTCTTCGATCTTGGGAACATTTGCGATACTCTGTTCAATGGGGAATGTAACGAGCTGTTCAACCTCCTGTCCAGCCAATGTAGGGCAGGAAGTGAATATTTGAACCTGATTGTTGGTAATATCAGGTACGGCATCTATGGGCAGTTTGGTTGCACTCCATGCTCCCCAGATGATAAGTAACAACGTCATTAAGCCAATAATGATCTTGTTCTTAATACTGAATTTTATGATATTGTCTAACACAATGTATTTTATTAATTTAACATTTAATAGAAATAGAGGTGAAATCCACCTGTAACTGAAAAGGCGGAAAAAATGGAAATTAATATCAGGTTGAAATATTGATAACTAGAAACATTTACACTAATTAGAAGTGCTAAGTATCAATACAACATTAGAGGCAATGTATATGAATATACATTACGCCAATAGACATAATATTCCCAATAAAATTAAACGTTAAATTTCGGCGGTTGCCAGATTGTACCAGAGTAGTGGGATATAAAGCTAGAATCCCTGATAACAACTTTTTTAGAAGTAAATATGTGTGTAAGAATACCAAATTCTGGCAGTTCAAAATTGAAAGATGCTACTGAAACACTACAGCAGGCACACTGACAAAAAGGTGTGCAGGAATCATCTTTGTCCTGGTCATGATCGTGAGATGTTACTTTCGTAACTCCGACAGAACTTTCGCAACTATTATTCGCATCACTACATGGTACTAGAAAAAGTGCCATGATGTAAACCAAAAATATTGTTGCCTTCCATTTCATATTTGCTGACAAAGATAATAAAAAAATTCGTGCAATAGAATTGCATAAGTTATTTTTTGTTTTATGAACGTCATTATTAGCTAAATCAACGATATACCTTGGGTGATAATTGATTTTGAACAATGGATTTCATTGCTATCTGACTAATTTTATTATCTTTGTCATTGTAGTATTACAATGGAAATTTAATCAAAAGGAGTGTAATAAGCACCATTACTAAATCGTTACCTACAGCGATTGCCACTCTTATAAACTACACACTATAAGCTACTTTAGCAATTTTTAAAGTTTTTTTCTAAAAAATTCGAGTAAAGATAAGGCTTCTTAATTTGATTCCTCTTTAACGGGAAGCTAAAATAAACCTTCGTTTTACTATTTTATGCCTCCGCGGTATTCGTCTTAGGTACAGACTCTTATTAGCAGTAATTGTCTGCTCCTTGTTTATTCTACCTGATTCTGTACGGCTTAAATTATTTTGTGCTACTTTTGAACCCTTATTTTAAAAGCCATTTTTCATATGACTATTCATCGCGAAGGGTATAAATATATTACCATAGCAACTGTTTTATTTGCTGTATTAGCCTTTTTAAATTACAAATTTGTATATGGCGACAGCGTTTTGTGCCAGACGATATACTGGGTCTTGCAAACGGCCTTCTTCCTGCTCTGGTTCTGGGTATTATGGTTTTTCCGCATCCCCAACCGTGAATTTACGGTAGGTGAGCACCTTATAGTAGCCCCTGCAGACGGTAAAGTAGTGGTGATCGAAGAAACGGAAGAGCCGGAGTATTTCAAAGATAAGCGTTTACAGGTGTCTATCTTTATGTCTCCTTTAAATGTACACGTAAACCGCAGCCCCATCAAGGGCCTGGTGAAGTATGTCAAATATCACCCGGGTAAATACCTGGTGGCCTGGCATCCTAAATCATCTACAGAAAATGAAAGAACCACTGTCGTGGTGGGTAACAACCAGGTTACTTTACTGATGCGCCAGATTGCCGGTGCACTGGCCCGTCGTATTTGTTATTATGTAAAAGACGGACAAACGATCGATCAGAATGCAGAATTCGGTTTTATCCGTTTTGGTTCCAGGGTAGATATTTATTTCCCGGTAGGTACTAAAATAGATGTAGAGATCGGCCAGCATGTAAAGGGCGGCCAAACTATTTTGGCAAAGATTTAATTTCGTTTTTTGTACTTTTATTTCAGAAGGTAAAGCTTTCGTTTCAACAACAACAAAATTGAGATTATAGATGAAGTCAAGACAAGCTATTAAAAGATTAAAATCGAGAGGAACAAAAAATATGGGACTGCTGGCGAAACATCCATCAGCCGGACCTCACCAGACAGAGAATCCTCTTTCAGTAAAAGAAGCTGAAGCTATATTAATTGATGTCAGTTTAAGAGAATTGTACAATAACGGCGATAAAAGGGACCTGGATTTTGTTCATGAGATCCTGGAACCTAATAAGATCATGATACCGGAAGGGCAACCTTTAGAATCATTCTGGGACATTATCACCAATACAGGGCTTATGCAGGCCGTGATCGGCTTTGGTAAGCACGGCAGGCTTACGCTCACTCAGGAAGGTTACCAGCTGATGAACCAATATGGCAGCTACGGCAATTTTTTACAAAAGCGACATGCTAAAATAGTAAGCTCAGAAGCTACCAATATTGAAGATGTAACACCTCCCCCTCCACCTCCTACAGAACCTATGGACGGAGTACATTAAAGAAGTATTCAAACCAATCATTATTCCGCATAAAAAAGCAGGCTTTCCATATGGAAAGCCTGCTTTTTTATGCGGATATTTTTATTATTTGCTGTTTATTGTAACCTTCCGCCACCGGAATAGTAACGCGACCAGTAGGCCTGATCCAGTTCGCTGATAACTACACCACGGCTGGAAGAGGCATGTACAAATTTACCACCGCCTAAATATACTCCTACATGAGAGATACGCTTGGTTTTAATGCTGAAAAACACCAGGTCTCCTTCTCTCAGGTCTTCTTTATCATAGATACGCTTGGTCATCATGAATTGCATGGCTGCAGTCCTGTCCAGGCTTTTATCATATACATCAGAAAAGAGTTGTCTTGTAAATGCAGAGCAGTCGATTGATTTTTTAGTGGTGCCTCCCATACGGTAAGGTGTTCCGTACCATTCTTCGATAAAGCCGTACAGTAGCGGGCTTTTCTTAATCCCTTCCGTTAAATTATTTTTAGCGGTGTTCTTATCTCTGAAGGCAGGTGCCGGCTCATCTTCCATAAGGTCCGGACGGATGTTGGTACTTTTTGTCTTTTTGACATTGGTACGCGAATTGTTATTATTCGCAGGAGCAGTAGTTGTCGTATTGCTGCGCTTAAGTGGTGCTTCAAAAGAAATCCCCTCAATAAATCTGCTTTCCGAAGCTTCTGCAGATGTCTCTGCACTTGCGATCCTTGAGTTCCTTGGCGCATCCTGGGCAAATGATAATGTTGTAGTGGCAAAAAGAGCCGCGGACAACATTATAATTAATTTTTGCATTTGTTCAGTTTTGATTCAACGAAAGCGAAAATATAGGTATTCGGCTAAACGACCAATATTTCTTAATAATTTTAACATTTAAGATTGTCTGCCTAATATTACATTTTAAACGCAGTTTTTTAGCGCCCTATATAGTATATTTGCACAAAAATTTCGAAATTCAAATCTAAACAAATAACAATATGAAAATATTAGTTTGTATTGCAAAAGCTCCGGATACGACAGCAAAGATTTCTTTTACTGATAATGACACCAAATTCAATGAAGCCGGTGTTACTTTTATTATCAACCCGTATGATGAAATGTATGCTTTAGTACGTGCTATTGAATTAAAAGAAAGCGGTGCAGCATCTGAAATACACCTGGTAAGCGTAGGTGGCGCAGATACTGATGCGATCATCCGTAAAGCCCTGGCTTTAGGTGGTGACAATGCTTTCCGTATCGATGCTGAAAGCAATGACCCTTATACCATCGGTGCCCAGATTGCTGATTTAGCTCAGAAGAACGGCTATGATTTGATTTTGACCGGTAAAGAATCGATTGATTATAATAATGGTGCCGTAGGTGCTACTATTGCCGGCATTTTGGATTACAACTATATCGGCAATGCGACCAAGCTGGAAGTAAGCGGTAGCACAGCTACAGTTTCCCGCGAGATCGAAGGTGGTGAAGAAACAGTTTCCTGTGACTTCCCTTTAGTAGTAGCTTGCCAGAAAGGTATGGCTGAGCCTCGTATCCCGAATATGCGCGGTATCATGGCTGCCCGTACCAAACCTTTGAATGTAACGCCTGCAGCAGCAGCGGAAAGCCTGACTGCTATTGCCAGTTACGAATTACCGCCTGCGAAGCAAGGGGTAAAATTATTTACGATCGATCAAGTGGATGAATTAGTAGCGGCTTTGCGTAACGACGCTAAAGTGCTTTAATTCCTGTACCGGTTTAATTACATTCAATTCTAAATTTTAAAATATTAAAAACGATATGTCAGTATTAGTTTTTGTAGATCATACCCAGGGTTCATTCAAAAAGAATGCCTTTGAAGCTATTAATTACGCGGTTAAGACGGCGGAACAAATAGGCGGCGACGCGATCGCTGTTGTAATGGGCGCAGTAAATGAAAGTGAATTAACTGCTTTAGGTACTTATGGCGCCAAGCAGGTATTACACGTGAGTGATGCCCGTTTAAATCATTTCAATACCAAAGCTTATACCAAAGCGATTATAGCTGCTGTTAACCAAACGGGGGCGCAAGTGGTTGTTTTCTCTGCCAACAATAACGGGAAGTCTCTGGCTCCAATGGTAGCGGCAAAGCTTAAAGCGGGCCTGGTAACGGGTGCTGTGGCTTACCCGGACACTAATGGCGGGTTCAAAGTAAAAAAATCTGTATTCTCCGGTAAAGCTTTCGCTCATGTAAGCATTACTTCTGATAAAAAAGTGATCAGCTTAACGCCCAACACATTTGCAGTAACTGAAGGCGGAAGCCCTGCTGCGGTAAGTGCACTTGCGGTAGACTTCTCTGATGCGGACTTCTCTGCAAAATTCATCTCTGAAGATGTCGTGAAAGGTGAAGTGCCATTAAGCGAAGCTGAAAGAGTAGTTTCCGGTGGACGTGGCCTGAAAGGTCCTGAAAACTGGGGTATCCTGGAAGACCTGGCAAAAGCTATGAATGCTACATTGGCTTGTAGCAGACCCGTAGCTGATGCACACTGGCGGCCACACCATGAGCACGTAGGACAAACAGGTGGTACGATCCGTCCTAACCTGTACGTTGCTGTAGGTATCTCCGGTGCTATCCAGCACTTAGCCGGGGTGAACAGCTCCAAGACTATTGTTGTGATCAACAAAGACCCTGAAGCACCGTTCTTTAAAGCTGCTGATTATGGTATCGTAGGTGATGCTTTTGAAATATTACCTAAGTTGACTGAAGCGGTTAATAAATCTAAATAGTCTGTTTTATACTTTATAGCATTAAAAAAGCCTTTTGATTAAATTCAAAAGGCTTTTTTAATGTCATTATAGCTTATCTTATTTCGTCCAGGGTCGGTATCTCTTCAATGATATCTGTATCCTCCTGGTTGCCGCTCCTTCCTTCTGAGGTGCTTGGCCGTTTGATGACCTCATACTCCTCTTCATAATAGCTTGTTCCGCCACCGGCACTGTTGTAGAAGTCTTTGTTGCCGCCACAGAGGCTGAACCCTTCCGGTGCGGTAAACTTACCCCCATTCTTGTACCCGGAAGCCGGGTCGGCATACAGCTTCTTAAAGAAGTAACCGAATATAGGTGCGGCGGCGGCTGCACCCTGTCCTAATGCGGTACTGTTGAATCTTAAGAAACGGTCATCATTCCCTACCCAGGCACCTGCCAGCAACTCCGGCGTGTAACCGATGAACCAGGCATCTGCCTGTCCGTTGGTCGTACCCGTTTTACCGGCAATATCACCGCTCAGTCCGAAACGTCCTTTCAGTCTTTTTGCCGTACCCCTGTCTACAACGCCCATCATCATGGTGACCATTTTAAAGGCGGTATTGGAGTTGATTACTTCTTTCTGAACCGGTACAAAGTTTTCCAGTACATTACCATTTTTATCTTCGATCTTCACCAGGAACCTCGGCTGTGTATTGATACCGCCTGTAGGGAACATGGTATAAGACCATAACATTTCAAATAAGGAGATATCCGGCGCACCTAATGCGATGGAAGGCACTTCCGGGATATCGCTGCTGATCCCGCAACGGTGTGCAAATTCTATAAAGCTGCGGATACCGGTCTGGTTCAATAAATAAAGTGAGGCATTGTTCACCGATGCGGCCAGGGCCGATTGCATCGACATACCGCCATATTTACTACCCCCTGCATTGTAAAGCTTGGCCTGGCCTGCAAATTTCTGAGGAGCTGTGCTCACATTATCGCAAGGAGAATAGCCATTGTCTACGGCAAGGCAATATAATAATGGTTTGATGGTAGATCCTACCTGGCGTTTAGTACCGATGTTTACGTGATCAAATTTAAAGAACCCGTGATCGATACCGCCCACCCAGGCTTTCACTTCCCCGGTCAGCGGGTCCATCACCATAAAGCCTGCCTGCATGAAGGAGCGCATATACTTGACAGAATCCATCGGGGTCATCGTGGTATCTTTTTCCCTGTCCTTGTTAGACCAGGTAAATACCGACATTTTGGTCGGGGTAGCAAAGGCTTTATCAATTTCTGTTTTTGACACGCCGCCATCCTTCATGTTTTTATATCTTTCAGACCCTTCTACCAGTCTCTTCAGTACTCTTGCCGGTTGTTCCTTTTTCCAGATAGAGCCGGAACGTATCTGCGGCTGAGAGGCAAACAGGCGCTGCAACTGTGCCATTTGCTCATCTACCGCCTCTTCTGCATATTGCTGCATACGCTGGTCCAGGGTTGTGTAGATCTTCAGTCCGTCTTTATAAATGTTATAAGGCTCTCCGTCTTCATTCAGGTGGGTCTTACACCATTTTTTCACTTCCTGCTCTACTACCTGCCTGAAGTAAGGTGCTATACCATCTATATGGATCTGTTTATCGTATTTTAAGGTCAGTGGCCTGGCTTTTGCAGCCGCCGCTTCCCCGGCACTCAGGTAATTGTATTTCGCCATCTGGTCCAGCACGATATTTCTACGGTCCTGCGCCAGGTCCGGGTTTCTTCTCGGGTTGTACAGGGTATTTCCTTTCAGCATACCCACCAGTACTGCGGCTTCTTCAACGGATAATTCGGAAGGCTCTTTGCTGAAGAAGGTAAGCGAGGCATTTTTGATGCCATAAGTATTGTCGCCAAACGGAACGGTGTTGAGGTAAAGGGTAATGATCTCTTCCTTGGTCAGGTTTCTTTCCAGTTTTACCGCCATGATCCATTCTCTCAGCTTCACAAAGGGTAATTGAAAGATGCCGGTCTTTTCCCTGGGGAAGAGGTTTTTGGCCAGTTGCTGCGTAATGGTACTACCGCCACCTTTTTTACCTAAAAGGACCACCGCTCTTAATACCGCGATACCATCGATACCACTGTGCTCTTCAAAACGGAAATCCTCGGTAGCGATCAATGCATTGGTAACGTTCTTGGAGATCTCTTTATACTTTGAATTGGAGCGGTTGAGGATATAATATTTCCCCATCAGGTTGCCCTTCACATCATATACTTCAGATGCAGTAGCTGCAGAGGGATTTTCCAGCTCTTCCATGGATGGCATTTCTCCCATTCCTCCTTTCTCGATCAATACAACCACACCTGCTATTAAAATGATCCCTGCTATAAACAAAAACCACACCAGTCTTATCAGTTTCTTTTTCATATTGATTAATATACTATAATAATTAATGCTACAGGCAAAGTAAGCACTATTTTTTAAACAAATCGAGGCTATTCGGCCATTTTATTGAGACAGCATCGCTGCTTTTTTCAGCTTTCTGCCATTCCTGATCATCAAAAAGGTTTGCAACAAGACGGAAAGGGTAATGACCCCTACGCCTGCATAAAAGCCCCAGTTCACCTCTTTATGCTCTCCCAGGAAGGCAAAGGCAAAGATAATACCATATAAAGGCTCCAGGTTTACGGTAAAGCTTACGGTGAAGGAACTCAACTGCCGCAATGCGGACATGGCCAGGGACTGCCCCAGCACGGTACAGAAATAAACCAGGCAAAGTACCCATACGATGTCCATGTTTTGCATCAGCAAGGGCTCTTCCGGGTTTTTAAAGATATACAAGGGCCCTAAGATACTTAAAAAGATAAAGCCCGTCAGCATTTCATAAAATACCAATATCCGTGGCTCGTACTTACTGGTGAGCGGCTTATTGAAGACCGTAAAGACCGCACTGATAATGGATGCAGCGATGCCTAAGCCCAGGCCCAGGGAAAAGTTGACCATGCTGTGCTCCGCTTCTTCTCCCTGCAAGGCATAGATCAGGTAAACGCCGATAATGGCAATCACACTTAAACCGATCTCTACCGGGTTGATCTTTTTCCCGTTCAGGAGCGGATCGATCACGGCAGTGAAAACACTTGCGGTAGACAAACAGACCAGGGCAATAGAGGCATTAGCCAGTTTAATAGAGGCATAGAACATTACCCAGTGAATGGCAAACAGGAGACCGATGCCGACGATGCGCCACATATCCTGCCGGCTCACTTTCTGCCATAAATGACGGTATTGAATAATTATGGCCAGGAACAGGGCCGTTAAGCCCATCCGGTACCAGACCAGCACCGGGGCAGAGAGGCTGATGAGCTTCCCTAAAACTCCGGTGAATCCCCAAAGCAGCACCGCGAGGTGCATTTGTAAAAGTCCTTTTTTCAATGTAATAAATTATGCTGCTGCTACTGTAATTTCAAAAATACTTCCTTTGGGTTCATTATCTTGTACCACGATCGCCCCTTTGTGCCGGTCCACTATTTGCGCCACGATGAATAATCCCAGGCCGGTACCTTTCGTATTTCTCGACTCTTCGTTCCCTATCCGGTAGAATTTCTTAAATATTTTCTGCTTCTCCTCATCGGATATGCCCGGGCCGCAATCGGCCACCTGGAACACCAGCTGTTCTTCCAGTTTATTCAATTTCACGGTAATCAGCCCGTCCTGGGGACTGTATTTACAGGCGTTTTCGATCAGGTTACTGATGACGAGCTTCCACAATACTTTATCCCCGTACACAAATCCATCGTGTTCTATATTCAGCAAAAAAGCATGGGTATTACGTTCTATATATTGATCGGCCACTTCTTTTACAATGGCCGTCAGGCTGATCCGCTCGTTGGCCGGTTTAAAGTTCATGCTCTCCAGCTGTGAGGCCAGCAAAAGGTTATTGCATAAGTCATTCAGCCGGTTGGTCTCTTTGACACTCCTGCCCAAAAGTATGGACTGCTGCTCATCGGAGAGCTTCCTCTTTTTTAAGGTCTCCAGGTTCAGCTTGATGGCGGCAATAGGCGATTTCAGTTCGTGGGTAATGGACAGCATAAAATTATGTTGCTGCTTAGACAGGAGCTGTGTCCTTCTCAAAGCTGTGTACACCACGCCTGCGCCAATGAGAATAATACATAAGAAGGTAATGCCCTCTCCCGTATATTGGCGGCTACGGCTGTGGAGGCGGTCCTGGATGCCTGCTTCTGAAATCTTATATTCCACCGGCTGCTTCAGGCTGTCGATCCTCAGGCTCAGCTCTACCAGTTCATGTTCATAGATGACCCTGCTTTGCTCGCTTAAGCTATGCCCCCAAAAAAGAAGCGCGGCTATGGTATACAGGAAAATGAAGATGTATATAAATTTTACGAAGCGCATATGATCTATAAAAGGACTACAAAGTTAGCGAGGTTTCTGCATTGCTTTTGATCTGGAACTTCATCTCCTGCTCTTTCCCGTCTTTAAAGAAGAATACTTTATAGTTGCCCGGCTGCAAATCCACTTTCTGATCTGCCGGGTTGCCGGTCAGCCTGAAATCATAAAAAGGCTCATAATTAGCGCCCACTAAAGACCAGAGCTGCACAATGCCTCTAAAGCTGTTCCCGATCGCTAAGGTACCCGTCTCTTCGATACGGATCACGGTCACCTCACCAAAGTTAAGCTCCGGTAAAGATTCTGTCTTCGGCGGCAGGGTATTGATCAGGATATTGTACTGTCCCGGATCGTATTCCAGGATCTCATCACATTTCTGGGTAAAGAGCGGTCCTCCGGCTACGGACTGATTGATCCTTGCCGTGTATTCACTCACCGGTCTGCCGGGGTTACCTTTGTATTCAAATCTTATGGAACCCTTATTGACCAAAACATCAATTCTTCCGGTAGTATTGGCCTCCACCGTGATCACTGCGGACTTGAAACTGCTACCCGCCCTTGCGATACGGTAAGTACCTGCCGGTATTTTGATCGGGTCAGGAACTCCGGTTCTTTTATCAATAAGCCGGTAATTGGACTGGGCTACTTTCCCGGTGGCCACGTTCACAAAATCGATCTTAGGTTCTGTCTTATAATATTTGCCTTTCCCATCGGTGAAATACACCAATACTTTAGTCTCTTCCGATTTTACCGTCTCGGTCTGTTTAACCGGGGCATCTTCCTGGAGCTTGGTAGTGCCGGTAGGCATTTGCTTAGGAGGTGTCGTTACGGTCGGTTTCGTTTCTTTGGGCACAGTTTTTATCACCACAGGAGGGGTGGGCTCGTCCTCCATAAATTTCACCTTCATTATTTTGGCTACTTTCCTGGTCGGTACGATGTCCGGGTAAACGAAGATCTTGGTGAACCTGATCCTGGTATGTTTTACTGTGCTTAATGAAGGCACTTTTTCTCTTACCACGGCCACAACAGGTTCTTCTTCTGTAAATACTATTTTGGCCGGCATCCCCGGGATATAAGTCCTGGCCGATACATTAACTTTTTTAGCGGCTATTTTGCGCAAAGAACGCTTGAAATCGTATCCTATCACACCCACTACTTCTTTGGTCACGACAACAGGAGGGGGTGGTGTTTTCGTTTTGGTCACCACTTCTGGTGCCGGTGTTACTTTCTGTTCGTTTTTGGTTATGGCAAATGTCCCGTCGTTTCTTTCAAACATCAAACGGTTGTCGTCAATGATCGTTTTCACGGCCGGGAGCATATCCTCAGGCTTAGGCACCGCCAGGAACTTCCCGAAGCAATCGTACTCTTTGCGCAGGTCGGTATTATCGATCAGGCTTAAAATATAAGGCTTGAACGAGATCTTACTGCCCAGGAGCTTGTTGATCACATCACACATATTGCCGCCACAGCTTTCGCCACCGTCTGTCAGCAAGATGATACTGTAGGCATTGCGGTCACTTTGCGTAAAGTTTTCCTCTGCGGTAAGCTTTAAGGAATAGGCAATGGGCGAAACGCCCCTGGGGCTAAGGTACTTAAGCCGGGCACGGATCTGCTCCAGGTTCTGCCTGCTGTAAGGTACTTCGAGTTTTGTATCAAAACAGTTGTTTTGCTGCACGGTGTATTGGTGACCAAATACCCGCAAAGCGAATTCTACATTGGGATTGACTCTTTGAATGCTGTCTACAATAGTGGTGATCAGCTGGCCTGCCGCTTCAAAACGCGGCTTCCCCGGCTGCCAGTCATCAAGCATAGAGCTGGAGCCGTCCAGGAGGAATAATATTTTAACCGGTTTTGCCTGCTGCGCATAAGTGGCCTGCACACCAAGACCCAGGGTAATACTACCACACAACACCATTTTCGCAAACAACAAATTCAAACGCTTCACCTGAGATAGTTTTTAATAAAAGGATTGCAAATTACTATATAATTAGTTAACGGAATAATTATTGGATTTAGATATCGTTAATTCTCTAATTTTGCACAAGATTAGTCTTTTGCAGAATGATTTATACCTCGAAGTTGATAGAAGATGCGGTGAATGCTTTTTGTAAGCTGCCCGGAATAGGAAAAAAAACTGCCTTACGCATGGTATTGCACCTGCTGAAGGAACCTGAAGACACCACCAGGATCTTTACAGAAAGCATCGCCAAGATGCGTACAGAAATAAAATTTTGTGAGACCTGTAATAATATTGCCGATGGACAGATCTGCAGCATCTGTGCCAATCCTTCCCGTAAAAAAGAGTTGATCTGTGTAGTAGAAAATTTCAGGGACCTGATCACGATTGAAAATACGGGCCAGTTCAGCGGAGTGTATCATATCCTGGGGGGACTGTTATCGCCCCTGGAAGGCATAGGCCCGGATCAGTTATATATTAACCAGCTCCTGGAACGTATTCACCAGGATCGCCCCAAAGAACTGATCATGGCGCTAAGCCCTACAATTGAAGGGGACACTACGGTATATTATATCAATAAACTGGTCAACGATCCTGCAATCCTCATTTCGGGCATTGCCCGGGGCGTAGCCTTTGGCGGTGAACTGGAGTACACGGATGAGATCACTTTGGGCAAGGCCATTGTCAGGAGATTGCCCGTAGATATGTTACAACAATAATCCTTAGAGTATCCTGGCAGACTGTTCTTCCCGGATATGCACCAGGCCCGGTTTCAATCCCGGTTTAAAGCTTCCGATAAGGTGATCGAGCTGAAGGGCTTTGGCACCACCGGAGCTGGCCCAGGCCAGCAGGCGCTCTTCCGGTATACCGGGAAAGTTTCTTTTTAAGGTCAATACTTCTTCATATACGTTCATCTGGTGGTTAGAAGCCAGGCTGTCTGTGCCCAGGCAGATGTTGATGCCCGAGGCTGCAAGGAGCGCTACATCAGGATAACGCCTTTCAATATACCAGTTGGCATTAGGACAAAGACACAGGGATACTTCATGCCCGGACTTGTTCAGGGTATCGATATCCTGTGCATCCATAAAAGTATTGTGCACCAGCAACAGCGGATGCCCGGCAGACAGGTAGTTTAGATAGACGGGTAAGGAGTTCTGGCCACCTGGCTGAAACCAGGCATCATTTACCTTCAGGCGCTGATACAGGTCCTGCATCAAACCGGTCTTGCTCCTGAAATATTCATTCTCCGCAGCAGACTCTTCGTTGTGTATACTGATCAGGCTGTCTTCTTCAAAAGTATTGATCAGGTCAAAGAGTTGGTCAGAAACAGAATAGGGGGCATGTGGCACTATGGACTGGCTTAATACATAGCCATTGTCCGGCTGTGCCTGTGCTTTAAAGGATTGGTAAACATTTACGGAATACTCAAAACGCTGGGCGGCAAATTCCGGGATGAAACCCATGGTCTCCACGAAGGTATGCAGGTGCATATTGGCCTTTGGCCGCTGCGGCAGACTATCTGTGCTGTTGGCTATATCGCCCAGGGCGATACAACCGCTTTGCTCGAGTGCCGTAATGGCCGCTTTAATAGCTTCCTGTTTTTCCTCCTCCCCGGCACTGCGGGTTTCCACCACGAGGCCCAGGAAAGGCACCAGGCCGGTATCTTCAGGGATAGTACCTTTAGTATGGGCCAGCTCGAGGTGGCAATGGGCATTGACTAGGCCGGGCATGAGCAGGCCCTCAAAATGTACTACCTCATGCGCTGCTACTGTATCTGCAGCTACAAAGCCATGAAACGTACCGTCTTCTTCAAAGGCCAATACCTGCTCATCGTCAACAAACTGAACACCGTCATGTATCCTTGCTGCGGTAAAATACCTCATCTTACAAATTCTTTTTTATACGCTCCAGCTTATCTTTCAATCCGCTTAGTTTATCTTTCAGGTCGGCCTGCACGCTTACGTTTTGCTTCTGGTTTTTCAATTTATCCTTAGCGCCCTTTATGGTAAAGCCGTTTTCCTTCACCAGGTGATGGATCAGGCGCAGGCGGGCAATATTCCCGGGATTATATAAGCGGTCTCCCTTACGGGTGGTGCGCACTTTCAGGTTAAACTCTGTGGTCCAGAACCTGATGTGGGACACATTAACACAAAATAAAGCAGCCACTTCACCAATGGTATAGTACTTATCTTCTAATTCAAACTCCGGCAAGGTAGATGCCAAAGCATCTGATTCAAACTCAAAATCAAGGGCGGCAGCATCTATTTCCCGGACTGCGTGGCTTATATCTTCCGGTTCAGGGTCATTATCTGCTGCTGCATCCTCCTCCTTAATCTCGCTTGCCTCAGGTTCCTGTATTATCTTTTTTTTTTCTGTTGCGGGTTCAAATGAAAAGCCCGAAAAAGCAGTATAGTCCTGGCTGATCAGCTCAGAGCGCATCAGCAGATCGAGGTCATCGACCTTATCTTCTTTCACAGCAGGAATGGGACGTGCTGTCATTTCCAGTTCTATAGCGGGTTCTTCGTCTTCTTCAGGAATTTCGAAGGTAATGCCGGGTGTGCTTTTCGGCAGGTCAACAACCAGCTCGTCCACCGCAGACACTTCAACGATCTCCGTGAAAGGGTCGGTCGCAATAAGTTCTGTTACCGGCTCTTCGGCTTCCAGTTCCAATACCTGTTCTTCGCTTATTTCATGCAATACTTCGGGAAGTGCTTCTTCTGCCGGCTCCATAGCTTCATCATCAGCCGTGGTTGCCTCATTGATCGCTGCTACAGGAGTAACTTCCTCAGGAGCTTCTATAAGTATGGCTTCAGGCGCTTCGGGTACTGCTTCATCAGCAGTTTCCGCTTCCTGGATAGTTGCTGCTACCGGATCTGCATTCATTACGGCATCGGTTTCCGGCAACACTTCTTCCTGCCCGGAAGTCGTTTCATCAGCAGCATCTACCGCCTCTTTTGTTTCCGCCTCTGCTTCAGGAGCAGGTTCTTCTGAAAGGTCTGTATCTATAGCGGTAATCGTTGCTGAAGCTGCCTCCCCGGGTTCAGTGATCGCTTCCGCAACAGGATTTGCTGCCTCAGGAAGCTCTGCTTCTGTGTTTACTATAGTTGCGGATGATACTTCAGGCGCTTCCGGGGTTATTTCGCCGGGAATGTCGGTTGCCACATCAGCTTCAGGCGCTACTTCCATCACAGGCGTGGCTTCCTCAACAGCTATAGCTGCAGGGGCTTCCGGCTCTTTGAGCCCTTCATCTTCTGTTTGCGGCAAGTCTTTCTTTTTCCTGCTTTCCTTTTTTGGAGGAGGAACAAAATACTCTTCATCATCAAAAAGAGTAGGCATGTGTGTACTCATGACACAAATTTAAGATGAATTTGTACGCAAAAAAAGAAAACCTTCCCACATCGTATTCTGTATGAAATGTTTTACAAAAAAACTCCATATAAGATATGCATTTCCCTTTCCAAAGCATCTATATTTGTAAGCATAATATTGCCTAAGGCATCACACAAAATAAGTTAAATGACCTCATCTCAAATAAGAATAGAAGAAGTTAAGGCATACTTCAGGCAACAGGATTATGCCCTTGCATTCCGGCGGCTACTGGACTGTGCCATGGATACGCAGGATATGGCTATCTACCGGGAGGCAATCCAGCTTACAGCGGCAAAGGAGCAGCAAAAAGAAAATACAGACCCGGCCTGGGTCAGCTCCTGCCTCGGCTTGCTGGACAAAATAGCAACAATCCCGCTGCAGGCAGGCAATACCCAGGAGGCGGTAATCGCAGGAGAAAACCTGACTAAGGTATATGGCAACAGTGGTTTTGCACTGGGACCTATCAGTATGCAGATCAGGAAAGGACAGGTGTACGGCCTGGTGGGTGAAAACGGTAACGGGAAAACGACGCTGCTGCGCATCCTGGCCCGGGAGCTGTTCCACAACGAGGGCAATATTAACTATACCTTCAGCAAGGCCCCGGCGGACGATTATGACCTGAGATCGAAACTGGTATATATCCCGCAACGTACGCAGAAATGGCATGGCGGCCTGCAGGATAACCTGAAATTTGTATTGGCCAATTATGGCGTGAAACCGCAGGAGATAGAAACGCGCGTGCTTATGATGATTGCCCGCCTGGGCCTGTGGAATTATAAGGACCTTAAATGGCACGAGCTGTCCTCGGGATATAAAATGCGCTTTGAGCTGGCCCGCACCCTGCTGCGCCAGCCCGAGGTAATGCTCCTGGATGAGCCGCTGGCCAATCTGGACATCCTGGCCCAGCAAATGATCCTGGAGGACCTAAAGTATATCTCCAACTCGATCACCAGGCCGATTGCCCTGATCTTAAGCTCTCAGCAGCTTTATGAAGTAGAAAAGGTCTCTGATAAAGTGATCTTCCTGAAACAGGGTAAATACAACCAGCAGGAACAGGAGCAAAAAGCAAATGAGGCGCAAAAACTGATCGTTGAAATGGATGTCAATGTCCCTAAAGAAAAGCTGCAGGAGGTCCTGGCCGGGCTATCTTTAGAAAAACTGAGCTTTAACGGCGGGCAGTTTATTGCCCAATTCAGCGACAGCACGCGCTTTAGCCAGGTCTTACAAGTGCTGGGCCATGCCGAGCTTGAGCTGGTGTACATCAGAAACATTTCCAGTTCTTCACGTCGCTTTTTTGTAGCATAAACCACCCTAAACAAATTCAGGTATGAAGTCATCTTTCTTCCATCGCATTAATCAACACCTGCTGGAACGCTATCCCAACATCTGGAATACACGCCTGGTCTGGATGTTACTCATAGCACTTATCGTGCATATCCTGTTTTTCACGGCAGGGTATTTCACCTTTATTGCGCCCCGCTCCTTACACAGCCAGCTTTACGACTTTGATGTTTTGAATGGCAATGGGGCTATGTTGTTTGCAGTTGCCGTCACGATCATTTTACTGGTATTATGGCTGGTTTATTTATTTAAGAATAATGCCTTTAAGAACTTCTACCCGACCAGTAAATGGAAGATCTTTTTGACCTTTTTCTATTACCTGGTGATTATGTTTGCCGGCAGTACCTTCCACATGAGTTATATGGTCGGTTACAAAACCTTTCTCAATCAAAAATACCCGGTAGAAAAATTTGAAGCCCAAAGGCTGACCGCAGCAAAAGCGGCCCCCTTTCTTTTACAGAACATCGAAGATTATAGCCTGACCAGCCGGCGCTACCCGAGTCCCTTTGATACCTTGCAACGCAGGAGCTGTACCCCGGCGGAGACAGATATGTTGCTGAACGGTCCAAAGATCTTTGCGCATAAAGAATGGGTACAGTTCTACACCACAAGAGATGTAATCACCACGCCTGCTGATCCTGATTTTGATCAACTGGTCCGGAACAGCCTGAGTCATTATAACAAAGACGATGTATATACTGAAATACAAAACGGGCCCCGTAGTAATAAGGATACGGTCATCATCACTTTAGTAGATAAAGTATTCGACCTGTCCCACCTTGCAGATACCATTTACACCATTTTCAACTACTCTAATAACTATTTTCTGACCGATATTAATCGTATCATGACAGAAGAGCCGGGCCTTTATAAGGCTTTACAAACCCGGGAGCAAGGGGTACTGAAGGAGACCTATGAATTGTTGTTGCAAAAAGATGCGGCAGGGATCAAAAAACGACTGGCTGATTTTATGCTTCTGGCTGATGAGTTCCAGATCAAATCCAATATAAATGTGGAGCAATGGTTCAAGCTGGTGAATAAGCCGGACCGGTATAGGGTGGACAGCCTGATCAATGCTTACCCGTCTTACTACCAGGAATACTATGCTGCTGAAGCTGAAGCAGCAGATACTGTAGCAAGCACTGTGGATGTAGCAGTAGATGCGGCAGCTACACCAGAGATCAGGCGCAATACCAAGTATTTTATAGACCTGATCAGTTTCAAGAATGTATTTGACAACATTGATGAATTAAGGGGCTGGAGCAATCTCAGGAATTTCCTGCATGTCTCTATATGGATCGCCTTTGGCCTTTCCAGTATTTTGCTGGCCTTCCGCATCACAGACCTCAAATCTGTCATCTTTGCGGCGGTTGCCGCAGGCCTGTTGGGCATCGTGGTGGCTTTATTTGCTCTGGTAGGCGGCCTGAGCAATGCCAGTCTTGAATTCTCTGTTCCTTACTTTTTAGTGATGATCGCTATGGCCATCTTTATCATCCCGGCCTTAAGCGGCAGGGGATTATCCAAAAGAGTGAAATCGGTATTTATGAACCTTACTATTGTGTTTATGGTACCTTTTGCCCTGCTGGTCCTTTTCATCATTTCAACACACCAACATGAATACTTCCGGGCAAAATATGGTATTGACTATAGTATCCTGCATCACGAAACCATACTGGAGTCATTGGGAGAAAATGTAAGCTGGCTTTTACTGATCTTCGGCCTGGTCTTTATCTTCTTATATGCACAAAGAATGAAGCGCTGGAAAGCTTTGGAAGAAGGATAAATAACATTTGAATAAGTTATAGCGATGAAAAATAAACCTTAATTTCGCCTAACATTTCTACTATCATAAATTACAAAAACAGCAATATATGAAAAAGTTAGTACTATTACTTGCCGGCGTAGGCTTATTAGGCGCTACAGCGGTAGCCCAGGAGGATAATACAACCTATTCCGGTTCTGGTTATGGCATTGATACCAAGAAATTTCGTTTCGGTGCCTACCTCGCTCCTACTATGTCCTGGATGCGCTCTACTTCTAAGACAAACGATGACAAAACTTATAATATCGCCAATGACGGTTCTAAAGTAGGTTTTACTTATGGATTAATGGCGGAATACTATTTCCAGGACAATTATGCCATCGTTTCCGGCCTGCAGATGAATATGGGCGGAGGTAAAATGTCTATGGCCCGTACCAGTAATGTGCCAACCAAGAATACTATTCAAACGGCTTCTTTTGACTATAATCTAAGCTTCCTGGAAATCCCGGTTGCTATTAAATTAAGAACAGATCCTGTATCCAATTTCCGTTTCTTCGGCCAGGCCGGGGTAACGCTTGGCTTCCGCGTAGCACGTAAAGCGGCTTATGATATAAGCTATTACGCTGAAGATGCCGGTTGGCTGATGACCGCCAGCCAGGATAAGGATAAGATAGGTTCCCGTGGTACACTGAACCCGGGCTTTGCTCCTATTAATTTCCAGATGAACCTGGGTGCCGGTGTAGAATACCCGCTTACGGATAAACTGGCTGCTTATGCAGGTATCTTCTTTAACAATGGTTTCTTACCGGATGTGACCAATCCTCAGAACTTTGAATTGTTCAACAAAGGCCAGGCCATCAATGTAAATAATGATTTCAGGGACGGTAATACCCGTTTTAACAATTTCGCTTTACGCCTGGGCATTTTCTTCTAGGAAGTATAAGTATTTGAAAATAACAGTAAAGCCGGACCATAAATGGTCCGGCTTTACTGTTATCAGGATCTGTTAAATACCCCTTACGCACAATGAATATTAATTATCTTTGCCAATGAATTATCCTAAATGTATCTATCCTTTAGGGTACATTTACTAAAAGGTATGCTCCGTATTGGGGCATGACAATTATAGAGAAGATGGACTTAAACGCTTTATACGAAAAAGCACTTGCTTTAGAATTTTTGGATGTTGAAGAAGGTATTTACCTTTTTGAGCATGCACCCATGACAGAACTGGCTTATGTGGCCAATGAAATACGCAAAAAGCAGGTTCCTCATGGTAAGGTCACCTGGATCATTGACCGGAACATGAACACGACCAATGTGTGTACGGCAAACTGTAAGTTCTGTAACTTTTACAGGATCCCGGGACATGGCGACAGCTATACCACGGATATAGAAACCTATAAAACAAAAATTGAAGAGACGTTCCGCTACGGAGGGGAGCAATTATTGTTACAGGGCGGGCACCATCCTGAACTGGGACTGGATTATTACGTTCAGCTGTTCAAACAGTTAAAAAGCTTATACCCTAATCTGAAACTTCATGCCCTCGGACCGCCGGAAGTGGCGCATATCTGTAAAGTATCGGGGGTGAGTCACCTGGAAGCGCTTACTGCTTTAAAAGCTGCAGGCATGGACAGTATGCCGGGCCCTGGCGCAGAGATACTGGATGACCGGGTGAGAAGACTTATTTCCAAAGGAAAATGCGGGGCTCAGGAATGGCTGGATATTATGGAAGTGGCCCACCAGGTGGGATTAACGACCTCTGCCACCATGATGTTTGGCCATATAGAGACCATCAAAGAGCGCGTAGAGCACCTGATCAAGATAAGAACGGTACAGGCAAAAAAGCCGGAAGATGCCAAAGGCTTTGTGGCCTTCATCCCATGGACCTTCCAGGATGTAGACACGCTGCTGAAGAAAATAAGAAGAGCAAAAAACGACACAACTGCCGAGGAATACATAAGAATGATCGCACTGAGCCGTATCATGCTGCCCAATGTTAAAAACATACAGGCCAGCTGGCTGACAGTGGGTAAGCGTGTGGGACAGTTATGCCTCCATGCCGGTGCCAATGATTTTGGTTCTATCATGATCGAAGAGAATGTAGTGAGTGCTGCCGGTGCGCCACACCGCTTTACCGCCAGCGGTATCCAGGAAGCGATCCGTGAAGCCGGTTTTGAGCCGCAGTTACGCAACCAGCAATACGAATTCAGAGCAATGCCTCAAATGGAGGAGCAGGTCATCAACTACTAGCATAATGCCCTTATTTTTTGCTAAAAAAGAACAACATTACGCCATTGTAATCTGGCATATAGAAGAGACCGAAGCGTTTTTCGCTTCGGTCCTTGGTTTTGAATCGGATAAGAAGCATCCTAAGCGCAGGCTGGAGCACCTGGCCGGCAGATTCCTGCTGAAGCACCTGGAAGCTGATTTTCCTTTTGAAAAAATGGTCATCAGCCCGCAGGGCAAGCCGGAACTTAATGACCAAAGCAGGCACTTCTCCATTTCTCATTCTTTTCCTTATGCAGCGGCCATCATCAGCGACAGCAAAGCGGTGGGTGTGGACATACAGGTCTATGTAGAAAAGATCAGGAACCTGCAAAGTAAATTTTTATCGGAAGAGGAGCAGGCCTTGTTTCACAACCGTATCGAGGGCATCACGCTGGCCTGGACGGCTAAAGAAGCTCTTTTTAAATATTACGGGCTGGGTTCTGTAGACTTTAAAGGGGAAATGCCCATCCGGGATGTACTTTGGTATGAACAAAATGCCAAAATCAATATGGAGCTGACCAAAACAAGGGAAAGTTGCCGGCTCAGCGGATTTACCAGCGATGATTTTGCGGTGTCCTGGCTTTAGCCTGCCTTTCTATGTAAATAGTTTTCACTACATTTGTAATTGCAATATTTTTATAAGCAATGAATATCAGAAGAGCCACCAGGGAAAAACCGGAAGCACATACATCAGCCTTAAACGATGTATTGTTCATCCTGTTGTTTTTCTTCCTGATCATCGCCACACTGGCCAATCCCAATGTGATCAAGCTGACCAATCCTACAGCTAATAATGATACTAAAGTCAAGCAAACGGTTGTCGTATCTATAAATGCGGACAAGCAATTTTTTGTGGGACAAAAGCCGGTTGCCGTAGATTCCCTGGTTCCTGCTATACAGGCGAGAATTGCCGCCAGCCAGGATGCCGAACCTACAATCGTGATCAATGCAGATAAAGATGCTATCGCGGATAATATTGTAGCGGTGATGCGTGCCGGACAAACATTAAATGTAAAGACCGTACTTGCGGTTAAGAAAGCAGAAGCGGTGGCTGTTGCTCCTTAATCCGTTTAAAAAGATTTCAGATAAGAAAAGGCCGGTTTAAAACCGGCCTTTTCTATTATGCTTCAGCATGAATTACTCATTATAGTTTTCCTGGTTTTTATTTAGCCTTACAACAGCCATCCAGTTTTTCATAGGCATCAGCCGTAGCTTTTACCTCATCTGCATCAAAGCCCGCGGCGGCACCGCTGTTCCGGATGTTCCGCAGGGCATCCGGAACAAGTGATAAAAAGGATTTAAAATCCTGGATTATACAATATTCGACATGCGCTTTGCTCGCCTCTTGATAATACAATTATACAGACCATTATTTCGCTTTACAGCAGCCATCCAGCTTTTCATAGGCATCAGCCGTAGCTTTTACCTCATCGGCATCAAAACCGGCAGCCGCAATGGCTTGCTTGATCTGCTCAGGGTTTGTCCGCTGTTCCGGATGTTCCGCAGGGCATCCGGAACAAGTGATAAAAAAGGATTTAAAATCCTGGATTATACAATTATTCAACATGCGCTTTGCTCGCCTCTTGATAATACAATTATACAGACCATTACTTCGCTTTACAGCAGCCATCCAGCTTTTCATAAGCATCAGCCGTAGCCTTTACCTCATCGGCATCAAAACCGGCAGCGGCAATGGCTTGCTTGATCTGCTCAGGATTTGTTTTATCTGACAGGTAACTTACCGTGATGGTATTGGTCTTAGGGTCCACTTTCACTTTCCGGATGCCCTTTACTGTATCGCGGATCTTATCATTGATATTTTGTCCGCAACTGCTGCATTGCAGGCAGTGATCACAGGCGATGCTGGTCTTTACGGTGATGGAGGCTTTCTTCTCGGCAGCATTTGCTGTGAAAAACAAAAATCCGGTAATTATTAAACTGAATAGGTACTTCATAAACCTTGTTTTATTCAAAAATAAACAATTGAGTGCTTATAAAACAAATCCGGGACCACATATTGTCGCCCCGGATTGCTTTCGTTATGTATTGCTTAGCGTTTAGCCACATTTTGAGCTGCCACAGTCTTTACAGGTCAGGCAGCCTTCCTGGTATTGAAGATGGGTACCGCCACAATTCGCACATTTGGCTTTATTGGCCACCACACCATCTGCAATATATTTTTTCAAAGCCCTGGCCACACCGTTTTTCCAGGTATTGATGTTTTCTTCCAGCTGTAGCCCGTTGATCAGGTCTACTACTTTCTCTATCGGCATCCCATGACGCAGGGTACCGGAGATGAGTTTGGCATAGTTCCAGTACTCGGGGTCAAACTTATGGGACAGTCCTTCAATCGTGGTTTTATAGCCACGCTGGTTCTGGAACTGGAAATCATAACGGCTGCTGCCGTCTTCCATCCGGTTCTTAATGATCAGGCCTTCGTTGACCAGTCTTGGCAACATAATCCCTTCATCATCATCGGCAAGCCCGGTGAATATTTCATAAGGTTTGCCATCGATCAGGCCGATAAAGGCGATCCATTTCTCCCTGTTGTTCTGGAAACGAACGATGTCTGCTTTCAATACTTCCGGGCGGGAAGTAGGGAAGATGCTGGCATCTACGCTCTCATCAGGATCAGGATTGTCGGTCTTAGCCTGTTTTTCTTCTTTCTTTTTTTCGTCTGTAGCGATCAGTACACCGCTACGGCTGCCATCCCGGTAAACGGTAACGCCTTTACAGCCGCTTTTCCAAGCCTGGAGATACAGTTCACCCACCAGTTCTTCGGAAACATCATTGGGCATATTGATGGTCACGCTGATGCTATGGTCTACCCATTTCTGAATAGCACCCTGCATACGCACTTTAGCATGATAATCTACATCATTGGAAGTAGCTTTATAATAAGGAGATTGTGCCACAAGGTTATTGAGCTCTTCCTGGTTGTAGTTTCTATTTGTATCATGACCGTTGACTTCCATCCATTTTTTGAAATTATGGTGGAATACAATGTATTCTTCCCAGCTATCGCCTACTTCATCTACAAAATCTACACGGATGTCTTTATCATTGGGGTTAACCTTACGGCGGCGCTTATACACCGGCAAGAACACCGGTTCGATACCACTGGAGGTCTGCGACATCAAAGAAGTAGTACCGGTAGGAGCGATCGTTAATAAAGCGATATTCCTGCGACCGTATTCCATCATTTCAAAATACAACTGTGGATCTTCTTCTTTCAGGCGATTGATAAACGGATTATTTTTTTCTCTCTCGCTGTCAAATATCGGGAAAGCGCCACGCTCTTTAGCAGTGTACACCGAAGAACGGTAAGCCTCTAAAGCTACTATTTTATGGATTTCTGTAGAGAAAGCAATACCTTCTTCACTACCATAGCGAATACCTAAAGCGGCCAGCATATCACCTTCTGCGGTGATACCGATCCCTGTTCTGCGACCTTCCTGTGCCTTAAGGGCAATATTGTCCCAGAGGTTACGCTCAATGGCTTTTACATCATCACCCTCCGGGTCTTCATCAATTTTCACCTGGATGGCTGCAACTTTTTCCAGTTCAAGATCGATGATATCATCCATCATGCGCTGGGCGGCATGGATATGTTTTTTAAACAGGTCCCAATTGAAAGTAGCTTCTTTTGTAAAAGGCTGATCAACGTAGGAGTATAAATTAATGGCTAATAAACGGCAGGAATCATAAGCACACAAAGGAATTTCTCCGCAGGGATTGGTAGACAAGGTCTGGTATCCCAGGTCTGCATAGCAATCGGGAACAGATTCTTTGATAATGGTATCCCAGAAGAGGATGCCCGGTTCGGCAGAGCGCCAGGCATTATGAACGATCTTCTTCCACAGTTCATTGGCGTTAATATCTTTGGTAAAGACAGGCTTGTCGCTGTTGATCGGGTATTGTTGACGATAGCTAGCACCGCTTTCTACGGCTTTCATGAAATCATCTGTGATCCGTACCGATACATTGGCTCCGGTTACTTTCCCCTGTTCCATTTTAGCATCAATAAAGGCTTCTGCATCAGGATGCTTCACGGATACGGACAGCATCAATGCACCACGGCGGCCGTCCTGGGCCACTTCGCGGGTGGAATTGGAATAACGCTCCATAAAGGGCACCAGGCCGGTAGAGGTCAGGGCCGAATTCTTTACGGGAGATCCTTTGGGCCGGATGTGGGAAAGGTCATGACCTACACCTCCGCGTCGCTTCATCAATTGCACCTGCTCCTGGTCGATCTTCATGATACCGCCATAAGAATCAGAGGCCCCGGCATTGCCGATCACGAAACAGTTGGACAAAGAGGCAATCTGGTAAGGATTACCGATACCGGTCATCGGGCTTCCCTGCGGAATAATGTATTTGAAGTCTTTGATGAGTTCATAGATCTCCTCTTCCGTCATCGGGTTTTCATAAAGCGCTTCTATACGTGCGATTTCACTTGCGATACGGCGGTGCATATCATCGGGTGATTGCTCATACAGGTTACCATTGGAATCTTTTAATGCATACTTGTTCAACCATACACGGGCAGCGAGGTCATCTCCTTTGAAATAAGCCAGACTAGCATTAAAAGCCTCCTCCTGGTTAAAGGTTTGGGCCGCTTTTTTAGTATTTTTTACTTCCATAAAAGAGTTATTTAATAAAGTTCTGAAATCGAAAGGTTAGGAACACAAAGCTAAAAAAAAATCACATCAATAAGCCTTTAAAAAACATAGGTTATCCAATAAAATTTATAATTATGTGATTATCAATATAAAAATAAAAAAGTGTTTACAATTTGTTCACACAAAAGAAAACCATTATATTAACTAAATATAAGGTAAGTACGGCATAAAAGATCCATTTATTTAAATTTATCTGTAAAGCCTTGCCCAGCCAGCGTTTAAGCTTATCAGCAGATTTGCTATATAGATTTTCAGCATTTCAGCAACAAAAAAAGGTTACTTCTGAACAAAGTAACCTTAATCTATAAATTATTATTTATTAAAAATCTATTCTCACGCCAAGCATAACCGTACGCATAGGTACGTAATGATTGCTTGCATCACCAATAAAGTTGGCATTAGGATTAAGTCCTTTGCGGGCAGAAAAGAACAACAGGTTTTCGCCTGCCGCATAGATATTTAATGCTTCATATCCCGATTTTCCTAACCAGTTCAATGGAATGCTGTAGTTCAGCATCAGGCTTTTCAGGCTCAACCAGCTGGCGGAAGTAACATAAAAGTCGGAATAGGCACCGGAATAAAAACCTGCCATCACCGGAATGCTTGCCTCCCTATTGTTGGGTGTCCAGCTGTCGGCAACATCCTTATGAAAATTCCCTTGTTTCCACACTCCCGTATTCATGCTGTTATTATAGTCCCAATCATACACTTTGCCGCCCAATGCAAAATTCCAGGCCATCCTGAAGCTGAACTTACCGGCACTCACATTATTTACCCAGGAGCCATACAGGAAAGGGCCGGCGCTGCCCATTTTCACATAATCAGAAAAAACCAGATCATTGTAACTCTTTGTCGTACCATTCTTGTAGGCATATATCGGGGCCCCGTCGTTTGGATCTACGCCTACCATCCTGGGGGCATAAAAGCTGTTCAGTTCATTACCCTTGTCATGAACGATTGTATTAGTTCCACGACCAATCAGACTAAACTTCAGGTCCTGAATAGTAGCTTTTGTATGGGTAGCGTAAATACCGGTTTCCCACCTGAATTGGCTATTTTGAACAGGCCTGTAGGTCACTTGCAGCTCTGCCCCCCTGTTCAATATATTAAAACCATCACTTGCTTTATTCAGCGGCCATCCTGTTGGTATTGTAGGCAAAATATCAACACTATTTTTTATTTGCCGAACGAATAAAGTTCCTTTTACATCAAGCCTTTGTCCTACATGGGCATAGGCCCCGATATCCAGGTTAGTCTGCCTCGGTGTATACCAGTTTTCAAAATACCAGGCATCATCAGGCAGTGAACTTTTATAATAATAATTGTGCACGATGGACAGAGTACGCTCTGAGCTTGGGCGCATATAATTACTGGTTTGTGCCGCATCAATCCATAGGCCCCAGGCATCACGCCGGGCATTCCAGGCAGCCCGGAAAGCATAATTTGTATAAGAGGATGTCTTTCCGTTACTCAGTTTTTTATACCGGATACTAGTATGATTAATACGGGCAGTAATACTCAAACGACCCTTATACTTATAATTAATCTTCCCGTCAGCTGTATGCATTTTATTCCAGGTATTATAGTCTGTAACTTCCCAGGGTCTATAAGGGAAGGGTAAAAAATCCTCCGTTTCATAATAAGCATTTGCATTCTGGCTGGAACCTTCATACATATATTGTACCAAAGCTTTCCACGCATGCGCCCCGGATTTTTTTTCAAAATCTATTTTCGGGTTGATGTTAATATCGTGGTCATTACTGCTGGTAACAATAAGTCCGGGCGGCAGTAGAGGGAAGATGCCACCTCCCACACCCAGAAACGCATTATTTAACTCGGTTCGCTTAAGCATATGGGAAGTATATGCCCCCTGTACACTCAACCTGAATTGCTGATTGAGCTGGTAATTAACATAAGGATGAAGCCTAAGCATATTATTATTACTGGCTCTTTTGTTTTTCAAAAACCAGCTTAGCTGTTGGCCCCAGAAAGTAGGCATAGGCTGACCGGTATTAGGATCATTAACCATATTACCTTCCTGGTCTCTTTCATAAATGGAATGAGCCGGGCCGGTTATGCGGATGAATTGAAAGGGATCTAAATAAGTGTTCCGATCGCCAAAAGCCGGCTCCCAGAACTGCCCGCCGGTATTGGCGAAATAGGCATTCAGGCCTAAAGTCAGTTTTTCACCGGCATTCCAGAATGCATTAGCCCCGACATTAAACCTGTTGAAATCACTATTATTCAGGTAACTATTCTCTTTAAGGTAGCCTGCATTGAAGGCCAGCCCTGCATTTTTATACCTCTTGGATGCTTCCAGGTTATAGGCATGCCTTAGTCCTATTCTTTGTATAATCTCTTTTGCCTTGTCCTGGTAACGTAGCCGTGCATCGGGATTAAATTTCCCAGAAACCGGGTCCACAAGGGACTGGTTGGGAACATCATATAGGTTTTTTACATCCTGGTTGATAATATAAGCATTGGCTGCCTGGCCTGCCGCATTCCAGTCGCCCATAGTCCGGTAAAATGAGGAACGCCATAACTGATGCCGCATTTCATAGAATTGTGCCGGGTCCGTAACCAGGTCGTACTCAGGTACAGCCCTGGTATTTATCCCAACATTAGCATCCAGGCTCACTTTCCAGGGAGCCGGTGCAAGGGAAGCTTTTTTGGTAAAGATCTCGATTACTCCATCTGCCGCAAAGTTGATCGGGGCATTCATATCAATACCATTCTTATGTATATCTATACGTTCTATATTAGCCGGATTAATAGCATTTAAAGCACCCCAGTAGGGTAAGCCATCCAGGAAAACTACCGGGCTTTGCTCATAATGCCGGTTGGAATAACCCCTTATAGCTATGCCTGCATTGGTACCGGGTGCTCCGGAAGCGGTCGTTTGTATGCCGGTAGTCCCTATGGACAGGGCATTTGTAAAGTTGCTGACCGTTGACAGTTCTGATAACTTTTTTTCTTCCTGATAAGTGCCCCGGCTGCCCGAAACAATTTTAAGAGAATCTGAATACTCCTGTGCAGATACAGCCGCAGCCGAAAAAGTGCACACCAGGCTCAAAATATTTTTTTTCATCAACATCATTAGGTTTATAAATGAAAGATGCAAAGTCTATAGAGAACGTTGTGTCCCCAAAACTTTGCATCTGTTACTTGCAATAATATTTAAATGGTCGGTTTATTTAAACTCGTAACCAATATCTTTCCGGTAATTCTGATGGCTAAAGCTGATCTGCTGAATGCTGTCATAAGACTGCGCTAAAGCATCCTGGATATTGTCTCCGTAAGAAGTTACGGCTAATACGCGGCCACCATTGGTCAATACCTGCGCGCCTTCCTGCTTTGTTCCGGCATGGAAAACGATACTGTTTGTTACCTGGTCTATCCCGCTGATCACATCTCCTTTGGCATAATCTTCGGGGTAACCACCGGCTACCAGCATTACCGTACATGCTGCACGGGGATCATGCTGTACCTGTACCTTATCTAAAGATTGATCATCTAAATGCTGTATCATCTCCAGCAGGTCGTTTTGTAAACGCGGCATCACTACTTCTGTCTCGGGGTCGCCCATACGGCAATTGTACTCAATCACGTAAGGCTCATCTGCTACCTTGATCAGCCCGAAGAAAATAAAGCCCTGGTAAGTGATCTTTTCCTCTGCCAGTCCGGCTACAGTTGGCTTCACCACCTGCTCCATCACTTTATCCATAAATGTGCCTGCTGCAAAAGGAACGGGGGAGATAGCGCCCATACCACCGGTATTTAAGCCGGTATCTCCTTCGCCTATGCGTTTATAGTCCTTTGCTTCTGGTAAGATCACAAAGTTCTTGCCATCGGTAAAGGCAAATACGGAAAGTTCTATACCCGTCAGGAATTGCTCAATCACCACGCGCGCACCGGCACTCCCAAACTGGTTGCCCTTGATCATATCAGTAAATACCTTCCTGGCTTCTTCTTTATCGGAAGTGATCACCACACCTTTCCCGGCAGCCAGGCCATCGGCTTTTAATACGATAGGCGTGCTGTGTTGCTCCAGGTAGGCCAGGCCTGCTTCAAAATTAGTTGCATCAAATGTGGCATAAGCCGCTGTAGGAATATTATGTCTTTGCATGAACTCTTTGGCAAAGTCTTTGCTGCCTTCCAGTTCTGCTCCGGCCTTTGAGGGTCCTACTATTGTAATATTTTTGAGGGCCTCGTCATTTTTGAAAAAATCATAGACACCGTTTACCAAAGGATCTTCTGAACCCGGGAAAAGTGTATCAATCTCCTGTTCCAGGCAGAATGCTTTGATGGCCTCAAAATCATTAATACCCATAGCTATGTTCTGCCCATACTGTGCCGTGCCGGCATTACCGGGAGCAATGTAGAGGGCTTCACATAAGGGTGATTGTTTCATTTTCCAGGACAGGGCCGACTCTCGTCCACCTGAACCTAATAGTAAAATCTTCATATTTAAATTAAAAATTTGCCCGGCAAAAGTAACCAAAAAATATTTCGCTTTACGATAAATGGCGCTATACCGGTAATATTCAATAAAAAAGCAGCCTACAGGCTGCTTTTTCAATATAATCAGTTTCTAATTATCTTAGAATTCATTTACACCGTTCACGGTGGTGTACTTCATCGTGTACTTAACCCCCGGGTTAATGTACTTGTATACACTGTGGCTCATCAATGCTGCTTCGTGGAAACCGCAAAGGATCAGTTTCAGCTTATTGGTATATGTGTTGATATCGCCAATGGCCCAGATACCGTCTACCCCGGTAGAGTAATCATCAGTATTGACCACAATCGCATTTTTCTCAATATTCAGGCCCCAGTTTTCGATCGGTCCCAGCTTAGGGCTCAGGCCAAATAAAGGGATCAGGTGATCGGTTTCAATGGTCGCTATTTCCTTGGTTTTACTATGTTCCATAGTAACGCTTTGCAAATGGCCATTCCCGGCAACAGAAGTAAGGTTAGTATTCAATACCAGGTTGATCTTTTTCTTTTCTGCCAGTTCCATTACTTTGGATACCGAGTCGGGCGCTCCTCTGAAGCTTTCGCTGCGGTGGATCAGTGTAAGCTCTGATACTACTTCTGAAAGGAAGATGGTCCAGTCCAAAGCGGAATCACCACCACCGGCCAGAACGACACGCTGGTTCCTGAAACGCTCGGGATCAAGGATCATATAGTTGACCCCTTTACCGTTTTCAAATTTTTCCAGGTCTTCCACGGCTGGTTTTCTAGGTTCAAAAACACCTAAACCTCCTGCAATAACCACTGCTTTTGCCTGGATCTTGGTGCCCATATTGGTCGTCAGGACGAAGTCAGCATGACCTCTTCGCTCCAGGTCTTCCACGCGCTCACCCAGGGTAAATGTAGGGTTGAAAGGCTTGGCCTGTTCCATTAAATTATCAACGAGTTCCTGTGCACCTACGGAAGGGAAACCCGGGATATCATAAATCGGCTTTTTAGGGTAAATTTCAGATAACTGACCCCCAACCTGTGGTAAATAATCTATTAAATGGCAACGCATTTTAAGCAATCCGGCTTCAAAGATGGCAAATAAACCAACCGGTCCGGCACCTATGATTGCGATATCTGTTTGAATCATTGTATTTCGAGTAATTTGGCGGCAAAATTAGTTTATTTTTTGCTGAAATACGAGCCACGTAAATAGAGTGTCGTTTTATTTACATAACTTTTACAAAAATTCCTTTTTTTGGTTGTATTATTTCAGTAAATAAAATTAGCTTTGCATACTTCATAAAATCAAGCTTGGAATTCAAAGTATTTTGTTGCGTAATCTAGTCTAAAATGGAACGATTCAGTGATGATGCTTTTGCACGCCGGCTAAACATGCTAGATTTAAAATTAAAATGGGCTTATTTAACTTTTTAACACAGGAAATTGCCATCGATTTGGGTACTGCGAATACCTTAATTATTCATAACGACCAGGTCGTGGTAGACGAGCCATCCATCGTTGCCAAACAGCGTACAACAAACAAAATTGTAGCCGTAGGTAAGAAAGCAATGATGATGCACGAGAAGACGCATGAGGAGTTGAAAACAATCAGGCCCATGAAAGATGGTGTGATTGCAGACTTTGATGCTGCAGAAGGTATGCTGCGTGAGATGATCCGCATGGTGTATCCTAAAAAACCATTGTTCCCGCCAAGCTGGAGAATGGTGATCTGTATCCCATCCAGTATTACAGAAGTAGAAAAACGTGCCGTTCGCGACAGTGCAGAACAAGCAGGCGCTAAGGAAGTATATATGATCCACGAGCCTATGGCAGCTGCCCTGGGTATCGGTATTGATGTAGAAGAACCTACAGGAAATATGATCATCGATATAGGTGGTGGTACTACGGGTATCTCCGTGATCTCACTGGCCGGTATCGTTTGTGATCAAAGTATCCGTATTGCCGGAGATGAATTTACGGCAGATATCCTGGAAGCGATGCGCCGCTACCACAGTTTAAACATTGGTGAGCGTACTGCTGAACAGATCAAGATCCACGTAGGTTCTGCCCTGAAAGACCTGGACAATCCTCCGGATGATATCGCTGTAAACGGACGTGACCTGGTAACGGGTATTCCTAAGCAGATCCAGGTTTCTTACCAGGAAATTGCTGAAGCGCTGGATAAATCTATCTTCAAGATCGAAGAAGCTATTCTTAAAGCACTGGAAAGCACGCCTCCTGAGCTGGCCTCGGATATTTACAAAAGAGGTCTTTACCTGACGGGGGGTGGTGCCTTATTAAGAGGATTAGACAAGCGTATTGCCAATAAGATCAAATTACCGGTTCATGTAGCGGAAGATCCATTACGTGCGGTGGTAAGAGGAACCGGCATGGCGCTTAAAAATATTGACCGTTTTACCTTCTTAATGAAATAATTGAAGCAATCATTTGCTCCGGAATGGCTCTTTATTTTCCTAAAAAGATATAGGGCCATTTTTCTTTCCGAAAAATAATTAAATTCGCTGTATACACTCCAATTTACTAAGTGGCAAAGATTATACAACTCATAAGAAAATATTGGAACATCATATTATTCCTGATGTTGGAGATCTTCTGTATCCGACTGATCATAAGAAGCAATAGCATACAGGGTGTTGACATGCTCAATTCCTCTAATGCGGTAGCCGGTTTTTTCTACGAAAAGCAAAACCAGGTGGCCTCTTATTTCCAGATGGGCAGTGTGAACAAAGCACTGGTGGCAGAAAACACGCGCTTGAAGCAGGAACTGGACGGCTTAAAATATTTCGATACACTCCAGGATGTGACTTCAAATGTTCCCCTGGTGGTCTATGACACGATAAAGGTAAAAACAGACAGTGCTGCACTGGCTGCAGCTACAGACTCTGCTCAGAGCAAGCCAACGATCGTGCAGGACATAAGACCTTTCGGGAAACCACGTATCGTCAAATATGCCTCTTATAAATATATAGCGGCAAAAGTGATCAATAACTCCGTCACCAACGACCGGAACAATTATATCACCATTAATAAAGGTAGCTCGGACGGCATCCAGAAGGATATGGCCGTGGTTACTGCCAATGGTGTGGTGGGCAGAGTAGCACAGGTATCCAAGCACTATGCAGTCATTATTTCTGTATTAAGTTCCAGGCCTATCAGTTCCCAGGTGGCTGGCGGTAATATTGGTGTAAGCAACTGGGGAGGCGATGCGCCTGACTTCGTTACCATGTCGCAGGTAGACGTGCGGGCGGCGGTAAGAAAAGGAGATACCGCTTATACAACGGGCTATTCTTATTTCCCGGAAAACATCCCTGTAGGTATTGTCACCGCAGTAGATACATATAAAGTAAATAACACACTTAATTTAAAGCTTAAGCTTTCCAATAATTTCAGGAATCTGCAGTATGTATATGTAGTGGCTAATCAATTGGGCACAGAAAAACAAATACTGGAAAAAGCAGTCTCTGATAAAGAGAAAGAAGCACAGCAAAATGCTAAAAAACCTTAATCAAGCATAAATATGAGTATATATTTAAGGAACTTTTTGAGGTACCTGTTCCTGGTCGGTATTCAAGTACTGCTCCTGAACAAATTATTCCTTCGCTGGTGGGCCAACCCCAGCGGATTCCCTACGTTTGTGCCCTTTATTTATCCTTTGTTTATCATGTTGCTGCCCATATCCACGCCTATATGGTTTGTGCTGGTATCGGGCTTCGCAGTAGGCCTTACTGTAGATATGTTCATGAACACGATGGGCCTGCATGCTGCGGCATGCGTATTTATGGCTTTTTGCCGGATCGCTGTATTGAAAACCATCCTTCCCAGGAAGATCTATGAATACAGGAATCTTTCCCCATCTGTAAAGTCTATGAGCTGGGTGCCTTTCCTGACCTATGCTGCGGTGCTTTTATTATTGCACCACATTGCCTATTTCCTTTTAGAAATATGGAGTCTTAAAGCACCCATGTATTTCATCCTTAAATTATTCTCCTCCCTGGTTACCAGCTTAATATTCGTTATCTTGTATGCACTGCTGTTTTCAAGGTCTATTGATACACAGTACAACAATCTTGATTTAAAATAACCTTTAATAGATCAGGTCTTCTAAAGCAGCGCGCAGTTCGCTGAGCGCATGTGTGTCTGCTACTTTCCGGGCAACTTCGATCCCGGCCTCGTATACTTCGATGGCCTCCTTATTTTTCTGGAGCGCTTCTAACAGTTTTCCTAAGTGGTAATAGGTGCCCACATAATCGGGATTATGTATTTTATTGTTTTCAAAACTTGCCAGGGCCGCTTCCTGGTTACCTGCCTTTACCCATTCCAGTGCCAGTGCGTGGGTCAAAAAAGGTTCATTGGGACTTTGTTCCAGGAATTGTTTTAATTTTTCTATTCTATCCATGATGGCACAAAATAAATCAAAAATCTAAAACTGTATTTGTTCAAATTAAATTATATTTTTGTCCATCTCTATCGTTTTATATCAAAAACAACATCAGTTTTATGCAAACTAACAGTTGGTTCAAAAACCTTTTGCCAAATTTAATTGCTATTGTAGCTTTTGTGATCATCAGTGCCTTATTTAGTGCTCCGGCAGTAAAAGGAGACCGGATTGCGCCGCATGACAGTATCAGTTGGCTATACATGAGTAAAGAAGCCAGGGATTATTATGACAAAACAGGGCAAAATCCGGGCTGGATCAATAATATGTTCAGCGGTATGCCCGCTTCTGTAGTATATGAAGTGACTCCTACTACCTGGTATGCCCAGCTTTCCCGCTTCATCCAGTTTCAGCCGGACGATTATATGGTGAATCCCATAGGTTACCTTTTCCTGACCATGCTGGGTTGTTTTGTATTGCTGAAAGCCATGCGTATCAATACGCTTATATCTTCCATCGGTGCCATAGCTTATGCCCTCACGGCCTATACGTCGATCCTGATCGCTGCCGGCCATATCAATAAGGTACTCAACCTCGCTTATCTTCCCGGGCTGATTGGCGGTATTATATTTATATACAGGGGAAAATACCTTTCGGGGATATTAAGTTTTGCGCTGTTTCTCTGTTTTTACCTCGCAGCCTGGCATCTCCAAATCATCTATTATAGTATATTCCTGATCCTTGCCATTTGTGTTTATTTCCTGGTCATTGCTATCAAAGAGCATAAACTGGCCGGTTTCATTAAATCATCCGCGATTATACTAGGCATTGCTATTGCAGCTACACTGACCATGTATAGCGCTCTTTCCGGAACATCTGATTATGCCAAATATTCCATGAGGGGCGGAAAAAGTGAACTGACCATCAATAAAGACAATCACCTGCAACAAACAGACGGAGGTTTGTCTAAAGAATATGCATTTTCCTGGAGTAATGGTATCGGAGAAACCTTCTGTGCCTTCATACCTAACCTGTATGGCGGTGCTTCCGGTTCCAATATAGGTGAGGATTCTCATTATGGAGAAGCGCTCAGCCAAATCGGGGTTCCGCCTCAGCAGATCGCTGGAATGACCACTAATGCCCCTACTTATTTCGGCGACCAGCCCTTCTTATCCGGCCCTATGTATTTCGGTGCGATAGTCTGTTTCCTGGCCATTCTGGCACTGTTTATCGTCAAAAGTCCTTTTAAATGGGTATTACTTGGAACAGGCATTTTCTTCGCAATGATTTCCTGGGGTAAGAACTTCTCGGCCTTAAACTACTTGTTATTTGACCACTTCCCGCTATTTAATAAGTTCCGTTCGCCTAATATGGCCTTGTCTATTTCCACCATGACTACGGTGATGCTGGCATTCTGGGGCTTATATGACATTACCACGAGCAAACCGGATAAAGCAATACTCTATAAAAGATTCAAGCAGGCAAGCATTACTACACTTGCTATTGTTGTTGCCCTGATTGCCTACAGCCAGTTTATGATGAGCTATAAGAGTGCTTCTGATGATCAGTTAGCACAAAGCTTTGGCCAGCATGCCGGCACTTTATTGAAAGCCCTGAAAGAAGACAGAGCTGCTATGGCAATGAAAGATGGTTTAAGAAGCCTGGCATTTATCGCCATAGCGATTGCTGCACTCTGGGCCCTGCTTAAAGAACGCATTGCTGCACAGGTTGCCGTGATCATTATAGGTCTTGCCTGTACCATTGACTTATGGTCTGTAGCGAAAAGATACCTGAGCGATGATGTCTATAAAGATGCTTACGCGATCGAGCAGGAATTCTTCACACCAAGACCGGCAGAAGCACAGATCATGAAAGATCCGGACCCAGACTTTAAAGTTCTTGACCTGTCCATTAATTATACTAATGATGCCAAAACTTCTTATTTTGTAAAAACCCTGGGTGGATACCACCCGGCTAAACTGCAATCTTACCAGGATTTATTAGAAACACAGATCGGCAAGCTGAACGGTGCGGTATTGAATATGTTGAACACCAAATACATTATCACTCCGGGCGAAAAAGGCGGTGCATCTGTGATTCCAAACCCTGCGGCACTGGGTAATGCATGGTTTGTATCAAAAGTTAAATACACCAAAACTGCCGATGAAACGATCCTGGCTATGAATGCCCCGGCGATCAATGATCCTAAACAGGACTCTGCAGGTGTAGCATTTAATCCGAAAGCGGAGGCCATAGTAAGGGATAGTTACCAAAAGGCGATAGGCGGTGATCATTTCCAGACCGATTCGGCCGCTGGCATTAAACTGACCAATTATGCTTTACCGCATATGGTATATGAGTCCAACAATAGCCACGATGGTCTTGCTGTTTTCTCAGAGATCTATTACCCGGAAAACTGGACGGCTTATGTAGATGGTAAAGCCACCGAGATCTTCCCGGTGAACTATGTGTTAAGAGGTATAAAAGTACCTGCAGGGAAGCATAAGATCGAATTCAAGTATGTAGACCAGCGATTCCAGAAAGCAGAATCCGTTAACCTGATCGGAAGTATTTTAGTCACCCTCATACTGATCGGATCAACTGTTTTCTTGGTGATCAGGAAGAAAAAGCAAGCAGAACAACCGGCAGAAGAAAATGGCCTGAGTTTATAAATAACCAATAAGTAAAAAGAATGCGGTCCGTCAGTAGACGGGCCGCATTCTTTTTTATAGATCAAAATATTATTTCTTCTGTGTGCGGGCAGTACCCGGAGTTATCCCGTAATATTTTTTAAAGGCGGTTGAAAAGTGCTGCGGGGTTTTAAACCCGATGTCCATAGAGATGTCTGCCACGGAGGCATCACTCTCGGTGAGCATTTTCATGGCTTTCTTCATCTTAAGCTCGTTCCAGTAATTATGAACGCTGGTGTCCAGCAGCGCCCGGAAGCCTTTCTTCAGGGTACACTCATTGGTACCTACCTGGTGGGCCAGGTCGATCAAAGAACAGGGCTTCCCGATATTGGCCTCTATAATTGCTTTAGCCTGGTATATTTTACCGGCATGGTATTTTTGAATCAGTTCGGTATCCTGGTGGGGCTTACGCATGAAGCTCTCTATCTGCAGCAGTAAGAGCTCTTTTACTTTACTTTCCAGGAAGAGGTGCTGCAAGCCTCCGGTGCGGTCAGAGTCCAGTATGCTATCAATGATAGATTGCATGGCCGCAGTAATGGTATTATTTTCAGAAGGCAGGAAGGTACTCTCCTTTTTGTGTATGCCTTCTACAAGCTTAATAAAACTTTCGTTATTGGGTAAATAGGACAGCAAAAATTTAGGTTGAAAACTTACCTCCAGGAAGCCCTGGTTCTCGCAGCCATTGATCTTGACCTGGCCTTTATTTGCGCTGGTATAAAATAAGGCATGACTATTGCATTGCATTTCCAGCACATCGGAAAAGTCGCTGAGCTTTAAGGCCCTTGAACCACAAAACTGGAACACCATCTTCACAGAAGGCTCAGCGCAGTCAAAGTTGAGCAGTTTGTCACTTTCCTGCTGCACATTACCGAAACAAAGCCAGAAATCCTTGAAGAAGTACTCCTTAATGGAGTTCCCCTTTTTACTCACACCGACATTGTATACCTGTGCAATACACGTATTACAATCTATATGAGTTGTTATTTTATCCTCTTGTTTCAACACCAAAGCACACATTTAATCATCAAATATGCAGACAAAGATACGTAAAAGTAGAAATATGCCTACAAGACCCAATATTTTACAATTTGATGTCATACACACAGGCAACGAAGTACTTATATCCGCCATTAGTCTAATATATTAATAATGTTTAGTATTTACGGCCGCGTTCGGTGTAGATTTTACTAAATTTGTGGAAATTTTAATCAAAAGCAATATTTATTATGTTGACAAAAATGTTCAAAATTGCTTTGTTGGCTGCCGGCCTAACGGGGACCATCCCTTTTAGCAGCACCCTGCATGCACAAAACCTGTCCGAAAAGCTCGGCCAGGACTCCAAAGTGAAAACAGGTACTTTACCTAACGGACTGAAATACTACATCCGTAACAATGGTAAGCCGGAAAACAAAGTAGAACTGCGTATCGTGATCAACACAGGTTCTATTATGGAAGACAAAGACCAATTGGGGCTGGCTCACTTTACAGAGCATATGCTCTTCAACGGTACCAAAAGCTTCCCTAAAAATGAATTGGTAAGCCGCCTGCAGTCTATGGGGGTGCAATTCGGAGCAGATTTGAATGCATATACGAGCTTTGATGAAACCGTTTATATGCTTCCTATCCCTACAGACAATCCTCAAAATATTGAAACCGGCTTCCAGATCCTGGAAGAGTGGGCACAGGGCGCATTAATGACCGATAAAGACATTAATGAAGAGCGTAAAGTAATCCTGGAAGAATCCCGCCTGGGTAAAGGTGCACAGGACAGAATGGCTAAAAAATTCTTACCTAAATTACTGGCCGGTACAAGATATGGTGAACGCCTGCCGATCGGTAAAGAAGACTTACTTAAAACATTCAAACCTGATGTTTTAAGAAGATTCTACAAAGAATGGTACCGTCCTAACTTAATGGCTGTTGTCGTGGTAGGTGATATCGCTACAGACAAGGCAGAAGAGATGATCAAAAAACACTTCTCCGGCCTGAAAAACCCTGTAAACGGCAGACCTCGTACTGTGTATGAAGGAAAAGGATATGCTAAGCCAGAAGCCATGTTCCTGACCGATGCAGAGCAGACCAGCACTGTATTTATGTTGAACTTCTCTGCGAAGAAAGCCAGCCCTGATGTGACGGTAGGTGACTACAAAAACACCTTGACTGAGCAATTGGCCTTCAGCGTACTGAACCAACGTTTACAAGACCTGACAGAATCCGGCACACCTCCGTTTACCTATGCAGGTGTAGACAATTCTACTTATTTCAGAGGCTACAATGGTTTTGGCGTTATGCTGGTACCGAGCACTGACCTGGCAACAGGTATCAATGCTGCTGTAGGACAGGTATTAAGTGTACAGGCTTACGGCTTCGGTGCCAATGAACTGGAACTAGTAAAGAAAAATATGCTCAGCGGTATGGAGAAAACCTACAATGAGCGTAATACTACCAACTCCAGCAATTTCTTAGGTGAATACCAACGCAACTTCTTAGAGCAGGAAGCTATTCCAGGTCTCGAAAAAGAGTATGAGTTATACAAAACTTTACTGCCACAGATCACTGCTGCTGAAGTTACAGAAGCCTTCAAAAAATTATTCTCTACTGCTGACCGCGATAAGTTCTTTGCCCTGGTGATGAGCCCGGCTAAAAACGAAGATAAGATCAAAACAGACGCTGCATTATTAGCTGCTGTAAACCACGCGTTAAAGCAAACGCCTGAGAAAAAAGAAGATGTTGCTTTTTCTGAAAGCCTGTTAGATAAAATGCCTGTCAAAGGAAGCATTACAAAAACAGAAAAGAATGACAAATTAGGCTCTACTACTTATACTTTAAGTAATGGTGTAAAAGTTACGGTAAAACCTACTACTTTCAAAAGTGATGAGATCATCTTCACTGGTGTTAAATTAGGTGGTAGCAGCAATTACGGACCTGCAGACAAAGTAAACGTAGGATTAATGTCCCAGGTGATCGAATCTATGGGTTATGGTAAATATACGCCTACAGAGTTAAGCAAAGCATTGGCCGGAAGCAATATCTCCCTGGTACCTGCTATGTCAGAAACAGAATCTATCCTTTCCGGTAACTCTGATGTAAAAAGTTTTGAGAAATTATTACAATTGAACTATTTACAATTAACCGAGCCACGTAAAGATGAAGAATTGCTGAAAGGTTTTGTTGGTAAAATGAGCACCCAGCTGAAGTTTGTAAAAGCCAATCCACAGATTGCTTTTGTAGATACCATGATCAAGGTGGCTTACAATAACGACCCTAAAGCTCCTATGGTCTTCCCTAGCGATGCAGACCTGAAAAGCATCTCTGCAGACAGGGCTATCGAGATCTATAAAAATGAATTCTCCAATGCTGATGGTTTCCACTTCTTCATTGTAGGAAATGTAGACGAAGCTACTTTAGCTCCATTATTGGAAACTTATGTAGCCTCTTTACCGGCAAAAGGCACTAAGCCATCTTTTAAAGATAATGGCTTAAGAATGAAAGCAGGCAACAATAAATTTGTTTTTGCAAAAGGTAAAGAGCCTAAGAGTTTAACCGTTGCACAATACTTCGGTGAAATGCCGTTTACAGAAGATATGTCCCTGAAAGCTACGTTGATTGGTGACATCTTAACCCTGCGTGTGATCGAAAAAATCAGAGAAGAAATGGGCGCTATCTACAGTGGTGGCTTCCAGGGAGGCTTTACCAGGGATCCTTATGCGCACTATGAGTTCTCTACTCAATTGCCTTCAGGTCCGGATCGCGTAAATGATATCCTGAAAGCACTGGACCAGGAGATCGCTAACCTGAAAACGAAAGGTCCTGAGACAAAAGACCTGGACAAGGCTAAGATCGCTATCGTTGAAAAAAGAAAAGAGCAGATCAAAACCAACAAATACTGGGCAGCTAAACTGCAACAGCTTGAATTTGCGAACTACAGCACAGAACGCTTCTTAAACTTCGAAAACGAGTTGAACAAAATCTCCGTTAACGATATTAAAGATGCAGCAACTAAATTTTTCAATGGTAAAAACAGCTTTATTGCTATCTTAAATCCTGAGAAATAGTTATTAGTTTAAAAAACTAACACAAGTAAAAATGCCCGGCAAAGCCGGGCATTTTTACTTTAAATTAAGTTCCGAGATGTCACCTGAAGGTGGAAAGAGTGGTGAATAATGAATAGTGAAAAGTGATGAGTGAAAAGTGATAGGTGGTGAGTGATGAGTGATGAGTGATGAGTGATAAATGATGAGAAGTGAATTAATGCTATAATTAATAATTACCATTAACAATTAACCATTAAGAATTAAAACCTTTACGTCATCTGCTTAATTGAAATATTTATCGGCGAGATAAATAAACGCAGCCATAGAAGCAGCCCCTAAATGGAGTTCCCGTTTATTGACGGCTTCAAATACATCTTTTTCGCAATGATGCACATCAAAATATCTTTGCGTGTCGGGCATAAGTCCGGCCAGGGGTGTTTTCAGTTTTTTCCTTAAAGGATCAATGTCTACACCACCGCCTTCACGGGCAAAATCATAAAGCCCTAAAGGGAGTAATACTTCTTTCCAGGATTTCACGATTTGTACTTCTGATGCACTCATTTCCAGGCTGAAGCCCCGGGGACTAAATCCTCCGGCATCGCTTTCCACGGCTAAGACATGAACTTCCTGTTTAGATAAAGCACTGTCTGCATAAGCCCTGCCGCCTTTTGCACCGTTTTCTTCATTCGCAAACAATACTGCCCTGATGGTGTTTTTAGGTTTAATATTTAACTGTTTGAAACAACGGATCACCTCTATAGACTGTACACAGCCCGCGCCATCATCATGTGCCCCTTCTCCCACATCCCAGGAGTCATAGTGACCACCTACCGTAATGTAATGGCCGGAAGTGCCTTTTAATTCTGCCACTATATTGTAAGACAGCACATCCTCCTGCATCCCGCAACTGGAATTGAGAACTGCCCTAACTGCGTTCTGCTTTACCCATTTACAGATGGAGTCTGCGGCAGCATTGCCAATAGCAATGGCCGGTATTTTATATGGTGCATCCCCATAGGACATGACACCAGTATGCGGCAGATCGTAAGTACCTACCCCGGTAGATAAGGAACGGATGACAAAAGCCACAGCACCTTTCCGGGAAGCAATTGCAGGCCCGTTATAGCGGTTGCCCCCTACTTCGGAGTAGCCGTCAAATGTGCAGGGGAAGTGTGCCGGGAAAGGATAATTAAGAAAAGCGATCTTGCCTTTCAGCATCGCTTCCGGAGCATTTTTCAAAGCCTCCATCGTCTCGAAGCAAACGATCTCTGCTTCCATGTTTTTACCTTTAGTACCCTCTGAGTTGCCCAGGGAGAGCATAGGAATAGTGATCAGCTCCTTACCTTTTCTTATTTTTAAAGACTCTTTACCTCTTGTCCATTTGGGCACCATCACGGGCTGCAGCCATACCGTATCTGCACCGGCCTCCTTGAATGCCTGTATCGCCCAGGTCCTCGTCCGTGCTTCTGCCCCGGTACCGCTTAAGCGATGCCCGATCTTTTTACACAGGTATTCCAGGTTTTGATAAGCAGTGCCGTGCAATAATACTTCATTGGTAATATGGGCGACTTGCTGGCTATCCGTTACATTTTGCGCAGTAGCTGTGGTAGCCAATAATCCTGAAGCCAGGAAAAAAGCAGCGTATTTTAAGCATTTCATATTTATTAGCTCTTTTGGATCACAAATGTACCGCAATCGCCGTATTTTAGAAAGCCTATCTTTGTCGCTCTTAATGAAGTAATATGACCGCAGAAAGTACACCGCTCATCATTGACAAGATCGTCCGGGAAACAGACAGGGCTAAAACTATTTTTGTAAAGCATAAAGATGGCAGCCCGGTAGCGTACAAACCCGGGCAGTTTATGCACTTCGGGTTCCGGCAACTGAATGCAATCGCTTACCGCTCTTATTCCCTCTCTACCATTCCAGAAGAAGGCGCAGCCTTCACCGTAAAGGAGATGGAGAACGGGGACGTATCGCGTTCTCTGCAACAATATAAAGAAGGCGATACATTAAACCTGATCAATGTAGGCGGCAAGTTTGTCCTGCCCCAAAACATGGAAGCCATACAACAGGTATTTTTATTTGCGGCAGGCAGTGGCATCACCCCTGTTTTTGCCATTCTTAAACAGATCCTGAAACATCATCCCGGTATCTCTGTGTACCTGGCTTACAGCAACAGTACTCCGGCAGCCACTATATTTTATGAGGCCATAAAAGCCCTGGCAGAAGACTACCCGGAGCGCTTGCAGGTCAATTTCATTTTCAGTAGCAATAAGAATCTCTTAAAAGCTCGTCTGAGCGGCTTCTGGTTACAGGAAATCGTACAGGAGCACCGGAAGGCAGCCTGGGAAAACATATTGGCTTATACATGTGGACCGGTAGAGTATATGGATAATATCAAGATCACTTTATTTACCTGCGGCATCCGTTCGGAGCATTTCTACATGGAGTATTTCGAAACCATTTCAGATGGACTATTGCTGCCACCGCCAGACCAGGAACTGCACCGGGTCACCATCAAACTTTTGGGACAGGAACACCATTTGGAAGTACAATACCCCGATACGATCCTTTCAGCAGGGGTAAATGCAGGCTTAAAACTCCCTTATAGCTGTCGCTCCGGCCAATGCGGCTCCTGCACGGCCAGGCTCGTCTCAGGCGAAGTATGGCTTCAATACAATGAGGTATTGACACCGGACGACCTGCGCAATGGGCTTACGCTTACCTGCATGGGTTGCCCGGTCAACGGAGACGTTACCTTACAATACGACTAGGCCGGGTGGATCAGGAAAATGGCAGGCCTTTTGTGTATATCCGGCTTAGCGCTATTCCATTCTGCCAGCGTCTTGGTCAGCAGCATCTGCTCCGGGGCGGTGATGTCTACCGCAATACATAATTTGGTTTTATGTGGCTGCAGATGCTTGATCAGGTCTTCTATCAAAGCATTGTTTCTATACGGTGTTTCTATAAAGATCTGGGTCTCGTTGTGTTGATGTGCGATGCGCTCCAGGTCTTTGATGGCTTTGCTCCTTTGCGGATCTTTCACCGGCAGGTAGCCGATAAACCGGAAACTCTGCCCGTTGAATCCAGATCCCATTAAAGAAAGGAAAATCGAACTGGGCCCTACAAAAGGAACGACTTTAGCCGACACCGATTGTGCTGCGGCCACCAGGTCACTTCCGGGATCTGCAATACCGGGACAGCCTGCCTCACTCATCACCCCGATCTCATGACCGGCTTTAAGCCATTCTTTCAATTGTTTGATATCAGCCTCATTTTGTTTATTGACTTCAGAAAAGCTGATACTGTCAATATCCACACTGGCATCAAATGCTTTCAAAAACCTACGCGCGGTGCGTATATTTTCCACGAAATAGTATTTAAGAGAACAGGCTTTTTGCTGCACCTCCTGGGGAATGGTATTCAACTGATCTGCCGCTAAGGGTACGGGAATAAGGTATAAAGTGCCGGGATTCATATGCAATTTTTCAAAACCAAAGATACAGCAATAGTTGAATTCCTGTTAAGACCGGTATATTAGCTATAGAATTATAATAGCTTTGCAGGGTTTATGCGCATTCCTCATCTCAAATATTTTTGGCTCCTGTTGTGCCTTGTGGTTACGGCCTGTCACTCGCCCGTACCGGAGGTTAAAGCTATGGACGATCATCAAAAAGAGTTGCAGGAAATTTCTGAACAGATACAGGATGGCGACCTGGTACTGCGCCTGGGGAATGATATCACCAGCAATATACTTGCCCAGTTAAATTTAAAGGATAAGCGTTTTTCCCATATCGGTATCTGCTTTGTGGAGAATGGCACAAAGCTGGTCTACCATAGTGTAGGCTCAGAATATGGCACTCATAATCTTTTAAGAAAGGACAGCCTGCAAAATTTCCTGGACCTGAGTAATAATTTATCGATCGGCTATTGCAGAACAGGCTTAAACATGGTTCATTTAAAGCATATCCATGATACGCTAGCACAATGGTACCTGCAACAAATCCCCTTTGATATGGACTTCGACTGGCAGAGTGATGATAAAATGTATTGCTCTGAGCTGGTGGCCAAAGCGATCATGCGCGGGACCGACAGTGTAGTGATTCCCATAACCGATACCCTGGGGCGGCAATACTTTTCTATAGACAATATACTTGGTACTTTTCCCACAGATAGCACAGGCTACTATACCCGTTCCCTCAGGAAGCAATAGTTTGTCCACAATTTTATTACATTTGCAAGGTAAAAATGCCTTTTACTGCATTAAGCAATTGAAACATGAAAAAATTATCCAGTATTATATTATTGTTTGCCGCGATGTTCTTTAGCTCCTGTGCAAAAGACAGCGCTGAATCTGTTGCAGAGCGCTTTGCTGTTGCCTACCATAACATGGACTTTGGCACGGCTAAATCATTAGCCACAGAAAACAGTGCCAAGCAGCTGGACTTATTTGCCCAGATGGCAGAAAGCATACCCTCAGAAGCTAAAGAAGATGCCCGGAAAGTAATTGTCACTATGGGTAAAGGACAGGAGAATGGCGACAAAGCAAGTTATTTTTACACCCCTTCAGACAACCCGGTGCCTCAGAAGATCAACCTGGTTAAAGTCAAAGGGGAGTGGAAAGTAGAGTGGAATAAAGACAAAGAAATAGAAGATGCCAAAAAGGCGCTGAATGCCCCGGCAGCACAACCTGCTCAGCCGGCCCAGGCAGATCAGCCTGGTGTTGAAGTAAAGATCGGGGACGGTACAACGGAATAATAATTATCCGGTCCGGCTATTTTATTGCATTATCTAGTTTTATCTTAAGCTTTACTCCTTTAATCAATGGCATCATTAGGAATTTTTGACTCAGGCTATGGCGGGCTTACTGTATTCAAGGCGATCCGCGAGCTGATGCCGGAATATGATTATCTCTATCTCGGGGATAATGCCCGGGCACCTTATGGTAATTTAAGCTTTGAAACGGTTTACGAATATACCCTTGAATGTGTCACCTGGCTATTTGAACAAGGTTGCGACCTGGTGATCCTGGCCTGTAATACCGCATCGGCCAAGGCGCTTAGAAATATCCAGCAAAAAGTTTTACCAGAGCGCTTTCCGGGAAAAAAGCTCTTAGGGGTCATCAGGCCCACAGCAGAGATCATCGGCAACTTCACGCAACAGAAACATATAGGCATTTTAGGTACTGCCGGTACGATACAGTCGGGCTCTTACCTGATCGAAATTGATCGTTTTTACCCGGAACTGAAAGTGGTGCAACATGCCTGTCCGCTCTGGGTACCCCTCATCGAAGCCAACAATTATGCTTCTGAAGAGGCCCTGGCCATCATTAAATCAGACATTGAAGCCATCCTGGAAGAAGACGAAAAGATCGATTTATTATTGCTGGCCTGTACCCATTATCCATTAATTAAAGACCAGATACAACAATTTTTGCCGGAACACGTTAATATCATCAGCCAGGACGTATTGGTGGCAGAAAGCCTGAAAGATTACCTGCAAAGACATCCCGAGGTAGAAAGCAAATTGAAGAAAACGGAGGACAAACAGTTCTTTACCACAGGAGATCCCGCTGATTTTGAAGCACATACGTTCATGTTCTTCGGAAAAAATATTGAGGCACAGCAGGTTAAACTTGTAAATAAATAGTGAAAGTTTAATTGATTAGCTTGTTATCCATTAAACTTAAACTAATTTCGGGCATCAAAGCTATGTTTTGAACCAAAATAATTGATGAAAATGAAAAAAATAATTCTCGGAGCAATTTTTATTTTATGCTCAGGTGTAGCAGCAATGGCGCAGAAATACTGTGTTATTGATTCTAAATATATCCTTGACAAAGTTCCTGAATATGCTACGGCTCAGAAACAGCTGGACAACCTTTCTGATGGCTGGCAAAAAGAAGTAGATGCTAAGATGCAAGCTGTAGACCAGATGTACAAAAGTTACCAGGCAGAGCGCGCTATGCTGAATGAATCTATGCGTGCAAAGCGTGAGGCGGAAATTGTTGCCAAAGAGAAAGAAGCAAAAGATCTTCAGAAGAAATATTTCGGATATGAAGGTGATTTGTTCAAAAAACGCCAGACCATGATCAAGCCGATCCAGGACAGGGTCTTTAATACCGTGCAGCAATTTGCTACCAGCCGTGGCTTTGACATGGTTTATGACAAATCCGGTGGGATCACTATTTTCTATGCAGATCCTAAGCTGGATAAAAGTGAAGAGGTCCTTAAACTGGTAAACAAAAAATAAGCATATATTTGCAAACCTTTAAACTAATATTTCAATTATAAAACATGAAGAAATTCATCTTAATGGCGGCCGTAGGCTTATTTGTGTCGCTGGGTGTGAACGCACAAAAAATGGGTTACCTGAATTCAACACAATTATTAATGTCTCTGCCGGCTTATGAAAAAGCAGGTAAGGATTTGCAAGCTTATGCTAAAACATTTGAAGATGCTTTTGGTACCATGCAAAAAGATTACCAGACTAAAGTAACTGCCTATCAAAAGGATTTCAGTACGATGAGTGATGCCATCAAAGATGCCAAAGGTTCTGAGATTCAGGCGCTGGAAAAAAGAATGATGGAATACCAGGAAAATTCTAACAAGAAGATCGGTGAGAAAGAAGAGCAATTAATGGCCCCTATTACTGCAAGTATCGAAAAGGCGATTAATGACTACGCCAAAGAAAACAATTTTGACTATGTATATAAAGCAGAGGCTTTGTTGTATGCTAAAGATGCAGATAACATTACCAAAGCATTAATTACAAAAATGGGTGGAAAATTAAATGCTACTCCTGCTGCAACGACTCCGGCTAAACCGGCTGCCGGTGCAACACCAGGAAGATAGTATTTATCCTCTCTGCAACTAATAAGCGCGTTTTGACCTGGGTCAAAACGCGCTTATTCATTATAATAGAATTATGGATTAAACTAAACCTATAAGGTTTCAAAAACCTTATAGGTTTTCATTGCAGCCCTACTTCGCCTCAAAGGACTTGATATGCCGCTCCGATTTCTCCGGGTAAATATCTTTTATACTCACCAGTATGCAGGTCTCTTCCACATCACCGAAGTCCGGGTTATTGGCCGTATCAAAAGTCCTCATCGTACTGCTCAGGCCCATATAGCTATTGATCAGTGGCGGCACTGCTTCGCCCCTTGATCTTACATAATTACTCAAAGTATTATAAGCAGCTTTATAGTCCATATGTTCGATTTCCCGTAAAAATCCAGCCACTTCTGTCTTTACAGATTCCAGCAGCTCAGGTTTTGAGCTTAATAAGCCATCTTTATCCGGGAAACGGCTACGCATAAAGGCCAGGATATGGTCTCTTGCTACCAGGTCAAAGGACTTGTACATGGTCACTTTCCCGAAAAAATATTCAATATCCGGGTTCAGCACCACCAGTGCACCAAGGCCATCCCATAAATTATCCAGGCTGAACAGCGCTTTCTTGCCGCCCTCTTTACCCTGGTATTTAGGTTGCACAAAACTTCTGCCCAACTCGATCGTGGTGGGGAGATAATCTTTTACAAACTGTTCTGAAAAGTCAAAATAGTGCGTGGTCGACAAATGAATATTCCCTTCCGCATCTATGGCATCTTTACATTTAATATAGCGGTACCCGCCAATGATCTCTTTTGCATCCGGGTCCCACACGATCAGTTGCTGATAGGCATGATCGCCGCGGTCATAGTCATCCAGGTCGCAGGCCAGGCCGGTACCGCCGCCGCTATCCCTGAATGCCAGCTCCCTCAGGCGGCCGATCTCCAGCAGGGTATTGGGCGATGTTTGCCCATTGACCACATAGAGTTCATTACCGCCTTTATTGGTATATCTCAAAAAAGTCTTTTCGTTCAGCTCTTGTTCCAGTAATCCTCTTGATATCGGTGCTATAATATCTTCCATCTATGTCTTGGGTTAAAAATTTTCTTTTTTCTGAAATGTAAATGTAAAAATTAGAACGCTAAATCTGCAACAATAATTCATGTTATGTTCCCGGTGTATTCCTATACTTTTTTACTTCTCTTTAAGGGTGCTTTCTGGGTAAAGAGCAGTAAAATGAATCCTACAATAAAATAACTGGTGAGGCCAATGATCGCATTGCGCATATCTCCCGTGATTTGCTCTATAAATGCAAAGCTGAACATACCCAGTACAATAGACATCTTCTCCATCACATCATAAAAGCTGAAGTAAGAAGTATTATCGCGGCTGTCCTCGGGTATTAATTTTGAAAACGTAGATCTGCTCAAAGATTGTATACCGCCCATCACAAAACCCACTAAAACGGCTATACCATAGAACTCATAATTGGTACGGGTAAAGTAAGCCAGTACACAAACACACACCCAGATGAATATATTGATCATGAGCACCTTAAAATTGCCCATTTTAGCCGATAGCTTTGCCATAAGCATGGCCCCCAAAATAGCGACCAGTTGAATCATGAGGATGGCAGGGATCAGGTCCTGGGCTTCCATATCCACCCATTTCCCCTCCACCTGTTTCTTCACCACTTTACTACCAAATACAGCCGCAGCCAGCATCACCGTCTGCACGCCCATGCTATAGAAGAAAAATGCACCCAGGTACACTTTTAGCCGGGGCATCGTTTGCACCTGTTTCCAAACTTTCTTTAAGGCAGAAAAACTACCTCTGACCGCATTCTTACCCTTTGCGGTTATTTTTATCGCAACAGGTTTTGAAGGCAATACTTTAAAAGGTATTAATGCCCAGGCCAGCCACCAGATGCCCACGATCAAAAAGGATACTCTTGGTCCCCAGCTCTCTTCCTGGCCAAACCAGGCATCATGCTGGAACACAAATACCAGGCAGATCAGCTGGCACAAGACACAACCGATATAGCCATAGGCAAAGCCTTTTGCACTTAAAGCATCCTGTTCGCTTTTAACCGCGATCTCTGGCAGATAGGCATTATAAAAAACCAGGCTTCCGCAATAGCCAATGGCCGCGACCACAGAAAGGAGGATGCCTAATTCAACTTTACCGGTTTTGAAAAAATACAGGCCCATACAGGCAATAGCACCCGTAGTGGTGAAAAACTGCATATATTTTTTCTTATTCCCTTTCGAGTCTGCCATAGAAGACAAGATCGGGGACAGGATGGCTATGATGAAATAGGCAAAAGCCAGCGCATAATTGAGCAAGGCAGTATTGATCACTTCCCATCCGAAAAAATTCACCTTATCCTCATTAGAAGGATTCCTGGTGACTGCTACATAATAAATGGGAAATATGGTAGAAGTAATCACGAGGTTATAGGCCGAATTGGCCCAATCGTACATGGCCCAGGCCCTATGTAACTTCTTTTTTTCCTTTAAGGGAATTGCTTCAACTCCTTCCATTGAATAATATTTATAGAGATACTGCTGTTTGATAATTTCCTTTCCGGCTTACTGCATATAAACCCAGGAAGGTAATTAAACCATTTAAAATAATCAATTCCACCCCGAATTGGTACACGGTATAAGTAGAGATAAGATGGTTGATCAGGTAAGTCAATACAGGAGCAAGCAGGGTCACTGCCAGGATGCTGTATCGCTGCGCAATAGCTCTTTTGGTGAAGATACCGAAGGCAAACAAACCTAATAAAGGTCCGTATGTGTATCCGGCAACTTCCATAATGAGGTAAACAATGCCTTTATTGTTGATGGCTTTAAAGATCATGATCAGTATAAAGAATAAGACAGTGAAGGTGAGGTGTACCCCCATTCTTATCTTCTTTTTACGCTTTTCTTCTTGTGCCTGGTCCTTTTCGGGTATTAATGCTGTCCCGTCCTTATGATGAGCCTGGGTTTTGAAATTTAAAATATCCACGCAGAAAGAACTGGTCACCGCGGTCAAAGCGCCATCTGCAGAAGGGAATAAAGCAGAGATCAGTCCAATGACAAAGATGATGGTAATAATACCGGGAAAATGTCCTTGTAAAGAAAGCGCCGGGAACAGGTCATCGCCCATCACATTAGGACCGCCTTCTGCCAGCACAAAGCCGGGATCGGTATAGAAGCCGCCCTCTTTCTGCGCATAGAGATAGAGCAAGCCGCCCAGGAAGAGAAAGGCCAGGTTGACCACCAATAACGTGAAAGAGAAAGTGATCATATTCTTTTTCGCATTCTTCACATTGTTTACAGAAATGTTTTTCTGCATCATTTCCTGGTCCAGGCCCGTCATGGCAATGGTAATGAACATACCCCCGAGGATAGTTTTCAGGAAAAAAGTTTTGGAATTAGGGTTCAGGTTCAATACCCGCGTATAGTCGCGGTCTGCCAGCTGGCTGAAGGCCTGCCCCATGCTCAGGTCCATTTTCGACAAGATAAAACCGATACAGGCCACTAAGCTCAAGATCATAAAAGAGGTTTGCAGGGTATCTGTAATCACGATCGTTTTTACCCCCCCTTCAAAAGTGTAGAGGAGCACCATCAATAACAATACCGCCGCGGTCACCCAGAACGGTACGCCCATTTGCTCCAGCAAAAAGATCTGCAATACGTTCACGACGAGGTACAGCCTTGCCGTTGCCCCTATGCCACGTGAAATGATAAAAAATATAGAACCTATTTTATGCGCCTCCGTATTAAAGCGCTTGCCGAGGTAGGTGTAAATAGAAGTAAGGTTCATCCGGTAATAAAGCGGCAAAAGGATACCGGCCACTACAAAGTAGCCGATGAAGAAGCCCACAACCAGCATATAATACTCAAAAGCACCGTAAGGATAAGCCCCTGTGGTCATCTTACCTACAGTACCCGGTACAGAGATAAAAGTAACACCACTCAGGCTGGTACCGATCATCCCGAAGGCAACCAGCATCCAGTTGGAACTCCTGTTACCGATAAAGAAAGAATCATTATTTGAATTCCGGGAAGTATAAAAAGCAACGCCTAAGAGTAATACAAAATAGGCCAGTATAATGATCAGGATTAAAGTTGAACTCATTTGTTGTTACAGGATTATTTTATCAAAAAAAGTACCAAGTAAAATTGGTACTTTTTATTTAAATGCATTTAATTAATTTAAAACCCGATGCCGAAACCTAATGTAGGCCTGATGCTGCCTGCGTAGGGGCTCATTACCTGGTACTGGGTACCATTGGATGCGCTCACCGTTTTTTGGGTGCTTTGCTGCAATACATCATAATAGATACCTATATAAGCCGCTACACGCTCTCCTAATGGCACCCTGTAGCCCGCACCCACCAGTAAAGTAGGCAGCGTATAGTTCAACTTCACCTTTTCTACGCCACTGCCTCCGGCCAATTGCGCATAATCTGTCCAGCGGGAATTACCGATATGATATTCAAATTGTGTGTGTACAAAAAAGCTGGCAATATTATACCTCATCCATAAGCCCGGGGAAAACAGGTGGTCATTGGTCGCATAAGTCTCAAACCGGTTAGTAGTCGTATTATACACTTCACGGCCATTTTTGATGCGCATATACTGGTAGCCAAGATTAACCCCTGCCATAAAATTGGGCGTTATCTTATAACCCACCATCGGTGCCAGGTATATATACGTTACACCTCCCCAAAAACGGGCATCTATTCCTCCACCTATCACAATTTTCTGCGGATCAAAACCTCTTTCCTTAGGCTTACTGCTGCCTCCGCCACTATTATAACGCACCTGCGCCATTGCTCCAATACTAATTGCCAGAAGCAATCCTATTATTGAAATCTTCTTCATCATTTTATATTTTACGCTACAAAAATAAGGCTATTAATGCAAACCTTTTTCCTTCATTATCTTGTTCATCCATTTGAGCAAGGCAAAGCCTATAGATGCTGCTATAATTAATAAAACGAAGTTTACCAGGAAAAAGTGTTGCTTATTCTCATAATTGTACCAGGTCTTGGCCAGGATACCCGATAACTTGTTACCGATGGATGTGGACAAGAAGAAACCACCCATCATTAAAGCTGTAATACGCGGCGGGCTCAGCTTAGACACCAGGCTCAATCCCATCGGGCTCAGGAACAGTTCCCCTACGGTAATGACACCATAACAGGCGATGAGCCAGAGTGCAGAAACCTTTATCGTGCCATTCATACTATAATATACCGCACCCACCATGACCAGGCAGGACAAGGCAGAGATCAGCATACCCCAGGCGATTTTCCCTGGTGTTGTCGGTTCATTGCCCCTTCTTCTCAGCCATCCGAAAAAGCCTACGACCACAGGGGTTAAGGCTACTACCCAGAACGGGTTAATGGATTGGAACAGTTCGGGGTTAGCCGTATAGATCGACTGGCCTTCTGCAGGCAAGGTAGCCGGGTCCGAGTTTTTAAAATACATCGGGTAGCCATATGTTTTGACCTCCTGCCCGTTTTCTTTAATCAGCTTGAAGTTATGGTCAAATGAATTGATCGTATCCTGCTGATAGGTCACTTTATCGGCCAGGTACAGATCAGAGGCTACCGTTTCAGCTTTACCGGTAACATGACGGTCGGTATAGCTCTCTGCCCAGGTGGTCAGTACCGTACCGTTTTGTTTAAACACCGCCCAGAACATGATGCTGACCGCGAAGATGGCCAGTAATGCCGCTATCGGGCGCTTATCTTCTTTACCTGCTTTTACCAGCAGGGATACGAAGTAGAAGATGACCGGGATACAGGCAAAGATAAAGGCATCTGTAGAGTCGCTACCAAAGATATTTTCCGGGATGATCCACCCGATATATCCTGCTATGATGGCCGGCAGGAATACTACACCAAATAGCTTCCCGATACTGATATCTTCTTTGCTGGCCGGCTTCAGCACATTGGCCAGTTTATAATGTTTTAAACCGATTGTGAACACGATCAAGCCGACAAACATACCGATACCGGCAGTCATGAACGCTTCACCCCAGCCATATTTATTGCGCATAAATGCAGCGATGATGTTACAGACAAAGGCCCCGATGTTAATACCCATGTAGAAAATATTAAAGCCGGAGTCTTTTTTATCTTTATACTCATCTGTAGAATAGAGATTGCCCAAAAGTGTAGAGATACTCGGCTTAAAGAAGCCATTTCCTATGATCACGAGGGCCATTGATATATAAAAAGGCAGGATGCCATCCAGGGCAAAGCCCATGTAGCCTAAACCCATGAGGGTACCGCCGATATAAACTGCATTGATGTAGCCCAGCTTACGGTCGGCCAGGAAGCCACCGAGGAAAGGCGTTAAATAGGTAAGCGCAATATAGGTACCGAAGATATCACTTGCCTCCCCGGGATCGAAGCCCATACCTCCTGTACTTTTACTGGCTTTCATGTAGAGGAAGAATATGCCCAGCATCAGGTAGTAGCCGAAGCGCTCCCACATTTCAGTCAGGAATAAAAAGGGTAATCCCTTGGGGTGATTTCTTGAAGTGCTCGTCTTCTGTGTCTCCATATTGATTTGTATTAACCAGCTAAAATAGTGAAAATTATCCTAATCCGGCTGCACCATAAGCGCTTAAGCGATTACCCTTGCCTGAAAAGCATTATTGTCTGAGTATTTATGATAAGGTTGATGTGCAATGCCCCGATCAATAAAGCCTCAATTACTCTCAAAAAATGAGGCTGCCTCCAATAGCCGGTATTATTATATACCAGGAGACAGCCTCGCTTATTCAGCTTTATAAAGATCCTCTATGAGGATCTCTCCTTTTGTGGATTTATAGTTCTTTAATCACAAGATTGGAGATCCAGGTACTATCATACAGTGAGCCTAACTGAAAAGATAAAACCTCTTCCGGACCACTGGTGAAGTTGTATTTCATGGTCGTCCAGTCCTGGTCCAGGTACACACCCGATTCAGACCCGAAATATAGTTCACCATACCATTGTTCATTACTATAAGCATAGAAGAAAAACCCGGGATTATTGCTGACATAGTCAGAATAGCCTTTGATCTTAACATCGCAACTGATCTGGTACACCTTATTAGGTTTAATATGCTTGATAAAACCATCCAGCAGTACAGAACGGGGGTTGGGCTGATTGGACGGATGCGGATTGGTCATTAAAAGAGCATTCCGGCCATCAACGTTACCCAGGACTTTATAAGATGCCGTAGCCGGTTTATTGATAATCCAGTTGGTACTCAGGCATTCCTCGGAAAAATTGGCCCCGCAAATCAACTCCGGTTTCGGCTCTTCTGCTTTCTTTTTGCAGGAAGCAATAGTAACAGCGCCAATCAATACGCTCCATAAGATTACATTTACTTTCATAAAATACACATTTTATTTTTTATGGTTAAAAGGATTATTCTTTGATCTGAACAGGTTATAAGCAGGTTTTTACAAACCCGGTATTGATTGATCGACCATCCTGATTGTACTGTTAAATAATCAACCAATAGACTTTCTACCCTAAACGTCCGTTTTTGTGATTCAGTATGTCCATACAGGGGAAATACTAAATATATAATTATCTAAATATTTACTAATCAAATTAATCTACTTTTTTAGTACTAAGTTTGCCGGATATTAAGTGCCGAATTCAATTCATAAGTGATTAATTAACCATTCTGGTTTAAGAAATGCTAATTATTGTGTCTAAAAGGCATAAATAATACGCTTTATTTTTAAATACGAGCTTTTTGCTATAACTTCGTCGCTTGCTTTTCCCCAAATCATGTCCTTACCCGAACTATTAAAATATGTCTATCATAACGCTACTGATGAAGTAATCCGCAGAGGTAAGAAAATTTTTCATACCTCAGGAGTTCAGATGCTCGAAAATGACCCGCTTACAGAGCAGGTTGCGTTCCGGGTAAGAAATGATATATACAACAATTACTACAAAGTAAATATTCAAAACTACCTGCAACCAGGCAAGCTGAGTATGCGCTGCCAGTGTCCTTATAATATGGGACCGGTATGCAGGCACCAGGCTGCAGCACTTTTCCAATTGAACGATCTGCTGCAAAGCGGCTTTTTCGATCATGCCCATGTAGACTACAACCAGGCACATACAACAGTACGTATGCGCCAGATCTCCAGCAATTTCCTGAAATTATTTTCCAGTGAAGGCTTGTGCGCACTGGCAGAAGACTGGTATGCTGACGGGCGTATAAAGATCCTGGAAGCAAAAGATGAAGAAATACGTGCAGAGGTAATAGATGACGACGATAAAAAATTCAGTGTACGGATCAAACAAAACGAGGAGCGTTATTTTGACACTTCCTGTAGTTGCCCGGAAAAGAGCCATCCGCTCTGTGTCCATAAAGTTGCCGTATTCTTAGAAGTGCTGTACCGGCACGGAGCCAACTACTTCAGCAGTTTACGCAACTGGGATACCCAGAAGAATAAATTGCTGGCCTTATATGGCTATACCCTTGAAGATGACCTTACGGGCAAGTTTGAATTTGCTTACCATGAAGGCAAGCCATTCCTTCGTGTACTGGACAAGACCGTCAAAAAGATAGACCTGAATACTTATGGCAAGCCTAGTCCGCAGCCTAAAGAAAAAGTAGAGATCTATAAAGCCAATGAAACCAATACAAACGAGCGTAAGAAACTGGGTGTACTGATCCATAAGGATACCGAATACTACCCCTATGCTTCTTTTGATTTAATAGCAGGTACTCCGAATGAAGCCGGAGATGCTTTTGAAGGTTCCATCGAACCTATCGGCCTACTGCAATATTTTGATCCCTTATACCTGGAAGACCGGGAAAAGATCCTGATCACTGCGATGCGCAAGCAGAGCAGCGATGAACTGGTGAAATGGTTAAAGAAAAACTCTCCTTTCGGTGATTTCCTGGATGGGGTAGATAAAGACTTACGTAATGACCCGAACGAAGACCTGAAGAACCAGGTCTGGGACTTTACCATCCCGAGGTATCAGCGCCTCTTAAGTCAATATAAAGAATTTCCTTTTGTCTATTACGCGCCTAATAACAAAAAGACCAGTCTTAAGGACCTCGTACAATGCAGGTTCTCTGAAAAATATTTTTCGGCGCAGATCGATGTTAAGCCTGCCAGAAGCGGTGTACAGCTGGTATTAAAAATTGCGATCGGAGAGGACCTCTTCGGTTTAGAAGAACTGAGCCTGATCAATGCCGCCCTGGTCCTGCATCAGGGGCAGCTGCATACGGTGGCCAATATTGATGTGGTGAAGATCGTCTCTCATTTCGACGCATCCGGGAAGATGAGCATTGCCAAAAAAGACTGGAACGATTACCTGGAAAAGGAACTGATGCCTTTGTCTGAGATCACGACCATCAACTTTGACGGCAAGCTCCAGGAGCGCGTGATCGAAGATGAACCAAACTACAAACTCATCCTTAAAGAAACCGATAAATCGATTGCGTTCAAACCTGTCTTTTCTTACCACGGTATTGAAAAGTTCTGGCTGGACACCTCTTCAGCAGTAGCTGCCAAAGACGGGAAAGTAGTCGTTTATGAACGGAATGAGGCTGCGGAGCAGACTTTCTTAAACTTATTAAGATACCTGCACCCTTCTATGCAGGAAAGCAGGAAAGCACAATCTTTCTTACTGCTGGCTGCAGAAGCCTTAAAGGGAAGCTGGTATTTTCATTTTATAGATACACTCAGGGAGCATAATGTTGAAATTGTAGGGTATGAAAACCTGAAACAAATGCGCATTAATCCCAACAAACCGATCACTAACCTGAATGTCAAAAGCGGTATCGATTGGTTTGATGTGGACCTGCAAATATCTTTCGGCAACGAACAGATCGGTCTTTCTGATGTAAAAAAAGCTTTATCCAAAAAGCAAACCTTTGTCCAGCTGAAAGATGGTAGTATGGGTCTCTTCACCGATGAATGGATGGAGAAGTATGCCCTGATGCTGAAACTGGGACAGGTAAAGGACGGGCAGGTACGACTCAAGAAGTATCACTTCTCTGCCATTGAAAACCTGCAGGAAGAGTTTGCCCCCAATGAAATGCTGCAACAACTGGTGGAGAAAAAAGACCGCCTGTTTAATTATAATTTTGAAGAACAACCCCCTGTTGCGATCCCTTCAAACGTGCGCGCAACATTAAGACCTTACCAGCAGGCCGCCTTCCAATGGCTCACCTTCCTGAATGAAACAGGATGGGGCGGGATACTGGCCGATGATATGGGTCTGGGTAAAACTTTGCAGACCTTAACGTTCCTGCAAAGCTATAAGAACCATCATCCGGACTCCCATTTCCTCGTGATCTGTCCTACCTCACTGATGCACAACTGGGCCAGTGAGATCAAGAAGTTCACCCCGGACATGAAGAGTATGATGCACCATGGTGCCAAGCGTACCGGAAGTATGGAAGAGCTCAAAAAGTTTGATGTGGTCATCACGACCTATGGGACCTTGCGCAGCGATATAAAATTGCTGAACCAGATCAACTTTGATTATGCTGTAATGGATGAGTCGCAGGCTATCAAAAATCCATTATCACAGGTGGCAAAAGCCTCCCTGCAATTGCAGGCTAAGAACAGGCTGGCATTGAGCGGTACACCCGTTCAGAACAATACCTTTGACCTGTATGCGCAAATGAACTTCCTAAACCCGGGTATGCTGGGCTCTATCGACTTTTTCAGGAATGAATTTGCCAACCCGATCGATAAAAACCAGGAAGGTGATGTAAAACATCAATTGAGAAAGATGATCTACCCCTTCCTGCTGCGCCGTACCAAAGAACAGGTGGCCCCGGATCTGCCGGAAAAAGTGGAAACGGTACTATTCTGCGAAATGGGTACCAAGCAGCGTAAGATCTATGATGCCTACCGGTCAGAATACCGTTCCAAGATCCTTGGAGAGATTGAAGCCAAAGGTATGGAGCGCTCCCAGATGAGCATCTTACATGGCCTCATGAAACTGCGCCAGATCTGTGACTCCCCGGCCATATTGAACGAGGACGTGAAGTATGAAAACCATTCTGTAAAAATAGAAGAACTCGTAAGAGAGATTACTGAAAACACCAGTAACCATAAAGCCCTTATCTTCTCTCAATTCCTGGGTATGCTGGGATTGATCCGCCAGGAACTCGAAAAGATGAACATTCCTTATGTTTACTTTGACGGTAGCACCACGATGAGTGAGCGCGAAAGAGCGATCAAAACCTTCCAGGAGAATGACGATACCAGGGTATTCCTGATCTCTCTGAAGGCAGGTGGTGTGGGGCTTAACCTTACCGCAGCCGATTATGTTTACATTGTAGACCCTTGGTGGAATCCTGCTGTAGAGCAACAAGCCATTGACCGTACACACCGTATCGGCCAGACCAAGAGCATTTTTGCCTATCGCCTGATCTGTAAAGACACGATAGAAGAGAAGATCATGATGCTCCAGGAGCGCAAGCTGAACCTGGTAAAAGACCTAATCGCTGATGACAATGCCTTCTTCAAACAATTGACAAAAGACGATATTGCTTACTTATTGAGTTAAAATAAAAAGAGGCGGTCTCCTATGTTTGCATTGAGCAAATGTAGGAGACAGCCTCATATTTTTATTCCTGATTTATAAATAAGCTTTAACGGAAACTACAGCACCGTCAGCAACAGTTTATCGATCCGCTGCCCGTCTTTATCCATCACCTCAAACCTGAAATTGTCTATGGTAATGACGGCCCCCACGCCGGGAATGGTTTCCATTTTGTGAATCAGTAAGCCGGCCACCGTTGTATATTTCTGAACAATATTGTCTTCAATTTTTATATCAAAAGCTTTCACGAAGTCCACCAGCGGGTACTGACCATCTATCAGCCAGCTCTCATCATCTCTCTGGTACATCTGGTATTCTTCCTGGTCCAGTTCCGTATAATCCCCGATCAGCGCATCCATAACATCATCCATGGTGATCATACCTTTTGTTAACCCGAATTCATCTACCACCAGGGCATAATGAAGCTTATTTTTCTTGAACAATTCCAGCACCTGGTAGGCAGACATGCTTTCGGTAACAAACACCGGCTCCCGTGCGTAGTTTTCTATAGCAAATACATCGCTGTCATGAGGAGAGAATAAGTCTTTCAGCAGAATAATGCCCAGGATATGGTCCAGGTTATTATCTGCCACCAAAGGATAGGAAGAGTGTTTTTCCTGATTGATCTTTTCAGAAATATCGTTCCAGGAGTCTTTGGTATCGAAGTAAACAATATCTCTCCTGTGGGTATAGAGCGAATGCACCGTAGTGTCTCCCAGCTCAAATACCCGGGCAACAATATCCTGTTCTATTTCCTGGATCTCGCCACCATCTGCGCTCTCTTTTACGATGGCTTTGATCTCTTCTTCACTTAGTTTACTCTCCGACGTTTTTTTGATCCCTAAGACTTTCAGCAATAAATTATTCGTTGTGGTCAGCAACCAGACGAAAGGTGAAGTAATGACAGAAAGTATATGCATGGGCTGTGCAAACATACTGATGATCGGCTCCGGGAAGGTCATCCCGATCCGCTTGGGCAGCAGCTCTCCCAATACTATAGAAACATAAGTGATCAATACGACAATGACGACTGTAGCTATTTGGCCGGAGAAGGCCTGAATGGCCTCATATTGCGCCAGGAAGTCTGCAACATATTTCGTCAACTTCTCCCCGCTGTACACCCCGAGCAAAATACCGATCAAGGTGATCCCGATCTGGACCGTAGACAGGAATTTTGCCGGGTTTTCAGAAAGTTCCAGCGCTTTTTTAGCCCCTTTATTCCCTTTTTTCTCCGAGTTTTCCAGTTTAAACTTACGGGATGCAACGAGGGCCATTTCCGACATGGCGAAAATGCCATTAAGCAGGATAAGTATCAGTATTATAATCAGTTCCATAACGCAAAATACAGATTTTTGCGCTGGCTCAATCATTAAATCAACAGCGTATATCCCGGTGGTTAAACAGCTTTACCGGCACAGGAGCAATAGCTTCCGGGGTATTGATACGATAATCCGTTCCGGCATCACACGCTTAATGTTCACAATAACTTTACTCCGTTCCAAGCTATACCTGGCCATTATGGTGGAGCAAACAGAGCGGCTGGTAAAAGAGTTAAAATACTCTTCTTCTTTTTCTGTATCCCATGCCCTGGCGATGAAGTAATAGCAGACACCATCGTCAGGGCATATACTTGCTTTATAGCAGCCCTGTTCCACATTTTTCTATGAGCAGTGCTCTCTTCTGTGTACCTAAAGAGCCTATGCTGCAAGCCGTAATATAATCCCGGGAGCAGGTATTTTTTTATTCAGCAAAAAAACACTGTAAATTTACCCCGTGTAAATTGAAAAAGATGGAAAAGTCAACTACTGAAAAATTAAGGATCGACAAATACCTCTGGAGTATCCGGATTTTTAAGACCCGGAGCCTGGCCACTGATGCCTGCGATGCCGGCAGGGTAAAAATGAATGAACAATCCCTGAAACCCTCAAAAAGTGTAAATGTTGGCGATATCTATGATATTAGGACCAGCGACCGCATCTGGAAAATAAAGGTTACGGGACTGCTACTCTCGCGGAAAGCGTATAGTGAAGCCGTGAATTTTTATGAAGACCTCACGCCTCCTGAAGAAAAAGGGGTTGAAAAGGCACTTCCGGCAAGCTTCTATACCGGTAAACGCCTGAGTAAAGTAGGCCGCCCGACAAAAAAACAACGCAGAGGCTGGGACGATATTATGGACGAATTATAAGAAAACAAACCGGGCTATTTCAAAATTTATGATATTCTTAAAAAATAATTATGAAATAGATGGTTTTTTTTTAATTTTCTTGTAATTTTAGGAATTCGACCTATAGAATTTCTACATTCATATAAACAATATATGAAACAGTCATGGGTCGGCTACATTAAAAAAAGAATAAATTTCTATAATGAAAAAATTAACCCTTTTGGCACTAACCACAGGCATATGCCTTAGTGCCGTCACCCCGGTTTTCGCAAATCGCAGTCTATGGGCCAGTCTGGAAAGTAAAACGGCCCCAACCAGCATTCCGAGAGCTCACCTGCCTTCCAATTATTCAATTGTAAAATTGGACCAGGATGGCATTAAAGCTTTACTGGCTAAAGCGGGAACCACATTTGAAACAGGCGTTGAATTGAGCCTGCCTAATCATGAAGGAACGTTTAAAACCTTTAAAGTCTGGCAGACACCGGTGATGGAAGACGGGCTGCAAGCCCTTCACCCGGAGATCCGCACCTATACCGGGTCTTTAGTAGGAGATGCCAGCCAAACGATTAAAATTACCAATAGTCCTTATGGATTTGTAGCGCGTTCTTTCTCCTTTGATATGAACGATGTGTTTGCTATCGAATCTTACGGGCATGATGCCAACGGTTACTATACCGTAGCAGCAGCAGGTGATTATTACCGTTTACCGATGCTGGGTTGTAATCCCAACATCTTAGGCAACGAGCCTCTTGTTACAGACCAGGAAAGTGGTAAAGTAGTGCAAAGGGTAATTGGTGAGATCCGCAGAACCTACCGCATAGCGGTTGCCTGTACGGGTGATTATGCCCAGGCTGTTTCCGGTACCCCCAATCCTACCGTATCACAGGTTTTAGCGATCATTACAGCTACGGTAAATAATGCTAATGGTATTTGGGAAAGAGAAATGTCTGTTTCCACAAAATTGGTGAACAATAATACGGCGGTTATCTACCTGGACCCGACGACCGATCCTTATACTAATGACGGTGACCACCCTACGGTACTTACTGAAAACCAAACGAACCATACGACCTTTATCGGCAATGCCAATTATGACCTGGGCCATGTACTCACGGCTTCCGGTGGCGGTCTTGCCCAATTGGCATCCGTATGCAGCACCGGTGGAAAGGCCAGTGGTGTTTCCGGTTCTTCAGGACCAACTGATATAGGAACCATGACCCACGAAGTAGGTCACCAAATGGGCGCAGGACATACGTTCACCTCCAAAAGCGGAGGTTGTGACGGTAATGGTATGGCGGAATCATCTTACGAGCCAGGCAGCGGTACCACCATCATGTCTTATAATGGTGCCTGTGCTGCGGACAATACACCATTGACCACAACACCGATGACTGACTATTATAACCAGTTTAACCTGGGCCAGATGCGCGCGGTGATCACCACCAGTGGTGCCTGTGGCTCTACTGTTTTAGGACAAGCCCCAGTCATCATTAACCCGATCAACCCGAATACAAGATATATCATCCCTGCCAATACTGCCTTTGAACTGATTGCCAATGAAGCCACTAATGCAGTTGCAGGAAACAGTATCCCTACTTATTGCTGGGAGCAATTTGACCTGGGACCGATAGATATGGTAGAAGCAAATGGCAGTACCGTTACAGCAGGCCCTGTGTTCAGCAGCTTGCCTCCTGTTAGAGACAGAAGCCGCGTAATGCCGATGTATGCGACCTTAAAAGATGGCGTTTACTCTAAAGTAGGAGAGCGCACACCTAATGTGAGCAGAACGATGAGATTTGCTATTACCGCACGCAGTATTGCTCCGGATGGATGGGGAACACATAATACTTCAGACAATAACTTAAACATTAAAGTAGTAAAAGGTAATGCAGACTTCCGGGTGACCGGCCCTAATGCGAATGCTGCCTGGACTCCGGGACAAGCTTATGAAATTACCTGGACCTTAGGCAATACGCTGACCCCGCAGGACAGCATCATGACCGGGTATGTGAACATCTACCTGTCTCTTGATGGCGGTATGACCTTCCCGGTGATCTTAGCCACAAACGTACAAAATACCGGAAGCTTTAACATTACCGCTCCCGACTATTTCTCCAACAATGCAAGGATCAAGGTAAAAGCAGTAGGTAATATTTATTTTGATGTTTCAAAAGCTGACTTTAAGGTTTTAGGCAACCCGGCCAATGGTATTAAAGGTACCGATGTGGCCAATTCAGTTGCCGTATTCCCTAACCCTACCTCAGGTATGCTGAACATCAAGAATAATAATTACGATGGCGAAGCGATGGACCTGGTATTGTTAAACGTATTGGGACAGGAAGTATGGAAAGGCACTATGCAACAGCAAACTTCTGTAAACACAGGCAACTTCAGCAAAGGATCTTATTACCTGTATTTAAAAGGCAGCAAATCTGCTAAATACGGCGTTAAAAAAGTTACCGTACAATAAATTTATCTTCAAATACCCTTAAAAAAGCGCCCGGAAATGTTTCCGGGCGCTTTTTTAACGTTTAAGGCACAGTGATTAAAACATAATTTCGTTAATTTGTAATCGTTTTTGATTAAAAAATCAAGACCCTTGTAATTTATGAACGTCTTTTCATTTTTGAAGCCTCTAAAAGCACTCTGCCTGGGGGCAATACTCACCATAGCCACTGTACATTCCGGTAATGCACAGGTAACTGATGTAAATACCCTCAAGTCTTATCAATTATCTATGCCCCGTGTTACCGCTGCTGTGGCAAAATATGATGCTAAGCTGAAAAGTGAATTCAAGCAAAAAGGCCTTAATTATACCAATAGTTCCTTATACATACGTTCCTTTAAATCTCAAAATGAAATGGAAGTATGGGTCAGGAACAACGATGCAGATACCTTTACCTTATTTAAGACTTATAAAATCTGTGCCCTGTCCGGCGTTTTAGGCCCTAAACGGGTAGAAGGAGACCGCCAGGTGCCGGAGGGATTATATTTCATCACAGACTTTAATCCCAAGAGTGATTTCCACCTCTCTATGTTTGTAAGCTATCCCAATTACTCGGACAAGCTATTGAGCGACCAGGTAAAGCCCGGAGGAGATATTTATATCCACGGAAAATGCTTTACAGTAGGCTGTATGCCCATGACCGATGAGGTGATTGAAGAGTTATACGCGCTGTGCCTTAATTCAAGGTTAAACGGTCAGACCAATATTCCCATCCATATTTTCCCCACAAGGTTTGACAAAGCCGGCCTGAACTTTTTAGGCAGGGAGTACAAGCACGAAGTAGACAAACAAAAATTCTGGGTCAATATCAAATCGGCCTATGATTATTTTGAAAGAACCCGCATGATCTTACCCGTGATGTATGACGAAAAAGGCAAGTACGTCTTTTAGTTTTTGTAAATTTGCAGCATGGATATTGAGATCTGGTCGATCGGGAAAGAAAACGAAAAACATATTGAAGAAGGGGTGCAGTTATACTTCAAAAAGACACAGCCCTGGAATAAAGTAAAACTCGAGGTCTTAAGCCTGCCCAAAAAATTGCAGACCACTGATGTGGCGCAAACGAAAAAGCAGGAAGAGGCACTGATCTTAAAAAAATTACAAGCGAATCATACCTTAGTGCTCTTGGATGAAAGGGGTAAAAGCCTGGACTCCATCCAATGGGCTCAGCAGTTCCAGCAATTTATGAACCAGGGCACCCGTACCCTGGTCATCCTGATTGGCGGTGCCTTTGGCGTGAGTGATGCCATCCGGGAAAAAGCAAGCCAGGTATGGTCTTTATCTAAGCTGGTCTTCCCCCACCAGTTAGTGAGATTGATTCTTGCAGAGCAGGTATATCGCGCATTCAGCATTTTAAACAATGCTCCTTACCACCATCAATAAATAGTTTAAGCAAACATATCATGTGGCTCATGCCACACATTGGTAAAGTCGCCGATCACCCAACCCTTTTCCAGCCGGTACTGGTCATTGACCTGTAAGCGGGCAACTTCCTCTTTCCATACTTTACGGAATTGCGGGTGCAGGGTGCCTCCTGGCTGACCTGCAGGAGCGGTGTCGCTGTATTGGTATTGGGGATCTACAATCGTACCCCTGGGGTACATAATGCCGGGAATGCCTTTACCCCTCAGGTCTAAGTGCTGCGGATGGTCCAGGCCGATGGTATGGCCAAATTCATGAGCTGCCGTAGTAGAACCCGGATAGAGGTTATCCAGTTTAAAAAATCCGGTATTGCAGTTTATAGCATCTACAAAGGAGATATTGCCATTGACGAAGGATTCTACACGGAAAAAGTTTTTTCGCGGATCTTTATTATGAAAAATAGTTTCAGCGCTTAAGTCCGGTACATAAAAACCTTGTATGGAAAAGCTGAGGGTGTACAGGTGCGAGCCCAGCCTGATCTTGCCTTGCACTTCGGTCCACATGGTTTCAATTTCTGCGGCCATCTGCTTACTGAGCGCTTCATCAGCGGCCCCACCATAGATAATGATGTCCGCTTTTAATAAAGCTTCCTGTTCATTAAGCAACTCAACCGTACCCATATTGGCATGAATGAAGTAAGTAAAAGAAAAAATTAAATAGAAGACTGTTGCATAACCAGGCCATGAACAACCGCTAATGCTTATGCATAAACCGCTTTAGCCACCGCGCTCATCTCTTCAATCAAAGAAAGGTCTTTCTCGATAGCATTGCCCACAACCACGACCTGTGCTCCTGCTTCAAAAGCGGCACGCACACCGGCAACATCTTTAATACCACCACCTACGATCAAAGGAATGTCGATATTACGGCTTACTTTCTCGATCATCTGGGTACTGATCGGGTACTGCGCACCACTGCCTGCATCCATATAGATAATACTCTGGCCCATCAGTTCTGCGGCCCAGGCCGTACACAAAGCGATATCGGGCTTGTTGCGCGGAACGGGTGCCGAATGGCTCATATAAGAAACTGTAGTGGGTACACCGCCATCTACCAGTATATAGCCTGTTGCTAACACTTCCAGGCCACTGGCTTTCACCACCGGTGCCGCCACAACCTGCTGGCCGATCAGCAATTCTGCATTCCTGCCGGACACCAGGGATAAAAACAATAATGCATCCGCAGCTTTGCACACCTGTGCGGGGCTGCCCGGGAACAGGATCACCGGGATCTGGGACACCGATTTAAACGCATTGATACAATGCTCCATATGATCGGAGAGCATTAAACTTCCTCCAAATAAAACCAGGTCTACCTTTGCAGCATTGCAACGTTTTGCCAACTCCACTATTTTTTCAGGCGATATATCGTCCGGGTCGATTAAGACCGCAAACGCTTTTTTCCCCTCATTCTTTAGATGTTGTAATTGCTGTTTTATATTCACTATAATTCCTGTTATAAGATATGCAAAGATAAGACTATTCTATAATTTTCAATTTGGCATACTGCAGCATGATTTTTTTAATGCCCACACCCTGCTCAAATTCAATGGTAGCCATTCTATTATTGGGATTACCATCCAGGCCTTTGATGACACCGAAACCAAAACGCTGGTGCTCTACTTTCTGCCCTACCGCCATTTCAGAGACATCACTGGCCGTAAAGTCTGCCGATGGTGTATGACTGTATTGCTGCTGTGCCACTGCGGCCTTTTTCGCAGCCACCAGGTTACTGGAGCTTGCCGGCGCTTCCGCCTGCTTTTTGGCAAAGGTCTGGCGCGTACCAAAACCGGACTGGCTGCCCGGTCCTGCACTTTTATTGCCGATAGCACCACGTGCACCTGCCAGGCCAGCATAACTTTTATCAATATATTCCTCCGGAACCTCGCTGATAAAACGGCTGGCATCATTCTGCACCAGTTGCCCGAAGCGGTAACGGCTGTTGGCAAAAGTGAGCCAGAGCCTTGCTTTCGCACGGGTAACCACTACATAAAATAACCTGCGCTCTTCTTCCAGATCCTCCCGGGCATATAGACTCATTGCAGAAGGAAACAGGTTTTCTTCCAGGCCTACGGCAAATACACAAGGAAATTCAAGGCCTTTTGCCGCATGGATCGTCATCAGTTTAACTACGTCCTGGTCTTCTTCATTCTCATTATCCGCATCGGTCAGCAGGGTAATGTTCTGCAGGTAAGTCCCTAAGCTTTTATCTTCTTCCAGTTCGCCGTCTGCATTAGGCGTTTCGGTATATTCTTTAATAGAGTTGAGCAATTCCTGCACGTTCTCATAACGCTGCAAGCCCTCTACCGTTTTATCGGAATAGAGTTCTTTCACCAGTCCGCTGCGTTTCCCTACCTCATAGGCCACATCATAGGCATTCGCCGTATGCAGCATGGTCTGGGCGCTTTTAATGATGGTTACAAAACCATCAATGGCCGTAGCTGCATTACCCTTTACAAATTGGGAGGCATGCTCCAGGACGTTCCATAAAAGCTGGCCGCTTTCATTGGCCACGATCATCATTTTCTCCAGGGACGTTTTACCGATCCCTCTTGTAGGATAGTTGATCACCCTTTTAATGGCTTCTTCATCCCTTGGATTGGCCACAACACGCAGGTAAGCGATAAAGTCCTTGATCTCTTTTCTTTGATAGAAAGACAAGCCGCCAAATATGCGGTAAGGGATATTCATTCTCCGGAGGCTTTCCTCGAAAGAACGGCTCTGCGCATTGGTCCGGTAAAGGATAGCAAAATCTTTGTTACTGTAATGATAGCGGAGTTTATATTCTGAAATAGCATCTGCGATGTAACGGCCTTCATCATTATCCGTCAAGGTACGCACCAGCTTGATCTTCTCCCCGTGATCATTTTCTGTCCACAGGTTTTTAGGGATCTGGTTCTTATTGTTACCGATAATAGTATTGGCTACATTCAGGATGCTTTGTGTACTCCTGTAGTTTTGCTCCAGCTTGATCACCCTTACGTCATCATAATCGTTCTGGAACTGGAGGATGTTTTGAATGGTAGCTCCGCGGAAGGAATAGATACTTTGTGCATCATCCCCTACCACACAAATATTTTCATGCACGGCAGCAAGCATCTTTACGATCTTATACTGTGCTGTATTGGTATCCTGGTACTCATCTATAAGCACGTATTTAAAGCGGTGCTGGTATTTGGAAAGTACTTCAGGCTGTGTTTTCAGCAATTCGTACATCTTAAATAGAAGGTCATCAAAATCCATAGCACCGTTTTTGAAACAACGGCTGGCATATTGTGCATAGATCTGCCCGATCAGCGGCCTGTTGGCCCTGGCATCTTCCTGGGTGATCGAGGGTTCTCTCTGGTATTGGCCAGGCCCTATGAGGCTGTTTTTAGCAGAAGAAATGCGGCTGTAAACAAGATTGGGTTTATAGATCTTATCATCCAGCTTATTTTCAGAGATGATACTCCTGATGAGGCTCTTGGCATCATCGGCATCATAGATAGTAAAATTGCTGGGATAGCCGATCTTGGTAGCTTCGGCCCTCATTATTTTTGCAAATACGGAGTGGAACGTACCGATATAAAGATTGCGTGCTTCAGAGTTACCGAGGATCTTCTCGATACGCTCTTTCATTTCAGCGGCAGCTTTATTGGTAAAAGTAAGGGCAAGGATATTGAAGGGATCTACACCCTGGCGCATGAGGTGGGCAATCCGGGTAGTGAGTACTTTGGTCTTACCACTTCCTGCTCCTGCTACGATCATCAGAGGCCCGTTCACATGCTCTACAGCAGCTCTTTGCTGCTCATTAAGTTCACTCAGATATTGGTACTGCATAAGCCTGCAAAGTTACATGAAAATAAGCACCTTTCCGACCAAAATAATGGGCATAAAAAAAGGGCCATATCTAGACAGATAAGCCCTTAACTAAAACCTACACCTATGAAAAAAACTCTTACTTTTTCGCTTTTATGTTTAACTCGATATCTACATCTTGAGAGATACCCCAGTCTTTAGGATCGCCTTCTGTACCGTAAGTCAGACCCCAATCTTGTCTGTTGATTGTGAATTTAGATTCAACAAAGATTTCATTATCAGTAATCGCAACTTTCGCAGGGAACTTAACGTTTACTGTTTTATCTTTAATAGTCAGGTTACCGCTAACTGTGTTAGTGGCACCGGCTACTACGCTTTTACTTGCTGTAGTATCTAAAGCACCTACGCCTGTAATTTCAAATTTAGCAGTAGGGTATTTAGTTACTTCAAAGAAATCCTGGTTTTTCAGGTGACCATCCAGATCAGTTGATTTCTTACCTTCTGATGCGCCTACAGCTGCAGGATCAGTAGTTAAAGAGTTCATATCAACTGTGTATGTACCACCAGTGATCGCACCGTTCTCAACAGCAACAGTACCACCGCCTTTCAGGATACCAAAACGAGGGTTTAAACCGCCTTTGTGGTAAGCTTTCCATTTTAAAGAACTAGCTGTAGTATCTACCGTATAAGTAGCTCCTGTCTGCGTAGCAACTTCTTTCTTTTCAGAAGTTTCAGCTTTATCGCCTTCAGCTCCGTTACAAGAAGCTAATAATGCAGTAGCAGCGAATGCGAAGATAAATAATTTTTTCATTTAATTAAAATTTCTTTTTTATTTACAAAGTCAAGAGGTGTTTTCCTCTAATTTGCATATGCAAAGTAACAGCAAAAACCTGTAGCTACAAATAATTGCATTGTTAATTATTTGTTAATTGAAAGATAATGTGGCCCCTTTTGCCCCAACTTCCATTGTATATACTCCTCCCAGGCAGAGCGGCCAGTTTTCATCAATATGCCCGCTTGGGAAATCAAAGGCCAAAGGTACGCCAAGCGATCCGAAATGATGATTCAGTATCTCATATATATTTTGTCCGAAAGGCCTGGTAGTATCCTCCATATCCGTAAAGCCGCCGCAGACTACACCTGCAAGATGGTCAAAAGCCCCGGCACGCTTTAAATTATAGAGCATACGGTCAACATTATATAAGTGCTCCCCGATGTCTTCAATAAACAAGATCTTCCCGCGACTGTTCATGGCAGAGGCCGAGCCGGAAAGGTGGGCCAGCATGGCCAGGTTACCCCCGATCAATATACCGGCAGCCTTTCCGCGTACATTATATTTATTGGCAGGAGCCTGGTAGCTCACCGCTTTCCCGATAAGGATCTGTTTATAGACCTTCAGGAAGTCTTTTTTTACATTTTCCGATGTGAAACTGCTGCACATAGGACCATGCAGGCTGGCAATGCCATAATTACTCTGGATATGGCTGTGGATAACGGTGACATCACTGAAGCCGCAGATCCATTTAGGTGCCTGCACAAATTGAGTAAAGTCTAGCCCGTCAATAATCCGGCTCATACCATATCCCCCTCTTCCCATTAATATAGCCGAGACCCCGGGGTCGTCCAGGAATTGTTGCAGGTCTTTTAGCCTTAGCTCATCGGGAGCCGAGAAGTAATTATCACTCTCTGCTACCGTCGCGCCTATAAGCACCTTAAAACCCCAGCCCTCCAGCTGTTTCCGGGCTTCCAGCACTACCGCTTTATCGATATAACCGGCCGGGCAGGTAATCGCTATAGTATCTCCTTTTTTAAGCGACTTAGGTATTTGCATACTTTGCGTTTTAGATTCAGGTATCAAAAATAAAAAATACTGCGACAATGGAAGCGGTAATTATTCCGGCAAAAGATTTCTACACGCCTTTAAGTATATTTGCAGGCTATGAAATGGAAAAATTATTTTATCCTGTCTGCCCTGGCACTTTCTGTGGCGGGGATGAGCTCCTGTGAAGAGGAAGCAAAACCTGTAAAAAACGACCTGCCCAAGTTAAAGGTATGGCAAGTGGCCGCTCCGGGTACAGAGGTGGCTCATTATGTAAAGGCTATAGAAGAAGATAAACTGAACAATGGAAAGTTTGAGGTGAGCATTAAGCCCAATGATTCTACTGCCGCCAATGGTTCTTTTGATATCCATATAAAAGCCAGTGCTTTCGACGAAAACCTGGTAAAGACTTTCCCGAAATGGTATGAGAACAACGTGGTGCAACCCATTATCAAGCCTGTAGACAGCCTTAAATATGGTGCCATAATCGGTTTTGATCCCGGGGACGGTACTTTTAACGAGATCTATATGGTCAGCTATGAGCAGGGGGAGCTGAAGTTTGCACAAACAAAAATGTATTATCAGCCGGCAAAGTAAAAATGTTTTAACTTTGCCGCATTATTTAATATAATCATATTGTTATGAAGCGTCTGTTGGTATTACTGGTAGTGATTTTAGCTTCTTCTGCTTCCATCTGGGCCCAGGGTTGTGCGGTGTGTACAAAGACTGCGGCCAGCTTAGGCGACAATGCCGCCAAAAGCCTGAATCTTGGCATTTTGTACCTGGCTGCCATCCCGGTAAGCTTTATGGGTACTGTGGCTTATTTATGGTATAAGCGCAGCAAAAGGGCCAGCTAAATTTTAAAATGCTTTTATCGTGATCCCTGTAATTTTTCTGTAAAGATCAATTGCATAAATATCGGTCATGCCGGAGATAAAGTCTGTAACAGATTGCACATTCTGATACAGGCTATTTTCTTTATGGTCTATAGGGAATTGCTTCGGGATTAACTGTAATACTTTGCCGGACCTGGTCTCCCCTGGTTTCAAGAGGGCCTGTATAAAAATATCTAAAAGGTCACCGATCACCTGGTAACCTGCAATTTCTATTTCCACTACAGTCCTGTGCTGGTAAATACGCTCATAGGAGATCTGGTCTATCTTTTGCAACAAGGGAAGGTATTGCTCCGGCAACACGTCAATAAGCGAGGCCTGTAAATTGCCCTGCAATAATGTTGTCTCCTGATTAATAAATGCCTCTGTACACAATCCTACCATACGGCTGATCCATACGGCCCGCAAGTATTGTACTTTCTGGTTGGGGTCGATCAGCGCCTCAAGATTGCCCTGTATTCTTTCCGTATTCTGGTAAGCCGTATCGTCATCAAAAAACGGCAGGAAGAGCGCTTCGACTTCCGGGTAGCTCAAAATGCCCAGGCGGTGTGCATCTTCTATATCAATTACCCTGTAGCAAATATCATCTGCTGCTTCGGTCAGGTACACAAAGGGATGCCGTACATAGACTTCTCCTGTTTCAAAGCCCGGCTGTTTAAAGAGGCCCAGCTGCGCGGCAATCGTTTGCCAGCGGCTCAGCTCGCTATCAAAAAAGCCTGATTTCTTTTTACTGATCATGCCCGATTGTTTATCAAAACCGTCTATGGAGCGACAGGGATATTTCACAATACTGGCCAGGGTGGTCTGGGTAATATTATAGGCGGTCTTCTTTTCTGCGAAGGCATGGGTCAGGATCCGGAAGGCATTGCTGTTGCCTTCAAACTTTGTAAAGTCGGCCCATTGATTTTCGGACATGGCATCGGTAAAAATGCTCCGGGTAGTGGTATCTAATTCTGTGAAGTAGCTGCGAATGGCATATTCACCGGAATGACCAAAAGGTGGATTGCCGATATCATGTGCCAGGCAAGCTGATGAGATCACGGAAGAAAGCTCATGCCGGTAAAAGCTGGCAAAAGCCTGTCCATGCTGACTTTCATACTTCTCTGCGATGATCCTTCCTACTGCGGTACCCAGGCTACGCCCCACAGAAGCTACTTCTAAGCTATGGGTAAGCCTGTTGTGCACAAATGCCGGGCCGGGCAAAGGGAAGACCTGCGTTTTGTTTTGCAGGCGGCGAAATGCCGAAGAAAAAATGATCCTGTCGTAGTCTTTAATAAAGGAAGTCCTTAACTCATCTGTTGAAACATTAGTATCTGTATCTATTGATCTCTGGTCGCTGTACAGCGAAGCCCATTGCATGTGTTGTAGCATTGAATATTCTGTCGGTAATCTATGCGAAAATAGTATTTAATTCACAATACGTTCCATAAGGCCCGCAAAAAAGGGTTTGCGTAGCGCAAACCCTTTCTGTAAGTAGATTTATTATTGTTTATTTCTTACCGAACATACCCATGATATCATCGATCACGCTGCCGTCTTTATCTTTATCGAGGAAGCCGGTAACCATACCAATGAGGCCACCACCACCGCCCTGGGTAGTATTGCCACCACCCATAGAGCCTGCAAGGCCACCGATCAGGTCGCCAAGACCGCCGGATTGGGTCACATTATTACTTTGCTTTTGTTTATTGAGGTAACTCATAACCAATGGTGCCAGCATGGCAATGATCGGGCCGATCTTATCCAGGCTGATGCCGGAAGATTTAGCCACCCCGTTTTCTACCGTACTCACTTTATCACCGAAAATATGGCCTAATATCTTGGATCCTTCCGACTGTACAGAAGCGCCGTTACCAAAAAATCCCTGGATGTTATCCAATACCGAAGGGTCATGCTGCGACAGGGCGGAGTTTAAAGACTCAGCTCCCTGTGCGTCCTGCGCGTTGCGGCCAAGGCCACCGAGGATCATCGGTAATGCAGCCTGCACTGCAGATACTGCCTGCCCCTGGTCCAGGCCGAATTGCTGGGAAATATTAGAGACGATCTGCTGACCGGCACTGCTATTTAAAAGATCGTTGATGTTCATATTTAGTTTTTTGAGCTTGGGTGATTAAAAAATGAAGTTAAGCATTAGGCGCTGATCTGTTCTTTTAATCCCCGGAAATCACAATAAATTAACTAAAAATATTATCTGTCAAAACTCAGGTCTTTGCTTAAGGTCTCGGGCAGCTCAGGCAGCTTTTTCCGCGGCATTAAGAAGGAGTTCAGTTCTGCTATTTCTTTAAAGATCATATGGCTTTCTGCCGCTGATTTCAGGTAGGCTGCGCCGGTACTGCCGCCGGTACCCACACGCTTGCCGATGGCTCTTTGTACCATATGGATATGACGATAACGCCACAGGGACATTTGCTCGTCTATTTCCAGCAATTTATCCAGTAGTTCAAAGGGCAGGTGCAATAGGGGAAGATCCCTGTAGAGCATAATAAACAAGGCATTTTTTGTAGCCAGCTGGCTCAGTCTCCTGCCTTCGGGATAGTTTTCAGGGTTGATGAACAGGGCATCAAACACTTCCAGGTTGGCTTGCTCATTAGGTAATAATCCTGCAGCATATTCTGCGCGGTAGTGGTGCCAGAAGTCCTGCGTATTCCAGTATTTTTCATGGTTGGCAAAAGGCATACGCTCCAGCCATCCGTTCAGTAAGACCATCAATGAGATTTCTGCTTCTGCATCTTTCACACGTTTGATGTCTTTTTCATTCAGCTGGGATAAATAATATTCATGACCGAAACGATTGGCATATTCCAGGCCGAGTAATGCTTCCAGGATCTTGAATTGTATGCTCTGGAAGCCGGATGCCGGGCGCAGAAGGTCCCTGAAGTCCAGGAAGTCCAGTGGGGTCATGGTCTCCAGCACAGAGATCTGGGCCACGAGTATTTCAAGAATTTTAATGATCCTTTTTAAACGGCTGTTGGCATTAAAGATATCGGAGGAGTTGTCGGAAACATTGGGCTGCTTGAATATCTCGCGGACAATGTTCAGTTCGTGCAGTATTTGCTTGAACCAAAGTTCATAAGTCTGGTGGATAATGATAAAAAGCATTTCATCGTCTGCCCTGATGCCTTCTTTAGCACTTTCGGGGTCTTGCGCTTCCAGTATTTTATCTAATTGTAAGTATTCGCTGTAATAGACAGGGGGCCTGTTGTTCGTATCCATTATTGATTATGTCTTTGCTTGATTAGTTGCTTTGGTGTAAAAATAAAGAAAAATTGCGAAGTCCGTCGGCTAATGCTTCGGGCTTGCTTTACGGTTTAGAAGGAGATGAGCTGCTCCTTTATGCTGCCATCGTGGCTGGCATAAATGCCTGCGCAGGCCGGGTCTTCACTCATTTTTGCGATCCAGGCCAAGGCTCTTTTTGCTTTGCTTTTGCTGGTGGTGAGACCGGGCAGTATCATTTCCTTCCAGGAGCGCTGGCTGTAAGCTACATCGGCACATAAGAGTACAAAGCGCGCTCCCGATCTTACCAGTATTGAGGTGAGACCGGATGTATGGCCGGGCGTAGAGATCAATAGCACGGAGCCGTCACTAAAGAGATCAAAGGCCAGTTGTTCCGGCCCGAATGTTGATGGCCGAAACGAAAAGGTTTCCAGCCGGGTACCGGACCACATACGGGAGGTATAGACGACGGGATTCGATCTGGCTGCTTTTAATTCTATGTCGCTGACCAGGATGCGTTGGGCATCGGATAAGGTCTCCAGGCCGCTGACATGGTCTGCATGCAGGTGGGTGAGTACCAGGTAATCTATATCTGAAGGGCTATAGCCCAGTTTGCTGAGTTGTTCTACTGCTGCCTTACCTTCCGGCAGTTCTACTTTCGACAGCATACTCTGCATCACCCCTAATGCTTTTACGGGCGAGGTCCTCACCTGCGGATGCCAGCCTGTATCTACCAGGATGAGCCCTTTGGGATGTTCTATCAGGTAGCAGCTGAGCGGCAGGGAGATCCGGTGTCGCGAACTTCTGAAGATTCCCGTAAAGGCAAAGGGATTGAGCCCCGATTCCCGGTAGGCCAATGCTTCATCGACCTTTGCAGAACCGCAATGCAAAATATGAATGTTGATGTTTGGGTTTGTGTTTTTCATGCCCTTCTAGCTCAGGTATTTTCCCACAATAGGCATCCTCCTGCCCAGGCCAAAGGATTTTGGTGAAACGCGGATGATCGGGCAAAACTGGTTGCGTTTATACTCGTTCCTGTTAATCATGCCGATCACTCTTTTTACCAGGGCTGCCTCAAAACCGGCTTCTACCAGGTCCTGCGGGCTTTTCCTCAGTTCAACGTATTGATAGATGATCGCATCCAGGATATTGTATTCGGGAAGGCTGTCGCTGTCTTTCTGGTCGGGCCTTAGCTCGGCAGAAGGGGGTTTGGTAATAATGTTCTCCGGGATAATCGCTCCATTCCTGTTGATATACCGGCACAGGGCAAATACCTGCATTTTATACACATCGCCCAATACGGCAAGTCCCCCGGCCATATCACCATACAAGGTACCATAACCTGTTGCCAGTTCACTTTTGTTTGATGTATTTAAAAGAATATAATTGAATTTGTTGGCAATGGCCATCACCAGGTTGCCCCTGGTGCGGGATTGTATATTTTCTTCTGCGATACCGAAAGGTAATCCGGCAAACAAAGGCTGCAGGCTGGATTCAAAGGCATCGTATATGGATTTTATGGGAATGATATCGTACCTGTTCTTCAGGTTTTCTGATAGCCTGACGGCATCGTCTACCGAATGGCCGGTAGAGAATTGTGAAGGCATCAGGATCGCATGTACATTATCCGCACCCAAAGCTTCGCAGGCCAGGGCCAGGGTCAGCGCGCTGTCTATACCGCCGGAGCTGGCCACAATGGCTTTACGGAACCCCATCTTTTCAAAATATTCCCGGATACCCATTACCAATGCCTGGTGTATGCGGTCTATGTTCAGCTCGGGATCAAAGATCGCCGGGGAGAAAGGCAGTATGGGCAGATCTGCCACCGGTAGTTTTACCGTTTCCTGCCATTGGCCCTGCTCAAAGGTAAAGCCGGTCAGTTCTTCTTCGAAGTATTTGCCTTCATAGACCATATTGCCTTCGGCATCTGCGAGCAAAGAGCCGCCATCAAATATGATCTCGGTCTGGGAGCCTACGGTATTGCAATACAGCATCGGTAAGCCGTAACGCCGGCAGTTCTGGCTGATGGCCCAATAGCGGTCTTCTGCATGGGTATAATCAAAGGGGGAGGCACTCAGGTTGATCATCAGGTCGGGCTGCTGGGTGGCCAGTTTTTCCATAGGAGAAAAGCGGTACAAGGGGTCTTGTTCCATATCCCAGATGTCTTCGCAAATGGTAACGGCCAGTCTTAATCCTTTATAGGTGACGATATTCCAGTCGAAGGCCGGCTCAAAATACCGGTATTCATCAAAGATGTCGTAGTTGGGCAATAAGGTCTTGTTGATGACCTGTACTATTTTTTTATCGGCCAGAAAATAGGCGCTGTTGAATAGATTTTTACCCAACAGGTCCGGATTGCGGCTGGGAGCGCCTACCAGCACGGCTATACCCTCTGCCGCTGCTGCAATGGTATGCACGCTTTTGAGGCATTCATCGATGAAATCTTCAAATTCTAAAAAATCCCGTGGCGGATAGCCGCAAACAGCGAGTTCGGGAAAAACGATCAACTCAGCATCTTGCTGCTTTGCTGTTTTTATGGCTGCAATAATTTTCCCGGTATTGTATTCAAAGTCGCCTATAATATAATTCTGCTGTGCTAAAAAGATGTTCATTGTTTTCCCGGTTTACTTTATGGTGTAAAATTACTAGAATCTGCTCAAATCAATGTTTTGTGTATAGATCGCCTCAGTAGTATCGTTGACTGTATAAGGAATCTCTACGCGGAGTGTATGTTTATTGATGAGTTTCGATCTTATCAACTCTTCAGGGTACACACTGGTAGTAAGGATATGTTCTGTCACCTCTTTGGGTAATCCTATTTCTTGCCGGTTTAATGTATTCAGGTTAAAAACGGACAGTGTTTTTACTTTGTTGTCTTCCTGGCTCTCTTTATAGCTACTATTGGTCACTGAAACAAAATAAGGCAGCTTGGGCTCTTCGCTCACAAAAATCGCCCGGCCCAGGTAGTTTAAAAGTGTACCTTCTTTTTTATCGTACAAATAATAGTCTACCGGTGAGCAGCAACCCGAGATCACTTTATTGACAAACAAAATGGTGCGGTCATATTCGTAGAAGAATACATGACCTATTCTACCGGTGAGTTCCAGCATATCTGTATCCAGTGTAAATAATCTGTGCTCGCTGCCTTGCTTGTTTTTAAGGCTTAGCCAGGAGGAATCACAATTAAACGACCAGTAGACCACTGCTCCATCGGAAAGTTTTTTTTGGGTACAATCTATAATTTCCGCAAGCATGGCTTTTCTTTCCTCATTGCATTTTTCCTCCACTGCAGGGGATGCCTGCGCTTCCTGCTTTGGCAGGCCGGAAGCTGCTTTGTGGTTGCAGGCAGCTAAAAGAAATATTATGATCACCAGGCTGTACTTCATCGCTATTTATGATAAAAGAAGAGGTAGCCTACGATGATTGCAGCGATAACGCATACGGCATCGGCCAGTAAGCCGAGGTAGAGTGCATTGCGTGTGTTTTTTACATTGACACTACCAAAGTAAACTGCGAGTACATAAAAGGTGGTTTCTGTAGAGCCCTGGAGAATGGCGGCTATTTTTCCTACAAAGGAGTTCACGCCATGTTCTTTCAATACATCTACCATCAATCCTCTTGCTCCGCTGCCGCTCAAAGGTTTCATCAGGGCGACCGGGAGCGCAGGCACAAATTCTGTATTGAATCCCATAGCTGCAACGGCCGTCTCTATGCCTTTTAAAATGAAATCCAGGCAACCCGAGGTCCTGAAGACACTGATCGCGGCCAGCATAGCTACCAGGAATGGAATGATCTTTATCGCGGTACCGAAGCCGTCTTTGGCTCCTTCTACAAAATTGTCGTAAACATTAATTTTCTTCACCAATCCTGCGGTTATAAATCCAACAAAGATCAATATGATGATGGTAGCGCCTATGGCCCCGATGTACTGGTTCATGACCTCCGGCGGAAACAGGCTCAGCCATCTCCAAAGACCGTATATAGCGGCTCCGAAACCTAGGGTGAAGATGATTACGGGTAGCTTCAGCAGGTTGATCTTTTGATTGATGCCTACTATGATCATCCCGGCAATGATGCCGATATAGGTAATGATCAGGAGGGGCAAGAAAATATCAGCACCATTGAAGTTAGCGATGCCCTGCTCTGCCGCCATGGTCTGCCGGATGGCGATAATGGAGGTGGGGATAATGGAAAGGCCCACGGTATTCAGCACCAGGAACATGATCTGGGCATCTGTGGCCGTATCTTTTTGGGGGTTCAGGCTTTGGAGGTCTTCCATTGCTTTAAGTCCTAATGGGGTAGCGGCATTATCCAGGCCCAGCATATTGGCCGAAAAATTCATGGCGATGCTGCCATGTGCCGGATGATCTCCGGGAACGTTTTTGAATAGGGTCTTGAAAAGGGGTTTAACCAGTTTGGTAAAGGCCTGGATAAGCCCGGCTTTCTCCCCTACCCTCATGATGCCCAGCCAAAGGGTCATCATGGCCGTAAGGCCTATGGATATCTTAAAGCCTGTTTCTGCACTGTCAAACAGTGCGGTCATCATATTGGTAAAAATATCAAGCTGGCCTAAAAAGGTCATCTTGTACAGGGCTACGATAAAGCCTATCAGAAAAAAGGCAATCCAAATATAATTCAATGCCATAGATTCAATTTTATTAGCACGAAAGTACGTTTTTTTGAATCAGAAATAATACCCGGATTGCAGGGATGCCAACAGGAGTAAAGGACCTTAGGTCCGGATACTTATGCCTGGTGTGCGCCTTTCTTTTCGGGGAAGATCAGGGATAAAACTACCGAGATGACCAAAATACCGCCTACAATTGCCAGAGAAACCGGTGCCGGCACATGGTACCAGGGCGAAACGATCATCTTGGCCCCGATAAAGGTGAGGATGATGGATAGCCCGTAAGGCAACTTGCTGAACATATGGATGAAGTTGGCCAGTAAAAAATACAGCGACCTCAGGCCCAGGATGGCAAAGATATTGGAGGTATAAAGGATAAAAGGATCTTTGGAAATAGCGAAGATGGCAGGGATAGAATCGACTGCGAATATAACATCGGTGAATTCAATAACGGCTACGACCACCAGTAAAGGGGTAGCAATCTTTACCCCGTTCTGGTAGGTAAAGAATTTATCTCCGTCAAAGTTGTCACTTACTTTGTAAAAGCGCTTGACGAGCCTTGCTCCGGCGGTATTGCTGTAGTCTGCTTTTTCATCATCTTCTTTGTGGCCACCCCAGGACTTGATCCCGGCAACGATGAGGAAGAGGCCAAAGAGGGTGAGTACGATATTGATCGGGTCTTCATTGCCCAGCCAGCCGATGCTGCTTTTGATATAGGTGATATTGATAAGCCCTACTCCTGCAAAGATGAATATGGCCCGGAACAGTAAAGCACCGATAATCCCCCAAAACAGCACTTTATGGTGCAGTTCCCTGGGCACTTTAAAGAAGTTGAAGACAAGTATGAAGACAAAAAGGTTGTCTATGGACAGCGCTTTTTCGATCCAGTAAGCGGCCTGGAATTCTGAGAATTTGGTGACGGCAAGAGTATGCCCGCCTGCATCCTGGTTAAATACCCAGTACACGACTCCGGAGAAGATCATGGCCAGGGAGATCCAGACCAAAGACCATACAATGGCTTCTTTGGAACGTACAACATGGCTCTTTTTGTTGAAAACGCCTAAATCAAGTAAAAGCATAACGATGACTACGATCGCAAAACCCCATACCAAGCCCGGGTGCAGCTCCAGAATACCATTTTTCATTTGTAAAGCAGAAAGTTTTTGAGTACGTTTTAAACGCTCTGCAAAATTAGCTTATAAGTTCCATAGTACCTTTTTTAAAAAAAGAACCGGGGTTTTATCTTATAACCCGTATTTATAGGCGGAAGGCAGGATCGTAGTGGCTTTTTTAAACCAGTTGCAGAAGTAGGCGGTGTCTTTAAAACCCAGTTCCATACTTATTTCATTTATGTTACTATCAGTTGTGCAGAGCATCTTCTTGGCTTCTTTAAGCAGTCTTTCTTTTTGAAGCAGGGGCACGGATAGTCCGGATGCCTGTTTTACATGGTTCTGCAGGGTGCGGGCACTTACGTGCAGGAGTTTTGCATAATCTTCAGTGGCCAGCCGCTGCTTAAAGTTCTTTTCTATGAGCGCGATCAGCCGGGTCACCATAGGATCATAGGTCCCGGAGAGGGAGGGTGCATCAAACTGGCGGGTAGCGATTTTTGTGATCAGGGTACCGATCAGTTGCAGCATATAGGCCGACTGTCCTTTATTGTCCAGGATCTCCTGTGTGATGGATGTATATTGTTGAATGGCTGCGGTATCCAGGTTGATGATCCTGGAATCTCGGAACAATGTGGTAAAATCGATGTCGGGATTGACCATTTGCAGCTTCTGCAGGAACTGGTCTTTATAGACTATGGCAAATCCCTCTGAATCCATAGCACGCTCCACCCAATGGAGGTCATGCGCTGCTATAAGGTGAATAGCGCCACTTTCTATGGTATAGTTTTTGAAGTTGATGTTGTGTGTGCCGCCTCCTTTAAAGAAGACCATGATCTCGTTGTAACTATGGGCATGAAAGCTGTCGAAAGGATAGCTTTGAGGATTGTCCAGCCTTACAAAGCTGGCCAGTTTATTTTTGGCATCTTCTTCTGAATATTGGTATGTAGGGTATGTATTGGTCATGGGTTTTCTCAGCGCCTGTACTGGCAGCAGGCAGCAAATGGTGATACTGTACGAAACGGATTTTTAAGCGAAGGTCTTATGATTTCCTTAGATATTGTATTCCACTTTTACTTTCTCAATTCTTAGTTTATCTACAGAGAGGATGGTAAAGTCGTAGAGCTCATAGCTTACCTGCTCGTTTACGGTCGGGAATTTACCGGCAATCTCCAGCACTAAACCTGCGATGGAGTCGCTGTCGCCCCTCACTTCTGAGAAGGTGGCTAAAGGAATGTTCATGATGCGACACATATCATTGATCAGCATCCTCCCTTCAAAGATATAGGCCTGGTCATTTATTTTCCTGAAATTATGCTCGTCTTCATCGAATTCATCTTTGATGTCGCCTACGATCTCTTCCATGATGTCTTCCAGGGTCACGATGCCGGAGGTACCTCCGAATTCATCTACAACAATGGCAAAATGGATCCTGTTATCCCTGAAATCATTTAAAAGGTCGTCGATGAGCTTGTGCTGGTGCACGTAGTAGGCGGGCCGGATGAGGTTATGCCAGTCAAACTCATCAATGTCCATAAAGGGCAGGAAGTCTCTTGCATGGATCATACCCACAATTTCGTCTATATTATTGCGGTACACGGGCAGCCTGGAATAACCGGCTTCGAGTATGCGTTCTTTTACTTTTTTGGATTCCCAGCTTTCGCGGATGGCATTTACATCTAAGCGGGGCTGCATGATCTGCTTCACACTGATGCTGCCAAACTTCAATACGCCTTTAAAGATATCGACCTCTTCTTTGGATGCGGCATGGCCCAGGCTGGCTTCTATCACGCTTTCCAGTTCTTTAAGGTTATCTATTTCTAAAAACTTTTTATTTCTTTTCTGGTCTTTATATTCGTCTGAGTCCACCAGCATTTGCCCGAATCCTTTAAAGGAAAGGTACAGGAAATTTACCGCGGGTGCGGTAAAGGAGGTCATCCGGATATTGTTGTGCTTGGAATAGACCTTGGGCAGTATTTCTATAAACAGCAGCAGGATAAACAGGCAGAGGAAAACAGCGATGCTTAATATGAGTACGGTGCTTACATTGGTGAACGGATCAATGATCGCGGCCAGGTAAGTGATCAGGAAGATGACCAGTATGGAAAGGGAATATTTAGCCACCCTTAGTGTAGATAAAAGCAACTCGGGTTCTTCGAGTAAAGCGATTATGGTCCTGGAGTTGGTATCTTCTTTTGTTTTCAGGTAATTGATATCTTTCACTTTAAGGCTAAAAAAACCAAGTTCTGCACCAGCCGCAATAGAGGCCAGGAATAGGATAAGCAGGGTAAGTATTACCAGTGTAGTAATAGTAGTAGGAGAAGCCATCAAAAAAATTGCAGATAAAATCGTCATAACATTAAATTGCTTTTCTAATACATCAGTATCATGCAAGGATTCAAAACTAACACAATCCGGATAGATGTAAAAGAAAAGTATAGTCCGGGAATATCCACGTTCAGCCCGAAACGGCTAAATTTTTTTACCGGTATCTTTAGAAAGGTAATATATCATCTAAATCCGGGTCGTTGTCGTTGTTTAAATAGCTGTTGTTGTTGTCCTGTTCTGTTTTGCCGGATCCGTGCTGCCCTTCGGCATCTTTTCTCTTGTCCAGCATAACGAGGTTCTCGGCTATTATTTCTGTTTGAAACCTTTTATTTTTGTCTTTATCTTCCCAGCTTCTGGTTCTGAGGCGACCTTCAATATATACCAGGCTTCCTTTATGCAGGTATTTGCCGGCCAGCTCTGCGAGTCCTCTCCAGAGCACTATGGTATGCCATTCTGTTTCGGAAACTACATTGCCGTTTTTTTCTTTCCTCATCTCGGTAGTGGCCAGCGGGAATTTTGCTACAGGAATATCTCCTTCAATATATTGCAGATCCGGATCTTTTCCCAAATTACCTATTAGCACTACTTTGTTAACTCCTCTCATTGATCAAAAAATTTTTCGGTTACCAAATAAACAAGGCTATATATTTCAATACTAAAAATAAGGCATTTCTTCCAAAAAAGAAATTATTGTTTTAGGAAATGCATAATTTTTTACATTAATTTTTTTTATCCATTCTCCCTTTTCCAGGCCTGATAAGGGTTTTTTCTTCAGTTTGACGATAGAAAATTTACTCTCGATAAGCTGGTGGGTAAGCCTTTGCTTACCGGAAAAAACAGCAGGCTGCACTTCTTCTATCAACGACTTTTCAATAAAATCTATTGTATCATAGGCTGCTGACTCTACGAGAAAGAATTCATAGAGGTCGTGCCATACATCTCCTGCCGGCCGCTGCTGCAGGTAGATCTCGTCTTTCACTTCAAGGATGAAGTAGTTAAAGTACCTCTGCCTGACCTGTAATTTTTTTGATTTCACGGGGAAATCGTAAACGGTACCTTCGTTATAAGCACGGCAAGCGGTAGCTAAGAAGCATTGCTCACATTTCGCCAATTTGGGTGTACACACGGAAGCTCCCAGGTCCATTATGGCCTGGTTGAAGGCTGCCGGATGCTGCTCATCAAATACAGAGGCGACCAGTTCATTGAATTTCTTTTTTCCGCCCGTGCTATCTATAGGTTCTGCTACTTCAAAATACCTGGCCATAACCCGGTACACATTACCGTCAATAACGGGCCTGGGAAGACCGAATGCAAAGGAGGCTATCGCTGCTGCGGTATAGGGTCCTATGCCCTTAAGTTTTATAATCTGCTCATATTGATCGGGGAACACACCATTGTATTCTGCGACGATCTGCCGGGCAGTGGCCAGCAGGTTGCGGCAACGGGAGTAATAGCCCAGTCCCTGCCATAGCTTAAACACTTCCTGGTCAGGTGCTGCGGCCAATGATTGAATATCTGGATAGGCTGCTACAAAGCGCTCGTAATAAGGTAGCCCCTGCTCTGCACGGGTCTGCTGGAGAATGATCTCTGAAAGCCATATCTTATAGGGATCTTGTTCTCCTTTCCAGGGCAGTACCCGGTTGTTTTCTAAATGATGCCAGGAGAGCAATTGCTTCGCAAAAAAGTTGTTGGTCATATTTGTAGCACAAAAATAAAAGCTGCCGTCCATTAAGACGACAGCTTTTGCATTCAATTAGCAGATTCTACTTCAGAATCTCTAATTTTTTATTCACAATACCTTTATTGGTCTGTATTTTGATGTGATAAACACCTGCTGCCAGGTCTTTATTGAGTTCGATCCGGTATTTATTGACATTTTTAGCAAATGCATTTTGTGTAAACACTTCCTGTCCTACTATATTAAACACTTTCAGGCTGCTCATGGTTACACCTTCAGCGGTTTCTAAGAAGACTACATTATTATAGGTCGGGTTAGGATAGAGCTTGATCTGCGCATCTTTGTTCACATCATCTATACCTACGCCACCAATAATGGTCACCATGATGCTATCCACGATCTCACCGCAGGTACTATTGGAAAATAATTTAACCCAGTAGTTACCGTTTGCCGTGTAGTGATGTTGTGTTGTGGGCGAGTAAGTCGTATCTCTTCCTGTACCATCGCCATAATCCCAGATATATTGAACGATATACAAGGGGTTATCTGCAGTAAATACAAAGTTGGAAGAGGTCTGTGCGGTAACCAGGATACCATCTACTTCCGGCATCTGCCCGCTTACGATCAACTCTACGGTGTCTATAGTCAGGCAGCCGTCGGGGCTGGTTACATAGACAATATAGGTGCCTGCTGTAGTTGCGGTAATGGTTCTGGTATTGTCTCCGGTATTCCAGTAGTAAGATCCTCCGTTCTGTCCGCCGGTTCCGGCATCCAGGATTTTCTCTCCGCCGGCACATATGCTCGCTGTGCCTTCCGGTGCCAGCTCTACTATAGGTTTTGATCTTATGGTTGCATGAATGGTATCACGACCTATACAGCCAAAGCTATTGGTAACGGCTACATAGTAAACACCGGTCTGGCCTATTGCTCTTGAGCTGGCCGTGCTGCCATCATCCCAAAGATAGGTAGCATTATTAGGCTGAGGACCTGCTTCCAGGTTAAAGGTGCTGGCTACAGCGATACAGGTATCGAAATCGGCACCGATATTTACTGCAGGAAGCGGGTTTACGGTAGCTACCACCGGCAAACGGATGGCTTCACAAGAGGTAGATGCACGGTAATGCACGGTTCCGTTAAATGCCCTGCCCGAATTGGTTCCGCCAAAGGAGGAGCAAAGGCCCGTTCCCACGATAATGTCTAAGTCGGGATTAGAGTATAAAGTCGGTGTCGGCATATTGGTGTATGCGGCATCGTATTCGATGTATATACCGGTCAGCGTATTGGCTGTGATGGCAATGGTAGTGGGGATAGGAATGTTGAACAAAGAACCGGTTGCTGTTGCCGGGATCACTGCTGTTGTGTGCAGGGTCCAGGCAGAAGAATTGGTTTCGTTGCCTAAGAAAGTACCCGTTTTGGTATATACTTTAACGGTTACATTAGTTGCTGTAGCATTGGCTTTAGCTTTAAAGCTATCAATAATCAGGTTGACATTAGGGTCAATATCAAACATAACCCCTCCGCTACAACCGTTGCCTCCTGCATTTGTGGTGGCTAAAGAAGCTACTGTAGTGCCGCCACCTGCTCCTTCTGTCACATAATAGGTAGTGGTTGCGCTGATATTTGGGGTATTAAATGTAGTGCCGGTGAATAATGGAGCACCTCCTGTTGCATTCTGATACCAAAGGATGGAGTTGCCGGGAACGGTAGGAGTAGCTGATAATTGAACAGAACCCGGACCGCACCTGGAACCGGCCATAGGTGTCGGTTGACTAGGGTTGGTAACGATCACCGTATCCGGTGCTGAGGTAGCGACTACGGAACTGTTACATTTAACCTGTAAGCGGTAATGTGTTGTAGTGCTCAATGTAGCAATGGCTAAACTGGCATTAGTGGCACCGGCAATATCTGTCCAGGCAGCTCCTGTAGGAGAACTTTGCCATTGGAAGGTTTGCCCGGTAGCCGGAGGAATGGACGTATTAATCGTAAGATTGGTACTACCGGAAACACAAAGTGCTGATGGAGCTGCAGTAGCCACAATATTTGAAGGCAGGGTTACTGTAGTACATGAGGGCATCGTATTGACCAGGATGTTGTAATCTTCTGTTTCACCATAATATTCACTGGCACATGGATTAAATGTGGTAGAGCCTTCTACTACCCTCACCCTGAATCTTGTGACCCCTAAAAGGGCTGTAGCCGGTACGGTTACCGTTCCGGTATAGCTGGCACCATTGCTTATGGTAGAAGGGGAAGCAGCGCAGAGTTCGGTCACCGGGTCAAAGACCCCGTCATGATTCCAGTCGGCCCAGATCTTCACGCCTCCATCGTATTGGCTTACGCCAACAGACACATTAAAGGTCATTCCCTGGAAGGCTGTTATCTGCATGGAGGTATAGTTAGAATATCCTGCTGCACCGCTGGCACAGCCGGTATTGTTATTCGTCACATTGGCCACCGCTCCTGTAGTGGCAAAGCTGTTAATGGTCGCCCCGTTAGAACAGCCGTAAGTATAGGTAGGGATGCAATAGCAATTGATAAATGATTTGATGGTTATATACTTTACATTGGTGTAAACCGGTGCGCTGCTGTTGCATACTGATCTTAAACGATAATAGGTAGCAGTATTAATACCTGCTGCAATGGTATAGTTTGGGTTAGCCGCACCTGCAATATCGGTCCATGGGCCGGTGGCTGTGGCTGATTGTTGCCATTGGTAGACCATACCGGAACCGAAGGAGAGCCCGTCTGCCGCTAAGGTAAAAGCAACATTAGGACAAACAGAATCGGGAACAGATAAGGCTACCGTACCAGCATTGGGTGTACCGGTACAGGCCGTGGTAGGGTTATAGGTAATACGGATCTCCGGTAAATAGCTTTCTACGGATAAACCTGTTCCGTCGCCCGGATCGCTGTAGTCTTGTCGCATGTAGGCCTGCCTGTTGCTAACAGAGGAAGAGCGATTCATGTATTTAGCACTACCGCTACTGCCATATGCGTCATAGACCATGACGATGAGGTTGTCTGAATTATAGATAAAAGGAGTAGTGAGGGTAAACATTTTCCAGCCTGAGGTGCTGCCGTGAAAATTTACAGAAGCATCGAAAGAGGCCGTAAGGCCACCTGTATAGGTAGTAGAGTTCCAGTTCGCTGCCGTTAAAGTAGTGGCAGGCGTGGTACGGAAAAATACTTTGTTAGGGCTTACGGCATCGGTACCGTTAGTGTTTACCCTATTATATTCTATTGCCGAAATGCTGACATTAGATACGCCGATCTCTGAGGCAAGATACAGGTTAGCATGCCTTTGGTAACCATACCAGTTAGAGGTAGGGGCGTAATAGTCCCCTATAGAGGACGGAGGGGTAATGGTCACGGTAGGATCAATGGTGACCGGGAAAGAGCGGTTGCCCGCCTTCAGCCAGTCTGCCGGGATCTTGGCGATCACGTTGAGGCCGCCCTGTACAAAACGCACCTCGTAGTTACACATCAGCACATGTTGCTCTTTTTGTTTCTTTTCCTGTTCCGATAGTTTTGCAAGCGGTGCTCCGATAAGATACAGGGCTGTATTTTTATCCAGTGTATGGTCGAAAACCACTATTTTGCCAAAATAGATACCTTCTGTGCCCGGGATACTGATATGAAAATCTTTACCGGAAAAATTAGTTTGTTTTTTCTTGCCGGCAACATCAACGGACCAGCCGGAAGGCATAGGAATGAACTGTGACAACTCAATCATGGTGCCGCCGGGCAATCCCTGGATCTGTTGCGACAGGGAGTGCACAATGGTATTATTCTCCACTCCGTTGTACAACAACTCAAACTGCTCTGTGATGCCTTCATAAACATGAGCATAGTTGACCGTATGGTCTCCCTGCAAAGCCGCTGCCTTTTTCTGCGCAGCCATTACGGTACTCCCGTTAGAGAAGCGCATAGAAGGTTGTTGCCACCATTTAAAGGCGACTCCGTTACTCAATATCATTTGAACGGGTTGCTCTCCCGCCTTTTGCGGCAGGTAAGTTTTAAACTCATTAGCTTCATTGGCAAATGCATAAGCATCCCTGCTTGCCGGTACTAAAGACAGGCTGATATCCTGCCACTGATTATTTGCATCTTTATAATGGTAGGTTCCTCCTGTAACCACGGTAAACGAACCATTTGCGTTTTTAAAGTGTTTCGCATTTTTGGTTCTCTTTTCAGCGATCTCATCAGAGGGCCTAAAACCGGAAAATGAACCTCCGCTTTCGTAACGCATATCTTTAACCTTAGCGATTTCAGATTGAGCCTTTACAGAAGTGGAAGAAAACATTAGTGCGATCAAGCTACCCAGGAGGGCCTGTCGCTTAAGTTTGGGAGTAAAAAATGTTTTCATGCCTTTAGTATTAAATTTTAATTATTTATTTACAAATCTAACTAAAGTTATTATAAATAGTAAATTTAAATTTATGAAATCGTTCATTAACTCATTGCTATATAATATCTGAATAAGTTAAACAATATATTATATTAATATTAGTTTTATCAATCATTAATAATGGCATAAAAAAAGCTGCCGCCCGGTAAGGGACGGCAGCTGCTAAAACTGATTATAAACCAGTAAATCTTATTTCAGGATCTCTAATTTTTTATTCACAATACCTTTATTGGTCTGTATTTTGATGTAATAAACACCTGCTGCCAGGTCTTTATTGAGTTCGATCCGGTGTTTATTGGCATTCTTAGCAAATGCATTTTGAGTAAACACTTCCTGTCCTACTATATTAAACACTTTCAGGCTGCTCATGGTTACACCTTCAGCGGTCTCTAAGAAGACTACATGATTATAGGTCGGGTTAGGATAAACCTTGATCTGCGCATCTTTGTTCACATCATCTATACCTACGCCACCGATAATGGTCACCATGATACTGTCTACTACTTCTCCGCAAACGCTGTTGGAGAATAATTTAACCCAGTAGTTACCGTTTGCCGTGTAGTGGTGTTGTGTAGTAGCTGAAGTGCCGGTATCTCTTGGTGAACCATCGCCATAATCCCAGATATACTGAACGATATGTAAAGGATTATCTGCAGTGAAAATAAAGTTAGACGCAGACTGTGCGGTAACCAGGATACCATCTACTTCCGGCATCTGTCCGTTCACGATCAACTCTACGGTGTCTACGGTCAGACATCCGTCGGGGCTGGTTACATAAACGATATAAGTACCTGCTGTAGTTGCGGTAATGGTTCTGGTATTGTCACCGGTGTTCCAGTAGTAAGATCCGCCATTCAGTCCGCCGGTTCCGGCATCCAGGATTTTCTCTCCGCCACCGCAAATATTTGCAGTACCGCCCGGAGCCAGTTCTACGATTGGTTTAGTTCTTATAGTTGCGTGAATCGTGTCACGTCCTATACAGCCAAAGCTGTTGGTAACGGCTACGTAGTAAGTACCGGTCTGACCGATGGCTCTTGAGCTGGCTGTGCTGCCATTATCCCAAAGGTAGGTAGCATTATTAGGCTGAGGGCCTGCTTCCAGGTTAAAGGTGGCGGCTACAGCGATACAGGTATCGAAATCGGCACCGATATTCACTGCAGGCAGCGGGTTTACTGTGGCTACAACCGGTAAACGGGCTGTCTCACAACCAGAGGATATGGCCAGGCGTATATTGGGCCTGCTGGTCAGTACTGATCCGGAACCGGGAGCACTACATATGTTGGGGTTATTATCTTCCTGGTAATAGTGAGAAGCATTGAAGCCTAGATTTGTTGTGTATTTCACACTATGACCGCTACTCCAGTTCGGATTATTAAAACAAACCTCAATCACTACATTGGAAACGCCATCCCAGGAGATCGGGTTCTGCAAGGTATAAGCATTTACAGAGTTTGCTGTAGGTGTAAAAGTAGCTGGTGCTGTATAAGCAGTAGTTAAGCCGGTTTCCCAGGCCGAGCTTAAAGCGTTAGCACTTGTTTGCTTCATGGAAATGTAGAAGTTAGACAGTGCATGTCCGCCTGCTGCAACCACATCAAATGCTACTTCTGTAATGGTTCCTGCCGAAAAACCTAATGCCGTCAGCTCAGATGCCCTGATCAGGTATTGGGTTTTCAGCCCGTCATATAAGGTGTAGTATGGATTCGGGTTACCACCAACAGTTGATGTTCCTGTACCTACCCAGGCCGGGGGTGTTGCCGGTCCGCCGGCACCTGCCGCTACATAATAGGTAGTGGTGGCGGTAAGATTGGGTGTATTAAATGTATTGCCTGTAGCTAAGGGTAATCCGCCTGTTGCATTCTGATACCAGCGGATCAGATTGGTAGAGGTGGTAGGGGTAGCTCCCAGTTGCACCGAACCCGGACCACATCTTGAACCTGCGGTAACTGTTGGTGTACTTGGAACTGTGGTCACTACCTGCGCCACGGAACTGGTCAATACTACTGTACCGGAACACAATACCTGGCATCTGTAATAGGTAGGTGCCATAATATTGGAAGCGATGTAAGTAAGGCCTGTAGCTCCTGCAATATTAGTCCAGGGACCTGTTGCAGTAGCAGACTGTTGCCATTGATAGGTAATACCAGAAGCAACCGGTGGCGTAAATCCTAAAGATAACTGTGCTCCTGCACCCAGGCATACGGTTGTAGGGTTAGCTGTAGCTGTTGCTGTAGCCGGGAACATAGAAGCCGTACATGGGGCCGGAGGCGTGAAGCGATACAGCTGGCCTGTTGCCGGGCGTGCAGTAATATCTGTGGTAAAGGTAGTAGAGCTGGCTGTTGGCGTGGCTGAACTGTTATTGATTACAAGGTAAGTAGAAGGAGTACCTACATCTCCGATCCCGATAGTAGCTCCACTGGAACCTCCTGTGTTGCCCGGACCAGCTTCCTGGCGGTAGATATACTCAATCACATTAGTAGTTTCATACAACTTGATCTGGAAAGATATAGTAGCTGCATAGGCAGAACTATAGTTCCAGCGCCAGTCTTTACACTGTATAGTGAGCACACGGTTTGGCGCTGTACCACTTACTTCATACCTGGCCTGGCCTACCGCCCCGGACAGGTCATCCCAAAGATGAAACAAGGCCGGTTTAATGGCATCCATATCGGATTGTGTATTGGATAAAGTAGAGGCGGTAACAGAAGTGTTGAATGAAACCCAGCCATTGGAAGAAATCTTAAAGTTCTGGTAGGTCGTGCCGCAAAAATTGAACGTAAACCCGATAGGCAAACTTGCAGAGACCGCATCATCTGTATGAATGGCAGAGATCAGCGTGCCCCCGGTAATTTCTGTAAAGGTAGTAGACTGAGCGGTAAAGCCATAGCTACTTGCCGGCAAATACTGGGCCTTAACCTGTGTGGTGGCCCCGAGCAAGAGTAGCACAAAGGCCAAAAAAAGGGCCTTGCTGTCCCTGCTTTTAAAATTGGTAAACAATGTTTTCATGATTATAGTATTAAATTTCCCTATACAATTATATGTACGTACAAATCTAATTAAGTTTTAAGAAACAATAAAACATTATAGTAAAAATATCAATATCTGGAATAATAATTTACTCTTGCTCAAATATGCATATAAACAATTGAAAGTCAATATTATTACAAGTTTAAAAAAATATCTTATGATAAATTTAATGTATGATAAATTACACCAATTTTTGAACAAAAAGCCATTTAATTGTCACAATAAAAAAAGACATAGAAGATAAAAAATCTACTATGTCTTTCTATTAAAATTATTTTATTTAGCTGTTAAGCATTCCCCAAAGTTCATCTTTTAGGTCTGTAATTCCCGATTGGGTCACTGCAGAAAAGAATAAATGCGGATAATCTGCAGGTAATTCCTCCGATATGGCCTCTTTGAGTTCCTTGTCCAGCATATCTGCTTTACTGATGCCGATCAGCATCTTTTTATGCAACAGCTCCGGGTTATATTGCTCCAGTTCGCTGTACAGGATATCAAATTCTTTTCTATGGTCTTCACTGTCTGCCGGAATGATAAACAAAAGGACTGCGTTACGCTCGATATGCCTCAGGAACCGGTGTCCCAGCCCTTTTCCTTCCGCAGCTCCTTCTATGATCCCCGGAAGATCTGCCATACAAAAGGAAAGATGGTCCCGGTAATGCACCATACCCAGGTTAGGGGTAAGTGTGGTAAAGGCATAGTTGGCGATTTTAGGCTTTGCCGCGCTGACTACCGATAAAAGGGTTGACTTGCCTGCATTGGGGAAACCTACAAGGCCTACATCTGCCAGCACTTTAAGTTCCAGGAACTTGTATCCCTCAGAACCCATTTCTCCGGGTTGTGCATATTCCGGGGTCTGGTTGGTAGCTGATTTAAAATTGGAATTACCCAATCCACCTCTGCCACCCGGCACCCAGATCACTTCCTGGCCATCTTCCAGGATCTCTGCTTCAATTAAGCCGGTCTCCTGGTCTTTGGCAATTGTACCCAAGGGTACTTCTATTATAATATCTTTACCCTGACGGCCCGTACTGTTGTTACCACTACCTTTCTCCCCGTCTTCAGCAAGAACATTTTTATGATATCTTAAGTGTAATAAAGTCCAGAGCTGTTTATTTCCTTTTAAAATTATATGTGCACCCCTGCCCCCGTCTCCTCCGTCCGGACCGGCCTTTGCATTGTATTTAGTACGCATAAAGTGCATACTACCAGCTCCGCCTTTACCTGAACGACAAAAAATCCTGATATAATCTACAAAATTCGCTTTCTCCATATTATGCAAAAGTAAAGCCTTCAAACGAAGGCTTTACCTATTTAATTAAAATATTTAAAATCAGACCTTATTACTGAGGCAGGATAAAGGATTCTATCTTACCTTTTATAGCTCCGAATATCTCTTCTACTTCACCCACACCTTTAATTCTTTCCAGTTTGCCCTGTGCTTCATAGTAGTTGGACACGGGTTCTGTTTTGGCCCGGTACTCAACTATTCTATTGGCGATCACCTCTTCATTATCATCAGAGCGGCCGGAAACAGCTCCTCTCAACAATAAGCGCTGTTTCAATTCTTCTTCCGGAACTTCCAGGGAGATCAACATATGAATATTTGTTCCTTTAAGCTGCAGCAAATTGTCCAAAGCCTCTGCCTGAGCAGTTGTCCTGGGGAAGCCGTCAAAAATAAAGCCCCTGGCTTGCGGATTTTCATCCAGTTTAGAACCAATCATACCAATGACTACAGCGTCCGGCACTAATTGTCCTGCATCCATAAACTTTTTTGCTTCAAGGCCCAGCCTGGTCTCGCGGGAGATTTCATCTCTCAAAAGATCTCCGGTAGACAGGTGCTTTAATCCAAAAGTGTTGATCAGGTTGCTTGATTGGGTTCCCTTTCCACTACCGGGAGGGCCAAATAAAATAAGGTTGAACATCTAACAAATATAATATATTAAAAAAAGAATACGCACAAAAATACCAAAAAATGTACAGAAAATCGCTTAAGGATGGCTTTGGCCTATACCAAAGTAGCGAAATCCTTCTTTACTGAGCATGATATCATCATAAATATTCCTACCATCAAAAATTACCGGGTTGGCTACCAGTGCCTTAATCCGCTCCCAGTTGGGCAGCCGGAACTCATTCCATTCTGTAACCAATGCAATGGCATCTGCACCCTCTACCGTCTCGTAAACATCTTCGCAAAACCTGAGATCGGGGTTTGCGGCAAACAATTTTTGGGCTTCATGAATGGCTACGGGGTCAAAGGTCCTTACCCTGGCACCGGCCTTCAGCAGGGATTCGATCAGCATGGTTGAAGGCGCTTCGCGCATATCATCGGTATTGGGCTTAAAGGCCAAACCCCATACGGCTATCGTCCTGCCGGAAAGATTCCCGTCAAAATAACGCTCTATTTTGGCAAACAGTACTTTTTTCTGATCTTCATTAATGGCCTCTACAGCTTCCAGCAAGCGCATCGGCATTTGGTTTTCTGCCCCCATCTTCAATAGTGCTTTCACATCTTTAGGGAAGCAGGACCCGCCATAGCCCACACCGGCATAAAGGAATTTTTTACCGATCCGCGGATCGGCACCTATGCCCTGGCGCACCTGGTTCACGTTAGCGCCCACCAGTTCACAAAGGTTAGCGATGTCGTTCATAAAGGAGATCCGGGTTGCCAGCATGGCATTGGCCGCATATTTGGTCATTTCGGCCGATGGAATGTCCATGTATAATATCCGGTAGCCGTTCAGCAGGAATGGCCTGTAAATAGTATCTACTACTTCTTTTGCCTGATCGGAGTCCAGGCCCACTACAATACGGTCGGGACTCATGAAGTCTTTAATGGCAGCGCCTTCTTTAAGAAATTCGGGATTGGAGGCCACATCAAAAGGAATATCGACCCCTCTTGCTGCCTGGCTTTCCCTGATGGCGGCACGCACTTTATGGGAGGAACCTACCGGCACCGTGCTTTTGGTAATGACGGTGACATAATCGTTCATGTATTTCCCGATGTCTTTAGCCACGGAAAGGACATATTTCATATCGGCACTACCGTCCTCGCCCGGGGGAGTACCCACGCAGATGAAAATGGCATCTGCCCCTGCTATATTGTCGGCCAGCGAAGTGCTGAAGTGCAGGCGGCCTCTCTCGTAATTATTTTTTACTATGGTTTCCAGCCCCGGTTCATATATGGGCAATATCCCTTTTTTCAGGTTTTCTGTCTTCTCTATATCAATATCCACACATACGACATCTACACCCACATCTGCCAGACAAGCCCCGGAAACCAGGCCTACATAGCCTGTGCCTACAACTATAACCTTCATATTTTTAAATTAAATTCCTGCAAATTTAAGGGTTTACTTCCACTGAGCGTTTTAAAACCCTGTTACCTATTGTGCCACCACAACAAAAAGCATAATGTAGCAAAAGGCAAATGGCAGTGCTGCCAATAAAGAGTCGAAACGGTCCAGTGCACCACCATGGCCCGGCATTATGTTACCGGAATCTTTCACGCCTGCCATACGCTTCAGCTTAGATTCCAGCAGGTCTCCTGCGGTGCCTGCAATGGCTGCACAAGCCGCCAAAGCCATCCAGTCGATACTGCTCAAGCCCTCTACCTGTGCATAATGGGCCCATACCGCCGCACCGGCTATCGTGAGTATAGCGCCTCCTGCTGTGCCTTCCCAGGTCTTCTTGGGAGAGATAGGCGAGAAAGGCGTTCTCCCGATAAAGGAGCCTACGATATAAGCCATGGTATCATTCATCCAGATCATCAGGATCAAAGCCAGGGGTATGGAAAAGTGAATGCTCCACAGCTTTACCAGGAAGGCCATGGGCAGGGAGATATAAGCCAGTGCCGTAATCGCGCTGAAGGCTGCTCCCAAGGCTGTTTTTTTATTGAGTACACCGCTGAGCAGGAAGACAAGCGGTATTGCAGTAATGATAGCCACCGAATTGTCCCAGATGGTAATTGCGGCAACCACCAGCACACCTGCCAGTTGGGTCATTGATTCCATATACTTTGGAAAATGACTTTCCGGAAAGATCAAAGCGGCTATTTTGAAGAACTCCCTGATGCATAAAAACTGGACCAGGTAGGCCAGTATCCAGATGCTCCAGGGAAAATTATATAAGCTTCCTAAAAGACCTGCCATCATGATGGCGGAAAAAATGATCGCTGAACCTAACCTTGTAAAAAAAACGCTCCAATTCATTCTATTGATAATTTTGATCGGGGGACCGGTAGGGCATGGACCAATCGTGGCCCAGGCTTTGCTTTCCCTTCCTGATCTGTCTTATGGCAGCAAAAGCTATAATGATACCCGAAACAACAAACCCGGCTGCAAATGTAAGCGGAAAGGCGCTTTCATCGGCAGGATCTGTTTGAAAAAATACCATCAGGATCTGTGCTGCATTGATTAAAAAATGCAATATTATGTTGTACCATATATTGCCGGTGTAATAATAGATAAGTCCCAGGATGCTGCCCGCGATGGTTATTGGTAAATAATTGTACCAGCTGGCATGGAACAAGGCAAACACCAGCGCCGTAGCGATAATGGCCAAAACAGGTTTTTTGAAAAAGGAGTTAAACATCCTTTGCAGTATACCGCGGAAAAACAATTCTTCACACAAAGCAGGCAATGCAGCCATGACCAGGAGCCTTAACAGCACTTCGGGTCCGGTATTCATCTGCAAGGCCGAAGATTCCAGGTTTTGTCTTTGCTCCTGCAATTCATCTGCCAGTTTGCCCAGGGGTAAAGCATTGATGAGGTGGGCCAGGCCCAATACCAGCAGGAGGGTGCCCGTTGCCAGGACGAGCAATCCCAGCAGGTCTGAGGGGCGTTCTATTTTTCTGAAATGAAAAAATGTTTTGATACGCTGTGGCAATAAAAGGACAAAAATAACAGCGGGCAAGAGGAATCCGAATACCTGGTTTAAACTCATTCTCCCAAGCACCTGCAGGCTGCTGCCATTAGCTCCCGTTAAACCCAGCACCTGTACTATGCCTGAATGGACCAGGTTGCACACAAAGAAAAAACAAAAGAAAAACAGGAGCTGCAGGGTCGGTGTGAAATTTTGTAATTGAAAGAGTCGGTTGTTCATATTACTTTGTGCTGCCATTTATTTTGTGTACCCCAGGGCTTTATATACATAGCTCTGCGCTATGGTACGTATGCTCAGCCTGTTGATCAGGTTATTATCTGCTGTAGGATTGGTACGGTTGGACAAAAATACGAATACAATCCCGGTTTGCGGATCGGCCCAGGTACAGGTTCCTGTAAATCCCTGGTGACCGAAGCTTGATTTGCCTGCAAGATCAGAGGCCGGGCCGCCGTCCCCGGCTTTCTTTTCCGGCTTATCAAAACCATAGGCTCTCCTGCTGATGCCGGAAGCATATTTTGTAAAGAGGGTTACGGTTTCCGGTTTAAAATATTGCCGGCCCCTGTAGCTGCCTTTGTTCAGCAGCATCTGCATGATCACGGCAATGTCTTCTGCATTGGAGAACAGGCCGGCATGACCGGCTACCCCACCGAGCATAGCGGCACCCATATCATGTACATATCCTTGTATGAGCTGATGGCGGAAATAACCGTCACGCTCTGAAGGTGCACAGCGCTGCTGCAGGTTTTTTTCCCAGGGATTATACAGGGTATTGCGCAGGCCTAATGGCTCATAAAAAGTCTTGCTGACATAGTCGTCCAGTGGCATATCCGTCACAGACTCCACTATTTTTTGCAGGAAAAGAAAGTCCAGGTCGCTGTAGGTATAGCTTGCCGAAGCTACCGGGCTTTCAAGGATGGTTTTCCAGATGGTATCGATGTAGTTGTTGTTCATGAACATCCCTGAAGCAACGGGGATACTGAACTGGCGGGTCTTTACGGTTGTATATATATTGGGGTAAGGCCTGCTTTCGCTGTCAATGGTAGCTTTGTAAAAGGGGATCCAGGCTTTCAGACCTGCCTGGTGCAGGAGTATATTGCTTATTTTAAGGTTGGCTTTATTCGTGCCTCTTACAGCAGACAGGTAGGTGCCTAAAGTAGCTTCCAGGCTGATTTTGCCTTCTTCATACAATTTCATCACGGCCAGTGTAGTAGCGGCTACTTTTGTCAGGGAGGCCACATCATACAGGGTATTATCAGTCACGGCCTGTTGGCTGCTGCCGTAGCTGTAGTTACCTATACTTCTTTTAAAAATGACCTGCCCGTCTTTCATTGCCAGTACCTGGCAACCGGGGAACACGCCTTTCCCGATCGCTTCATTGAGGTAGCGGTCCAGGTCGGCCAATGCCTGCGGATTTTTAATTAACTGGTTGGCATTTATTCCCATCGGATTAGCGGGCAATTCGTTATTAATTGTTTTTACTGCCGGCTCGGGATTACTCCTTATCGGGGCATCCTGGGCGCGGGCATTTGTGGTGACTACGATACCGTTATCATGCCTCACGCTTGTTTGTGCCCCGGTATTGCTCACATTATTGCAGGGACTCACCGGAAGTATCCCTTTCGGTACCAGCCTGCTGAGCAAAACTTCCCTGGCTGCTTTATAGGTACTATTGTTCTCTTCATAGGTCACGATGCTCGAGTTGGCCCCGCAAATATCCTTCATGGCATAGGCATTCCCGAAATCAATAAAGAGGGTCTTTTTGCTCCTGCTCAGTTGTTTCAAAAGGGCCTGCTGCATCTGGTCTAAACCGTAATTATCTTTTGGATACAGGTTCAGGTCATGCATACCCACAATGACGGCATCGTAATTATTTAAAGATTGCATGATGCCTTCTATACGGGCTGCGCTCTGCCCCTTGCCAAAGAGTTGTACAAAGAGATTGGGCAGGTCCTGCCGCAGCATTTCCGGGAAACCCTGGTTAACTGTACTCAGCTCTTTGTTGCCCACATAAATATAAGCATAATTGGCCTGTGGGCGCAGGTTGATCTGGTTAAGGATATTGTTATCATCTCTCACCAGGGTTATTGCAGCTTTGGCCACCTGGTCAAAAATAGTTTCTGTATAGGCATTGAGGTCTGCTGTAGCATTTTCAGCATCAATGGGTTCAAAGTTGTTTAAGCCTGCATCATATTTAGCGGCCAGTATTTTCTTCACGCTTTTCTCCAACCTGGAAGCGGAAACTTTCCCGGTTTTCAGGGCATCCTGTATCTTGGCAATGGCTTTGGGTACGTCCTGTGAAAACAGTAATACATCATTCCCGGCCAGGAAGGCCTGCAGATCGGCATCGCCTTCGGGGAAATACTTGGTGACCCCCTGCATATTGAGGGCATCGGTAAATATTAAACCTTTATAACCCATCTGTGTTTGTAACAGATCGGTAACTACTTGCTTAGATAAGGTACTGGGCACGTTCTTCCGGCTGTCTATGGCCGGGAGGCTCAGGTGGGCGATCATCACACTTTTCACACCGTAATTAAACAGCATTTGAAAAGGATAGAGTTCAATGGATTGTAATTGTGCTTTGGTCTTGCTGATCACGGGAAGCTCTAAATGTGAGTCTACATCTACATCACCATGTCCCGGGAAGTGCTTGACACAAGCCATAATACCATTATCCTGCAAACCTTTGGTATAGGCCTTGGCCAGGGTGGTCACCCATTCTTTATCTTCTCCGAAAGAGCGGAAGTTAATCACGGGGTTGGCGGGATTATTGTTGATATCTACAACGGGTGCAAAGTTCACATGCACGCCCATGCGTTTACATTGATAGGCTATGGCCATAGCCATCTGCTCCATCTGTGCCGGGCTGCGGGTAGCTCCTACCATCATTTGCCGCGGAAAGTTCTTCACCCCGGTAAGTCTCATGCCTAAGCCCCACTCTGCATCCATCCCGATCAGGAGGGGCACTCTTGACTTGTTCTGGTATTGGTTGGTAAGGCGGGCCTGCGCTTCGGGAGTACCTTGCATAAAGATAACTCCTCCTATCATACGGGCATCGATCAGGCCCTGGATCTGCCCCTGGTTGTACTTTTCGCCCCCGGAGTAAGCAGCAACCATAAACAACTGGCCTATTTTTTCTTTCTCTGGCAATGCATTATAGGTACTGTCTACCCATTTCTGCTTTCCGGCTTGAGCATTTGACAGCTTGTGTAAGCTGAGCAGACAAAATCCCAGACAAAGAATTTTTTTCATATAATCAACACTTGTTTTTTTGCTTTATATAAAGGTTAGCGCAAAATAATACAATTTAACGGCTTAGGGCTTGTAAATAGTGGTTAAAAATTACATTTAAAAATGCTGACAGGTAAAATAAGGGCCGCTGTTCATGATCTATTAAACAATATTTTACCTAAGAAAGCTTTAGTTTTGAGACTTTTTAGGGATAAAAGTATATTCCCGAACAACTCTTTTGATCAATAATAAGTCATGGCAAATATCCTGAGTATAGCTCCCTACAAATTTATGAAACCTAAAAACGGGGGACATTGGGGCGTTTATTTCATAGATGAGATCCTCAGCATTCATAATAAAGTCCACACCCTGAGTGTAGCCGATAATGAGCCCTTCGCTGCTTCTTTCCAGCCTTTAAATATACTGAGCCCGGGAAAATCCAGGTATCTTCCTTATGCTATTTATGCCACCATTGTGGCTGAAGCGAAAAAGGTGAAAGCGGAATATATTTTCTGCCATCATCCTTACCTGGTGCCTGCGGCAAAAAAGGCTGCGAAAAAACTAGGCATCCCTTTGTATATCCGTTCTCATAATATAGAGTCTGAACGTTTTAAATCTATGGGAAAATGGTGGTGGCCGGTCATGTCCTGGTTTGAAAAAACCGCTTATAGAAAAGCGGATAAAATGTTTTTCATTTCGGATGAAGATGCGGAATGGGGTATCCGGCATTACGGGATCAGTCCTGAAAAGATCGCTATTCTACCCTTCCCCAGCAGTATAAAAGGGCTTTCTGCAGTAGCACAAAGTAAGCAGGAAGTGGCTGCAGCCAATAAGCTGGACCCGGATGCGACCTGGCTGGTGTTTATGGGCGATTTAAAATATCTGCCTAATGATGATGCGGTAAAGCACATCATAGAAGAAGTGTACCCAAGGCTGGAAAAGCAATTAGATCATTTTCAAATCCTGATCTGCGGCAAAGGTTTGTCTGAAAAGCACCAGGATGCGATCAATGCCCTGCCTCATATTAAGGCAACCGGTTTTGTGGAAGACCTGAATGCGGTATTGTACCATGCACAGGTCATGATCAACCCCCTGGTGCTGGGTGCCGGTGTGAAAACAAAAGTTGTGGAATCGCTTGCCTGGAACTTATATGTCGTATCGACGCACAATGGTGCTGTAGGTATTAAAAAAGAGGTATGCGGCGATAAGCTTACGGTGGTAGCAGATAATGACTGGGATGGCTTTGCAAAGGCTGTTGTGGCAAAAGCCCGTATGGCTAAAACGGATATTCCTGATGATTTTTTCACTTTCTATTATTCCGGAAACATCGCGGATAATATCCAACACTTTTTCCAATAACACGTGCTGCATATGAAATACTTTCGTTCCTTGTTTATCGTTTTTCTATGTTGTTTAGCCTGCCTGAACGTTAAGAGCTACGGGCAAAACAGCCCGGCATTAAAGATCGTTCAGAAGCCTGTTATCTATAATGAAAAAAGAACGCAATTAAGTCTTTTGTATTTAAAACAAAGGCATGGTTTGGACCAGAAGCTTCCGGTGATCAGGCCTAAGATGATCGTGCTGCATTTTACCGGCAGCGGCACCTTAAACAGTAATTTCAATTATTTCAACAAAGAGGAAATAGAAAATGCCCGTTCGGTCAACAAGAATCAAAGCAGCCTAAATGTATCGGCACATTATTTAGTGGACCGCGACGGCACGGTATATCAGCTGATCCCGGATACTTTGTTTGCCCGGCATATTATAGGGCTGAACTATATGGCGATCGGTGTAGAAAACATTGGCGGGCCTGATGCCCCGCTTACTGATGCGCAGGTAAAGGCCAATGCTGCTTTAGTGAAATACCTCTGCTCCAGGCATAAAATTGACTACCTGATCGGTCATTCGGAATATGCTATCTTCCGTAATACAGCACTCTGGAAGGAAACCAACTCCGGTTACTATACCGGGAAGGTAGATCCCGGAAAAGATTTTATGCAAAAAGTGAGGGCGCTGGTGCCGGAGTTGAAATTAAAATCAAAACCCTAACTGTTTTTTAAGTTCTTCAAACAATAAAGAAAAACTAAATTGCAGCTTATTGAATGAAAAGAGTCAAACCTTTTAGCAGATGATCTATAGAAGTAAAGCACCCTTACGTATCGGGCTGGCCGGTGGCGGCACTGATGTAAGTCCGTATTGTGATCAATACGGGGGCGCTATCCTCAATGTTACGATTTCTTTGTATGCCAATGCCAGCATCGAAATACTGGATGAACCCAAAATCGTCCTGGAAGCTTTTGACCGGGATGAAGTAGCGGAGTATGACTGGCAAAGCAGCCTGCCGATTGATGGTCACCTGGATTTATTGAAGGGTGTGTATAACCGGATCCAGAAGGATTATCCTTTTGTGCAAAAAGGGATCAAGCTCAGCACCTTTGTAGATGCGCCAGCCGGTTCCGGCCTGGGTACCTCTTCTACCCTGGTGGTGGCTATACTGGGGGCTTTTGTAGAGATGTTGCAATTACCCCTCGGAGAGTATGATATCGCTCAGTATGCTTATGATATTGAACGTGTGGACCTGGCTCTTGCCGGTGGCCGACAGGACCAGTATGCGGCAACATTCGGCGGGGTTAATTTCATGGAGTTTTATGCCGATGATAAGGTGATCGTAAATCCTTTGCGCATCCGGCAGGAATATATTGATGAGCTGGAAAACAACCTGCTGCTTTACTATACGGCTACCAGCCGGGAGTCGGCAGAGATCATCAAAAAGCAAAGTAAGAATGTAACGGACAATAAAGCTACTTCTATCGAGGCCATGCACCAGCTGAAGCACCAGGCGCAATTGATGAAGGAGGCTTTGCTGCGCGGACAGTTACATGAGATCGGGAATATCCTGAATATAGGCTTTGAACAAAAGCGGCAAATGGCCGAAGGCATCAGTAATGAACTGATCGAAAATATTTACGCCGCAGCTAAGGCCAGCGGGGCCACCGGAGGTAAGATCAGTGGTGCCGGTGGTGGTGGTTTTATGATCTTTTATTGCCCCAACAATACAAAGTATGCTGTAAAGCAAGCCCTGTCTGCATTTGGCGGTGTGCACAGGAGTTATTCCTTTACCAAGCACGGGCTTAAAACCTGGCGTATATAAGTAGCCTATTTTTAAACAAATTATTTTCTATAAGCTAAAAGACTGGTGTATTTCCTTAATGGGATATACCGGGCTTTTTTAATTGTTTGCGCCTGGCCAGTATCCTGAAATGCTTGAAAATGCTCCAGAGCAAGAGGAAGGGGAACAGCAGGTAGAGGAAAGGATTTAATTTACCTAAGCTGGCATAAGACTTTATTTCTCCTTTACGCATTTTCCATAAGCGCTGGCTCTGCCCTCCAGATGCCATCATGGGCCTGCTGCGATAGGTGAGTAACAAATGGATCTCGTACATGGTATAGGCTGCTTTTATGCGCAACACCCATTCGTAGTCTTCACAGTAACGCATCTTTTCATTAAAGGGTACCTGCGCTGTTCTCCGGATCACTGAAGCTGAAGGTGCTATGGGATTGGTCACGCACAACTCGAACAGGGATGTTTTTTTCAACACATCTTCATTAAAGGGAATGGTTGCCTGTGTAGCTGCATTGTGTGTGTAGCGGTTCCAGATAAAGTCTATCTGCGGATCTTTTTCCAGGAATTGCTTTACGATGGCTATACGATGCGGGTGCCAGGTGTCGTCGGCATCCTGGAAGGCCACGAAGTCGCCTGTGGCTGCTTCCCAACCTGCATTCCTGGCAGCGGAAGGCCCCCTGTTTTCCGGGAAGGAGATGATGCTTACACTGGCTCCGTATGCTGCGCTCACTTTAGCGATGCTATCGTCATTACTTGCATCATCTACTATAATGATCTCTTTGACCGGGTAAGACTGAAGCAGGCATGATGCTATGGTGCTCAAAATGGTTTGAGACGAATTATACATGGGGATAACAACGGAGAAGGTCAATGGGCTCAAGGATTAAGTATTTGGGTATATACGGAAAGCAATTTTATTTCGTTTTGTTGCCAGTTAAATACCTCCCTGGCTTTGAGTGCATTGTCTTTAAGTCTTTGGTGCAAGGCTTTATCTTCAATCATTTTATTGATCCCTGCAGCAATGCTTTCGGGTGTCAGCGGTGCTTTGAGCAGGTAAGCAATTTCAAACTGCTCATTCATCGCCCTGTACTCCGGGAAGTCCATAGAAAGCTGGGGTACGGCACTGTGCATATAATCGAAGACCCTGTTGGCCAGGGAATAGACATTGTTTTGAGAAGCATCATCCAGCAAGATGAGGCCCATATAGGCTTTCTGCGTGATTGCGGATAACTGGGCGGGCGGCACATAGCCTTTCAAAGTGACTTTACCGGCGACTTTATATTGTTCGATCAATGCCTGTGTTTGCCGGAAGAAATTACCTTCTCCGCAGATGATCAAAGGCATATTGACCCATTGCATGGCGGGAATCAATTCTTCAAAGCAACGGCCTTTATTCACGGCACCCTGGTAGAGGATAAAGGGAGCGGTTTCGTCTGTTATTTGTGGTAATGGTTTAAGGACGGTAGCATTGGTAATGACCGGGTACTGTACGCCATAGTTTTCTGCTAATTGCTTTGCCACCATATTGCCTACGGTATAGCCTGTAGGGAAACGGGGAATATAGCGCTTGGCCAGCCATTTCCAGAACCGGGCATGCAGGGGTTTCTCTACGAGTTCTTTGGTTTCGGTAAAGAGCTCATGTGCATCGTAGAGGCGCTTGCAGCCTTTAAATTTAGTGGCGTAATAGACGGACAGCATTGTGTCGAGATCTATGGCACAGATGGCATCTGCACGCCGGAAGAGCAGGTAGCAGAATAAAACGGTCCAGTAGGAAGCAAAGAAGAGTGGTCCGCGATCGGCGAGTATGGGCAGGCGTTTTTGTTTATAGGGTCTTTCTACCAGAGCCGGTGAATATTTGCGTTGCACCCCGACGAGGGTAACCTCATATCCTGCTGCAGACAATGTGGTACAGATCCGGATCATACGTTGATCGTAATTAAGATCGTTTGTCACTGTAAAAAAAAGCTTTTTCACCTTAGCCATCCCCGATTAGTAGTAGTTCTGAAAAATACAGGCAAATTTAAGGATAATTGCCGGGTTTTATTCTGCCCGGCTTGGGGGACATAAAAAAAGCGGGTGCATTTGATGCACCCGCTTTTACTGTATCTGAACAATTACCTGTTGTATACTTTATATCTTAAGTCTTCAAACTTAACTGATTGGCGCAATCCTTCCAGGATCATCTGAGGTGCTCTTCCTTTCAGCATCGCTTCGCTCATTTGTCTTTCCATTTTAAGATCACGTCCTACTTCAGGTTTTGTGTAACGTTGGTTTACGGTAATGAACTGTACGCCACCTAAACCTGCAATACCAGGAGATAAGGTACCTTCTTTAAAGTTTTTGTTGAAGGTATATCCTAATACTTTAGGCTCGTTACCCAGGCCCTGGATCATAGGAGAGGAGAAGGTGATAGAATCAGCGGCAGCCACCTGTACCTGGTTAGCCGCAGCGATATCTGCCAGTGATTTTTGTTTGTTTGCATCAATCAACAACTTAGCTTTCTTTTGTTGTTTAATGATGTTCTCAATACCTGTTTTTGTTGCTCCTGCAGGTTTCAATAAACCTGGTGCATTGATCTCGCTTACTTTAGCTACCACGATCTTGTTACCACCTACGGTGAAGATCGGAGAGGCAGCACCTGCTTTCGCTTCATAAGCCCATTTTACCAGGTCATTGGAAGCGCCTAAGCCTTGTACCAGGCTGCTATTACGGTTTAAACCCTGAGCGGACTGAACCACTAAAGCTGAAGCTGCTGCTTCTTTAGCAAAATTTGCAGGTGTGCTCGCTACTTTATTAGCAAAAGCTGAAGCTGTAGCATAAGCTGTATTGTATGTATTTTTATCGGCAACGATAGGTTTGATCACGAATGCGATCTTGGTACTGTTTACGTTTTTATCGCTCTTACTGATGATCTTGATATAGTGTTTTCCGGAATATTGCGGTGTTTCTACTGTAACTACTTTAGTCGCACCTGCAGTTGCACCACTGAAAGCGAAGTCTCCGAACTCTTTAGTGAAACCTGATCTCTGGCTTAAAGCTAATGCATATTCACCTGTAGGGTTTTGAGCGATATTGTCATCAGAGTAGGTTTTGATCAAAGAATCGAAAGGAACACCTGATTTTTCCAGAGCCAGCATACTGTCTACTCTTGCCTGGGCTTGAGCTTCTGTGCGTATTTCACGGCCGCCTTGTTTTGTAGCTACTAATATGTGACGTACTTTAACGGTATCCGGTAAAGTAGCTCTATCCAGTACTTTTGCGATTGCCATATCCTGCCCGTAAACAAATGGTCCTACAGTAGTACCAATAGCGGCAGTTTTGATCATTTCAGCAGCAGGCATCTGGCTGATGGCTTCTTCAGATTGGTAAGCAACCGGAACGGGTACTGCGGAGTTTACTTTTACAAAGTTGTCAATATCTGCGGCAGTGCCCATTTCTGCTTTTAAGGTTTCCAGCTCTGTGCTTACGCGACCGGAATCTTCTGCAGAAGGTTTGATGTCAAATGCGATATAGTCAATGCTTCTGCTCTCTTCTTTTACATCAAACATTTTTTTGTTTGCTGCAATGTATTTGTTGATATCGTCATCGGTAACTTTAACTTTATCATCGCTTACCAGTGTATAAGGCAGGTTTACGAAAGATATATTCGCAGCATTGCTACGGCCTTCATGCAGATCATCCAATACAAACTTAGGTGTGTACAGGCTGCCGGACAATAAGCCGTTTAATTTAGTCTGAATTTTAGAAGCGATCAGAGAGTTCCTGAAGTTCTCCCATTGCGCTTTCATTTTAGGATCTTTAGTTTTCTCAAACTGTGCGATGGTACTGGCTACCTGGTCGGCCATAAATTCGCCGGTCTGAGGATTGGTAAATGCCTGGCGTACCATAGGATCAGGATTGGCAGGGTTCAGCATTTCTTTCAGCTCAGCGTCAGAAACGGAAATCCCTAATTTTTCATTGATCTCTGTAGTAAGCTTATCCATAACCATTTGGTTCAGCACCTGGTCTCTCAGTTGAGCAGTAGCATTTTCGTCCATTGGGCGATTTTGTGCTCTCATCTGCTCTTCCTGTGCCATTACAGCTTTATCATAATCTGTTACATCAATCTTGCTTCCATCTATCTTGGCTACTGTTGTGGAAGGGCCGAACAAACCACCGCCACGGCCACCACTTGTTGCATCCATTAACACAAAACCTACAAGGGCCAAAACGATCACCCCTCCTGCAACTTTCGCGTACTTATCACGAATTTTCTGAATAATTGCCATATTCTTATAGTGAATTTTTTTAATAAAGTGGGCAAATTTACCAAAATCTAATGTTAAACCAAAATATATCCCATATTATTATAGTTATATAATTTTAGGGGTACGGACTTGCAGCCGAAACTATATTTTTGCCCTGTTTTTTGATTTAAATGTACGCTATAATATGAGAATTCTTATGGTATGCCTGGGAAATATCTGCAGATCGCCCATTGCAGAAGGTGTCTTGCAGCAATTAGCTATTGAAGCCGGGCTGGACTGGGAAGTGGCCTCGGCAGGCACAAACGGATACCATACCGGGGAAGCGCCGCATAAATATTCGCAAAAGATCTGTAAACGTTATGGTTATGATATCAGCCGACAAAGGGCTGCGCGGTTTAAAGCAAGTGATTTTGATGCTTATGATTGCATTTACGTAATGGCAGATGATGTGTACCGGGATGTACAACAGCTTGCCCGCAACCCGGCCGATATGCAGAAGGTACAGTTCTTCCTGGAGGCCCTTCATCCCGGCGGGCGCAGGGAAGTTCCCGATCCCTGGTATGGGAACGAAGAAGGATATGAGCCTGTATATCAATTGATAAAAGAGGGTGCACAGGCTATACTTGCTAAACATAATATAATTACTTATAAGGAAAATTTTTAAAAAATAATTCCAAATTCTTGGTTAAAGTTTTGGCTTTATTATATTTGCATTACATTCATTCACATTTAAATCTAAGAACGGTGTCGTACGAAAACAACAAAAACTACGAAGAGAAGCGTAATGCAGAGGTAGCCTTCAGTAAGAAGATTAAAGCCGGAAAAAGAAGAACTTACTTTTTTGATGTTAGAGAAACAAGGGGTAATGATTACTTTATCACTATCACTGAAAGCAAAAAAAGATTTAATGACGATGGTTATGACCGTCATAAAATGTTTTTGTACAAAGAAGATTTCAATAAATTTTTAGCTGCTCTTACAGAAACGATCGATTTCGTAAAAACAGATTTAATGCCTGATTTTGATTTTGATGCTTTCAATCATGATGAATCAGAACAAAACAATGGTGAATATGTAGCTTCCGCACCTGCCCCGGCTTATGTTGAAAGCATTACGGAAGAAGCCACTGAGCTTAAAGACACTTCTGTAGATGAGTGGAAAATGTAATCGCTCTTATACTATATTTTAAAATGGTGCTATTCTCGAAGAATAGCACCATTTTTCTTTTTGAATGCCCGGGCGATCAATAGGGTTATTGTCGTTGCGATAAGATTAGGGATGAGGAAAGACATGCTTTCCCACCTATCTATTCCTCGCTTGAACACACCCATGATACTGGACTCCCCGGTAAGCAGGATAATGGCGAGTTCAAAAATAATCGCAGCTGCCGCTATCCACATTATCTTGTTTTTGTAATGGCACAACAGCCCTATAATAAGGTATAGAAAAAGCAATACGAGCAACTGCATGGCTATGCCATAAATAACAAAAAAAGGAACCATCCCGATCTGCCCGCCGGTCCCGCCGCTGAGGTTCAGGATATAAAAATGGAGTACCAGGATCAAGAAAGACTGCAGGAGGAAATAACTGAACCGCATAGGCTTTACCGGGATGAAAAAATTATTTAAGTATGGGCAAATCTGTTTGCTTCAGATCGATTGGTAACACCCGCTTCTTTAAACGAAAAAGAACAGGCACTATAGTTATTTATAGTACCTGCTTCATGTATATGGAACAAACCTTGTTTATTACCAGATCTTATTCCTGCTGTCTTTAAATTCCTTGGGCCTTACTACAGTAAATACTCTTGAAATATTAAAGCCGAAGTGCACCTGGCCTTTACCCCAGTTTTCTGTGGTGCTACCGATTACGGAGCGCTCAGAAACCCCGGTAGAGTTGGAGAACATGAGCTGGAATACGTGGCCTCCGGTCTCTATGTCCAATCCCAGGGTGAAAGAGTTCCTGCTGTCGCGCAGACGATCTCCCACCTGGTAATAATACTCTGCAGTGAGAGCCAGGCGCTTACTTAACTTAAGCCGTCCTCCGGCTCCTAAGGCAAAAATATCATTGGGTTCATCGGCGTACAGCACGAAATTATTATGCACGTGGGTAGGCATTAACTGCAGGGAAAACTCACTTGAAAATTTCCGGGCAATAAGCAATTGGTTCACATAGCCCATCCTGTTGGAAAAAGGATAGGTCGTTCCTGCAGGGTTTTCCAGTTGTTTCACGCCCTGAACGGAAACGGCACCCAGGTAGCTTAAAGAGACCGGCATCTTGTTATCGTCGGTCTGGCGCAGCAGGCGCACTTTAAGGAAGCCGTCTGCTTCTTTCATGTAGGTGCTTCTGCCGATCCCTGCCATCAGCCAATCGTTGATGCCATAGTCTGCGCCCAAGCGGGTAACTGCATTATCCAGGCCAAAAAATTCGTTGAAGCCTCCGTCAAGGGAACCAAAGCGGTGATTGATGCGTATGTCCAGGATTCCTTTACCTACGTTCTCTATGCTATGACCATTGGCAATACGGGTGGTTTTGAAGGTAGCTGTTGTATATTGTTTTTGCCCGGAATGTTCCGGATCTTCTTTTTCCAAAAGGGCAGAGAGGTCCTGTTCTTCTTTGGCAGAAGTAGTGTCCGTCTGTGCCTGCATGGCTAAGGGACTTAAGAGGAGCAGAAAACCACAAACGGTTTTCATCAGTTGATTCGACATAAATAGATGCGCGCTAAAAGGTGGATAATACTAAATGGCTTTTAAAATACTGGCTACGGTTACTTCAATGGAAGAAGCTACTTTCTTGGCGGCCATGGAAGGTATCTTAATGCCGTAATCTGCAGGGGCTACATTGAATTTAGCATTTAAGGTAACACTATTCCCGGCTACTTTAATGTTTCCCTTGGTCTGTACGCGCTTGGTAACGCCATGGATGGTCATATTACCGGAAACGGTAACGGGGTAAGTACCGTCTTTTGAAAAATTCACTGTACTGAGGTTATCTATCTTGCCTTTAAATTCAGATTTCGGGAACTTATCGCTTTCCATATAGTTCTCATTAAAGTGCTCCTGCATCAGTGCTTTCTCAAACTTGAAGCTTTTGATGGGGATCTGGAATACCAGGTCACCGTTCTTACTGTCCAGGACAGCAGCAGATTCATTATTAAAAGCTTCTATATTCTCCATACTGGTGGAACTGAAAAAAGAAACTTTCCCGGTACGGGTCATATATTTTTGTGCGCTTGCCCATTGTGTGGCGGCAGCGATCATTGCAAGGGTGATGATTATCTTTTTCATTATTGATCTCTTTAAGGTGTTTAAATCATTAATTGTTGGGTGCTCCGTCGTCTACCCATTTTTTAATTTTTGCAATAGAGCAGTCATCCAGTTTAGGCAGGCCTTGGGGCATGGCCGAGGCATAACCGCTATGGGTGATGGAAGCCATCAGTTTGCCGGAGGCAGCTATTGATGCCACTCCTGCATAGGAAGACAGGTTAATACCTGTAGGTGTGCCGGTAGCATGGCATCCTGCGGTAGCACATTTAGTGGCAATAATAGGATTTACGGTATTGCTGAAGGTTACATACGTAGTATCACAAGTCGCTCCGCCATTACCTGGCGGATACATTTCTTCTGCGTTGTCTTTATAACAGCTGGCAATACTTACAGTAGTGATACTTAGCAATCCTAATACGATATATTTCAATGGTAATCTCATCATGGGTCTGTTGCTGATTTAATTATTTAAAGCGCCCTGGAGTATCCAGTTCCTGATTAACAATATTTGTCCTGAAGACAAGCGTGGATTAGGTACCTGTGGCATCCTGTCTTCATCGTCATCTTCTGTGATCGATTCATAAAGCTTGGTATCATCCGGGTTGCCGGGATAGAATTTCTTCGCTTTTATCTTTTCGTAGGTGGTAAAGTTATAACCGTCATTGGCCAGGTTATCATTATGGCAGCCGGAACAATTGGCGATAAAGATCGGCAGTATAGCATTGCTGAAGCTGGGATTGGCGGTATCTACAGGCTGATTTACACCACTGCTATCTATAATTCCCGGGGCCTGTGGACCGGGCATGGGTGCATGTTTACAGGCACTCAATGCCAGGCTAAGCACCATACCACTTACAACCAGTAGGATCAAGTGTTTCATCTTTCTTATTATTTTGTTTTGATACAATCAGAAAGGATCACGGTCATCACAAAACCATTACAGAAGCCTTTAATGGTCAGCCGGTCTCCCACCTTTACCTGGGCTATAGCCTCGCGCATGGTGCACTGTACACCAGAAAGCGGGTTGTCGTCTGCGGCGAGCACCAGCACCATCTGCCCGTCCTGGTTCTGACTAAGTTCCTGCACGACACCGGAAACGTCCAGTACTTTATTCAGGTAAGTTTTGTTGGCTTCGGCTTCATTTGCTTCAAAGGCTTTCACCAATGCACTTGCCGTTATGGCTTCCGATTTTATGTCCTCCACCTGTGCCGGTTTTTTATTGAATAAATAATAGGCTACTGCTCCGCCGAGCAGGACAATAACAAGTAGGACTAAAGCAATTTTTTTCATCATTTGATACAAGGTATATTATGCAGTATCAAATATCCTGATTGTAATAGTTGTGTAAAAATTTATCCCGACGAAGCGGGAATTTTGAATGCTGAACCGGAAAGCTTATCCTTTACCTGAGATCCAGTGCTTAAAGGTGGCCGATTTTTCTGAGCTGACCACAGGGGCTTCTTTAGCCTCTGGTTGCAATGCCAGGATGACCCTGCCTTTGGTATGCACTTTAATGTCTGCTATGGCGCTCAGGCTGGCCAGGAATTGCCTGTTAAGCCGGAAGAACTGCTGCGGATCGGTCTGCTGTTCCAGGCTATCCAGGTTACTGTCTATGGGATAGGCTTTCCCATTGCTTGTTTTAAGAAAGGTAGTTTTGTTTTCACTGTAGAAGTAGGCAATCTCTTCTGTGGCTATGGATTTTATATGATCGCCGAAGCGCACCATAAAGCGCTGCCGGAAGCCGGTATTCAGGGCTTCGCTTTTATCCTGTTGAAAAAAGTCTTTAAGGTTCCTGAGTTTATTTAAGGCCCGGTTCAGGTCTTCTCTTTTGATCGGTTTCAAGAGGTAATCCAGACCAGTGGTATCGAAGGCCTGTAAAGCATATTCATTATAGGCTGTGGTAAAAATGATAGGGCAGGAAGGCCGCACTATTTTAATAAAATCAAAGGTATTGCCATCGGCCAGCTGTATGTCGGTAAATAATACATCGGGTGCTGCATTATCCCGGAACCAGGCCTGTGCTGCCTGCACGCTATCGACCGGCCCGAAGATCGCTACCTCCGGGACCAGCTCCCGGATCAATTTTTCCAGTCTTTTAAAGGCCGGTAATTCGTCTTCTATGATCAGGACTTTCATATTTATTTTAATAAAGGCAGTTTAACGATCCAGCAATTATCCACAGCACCATACTCCATGGTGAGGCCGCTGAGCATTTTATAGCGGCGTTCAATATTTTCCAGGCCTATACCTCCGTGGGCTGCTTTGCTTATTTTCAGGTTGATCTTATTCACCACAGTTAATACTTCATTGTCGACAAAGACTTTAACCACCAGTGGCTGCAGGTGACTGACCACATTGTGTTTGATCGCATTTTCCACCACCAGTTGCAAAGCCATTACGGGTAAAAAATATTTATCCTGCTGGGCTTCGGTCACTTCAATATCGATCTGCAATGCTTTCCCGAACCTTGCTTCCTGGATATAAATATAGGCATATAACAATTCAATTTCTTCTGCCAGGCTGGCTTTATCTTTTCCGTAAGATACTATAGAATGCCTGTATAGGTCGGAGAGGCGCTCGGTGTACAGCACGGCGCTCTTCTGGTCGTCTTCTATAAGGCCGGTAAGGGTATTAAGGCTGTTGAACAAGAAGTGGGGGTTAACCTGGCTTTTCAGGTATTCAAATTCAAAGTTGAGCTTTTCTTCTTTGAGTTGTGCGATGCGCTTCATGCGGCGCTCTCTCCATTTGACAATAAAAAAGGTAAGCCCTATCAGGCTAAGCGCCAGCAGGGCCAGGAACCATTTGTGGTAGATCAAAGGGGTGGCGATAGAGAAAGAATAAACCGCTTCTTTAGCCTGGCTAAAGTCGGCACTCAGGCTTACCTGTACCCGGAATTTATAATTGCCCCATTTCAATTTTGGGAATACGGCATCCATATCTTTGGTATAGATCCATTCATCATTATAGCCTTCCAGGCGGTAGCGGTAGTGCAGGTTTTCCGGGTTGGTATAGCTGATGCCGTCATAATAAAAATTGAGCAGGTAATCTCCGGCTGCCAGCGATGTAGCCGAAGCATGCAAGGGCTCTGAATTAGCAAAGGCAGCTCTGATGACCACATCGGGCCTGATGTCAAAAGCTTGCTCCTGGTTTTTAAAGAACAATAAGCCTCTGTTGTAGGGAATATATACATTGCCTTCCTGGTCGGTAGCACCGGTATTGAGGATATGGCTAAAGCTGTCAATGTTCATTCCTGAGTGGATACTGATATGCCGGTAAAGTCTCTGCTCCGGGTACCACAAGTCTATACAGTTTTGATAGCCCGCGATCAACTGTCCGCTACCGTTTACGTTTAAGCCGGTAATGGTATGCCCGGCTTCTGATGATTTGAAGAGCTGCCATTGATCTCCTGCCAGGTGGTAGATATTGTTAGCCATGCCCGCGGCCCAGGCATTACTGCCGGAGATGGCCAGGCTGTAAATAACATTTTCTTGCTCTGCACCGAGTGAAGCCCAGTTGGTACTTTTGTCTTGTTTAAAAAAACTAATGCCTGATCCGTCTGTTGCCATCCACAGACTGTGGGGCTTGCCGGCTGCCAGCTTGTAGATGTACTCTCCGCTGATACTTTCCTGGTCTTTGAGTAATTGTATTTTGGTAATTTTTTCTTTGTGTACTTTATAGGTATGCAAACCGCTCAGGCCGGCTACCCATAGTCTACCCGGCAGGGTGCTTATGCTCAGTATGCCATCATTTTTATGTTCAAAAACAGCGGGCTGTTCAAAGGCATTGCTTTCATTGCTTTTCAACCACACCCCGTTTGCAGAAGTGCCCAACCAAAGTCCCATCTCTTTGTCATAGTGCAGCACACTGACCTTACTGGGGAAAGTCTTCACTTTTTGTACTTTACCTTCCTGCCCGAAACAATACAATGCTTTACCCAGGGCAATCCAATAATGGTTGTGCTGATCTATAGCCAGGGCGGTAACATCGCTCAGCCTGTAGGGTGGGGCCAAGGGTATACTTTCTAGATAGCGGTTGCTCAGCATACTCAATCCCAGCTGGCCACCGGCCCAGATATTACCGGACTTGTCGGCAAGCAGGGTATAGATGGTGCGTTGGGGAGAGGTCATTTGCTGAGCGGCAAAGGAGTCTTCGCCTAAGCGGTCCAGTCGCCAGAGTGCTGCATCCAGGGTACTGAACCAGATCTCTTTATTGTTGAGGACTAATAGATCCAGGATCTGCCCGGAAACTTGTGCCGGTAATGTTACAGGACTCAGTTGCCCGTTGTGTATATTTATCCGGGCCAGTTTGCCTTTCTCGGCACCGAGCAGTAGTTCCGATTCATTGAGCTGGGCCATAGCACTGACAATATCATCGCCCAGTATATCTTTAGTGCGGTATTGCCTGATGCGGAATGTTTTATTGTCGGGGATCAACTCATTGACCCCATAATCTGTGGCCAGCCATATATGGCCATTGCTGCTCCTGATGATTTGGTAAATAAAATTATCGGAAAGTCCTTTGTCGGTACTGAAGTATTGCACTTGCTTGTCGCGGTACAGGTATAATCCGTTATCTGTCCCGATCCATAAGGCTCCATCCTCCTGGGGCAAGAGGCACCTGATCTCTGCGTTTTGATAAGGCTCCGGTAGTTTAAAGGGTATGACTGAATCTTCCCCCAGCATACCGAGCAGGCCGTTTTTATAGCCCAGCCATAGCTGATCTCCGGAAGCAGCTAAAGCGGTTACCGGGCTTTTTATACTGCTTCTTACTAATGAAAATTTAGCCCCGTTGAAGCGGTACACGCCTTTATCGGTGGCCAGGAAGATGTAGGATTGATGGTTAATGGAAAGCCGGTTAACTTTCAGGGCCGTGTACTCTTCTTCTATCCAGAATTGTTTGGCAAGTGGCATTTGCCGGGCATTTATATTGCCTGCAAATAGTAAGAGTATAATGCCAATCGCCAGGTTTCTCATATCAATCTTTTTCTGTGAGGACACCGGTTACTGTAACCCAGATCTCGGGCGACAGTTTTTCTATAACGACTTTGGGGATCTTAATATTGTGGTCGACCAGCATAACGGAGAACTTACCGGATACGGAAATGGAATGGTTATCCCCGATCTTTAAGGTAACGGGTATTATTCTTTCCTGTTCCACGCCATGTACTATAAATTTGCCTTTTGCCCTTACGGTGATGGTGCCTTTATGTTCCGGGTCTATATCTTCAATTATTTTTCCTTTGAAAACGGCCTGGGGGTAGGTATTGCTTTCCATGTAGTTTTCATTGAAATGCCCTTTCTGCATGGCATTGTTAAATCCATCGAAGGAGCGCAGCTCTACTTTAAAGGCAAATTGTTTTTTGCTGAGATCCAGTATCCCGTTCAGTTTCTTTGACCGGGCGGTAATTACTTCCAGGGGCGCATCGGAAATAAATTCCACCACGCCTTTCTTCAGCTCAAACAAGTGTTGGGCGAAGACTGGCGTGGTAGCCAACAGAAAAGTAAGTAAGTATAATATCCTGGCCATATTCAAAGGAAAAGCTAATGGTATCTTTATTTACAGGCTGCCTGTTCTTCCGCCATCAACCGGAATACTCACCCCGGTAATGTACGCTGCGGAGGGTGCGCACAGGTAGGCTGCCAAAGAAGCGATCTCTTCCGGTTTGCCGAAGCGTTTCATCGGTATCTCCTGGATCATCTCGTTAACGGCTTCTTCTTTATCCACTCCTGTTTTGCTCACTTTATTATCAATGATGCTGCCCAGTCTTGCGGTTTCTGTAGCGCCGGGCAATACATTATTTACGGTAATACCAAAGGGGGCCAGTTCATTGCTCATGGTCTTGGCCCAGGAGGCTACTGCACCTCTTACAGTATTGGAAACGCCCAGGTTTTTCAGGGGTATCTTTACGGAGGTGGAGATCACATTGATGATCCTGCCGTAAGCGGCTGCTTTCATACCCGGGATCAGGGCCTGGGTCACGAGCTGGTTGCAGATGAGGTGTTGCTGAAAGGTATTTAAAAATGCCTCTGGTGTCGCCTCAACGATAGGGCCTGCAGCCGGGCCACCGCTATTATTGATCAGGATGTGCATTGTTTTATCGGCCACATAATCTTGTACGGTCTGCGCCACTTGCTTATAATCGCTGTAATCGGCGACGAGGTAGTCGTGTTGCTGGCCTTGCGCAGTATCTAAAGTTGTGATCGCCTGTTTCAGGCTTTCTTCATTACGGGCAATCAGGGTACAGTTGGCGCCTAATAAGGCTAATTCTTTGGCAATTGCCAGACCAATACCTTGTGTGCTTCCTGCTACTAATGCGTTTTTACCGCTTATATCTAAATTCATAAATCAATTTTATTGCTGTTGTATATGTAATAATAAATGGCTAGTTGCCTTTCGGGTATAGGGTCATGATTAGTTTTGCAACCATCTCTTTAAGGATCTCTCCATCGTTTTTGGTACCAGTGCCTATTCCCACTGTTTTCAGCGCCAGGTCATTCAAGAGCACGATGAACCTGTGGATGGTCTCCACATTAAACTTTGCGGCGTATTCCCGGTAATAGTAAAGTGATTTACTGTCGGGGTTATTGAAATCGTTGGGCACGCTGTAGCACCTGTAGATCTTATCGGCAAAGGTATAAAAGGTAGCCACCAATGGAGGCAGGGGCGCGCTTTTGGGATTGGCTACAAAATAGGTCAGCATACGGCTGAGCTTGACGGTATCGTTCTGAAAGATCACCTTTGGCAGGTCTAAAAAATTATAGTCCCTGCTGATGCCGATGTATTTCTCGATCAGTTCGGGGCTCAATGTGCCCAGGTCGGGTTCATTGATCTTTACCTTGTCGAGCTCATTGGTTATTTTTTGCAGGTCGTTCCCGAGGTAAGCGGCTAAGGTCTCTGCCTGCTCGCGCTCTATCTTCAGTTGCTGCATACCGCCATATTGCTGTATCCAGGTAGGCACTTCGGCCTCGGAAAGTTTCTGGCTCTTAAATATAATGGCATTGTTATCTGCCAGGGCTTTTGCCCATTTGTCTTTGGAATTGGTGTCTTTGCCCCTGTAGTCGATGATGAGCAGGGTAGAGCTGGTAGGGTGTTTAAAGTATGGAATGAGTTCATCCAGGTTCTTCATCTGCACAGCTTCTCTCAGGATAACGATGGTGTAATCGGCAAACATGGGGAAGCGGGAGCAGGCATTGACCACATCAGACCACTCGCTGTCTTTACCATAGAGGGTCATGAGGTTAAAATCTTTTTGATCGGCATCCAGTATCTGCTCATCAAAAAAGTCGATCAGTTGATCGATGTAATAGAATTCTTCCCCTTCCAAAAGGTAAAAGGGACTGTATTGTTTACTTTTTAAAACCGAAAGAATACGGTTAAAATCTGCCAGTGTATCTACTTTTTCTTTTCTCGCCTTTGCCATAATTGTTTACAAGGTTTTTCCCATTTTCTTATGGGGTATCCCTACTTCTTCGAAAGTATCACTCAGGGTTTGATAGCCCAGTTTTTCATAAAAAGGAATAGCGCTTTCCCGGGCATGAAAATAGATTGTTTTAAATCCTTTTTCCTGTGCAAATGTTTCTGCAGCTTTCATGAGCTGATTGCCAATACCCTTTCCTCTGCAAGTTTCTGATACGGCCATTTGCTTCAGCCGCATGGAGTCTACATCTGCGGGCATGGCCAGCAGGCAGGCCACCACTTTATCATTTGTTTTATAGATAAAGATCTGGGCATCCAGCTCTGCAGACAGGTCTTCCTCATATAGGTTTAAGCCCAGGGGCTTGCGCAGTACTTCCTGGCGCAGGGCCAGTACTTCCAGGTATTCCGGCTGCTGAATGCGGATTATTTTTACGGCTTCGTCTTCCATCTTAATAATTTGTTTTGGGCAGGGAATCCAGGATGTTCAGGTAGCTGTCGTAACGTTCAAAGGAGACGGCTTCTCCTAAAGCTTCTTTAACGGCACATTGCGGCTCATTGATGTGCAGGCAATTGTTGAATTTACAATCATGCATCAGGGCCCTCATCTCCGGGAAATATTGTGCCAGTTCATATTGGTCAATCGCTACGATCCCGAATTCTTTAACGCCGGGCGTATCGATGATATGGCTGCGCTTATCTATATCATACATTTGTGCAAAGGTGGTGGTATGCTGCCCTTTTCCGCTCCAGTCGCTCAGGCTTTGCACCTTCAGGCCCAGATCGGGTAGCAGTGCATTGATGAGTGTACTTTTCCCTACGCCGGAGTGGCCGCTGATCAGGGTGGTCTTCCCTTCCAGGTGGCGGCTCAGTTGTGCCACACTATCGGGATCGGTAGCCTGTATGGTAAAGGTCTGGTAGCCTATGGCTTCGTATAGTGCCTTCCGCTCTGCCCACTCTATTTCGTAATCTCCTTTTATAAGATCTGCTTTGTTAAATACTATTATAGCCGGTATATGATAAGCCTCTGCGGTGATGAGGAAGCGGTCCAGGAATCCGTTCGAGGTCCTGGGGTTTTGTATAGTTGCTACCACGAGTGCTTCATCAAGGTTGGAGGCTACAATATGTTTATGATGCCTGTTTTGCGGTGAAACGCGCACCATATAGTTTCTTCTCTGGTCAATTGCTGTAATGATGGCCATTCCGGAAGCATCGTCTTCTATCATCAGCGTGACCCAGTCGCCCACAGCGATGGGATTAGATGATCTGATCTCGGTATCTATCTTGAATTTTCCTCTCGCTCTTGCAACCCACATACGGCCACTTTCATCCATGGCCTGGTAGTGGCTTCCTGTTGACTTATAAATTCTCGCTTTCAATGATCAGATTAGTTTAGTCGCTTGCGCTTCAGGGTGAATAATGTTGCCTGCCAGAACAGTATCGTGAGGCTCAGGAAATAAATAATATCCCGGCTGTGTAACACGCCCCGGTTGATGGCATTGTAATGCCAGTCCATACCCAGAAGCTGGATGTAATAGTCTGCGCCACCGGAAAATGCGGGTATCCTGGACAGGGCTTCAAATCCGCTGTACAGCAGCCAGCATAAGATCACCGAAAGCAGGAAGCCTACGATCTGGTTATCTGTCAATGTGGAACAAAAAATACCGATGGACGTAAAGGTAGCTACTAATAAGAGCAGTCCTATATAGGCTCCGGTAATAGCACCGAAGTCCAGTGTGGTATTGTCAATCGCCAGCCAGTTAATGCCAAATACATAGATCAGGGTAGGGATCAGTGCAATTAATACCAGGGTAAAGCTCGCCCAGAATTTTCCGCCCACAATATGATTTAATTTAAGTGGTTTGGTCATCAGCCATTCAATCGTTCCGCCCTTATACTCATCTGCAAAACTACGCATGGTAATGGCGGGTATCAGGAACAGCAAAAGCCATGGGGTTATGGAAAAGAATGGTTCCATGCTGGCGTACTCAAAGTCAAAGAAATTGCTGTCGGGCAGTAACCAGAGGAATAGACCCAGGACGACCAAAAAGACCAACAGCACTACATATCCTACTATAGAACTCAAAAATGAATTCAACTCTTTGAAATAAATACTTTTCATCTTAAAATTTTGCTTGGTTTTCTGGTCCTGCTTTTCTTTCAGCTAACTCTGCTTTCATCAGCTTAATGGTCTTAAAATTGGTTGTCACTACTGCAGACAGGGCTATGGGCACTACAACAATCGCATTAAAACCATTTTTGATGGACAGGTAGGTACCTAATGCCAATAATACAATAAGCATACCGGCCAGCAAATAAGTCAATGCTGCGGTAGTCTTATACTTCTTTTCCAGGTCTTCTGTGCTGAATTGTTTAAGATCCATTCTTATTTAATTATTATACCTCACAAAAATATCAAAAAATAAAGAGGAATGACCCACTTAGCGGCTATTAGTTTTAAGGAGTTCCGGCTAAAGGGTGCTCAAAAAAGGATTGCCTGCAGCTCCTGAACAAAATTACCTGTGCTGCTACTCTAAAGCTCCTCTAAAAACGCTCCATAAGCTCTGTGTATATTGTTTTCACAAAAAAGAGCGGCACCAGACTGGGCCGCTCTTGTAAATAGATGGAATATTTTTTAAAACTTATAGCCTATCTGGAAAGAGAATAAGCCCATAGGTTCGATCACGCCTACGCTGTTGAGCTGCGTGCTGCTATTGACCAAGCTGGTATAGAGGCTTACGCCTATACCTGCTTCCATACCTACGTTGATCTTAGGAGAAACATTAAAGGTAAGGCTGTTATTGATCATACTGCCCACCCTCATTTCTGTACCTTTTGAATACTCATTAAAGCTATTGAAAAGTTCCTGCTTAAAGCCGTTCTCCGTACCATAGGTCATGAATACAGAAGGTCCTATGGCATAAACCATTTTCCGGCTATGCCCCCTGGGATACAACCTTACACCGGGATTGATCAAAAAGCTATAATTGTTCTCTGTATCTACCCTGTTTTGATAATTGCCTATAAAATAATTCCTGATTCCCGCATAAACCGGCAAATTGAAACTGATCCGCTGTGCTTTGTCGATAAACCTTTCATAGGATAATCCTATGCCCACACCGCCATAAAAAACGGATATGGGAGAAAAGCGGATGGCATTAAGCGGAGCATACTTTACACTATTATTAGCGAGTGGCTCGGGCTTCTTGCCAAAAGCGCTTACCTGGCATACACCTAGAGCCAGAAGAATTGCCAGATTTATTTTGATCCTCATCATTGAACGTTTTATTTAGAAACGGAATCCTAAATGGAAACCAAAACTAGCCATAAACTGTATCCCTTCAGAATGTTTCATTCCTGTAGTTTTATTGTTGTACTGGTTCAAATAGCTGGGTCCTAATCCCAGGTCCATTCCCAGGTTAAATTTCGGACCGATATTGAACTGAACGGAGTTATTGATCAGCATCCCGGCACGCACCATATTTTGTTCGGTTTCTTGTCTTGTTCCGTTAGGGAAATAGATGTATTCATTTCTATTACCCACCATACCAAATAGGGATGCTCCGAGACCATAAGTCACTCTGCGCTGACCGGTGGGATAGAATTTCACGCCAGGATTAACCATAAATGTAGCACGGGTCATGTTGCTTGAATTAACGGTATAATCATTGTCCAAACCAACAAAGACAGGTATATGCAGGCCAAACTTTCCTTCATTGTCCAGGAGTCTTTCATAACCGATACCTACACCTACGCCACCATAGGCAAAAGCAGATAAGGGATAGAATTTCAGGTTATTCTTCGGGAAGTTCTTCGATTGTGCCTGTGCACCAAAGGCCATGGACAAAAGGGAAAGGCCAATTATTAATTTTTTCATATTCATAATCTCTTTAAATGAGGTAAACTATGCTATTAACGTCTTTAAAATCCTAATCGTATTACGAGCAATCTAATAATTTTTAGAACCGGTAGGCGCATTGAAAAGCAATATTCGGAATGGTAGTAATACCTCCTTTGACTACAGTGCTGGTGCCTTTGCGTTTATAATTATTAAAATAGGTCGGGCCTATACCCACTTCAAAGCCAAAGGAAATATTCCGGTTGATCTTAAAGTTCAGGTAATTGTTGAATAAAACTCCTGCAGCCGAAAACCGGTAGTTCTCTGCTTGCCAATAGGGCAGATCAGGGGCTTTGCTGCCATAGATGCGCTCTGCAGCACCAATATGAGAGAATATGGAAAGACCTAAGGCGTAACTGAAAAACTTTTTGTTCCCGGTAGGGTAAAATTTCACCCCGGGGTTGAAAAAGAAGGAACGGTTGCTGCCATAACCTGATGTATCGCTCACCATTGCTGATTTCATCTCCCAGGCTACGGAAACAGGAATAATGATACTAAACCTGTCATTAGGATCAATAGAACGCTCAAAATATGCGCCGAATCCTATATGATTGTTTATGACCTGTATGGTATTCAGGCCTACACTATTCTTAGGTAATCCTCTGGCCGCGGCCGTTCCGGGATGCAGGAAGGACCACAGGCAAAGGGTCAACAGGATAAATTTTATTTTACTCATAGACTATTTGTTACAGCTGTTCTGCCTGAACCCTATTGTTAAGACGCAAATTATTTTAAACATCTTAGATACATAGCCACAGTATTTTGTAAACCCAGGTATAATGCATCGCTGATGAGTGCATGGCCGATAGACACTTCTAAAAGATTAGGGATACTTTGTGCAAAGAATTGCAGGTTGTGCAGGTCAAGATCATGCCCGGCATTCAGGCCGACCTGCTCTTTTGCGGCCACTTGTGCCGCTGTCACATAGTCTGCTATGGCTTTTGTTTTATCTACAGGATAGTTTTGAGCATAGGCTTCTGTGTACAGCTCCACCCGGTCTGTACCGCAGGCTTTAGCCCCCCTGATCATGGCTGCTACCGGATCTACGAATATTGATACCCGGATACCGGCATCTTTGAATACGGGTATGATCTGTTTTAAGAAGGACTGCTCTTGTATCGTGTCCCATCCATGGTTGGAGGTGAGCTGGCCGGAAGCATCCGGCACCAGGGTCACCTGTGCCGGCTTATTATCCAGTACCAATTGTACAAATTTATCTTCTTTAGGATTGCCTTCGATATTGAACTCTGTGCTTATGTGCTTTTTTAGTTCATAAACATCTGCATAGCGGATATGACGCTCATCGGGCCGCGGATGCACGGTAATGCCTTCTGCTCCGAAGCGTTCACAATCCAGGGCTACCTGCAACAGGTCCGGGTTATTGCCGCCACGACTGTTTCTCAGGGTGGCTATCTTATTTATGTTAACCGACAGTTTAGCGCTCATTCTATTTCCTTGCTTGGCTATTAATAAAGATTGTTCAGGTAAGGGTAACGTATTTCATAAAGTTCTTTGACTTTATTCAAAAGCGTTTCCTTCAGCCTTTCAATATTGGACAGTTCCAGCGCAGAGATGAACAGGGCATTGCCATGTGTCAGGTTGTCCCACCTGCGGTACAATTGTTTCAGCAGGTCTTCTTTTACCTCTTCGCTCAGGAATTCATCAAATGTTTGTTCGATGTATTGGTCCATTTTATTAAAGATCAATATAATGGGCTTATCAAATGCACCGATCTCCTGAAGGGTCTTGTCGACAACCCCGATCTGGTCTTCGTATTGCGGATGTGAAATGTCCACGATGTGCAACAGAATATCTGCTTCCCGTACCTCGTCGAGGGTAGATTTAAAACTTTCTACCAAATGGTGGGGTAGCTTGCGGATAAATCCTACGGTATCACTCAGCAAGAAAGGAGTCTGGTCAAAGACCACTTTGCGGGTGGTCGTCTCCAGGGTAGCAAACAGTTTATTTTCTGCAAATACATCTGACTTACTCAATACGCGCATCAAGGTACTTTTACCCACATTGGTATAGCCTACTAAAGCCACGCGGATGAATTCTCCTCTTGTCTGTCTTTGGGTTTGCGCCTGCTTGTCGATTTCTGATAAGCGCTTTCTCAAGAGGCTGATCTTGTCTTTTACGATACGGCGATCGGTTTCTATTTCCGTTTCACCGGGACCACGGGAACCGATACCACCTCCCTGGCGCTCCAGGTGACTCCACATACCCCTGAGGCGCGGCAGGATGTACTGGTACTGGGCCAGCTCTACCTGGGTTTTTGCCTGGGCAGTCTGTGCCCTCCGTGCAAATATGTCCAGGATAAGATCGGAACGGTCTACTACTTTCACTCCTACTTCTTTCTGCACGTTGCTGATCTGTGAGCCGGTGAGCTCATCATCGAAGATCACGAGGCCTACCTTTTTCATTTTCACGTAAGCGGCTACTTCTTCAAGTTTTCCTTTACCAATAAATGTACGGCTATCGGGGCGGGGTAATTTTTGTACAAATTGTTTTACGGCTTTTGCACCGGCTGTATCGGCCAGGAAAGCTAATTCATCCAGGTACTCTTTCACCTGTGTTTCGGTCTGATCTTTTTGTACCAGTCCTATCAGGACTGCGTCTACTTCCTGGTCTAGTATATTCTTATTCTCTATCAATGTATATAGTATTAATTAAATTAAAGTGCAACAATATGCACGTATTTATATATTGCAAAAGTAGCAATTAAGCTTTATTTCGCAGCTATTGAAATTTTTATAAACGTAAAGTTACAAATAGGTCTTCATCCAGATGGCTGTAGACACGAGTTGCCAGGTATAGAGATAGTAGTGCCTTTGAGCGCCTTCCTGCACGATCTTATCAATCATTTTGGGTTCAAACAGCCCGGTCGTTTTGAGGTAAGCGATCTGCTTTTGTACAAAATCCTGCAGTTCTTTACTGGTCTCCAGCATACGGTCCTGGGGCAAAGAAAATCCTTTCTTGCTCATGTGCAGGTTGTCGGGCGAGATATGGCGGGCAGCTACTTTGCGCAAAAGCGGTTTGGTGAAACGCCCGTTGTACCTGTAGGACAAAGGTAATGCGGCCACCATTTCTATCAGTTCATGATCGAGGTAAGGATAGCGCATTTCTACACTGTATCTCATGGCACAGATGTCGTCGTGGTAGACATGATGCGCGCCTACTGAATATTTGAGGTCATAGTAATACAGCCCTTCGTAATCTGAGGAGAATTTTGTCTTGTCCAGGAAAGGCCTGGTGATGTTCCTGATCGATCTCAGGTCCTGGTCTTTCAGCAGGTCTGCCAGCTGGTAATCTCTCATGCCTCCTGTAGTGCTCAGGAAAAACTGCCCGATGTCTTTGAGGGACAGGTAGTACTTGAGGCGTTGCATGGAAGGACTATTGGGTAGCAGGCCGGCCATAAAGCTGTAGGGCTTTAATTTCCGCCACTTGGGCAGGTTAAGGCTATAGGGATACCCGCCAAAGACCTCATCGGCCCCGTTACCGGAGAGAATGACTTTAAAGCCTTCTGAACGCAGGTATTTTGAAGCATTGAAGATAACATCGAGGCTGTTGTAGGGCTCTTCGATGTGGCTGATATGCTGCAGGGCATTTTCGAGGATATCCTGCTCGCTGATGTGTTGTATGTATTGACGGATATTTAATTGCTCGGCCATCTTCCTGGCCTGGGGTAATTCGTCATTGCCCTGCCCTGTGCCATCTATACTTAATGTATAACAGGAAATGTTCCTGTCCTGCTGATGGGCTAAAGCGGTGATCAGCGTGGAGTCTATACCGCCGCTCATCATGCTGATGACAGGAACGTCTGACTGCATCTGCAGGGCGGTAATGCCTGCCAGCTTCTGCTCCAGGGCTGCCACGGTCTGCTCTATATCCGCCGCGCCTTTGGCCGGGCCTAAGGGTATTTCCCAGTAGTGGCTTAAGCTGGTGGATAAACTATTATGATCAATGGTCAGTATGTGTGCCGGAGGCAGGGAGTGTATGCCTTCAAAACAGGTTGACGGGGCAACGGAAGACTTGAACTGGTAATTCAGCAGCAGGCCTTCCATAGACATTTCCGGCTTGATCCATTCTGCTTTTAAAATGCCTTTTATTTCTGAGCACCAGGTGATGTGGCTGCCTGTAGCGGCATAAAACAAGGGCTTAATGCCCAGCCTGTCTCTTATGAGGAATGTTTTCTGTAAACGAAGGTCTGCGATCACGATGGCAAACATCCCGTTCAGCTTGCTCACCATGTCGATGCCCCATTGCTGGTATGCTTTCAGGATGACCTCGGTATCTGATGCGGTATGGAACGTAATGCCGCTTGCCTGCAGTACTGTTCTCAGGCTTTTGAAATTATAGATCTCTCCGTTAAAGGTGATACAGACATCGCCCGAAAGCATTGGCTGGTGGCCTTTTTCGCTCAGGTCTAAAATGGACAGCCTCCGGAAGCCTAAGGCCATCCTGCTTTGCTGGGTTGCATCCAGCCGGGGGTATAGGGCTTTTATTTCAGGAACGCTATCTGCACCGCTAAATGGCCTGAAGGTATGATCGTCCAGGCATACAAAGCCTTCATCATCGGGACCACGATGGCGTATTGCCTCGTTCATCCTGATGATATTACTTGTTTTTACCGCCTGGTGACGGGTCATATATCCGCTAATGCCGCACATTAGAATTACTGATTATTTCTTTATATAAAAAGCCGCCTGCTATTAATGCTATGGTAGCGAAGCTGAGGGCCAGGGTCCAGAACAGGGGCAAAAATACTAATTCGGTGAACACATAATGCAAAGCAAAGCTTAGTGTACCAAATATCAGCACCTTCCGCGCCCAGTCTTTGAGGGGTAATATAGCGCTTATATTTTGCCCCAATACTTTTTTATGATGATAAATGTAAAATGCTGCCTGTGCCAGGGTTGCCAAAGCATAGCTCAGGGGTATGCCTTTTAAACCTAATAGCTGGTAGAGGGGGAATACCAGGAGCAGTAAGGTGCAGATGTCTACCACTACGCCTTTATTGATCAGGCTGCCCATCTCTTTTCGCTGGAAGAGCAGGGTGAAGTTGAAGGCTTTGAAGGGCAGCATCAAGAGGCTCATCCTGAAGATAGGTACGGAGGCCAGGTATTTATCTGAAAAATAAAATTGTACAAATTCTTTGGAGAAGAACAGGAAGAAGAAGAAGACCGGGAATACTGCCGTCGACAGGGCTTTTCCCGAATCGGAGAGGATCTTTGCCTGGCTGGCCTCGTTGCCGCTCTCGCTGGAAAACCGCATGAGTGTAACGCTGCTTACTGCTGTAAAGAGTATGGGTATGATAGGAATAGGGTAGGTACCATTCTGGTATATTACGGAGACCTCTGCTGCTGTGAACACGGATACGATAAACTTATCCAGGTAAAGGACCAGGATCTGTACCAGGTCGAAGAGGTAGATATGGGTCCAGAGTCTCAGATACTTGCGGTCTTGCAGTTCTTGTACCTCACCTGTATTAAAAAGTTTGCTCAGGTAGTAAAAGGAGATCACGCATTTAAGGAATACCAGGAGGCATAGTGCCAGCACCAGGTGATCAAACTGGAAATGGTCCTGGCGGATAGCGATGACATGGAATGCGGTGAACAAAAGGAAGTAGCCCAGGTTGATGGCCACCAGGGTGCTGTATTTTTTGAAAATCGTAAGGAAGCTATCGGTAAAGATGCTGAGGGTATTGAAGGCTAGGAACAGGGCGGCATAGCTAAAGTTTATCCCTGCATTGTGCTGGATGAGTCCGAAGATAAGGGCGCAGAGCGCGATTAAGCCTATGCCGAAGCTTTTGCGTTTGGCATCGAGTGATTTAAAGATCTGAACTACCTTCTGTGGTGTGTAGGAAAAAATGAAGGAGGCCAGGCCGAGGCCGGCAACGGCAAAAAAGGTATTGAACTGGATCCAGAAGTTCTGGTACACCCCGAAGTCTGCGGGTTGCAGCCGGTGTGCAAACAGGTAGGTACCCAAAACAATGGAAAGGTTAACAAAAAGCCTGTTGACAAAAATCAAGAGTGTGTCTTTGTACATACTTTATCGGGGCTTTTTGAGGGCTGCGGCGTTGCACTGCTCTTTATCTAAATGTCTGATCACTTTAGCCGGGTTTCCTGCAATCACGCAATAGCCGCTCTCAAAGCTCTTGGTGACTACGGCTCCTGCCCCTACGATCGTAAAGTCGCCCAGGCATACGCCGGGCAGGATCACGCTTTGTGAGCCCAGCCAGCAATGTGCCCCTATCTTTACAGGTAAGGCGGCAGAAAGTACGGCATTGTTATAAAAATCATGGTTGGAAGAGATGATGCTTACATTGGGGCCGAAATTGGTGTATGCGCCTATCTCCACCCCATTGGTAGCATCTATATAATTGTTGGGAGAGTCTCCCGGGAAGGTATGTGCTCCTGCTTTTAAGTTTCGGCCTGCTCTTATGGTTGAAGTAAAATGTACGGGCCAGTGCACATCGGCATTTTGTCTCAACAGTTTTCTAAACAGAAAGTCTGTAAGATAAAAGCTAAACGGATGATCCGCTTTCCACCTGAATATGCTCCTGATCCAGTTCTTCATTAAATATGTTGAGCACGCTTATTTTTTAAATACCGACAGGCCCACGCAGTTGTCTACTTTTGCCTGCTGGGAATAAACGATCACGTAAACTCCGGTAGACCTGGCCACGAATTGTTCGCTGATCACGGTTAATCCTGCTCCATTCAGCTTGTCTTTCTTCTTCAGGATGTGGCTCACGTTATTATCTATTACGTTAAGCTGGTACTTGCTGGCATGTGCTCCCAATACATACCTGATCTCGTAGGTTTCACCGGCTTTACACTCGAGGCGTACGCTCATCAGGTTTTTTGAAGGAATGTTGCCTGAACTGAAGAACACCATGTTATATTTTTTAGCTTCCAGTTCTTTATTCAGGTCTATCAACCTGCTGTGGACACTCAGGTCGCTGCAGGATGCTGTACTGTTTACCTTTGCCTGTGGACTTTGTTGCGCACCGGCAGTCATACTAAACCCCAGGAGTAAACCAAAGAGTGAATATATGTAACGCATATTTTTATGTTTTGTAACAGCGAAAATACTGAAATTTGCAGTATAAGCATTATTTAATCCGTGGCAGGCATATACATTCATATTCCATTTTGTAAACAGGCTTGCAATTATTGCAACTTTCATTTTTCTACTTCCTTAAAGTTTAAAGAGGAACTGGTCAATGCCCTCTCGCAGGAGATCGGCGACCGGAGATCTTACCTGGAGCAACCGCTCGAAACGGTTTACCTGGGTGGGGGCACGCCTTCTTTGCTGGGTGGTGGCGACCTGGATAAGATCTTTAGCGCCATCCGCACACATTTTACTTTTGATCAATTAAAGGAATGTACGCTGGAAGCTAACCCGGACGACATTAATGTGTCTTTCCTGGAGCAGCTAAAGGCTACACCTGTGGACCGGCTGAGCATTGGCATACAATCGTTCCGGGCGGCTGACCTGGAATTTATGAACCGGGCACATAATGCCGAGGAGGCTATACAGGCGGTAGGCAGGGCGCAGCAAGCGGGTTATGATAATATTACGATAGACCTCATCTATGGCACCCCGGGCCTCAGCAACAGGGACTGGAAGGAGAACCTGGAGCGCGCGATTGACCTGGGGGTGCAACATATCTCTTCTTATGCTTTAACGGTGGAAGAGAAAACGGCACTGGCCCACCAAATCGATAAGGGGAAAACGCCGGAACCGCAAAGTGAGCAGGCTGCCGAGCAGTTTGAAATATTGGTGGAAACGCTTTGCAGCAATGGCTTTGAGCATTATGAGATTTCTAATTTTGCAAAACCGGGACATTATGCCATTCATAATACGAATTACTGGAAAGGCGCGCATTATTTAGGGATCGGTCCATCGGCCCATTCTTTTAACGGGCTGAGCAGGCAATGGAATATTGCCAATAATGCTTTATACATGAAGGGTATTTTTGGAGCTGATCCTGTGCAGGAAATTGAATGGCTCAGCGAAGCAGACCAGATAAATGAAATGTTGCTGACGGGCTTAAGAACGATGTGGGGCGTGGACCTGGTTCTGTTCAGGGAAAGATTTGGCGAGGCTGCTTTAGCCCGGTTGATCAGCAAGCTGGGGCAAGAGAATCCGTTGCACTATAGCCTGGGCGCGCAACAGTTAAAACTCACGGAAGCGGGCAAATTATTTGCCGATGGTATCGCGGCCAATCTTTTTGAGGATTGATTTAAAAACGATTATTTTTGTTTCATACAAAAGATATGATATGAAAATTGAGAACCAGGACAATATAAGTATTGATGCGCTTTTAGATCAGCTAAAAAGCCGTTACCCGGCAGCGGAAATTAAAAAGCCGTTCCTGAGCCAGCGGTGTATTATTATCCCGGTCAACAATATGAAGCATGTGATAAGGCCGAAAGGTGCTTATTTTAATACTGATTTTGTACTTCCGATAGTGGTAGCGATTTTAGCACTGCTAGGCAGTATACTGCTCTTTTCGGTAATATTATCTATGATCTTCGGGCAGTTTATGTTTGGTATCGGTGGTGGCCTGTGGATTGTGCTGGCTCTTTTGGCCACAAAGGCCATTTACAAGTCGGTGAAGAAAGAGGAGTTCAATGCCTTTTACGATGAGGTGAGAACTGCTGCTACTGCTGCAAAGAGCGAGAACAGTATCTTTTAGGCTACTTACATTTCAATAAACTTTATGTAGTATAAGCTGTATTACATTTGTCCTATTTCGACACAGCTCAATAGGACAAATGTAATTGTTTCAGTTATTGTCATAACCTTATGCTTCCAGGATGGATTTAAGATCTGCCGGGGAATAGGCGATTGATTTGAGGGTTTTGTTATCGCTTTTGCGGTACACGAGGAATAAGCCGTCTTTTTCTTCAAAATAGCTTTCTGTGCCGTCTTTATCAAAGTAATGTTTGCTTGTGGCCTCGGCTTCTTCTTTGCTCTTACAAGCTTTGCTCATATTGGAACGTTGCACTTCTTCAAACAGGGCTGCAAATTTATCCTGCAGGCCGAATTCGAGTATAGCTCCGGAAAGTACATATTGCAGGTCGCAAAGGGCATCTGCTACTTCTACGATATTATTGTCTTTTACAGCTTCTTCCAGTTCTTTAAGTTCCTCTGCCAGCAGGGAGATGCGCAGCTGGCTCCTGGCTTCGGATGGGATAGCCGGGGCTGCTAGTATGGGGTGCTGAAAGGTGGTATGGAAGGCGGCTACTGAAGTCAGGGATTGGGGATCTCTCATGTTTTTTTGCCGCAAATCTAAAGTAAAATTTATCAATGCTACATGATGGGGTTTACGGAACAAGAAAAGGGGCTGCTGGGCAGGGTTTATAAACCTATAAGGTTTTTGAAACCTTATAGGTTTTCCTCTAATCCTGAGATGTCTCCACTCGCTGGCGCTTGGTCGACATGACGGACGATGGTCTGTCATCAGGAGTCCGGTTGATAGGTGTTCCCTCCTCGCTTCGACGGAACTCAGCAGGACAGCAAGCGTGATGTCACCCTGAGCACCGTCGAAGGGTGAAACGTAGATCGTCATCCCGAGCGGAATGAAATGGAGTCGAGGGATCTTATTTAATGATTAATGGTGAATGGTGAATTGCAATTAATCATTAGCCATTAAATGAGATGTCTCCACGCGCTATCGCTTGGTCGACATAACGGTAAGCAGCTTGGTGCGGTTCTCTTTATATAATTAAAAAGGCCGTGTACAAACCTATAAGGTTTTTGAAACCTTATAGGTTTTGGTGTCCCATTTACCAGGACTAAGCGCTCCGGGCCTTTCTTCAAATCAAAACAGCTACTCCTTTCCGGGAGTAGCTGTTTGTTCTTTTTATCTGATTATTGGGTCAATCTTGTTTTAGGCAGTTCAACGGTCCCGGGATCTTTCCATACACCGTCTTTCTGTGCTTTTTTCTTAACGGTCTCGGCACGCTTGTCGCTGTCGGGGTGAGAGCTCAGCATTTTCTCATAGCCGCTCTGCTTGGAGCCACCTTCTGCTAAAAGGGCTAATTTCTTGAAGGCACGATAAGCGCCCATTACATTGTAGCCGTTCTTTTTCATAAAGTCATAAGCGTATTCATCGGCTTCTGACTCTTGCTTACGGCTGTGGGAAGCATCCAGCATGGCATTGGCCATTTTACCTAATTGGCTTTCAGAAAGGGTCTGAACGGTATTGGAAGCGGAGGATGCCGCATCTATCGCTGCTGCTTTCATATAAGCGCTTTTCATAGCGTCTTTGGTATCTTCATTTTTCACGTGGCCTATCTCATGGCCTATGATGGACAGTAGTTCATCGTCTGTCATGATGTCCATCAGGGAGGAGAACACGCGTACGCTGCCATCGGCACAGGCAAAGGCATTGATGTCTTTTACCAGGTACACTTTGTAGTTGAGGGTTAAGCCGTCCTGGCTTTTGTGCTTGCCAAACAGGCGATTGAGGCGAACGGTGTATGGATCATTGGCCCCGGCGACTTTGTTGTTTTTATCCATCCATTCTACGGCTTCTTTGGAAAGGCGGATGGCATCGTTGTTGGAGAAAGAAAGTGCGCCAACTCCTTTGGAGGCTGCGTTGGCGGCTTTGCCGAGGTTAATTTTTTGTGCATGGGCTGCACCCAGACAGCATGCTGCCATAAAGCAGCTTAATACCAGCTTTTTCATAAATTTTTGTTTTTGCTTTTTGTTTTTTGTTTTAGACTTAATCTTCAAATGTAACAAAAATCACTCACCCGATTGTTAAGCTTATTAGAATATTGAGCTGCTAAGTCCTTATGTAGTAAAGCAATAGCGCCTGTATCAAGCTGGCATTACGGAATGGCTTGCCCGAACTGTAGAAGGTAGCCGTTATTGTCATAAACGGCAAACTCGCGCATGCCGTAGGCAAAGTTTTCAAGGGGATAACAAACTTTAAGCTGGTCTTTAAGGCGCTGCCAACAGGCATCTACATCGCTTACCCGGAAATAGAAGGAGCCGGTAAAGCCGGCGGCAGGAAAGGGTATATGCTCATTAGGCGCGCTGATCATGAGCTCAACAGTACCGGAGCGGAGCAGGGCCCATCCGGTCATATCGGGGTCTGAGACCTGCTCGAAAGACAGGAGCTCTGTATAGCACTTTATGGTGGCCGCAAAATCGGAGGTATAGAGTACGGGGCTGAGTTGCTCGATCATTTTTTGGCTGGTTTTATCTCCTGAGGTGTTTTAAAGGCTTTCGTTACGGGACCATTTCAATGCGGGCAGGACCCAGGCGGCAAGGGGGCGGTAGAGGAATCCGTGTCCCAGGTTTTCTTTTAACTGAACCTGCTCAAAGGCGATTGCTTCTGGGGAGCGCTGTTTCCAGTAATCGTAATTGCTACCGGCAATGGTATCTGAGGGGTCATAGATGCAGAGGATGCGTCCATGAAAGTGCCAGTCGTTTTGCTGCTGGATGGTGGTATTATTGCCGCCCATCAATACATAGTTCAGGGGCTGCGGATTGATGCTTGATGTAGTAGCGGCTATAAGGGCACCTTTTGAAGCGCCTATTATGGTTATGTTTGTTGCAGGGATGCCTGCATGGATAAGGCTGTCGATGCTAAAGGAAACTTTTTGTGCATATGTTTTTACTTCTGTGTTTTCGGGGCGCAGCTCGCAGTGCACTATGGCACCTCCGGCGGCCAAAGCATTTAAGATGCTGTCCAGTTCGTATTTACCGTGCTCTTCGCTAAAGGCTGCTTTTCCCTGCAGCTCTATGATGCGGCCATGCAGGTAAATGATGTGCCGGGTATTGTTTCCTGTGAGGGTAGTTTTCTCTGCACTTTGACGGCTTGCCTTTTGCTCGCTGCTATGGGTACAGGAGGAGAGGAAAAAGTAGAAGACAAAAAGGAAGTAATGGTGTTTCATAAAGGAGCTTGCGAAGGTTTATTAATTTCCTATCAAATATAATCAATCGACATTTTATGCAACAAAAAAAGGGTACGATAAAAATCGCACCCTTTTTACTATTATTATTTTTAATCGTTTGATTATCCTTGTACAGCTTTCTGAACCAGGTCAGCGGCTTCGCTTAACAGGATCGCAGATTGTACTTTCAAACCCGACTCTTCGATCAGTTTCTTAGCTTCAGGAGCGTTAGTACCTTGCAGACGAACGATGATCGGAATTTCGATATTGCCTAAGTTTTTGTACGCTTCGATCACACCTGCAGCAACGCGGTCACAACGAACGATACCGCCGAAGATATTGATCAGGATCGCTTTTACATTAGGGTCTTTCATGATGATACGGAAACCTGCTTCTACGGTTTGTGCATTTGCAGTACCGCCTACATCCAGGAAGTTAGCCGGCTCACCACCTGCCAGTTTGATCATATCCATGGTAGCCATGGCCAGACCGGCACCGTTTACCATACAACCTACGTTACCATCTAATTTTACGTAGTTCAGGTTGAACTCTCCTGCTTCTACTTCTGTAGGATCTTCTTCAGATTTATCTCTTAATGCTGCCAGGTCTTTGTGACGGATCAATGCGTTCTCGTCTAAGCCCATTTTACAGTCTACGGCCAGGATCTGATCATCAGAAGCTTTGAACAATGGGTTGATCTCTAACATTTCGCAATCCAGACCTACGTATGCATTGTACAGGTTGGTAACGAACTTGATCATATTTTTTTGCGCCTCGCCGCTCAAGCCTAAGTTGAAAGCGATATTGCGCGCCTGGAAGCCTTGTAAAGCGAAGCCAGGTTTTACAAACTCTTTATAGATTTTTTCAGGGGTATTGTGTGCTACGTCTTCGATGTCCATACCACCTTCTGTAGAATACATAACTACGTTTTGTTTTGTAGCACGATCCAGGAGGATAGATAAGTAGAATTCCTGGCGCTCAGAAGGCCCGTCATAGTACATATCTTTAGCTACATATATTTTGCTTACTACTTTACCGGCTTCACCTGTCTGGATGGTAACTAATGTATTTCCAAGAATGTTCTTAGCTACTTCGCCCACCTGTTCTTCACTTTTCACCACCTGTACACCGTGTTGTGCAGGAACTTCTTTCATGGTACCTTTACCACGACCACCAGCATGAATCTGCGCTTTGATCACTGCAAATTTGCTTCCAGATTCTTCAGCGATTTTTTTGTATGCCGCTACTGCTTCTTCCGGAGTTGATACCGCAACGCCAGTCTGGGTGGGAACATTGTATTTTCCTAAAAGTTCTTTAGCCTGATATTCGTGTAAATTCATTTTTACGGATTTTGAAAATTTAATGGTGCAAATATAACATATTCACCTTGTAATATGAAGCTTTGATTTATAATTAAGGGCCTGTTAATATTGGTCGCTGCTTTTTACGGAGTCTTTTTGTCTTTTGTCTTTTCGGGAACTGATGCTTCGCCGGGCCGGGAATAGTGTATTTATTTAAGGAATAGCTTATTAAAGGCATGGAAAACCCTGTTTAGTACATGGAAAACAACATTTAAGGTACGGAATACACGACTTGGGGCATGGAAAACAACATTTAAGATATGGAACACGAGACTTAAGGCAAAGAAAACTCTATTTAGGACACAGAACAGGACATTTAAGGTATGGAAAACGCTTGTTATAGCATGGAAAACGCTGTTTAGCGTATGGAAAAGAACATTTAAGGTGCAGAAAATAAGATTTATGGAATAGAAAACCTCATTTAAGGTATGGAAAACGCTTGTTATAGCATGGAAAACGCTGTTTAGCGTATGGAAAAGAACATTTAAGCTGCAGAAAACGAGATTTATGGAATGGAAGACCTCATTTAAGGTACGGAATACTAGACTTAAGACATAGAAAACCTCATTTAGGACACAGAACAGGACATTTAAAGCATGGAAAACGCTGTTTAGCGTGTGGAATGCTTAGCTTAAAGTATTGATATCGAAGCAGCAGGGAACATCAAAACCTATAAGGTTTTTGAAACCTTATAGGTTTAACCAGTATCGAGATTGCTCTGCTACATTTCATTCGCCGGGGAGGACGAACTACATTTTACCCTTTGGCGGGGCCTGCTTAAATAAATAATACTGACAAACCCACCACACATACACAATGGCTATAATGATAATTATGATGTTATTATCTTTTAAAACTTCGCTAAACGATTGGGGGGAATAGACCACATCATTATTATCAGCACTAATGGTTATGTAATAATTATTGGCAAAGTGTAAGCCTAAGGGAACACCAATATTTTGGGTAAGGATGTACAGCATACCCAAAGCGATGCCATAAAAGAAGATATAGCACAACACATAAACGTTATAGCTAAAGGCATGCAGCAGCGAAAAGGCCAGAGAAGAGGTAATGAGGTAAATATAGAAATCGCTCTTTTTACCCGTCAAGGTGCCGGACATATAGTACCGGAAAATAAGCTCTTCTATAAATACGGCAATAAATACGGATAAAACAGTGGCAAGGTTAAAGACAGCTTTTATCTTAAACATATCGCCGGGTGGCTCAAATAGATAATTAAGTCCATAGAACAAGCCTAAGCTCATAATGGCACTCAAAAGAAATCCATAGCCTTTAATTAAAAGATTATGTATCCTGAATTTTGGTAGTATCGGCTCTTTGATAAACCGCTTCCTAGCATATAGAATAAGCAAAACAGCAGCTAGGAGATAGGTTATATAAGCAATTACTGGTAAAGACCCTATACTTTTACTAAACAAATGACTCTTTACAAATATTAGTATAAAGAACAAACATAATCCAAACAGAGATTGGATTATGTTTGCTTTAATCTTATGTAAGATTGATTCCCTCATTTTGAATTATTTATTTTCAAAAATTGGCCGATTGGTATAGCTTAGATTATTAAATCTATAGCCTCCTTCTTCTTTTAATAAAACCTGTTGGGGAATATTTACATAAACAGATGCCTCAGGAATAAAAAGTGATCGGCTTGGCATCAAAAAGGTTTCCTCTGCATAGCCGGCAATCTCCGATACTGTGGAGGAGGTACCATAACCCGTACCTACTTCTATTTCCCAACTACAATCTGTACCATTACCCTGACAAGGTATATGTACGTAGTTTGGCCAATATCCAGGCGTATAATTAAAACAGGCTCCTTGACCATGACATTGCGAAGCAGCATGTCCAGCTTTAAATTGTAATTTTACTCCTATTCCTTTTGCCCTGACGTTTGAATCGTTTGTACTGGTTGTTGTTGTAGTCTTATCAATTATTTGTTCTTGTTTATCGCAAGCTGTAAATATCGTTACAAATGCGATTGAAAATGGGATGAAACATTTTTTCATTTGTAAATTGATTTTAAGTTTTAAAAGAATTGATTATTTACATTTCATGAAGAAAAGGGTGTACTAAATAATTGCAATTATTTAACTCAAAAATATATTCAATATTAATATTAAATATACAAATATGATAAAAATTTTTCTTTATTTGTGACAAATATCTAGTTCTACTGAACAATTAAACCTATGTCGGTTGAATTAAATACAGAAGCATTCAAAAAGAAAAATAGGAGAGAACATAAAATTAATAAGGCAAAGATCACAAATCGAAGTCAAAAAATTATGTATTGATTTGGATATTGCTCCAAGCACTTACAGCAATATTGAGAGAGGTATTACCGATATTAACATCAGTAGATTAATGCAATTGGCAGAATACTTTTCTGTACACTATTCTCAAATTTTATCTGTAGATAATACTAATGTATTTTATTTTTCAACTCAAAGCCAAGAAAACAGTACACAACATAATGTGAACCATCAAGGCAATAATTCATATTCTGAAATTTATGAGGCAACAATTGAACTTGCAAAAGAAGAAATTAATTTTTTAAAAGAGCAGAATACAAAACTTTTAGAAATTATTGCCTCTAAGTAAAACTATTTCTTCTTAGTATAATTTGACCAAAACCTATAAGATTTTTGAAACCTTATAGGTTTAACCGGTGTGGAGATTTCTCGACTCCATTACATTGCGCTCGAAATAACGAGCCTCGTCTAACCTTTCGACAAGGTTCAGCAGGACATCAGGCGTGATGTCCTGCTAAGCTCCGTCGAAGCAAGGAGGGAACACTTATCGACCAGACTCCTGATGGCAGAGCATCGTCCGTCATGTCGACCAAGCGACAGCGAGCGGAGACATCTCCTGATTTGACTAAAACCTATAAGGTTTTTGAAACCTTATAGGTTTAACCGGAATTACTTTTTCTTAGTACAATAGGCGATGTACTCACAATCGTAGGGCTTATGGCATTGTGCTCCCATGAGTATTTCAGGCGCTTCGGGCAAGAGCAGGGTCTGCAAGAGGCGGGGCACCAGTGCTTCCAGCCGGGGCAGTTCTGCTTCCAGGGTTTCGGTCATGTCTTTTACCACAAATCCATCTTCACCATCGTTCAAAACGAGGTAAAAGTGGCGAAGTTCTTGCCGGGTATTTTTAATAACATAGTACTGTATGGCCATATCGCGCAGGAAGACTTCCCGGGCCTCTGTGCCGTTCTTGACCTCGTAGAGGTCGAAGCTGCCATCGGCATATACCTGGCATACATCGGCCATCACCAGGGTCTGCCGGTACAGGAAGCAGGCTTCAAAAAGGGTGGCGGCCTGCCCCTGCTCAAAGATGGCTTTGGTGAAGGAGGAGCCTATGGCATAAATATCTTTGCCCAATGCCTGATCTACAGCTATACCGCCTGGAAAGGTATCTTTGAAACGGGCTTCAAAGCTTTTGCCCTGGTCAAACTTTTGCAGGGTCAGGGCATCATGGGGTGTTTTCTCTTTGGGCCTATGTTTGAGTAAATACAGGTATAGCTCACACTGCATGCCTTTTATAAGGGTCGTTTTGGACAGTTTGAAAAACTCCGGCATCAAAGAACGCAGGTTGATATTAAAGGACATGTATGGAAAATGATTTACTTTTATGCACAGTCTGTAAAACATCGTCTGCCAGAACTATGAAGCATATAACCACTGCAAATATAATTGCTTTTTTACTCCTGGGCGCGCTGAGCGCCTGTGGCAATACCCATACCTCCGAGCAGGCACAGCCGGCTGTGGTCCAGGAACAGCAGGAGGCCGCTCAACAGGCGGATACAAAGGAAAACCTGCCCAAAGGTTCTGCCTTTGGCGATAAGCTGGCCCGGGCAGCAGTGGGTATCGTAGACCCCACGGTACGCTATATCCCGGACTATATTGTATTGCCTTACCCGGGCGGGGATGTGCCTGCCGGTACGGGTGTGTGCACAGATGTGGTGATCCGCAGTTTAAGAAAACTGGATATTGATCTGCAGAAAGAGGTGCATGAGGACATGAAAAAGAACTTTTCTGTGTATCCTAAAACCTGGGGATTGAAATCGGCGGATAAGAATATTGATCACCGGCGTGTGCCCAACCTGATGAAGTTCTTTGAACGCAAGGGCTATAGCCTGCCGGTGACGCAGCGTGGCCGGGATTATCAACCGGGCGATATTGTGAGCTGGGTGCTGAGCAATGGCATGACGCATATTGGTATTGTAAGCCATAATGCAAACCGTGCCGGAGACCGCTACCAGATAGTACACAATATAGGCGGCGGACAGGTAGAGGAGGATGTATTGTTTGATTACACAATCACGGGGCATTACCGGTTTAAGTAAATGAAACCGCTCAATATAGCAACAGCCACCCGGCAATCGATTTTTGATTGTTCCGGGTGGCTGTTGTATTTAAACTTATTTATTTGTGCTTTTCAAGATTTTCTCCATCGCCTTTTTTGTGGTGATCATCAGCTTTTGGTTTTTGACATCCCAAATATTAAAGTATTTATCTGTTACAACGTAATGTTGTTTCCAGCCTGCTATCTCTGCATATAACATCAGGGTGCAAATATCTGTTGCTGTAATAAAGTTCCCGGTTGATGCAGTATGACTATGCATGCTTATTTCTGTCTCGGCCTCGCTATTGTACTCAATAGGAATAAGATTTTTATGCAATGGCTTTGCTGATGTCAAGTTATTTTTTGCATCGAAATCCAGTAAGTAATCATTGCCGAAGAGCACTGCTCCTGCATTCTTGGGTCCGGTCAATATATACACTTCTCTTTTTGTGCCCCGGATAACCGGTATAACATTAGGATTGGTGTTTTCAAAAAACTTCATTTGAAACGCATCGGTGGCAATAGCATTAATGGCGGCCTTCCTCAGTGCAAAAATATCTTGTTCTGCAGGGCTCAGTTCCCTGCCGGACATAATTACTTTTGCCTGGTCTAAATTAAAATCATTGGTGAAAACGATTGTACCTATAACCTGTGGCACGGTGGTCTTTGATACAAAAACACATTTAGGCGTGTCATTTTGAATGTAGGAAAAGTAACCTCCAATGTTATCGGGATAAGCGTATTTTTCCATAAACAGATCGGTGCCATGCCAGGATGCTTTTTCTAAACGGTAGAGCATTTTCCCTTCGGCTTCAATAGTCGCTGCTATTTTAAGCAAATCATCTTTTGCAACAACAGGGCTATTCATCAAGCCAATAAAACTTAATAATACAATGAGCTTCTTCATCTAAGGCAATTAAAATTTATGGTTCAATAATAATGAAATTTGCAAAGAACAAGGCAATTATTTTTCCTGTAGCTATCCATTATAAAAGCTAAGCCTGTTTAAAGATGCGGGTATGGTCTATTTAATATGCTGCATACCACTGCGGATATATTAAGTGATCAAATTGTAACCTTTTTGAACTAAGGACAATAATAGTAGTGTTTTGTAGTAATAAATCTGATTCATACTCTATATTTGTTAACAAATAATTTACAAGTATGCATCAACTGTACAAGCTTTGCTTCGGCGCATTGTTGGCACTCTCTACGCAACCCTTAATGGCGCAATCACAATTCTTCAATCCACTGAAAGAATTAGATGTCCCAAAAGAGCCTAAGTCATTAAGCTCTGCCTATAATAAATTCAACAGCTTTAAGTTCTTTGAACAGGATATAGACCAGGTTCGCGACTTTGCTTCCAGCAACACACAAAATAATATAGCTATTCCTTTACCGGATGGCCGGATCGTTGATTTTAAGATCAGGAACAGTGAAGTGCTTTCTGCAGCATTTGAAAAGGAGCATCCGGGGCTTAAAGCCCTCAAAGGAATCTCGGCAGATGGTGCCTTCTCCATCCGTTTTACCCTTAGCCCGATGGGATTTATGGGTAAAGTAAGAGAAGCTGCTACGGGTAAAACCTGGTATTTTGAACCTTTAGACCCGCAACAGCCGGGCGTACTGGTGGCTTATGCTAATAAGGACATCAAAATGACGGCAGACAATATCCCTCAATGTCTTACCAAAGACCCCATAGAGCTGGAAGGTATTGTTGCCCCTATGGGCGGCCAACGTTTATGGGCTGCTTATGGCGACTGCCTGGTGCGCACTTACAGGATGGCGGTAACCACTACCGGTGAATACACAATCGGAGCAGGCGGACAGGCTAATGCCAACATTCGCGTGGCCAACAGTGTGAATAATGTGAGCGAGATCTTTGAAAGGGATATGACCATAAGGTTTCAATTGGTGACCAATAACGGGCTTATCTATACCGATGCGGGCACAGATCCTTTTACCAACGGGCTTAATGGTAATACGCTTAATGAAGTGATCGGGGTCTTTAATGGCAATCCCGGTGTGGCAGGATTTGATGTAGGCATCGTCTTCGGTGAGGGTACCGGATGGGGTGGCGGTGTTGCTTACCTGGGCGGTGCTTGTAACAATAGTTTAAAAGGCGGTTCTGCTGCAGGCTTAAATCCCAGCTCTACCGGCTATGGTTTTGATAATGTAGTGGCTCATGAGATCGCGCACCAGTTTGGCGCAGGACATACGATGTCTGCCAATACAGGACAATGCGGGTCTAACTATATATCTGCCAGCTCCTGGGAAACCGGGGGTGGCTCTTCGCTGATGGCTTATGCCGGTGTGTGTACGGGCCTGGCTTATCAAAATGCTTCGGATGATTATTTCCATGCCGGAAGTATCGGGCAGATGATCACTAAGCTGGCTACTGCTACCTGCTCTGCTAACAGCCCCAGTAATAATGCCGCACCGGTGACCAGCACTTCGGGCAATACTTTTAATATTCCGCACAGTACTCCTTTTAAACTTACGGTGAATGCTACCGATGGAACGGATGTGCTGACTTATGCCTTTGACCAGATGGATGCTTACGGTGGAACGGGCATCAGTACGCTGCCCAGCCCTACGGCTACTTTCGGGCCTTTGTTCCGCTCCATGTATCCTTCTTCGGCTAATACCAGGTATTTCCCTTCTTTGTCTGTATTAACAGGTGTCAGCTCCGGTAGCTACGAGGTCTTACCTACTGTAGCGCGCACGATGAACTTCAGGGCTGCAGTGAGGGACAACAGGGATGAAGCGGGCTGTGTGGCGCAGGAAAATTTCGTGATCAATACGCAGAACTGTGGCGCTTTTGAGTTTACCAACCTGAATACGGCAACATCACTTACGGCCAATGGATCCAACACGGTAACGCTCAACTGGAACACGGCTTCCTGTGTGGCCACGGCCAATATTCAAATCAGGTTTTCTACGGATGGTGGCAAGACCTTCCCGCATATCCTCCTGAACAGCACGCCCAATGACGGTACGGAAACTATTGTAGTGCCTAACCTGCCTACTTGTGACGGCCGCTTTATGATCGAAGCTTTGGGCAATATTTACTTTAACATCAACAGGGCCAAAATTGATATCAGTTCGGGATGTATCGCCAATGGTACTACTTTTGCCCCGGACAATGCGGTCAGCGAAAGCACCAACAGCCCTGCCCTGGATCTGAGCCTGAACCCTGCCTTCGGTAACAGTACTATTGCCAACCCGCTGAGCGGCCAGATCCTTGCTTCTGATATAGATGACAACCTGACGCTTCCGAATAATACGTACAGCTCTTGTACTGATTTCAGCAATGCGATCAAATACAAAACGATCGCTATTTATCCTTCGGTAACGGGTAGCTATACCTTCCCGGCTTCAGGTACGGTAGTCAAGCTTTATGCAGGGGATTATGATCCTACGAATAAATGTAATGCGCTGCTGGGTTCCAATTATACTTTTAACGGGGGAGTAGTCAGTGCTAACTTTACGGTCACTTTATGTAAGGACCAGAAATATACTTTACTGCTGTCCACCTTTAGCCCCTCTACTTACCCCTTCAACTATAGCATAAATGTGACCCGCCCCGGCGGAGCTCCTTTTAGTAATGGTATCGCTGATCCTGGCCTCAACTATTTCTATGTGATCGTAAACAATACCGGTAACCTGGTACATAAAATAGTTAGCGATCCAGATATGAGGTCTGTAAGCGACTACCCGGTAGGTACTTATACTGTTTATGGCTTATCTACTTCAAGCACATTGGCCAGCCTCGCGGCTTATGAAAGCGGCTCTTTCTCTGCTTTGCAAATGGCTGCCCTGAACCAGACCGGAGGAATGTGTGCCCAGTTTTCTGCCAATAGCAAATCTGTCATGATCACCACGCCTGTAAAGACGCGCTTACTTGCTTTCGATGCCCGCAAAACGGCAGGCAATACGGCTTTACTGAGCTGGAAAGCTACGGAAGATAATGATGCCGGCCAGTATATCATAGAGCGCAGTGAAGACGGCAGAGCCTTCAGCCCGATTGCCACTACTGCTTTTGAAGCGCTGAACAGGCTGTCTGAAAATAGTTATGAAATGGAAGACCGTCAATTTGGCCTGCTGAACGCGCCACAGGTGTTCTACCGCTTAAAGCTGGCATCTCTGGACGGTACAGAGCAATTGTCTAAAGTGCGTATGCTGATCAACGCGAACAGCAAGAATTTTGAAGTAAATATTCACCCGAATCCTGCAGGCGCGGAAGCGATCACGGTCGACCTGGGTCTTTCTGCCGATGGGGAATATCAATTACAGCTTTTTGATGTTTTAGGCAAAACAATCCTGAACAAGTATTTTGTGAAAACGGGCGCAAACAGCAGTCTTAAGCTGGATATGCAGCAGGAAGCTGCCGGTATTTATTATTTAAAAGTATCTGCTAAGGACCAGGTAAAAACATTTAAAGTCGTAAGAAAATAAACGATCTTCTATGTTGTATAAGCATGGGGCGGATTCAAATTGAATCCGCCCCATGCTTTATTAAATGTTTATTGTAATTATAGTTTTTCCATGATACCATCTACGATACCGTATTTGATGGCTTCCTGTGCATCCATCCAGTAGTCGCGCTCCATATCACGCTTCACTTTTTCAAAATCCTGGCCACAGTTTTCTGCCAGTATTTTTGTACCCAGTTCTTTCGTTTTCTGGATCTGTGTAGCATGAATTTCAAGGTCGGCACTCACCCCGCGGAAATAACCGCCGAGGCTTGGCTGGTGGATCATTACTTCACCGTGAGGGAAGATAAAGCGCCTTCCTTTTTCTCCGGCACTCAACAGGATAGAACCCATACTGGCTGCTAATCCCATACAGATGGTGCTCACCGGGGACTGGATCATCTTCATTACATCATGGATCACCATACCGCTGGTGACTACACCACCGGGACTGTTGATATAAAATTTGATCTCTTCGCCGGGACGATCTGCATCCAATAAAAGTAAACGGTTCACTATGTCTTTTGCCGATTTATCTTCTACCGGTCCCCAGAGGTAAATATTACGGTTCTTAAAGAATAATTCTTCTTGTTTCTTGGCCCACATGCTTCCCGGGATATTGTCCACCTGTGGTTTTTCTTCTTCTTCTTCCTCCGCTTCGTCTTCCATCCTGATATTTAGCTGATGCAATTTATCTATATTCATTGTGCTCAATTTTAAAAAGTTAATTAGGATTTTTTAGCTTTCCTTGCATTCACCAACAATACTTCATCAACGATACCATAAGCCTTAGCTTCTTCTGCCAGCATCCAGAAGTCACGCATACTGTCTTCTGCAATTTTTTCAAAAGGCTGACCGGTATGCTCTGCTATAATGCTATACAAATTCTCTTTTATTCTTTTGATCTCTTTAACGGTTACTTCGATATCCGTAGCCTGGCCACCGATGGCGCTGCTCGGCTGGTGGATCATGATACGGCTGTGGCGCAAAGCGGTCCTTTTGCCATGTGTACCGGCACACATCAATACGGCACCCATACTGGCAGCCATACCGGTACAGATTGTCGCAATGTCCGGGTTGATCACCTGCATGGTGTCATAGATACCCAAACCTGCATACACGCTGCCACCCGGGCTGTTGATATACATCTGGATATCACGGGAACGGTCGGTGCTTTCCAGGAACAATAATTGTGCGGTGACGATATTGGCCACATAATCATTGATCGGCTCGCCCATAAAAATGATCCGGTCCATCATCAGACGGCTGAACACGTCCATGGAAGCGACATTCATAGGACGCTCTTCGATGATATATGGAGTAAGTGCGGTAGGATCTGCGCTGACATAGGCAGCATATTGATCAAAGGTATTACTGCTAATCCCCTGATGTTGTATGGCGTATTTTCTAAACTCTTTTGAATCCATAATAAAATATCTTTAATTAATCTAATCTTTACAAATATCAATCCAAAAAATCGGAATGCCAAATTTGCAGGCATCTTAAACAGGAGACTGCCGATTCTTAATTTTCTTATAATTGTGCTTTGATGCCATCCCATAACCGGATGCGCATTTGCAGGGATTGAATGGCTGCATCGGTAGCTTCTTGCCATTTTTGTTCGTCCTCCGCACAAAGCCTGCTCACCATTTGCATCCCCAGGTCGCTGTGTTCGCCGCCATCTACTTCAATATGTCTTTCCAGGTAGTATTTAAGGATGGATAATTTTTCGGGGTACTCACTGGCCAGTGAGCGGACGATACCGATAAACATATCGGGGATGATGTCTTCGCGGCCAAAGGTAAACACGGAAGCAATGACATGGGTGGGGGCATGGAAAGCGATATCGAAGGTATGGGTTAAAAAGGCTTTAACGGCTTCGTGCAAATCGCTGGCTGCAATATGTTGTTGATAGTTTTCTGCGCTCAGCTTAGCGGAGAAGTCAAGCACAGGAAGGGTATCTACGCCCAACTGTTGCATGGCCTCCAGGTATAATTCAAAGTGGCTGCAACGGTTGCCGGACTCGTCTACATCACTTTCTTCCCCGGTAACGATCTCGTTGATGAGAAAGCGGGTTTCGGCATCGCCCACAGGCTGCCAGGGCAGGCTCACCGAGGTAAGGCGGATCTGCAGAGCTTTTAAGAGGCTCATAAAATCCCAAACTGCGTAGACATGGTTTTGGGTAAACACTTTGAGGTTTTCCATTTCCTTTATACTGCTGTAAAGGGGATGGTCAGCAAGTTGCCGGCGAAAAGGCATTAAGGCCGCTTGTAATTGTTCTATTTTAGACGTGAGCAGTATTTCAGACATACATTCAAATTTTTGACTGCAAAATTAGGCCTTGCGACTATCTGAAAATAGTAATTCTATGCTAAAATTTTTCCGGATTGAAGGGTTTCATGGAACCGGAACAACTGCGGATCTCTGCTTGTTTTTGAAGCGTTACTTCTTTACCTGTGGGTTTGAAAGGGGCATAGGCTGTTTTAAAATAGACGGCCTGCATTTCCCCACCGCCCCATTCTACCAGGGTAAAGCCTTTTCTTTCGGGGGTAAGGATGTCCTGTGCCGGGATATCGAAAGGCGCATTTACTTTTTTGAAATCCATGAATACCCTTATTTCCGTATCGGGCTTAGGGGTGACGGTATTGGTTGAAACCACCTCGTAAGCTGTGCCTGTTCTGAAATGAATAAAATTCCATTCGTTTTTTTGCATCAGCGGTGTCCAGAAGACAATAAAATCATTGTACTCCTGCGGCTTCAAGCCCATTTGTGGCAAATATTTCCGGAAGAAAGTCACCAGGCTGTCTTTATGTACTACAAAGCCACTTGCATAAGTACGGTCTGCCTCACTGAAATTCATGACTCCGTCCCAAAACAAATAATGGTGCTCGCTGCCATCGTGCTTATCGGTCAGGCGACCATCCGGCTGCGCATGCACCTGCCAGCCGTTTTTATAGGGCGGATAGGTAAAATCCAGTTTTCCATTGAAGTGTACTGCCAGGCTAATGGCTGTTGGCTTTTCGGGATATAGATAAATGACGGGTTTATACACCTGTACGCCATCTAATTCGATATTTGTTCTTTCCTCTTCCAACTTTACATTGATGGTATCTTTATCTTTTATCTTAATGGTTTTTGTTTCGAACCCATAATGGCTAAAAATCAAAACCTGTTTATCTGTATCCCTCTCTTTCGGTATATCAATCTGGTAAAAACCATTTTCTTCTGCTGCAACACCGATTATAGTTCCTTTAATCTCAACACTTGTGCCCTCAAGCCATTCGCCTTTACAATCGCTTACAGTTCCTACGATGGTTCTTTGGGCATGGCCAATTTGCCCATATAGCAAAATAAAAAGAAGCATTAAAACTTGCTGTACACTTTTCATGATTGTATAGTTTATCATAATAAAATTTCAATTATAACCATATCTGTAATCTCTGCTTCGACCCAACCTAAATTCTGTAATCAGTTATTTATAAATCTGAATACCATAAAATTCACAATTTACTGGTCCTTCTTCCAGTATTACATTTATTGTATTTTCTTTTCCTATGTTAACAGTTTTTGGCTCCATTCCTAAACAATTAAAAATTAAGACCAGTTTATCAGTATCCAATTCTTTAGGTAGCTCAATCTTATAAAACCCATTTTTATCTACATCCACACCAATCTTCATTTCTTCAATTTCAACAATTGCTCCTATCAGCGGCTCGCCTTCACAATCACTTACGGTTCCTACAATGGTTCTTTGGGCAAAGACCCCATCAAAACAAAACAACCCGCATATCATTAAAATTAAACTCCTGTACATAGCTGTATTTTATACCTCAAGATGCATCCACAGCAATAATGGTTGGAATGCTGTATTAAATTAATCTCGCATACATGATACTTTAAATCCATTTATTTAAGCCGATTACTGTTGTATAGGAGAAATACGGGTGCTTAAATCCTTTGCTCATTCCATGAGTAATATCCACTAAAAAAACTACATTTGCATATTAAATAAGCGTACAAATATGCAGTTTTTAGATTTTGAGAAGCCAATTGAAGACTTAACACAGCAATTGGAAAAAATAAAAGCTTTGGCAGAAAAGAATAATGTGGATATGTCTGCTTCTGTTAAGGAGCTGGAAACAACCATTGCCAATACAAGAAAAGAAATCTATTCTAACCTGACTCCCTGGCAACGTGTTCAACTGAGCCGTCACCCGGAGCGCCCCTATACTTTATATTACATCAACCAGATCTGTGATACTTTCACAGAACTGTTCGGCGACCGTAATGTGGCAGATGATAAAGCAATCGTAGGTGGTTTTGCAGAAATAGATGGTAACTCTGTGATGCTGATCGGGCACCAGAAAGGGATCAATACCAAGCAACGCCAGGTGCGCAACTTCGGTATGGCCAACCCGGAAGGCTACAGGAAGGCTCTGCGCCTGATGAAGCTGGCCGAAAAATTCAATAAACCTATTGTTACCCTGATCGATACTCCGGGTGCATTCCCGGGCCTGGAAGCTGAAGAGCGCGGACAGGGTGAGGCCATTGCACGTAACCTGTTTGAAATGGTGAACCTGAAAGTGCCGGTTATCTGTATCATCATCGGTGAAGGAGCTTCCGGCGGTGCTTTAGGCATCGGTATCGGTGATAAAGTAGCCATGCTGGAAAATACCTGGTACACGGTGATCTCCCCGGAAAACTGCTCTACCATCCTCTGGCATAGCTGGGACTATAAAGTACAGGCTGCCGAGCAATTGCACCTTACTTCTAAAGATATGTCTTCCTTCGGACTGGTAGATGACGTGATCCCTGAGCCGGAAGGCGGGGCGCATAACCAGCCTGAGGCTATGGCCACAACACTAAAGCAGTACATCCTGGATAATATCAAAAAATTATCTTCTTTGAAAGCGGATAAACGGGTAGAGCAGCGCATTGAGAAGTTCTCTAAAATGGGCGTTTACGACGAAATTTAGTCTTCAAAAAAACATATAAAAATATAAAGGCGAATGAGCTTTAACGGAGTTGGTGTGGCCTTGGTCACACCTTTTAACGCAGATAAGCGTATCGATTTCGAAGCATTAAAAAACCTGGTGGATTTCACGATTGAAGGGGGGGTGGATTTTTTAGTGGCTTTAGGAACAACAGCAGAAACCCCTACACTGAGCACAGAAGAAAAGCTGGCAGTGTTGAACTGTATCATCGAGCATAACAATAAACGTAAGCCGGTGGTGTTGGGATTGGGTAGTAACAGTACCCTGGATGTGCTGGACGGGCTTAAGCTGTACCCGATGGAGCAGGTGGATGGTATCTTAAGCGTAGTACCTTATTATAATAAACCTTCACAGGAAGGATTGTTCCAACACTTCAGTGCCATTGCTACGGCTACGGATAAACCGATTATTCTTTATAATGTTCCGGGCAGAACGGTGACCAATATGTTGCCGGAAACAACGATACGCCTGGCTAAAGCGCATAAAAACATCGTGGCCATCAAAGAGGCCAGCGGTAATATGGCGCAATGCATGGAGCTGGTGCAACAGGCCCCTGAAGGCTTCGCTGTACTCTCCGGGGATGATAACCTCATCGTTCCCCAGGTAGCTATAGGCTTTAAGGGCGTGATCTCTGTTGCGGCCAACAGTTTCCCGAGGTATTTCTGCAAAATGGTGCATGATTGCCTTTCCGGTAATTTTGATGCAGGCAGACAATTGCATTATAAATTATTAAAAGGCATCGATCTCTTGTTTGCAGAAGGTAATCCTTGTGGCGTAAAATATGTATTGTACAAGAACGGGATTATCCGCAATGAATTGCGCCTGCCGCTAATCCCTGCTTCTGACAAGCTGGCCGCGGAATTTGATGCTTACTTAGCCCAACTTTAAATTATAAATACAAGCTGCCCGAATGAAGCACTTACCCAATATTCTTACGCTGTGTAACCTGGTTTGCGGTTGCATCGCTATTTCTTTTGTCTTGACAGCGCATCCGCACCTCATCACCACAAACGGTGGTATGGACTATTATCCCATATTAGGTTCTTCCAAATTGGTTTATGGTAGCTACTTCATCTTACTCGCCGCTTTGTTCGACGTATTTGACGGGCTGGCAGCAAGGGCATTGAAAGCAGAAAGCCCTATTGGTAAAGACCTGGACTCGCTGGCTGATGTCGTTTCTTTCGGTGTGGCCCCGGCGATGATCATCTACCAGATGTTGTGGATGGCTTCTATGAGTGAACCTAAAGCGATGGAGGTAAATCCTTTGGTCACCTTCCTGGCTTTTTTACTGCCTTGCTTCGGCGCGCTGAGGCTGGCAAGGTTCAACCAGAACAGTAAAGCTCAATCGCAATACTTCTCGGGGATGCCGATACCGGCGGCAGGGATCTTTGTAGCCCTGTTGCCCCTGGCTATTTTCTCTCAAAGTGGTATTCTTGCAAGCTTCAGGGATCAGTTATCTGCTTTTATACAAAACAAATGGGTCTTAATAGGCTTAGTTGTGGTCTTGTCTGCATTAATGGTGAGCAAGCGCCCGTTTTTAAAATGGAAAGCTCCGGTACCGGGTATCGCCGGCTGGTGGGCACATATCTTAATCCTCGTGGCGGCTGTTGCAGGCTTTATCTTACTGGGCTTTGCCGGGTTTATACTAGCCTTTGCCGTATACATCATCACTTCTATGCTGTACAGATACCCTGCTGTTCAAAAATAATTCTTTCATGAAATTGTACCTGGTACCTACGCCGGTAGGAAATTTGGGGGATATTACGCTGCGTGCTTTAGAAGTGCTGAAGCAGGCAGATGCCATCTTGTGCGAGGATACACGCACCAGCGGAAAGCTGCTGAAGCATTATGAGATTCAAAAGCCGCTGTACAGTTATCACCAGCACAATGAGCATAAGGTGACCGAAACGCTGGTGGCACAATTGCAATCGGGCAAAACCCTGGCTTTAATTACGGATGCAGGCACTCCTGCGGTATCTGATCCCGGATTTTACCTGGTAAGGGCCTGTGTGCAGCATAATATTGAAGTGGAATGCCTGCCCGGGGCTACGGCCTTCGTTCCGGCGTTGGCCGTATCGGGGCTACCTACACAGCGTTTTACCTTTGAAGGTTTCCTGCCCCAGAAAAAGGGCCGCAAAACGATGCTGGAAAAGCTGGCGGAAGAAGAGCGTACGATGGTATTGTATGAGTCTCCGCACAGGCTGGTGAAAAGCCTGGAGGACATGAGCACGATCATGGGCAGCAACCGGCAGGCTGCTGTAAGCCGGGAAATAAGCAAGCTGTTTGCAGAAACAAAAAGAGGCACTTTAACAGAGCTGGCCCAATACTATACGGAACATCCTCCTAAAGGTGAGATCGTGATCGTAGTAGCGGGTAAAGAAGCGGTGAAGAGCAAGAAAAATAAATACAAAACGGAGGAAGAGGACGAAGATTCAGAAGATTAATATTTGTTCAAACTATTATCTAGTCTTACTTTCGCATCTGAAAAATATAAAATCTAAAGAAAAGAATATACGTGATGAAACTGAAATTAATAAGCGCTGCCCTTCTTTCCATAGCTGTTTTAGCGGCTTGTGGCGACAAAGGTAAAAAGTCGGGCACTACCCATACTACCACACAAAGCACTAAAACAAACAGCGAAACGCAAGGCTTAAAACTGGCTTTTGTGAATGCGGACACCCTGAATAAGTATTACCTGTACCTGAAAGACCAGGAAGCTGCTTTCAAAAAGAAGCAGGATGCTTATGAAGGCGAGATGGCCAATAAAGAAAAGGCATTACAAAATGAATTTGCTGCTTTCCAGAAGAAAATTCAGGGCGGCACGATGACGCAGGCCGAGGGTGAAGCGACTCAAAAGCGCCTGGGCCAGCAACAGCAAGCGCTGGAAAAACGCCACCAGACGATCTCTGCAGAGATTGCCAAAGAGCAAATGGCGATCCAGGACGAGTTTCAGAAGAAGCTGGACGAGTTCCTGGCAAAGTTCAACGAGGAAAGACAATATGACTTCATCTTTACTTACCTGAAAAGCGGTGGCCCGATCTTATATGCCAACAAGGCTTATGACATCACCCAGGAGGTACTGGACGCGATGAATGAAGATTATAAAAACGGTGGCAACAAAAAGGAAACTCCTGCTGCAGCCACTGACACGACCAAGAAATAATTATTAAACTACTTTATAAAGCCAGACCTATTATTATTGTCTGGCTTTTTGCTTTTTATGATCCAGAATATCAAACATATTATTTTAGACCTGGGCGGTGTACTGCTGAATATCGATTATCAGCGTACGGAAGCTGCTTTCGTAGAGCTGGGCATGAGCGATTTTGCAGCGCATTATACCCAGGCTGAGCAAAGCGGTCTTTTCTCTGATTTTGAAACCGGGAAGATCGGGGAAGCGCAGTTTCTTGCTGCCCTCAATGCTTATCTGCCGCAGCCGGTGCAGGAGCAGGCCCTCTTTAACGCCTGGAATGCCATGTTGCTGGACTTCCCTTTAAGAAGGCTACAGATCCTGCAGCAATTGCAATTGCATTATGATATTGTCTTGCTGAGCAATACCAATAGTATTCATGAGCGGACCTTCAACCAGCGGTTAAGAGAAGTCTGCGGCTTTAATAGCCTGGCGGTATTTGTCGATAAAGTATTTTACAGCCATCATATAGGTATGCGCAAACCTGATGTGGCGACATTTGAGTATGTACTGGAACAAACGGGCTTCAATCCTGCACACACTTTATTCGTGGACGATAGTCAACAGCACATCGCCGGTGCGCAAAGCGCAGGCATACAAACGATCTGGCTGGAAAAGGGCATGACGATAGAAGAGCATATTTTCCTGAATAAATAAACATCTTCAAGGTATCGTTTCTTATTTGTGTTTTATAGGTATCATACCGCTTTTATAAAAGCTCAGCGCTTTTTGTAAAAGCGGTTCTATTTGCCCTGTGGGCAGGTCTTGGTCTGTATCCAGCAGGAATATTTTCATCCTTGAGCGTTTTTCCTGCAGCAGGCAGGGTTCCTCAAAACGATGGCCCTCAACAAAGCCTATATACGGTTTCCTGTATTTTTTATGGAACCACAGGTAGCAAAACATTTTTCCTTTATAGGAGAAAAAGGGCATCCCGTATTTAAGCCCGGTAGTAATAGCCTCATCCTGTGCCAGTACCAGGGCGCTCACTGCGAGCATACAGGAGCGCACAGGTTCATCTTGTCTTTCATAAAAAGAGGCTAAGTTAGATATCATTATGTCAAAGCTATAAAAATTGGTACAATCATCGGCTCATTATCCTCTTTACCGGGTTCATAGACTTCAAAATCTGAGGTATAGGCCCTGTCCAGGTCCGATTGCCAGATCTCTGTCCATTGCCGGAATACAAAGCCTTCCTCCATTTTTCCTTTAGCTTCAAAACAGGTGTATTTTCCCGGCGCGACCTCTTTGCTGCTCATACCTTCGGGAACAGGTTCCGGGAAGCTTGTTCTGCAGCCGAGCAGGGTAGTGTAGTCCTGGGTATAGTCTCCTGCATAATCTGTATAGACACAATAGATCGCTTCGCTTAGTTTACCGGGTATCTTATCGCTTACTTGTTCTTCAAAGAATCTTTGCCATAAGGCCGGGATATCTTTTGCTGCTGCTCCGCTTATGTTATTGGTCCTTACGGCAATCCCGGTGACATAAAATCCTTCTATCTGTTGCTGTTCCATATTTGCTGTTTTTATAAAGCAAAATTAAGCAGCTAATGGACAGCAGTATGTCAGCAGTAAATTACAGCAGGCCAAATTCCCCCTTTTTTATTGTGGAATTGCTGTTCCCTATTCATCTTTTAATTTATATTGTATCTAATAACCTTAACAAAATATGTTTCATGCAAAAGCTTTTACTCCTTGCTATGCTTTTTTGTTTCTGTGCCTGCTCCTGGCCTGAACTAGATGCCGCCGCGACCGGAACAAGTTTCCCGGTCAACACTTATCTTAAGCAGGACAATATTCCGAGCCAGTTTTTTGAGATCGATACCCGGCACGACACTACTTTAAAGACGAAGGGCGGAGCCCGTATCTTTATCCCGAAAGAGGCTATCGTGGCCAAGGATAAGCGCAACAGCGTTAAGCTGGAACTCAAAGAAGCTTATACGATGGAAGATATTTTAAAGGCGGGCCTGCGTACGAAAAGCGGCGCACAGGTGCTGAGCAGCGGCGGTATGATTTACCTCAATGCTGCTGATGCCACACTCCGTAAAGAGATTAATGTAAGTATTCCTTCGGGGAATGTAAAAGCCGGTATGCAGTTGTATGAAGGGGTGCCAACGGCGGATGGCAGTATCGACTGGCAAAATCCCAAACCGGCGGTTCAAAACAGCTTTACAGATAGTGTGGCCCTGGGGAAATCCATCTTTAATAATAATTGTGCGAGCTGCCATCATCCCGACAAAGACGCTACCGGGCCTTCTTTAGCTTTTGCACCGCAGAGAAGAGATAAAAAATGGCTGAAAAAATTTATTCAGAACAGCGCTGCTGTAATAGCTTCCGGTGATCTGCTGGCCAATTGCATGTATTCGGAATGGAATAAAACGGCCATGACCAGTTTTCCTAACCTAACGGATGCAGAGCTGGAGGCACTCTACACTTTTTTAAATGAAGAAAGCAAGCAGCTGAACCCTGCAGACTATCCCGATTTCCAGAAAAGCCTGGACAGTTGTAAACTTTATTACGAAACAAAAAGAAACCTCGAATTCCAATTAAAAGTTTTAGAAAGCAGCAGTAGTAGTAAGGAAGCGGTGCTGGCACAAAATACTGCAGCCAACCCGGGCAATAATGCCCCGGAAGCTACTGAAGTAGCGGTAACCGTATCTGTGCCGAAATACAACCTGGTGGTACCCAAAAGCGAAACGGCCACCAATTACCAGTTTACCATCAATACTTTTGGCTGGTTTAATGTAGACATTTTGATACAGGGGCTTCCCGGCTTTGTGAGCAGCAGTCTTAAGGTCAGTATCAGCAATAAGCTGGAAGCTATGTATAATGTTTATTTGATCTTGCCGGAGGATATGATCTGTACTAACGGCGGCTTTTTGAAGGGCAGCAAAGAATGGTATGGATTTGCCACTGATGATGGTACAATAGCCTTGCCTCAAAACAGGAAAGCTTATGTACTGGCTTTTTGCGAACAGGAGGAACAGATCTCTTTCGCGATCGATTCCTTCTTCACGGGTATAAACAATGCGATCACACTGAACGCAGCACCCATCACTCCTTCTGCCATGACGACTCGCCTGAATACATTGAACTTTAAAGGCTTTAAAGCCGGAATAAAAGAAAACAAACTGGCTAAAGAGATCAAAAAGCTGAAGGTAGACCTGGGCAATGTATCACAACTGAAGCCCAAACAGGCAAGCTGTAATTGTTATGATTTCGAAAAACCATTGATGCTGGAATCGGACTCTTCCACCTGGCGATAGTGTGATAAGAAAAAATGAAAAGAGGAGGGTGTCTAAAAAGCCAAGATTCTTGTCATATTGAGCTTGTCGATACTTCGACAGGCTCAGTACGGCAAGAATGGAGCATCAAATTTGTCTATATTTCGACAAGCTCAATATGACAAATTTGGGAGACTTTTTAGACACCGCCCTCTTAAATAATTATTTTGAAAATTCTTGCTTTATACTGGTTCCGGTGCTGTAGCAGTACCTAAGGCTTCGCGCGCTTTCTGCTTTTCCAGGATCTCCGGTAAATATGCTTTGAACATATCATTCAGCATTTCCTGGGTAATCGTCATCGCTTTAGGATCCTGGATCAATGCAAACCAGGGCCTGGGTTTGCCGAAAGGATATTCACTGTAGAGCAGTACGGGTGTACCATTGGCGACGACCTGGTCATTTTGCATGATCCACTGTTCTGCCCAGTTGTACAGGAAGAAGGCATCTGAGCGTTGCAGGCGCATACAGCTATGGGAAGCCGGATAGCCGGGTAAAGCATATTGGTGAAAGCCGATGCCCCCGAAGTTGCTTACGTTGAAGTTCCAGTTGAGGATCCAGCTGCTGTTGACTGTACTTACGCTACGTTTGGCTTTCCAGTTACAGTAATATAATTTCGGCGGCGTAGGATTGGCCTTTGTTCCTGTATTGGTCTGTCCCTGGATCACCAGTTTACCGTATTCATAGGCGGCAAATGCCTGGTGCAGGTTGGAGAAGATCAATATCTTCTTCACCGGTTTTAATACTTCCGCGGTCTCCGGGAAAGGCATATATGCATTCAATGGCAGGTCGTATCGGTTAGGGACCAGGATGCTGTCCAGTCTTTTGATGGTAGAAGAGTCCACCCTGTTGATCGCGATCAGGATGTCTAAATGCCTGGCTCCTTCAAAGGAATCTTTCTGGCCCTGCCAGTCTTTCTTTTTGATAAAACTGTAACTGATCTCTGCTGCAGGCTTTTCTGCTATGGTTTCTTTTGCCGGTTTTTGCTCTGCCTTTGCGGTGGTATCTGTCGCCTGCCTGTTATCCTCTGCTTTACGAGCCGGTTCCTGGTCATTGTTACACGCCGAGATCATACATAAACAGCTCAAAGCTATACTCTGAAAAATCAATCTCATCTTGCTATAGTTTTATAATAGTATCAAAGATACCTCTAATTTAAATTTTTGGTTTTTAATCGTTCATAAATATAAATAATAAAAAATAAAAAAATTAAGCCTGATTATTAACAAATGCGCTTTATTTTTAGTGTTAAAATTTTGTCTTATATGAATGCAGGAAAGCGTTATAATCCTTTAGAATTTGGGATCTGGACCAGGAGAACATTTTTGTTTTGCTTCATCATAAGTTCGATACCTGTATTACTTTTCTATTGGTTAAAATGGGGGTTTCTCTCTATTCCCTGGCAACCTATCGCGGTCTTGGGCACAGCAGTTGCCTTTATCGTAGGATTCAAAAACAATGCCAGCTACAACCGGCTCTGGGAGGCCCGCCAGATCTATGGCGGCATTATCAATGACAGCAGGAGCTTTGCTGTAAAGGCCAGGGATTTCCTGCAGGAGCATGAGACCAATGCGGTGGTCAACAAAATATTCGACCGGCACTTTGCCTGGCTTACTTTTTTACGGTATCAGCTCCGGGAACCGAGAGTATGGGAGACACTCAGCGGAAAGCAGGCCCGGGAATATATGGAAGGTCATTACAAGGTACCGGAATGGACGGAAGAGCTTAAGGATGCGGTTACGCCATTTCTAAGTAAAGAAGAATTTGATCGGCTGATGGCTAAGAAAAACAGGGCTTCTCAGGCCTTAGCCCTTCAATCGGCCCATATCAATGAGCTGTATAGAGATGGTGCGATCACTGATCTGCAACAATTGCAATTGCAACAAAGTATTACCAGCTTTTACGATCAGCAGGGTAAAGCGGAGCGCATCAAAAACTTTCCTTATCCACGACACTTTTCTTCCATCACTACCTACCTGCTTCATATTTTCGTGTACCTTTTACCTTTCGGCTTGCTCAAGGAGGGCGCTGCAATAGGGTTAGGGACTGCACTGGAAGGATATTCTGTTTTCCTGCTCATCCCTTTGACCACTTTAATTTGCTGGGTATTCATCACGCTAGATGATGTAGGCGAAAATTCTTTGAACCCTTTTGAAGGCGGTGCTAATGATGTACCCATCACGCAGATCAGTAAAATGATAGAAACGGATATGAAGGAAATGCTGGACCGTAAAGACCTGCCGGAACCGGTAGTTCCGGTCAACAACATCCTGATGTGATCGGTTTATTTCTTTTCATTACATCCCTATCATACTCATCGGCATACTGATCCCGAGTCTGAAGCCATTGCGCCACTCATTGCTCAGGGAGCCTTTCCCTAAATAGTAGTCCACCCGGAATACTTTGAAAAATTTAAACCCGATATTCTCCAGGCCTATACCATATTCACCATAGTACATCTGCTGGTTGGTGTAAAACCCGTTGCCGGAAAGTACCAGGTGCCAGTTCAGTTTTTTGAATCCCGGGATCTTATTGGTCAGGAAGCCATTCAGGTGCCACTCTGCATTTAACTGACCATAAAGGCTGGGAATATGACTGTAGGAAAAGTAAGGTGCTGTCTGGAAGCTTCTCAGGTAGGGGCTTGCTATTGATACTTCATTGCTGAATAAATGGAACATATCCGGGTTGCCCACATAATTTTTATTTAAGAATCCTCCTCCCGTCAAGCGGTAGCGGAAGATGCCCTGTAGCTTGAGCGACAGGTCGTCGGAGATCCCGGCTTGCCAACGGTCAAAATCTGATTTACTATCGAAAATACCCTTGATACCTTTAATATAGTTCAACTCAAAAACCGGTGCTGTGCTGGCCATGCCGGATTTATATTTTGGATACTGCACAAATTTCCAGCCGGGCTGGTATTGCAGCCCCAGGTTAAGGATAAAGGCTTTGTGGTTTTCAAACTCCGGTAGCTCATCCGGGTTATTGACCGTATAGCGCTCTTTGGTTTTTTTACTGAAGCTAAAAGTGCTGTTATTCTCCATACGCTGCCGGTCTTCAAAATTTGCATTAAAGTTCCAGGAAAAACCATTCCCGAGATTATTATTAATGCCTAGCTGTACTCTGGTGGCCTGGTAGAGCTTCATAAAATTGTAGCCGGCAAACAGAGTGGTATAGGTATTCAATAAAGGTATGATCGGATCGGGTGTATTGATCTGGAAAACATCTCTGCCTGCCATACCCCATAGGCTATAAGAACGGCCTCTGAAGCCGGAGTCTACATTCAGGTAGTTCCAGTGCAGTGTCGACTGGAATTGCTTGTTGGCAAATCCATAATGGTTTTTCCACACAATATTCAAACTGTCTCCACCTCCCAGGCCATGCTTCCAATAAGGATTCAGGCCTACGACCAGGCCTTCCACGGTATTAAATCCTAAGGAATTGATGAGGCTTTCTGTACCTACCTGGTTATTTCTCTTTTTATAATAAGCGCCGGAGACCAGGAAGCTGCCCGGGTCAACGTGTAGTTGAGTTGCATTATATAAAGAATCTGTTTTCCTTACGGTCTCTGTATAGGTGCTGTCTTTAAATGCATAATCTTTGACCTCTTCTTTGGTAAGGGAAAAAGGCCTGTTCTCTTCCCAATATGTGTTTGTCGTGGATAAGGCACTGCTGTCATATACGGTGATGAGTTTGGTTTTAAAGATCTGCTCATCTATAGGTTCATTGACCTTTGCGTGGGTATAATTGGTGAGGAAGTCGCCAGCTATACCAAAACCAAAGATCTTGATCACCGGGTACAGGACCTGTTGCTGGATCACCCAATTCCCATCTGCACTTTTACGGTATTGCTGCCTCAGGATCATCGTATCCACATTTTCTATCTGCGCGCGCTTGTCCAGTATGAGTTCCAGCTGCTTGAAGGTCCAGTCTTCGTCCACCACATAGAGCGTGCCCCGGAAAGTAGGCTCTAGTCCGCGCCTGGGCCAGAATTCTATTTTATTGATCATTTGCCCGTCTTCCTCGTAAGAACCCTGGAAGGCAAATTTGTAATATTGAAAAGCATTGGTATGAGCCGGGGAGATAAAGCCTCTGGGGTTGATCCCGCTCATCAGGTTTACATTATTTTCATAGACATCAATGATACTGGGCATGGTAGCAAAGCCCAGGCCTTTGGGATCACCACTGGTCTTTACGGCATTCACTTTATTGAATTCCTTATCGGGGGCTTTGTAATAGTATTTGGTGAATTGTTCTAAAAAGTAGATAATGCCATTATTGCTCGAATCCAGGTTTAAGGTTTTTTGCATTTCCTTCATGCCTTCTTCATCGATCTCCCTGCCGAATATTTTATTCGGAATGTCTTTCAGGTAGAGTTTTCCTTTTAAGTAAATATCCGTTTCAAAGGTTTTCAGTTTTTTGGCATTCTTTCCTTTATTCGCGATCACATTTCTCATGATGCGGTAGGCAGGGTCTTCTGCATTTGCTTTCACCACAACGCCTGTCAGTGATTCATGCTCCAGGGCCAGGACAAAATCCAGTTGCTGTTCTTTACCGCTGATGCTTACATTCTTTCTCACTGTTTTGTAGCCCATGACCTCTACCACTACAGTAGCATTGCCTTCGGGCACATCTAAATAATAGACTCCGTCTTCTCCTGCCGAAGTACCCAGGTTGGTCCCTTTGACCGAGATCACGGCATAGGATATGGTATAGCCCTCTTCATCTTTTATCACACCGCTTAAACGGGTAGCATAGAGCAAATCGACAGAGAACAATACGAAGACAAACAGCAAAGCAGTCTTTGCTAACAGGGATACGGACATAATGATGGTTAAGGGTTATATCGAAATTAACTAAAGATTATTGTTTAAAAAGTAAAAACTTCCAAAGGTAATGCTCAATGCAACATATTGTTATAGTGATAAATGCAATAAATATTAAAAGGTTGCTTTAGGGAATAAAGAAATTGATTGTACTTTTGCCCCGAACTTTTCATACAACCGTAAAGCAACCTTTATGCAAGATTTCACTCCATTACTTTCTATCAGCCCTGTCGATGGCAGATACCGTAATCAAGTCACAGAATTAGCTCCTTATTTTTCGGAATTCGGATTGATCAAGTACCGCGTTAAAGTAGAGATAGAATACTTTATTCTTCTGGCTGAAAAAAATATTTTCAAATTACCTAAAAGCCTTACCGCAGCCAAGCTGAGAGCGATCTATGAGGAGATGACGGAAGAGGATGCTCAAAAGGTAAAAGAGACCGAGAAAGTAACGAATCATGATGTAAAGGCGGTTGAATACTTCATTAAGGAGCAATTAAAAGCACTGGATGCAGAAGCGATTGCAGAATGGGTACACTTCGGATTGACTTCCCAGGATATCAACAATACGGCCATTCCGCTGTTGTGGAAAGATGCGGTAGAGTCTGTTTATATGCCTTACCTGCTTAATGTCATTTCTACGTTGAAAAAAATGGCTAAGGATTGGAAGAAAATCCCCATGCTGGCGAAAACACATGGTCAGCCTGCCTCCCCTACGACTTTAGGTAAAGAGATCATGGTGTTTGTTGAAAGGTTGCAAAACCAGGTAGACCTCTTCGGCTACGTGCCTTATGCGGCTAAATTTGGCGGTGCTACCGGTAACTTTAATGCCCACCATGTAGCCTTCCCTAAAAAAGACTGGGTGGAGTTTGGTAATGAATTTGTGAATGAGCGCCTGGGCCTGCAAAGGATGCAGTACACAACACAGATCGAGCATTATGATAACCTGGCAGCACATTTCGATACTTTAAAGCGTATCAATACCATCTTAACGGATCTGTGCCGGGATATCTGGACCTATGTGTCGATGGAATATTTTAAGCAAAAAACAAAAGCAGGTGAAATAGGTTCTTCTGCTATGCCACATAAAGTGAACCCGATCGATTTTGAAAATGCAGAGGGTAACCTGGGCATTGCCAATTCTCTTTATGAGCACTTAAGCATGAAATTACCGGTGAGCCGCCTGCAGCGCGATCTTACGGATTCTACTGTATTAAGGAATATAGGCGTACCTATGGCACATTCTTTGATTTCACTAAGATCCATCGAAAAAGGTTTAGGTAAACTGTTGCTGAATGAATCTAAGCTGCATGATGACCTGGAAAATAACTGGGCGGTAGTAGCAGAGGCAATACAAACGATTTTAAGACGTGCCGGTTATCCGCAACCTTACGAGGCTTTAAAGGCATTAACCAGGGGAAAAGAGGGGATTACACAAAAAACCATGCATGCCTTTATTGAAAAGCTGGACGTAAATGAAAAAGTAAAAGCAGAACTTAAGAAAGTAACGCCGCATAATTACGTAGGCGTTAATTTCAAGTTTTAAAAATAAAGGGTGAATTTTAAGGATTTCTGGAAAAAATATTTGCTGGAATCAAATCGTTTATTATCTTTGCAATCCCAAACGGGGAAAAGAAGTTCTTAAAATACACATGCAGAAGTAGCTCAGCTGGTAGAGCACAACCTTGCCAAGGTTGGGGTCGCGCGTTCGAATCGCGTCTTCTGCTCCATATCCTCTTTCAGGATAGCATTTAAACTTGTTTTTTAAAGCAGGCTTAAAGCCCTGGTGGTGAAATTGGTAGACACGCAGGACTTAAAATCCTGTGGGCAGCAATGTCCGTGCCGGTTCAAGTCCGGCCTGGGGCACAACAAAATCAAGGGTTTCAACATATTTGTTGAGACCCTTTTTTTATGCCATAAATTTCCCGAAACACATCCGAAACACACTTTATTCTGAAAGCCTTTAAAACGGGCTAATTTTTTATTTATTTACAATAACATTACATTAACATAATAAGTCCAAAGGAGCGCAATGAATCGTAATATATATTATAATAAACTTTACAAGATATATTATGATTGAACTGACAATTTTATTATTAGCGTGTTGGGGCCTCCTATTTGAGATTAATATCCTATTAGGCAGGAGAACCGCTAAATAATAACCTGCTATCGTTAATACCGATGGCAGCTGGGCTAGGGTACTGTAAATCATTGCACCCGACTAATACCGTCACTTTAAAGTGACGGTATTTTCTTTTTAATGCAGTTCGGCGGATTCCTCAAAATTGAGGTGTCCAATTATTTTTGACCTGATATATGTAAAGCATAGGGAAGCTTTAATTTTTATCAAGAAAATGTTTTAAAAAAAATCAATAAAAAGTTTTCTATTTGATAACTTTTTGTATCTTTGCTTTAGTTCTTTGAAACACTAAACCGGTAGCCGCCGGAATAACAAACGGCACAAAAGTTATGGATGAATTGATCCAAAAGCTGCAATGTATTGCATGCGAAAATCCTAGTGGATTTACAGTAACTCTCCCAAATCTTGAACCAGTTAAATCAGGATGGATTGTGGCACTTAAAGAAACTCAAAATTGCTTTAATGTGTTCGGGTTGCGAAAAGCGTTGGAAGTCGCACAAAAAACTTCAAAAATTATAGGTGGTTGGCTTGAAGATGACAAATTTTATTGGGATGCTTCAATGGTTTACAAAAACCGGGAAGATGCAATAAAAGCCGGAATTGAAAATGAACAAATAGCAATTTTCAACATCGAAACAGCCGAACTACTTTATCTCTAAAACATCAAAGGGCGGGTAACGCCGCCCTTCTTAAAAGAACAAAATCATGAATATTGAACAAATTACCACCGTTGATCAGGTGCGCGAATTCTTAGCACACTGTATTGAAGTACTCGGGGCCGGCTTCCATCCGGATACTGATTTTTACGATTACTATAATTTCAAAAAGGATAAGGAGGTTTTTGATCCTGAAACAGCAGAAAAGCACAATGAATTGATGGAGCAGGCTTTTACAGTATGTGACGACAATGAAATTGACATTTACCAAATTGGCATAAACTTAATTTACTATACCCTATAAACTCAAACACTATGTTATTAAAAGAATTCGCAGAACTGGCCTACAGAGCCCACACCGGCACATCATTTTCACCGGAAAAAAGAGCAAATCAATATATCACCGATTATACCGCCGATCTTGAAAAGCATTTGACAATGCTGGACAACCTGGGCCAAAAATACGGCGTTTCTACCGCCGAAATTGAATCAATAAAGGAAAGGTTCATTGAACGTTACAAACGGCATTTTTCGGCCTGGTTGGGTGCCAAATCGAACTGTATTAGCGTAATGATTGCCGGTCCTTCAAAGTTTCCGGTAAGGCGGGCAGAAAAAGCCAACAATGCAGAGCGTGCAAAGTCTGATTTTTTCCACGAATGGCCCGGCCGGTTTTTAAAAGCCGTTGAAAGGGGATTTAAACCAAAGGTTACTGTCTTGTCTGAACTGGAAGCCGCCCGAAAGAATTTAAGTGACAGGGAGCATCTGCAGGACTTAATGAAAAAGGCCAATGCCATAATCAGAAAGGCCAAAGGGAACGATTGCACCGCCCAGCTGATTGAAGCCGGAATTAAGCAGGCCCTGGCCGTTGAATTGCAGAATGGAGAAGGCAAATGGTATGGAACCGGTTTTGCTCCTTTCGAGTTGACCAACAACAATGCAGAAATTAAACGGCTAAGAACCCGGGTCACGCAATTGGAGATGAAAGAATCCATGCAGGCTGAAGAAAACAAAGAATACACAATTAACGGGGTTCGCATGGTGTACAATTACCAAATCGACAGGATCCAGCTGATCTTTGAGGGTAAACCGGCAAAGGAGATCAGAGAAACATTAGGCAAGCACGCTTTCAGATGGTCACCTAAAGAGGTCGCATGGCAGCGGAAGATCACCAAAAATGCAGAGGATGCCGCGAAACGAATACTTTTCGACCTCAGCTAATAACATTAATTTTGGGTGTTCAATCACACTGGGCACCCAAATATTTAAAATTTTCAAATAACCACAATGAGAACAATAAAAAATATCCATCTGTTAATGGTCTATTTAGAAACTGAACAAATAGACGCTTTGGATGCTGGTGGGTTGCAATATAAAAGACATTCCGGCATTGAATTTAAAATCACGGAGGTTCAAGACAACTCAATTACCATAAAAACAGTACAAAAAAAGCACCTATCTGAAAATTACCTTTCTCAAAAGGAGTTAGCAGATCGGACAAAGTCATTATTTGGTAGATTCCTTCCAAATAGTACAATACACGTTCATGCCACCCCTTATGAAGAACATCATATCAGTAAAATAGACCGCAATTGGGTAAATAAGCAGATGATGGAATTAGGAATCAAGGCAAAGGAGATAGAGCGAGAAACAGGTATTATAAAGACAAGTTTGTCCGCCTGGCTATCTGATACCACGGCCAAACCAATGAGCCAAATAACAAAGGCATTCTTTTATTATTACTTCCTGTCAAAAAGATAACTTTTATATATTTGGTTTATGGCAGTAAGGAAACTAAACAAAGAAACTTATTACAAAGAATACAATATTTTGCGTGTTTCAAACTTAAATGAGTTTTTTGAACTATATCAATATAATAATCAATATTACTCACCGCCTTTCGCCTTGCTTTCAAAACTTGAACAAGCGGTAATGCTTGAAGATGATCCGCCAACAGAAGTAAATTGTCAATTTGAAGACTGCGGACGTGCAACATTTCTCCTGCGAGGGATTGAAATAATTAACGAAATGAGAATTGCAACGTACTATTTTATTGGCTTCAACAAATAATTTTATTGATCTAAAAAGGGTGCCCTGAATCAAGGCACCCTTAAAATTTATTGGAATTTAGACAGCTGAAATTTCAGCCCTCCTAAACTTTAAACCATTGGGAACGCATTTCCTTTGCGATTGCTGCCGTCATTAAGGGCGGAACTGACATACCACACACATACCGGACACTTGCGCCGCAATAATCAAAATCATTCGGGAATGTGCTCATCCTGGAATACTCCTGATCACTCACATTCCTTTGCTCCTGGTAGTAAACAGAATGGCCGCTACTGGTCAGTGTACAGTGTACCCAATCATCATAAACAATGGATGCACTAAAAAATGATGACTTTGAATTGTCGCCTATATACCTGCAGTTTGCCATCTTGAAACTCTGATCACCATATTGGACGTATGGCCACCTGGCAGCAAGTGACGGGATCAGCGGCTTTACTTCGGGGCGCTGTTCTGCGATTTCCCCAAAGGTCACCGGCTTGTAATCATAATTCAATTTAAGATCCTGCCAGCCCAATGAGCGTTGCCGGGCGATGAAAAACACTCGTTCCCGGGCCTGGGGCACACCCATGGTCGCGGCATTCAATGAGAATATTTGCACATCATACCCGATCCCAGCCAGGCGCTCATAAATCCCAATTGCATACTTCAGGGCATTGCCAGCGATCAGGCCGGGAACATTTTCCAGAATGACCGTTTTAGGCTTCAGCTTTTCGACTGTATCACAATACACATATACCAGGTCATCCAGCACTTGGGCCGATTGCCCTTCCCGGAAGTACTTTAGTTTGCCCCAGCTCTGCTCCCGGCTTCCGGCCATACTGAAAGTGGTGCAGGGCGGTGATCCGTCCAGGATATCCAGATCATAAAGTTCTTCAGGTAGATCCTTGCGTTTATTGAATTCCCGGATATCTTCAATATAGAAATATTTTGGATCGTGGTTTGCCTTATAGGTATAGGCAATTTTGGGATCAATTTCAATGCCGCCTAAATGATTATACCCGGCCAGCTTATAGCCCATTGTTGAGCCTCCGGCACACACGAATGCACCAAATACATTAAGATTTACGCTCGTTGGATAATCTGCTTTGCTCCAATTCCAGTTTAATTTTTCTCTGTTCATACTTTTTCCTTAATTGTTCAATATAAATTTCTTTGTTGACAAACTTCTTTTGTGCTTTCCTTTGGATATCGTTCCTCATAAAATAGATTTTATTGTTACATTTGCAGCCTACCACAATTAAAAAGTGCATACACACTGTAAAAAGAGCTTGGCTCCTTTCTTAGTGTGTATGCACTTTAATTATTTGCCCGATGTGGTAGTTGGGCGATAAAGTTAGGAGCTACCTAACTTCTATTATTACGGCACCTCTAAGGCCCGGTTCATCCAGCCGCGGAGAAATTTCTGCTGGCTTGTGTTACGATTTGCGATGCGCAAGTAATATCTCGCGTTCTCGATCATCAGCCGGGCATGAAGTAAACGAGCGGCCAGCGTATCAGAAGTGACCTGCATGCTATCAATTTTCCGGTTCAAGATCTGATTTGTGATGATCATTTCATCTATATTATGTTTGTAGGAATAATAAATACTATCCTTGATCTTTTCTATGCTGTCAGCCGGCACAGGTAAATAAGCGGTTTTGAGCTCAATTTGTGGTGGTTTATCCAGCACTTCCGGGCATGGTTTAGTATTTACGCACGATGTACAGGCCAATAGACCAAATGCCAGGGCTAAGATTTTGATGTTTCTCATTGTTCAAGTTATTTCTAAGGTTAAGCAATTAACTCCATGCTGTTAGGATGCACAAGGTGAACACCATCTTCATTTTCGATACAGACCACATATCCATTTTCATTCGCATCACCGGCTAATTCCAGTGAGCTTCGATCGCGAAAGGTCATTTTACCAGTTACAATTTTACTGTTGTCATGCCAGCATTTCCCCTGAAATGTGAGCTCGTTTAATTTTCTCATGATATTTATTTAATTAAGTGTTTTGCTGGATTGTTAATTGCCTCGATCAGTTGCGGGGTGATCTTACCGGTTTCCGGAAGGCCTAAAACCTTTTGGATCTGCTGAATGGATTTAGGCTGGCCGCTGGTCACTGCGAAATCGTATAGTTTAAATGCGGTTTCCTGGTCGTCGATTGCATCACCCGATATTTTATCCCAAAAGTTTCGCTTGTAGAACATATTCACCTGGCTTTCCAGCTCTGCATTTTTGATCTTTGCGTTGTGCGCCAGGGGCTTCATGCTGTCTACAATAGCCCAACCGGACCATTTAGGCCAGAAGTTCCGCGCGATCCCTTTATATGTTTCTCCGCCACGGTCCGCGGCCACGTTTGCATAACCGCCCTCATTTACTGCAGTTCGTTTATGTGCTGCTAAAAATTCTGCCATTCTATTCTATTCTATTTTGATTTGATTTTATTGATTATTCGTCTCACCCATTCAACCGTTTTGCCGATCAATGAGAAATGCCAAATTAAAGCCACGGCAATGAGCGCCGATGCGATGATAATGGCAATCGTCAACCAGGTCGGTCGGGTAGATTTACTACCCTCATTGATTTGTTCTGCTTTCAATTCTGATCGTTCAGAATCATTGATGTGGCTGGAATCGGATTTTGACCCCTGAGCAACCTCCTTAAGGTCCTCCGCAGTGATCACCTTTTCTTCCTTCAGTGATTTATCCGCGGTGCTTTTTGTGGCTTCCGAGCTTTTGGTGATGCGTATTTCTTCAGCCGGTACATCCACAGTTTTATCTTTCGTCTGGATCTCAACGCGCATCTGTCCGGCCTGGTAGTAAGCCGTGGCCCGGACATCATCGTTATCCATATCAAAATAGATAAGCTTCCCGTCCTTAATGCCGCTGGTGTCCAGCATCCAGTTACCTGGTATGCTGGTCTTGTATGTTTTGCCGGTAACGGTAACGGGGTTGGGCACCGTCTTCTTTTCAATCGTTAAATTTTCAGCCCGGCGCTCCGCGGACATCTTATCCATCCGGCTTACTGTTTCGGCTAATGTGTTCCGGACCAGGGAAAGCGTTCGCATGCTATCACTCATACTAACGCGCAAGCTATCCCGGTCCTTGATCAACTTTGCATTGATTTTAATCTGCTCTTTATAGATTTTACGGACTTTACAGCCGCTTTGAGGCATTACGCACAATGCCAGGAAGATGAGAATTAAAATTTTAGTTTTCATAACTATCAGTATTTTGTTGCTCCGGCGTGACTTCAACGGTTTTCTTTCCCGGCGCCACGCCAAAACGGTGAATTACTTCATATAAGTTCTTTTCGTTTTGACATTTTGACAATTCTGCTCTAACTTCTTTAAGGTCTCGCTTTGCGTCCTCTTCTCCCTTTTGTGCTTGCGTTAAAAGCTCAGACTGCCCTTTGGTATAAGCCCCGAAAAGGAATACAACTACAGCCGTTAAAATGCCTATGATCCACTGCACCAGGCTTCTGTTACTTAAATTTTTCGGCGGCTCCACGTTCTATCGTTTTAAATTGTCCTCAGTAATTTTTACAGCCTTTTCAACATGGTCCTTATCGATCAGGTTTAATAGTTTCACAAGGTATATTCCGGCAGTACTAAGCTTGCCAACTTCTTTATTTTTACCCAGCACATACGATACGGTATGACCAAAGTTTCCAAATGGGAAATGGTCATCCCGGTATTTATTCGCAATCATTGTAAGTCCCCAAAGTGATCTAAATTCAACGTTTGCAAATTTGTCTATGCTTTTCGCAGAACTTAGAAAGTATCCACTAAAACGCTTTGATATTGCACCGGAACCGGTACAGATAACCACACCCACATTTACCACCGAAAGCGGCAAGAAAAGCATGAATGCAACAATAAAAAGGGCCATATTCTTAAACATTCAAGTCTATATTTTGAGTTTTCAAATACTTTGATATAAAAGCTGTTTTGTAGGCATCTATCCGGAGTTTACGTTCAGATAGCCGGCCGCCTATGTATTGAGCCAGTTCTAAATCAGTACCGGCCAGGGCGGCTAATTGGGTCATCAACTTACCTTCAATCGACAGATTGAATGCTGCGTAAAGGAATTCTGATTCCTTTCCCATTAGCTCGATGATCTCTAGCAGCTGTGTTACTGTTAAATTCACTGATAATGGATCATTAATGCTTTGAATACCTTCACTGGCCTTATTAATCGTATTGATAAACACAATAGTTTGTCCAGTTTGGTTCTTCTCGATCAGTGTCTGCCCAATAAAAAAAAGGTCATACGCCGGCAGCTGTATTGTGATAACCTCCATCGGTAAATTCCTTTCCATTATAATCTATATTTTAAGTGTACGTGGACGGTATATGGCATTGTATTTGGCGGATTAATTTGTACATGAACCTTATCAACTGTATTCTTGTAAACTGTCACAGTCGAATAATTACGATTGCTTCCCTCAAAGCCGATAACCGGCACTGAATGTTGTGTAGTAAATGAGCTGATCACTGGGAGCGACAAAGTGAAAATGTTAGGAACATTCAACGTCAAATTGCTAACTTCTACCGTAATAGCCAGGTCAACAAAATCACCTACCCGCGTATAAAAGGAATTCTTTACTACTACTGAGGGACTTTCTGCAACTATGATTAATACTGGCGTGTATGTTTCGGCGATTATTGTATTGAGCAAAGTAACCTTTGATGCACTCAAATACATTTCTGTCCATACCTTATTCCAACCATTGTAAGCATATTGTCCTGAAGCTCCTGCATATAAATTGCCCTGATGGTCAAAATATATATGAGATCTCGAGGATGCTCCTGAGTTTGTATGATCGCCTGAAATCAACGTGCCGGCCGCTGCCATATCAGTATGATACCCACCTCCAAATATTGAAGAAACTGGTTGTAAATACATATACGGAAAAACAACAAGAGCAGCCTTATTTATTCCATCAGGAGCTAAGCCTAAATCAGTGAAATTTGTAGATGTATAGTTAGGCATTGTCCAATACATTGTCCAGGATAAATCTGGGCTCAACCCTGTTACTTTTCGCCATTCTCCGAATGTATTATTCGTATTAACCTTCAATTTTAATCCGTTGTCATAGTAGTACAGATCTCCGTAATTAATTGTTGCCGGGGTTGTTAGGTTAATTCCAATCTTCCTGACATTTACCAGGTCCTTATTGTTCAAGTCAATATCAGCATTTGCATTTGTGTAGGTTACAAATCGCTGATCAGATTCTGTTTTTGTAAAATATGCAGTTAAATCGGTTTCGGTTAAAGAAATCCATTCCGTGTTGTCTTTATCCCTGATATAAATAGTCATCTTATTATCCGGCAAGGCAACAAAATAAAGACCATCAACATCAAAGCCAGGTGTTGCGGGATGGGGAAGTAAAAAAACAGTATATGGTGTGAATTTTCTCATTACTCATTAAAGTATAGTGCATTTTCACCACTCTCGATCACCCCAATTGGTTGCCTGGGATATTTGACTTTGTATCGTTGTCTGAATATTATTTACAACCTGGTTAATCTGGGTTTGAAAGTTGTTTGAAATAGCCCTGGTTACTCGGCCCATATTCAACCCTTCAAGCAGACGGATATCAATCCCCCTGAAGGTTCGTTGTATCTGCCTTTTATTTACGAACTGTTCACTTACCGTTATTTTGTATTCATACGGTCGCAGGATGCTGCGGGTAAATCCAATAACCTGAGATCTGCCATTAATTCTCAAATCCTGATCCACAACATTTAGCAAATATCCTGTCTGGAAATAATGAATAATTTGACCGGGCACAGTCTCCTTTGATTTGAGATAATTGCCGTCAATCTCTAGTTCCCATTGCAAGGCTGGCACCGATTGTATAGACAGTTGCTCAATTGCTTTATTATAAAGCTCATTTTCTGCCTGGGTAACATAGCTTTGAGGCATCTTTATATCAATGATCACATACTCATCACCTACGGCCATTCTAAAAGCATTGTTGTCTACCGATGGGAAAACAAATCCGCGATCATCTGTATATGGATTGATTATAAATTTCTTCTGGGTGTGATCATATACCGGTGCATCAAAAGTGTATCCGGCTAAAGCACCAGATTTGAAATTTATCTTTGGATTAAGGCCTGGTAAAAGTTGTTGGTTAATATCAAACGGCATTGTATTATCAAAGAATACAAGCCGGTCCTGATCAATTTGCGTGATTGTTCCGGTTCGGCGCGGATATACTTCATCAAAATTAATTGCACCCTCAGCCACCCCATAATCAGCCACCGCCCCAGCATCTGTAATATAGGCCTGCCCCTCTGAATAAATTACATTTATTGGCATCTTCAACCGGATGGCGCCGCCCCGGTAATCCCCCGGAATGTTGGTAGTACCGCCAAAGGCGTAAAGCCTGGTAACAATGTTCTTAGCACTCACATTTGTTCTACCGAGGTTATACAACCCCCGGTGCCTGCCATATTCAAAAGTATCCGGCAGCACTGTATCTATGTTTTTTACATTCAAACGGTAGGAATTGCCAACAACCTCAATTTGAAAATGCGTTATGTACTGGTCACAAAGATTTTGTAAGGCTTCCAGGCAATTGTTATTCGTGAAATCAATCAGCAGGTGCTCAGTGTTTTGCTTTACATCACCTATTAGCCATTTACCGGCACCATATACACGGTTAAGATTTCTTACTACAAGCTTTACATAGTCCTCAAGATCTGCCATCAAAGAGAAATTTGCGCCAGTCGAAAATCCAGAATCATCAATGTCTAACATTTGGACCTTTATCAAATCATATTGAACGCCCTCAAATGTTACATTATATTCAAACTCCCGATCATTATTTTTCCTTTCTTTAGGAAGAAGATTAATTGTATAGTGTTCACCAAATACAGTGATCCGATCGCCAATGTCAAACCGCAATGGCTCCGGTGACCGGACAGCGATATTTACCTGGTCCTGTCCTAAAAAGTTCTTAACCTGTTCGGCTGAATCTACCCGGTTATATAGGTTCAATTTATCCCCGTTTCTCTTGTATATTACAAGCTGCTCCATAATAGTATCCCGGTGTGTGAAAATGCGTTGATGTCTTCGAGCACACCCGCGCAAATGATTTGATATATTTTTTCCTCCTGGTAAGTGTGTGACAGCAACTGTTGCCCCAGGACATTTTCCGTAACCGTTCCATCACCCCAATAGATATTGAAAGGAGTTTTGCTATCTATATTTATTTGAAGGGTATTCTGGGTATTATTTTTTACAAAACGCAGCACACGCTTCACCGGTAGGTATTCAATAAGCTTTAGTGAAAATTTACCATAGAATTTACCCGCACGCCATTTCTTGTCTATATTGCTGGCTTCTTCCATATAAACCTCGTAAACCAACGGGCGGCGGTTGTCAATCTCAACTTTTAGCCGGTGGGTGCCTTTGCCCTTGAAGTAAGCAAGAAACTCATTCATCTGCATGGTAAAATCCATAAATCCATCACTTTCAAAAAAGCAATCCAGGGTTATTTCCCGGGGCATGAAACGGGGCCGTTCAAGGTCAACAATTACACCATGCTCACCGGCCCAATCAACCTTAACTGGATCCTTAATCCTAAGACTGTCAATAAGGCCGTGCGATTCCTCAACAAATACCTTAAAATCAAGGAATTTATGGTCATCTATCCAGTACATTACATTAGCTTCCGGCACATCAATTTGTCTGATTTCTTCATCTGTCAAAGCCCTATCGTAAATCAACACTGAATCAATATCAGCTGTAGTGAATCCTGTAGCCACCGCCGTGCTAAAGGTCATTGGTAATGTATAAGTAAAGCCATTATCAACCTCTGGGATTAACTGCTTAATTGCCCAGGCGGTTAAATCAGTTGCTCCAAAGGGTACTGTTGCAACCTGGACAGCGTTCTTGTATATTTTTGCTCCGGTTGGCGTCTTAACGAATACCCAATGCACCCAGGTATCCAAATCAGGCACATCGTACTGATAGTCTATAAAGCTGATCGCATTCATCTCAAATTCAAATGTTACTCCCAGGGGGGCAGCATAACCGGGGAACTGCCGATTCCTTACAAACACGGAAACGGTAAAATCCTGCTCCAATTCAATCAGTGTATTTCGGGTTTTTGCGATACCGGTAAGACCTGTCCTGAGTGCCTTTCCGTCATGGCCGGGTACAAATGTGCTATTTCTAACCTTTGCGTGTGTGCCTTGCGGCCCGAAATCGTAAGCAATGGGTGAATTTGCCACCTCATCCATTGGTATATCAAGTATAATATTGTTGGTTACCGGCATCTTTCATTTTTTACTCATTAAAGTATAAGCAAAAACCACTATTTATTGATAAAGAGTAATTCAGTATTGTACTGGTATTCCCGTATTTTAAATCACATTGTTGGGAGTACCGGATATATTATATAATTTTGACCAATAACATTTAAAATCAATCAATGAGATATTTAATTTCAATCATTATGGTCATGATGGGCCTAATGGCAAATGCTCAAAAGCAAATCGTATTGGAAAACGGATATATCATTCAAAAAAATGATACTGTCGAGATTGGAGAAGGTTCAAAGCCAGATGGCAACTTTGCCTACTTTTCAGATGTTCACTGGCTTACAACCGGCACATCTATGAATAAGAGCGCAGAAGATGATTTTAACGCAATGAATAAAAACAATTCCTATAAGAAGGCAATTGTATATAAGATCGAAGATGATAATATTTTTTATGTAAAGTTGCCGGTAAGAGGCGGAGGTAATCAAAAATATAAAGTGTTCGCAAAACAGGCAGTTAGTAAAGGCGAATTGAGAACGCCGAAAGAATACGGCAATATCTCAAAAGCTTCCGGCAGCAGTATTTCAGACGAACTAATGAAGCTCAAAAAGCTAAAGGATGACGGCATAATTACGGATGAAGAATTCAACAAAGCAAAATCCAAACTTATAAATTAAAATGACGGCTCAAAATTGAGCCGTCATTTTTTTAGTACTGCCAACCTTGCGATCTTGCAAAGCCATCTGATTCCATTCGTTCAAGGATTCGCAGAATGCCCCCCAACCGGCTTAATTCCGGCAGATAATTTGAGTTTGAGCTGATATTAGCCAGTAAGAATATTTGCTGCCTAAATAGCTCTGAATGCTCCGCCTGCTTTATCCTCATCTGGGTAATATTACCCGCCAAAACTCCGGCCTGTTCTTCAGTGATGCCCTTGATTGCCCCGGTCATACCGTTAGCCCGGTCCTCGCTACCATTCCATAAGTCAAAGCCAACATCTTTACCGGCTTGTTTTGCCGCTTCCATTGCTTCCTTGAATTGGGAATTAAGCTCCCCGTATTGTTCCATAAACCATGCAAATTGCTCCTGGAATGAAGCCCCACCGGTTAATGATCCCTTCAATCGATCTTGAAGTTCTTTGAATACATCAGAGAACACAGCCGAATAAATAAGGTTTTCCAGTGCGTTTTGTAGCGTTTTTTCCACTACATCAGCAAAAGCATGTGCAGCATCAGTGCCATCCTCAAAGGCTTGTACAAGTACATCCCTGAGCTCACCGCCCATCTGACCGGTTAAATCACCGATAATATCAGTGATCGCCTTATCAGCCGCTTTCCATTCTTCATTGATATCGATGAGATTCTGCAGGTACTGTTTTGTTTTATCATCCAATTGTTCATTGGCAAGTAAGGTTTTAGCCAGCGTTTCATTAAACTCCCCGGATTGGGATATCAATTCTGGGTATATTTCAAATAGACCGCTGTACCTGGCATCCTTTTTCATTGCACCGAAAAGTCCAACTAAGGCCCCACCTACCGCACCTATAGCGGCACCTAACCAGGAGAAAACCCCGCCACCGGCTACCGCACCAATAGCAGCACCTGAACCGGCACCAGCACCAACCGCACCCCAATCAATTTTATTTCTCGTTCCGTTCTTAGCTTTACCGACATCGTTTAATTTCTGCATGACCTCAAAAGCTTTCACGGAAGCCATTTGCATAGCTTCAATACTGTCTTTTATTCGGCCATAGTAATCCGTTACATATACACTTTCAGATAATTGCGACCTTAAACGGACTTCCTCAATCAAAGCTTTATTCAAATCCAGTTGGGTTTGCAGTGTATTTGCTTCCTCTTGTTTTCTCTTGGCCTTCCGGCGTTGGGCGGCACCAATTACCATGCTGATCAGAGAACCGGCACTTTGGGCGGCTGCGGCATAATCAGAAGCACCAACTTTACCATTATTTGCCTTTGTATTGGCCGCGATTTGATTAAAGTTCTGTACTGATTGAGCCAAATTTGAAAATAGCTGCCCAATATTTCCGGCTGTCCCTTCAAGGTCGGATAAGCTTTGACCGGCCTGTCCTAATGCCTGAACCCACATCATTGTATTAGAATAAACCGTATCACCCTGCATGCCCAGGTTATCCTTCAATTTTTTCTGCAGGCGTACAACTTCAAGGGTATTACCATATCCCTTTTGAATAAGTGCGTTTATTTGCTCCCTTATGCTGATTTCTTCCTTTTTAAGGTCCTTAAGGGTTTGCGCCTGAATAATTTCGGCGGCACCTCTTTGGGCGTTAAACTTTTCAGTTTCAAAAGCCGCCAGTTCCTCGCGCATTTCGCGCTCAATATCCAGAGTTTCCAAACCTTTTACCCTGGCTTCATTAATCAGATTCTCATATTTCAATACAATTGCAGCGCGCTTCTGCTCAGATCCGGCCAGTTGCACCAGATAGCCGGATAGTTCCTCTGAACCTCTTTTATTGATATCAGATATTGCATTGACTAATATTTTGCGTTTCTCAACAAAATCAGAAGTAGACTTTAAAACATTTGGGGTGTTGGATTCCAAATCTTCAAGTTCACCCTTGAGGCTTGCAATTATTTCAGAGTAAGGTTTTATGCTGGCAGTAATAGAATCAATTCCTTTTCGGAATGATTCAACCGGCGTTGAGTTGCCTTGCAATACATCAAGTTCAGTCTGAACTTTAACCAGCTTTTCAATAACCTTATAGTTTGCTTCACCGGAAGCCACAATGTCATCGATTCGCTTCTTTTCTGCTATAAGGAAATCAAGCCTTGATTCGCCATATTGGGTTAAGTCGGCATAAGCAGCTTTTACCTTATCAACCTGGCTCACCTGTTCACTGGCATCAAATACCTCTACCTGGCTACCATCGGCAGCGGTCCGGACGGATCCATTGGTAAGATTATTTTTGTCATTTTCCTCAGCGATCCGCAAAGCTTCCTCATAAGTGTGGTACATTTTCAGCTTTTCATCCATCATCTCCTGCCATGTACGGATTTCAATTGCCTTTTCTGCTTCAGTGCGGGCCTTAGTGAGGGCAAATATTTTATCTTGAATATCCTTTACTTTGTCCATATTGGACGGGATCACGGGCAAACGGTCCAAACGGTCTTGTAACTTCTGGATTTCCTTTTCATACCATTTGATTGAAGATTCAAGAAACTTTTCCTCTTGCTTCTTCTTTTTGGTGGAAGGCTTTTTTATGGTAGTCAATTCACCTTCTTGCTTTTGTTTATCCAAAGCATCTTTTCGGGACTGATAACTTGCACGCTGTGCTTTCCTCTCTGCAGCAGACAGGTTATTCCATTCTTCTGTCAATTGCTTAAGTTGGTTGTCAACATCGCTCAAGGACCCGCCACCGGCTAACTGATTATTTAGATCTTGTGCTGCATTCCTGGCAGCTGCTAACCTGGCAGCAACATCTTGCAGGGCGAATGCAGTACCATTCAAATTATTTTGCCATCTTTCAAAAACACTGTTAGTTTGACCGGATACCAGGAGTATAGTCGTCAACTGGGCTTCTTCTTTACCTAATTTGGCAATGACATCGTTTTGCCAATTAAGTTTTTGCTGCAAAGTGAGCCCCTCATATTCCTTTTGGCTTGCAATTTCGGCAGCAATTCGGGCTTCTTCCTGCATGCCTTTGTTGATCGCTTCAATTCGATCTTCAACGACCTTCACAGCAGCCCCCCAGGTATTCACGCCCTCACCGAAAATATCCTTAACTTTTTTGACTGTATTTTCAACAGAGGTCAAACGGCTGCCACCACTTTCAGCATCAGCTTTTCTGGCTACTGCTATTTCTTCTAACAAGGATTTCATGTTTTCAAGCTCAACATTGGTGTCCTTTACAGCCTTTGCGTCTATAAGCCGGTTAAAATCGTCTTTCGACAAACCTTTTATCTCTTCAACGGATTTGCCCTGCAGCTCAGGTAATAATTCAATCAGCTCTTTGTAAGCCGCAACCTGCTTTAAAATTGATTCATTTTCATTATTCAGGGTATTCATCAACGAAAATGCACTACTCCTTGCTTCATCCTTTTTCTTAGTGAGCTTTTCTGTGTAGTCTGCCAGGCCTTTGATCGCCCTTTCCTGATCGGTGGTACTGTCATACAATCCCCAGAATGTGGCTGTTAGGCCCACTATTGCAACAGTCAATGCAACATAAGGGTTGGCTAACATTGTAGCGTTAGCAATGGACTGAGCAGTGGCAAATGCCTTTGTAGCGATTGCAGCCAGTACCTGCCGGCCAGTCATCGCCGATATTGAAGCAGTTTCAGCATTTCGAGCGATCGCTGCCCGTGTGGATGCTACTGCTGATAAATTATTTGCAGCAGTATTTACCTCAGTAGCCAGCGTGTTAGCCACTTTGGATTGATTGTTTAAGATTACAGTTTTAGTATTAACATTGCGCGTCAAGGTTTCAGCCTCCTGGGTAGCAGCGGAATGAGCTGTTGCTGCAGCTGATAATTCTGCATTAGCCGCATCAAGTCTCCGTGCAGCTCCTAATGCTGTGGAAGCTCTTATTGACGCTACCTTTGCTTCCGCTTCTGCAAGTGTAGCAGCTGTACTTTTTACAGTGGCTAAGGCAACGGCTTCCTTTTCGGCCAGCAAAGCAAATTCAGCCCTATATTGATTCTCAGTGGCCAGGGCTTCAGCAGCTTTCGCTTCAATATTTGATAATACAGCGGTCCTTTCAGCTATAGTAACATCAATCGCAGCGAGCTTGGCAGCTGTTTCTTTCTCAATTATTCCTAAATGTGCTGTAGTAATAACGCTTGACAATGCGATAGCTGCTCTATAAGTTCCATAAGTTCCGGCCAACCCGGCAAGGATTATGCCTACCTGTTGGTAATTTTCAATCAAACCGGCAATACTGTCTATGGCACCGTTGATCACACCTTCACCTTCCTTGCCTATGGAATTTAGCATTTGATCCCAGGCATCTTTCAGCCTTTCTATTTTACCAGGTATTGATTGGCTTTGCGCCTCCATCAGGCCCCCAAATATTGAGCCGGCAGCGGTCATATTCTGGAATGCCTTTTCAACCTGCGGAAATCCAACTTTCCCCGCTTCCACCAGGGCGTTAACTTCATCTTTACCCACCTTTAGCACTTTGGCAAGTTCGGCATATATCGGAATCCCCCGACCGGCAAACTGCCGGATATCGACAGCATAGGCCCGGCCCTGTGATCTCAATGTTCCGTACAGGTAAACCAATTCCCCAATAGGTACAGAAAGTGCCGCCGCAACGTCTCCCAGCATTGTCAATTCTCCTTTTACAGATTCAGCTGCAGAACCGTATGCAAGCAATTGCTTTGCAGCGGCACCGGTACTTTTTAGATCGAAAGGAGTAGTGGCCGCAAAGTCGATCAATTCGCGCATAAACCCATCGGCCTTTGACTTGCTTTGCAACATTGTTGTAAAAGCAATCTCAAGCTGCTGGAATTCACCCCGTACCTTTACGATATCCCCTACCAGGTTGCGGGCGGCATCAAATGTGAGGTAAGCGGCCACCGCCTGGCCGGTACGCCGGAAGATTGAATCAAATTTGCTTGCTTCCTGGTCTGCCATGCTTGTCAAGCTCTTGAGCTGGCTTTCAATCTTAAATCGGCCTTGTTCAAAATCCTTAGTATCCAAAAGCGCCCTGAAAGAGATCGCACCGTTATTATTGTTCATCTAATTTCTTATTTAGGAATGCACGTAATGATGATGTGTTTTGAGCCTTAGGGGCCTTATCGCTGCTTTTATCATCTTTGCCTTTTTCACCATTCTTCGGGTACTTATAACCTGGAGCATCGATCATTGTCTTTTCAACTATGTGCCATTTTATACCCCAAAGCAAATATTCCCAGGTCCACCCGTAATGGTGCATGATACTTCCCCGGGAACCATATAAAGACCTTAAGCCGGTTTGGATTGGTTTTTCTCTATCAGATTCGGCTTGGTCGTCCTCGTCATCTTTAGTGTTAATCTGATAGAGAATATAAAATCCACAATGCCGGTAAGTTGCACCAGGTTCTGGGAAAACATAACCACATCTTTAGTGGTCATGTTCCAAAGGATGAAATCAGTCATTTTGTTGATCCGCTTTTCATTTACCCTGGCTGATAATACTGTATTCAGAAAAGGTATTTTGATAATCCTCGCACATTTTTGACCCAATATCATGATCGCAATAGCCCGTGCCATCCATCGGATTGTTTTCTTTACAAGCTTTTGTGCTTCCAGGTCTGAATTCTGGTCAAATTCTTCCGTGTCGTGCTCCATATTCAGCAAACATTCAGCGAGAAGATCCAGCTGCCCACCGAATGGCCGATAAATGGTAAATGTTTCTTTACCTACCTGCAATTCCACACCGCGATCCAGGAGCGCGTCAATTTCTACCTGTTCCAGGTTAATATTATTTTGTTCTGTATTCTGATTTTGCTCTGACATGATACTTTATTTATTAAAAAAGCTCCTTACCGCTGTAAGGCAAGGAGCTTTGTAAAAAATGGATTATCCGAATAACTATGTGACATCAATTTCTTGAACCACCGGGGGCGCGGCGGAATACATAGTATTACCGGATTGGGTAGCGATGATCTGTGCTGTACCGGAAGAAACGGCCGTTACAGCAGCACCATTAACCGTTGCAACGGCCGGGTTGGTAGACTGATAAGTCACCGGCAATCCGCTTGTGGTTGTTGCTGCCATTAAATATGTTGCGCCGGTAACCTGGTTGGGGATTGGTCCGAATGTGATCGTTTGCGCAATCATGGATCCGGTGCTACCTTGCTCAGATACCTTGCCGCCAATCTCGAACGCAGGTGTATTGACATTTGTCGGTTCCAGCATATCCGCGTTAACGGTGATCATCGCCAGGTTGTTTTTACCTAATGCAATGTTTTTAAGAGGTTTGAACAACATGCGATTGAACAGCATGATATAACCGATTTGAGGTGTAACCCTCACTGCAAATTCCTTTTGAACATAGTTTCTCGGAGCTTGCCATTTAGCAGCATCGCCAACACCTACGATAGTACCGCCAAATACTTCAAGGAAAGCCTGAAGATTAGGGTCAGCAATATCAAAATTTAAGGTTGATTTTCCGGGAATGAAACGAGAAAACAGAGGCTTATCCAGCTCTTCAACATTAAAGTCGGTGGTTGTGCCCTCTTCTTCGGTGATCGATGCAGAATCTATGTTTGTATAACCGAGGGTCCGCCAGTTGTTGGTGCCTACTTCGGTAATTTCAATTTTGTCAATGCCGTTAGTTACTTGTCCCATGGCTTTATTTTAATTTAATTGTTAATGTTATTGTGTTGCTTGAATCTTATTCTGAAATTCAGAAACCATTCCTGGTTATTTTGCTCTGGGACCAGATCAATACTTTCCGTGTAAAAAGTAAAATGTGATGCTGATCCGAATTTTAATACTGGTGCTGCTATAGATGATAGTTGTGAGAATCTTGCACTGTCCGGCATTGGTCCATCCCCGATATCAATAGATGGAACATGAATATTTATGTTACACACTGCATCCTGGATGATACTCAAAGAGCCGGTCATGGTCACCACATTCGTCACCACGTCTTCCTTTTTCGAGTTATTAGGTCGCCTATCCCGGTAAACCTTACCATTTACTGCAGGTGCTAAAGGGCTGGCCTTTATTACCTGGTACATAATGGTGTTTATTTCTATTGGCGTTATCATGCTGCAAGTTTCAAGTCTCTCAATAGTTGTGGCAATATCTGTTCAGCAAGTAATTCGGCAGATGATAAAACATTCTTACCTCTGGCCTCAACAGCATAAGCATAATTCATACCGGCTACCACTGCCAGGCAATAACCCTGAGTGTGATTTTTGGCGATGCTATCTGCCAGGTTTCGGCCTGTTACTTTACCTGTTCCGGCAGAACTGTTCCCGCCATCTTTTTCAAATCCGGCAGCCTGTACAATCCTTCCGTTAAAGGTTAATACGTATCCTATAGAAGCGGTAAGATTACCGGTCTGATCCATATACGTTTTGTTGGTCCTGGCTTCTGTGATGCAGAGCTCACCGACATACATGAATGCTTTTAAGATCATTTGATGAATCCTGTCGGCTTCCTTTTGCAGCATGCGATCTAAATCTGCCTGCACGAACGTTGGCTTTATACCCATAACCGGCTATGTAGTTGATCTTTTCTTGAATAAATAACCTTACCGGAACAACGAACGGTTTGCCCATCCATTACCCTAACTTGAGTATCCACCGGAACCGCCTCAGTACCTTTAGGAAGTTGAACCAGGAAAGCGTATTCATTTACAGTGTTATCCGATAATGATACCTTTTTGCCGTTCCCGTCTTCATCCCGGCATTTAGCCAATTGCTGCCAAACCTCTTGGCTGGGTATGGGGTTTCCGGCCGGATCGTAAGTGCCGCCGATATGTTTAAGAACTTCGAGTGTATAAGGATATTGGACTACCATAAGTAAGACTTATTCTTCACCACATTTTTACCATACAATTCAATAAGATCTCTGCATCCGCTTTCTTTTGCAAGTCGCGATAAATAGTCTCCCTTATTATCAGCATTGTAGGTGATAGAATACCCGCCCTCGGTTACTGAATGTACACCTGCATTATCTCTACTTAAGAAGGCCAACAAAGCCTTATATAAATCACACTTTTGCTTTTTGTCGTTAGCATTATACTGATCAGTAGGAGTTAAGCCGGCAAACGACAATTCCGCATTTGCCTGGCTTTGATCAGCTCCTGATTTATGTATAAATGCTTCCAGCAGTGTCATTTTATAGTGCTTTAAATGAGATAGATAACGGAGTTCTTATATTCCGCACCAGGAGGGCCGCAAATGCTTGCCTCTTTTCTCCCATGTGGTTTGTATTTCTTAACTGAAGACTAAGCAACGGTTTTTAAAATCCAGGTAGATTCGGAATTTGCCAATACAGGTGTAGCATAAGCAATACCCTTTGTAACCATACCGATCGGGTCCTGTTCAGCATAAGCTTTAACCAGTACGAAATCGCTGTAAGACTTCACACTTTGATCAATAGTAACCCAACCATCTGCAGTATCCGTATACTGGATATCTCCCAGCATGCTTTGAACGGTAAATGTTACATTCCCCTCAACCCAGCCACTTTCGGTAACCTGTTCACCTTTCTTATTTTCGATATTTACGTATGAATCCCATACCCTGAAAGTTGGCAGGTTGTTACGCTGTAACGCATTGTTAAGCGCCTCCACGGTGGGCCTAGCTTGGATATCCAAAGCAACAGCAGCATAAGAAGCGCAAAACGTCTGGGTTTCCACTGCATCAAGCATTTTATCCATAGTCTCTTGGTCGGTAGTTGCATAAAGCACTTTTTTACCTTTAGCTCTGGCTGCCTGTTGCATAGCTCTGATGTCAGTAATGGGTTTAGCCGTTGCCGGGTTCGCCCATGGGGCTGTAGCATTTTTACGGTTTGCTGTTGGGATTCCAAAATCAATTGGAACCTTAGTTACAACCCCTAATTCGTTATTGGTCATGGTAAGCTCATAGCGACCATTGGATGCTGCTTGCTTAGATAACCATTCAATCCTGGCATTTACAGAATCAAGTGTGAACTTAGTATCTTCATAGATCCAATCAATGATGGCTTTAGTAATAGCAGGGTTTCTGCTGGCAGCAGCTTTTCCCAATAATTGGCGATACGTATTGATATCTCGCTCATCTTTAACACGAGCTAACTCAATTTTGGGGATGTCACCAACTACCTTGCCGACTGTAGGACGGCCGGCACGTGGGGCGCGGCTATTGAAAGAAACTACAGGGGCGGCAACTTTTGCACCAGTAGCAGCCTGAAGACTTTCAAAAGTCAAATCAGGCGTATATTTCGATGGAAAGAATGTGCCAAATGCCAAATCTCCCATATTGTATTGTTCAATATAGGCCTGCATATCTGCCTGGCTAAATTCTTTGATAAGTTTTTTTACGTCAACCATTTTACAATGATTTTATAGTGTTTCAAATAATTGTTTATAGACCTATGTAATTAAACACTGGTCATTTTAGGCAGCGCTGCATCGATCAGGTCAATATTTTCCTGATATTCTTCAGGCAATGCCTGCCGGCGAACAATACCCTCGATCACAACAGCTGCAAGCGGGTTATCATCTACAGGAATATCAGTGCGCAGATAGCCTAATGGCTTTTCACTTAAAGTTTTAGGATCTTCAGGGGCTGTACCATCCTCAATTGTTACAATCTTAGCAAGTCCAGTAACTGGGTCTTTACGACCAATTAGTGTACCCCCAGGAACAATATTGTCTGGATTAGTGTATCCATCAAGATCAAGGGTGACGCCACCGGCAAAGGTGTCGATCACACTTTCAAAAATGACTTTCTGAAAAGAACCAATTGCGGTTTTCTTAACTCCTTGCATTTTCTTTTGGTTTATTTGTTTCTAAATAGGTTTTCATCATCGGTGAAACTGCTTTTGTCTCACCGGCACTTTGAGGTGGTGCACCCAGATTGTTGAAAGGATCATCATTAGTTTTGTATGAAGCATAGTCAGTTTCAACTTCGGTCAGGTAACCGTCAAAGTCTTCTTCTTTTTCAAAGCTCATACGTTGGAAGTCCTTCAAGGCCCTTGTTTTGAGATTGTCCGGAACGCCGGCAAGAGCTTTTTCCAATTTCTGTTTGCGGGTATCAGCCAGCTTTTCACCTTTAATGCTTGCAATCTCTTGCATGAATGGCGCCATTGCTGCAGCTACGGCTTTTGCAATTTCGCTGGGTTCACTTGCAGGTTCAGCCGGCTTTGGATCATCCTGATTCTGAGTTGTAGTAGTCCCTTTTGCTTTAGCTACAGCATCAGTTACTCTTTTATCAGCCTCACTTTGAAATGCTTTTAGAAAATTTTCGGCACCGTTAACTTTGTCATCAATTTCTGATTGCTCGGATTCTTCTTTTAACTGAGCGGCCAGAGTTTCAGCCATTGCTTCAAGTGTCTTATCGGTTAACCCAAAGTTTTTATACTTTGTTTTAAGAGCCTGCAGAACCTTTTCCTTTATAGTCATTTTAATGATTGTTTTGTTACTCATTAAAGTATAAGGGAATAATTGCTATATGAACAAAAAATATTTTGATATTTTTGTAATTGTCATAATTCATCAATCTTAAATATTACCTTATGGAAGAGCAGGACCCGCTAATACAATTCCTTGGAAGAAGCGATATATCAAAAAGCGATCTTATTTATCTGCTTGATTTTGGATACGATGTCCAAGGCCTGATTGATAATATCGATGATGGGCACATATCCTGTTTTGAACTAATGCAGCATTTACTCGAACAGGCAAGAAAAGACAATAACGCGATGACCGAATTACTAAAAACGAATGATTTAGTTAAGATAATGACATCAAATATTAATCAAGCGCCTCCATCCATTGAAGACCTAATCAGTAAGATTGAAAGGAGCAAAAACTAAAGCTATCATGCAGATAAATGATTTGAACATAGCCATGAATAGCATTATAAAGCTGATCTATTCAAACGGATTAATTTATAGAGTTATTGGGCTCGACAACAGTAAGCCTTCATTAGAGTGTCTGAATGGAGAAAATGACTATGAAGAAATATTATATTCAGATTTAGCCGGTATTCCTTTAACAAACGAATGGCTAAATGCTTTAGGCTTCGAGCCATGCAGCAATCAATATTATCAGAGTTTAAAGGTGCATGATGAATTATTTATCATCATAAGCGGTAAAGGTGCGGTCTACTTCTCCACTCATGGGGATCACGAATGGGGGCTACTTGAGATAATGACAGCCAAACACGTCCACCAGGTGCAAAACCTATACTCAGCTATTTCAGGGAATAATCTGCCTGTTGCCCTTCCTTCTGAATAAATTTTAAAACCTTATACTTTAGTGAGGAATATATAAGACTATGGAGTTAATTGACCGCCTTAATGATATAATGACCGGTATCGGCCTGATGCCAAACGCTTACAATGCTTCAAATCGAAAAGAGTTTTTGGAAACTATTCTGCATATTGAGCAAAAGGGTCATGCTTCCAGGATAGATTGCCTTACATTAGTTCAAAAAGGGTTCAATATTGCCGTGGAACTGTCAATTTTTGAACAAAAAACTCAAGGAAGGATTTTGTCTGAAATAACAACTGAAGGCATATCATTTGAACGAATCAAAGCCGCCATTATCAACTGTACAGATGTGGGCGGCAAATTTCACAACCTTTTTAAATTGGAACAAGAAAGATTATGTCAAAAAAAATAAAAACGGGCCTGGTACACCTGCAGTTCTGGTGCCGGACCTCAGTAATAGATAAAATGATCGCGGAACGACGCGGGATAGCCTGGAATCATCAGATGGCCGACGATATGGAAAAGGATGCCCGGCACTACTTCATCATCGATAAAAAAGGAAAATACACTGTAGTGCCGCATCCGGAAATAGAGAAATCAGAGGTCATCGGCGGCCAGGAAGTTTGGCAGAAACTGGAAGATCAACCGATCACGCCGGCAGTCCAGACGATCATTGACAAATGGATTGACGAGATTTATAAAAAATAACAACCATATTAATGAAAACACAAATTATTATCAAGAAAAATTGGAATGTCGTTGCCAGCTACGACCACTTAGTAACAATGTCAAAAGGAGATATGGTTAAAGTAAGCGAAGATGAGGCTGATTATTTTGTTGAATATTTATATCTGGATACCATAAATAATGTCATGATGATTTTCATCAAACCTCAATAGTTTTTAAGTAGATAAGGTGTGATTTACACACCTTATCGTTTTTTTGTATATTTGCTATAATGGAAACAATATTTGACTTCAATCCCACCGGTAATGAATTGAAGGCTATTGGTATAGATAGCCTGAATTTATCAATGCGGCATGGTGTTGAGGTTAGTGATCCAATTACCGACAACAATTACAAGGTTTCCCAGGAAGATGCTTACTTTGACATCGCCCTGCTCCTGGAATACCGAAACGATAAAGACCGGGCCGCCGAATATTGGGCAATGATCCCCGACCGGCATAGTGAATATCTTTTAGGATTTGACTTTGAATCCATTGCTGAATAATTCCCTCAATTTTGCACCTATAGTTCCGTAATCATTAAATAAATGCGGTTGCAGGAACTTCAAAGCATCGCTTTCCGATATCCCGGCCTTAGCAAGCTTAGCCCTAAAGTTTTTAATCCAGCTGCCATATCCATATCCTTTTTCCAGTACTTCAGCTTTATGGATGGATTTACCGCCCAATAACTCAATAAACTGGTCATAGGTATGCCGGGCCACAAACTGATTGACAGTTTCCATATTTTCACGCTGCAGGTTGGTCAATTTTTGCGGCTTTGATTTTGTCCGGGCGTGCAATATCTCATGCCAAAGACTTTCCATTGCATACTCTTGGTTAAAAGTCATCTTTTCACCGTCTCTGATTGCCTTTATTGCCCCTTTTAGGTCATTGGCAGGGTTGAACCCATTTGCAAAGGTATTTGTCGAAATTGAGAAGCTGGACCCGTTTACCCATTCCATTGTATTAAGCTTATAAGACATGGAATGTTGCATCAAGTAAGATTTTGATTTCAGAAATTTGAAATCATCTACACCATTGCGGAACCAATCCGGCATAACATTGGCCACCTCCATGAATAGGGCCTTTACTTCCGAATTCTTTACCTCTTCACTTTTGATAAAGTCTGAAATATTTATCTGTGATTTGGTTTCAATCTGTGATTTGATAAGATCCGCTAAAGCCAGGATGAAATATGGAATATTCTTTGCCCGGCTTATCTTATCTGCATTGTCCTTATACCACCCCTTGAAGTTTGCCGGCAGATCGGTAATATAATCCACTTCCGGCGGATCTTCTGAAAGAAGCGATGCCACGAACGCCTTTTGATCTACCAGGTACGGGATCGCATAGCACCTGCATTGTGGATGCCAACCAACGAACTTAAATGTTTTGGGATAAATGCCGGCAAGCTTCTGGCAGGTTGGACAATGATTTGGATTATTGGAAAGCTTCACCTGGATACCCCGGACAAAATCTAAGGATGACCAGCGTAAATAATCCGCGGTCCGGTAACCCATGTTAATTTCCGTTCTGGCCAGCCTTTTTGCATTCTTACTGCTGGAACGGTACACACCCTGCCCGGGCTTGTACGCCTTCATCGCCTTTGAAGGGATCAGGTTACCCCTCCGGCTCCTGATCCTCCGGAATAGTCGATCAGGTTCATTTAAATACTCTTTTACCTTCCGGGAAAGGACAGCAGCAGAATCTCCCTGCTCAAACCCGGCTGATATACTGAGCTCAATCTCATCCTTTGCCTGGCTGGTGTACTTCCATACCCTTTGAGACAGATTTAATCCGGCTTCTTTACGAAGCTGAAATGCTTTAAGCGCCTCCTGGTTTCGGGCACCGTAATTAAACTTACCTTCAAGCAGCCGCTTTGATTTGCCGGTCTCTTTGGCTAGGAATTCAAGGAACTTATCGTTTTTCGCATTTGCGATCGCCCAGGCATCGGCAGTACCTTTTTTTATGGTAAATTCAATATCCTTGGCCATCCCGGCAAATAGCTCATCTACTTGCTTCTGTATGTGGGGGTATTTACGAAAGGTAAATGCAGCGGCAGGGTTTATATTGCCGGCTGCTGCAATACGCGAAATTTGGGCTACAACATCATCATAAATCTGCTGTATCCTGACCGCATATTGCTCATTTTGCTTGAATGCCCGAAGATCGTAACTGTCAAATTTAAAAAGCTTCATTAGCTGTCGGTAGGCTCGAATAACTCAAAAGAATTTTTCCGCTTCACTTCTTCCAGGATCTGCAAAAATTCTTCTTCCGGCTTCTTGGCCCAATTAAGTATTTTAATGGCTGTTTTGATGCTCATAAATCCACCGCCTACAGCTGTAGCCAGATTCTGCACCAGGGTTGAATCATCATTGATCTTGAACGGTATGATTTCCGGGGTAACATCTAAAGAAATGGCCTCTTTCTCCATGCCCAGGATACCACCCAGCAGGTGCTTTTGCACACTTACTCGGCGGCTAAGGTATTCGTCAAGGACCTCTTTCTTTTCCTGGACCTTTAAATGGGCATCTGTAAACAGCATTTCAAGAGCAACCCCGGAAATAGAGGAAATGCCTTTGATAGAATCAAAGCTGATATCCGGCGTTTGAGTAAAGCCGTAAATGAAACGCAGCAAAGAATCAATTTCAAGCTTTACCGATTCAGGAGCCCGATCCCATGACAGATATTTTGCATCTCCATTCTCATCACCTTCCAAAACTTTACCGGAATCACCCTTTTCCGGCATACTCAGGATTTTACCTTTTACAAATACCGTTGGGCTGGCGTGATAGTCATTCGTTTCCGCGAATTTGGAAAAAAGGAACTCTATCCGGTCAATTGCAATTTGCACATCTACCCAGTCAAAATCTTCAATGCTTCCAAAAATGACCGGTATTTTACTGAACCCATGCCTTTTAGGGTCTTCCATCTTCCAGGAGTTGGCCTCATTCTTAAACCTGATGATATAAGTATCCGTATATACATCAAATTGCTCTGTCTCTGTTCCTTCATTGTTCAGGAATTTGTACAGCCTTGAAAAAGCGATCATTTCGCCATATTCATCAAAGAAAGGATACAACCTATCACCGGCATAAGGCGACAACAAAGAAACCTTTACTTTCCGGCTTACCTGCTGATCAATGCCATAGTAATCACCTGGCTCTTTAACAGGCTTTATATACCACAATTCGGCAACCTCTGAAGATCTCAATAATTCCCGGTACATCTTACGATTGAAAGAATCGAGCCGGTTGTCTTCAACATTCCTTGTGAGTGCGTTGAACATTTTCATTTGAGTATCCCCCTGAGGATCGGCATTTAAAATAACCGGCAGGCCAAAAGCAAAGGAAACGGCCGTATTGACAATTTTCTTTTGAAATGGGAATGCTATTCGATTGACTTCGATTTTTTTAGTTTTACCTTCCTCAACTTCAACCGCCCTATTGGGCAATTTGACAAAATCGGTAATAGTTGCATGCTCCTGCACTTTCCATTGGGATTTTGATTTCGCAATATCCGGTTCCGGTTTCCCGCGCCTGGACTTAAGAGCCTCAACAACTTTATTTTTATCTTCAATCTTTAGTAATTCAACAATATCCATATTAAAAGAATTTGCCTTTTAAACTTTGCTTTACACGTTTTTTATAATCGAACAATGACCTCATCATGAACATATCCATAAGGTCCGGTGAATCATTGTTAAGTATCACTTTCATTTGCTCTTTTGGTATAATCCTCAGCTTACCATCAGAATCAACCTTATCCCTTTTGATCGCCTTGCGCTCCTGCATAAATCGCTGCCGGACGGTCATCTTGTCATCATACATCATATTGGCCACCCTTTCACTGATCTTTATTTCCCCGCGATCAACTTTGCCGCCTGAATGATAGTACATCTGGGTTTTAAGGTTCTGGTAATTTTCAGGTATGGGATTGCCTTTTTTGTCCTTTGCCGGGTTTTCCGGGGATGGTAGAGGCTTTGCACCATTATTAAATTCTACAGCTCCGGGGATGAAGCCGTCCACGAACTGACCCACGCCATCATTGTCAAATGTTATATTTCGGTTTTCCACTCTATGCTTTTTAGCCAATCCATTGATTCCATCAATAACCTGGTCACCTTTGCTCTTGTCCATGATCAGCAAATCTTCCAGGCAGTTACCCTCCCAATATCCTACAGTGAACTTATTGGACCCTTTCATGGCTATATCAGAAGTAATGTATTTGCCTTCCCTGTCTACCTCATAGGTATTGTCAAAGCAGCCCTTGAAAGCGTAATAGTCGTATATGTCATTATCTGACAGTATTATCTTCCAGTTACCATTCAATAGCGCAGCCTGCGTCTCCTTATCCTGGGCCAGTAGGTTACCCAAATAAGCCGGGTTTACAGTAAGCAGCTCTTTGTTATCATATATGCTGCCGGATATGAATGTTACTGACTTAATGAATTCATGCGGAGAAATGCCGGAACGCTCAACTACCGGCTGTAGCATATACCATCCTTTCTCAATAACTTCTTCCTGGGTATCCCCCCAGATGTAGCTATCACCATCTACAATCAAATACCTGATCTTGCCTTCACGCTCCGGGATAGGGAAACCTGTTTCCTGATCGATCCACCACTGAATGAATTCAGCCACCCAGCTATCCGGATCCGGGTTACAAGTTGCCCGAACGTATGGCTTAACACCGCAAACAGATCTATTCCTGGTAAGCAGGTAGAAAAACATCTTTTTACTGAAATGGGTAAGCTCATCAAACCCGATCATTGGGATTTGAGCCCCTTGCCAGTCGAAAATGTTCTTTTCATACTCCAGGTGTGAGAACTTCAGCTTTGATGTTTCTCCAAACTGCCATTCAAGCGTCGATTCGCGTGGAATACCACCGGCCATTGGGAAAATGCTTACCGATGTATCCCATAGGGCACCTTCTGCTTTAATCTGGGGGCTGGTTCTCCGGAAGATCACTGAACCGAATCCTTTAACGTCTTTATGTCTAAGAGCTTCAAGTAAAAGGGAATAGGTTTTACCTACACCGGCAGCGCCCCCACCAATTACGATATCGGCAGGTGATGCCAGGAAGTTCATTTGATACCCATCCTGGGGCCGGATCACTTTTACTTTATTTGTCGCGGCCATTATCAGGTAATTCAAATACAGTTACCTGACCAATGGTGCCGGAATGTTCCACATCCTGCTTATCCTTCCATTTCTTAGCCTGGCGGTTCTTCAACCAGAAGATTGCAGCGGTGGTATCCGGTGCTACTTCCTTTGTCACAACTTTCTTTTTATAGACTTCAAGCTTGATGTCATCATCTTCCTCTACACCATCAACCTTTGTATCAATTTTCTCAAAGGTGGTTTCATCATACTGGTAACCTTTGGCCCTTTTGTGCAGGCTTTCGACAATTTCAACATCGGCTACATCCTTTCCCTTTTTTATGGACTCCATAAATTCAGGGTGTGATTTCTTCCATAGGTTCAAAGTAGATACGGCAATGCCAAAGAAATCAGCGAGTTCTTCATCTGTTTTCCCTAATAAGCATAGCTTACGGGCCATTTCTGCATATTCCTGCTTATACTTTGTCGGCGCTCCAACTTTAGGCTTTGCCGCTACCTTTTTGACTGCTTTCTTCTTTGGTGCCATGTTTCCCTTTAAGTTTTGATAGTTTCAACCCTTTGAGTTAAACTTTACTCATTAAAGTATAGGTTATTTTATGTGATTTATAGTCACACATATTTGCATTTATAGAGATATAAATCTTATTTTTGTGTGACACACTCCTTTATAACCTGACAATATATCACATGGCAAATAAAATGCGCCTTTATCACTCTAGCAGTAGAAAAACAGCTAAGCCTTATTATATTTATGATGCTTCTATTGAAGACCTTGAGGAAAGGAAAAGCAAACGATTGTATTTCCCGGAGCAGCAGCTGGCCTGTAATTTTTTAGGCATTCGTAAATTTGGGGGTTGTCTTGATCCTTATACCAACACTCAGGCAATAAAAAAGGGTAAGCGCTTCTTCTCAAAAAAACACAATAAGGAATTTATCATCCGTTTGGCCGTAACATAACTGCATTTATCTTATACTTTAATGAGTAATTAAATTATTCAGTAAGTATGTCTGATTATAATGTACAAGATAAGGCTGAAGGCAGCCAATGGACCCCCCAGGAGCATAATGCCATGAAAACCGCTGTTAACAGCAAAATGGATAAGGATAATCTTGTTCAAGACCTATCCAATCCCAATGGCACCCAATTCCCTAGCACCCAGGCTGTTGCCGGCATCCTGGCGGGATCATTTATTTTAAGGGGGAATTTGCTGGGAAGTGAGCAAATAAGGACTGGTGCCGGTTACCAGATTTCTGGCTATTGGGTAGCTGATAAAGGATTTAATAATGCAACAGCTGATGCAAATAATCAGTATCCGGTTGGCCAGCCAGGTGTTCTCCGGGTTCTTAAAAATGCTGATCACACACTTTTGGAGTATATCACAATTGCAGAGAAGCCCCGCTACTTTATCTGTAGCCGCGTTTCAGATCAGACACATTTTCCATGGACTGAATTAGCAACCCCCACATATTTGACAAATAACAACTATTGTCAATGTAGCACTATAACTACCCAACCCGGAATTAACATTACAGATACCGGGACTGGTGGCATTTATACCTGGGATCAGGTTTCAGGTGAAACATGGTCCAGGGGTGTGATTAGGATTTCAGCGGATAAAATACTTGAAAATGGGGATATGGTTATTGCGGATTTTTCTTGGCCTACATCTGTATTAGCCAATAAAATTGTAATGGTTGATAATTACAATGTCAAAAACTGTGATGTGATTATTTCTTTCAAAGATGATAAGAAATTTACCGTTGTCGCAACAAACTTCAATTCAATCGGTGATGTGCTGGTTGAAGAATTTTACTTCACATTTTTAATTCAATAATTATGCCACCAGTACCAGGAGCAGGAGGGGTGATACTCGGATACCCCGGCGCACAAGATGGATTAAGCGCGTATGAACAGGCTTTACTTGATGGGTTTTTAGGAACTGAACAACAATGGTTAGATTCATTAATTGGTCCGCAAGGGGCTACAGGCGCACCCGGTAGTCAAGGGCCTCAGGGACCGCAAGGACCAGCTGGCCCGGCCGGTGGAACCGGTGCACCGGGTAGTAATGCTAATATATCAATCGTTACTGTACCAGCTACAGATTACGGGATAAAGAATAATGACTTCATCTATACGCATCAAGGCAATAAAAGGCCGCTTTTCATTACAGTTAAAGTTACATTGGTTCAATTAGGGAATAATGGATCAAGCTGGAATGCTACATGGTTGGATACTGCAGGAAGTATTGTAAAGTCTACAGTAACATTTGCCGCTAATAACGTCAATAATGGACCAGATGGGGGCTCTGCTATGAATATGGTTCAGACTATAACGCTACCTTTCTACAATAATTCAAAGAAAATCTCTTTCACCAGAGGGGGGCCAAACCTTCTTAGTACATTAGAGATTCTAACAGTCATGGAAGCATAAAAAAAGGGTACGGCTAAATACCGTACCCTTTTTTTGTAGTGACTGTAGGCGGTGTATTGGGTGTGTTTATAGAGTTACTATATTTTTAATAAATATTTCTATACCTGTTATTTTTATATCCCTTGCCTATATATATAATAATATACCTAATACACTTACTACATTACTACAATTATATATTTAATCAATAATAGCAAGGCTTTCGGCTGTAGTAACTTAATTTATAAAAAATGCTCTATGTTACTACATTACTACAGAATAGACATGGCTAATCATCAGAAGCCAATCTATGTACTTTCAACACTTCCCAACACTTAATGGGATTCACATTAGCCCCCCTCCTAACTTGCTTCTGCTCATATCCCATCTGCTTTAATACCTTTCCCAATGTAACGATACTATTAAAGCGCTGCTGGCTGTGTTTTTCCATGTAGTCTTTTATCTCTGTAGCTGTTAGGTGTTCTATCCCAATTTCATTAACAGGAACGCTAAAGAACTTTGAAATCAGTTCTTCTTCCATGCTGGCAACTTCAAAATCGACAGTATTTTGATTTAGGTAGGCCTTATCATCAGCGCTTAGGTCTGAATTAAATCCACTTCCCATCAAGTGATAAGCTTCCATGAGCAGATCGGTCTTGTCAACAGAATTATATTTTCCCCAATCAATATCACCAATAATCCGCATCGGAATAATCCGGCGATTCCCTGTTTTGTCGCGCAGCAGGTCATTTTCATTGGTTGTAAGCCCTAGGACCGCCCGGCGCAACAAGTCTTCATTACCCGAACCAAACGGGCGCCGGAGATAGAAATATTCAGATGATGATATTGACTTAAATTTTTGCACATCAGCAATCAATTTATCACCGTCATCAGATACGACCAGTATCTTTTGACACATCAGGATTTCATTATCCTTGTCGCGCTTCTGATCAAAATTACATTCTGCATAATAGGCTTTTAATTCAGTGGGCAGCAGCTGCCTGAAAAAGCTCGTCTTGCCGGTGCCCTGCTTATTGCCGCTTAAAACCAATACAAGTGGGGAATGTTTTCCCCAGCATATTGACTGAACGATCCCTATATACCATTTGGTAAAATAAAGCTCAACATATTCACGGGGCATATCAGTAGTTATGCTTTCGCATATCACCTTTATGCTTCCATAGGGCTGCCGGTCCATATTCTGGCTTATATAATCCTTAAGAGGATTGTATGAGCTGGCAAAATCGCTCAAAATGACATTCTTGATAAAATCCAGGTTCGTTTTATCAAATATGCGCTTAGCCTGGCGCCAAACGGCCTTAAAATCCCGGTCTGTCATCGGCCGGCCGTCCATTTCCGGGAATAGCGTGATCTCGTTATACTTAAAGGTGTAATTCTGCCTTAACCAGATTTCAACCTGCTCAATCTCAGAAATGCCCTCTTTAAAATCAATATTATTTTCAAACACCTGGTCAATGATCGGCTTTGACTGTTCAATAGATATTTGCTCAAGGTCCAATAATTGCTGTGCTGTATCAGCTGCAGTGCGGCCGGTTTTTTTGGCCTGGGATGCTACTGTACCTATCAACAGGGTTTGAGGGGAATAGGTCACAATCCCCGCCTGTTTGGCCATGTAATAGAAACTCGAAATAGTAACGCCGGTGCCCTTATGATTCAGGCAAGCAGTGTATTGCTTATCGCACTTATCGGGGGAATACTTATGGCTGATACCGCTTAGACTATGAAAATAGTTCCGGCCGGCTTCGCCGAACTTATCAGTAAGTGCAAATGCCACCGTCACCCAATCAAAATAAGAATCCACCAGGTCAACACCGCGTTCAACGATCTGATGTACTATTTCATCAAAATCAGATTGAACAAATACCTGTTGCGGCAGTTTATTAATACCTTTTTTCTTTGGGGGTGGGTATAGTGCGAACTTGGCAGAACCTTCATTGATAAATATTTCATCATCTGTTGAAACGAACCGCGCCCGGCTCACATCCTTTCCTGAAGGGTCAACAATTATACCATGTGTAGAAAAAAGGTATTCTGATAACCCCTCAAAGCTTTCTGCATGCTTTTTAGGGTTAATCTTGAATATAACAGCAACCCCCTTGCCGCTAACAGATCGCCATGCAGCAAAGGTGTACTTGTCGGTAGCAAGCTGGGCTTTAACGGCAACAGGATCAACATCATCTATATCTATGCAAATAAAACCGCTGGCTTCAATAAGGCCGGATATTCGGCGATGAGAAAACACTCCGCAAATGGTTGCCAGGGGAAGATCAATCTTTTTTCTTTTCCCATTGCGATAATCAATAATATCATCATTCCACTTTCCATGCTTTATTGCATATAGGTAGGCCATAACATCCATTGTTGTACCATCAGAAAGATGTTTTACATTATTGAAAAGGGATATATTACTATTTGTATGATTCATTAAAAAAGTACTTTATTCGATCAAAAAACAAAATGCCCGGAACCGCCGGGCACGGGTGCCGTTTTTTTAAGAGTTGAGATACTAAGTAGACTTTCGAGAACAATCATCTTTGCAATACATTTGAACATTTGAACTGCGATATTCTTCAAGTGAAATTGTTTTTACTTGTAAATCATGGTTCATAACTTCATTTGAAAATTCTTTTTTGCTCTTAGTCGTCATTGTATGTTCAACAGCAACTCTAACGGCATTACCACATTCAGGGCAAACACTCATTTTAATTTTTACATCTTTATCTTCCATCTTACATGAATTGTTTTATTGCTGAATAAATTCAACAAAATATTGTATATAATTTTTAAAGAAAATTGTATTATTTAATCGGGAGGCGGGACCGTTAATGACCCAATACGCCGGGTGCGGTTCTATTCTATAGACAGTTTATAATATCCATACATAATCCATAGGAGAATCCAAAGTTGACCATCATTAATACAGATGTCAAATATTGAAATTATGGTAAGAAGAATTTTTGTCAAATGCCTGGTAATTAAAATCTTCAACATATTAATAACGCTTTAATTATTCTGGTTTAAAATAAGCTTGAAACCTCGTGGTTTGTGGAAAATCAGGAGATTTTATCAGTCCATCACCTTTCCCGGCCAGGAGCTCCGCACCGGATTCATCCAGCACAACCTTGCTGTCTACCTCTTTTGGCACACGGAAACAAATCAATACAGGGAAATTTACTTTTGCATCGCCGGTAATCACCTTTACAGATGCCCGCTGCGTTGCAGCAAGTACCCTAAATCCTGAGCTTGCACCTTTTTGAAGCAATACCCTCAGATTTTCTTCAAGGGGCTTTAATTCGCCTGTTTTCTTCTGGCTATACTTTGCCTGAGCCGGCAGCCCCAATGCTTGCTGGGTTATGGTTTGTTTATAAGTACCGGTTTGTACCATTTCATAGATATCCAAATCCTTTCCTTTGCGGCTATTGGCAACAGCATCCGCAAATTCATCGAAAACAACTAAGGTCAGTTTTTTAACCTGGTTCTTCACCCGGTCATTCATGGAATCTACAAGCCTCATCATGGCTTCTTCAATATCTAGAATGTCATTGTAGACAGTCACGTTTTCACGGTCCTGGTAACGGGTGAACTCGTATTTTGGATCAAATATGACTACTTCTTCAATACCGGCATGCAGTGAATACTCAATGGTATTAGTTACACATACTGATTTCCCGGACCTGGTTTGACCACACGCCAACGCATGAGGTGTCGCTGTTTCATTCAAATCCCAAAATACTATTTGCCCCAGGTTGTCCTTCCCGATCGGCACTTTAAAATCAACCATATCATCAGGAGTGTAAATAAGATCAGCTTCTCTTTTTTTGGTTACCTCAATGGATAAGTAGGCTTTATCCTCGTAAACCATCAATTCGGTTCCTATTCTTACATTCGGTACATTCAAGGCGTGGGCAATATTTAAGGCTTTGCCCTTTATTGAATTGATGTTAACACCGGCAGAAACTTCCAGCAGGAAAGTATCACTTGAGTACCCCTGGAAGGAATGCGCAACCTGAACAATTATATTAAATGCACGTAACGAGTGCTCAATTTTTTCATTTTGGGTCATATCCTTATTGCTTAAATCGTATTGAATGAATTTTGATGCGTTTTCTTTAAAGTTTTTGATCACCGCCGGGTTAATTGATGCTATTGATACATCCCGGATCTTCTTTAGCCTCCTTGCCACCAGTTCTTTTTTCGCGTCCGATACATTGAAATCATCAATTTCTGCTATCTGCGTTTTAGCCCAGAAATCATATACCTCGGCCATGTCAACCAGATTATCACTTTGGTTAATCAGGTAAACGTAATCCGGATCATTAACGGCCTGCAGCATCCTTCTTAAAGGTTCATACAGCAATGCTTCATATAGGCGCCTTGTGTCAGGGGTTAATGTGACCTTAAAGGCATTCAATTGAGGGCTTTTATCCTTATTCTGGCTGTATTTGTTTTCTACAAACCAAACTTCATCCACCTGGATATTATACCGGGATTCAAAGCACTTAACGTACGAAATTGACTGAATACCCATTGTCATTGCTATTTCTTCATCACTTGTAAATGTCTTCTTTGATTTATGATCAAGAATGACAACTTTGGAAGATTTTGACCTGAAGCATAGATCAACTTTTGCATGGCAGGGGAGTGGTATATCAACCCCGTTAATATTTAGGTATTCATCAAAGTACATTTCAACGTGCAGAATCTCTGCAATCTCATCTAAGTATAAAGATTTTTCAGCTAAGAAGTTCTTCAATAATACCGTGGCTGTTTTGCTGGCAGTTGCAATACAATCTTCAATGGTCGGGGTGGTTTTCTGTATTTTCCATACATCTGCGCCCTGGTTGTCTATATACTCATAAGCGGCCTTTTCCAAATCCACCAGGTCCAATTCTTTGCCTTCCTGAAGTGATTTGAAATATAAGTCTAATGCAGCATGGTAAGCGCTGCCGGCAACAGTGGTTGAAGAAGTTCTGCCTTTTTGGCCATAGATGGCGCTCATTTCAAACGCCTTTTCATTTCTTGAAAATGCTGTTACTCTTGAATAGCTCCAGGAATCAATCAAAAAGTCTGATTGTATTGAATTCAATTCATCTTCTGAAAGCAATTTTAATGCTGATTGTTGTATCATGGCAAATCTACTTTACCGGCTCCCTGGGCCGCTTTTAGGTTTTCTTTTTTATCCGCACCGGTTGGTTCTTCAAAGAGATCTTTTACCGTACTTTCCCCGTTAAGGATCAGTGTGACCATACCCCGGAGTACTGAAAGCTTATCCAGGTCAATATCCTGTATCTTTTTAAGTTCAAGGACCTGTAAGATTTGCTTTTCAGTTACGTTTAGGGACTTGAGATAATTGATCGCTTTATCTCGCCTGATAGTTAATGTTTCTGCTGTACCCCTTGCAACCTCTTTTACTTTTTCATAAATACCCGATACCAATGCAGTAGTTACAACTTTTAATACCGCATTACGGTAAGCAATTGAGCATGCCGCGTTGCCGGTGACCGTTTGCATATCTTCATTGTAGGTACGACCGTTTTTATCGGTGATTTTGCGCTTGACTTCAACAGTTGCACTATTGTTTGTTTCCAGGTCGTGGCAAATGCCCTGCGCTGTGATCGTTTTCCCATCGTTTGCGATAACCCGGGCACCGGCTCGAATATTACCGTATGTACTACAGATGATTTCGGCAAAGCGCACACTGGGCCCTTCAACCTGCTTATTACCGCGCGGCAATGTATAAATGCAAGACTGTGCCACATCTTCACTAATAGTCGCCAAACTTTCCGCCTTATCAAGGAATGTTTTTATTGACCGAGGATAAGCCTTTGCGGTGGTTATTTGCATATCAATCTCTGCTTTTGTGATCAACTCTATAGCACTGGTAGGCACCACCTGAATTTCTTGATTACTCGTTTCCATTATTTCAGAATTTGTATTTTGATAATTAATATATTCGGATTGTTAGCAAATTGTCATACCCACACGCTGCTCATTTTCCGCACTTGATTTTGAAAGGTGGTCTTTTAGTTTCTTATCAAGTTCCAGGGCACATTTCAAACTCCATTCGGCTGCTTTTTCTGGTGTGGTCAATTGGGGGCGGGAAAGGGTTCCGGATAGTGCAGCTGCTGCAAAGAATTCAATCTGGCTGTCAACCGATGGTAAATATTCACAGAGTACATTTGAAAGATCAGTTCCCGATTTTTGCTTTTTGCTTGCTGCTTTTAAGTCGTGAGACCATGCAATACCAATTGAAACTGATAAGCAGATACTAAGCATTGAGTAAAATACTCTTGTCAAAAATGGCCAGTTCAAAGGATTAAGGTCAATGTTGCAATATGCAAACCCGGCATAGATGATAGATAATGTGAGAATAATAACACTGGCAACAGATAATGAATTTTTCATTTTTTAATTGATTATTGGTTAGAATTTATTTTTTATGGTCATCGCGGTTTAACTTGATCAGAGCAATCCAAAAACCAATGTTGACAATTATGACGAATGTGGATAGGTCCATGGCTATTGTACACCTGCAAGTATGCAGATACATTTGATGGTTAATATTATCGCTACCAAAGCGGCCAGGCAGTACAGAACAGACTTAATAGCTGATTTGATTATTTTCATAATATGATTAATTTCTTAATGCTTGCAATGTCTCCCAATCTGATACATCTGAATATATCTTAAGGGTCAATTTTACTGGCAATTCAAGTGATGAAATGATGAATGTATATTTAGCGCACCATTTATGCGGCTGCATGTTTGGGTCTTTTAAAAAAGGTTCGAATTCGCAGTTTTTACGCTCCTGGCAAAAAATGCACATGCTTGATATTCTACCCTTTACTTTTGCTCTTACCATTTTCATCATCTATTTTTTTTGACCAGTCAATAAGGACCATTAACCCAAATATGACCAGGCTTGCAGTGAAAGAAAGTGCGACAGATAATCCGCGCGTGAATCCGCCCCAGTTTCCCGGGTTGATATCCCATTCAATGAACGATGTAAGAATATAGCTTAACACCCATGGGGATAGTAGTAATTGAAGTTTGTTCATCGATTATTTTTTTCGGTTTTTATTCCTGGTTACATGATAGCCTTTACATTCATTACAGTAGTAAATCCTTTCTGGCCGATTTTTAAGAATTGTCCTCAAATAATTTAGAGCGGTTTCAGCTCTTTTTTTGGACTTGTAGCTGGTCTTTTTACTGCACGCCATAGGTAGAATTTAAAATGGCATGCCGGATTCTTCTTGGTATTCTTCATATCCACCTCCAGGGGAAATACCCGCGTGTGGATTGTATGGAATATCAGGAACAGGAGCCTGGAATGTTCCATCTGAATGATCGTAAAATCTTTGGATACTAAGGTCCTTCCTGGCTAGAACATCTTTGAGTTGTCCATTCCTATGCTTCGCAATATCAATATGCACAACCATGGCCATCCTCGGATCAACACCCACCTCGCTAGGAAGCGAATTATAGATAAATGCTACCATATCAGCATCCTGCTCTATTGCTCCTGATTCCCTTAGATCAGCCAGCTTTGGACGCTGGGCATCACCGGCCCGATGCTCTATACCCCGGCTTAGCTGTGAAAGTGCAATAACCGGTACATTCAATTCCTTTGCAAGCTCTTTCAACCCCCTTGATATTTTTGAGATTTCCTGCTCTCTATTCCCTTTGTTATCTTCCCCGGACATCAGCTGTAAGTAATCGACAATGATCAGCCCAATTTCTGGAACCTCGGGATGGGCATTATTGCCATTTTTCCGCTTATGGTCAATTTGCTTTTTAAGTTTCATGCAAAGGGCTTTTATTTGGCTGAGCTTCAGGCCTGGGGTGTCATCAAAATGGATGTTCCGGTCAAAAAGATCATTATTAGCTGCCAATTTTGCTTTAAAGGCTTCTTTGTCTTGTACTTTATAGGGCTTTGTAATATGGTCCAGTGGTATGCCGGAAGAAATAGAAATTAAACGGTTCCCGAGCTGGCTTGATCCCATCTCCAAACTGAATACCGCAACAGTTACCATTTTCGATGCAGCATAGGCGAAATTTAATGCAAGGGCGGTTTTACCGACTGCCGGTCGGGCAGCAAGGATGATAAGATCAGTCTTTTGCCATCCGCCCGTTACTTCATTGAGCTGCTTGAATCCAGTATCTACACCGGTAAATGATGTACTGTCCTTTGAAAGATCGGCTTCAATTCTCTGTAGCGATTCAAAGAGAACTTCAGATATAGGCCTTAAAGACTTTGATGTTGTCCTGGTGCCAATACGATCAATCATCAAATTTGTCTGATAAATGGTTTCTGAAATATCTTCCTCATCAAATCCGGCAGTAATCAATTTGTCACCTAATTGAATGAGCTCGCGGTGAATCCATTTCTCAAGGATTATTACAGCATATTCTTTGCCCTTTGAAGTGTTTAAAATGGCATTGTTTCCCAAAGATATTAGCTTCGCGGGGCCGCCAATTTCCTCTAAATTGCCCTCTTTTGTGAATTCACTAACCAATACAAGAGAATCAACAGAAACGCCCTTATTTGCCAACTCTAGTGCTTTTTCATAGATCATTTGATGATCAGGCCTGTAAAACATTTCAGGAGATGTCAGGATACCCATAATGTCACGCATGCTGATAGTTTCCGAAATGATCGCGCCCAGTAACTCCGCTTCGATATCTTTTGCATTAGGTGGAATTTTCCCCCCAATGCGCTTTGAATTATTGTAATTTGTTTTCATTTTCAAATAGTTTATCCAGTTCTTCTTTTTTTTCTTGACTGAGACCTGCAGGCTCCGGGGCACTTAATGGATCTTTAGGTTTGGACCACTCATCTTCATTCTTCTTCCATTTTTTTAATCTCAAATTGATATCCCAGGTCTTTTGCATTTCCTGCCGCATCTTTTTTCCGTCTCGGGTAGGCTCAGACCAATGATCAAAAAATGACCTTAAGAATTCCTTTGAATATTGGTTGATAAATGGTCTTAGGGTATCATAAAAAAGATTCTTCCTAACATCAAGAGTAGGGGGTGGCGCCTTTGCGCCTACACTATCTCTATTTATGTTATTATCATTATTACCATTATTATCATTATTTAGTCGGGTTCCCTGTGCGTTTCCTCCGCGTTTCCTCCGCGTTTCTTTTGCGTTCCCCAAATCCTGATAACTATCATATTTACAAATAGTTATCCGTGTCGTAACACGCATGTCCTCGATGTAAATAATATCCTCTTTATTAAGTAGTAAAAAAAACGCTCTAACAGCCTTTTTTGATGCTCTCCACCGCTCACTCCAGGTCTGTAAAGAATAGATTATTTGACCCCTTCCGCACTCAACCAATACGCCTCTTAAATATGTTTGCTTAGGTTCCGGGTCGTGATTCGCCGACATTATCATGTCGATCCACCATTTCAGTTTTACAGGATCACCCCAAAGCCAGTGATCCCGTATTTGTCTATTCAAGCTAATCCAGCCAGTATCATTAAATGCCATGACGAGTTGTAAAAAGGAACAGGGAATTTTTAAACGCTTTCGGGCTCTTTTGATCCGGCAGCCCTGGCACCATTTTGAAAATCGTTCAGCTGAAGGCGTGCCTGCAGTAATTGAACATTGAGCCGGCCGGTGTCCTCCATGAGGCTTGCGTAATCATTTGTTAGCAAATTGAACATTTCCCTGTGCTTATTGATCATGTCGGACTTTCTGGAAAGCTCTCTTTTCAGATATTTAAGTTCTGTCTGCTCTTTATCCAGTACAGCGGAAAGCCCGATTACATTTTTTTGAGATACATTAAACAATCTTTTCGCTTGATTTAATTCATCAACGCCGGCTGCAACTTTTTCAGACTTGATATCCGGAAGTCTTACATCTTTTTTAAATCTGTTCTTTAGCCAGGAAATGACCATCGAAACATTATGATTGTGCCGTAAGAAGTCAGCAGCATCTTTATGGGAAACCCAAAAGTCAAACTGCTCGAATCCTTTAATATTGAATGCTTTTACCAGGTCTAGCCTGTTTACAAATTTTTTATCATCAATTATGATAAATCTTACCTGGTTTTCACCAACTTGAAAAGAGAAATATGCTGTGTTCATTTTTATAGTATTGCGGCGCGGTGCCGAATGAATTATTATTATTTTGGAGGTTTAATTTTTGCGCTTCATTAATGGGCCCATGAATTTCGGTCTGGCTCACCCCTTAAAGATTTGATTAATAATCTGAGATAATAAATTGCACCATATTCATCAGGACGACCAGTGAAATCAGGGTCCGACAACTTATATTTCACGATATCATCATAAATATCATCCAAGTACTTTGCCAATTCATCAGCACTTATGGTACTTAGAAATTTTAGTAAGCTTGATATGTCCTGATCATATTCAATCAAAGCCAAGGGAATACGGTTTAATATAGAACTGAACTCCACAGGACCTAGTTCTAAACCAATAGCCCTTCCGGCATTTATAAAATTGGTAATAGATTCCTGCCTTGCTTCTGGATCCTCAATACTGGTGGTATCATTTAGTAATGCTTTTAAATAATTAATTTTCATAATTGTTATTTTTTTGATTGAGAAATGGCATCTTTGATGAGAATAACAAGAAGATTCAGATAAGCTACATTCGACAGCTTTTCTACCATGCCTATTATTGTTTCTAAGAGTGTTGTAAGGTCTATAAGTGATTGTTCCAGCAATTTTACTCGTTCGCCTGGTTCGAGTGATCCTTCTGCAGTGTGCCAGGCAAATTCCTTCGCTACTCTTAGTAGTGCTGCAACATTTGCCACACTATCTTCAGACACATTTTCAGAATCTTGAATTAGGCCATTTATTTTTTCAACATCAACAAGAATCTTTGTTTGGTTTTTATTTAGATTACTCATAGTATTTTTTTTACATAGCTCCGCCAGGTGATTTAAAGAGCTCGTTTAAATCACAGTCGAAACCGACTATTGAAATTTATTTTAAAGAATTGCTTAAGGTTGTAACGTCCGAGCCAGGGCAAGAAGTGCTTGGAATGTCACCCCGTACATACCGAATCTGTTAGATGATTCACTTAAATAATTATGTGAATAAGCATCTGAAATCATAATACGGCCGTCAATACCGGGATAAATACAAACATTGGGACTAACTGATTTTTCATCGTGTAGAAGGGGATCATTTGAAGACCCGGTCATATACGGTATGAAAGTAAATACTGACTGATTGCTGATTATATTAGCTTTTACAATATGTACTTTTTCTAGTTGGGTATTGATCAATTTGGAATCTTCTAATGAGCAATATTTTACAACTGTACCGCCATGCAATGATGATTTATTAATACTGAAATGATCTTTACCAATCAACATTGAATTGTCATACATAAATAAATTTCTAGCTGCCTCTCCAAAGAATTCTCCATCCAAATTGCTTCTTTCAGAAATGAATATCAATTTAGATCGATCGTACATCTCAATGCCTACAAACTTACCGCTTCCTATAATTTCAGATTGGTCATTGATTTCACATTCAAAAAGTTCAATATCTCCTTTGACTACAGAATCGCCATATAAAACAGAATCCCCATAAAGAGCAGCTCCATCATACAATTTTGCATTATCCGCAACCCATGACCCATCAAAAATATTATCCAGGCTTTCCACATAGCCGCCTTTAGTTCCAGCGTCAATACCGCCAATATAATTGTTTTCAAAACTGATTTTCGCTATCAGGCGATACAAGGAAATTCCGTCAATAAAAATTGTGTCCTTTTTATCAATTGTAAGATTCGGGTTAACTTTTTTCGCTACTGTCATTGTACAAGTATTTAAGGTTATTATTTTAATTATTTTCAAGCCTGTGGCTGTTAGACGATTAGATGAACTATTTTCTATAAAGGTTTTAGTATCGCTACTTTTTACGCACGGATTTTAGTTTACTTTCCCTTTCTGTAAATTGATCCTGTTTCGTTTTTATACTAAAGGATCTTAACCAACTCAATACATCAGATCTTAAAAAGAGGGTTGCGCCATTTTCACCATTTTTGGTGTGGGGTATGGTTTTTTGTGAAATCCGATTGTATATGGTTTGTTTTGAGCAATGGAGCATTTCTGCGACCTGCTCAATACTCATTACCTCCGGCAATTCATTTACTGAGCTTTTCTCAATTTTATTATTGATCTCAGATATCTTTTCAAAAATCTGCTCAATTGCTCCAGGTACTTCTTCAAAATTCATGGTCAGACTGTTTGAGGTTCAACAATAGGAGCTTCAGGAAGTTCCGCTACAAAAGATTTAATTTTTTCATACACTTTGCTTTCACACCATCCCCGGCTAATTGTACTCTTGATAGTTTTAATATCCACACCGGTATTCAGTTTAATATTACTGAAAGGTGTGCTGCAAGATGTGATATAATGCTTCAGCTTGTTAAGCTCAACCTGTGACATTGTTATTTGTTCACGGGTAGAAATAATTTTTTTTGATATTTCTTTTTTGGACATAATCATAATAATACATAGATTTGCACCCGACAAATACTATATTTTTACATTGTGAATACTTTGTGTTCCCTTTGTGATGACAAAATACGTGATATTATATCACACAGACAAAATATTTTTTATATTTTTCTTTGACTTAAATTTAATTCTATGAAAACTAATGAGTTAGTTAACTTTATTGATCATCTCATTGAACTCAATTTTGTAAAAAATAAGACTGATTTTGCAACCAAATTGGGGTATAGCCGTGAACATATATCACGTTTATTGTCAAAAAAGGATGCAGATGTGCCAATGGAGCTTATTATTAGGATAAAATATCACTTTGAAGGAGAATTTAAGAAAAACTTTGAAACCAAAACACCGGAACAGACAGATACAGAAGATGTTATAATAACAAAAGCAGGGATGAAATATGAACCCCTTCCGGATGGTGAATATCTGCTAACCGTTGACCTGGTTCCGATCGAAGCTCATGCTGCTTATATAATGGGAAATGTAGACAAAGAGGATGAATGGGAAAAAGTCACCTTTAAGGTTGACAGGATAGGCAAGGGAAAATATTTAGCATTTAGGGTTAAAGGCCATAGCTTTTTCAATACCGATCAACCGGGATATTATGACATCAGGGACAAAGATGTGGTACTGGTCCGCGAACTAGGAAAGCAGCACTGGCGGGATGGATTCAATAAGAATAAAGCGCCTTATGGTTGGATTATCGCACCTGAAGAAACGTATGGCGAACCGGTTCTGAAAGACATAATTGACTTTGACAAAAATGACGGTAAGATACTTTGCCATAGTAGAAACCCCAGCATTGAATATGCCGACTTTTGGTGGGATCTGGATAAAACACATTCTATCTATAAAGTAATAACCGTAATGCACACCGCTAAAGGGGAAATTTAGTTTTTTGAAAACACAAAAGACCCCGGACGGATCCAGGGTCTTAAATATAACCTTAACGTGACAGTTATGAAACTGTCAATACATCGAATTTACGGCTTTTATTTTGGCATTAAAACAGAAGTTGCTTTTTTCTTTTCTTCACTGGTGAATCCGGACAAATAAATTTCCGTGGTTTTTATACTGGAATGGCCCAACATAGCAGAGATCATTTCCAGGGCAACACCCGACTTTGACAATATTGTTGCGAATGAGTGACGGGCATAAATTGTTGTTACATCCTTTCTAATGCCTACACTTTCTGCAACAATCTTCATGTGCTTATTGATTAACCAAACAACATTTGAAATCTCTTTTACAATAGCTTCTTCATCATTTTCCGGCACCTTGCATAGGAAGGGGAAAAGATAGGATTCGTGATCACGATCAGCATTCCGGTACTTATGAAGCAAAGCAGTTGATACTTCGTTTAGTGGTACAGTGACCTTAACCTCTTTCCGCTGAGTTGATTGCGTTTTCTTTCTCATAAAGGTTATTTCATCCCCGGATAGGTTTTTATTGAGCAACCGGCAAAGATCAGCTACGTTTAAGCCATTTGAAAAATAGATGAATATCCATAGATCCCTGCAGCGCCTGGTTGTTTCATTCTCTGTTTCAAAGGTCATTATGGCTTTGATATCCTCAATGTCTAAGGCTCTTTTATTGGCCGTTGCTGTCGGTATTACATATTTGTCCCTACCGAAAGGATAGGCCTCTTTTTGAATCTTTGCTACATTGAACAAGCGCCTTAAACACCGCAAATACATACCAACAGTAGAAACGCTGTTTTTCTCTGTTTTAAGCATCCATAATTCATACTTTTTTAGCCAGGCGACATCAACAGTTGCGAATGTACACTTTGGGTCATATTTGAGTATTGAGACCTTCGCACGCTTATACATATTCTTGTTTCCTACATCGGTGCTTAATAGACTTTCTATGTAATCATCAAATGCCCGTTCAATTGTACCTTTCAAGGCCCTATTTTTAAGATAGGAAGCTTCAAATAAAGAGAAAGTAAAAAGGTCTCCCAGTTCCTTAACCACTATTTGAGCCTTGGCGGCAAGCTCCTTTATAAACTCCATATCTTCACGCTCTTGCCGGGTGGATGGACTATTAAAAGATATTGGTAAAAAATTTATGTTTGTTGGATAGTACTTTCTTTGTCTATTATATTGTACTTTTACACTCGTTGGGCAAAGGCCCTGCTTATTAGGCTTGAGTTTGTTGATATAAATGGAAACCGTGGCTCGCATGTTCTTTAATTTGATTCTTTTTTTAGAAACACATTGGAAACACAAATTTAGGTAAAATGCGGTAAATGGTTAATGTCTGTTTTAATTGAAAGTCAATAAAATCAATAGTTTAGTAAAATATTGAAGATCGTTAAAGTTTATTATAAACGCTATTTTAGGACTTAAAATCCTGTTTGCAGCAATGCAAGTGCCGGTTCAAGTCCGGCCTGGGGCACCCACAAGAAGCGTTTTAGAAATCTGAAACGCTTCTTTATTTAAAACTTCACATGCAGAAGTAGCTCAGCTGGTAGAGCACAACCTTGCCAAGGTTGGGGTCGCGCGTTCGAATCGCGTCTTCTGCTCCAAAAAAGTCGCACTCAAATGAGTGCGACTTTTTTATTGGGTCGGGTATTCCCTGTTTATGTTTTCCTTATTGATCCCGTCTAATTACATCCTGAAGGACAAGATATCAAATTTCAAACCTTTTAAAGAATGCTCTAAGAGCAATAGCTCTATGGAAGTGGTTTTTAATTTCTATTCCTGGAAAATTCGTAGCCTAAGCCAATGCCAACATAAAATGTGTTTGAATGTCTTGGATAATTAGTGAAGGGGTTTAAGGTATATCTGAAATTACCATTGACAAAAAAATTAGCTGTTCCGGACATGCGATACAGAGGGATAGAGACTGTCGAATTCTTTCTTTCAGACTTGCTAAACTTTATGCAGAATAACGGGCACTCCACAACTTTTTAATTTGATCCGTAATTACATCCTGAGGGACAAAGTATCAAATTTTAAACCTTTTGAAGAATGCTCTAAGAGCAAGAGCTCTATGGAAGTGGTTTTTAATTTCTATTCCTGGAAAATTCGTAGCCTAAGCCAATGCCAACATAAAATGTGTTTGAATGTCTTGGATAATTAGTGAAAGGGTTTAAGGTATATCTGAAATTACCATTGACAAAAAAACCTTTCCATATTTTTAAACGAGGATTTGCACCAATTGTACCTCCAACTGCCCACTCTTTCCCTCCATCAAGAATATATTCATAGGGATCAGGTTTACTCACGATATGACTATGCGCATATCTGCCATAATTCAATCCTGCATTCAGGTCTATAGAAAAGTTTTTCTTTTTCCATATTTCATATCCATATACAGCATTAAAACTGGTGTTTTCATATCTATGTAAATCCCCTTCTTTCAATTCACTGTAGTAGTATAATTCTTTCCCATAAATTAATGCAGACAGACCGATACTTTGTTTCCCTTTTTTAAGGGTATAATTTAATTGCGGCCAAAAAAAACGGTAATTCTCTTTAGAAAAGAAGCTATTGTATGGCGATGAAAATACATTCCCATAAATATTATAATCCAGTGCGAAAGAATGTTTTAATTGTCCGGTAGCATAAATGGCACAGAAAAAGAATGAAGCTATAAGGGATAATGTTTTCATTTAATCAGGTTTAATATCCATAGTCCGCACATTTTTAGGGTTAATGCAGGGGCTGAATTTTAGTTTTTGTTTAATAAAAGGAATTACTTCCTACAAGATCATTTCGATTTCCAATCATTAAAAAATCAGGTCTGTAATTCTAAGGTACTTGAAAGCTAAGATAAAATTTTACCCCTACAAGACCGTTTTTTCTTTTAAAAATACGACCTGCTTAAGTGATAGTTCTTCTCCGGAATCCTTCATCAAATGCAGCCATAAGCTACTCTTATGTATAAAAGGAACAGAAGCTTAATAGACAAAGTCAAAAAACTATCATTTTAATTTACCTTATCTGTTTTCTATTAAATTTAAAGCTGAAATACATTGACTATTTAGATATATTTTACTAAATTGTAGCTTCATCTAAAAACATTCTTTGTTATGATTTCAAAACTATTTAAGCATACGGCTTTGGCTGTATTATCCCTGTCCGGAACCTACCTGGCACATGCCCAAATCTTTGTGCCTCCGGTTGCCCACGAGCAAGTATTTAATAACTGGCATGAAAATTACTCGGGAGATATTTCCTGCTTTTCATTTAATGACAGGATAACCAATAATCCTGATTGGGGAGAAGTGGATGTTTACCTGGCAGCTTTCGGATTCGGATTCGGGGAAGTAACGGTGCAATTTACCAAACCCGGGGACCCTACCAGTGTAGTGTACAAAGGCAATCTCACCGGCTTACAGGGTAATCCTAACTACCAGGACGCTTCATTCTTACAGGTAGGTGCAGTGTACAATGATAATACAGGTACGATACAGGTATTGGTGGCCTACCAATGGGCCGGCTTTAAAGTGGATATCTTTGATATCGTCCCATCAAATACTGATCCGGTAGTGTATAACTCTACTATTGACCTCACCAACCAGACCCTGGCCTTTTTTGATCACCGGATCCGTATGGACAGTGATAGCAAGGATTTATCCAGGGTAGCTATTGTATGGGATAACCCGATTGCCGGCGGCCTTCAAACAATCGGTTGTGAATACGGTAACTGGGGCAATATTATGAATATGACTGGTACCGGCGGAGCCTCAATTCCCGATATCGCATTGTCCCGTACCACGAGCCCGGATTATTACCTGCATTATGTGCATTACAATGCAGCGGGGATGGCTATTACCAAGTCCGTCATGGCATTTGATGACCTGATGGATCTTAGCACTACGAATGTTACTCCTTCTGTTGAAGATGTCAATTTATTGAGTAGTCCCCTGAACGCTAACCTGGTCATTGACAGTAAGGATGAAGATGATTCAAAAAGCTGGGCCTACACTTATACCGATCAAAATGCATTAGAAGTATTTGTCCGCTTAATTGAGAACAATTCTGCAACACCACCCACCACGGTAAGTGTTAATACCGGTGTGCTGGGCAATGCTTCTATATATGGCCAATATAATGTTTATAGCCCAAGCCTTAACTATGGCTCAAGAGGTTCTCAGGAAGATGAAATTACTGTAGGCTGGTATAACACAAATAATATGACCCGTAATGCCTACATTGGTCTGATCATGACCCCGGATGGTACCGGCCTGATCAGCGATGCGGATTACCTGCAAATGCCGAATGCAGCCACCGCCAGCCCTTATACAAATGTTTCCAAATCGGGTATTGCCTTCAGTAAAGGTGATGCGGATCATACGGCCAACAGGCATGTGTACACCGTGTATTATGATTATGATAACTCAGTTAGTAGTGATATCTTACACCATGCCTATCATTTAAGAGGTTTGACGGTATTTAAAGAAGAAAAGAAGCTGGACCTGAGTTCATCTAAAATCTATCCAAATCCTTTTTCTGATGTGCTCAACACTTCTGTTAACCTTAAAGAAGCCGGTACGGTACGCCTGGATTTACTGGACATTACAGGTCGCGTAGTGGAGCAACAGGAAACCAAAGCCGAAAAAGGAACTTATACAGTACAAATGGGTGGGCTCAATCATATCATTCCCGGCACCTATTTCCTTAAAACGTCCATAGCCGGTAAAATGGTAAATATTAAGTCTGTTATTAAAAAATAAACCAGAGGTATCTAAGCAGATTCCAATAGTTCTGTTTTCGATTTTTTACAGACAGAAAATAAAGTGTAGCAGGTTCGATACCAGGACCACAACACAAGAAGGTAAAGCCTTTCAGCGTATTTGCTGAAAGGCTTTTTTTGGGTCAAACAATTTTAATTAAGGATTTCCAACAATTGAGCATATAAAATATAGTATTGAATACATCCCTGATCACTTATAAGTATTAAGGTCCTGTTTTAGCGGCCAACTAACAGATAAAAGGCACGATCCTCCAGGAATCATTGAGCAGATCACTACATATTTATTTTTATTATGGTTTTTAATTTATTATTCTGGTAAACACAAATATTTAGCCAAAAAATAGCATAAATGTGCTATAAAAGAGATTATTTTTGCAGCAACCTTAACAAATCCTTGTGTACTCCTCGAAAAAAAATGCAGCCTTACTGAGAAGAATAACTTATCACAGTACGTAACATTTTTTTTAACCAATCAATCATTTCTTAATGAGAAAAACATTACTAGTATGTTTCCTGTCGCTTTGTGCCCTGAAGGTAAGCGCAGCAGATTATTATTGGGTGAATGGTGGCGGTAGCTGGAGTGACCTCAATCACTGGCGGCTGGGCAGCCCCACTGGAAGTATCCCCAGCATTGTCCCTTCTGCATCCGACAATGTATTCTTTACCAACCAAAGTGGTTTCGGTACAGCCACAGCAGCCCGTACGGTATCGCTGGATGCCAACGCTTTTTGTAACAACATGAGCTGGGCATCTGATGTCGCGAATGCGCCGATATTCAACCGTAGTAATAATGCTTACCTGGTGGAGGTCTGGGGTAATCTTGACATTACACCGAATATGAGCTTTTCACAGGGCTTTGTGTTTCGTGGCAATACGACCAATTCTTTTACAACTAATGGTACTGTAAACGGGATTTTTGCTTTCGAAATAAATAAAGCAGGAGGAACCCTTAACCTTACCGATAGCTTTGTTAATAGTTCAGCCAGTACAATAAATAATATTAATCTTTCTGCAGGTACATTTAATGCAGCCGGTAAAGTGATTAAATCTTACCAATTCAATAGCACCGGCAGCAATACAAGGACCCTGGATGTCACCGGAGCGAACCTTGTCTTTTCTTATCGTTGGGTGTTTACCGGAACAAATAAAACACTATCGGCTACGAATTCTAACCTTACCGCAAACTCTATATTGAATATTGATGGTAATACCTACAATAAAGTAAGCTGCGGCGGCCTGTTTGATGGTGACATGAATGTCTCTAATGCGACAATATCCAAACTGAGCTTTACAAACACAAACGCAGGTTCCTTTGCTACAGTGACCAATACCAACACTATTGACACCGTAGTCTTCATGGGACGTGGACGTATCTACAACAATAACAACATCGGAAAGTTGACTTTCCAGAATTTGGGCAACTTCTTAGGCAATGGCAACACCGTTGGAACACTTAATGCATTAGCCAAATTACAGTTAACAGCAACCGGTACAAACAATTTTGATAGCTTACTATTGGGCACCAACCAAAGCTCTACTTTAGGTGGTACCATCAATATCAATCAATATATGCGTGCACAGGGTGTAAACTGTCAGGCATTTACCGAAGTAATGGCAGATTCTGGAAATATTGCTAACCTGAATTTCGCACCCGGTGCATCTGCATTGATGAACAATGTTTTCCTGACCAATATTTCTGCCCAGGGAAACAATACACCGATCCCGGTAACAGGCGTAGATGGTGGTGGTAATGCAGGTTTTGACATTACAGCTCCCTCCTCCCTGGCGGGTACTACCTTATACTGGGTAGGCGGTGCAGGAGACTGGAACGATAATAACCACTGGAGCTATACCAGTGGTGGTGCCGGTGGTGCCTGTATCCCTTTTATTTCAGACACCGTAATCTTTAATGCTGCGAGTGGCCTGGCTACCGGGAATATTGTTACAACCAGCGGAAATACCTATTGCTATAACATTTCCTGGTTAGCAGGAGTAGGCACTTCTAATTTTTCTCAAGGTGCAGGTACCCGTTTTAGAGTGTACGGTTCTGCTTCTCTGAATCCGGCAATAACATTTACCAATAGTAGCCCGGCTACTCTGGAGTTTGTAGGAACGGACAGTACGGCTACTTTTACGGCTAACGGGAGCAGCCCGGGCACAATAAATGTAACCATTAACAAAACAGGGAATGGCCGATTAACTTTTGCTGACAACTGGACCAATACCAATGCCCTGATCACCTTCTCTGCCGGACGTATGAGCATGGCCGGGAGAGCCATTGACGTAAGGGCTTTCAGCAGTAATAACAATAATGTTCGCTATGCAGATATTACTAATGCAACTATTCACGTTAGTAACACCTGGGCTTATAATGGTAACTCAAACTTTCTGCAATCCGACGGTTCTTTCCTGCTTTCTGATCTGTACCTGAATATTGCCAACAGGTCTTATCCTCAGATTGAGCTTTCTTATGCAGGTGCAACAGATATCTATTCAATTGCACAGAGCACAATTGGTCAACTGACCTTTACCTCAACTTCTGCCACCAGCGTAGCTAAGGTACTTAATGGCAATACCATCAGGAGACTTGAGTTCAGAGGTGCAGGTACTATTACCGGTGCTAACACGGTTGATACCCTGATCCTGGCAGGTTCACGAAACTATGTATTCAATGGTACCACAACCCTGAATAAATACCTGCTGGCACAATCTGCAGCTTGTACAGGCCTGCTTGAAATGCGTGGCAATACTTCCGGTACCATTCAATTCAACCCTACCGCTGTGATCAATATGGCAAATGTTTACCTTCAAAATATGACCGCTACAGGTGTACCCCCGGTACCGGTAAGTGGCGCAGATGCAGGGGGCAACTCCGGATGGAATATTAGTTCTGCGACAGGTGCAGCTCACTATTGGGTAGGCGGTTCAGGAGACTGGAACGAGGCCAGCCACTGGAGTCTTAGCAGCGGTGGTATCGGTAATGCCTGTATCCCTACTGTTTATGATGATGTTTACTTTGATGCGAACAGTGGTTTTACCGCAGGCAGCAGAACCGTTACCATAAACAGTGGTAATGCATATGCGAGAAATATTGACCTGACCGGAACAGTGAATAATCCAATCATTAATAAGTCTTCTTCGTTCAATATGGAGATCTGGGGAGATAGTATCATTCTTAACCCTGCAGTAACTTTTAATGGACTGGTAACGCCTAAAGGACCTCGTCCTGCTTTTCTGAAAGGAAATATACAGGGAGACTTTGATTTTAATATTGATAAATCGGGCAGCAGTTTAACTATTTTGAATAATTTCAGTAATGCCCAGACCAATATCGGATTGATCAATGGCGCATGGAACGCTTCCGGGATCCAGCTCTCTGTATGGCAGGTAGATAATTCGGCTGCTACGGCTAATGTATTCGCGATAAATATCAGCAATTCCAGGATTACAGCCCCATTCGGCTGGCGTTTCCAGGGTGTTATTGCTAACCATAGCTTAAATGCAGCAAACTCATCTATTACTACCAGCGACTTTAAGGCTGCCGGTATGACTTATGATACGGTGAATGTAACCAACACGCTCACTACCTCTGTAAATATGGCATCAGCTACGGTTAGAAGCCTGAAATTTACAGATCCAAGCAATGCCTCTGCAGTAGGTATTGTAGGCTCTGGCAATACACTTGGCAGAGTAGAGTATAAAGGCAGTGGTATTATTAACGGCAGCAATACGATTGACACCCTGATCTTCTTCCCGGGTGGAATCTATACCTTCACAGCAGGTACCAATACCACCATCAATGGTGCCTGGTACGGCAGCGGAACGCCTTGTCGCCTTACCGAGATCGTGAGCAGCAGCACAACGGCAAATGCCACTATAACACGTACCGGTGGGACTGTAGATTTTGACTATGTACGCTTGCGTCGTATCACTGCAGCAGGAGCGGCAGCGCCATTTAATGCCCGCAATCATTCAATCAACCAGGGGAATAATACCAACTGGAATATTGCACCTTATGATGGTGCCGCACCAATCTACGGATTAGGGCCTGATACAGCCTTGTTAGCTACCGCTTTCCCCTATGTACTGCGTACAGACGGGTTCTTCGGCGATCCTTCTTCTATGTACACCTGGAATAATAACAGCACAGCAGATTCATTGGTCATAACAGATACCGGCAGGTATAGTGTTACCGTAAATTTTATTGACGGCTGTACGATCAGTGATGAGATTTATGTAACATTGTCACAACCCCTTCCTATCACACTTTCAGGCTTTGATGCCACGATGCAGCAGTGCCAGGCTATCCTGGAATGGCAGGTAGCTAAGGCAGATAATTTCAGAAACTTTACAATAGAGCGCAGTAGCGATGGCCGTAAATTTGAACCCATTGCCCAGCTTGAATATACTCCTGCTACAGTAAACTATACTTATACGGATAAAGCTACACCAAACGGTAAATCTTACTATCGTCTGCGTTTAGCCGACAGAGATGGTGTGTATAATTACAGCAACACGGTGAATGTACATTCAGACTGTAAAACACAGCGTATCGAGGTATATCCTACTAAATCTGAAGGAACAGTATCTATCAACCTGCCTGCCGGTTATGAAGGCGGCACGATTGAACTTGTTTCCATCAGCGGACAATCTGTAAAAGTTTCCGGTACAGGTACGATTGATCAACCCGGCTTACACCAGCTTAACCTGAAAGGTTTAGCCCAGGGCACTTACTTAGTAAAAGTGAGCAAGGGTAATGAGGTACATACCTTTAAAGTAGTATTCCAACCTTAATACACCGGAATCTAATCTATTCTTCTTACACAATAGGCCTGCTTTCATAAAGCAGGCCTATTGTTTTATCTGACTAATGTGACATCTCCTTTTTTATTAAAAGGTTTGTTATAGGTCCCGGCTTCAAAGGATATTTCATAAAAATATACCCCGGCATCCACAGGTCTTCCATTAAAGGTTCCATCCCACTGCCGCCCGGGTTTTATGCTGTTAAAGACCCTTTGTCCCCAACGGTTATAAATATTGAAATTATACCTTCCTATTACACATCCCTGTTCTACCGAAGGGCCGAAAACATCATTTCTACCATCCCCGTTAGGTGAGAAAGCAGAAGGCATCATAAGCCTGCACTCACATAATTGCTGGTCATCTAAATAAATAGAATCTGTACCCACACATGGAAAATCTGTTACTGTAACCGTGTACATTCCCGCTGTATTCACAACAATCTGTTGTGTGGTAGCACCGGTATTCCATAAGATAGCAGATCCTGCCGGACTTCTGGCTGTCAATACAAAATTGATTGCCTCTCCACGGCATAGCGAAGTGTCGGCTCCCAGGTCCTGGCGAAGATCTTTATAAACAAATGCTATCGTATCTCTTACGATACATCCGTTTTTACTGATCTGCAACCAGTATTGACCACTTTCCCTGACCATAAAGTTATTTCGCCCGCTACCATCCTGCCATAGGTATGATGCACCATTGACCTCCGGCCCTTCAAGCGTGTATGCTTCTGATGTATTGCACAGTACGGTATCAGCACCCAAATAACCTTGCTGCGGCATATCCCGGGTGATCCTCACCTTAAAACTATCAATGCGGATATCACAGGCCGTATCATAATATTTTACCCAGTAAATACCCTCCTGGCTGATCGTTCTTATACTGTCTGTACTCCCATTATCCCAAGCTATGATGGAATTATGCCCGTATAAAGGATGTAACGTATAAGTCAGTGAATCATTACAAATAGCAGTATCCCGTTTCGTAACTAAAGTATCTGCATCGGGCCAGGCGATAACGTCTGCAGGCAGGCTTAAATAGCTATAAGCATCAGGATTAAGTCCTATCGTCGCATATTGAAAATCACAGGCGGCCCCGGGCAGGTTAGGACTATTGATACGGTTTATGTATTCAATCTGCGGAAAATATATTTTATCATTGTAGAGTTTGGGTTGCCCTGAAAGTATGCAGGAAGAAAACACCTGGAACTTTGAAGCGATAATTGTTGCAGGTGTCAGCACAGATACATCGTATTGATAGACGATAAAAGCGGTGGATATTCCCGGAATGGAAGGAGGATAACAGGCAGATGGATTGAGTGCTGTATTTACCCTGTCTTCAGTTAAAGCATAAAGCTTGGAATTGTCCGGTGAGAATACGGCTCCGATACAGCCAACAGAATCCATTATTTTCATCCCGTTGGACACCACACCTGTAGTAGCATCAAACTGGCAGAGCAGCTGGCCGTTCAGCCTTCCTTTTAATTTTGCGGAACCTGCCGAAATCGCCAGTAATTTTTTGTCCGGAGAGATAGACATAAAAGAATTTGAATATGCTCTCGAAATGACCTGCAGCCAACCTGCTATTAATGTAGTATCACGGCCCTGTATCTGGTTTCCTGTATGAGAGAGTACAGGATTTGAAGCAATACCTGCAGCAGTAATCTCGTAAGATTTGAAAATAGCAGAATCCATTGTGTGCACTACCAGCCATACATTGCGATCACATTTATCTCCCGGCACAGCAACCATCGATTCTCCCAATGAAGAATCAATGAGTATATTTTTCTGGCCCGGAACAATGTCTCCCAGCCCATTATTTAAACTCATGTCTACAATGGAGTAATACAAGCGACCATTAAGCCTGCCACCGCCCCAGCCGCCACCGGCCTCCATAGAAAACAGGTAATATTTTTGCGGGTTATCTACCATCGGGACAATAAGAACCCCCTGTGGAGAAACCGTCCAATCGGGAAAGGTGCTTCCGTTTCCTAATAAACTATCCCCGTTTGGCATTACGGTTTGATTCCTGTTCCAGCACTTCTGCCCGTTGGAGTAAAAAAGAAGATCCCCGGTATGCTTATCCGAGACAGAGGCAGAGCCATCCCGGTCCGGTATCTGGGAAGTAAATGCGGTGAAAGTGCCATTAAAATTCAGGCCGCCAAATTTTGGAAAGGCCCAAACGCCATTGGCTTTAATAAATTCGGGTGTCTGGTTGTAATATTGCCCGGCAGATCTGAAGGAGAAACAGATCAAAAAAGCAAAGGCAACCAGCTTACAAAACATGGGTGTAGGTTTGATATGCATAGTTATATATTAAGTGATTTAGTTAAAGAATTACATTCGCTATTTCATGCGCAATTTTTTAAAGGTTTTTTTAATGAAGCAAACCGATCTTTGTATAAAAAACAAAGCAGGAAGGAATATTCCGGTTACTGTTTATACCAATGATCATAAATATCGGTAAGCTAAATTAAGCAGATATCACATACCTCCTTAATGGTAAAATTAATGATAACGAAAAAATTAACAAACTATTCCGATCAGATTAAACCTGGTTCCGGGTTACTTTTCTCAAGAAAGAAGTCCTACTTTTTGATTGTCAATGATTAAGGAATTTTTTGCATAAAATAAAAAGTAAGCCGTCATCAAATGGCGGAGTATTTTCTTTTTAGCATATGGAATGAAAGCTATAAACCCCATATCTGGTGGATATGGGGTTTATAGTGAAGTTGAAATGGATAAAATACCTTATTGGATAAATCCTTTACTTCTTAACAGTGGCTTGATGTCTGCCGCGTGGCCGGTAAAGTCTTTAAAGGCCTGGTTCAGGTCTTTGGTATTACCTATGGACAAGATGTACTCACGGAAACGGTCTCCATTCTCACGGGTCATACCGCCATTATCCTTGAACCACTGGTAAGCATCCTGGTCCAGGATCTCTGACCAGATGTAAGCATAATAGCCTGCAGAATAGCCGCCACCCCAAATGTGATTGAAGTAAGGGGAATGATAACGCGGAGGCACTTCATTCACCAATAAACCTACTTCGCTTAAAGCCTTTTTCTCGAAACTCAATGCATCCCCGATCTGGCTTTCATCGGAAACACTGTGCCAGGCCATGTCCAGCGCTGCTGCCGCTGCCAGTTCGGTAACCGCATAACCCTGGTTAAATCCGCCGGCTTTATCCATTTTGTCCAGTAATTCCTGAGGGATCACTTTTTTGGTTTCATAGTGGATGGCATAGTTCTTCAGTACAGAAGGCTCCAGGGCCCAGTGCTCATTGATCTGCGAAGGAAATTCAACGAAATCACGCGGTACATTGGTACCGGAGATAGAAGTATATTTTTGCTTGGCAACCAGTCCGTGGATGGAGTGTCCGAATTCATGGAACATAGTTTCCACATCATCAAAGCTGATCAGGGAAGGACGGCCCTGTGCCGGCTTCTGGTAGTTGTACACATTTACGATCACCGGCTTCTGGTTCAACAACGTAGACTGCTCTACATAATTGCTCATCCAGGCACCGCCCGATTTACTGTCGCGTTGATAAAAATCCAGGTAGTAAATGGCTATGGAGGACCCGTCTTTATCAAAGACTTCATAAGCTACCACATCAGGATGATAGACCGGGATATCGGTACGCTTTTTAAAGGTTACGCCATACAATTTTTCTGCGGCGAAGAATACCCCTTTCTCCAATACCGTAGTGATCTCAAAATAAGGTTTGATCTGGGCTTCGTCCAGGTCATATTTTTGTTTGCGCAGTTTTTCTGCATAGTAATTCCAGTCCCAGGGTTCCAGTTTAAAGTTGCCGCCTTCTGCATCAATCAGTTTTTGCAGTTCTGCCGCTTCATTCTTCGCCATGGCCACCGCCGGGGTAGCGATCTGCTTCAGCATATCTTTAGCCGCTGCAGGATTCTTAGCCATCTGGTCCTGTAATTTCCAGGCTGCATAGTTAGGCTGCCCCAGGAGCTTAGCTTTTTGCAAACGCAGTTTTGCCATTTGTTCAATGGTCTTGCGGGTATCATTGGCATCTCCTTTTTCGGTACGGGTCCAGGAAGCTTTGTACAGCTTCTCGCGGGATGCCCGGTTCTTCAGGGTTTGCAAAGCCGGTTGCTGCGTGGTATTCTGCAAGGCAATCAGGTATTTCCCTTTCTGTCCTGCTTTTTCGGCATCACTTTGTGCCGCCTGTATTTCTTCTGCACTCAGGCCTTCCAGTTCTGCCACGTCATCAAACAATACTCCGCCCCCTTTTGTTGCGGCCAGCAATTGAGTAGAGAACCTGGCATTCAGTGCCGCTTCTTCCTCGTTCAGCTTTTTCAGTTTCGCCTTATCTTCAGCACTCAGATTGGCACCGGCCATTTCAAACTTCTCAAAATAAAGCTCTGTCAGTTTCTTATCCTCCGGATCTTTTAATGCTTCGCGATTATCATATACTGCTTTCACACGGGCAAACAGCTGGTCATTCAAAAAGATATTATCGCTGTGTGCTGAAAATTTAGGTGCATACTCTTCTTCTAATTGAGTGATGGCACTGTCTTTATTAGCAGAAGTAAAGTTGTAAAATACAATCTGTGCCCGTTTTAAGATCTCGCCGCTTGTTTCCAGGGCAACAACCGTGTTCTCAAAACTTGCCGCTTCTTTATTGTTAATGATCTTTTCAATCTCTGCATTTTGCTGCACCATACCGGTGTCAAAAGCAGGCTTAAAATGTTCCGATTTTATTTTATCAAACTCAGGAGCATGATATTGTAAAGGACTTTCTTTAAAGAATGGATTATTCACGTCTTTGTAATTTGCTGTGTTTTTTGAATCTCCGGTATTGTTACAGGCAGATAGAGTAGCAAGGGATGCCGCTGCTACCAATAAATGATTACTTTTCATCTGTTTATTTTTTAATGATCAGATGGAATTTGCCAAACATACCTCGCTTTTGCGTGGTCAATTTACTTTGGCATATTTCCTGTTAAATTTTAAATTTATCAATTAAATAAACCCCTAAGTTAGCGTTTATTTAATTGTGGGGTCAGGGTCTTTTTACTGGAGGTAATCCTTATGCCGTTGGGATCGGTCAAGATCTGTATCCGGGATGCTTTGCTATTTTCCTCCTTTATTTCCCGCATCATTTTGGCAAAAAGGTTTTATAAATTTGTTGAGCCTCCCTTTTCTTCATCCAGTCTTTGGTACTATTTACTTTTCAAATTTACGCTGATATTTTTCCAGGAGGTTCCAAATGCTATAAAATGCATCATTTCCTTTTTTATCAGAGAAATTGGTATTGAAGATCATTATTCTTCCTATATTACTTTTGGGATCGAAAAACATCATTGATACCACTCCCGGGTCTCCGCCTGTATGCCCGATATATCCTGTATAACCAAATCCTATAAAAATTCCCGTATTATAAGATTCACTGTATGGATTTTGCTCATTTCTCTCTGTAAAATTTGAAGCAGAAAGCTGTGGCAGAAAATATTCCTTGTATGATTTTTTTGATAAAATTGTACCTCTTCCATTATAACCCCTGATCAATTCTGACAGGAATTTACTTAAATCATTAACAGATGTGATAAAACCACCGTCAGGAAAAGTTATCATTTCATAATAAGGAAGCGGAGTTTTGGGATTGGAATATAATCTTGAAAAATTTGAAAAGCGGATGTCTTCAAATTTCCACCCCGAATGATTCATTTTTAAGGGTTGTAAAATGTGCTTCTTCGTAAAGTTTGAAAATGATTCATTCGTGGCTTGCTCAATAATGTACGCAGCCAGAGCAGTTCCGATATTGGAATACTCATAAATGGTTCCGGGTTTATGCTTAGAAAAACTATTTTGATGCCACTTGCCATTTGCAGAAAGGATGTTTTTCAAAAATGATTCCAATGAAAGGATTGAATCAGAAGGATTAAATATTTGTTCCTCATCAAAGTTTAATGTTACATTGCCCAGGTCCTGGTTTGCTTTTAAATAATAATTTTTACTTAAATAAAATTCATTGTCTGTAATAGAAGAGGTATGCGTAGCCAATTGCCGGAGTGTTATTTTTTCATTTGGAAAACCCGGATTGAACACCTTAAAGGGTAAATATTTATCAACAGGCTCATCAAGATTTAATTGTCCGAGTTCCTGGGCTTTTAAAAGCGCAATTCCTACAAAAGTTTTAGAAACAGATGCAATATTCTGAATAGTGTTTTCCGTATATTTTTTCTTTCTTAAAACCTCTGAAAAGCCAAACCCTTTCTGATACAGGGTTCCCTTTTCATTAACAATGGAAACGGAAAAACCATTAAAAATTCTTTGTTTATCAATCTCCATTATTTCATGGCTAAGTTCAATAGGGTAGTTTTTTGCTTGTCCTGAACTTGACCCGGAAAAAATTGTTATCGATGATACTAAAATCAAAATTGCTTTTTTCATGTTTTCTTTAGCTGCGCTTTAGTTGAACCTTTTGATAGATCTATACATTTAATCCCATAAACTTATTTCTTATGCTGATCATAAAACGCAAAAAACTCCTTCAGGCGGAAAATTTTTGTCAAAAAGGAATAATCCTGGTTTAACCTGCTATACGACTTTACCGAAGGCTCTTTCACATCTATATTACCCCCATTGCCCATTGTGCGGTCCGGGACAAAGAGCGCATCTGTAAGCTCGGGTTCACCCAGCAGGGAGTATATTTCCCGGCCTGCTACCTGGTAGGGCTTAAATTCCGCACTCAGGTCTTTTTCTGTATAAATAATATTATAGATCACATATTTTGATCGTGTAGGGTTAATCACACCCTGTTTGCAGGGGTCTACTGTTAATATGGCATTTTCAATACCCGTTTCCCGGCAGCTCAGCTTGTGCGTGCCTAATGACACTTCTGCCGCTACAAATTGCCCGGCCGGTACCAGGTACGTTTTATCGTCTATCTGTACAGTAATATTCTGGCTGGTAGGATTATCAATAAAGGTTGCCCCTTTTTCACGTAATTCAAAATAGGCCCATCCACCCAAAACCACCAATACAGCCAGTATAATAAACAGCATTCTTTTAATGCGCGGTTTTTTAGTTGTTGTTTCCATCTGTTATTTACATTTTGAAAAATATATAAACAATATTTATGTTCCGTATCCACCTTTTGACGAAATTCAAGGTTACAGCAGGATGGGATACTACAGGAGCATTACAGATCTTCCTTATTAAAGATGCCAAAGTAATCTTCATCATACACCATCTGCCCATTTTCCAGAAGATCAACATAGCGCTCCATCCATTCTTTAAAAGAACCTGCTTCCAGGGTTCTCACCGGATCGTCATGCCACATCATAATGATCTGTCCTTTTTTGCCTCCCTCGGCAGGGTCCAGGTCAATACAGATATGATCTCCGCTGCCATTATAAGTAATAGGTATCCACAAGGGATTCCACCAGTCATTTTTAATACCGGTTTCGGGATCAGAGCGGTAGGGTCCGTCCTTACCTTCAAAATCTTTATTGTCTAAAAGATCTTTCCACACCAGCCATTCATCATATATGCGGTCGGCAGATAATAATTCTTCCCCATTGATCAAGCCGGGGCTTTCGCTCAACTGGCCGTTATGTACCTTATAAAAGGAAATGAGGTCCTCCGGTAGTGCTGTACCAATACCGCTTTGTAATCTTTCCAGTTCTTTTTCACTGATCCCGGGGTTTAATTGCCCGGGAAGTTCCGGTGCTATTTTTTGCAATACCGCTTTAATGCGGCTCCATAATGCTTCCATGATTCTTTGTTTTATACTGTATTATTTAAAAATACGTAAAAGTCTTTTTACCGGCCTGAAATTCCGTTTTATACATTTTAAAATAAAAAGTTTTCCACATTATGAAAAAGTACTATCTTTGCCGTCCTAAAAATTTCTTATAAAAGGAGGACATTTAAATTGGAAGAAAACACTATTGTTAACCCACAAAACAATGCTCACGATGAGTTCGATTGGAGCATTGACAAAAGAAACGTTTCTAACTACTCAAGTGACAAACGTGAAGCTCTTGAAAAAGAGTATGAAGGATCATTTAAATCTATCAACGACGGTGAATTGATCACCGGTACTGTTGAAGGTTTAACTAAAACTGATGTTATCATCAATATTGGTGATAAATCTGATGGTTTAGTATCCTTGAACGAATTCCGCGACATGCCAGGTGTAAAAATCGGTGATGAAGTGGAAGTGTTAGTTGTTGAAAAAGAAGACCGTCAAGGTAATCTTAACCTGAGCCGCCGTATGGCACGTCAGGTGCGCAGCTGGCAAAACGTTGTTGACTACTTCAAATCTGGCGAAGTGGTTACCGGTACCATCACCTCTAAAACTAAAGGTGGTCTTATCGTTGACGTTAATGGCCTGGAAACATTCTTACCAGGTTCACAAATCGATGTTAAGCCGGTTACTGATTACGATCAGTATGTAGGTAAGACAATGGATTTCAAAGTTGTAAAAATCAATGAGCAAATCCGTAATGCTGTAGTTTCTCACAAAGCGCTGATTGAAAGCGATCTGGAGCAACAACGCGGCGAGATCATGTCTAAATTAGAGAAAGGACAAGTATTAGAAGGTACCATCAAAAATGTTACTGACTTCGGTGCTTTCGTAGATTTAGGTGGTGTAGATGGTTTGTTATACATTACAGACATCAGCTGGGGACGTATTTCTCACCCGAGCGAAGTTTTAGAGAACGGTCAGAAACTGAACGTTGTTGTGCTTGACTTCGATGATGAGAAAAAACGTATCAGCCTTGGCCTGAAACAATTATCTGCTCACCCTTGGGACAGCCTTCCTGCTGAAATCGTAGAAGGTTCTGTAGTTAAAGGTAAAGTAGTTAATATCGAAGACTATGGTTCTTTCTTAGAAGTATTACCTGGCGTAGAAGGTCTGGTACACGTTTCTGAAATTACCTGGAGCTCTCAACCTATCAATGCTAAAGAATTCTTCACTATGGGTGATGAGTACGAAGCTAAAGTGGTAACACTGGACAGAGATGAGCGCAAAATGTCTTTATCTATCAAACAACTGACTGAAGATCCTTGGGAAAATATCGATGAGCGTTTCCCTCTTGACAGCAAACACAAAGGAACTGTGAAAAACATCACTCCTTATGGCGTTTTCGTTGAGTTAGAAACAGGTATCGGCGGTATGATCCACATCAGTGACTTAAGCTGGACTAAACGTTTCAACCACCCTTCTGAGTTTACTAAAGTAGGTGATGAAATCGAAGTGGCTATCTTATCTATCGATAAAGAAAACCGCAAATTGTCTTTAGGTCACAAACAAATCGAAGATGATCCATGGATCAACTTTGAAAGCATCTTCCCGATCGGTTCTAGACACACTGCCAAAGTTATCCGTAAAGATGACAAAGGTGCTAACATCCAGTTAGAGCATGGTTTAGAAGCTTTCGTTCCTGCACGTCACTTACGCAAAGAAGATGGTTCTGATATCAATGTAGAAGATACATTAGAGTTCGTAATCATCGAGTTTGATCGTAACGACAAACGCATCATGGCTTCTCATGCACGCGTTTGGGAACAAGCTAAAGCTGATGAAAAAGAAGCTGTTGCTAAAGAAACTAAAGATTCTGTGAAGAAAGTACAGGATAAGGTTGAAAAACCAACTTTAGGTAATCTGGGTGCATTAGCTGATATCAAAGCTAAATTGAAAGACGAAGAAGAAGGAAAATAATTCCATCTGATTGGTTAATAATAAAAGCGCTGACTCTTTGGAGTCCGCGCTTTTTGTTTTGCATATAGCCACAAGTAGCATAGGTACCGGTTAAACCTATAAGGTTTTTGAAACCTTATAGGTTTAGGGCGCTGGATGATCCACTCCCTATTCCGGGTGCAATACAGTACAGCCAAAGAATATTAAAGATATTGAAGGGAATAACGCTGTTCAGTTAATATAACTAACAATTAATAATTAACCATTAATAATTTAAAAAGCCCGCCATCCAAATAAACGGTACAGGATAGATACCTCTGCATTAAACTGCCGGTTACGGGTATAAGTATGGGTGTACAAGGACTGCCCGGAAGTGATGAACTCACTGCTATATGCCACTTCAGGCATACGGCCCAAAGGAGCAAAAACGACTAAACCGAATTTAAAATCTCCCAGCTTCTTAATATGCGTAGCTATACGCGATCCCAGGGAAATATTGAAGTGATTGGCCCTCCTGTCAAAATTATCATCCGCGTTTTCGCTGCCGATGAGGATAGTATAGGCACTATCCATATTTGACGTGAATTTATAACTACTGCCGTTTGCAGTACTATAGCTGCGCGAGAAAGATAGACCGGCCAGTAAATGCCAATCCAGCTTTCTTTTCCTCATCATGGTGTACTGGGCAAAGGCACCGACATTTAGAGTACTGTAGCTGTTGAACAATCTGAAATAAGAATCCTCGGTGAACATACCATTACTTTCATTCTGCTCTACCAGTTGCTTCTGGCCATGCCATTTGACAAAAGGAATTACAGCAAAATTCCGGGCTACGGGAATATCTACCTCTATCCCTGTACCAAAGGAGAGCTGGGCCGCAGGCATATGTGTACTGCCTGTTCCGGTGACTTTATAACTGTTGAGATTGAGATAAGGACCTGCCTGTAGATACACACCTATTTTTTCCTGTGCGGAAAGACTTTGTCCCAGCAAATTGGCGACTAAAAAACAAACAAATAATTGCTTCATAAAAATTAAGGGTTTATAAACTAAATCTTTAACGCCTGATCACAAAGCTTTATTATTCAATCGTTTTTTAGAAGAAATATATGGATTAGAGATAAGAAATTTAATCTGTTACCCGTTTTTGCGAATGATCCATACATCCTGCTCCAGGCCCCAGTTTTGGGCTTTACCCGGGCGATGTTTCAACACTTCGAATTTACCGGCTACCAATTGCCGTATAAATGCGGGCGGATGATAGGTGGCATACATGCGGTATCCTTCTTTTACATTTCCTCTTTCCACGATAGTACCTGCATCATATTGCTGCTGCTCAGATTCCAGTAAATTTTTACGGGTAATATCACCATGGGTGGTGAAATAAAATACACCACCTGGTTTGAGTAACCTGTAGATCTCGTTCATCCAGGCCATATGCATTTTTTCCGATAAATGGGTAAATATAGAAATGGCATAAATAAAGTCCATAGCGGCCGCTTCCAGCGGGATAGGGGGTACCAGTTGGTTTTGTGTAAAAGTGATCTCTTTCAGGTTCTCATGGCACCAATTGACATATTCACTGTTGTAGTCGGAGCCGTACACCTGTGCAGTAGGAATTATATCCGGGAAATGCCGGACCACACGACCGGGACCACAACCCCAGTCTAAGATAGATTTACCCTTAAGCTCTATAAAAGGGCTTACCTCTTCGTAAATGGATACTGCAGCAGATTTACCGGTTTCCAGGTATTTGGCATAGTCCAGGCGAAAGGTTTCATAGATCATAAACGGGGTAGGCAGGGGCAGACCGGGATGGGCCGCTTTGAAGGCATTTATTTTCCCTTTCTGCTGCAGGTATTGATAATAGAACCTTGCTTTATCTGCTGCACGGCCTAAGCCTAAAGATTCTATTAAGGATTTTATTTGCTGCTTGACTTGTCCCATTTATACCTTTGAAATTTTATTGGTGCTGACAAAAATAAAAGAATTCGGCCGAAAGCGCCTGCTATTATTCATTTCTTTGCTCTTGTACCTGTTGAGCGGGCTATTGTTATACTCTATGTTTTCAGCCTATATGGTATGCGGCGCAGCCGACAATAATTTTTTGGTATACGCCTGTTGTGGATGACTCAATACACTATCTGCATAACCTTCTTCTACTATTAAACCTTTTTCCATCACCATCACTTTATTGCAAAAGGACTTCACCACCTGCAGGTCATGGGTAATGAACAGGTAAGTAAGACCCAGCTCTGCCTGCAGCTCATATAAGAGCTCAAGTACCTGTGCCTGGATCTTTACATCGAGTGCCGAAACGGACTCATCGCATATGATAAATTCAGGAGCTACAGAAAGCGCCCTGGCAATACAGATACGCTGTCGCTGGCCGCCGGAAAATTCATGTGGATATTTTTGCAAAGCTGTAATAGGCAGCTGCACCTGGTCCAGCAATTGTTTTAAGCGCTGCTCCATACCGGCTTTATCCACAACTTTATGCACCTGCAGCGGTTCAGCTAAAAGCTGGCGCACGTTTAGCCTGGGATTTAAGGAAGCATAGGGGTCCTGGAAGATGATCTGTATGGATTTTCTCAGATCAAACCATTGTTTATCCCCTAAGCCGGTCAATTCTTTTTCTTTAAACCATATATGGCCTGCTGTAGCCTTCTGGAGGCCCAGGATACATTTACTCAGGGTACTTTTTCCACATCCGGATTCCCCTACCAGGCCCATACGGTCTCCCTGCTCGATCTCAAAACTTACCCCGTCTACTGCTTTGAAGACTTTCTCCTGCTTGCCTAACCAGTTGCTACGCTCCGTATAGTGCACTTTTAAGCCCTCAACTTTAAGCAGGCAGGGATTATCTACCGGCTCGGCCTTTGGGGCCTGAAATTCGGGTGTTATGAGGTTAGCCACTACTTTTCCCTTTTCCAGTACGATAAAGTCATCTGCTATCATCCTGGCCAGTGCCAGGTCATGGGTGATAAAGAGCAGGGCAGTACCAAATTCTTCCTGCAATTGCTTCATCAGCTGGATCACTTCTGCCTGTACAGTAACATCCAGGGCGGTAGTAGGCTCATCGGCAATGAGAACAGCAGGGTGGTTGCACATAGCCATGGCAATGACGACTCTTTGCTTTTGCCCGCCGGAGAGCTGGTGTGGATAACGGCTGTATATAGCTGCAGGTTCAGGCAGTTTCACTTTGTTCAGCCATTCGATGGCTTGCTTTTTGGCGGATGTCCGGTTTATGGACTGGTGGGAAAGTATACTCTCTGTCAGCTGCTCACCGATCGACATGATCGGGTTGAGGGCGCTCATAGGTTCCTGGAACACCATACTTACTTTTTTGCCCCTTACTTTTCCCCATTCTTTCTGGCTCAGCGTATTCAAAATCAATTCTCCTGTAGGCTCTTCCAGGATGATGTATCCGGTCTGGCGGGCATTCTCCGGCAGCAGGCCCATAATCGCCAGGGAGGTCAGGGACTTCCCGGAGCCAGAGGTACCTATCAGCGCCAGTGTTTTGCCTTTCGCTATCTTGAACGAAATACCCTGGAGCGCATGGAACGGATTGGGACCTTCAAACTGGATATGTAGATTTTTGACTTTTAGCACGGCTGATTGATTGGATGACAAAAGTAGAAGCTTTGACCGGAAAAACAAACTGGCCGGGTTTTCCCATTCACAGGCTATTAATAGTTCTTTATATTTTTTTATAAAAAATTAACTTACCATTATTATAGCTGTGGATATATGGAAAACTATAGTTGTTAGCCTATTGTTTTTCTCAAATATAGGGTTATTAAGAGATTATCCACATTCTGTAAATCTACTGAAAGCTTTTACTGTACTGCATTTGATACTGTTTAATCCACAATGTTAATTAAAGTTGTTACAGTTACATTTTCCCATTGTGAATTCTAATAACCCTTTATTTATACCCTGAGCTGGTGTATGAATTTAAGGTTAAATTATGATTAAGTTTTATATCATGGTGTATAACTCCCATTCTTATTAAGTTCTTAACTTTTACACACGCTTTTTACCCATTTTATGTGAAGAAATCTTTAAGAACTATACTTATACAGCTACTTTCCACGTGGAAATGTGGATAAAGATATATTATTTTACTGATTAATATAATAATACACTTTATTTATTTATATTATATGTAAAGTCTATAAAAGCATATTTATAATTAAATAGTTTTATATAATACCTGGTATGAGCATTCGAAACGGCTTGTTTTATTATATGATAGTTTATATCCTGCTTTTATGTAAAAAGTCGTAGTTAGTTACAACTACGACTTTTTATTATGTCTATGAACTTAAATTATTTAGTTCTTTCCATTACCCATTTGGTAACGGTGGGTGCTAATTCTTTTTGTGATTTTCCACCTACGAATACACCAATGTGTCCACCGGGGAAAGCATATTCTGTTTTATCTTTTGTTCCTATCTTATCCATAATGGCTAATGTGGAATTATTAGGAATAATGGTATCTCCGGTAGCATAAACATTCAGGTAGGGAACAGTCATGTTTTTAAGGTCTATTTTTTTATTGCCCAGCTCCATTTCTCCATTGATCAGTTTATTGCCCTGGAAGAGATCTTTGATGTATTTACGATACATCTCACCGGCAATAGCAGGAAGATCTGCTTTCCACTTTTCCATTCTCATGAAATTGGCCATTTTGTCTTTATCATCCAGGCTGTCCATAATACCAAGGTATTTGGAGATATTCATAGAGGGTTTCAACATAGAGAATGCGCTGTCGATCATTTCTCCCGGTATGGTACCTACGCTGTCTACCATAGCATCTACATCCATATATTTTGCCCACTTGTAGAGCATATTGTCTCTGCTGCCAAAATCAAATGGAGCAACATAGGTGGTCAATGTCTGCAGTTTTTCGGGATAACGGGATGCATAAATCATGGAATAAGTTCCGGCCTGGCAAATGGCCATTTTATGGATCTTGGGTACTTTATGTTTTCTACGGATAAAGTCTACGGCATCATTCATATAACCATCGATATAGTCTTCCATGGTTAAGTATTTGTCTGCCTGGGTAGGGTAGCCCCAGTCCATGATGTATACATCAAGTCCAAGGTCTACAAACTTTTTCATGAGGCTTTTATCGGGTTGTAAGTCCAATACATCATGACGGTTCAGCATGGCAAAGGATACCAATACGGGGATCTTACATTTCACCGGGGCACCTTCTCTTAGGTAATGATAAATCTTTACTTTATCTTTCTGGAAGACAAGTTCTTTAGGGGTAGTGGCCACCTCCACTTCGTTCATATCCTGCAGGGCTTCATATCCTTTATAAAGCTTTTCTGTGGTATGGGTTATCTCGTCGAATACCTGGCCTGGATTTAATGTCATAATCTTTTGATGTTTTCTGGTTAAAGTGAATTTGTTTTACTCTTAAATGTAATTAATATTTTATTTTTTACCAAATAATTTAATTATTAAATATCGGCTGCTCTGCTGTACCGGAATTCTATCAACAAAAAGAAACAGGATATAATCTATATCCTGTTTCTTTTTACCAATCATTCTTGATGACTTTCTTTTCTTCTTTAATACGCTTTGCTGCAAAGGCTTCTATACTTGCTACATCAATACTTTGTCCTGCCTGCAGATCATATTGATACAGTTTATTGCCCTGTGCTTCTATGGTCAGTATCTGGTGACGTACAATGAGTCTCAATACTTTTTCCCAGGCCAGGAAGTTGGTCCTGGCCTGGGGATTGTTTATGCCTTTATCATCTATAGTAACGATCTTATCTTTTACAGAACTGAACTCGTAATAGAAGGCATAAAGGATACCAAAGATACCTATACCGGCATAAGCTGCAGGAACATACCATTGTTCCATAAGACAATAGATGAGGATAGGAAGGAGCAGCAGTATTTCAAAGATCCTTAGTTTGGTACTGTTACTTCTTTTCTGTGTAATCTGTTTATTGTATTTAATGGTGATAAACAGGATGATGATCCCTGCCAGGACATAGGTACCTGATACTCCAAAGAATATATCAGATTTTACTAAGGCTGCCTTTGTCTCTGCCAATGCTTTTATTATGGTAGCACTTACGGCTCCCATAATGATCAACAGGAAGGCAGCCATCAGGTGGGAGAAGGTTACATTTCTCTTATTGATTCCTTTATTGTTTAACTTTAGCTGGTAAGATGACATGTAGGGGGATTAAGATTGAGACATAAAGATGTTACACATTTTGTAGAGTACGCGGGCACCTACCAGCGGATCTATACCATCATCAAAATGTTCTCCTGAACTTACCTCATTCAGATCGAAGCCAATGATCTTCTTCCCGCTTTCTTTTATTTTCTTAAAGAGGTAGAAGATCTGTTCTACTTCATATCCTCCCGGAACCGGTGTTCCTGTATTAGGACACAGTTTAGGATCTAAACCATCTATATCAAAACTGATATAAATATTATCGGGCAATGCTGCGATCACATCATCTACGATTTGTTTCCAGGTATCGCCTTCATACATTCTTTCTTTAACTTCTTTATCAAAGAAGGTTTTTACTCTTGCATCATTTTGAATGATATGCAGTTCTTCATCACAATAGTCCCTGATACCTAATTGAACCAGTTTACTGACCTCTGGTACTTCTTTCAATACATTGTACATGATAGAGGCATGGGAGAAGGTGAAGTTCTCATAGGCTTCCCTGAGGTCTGCGTGTGCATCTATCTGTAGAATGCCAAAGTCTTTATGTTTGGTAGCCAGTGCCTGTAAATAGCCTAATGGGGTACTGTGATCGCCTCCCAGGAGTACTACCTGTTTTCCCTGGTCTAAATATTTAAGGCTTAATTCCTTCAACCATTCTTTAAAGAATGTACCGCCTTCGTTTACTTCTTTTAACTTACAGCATAACTGGTTATTACAGTCTATATCTGTTCCTTCTGACAGTGCAGCGATGATTAGTTCTGAGCAAGAGCGGAGATATGCACTTTTACTTTCGATACTCTTGTTTACGGGTAACATATAATAGCCCTTCTTCCATTCATCTATTCCGTCCGGGTCATATAGGTCTATTTGCAGGGATGCTTCCATGATTTGTTCCGGACCTTTAGCAGTACCTGCCCTGTAGCTTACGGTTACTTCCCATGGAGCAGGGATAATGATTAATGTTGAGTTTTCTTCTGTAGTTGGTAAACCGAAGATGTTGTTATCTTTAAGACCAACTGAGTTTGGATCAAAGTTCTCGAATCCTGACATTATACTTTATTAGTTTTTATTCAGATGCAAAGGTACTACATTATATAGATTTGGTATCAGCTTGCTTATTCATTTAAGGTTATGATAGCATTATATATTTCACGTTCCACGTGAAACGCTGCGAACTAATTCATTGTCTGATGTTTCACGTGAAACTGTATTCATATTAAAGGTCTATTGGTTTCACGTGGAACTATGTGAAGATTAGTATGATTATAGTTTCACGTGGAACGTGTCCGTTGATTGATCTGCTTATTCTTATATAGATATAATCACATGGTGTGTTGCTAATACTTTTTTTATCTTTGCATTGCTTAACTATATGGTGTAGTTAAGCTTATAATTATAGATACAAGAATGTTTCCAGAATATGATGTTATCGTAGTAGGTGCAGGTCATGCCGGTTGTGAGGCTGCTGCTGCTGCTGCAAATATGGGCAGTAAGACTTTACTGGTCACTATGAATATGTTGACCATTGCCCAGATGTCTTGTAATCCTGCTATGGGTGGTATAGGTAAAGGGCAGATCGTGCGCGAGATTGACGCTCTGGGGGGGCAAAGCGGCATTATCTCTGACCAGTCAATGATACAGTTCAGGATGCTTAATAGATCTAAAGGACCGGCTATGTGGAGCCCACGTTGCCAGTCAGACAGAATGCAGTTTGCCGGAGCATGGCGTTATGCGTTGGAGCAGACCCCTAATCTTGATTTCTGGCAGGATATGGTTAAAGGTTTATTGGTTTCACGTGGAACAGTACAAGGTATTGTTACGGGTATGGGCCAGGAAATTAAAGCTAAAACGGTTGTATTGACCAATGGTACTTTCCTGAATGGTATTATACATGTAGGTGAAAAACAGTTTGGTGGTGGTAGAATGGGTGAAAAAGGATCTTCAGGAATTACCGAGCAGTTGGTAGAATTAGGATTTGAAGCGAGCAGGTTGAAAACAGGAACGCCTCCAAGGATAGATGGCAGAAGCCTTAATTATGACCGTATGGAAGTGCAGGAAGGGGATGAGGAGGTAGTAGGCTTCTCTTATAAGGAGGTAAATAACCCTATAAAGAAAGATCCTAAGTCGCAAAGAAACTGCTGGGTAACTTATACCAGCCCTGAAGTGCATGATATATTGAAAACAGGTTTTGATAAATCTCCTATGTTCCAGGGTAGAATTCAGGGTTCAGGACCCAGGTATTGCCCGAGTATTGAAGATAAAATTAATCGTTTTGCGGATAAAGACAGGCACCAATTGTTTGTAGAGCCGGAAGGATGGAATACCGTGGAGATCTATGTAAATGGCTTTTCTTCTTCTTTACCGGAAGAAGTACAGTATAAGGCGATCACTAAAGTGGCCGGATTTGAGAACTGTAAGTTCTTCCGACCGGGTTATGCCATTGAATATGATTACTTCCCACCTACGCAGCTGAAGCTGACCCTGGAAACTAAACAGATCAGGAACCTGTTCTTTGCCGGACAGATCAATGGTACTACGGGTTATGAAGAGGCGGCCTGCCAGGGATTAATAGCCGGTATCAATGCCAGCAGGAATGCGCATGAACTGGAACCTTTTACTTTAAAAAGAGATGAAGCTTATATTGGTGTATTGATCGATGACCTGATCAGTAAGGGAACAGAAGAGCCTTACCGGATGTTTACATCAAGGGCAGAATTCAGAACTTTATTGCGCCAGGATAATGCAGATATCCGGCTGACACAAAAAGGATTTGATATAGGACTGGCCGATCAAGGTCGTGTGGATGCGGTAAATGAGAAAATAGCACAAACGGAACAAGTAAAGACTATTTTATCAGAATTGTCCATAGAGCCTTCAGAAATTAACGAATTCCTTGAAAAAATAGGCCAAACGGCCCTAAAAGAACGTCAAAAAGCTGCAAAATTGGTCTTAAGGCCCGACATTTCAATAAAAAATCTGGTTGCGCACCATTCCCTGCTACAAGAAAGTCTTAAAGGCTTTAAAGATGAGGCTTTGGAGCAGGCAGAGATACTTTTGAAGTATGGTGTCTACATGGAGAAGGAAAGAGAAATGGCGAACCGCATGGGCTTTATGGAAGAACTGGTGATCCCGGATAGTTTTAATTATGATAAGGTACAGGCCATCTCTATAGAGGCCCGTCAGAAATTGACTAAGATCCGCCCGCAAACTTTAGGGCAAGCTTCCAGGATCTCCGGGGTGAACCCGAGTGATATCCAGATATTGATGGTGCATATGGGCAGATAGTATTGTAAATATTTTTTAACCTGGTTGAGTAGTAGATACTCAGCCAGGTTTTTTTATTTTATGAATGTGTGATTACCGGATGAAAATAGCCCGGTTTTACTGCCGATTAAAAACTGTTTATTTGCAAGCCTATTTGTCTTGGGTGATTGCATATTCCTAATAGCTAATAAAGGATTTTAAATCCTTGTTTATTGAATGTTCGACATGCGCTTCGCTAACATGTCGAGCAGCAGGATTCGGGCTTTACTATTTCTCTGGAAATAACTTTGTTATTGAGTGCCTTTATTGCTTTTTTTGCTAAAATAGGTTCATTAATTGTAATTTTAAGTAAGTACTCGTGTTAGGAATCAATTTAAAAGTTGTGGAATAGACAACTTTTATGCATGAAATTTAGCAAAAGAAAGAATTGGACAGGTTTTTTATACCTTTGAATGGTATCTCCAGAACAGCTAACAAAGGATTTTAAATCCTGGTTTATTGACTGTTCGACATACGCTTTGCTAACATGTCGAACAGCAATGATAGGCAGCTTTTACGCATAAATTTAGCGGGTCTGAAAGAAAGAAATTCGACAGGCCTTATCCCTTTGAATTGTCTCTCCGGAATAGTTAATAAAGGATTTTAAATCCCTGATTCGATTGTTCGACATGCGCTTCGCTAATATGTCGAACAGCAAATTTGGACAGATTTTCATTACTTTTAGGTAATGTTTTAGTCGGGCAGGCTAAGAAAATCTGGTTATTATACATGGATTTGCAGCTGTATTTATTACTTCCTGGAGTTCTATCATAGCCCTATAGAATGACTATTAATTTGTAACTAATGCTTATTTATAGAATTTTATGGTGGGAATAAATGAGTAAATTGATAGTAATAGTTTCCTGATCTTCGGATCATATTCCAATTTCATAAGTTGCCTATTGAGGTATTTTTGTATGAATTGATTTATTAGGCTATCTTTTTTATAATGGAATTACTACCAGGATCTTAGGGAATGCAAACAAAATAATTACCTTTTGGTCATCTTTTTATTTATGGCCGCTATTGGCATTTATTTTATTAAATTGCGTGACTATTATATTGATCGTACACCGGATTTTACTTTAGAGATGAATAGCAAGTCTGTTTTCAAAAATTATATACTTCAGGTGCATAAAGAGCCGCATTTATTGAAGCGTTTAATCGACCGCTTGAACGATGATAGGAGTCAATTCTTTATTCATGTTGATGTAAAGTTTGATATTGAACCATTTACAAAATTAATTAATTATAATAATGTTCATTTCATTGCAGAACGCCATAATGTGATCTGGGGTGATTATTCACAGGTGATCGCTACACTGGCCTTATTAAGGGCTGTTTTTGAGGCTAATATTGAGGGCAGGATCATCTTTTTAAGCGGACAATGTTATCCTATAAAGCCTTTGCATCATATCACCAGTTACCTGGAAGAGCATGAAGATATAGATTTTGTGGAATTTGAACCGATACTGATTGAACGTATCTTAAAGCATAAAGTAAATTTTACCAATAGAAGAGGACATTATTTTCTGATTGGCAGGATCAGGTGGAGTCAAGTATTAACTAAGGATTTTTATTTGAATCTTTTTAAGCATGCTGCTGCACTGCTGCTTATGAAGCCGGGTATTAAATATCAATGGTATGCTGCCACACAAAACAGGACTATTTCTTTATTTGATCATCACTTCAAAGGATCTTCCTGGTGGAGTTTTACGGTAAATACTTCTAAAAAAATCTACCAATACTACCTGGATCATAAAGAAGAACTGGATCACTATTATAGTAATACACTTTGTTCGGATGAACAGTTTTTCCAGACGATCTTAATGAAATTGATGGAGCATGATTATTCTATACAGATAGATCGCTACCTGCATTTTATCGACTGGAACAGGGTGGGTGAGCCTTTACCTGCAGTATTGAAGATGAGTGATTTTGATACACTGCTACAGCAGCCGGACCGGGTACTATTTGCAAGAAAATTTGATCCTAAAAAATGTGCTGAAATCCTGGATAAAATTGATAGACAAATCCTTGATAATTAATACTTTATCTTATTCTCCTATTGACCTGGTTATTGTTTTCAATTTAAGTGGCCTGAATCAGGATTAGTATATTTTTGGGTGTGAACTTATAAAAATACATTTACAGGCTTACAATTAGGAATAGGTTGCTATAAATTGTGTGACCTACTTATAGATATAATGCATCCTGCTGTCTTTCCCCGGTTATATTACGCTCAGAAATCATTGCTTAAGCATTTATTGCAGCTGATGCTACCTTGATTTAGCCGAATATATACGCTACATCAATGCTATACTAGCAAAGAATATACAGAAGATTTAAATTACAGCTTCTTTTCCTATCTGGAGCAGCCGGTTGTAACAATGAAAAGCTATCTGAAATAGGTAATGTTCCGGCTAATAGTATAGATCTTGGAGTAAAATTCATCGCCTTGTGATCAGGTTGAGCTCTATAAAGCCAGGTATCCCAATCCGGAAATTACGGATGGATCATATATTGCTTGAAAACAATAATAAGTGCAAATAGGATTTGGGATGTATTTCTTTGAAAATGTAGTAAAAATTGTCATCGGTTATGAGCTGCATCTTTTTCATTACAAAATACTATTGTAAGCTGTGTACTGTTTTGCATAATTCACTTAATACATTACTTTCTACTACTCTTATACAAGATTAATCAGCGTTTAACCTGGTAGGGAATGAATAAATTTTGCTTTAGAACTATTTCTTTCTCTAAAATTAATGTTCGGATTCTATTTCTATACTTCTGAAATGTGCTCTTTCTGTATGTACTTTCCAATCATTTTTAAAACACGAAAAGACGACTAAATGAATAGCCGTCTTTTCTATTGTTTTCATTCAAAATGAATGATGAAATCTAGTGTTCTTCTTCTCCCGGACGTAAAGGAATGTTCTGAGGAATGAAGTCTTTTCCATTACCATCATCACGATAGTCATATGGCCATCTGTGTACTTCAGGAATTGGTCCTTCCCAGTTACCATGTCCCGGATGAACTGGTGTTGTCCATTCTAATGTTGTAGAACCCCAAGGGTTTGTAGAAGTTACTTTTCTACCTCTGAACATACTTACGAAGAAGTTGAATACAAACAATAATTGTGCGAAGAAAGTGATCACCACAACGATTGAAATGAAGGCATTCATACTTTGGTAAGGTGCGTAAGTAGCCCATTGTGTGTAGTCATAATAACGACGTGGCATACCGGCAAGACCTGCATAGTGCATTGGCCAGAAGATCAGGTAAGCACCGATGAAGGTTATAAAGAAGTGGATATAACCTAAAGTATTGTTCATGAACCTGCCGAACATTTTAGGGAACCAGTGATACACACCGGCAAACATCCCGAAGAAGGCAGATACACCCATTACTAAGTGGAAGTGAGCTACTACGAAGTAAGTATCATGCAGGTGAATATCTAATGCTGAGTTACCTAACCAGATACCGGTTAAACCTCCGGAGATAAAGATAGATACGAAACCTATTGCAAATACCATTGGTACGGTGAAACGGATACTACCTCTCCAGATCGTGGTCAGCCAGTTAAATACTTTAATGGCAGAAGGAATCGCAATCAATAAGGTCAATAGTACGAACACAGATCCCAGGAACGGACTCATACCGGATACGAACATATGGTGTGCCCATACGATCAAGGCCAGAGCGGTAATACCAATCAATGAAATGATCATTGCGGTGTAACCGAAGATCGGTTTACGGCTGTGTGTGGATAATATTTCAGAAGCCATACCCATACCTGGTAACATTACGATGTATACCTCAGGGTGACCTAAGAACCAGAATAAGTGTTGATACAGGATCGGAGAACCACCCATATGTGATAATGCTTTACCACCAATGAAGATCTCAGATAAGTAGAAGCTGGTACCCATATGACGGTCAAACAGTAATAATACTACTGCAGATACTAATACCGGGAAGGATAATAAACCTAATACCGCGGTGAAGAAGAAAGACCACATAGTCAATGGCATACGGGTCATCTTCATACCATTCGTTCTCATGTTAAGGATAGTAGATACATAGTTCAAACCACCTAATACCTGGGAAACGATGAATAAGGTCATACTTATCAGCCAAAGGTCCATACCTAAACCGGAACCCAGTGATGCTTCTTTAAGGGCACTCAAAGGAGGGTAGGTTGTCCATCCGCCGGCTGCAGGACCTGTAGAGATAAATAATGAGGCAAACATAATGATACTGGAGATAAAGAAGAACCAGTAAGATAACATGTTCATGAATGGAGATGCCATATCTCTTGCACCGATCTGCAAAGGAATCAAGAAGTTACTGAAGGTACCACTTAAACCTGCTGTCAATACAAAGAATACAAGGATGGTACCGTGCATGGTCACCATTGCATAATAGAATTCAGGGCTTAATTTTCCACCTTTTGCCCACTCTCCCAGGAATTGCTCCATGATCGGGAAATTAGACTCAGGGAAACCTAATTGTAAACGGAAGAATACGGAGAATAATGCACCGATTATTGCCCATATAATACCTGTAACCAGGTATTGTTTACCAATCATCTTATGATCCTGGCTAAAGATGTATTTCGTAATAAAATGCTGCTTATGATGCTCGTGGTGACCATCGTGATGTCCGTGTGCATCGTGTGCTTGTACTAAAGTAGCGTCGTTACTCATTTTATATTCAATTTACAACCCTTGTAAACAAGGCGTATAGTAATTTATATTGTTTTTTGAATGATTATTTTTACTATTTAACTGCAACTGTTGTAGTATCTTTTGCTACAGCAGCAGAATCTGCAGGAGCTGCACCGGCCGGAGGAGCATCTGCTTTTGGCGCTGCTGCTACTTCATGATGCATGCTATAGTATGCCTTTTGCTCAGACAACCATTTTTCAAACTCAGCTTTTGTTTCCACAATTACAGTTCCTTTCATGGAATAGTGGCCTTTACCACACATCTCAGAACAAGGGATCTCATATACGAAATCAGGATTTCCTGTAATTTCTCTCATCTTAGCAGTAGAGATCCTTGGTGTCATCCATAAAGTGGTAGTGATACCCGGAACAGCATCCATTTTCATCCTGAAGTGAGGCAGAGATAAGTTATGCAATACGTCACGGGAATTGATGACAAACTGTACGTTTCTTTCGTTGATGATGTGAATCTCACCGTTTTCGATGATGATATCATCTTTGGCAGCAGGATCGTTCCAGTCCAGACCTAATACGTTATTCGCATCATTGATCAATCTGAAGTTAGTTTTACCAAACACACCGTCTTTACCCGGGTAGCGGATGATAAAGTTAAATTGTTTACCTACTACCTGAACTTTTAATGAATCTTCCGGTGCTTTGGAAGTCATGTTGTTCCAGTTTTTCAAACCAATAGCTACCAGGACCATTAAGGTTAAAGCCGGGATAGTGGTCCAGATCAACTCTAATTTATTGTTATGAGAGTAGAATAATGGTTTTCTGCCTTCTCTTGCCTGGTATTTGAAAGAAAACCAGAACAGGAAAAGTTGTGTACCAAAAAATGCGATACCTGTGATAATGATGGTCCACATCAACATGCTCTCGTACTGAAGACCTTGCTCGGAAGCAGACTCAGGCAGATAAAGCGGTGCTAAGTGCTTATGACATTCATAAATACCCCACATTCCCAGGAAGAAGATAATAAGCAGCACCCAGGCCAAAGCTTTGTTTGTCTTTTTGGATACAGTTTCCTCTTCGCCACGAATTAAGTTTACATACTCACTGGCTCGTGCAATCTGGTATATTACGATAAAGACCAGAATAACTAAGGCGGTTAATATTAATCCCGACATTGTGTATTTTTAATTATTAATATTAAATGATATTGGTGTAAACACCGTGATTTTTCGCTAAACTCAGATTTGTTCTCTTAACTTAAGTGTACCACTGCTTCTTTCAGTAAGATATGGTTGTGTGGTATTAAGTCTTCTTTTGCCAGTGTTTTGGATACAGTCAGTATCATTAATCCTGCAAATCCTGCAAATATACCGATCTCATACCAGCTAATGTGCCAATTATTACCTGTTGGCCCCGGATAAGTCAGTAAATATAAGTTTAACCATTGTCCGAAAATAATAATTAATGCCATGAAAACAACAGTGAAATAGTTACGCTTGCTTGGACGGGACATTAAGATCAGGATAGGTCCTACAAAGTTTACCACCAGGTTCAGGTAGAACGGGAAGCTGTAAGCACCATTTTGACGGGTGTTATAGTAAACGGTTTCTTCCGGGATATTTGCGTACCAGATCAACATATATTGTGCAAACCAGGTATAAGTCCAGAAGATAGAGAAGGCAAACATGAATTTACCTAAGTCATGTGTATGCTCTTTATTCATTAAGATCAGGTTACCCTGATTTTTAAGGTATACAGTCCATAAAAGGATCATTGCCATACCTGAAACAAAAGCGCCTGCAAATACGTGCCAGCTGAATAGGGTAGAGTACCAGTGTGCATCAATACTCATGATCCACAACCAAGGTGTTGTACTCATCATGGTTAAGCCGTAAACTACCATGAAAGCACCGGCGATAACGATTGTTCTCCAGTAAATTTTAGTAGAGTTTTTAGGGGCACTTTGCTGTGCAATGGACATTGCTCTGAACTTACGTCCGAAGAAGCTCCATAAGCCTACTGCAGCTATAGAAAAACCTACAAACATTCCTTTGTTGAGGAAGGTAGACTTACCTTCAATCACCTTATCACCCTCAGGGTGTACCCAGTGATAGATAGGGTTATGATCTCCTAGGCCAAATACAATGCTGAACAGGATGATCAATACGATTAAACCGAATACCCATACATTGGCCCCGATTGCTTCCGGAACTCTTTTGTAAGCCACGATCCAGCCCCCTTGTGCGAGTGCCGCAGCAGCCTGGATAAATACCGAAGTTATGGCCATAAACAGGAAGAAGATACTATTCTGCGCCAAACCTAACCAAAAACGGGTAAGACCGGCTTCTTCATGTTTACCTAAGAAGCATATTGCTCCCGCAATAATAGTAATAATACCAATTGCTAACAATGCCAAACCAGTTTTCTTTAAACCCGAAGGGACTTCAAAACGATCGGTCATAATGTGTTTATTTTAATTATATCTTTAATTATTAGTTATTTGAATGGACTTATTTATGGGCTACGGCAGTATCATTAGCCGGAGCTTTAGCTGCTGCACTGTCTGCAGGGGCCGGAGCACTGTTTTTACCATCAGCTGATAAAGTAAAAGGTGCACCACCGTTTTCAGACTGGAATTTCTTTATATAAGCCAATACCTGCCAACGTTGTTTTGTATTTAACTGGCTTGCATAGGAACCCATCATGTTTTTTCCATATACTACAGCATGGTACATCTTACCGATGGTCATGTTGATGTAGTTAGGTCCTTTGAAGTTTGCAGGAGCAGCGGCAAATGGCCCGTTACCATCATTATATAAAGGTCCGTTACCATCCAGCTTTTGCCCGTGACAAACGCCACAGTAAATATCATATAAGCGTTTGCCTTCTGCTATTTCTCCTTCAGTGAATTTATAAGGAGATTGCATAGCATACCAGGTACTGGTATCATTTTCTTTTAAGTGATACGGTAAGTCATGTCCTCTTGCAATAGTTCCGTCTACAGGTTTTTGAGAGGTCAAAGAGTCTGCAAAAATCGGATTAGCAGTATAAGCGTCATATGCACGGGAATAAGTCATATCAGGGGCGTATATTTTACCCGGATTACGACGTATGCCACCACTGTTACATGCAGACAGTGCTAATACTCCTCCTATTAAAATGGTTACAAAAAAACGTTTATTCATAAATTTTGTATATAAACGACTTTTTACAAAGTCAATATTATGATGCGAATTGTTTAGAATAGTTTTCCTCTTTATCAAATCTTCCGTACCACCAGCCTTCTTCAGCAATCTGTACATCCGTTTCTAACGGTTTGGTTTCATTTAAAAAGTTCATCAATTCTGTCTCGTCCGTACCTTCAGTTACTTCTACTACTACTACAAATAAATCATCTGACTGGCGTGGGTGGAAGACGTGCTTCTTAACGCCCGGCATGATTTGGTTCAAATAGCAATAAGTCAATACCATACCTACTGCTGCAAACATTACCGTTAACTCGAATGTGATCGGGATCATAGCCGGTAATGAGAAGAATGGCTTACCACCATAATTGATCGGCCAATCTGAAGTAAAGATCCAGGACATTAATCCTAAAGCGGTACTTGTACCTGTAATACCAAAGATAAAGCCGGCAATGTGTAAATCTGTTTCTTTCAATCCCATTGCGGTATCAAGACCGTGTACAGGAAAGGGAGTATATACATCGTGCAATTTGTAACCGCTATGACGTACTTTATGCACGGCATCAAATAATGGTGCCTCATCGTCGTAACAAGCTATTGCAAATTTTTTAACTGCCATTCTATTTCAATTTTGAATTTTGAATTCTAAATTTTCAATTATTTTTTATAAATCATTTATCGCTTTCTATCACTGATCACTCATCACCTATCATTCATCACCTATCAACTAGTGGGCGTGGTTAGCGATTTCGATAAATTCTTCTAATGATTTGTCTTCTAATGCTAAGTTCTCTTTGTGTGCTTTATCTCCTGTAGTTTTCAATACAAACTTGATCTCAGCTATCGCAATTACAGGGAAGTATTTGGAGAACAGGAAGAAGCAGGTAAAGAACAAGCCAAACGTTCCTAAGTAGAAACCTAATTCAGGCCATGTAGGTGAATAGTAAGTCCAGTTGGAAGGAATATAATCACGATACAATGTAGTGGCAATGATCACGAAACGCTCAAACCACATACCGATGTTCACTACAATAGAAAGGATGAAAGAGAATACGATATTTCTACGTAATTTTTTGAACCAGAAGAACTGAGGGGAAACCACGTTACAAGTCATCATCGCCCAGTAAGACCACCAGTAAGGGCCCATTACACGCCATTTGAACGCTTCTTGTTCGTAAACAACCTGAGAGTACCAGGCCATAAATAACTCAGTCAGATAAGCGATACCTACGATAGAACCGGTTAATACGATTACCTTGTTCATCGCCTCAATGTGGCCCATGGTAATGTATTCTTCTAAGCGATACAGTTTTCTAACTAAGATCAATAAGGTATTTACCATCGCAAACCCGGAGAAGATCGCACCCGCAACGAAGTAAGGCGGGAAGATCGTGGCGTGCCAGCCAGGAATTACAGAGGTAGCAAAGTCAAAAGATACGATCGTGTGTACAGAAAGTACCAGTGGAGTAGATAAACCTGCCAATACTAAGGACAAAGCCTCAAAACGTTGCCAGTTTTTAGCAGTACCGGTCCACCCGAAAGAAGCCAGACCATATAAACGCTTGCGTAATTTAGTTTTAGCTCTGTCACGTACTGTTGCGAAGTCAGGAATCAAACCAGAGTACCAGAACAATAATGATACCGTAAAGTAAGTAGAGATCGCGAATACATCCCAAAGAAGGGCAGAGTTGAAGTTAGGCCATAAAGGACCACGGGTATTTGGTAAAGGCAATACATACATCGCATCCCATACACGGCCCATGTGGAAGATCGGGAACTGTCCCGCACACATTACGGCAAAGATGGTCATCGCTTCTGCTGCACGGTTTACACCCGTACGCCAGTGTTGGCGGAATAGCAGGAGGATGGCAGAGATCAGCGTACCGGCGTGACCGATACCTACCCACCATACGAAGTTGGTAATATCCCAACCCCAACCCATGGTGTGGTTAATACCCCAGGTACCAAGACCCCAATATACCTCCCAGAATACAGAGAAAGCACCGAAACCTAAAAAAGCCAATGCTACGAAGAAGCCAAAGTACCAAAGTTTAGTGGGCTTTTGCTCGATAGGACGACAGATGTCCGCGGTTACGTCACTGTAGTTCTTCTCGCCATCTACTAATGGCTCTCTAATGAACGATTCGTATTTTAAATGCATAATGTGAAATACCTATTCTGCTATGAAATAATAATGTTTGTTTGTTCTATAATTTTCATCTAATGCCTGGGCATTAAATGTTGATTTTCTTCTAGTCTGTCACTTAAAGTATATATTTTAAGCGTCTAAACCTTAGTGGTTGGAAGTACCTGACCCGGATTCGAAAATCAAAATGGGTTTGTAGGGACTTAAAACGCTATCAGTATGCTAAAAGAACATCTTACTTTTTTCTTAACCGGTTAAAGGTACTTTCCTCATTCTTTGAACCGGCCGCGAAATTATACAATTGTATATTACTACACGATTTAAATTTCGCTTTTAATCATTCCATCTTTTCTGTATTAATATCAATCTCCAGGTTTTTTGTCAAAAGAGAATCAATAATTTATCTTGTTTGACTTTTGGCTTTAATAGAAATACAATTTATTTTTTGATCTACTTATACAGCCAGGCTATTATAAGTGTTGATTATACATTTCATCTTTACTTGAACCTGCCATTAATACATCTGTATTACGGATCTTAGAAAGATAGCTCACATTAGGAAGAACGTGGATCTGCTCCAGCATATAGAACAGGCGCTCTTTATTGTCTACATATCTGTCTTGATAGATCGCACTTTCCGGATCATTTACATTACCGAAAGTGATACATCCGCCACCACAGGCAGATTGACAAGCTGTAGTTACATGGTGATCTTTCAATGGAGTACCTTCTTTTTTAGCTTTCAGCTTACCATCTTGTAAACGTTGTACACAGAAAGAACATTTTTCCATTACACCACGGGAACGTACCGTAACATCAGGGTTCAATACCATTCTCGTCAGGTCATCATTGATGTCATCACGACGGCCATCAGAATATAAGTTATCATCAAAGCAATCCGCATCGTTCCAGTCAAACCAGTTGAAGCGACGTACTTTATAAGGACAGTTGTTCGCACAATATTTAGTACCGATACAACGGTTATAAGCCATTTGGTTCAAACCTTCAGAACTGTGGTTGGTAGCAGACACCGGGCACACATTCTCACATGGTGCGTTATCACAGTGCATACACAACATAGGTTGGAATACAGTCTGGATGGTATCCGGATCATTAGGATCACCGGCAAAATAACGGTCAATTTTCAACCAGGACATTTCCTGAACTTTGATCACACGGTCTTTACCTACTACAGAAACGTTATTTTCTGCGTGACAGGCAATAACACATGCACCACAACCAGTACAAGAGTTCAGGTCAATAGACATGGCCCAGTGCAAACCTGGTTTTTCATGAACAGGGTAGTGGGTACCAAATTTTTCGAATGCTTTTTCAAATCCTCTGGCATCAAAATCTTTTCCTTTACCGAAATGATCTTCCTGCGGAGCTTTAGGATCATGTGCGGGATCATGAACATAGTGAGCCAATGCAGCTTTACGCTCATCGATCAGTTCATATGGATTTTTTACAAACTCTTCTTTAGAATATTCATAAAAGATCGGTCTGTTTTCCGCACTGTTATGTGTTTGAGTTACAGCTACAGGATAGTAAGCTGCAGTCTTTTCTATTTTAGCGTTACTGTAATAGTTAAAGGTCTGACCATTAAAAGCTAATAAAGGATAAGCATTTTTACCCAGATCAGCAGCGGCTAAACCTACACCTTTATCACGGCCATAACCGATTGCAATCGCAATTACATTATGGTGCATACCCGGAGTAACGATGATCGGTAATTCTACTGTTTTAGTACCTACAGTTACTTTAAGAACGCGTTTTTTAGGATCTACCTGGTTTACGGTGTTGATTTCCGCATCAAATTTTTCCTTAGCAGTCTTAGGTGACATCATGATACAGTTGTCCCAGGCTACTTTTGTAATAGGATCTGGTAATTCCTGTAACCATGGGTTATTAGACCATGCGCCACCCGCACCCATAGAAGCGGTTTCAAAAACGATCAGCTCATATTCAGAAGTAGAGGCAACCGCTCTTGCTTTTGCAATAGCATCGGCTACATTTCCGGCAAATGAAGCACCTGTGATAGATGGCGTTGCAGGCTCGATAACACCGTCCTGTAATGCTTTATCAAAAGTAGACTGACCTAATTTACCTACCCAGTAAGCATTGAATTGATCATGGTAAGTATCGGCAGCGCCGGACCATTTCAATAAGCTGTCCTGGAATGCCCTTGTTTTGAACAATGGAGCAATGGTAGGTTGAATGAAGCTGATGTGGCCATCTTTGGCTTCAGTATCACCCCAGCTTTCTAACCAGTGATGATCAGAAACTACATATTTTGTCAATTTTGCTGTTTCATCAAGACGATCAGCAAAAGAGATCGTTGTTTTTACTTTTTTAAGACCTTCTACAAATTTTGCTCCGTCAAAATATTCGTAAGCAGGGTTTACACCGTGCATCAATAAGGCGCTTACTTGTCCGGCATTCATTGCATTAACCAATGCAACCATGTCCGCATCAATACCTTTCTTATTTCTTGCAGGAGTAGAGAAGTCAATTGTAGTACCATTAGCGCCTATAGCAGCATTGATAGCATTTACAATGATTTGTGTATTTATATCGTTACTACCACATACCACAAGGCCATTTCCTTTCTTAAGATCTGCAGCAGCGTTTACGATTAATTTATCCAGGTTTTTAGAACCCGTGTTCGGTTGTGTACCGGAAGCAATCTGCTCATATAATGCAGCAACTACTTTACCATATTCAGAAGGGCGGCAGGTTGCACGCTCATCTGCGTTGGCACCCGTCATGCTCAGCATACCTTCGATCTGGTAATGCTTGTTCATGTTGCTTACCGTACCGATATCTTTACTCTTAACTTTTCTTGATTTGGTATATCCTTTGCTGTACTCAACTGGAGAAATCCATGTTCCTAAGAAATCAGCACCAATGCTTAAAACCGTTCTGGCTTTGTCAAACTGGTAATTAGGTAACATTCTTTTTCCGTAAGAAGCCTCATTAGCCAATAAGATACCTGTATAAGAAACAGGATCAAAGGTTACATGCTTGGCACCCGGATATTTTGCTAAAAACTGGGCAATTACGCTTTCAGTAGTAGGGCTGATGATAGTACCCGTCAGGAGGTAAATAGCACCATTTGCAGCAGCTAAAGCAGCTGTAACCTGGCTGTCTATCTCTTCAAAAGTATCTACAGCTTTACCATCAACATGAGGTTGACGTAATCTTGTTTTGTCATAAAGACTTAAGGTAGCTGCGATCATACGCGCAGAAGTACCGCCTTCTGTGATCTTGGATAAAGTATTACCCTCGATCATGATAGGACGACCTTCGACTGTTTTTACGACAGCAGGTACACATTCTCCATTATCTACAAATGTAGAAGCATAATAGTTAGGTACACCCGGAGTGATATTTTCTGGCTTTATTGCATAAGGAATAGCCTTTCTTACCGGCATTTCACAACTTGCAGCGACAGTTGCCGCCAAAGTACTAAAACCTAAAAATTTAAGGAAGTCACGTCTTGGTGTTTGTGCATTCAACAAATTGTCGCTTGGCATCTCTACCGGCAACTCCTCATTAAATTCATTAGCTACACTTTGCTGATATTCAGGGGTGTTGGCTAACTCTTCTAAACCTTTCCAATATTTCTTTTGACTCATAGTCTTTTTATAATAAAATACCCGATGAAACGATGTATGTTAAATAATGTTGTTGTTATCTTACTTGTAATATTAATAGTGACATTTTTGACACTCAAGACCACCCAGTTCCGCTTCAGTTACACCATCACGTTTGCCTTCTTTGATCTCCTGGTGATATTTTTCAAAAATGCTGTAATAATTGTTGTTCTGGAAGTCAACTTTTGTCTCTCTGTGACAGTTGATACACCATCCCATAGATAAAGACTCAAATTGTTTTACCTCATCCATCTCCTGGATAGGACCGTGACAGGTTTGACACTGTACATTACCTACATTTACGTGTTGAGAGTGGTTGAAGTAAACGAAATCTGCCAGGTTGTGAATTTTGGTCCATTTGATCGGCGTAGCCAGGATTTCACCCTGAGCATTACGTTTGTACTCTTTCTTAGCCGGATCCCATCCTGCATATTTGTACAATTCCTGGATCTGTGCAGTACCATCCACTTTATTACCTTCGTGGTCAAATAATTGCTCACCGCTATATTCGCTGATCTGTTTGTGACAGTTCATACACACGTTAGTAGAAGGGATCATGGCCTGGCGGCTGTCATTCACACCTGCGTGACAGTATTGACAGTTGATCTGGTTGATACCGGCATGCACCTTGTGAGAGTAGAAAATAGGCTGATGCGGCATATAGTTTTGCTGGCGACCCATTTCCACACCACCGTTTACGATCCAGTAACCGGCAAGGATGAAGATGATGATACCTGCAATAGCTATGAATAACTTGTTATTTTTAAGAGAGATCTGCTTGGTATTAGGCTTACCTTCTGCATCGTTGGCAGAGCGGGCCAGGTTTTTGTTGATACGGATCAGAACAATGGCCAGGATAGCAAGAATAGCAGTGATCGCAACATACAACCAGGTATTGTCCGCTTCTTTTCCGTTTTCAGGCTTATCGGTTTTGTCACCTTTTCCTCCATCAACAGGAACACTGTTCACATAAACAACGATCGCGTCAATATCCGCTTCAGTCAGGTTCGGGAACGAAGTCATTGCTGTTTTGTTCCACTTGTTGTACAGTTCGTTGGCATATTTATCTCCACTGGCAATTACCGCAGCAGAGTTGTGTACCCATTTGTATAACCACTCTTTACTAGGCACCCTTTCATCCATTCCTTTCAGAGCCGGACCGGTTGCATCTTTTAGAGGGTTGTGACAGCTGGCACAGTTAGCCTGGAAAAGAGCTTTCCCGTCCTGTGCGTTCGCTTGGGTAAAACCTCCGAATGCCATTAAAACAGCCAGGAGGGCTACAATACTTACACGTTTAAACATAAAATTGAGCTTTAAATATGCAGACACTAATATCTAGAATTTAATTTTAACGTAAAATTTACACTAATGATGGTTGCAAAAGTACAACAGGAAATTTAATTTTTGTGCACATTTGTTAAAAAATTTTTTTCAGTACTGGCGCGGCTTTCAGCCGATTAATTGTCATTTTGAATATATGTTTGTCAGAATACTGTCATTAGTTTGAAGGAAAAGGCATTTTGGTTTTAACAAATGCTAAAGTCACCGCAGCGTAAATTTTGAATTGTAGCGGCTTTTATCACAGGTTTAACAGGCATAAAAAAGGAACGAATTTTTGAAAATTCGTTCCTTTTTTAATGAAATATGTACTTTGAAGTAGCTAAGATCAATCAATTATAGTAGCTCCTGATTTTTCAATCCTGAAATAAGCGTCTTTTACCTCCATAATTTCAGCAGTATTTTGCAAGTTGACTATTTTTCCATAAAAATAGCCTTCAACCACATCGTCGTCATTCCGGATCAGTTTTACTACCAATTTATATTTGCTGAATGCTTTCATCGGTTTTCCTGGGACAGGTTCCTGAGCAGGACTATATGTAAATTGGAAATTGGTAGTGCTTTGCTCGCTCAGAATGTAAATACCAGGTTTCAATTTTAGATCTAAAGCGATACCATATGTTCTGGAAGAGCGACCATCATTTGTTAAGGGCTCAATAATGCCAGCAGTTATAATTCCTGCTTTATTAGAGATGGATTTCGGGATTGTTGAATTTGTGGGAGCATTTCTTTGCTCTCCACCCAAAATACCGGAAAATGGAGCGGTACCTTTCCAGTCCCATTTAGAAGCAGCGCTTACGCCAGTTCCATCGTCCGCTTCGGGCTCTCTGTATTTTTGAAAACAACTACTAAAGGATACCAGCATGGCTGCTAATACCAGGAAGGATAAAACTCTTTTCATGCTCATTTTTTATTTTTCGCTCTTGCAAATATATATTTTGTAAGCATTAAAGTGCAATTTTTCAAAATTATTTTTCAGCTACTTATTTTTTGAAATTCCGGGAAGCCAGTTCTTTCCTCACCCGGCTGAGTCCTTCGGGCGTAATCCCCAGGTAGGAAGCCACCAGGTGCTGGGGCACACGCAGCATCAGGTCCGGGTAGGTTTTGATAAATGCCTGGTAGCGCTCTTCGGCAGAAGCGCTCAGCAATAGGTTGATCCGGCTTTGCAGCTGGCTGATGTGCCGGTGCAGCAAGCGGTTATTCAGAGCACCAAACTGGGGTTGCATATCACTCAACTGGCAGATGTCATTTTCATCAAACACCATAACTGTACTATCTTCTACCGCATCTATAAAGTAAGAAGAGGGATGGTTGAAGAAAGAACTTTCCCGGTCGGTAACAAACCAGCCCTCCGGGGCAAATTGCAATACATGTACCTTTCCGCGCTCATCTATGGAGTAGTATTTAAGCAAACCGGACTCAACAAAAAAGGAATATTTGCAGATCTCTCCCTGCCTTAAAAGAAAATCCCCTTTTTTAACCTCCATTTTTTTCTTCTGGTCCAGGAAAGGAGCAAAAGTATCTTCCGGCAGGTTCGCATTTTCATTGAGGTACGCGTTAAAACTTAAATAATGCATGCTTTCCATTTAATTAGCTACAAATATAAATTTATCAGTGGATTTTTAATTGCAGATAATTTTCAACGAAACCTCTATGGTTCTATTAAAATTCATGGAAAAGAAATTATATTTGAAACCGGACTTTAATATTTAAGCTTAGTTGTATGAAAAAGGTTGTATTATTTGCTTTCTGTATGCCCTTATTATTCGCCTGTAATTCCAGGGGTGGAAAATCAAAAAAAGAAAAAGTAACGGCTCCTCAGCCGGCTACAGAATCTGTATTTGATAATAACGATTACCATACTTTAAGCAATGCGGGAGAAGTCTTCGGGAAACACCTTGCATTGGATATTGAAGTTGATTTTAAGCAAAAGCAGATCAGGGGTACCGCAAGCTGGGACATAGAAAAAAGAAAAACAGAGGCCGATAAATTTATACTCGATACAAGAGATCTGAAGATCGACAGTGTTCAATACGAGGATGGCAGCAAAGCAGCCTTTGAATCGGGCGAAACCGACAGTATCCTGGGGACTCCCTTATCAATAAGCCTGAAGCCCGAGACCAAAAAAGTGAAAATATTTTATCGCACCACGCCAAAGGCTACCGCATTGCAATGGCTCGATCCGGCACAGACCTTTGGCAAAAAGCAACCCTTCCTGTACACACAGTCGGAGAGCATTCATGCCCGCACCTGGATCCCCGTACAGGATGGCCCCGGGGTGCGCTATACCTATACGGCAAAAGTAAAAGTCCCCAAAGGTTTGATGGCATTGATGAGTGCAGAGAATCCCCAGGCTTTATCAGAAGACGGGGTGTATGATTTTAAAATGGATATGCCGGTCCCGGCCTACCTGATGGCCTTAGCAGTAGGGGATATTAAGTTCCAGGCTATAGACCAACGCACAGGGGTGTATGCAGAACCGGTGATGCTGGCCAAAGCGCATAAAGAATTTGAAGAGGTAGGCGCTATGGTGCATAAGGCGGAAGAACTCTACGGACCTTATCGCTGGGGCAGGTACGATATCCTGGTATTACCTTCCGGCTTCCCGATAGGCGGCATGGAAAATCCTAAACTTACTTTTTGTACACCGACTATCCTGGCCGGGGACAAGTCCCTGGTAAACCTGATCGCACATGAACTGGCACATAACTGGAGCGGCAACCTTGTGACTAACCAGACCTGGAATGACTTCTGGCTGAATGAAGGCTTCACCATTTATTTTGAAAGAAGGATCATGGAGTCTATGGCAGGAAAAGACTATGCAGATATGCTTTGGGAGATCGGTTACCAGGACCTGGAAGCAACCGTTGCGGACCTGGGTGAGCAAAGTGACGATACCCATTTACGCCTGAACCTGCGCGGGCGCAACCCGGATGAGGGCTTAACAGATATTCCCTATGAAAAGGGAGGCCACCTGCTGCGCCTGATAGAGCAGACGGTAGGGCGTAATAAAATGGATGCTTTCCTGACGAAGTATTTTAATGAAAATGCTTTTAAAACCATGAATACACGCGATTTTACAGAGTACCTGAATAAGAACCTGCTGAATGAAGTTACCGAGTGGAAAGCAAATGTGAATATCAATGAATGGCTGTATGGACCGGGTATCCCCAAGACCTGTCCGCGTGCAGATAAAGTGCGTTTTAATAAAGTAGATACCGCGACTGCACAATTCTTAAAAGGAGATATGAGCTTTGCGGCCAAAACAGGCAAATGGTCCACATTTGAATGGATGCACTTCCTGAGAAAACTGGCGAAAAATAATATCACCCTGGAGCAGATGAAAACACTGGATCATGCATTTGACCTGACGAAAACGCAAAATAGCGAAAAGGCAGACCTCTGGTATCTCTTAGCGATTAAGACGAAGTATGAACCTGCGTATCCGGCTATGGAAGCCTTCCTGAACATAACAGGGCGGGAAAAGTTTTTGCAGCCTTTGTATAAAGAGATGATGAACTCTCCGGAAGGGACGAAAATGGCCAAATCGATCTATAGGAAAGCCCGGCCCAATTATCATCCTTTGACCCAAAGGGTGATCGATGAGATCGTGAAATAATCTGGAGTAAAAACTAAAGGCGGCTGTCTCCTATATTGGCTCAATGCAAACATAGGTGCAGGCTATCATTTTAATGTAAAATTTTAGAACGTACAGTTTGCATCATCTGATCTGCAATAGTAGCGGTCGGCAGGTAAAATGTTTTATCATATACCGGTACAGGCAGCTCCAGCCATTTAATGATCTGCTCGCAAAATAAAGGTGTGATCTTATCTATCACCGTAGGCCCGAGATGCCGCAGGGCTGCGGCATTACACTTTTGTTCATACTGCCCGCCAATGGGCACTACCAATAATTTTTTATCCAGGAACATGGCTTCTGCGGGGGTCTCGAAACCGGCATTAGTGATCATACCGGCACTGTGGATCATACTCCGGTTAAAGGCATCTTTATTGACAGGGATAAAGGTGCAATTTCCTTTCTGTTCCACGCTTTTCACTTCTTTAGAGAATACCTCAAATTTTTGATCAGCTATTTTATGTATATGCTTATAAACTTCCAGGTCAGAAAGGGAGGGTAAATACACGCAAATATGATTGCCGGAAAAAGGCTTTGAGTTCCATATTTCAGATTTAATGACCGGGGGTAAAATAAACTTATCGTAAGGCCGGAAGTGCAGGCCTATATTGAGTGAAGAACGGGCAAAATGTTTTAAAATAAACTCGCTGGCTATGCTTTTGTTCTCTGGCCGGGGAACTGCAGCAGAAGCGAAGCTGGCCTGGTGCCCGAAGTGAACAGCAGCTTTGTTTTTAATACGACAAGATATGGCGCATATAGCTTCAAAATCATTGATAACAAGATCGTATCGTTCAACAGGTAAACTTTTTGCCGTCCTGTACACTTCAATGGGAGCAAGGCTTTTGGCGATTCGCTTAAGGTCCAGCCCGCCACTATGGGTATAGAATAAACTTAAACCTTTGCTTCTTAAAAGTACAGGTAATGTGGAGTCAAGACTAGAATTACTACCGCTTAAAAAAACATCTACAGTGCCATATTGATTTAAGTAGGGCAGCAGTTCCATAGCCCTGCTGATATGGCCATTACCCGTTGCCTGTACGGCATAGAATATTTTCATACCGACAGGCTACACGCTTTTATGATTAATGGACTGACTGTAATGAATGTATTTAAAAATGTCGGCCTCTATATTGGCTTCAGGTGCTTTTTTTAAGGCACGTTCAATGGTTTGCTCCGCAAAATCAGTGGCATTGTATTGATACAATTCCCAGTTGCCGTTATTGTATTCCAAAGCGCTCAGGTTTTCTACCCAGTCACCAGAATTGAGGTACTGTACCTTTCCTGCATTTGTTTCAATTTCTTTGATGCACGGCTGGTGGATATGGCCGCAAACAACATAATCATAATTCTTCTCAATGGCGAGCTCTGCAATCGTTGTCTCAAATTTGTTGATGTAAGCAACGGCTTTCTTGACACTGTTCTTGACCCTTTTCGAGAAAGAAACTTTATTTTTTCCCAGTATCTTCAGGCAGGCATTCACCATACTGTTGAGCAGGATCAGGAAGTCATATCCTTTACCGCCGAGTTTGGCTAAGATCTTGGCAGCACCTTTGGTGGTATTGTCAAATACATCTCCGTGGAAGATCCAGGTTTTCTTATTGTCAATATTGAGCAGGAATTTATCCGTAAGCAGGATATTGCCCACTTCCATGTCAGAGTATCTTCTCAGGAATTCATCATGGTTACCTGTGATGTACACGACACGGGTGCCTTTAGCCACTTTTTTGAAGATCTCATTGATGACCTCAAAATGCGTATGCGGAAAATAGCTTTTGCTGAATTGCCAGGCATCAATAATGTCGCCGTTCAGTACCAGTATTTTGGGTTCAATACTTTTAAGATAATTAAGTAACTCCGTTGCATGGCAACCATAAGTACCTAAATGCACATCACTTATTACAACAACCGAAACTTTTCTAGCCATGCTCTGTACTGGTTTTAAACAAAGCAAAAAAATCTGTATTACGCTAACGTTAGGCTGGGGTTATGTAATTATTATGTGGGTTGAAGAGGCTTACATTGCTTTTTGCATCAGTAGCTTCACCTCATTAAGGTCTAATGTCCTGTAGGTGCCGGGCTGCAGGTCGCCGATTGTAATATTTCCTATAGCTACGCGTATCAGTCTTAAGGTGGGAAACCCGATAGCGGCAGTCATTTTACGAACCTGCCTGTTTTTACCTTCTCCTATTGTTATGGACAGCCAGGTAGTGGGGATCTCTTTACGAAAACGGATAGGAGGGTTGCGTTCCGGGACTTCCGGGATCTTGTCCAGTACATATGCTTTCGCAGGAGCCGTCTTATGGGTTTTGCCGTTTACAGAAATTGTAACACCTTTTTGTAATTCAAGGAGGTCCTGATTTTGAGCTTGTCCTTCGACCTGTACCCAATATGTTTTTTGATGCGCATGTTTCGGGTGTAGTAATTTTTGATTGAGGGATGTATCGTTGGTGAGCAAGAGTAATCCTTCGCTATCGTAGTCTAATCGGCCTACAGGATAAATATTTTTTTCCAGGCCGCTTAAAAAATCAGCAAGCGTTTTTTTATCACCTTCTTTCGAAAATTGCGAAAGCACCTGGAAGGGCTTGTAGAACAAAATATATTTGAATGAAGACATGGATAAAAAAATAAAAAACTTGAAACCGGCTGCTGGCGTGGGTTTCAAAGGATAAAAAAGAAAAAAGTTCAACGATTTCCGGCGCTGAACTTTTTAAAAATGGGTTAGTAAGAACGAATTCTTGTACAATATTATAAAGTAATTTTTATGTGAAGAAATTTTTTGAAAAAAAATATACACAGTGTGTGGATTTCCTCCGGAGAAAAGTCAAAATGAAAATTAAAAAAACCGATAAAAATGTTTTCTTCTTTTCCAACCTTTTGGTAATTCGTATCATCTTAACTGTAAAAATAAATTGCTACTTAACATTTCTTTACTATATTTACAGACACAAATTATAAATTTATTGTTTAATTTTTTACAATTTATCATGAAAAAATTATTCTTCATTACGCTTGTTGCGGGAGCATCAATGTTTTTTTCAGGAAAATCAAATGCTCAGGTTGGACTAGGTGGATTTCCTAAATCAATGTCATTAGGAAATAGCACACAAGTAGGAAGCGCTACCATTACTTTGGAGCGTCCTGATTATGAAAAGCTAATTAGAGAAGATGCCGTGAAGGTAGATGGAACCATGTTCCGTAGCGGGATTACACTACCGGCGGGAATTGATTTCCACAAATCCGGTCAGTGGACTTATTTAGAGAACGGGGAAAAGATCTGGCGCCTTTCTGTTGAGGTTCCTGATGCCCAGGGTATTGTGCTGATGTACGAAAAATTTCATTTACCAAAAGGAGTCTCTTTATATGTGACCAACCAAAATGGTAAACAGGTTTTAGGCGCTTATACAAGTGAGCATAATCCAAAATCAGATCATTACTCTAATGAACCAATAGTAGGATCTGTTGTAAATATAGAAATGAACTTCACCGCAGACGCAGATGTAAGCCAGGTAAAATACCTGATCAAGTTTGCAGGTGCTATGTATCGTGGTTTGGAAAATGAGTGGACTCAATTCCAGGAAACACAAGCCAACCCTCCGCAATATCCGGGTGGTGTGTACGGTGGTTCTGCGATTTGCCAGGTAAATGCGATTTGTCCTCAGGGAAGCGACATTGCTGACCTGAAGAAAAGTGTAGCGAGAATTTTGATCGCTTCTAATGCGGCTTATAATGATATCGGGTTTTGTTCCGGAACATTAATAAACAGTACAGAAAATACAGCATCTAACTGTAAAAGATTATTTGCAACTGCATCGCACTGTGACAGCAACAATGAAAGAACAGACGATAATTTCCAATACTGGCAATTCAGGTTCAACTACCTTACTGCTAACTGTGATGGTACAGGAGCACCTAGCCAGACTACTTCTCCAGTATTGACCGAAGGTGCAAAATTTGTATCAAGAAGTAACTACCCATCTATGGGTCAGCCGAGTGAGAATAAACTCGTACAGGACTTTTTGATGTTAGAGTTGAATGATGATTTTACCAAAATTCCTGATGCATGGATGGCAGGTTGGTCTAAGAAATCAAGCTATACAAATGATGAACTGTTAGATACCTACACTAAGTTCATCGGGTTCCACCATCCTGGTGGTGATGCGATGAAGCTTGCTGTATCAGAAACAATTGATGCATCAGATCGTTTTAATCAGGTTGTTGTACCTGCTACACACTGGGGTGTTTCTTCCCAGGTAGGTGGTTCAGCCGGTGGTTCTTCCGGTAGCGCTTTGTTTGATATTTTTGGTAGAGTGATCGGTGTTTTGTCCGGTGGTCCTAACAACACTTGTTCTGATGGCAGACAATTTGGTGTAGAGAAAGTATATTCCAAATTTAGCTACGGCTGGGACAATGCATTTGATCAAACCAATTTCCCTGCATTTGCAGGTGCTCAAAGCAGGTTGAAAGAAACATTAGATCCTGCGAACAGAGGATTTGATTACTTAAATCCATCTCCTGTATCTATATGTAACGGAACTGACGGTGGTGGAGTAAGCATCAATAAAGTGAATAAATTAAGTGAAAATTCATTTACGGTCTTTCCAAATCCAAGTTCAAATGGTGTTTTCAATTTAAGATTCAATCTTAAAGAGGCTAAAAATGTTCAGATCAATGTAATAAACGCTTTAGGACAAAAATTGATGACAAAAACGCTTAATGGTGTAATCAACCAGACCCAAGCCGTAGATTGTTCTTCTTTTGCTGCAGGTGTGTACATGATTCAATTGAATATCGATGGAGCACAGGTTTCTAAAATGATCAGTATAAGCAAATAGTGAGGATTTGAAATAATATTGCAATTAATTTTTTGTTTTTTATTTTAATTTTTTGTTAACTTAGCGCGTCGATTTATCGATTCAGAGGTTTTTTAATTAAAAAAATAATCTATTATTTATTTTTAAATTAGGGTATGAGAAAAATTTTATTAACATTCGCCATGGTTTCGAGTGTTGCTGTAAGTACAGCTCTTGCTCAATCCCGCACAGTAAATGGTACTGTACGTGATGATAAGGGTGAGGTATTGACTGGAGCCACTATTGAAGTTAAGGGAACTACAGTAGGTGTTGCTGCAGATGAAAATGGTAACTTTACTATTGAGGTGCCTGAGGATAAGGCTTTTTTAGTGATCAGCTATTACGGTTCTGAAAGTAAAGAGATCCGTTTAGATGGTAGCTCAAGTTATCAGGTTGTATTGAGATCTGAGCAAACTAAAAATGAACTGGAAGGTGTTCAGGTATATGGACAGAAAATCGACAGACGTTCTTATACAGGTGCTTTGAATACAGTAAGCTCTAAAGAGATCGCTCAAAGACCGGTAACCTCAGTTGGTGCCGCCTTGGATGGTGCTGCTCCGGGTTTATTAGTTACGAGTGGTGGTGGACAGCCTGGTAGCAATCCTGATATCATGTTACGTGGTCAGGGTTCTTTAAGTGCGAGCAGTTCTCCATTGATCGTATTGGATGGTGCGCCGTATTCAGGAGCACTTAACTCCATCAATCCTTTGGATATTAAAGATATCGTTGTATTGAAAGATGCAACAGCAAAAGCGGTATATGGTGCACGTGCTGCAAATGGTGTAATCTTAATTACCACTAAGCGTGGTGAAAAGAGTGATAAGCCAAGAATCTCTTTTGATGCTTCCGTTGGTCTTTTGAACCGTTTTATCAAACCGTACAAAACACTGGGCGTTAGAGATTATTATGAAAAAGCTTATGCCGGTTTAGTGGATATGGCACAAAGCCCTAGCCTGGGATCTCTTGATGCCATTCAGTATCTTGGAGGCTATAATGCTTATAGAGTACCCAATGACCAATTATTTGACACCAATCCGAATTCACCTACATATGGACAGGTAATTCCGGGAGATGATCAATTAATCTGGACTGATAACTGGATGAAAGAACTGGAAAGAGTTGGGGTTCGTCAGAACTATAACTTGTCTGTTCAAAATGGTAATGATAATAGTGATTATTATTTATCAATTGGTTATACAAGAGATCAGGGTATCGTTAAGAATTCTGATTACCACAGGATCACCGGTTTATTGAATGTAAACTCAAAAATAAGTAATTGGTTGAGTGCAGGCTTTAAAATGCAGGCTACTTATGATGATCAATTATTCTTCTTAGGATCCGGAAATGCATTTTCTAATCCATTCATGACTGCACAGCAAATGGGAGCGATCTATCCTGTTTATATGTATAACGAGGATGGAACCCGTATGAAAAATGCTGACGGGACTGATAAATATGACTTTGGTAACAACCAGGCTTCTGAAACCTGGAACGGATTGAACCAAATCCGTCGTTATGACAATGGTTTACGTACCAATACCGTAGCTTCACTTACTTACGATAAGCCAAATACTATTTCTGTTACAGGTAATACTGTAGGTTATTTAGAGGCTAAAATTTATCGTGACTTAGTTGCCAAATCAACCATTTCATTAAACTACTATAATGGTAACTCATTAAATTACTATAATGCAGTTTATGGTGATGCGGAGAATGTAGGTGGTAGAGGTTCCAGAAGTATAGCAACTAATATCAACTTCACGTTCAACCAGTTTATAACCTGGAAGCCACAAGCTTCTAATCTGAACAAGGATTCCGCTGATCATAGCTTCTCAATGACTTTGGGTCATGAAAACTATAATCTTAAGAATTCATCATTAAGTGCAAGAAGGATCGGTTATGCCGTATCTATCCCTGGTTATGAAGAATTGGATGGAGCTGCAGTAGGTGAAGGTTCCGGATCTGTAATTAACAGGTTAAGAATTGAAACTTATTTTGCTCAGGCTGAATATAACTTCAAACGCAAATACTATATCTCTGGTTCTTACAGTAGAAACGGATCTTCAAGATTCTCTCCTGAAGCCAGATGGGGTAACTTTGGTTCTGCAGGTGTGGGTTGGGTATTCTCCGACGAAGGTTTCATGAAAGAATTCAGTGAAAAACACCTGGAATTTGCTAAACTTCGTTTCAGCTGGGGTGTTTCCGGTAATGATGCCTTGCAAGGTTCTGCCGGTGAAGCTTTCTACCCATGGATGGACAGGTTCAGTATCACAGCAAATGATCAGAATCCGGCATTAACTTTCTTAAGATGGGGTAACCGTTCTTTAAGATGGGAAGGTGCAGTAGATATGAACTTAGGTCTTGATGTAGTTACTAAAAAGAACAGGTTGAGCGTTTCATTGGATGCTTATAACAGAGGATCTAACAACTTGTTATACATCTTTCCTTTAGCTACATCTACAGGTTCTACAGGATACTATGCCAACGTAGGATCTATGCGTAACCGTGGTTTGGAAGCGAGCATCAGCTATGATGTTTTGAGACCTAAAACAGTAAGCGGATTATTCTGGTCTACTAAATTAAACCTGGCCTTAAACCGTAATGCTATTACGAAAATGCAAGGTTCTGAGGATACTTTATTCTCTTCTGGTACAATTATCACAAAAGGTGCTGCATTGAATACATTCTGGTTACCTGAATACGCAGGTGTTAATGAATTCGGTCAACCAACATGGTATGCCGCTTCTACAGGTGAAAGAACAGCTGACTATGCTGCATTGAGCTCAAGAAGAGATTTTAAATCATTCGGTTCTTCTTTCCGTGATCTGGAAGGTTCTTGGAGCAATAACCTGAGATTTAAGAATATTGATGTAGGCTTTACCTTTACCTTTGGCTTAGGTGGAAAATACTATGATGGATTATATGCTCAGTTAGTAGCAGGATCTAGTTCGGCTTTAGGTCGTGCGATGCATGCTGACTTGTTGAATTCATGGAAACAACCTGGTGATGAGCTGAATGAAGATGTTCTTCCTAAACACACTTATGGTGCTGCAGGACGTTTCAACAGTGCTTTATCTAATAGATTCCTGATCAGTAACAGTTTCTTAAGAATGAGAAACCTTAACATCGGATATAATTTACCTGCGAGAATGCTTAACAGAGCTTCTATCACAAATGCAAGAATTTATGTTGCAGCAGATAACTTATTTAATGTTTCTGCACGTCAGGGGGTTGATATTCAGTCTTCATTCTTCGGAAGTTCAGATTTTACCTATTTCCCAATGAGAACAGTAGTTTTCGGTGTTAACTTAGGTTTATAATCTAGCAAAGAAATAGTAGCATTAAAACATATTGAATAATATTAATAAGATAACAATGAACATAAGCAAATATATTGGGTTCACAGGATTAGCATTAGCCGTTTTAATCGGTGCTAGCTCTTGTAAGAAATCCTATTTGGACACAAAACCTACAGATCAGGTAGCCTATGAAGATGTATTTACTACAACTAAAGGTGCAAGATCTGTGGTGAATGGTATGCACGCAACACTTTATACCGTCGCGTCTACTACAAAGTTTGGTATGTCTTCCATCAATCTGATGTACGATTTAATGGGAGAAGATCTGGGGATGACCGATTATAACTGGTTTTATGAAGAAGCTAACTATTCCTCTGCAAGAGGAGGAGACAGCCATCCTTGGGCCATTTATTATACAGTAATCAACAATGCTAACTTCATCTTGAAACATATCGATGCCGCTGATGGTACCGATTATGATAAAAATGAAATTAAAGGCCAGGCATATGCCATGAGAGGTTGGGCTTACTTACAATTGATCCAAACGTATCAATTTGCTTACAACAGCCCTCAATATGTTGTTGCTAATGGTAGCTCTGCACTTGGTGCAGTAGCCAATGGCGCTACTATTGATGAAGCCCTGGGAGTTCCTATTTATACTACACCGGGACAAGTAGCTAATCCTCGTGCTTCATTAAGAGAAGTGGTTGCACAAATCAATAATGACTTCACAGAAGCTGAAACTTTACTTAAAGATCCAAATATTGTATCCAGAGCAAACGATAAATCTCAGATCAATATTGATGTACTTTATGGATTGAGAGCAAGAGCTGCTTTATACCAACAAAAATGGAGTGAAGCTGCTGACTATGCAAGATTAGCCAGAGGTTCTTACCCACTTTCTGATCGTATTGATCTGAATGCCGGATTTAATGACCTGAGATCAAGAGAATGGATCTGGGGATCTAAAATCAATCAAGAGGCGAATGGTATCTATGCATCTTTCATGTCTCATATGGATCCTAAAGTTGGTGGTTATGCATCAACCTGTATGAAAGCAATCGGTAGATGGTTATGGTTAGGTAGCAGTACAGATCCATTTGCAAAGCGTTTGGACTCTTCAGATTATCGTATCACCTGGTGGATACCCTTATCTGGTCCTAAACCTGCTGAGTCTCCTTTCAACCTTTGGGACAGAGGTGGTCAACGTAAGTTCTCTTCTATTAAACCTACCAGTTTCTTAGCCGATTATCCTTTAATGAGAAGCGCAGAAATGTATTTGGTTGAAGCAGAAGGTCTTGCAATGTCTAATGACCTGGCTGGTGCAAGAACAGTTTTGCAAGCCTTTATGGATACAAGAAATACCAGCTTTGATGCGACTACTTATAACACAAAAGATAAGTTAGTGAATGAAATCTGGCGCCAGAGACGACTGGATTTATGGGGTGAAGGTTTCCGTTTGTTCGATGCAAAAAGACAAATGGCAAGACTTCCATCAGGAGTTACTACACTTGTAGCAATTGATCGCTCTGTAAATGGTCACTGGAACTCTAACGTATACAGCGATAACAAAACTATCCAATCCGGTTCTCCTTTGTTGAACTTCAGGATCCCTGGTGGTGAGATCGCACAAAATGCAGCATGTGTTCAAAACCCATAATTGATTTTTAAAAAATTGATTATTTACATATTAAAAAATGCGCTACAGTTCACTGTAGCGCATTTTTTAATTGAATAGGGTGCTTAAACCTTGAACTAAAAGAAATCCATAAAGGTCAATTACCAGTGACAAGTACAAAGCACCATTAATAAAAACAAGCGGCTATTCAGAAAGAATAGCCGCTTGTTTTTATATGAAAATTTCAATTTAGCCCAATGGATTTAAGTATTGTGCATAGCTATAGCCTTCTTCACCATCATTGGTACGTACCAGCCACCATTGATCATTAGCTTTACTCACTAAAGTGATCACTTCACCTTTTGCAGCCTTGCCTACAATAGGTTGATCTGTTCCAGGTCCTTTACGGATGTTTAAATTACTGCTTTCAGTAACCACTTCTACCTTACTACCTTCAACAGCACCGGCCACATCCACGTCCATCACCACATCTCCGGTTAAGAAGTTAGGGTCAATAGAACCATAAATGTCCCAGAGCCTGTTTTTTACATCAGCAGTAGGAGCGGTGCCCTGTATATGTAATACACCTTCAGACTCACCAATGCGTAATTCTGAAACACCTGAATTTGCCGCTTCTATAAGGGCTTTATATTTATCTTGTAATGACATGATCTTAGTATTGGATTTTAGTGATTATTTTACTTTAAGCGCAGACATATCTGTTTTCTTAGGTTTCAGATTGTCCAGGGATTGTTTCAGTTTAGTCACTTTAGCTTTCTCAATTTCGCCGGTAACGGTGATGATACCATCTTTTACGCTGGTCTGTACCGTAGGGAAGTCCTTGGTAGCATCTACTACCTTAGCCTGCAGATCAGCATCTACGGTATTGATTTCCGGGGCTGGGGTCACCGGGGGTGGTGCAGCTACAGTAATATTGTTGGTTACAGACTTTACGCCTTCTTTTGCATCTAAAGCTTTTACAGCAGCCTCAACAGCAGCTTTATCCGCATCAGAGTTTACAGAACCGTTTAAGGTAACCACTCCGTCTTTTACATCAACAGTCACGCCGGGAGTAACTACAGCTTCCACTTTAGATTTAACCTCCGCATCCGGAACGTTTGATTTACAAGAAGTGAGGGCTACTGTACCTGCCAGTAACAACACGGGAATGAATTTTTTGATTGTCATATTTTCTATTTTAGGTTTTGATTAATAGAAGTAAAGATATATAATTAATGAACCGGATTTGGCAGATAACAAATATTTTACAATACATTTTAGTCAAATAGGAAGATTATCCATTTTGTTGTATCAATTGTTTTATTTAACTTTGCAACGGAAACATTGAGTTGGGGGCAAGTTGCCCCCATATTTTGTTGAAAAAATGGATATATTAACATTAGTAAGCGATAAAGTGAACGAGCTAACAGCAGATTCCTCACTTTTTCTTGTTGAAGTAAAAATGAAGCCCACCAATAACATTAAAGTTTATTTGGATGGAGACCAGGGTGTAAATGTTGAATCTTGTACAAAGATAAACAGAGCTTTGTATAAAATGATTGAGGAAGCTGCACTCTATCCCGAAGGAGATTTCTCGTTAGAAGTATCCAGCCCGGGAGTAGATGAACCCTTGAGATTCTTACGACAATATATAAAGAATATAGGAAGAACTGTTGAAGTAACTGTTCAGGATGAGACAAAGCATCTTGGTGTGCTTAAAGAAGTTTCAGAAGAAAGGGTAGTTTTAGAAACAAAACTCCCTAAGAACAAAGGTGTGTCAACCGCTGAGATACCCTTTGACACCATAACCAAGACAGTAGTACAAATCGTTTTTTAAATCAAATAAATAGCAAAGCAATCAGCTAGCTTGACAAATAATATTATACGATGGCAAGTATCAATTTAATAGAATCTTTTCAGGATTTTAAAGAAGCCGAAGGCATTGACCGTTCAACCTTAATGAAAGTATTAGAAGATGTTTTTAAAACATTATTAAGGAAAAAGTATGGCTCGGATGAAAATTTTGATGTGATCGTAAATGATCAAACCGGTGACCTTGAGATCTTCCGAAGAAGAATTGTTGTGGAAGATGGATTTGAAGAAGATGACAATGCGGAGATCCAGCTTTTTGAAGCAGTACTCATTGACCCGGATTACAATGTCGGAGAAGAAGTTTATGAGGAAATTGATGTACTGGATTTCGGAAGAAGAGCTATCCTGGCGGCCAAGCAAACATTGGCAGCACGTATCAGCGATTTAAAGAAAAATACCATTCTTCAGAAATATGCAGAGCGTGTAGGTGAGATCATTAATGGTGAAGTATACCAGATCTGGAGAAAAGAGCTGATGCTGCTTGACGAAGAAGGTAACGAGTTATTGTTACCAAAATCGGAGCAGATTCCGGGCGACTTTTTCAGAAAAGGAGAACCATTGCGTGCCGTAGTAAAGAAAGTAGAAATGAGGGCAAACACCCCTGTGATTATTTTAAGCAGGACACACCCTTCATTCTTAGAGAAATTATTAGAAATCGAAGTACCGGAAATACAGGATGGTTTAATTACCATCAAGAAAATCGTACGTGAGCCAGGTGAGCGTGCCAAAGTAGCTGTAGAAAGCTATGACGACAGGATTGATCCGGTGGGCGCTTGTGTGGGTATGAAAGGAAGCCGTATTCATGGTATCGTAAGAGAACTGAAAAATGAAAATATTGATGTGATCAACTATACCGGTAATGCTTCTCTGATGATTCAAAGAGCATTGACCCCGGCAAAAATTAATCGCATTGATATCAATGCAGAGAAAGAGCAGGCAGAGGTATATATGGATACCGATCAGGTATCTCTGGCAATCGGACGTAAAGGTGTAAACATTAAGCTGGCGCAACAATTGACAGGATATAACATAGATGTTTATCGTGATGTTAAAGAATCCGCTAACTTTGACATTGATTTAGAAGAGTTTGGGGATGAAATCGAACCATGGGTAATTAAAGAATTCAAGAAAGTAGGCTATGACACCGCATTGAGTGTTTTAGAACATTCTGTAGAAGAACTTACCCGTCGTACAGATTTAGAAGAAGAAACAGTTAAGGATGTACGTCGTATCCTGGAAGCAGAATTTGAAGAAGATCAGGATGAGCCAGCATCTTAATCTCAGGGGATTAATGTGCGGTACGCATGTTCATTTGAAGTATATAAAAAAGGTATTGATATAATTGGTTTTCAACCGTGCTGATATTATCAATATGATTAAGTAGAGATAGAATATTAAAGAGCGTTAAATAAATCACGCGGTTGAACTCAAATATTAGAATGTCAGAAACAACAAATACACCCAGACTATTAGCCGCAGCCAAGGAGTTCAATATTGGTAAGGATACACTAGTTGAATACTTGACCAAAAAGGGCTTTGAGATGGACGCAAAACCCAGTGCAAAGCTTTCAGAGGAAATGTACTTTGCATTGCAGGATGAGTTTGCCAAGGATAAAGCGGCAAAGCGTAAAAGCGATGCTATAGCTTTACCTAAAGGCTCTTTGCTGGAAAATCTGAATAAGTCAAAGGAAGAGCTGGACTTGGGCGCTAAGGATAAAAAATCTGGTGCAAAAACTAAATCAGCCAAAGAGGAAGAGGATGCTCCGGCAATTAAGGAAGAAGACATAACTCCTGAGCCGCAGGCCGCTCCGGTTGCAGAACCAGAACCGGCACCACAACCTCAGGCTCCCGTGGTGGAGATCAAAGAGGAACCTGCTCCTGTAGCAGCAAAACCAGAACCAGAGCCCGAAGAGGTTAAACCTCCGGTTGTGGAAGAAAAAGTGGAAACGCCTCCGGTAGAAGAAAAGAAGGAAGAAAAAGTAGCACCTCCCGTAGAAGAGGAGCCGGCTACGCCATCTCATATCGAAACAAAATCCCCTAAATTGTCCGGACCTAAAGTTTTAGATAAGATCGATTTAGAAGGACTTAATATGTCTACCAGGCCGAAAAAAGGTGCTGCAAAAAAGAAAGAAGAAGAGAAAGCAGAAGAAGCACCAAAACAAGAGACTCCGGTAGCAGCTACTCCGGCTCCTCAACCTGCGGCAAAGCCCGTTGTAGAAGAGAAAAAACCGGAAGAGCAACCCAAACCTGTGCAGGCACCCGCTCCTGAAGCGCCTAAAAAACCAGAAGATAATAAACCGGAGCATATCGAACTGAATGCACCGAGACTGTCTGGCCCTAAGATCTTGGGTAAGATAGAATTACCGGTAAATGACGGCGGCAGAGGCAGCGACAGAGAAAAGCGTAAACGTAAGCGCATACCTGTAGAAAATAAAAAACCTGAAGGTAACAACCAGGGTGCTAATAATAACCAAAACCGCGGACCCGGCAATAATCAACACCGTGGTCCTGGCACTCCGGGACAAGGAAATAACCAACGTGGTCCGGGACAGGGCGGCGGATTTAACCGTCCAGGTGGCGGTGGCGTAGGCAGACCTGATAACCGTCCGGGAGGCAATAATCGCCCGGGAGGTAACAACCGTCCGGGAGGCAATAACCGATTTAATAATCAACCTGCTCAACCTCAGGAAGTAGACCAAAAAGCTATTCAGGACAAGATCAGGGAGACACAAGCCAAGCTTGCAGGTGGTGCCGGTAAAGGTAAAAACCTGAAAGCTAAATATAGAAAGAGCAAGCGTGAAGAAATGGCCGAGAAGCGTGCAGCTGCAGAAGCACAGCACGATGGCAGCATCTTACAGGTGACTGAGTTTATCTCCGTTTCTGAATTAGCGACCCTATTAGAAGTACCATTTACTGATGTCATCAGCAAATGTATGAGCTTAGGTATCATGGTATCTATCAACCAAAGGTTGGATGCCGAGGTGATCGAGCTTGTAGCCAGTGAATTTGACAGAGAAGTAGAGTTCATCAATTTACAACAGGATGCAGATGAAGAAGTAGACGAAGATGATGGCCTGGAAGATACTGATGAAAGAGCTCCTGTAGTGACCATCATGGGTCACGTTGACCATGGTAAAACTTCATTGCTGGATTATATCCGTAATGCAAGTGTGGTTGCAGGTGAAGCCGGAGGTATCACACAGCACATCGGTGCCTACCGTGTGACTACAGATTCCGGTAAAAATATTACCTTCCTCGATACTCCGGGTCACGAAGCGTTTACCGCGATGCGTGCCCGTGGTGCCAAAGCTGCCGATGTTGCGGTAATCGTTGTGGCGGCAGATGATGCCATCATGCCACAGACAAGAGAAGCCATCTCGCATGCCCAGGCAGCAGGACTTCCGATGGTATTTGCGATCAACAAAATTGATAAAGATGGCGCAAATCCTGAAAAGATCAAAGAACAACTGGCCGGTATGAACATCCTGGTAGAAGACTGGGGCGGTAAATTCCAAAGCCAGGAGATCTCTGCCAAAAAAGGAATTGGTATCGAAGAACTGTTAGAAAAAATATTATTAGAATCAGAACTGCTTGAATTAAAAGCTAACCCTGTAAAAGTGGGTACCGGTTCTGTCATAGAGGCCTCCCTGGATAAAGGTCGTGGATTCGTATCTACAGTCCTGGTTCAGAATGGTACTTTAAGTATGGGTGATATGATCGTTTCCGGTCAGCACTTCGGTAAAGTAAAAGCCATGTTCAATGAGCGCGGACAAAGAGTAAAAGAGGCTGGTCCTTCCACTCCGGTTCAGGTATTAGGTTTGAATGGTGCACCACAAGCCGGTGAGAAATTCAAAGTATATGCTGATGAGTCTGAAGCTAAAACAGTAGCTACCCGTCGAGCACAGATCATGCGTGAGCAAGGTATCCGTACCCGTAAGCACATTACACTTGATGAGATCGGTCGTCGTCTGGCATTGGGCAACTTTAAAGAGCTTAACGTGATCATCAAAGGTGACTTTGACGGTTCTGTAGAAGCATTGAGTGACTCCTTACAGAAACTGTCTACTGAAGAAGTAGTGGTGAGCATTGTACACAAAGGTGTAGGTCAGATCACAGAATCTGATGTATTGCTGGCTTCCGCTTCCGATGCGATCATCCTCGGGTTCCAGGTTCGTCCTTCTTCTCAGGCGGCAAAACTGGCCGACCAGGAGAACATTGAGATCCGTTACTATTCCATCATCTACGATGCGATTGATGAAATCAAACTGGCGATGGAAGGTATGCTTGAGCCTAAAATCGAGAAGAAAGTCGTGGGTAACATTGAGGTGCGTGAAGTGTTCAAGATCAGTGGCGTAGGTACTATTGCCGGATGTTATGTAATGGATGGTAAATTCTCCAGGAACACTAAACTGAACGTGATCAGGGAAGGTATCGTGGTACACCATGGAGAACTGTCTTCACTGAAACGCTTTAAAGATGATGTGAAAGAAGTATCCGCAGGCTATGAATGTGGTCTGAGCATCAAAAACTTTAATGATGTAAGAGTCGGAGATGTACTTGAAGGTTACGAAGAAGTAGAAGTAAAACGTACTTTGTAAGCTACGATAAAATAAATATTGCATTAAGAGGTTGCCACTGGCAACCTCTTTTCTGTTATACGAATCAGGAAATATCCTTTAACTTTAATACCGGTAAAACTAATTGGTATGCAGAAGCATTTATACTTTTTGATTACAGCTATCCTACTTAACAGCCTCATTTTTGCGCAATCAGCCTCAGAGAAGAGGATCTTGCCTGTAGAGTTGAGTTTGTTCAATAACGGCACCTTTATGCCCGGGAAAGGTACATTAGGAATTTGGAGTCCGACCCTTCATCCCGGCCTGAGTGTGGGCACCCGGTTTTATTATACACAAAAAGACCGGTCAGAACTATTCCAGACGGCTAAACTGGGTTACTTCTATCACCGGCACGCACAGCATGGTGTTCAACTCTATACAGAGCTTGGTTACCGGTACAAGTTTAAGCCCGGCTGGTATGTAGAACCCAGGCTGGGTGCAGGCTACCTGCTTTCCATACCGGCAATCCAGGTCTTTGAATTTAAAGACGGAGCTTATCAGAAGCAAGCCTTTAAAGGCCGGCATCAGTTCATGGGCGGACTGGCGGTCTATGCAGGCTACAGTTTTCAGCAAAACAACAAACTTCCTTTAGACCTTTTCCTGGGCTACCAATTCTGGATACAGTCCCCTTTCGTCAACAAATATGTGCCTGTATTACCCAACAATTCGGTACATCTTGGCGGTATTTATTATTTTAAAAAAGCCACAAATAAACAATAATATGAAACTTCGATTAATGATATGGGCAGGCATATTATTGCTGAGTAGTTGTGCCCGCAAAAATAGTATTACGCCTACAGAGGTCTGCACAGTTGCACCTGTTAGTGCACATAGTAAGGGCGCTGCCTTTCAGGAAATAATAGGGGAGTACACTCAGAAAGGTTTGCCCGGCATTGCTTTACTGGTAAAAGATGCAGAAGGTACCTGGTATGGCGCTTCAGGGAAAGCCGATATCGCAAAAGGAATACCCATGCTGCCCTGCCATGTGAACAAAGTGGCCAGTCTTACAAAAATATTCATGGGTGCATTGACTTTTAAATTAGCAGAAGAAGGGAAGATAGACCTGGATAAAAAAGTGTCTGAGTACCTGTCTGCAAAAGACCTGAAAGACATTACCAATGCAGACCAGGTTACCGTGCGCCAGCTAATGAAGCATACCACCGGAATTTTTGATGTGATTACGGATAACAGCTTTTACCTTTCCGTACTCAATGACCCTCCGGCTTTTCGCGATCAATACGACATCTTGAAATTTGTCCGGGGAAAAGCAGCCGCATTTCTGGCCGGTACACAGGAAGGCTACAGCAATACCAATACCTTACTCCTGAGCATGGTCATTGATAAAGCTACAGGCCAGCCCCATGCCCGGCTGTTAAAGGAAAAAATTATAAACCCGCTCGGATTGAACAATAGCTACTATTATTATCATGATGCCTTACCCGATCATAGTGTGGCCCAGGGCTATTACGACCTCTTCAACAATGGCACGATCGCCAATGTCTCCAGCTATAATACCGGCAGCGGAAATGGTTATACCGGCTTATACACCAATGTATTTGATCTCCTGAAATTTTCAGAAGCTTTACTGGAGTACAAAACATTAGTATCACAAAACTCGCTGGATCAGATGCTCACTTTTGATATGCCCTTAGAAGAAGGCGCAGACCGGCTTTTAGGCGCAGGCACCATGAAAGATTTTATCAACAGACCCCATACCGATGAGTATGCCTATGGTCATCGCGGAAGAGACCTGGGCTATAGTGCCGATATGTTTTATTTCCCCGAAAAAGGGCAGACCCTGGTGCTGATCGTTAACTATGGTACCGATGGCGAAAGTGCACTTCGTCCTGCATTTTATAAACTGAGAAAAGCAATAGTAGATAAAATGATGGAGTAAATTCTGTTAAGGTCGGATCCCGGTATTAGTATGCTGTGCAAAACGGTTTTATATCCTTAATTTTGGGCTTTGTCCTTATACTTTTCCTAAATGAAAATAGATATACATACTCACATCATGCCGGAGCATATTCCCAACTGGTTTGAGAAATTCGGTTACGGTGATTTTATCACCCTGCAACATCATAAACCTTGCTGTGCCAAAATGATCAAAGGCGATACCTTCTTCAGAGAGGTGGAGGAAAACTGCTGGGATGCAGGCGCAAGGATGAAAGAAATGGATGATACAGAAGTCACCGTACAGGTACTGTCTACGATTCCCGTTCTCTTCAACTATTGGGCCAATCCCAAACACGGCCTGGAAACCTCCAGGTTCTTTAATGATCATATAGCCTCCTTTGTAGCACAGCACCCGGCAAGATTTATTGGCCTGGGCACCGTGCCGCTGCAGCATGTAGACCTGGCGATCAAAGAAATGGAGCGCTGTATCAAAGAGCTGAAAATGCCGGGCATAGAAATTGGTTCCAATATCAATGGTAAAAACCTGAGCGATCCATATTTCTTTCCTTTCTGGGAAGCCGCAGAGAAAATGGGTGCGAGCATATTTGTACATCCCTGGGAGATGATGGGCGAGCAGGATATGTCCCGCTATTGGCTGCCCTGGCTGGTAGGTATGCCCGCAGAAACCTCCCGTGCCATTTGTTCCATGATATTCGGCGGAGTCTTTGAAAAATTCCCTCATTTAAAAGTTGCTTTTGCCCATGGCGGCGGCAGCTTCCCGGCTACCATAGGCCGTATCCAGCATGGATTTGATGTGCGCCCTGATTTATGTGCTATTGATAATGCCGTTGCCCCCAGAGATTATATAGGTAAATTCTGGATCGATGCTCTGGTACACGATGCGCAGGCATTGGATTTTGTGATCGATGTTATGGGCTCCGATAAGATTTGCATGGGCAGCGATTATCCCTTCCCGTTGGGAGAGCATCATCCGGGCAAATTGATCGAAACACATATACAGGATAAGGCCATCCGGGAAGCACTACTGGCAAAGAATGCCATGGATTGGCTGGGGGTTTACCGGTTTTAAATAAGTCAGATTATATAGATCAGCGAAAATGAATTGCGTTGCTTTTGACTTTTTAATTTTGAATTTAGCATTTTAATGAAAACAATAAGAATAGGTACAAGGGATAGTAAACTGGCCCTATGGCAAGCCAATACAGTAAAGGATTTACTGGAAGGGCAGGGTTATACCACAGAGTTGGTTCCCGTAAAAAGCGAAGGCGATTTAGATTTAGTTACGCCACTATATGCCATGGGCGTGGAAGGCGTTTTTACCAAAACCCTGGATGCCTACCTGCTCAGTAATAAAATAGATATTGCCGTGCATTCTATGAAAGATGTACCCACTCAACTGGCACAGGGCATCGTTCAGGCAGCAGTTTTGCCCAGGGCTTCTTACAAGGATATTTTAGTCTTTCCTAAAGGCAAAACAAAGCAGGAAATATATTCAAAAATAGGTACAGGATCTGTACGCAGGAAAGCCTTACTCTTAAACCGGTACCCCGAATGTGTTATAGAAAACCTGCGCGGAAATGTACAAACCCGTTTACAGAAGCTGGAAGACAGTGACTGGGATGCGGCCGTATTTGCAGAAGCCGGGCTGGCGAGAGTCGCCCTGCTCCCGGAGCAATACGAAACCCTGGACTGGATGTTGCCGGCACCGGCACAAGGCGCTATAATGATCGTATGCCGGGCAGCAGACAATGATTGCCTGCAGGCGACACATACATTTAATGATGCCACCACTGCAATGGCCGTAAAAGTAGAGCGTGATTTCCTGAAAACCCTTATGGGCGGCTGTTCTACACCCGTGAGCGCTTTTGCCGAAATAAAGGAAGAGCAGATTTATTTTAAAGGAAGTATTTGTAGCCTTGAGGGGAAGACATTAATAGAACATGAAGCCGTGTTCCCTGTAGCAGAAGCCCCGGATGCCGGAACTATAGCCGGGAACGCCGTGCTGGAAAAAGGCGGAAAAGCTATCGTAGCGCAGATCAGGGGGCAAATTTAGAAAGAGAAGATTAAAAATATACAATAAGCAGAGGAGCTATTCGACCATAAATCCGGATACTCTTCTGCTTTTTTTGTGTTCAAAAAGTGGCTGCAGTTGAAAAATATGATAGCAAGTCAGAGCCTGCTGTTGTGGGGAATAATTCTTTTAATACAATAATGATTTTCTGAAATTATTTATTAATATTAGTTCAGATTTTAACTTTAACACGTATAAAAATGATTAAGTATTTAGTTCCATTTATTATCCTTAGTTGCGGATTTTTTGTCAAAAACCAGGCACAGGCAAAGAATAAAGAAAAGAAGTTTACAAAAGAGGCCCAGATCAAAGAGTTTTCAACCTCCGCCTGTAATTGTATTGACAGCCTGGAACGGAACAAGGCAAAAGATGAGATTACCGCGGAGATCGGTGCCTGTATTGATAAATACGTATCAGCCTATCATTTATCACTCAGTATGTCAGAAGTAGTAAATAGTATAAAAGAAGGTGCTATTGATGAGATAGAAGGAAAGAAACCGGCAAAAAAACAAAAAGAATATGTCATCGAAGTAGCGCCGCCCGGCTCCCAGGAATACATAGAACATTATCGTGAATTAGAGCGCTATATGCTTTCAAATTGTGAAGCACTAAAGTTTGCGATTGCCTCCGATGAACAAATCCACGACAATTCTGTATCCGCTAATCCCAAAGCCCTGAAGGCATATAATAAAGGCGTAGAAAGCCTGAAAGGCAATAATTTTAAAGCAGCTTTACCCTATTTCCTGGAAGCAGTAAAAGCAGATTCTACTTTTGCTTTTGCCTGGGACAATGTAGGTATTTGCTACCGCAACCTGGGCGAGATGGATAAAGCCATAGATGCCTACAAAATGTCCTTATTTATAGAGCCAAACGGTATCACCCCTTTGCAGAACCTGGCTGTAGCCTATACTTTCAAAGAAGATTATGATCAGGCTGCTGTTGTTTATAAAAAAATGACCAAGGTGTACCCCAAAAACCCGGAGGGCTATTTCGGGCTGGGTCGCGTATATATTCTTAAGGATGACCTGGAGCAGGGACTGGCTTATATGTGTAAATCGTACAATCTCTATACCGAACAAAAATCGCCTTACCGTGCAGATGCAGAAACCATAATGGCCTCTATTTACCAGGAGATGAAAAAGGCGGGAAAAGAAGCAAAGTTTACACAAATATTAAAGGAGAACAATATCACAGTAGAAGACTAGCCGGTATGGATAAAAAAGCGCGTAACCCCTTCGCACTTGGGGTGTCTGATTGATTTTCAATGGAATGCTATACCTAAATACTTTTATTCTAAATAGGGTATTTTTCCTAATTGTTTGGTTATTAATACGATCTAATTTTACATTATAAATTTATTTGTAATATTAAAAATTCGATCATGAAAAGTATTTTAACAACAATCGTATTGTGCTTTGCCTTTGTCTACAGCAGTTTTGCACAACCTTTAAACTTCAATTACCAGGGTATCGCCCGGAATGCAAGCGGAGCTCCCCTGGCCAACCAGAGCATTGGTCTTCGCATCAGTATTTTAGATAATGCAGATGTTTCCGTTTTCTCTGAAACGCAGACAACCACTACAAATGCCTATGGCCTGTATAATCTGCAGATCGGTAATGGTACAGTGCTGGCGGGCACTATGTCTGCCGTCGCAATAATGAATACCGCAAAAATTAAAGTAGAAATCGATCCGGCTGGCGGAACCAGTTATGTGGACCTGGGCACACAGCAACTTAATTCAGTTCCCTTTGCCCTGAATGCAAAAGGAGTAGAAGCTACTTCCAGTGGCGGTACGGGGTTAAGAGGAGCTGCCACCAGCAGTCTTTGGTGGGGGCTTTACGAAGGAGGCCAATACAGAGGCTACATCGGTAGCTATTCCGGCAAAAATGAAGATGTTGATTTTGGTACCGGTGGCGGTAATACCCTGGGTTCTGTACACCTTACAGTAGCAGCTGTGCCTAAGTTAACTGTAGACTCTATAGGTAATGTAGGGATTGGTACCCGCTTCCCTAGATATCGTTTCCAGGTAGATGGCATCACCGGTACATTTAATGATAATGGTATCCGGATTCAAAATACAACCGCAAGTACAGGTTGGAGTTTTTATGCCTCTTCTTCAGGAGATATGATCATAGGTAAAACAGGAAACCTGGGCTATTTCAACGGAACTACCGGTGCCTATTCCGCCAGTTCTGATGCAAGACTGAAAACAAATATCCAGAATATGGAAACTATTCTGCCTAAATTGAAATTACTTGAAGCCAAGCGTTATGAGTTTAAACATAATAATCCGGAACACGTACAATCTATAGGATTCCTGGCACAGGATGTGCAACAAGTATTCCCGGAACTGATCACGGTGAATAAAAACAATGAAGGTAACCCGCTGGTGGATCATCAATTGGGTATGGACTATTCCGGCCTGAGTGTGATCGCCATAAAAGCCATCCAGGAGCAACAGGCACAGATCGAGGCATTGAGAGCAGAAATAGCTGCATTAAGAGCTGAGCTTAAAGCCGGCAAATAAATTTCACCTGTTTTTGTCACCAATAAATTTCGAGATTATGAAAATCTTTCAAACAGTGCTTGTCACCATATTTATGGCTGCTATTAGCCATATTTGCTCCGCACAATCGATAGGCCCTGCAACATTAAATGCAGCCGGGGGAAGTGCCGCATTAGGAGGAAATACCTATGAATGGTCTGTGGGGGAAATGGTCCTGGTCAATACCGTATCCACAGCCGGGCTGGTCGTTACCCAGGGAACCCTGCAGCCCCAGATCCAGGTCACCGGGATCAAGGAGAATCAACTTGCCTTAGAAGGCCTGAGCGTCTATCCCAACCCGGCAAGCGATCACCTGAACATTAACCTGAATGTTGCCCGAAACCTTGAGGTAACCCTTAAGTTATCCGATGTTTCAGGCAGAACATATTACGTTAAAACAAGCAAAAACCATAATGGCTCCGACTTGATCACCCTGGACCTGAGCCCCTATGCCGGTGGTATTTACCTGCTCCAGATAGAGACTGTTGACCGGGCTAAAACTTACTATAATACCTTCAAAGTAGTAAAAAATTAATCCTTGATAAACAAAAATAGGGCCGGCCTGATGAACAGAGCCGGCCCTATTTTTTTGATAGGCTGCTAGTAAGCCGCTGTAAACCTTTGTTTGATGTGTTTGTTTTGCTCCAGCTCATCTGCTAAAGCTACCGCCACATCCTCTACAGAAAGCACACTTCTGCCGTCCTGGTCAAATACCGGGTTTTCTAAAGCCGTGCGATAGGTGCCTTTTCTTACCCCTGCAGTGCCCTGGTGCATTTCGATAGCCGGGCTAAAGAAAGTCCAGTCCAGGTTTTGGTTATTTTTAAGCTCATTCAGGTAATCTCTTGCCGCCTGGGCACCCGGTTTTATCTCTGCCGGGAATTCAGCCGTATCTACCAGCTGTACGCCATCAGCAATATAAAGGCTACCCGCACCACCTACAGTGATGAAACGCTTGACACCAGAGGTTTCTACAGCCTGCTCAATATGTCGCGCACCTTCCAGGAAGTCATGGTACATATTAGGATTGGTCCATCCGGCATTAAAGGTGCTGATGACCGCATCGCTGCCTGCTATCGCTGCTGCAAGTGCAGTTTCATCACTTACATCAACAGCTTGTGCCTGTACTTTTTCGTGAGACAATACCTTGTCGGTATTCCGGGCAATGGCGATCACCTCATTACCCCTGTTCACCAATTCATTAACTACTTGTGTGCCTACAAATCCTGTGGCCCCGATTACTGCTACTTTCATTTTTGTTTATTTTTTTAAATGTAATAATATTTGTTACAATTAGGGTCAAAAAAAATTAAAACACGCTGGAGAACTCTGCCAGAGTTTTTTTAGCTAAAAACTTCATTAACTTTTCTTCCGCTTCAGCATACAAAGCTTCTAATTGATCATTGATCTTTTTACCCACCGGGCAATTCGGGTTAGGCTGCAGATTTTTTTTACCTAAAAGAGTTGCTTGTTGTACCGCCTGGTAAACCTCAGAGAGCTTGATCTTTTGAGCTGGTTTCGCTAAACGGGTACCACCTTCTTTTCCTGCAAGGCTCTCCACCAGTCCGGCTTTTTTCAATACAGCCATTTCCTTGCGCACGATTACCGGGTTCACACCAATGCTCCCTGCAATCCATTCAGAGGTCAGCAGATCGCCCTCACTATGCGCGAGCAGCGATAAAATATGCAAAGCCGTGGATAATCTTGTATTGTTCATTTACCCCACAAAAGTAAAACTATTTTAATTGTAACAAAATATATTACAGTTAAAATTTTTAAAATAAAAAGGAGGGTAAGTGCATAATCTGCCCTTTAATGTTTTATCCGGGGATAAGAGGACTAAAGAGATTTAATTTGCCTTAAAGGGTGCGATGAGCATGAATTCAGGGATGATCACCTCGAATTCTTTATTGGTGTACAGGTTTTTGAAAAGATAAACACCGTACATCTTCCCGGCATCTGACCGGAGGTTGGCAGCAGATACGTATTGAAAGGTTTCATTTGCATCCAGGATAGGGGTCTGGCCCACAACTCCTTCGCCTTCTACCGTACGCAGCCCGAGCGTACTGTCTACGATAAACCAGCTTCTTCTCAACAATTGAACAGGGATATTGGAATAGTTATCAATAGTGATTCTATAAGCAAACATATAGCTATTGTTTACCGGGCTGCTTTGCTCCGGCCTGTAGAAAACCTCTACCGTAACACATACTCCTTCCGTGATCTTTTTTACCATCTTACTCATACATCCAACAACCAAATTTACATACTTTCATCCGAATTCCAAACCTGCTGTATCAAATCACTTTCATAGCCTTTCTGCAATAAATAAGCGGTGATCTTTTGGCGCTTGCGCCACTCATTTTTTTCTGAATCCAGGGCCTGTTCCTTCTTTTCATAAAGAGCCTTCAAGCGATTATAATAATCGTTATCGTCGATGCTCTTTAAACCTTTGCCGATACAATATTCAGAAACCTGTTTTTGCTTGAGATGCAGCCTGATCTTCACCTTACCCCAGGACTGCATCCTGAACTTGCCCCCGGCAAAAGCAATGGCAAAACGCTCTTCGTTCAGGAAGTTTTCTTCAATCAACAGGCCGATGGCTGCTTCCAGGTCCTCGCCATAGCATCCCAGCTCAAGTAATTTGTTCCTTACTTCGCTGTGGCAACGCTCCTGGTAAGCGCAGTATTGTTTTATGGTGGCTAATGTTGCTGCTAAAACCGTCAAAATCTTTGTCTCAATAAATTTATCCAAAAATAGGCATTTAAGCTGTAGCAAGGGCAATTGAACAATAGCAATATAGTTTATCTTTGTATAGAATATGGAATCATCAAATGTAAGGCCGAATGATCATTTAGGACCAAAGGAAAAAGAGTTCGAAAATACCATCAGGCCGCAGTCTATAGAAGATTTTTCGGGGCAGCCGCTTTTGGTGGAAAACCTCCGCATCTTTATCAAAGCGGCCAATCTCAGGGGCGAACCCTTAGATCACGTACTGTTTCATGGCCCCCCGGGGCTGGGGAAGACTACGCTTTCCAGGATCGTGGCCAATGAGCTTGGCGCAAATATTAAGGAGACCAGCGGCCCGGTATTAGAAAGGCCCGGAGATCTTGCCGGTATCCTCACCAACCTGGGGCCAAGAGATGTCCTGTTCATAGATGAGATCCACAGGCTAAGTGTAGTAGTAGAGGAATACCTCTATGCAGCAATGGAAGATTTTAAGATCGATATCCTGATCGACAGCGGGCCTAATGCACGTACGATACAGATCGACCTGTCTCCCTTTACCCTGGTAGGGGCTACTACAAGGTCCGGTCTGCTCACAGCCCCTTTACTGTCAAGGTTCGGGATCAAGTCCCGGCTGGACTATTATCCCAAAACCGTTTTACAAGGCATCGTCAGCCGGTCGGCAGGCCTGCTGAATGTGAAAATAACTTCTGATGCAGCCCTGGAAATTGCCGGCAGGAGCCGCGGCACACCACGTATTGCCAATGGCTTGCTGAGGCGTATGCGCGACTTCGCACAGGTATTGGGCAATGGCGTTATTGACCTGGCGGTGACAGAGCATGGCCTTAAGGCGCTGCAGGTGGATGCGAATGGCCTGGACGAGATGGATAACCGGATCTTGTCCTGCCTGATCGAGAAATTTAAAGGAGGCCCTGTGGGCATCAACAATATTGCAACCTCTGTGGGAGAAGAATCCGGTACTATAGAAGAAGTCTATGAACCTTTCCTGATCCAGGAAGGTTACCTGGTGCGCACCCCGAGAGGAAGAGAAGCTACGCCCAAAGCATATGCACACTTAAACAAAACCCCCGATATTAAGAATGGCAGCTTGTTTTAAGCAGGCATTGCCTAATATAGAAAATGGTTCAGGAATCTAATCCCTGAACCATTTTTATATAAAGAACCCTTTATTCAATTATCTGTGCCAGTTCCACCAGCCATCTTCCCTGAAGTTCCAGGAGAAAGGCATAAATACTAAGGAAACAGAGGCAACGCCTTTACCGATCAGTTCGCTGGAGTTAGAAGAACCTACCATACTGCCAATAGAGTTTTGATCTGTATAGAAAGGAATCCTGCCCATCACATATTGTGCACGTAATTTCCAGAGGATACCGCCTTTGATACCGATTTCGCCTTTTACAAAAGGAGATACACCAAAACCAAATCCGCCGTTATCAAAATCTACGGTCATATTAGCAGAAGGATAAACACCCGCACCAATGGTACCGGTGAATCTTGCCGATTTTTGCAGGTTAGCTTCTGCACCGAATTTAAAGTCAAGACTTACAGGCATAGCCATCTGTACGGACATGGAAGAGAATCCCAGGCCGAAATCATCAGAATAATAAGCACCGGTGATCTCACCGTTTTCATTAGTGATCCAGTTTTGAAAAACAGGGGTTGTGTAATCCCATAAAAATGCATTGTATTGGAAATTCACACCAATAGCCATCAGGCTGTTTCCGACACGTTTAAGCGGAATATAAGAACCCATTAAACCGCCATATCCAAATTTAGAACGCACATTCTCTTTGATATTGTTTTCATAAACATTATCATTACCCGGGTTTTTGACCCTTTCTACACTATTGTAGGTGGCAAAACCAACAGAGTAAGAGTAGCCAAGTTCAAATCTCTTGAAAAAGTTAGGGATACCAACTCCAAATTGGGCCTGAGACTGGGGAATACTTGCTACCAGTAATACAGAAGCTGCTACTATCTTCTTGAGCAAACTAAATTTCATACAAACAATTTTGAGATTGGAAAAATACAATTTTTTTATAAATATTAACAGGGAAAGCAATTTTTTTTCTTGCTTATACCTGTAAATACAAAAAGAAAGCATAGCTGAATTTACTCAACTATGCTTTCTTTTTGCTTATTCAATCCATTAAAGGTGTTGCTGAATCTTCTTTTCAAAAGCAGATTTCGGAGCAGCGCCTACTTGTTTGTCCACTACTTCGCCATTTTTAATGTACAGAATGCATGGGATACTTGTTACACCATACTCTACAGAAAGATTAGGATTCTCATCCACATTTACCTTTCCAACATTGATTTTGCCATCATACTCTGTTGCCAAAGCATCAATTGTAGGGCTTAAAGCCAGACAAGGTCCACACCAGGGTGCCCAAAAATCAACTACAGTCAACTTGTCGGACTGTAATACTTCTGCTTCGAAGTTTGCGTCATTATATACTGCTGCCATTATTTAAAGTATTTTAATTTTTACCTGGACAAAGATAATTGCATATTTCATAAATAAAAAATAGAGGATGTTAATTGTGCTATCATCCCCTGTTATTTTGTTTTATGCTTAGCTTTTTATCCTAGAAGCGTAAGCCCAATGTTAAGGCTACCATATTTCTGGTGTTCTTGATAGAAGCATCATAGAAAGTAATCGGGTTAGCCGGATCAGGATTGGTAAAGCGGTAAGGAGAATCTTTATATGTCTGTTCGCTGCGCAGGTAAGTAAGGTCCAGTGTTGTATTAGCCCCTAATTTATACCCTATACCGGCAGACAGGTCTATCCTGTCCCCGCCCAGGTCATTAACCCCGTCTTTATAAGGATTGGCATAGTAAGCGCCACCTATTCTTACGGCAAGATCTTTGGTCGCTCTCACCTCAGCTCCTATTCTACCATTAATAGCAGACCTGAAGGTAGATTTTATATAATCATTCTGTGCACGTTCATATTCAGAAACGCCGGTTCCCTCGTATCTTATGCGCATCGTGTTATAGGGAACATATTCTACATCAGCAGTGATGAAACCCCTGGTGCCGATAAATCCTGTAGCACTCACAATAGCCCTCATGGGCGTAGTAATGGAGTAGTCGGAACGGTAAAGATTCTGTGGCACTACATTATGACGACCCAGGCCCTCCATCTCGGATAAGAGGTCATAATCTACATAGTCTGTATAGCTGCCAAAAGTAGGGGTGTGTACACTCAATCCTACCCGGAAGCTTTGTACCGGTGCATAGATAAAACCGAATTTACCATTGATGCCCACACCATTTGTCTGCAAATCCTCGATCAGGCTGAAGTAGTCGAAATCATTATTCAGGTTGCCGGAATTATCTGCTTCCACAAATTCAGTTTTTCTCCTGAAGCGATAGCTGGTAATGCCTAAAGTACCACCGATCATAAATTTATCATCATAGTTCCCGGCCAGGCTGAGGTTAAACTCATTGACCGCACCTTTGGATTGATTATACTTGGTTTGCTTTAAAGTGCCTCCTGGTGCCAGCACGTTGCGGTAGGGAATAGATCTCAGGTCATTGGTCAGCAGGTAACCTTCATAACCCAGGAAGCCCATCGCACCATCAGCTTCATTAGTACCGTTTCTTTGCGCTTCTGCAGCCATTACTTCAGAAAAAGAAGATTGGTTGTTTACACCCTGGTAAGTAGAATGCGTATTGAAGTCGGCCAGTTTATTAAAACCTAAAGCAAAAGTTACACTCTTCCAGCGGGAACGGCCTCTCATATTAGTCGTAGATACCAGCCCGATACTCCCCAGCTTGAAAGCCGTATTGTTGTCTGCAGTGTTGCTATTATCTATATACTTTGAACTCGTACCGTTAAAATTCAGGTAAGGAGTGATCGTAAGTTCACTCTGGCGATATACGCCTAAACCGGCAGGGTTGACTGCGGCAGCAGAGTAGTCGGCACCTAAAGAGCCGGCAGCACCGCCAATGGCCATAGACCTGGCTGTAGTTCCTGTAGTTAAATTACTATATCTTAATGCATCTTCATAGTTTTGGGCATTCACATTAGATATAGAAAGAGCAGCTGCTCCGGAAAGGGTCATTAAGCTTAGTTTGAATTTCATCTTCAATTAGAATTTGATTACACAAAAATACTTTAAAAGGGACAGCTATTCGCTGCTAAGTGTTCCTAAGACCATTTTTTTAGCAAAAGGTTTAACATTAAAAGGTGGCCAAATTATTTTTGGCCACCTTTTGAATCAAATAACATAAACAAGTTTAAGCATTTTGCGTGTCTGCATCATTGCTTTTACCCCTTAGTTCATCGATCTTGTCTTCCGCTTTATCTTTAAGGTCAGACAGTTTATCTTTCGTATCGTCCCATGCATCTTCCGCCTTGTCTTTCACTTTTTCCCAGGCATCTCCGGCTTTATCAGCCAGGTCTCCGGCCTTTTCCTTAGTGGCATCCCAGGCATCTTCTGCTTTATCTGCCAGGTCTTCTGCCTTATCTTTTGCGGCATCCCAGGCATCAGCAGCCTTGTCTTTCGCTTTTTCCCAGAAACTTTTTTCTTCTGGTAGTTCCTGGTTTGGATTATTTTCTGTGGACATTTTGATACAGATTTTAAGGTTAAAATAATCGGTTATTTCAGTTAACTAATTTAGTCTATATAATAGCAATACAAATAGAAATTATATAATTTAACAAGGGTTTAATGAAAAAATCAAGGGGCCTGAATTTCAGGCCCCTTGAAGAAATATTATGTTTCAGAAAAATTATAGCGGGATATTGGCATGCTTCTTTTTAGGCATCTTCACCACTTTATTTTCCAGCATCTGGTACGCTTTGATCAGTTTTTCCCTGGTTACTTCCGGAAGAATGACCTCATCGATAAATCCGCGGGCTGCAGCACCATATGGATTGGCGAACTTGGCCATATATTCCAGTTCTTTTTCTTTCCATTTGGCATCCCGGTCTTCTGCTTCGGCAATTTGCTTTTTAAAGATGATCTCAGCAGCACCTTTGGCACCCATTACAGCGATCTCAGCCGTAGGCCAGGCATAGTTCAGGTCGGCACCAATGTGTTTTGAGTTCATTACATCATAAGCTCCACCATAAGCTTTACGGGTGATCACCGTGATCTTGGGCACAGTTGCTTCACTTAATGCAAAGAGCAGTTTAGCCCCGTTGGTAATGATGCCGTTCCACTCCTGGTCGGTGCCCGGTAAAAAGCCCGGAACATCTACCAATACCAGCAAAGGGATATTGAATGCATCACAGAAGCGTACGAAACGGGCCGCTTTTACAGAAGCATTAATATCTAATACTCCGGCCATGCTCGCCGGCTGGTTGGCTACAATACCGATGCTGCGGCCTGCCAGGCGTGCAAAACCCACCACAATATTTTCGGCATACAATTTATGTACCTCTAAGAAAGAATCTGTATCTACTACTTCTTCAATCACTTCTTTGATGTCATAAGGCTGGTTGGCATTTTCCGGAACGATGTCATTCAGCTTTGACCTGATCTCATTGCCCGCTTCATAAGGATACACGGGAGCGTCTTCCTCACAGTTTTGCGGCATATAGCTCAACAGGCGTTTTAAGTAATCAATACATTCCAGTTCATTGGCACAGGCAAAATGGGTCACACCGGACTTCTCTGCGTGGGTGATGGCCCCGCCCAGCTCTTCACTGGTCACCGTCTCGTGGGTCACCGTCTTCACTACGTTAGGGCCGGTAACAAACATATAAGAGCTGTTTTCCACCATCAGGATAAAGTCTGTGATCGCCGGGGAATACACCGCACCACCGGCACAAGGGCCCATGATAGCGGATAGCTGAGGGATCACGCCCGAAGATTGTACATTCCTGTAAAAAATATCGGCATAGCCTCCTAAAGAAACTACTCCTTCCTGGATACGGGCACCACCACTGTCATTGAGCCCGATAACAGGCGCACCGTTCTGAACAGCCATATCCATGATCTTACATATTTTTTCTGCATGCGTCTCAGAAAGGCTACCGCCAAAAACCGTGAAATCCTGGGAAAACACATACACCAGGCGGCCGTTTACTTTACCATAACCGGTAACTACGCCATCTCCCAGGTATTGCTCTTTCTCCATGCCAAAATCATAACTGCGGTGTTTCACCAGCATACCGATCTCCTCGAAAGTACCTTCGTCCATCAGCAACTGGATACGCTCACGGGCGGTAAGCTTACCTTTTTTGTGCTGACTATCGATACGGGCTTGTCCTCCGCCTAATTTCGCCGCTTCTGTATATTCATTAAGTATGGCTATTTTATCCATTGTATTTATTTGTAAAAATTAAAAGCTCAAATGATTAACGAAGGCAAATTTAGCCATTCAGGTTTAATAATTGCAATCTAAATATAGGCCGTGATATAGAAAAGACGTATGGATAAAGAAGTATATTCAAAAAATTATTTTCAATATTCGGCTTGTCTTACAGCCGAAAGGAATAGTTTTCCTATTTTTGAACAAATTTATAAGGGCTTGAGCCAAAGCCCGGATAAAAATATTTAAATGAAAAAAATAACACCATCACATATTTATTCTGCAATAGGGGTGTCTTTGGTCTTGTTCCTGCTGGGTATGCTGGGCTGGATCATGATCAATGGACAGGGCCTGAACAAGTTTGTCAGAAGCAGTATTCAGGTGGACGTGATCTTGCATGACAATACACGCCCGGAGAAATATACACAACTGCATGAGATCTTAAATAAACAAAGCTTTATAGAGAAGGCAGAGCTGATCACAAAAGAACAAGCCCTGGAGCAGTTGTCTAAGATAGATGCGGTGGACCATGGAGAGTTGCTGGGCTTCAACCCGCTGTACACCTCCATTGTCTTAAACCTTCAACCGGCATTCGTCAATCCCGATAGTTTAAATAAGGTCGAGCAGTTTTTAAAACAAAGCAATATCGTACGGGAAGTGGTATATGCCAAGCCGGTGGTGAGCAGCCTGACGAAAGTGATCAACAGGGCAGGACTGATCCTGGCCGTGATCGCCGGGATCTTATTGTTGAGTGTTACCTTCCTGATCGATAATACCGTGCGCCTGTCTATGTTCAGTAACCGCCACACGATCAAGACCATGCAAATGGTAGGGGCTACCAGAGGCTTTATTGCCAAGCCCTTTGACATTTCAGCAGCGCTGAGCGGGCTGATCAGTGCGGGAGTCGCTATCGTGGCTATCCTGGGACTGAGGGCTATTGTCTTAAGCAGATATCCCGAGATCTATGCGGTAGAAGATGGGAACCTGTTTATCGGGTTGCTGGTGCTTATTTTAGTACTTGGTGTGGTCATCTCTCTGTTCAGTACCCATCGTTCTGTCTACAAGTATTTAAAGCTGAAAGTAGAAGACTTGTATTAAAAAATTTTCCTTACTTTTGATTTCTTAAAATTTAATGTTCAAAATGGCAAAAGCAAATAATCGCAATAACGATACATCAAAAACATTTTTGTTTGGTAAAGAGAATTATTACCTGATGTTCGCGGGCTTAATTATTATTGTAATTGGTTTTATGCTGATGTCAGGAGGCCGTAGCAGCGATCCTAATGTCTATTCACAGGATATTTTCAGTTTCCGCCGCATCACACTGGCCCCGATCGTTGTTTTACTGGGCTTCGCTTTAGAAGTTTATGCGATCATGAAAAAGCCGAAAGCAAAATCTGAATAATCTCCAGGTTGATATATATCATTTAAAAATAAGGGCTGCAATTTTGCAGCCCTTATTTTTATGTTTCGAGTAAAGCATAGATGGCAAAGGAGGCCAGCCAATGCTCGCCGCCATAGCCGCTAAAGACCTCGGGAAGTGTTTTTGCCAAAAAAAGATCTGAGGTCGTGACAAATCGTTTCCGCAATGGGTTGGTATGATCCAGGTGTTTGGAGATCGTACGCATACACCAGGCCCGGCTGAAGGACAATCCGTCCAGGTGCACGATCTGGTAGTCGTTCCGGTCGCTCACCGTGGGCAGGGCACAGATCCTTTCTATACTCTCTTGTGTATAGTAAGCTTTGAACCAGTTTTGGAAATCCTTTTTGGTCAGGACTTTAGACATCAATGCGGCTGCCATCAGGCTGGGGGAGAAGAAGTCACTGCCATCCGGTTCCAGGTAGGCCGGTATCTGTTTGTTGTTACCGTAAAAGTGCATGGCCTTCGCCCTGATGGCGGTTTCAAATTCTTTATCTCCCTTGAAGATCGCCCAGTCTAAGGCAAAGTCCAGGCCAAAAGCCGTATTGGGATGAACGCCGGTACGGTTAGGGTAGGTTTGCTTAGGCAGGTAAGCTTTCCACAGGCTCACGATCTTATCCGTAAGGGGCTGCAGGGCCGTATGCCATTTCCGGAACATAGGGTCCGGGGACCTGCCCAAAGCCTCGTCCAGCTTTAAGAGCCATGCCCAGCCATAAGTGCGCTCATAGTTCTGGGAGGCCGTGTATTTACCGAAATATTGTGCTTCCTGCTGCATATTGTCCAACTGGAAACTTTTGTTCAGCACAGCGATGATGCTGTCTTTATTCGGCAGCTCAGGATATACCTGCAGCAGGCGCACCAGCATCCAGTGGCCGTGAACAGAACTATGCCAGTCCAGGCAGCCATAGAATACAGGATGTAGTTCTGAGGGCAATAAACGGGCATCTTCGGCCGCATCTGACAGGTGGGAGGTCTTATTAGGAAACTCCGAAGGAATGCAGTGTAAAGGTGCTCTGCTGAGCTTTAATGCTATATCCTGGTCCAGCTTGACCTGCGCATGGGCTTGCAGACTGCCGAGAGACAAAAGGCTAAGGAACAACCAATATTTTTTCATGCTTTATCTTTAATTACTTGGATTAAATTAAGGGGAGCAGACTATTTGCTAAAATGCCACTCCTGGTAATAAACAATGCCTAAAGCCTGCCCCTGGATCCTGGCCGTATCGTTAGGCGGGGAGATGTGGTAATACTTCAGATGGTTATTATCCAGTTGTGTGATGGTATATTTTTGGTTCCCTATATCCAGAACTGCATCATTAACGCTGTACTTATAGGAGTAGGGTCCTGCATCCGGCGTGCCCAGGTGTATGAGGAGCTTTCCTCTTTTTCTGAATTCCCAGATATCTTTTCCAAATGACGTGGCTTCATACACTACACTGTCGCCATTAAAGTCTGTATACCTGAGCTCATATCGTTCGGGAGTCCAGGCACCCATAACTTTATAGGCATTATCGTTTTTGTCCATTTTGGTACAGGAGGACAGGCCTGGAAGGAGTAAGGTGCTGAGGCACAGCACAGATAAGAACTGTTTCATGAAGGGGCGTGTAATTTGTGATAGGTGTGAATATATGCAAAAAGCAGAAAATAAAAAAGGCTGCCTTGATCAAGGCAGCCGGGTAACAGTAAAAATAAATGGCTTTATTTTAAAATGTCTTTGAGCGTAGTTTCCAACTTTGGTCCCATAATATTGGTGGCAATTACATTGCCATTAGGGTCCAGTAAGAAATTCGCAGGGATCGCTTCAATCCCGTAAAGGCCCACAACACCTGATTTCCAGCCCCCGAGGTCGCTTACCTGTGTCCAGTTCAGGTTATCAGATTTAACGGCAGATTTCCATTTGCTTTCATCGGTATCTAAGGATACGCCCAGGATTTCAAAATTTTTATCCTTGAAGGTGGTATACGCCTTAACTATATTCGGGTTTTCTGCCCTGCATGGCGGACACCAGGATGCCCAGAAATCGATCAGTAAATATTTACCTTTAAATTTCTCCAGGCTCACCTCTTTACCATTAAGATCTTTTAAGGTAAAGGCAGGCGCAGGTTCATTAATCTTAATTTTGGAAATATTTTTGGTGTTTAAAGCTTCCGAGAGGTATTGCTTAAACTCCCTGGTCATGGATTGGTTGGCGAAACGCTTGTCCAGAGAGACCATCAGTTGTTTCAGGTAGTCTTCATCATGCTCCAGGTCTGCCCTGAATGCTGCGAGGATCGCGATGGGTAAGTATTTTGTGGTATCGGCATAGGCCATCATGAATTTAGATTGCTCTTCCGTTATTTTTTGAAGATCAGCCTGGGCCAGGGCGATTACGCTATCATTGCTATTGGGATCAACGCTTAAGTTTTCAATCGTATAATGCAGTTCAGTTATACTCTTGTCGTAGCTGTAAATATTTTTCAGGAGCTTGGAGAGGCTGGCTGAGCCTGCAGAACCTTTAGTGGTATAATCGCTTTCTAACTTATTCCAGTTGGCATTTAAGGTAACCTCGGCCGCATCATCGATAACGAGTACCCATTTGCTGCCCATTTTAACCCGGTAGAGCTTTTGCTCTGCTCCGCGGAATCCTTTTAATAAGAATCCTCCTTTCTGATTGCTTCTTGTAGAATCGACGATTTTCAATTCATTGTTAAGGCCTATTTCTTCTAAATATACCAGCACATCGTCAGGCATACCATCTATCTTACCAATTACCTCAAACTGGTCTGTTTTTTTATCGCTACAGGACCATAAGAAGAAAATTGATGCAAACACAACAAAGTAAGGGGAGAACTTTTTCATATTTATACCCAAAAGTAAACAGCAAATGTAAAAAAATGGTCAAATAAGGTTGCATAAAGCTTTGCTAAATTTAGCCTGAAGCTTTATTTTTTAACCATTTGCAACAAAGCCCATGAGGATATCATGGGCTTATGCATTTATTTTAAATAGAATATTAGTCTTTTATGAAGGGATAATCTTCTTGTACATAAATGTCTTTGTACAATTCGTCATCATTTGGCCAGGGGCTTTCCTCTGCAAATTTAACACAGGCATCCACTTCCTGCTTCACTTTTTCCTCAATAGCTTCCAGCTCTTCTGTATTTGCAAAGCCATTTGCTTCAATGATCCTTACCACGTGCTTGATGGGGTCCTGCTCTTTGTATCCTGCCTCTTCTTCTTTCGTTCTGTATTTGGCAGGGTCACTCATAGAGTGTCCGCGATAGCGGTATGTTTTGATTTCAAGGAATGTAGGGCCACCTTTTTCACGTGCACGCTTTACCGCTCTTTCCATGGCCAGGTGCACCTCTTCTGGGCTCATGCCATCTACAGAATCGGCAGGCATATCATAAGCATCAGCCATACGGAATATGTCTAAAACTTTTGATGTACGCTCTACAGAAGTACCCATTGCGTAGAAGTTGTTTTCGCAGATGAATACTACCGGCAGGTTCCATAACATGGCCATATTAAAGGTCTCATGCAGGATACCCTGGCGTGCAGCACCATCACCGAATAAACAAACGGTTACACGGTCATTCTCATTATAGTTATCAGCAAATGCAATACCTGCACCCAGGCCGATCTGTCCGCCTACGATACCATGACCACCAAAAAAGCGATGCTCTTTAGAGAAAAAGTGCATAGAGCCGCCTTTCCCTTTGGTACAACCGGTTGCTTTACCAAATAGCTCTGCCATACATTCGTTAGCAGACATGCCTTTTGCTAATGCCAAACCGTGATCGCGGTAAGCGGTGATGAGGTTGTCATCTGGTCTGATCGCAGAAATAATACCCGCAGAAACCGCTTCCTGACCTATATATAAGTGGCAGAAACCTCTGATTTTTTGCATGCCGTATAATTGTCCCGCCTTCTCTTCAAACTTGCGTTGCAACAGCATACTCTCATACCATTCAAGGTATTGTGCTTTATCAAATTGTGTTTGCACTATATTCCGATTTTATTTTTGCGAAAATAGGGAAAATTATCGCTAAAATGAAGCTTTATGTGCAAATTTGCAGTTTAAGCAATCTTTAAGTATTCTAATTGCAAAGACTCCGGTCCATAACACTCACTCAATTCAGAAATTATACCTTCCGGCATTTTGACCTGGATGCACCTGTTGTTGCCATCAGTGGTAATAACGGGGTGGGCAAGACCAATCTCCTGGATGCGGTCTATTATCTCTGTTTTACCAAAAGCTATTTCCAGAGCAAGGAGATCAATAATGTGCAGGAGGGTAAAGAGGGCTTCCGGGTAGAAGGCCTGTTTGGAGACCGCAAAATACAAGAGAAATCTACCCTCATCTGGAAGGAGGGGAAGAAACGCCTGCTGGAAGATGAAGTGCCGGTAGAAAAGCTGACCAGTTATATCGGCAAGCATACAGCGCTCATGATCGCGCCGGATGATATAGAGCTGGTGAACGGGGCCAGTGCGGTAAGAAGAAAATTTTTTGACGGACTGCTGTCGCAGGCCGACCCGCTTTACCTGGAAAACCTTATCCATTACCAGAAAGTGCTGGAGCATAAGAATGCTTTCCTGAAACAAAGTCCTTACCCGATCAACCAGGAACTACTGGATGTCTACGACCGCCAATTGGCTGATACCGGGGCTTACCTGTTACAGAAACGTATAGAGATTTCTGATAGCATACCTAACCTGGTGCGCCAATTCTATGAATCTATAGCCCATCAGAAAGAAGCGATTCATGTGCAATACAATCCTTGTGTACAGGATCCGGCACAATTGTTTTCCATGCTGCGTTACCAGAGAAACAGGGATATAGAGGCCCGGCGCAGCACCCTGGGCCTGCATACGGAAGACTGGCTGCTCTTGCTGAACGATCTGCCCTACAAAACACATGCTTCCCAGGGACAAAAAAAATCTTTACTGATCAGTATGAAGCTGGCCCAGCTGGAATGGTTGCGCCAACTGGGTAAAACACCGATCATTCTTTTGGATGATATTTTTGAAAAGCTGGACAAAGAGCGCCTGCAAAGGTTATTTGCCCTTTTAAGTACCGCAGAAATTCCCCAGATCTTTATGACCCATACCAGTGCAGAGGATACAGCACAGGCCCTGAAGGGACATTTCAAAGAAGTGACCCATATTCATCTGTAATTATAGCCTTGAGGCTTGCTGCTAATGCATACGGCACTACCGGTGCCAGTTATGCCTTTTGTCGTTTTATATCTATTCCCCGGTTCTGATCCAATATTCTTATCATATTACTATAGTAGCTGATTACCAACTATTTGTTAATATTTTATGTCTTGTCTTAAAGGATACGTTGTTCAAATGATTATTCCGTAATGAATAATAATGGGGGTCGCCGAAAACCGATTTAGAGTAGGCATCATTAAGTTTATCAATATGAAAGGCAACAATTACTTATTCAAGGTAGCAAAGGTCTTTTTGCTGGGCGTGGCTTTGCTGGCCGGTCATCAAAGAGCCGATGCGCAAATTATTACCATTAATACGGGCACGCCTGCATCCGATTTGTACGCGGTAGGTCCGATATATATATCTACGACGATGTTTTATAAATATAGCCGGTTTGCCTATCTGTATACGCAGGCAGAACTGGCAGCAGCAGGCATTACCAGTGGTAGTACCATCTCTGCTGTGGGTTGGATGAAAGGGGGCAGCAGCAGCTCTGCCGGTCCGTCCAACTTCAAAATCTACATGAAAAACTCTTCGGCAACTGCTTATGCCTTAAGCAGTGAGACCTGGGCCAATTTAAGTTCCGGGGCAAGCCTCGTCTATCAAAACGCCAGTCAGTCATTTCCTGCTACTGCCAGCCCCAATTACATTCCTTTTACCCTTAATACCCCTTTTGTATACAGTGGTGGTGCTATTGAAATCCTGACGGAATGGGATGCCTCAGCCACACCAACACCGCTGGCGACAGGTTCTTTCGAATGGGTAAATACAAGCGTTCCAGACCGTATCTACGGTGGAGCAAATACTACGGCTCCCACTTCCCTTTCCAGCACCTCGAACAATACTTCCATTGATGACAGGAGACCCGTTATACAATTTACTTTGGGTACGGTCACCGGCTGCACTAGCCCGGTTACTCCCGGTACTGCAACCAGTAGTGCCAGCGCCCCGGTGTGTCCCAATACAAGTATCAATCTTAACCTGAGTGGCAATAGTACAGGTACTGGCATTACTTACGAATGGGAACGTTCTGCCACCAATACTGCCGGCAGCTATACCAGCATGGGGGCCAGCCAGACTACAGCAGGCACAACGGCACAGCCTGCGACCTCTACCTGGTATCGCTGTAAAGTGGTCTGTTCCGGGGGTACTCCGGCCTATTCAACACCGGTACAGGTGCAGGTGGCCAGTGTGACCGTAAACCTGGGTAATGATACCACGATCTGTGAAGGCAGAGGGCCTTTGGTCTTAAATGCCGGAAACGCAGGCAGCACTTATTTATGGGATAATGGTACTGCTACCCAGACCAGATCGGTAAGCGCTGCCGGTACTTATTCTGTATTGGTGACGAATACCAGCGGTTGCCAGGGCAGGGATACAATAGTCGTAGGACTCACGCCATTGGCCAGTGGCAGTTTTATGGCCACAGAAACATCCGGCGGCATGGTCACTTTCCAGGCCACCGCATCCAATGCCGCGACTTACTTCTGGCAATTCGGGGCCAACAATGCCACGGCTACAGGCAATCCTACATCCTTTGCTTATGGCAGCAATGGTACTTATAATGTCACGCTTAACCTGATCAATGGCTGTGGGGATACTACTAAAGTGAATAAAGCAGTCACCGTAAGTGGTGTGGTAAGCATCAAACCAATACTCAAAGATGCGGCTGTTTATGTATTCCCTAATCCTGCGAAAAATATGTTGATGATTGATAATGAAGGTGGTTTAGTCATTGAGCAAATCAGGATATTAGACCTGCTGGGTAAAGTACTCCAGGAGGAACCGGGTAAAGGAACACAAAAAAATTACCAGGTCAACTTAAAACAGCTGAGTTCCGGTATTTACTTCCTGGACATCAGGACACCTTCGGGTCATGTGCTCAGGCAATTTTCTGTGCAGTAATTTGTGTAATAATTGATATAAACAATAAAGCATTGCTCTTCCTGGGCAATGCTTTATTACTTACGGGGTAAGCCTTATTCTTTTTTGGGCTTGAAAATATTATTGCTTGAAAAATTTTAAACTTTCTGTGTATTCTCCCTGCTGAAGCTTTATTCTATAAACACCTTCAGCTAATGCTATTCGGGACCATCGGGTCTCTCTACTTGATTGGCGCAAGTTCCTGTAATCTTGAAGAACCTGTACAGGTAAACTATATAAACGCAAATCCCTCACTTTCGCGACACTCCGTTATGCAGCATCGTCGGTGATCATTCCATGGCTAAAATTGTGTGGCATTTATTTCATGGCCTTCTAAAAACACCCTCGACGAGCACACTATCGGCAGGATTCTCGTAGTTGATAAACCATGCAGGCTCTGCCTGGAATTCAATAGTACCATTACCGACTCCGAAGTTAAGATACTTAACCTCGTTGGGGGAAACCATATAGTACTTGCCTTCGTGATAAATACCCACCCCTGCTGTTCCTGATGAACCATCAGCAATGAGCCACATTCCACCCCTATCCGGAAAACCAGAAGAGGTATACCAAACCAATGAAAATCCCTCCCTTGCGTAGCATGCCATAGTTACAATACCCTTTCCTTCTGAGACAGTTACATTATTAGAACGGTATGCTGTTCCGTTGATTTTCCAGTCCGAAAAATAATTGGGCTTCTTTTTACAGGAAATATAGTAGATCAGACCAAAGCCGATCAATAAGAAAATAAATAAGTTTTTCATAGGAAAACATTTAAAGAAGAGGTTTAGTTATAGCTAAATTATATAAAATGTCTTAATGTTAAAAGCTGTTTTTCAATAGTTATTTGCGCTACTAAAAAAGGCTTGTGTGCTTTTTTTACAATGACAAGGGTATCAATGCAATGCGCCCGGGCATCATACAACCTTGCTGAACAAACCGATCAGAGGTGGGCGGATGGTGCTTTTACCGTTGCCTAAAAAAGGAACAATAATGCAGGCAATTCCCGGTTTATGTTGAAACCGGGAATTGCTTATTCGTTTATAGCAGCATCTGTCCTTAGCTATAGTTTTAAGCAGATTTTAGTAAAATACTTAGCCGGAATCTGCTACCTTTATTTTCAAGAAAATAACAACAGATGTCATATTTTAACCGGGAGATCGAAACAATGCCTTTAGAAAAACTAAGAGCATTACAGGAGGAAAGACTTAAAAAACTGGTACAAAAGGTTTACCAAAAAATACCACACTATAAACAGGCTTTTGACGAGCTGGGATTGAGGCCCGAAGACATCCGAAGTATAGAAGATCTGCATAAAATACCCTTTACCTATAAAGTGGCATTAAGGGAAAATTATCCCTTCGGCTTGTTTGCCGTTCCCCGGGAAGAGGCTGTGCGCCTGCATTGCAGCAGCGGTACTACGGGAAAACCTATTTTGGTAGGTTATACACAAAATGATATTAATCTTTTTGCAGAAGTAGTGGCGAGATCACTCTATGCGGCCGGTTGCCGTCCAGGTATGCTGATGCAGAATGCTTATGGTTACGGATTGTTTACCGGTGGATTGGGCTTGCATTATGGTGCAGAAAAGCTGGGCATGACGGTTTTGCCTATTTCCGGTGGAGGCACAGAAAAGCAGATCATGCTGATGCAGGATTTTAAAAGTGATGCCATTTGCTGTACGCCTTCTTATGCATTGACACTGGCAGAACATATGAAACAAAAAGGGATGGCACCGGAGGAGATCCCCTTCAAATATGCTGTACTCGGTGCAGAGCCCTGGACCGAAAGTGTGCGGGCTGCGGTGGAGTCGGGGCTGGGCGTAAAGGCCAGTAATATTTATGGTTTAAGTGAAATTATAGGCCCGGGAGTATCGCAGGAAGATGTAGATGAAAAAGGTACGGGAAGCTATATCTGGGAAGATCATTTCTTTCCCGAAATTGTAGACAAAGACACCGGGGCACCGCTGCCTTACGGTAAAGAAGGGGTGCTCGTGTTCACCACATTGACAAAAGAAGCCTCACCGGTACTGCGTTACTGGACCAATGATATTACCTCTATCTACTATGACCGATCTGCTAAACGCAGCCATATCAAGATGGGCCCTATCATTGGCCGTGCAGATGATATGCTGATCATAAGAGGGGTGAATTTATTCCACACACAAGTTGAAGCGGCCCTTGATGGCCTTGGCCTCTTAAGTAATAATTACCAGCTCGTGGTTAGCCGCTCCGGCAGTATGGATGAAGTAGCCGTAAATGTAGAGCTGGACCAGGACGTTTTTGACATACTGATCCAAACAACTGAAGATGTACTACAGCATGACAGCGTGCTGAATGCCCAAAAACAGCTACAACACAAGATCAAATCTGAGATCGGATTAAGTATGAAAGTCTGTATCAAAATACCTCAAACAATTGATAGGAGTGAAGGCGGTAAATTAAACCGCATTCTGGACCTCAGGAAGTAAATCTGCAGATAAAATTTCTTAGTATAATTACTGAATAATGTTTAAAAGGCTGTATTGTTTATCAATCGGTTAATTATTTAATATTTCAATTAGCGTAGCTACAAGTATGTTTAAAACATATTCAGAATAAACTATTCATTAACAAATAATATTAATTTATAAATTTAATTAATTGGCTATTATTATATTATAACTATAATAATAGTTGTATTTGACTTTATTTGTTAAAGGCAATTTTTGTATTTGGAAAATTCCTCTATAATCTATTTATCTTTGTGCGGTGATATAAAAGTTGAAAACTATATAAAAAAAGGTTTTTTATTCTTAAAAATTCTGCTGATTAATTTCACATTTATAGCACCAATCTGGTATAAAATTTCGTTTGATTGAGGCCGCAAAACCCGGTATTAATCATTTGATGCAGATGCCCCAGGGTAATTTGTATCTGGAAGTTCACAAACCGACCATACTTATGAAACTGAAAATTATCTTGACTATTTATTTAGTCACGGCAATTGCCTTGCCTTCTTTTGCCCAAAAAGTGCTTCCTTCGGATGACTCTCTTCGTAGTCTGTATGCTCAATACCAGAGCTATAGCCCTTCTTCAGCCGAGCTGAAAGACTATAATTTAATTAAGTATCATATTGCCTGGTTGCTACTGGATGAGTTATTGATTGCAAAAAATATTGAAGCAATGCAACAAGCGGAGCCTTCCGGATCGGATTATAACCTTGCGCTTGTTATTCCTTTCGATGAGATTCCTTTTGAAAAATCGGTAAAAATAATTCCGCTTGCAGATAAACTGATCCGGTCAAATGCGAAAGATAAAAGTATAGTCCGGCCTCTTCTGTTATCAAAAATTTTTCTTTTAGAAAAGCAGGAAAATTATGCTTCATTAAAAGTATCCCTGCCTGAGGCATTTAATATTTTTAAAGGAAGTGACCGGGTGATCAACCGCTTAAAGCAGGCAGAGTTGCCGGTGCTTTATAATACCGGAGAAGAACAAAAAGCGATTGCTTTAGGTGCTGCATATTATCGTGAATCAGCAAGCATCGAACTCCTGAAGTTGCATATCAGCCATTTGTATCGTTCAAAGGCTTACCCGGAAATTATTGGCCTTGCAGAGGCCATTAAAAAGGCAAATCTGATGGATTGCTTTTTTATCCTGGCAACTGCCTATCTGCAAACAAACGATAGTAAAAATGCAGAAAAGCTGTTTGATCTTATCTACAGGAACATTGAGAGGCCTGTTGCAGAAGAGATCAGGTTAGCAAAGCTCCAGCTCGACAGCAATGCCCTTATCCTCCCCGAAGCCATTTTAGCCTACACAGAGCAAGGCGGCAACCAGGTATTTTCTATCCTGGCTCCGCAACAGCTTGAAACAATAGCAACTTACTATTACGATCAAAAGCAACAGGCAAAAGCTTGTGATTTTTATCAATACACCCTTTTGAACATTAATGCCGTAATAAAGCAAAAAGACTGGACAGAACGTTATGGCGAAAGCAATGCAAGGTTCAGCAAGTCGCTCAGCGATTACAAGAAAGGGGAAGAGCAATTACATGCTGAGCTAAAAAAATTGAAAGCGGAAATAGTGAAGAAGCATCAAGAAGCATCGCTGTGTACTTTTCAAATCCTGTAAAGTATATCCCTGCGCTTACAATTTCAACCTACTAATGCCCATCCTATAAAAAAAATCAAACTGTAATTCTTAACACTTAAAATGTAAAAAATGACAAAACACACACTTGTTAAACTTACCCTGCTCCTGTGTCTTTTCTTTGGCCTCAGCCAATCGAAAGCTAATGCACAGTACATGTACAAGCCTATTACCGGAGAGGGCGTGCAGGTAGCCAAAGTGACCAATTCCGGTGCTTTCTGTGTCACGCAGTTATGTTTAGGATCCAATTACGTTGACCTGAATAAAATAATTGATGATGATGTCACTACGGGAGCCTATTACGGATCTATTTTAGATGTATTGAACTCAAAAGGGGTTACGGTAAAGAATTATGATACTACCTATCCTGCCGGAACGGTTACAGGTTATTTGTTTTCAAGTGAACAGGTGCTCTCTTTGGGCATTTTGAATGGTGTTTATGTAAGCACCTATTTAAACGGGCAACTGCAGGAGGTGAAATCTGCCGGCAGCCTTTTATCTATCAGTATTCTCTCTGTTTCCAACACAAAGAGCTATTTAACCTTCACGACAACAAAACCATTTAATGAAGTCCGCTTTTATACCTCCGGGCTTGCTAAAAACTTCCTTAACGGTTTAAAAGTGTATAGCGCATTTGCCTTCTCTTCTTTAAACCCGAATCAGCTGAATGTAGAACACTGCAATATGCCTATCGCGGGCAGAACGGTTAACGTTTCTTATGACGGACCGGGTATCTGTGCGGCATGTAACCTGATCAATGCAGACAACATCATTAATGCAAATTCCAATGATTTCGCAGCCCTGGTTACACCGGTTACCATACTTTCTTCTCCTTCTGTAGGCGTATTGAATACAGGTGGCGTTTATCCTGCCGGCTACAATGCAGGATTTGTTGTGTCCAATTCTGATGGTAATGCACTGGCTATGGTAAATATACTTAATACCATGTCTGTAGAAACTTATTTGTTTGGCCAGAAACAGGAATCCACAACAGTAAGTTCCGGAACAGGTGGCGGCTTGTTGTCTTTAAAGATATTGTCCTTCAATAATGCTAACCGTGCTAAAATAGGCTTCAAAACATCCAAGCCTTTTAATGAAATACGTTTTAGACAAAACTTCGGGGCTTCTGTTGCTATAGCGGCTACAAAAATTTATTATGCTTATGCAGAACCGGGATCTTGTACCGATTGTAATATCTATTTGGGCTCTGCTCCTTCGGGTAAATTCAGTGGCTCTTTAGTGGCCAATAACCCGGGCTTCTTTGGTTTCGGCGGAGAGACTTTTAACGGTACTTATGGGATCGCATTACATTCCTTAAGTAATGTGAATAATGTAATTACAGCGGACAGGGAAGACTACGCAGTCTATACTTCACCATTGATCGCAGGTATTCTTGCCGGAGCCAGGGTTTCCGCGGTAAACAACGGTACTGCATTCCCTGCCGGTACAAGTGCCGGATATGAGATCGTTCAGGCCGGTGGCTTACTGGATGTAAACCTCTTGTCCGGTATCACCATTAAAACCTACCTGGTGAGTGGAAATACCAAAACACTCAGAGAATCAAATGTAGGTAATGCACAATTGCTGGGCCTGGACATTTTACCGGGCAATAGCAGTAAAGCAAGAGTCGGGTTTAAAACGACCAAGTCTTTCAATATGGTGCAGATTGAATTAAATACCGGTTTAGTAACCGTGGGCCTGGGCAACCAGACAAGGATTTTTGGTGCCTACATATTTGAAGATGCAGATGGTGATGGCTTCGGAGATTGTATTGATCTATGCCCTGGCGATAACAGTATCGATTCCGACTTCGATGGCGTTCCTGATGCCTGTGATAACTGTAATACGGGTAGCTTTGCTCCAAGGTTGAATTCTTACAGCTACACTAATGACTGTAATGCTACTAATCAGACAACAGTGGTGTTACCTACAGTTTCAGAAGGTGGCAACCCGATCAATTCTGTAGTAGAGTATCATACTGTTCCTAACCCGACCAGTAATGCAACTAGGGTGTCTAATGTACTTACAGGAGTGGGGGCTTACAAATACTATGTGGTATTCCGTGACCAGGTGTACAACTGTTACAGTGTTTCCCTGCCGGTAACTATTAATATCAAAAACTGTGTATTACCAGACCTGCAACCGGTTGTTCAATATGGTATCAGTGAATATGGACCTGCCTACCGCAAAATAGCCGTTTCCATCGTTAACCTGAACGAAGTTGCTACTAACGGACCAATTGCTTTTACTATTCAAGGGCTGCCTCTTTCCCAGCAACTGGTGGATATACAGGTGAATGGTGCCGCCGCAGGTAATGTAACTATTGAAGGAGAGCAGTTCCCTTATGATAACACAAAATGGAACATTACCAATAACAGTGTAGCCGGCCAGAACAACAATTACAGGTTTGTTTCCAATGCCAGCTATTCTATTCCTCCATCCAGTGCGGTAACCGTTTACCTGACCATTAAAACACATAACAACAACTTTGGAGATGATGTAATGTTCTACGTAAACATCCAGCCCAATAGCGGTGGTGAGGTGAACAATACCAATAACGGTGTTTATTATCAGCTTTTCTATGATGCAAGCCTTGTTGGTAATCTCTTAAACCAAAAATCTTCTATTAAGCTGGTATCAGAACTATCTGTTTATCCTAATCCGGTAACTAACCAGGCTGTAATAGCAGGAATTGAAGCAGGCAGTAAAATAGAAGTGTATAATACCCTGGGGCAGCTGATGACCAGCACAACAGCGACATCAGGACTGGCTGCCATTGATATGAGCAAATATGCTGCAGGTAATTATCTTGTTACCGTTACCGGTACTACCGGTGTTCAATCGGTGAAAGTACAGAAACTATAATTTCTTTAATGATTACTACCAGGTGTGGAGACTTTCCGCACCTGGTAATAATTCTAAATACTTGCTCATGAAACATTTTAAACACTACATAAGTTTATTAATACCCTTTCTGTTGCAGTCAGGAGTTGTAAGTGCCCAGCAGAATTTCTATTACGATTACGGTACTGCTTCTCCTGCATTAAACCAGGGAGCGGCTACATCTATTCAATCTTCGAGTACTACCACAGATGTGTATAATGAGTATTGGCGTGGAGCATTCGGATATCCGAATGCGGCAAATGTATCCCAGATTATGCTGGTAAATGTACCGACCCAGTTTGGGATGACCATCGAAAGAAATGCTAATCCAATGAATTTGACACTCAGCAGTTCAAATACCATAATTGCCGAAATACTCTATGATACGGCAAAAATAAAAATGTTGCCTCCAGCTCAAACTTCCAATGGATACTGGGGAGCTGCGGAGACCGGTACTTATGAATTAGCTAATGACGGCAGGGTGTTCGCGGTAGTACAATACAAACTGACCAATAACCTGCCTCCAAATTCCGGTGGTGCTTTCGATCTGGTAAAGACGATGATGGAGTTCCGCTATGCACCTAAAAATACGGCCTATCACTTAGAAACGACACCGATATTATACCGGCTAAAAGCTATCGGAAATGTTGTATTGAATACAGAGATAGCCATGATCCCGACCGCAGGAATTATGCGCATTGGCTCGCTCTCCGGTCCTATACACAACCCACCGGTTTTGAAAAGTGATGAAAGTATGTCGCAATCGGGAGTGGCTGTATCCGGAGACCTCAAGACCAATGATTACCTGCCTACCGGAGGAGGAGTATTCGGTATACCTGTATTAAACAGCGGGCCTTCAGGTGCCACATTTACGTTGAACAGTGCTGGTACTTATTCCTTTTCAGCGACCACCCCGGGCGTTTATGAATATAAAGTCCCCGTAACGATCAAGACAGGTAATAATGGTTCTGGTACACAGGTTTTTTACGAAACCGTAAAATTTGTGGTTACGGATAAGGATGCCTCCAATAATCCTGTTCTGGCCGCCAATGACTATATAGTTACCCGGTTGGGACAAAATACGACACTCAAAGTGCTGGAAAATGATCTATCGACCAACACCGGGAGACAACTCAATGTAGGCTCTTTAAATTTAGGCGGCAATGCCAGCTATACTACTCCTGCCGGAGGCGTTTTCACGGTAAATGCCACTAACGGTACTATTAATTATGTTCCTGCCGCAGCAAATGTCAATGGAACAAATGCATACAAAGATTCGGTAAAATATACCATTTGTGATAATAGCCCGGTTCCGGTCTGTAATGATGCCTGGGCCTTCGTGGACGTGGATGCACAACTGCCTGCGCCAAACAGGGTGACCTCAAATAATGATGCTGTGCTTACTTACCAAAATAAGCCGGTAACCGGTAACCTTTTGAGCAATGACCAGGAACCTAACGGGCTTCCTTTAAAAGCGAAAGCCGAAACAATTAATATCCCGGGTAAAGGAGTATTAGAGATCGCAGAGAATGGCATTTATACCTTTAGTCCGACCCCTAACTTTACCGGATCGCTTACGATTCCTTACAAGGCCTATAATGAAACGACCAATGATCTTTTGAGAGATACGGCTATAGCGAATATTACCATATTCGTGAAACCATTTGAAGCAATGCCGGATATGGCGGTTACCCAAGCCGGTACAGCCACCCAGGGCAGTGTAGCAGATAATGATAATATGCCCAAAGGGGTTACTTACGGGCCGCTTACGGCACGCCCGGGTAATCCGGGTACCGAGGTCCCGGTAATAGATCCGGCTACAGGAGTGTACACCTTCCCGGCAGTTGTCACTCCGGGTACTTACACTTTTGAGGTACAGGTTTGTGCAGCAGCAGGTGTATGCACTGCTACGCCATTGACGATTACTGTAACAGACCCGAAGAATACGGATGCCAAGCCTGTTGCTAACCCGGATATCACCGGCCTGAAACAAAATCATGCAGGAGGCACAAGCAATAGCGTTAGTGTCAATCCTTTGTCTAATGATGCTTCGGGCAATTTCGGCGGACAGCTGGACCCTGCAATTACAGTCATTACTCCCGCGCTTCATGGCAATGTTACCGTGGATCCTTTAACGGGTATGGTAAGCTATACGCCTAACCCTGGCTTTACCGGGCAGGATTCTTTGAAATACCAGGTTTGTGAAACAGGTACGAATAAATGCAGCAGCGCATGGATGTATTTTTCGGTGTATCCGACAGACCCCCTTACAGAGACCGCTACAGGGATCAATACAACAATTGCTGCAGATGACTATGTAAGGGTTTTGGCAAACAGTGGTGCGGTATCTGTTAACCTGCTAGCCAATGATAAAGACCCTGAAGGCCATACACAAACTATTCAAGATATAGCCTCGGGAGCTATCCCTAACGGAACGTATACTATTAATAATGGCATCCTGGCTTTCACACCCAATGCCGGTTTTGTAGGTGTGGTGGCTATATCCTATACGGTTTCCGACAACGGTAATCCTGTAGCCAATAGAAAAGGTACCGCTTATGTTGAAGTCTATGCTGCTGCTCCTGATGTTAAGAATGACCATATGGCAACAACCCAGGGTAAGGCATTGACCGGAGATGTGAGCACAAATGATATAGAGCTGAGTGGCTTCCCCCTGGTGTATAACACGACACCTGCGCAGGCTCCGGCCAATGGTACGGTCATCATTAATCCTGATGGCACTTTTGCCTATACGCCTGCCGCGAGCTTTATGGGTGTGGATAGCTTTAAATACACGGTTTGTAATACCAAGCAAGTGTGTAATACAGCCTGGGCTTATGTATCCGTAATCCCGCCGGCCATTCCTCCCGGGCTTGCCAACAGGGCACCGATTGCACAAAATGATGAAAGTACTACGTTCATCAATCAACCGGTATCCGGTAATATTTCCAGGAATGATGTAGATCCCGATGGGAATACCCTGACCTATACTGTGCTGAACACACCAGGGCATGGAACAATAGTGTTAAATGCAGATGGAACTTTTACTTATACCCCTGCAAGCGGATTCCAGGGTAACGATACGGCCAGAATTCGTGTATGTGATAATGGCAGCCCATCTTTATGCGATACAACGGTATTAACAGTTTCTGTTAAAAGAGATCCCTCACCCGGTGTCAATGATGCCCCGGATGCAAATGATGATATCGTTAGCACAATACCTAATGCTACCGTAACGGGTAATGTATTGCTGAACGACAGAGATCCTAACGGAGATGTTTTAAGTGCGTCTATTATAGGCACGGTTCCCCCCGGTTTTTCGATGAACAGTAATGGTAATTTTACTTATGCACCGCCTGCCACGGCAGTTGATACAACGATTACCGTACGCTATGTGGCCTGCGACAACGGCACTCCCTCTAAGTGCGATACCGCCAGCCTGTATATAGCTGTGCGTGCCAAGATAGCCGACCTGACGATTCTTTCAGCGGTCAGCAGCCCTAACATCAGCGCGGCAGCACCTAGTACCAACCTCGTATTAACGGCAGTAGAAATCTTTGGCGGGAGAACCAGGAATGAAGTCCGGCCGGTGTATATACGTCTCCTTAAAAACAATGATGTATTTACCTATAGTTATGATCCCAATCAAACAACGATAAATGCACCTATGGCGACCAATATTGAAAACAACAAATGGGAACTGGTTTCAGAAAACAATGATTTTATACTGTTCCGCTTAAAGCCAGGTAACAATATCAGTGCTTACGGTTTGTCTTCTATTGGTATTAAATTAAGTTTGAAGCCTGGTGCAACTAAGGGGGTGGCTAATATTACCTCTTTAATTGTCAACAATTCCGGAGGTGATCTTAACCACGTGAATAATTCTAACAACAGGTTCGTTAACGTACAATAGCAGCTAATATCCCGGGCACTTCTATATCCTTTAGGAACATCCGTGTTAAGCACATCACAATATTATTTATCAAAATTCAAAATTTTTTAAAATGATACACTATTTAAAAATAGCTAAATCCATTTCTTGTACCTTACTCTCGATCTTGTTCCTGAGCAACAGTTCCATGGCCCAGGATCCTACTTCGGCTCAGGCAGACCCACGAGCTGCCTCGGTGTCTTTAATCGGAGGAGGAAGTACGATCAACCAGCGGGGGACGATCAGGTACATCCTCCAGAATGCCTCCTCTGCTGCTCCGGGAGATGACGGGTGGATTCATGCTAACGCAGTAGAATTGACCATTGGTTTCCCGAATGAGTACGGCTTAGAACCCAATGTAGTGCCGGTGATTGCCGGTTATACTGTAGTATATTATGTTACAGGGCCGGGAGGAAACATACACCTTAGGAATACTCAAGAACTGGATGCCACAGAGTCTTTACCGGCAGAAATTCCGGTAGTAGGTTTTGTAGCTACTGCCAATTATGAAAATACAACATTAAATGTAAGCACTGTTTACAACCCCCCTTTAACCTGCGGTAATACAAACCCCCTTAATGATAATGCCTCTGCTTCAATCTCTGTAGCGCAACCCTTGCCGGTCCGCCTGCTGAATTTCAGTGCCAAAGCAGATGCCTGTAATACTGTACTGAACTGGTCTGTAGCTAAAGAAGACAATTTTAGTCACTACAATATCGCCTATGCAAAAGATGGCGTACACTTCAGCAATGTGGGCAAAGTTGCCGGGGGGAAACGTAATTATACTTTTAGTTATGCCCAGCCTGCCGGAGAAGGATTTTACAAGATCCAGATGGTTGACAGGGATGGTACATTCAGCGAAAGTAAAGTAGTAAAGGTGATCACAGATTGCCGGAGCAGTAAAATCCTGGTTTACCCCAATCCTGCTAAAGACGTAATCCATGTAGAAGGAGCAGCAGAAGGCTCTGTGATCTATGTGATGAATATGACCGGCCAGACTGTTGCTATGAGGAAGGTGAATGCAACATCTGTTCAAGCCATAAAAATGGAAGGCTGGGCTGTGGGTAACTACAATGTAGTTGTGGTGCATGGCAGCGACAAGCAGGTGACTACAGTTGCTAAACAATAGTAAGTATAACCTGGGTCCCTGGGTTCAAATAACAAAGCCATCGTCATTAAACGATGGCTTTGTTCAATTATAGATCATTCCTGTTATTTCAGGAACAACATCTCACGGTATTTTGGCATCGGCCAGATCTTGTCGTCTACAAACAGTTCCAGCTTGTCTACATGATACCTGATCTTGTCAAAACGTACTTTGATTTTGGTACAATAGGCATCCGCTTTCTTACGCATATCATCCATTTTATTGGCTTTTTTACGTTCCTCGATCATCGCTTCCACGTTATCATTGATCTCCTGGATATGACCACTGATCACTTTCACCAGGTTCAACTGCGCAGCATAAGTTTTTTCTCCCAGGCCCAGCTCTTTCAAGCCTTTCACATTTTTGATCAGGCTGTTTTGGTATTCAACCGCAGCCGGTAAAATGTGGTTAGTCGTCAGGTAGCCCAGTACACGTGCTTCAATCTGAACACGTTTCACATACTCTTCCAGGACGATCTCGTGGCGTGCATGCAATTCTCTTTCAGAATAGATGCCCATCTCACTGAACATTTTCAGCGTTTCCGGTTTAGTCAGTACGTCTAAAGCTTCCGGGGTTGTTTTGAAATTGCTCAGTCCGCGTTTTTTCGCTTCCTGGGCCCATTCTTCACTATAGTTATCTCCTTCAAAACAAATGTTCTGACTGTCTTTGATATAACTTCTCAATACCTGCAGGATAGCGATCTCTTTCTTCTCGCCACTGGAAATTTTAGCATCTACCTCTTTCTTGAACTCGATCAATGTCTTTGCCATGATCGTATTTAAGGTACTCATCGGAGATCCGCAGTTAGCAGAAGAACCTACCGCCCTGAATTCAAATTTATTACCGGTAAAAGCAAAAGGACTGGTCCTGTTCCTGTCCGTATTGTCCATCAACAGTTCAGGAATGTGTTTATGGATGTCCATTTTCAGGATCACCTCATCCTGCTCAGTAAAGTTGCCGCTCACGCGTTCTTTGATCTCGCTTAATACTTCTGTAAGGTATTTACCTATAAATACAGAAATGATGGCCGGTGGCGCTTCATTGGCACCGAGGCGGTAATCATTACCCTCAGAGGCAATAGCAGCACGCAAGAGGTCTGCATGGTCATGCACGGCTTTGATCACATTGATGAAGAACGTAAGGAACAATAAATTGGTACGTGGCGTTTTGCCCGGTGCCAGCAGGTTGATCCCGGTATCCGTAGATAAGCTCCAGTTGTTGTGCTTACCACTACCGTTTACCCCTGCAAATGGTTTTTCGTGGAATAATACTTTTAATTTATGACGTTTCGCTACGCGGTTCATCACATCCATCAGCAAAGAGTTATGGTCCACCGCTACATTCACTTCTTCAAAGATAGGGGCACATTCAAACTGGCCGGGAGCCACCTCGTTGTGACGGGTACGTAAAGGAATGCCTAATTTATAAGCCTCCTGTTCAAAGTCCTGCATGTAAGCAAACACACGCTCAGGAATAGCACCAAAGTAGTGATCTTCCAGTTGCTGACCCTTTGCAGGGGCATGTCCGATCAGTGCACGGCCACATTGAACAATATCCGGGCGGGCATCGGCCAAAGCCTCATCGATCAGGAAATACTCTTGTTCCCAACCCAATGTTACACTGACTTTAGAAACATTCTTATCGAAATAGTTACAAACATCTACAGCCGCTTTATCCAGCACAGCAATAGATTTCAACAAAGGTGCTTTATAATCTAAAGACTCACCGCTGTAAGCCACAAAAATAGTAGGGATACAAAGTGTTTTACCTTGTGCCGTCTCCATGATGAAAGGCGGAGAAGCCGGGTCCCAGGCAGTATAGCCACGCGCTTCGAAAGTAGCACGGATGCCACCGTTAGGGAAACTTGATGCATCAGGTTCCTGCTGGATCAAAGCATCACCGTCAAAAGTTTCTAATGGTGTACCATCTCCTTTTAAGGTAAAGAAAGAGTCATGTTTTTCAGCAGTAGTGCCCGTCAGGGGTTGAAACCAGTGAGAATAGTGCGTTGCATTATTCTTCATCGCCCAGGCTTTCATACCCGAGGCAATCTGGTCGGCCATTTTACGGTCAATTTTATTACCGGCTTTTACCGAATTTTGCCAGCTTTTATACCCCTCATCACTTACATATTCTCTTACCTTGTTGCCGTTGAATACGTTACAGGCAAAGAAATCGGTGATTTTCTTACCACTGTAGTCATGTATTGTTTTTTCACTGTGCATGTGTACCTCGTCAATTGAAGTAAAGCGGTTAGCTGACATATTTGAAAAAAATTAAACTTTTAAAAAATGTATTTTTCCTTGTAAAAACTGAATCTTGTTTGCAAAAATATAAAAATTTTAAAACCAACAATCAAAAAAATCATAAAAATGATGAAAAATATTCAATTGTTGATTATTTAAATATAAAAAGCCCATTGTCTTGAACAATGGGCTTTTTAATAAATTAAAGAGTGGATTATTTGCTGATCACAACTTTTTCCAGCTTGCTGCCTTTGTTGCTTTCATAGATCAAAGTATATACACCGGCAGATAAATGACTGATGTTGATAATGTTTTCTGCCTGGTTGGCTTTAACTTCCAATACCGTTTGTCCTAAAATATTTTTCAGGTGAATGGTAGCCTGCGGGTCATTGATGCCCTCAAGTTTTACCGTCAGCTGAGATTTTGCAGGATTGGGAGATACACTCATCTGGATATCATTATTCCATTTTTTGATGCCTACCGGTAATGGCTCAGAGTTAGTTACCACAAACTCCTGGATAAAACCACTACCAAAATCACCGGCAAGGTTAGCATTACCCGGGTTATATTTCGGTAAAGACAAAGAAGTATTATTATCATATTGTCTTACGGTAAGGCTTCCCGGGGTGAAGGCAGTCAGGAACCTGAATCCATACCCGGCTTCCGCGATCACTTCCATAGCATAACAGCCGTTTTCCAGGTGGATCGTATCATTATTTACCTGTGAAGCTACCGAACTGCTTTTCTGGAATACGATATTACCTGCTTCATCCCTGATGATCCATTTAGAAGCATTGCCCGCTTGCGTAAAGCTGCTGGATACCATCCTGATGATAAAATTACCTTTATCCCAATGTGGTGGTGCCGTAAAGTTGCTGTGTGCAGTATCATTGTGGCTTTCCTGGTCGGTAGTACCGTTAGTGCCCGTGATCACGGCTTTAAACTGGTGGTTACCGGTAATTGTTTTAAAAGAAGGGATCGTTGGCAGGCTGATGATCGCATTTTCCATAGACCCGATATTTCCGGTCCAGGTATAGGTAGCAGCAGGCTCGCCTACAATACCATAATCAAAGTTGATCGAAGTCAGTGCATTCTTACCATAGTTTTTTACCTTAACTTTTACTTCCCCGCAGATCGGGTTAGAGCGGAAGTACAGGTCCTTATTGCTGGGTGCGATGATGTCTTCTATACCTGCATCTGTGGTATGGTTAAACTCTTTGTAGAAGAACAAAGTATTGGATGTAGTATAAGAAGGCGGATTGGCCTGGTTACTGGAAGTGTACGCCTGGAACTCAAGGCCGGCATTAAAAGAGGCACCGGTTAAAGAGCTGGCCGGTACTTTGTGTACGATCGGGAATACGACATCTCCCGGGCACCAGTTTGCCCTGTTGTACACCCAGGTTCCCGATTGAGGATATACCCAGTTGACACCACAGTCATTTCTCCATATATTTCTTTGCTCTACATTATTGCCATCTACCATCCAGCGGTACCATTTATTACAGAATTCGGCACAGTTATTGGTCTGGTCATCAGATCCGTGACCGGAAATGATATGATAAGCTTCTGCGTAAACCGCATCAGTGGGCTTGGTGAAAGAAATAGGGGCTGTATTATTATTGATCGGGTTTGCCGTCTGACCAAAAGCAAAACTGTTGTTCCACATTTTCTTCACAGATACCACATCTCTTGGAGGAGTACCTTCTACGAAGTCAAATTTCAAAGAACCGGTAAAGCCCCAGGAGTATCCTTCATATTTGATACGCATGGTGGCGTTATTTTTCAGGATAGGGTAGAAGTCTGTCACATCAAATACATAATCATGCTTCCAGTTCAGGGGCATATTAGGATAAGAAGAGTGTGCATACGGAGTGATAAACCTGCCCAGCTCAAAAGTATCCGTAGGGGTCATCACGGTAATGCGGACAGTATAATCCCACTGCGCACAGTATTGTTCTGTCGAAGGACAGGTCTCCTTGCCCAGGGTAAAAGTCATATTGACCTTGCGATAGCTTGTTGTTCCGCTTGGGAAAGTTACCGGGTGGTCAAAGTTGCCATAACTTAAAAACGAAGTTTGCGGATGGGCCTGAACAACCGTTGTGTCGCCCGGTGCAGCTAAGGCCGCAGTACTTAGTGTAAGGCTGGAAATAAGGGAAAATAGAATTCTTTTCATAAAAATTTGATATAAAAGATTTGTAAAGATAATGTAAACCAGTTAAATTATTTTTTTCAAATTTTGAGATTTTACAATAATCCGCATCGTGTTATTTTTTTATATAAAAGCCTCAAAGCAGCAATATATTAAATAAAAATACAGGCGATGAAAGGAATGCCGGGCTGGTACAGCACAGGTTTAAAGCAACAAAGCCCCCTGTGAAGAACAAGGAGCTTTGTATCAGGATATAAATTGTAATTAGCGGGTAATGATCACTTTCTTGTGTTTGCTGCCTTTTGTGCTCTCATACAGAAGTGTATATACTCCGGCAGGCAGATGACTGACATTGATAACCTGTTCAGGCTGGCTGACCTGGCTGCTCCATACCGTCTGGCCTAAAATATTTTTAATGCTCATCATAGCCTGCGGGTCACTGATGCCCTCTGCCTTTACCGTAAGCTGTGAGCTTGAAGGATTGGGATAGACGCTTAAACCTGAGGTCTCATCAAGTGTTGGGCGGACCGCTACCGGCAATGTGCCCGAAGTTTTTCCGTGCAGGTATAAGGAAACAGGGAAGTCTCCCTGCTGACCAACAAACCTTGCATCAGGTACATTCAGTACAAAAGTATGACTCCCGACAGTTAATGGACCTAAAGGTATGATCCGGGTATCAATCACATCTCCGGGACACCAGTTGCTGAAGGACTGCCATTCCGCATCACTCATGGGAGATGGACCATAAATACCATTTGCCTGCGTATTATACACCCTGAAGGGTTCGCAGGAGGTTCTTCCCGGTATATAAGTGAACACTTCATTACCATCAAAATAGACATAATGTTGTCTTCTGTTGTACTCTTCCCCGTTGTTATTTGCACCATGATTTGAGGTGATTAAAACAAATATAGCATCAGTAAGGGCCTGATCTACATTAAACGTAATGGTACGTCTTGTTAAACCAATAGAGTCGGATGCCCCGTAATTATTCAGGTTTTTCTGGAAGTTAAGTGGCGTTAAGACATTATTATTTTCTGTGGCTAAAGTGCCGCTTGTGATAAAATCTACAGAGCCATAAAATACATCATTTCGGCCGGCACAGCCCGCCACTTGTGTATTAGCGGCATAAGGTACACCAAAGACCTGCAGCTCTAACCAGATATCATAGACTGAGGTAATGCTTGTTTCCTTTAAAAGATGGGCCACATTGGCAATATTATAAGTATAAGGTACTGTGTTGGGCATCATGTTTTTATTCATAAAAGGAGTAATATACCGGGCAATCTCAATCCTGCTTACAGAATCAGGTTTGTAGGTGGTATCTCCTTTTGGTACTAAGGCCAGGTTTACATTGCCGATCCTGTCATAATTATCACAAGATGCTTTAATCGTAACCTTCATGGTAAGGGAACTGCCTATTTGTGACAACTGCTGATCGCTTAGTTTCACCGCATACAGGTCATTTCGGTGCCTGATAATGCCGGGCGGCGGTGGCGGCGTGTCTATAGTAGTGGCATAACCATCATAAAATAAGACATTGTCAAATATGGAGATGGTGGTTTGCCCATGTAATAATTGCAGCGCACTGATTGCTAACAGGGTAAACAGGAGGTAGATTTTTTTCATTTTTTATAAGTTTATAAAGGTTTAATGAATGACAATAATTACTTAAGGTTACACAACTACAGCGGCTTTAAAATAACTGTAGTACTGTACCGAGGATCAAAGTTTCTGTAAATAAGGAAATGCCCGGGAGCGGAGCAACAGCACTTTTGTAGGCAGCCATCTTGCTGCTGTGCTGATAGCAAAATAAAAATTCTTTTCATAAGCAGGTAGCATAAGTAAGCAGTAAAAATAATATAAAATGATTAAATATGAGATCATTGGACTTAACTAAATTTTTATCCTGACTTGTCATTTTTTTGTCAAAAAATATCTAATATTACATTCGGTTTTATATGAACTCTTTAAACAAAAAACATGAAAAGAAAATTACTTACAATTTCCTCGGTCGGCATTTGCCTGCTACTGACCGTATCTTCCATGCAGTCGGGTACGCATGGTACATTAGGCAACAGGACCGGCAGCAATGGCGGTAGTGATGGCTGTAATACCTGTCATGGTAATAATGCAAATACCGCAACGGTTGTTAACATCGAACTTTTATCAGGAGGCACAGTGGTGACTACTTACACACCCGGAGTCACCTATACCGTACGTTTAAATGCCCAGAATGCAACTAACGGAAGACCGAAATTTGGTTTTCAGCTGACTGCAGCAAATACAGGGGGCACTTCTGTAGGTACAATGAGTGCAAACGGGGTACAGGGTGTGGCCACAAGAGCGGGCAATACTTTGCTGGAACACACAGAACCTTTAGCAGGTACCTTAAGTGCAGATAATAACTATACCTATACCAGGGACTTCTCCTGGACTGCCCCTGCAGCGGGCACCGGCACCGTGAAGTTTTACGCCGTATTAAATGCGGTGAACGGCAATGGCAATAGTGATACCAATGGTGGCGATCAGTGGAATAAAGGCCAGAGTGCCAGCATTACCGAGCAACAAGGCTCTTCGCTGAAAGAACAAAATTTATTAGCCGCTTTGCAGGTGTTTCCTAATCCGGCAGGCAAGGAGTTGAATGTAGTCTTGAATACCAATGATTATGGAGCCTATGAGCTGGAAGTGATGGATCTCAGCGGGAGAACGCTTCTGTCAAAAGTACATATGCATGCCGCATCCGGCCAGGCCATAAAATCCGATATTTCCACTTTGGCTTCAGGCAATTACCTGCTTAAAGTAAAACACCAGGGCAAAGAGGCCAGCCTTAAGTTCCAGAAACTATAATTCTTATATAAAGATTATTCCATCCTCAATAATACAGTCTGAAAATGCCTTCTGATTGTATTATTGAGGATTGTTATTTCAAAGTCGTACCTTTGCAGACTTTATATATATTTAAATTATTTTTTTATGCCTGGATTTACTGTCGCGATTGTGGGCAGACCCAATGTTGGAAAATCTACATTGTTCAACCGCCTGGTGGAGCAAAGAAAAGCTATTGTAGATGACTTCAGCGGAGTTACCCGTGATCGTCAATACGGAATCTGTGACTGGAACGGTAAGGTTTTCAACGTTATCGACACCGGAGGTTTCGTTTCAGATTCGGAAGATGTTTTCGAAAGAGAGATTCGCTCTCAGGTGCACATCGCAATTGATGAAGCACACGTAATTTTATTTGTAGTAGACGCCGGCTCAGGTGCTACACCTTTAGACGAGGATATGGCTACAGTTTTGAACCAATCCAAAAAACCGGTTATCCTGGTGGTCAATAAGGTGGACAATCCTGAAAGGCAAATTGCAGGAACAGAATTTTATGCTTTTGGTTTTGAGAAGGTCGTTATGGTAGCTTCCGCATCCGGTCATGGTACCGGTGATATGCTGGACTACGTTACCGATCTGATCCCTACCGATTATATAAATGATGAAGATGTGATCTGGGTAGAGGAAGAGAATGAGTACGGAGAACTCATTAAAGTGCCTTACCCTAAAAACCCGATCCCGAAGATTGCCATTATCGGTCAGCCTAATGCCGGGAAGTCAACCTTGCTGAATGCCCTCACAGGCAAGCAACGTACCATTGTTTCTGATATCGCAGGTACGACCAGGGACTCTATTCACACACATTACAATATGTTTGAAAAAGAGTTTGTCCTGATCGATACGGCGGGTATCCGGAAGAAGAAAAATGTAAACGAAGACCTGGAATTCTATTCCGTGATCCGTGCCATCAATGCGATGGATGAGGCAGACGTGTGTATGCTGCTGATCGATGCCGAAATCGGTATCACCGCGCAAGATGTAAACATTTACAGCCTGGCCACCCGGAAGGGTAAAGGTATCGTGGTACTGGTGAATAAATGGGATAAGATCCAGGGAAAACAAACCAATACAGCACGTGATTATGAGCGTGAGCTGAAAGAGCGTTTACAGCCTTTTTGCGATGTGCCGGTAATGTTTATCTCTGCCCAGGAAAAACAAAGAATTTTCCAGGCTATGGAGAAGACCCTGGAGGTTTATGAAAACCGCCAGAAGAAAGTACCGACTTCATTGTTGAATGAAGTGATGCTGAAAGAAGTAGAGACCTACAAGCCACCAATGGTGCGTGGTCATAATGTGCGCATTAAGTTTGCGATGCAATTACCTACCATGGTGCCTTCTTTCGCGTTTTATTCCAATCATCCTGATGAGATCAAAAAACCTTATCAGAATTTCCTGGAAAATAAGCTGCGTCAGCACTTTGGATTTAATGGTGTGCCCATTAAAATATTCTTCAGAAAGAAATAGCTATTACAAGTGTAACTTAAATAAAAAAGTGCTGATCAGGAGATTCCCGGTCAGCACTTTTTTTCATGCCTGAGCGTGAATGCGCTTATTTCAACTTAGTGAAAGTGGCACTATATACACCAGAGCCGCTGCTCACTTTGATCAGGTAAATACCTTCGTTAAGTGCCGCTACATTTATCTGTTGTGTTGGATTGCCTGCATTCAGTTTTTGGCTCAGGACCATTCTGCCCAGGCCGTCGAAAAGGCTCAGCTGAGCGCCCTTTGCGATCTCTTTACCAAAATCAATACTTAGTAGATTATTGGCCGGATTAGGATATACCGTTAAGGTGTTTTTAGCACCGGAAATACCCTTAATGCCCGTCGGAGTATGCACGTAAACGGCAGAATTTACGATGCAGCCATCCGTAGTGGTTACCCTTACGGTATAGTCACCGGCCTCAGCGTTGCTCAAGGTATATACGCCGGAAGCCGTATTGATCAGTGTGCCGTTTTTGAACCACTCAATATTGTTGTAATTGTTTTGCACCACCTTCAGATCATTACCCTCCGCTATGATGCCGGGTGTGGTCACCGTAAAATAAGCCACCGTTACAGAATCGGTAACCGGGCAACCGCTTAATGTCCCTGAAAAATAATAAAGACCTGCCTGGCTGACACTTAAACCCGAAGCATTAGAGCCGTCTGACCATACAATATTATTCGTTCCCGGTGGCGTTTGCAGCGTCAGTGTAGTGCCGGGACATAAGCTGGTATCACTTCCTAAACTACCGTTACCATTACTGCTTCCCGGAACGAAAGTCAGGCTCAGGCTGAAGGTATCATTCGCATAAGTACGATTCGGCGTATTGCTGATCCAGGCTTTGATCGTAATAATACCACCGCCTGTTGGAGGCGTGAAGCCATCGATCAGGTTCATGTCAAAAGTACTGTTTGCCGCTATCTGGCTATAATCAGCATTATGACCGCTCTGGCCGTCGCTGCTGCTCCATCCGAACTCCAAAGGAAATACCCCTAAGTCACCCGTATTGCTGATATGGATCGCTACATCCAATGGCTGTACCGGTAAGCAGGTCGTGTTGCCGGCCACCAAAGAGTCCAGCACCAGTTCGGTAAGCTGGTTGCGCACTTCGATATCACTGATGGCCCAGAAATTCTTTAAGCCGTCTGCGGTATTCGGTGCGCTATAGTGAAACCTCAGGCGGGCATTGCTTACGCCTGCAAGTGCCGAGATGTCAATGGCACGTTTATGAGTAGGGAAGATCGCAGAGGCAACACCATCGCCATAATCCAGGCCTTTGTTGGTGTAAAGCGTTACCCAGTTTGTTCCATTGAAACCTTCAATTTTTGTGGTGCTCTGGAAGCCCGAATGCGTGTAGAAAGCCTCATTCCATTGCAGCGAAAGATTCGTTGTGCCGCTGAAATTAAGCAGCCTGGTTTGTATATAAGCGCTGTCCGCAGCATGTTGATTTAATACATCTTCATAATAATACGCATCATAGAGGGCAAACTTTCCCGGAAACCAGTTGGCTGCTTCCAGCCCGTTCTCAGCCTCATTTACATTGGTGAAAAACCATTTCCTGGGATTATTGTTCGCCGTCAGATCTGTATTCGTGTACTTGGCATACGTAATGCTGTCGGTAGGGTGGCAAAACCGTTCATCAAATAAACGATGGAAAGTCTGGTTCTTATCCAGGTCAAATACGATACCATTGGCACCTACCGCGACCCCCTTATTCGTACCCGTCATCACCACATCATATACCTTTTGAGACAAGAGGGTAGGTATGGCATTCCAGCTAAGACCACCATCACTCGTGTGCAGCACAGCGCCATTGCTGCCCGTGATCATACCATTGCTGGCATCATAAAAATGCACCCCCTGCAGGCCGGTAGCGCTTGTAGCAATACTGGTCCAGGTAAGGCCCTGGTCGGTACTCCTCATAATACTTCCGTTAGCTACCGCAATAGCATTCTGTGTGCCCGCTACCGCTACAGAATAAGCCGTTGCCGGAGTGGTAATGGCTGTCCAGCTCAGACCATTGTCCGTTGTTCTGAACGCCTTGTTATTAGTGGCTACAGCGATGCCGACACCTGGCTGGAAAAAGGCCATGTCATACACCGTACTGGTGCTGATGGTTGCCGGAGTTACATCCGTCCAGGAAGTGCCACCATTCGTTGTTCTTTTGATGAACCGGCCACCGCCGCTTACCCCTATCTGGCTGCCTGCAATAAAGCCCGTATCTGAACTGATGAAGTGCACACATTGTATACTCCCGTTGCTCAGGCCCGTGGCCGCCGGAGCAATGTAAGACCAGTCATTGCCGCCATTAGTTGTTTTGTATAAAGCATTTGAAGGGCCGCTTATATAGCCCGTAGTCGCGGTGGGGAAAGAGAGGTTCCTGAAATCATCATCCGTGTTCAATACATTCAGGGGCAACCAGTCATTACAGTCCGTATTGTACTTCAATACCGAGCCTCCGTTACCTACAGCAATAAACTCCGTATTGCTTATTTTTTTCATTTTCCAAAGGTGCTCCTCTGCGCTCAGGTTATTGTGCCTGTTTGTCTGCGCAGACAAGGTTCCTGCCAGGAACAATCCCGCTACACTAATACCAAAACTCTTTATCATGATTAAAAACATTTTTTAAAACGCCGCAAAGTTAGCCCCGGTACACGGGGCTTTTGTCAGACTTGTGTCAACCAAGCGTCAGGAGTTTGTCAAATATTAATAAGGTCTCATGCAGGAGGTATCCGGGCATAGATGGAGTGGCCGGGCAGATCATTAACAAGAATTAAGATAGGGATTACCGTCAATTATTTTTAACTTGCAATGCAGACCCGAACAGCGCTAAGCTGTTTTTATATTCAATTTTTATTTTTTAATAAAGGATGCAAAAAGATATACTTTTTAAAAATGCCCAGATCGTTAATGAAGGCAAAACAATAGTAAGTGATGTGTTGATCAAAGATGGTCTTATCCAGAAGATCGACAGTTCCATCGCAGTTTATGAGAACGTAGAGGAAATAGATGCAACCGGTAAATGGTTATTGCCGGGCGTTATCGACGACCAGGTACACTTCAGGGAGCCGGGCCTGACCCATAAAGCGACGATTGCTACAGAAGCCCGTGCAGCTGTTGCAGGTGGTACCACCACATTCATGGAAATGCCCAATACCAATCCCCCGGCGACTACACAGGAATTGCTCGAGCAGAAATATGATGTTGCGGCCAACTCTTCTGTGGCCAATTTCTCCTTCTTTATGGGCGTTGCCAACAATAATGTAGAAGAGGTCCTGAAAGCAAATGAAAAACTAAAAGAAGTTTGCGGGATCAAGATCTTTATGGGTAGTAGTACCGGGGATATGCTGGTCGATAATTTTGTTACCCTCAACAAGATATTTTCCGAAACCGGTCACCTGATCGCTACGCACTGCGAAGATGAACGCATCATTGCAAAGAACAAAGAAAAATACCCCAACCCTACAGATGCTTCTTTCCACCCGCTGATCCGGGATGCAGAAGCCTGTTTTGAAAGCAGTTTTACCGCCATACAGCTGGCTAAAAAATACGATACCCGTTTACATATTTTGCACATCACTACAGCTAAAGAACTACAGCTGTTCAGCAATATGCTGCCCCTGAGGGATAAGCGGATAACGAATGAGGTCTGCGTACACCATTTGCATTTCACCGCAGATGATTATGCAGAGAAGGGCAACCTGATCAAATGTAATCCTGCGATCAAAGCGCCGGAAAATAAAGCAGCCTTATGGGAAGCCTTACTGGACGACCGTTTAGACATCATTGCTACAGACCATGCCCCGCATACCTGGGAAGAGAAGCAGCAGGCTTATGCTCAGGCACCTGCAGGCCTGCCTTTGGTACAGCATTCTTTACAGCTGATGTTGCAATACGTGGCCGAAGGTAAATTAAGCATGGAGAAAGTGGTGGAGAAAATGTGCCATGCTCCTGCCGAGTGCTTCCGCATTGCTAAAAGAGGCTATATCCGTGAGGGCTACCATGCCGACCTGGTTTTAGTGGCGCAAAAGCCTTATACCATTGATGCTTCCAACATCCTGTACAAATGTGGCTGGAGTCCATTGGAAGGCAAAACCTTTGATTATAGTATTGACAAGACCCTCGTGAACGGAAACATAGTTTTTGAGCACGGACTCATTAAAGATACCATTATGGGACAGCGTATATTATTTGACCGCTAAATCTGCTTATTCCTTAAAAATTTTATCCGCGTATTGTATAGATGAACAGCAGTTTATTTAGTGCCAGGTTTTTAAAAATATTGTTCGCCATAACCCTGATCGTACAGGCCGGTGTTTTAGTGATTGAAGAAGCGCGTATCCTTTCTTTTGTACCGGCTTTGTTTACTATTTTTTGGATTTGGATACTTGCTAAAAGTTCATCCATCAGGAAGACGATTTATTTTAGAATAATGCTTATTTGTTTTGCCCTGCTCCTGGTCGGTATGTTATTCAAATTAGAGCATCTGCCCGGGTCAAGTGCAATGATCACCTATTCTATTTTAGGGATGGTCATCACCTATGTATTCAGAACAATTAAGAAAAAGAATAAAGGTTTACTCGATTGGGTGAAGCTGAGTTGGGTGATGGCTGTATCCTTTGTTTCCTGGGGGATAATGGAACACATAATACCCAGGGAGTACGGGATCATTAGTAATGTGCTGTTCTTCGTAATGATTGGGGTGTTTTGTTTAAATCTGGAACAAAGCTTAACGTTGACCGCTAAAAATTATTATGGCGATGGAGATACTAAAATACAATGATAACCTGTTTGTGATCAAGAATTTTCTGTCAAATGCAGTATGTGATGCAATGATTGAAAAGGCGGAAACAACAGGATTTGAACAAGCAAAAGTGAACTTCGGTGGCGGAGAAGAACGTGTCTTTAAAGGCATTCGCAATAATGAAAGAATTTTATACGAAGATCCTGTGTTGGCAAAAGCATTCTGGAAAAAAGCCGCGGTCTGCCTGCCGCCGGTGTATCAGCAATCAAAAGCTTCTGGTTTTAATGAACTATTCCGCTTCTACAGGTATGAAAAAGGCCAACGTTTTAAAATGCATGTAGACGGGAGCTTTGTGCGTAATGAAAGGGAAAGAAGCCAGTTTACTTTTTTGATGTATTTGAATGATGATTTTGAAGGCGGAGATACTTTGTTTCACGAAGGTCAAGTGATCAAACCTGCTAAAGGTGATGCCCTCGTATTTAAGCATGAGTTAAGACATGAAGGTGCAGAAGTTAAAGAAGGCATCAAATATGTATTGCGGACAGACGTAATGTACCAGGATATTTAAAGGCTTGAAGAATGCCTTGGAAATCCTTATTAAATTAAACAAGTTTTAAACTTTTTCCAGTTATATTTGAACAATGGAAACACAATTTTCATCTGATGTAGAAGCGATTAAGCATTTACAACAAAAGTATCAGGCGCTCAGGGCGGCTATTGCAAAAGTAGTAGTAGGACAAGACGATGTGGTCAGCGAATTGATCATGGCCATCCTGTGTAACGGGCATAGCCTGCTCGTAGGCGTTCCCGGCCTGGCGAAAACCTTATTGGTAAAGACCGTAGCAGATGCAATGGACTTAAGCTTTAAACGCATACAGTTCACGCCCGATCTGATGCCCGGCGATATTACCGGTGCAGAGATCTTAGATGAAAACCGTCATTTTAAATTTATAAAAGGACCCGTATTTGCCAATATCATCCTGGCAGATGAGATCAACCGTACCCCTCCCAAAACCCAGGCGGCCTTATTGGAAGCCATGCAGGAGCGCAGTGTTACCGTTTCCGGGGATATCTACAACCTGCCTAAACCGTTCTTTGTATTAGCTACCCAGAACCCGATAGAGCAGGAAGGTACTTACCCTTTGCCGGAAGCCCAGCTCGACCGTTTTATGTTCCTGATAAAAGTGGACTATCCCAGCTTCGAAGAAGAGGTAATGATCGTGAAACAAACTACCGGGAACACGGTGGAAGCCGTTCCTAAAGTATTGAACGGGGAAGAGATCATGTTTTTCCAGCAATTGATCCGCAAAGTGCCCGTACCGGAAAATGTGTTGCACTATGCCGTAAAGCTGGTGCAAAGTACCCGCCCGAATGTTGTTGAGAATGAGCTGGCCAATAAATACCTGGCTTGGGGAGCAGGCCCGCGTGCCTCTCAAAACCTGATCCTGGCGGCAAAATGCCATGCCGTATTACACGGTAAATTCTCCCCGGACATTGAAGACGTAAACGCGATTGCCAATGCCGTATTAAGACATAGAATCGTCATTAACTACAAGGCAGCAACAGATGCCGTAACCGTGGAAAGTATCATTAAACAGCTCAGCAGCACTACCTGAGTTCCGGCCCGGGGCAATGGATAAATCATACCGGATTTACCTTGTAAGCAGATAAGTAGAACATTAGCTACATGGTATTTTTTTTATGTTTTTGTCATAGCTTTGCAAAGGTTTTGAATTTTAACCAAAGTTTAATAAATTTATGCTTTACTAATTTAAAAACCAATACCATAACACCTTAAAAACCTGGAATTCTCTCACCTTAAAGAATACGCTGTTGCAGCCACGAGTTCTCTCTTTGCTGTAAAGGCAGAAAATTAATTCAGTTTCAATTCACACAACTTGATAATTGTAACATAAAGGTGCATTTTTTTAATGGAATAGTTGCGGGCATCCTTAAACGGGTCCGCAGCAGTAAGGGGGGCTTTTTGAATCAGAAACGTACTTGTACCTACAGGTATATCCAGACTGTTTTTGAACCATCGGCCAATGATATCTATCTTGAAGTGTTGATAGAAGATGCTGAGGGTAGAAAAATGATGAAAAACATCGAGCCCAAAGCAGTGTACTATAGCGTAACACTCAGGAAAAGGGGGACATTCGTAGGAAAGATAGAATACGACTATCCCAGTAATGAAGAAGCCGCAGCAGAACTCGGCTTAAATAAAGGAGAACGGATACTGAATATTAGTAAACATGATATTTTACCATTTACTAAGTATTTCTACAATTAAACGTCTCCGGTAAAAATTGATCTAAAGATTGTTTCATACTTGTTTAAAAGCTCACCTTGGTTTGTTCCCAAACTAAAGGTCGGGCTTTTTTTTATGGCACTATTTGAGATTGTAAGCCAATTGTAAATTTTTTTACAAGTGAAGATGTGCATCAATAATTACATCACCTTTGCGCAAAAGATAAAAGCGACAATTAACCGGGTAAGATGTATAGAAAATGTTTACTCGCTTTAATCTGCTTTATAAGCACCTTAGAGCTTTCTGCACAAGATACAGACACAGATAAAAAAGAAAAGTGGCAGGCAGGACTTACGCCTGCACAAAAAATGATAGCCAATTCAGGGGAAGACCTGCTTACAGGGGGTAATGCAGAAGACCATGCTACCGTAATTTCCGGTTATGGTGAAATGTCTTTCCGTAGAGATGTGGCTTATAAGCAATCCAGGGCCAACCTGGACCGGGTCGTTCTTTTTGTAGGACACCAGTTCAGCAGCCGCTTCTCCTTTTTCTCAGAACTGGAAGTTTCCGATGCCCGTATAGAGGCCGGTGCTGCCCGCGGAGAAGTGGGCATGGAGCAGGCTTTTCTTCGTTATAATATTAACCCGCGCCAATATGTAATCGCAGGCCTCATTACACCCAGGATCGGGATTACCAATGAAGCCCATTTACCCATCAACTTTTTGAGTTCCGAAAGACCCATAGTGGAGCAACTGGTGATTCCTACCACCTGGAGAGAGCTGGGGGTCGGGTACTACGGCCAACTGAGCCGCTGGCCTATCGCTTACTCCATTGCTATCATGAACGGGCTGGATGCCTCCCAGATGCAACATGGACGGGGCATAGGCGCAGGCAGTGCAGGCGGGCAATCCATTAATGCAAACAGCATGGCGGTTACCGCTTCATTAAGAGCTTATGCGGGTGACTTTCAATTCCAGGTTTCCGGCTATTATGGCGGGGCCAATGGTATGAGCCCATACACTTCAGATAGTTTAGGCATAGAACATGGGGCATTTGCTATGCCGGTGACCATGGGAGAGGCCAATATACAATATAGCAATAGCGGATTTTCTGCGAAAGCTTTAGGGATCATCATCAATAACAGCGCGGCAAGGCAGATCAATACCACCTTTGCCAATAATACACCCGAACAGATGTATGGCGTATATGGTGAGTTGAGCTACGATGTACTATACAACAGGTCACAGCGCCTGGACAAGGAACTTTCATTAGTAGGATTTGTCCGCTATGAAAGATTGAACCTGAATGCCCGCATCCCCGGAAATGCAATTATAGACGGGACCTTAGACCAGCATCATGCCATTGGCGGCCTGGCCTTTTTCCCGACTCCCAATGTTGCTGTCAAAGCAGATGTGAGGTACACCAGCACCGGGGCTTTTAATAAAAATTTGCTGATCAATCCGCCGCCGGTAATGAGATCTTATCCTGAGCAGAACTATACCGTTTCGCTCAGCCTGGGTTATGCGTTTTAAAATAAAGTGTTATGGATAGGAGGGATTTTTTAAAGTGTTCTGGAAAAGCATGTGCGGGTATCGGTTTAGGCCTGGTGCTTAATTCCTACCTGCTGCAGTCCTGCGCCGGGGGCCTGTCTGTTTTAAAATTAAACCAGGAGGCCGGTTGGGTAAATGTGCCCTTAAACCAGCTGGAAAAAACAGGCTTCCTGATGATCCGGGTGAAGGATTTCCCCTTTGAAATAGGCGTACAAAAAAAGGAAGAAGGTGGTTTCCTGGCCCTGGTACTGATGTGCCCCCATGCCAATCAACCTTTGACCAAAGCAGGTAGCGGCTATATCTGCACCCTGCATGGCAGCAGGTTTGCCAAAAACGGCTCCCTGCTGAAAGGGCCTTCTACAGCACCTTTGTTTGAACTGCCTTTGAAAATGGAAGCAGACCATATCAGTATCCAGACCGGGGCATTTAAAGCTTGATTTTTCATTCAATAATTATATAAATCAAATTCTATGAACCTAAAAAGTTTATCAAGAGTAATAGGTCTTACGGCACTTTCCGGAGTGGTATTTATCTCAGCCTGTAAAAAGAAAGAGACAGAGGAGCCGCAAAGCTTTACAGAGCTGGAAACCGCAGTGATCAACGATTTCGTAGATGTAGTAGCGAACCCTTTATATGCTAAATTTGAATCGCTGGCAGCTGAATTGAAAGTGGCGGTGCAAAACCTGGCGAATGATCCTACAGAAGCTAACCTGGCAAAAGCAAAAGATGCCTGGAAAGCCGTACGTGTGATCTGGGAACAATCTGAAGGATTCCTGATCGGGCCTGTGGACTATTTGAACTACGATCCCTACATGGATACATGGCCTACTGATCATAATGCGATGAACGACCTTTTAAGCGGTACCACACCTTTAACGGTAGATTTCCTGGCCGGCCTGGATGACCCGGAAAATGCCTCTGAGCTGACTTTGCGTGGCTTCCACCCCTTAGAATATTTATTGTGGGGACTTGGAGGTAACCGTACTGCGGCTTCCTATACCAGTCGTGAAAAAGAATACATGATTGCCCTGGCAGCAGATGTGCATAACAACGTAGCCGCATTGAAATCAAGCTGGTTACCGGGAACGATTAACTATAGCGATATCATTAAAAACCCTGGTGCAACCAACGAAGACTACAGGAGCAAGAGAGAATCCATAGAAGCGATTGCCAATGCCCTGATTGACATATGCAGTGAAGTAGGCGAAGGTAAAATGGTAGATCCGTTTGACCCGGCCCCGGACAGTACTATTTCTGAATCTCCATATTCTCATAACTCAATTGCTGATTTCAAGAATAACATCATCGGTGCAAGAAATGTGTACACTTGTTCTTTTGACGGCAAGACTGGTAAGAGCTTAAGCGACCTGGTAAAAGCCAACAATGCTGCATTGGACGTAGAGATCAGGCAAAAATTTGATGCCGCTATCGGTACCTTTGATGGCTTTACCGTGACTTTTGAAGAAGCAGTATACAACCAAAGAAACCAGGTACAAACTGTATTGGATGCATTAGGCAGCCTGCAATCTACCATTGGAGATAAACTGGTTCCTTATATCCGGCAATACGTTAAAGACTAAAAATAATTAATTAAGAAACCCGGTAGCAGTATCACTGTTTGTGTGTCATGAAGAAGCTAATTGTTATTTCCTTTATAGGCCTGCTCGTATGTACAGGTATATTATGTAACAAGGTCACTGTTGATTTTGAAGAGGAAAACTATGATACACGCCTTTCCGGCGGTGCTGCTACCGTTTTTCTGTCTAATGGTAAAGCCTTTGGCGCATCCGTTCCCGGCCTCTCTCAATGGGATAGCTATATCCACGGGGTAGGAGATAAGATGTTCAGCCAGACTTTTATTACAGCCCCTGCGCCACACTTTGGCGGACTCGGGGTGTTATACAATAATGTTTCCTGTGTCAGCTGCCATGTCGGCGACGGCAAAGGTATTCCCACTTCCGGCCTGATCAATTCAGGATTGCTTACCCGCCTGAGCCTACCGGGAGAAGGCTTGCACGGTGCTCCGCTGGATATACCGGGCTTCGGTACACAGTTGCAGGACAAAGGCGTTTCCGGGAAAATACCCGAAGGTAAACTGTCCATTGCTTACCAGGATAAGGTATTTACTTATCCCGATGGCACAAAAGTTACTTTAAGAAATCCCGCTTACTCAATTATCAATGCATACACGGCACTACCAGGCAACCACCAGATATCCGTCCGCTTAGGACCTCCTATATTTGGTCTGGGCCTTTTAGAGCTCATCCCGGAGCAGACCATCCTGGCACTGGCAGATGAGACCGATCGTAACGGGGACGGTATCAGTGGTCGTCCAAACTATGTGTGGAATGCATTTACCGGGAAAGTGGAACTAGGCCGGTTTGGCCAGAAAGCCAATAACCCTAACCTCCTGATGCAGGTGGCCAGCGCTTATCAACAGGATATGGGGATCACGACCTCCGTTTTTCCTAAAGAAAGCGTTTGGGGACAACCGCAACATGACGGCATCATGGGGCAACCCGAGATTACAGACAGTATGCTGATGGCTACAGTATTTTACATCCAGTCTTTAGCCGTTCCGGCAAGAAGAGACGTGGAAGATGCACAGGTCATACAGGGAGAAAAATTATTTAAACAGATCAATTGTTCCGGATGCCATACACCTTTACTCAAAACAGGTGTAGATGTGCGCCTGGCATCTATATCCAACCAACGTATCCAGCCCTTTACCGACCTCTTGCTGCATGATATGGGTCCGGACCTGGCAGATGGCCGTGCAGACTTTAAAGCCAGTGGTACAGAATGGAAAACCCCGGCACTATGGGGCCTGGGCTTGCTCTCCCGCGTGAACGGGATATCTGCTTTTTACTTACACGACGGTCGTGCACGCACTATTGAAGAAGCCATACTCTGGCATGGCGGAGAAGCAGAACGCTCCAGGAATGCATTTGCCGCTTTAAGTAAAGACGAGCGCAAAGCCTTATTGCGTTTCCTGAGCTCCCTCTGATATTACCTTCTCTTAGACAGCCAAATGGCGAGCAGGCAGATAATAGTATAATTAAAAGGAAGAAGGACACTCCATGCTGAAGGTGCATCAAAATCCATTCCCCATAAATAAGAAATGATAGCGATACTTACAACTGCGATCATACTCAGGGTATAATTACGCTCTCTTACCGGGATGCTGTTTTTGTTTAAAAAGTACTCTGTGCAGCCAATAATGAGAAACACCGGGATGAGCAATAGTGTCCACCGGTTAAACTCTTCTAACATACCCATGGAATAGAAGCGGGAAAGACTAAACGGATCATTAAACAAAATGCCATCAAAAAGCCAGTGATAAACGGGCGTTATAATAATCACAGTAAAGAAAACCTTGGCTAAATAGATCAAAGAGGACTTCATAAGCGTGTTTTTATTCACAAAAAAGCAGCTAAGATATAATACCAGAGCTGCTTCTCGGATAAACCTATCCTGTAATTTATTTTTTTCCGAACATACCTTTCAGCATATCCATCGGGTTGCCGATCATGCCCATTAAGGAACTCATATCAAAGTTGCCCGCAAGGATATCGTCCATCTTATCCTGGAACGCAGGCGGTACTTTTGATTTTAAGAAAGCTAAAGCTACTTCAGATGCTTTAGTAGCCTGGCTTTCGTCCAGATTGGCCTTTTCCATTAATTCTTTTACTAACTCTTGCATATTTATTGATTTTCTTTTTTTGTTCTTATGGTTTTATAGATCCGTACAGCACTCATCAATATAAAGATGAAGCCCAGCAGGCCCAGTAATCCGTAGACCAGGCTCATGCCATCTCTCACAGATACCAGGAATACAATGGCGATTAGAAATATGGTCGCGATCTCATTAATGATGCGCAATTGTGTCGAAGTATATTTAAATATACCCTTTACCTGCTGCTTAAATATTTTATGCAGCCAGATGAAGTAGAGATACAGGCCGAAAACGAATCCCAGCTTGATCCATAACCAGGCCGGCATATGATGCAAGTAACCGTAGAGATATAAGGTCAGCGGACCAAATATCAAAGTGAGCAGGGCAGATGGTATGGTAATACCCCTCCAAAGGCGTTGCATCATCACCGTAAATTGTTGCGTCAATGCGGCTTTGGCCTCTGCGGACGGATTGTTTTGTGCTTCCGTATTATAAATAAATAACCTGGGCATGTAAAACAGGCCCGCAAACCAGGTCACGATAAAAATGATATGCAGCGCTTTGATGTACAGCATGCCGGTCGTTTATTTATAAAATGTTTTTTCAAAAGAGGCAAACTCGTCCTGCCCTAAAATATGCCTGCGGATAAAGGCAATAATAAATCCTGAACCATAACCCGTTAATTGCACGAAGCTGACCCACATCGACAACCAGCCTATCTTCAGGCTTTTATTGCGCAGGCTTGCATCTGCAAAAATGATCACGAAAAAGAACAATAAAGGAAGGAGAAACCACCAGCAAAATATAGCGGCAATCAAGAGGAAAGCTACCCCTAGAGTAAATATAGCCGGTAAAGCATGTACCAGTTTCAAAGTTCCCGGGTGTTTTTTATTCAGGTTGATCCGGGCAATACCGGAATTGTGCACCTGCTTGAAAAATTGCCGGAAAGTAGAGCGGCGCTTATGATAAACAAAAGCTTCCCTGATCAGCCTTGTCTTGAAACCATTGCCCAGGATACGGATGCTCATATCGATATCCTCTCCGAAACGGATCTTTCCGAATCCTCCTGTAGTTTCAAACACCTCTTTGGAATAGCCCATATTGAAGCTGCGCGGAAAGAATTTATCCATCTTTTCCCCGCCACCACGGATACCCCCGGTAGTGATCACCGAGGTCATCGAATAATTAATCGCTTTCTGGAAATCCGTGAAATTTTCATGTGCCGCATCCGGTCCGCCGAAAGCATCTACATACTGATGTTCCAGGGAATGATAAACGGCTGCTGTGTATCCTTCCGGGATCACACAATCAGAATCCAGGAAAATAAAATAATTCCCTTTTGCCCGTTCTGCACCGTAATTGCGGCTCTGTCCCGGCCCCGAATTGGGTTTCGTATAATAACTGATAGACAACTTATCAGCATACCGGTTCACGACCTCCTCACAGGATATGGCGGAGCCATCTTCAACAATGACTACTTCAAAATTTTTATTCCTTTGCAGCAAGAGGCTGCTCAGCAATTCTTCCACTTCCTGGGGGCGGTTATAAACCGGTACGATCAATGATAAGTATAAGTTCATTTATGTTTTCCTGATTAGAATGCAGCATTACCCGGAGTTCTCGGGAAAGGAATCACGTCACGGATATTGGTCATGCCCGTGATGAATAAGACCATACGCTCAAATCCAAGTCCGAAGCCAGCATGCGGTGCCGTACCGAAACGGCGGCTATCCAGGTACCAGTACATTTCCTCATGTGGGATATGCATATCATTCATGCGGCTTTCCAGCACTTCCAGGCGCTCTTCTCTCTGAGAACCGCCTACGATCTCGCCAATGCCCGGAGCCAGGATGTCCATAGCAGCGACCGTCTTGCCATCATCGTTCAGGCGCATATAAAACGCTTTAATGTCCTTAGGATAATCAGTAACAATTACCGGTTTTTTAAAGTGCTTTTCTACCAGGAAGCGTTCATGCTCACTCTGCAGGTCGATACCCCAGGAAACATCATATTTGAATTGCTTCTTCTGGTAAGGTTTTGACTGTAACAGGATGTCGATCGCTTCAGTATAAGTAATGCGTTCAAATTTATTTTCGATGACAAAGTTCAATTTATCAATCAAAGTCATTTCACTGCGCTCATTGGCAGGTTTTTGTTTTTCTTCATTGATCAGGCGCTCCTGCAGGAAAGCAAGGTCTTCCTTGTTGTGATCCAACACATATTTGATCACGTATTGCATAAACTCCTCTGCAAGGTTCATATTGTCCTGCAGGTCGTTAAAGGCAACCTCTGGCTCCACCATCCAGAACTCGGCCAGGTGACGTGCCGTATTGGAGTTTTCCGCACGGAAAGTAGGGCCGAAAGTATATACCTCGCCTAAAGCCATAGCCGCCAGTTCTGCTTCCAGCTGTCCGCTCACTGTGAGGTTAGTGCTTTTGCCAAAGAAGTCTTCAGCGAAGTCAATCGTTCCGTCTTCTTTTCTGGGTGGATTGTCAAAAGGTAAGGTCGTCACCCGGAACATTTCACCCGCTCCTTCTGCATCAGAGGCAGTAACGATAGGCGTATGCAGGTAAACGAATCCTTTTTCATTAAAGAATTTATGGATCGCAAAAGCGATGCTGTTGCGCACACGGAATACGGCCCCAAAAACATTGGTGCGGAAACGCAGATGTGCGATCTCTCTTAAATATTCCAGGCTCGGGCGGTTTTTGGCCTGTAGAGGGAATTGCTCCGGGTCACAAGTACCTAAAAGCTCTACCTGGCTGGCAACGATCTCCACTTTTTGCCCCTTTCCCTGAGATGCGATCACCTTCCCGGTAACACTCAGCGCAGCGCCGGTCTGTATATTTTTCAATAAAGCCTCATCACTGTTTTCACTGATCACGACCTGTATATTGTCAATAATAGAGCCATCGTTGAGGGCAATAAACTGGTTATTACGGAAAGAGCGTACCCAGCCTTTTACGATTACCTCATAATCCAGCTTGTCGCTTAATAGAATATCTTTGATTTTCGTTCTCACGATTATATATTTTACTATGTATTAAGAATTTTTGCAAAGGTAAAGTTTCAATTACTAATTATCAATTACGAATTGAACAACACTGCAAACCTGGATAATTACACTGATACACCATTCCAGGCACTTATCACTTATCACCTATTACTTATCACTCATCACTTATCACTTATCACTCATCACCCATCACCCATCACCCATCAAACCCATCACCTACTTCCTTTCCTCCCACTCAATCAGGTCCCTTATCGCCACAGAGGCTACCGCACCGCCAAAGGCAGCAGGAACATAAGAGATCGTGCCATAAAACGACTTTTTGAAATTAGTGCCATCCGTCAGCATCATGGATTCATACACCGGGCGCTCGTCTGAATAAACCACCTTCACGTTTTTGCGGATATTCTTTTTCTTTAAACGTTTACGCACCTTCATCGCGAAAGGACAGTTATACGTTTTGGAAATATCAGTAACCTTTAACTTTGTCGGGTCCAGTTTGCCTCCCGCGCCCATAGAGCTCACGAAAGGGATACCACTGTTATAAGCAATCTCGATAAAAGTTAATTTGGGCGTAAGGCTGTCGATCGCATCAATAAAATAATCTGGTTTTTCTTCCATCAGCTTCTCTACCATTTCCGGTGTGATGAACTCTTTGATCACCGTTAATTCCAGTTCCGGGTTGATCGCCTTCAAGCGCTCAGCCATAATATCGGCCTTTGACACACCGTGGTTGGTGGACAAAGCAGGCAACTGCCGGTTACGATTCGTAGGGTCTACCACATCCCCGTCAATAATAGTCATTTTACCTACTCCGGCACGACATACAAACTCTGCGGCATAGGAACCTACGCCTCCCAGACCTACCACCATAACATGGCTCTGGGTCAATTTGTCCAGGGCTTCATCCCCGATCAGGAGCGCTGTCCTGGACAACCAACTTTTATCTTGCATTACTAAATACTTTTTGAAAATTATGCTCAACCTGCAAAATAAGGGATTCTACCTCAATTTTTTGGAGTTCTGCCGCTCTTTTATAGACCGATTCTATAGCCAGATCTGCACGATCATCCGTTTCGAAGAAGATCCGCTCAGGAGGCAATGCCGCAAAAACGGCTTCAAAAGCAGTATTGAAAATGGCCGCTCCTATGGACAAATAAAAACCTTTGGCCAAAAGCATTTGTGCCACAGAAAGGTTACGATTGAAGCCGTGGAAAATAACCGGGACTTTTGCAGAGGCAAGGACTTGTATGCATTCACTATAAGCGCGTACACAATGAATGATCAGGGGTTTGTTGAGCCGGTTAGCCAGCTCAACCTGTAAACGGAACAGCTCTTCCTGCAAGAACCAGCCTGTTTCACATAGTTTATCCAGGCCACATTCCCCGATCGCCAGCACATTTTCCTGCTCCGCAAAGATTGCCAATTGTTCAAAGGTAGCCTCATCAGTATACCAGGGATGCAGGCCCAGGCTACAGCAGGGTACCGCAGCACTCTGCTCAAATTGCCGGTAATAATTAAGGAGCGCATTACTGTGCCCGGGAGTATGTGTATGTATGTCAATAATACCCTTCATCGGTTCAAAATTAATCCAAGGCAGGTAAATCAGGAGAAAATATACATTTTGTTTGCCTGGTTTGCTTATAAAACCGTATTTTATTAGGATTCGATGCGTTAAATATTTGACATTTTTACAAATTTGTTATAATTTCGCGAACTTAAATGTATCATAATTTAATATTAAAATGGCACAAACCTCAAGAAATAAAACCGGAGTAGAAGAATTTGGCGCATCGGGCAATGCTGCATCTGGCGATATGGCAATGTTCAGAATGCAAAATTCTTTTGAAAAGAATAAGAAGGTAATTATCGGATTAGTGGTTGCTGTCCTGGTATTGGTAGGCGGATATTTTGGCTATAAATATTTGATACAGGCTCCTAACGAAGAAAAAGCAAGCAGGGCTTTGTTTAAAGTACAAAACTGGTTTGAGGCGGATTCTTCTAATTTAGTGATCAACGGTGACGGACAAAGTACCGGAGCTTTGAATATTATTAAAAAATACTCCGGAACAGATGCGGCAAACTTGGCCAAATACTACCTGGGTATGAGCTACCTTAAAACAGGTGATGCCAATAATGCCATCAAATACCTGAGCGAATTTGACGGGAAAGGTACCGTAGTCGGTAACCTGGCTAACGGATCATTGGGCGATGCCTACATGGAAACCAATAAACTGGATAAAGCGCTGGAGCACTACAAGAAGGCTGCCGCTAACGAGAATGATCAATACACTTCTGCATTGTACACCTTCCGTGCCGGTTTAGCCAACGAAAAAGCCGGAAAAATTGAAGAAGCTAAAAAGCTGTATAAAGAAGTGAAAGAAAAATACCCGATGAGTCAACAAGCTATGGATATCAATAAATACCTGGCTAGAGTAGGGGAGCTTACGATAGACTAATCAAAGCGTTGGATCAACGATGTTAAAAAGTGATTGCCTTAAGGTGATCACTTTTTTATTGCGGCTATGTGGTTGTAGCCCGGATATTAATTAATGGATTTGTTGGAGCGCAAACATATCATCGGGGATGTCCCAGGGAAGGATACAACAAAGAATTAAGAGGGTATAGATACAAAGAGGCCCGGTAAACTTGTTGTATACCGGGCCTTGCTTTTATTGCTTACTATAATGTTTTACTCCTTAGGCGGAGCGCATTGGCAATCACAGAGACAGAGCTGAAGCTCATGGCTACTGCGGCCAGCATGGGAGACATTAAGAGGCCAAAGAAAGGATATAAAAGACCGGCGGCTACAGGTACGCCAAGTGTATTATAGATAAAAGCAAAGAACAGGTTTTGTTTGATATTCTGCATCACCTGGTGGCTCAGCTTTTTAGCCTTCACGATGCCGTTCAGGTCTCCTTTCAATAAGGTGATCGCTGCACTTTCAATCGCCACATCGGTACCGGTGCCCATAGCAATGCCCACGTTAGATTGTGCCAGTGCCGGTGCATCATTAATACCGTCTCCTGCCATAGCTACGATCTTGCCTGTACCCTGCAGCCTTTTTATTTCATTTAATTTATCCCCGGGCAGGCATTGTGCTTTAAAATGGTTTAAGCCAATTTCAGCCGCCACTGATTGCGCCGTAAGTTCATTGTCGCCGGTAAGCATGATCACATCTATGCCCTGCTCCATCAGGCTTTGAATAGCATTGCGGCTGCTGGTCTTGATTGCATCTGATATCACCGTATAGCCCGCCAGTTTACCCGCCACAGCAAGGTAAGAGACCGTTTTGCCCTTCGCCTGTAATTGTGCCACCTTTTGCTTTACCTCTTCTGTAATGACAGCATTTACATCCTGCATCAGCTTATCATTTCCCAGTGCTATTTGCTTCGCTTCCACGATGCCGGTAACACCCTTTCCTGTAACCGCTTCAAACATTCCCACAGAAGGAATAAATACGTTTTTTTGCTGGGCAAACTGCGCCACGGCCATAGCCAGGGGATGCTCAGAGTTTTGGTTGACCGCAGCGGCATAGCGCAAAACAGTATTCTGATCCCATTGATCTGTATGGACCATACTTTCCATAGAAGGCTTGCCTTCCGTCAAAGTGCCGGTTTTGTCGACAATGAGTACATCTACCTTATCCATAGTCTCCAAAGCCGCCGCATTTTTGATCAGCACACCGTTCTGGGCCCCTTTACCCACACCCACCATAACAGACATAGGCGTTGCCAGTCCCAGCGCACAGGGACAAGCTACGATCAGCACCGCAAGTGCATTAGCCATGCCAAACAGGTAACCTTCTTTACCCCCGAAGATAGCCCATACCACCAGGGAAAGCACAGCGATAGAAATTACTGCAGGCAAAAAATATTTGGCCACCTTATCCGCCAGCTTTTGTATTGGTGCACGGGAGCGGCTGGCCGCATTGACCATTGCGATGATCTGCGCCAGAAGGGTTTCATCGCCGACCTTTTCGGCTTTCATCAAAAAGCTTTTATTGCCATTGATCGTACCGGAGCTTACAGTATCCCGGACGGTCTTCTCTACCGGGATAGGTTCTCCGGTGATCATAGATTCGTCAATACTGGAGCTGCCTTCGGTAATGATACCGTCCACCGGAATTCTTTCTCCCGGCTTTACCTTCAGTATATTACCCGCTTTAATGTCCTTTATGTCAATTTTGATTTCCTGTCCGTCTAATAAAGCAGTGGCTTCTGTGGGAGCCAGTTGCAATAAGGCTTTGATGGCGGAGCTGGTCTGGTGATGCGCTTTCGCTTCCATGACTTGGCCCAGCAACACTAAAGTGAGAATTACAGCAACAGCTTCAAAGTACAAATGGACACCGCCATGATGATCTTTGAACTGTTCGGGGAAAATATCGGGGTAAAATAGCGCCAGTAAACTAAAAATAAAGGCCGCTCCGGCACCCAGGCCAATGAGGCTGAACATATTCAGGTTGCCTGTCCGGAAAGAGTTCCAGGCCCGTACAAAAAATATCCAGGCGGCATAAAAGACTACCGGCAGGGTCAGGGCAAATTGAACCCAGTTGGACGTATGCTGAGGCATTAATCTTTGTATGAAACCGCCTTCGATCATGCCGCCCATGGATAGAATAAAGATCGGGATCGTAAAACATAGCGCAACGATGAATTTTTTTCGCAGATCCAGGTAAGAAGTATCTACCGTTTCGCCACCGGTTTCCACCGGTACCAGGCTCATGCCGCAAACAGGGCAGTCGCCGGGCTTGTCATAAGTTTTGTCCCCTTCACATTGCATCGGGCAATAAAAACCGGAACCGGTGATCTTAGGTTTGGGGGCACTGTTACCCGTATTCATCGCGAGTTTTACCGTTGCAATGTTAGTTCCTGCGGGCAGTTTTTTTAAATGCATCTTACAGACCGGGCATCTGCCCTCCTCCTCATACAGTTTATCCCCTTCACAAAACATCGGGCAATAATACTTGTCCGTATCATATACCTCGTGGTCCGCTTTGCTGATGGATAGTGTGGCCTGCTCCGGTTCCTCGTGGTGAGGATGATGGTGCTGATGGGCTGCGGCTTTCTCTTCACTTATTTCAGTGATCGTATAATGTCCTTCCGCTGCAATGGCCTCCTGCATCGCTTTTAAAGGAATATCCTGCGGCGCTTCCACCTGTGCCAGCCCGGACTTCAATTGAACTTTTGCCTGTACTCCCGGTAATGTATTTAAAGCCTGCTCAACGGTTGTTCTGCAACCATTACAGGTCATGCCCTCTACTTTAAAATGTTTCTTCATAATACGCACAATCTTACTTATTGCAAAGCTAGGGCTAGTCCGGACTTAAACTGTTATGTTAATCAGGAATAAGTTTATATGATTTTGAAAACTTAAAGGACCTTATTGTTTTTAAATTCAAAAACCTTTGGCGCAACCTTACTTTTGTCAAACTTGTAATTGCTATTGATAAATGTTTTTTTATCCATGCCAAAAAATTTAATGACGTTTTTGAATGAATTATTGTTCATTTTGATGACATCGCCTGTGAGCGTTATGCCAAGCTCAGGAGCATTGACAATAGTATTGTTGTAGAACTCAAACAGCATGAAATTGCCCTGACTGAATATATAACCGGAACAATCATAGATTTTGTTGTTGTATGCTTTCACCTTATTGGGATTCAGGTCACTGGTCACTAAAAAGTAAGCAGAGCTGTCAGATCGGTTATTGAAGATCTCAATGAAGTCCCGTTTCGGGGTTACTGCCGTCTGTAGCGGGTTCTTCTCAAATTCCGGGTAACATTGTCCTACAGAGATATCATGCGCGTTCCAGGAAAAGGTATTACCTTCTATAGTACCACCCATGACACGTTCATACCGCACTGCAGGCCCGAACATATAATTTTTAAAGGTGCTGTTTTTTACATTTATGTTTTTACAGTTAAAAATAGGTACTGCACCTTTCCAGAAAGGCTCAATGTCAATACCGGCATAAGTTGGCGTTCCCCTTCTGCTTTTATGACCGTCAAACTGGCAATTTTCAATCACTACATTATCGCCCAATTCATAGACCAGGCCATTTCTTCGGCAAAGATTTATTGTTAGATTTTTGTGATGATGGTTGTAATTATAACTTTCCGCAGTGCTCATTTTGATCCTGCCATAGCTGATGAATACACCGTCTCCCCAGGCCCCTTCATAGGTCAGGTTGCTGTGCTTAAAATCAACCAGTCCGGCCCCATGGAACAGGAAGCCCCATTCCCCGGTAGTGCCGGCATGTTCATAAATATCTCCTTCCAGTTTTCCGGTACCTGTAAGCGTAAAGTTTTTTGAATTGTAGATGATCAGGAGGTAATAAGTACTTTGGGTAGCAACGATCATTTTCAGCGTTCCGTTGATCTCCAGGGTACAGTTGTCGGCATTCCTGAGGCGCAGGGCATAGTCCTGCATAGTAAAGGTTTGTTCATTAAGCGTGTTTTCTATCGGCCTGACCATATAGATACCCTTAGTAATGACGGTATGCTTTGCTTTCAGGTTCAGCAGCTGGTTGAGCGGGTAGGTATCATCAGTCCAGTTTACATTCGGGGAAGTGCCGGCCCGGTATAGTTTGCCGTTATATTTATACCCGAAATCCTTTGTGCCGTTAAAGTCATAAGCCAGGAACGTTTTATAATCGATGGAATAGCCATTTTTTGCACAATCAAACCAGTCAGAAGTGGCCTTGGCTATATTCCAGGTGCCGCTGATGGTGATATTTCTCTTAAAGATCAGGCGATCCGGTGCCACAATACCTGTATTATTGCCCACTACCGTTCCATTGAGCAAATAGCCTCCGGGCTCAAATTTAAGCGTAACGTTTTGCGGAAGCCGCACCGTGTTTGACTTCAGGTTGACCGGTGTTTTTATCACATAGGTATGATTACTTTTCAAAAAGCCCTCTCTGAAATTGTCTGCATTTACAGAGATCATATTTGTATTGGCTATTGCAGCCTTTTGGGCAGATACCTGTTTGGTCAACAGGACAGACAGGATAATACATAAAATAAGGTATAATTTGCGGTTCATAGTATTCGTTTGTGTGATTTACTGCAAAACTATGCAATAGATGATCCAAATGTTACTAATCAATTGGTAATGTAAAGATGAAGTATCGCTATATCTATCCTGCATTTTAGGGCGTGTATGAGGGTCCTGATGGCTTAAGCAACGTGCATTGATCCTATGTACTATATAAGGTATAATTATATAGTATAACAAGTAATTAATAAAAAATGATAAAGTTGTATTTGATTGTGCCTTAAATTTGAGTTCTAATTTAAAGAATCAAAATGAAAAAGATATTAATGACGGCTGCAATTGTGATTGCAGGTATGGCAATCGCCGATAAAGCTGTTGCTCAGGAAATAAAATTTAAAAAAGATACCCACGACTATGGTACCGTAAAATATGACGGTAACGGAGAAGGTTCTTTTGAATTTAAAAATACCGGTAAAGCACCCTTAATCATTTCTAATGCACAAGGTAGCTGCGGTTGTACCGTTCCTGAATGGCCTAAATCGCCAATCGCTCCCGGTAAGTCTGCTGTGATCAAAGTAAAGTATGACACTAAGCGTCCCGGACCGATCAATAAAACAATTACGGTTACTTCAAATGCAAAGACAGAACCAACTACTGTTTTAAAAATCATTGGTACTGTTGAGAACCAAAAGTAATTTTTTGATAAACATTGTTCAATAAGACATGGCAAAACGCCATGTCTTATTGCTTTAAAAAGCAGCAGCAACAGGTATTTGATAAGTATTCACTAGATTTGTTTTTCATTAAAGATAAAATAATGACCAGAATACTACTTTACTGCATCTGTTGTTTATGCCTGTTCCCATCACTTTCCAGAGCACAAAAAGATATTTCCATCGGCTTGAAAGGGGGACTGAGCATTCCCAACCTGTCTGCCGGGGAAACAAAAAATGACTGGAACAAAGATTATACAAGCCGCATAGGGCCAAGCTTTGGTGTCTTTGCGGAAATAGGATTAAGCAGGAAATTTTCCTTAGTACCGGAATTGATTTTCTCAGGCCAGGGAGGCAAACGCAATACGGTGCAACCCATGACCGTACCCGAACAATATGTTTATTTATTCCAGACCGTGTTCAATACAGACAAAGATTATGTATTTGCCAACCTGGACAATGTATCACGGATCAACTTCCTCCAGTTACCCATCCATCTTAAATTCTCGCAGCCGATAGCCCTTCAGAAAAAATTGTCTGTTTACCTGCAGGCCGGACCCTATATAGGATATATGGTTTCCGGAAAGCAAATCGTAAAATCTGAAAACCTAAGGGTGTACACCACTCCTGATCCCCAATCTGAGATCGATCCCCAATATGTCAAAGGCTTTTTCGGCAGCTCTGTAGATACGGTTATTGATGCGAAAAAAGACCTGTATCATTGGAATTACGGGGTCTCCGGAGCGCTCGGCTTCTCTTATCAAATGAAGAAAGGAAAGATCATCCTGGAAGGTGGCGGAAACTATGGCTTCAGGTACCTGCAAAAAGGAGACGATCATGGGAAGAACAGGATCGGTGCCGGTGTCGTTATGCTCGGCTATAGCTATCCCCTGTGTTTTCGTAAAGAAGGAGAAAAATAACCGATCACTTCATTTAACTGATTATTGCCTAAAATATATTCATGAGTCAAACTAAGAATACTGCGTTTTTTGAGTCAAAAGTACTGGGACATCCTGCCGGGCTGTTCGTTTTGTTTTTCACCGAGATGTGGGAGCGCTTTTCCTTTTACGGGATGCGCGTGCTGCTGATCAACTTCCTGACCATGGCTATTGTCGGGTCTAACCCCGGCTGGGAATGGAGCGCCAGTAATGCCGGTATCTTAATGGGCACCTACGCCAGTATGCTTTACCTTACGCCAATTATTGGCGGAGTGATCGCAGACCGGTACCTGGGTTACACCAGGGCCGTGATCATTGGCTGTATACTGATGACGCTGGGCCATGCCTGCATGGCGGTAGAAACAAAGACCGGTATGTATGGAGGCCTGGGTTTGCTCATCTTAGGAACAGGCTTCTTTAAACCTAACATCACCTCGATCATCTCCCAGATGTATAAAGATCTTCCCGAGAAAAAAGACGGGGCCTATACTATTTTCTATATGGGTGTGAATGCCGGGGCATTTTTCGGTATGATGTTATGTGGTTACCTGGCCGAGAAAGTAGGCTGGTCCTGGGGATTTGGACTGGCAGGTATATTCATGCTTTTGGGTTGTCTGCAATTCTGGCTCGCACAACCTTTGTTTGGCACTATAGGTGCAAAGCCACAAAAGAAAACTGCGGAACAACTCGTAGAAGAGGCCAGTAAACAGGACTATAAACCCAACCCTTTTACTGTATTGGATAAAGTGCTGATCGCGATCTGTGCAGTAATGGGTTTTCTCTACCTCATCAATGATTTTCTTTCCAATATTGAAGGCATCCGCCTGTTGCCGGAAGAATTGTTTTTTCCAAAAGATAAACTGTCCGGCCCTGTAGTATTCATATTGATAGGCCTGGCCTTATTCCTGGTTTTGGTCATCCGCAGGATATTGCGTTATGACAATGTTTTGAGAGACCGGATGTTTGCTGTTATCCTGTTTGTATTCTTCACCGTATTCTTTGTATTGTCCTTTGAGCAGGGCGCGAGTTCCCTGGTCATTTTTGCAAGAGACTATACCGAGCGTGTGTTTACCGGCTCTGCGGCCACGACCTATAATGTTGTTAATACCTTATTGACTGTTATCCCATTGGTGTTCATCACCTGGGTATTGTTCAAGCTATTCCGCCAGACCTTTAAAAAGATCGCTTTGTCCAATATCATTTTGGGTGTGGCATTCCTGGGTATCTGGGGTATTGTGATCTGGATGCTGAACCGCGATTTTTCCAGCCATGCATATGAGGTGAGCTATGAGGTAGTTAAATATCCGGCACTGGATGATAAAGGCCGGCAAGTCCTGGATAAAGAACAGCAGCCGGTGTTTAAATATACCTACCAATCGGATGCGGCTAAAACAATAGCGAACGGTGTTGCAGAGACAAAGACAGCAACCATTGCCACAGCTGAGCCTTTGACCGTAGGGGCCATTATTCCACTTCATGAGGAAGGTGGCAAGCCGGTCTACCTGAATCCTGAAACCCAGGCTAAGATCCAAAAGCAATACCAGGAACAAGGCAAAGTTTCAAAAATAGGTAGTGCAACAATAACCGCATTGAAAGACGGGCAGGTGGAGATCACCACCTCCTGGTTCTCCATTTTAAACTCATTCTTTATTATCGTATTTGCCAGCCTGGTAGGGAAGCTTTGGGAAACAAGGTTCAATCCGCCCGCGCCGGTTAAGTTTGGTATGGGCCTTATCATTACCGCTATCGGTTTTGCCTTCCTGGCTTATGGTTCCAGTGTGATCCCTGTAGGTGCAGAGGCCGGTATCGTGCGCGTAAGTATGATCTGGCTGGTGTTGGCCTATTTGTTCCACACTTTAGGTGAACTCTGTATACAACCGGTGGGCTTGAGTTATGTAAGTAAGCTGGTGCCGGGAAAAATGATCGCATTTATGTTCGGGATGTGGTACCTTGCGATTGCCATTGGTAATAAACTGGCCGGGACTTTAGGCGGGCAAATTGAAGTTATTAAAAAAGAGCACAGTATGTCGACCTTCTTTTTGATCTTTACCATTGTTCCCGTAGTTGCCGGTTTAATACTGATATTCCTTACCCCGGTGATCAAACGCCTGATGCACGGGATCAAATAATTAAAGTATTTTTTTCGCGTGATTAAACAATTGATCACAGGCGCAGTCAAAACAAAATTGTTTAACAAAAATTAACACTGTTTGGATTTTTCCTTAATTTAGGCAGTTATTTCTAATTACTTAATCTAAATCTGAATATGTCAGCAGTTGCGTCGAGCCCGAAGAAGGGGCATCCGAAAGGTCTCTACCTTTTATTCTTCACAGAGATGTGGGAGCGTTTTAGTTATTATGGTATGCGTGCCATTTTAATCCTCTATTTGACCAAGAAGTTATTTGAAGGAGGTTTGGGAATGGAAGCGGCCGAAGCAACCTTGCTCTATGGCTATTTCACAGGTTTAGTATATTTTACGCCCTTGATCGGTGGTTGGTTAGCCGATAAATATTTAGGAAAACGCCTTGCGATCACTATTGGTGGTATCACCATGATGCTAGGCCAGTTTGCCTTATTTGGAATGAATAATATGACCGGTCTGTATATAGGTTTGTTCCTGTTGATCATTGGTAACGGATTCTTCAAACCAAACATTTCTACCCTGGTGGGCGGATTGTATAAAGATGGTGATGACCGCAGAGATTCGGCCTTCTCTATCTTCTATATGGGTATCAACCTGGGTGCGCTTTTAGCACCATTCGTGATCGGTTACTTTACCGATAACCTGTTCTCTACTACTAATGCTGATGGCAGCATCGCTTATGGCTACCGCTATGGTTTCCTGGCTTCAGGTGTGGGTATGCTTTTAGGACAACTGGTGTTTAACGGGTTTGCACAAAAGTATTTAGGAGACCTGGGTAAGAAGCCCGTCTCTAATGTCACCGGTTCTGTTTTGGGAGAAGAAGCAGAGTCTACAGTATCTGTAAACCCTCAAACCGGAGAAAAACTGGATAAGGCAAAAGAAGGTCAAAGGGTAACCGTGATCTTTATTTTGTTTGCTTTTGCCGTGTTCTTCTGGGCCGGATTTGAGCAGGCGGGGTCTTCCTTATCGCTTTACACCGATAAGTTCATTGATAGAAAAGTGGGTGGATTTGAAATTCCGACCTCCTGGTTCCAATCTGTGAATCCTATCTTTATTGTAACCTTAGCCCCTTTATTTGCTATTTTCTGGAACTCCAGGTTAGGAAAAAAATTGTCTACCCCGGTTAAAATGGGTGTGGGTATGATCATCCTGGGATTAGGCTTCTTATTCATGCTGGGAGCAGTAGGAGAAAGGGTTGCTAATGGTAACATTGCCGATGAAACGAACAAAGCTGCTTTAATGTGGTTGATCATGACTTACCTATTGCACACGATAGGAGAATTATGTTTGTCTCCTGTAGGTTTATCCGTAGTGACTAAATTATCTCCGCCAAAATTAGCCTCCATATTAATGGCGGTGTGGATGCTGTCCTCTTCTGTGGCCAACTTTATCGGTGGTTATTTAGCTTCTATTGTAGAAACATTAGGTGCCGGTGAGGTATTTACCTACATTGCAGGATTTGTCATGGTATGTGGATTATTACTGATATTATTGAATAAAGTGATCATGAAAATGATGCACGGAGTAAGATAAAAATGATACATTTAATCACCGGATGAAAATCCGGTGATTTTTTCTTTACTAAAAAATACAAAATATTATGGAGGCTCAATCCTTAGAGCAGATCAGAAACTTTGAAGGTAAATATCCTAAACAGCTCTGGTATTTATTCTTGATAGAAATGTGGGAGCGCTTCTGCTTCTATGGTATGCGCGGCATCCTGACCATCTTTATGGTGGGGCAGTTAGGTATTTTAGAAAGTGAGGCCAATCTTAAATATGGAGCTATACAGGCATTCGTTTATGCCTTTACTTTCCTGGGCGGTATTTTTGCCGATAAGATTTTAGGCTTCAAAAAATCGCTGGTATTTGGCGGTGTGGTGATGATACTGGGCAACCTCATCATCGCTTTAAATCCGCATGATTATTTCTATTACGGGATCACGCTCTCCATTATCGGTACCGGCTTTTTTAAACCCAATATCTCCTCCATGGTGGGAGAGCTGTACCATGACGGCGATCCGCGCAGAGATGCCGGTTTTGGTATGTTCTATGCCGGGATCAATGTAGGGGCTTTACTGGGCGGTGCGCTTTGTGTGTACCTGGGGAAATACGTTTCCTGGAGTGCGGCTTTTGGTGTTGCTGCATTTGTAATGCTGATAGGCCTGATCACCTTTGCAATAACCAGGAAATCGCTTGGTGTAATCGGTGATTCTCCTCTGTTGAGCCTGCCTAAGACAAGCCGTACCACGCGCGAAGTGCTGGTGTACATCGCTTCTATCATCTGCATTCCTTTGATCCTGATCATGGTGCAGAATACAGATTATACCGATCGGTTTATGTACACGATAGCCCCTTTGGCCATCATCTATTTTCTGGTAGAAACATTCAGGGTCAAAGACCGCTCTGCACAATTGAAGTTACTGGCAGCTTTTGTTTTTATCTTTTTCTACTTTGTCTTCAATGCGATTTTCGAGCAAAGCGGTGGCTCTTTGGCCCTATTTGCAGAAAAGAACCTGAGCCACACTTTCTGGTTCTTCGAGATCGATCCTAACATTGTCAACAACAGTGCGAATTCACTATTTGTAATTATACTGAGCCCGGTTATCGGCCTTCTGTGGCTTTGGCTGGCTAAAAGAAAACTGGAGCCGAATACGATCATTAAATTCGGTATCGGCTTCCTGTTCCTGGCCCTGTCTTTCTATGTATTCTACTCCTCCCGGTTCTTTCATAACGGGAACGGTATCTCCTCATTAGAACTGTTTGCTTTCGGGTATTTTATTACCACGATAGGGGAGCTGTGCCTGGGGCCGATAGGGATGTCGACAGTTACTAAATTGTCACCGAAAAGATTAACCGGTATGATGATGGGCCTGTGGTTCCTGGCCAGTGCTTTCGGGCAGTTTGCTGCCGGAAAACTGGGCGCTTCTATGGCCGTGGATACTCCGGGTGCGAGCCTGCTAGATAAGCTAATGTCTTATACCGATGGCTATTATCAATTAACCATGTATGCTATCGTAGCAGGCATTGTATTGATCATCTGCTCTCCTTTTGTGAAAAGAATGATGCAGGGGGTGAAATAAGGTACTTCCATACTCATAAATATTAGAAAAGGCTTCCCTAGGGAAGCCTTTTCTAATATGATCATCTGATCGCAGGTTTAGAATCTTTCTAAACCGTTGAAGAAGAAGTTACCTTCGATCTCAGCATTTTCGTCGCTGTCAGAACCGTGTACTGCATTTTCACCGATAGATTTTGCAAACATCTTACGGATAGTACCTTCTGCTGCTTCAGCAGGGTTTGTTGCACCGATTAAGGTACGGAAATCAGCTACTGCATTATCTTTTTCCAGGATAGCCGCTACGATAGGGCCGCTGCTCATGAAGTCAACCAGTTCACCATAGAAAGGACGCTCTTTGTGTACTTCATAGAATTTACCTGCAGAGGTTTGTGTCAGGTGCGTATATTTCATCGCTACGATTCTGAATCCTGCTTCGTTGATTTTTGCTAAGATAGCACCGATGTTACCTGCAGCTACTGCATCAGGCTTGATCATCGTAAATGTTCTGTTAGTTGCCATAAAATGGTTTATGCTTTTTCTGATTTGAGCCGCAAAATTAAAGAATTCCTTGGCACTCATTCCAAAAAAATGAATAAATTTTAATTAAATTAGTTCAGAATGGTAATGCCATGAGCGGTAAAGCGTAATTCATCTTCCGGGTTAGTGATTTTTTCCACTTCTGCTTCAGACTTTTTCTGAGATCTTGCTTTTTCCCTCAGGTCGTCTACACTGTGTGTTTCCACGAAAGCATCACCGCTTAACAATACCTGTTTGCCCTTAGCGTCCATAGGCAAGAAGAAGCCGTAGTCTTTCATCTTTACAAAAAGCTCTTTGCCATCGCCTATGTCTACTGTAGCCCAGCATCCGCGGGCTTTACACACGCCTGTTACCGTACCTTTCACCTGCATTCTTACCGGGTTTTCACCTTTCAGCTGGCGGTCAAAGTCTTTTCCTTTTACCGTATTTTTTTCTTCGATATCTTCCCCGTACACCTGTCCTTTTACGGCAGATGGGGTAGCTTTAGACTCCTCGGTATGCTTGTGCTGTGCCTGTGCCTGGAATGCCAGACCTGAAAGTGCAAAGACGGCTATGCTTAAAAACTTTTTCATTATTTACTTATTTGTATGATTTTTAAAATGGTTTATTTCCTGGAAAGCAAAATTAAAGATTAAAATGCAGGAGATGTGTTTTAATGTAAATTTTTACACCTTATTTACACTTCGCAGCCAATTCCAGGAGTGCCGCTTCATCGAAACCTACCACACAAACCTGGCTGTCTAAAGTGATGACCGGTCTTTTGATCATACTGGTATGTTCGGCCAGCAATGTGGCCACAGCCTTACCATTCGTGGCAGAAGCCTGCTCTGCTTCGCTCAACTGCTTCCAGGTAGTACCTTTTTTATTCAGCAATACTTCCCAGCCCACCTGCTTGATCCAGTTATTTAAAAGGGTTTTGCTAATGCCTTCCTTTTTGTAATTATGGAAAGTCACTTCAATATTGTGCTTCCTGAACCAGTCCAGCGTTTTCTTGATGGTATCACAATTAGGAATTCCGTAAACTATTGGTGTCATCTGTTTGATTTTTTTTAGGGGCTTCGACCTTAAATATACCCTAGTATTTCAAAAGAGCATTCATTGAAATGATATCCAACAAAGCGCTATACTAAGGCTTTAGTATTGAGATAATTTAAATAAAGTTGTGCACAGGCCATGGCATCAGAAAGCGCATCATGGTGTTTGAGCGGGATATTGAACCGCTCTGCAAGCGATTTAAGATTGGAGTTGAAGATCTTATAGGTACAGGCATGATTGAAGGGCGGTACCGGCATTTCGTAAAAAGAGAGTGTCTTCTTCAGGCAGGTTACATCAAACTTGGCATTGTGGGCTACCACCAGTTGATTGGTAATATAGGGTTCCATTAAATGCCATACCTGGTTGAAGGTAGGGGCATTCGCCGTATGTTTTTTGGTAATGCCATGTACCCTTACATTGCCCCAGTGGTAATAGTTATCCGGGGGCTGTACCAGCTGGCTGATGGTGTGTACCACTACGCCATTCTCTATCCGCACCAGGCCGATCTGGCAAATGCTGTTATAGGCCCCGTGGGCAGTTTCAAAATCGATTGCTGTAAAATTGGCCTTTGAATCGGGAAGCATAGCGCAGCAAAGATAAGCTAAGTATGCTTATTCACACGCTATTTCATTTGTGTGATAATTATTTTTGTACCTTTGCATATTGAAAATATTTTCATACATTTATTTACATTTTTTAAATAGGGTTTTTTAATGGACATTTTTGCCAAGATTAAAAAAGATAGAGGGCCTATTGGTCGTTATCAGGATCAAGCACATGAATACTTTGCTTTTCCAAAGCTGGAAGGAGAGATTGGAAATAGAATGAAGTTTAATGGGAAGGAAAGAATTGTTTGGAGTTTGAATAACTATTTAGGCTTGGCTAACCATCCCGAGATCAGGAAAGCAGATGCGGATGCAGCTGCAACGTATGGATTGGCATTACCTATGGGTGCACGTATGATGAGTGGTAACTCTGATAACCACGATCAGCTGGAGCACGAGTTCGCTTCATTTGTGGGTAAAGAAGATGCTATCTTGCTCAACTTCGGTTACCAGGGCATGGTATCGGCAATCGATACCCTGGTGTCCCGCCATGATGTGATTGTTTATGATGCGGAAAGTCATGCCTGTATTTTAGATGGTTTGCGCCTGCATCCTGGTATGCGCTACAAATTTAACCACAATGATGTGGCAGATTGCGAAAAGCAATTGCAGCGTGCGGCTAAATTTATCGAAGGCACTCCCGGAGGTATTTTAGTACTTACAGAAGGCGTATTCGGTATGAACGGCAACCAGGGCAAGGTAAAAGAGATCGCAGCCCTGAAAGAAAAATATGAATTCAGATTGTTTGTAGATGATGCACATGGTTTTGGTACCATGGGTGCAACGGGTAAAGGTATTGGCGAAGAGCAGGATTGTATCGACGGTATAGATGTATACTTCTCTACTTTTGCCAAATCACTGGCCGGTGTTGGCGGATTCATCGCTGCAGATAAAGATATTATATACTTCCTCCGTTATAACATGCGCTCCCAGATCTTTGCTAAATCATTGCCTATGGCCATGGTTGTTGGCGGCTTGAAGCGTATGGAACTGATCAAATCCAAACCTGAATTAAGGGAGAAACTTTGGGAGAATGTCAATAAGCTTCAAAACGGATTGAGAGAAAGAGGTTTTGATATTGGTACCACCAATACACCGGTAACTCCTGTTGTAATGAAAGGAGAACTGGAGCAGGCTTTACAAATGATCGTAGACCTCAGGGAGAATTTTAATATCTTCTGTTCTGTAGTTGTTTACCCGGTGATCCCTAAAGGGCAGATCATTTTGCGCCTGATCCCGACAGCGGTACATACAGATGAGGACATCCAGCTTACTTTGGAGGCTTTCTCAGAAGTAAGAAAAAAATTGGAATCCAATGCTTATCCAAATGAAATGCCTGATATACACAGCCTGTTAAAAGCGAAATAATCAGCACTAAATAGAAAAAGGGTTGCAGCGATCATTGATGGCTGCAACCCTTTTTTATAAATGGAAATTAAGAATTATTGTTTGATGCTTAAGTCAGCTTTGATAGGAGTCGAGCTCAATTCATCTGCAGAAACTTGTCTTACCTGATGTTCCGATTTCACAGATTTTGATTTAGTCGCTGTATTTGCTTCCTCGATGTTAGTTGCAGAGGCATCTTTGCTACCTTTAGCAGTTTTTTTATTGGCACAGCAGCTGCTTTCTTTTTTACAAGCTTCAGCTTTTTTCTCTTTCTTATCATCTCCTGCAAATAATGCAGCACTGGAGAATAATACCACACTCAATAAAAGGCTTAATTTTTTCATTGCTTTATTTTTTATGTATTTAATATATTTTATTTGAATACCGAAGATACAAAAAGTTTAAATGTAAAAGGACAGGATGATGCTTTGATTTATACTTATTAGCCAGGATGTTTTATTAATTAAGACTGAAAGTATTCGGCAATCCTGATATGTTGTTTAATTTATTTAAAATCAGTATTTTATACATTTAAATATATCTTTAATAGTTTGTAGTATTAACGTCTTATTAATTGGCAACAAAGGGTATATTATCAGTTAATTGTAGTATTTTTGCATAATATTAGCTTTTTTTACCGCGCATGTCTAAAAGATTAGCTATTGCTCCCAGGTGGATCATATTCCTTATTGACCTAATTTGTGTAATGCTTTCAATGTTTTTAGCCTATCTGATACGGCTAAACTTTGATTTCCTGTTATTGTCCAGTGACGTTGACAGTGTTAAGGTATATGGGTATGTGCTGGTGGTAAATGCCACTTTGCTACTCACCCTCAAGAGTTATAGCGGTGTAGTCCGGTATACCACCCTGGAAGATGCCAAAAGGATCTTACTCCTGACACTTTTATCCAGTTTCTGCTTTTTACTTATTGACGGCCTGGTGCCGCATGAGTCCCCCAAATATTTATTCCCCATCAGTGTTGTTGCGATTTATTTCTTCTGTGCCAACTTTTCTTTGCTGGCCTATAGGGTGATCATTAAAACGATTTATGAAAACCTGTTCACCCTGCGCAGGAAGACGATCAAGGCGACGATATTTAATGCCAGCTTCGAAGGGATGCTGGCGAAAAGAATGTTTAGCAGTAATGAACGGTCTGCTATAAAAATCGTGTCTTTTTTGGACGATAACCCAAAACTGATCAATAAAAAAATAGAAGGTGTTCCCGTGTACAGCTGTTCTAAGAGCAGTATCGCAAGATTGAAGAAAGAGGGTGTGGAAATGCTGATCATTGCGGAACCCTTTATGACCAAGGATAAGCTGAACTTTTTGGTGGATACCTGTTTAGAGTTCGACATCAAGATACAGCAGGTGCCGCCAAGTGATAAGTGGACCAATAACGAGCTGGACGATACACAGCTTAAAGATATTAATATCGAACAGCTGCTGGATAGGGAAGTGATCAATATCAAAAATGAAAGCGTTGCCCGGGAAGTAAAAGGGAAGAAAATCCTGGTTACCGGAGCAGCGGGATCAATCGGGGCCGAAATCGCCCGTCAACTGGTCACTTATAACCCTGCCGTAATTATTCTTTGCGATAATGCAGAAACACCTTTGCATGAATTATTACTGACATTTAAAGCTACTGATTCTGTCAAGAGCTTTATCGGTGATATAAAAGATCGCGTGCGCATGGAGCAGATCTTCGAGATCTACGAACCGGATATCATTTATCATGCTGCTGCTTACAAGCATGTACCTTTGATGGAAGAGCATCCTTCTGCAGCTATTGTGAACAATGTAATGGGCACGCAGATACTGGCGGAGCTGGCTGTAGCCTATGGCGTTGATAAATTTGTCATGGTCTCTACCGATAAAGCAGTGAATCCTACGAATGTAATGGGCGCTTCTAAGCGTATTGCAGAAATCTACACGCAATCTTACCACAAACATTTAAGGGCCGCTTCTTCCGGGATCAATAACCTGGTGAATACCACAAAATTTGTAACCACCCGTTTCGGAAACGTACTGGGCTCTAATGGTTCCGTAATTCCAAGATTTCAAAAGCAATTGGAAAAAGGCGGACCGATTACCGTTACCCACCCCGAGATCACCAGGTATTTTATGACCATCCCCGAGGCTTGTCAGCTGGTGCTGGAAGCCGGTGCAATGGGCAAGGGTGGCGAGATCTTTGTCTTTGACATGGGCAAGCCGGTGAAGATCGTTGACCTGGCCTATAAGATGATCCGTCTTTCCGGGAAAGTACCCGAAGTCGATATTAAAGTAGTCTTTTCCGGCCTGAGGCCCGGAGAGAAACTATATGAAGAGTTGCTCAACAATTCAGAAAATACCCTGCCTACTTATCATGATAAGATCCTGATCGCTAAGGTGAGAGAATATGATTTCGCCTGGGTACAATCAGAGGTGGCAGAGCTCATCAGGCTAGGTAAAAAACATATTGCTATGGATACCGTAGCAAAAATGAAAGAGATTGTTCCTGAGTTTATCAGCAATAATTCCAGTTTTGAGAAACTGGATAAGTAGTTAAGGGACACTACAAGATTATTTTATTTCATATTCTTTTGAATTCCCAAGTGCTTTATTATCTTTGTTGGATACAAAATACTATTACATGAAGCGTATTCTTGCTGCAACAGCTATATGCGTAGCAATTTCGATGGCTGCTCAGGCCCAGGTAAGCGTAGGCTTAGAGGCCGGTGCAACATACAATACATTGAGCCAATATATTAAAGGCGAAAACAGGGATACAGAAGGCAATGTAGGGTTCAGGGCTGGTTTTAATGTAAATATTCCATTGGGAGAAGAGAGCAGGTTTCACCTGCAGCCGGCTTTGATTTTTGATGGCAACTCAGGCTCTTCCAGCACTTATTCTGCTCAATCAAGGACCGGGGCAGGCATCCCGTTTTTTGAATCTGATTCCCGTGATTACAGGATCAATCAATTACAGGTGCCGGTAATGTTTTTATTTAAAGCAGGCGATCCGGTTTATGATAAAGAACACTTTTTCTTTGGCTTAGGGCCAACGTTTGCCTTTACTTTTAGCGGAAGATACCACCAGGTATACTCCAATGCACTTAATGGCAGTGAGCGCGTAAAAGATGTAGATGCCCCTTTACGTATCGGTTCCGGCAATTATGAAGATTATGCAAGGTTTAATATCGGAGGCGGTGCTGTTATCGGTTACGAATTTAAAAGCGGCATCTACCTGAAAGGTCACTACAACTATTTCTTCAATAATATGCATCCCCTGGCAGATAGCAAAAACAAGATGCATGCTACCCAGGCGGGACTTACCTTAGGTTTCTTTTTCAAGAAATTTGAGCAGTATAAATACTAAGGGATACCGGTCATAAACAGATTTGACAGAAAATAATAATATACTAATTATAGACGCATTCACTGCGTCTATTTTTGTATCTTTGCCAACTTGTAAAAACTTGTACATTAGGATTTCTACACATGGATATCAAAATAGACATACAACAGTCAAAAATGCCGGAGCATATTGCGATCATAATGGATGGCAATGGAAGATGGGCAAAAGAGAAGGGTGAAAGCAGGATAGTAGGTCATTATGAGGGTGTAGTATCTGTCAGAGATATTGTAGAAGGTTGCGGAGAATTGAACATTAAGTACCTCACCCTTTATGCCTTCTCTACAGAAAACTGGAACAGGCCTAAGGTAGAAGTGGATGCATTAATGGAGCTGCTGGTAAGCACGATAAGAAAGGAAGCAGACCATCTGAGAAAAAATAATGTAAGGTTACAGGTAATAGGCAATATGGATGACCTGCCCGAGATCTGTAAGATTGAAATGCAGGAAGGAATTGATTTAACGGCAGATTGTACCGGCTTAACCTTGATCCTGGCATTAAGTTACAGTTCAAAATGGGAGATCCTTGAGGCGACCAGGAAGATCGCTGCTGAGGTGAAAAACGGCCAATTGGATATAGATCAGATAGATGATGCTTTATTCTCCCGGCACCTGACCACGGCAAATTATCCCGATCCGGAACTGTTGATCAGGACAAGCGGAGAATACAGGATCAGCAACTTTTTATTGTACCAGATTGCTTATGCAGAACTCTACTTTACAGAGGTACATTGGCCCGATTTCAGGAAAGCACATTTATACGAAGCGATCAAAGATTACCAGTTGCGCGAGAGAAGATTTGGAAAAACCAGTGAACAATTGATTTAACTTAAATAATTATTTTACGTTTTTTACGTTTAACAGAATAAATAAAACCATTTTAATGGACTTTAAGATTTGGAAAGCCGCAATTGTAGTGATGACTATGTGGCTGGGCTTGTTTGGAAAAACTGCAGTAGCACAACTGTCAGCGTTAAACTTAGGAGAAACCACTCCTGATCAAAAAGACAGGAAAGTTAACTTCGGTGAAACGACACTTGCCGGAACATTTGAAATCGGGGGTGTTATCGTTTCCGGGACAAAATTTGCAGATACTGCTACATTGATTTCAGTAGCGGGTCTTCATAAAGGTCAGTATGTACGTTTACCTTATGATGAAAATATTTCCAAAGCGATTAAAGTTTTATGGAACCAGGGTATGTTCTCTGATGTCAACATACTGATCGATAAAGTGGTTGAAGATAAGATCTACCTGGTGATACAGGTGGAAGAGCGTCCACGCTTAACTACTTTTAAGTTTGTAGGTATTAACAATAGCCAGGCGACTGAAATCAAGACAAAAGCCGGATTGGTCAGTAATAAGATGATCACCGAAGCCTTAAAACAAGACCTGATTGCCCGTACCAAAATCTATTTTGCGGAAAAAGGATTTAGAAATGCTGCGGTAACCATCACAGAAACACCAGATCCTAAGGTGGTGAACGGTGCTTCTCTATTGATAGCCGTAGAAAAGGGCGATAAAGTAAAAATTAATAATGTCAACTTTACCGGGAATGAGAACTTCACGCCTGCGCGCCTGAAAAGAACATTGAGCGGTACCAAAGAAATGGCCCGCCTCTCCCTGGAACCGGCCAATAAATTTACCGTTTACCCTAAACCCGACAGAAGTTTCAGCAACTATATGAAGCAAGGTGGCTTTTTGTCTTTATCAAAAACACTGGACCACCTGAATCCTTATTTCAGATACGGTTTCTTGTCTTCCTCTAAATTTGATGAGAAAAAATTCAGGGAAGATAAAACAAGCCTCGTAGAACTTTATAATACATCAGGATACAGGGATGCACAGATCACAGACGATACCATTTACAGGGCAGAAAACGGTCACTTAAATGTAGAGTTGAAAGTAGATGAAGGACAGAAATATTACTTTGGTAACATCTCCTGGAAAGGCAATACTTTACATAGTGATTCCTTGCTGACTGAATTATTAGGTATCAAAAAAGGAGATGTATATAATAAAGACCTGATCAATGCTAAAATTCAAGGTAGAGCTACCATGGAAGGCGGTATTGATGTAGGAAGTATTTACCTGAACAATGGTTATTTAGGCTATAGAGCAGAAGCAATAGAAAAAGAGATCAGGAACGATACGATTGACTTTGATATCATAGTTACAGAAGGTCCCCAGTTCAGGGTGCGCAATATCAATATTATTGGTAACGAAAGGACCAATGATTATGTATTGAGAAGGGAAATGTATATCTACCCGGGCTCTATCTATAATCAATCAGATCTGATCCGCTCTATCCGCCAGATTTCTCAATTAGGCTTTATTGATCCTCAAAAAGTATTACCGGAGCCTAAGCCTAATATGCAGGACAAGACCGTAGATATCGACTTCAGGATCGCTGAAAAGTCTTCAGATCAATTAGAGTTGTCTGCCGGTTATGGTGGTGGTATCGGGTTTACCGGAACATTGGGCCTGACCTTTAACAACTTCTCTTTAAAGAATTTATTGAAACCCAAAACATGGGATCCCCTTCCTATGGGAGACGGGCAGCGCTTGTCTATCCGCTACCAGTCCAGTGGATTGTGGTATAACTCCATGACCTTTGCATTTACAGAGCCCTGGTTGGGAGGTAAGAAACCTGTTGCACTGAATGTAGCCTTGAGCTATGGTCGTTTTGCAAGGAACTATTTAGGTTATAATGCCAATAACAGGCCTATCGCTTCTCCGTATGATTCCTATATCCGTAACCTGGGAGGTAACGTGTCTTTAAGCCGCAGGTTAAGGTGGCCGGATAATAACTTTATCGTTTCCGTGGGTATCGATTACATGAATTTCAAACTGAAAGATTATCCATTATTGCCGGTTGAAGTTCCTGAGTACAGGAATGGTTCTTCCAATAACCTGGCCCTTAAAATAACCATCGGTAGAAATACTTTAGACCAGTTATTATTCCCTAAGTCCGGGTCTAATATCAGCTTATCTATGGCATTCACACCTCCGGTTTCGGCTTTGAGCGATAATGATTACAGCTCACTGACAGCAAGAGAACGTTATCGCTGGGTAGAATACCACAAATATAAATTCTCTTCAGACTGGTATCAGAAACTGGTAGGTAACTTTGTATTGAGACTTTCTGCCAAATTAGGTTTCATGGGTTATTACGACAAGAACTTAGGCTTCTCTCCATTTGAGCGTTTCCAGGTGGGTGGTGATGGTTTATCCGGGTTTAACTTCTTTGTAGGTAGAGATATCATTGCACACAGAGGATATGATATTTACAGTACTAATGGTGAGTATAACAGCTATACCATATTTAATAAATACACTGCAGAGGTGCGCTATCCGTTCACCCTGGATCCGAGTGCCACTATTTATGGTCTTGCATTCTTCGAGGCAGCAAATGGTTATTACGGATTGAAAGATTACAATCCGTTTAAAGTCTACCGTTCTGCAGGTGTGGGTGTGCGTGTGTTCTTACCAATGTTCGGTCTGCTTGGTTTAGACTATGGTGTTGGTTTAGATAACCTGACCAATTCATACGGAGACCGTGTAAGATTCGGTGCTGCGGCTAAATTTACCTTTATGTTAGGCCAGGAGCCACAATAACAGATCATATTTTAAAAATGAAAGAAACGTGCTCATCAAATGGGCACGTTTCTTTTTTGTGCGGTTAAAACTTAAAGAATGTACCTTTGCACTCAAATTTTCAAGAAAGCATTTTTTATGAGGTTTTTAAAAATCGCCATTACAGTTGTACTCACAGGCCTGGGCCTGATTGGTTTATCTGCATGTTCAGATGTACGCATCAGCGAACATAAAGATTGGAAAGAGGTATTCGATAAAAACGGGATCAAGGAAGGGAGTTTTGAATATTATGACAATAATAAAGAGCTGGCCAATTACTACAACAAGGATATGTGCTCCGAGCAGTTCTCCCCGGCTTCCACCTTTAAGATCTTTAATTCCCTGATCGCATTAGAAACAAATGTTGCTTTAGATGAGCAAATGCTGATAAAATTTGAGGGCAAGAAACATTTCTACAAAAAAGGTCGATTGATAGGGCCGGATGAAGATACTACCGGAGCCTTTAACAGGCCGGAATGGAATAAAGACCTTACCATGTCAGAAGCTTTTAAGGTAAGCGCCGTTCCTTACTTCCAGGAGCTGGCAAGAAGGATAGGGCTTCCCCTGATGCAGAAATACCTGGATACGGTACAGTATGGTAATATGCGTACCGGAGGTGTAGTAGATAATTTCTGGCTGAACGATACCCTTAAAATTTCTCCCGATGAGCAGGTAGGTTTGATGAAGCGCTTATACCATGATGAATTACCTTTCTCTGCCCGCACACAAAGAATAGTAAAAGGAATGATGCTGCAGGAAACAGCTACCGATTACAAATTGTATTACAAAACAGGCTGGGGTATTGATACAAAATCAGGAGAAGATATTTTATGGATTGTAGGCTTTGCCGAAACCGTACATCGGCTTAAAAATCCTAAATCACAAAAAATGGAAGCTATTCCGCATCCTTACTTTTTCGCACTTTGCTTTAAAGCACCGGACAGCACACCTAATTTACAGGAGACCCGTATCGCCATCCTCCATGACTTGTTGACCAAAGCAAGAATTCACAACTATAATCAGTAATGTTGTAAGCAACATATAGCATTCATACAAAAGGGGATTCCTCTTGTCACACTGATCTGGTCAGATGTAACAAGAGGAATCTTGTTTTAGAGACCATCTTTATTGCGTGGTTTTTTTTATCAGTATTTTTCCAGGAAGGCCTGTATGGGAGTGGTATAATTGTTCTCTTCGTAGGCCCGGGTAATTATTTCCTGGCAACCACTTCCCTGATTACATTGATTGCTGCAAGACCATTGCCCCTTTGATTTTACAGGAAGGCAACCTTCTGTACAACTCGTATTGCAGATCAAAACACCCTGGGTGAGCGAAGCGGAAGTAATGCCTATTTCACCATTTTCACCCTCAAAAACTTCAATTGCGATATAAACATTTTTAGCGCTGGTATGTGCCCGTAAAAGTTGTAAAGCCTTGCCGGTATCATTTGGGATACTAACAATTTCAAAATTACTGAGCTCATCTTGTATCTTGGCGTTTTCCAGCACCCGCTTGAAGTAATGTTTGGCTTTAGTGAGGTCGCTGAGCTGTATTTCACCCCCGGCAGATTGATGAGCGACTACATAACTGGTTTTCTCGGCACAGCTACTTAAGGTGACGATAAGGCCTAAGATAAGGGCTAGCCGGAGCACAAAATTTTGCATCATTTAAATAGATTTAGATCCGTGTTATAGCCCCAAGATACAGCATTTTAGCCTAAGGATAAAGAGATATTAAAGCAGGTAAAACAGGGCTGATATTTTATAGAATTTTTTTTTGTTTTAATAAATTATATATTACCTTTGTGCTCCTTTAGCAACAGCGGGTGTGGTGAAATTGGTAGACACGCTAGACTTAGGATCTAGTGCCGCGAGGCATGGGGGTTCGAGTCCCTCCACCCGCACTAAAAATGCTCCGCAATTAGCGGAGCATTTTAATTTAATTTGTAATAAAATATTAACTCTAAAAAACTGAGCTCAATGTCAACGATAACGCGTGAACCTATTGCAAAGCTGCATGAAAAACTCGTCGTAAAAGTAAGTAAAGAAGACTATATGCCTTCTTTCGAAAAGAATTTAAAACAATACGGTAAGCAAGCAAATTTACCTGGATTCAGGAAAGGTAATGTACCAGCAGGTATGGTGCGTAAGATGTTTGGTCAATCTGTATTTACAGATGCAGTTATTCAAAAAGCAAACGAGCAATTACAATCTTATTTAAATACTGAAAAGCCTGCGATCTTCGCTCAGCCATTGCCTTTAGACGAGCAAAGCCTGAACTTTGATATGAACACGCCTCAGGATTTTGAATTTTCATTTGAAATCGGTCTTAAGCCTGAGTTCGATGTAAAAGCAATCGAAGCGCAAAGCGGAAAATTGAACAAATATGTGATCAGTATTGACGACAAAATGCTGGATGACGAAGTGGAGAATATCCGTAAGCGTGCCGGAAAAGTTGAAAATCCTGAAACATTAGAACTGGATACAGATATCGTATACGCTTCTTACCAGGTGTCTGATAAAGACGGAAACGTAGCAGAAGGAGTAGAAGCTACAGAAGATGTAGTGACTTTAGATAAAATGCCGAAAAAATTGCAAGAGCAATTGAAAAGCGCTAAAGCCGGAACAACTCTTGTATTCCAGGCTTCAGAAATCGCAGAAGGCGATGAACTGAAAGAATTGTTGAAAGATGCCCTGAAGCAAGATCCTGAAAGTAAAGAAGCTGCTGATGCATTCTATAAACTGACTTTAACTAAAGTTGGTCGTTTAGAAATGCGTGATCTGAATGATGAATTCTTTGAAGAAGTTTTCCCTGGCCAGGGTATTAAAGATGAAGCTGCATTCAAAGCCCGTATCAAAGAGGAAATGGGTAAAGAGATCAGCCGTATTGGCAACGATCGTTTACAAAACGAATTGTTTGAATTACTGGTACACGGAACAGATATCGAATTGCCGGAAGTATTCCTGAAAGCATGGTTGAAGAAAGGTCAGGAGCAAGTGAAATCTGATGAAGAAGTAGAAAAAGAATGGCCTTCTTTTGAACACCAGTTACGCTGGACTTTAATCTCCGATAAACTGGTGAATGAATATAAAGTAGAAGTTTCCCTGGATGAAGTTAAAGAAGAAATGAAAAACAGGGTGATGGCTTACTTTGGTAATACTGCTGCTGATGCGCCTTGGTTAGACGAATATGTAGATAAAATGATCAACGATGAGAATACCTTAAATGAAACTTATCGCAGGTTAATGATGGACAAATTGTTTGGCGAGATCGCGAACAAAATGAACGTTGTAGAAAAAGAAATCGGTCTTGAAGATTTCCAGAAACTGCCTAGCGCTCACGAAGTGCACCACAATCACTAGAATAAATAATCTGTATCAACACCTTTGATGTGTTGATCAGGTGAAAAAATAGAAAACGGGTTATTGCGATAAGCAATAACCCGTTTTTTTGTGCCTTATAGCCCTGGTTAATGGTTATTTGCCAAAGGGTAAATAACTTCGGGGCTTTACATTGGTCATGTTCCGGCTTATAACAAATCGGTTTAAAGGGCATTGCAGGCTTCATTGGGCGATTTACTTTAAGGGAGTGGAAGAAGAAGTTGTCTTTTGCCCATAAGCGTGCTTCAGGCGGCAAGAAAATGGCAAAAGCAAAGGCCATGACTCTAGTCATGGCCTTTGCTTTTTAAAACCTGAGGGGATTATATTATCTCATTAAAGTAATATCACCTTTTTTCTCGTAGACCTTACCATCTGTACAAGAATATTTCAATCCGTACATATAGACACCGCCTTGTAATTCTTTACCATTCTTATCGCGGCCATCCCATCCTAAAGATCCGCTGGCTGTGCTTTCATAAACCAGTTGACCATAGCGGTTAAAGACAACGAAAGAGATTATTTTCTGGCTCACTTCCAGTTTAGGAATGAAGTAGTCATTTTTGCCATCGCCATTTGGTGTAAATGCATTCGGCATGGTCATGTCGCAACAAGGTTCCGCTTTGATGAACAAAGAATCTGTAGCACTACACAAGTCATTATTAAATACTTTTACATATACATATCCTGATTGAGGAATGATCGCTTTTACTTCTGCAGCTTTAGCATTTCCCGGAGTTCTTCTGAAATAAGCATCAGGGCTCCAGATGTACTCTAAATTGCTACCTGTAGCCATAGCTTTCAGTTCAACCGTATCTAAGGCACAAATATCATTGCTGCTGAAATAATTGATTTTAACCGTCGGATTTGGCGCAATCACCAACTCAACAGGAGCAGACATTTTTTTACAGCCTTTATTGGTCGTTGCTTCTACTTTATACACACCGGCAGCAGTAGCTCCAAAGGTATCCTGAACGGCTCCCGGAATAGCTAAATCATCTTTGTACCATTGATACTGATATCCGTTACCTTTTTCTGCAGCAAATATGAACCGGTCTCCGCTACATATTTTAGCACGCTTATCCGCATTAGTAATATTAGCAGCAGGAAGCGGGTTGATACCCAGGGTCAAAATGACTACACTGTCACATCCGATCTGTGAAAGAAAGGTAGTATCATATACACCCGGGCTGAATAATGTGCGGCCATAGAAATCATAAGTAGATCCGGCACACATCTCAGCGTTTACATATGTTTTGATGTCACTGAACCTGACCACTACCGTGTCTCTGAAGGTAAAGTTAGCAGTATTGTTACATCCTGCAGGTCCTGTATATTCTACCACAAAGAAAGTGCTTGGTGCAGGAGAAGGAGGATTGCTTACTGTTGTGGTCAATGTAGGGCCCTGAGCTAAGAGGTTACCATTGGCATCATACCAGTGTAAAAGGCCATTGTTCACCTGCTCGATAATTTGCCAAGGATCATAGGCTATAGAATCCACTGTATAGGCCGGACCTGTACCTGTTGATGGTGTATATCTTCTTGAGGTATTCTGGCCACCTGTGTTACCCCACATATCCGCCGGAGCTCTGCCCGGGGTAAAGATTTCCTGGGTAACGCCTCCGGTTACATCTCTGATGCCCTGAACCGCATTAGCAGTAGCATTAGTGCTCGGACAACCAGGACTACCCGGCATATTGGTAGTGTGGAATTCAATGATATTAGTACCCTCATATAAAATAACCTGGTTGGTTACTTTAAACTGCGTACAAGTACCAAAAAACTTAGGGACCTCACAAAACTCAACAACAAATTTTCTTGATCCCGGAGTACCGAATGTTTGATATTTCAATGTTCCGCCTGCAGGTAAATAAAGATCCTGGAAGGCCAGCATAACTGCTTTATTTAGTTGACCATTACCGATCGCAGTATTATAAACCCAGCTACTACCCATACCAGCTAATGCAGTATTGAAAGAAATAAAGTTGTTACCGGAGATCACACATTGCGTATAAGTAGTTCCAAAATACTGGAAAGGAAAGCCGATGTCAATAATTTCGGCGGTAAAATAATCATCTGAACTAAGACTATTGACCTGGCCTGTTACTGAGGCTCCCATTGTAATTTCGGCACCTCTACAAATTAAAGTGTCGTCATAGGTAAGCGCAATTTGTGCTTTTGCAGTAAAGCTCAGGCAAAACAGGGCGAATAGTGCGTATAAACCTTTTTTCATGGACTTCTAAATATTTAATCGTTAAATTTAACACTAAAACTTGAATATCAGTACATTTTTTGTTTCGTGCATGCCATATATAGACAGTCTTCAATAAAAAATGGGTTGGTAGAAACAACCCATTTTTTTCAAATAAAATTATTTATAGTTATATTGTGCTTAATTCAGTTGCATTTATCTTATAATACTTGTTTTTCCAGTATTATTTTGTTTTTTACTAAATACTCAGCAATTTGTATTGCATTGGTTGCTGCTCCCTTCCTTAAATTATCTGCAACAATCCAGCAGTTTAATCCGTTATCCAGGGATTCGTCCCTGCGAATTCTGCCCACCCATACCTCATTAGTACCAAAAGCTTTAAGCGGAGTAGGGTAATGATTTTGTGCAGGGTCGTCTAATAAGGCTATGCCTTCAGAGCCGGCCAGGATGTTTTTGACCTGGTCCAGATCAAAAGCTTGCTCAAATTCAATATTTACGCTTTCACTATGTCCGCCCATAACCGGGACACGTACGGTAGTCGCCGTGACCTTAATGGTATCATCACCCATGATTTTTTGCGTTTCCAGGATCATCTTGGTTTCTTCTTTTGTATAACCATTATCCAGGAATACATCAATATGAGGAATTACATTTAAATCAATAGGGTGTGGGTAGAAGGGTTTTTCGCTGCTACCGGCTTTTCGCTCCTCCAGTAAATGATCCACCCCTTTCTGTCCACTTCCCGTTACAGACTGGTAAGTACTCACCACCACGCGCTTAATTTTAAAAGCATGATGAAGTGGGTTTAAGACCATAACCATTTGTATCGTAGAGCAGTTGGGATTAGCGATGATCTTGTCTTCAGGACTGAGCACATGCCCATTCACTTCCGGTACCACAAGCTTCTTGGTCGGGTCCATACGCCATGCTGATGAGTTGTCAATCACGACACAGCCTACCGCAGCAAACTTTTCTGCCCATTCCAGGGAAGTGCTTCCTCCTGCAGAAAATAAGGCGATATCAGGCTGAATGGCAATACCCTGTTCAATGTCCACAACAGGATAGAACTTATCTTTATATTTAATTTCCTTACCTACCGATCTTGCAGAGGCAATAGGAATTAATTGAGTTAAGGGAAAATCTCTTTCTGCTAAAATTTGCAACATGGTGCTGCCTACCAGGCCGGTTGCACCCACTACTGCTATTTTCATCTATTAAAAATGTTTTTTGTGGTAAATAAAATTTATGTTTGGTTGCAAAATTAGGTAATTGTTTGATTGCTGAGCGAAAATTCTATAGTAAACGTGCTGCCTTTTCCTAAAGCACTATCTACTTTGATTTTCCCTTTATGGGCTTCCACAATAGCTTTCACATAACTCAGGCCTAGCCCAAAGCCCTTAATATTATGCAGGTTCCCGGTATGGGCCCGGTAAAATTTCTCAAAGATCCTGGCTACCGTCTCTTTATTCATGCCAATACCATTGTCTTTTATCTTAATGACCAGGTTGTTTTTGACATTAGCCGTGCTGATATCAATGGTCATGTTCTCTTCAGAATATTTTACGGCATTATCCATTAAATTGTAGATAATATTTGAAAAGTGTACCTCATCCGCCATGATCGTAAATCTTGGGGCCGTCAGGTTGGTGGTGAGCGTGCCATTTTTTTGCTGGATCTGGATATTGAAAGATTCTGCCATCTTTTCAATTACTTCATGCACATTTATGGGTTGCAGGTTGAGCTTCAGTTCGTCCCGGTCTATCTGGGCAGCCTGGAGTATTTTCTCTACCTGCTTATTCATCCGTTTATTCTCCGACTTTATGATCCCTGAGTAATAGCCCAGCATTTCCGGGTTGTTCCGCACCTTCTCCATAGATAATGCATCGGAAGCCAAAGAGATGGTGGCCAGCGGCGTTTTAAACTCATGCGTCATATTGTTGATGAAATCAGATTTGATCTCGGCCAGTTTCTTTTGGTTGATCATCGTGCGCACCGTTAAGGCAAATGCTGTAACGATAATGATCGTGAACAAGGCAGAGCCGGCAAACATCCAGGCAGAACGTTGCGAGATGTAATTCTGCGGTTCTTCAATATACAGGAATATCTTAAAGCTTCCGTTCGGCGTTGCCCGGGCAAAATAGGCCACATCAAACATACTTACATTAAAGTTGGGGGAGCTGCTCATGATGTCTACAAAGCCCTGCTCGGAAGTAATACAATAAGCAAAGGGAAATTTAATCTTCTCGGCATCCATGAATTTTTGGAGAATCGAGGTGATCTCATCTTGAGGTAAGCGCACCACGGTATTCCATAATAAATGTTCCCGGGTCTGGTCGAAGCCGATATTAAAAGTGGCCGGGTTGCGGCCCTGGATCTGTATCAGCCGGGTGCGTATTTCTTCCCGGCTTTTTGAAAGTACACTTTGTACTTCCATACCGTAACGCATACGCTGTACTTCCATGTTTGTTTTTACCCAGTTCAGCTGAATGAACATCAGCCCAAACAGGGATAAGCAAATCATGATGATAACGAGTGTGAAATTCTTCTTCAAGGGTCGCGCTGATTTTTATAATGAATAATGTACCTAAAATGAGTTCCTGAAAGGGCCCTGGTTTTCAAAGCCATGAAGAACAAAGTTAATCGTCTAATGTTGATAATTTGATTAATTTCATCGTTAAAATTTCCTAAGCAGCCCGGCCCGGAACATTTCAGGGTTAATTTACGCGCATCAATTATTTCTTATGAACCGACTTCAATATGAATCAAGCCCTTATTTACAACAACACGCTCATAATCCCGTCGATTGGTATCCCTGGGGAGATGAGGCTTTTGCAAAAGCCGAAAAGGAGCAAAAACCTATCCTGGTAAGTATCGGTTATGCCGCCTGCCACTGGTGCCATGTGATGGAACGGGAAAGTTTTGAAGATCATGAAGTGGCAGCGTATATGAATGAACATTTTGTAAACATTAAAGTCGACCGCGAAGAGCGTACCGATGTGGACCACCTGTATATGGATGCCCTGCAGGTGCTTACCGGGCAAGGCGGATGGCCTCTGAATATGTTCACCACACCTGACCGTAAGCCATTTTTTGGCGGTACCTATTTTCCTCCGTCGAGGGTCTACAGCAGGGCTTCCTGGAGGGAGGTGCTGGAGGCTGTGCGCTTAAGTTGGGCGCAAAAGAAAGAGGAGGTCATTCACCAGTCAGAACAGCTGCTGCAACACCTGAACCAGGTAAATTTACAGGAAGGCGGGAGTGGTGCACTGCCGCAGAAAAAAGCAGACTTTGAAGCCATAGTCGGCCAACTTTTGTCGCAGGCAGATGAGGCTTACGGAGGCTTCGGTATGGCCCCTAAATTTCCGCAAACAATGAGCCTCAGCTACCTGATTCAATATTACTACAGTACCGGTGATAATAAGGCTTTGCAGCATGCTTTATTCAGCATAGATCAGATGATCGGTGGCGGCATTTATGACCAGATCGGTGGCGGCCTTGCCCGATACAGCACAGACGCAGCCTGGCTGGCACCACATTTTGAGAAGATGCTCTATGATAATGCTTTGTTCCTGGAATTGCTTTCAGATGCTTACCAGGTAAGCGGTAATGAGGCTTATGCAAGGATTATAGAGCAGACCATCAGCTTCTGTATCCGGGAGCTCAGTATACAGGGAAAAGGCATTGGTTTCTATGCCGCCCTGGATGCGGATAGCGAAGGAGTAGAGGGTAAATATTATGTCTGGGATTATGATGAAATTCAATCCTGCTTGCCCGGGATAAGCCCGGAATTACTGGCCTATTGGGACATCAGCAGGGAAGGGAACTGGGAAGAAAAAAACATCTTGAACCTGAATGGCCTGGATGCTGAAAAGCGTAATCAGCTATTGGCTGATGAGGGCTTCAAAGCAGAGCTGGAGGCAGCACAAAAAATACTGCTTGAATTCAGGAGCAAAAGAGCAAGACCCTTGACCGATACCAAGATCCTGCTTTCCTGGAATGCCCTGATGGTAACCGCTTTGGCCAAATGTGCCAAGGCCCTGAAGTCAGATCACTATTATGAACTGGCGAAAAGTAACCTGGATTACCTCCTGGCAACTTTTAATGTTGAGGGGCAGTGGTTCCGCAACTTTGACGGGGCAAAAGCGACGATAAAAGCCAGCCTGGAAGACCTGTCTTTCCTGATACGTGCTTTATTGGTGGCGGGAGAGTATTTGCAGTGTTATGAATACATTTCAGCCGCGAAGCACCTGAGTGAATTTGTAGAGGAGCAGTTTAGTGACGAGCAAAATGTTTTTTATTATTTCAGTAATAAAATGGAAAAGGATATCGTTTTAAGAAAAATAGAGACTTACGACGGCGCACTCCCTTCAGTGAATGCAGTTATGGCAGAGAATAACCTGATGCTGAGCAAATGGTTTGAAGAAGAAGCCTTACAGCAAAGAAGTCTGCATATGCTGCAGTCTGTTTATGCTAAAGCACAGCATTATCCCGGTTCGCATGGATATTGGAATAAAGTGTTGATGCAGCAGGTATTGCAAAAGACTTTAGTAATCACAAATGCAGGACAGAAGGAATATGATGAACTCGTAAAGTATCAATATTGGCCACAGGTAATTATTGCCCTGAAAAGGCCGGACACCATCCAAACCCTCCCACTGATCTCACAAAAGCCCGACAGGCCAGGTGAAGAATTCTATTATTGTACCCAATTTCTATGTCATGCACCGGAAGCGGAAGCGCAAAAAGTGTTTTCAAAAATAAAAATTGGAAAAATGTTGGAATAAAATTTAAAAAACCTTTATTTAGCTTCCTATTTTAGAATTTTAATAGAATTTTAGCTTTCTGGAATGGCAGTTATTTAGATAAAGCAACAATTAAAAAGCGCCTGATAAGAAAAAGCAGAATGAAATTTTTACAAAATATTTGAATTCTTAACTTTTTTTTCGATATTTGGAATTCGAATTGAAAAAATTCCGCTAAAAAATCGTTAAAAAGCGCATCTGTAGTGCTTTTAATAAGTATAGACGGAATAGTACCTTAAATGGTTAGAATTTGAAATTTTAATGTTTTGCTAAAAGGCAAAGAAAAAATAAGAAGCAATAACAAAGAAAATTACAAACAGATGAGAAAACACTCCTTGAGTATTGCCGTTGGCGCTATGTTGTTAGCAAGTTGCGGAAAACCTGGTTCGCAAGGGCAGCTTGTTGGCGCGCAAAATACCAATGCGAATTATAGGCCACCTACACCGATAGGAATGGTTTGGGTTCCTCCTGGATATTTAAGAACAGGCTACAGCGATCAGGATGTTAATAATGCATTAGATGCGGAGGTACGTAATGTACAAATGCAGGGCTTCTATATGGATGCCACCGAGATTACCAATGCTGAGTATCGTCAGTTTACCAATTGGGTAAGGGACTCTATTGCGCACACTCAACTGCAGCACTTTGTAGATAATGAAGATGGTAGCCAAAGAATTGATTGGAAACAAAAGATCAATTGGAAAGACCAGGACGTTCAGGATCAGTTGATGAACCTGTTTATCCCTGCGGATCAAACCGGTTGGGGCAGAAAAGAATTTGACAATTCAAAATTGGTGTACAAGTTCAGGATCTTTGATTATGATGAAGCTGCAAGAAATCCGGACAAGCCGAGATCCGCTTTTGTTTCAGATAAATCTTTAGGTATATACCCGGATACTACCGTTTGGGTGCGCCAGTTCAATTATTCTAATAATGAACCAATAGCAAAACACTATAACTCAGATGCAACCTTTAATGAGTATCCTGTAGTTGGTGTTAACTACTTCCAGGCAAAAGCATTTGCTCATTGGAGAACCTTGCTTTGGAAAAATGACCGCGAATCCCGCAAACAATACTTTGAAGGTGAGTTTGATTTACCAAACGAATCTCAATGGGAGTGGGCAGCACGCGGAGGTCGCGAACTGTCTCCATACCCTTGGGGTGGTCCATATATCGCGAACCAAAAAGGCTGTTATTTAGCTAACTTTAAACCTGGTCGTGGTGATTATGCAGCTGATGGTGGTTTGTACACTACCCGTGCTGATGCATATTGGGCAAATGATTATGGTTTATACAATATGTCTGGTAACGTTGCCGAGTGGACAAGAACAGTATACACTGTAAGCGCTTATGACCGCAACTTCTTATCAGATATGAATCCTGATGTGAACATCAAGATCAGGGAAAACGATCCTCAGTGGATGCGCAGGATCGTAGTAAAAGGTGGTAGCTGGAGAGATCCTGCTCCGTTCTTACAGATTCAAAACCGTGATTACGAATTTGCAGATACTGCAAAAGCTTATATTGGCTTCCGTTTGATCTACCAGAGAGTAGGAGAGTCGATTGGTATCAATCAACCGAGGGTAAGCAGAAATTAATGAATTTAATTTAAAAAGAACGTTAACCAAATCAAACTTAAAAAATTCAATAGAGATGAATTCAATAACCTTATTTTTCGAAACTAAGAAGGGAAAATATATAAAAAACCTGGTGATAGGTTTAGGTGCTGCGGTGGTTTTAGTAGGTGCCTTGTTTAAACTGGAGCACTTGCCAGGAGCGAGTGTGATGCTTACAGTAGGTCTTTTGACAGAGGCATTTATCTTTATCATCTTAGGTTTGCTTCCTCCTCACAAAGATTACTATTGGGAACGTTACTATCCTAACCTGGATGAGAACCCTGTAGTAGAAGGTTACAAAAAAGGTGTGAAATTTGTTCCTCCTGCTCAACCTTTAGGTGCTGCCGGTGGTTCCGGATCAGGTGCAGGTGCTGCTTTAGACAAAATGTTAGATGAAGCAGATCTGAAAGCTGATTATTTCAAGAGCTTAAAATCAAATTTTGATAAATTTGGTACTACAGTAGCTCAAATGAAAGATATTACAGACGTTACTGCAGCAACTGGTGAATTTTCACAAAGTGCACGTGAAGCAGCTACTTCTTTAACTCAGATGAAAGATACTTTTGCAGGTGCAGCAGGTACCATGCAATCTTTCAATGCAGCAGCAGAAGATACCGCTAAATTCCATACACAAGTACAGACTTTGTCTAAGAATTTGGGTTCATTAAATTCAATCTACGAGGTGGAATTGCAGGATGCAAATAATCACCTTAAAACAATGAACAAGTTTTATGGTACCCTGGCCAGCGCTTCTGAAGCTATGTCCAATACCGCACAAGATGCAGAAGCTGTAAAAACACAGATTGCTTCTTTGAACAAAAACTTAAGCTCATTGAACAATATTTATGGCAATATGCTTTCTGCAATGCAGGGTAGATAATTGTAAACTGTAAATAAACCTGAACATTCCTGGTTTTCAGAATGCCCTAAGGGTAGAAAAGAGGAGTTTTCATTATGAAAAACTAACCAAATTCTTAACGATAAAAGAATCACAGAATGTCAATACCTAAGGAGCCGCGGGGGCTCATGATTCAGCTGATGTATTTGGTGTTAACAGCGATGTTGGCATTGAACATCACCAAAGAAGTATTGGATGCGTTCAGCACAATTAATACCAGTATCGAAACATCGAATGATGGTATTAAAGAGAAGAACGATCGTATGTATGTTGCTTTCGAGCATATTGCAGATAAAAACCCAGAATTAGCAAAAAGAAGAGATTCTTTGTATCCATTAGCACAACAGGTAAGAGCCGAGTCTGATAAGATGGTGCAATTCCTTGAAGGCTGGAAACAGCAAATCGTTACCAAAGGCGGTGGCTGGGTTGAGGAGAATGGTATGAAGAAAGTGAAGACCATGGATGATATTGACATTCCTACAAGAATGTTCGTAGAAGAGAAGAATGGAGATAAGGTAAAAACAGAACTACAGAACTTTGTCAATAAAATTATTGGTATTGCCGGTGGTAATAATGCAGATGTTTTAAGAAAACAGTTACCTATACAAATTCCTAACAAATTGCCGGTTACAGATATGAACCGTTCCGGTGACTGGTCTTTTGGTACCTTCCATAATATCCCGGTGATTGCTGCGATTACTTTGTTCTCTAAATGGCAAAGTGATGTAAGGAACTCTGAGGCGCATATGGTAGAAAACCTTATGTCGCAGGTAGGAAATGAAGTGTATGATCAGGATATCATTAAGCTTGATGGATTCCTGGCTGTAGCGACACCAAATATTTCTTACGCATTGGCTGGTGATGAGATCACTGCTACTGTTGCTATGGCTGCCTATGACAAAAATGCACAGCCAACCATTACTTCTAATGTGGGTGCTGTAACTGTAAAAGATGGTGCAGGTACCCTTAAGTTTAGAGCTTCCGGTACAGGTGTTCAAACTGTTAGAGGTACTATTACCCTAAAAGGTAGAGGTGAAAAAACAGAAACACAACCTTGGGAGTTCAAGTACACAGTAGGTACAGCAGGAGCTTCTTTACAGTTGGACAAGATGAATGTAATGTACATCGGTGTGCCTAACCCGGTTACGATCTCAGCTTCCGGTTATAACCTGAATGATGTTTCCTGGAATATGCCAGGTGCAAAAATTACAGAAACCGCTCCTGGTAAATATGATGTAACAGTTGACAAACCTGATTATAAAGGAGTTGAGTATGTAGTAAGCGCTAAAGATAAAACAGGACGTGTTGTAGAGGTAGCCCGTGGAAAGATCCGTATCAAAAACATTCCTACCCCTATTATAAAATTGGGTAAGATTGATGGTGCCGGATTGATGGGTACTGGTGAATTAAGGGTTCAGTCTGGTCTTGTAGCAGAGTTGGAGAATTTTGACTTTGATTATCGATATACTGTTACTGGATATAATGCTGTATATATCAGAAAAGGGTCTGATATGGCTGAAGAAGCTCGTGGAAGTGGCCCTCTATTTTCAGATAATGGCAGAGTTAAGGATTTAATAGATAAAGCAAGACCTGGTGATCGGATTATTTTTGAAAACATCAAGGTAAAAGGTCCCGGAGTTCCGGAGCGTAATGCAAAAACAAGTTTGACAATTACTGTTAGATAATTTTTAAAAATTGTTATTATGAAAATTCTTTTGAAAATTACAGCCATCGCAGGTTTATCTTTGTTAAGCCATCAGCTTATGGCACAAAGTTCAGCAAGTAATCAGGTAGCCGCAAAGGATGCATTTTCTACGAGTATGGGCACAGGTCAATTAAGGTTTTATAATGGCTTGGTGGCTGTATTGGAGAACTTCGACTTTGATTATAAGTACGATATCGTTTCCTATGATGCTGTTTTGATTAAAAAGAATTCACAAGATGCAGTTTCAGCCAAAGGATATGGCCCTTTATTTGAAAAAAACAGAAGGGTAAATGAGCTGATCAAAGATGCGAAACCGGGAGATCGGTTGATCTTTGAGAACATTAAAGTTAAAGGCGAGAAACAACCGGAGCGATTTGCCAAAGGCAGCCTTACCATTACAGTAAGATAAGCATAGAACAGAGTATAAATCATTCAATAAATTATAAATTAGGAATAATATGAACGTCCTATTGAAATATTCAGCTATTTTGGGATCAATGCTATTTGCAAATGAATTATTTGCACAAAGCCCAATGAATTCAGACCGTGCTACTACAGAAGCTCCCAAAAAGGAATATGTTAATACTGATTGGAGGCCATCTTTAGTACCGGATGGAATGATCGACAGAGTAGAAAACCGGGTTAATCGCACCTTGGAATGGCATAATGTAAGAGAAATTGATATCGCGTACAAACGTCGTTTATGGCGTCGTATAGATATCAGGGAGAAGCAAAATATGCCCTTTATCTTTGAAGGGGATGAATATACCGGTGGTGGTGCATTTGTTGAGATCCTTATTGATGCAGTAAAAAGAGGCAAGATCCGTGCCTTCCAGGATGATCGTTTTACAGCTGTATTATCTTATGAAGATATACAAAGTAAATTGATGACAACAGAGGATGTTGAAATCACAGACGCGATTACTGGAGAAACACGTATTGAACGTGTTCAGAATACCTTCAATCCACAGAACGTGGCTATGTATGAGGTACAGGAAGATTATATGTTTGACCGCAATGTAGGCCGTCCTGTATCGCGTTTAAGGTCAATCACCGCTAACTTTGCAGTAACTGATCCTAATACTGGTGAATTCCGTAACTGGAGTCCTTTATTTACCATTTACTATCCTGAAGCACGTAATGTACTGTCTCAGTTTGAGGTTTACAATCCTACCAATGACTTACATCGTATGTCCTGGTCTGATTACTTAGACAGAATGATGTACAATGCTTATGTGGTGAAAACCAGCTATAATAACCCTACTGGTGAAAGATTCCAGAACGGTGGTGTAGATGCATTGATGAAAGGTCAGAGAGAGATGGAAAGCATGATCCAGAGAGACATGGATATGTGGGAACTCTAAGATGTACTCAATTTAAACATATTATTTCTGAAAAGAGAGTAGCTATAGCTACTCTCTTTTTTTGCCTATGCTGCACTCCCAAAGTGACGGGAATATAAAAGCCCCTTAACATGTGCTAAGGGGCTTTCCATTTTACTTACTAACCCAAAAGTAAATAAATGGCTATTTAAAGATCTGCTAATTGCTTTTCAAAGCTTCGCGGATCTTGGCTTCAATTTCTTCGGCAAACTCAGGATTGTCCTGCAGGAATGTTTTTACCGCATCCCTTCCTTGACCGATCTTATTCTCTCCGTAGCTGAACCAGGAGCCACTTTTGGTAAGAATGCTCAGCTCTACCCCCAGGTCAATCAATTCCCCGATTTTGCTGATACCCTCACCATACATGATGTCGAATTCTGCAATTCTGAACGGAGGAGCTACTTTATTTTTTACCACTTTTACCTTTGCACGGTTACCCATTACGGTATCACCATCTTTGATGGCAGTAGATTTACGGATATCCAAACGTACAGAAGCGTAGAATTTTAAGGCATTACCACCTGTGGTCGTCTCGGGATTACCAAACATAACACCGATCTTTTCACGAAGCTGGTTGATGAAGATACAGGTACATTGCGTACGGGAAATAGCTGCAGTCAATTTACGCATAGCCTGGCTCATCAGCCTGGCCTGTAAGCCCATTTTACTTTCACCCATCTCTCCGTCCAGTTCACCTTTAGGCACCAATGCTGCCACAGAGTCAATCACGATGACATCCAGGGCACCGGACAGGATCAGGCGCTCTGCGATCTCCAGGGCCTGCTCTCCGTAGTCGGGTTGAGAAATTAATAATTCGTCTACGTTTACACCCAGTTTACGTGCATAGCTGGAGTCAAAAGCATGCTCTGCATCTATAATGGCACAGATACCACCTTTCTTTTGCGCTTCTGCAATAGTATGGATCGCAACCGTCGTCTTTCCTGAAGATTCTGGTCCGTATATTTCAATGATACGGCCTTTAGGAAAGCCGCCAACGCCTAATGCTATATCTAATCCTAATGAACCGGTAGGGATCACTTCCATTTCTGTATTCGCCTTTTCTCCCAGCTTCATTACGGAACCCTTTCCAAAGTCTTTATCGATTTTATCAAGCGTCATTTTGAGCGCTTTCAACTTTTCATCTGACATTTTTAAACTATTTTGTACAACAAAGATAATACATCAAATATTTTCTTGTTTGATTATTTGTTCACAAAAACATATGTAGTAAATAAAAATATTATGGCGCTATTAAAAGGGATTAATAGCGCCATAATAGTTATTTGTAGAACCTTAATTAAATAGAACCATCTTCGCTGGTTGCAGCTTTGCCGTTCTCTTTTATGTTATGTACAAATTCTTTAGCCGGTTTGAAGGCCGGAATCAAATGCTCCGGAATCTCGACCGCTACATTTTTTTTGATGTTTCTACCTATTTTGGCGGCCCTCTTTTTAACTATAAAGCTACCAAAACCACGAATAAAAACGGCTTCTCCTTCTTCAAGGGAATTCTTGACTTCTTTAAAGAAAGTTTCAAGTGTAACCAGGACATCCACTTTAGGAATCCCTGTTTTGTCGGCTATTTTAGCGACCATGTCTGCTTTTCTCATAAATATGAATTGATATTAGTCTTAGATTTATTCTGTACAATGTCAAAACAATGTACCCTATCCATTTCCTAATCATTTACTTTGAGGGCAAAAATAGTGAAATGAATATGTTGTGTAGAAGTAATAATGTTAATATGAGGATTTTTGTTGCTAAAAATGAAATAATTAGCATATCCTTAACTAATTAGCCGATTTCCTGGCATAATTCAATCAATACAGAGTTGGTTTCTTTGGGGTGAAGGAAGCAGACTAATTTATTATCTGCACCCTTTTTGGGCTCTTCCTGGAGTAATGTAAAGCCTTCTTCTTTTAAACGGCTCATTTCGGCCCTGATATCGGCCACAGCAAAGGCCAGGTGATGGATGCCCTCTCCTTTTTTTGCTATATATTTGGCAATCGCACTATCTTCAGACAGGGAGGCTACCAACTCTACCTTAGTTTCTCCCGATTGGAAAAATGCAGTACTTACGTTTTCGCTTTCAACATTTTCGGTTTTGTAGCTTTTAACCTGTAATAGTTTTTCGAATAAGCTTTTAGAAGCCTCAAGATCTTTGACGGCGATACCAATATGTTCTAAATTTTTAAACATGATATTTTAATGATAAATATTTCAAATTTTCAAATCAACAAAGCCTATTAAGGCGATCGCACAAAACTAAGACAAAGGCTGTACTTTTGTAGTGTATGTGCTAAATCTTTTAAAGGCTTGATATACTTGGACTATAATGCTACGACTCCCTGTGCTCCCGAAGTATTGGAAGCTATGTTACCTTACTTCTCAGAGAAATTCGGTAACCCGGCAAGTCGTACCCATGCCAAAGGATGGCAGGCCGATGAGGCCGTGAAGCAGGCAACGGAGCATTTGGCACAACTGATCAATTGTGCGCCTGCCGAGATCGTTTATACCAGCGGCGCTACAGAAAGTTGTAACCTGGCCATCAAAGGTGTTTATGAAAGGCTGAAGCCCTATGGCAACCATATCATTACCTGTAGTACAGAGCATAAAGCGGTATTGGATACCTGTGCGCACCTGGAACAGCAGGGGGCGACAGTGACTTACCTGGACGTTGATGAGCAAGGGCAGGTGTCTTTAGAAGCAATGTCTGCAGCGATTACGGAACAAACGATCCTGATCGCACTAATGTATGCTAATAATGAAACCGGTGTGGTACACCCGGTGGTAGAAATAGGGAAGATAGCAAGAGCGCGCAAAATATATTTCTTTTGTGATGCAACACAGGCGGTGGGTAAAATACCTGTAGATGTTCAGAGCGACTATATTGACTTGCTGGCTTTAAGCGCCCATAAATTTTACGGACCCAAAGGGGTAGGTGCTTTATACATCAACAGGAGGTCACCACGGGTGCAACTGGTGGCACAAACAGACGGAGGAGGACACCAGAACGGCTTCAGGAGTGGAACATTAAATGTTCCCGGTATTGTAGGCCTGGGAAAAGCGGCTATGCGCTGCAAAACAGAAGAGTGCCAAAATGAATTAATGCAGATTGATGAATGGAGGGATGAAATAGAAGCCGGTTTATTAACTTTACCCGGTACGCTTATTAATGGAGCGGCCGCAAAAAGGCTGCCCAATGTGATCAATATCGCTTTCGGGGGGATAAAAGCAGAACGGCTGGTGAGTGTACTCAATGATGAGTTTGCATTCTCTGTAGGGTCTGCCTGTACCTCAGCGCAGCAAAAAGCATCACATGTGTTGCAGGCGATGCACTTAGACCCGAAGGTGATCGAAGGTTCGGTAAGGATAAGCCTGGGCAGGCTATTAACTGCTGCAGAGATCCCGGTGATTATTAACAGATTTAAGCAGGCCGTAGCGGCACTGCAATAATAAAATATTTTAAAGAACATGATATACATTACAGATAAAGCCGTAGAGCGCGTATTACAGATCCAGAAGGAAGAAAGCCTGGAAAAGAATTTTTTTGTGCGCGTGAGTGTAGTAGGAGGGGGATGTTCCGGGCTTTCCTATAAACTGGATTTTGACAACCAGTCGCAGCAGGGAGACCAGGTGTTTGTAGATAAGGGCATTACCCTGGTGACGGATATCAAGAGCTTCCTCTATCTTTGTGATACCACCCTCGACTATTCGGATGGACTGGACGGTAAAGGATTCCATTTTGTAAATCCCAATGCCTCCAGGACCTGTGCCTGCGGGGAAAGCTTTTCCGTATAAGCAGCGGTCTTTTTAATTCCATCAAATCGACTTTGTTTAGCTTTAATCCCTTAATTTTGCTAAAATTTTTTGAGGGCTTAAAGAAAATGAATAGTGTAGTGCAAGTTTCAGAAAACAACGAACAGATAAGGCCATCAAAGCTTAAGGATTACTTCACATTAGCGAAGGCGAACCTTAGTTTTATGGTGGTTTATTCCAGCCTCATTGGGTATTACTTTGCGCCCAATGTTACTTTTAATATTAAGGATGCACTGATCTTGGCCATTGGTGGCAGCCTGATCACGATCAGCGCCAATATCATCAACCAGATCATAGAACGAGAAAGTGACAAGTTCATGCGTCGTACGCAGAACCGCCCGCTTCCCGGAGGCCGTATCGGTGTTTCGGAGGCCTGGGCGATTGTTTTTGTTACAGGAACGCTTGGTGTTGTAGGGATCAGCTTTTTCTTCAACTTTTTTGCCGGTATGCTGGGTTTACTATCGCTATTGCTGTATGGCTTTGCGTATACGCCTATGAAAAAAATTCATCCTATAGCTACGTTTATAGGGGCTATTCCGGGTGCCTTACCTCCCTTAATCGGTTGGGTGGCCGCTACCAACAGCTTATTTGCCTGGTCTGATATCGGAGGCTGGTCTTTATTCTTCATCCAGTTTTTCTGGCAATTTCCTCACTTCTGGGCCATCGCATGGCTGGGCTATGATGATTATGTGAAGGCAGGGATCAGGATGCTCCCTACAACGGGTGGGCTTAAATCCAAGCAGGCGGGCCTGCAGAGTATGTATTATTGTCTTACTTTGCTACCGGTAAGTATGTTGCCTTATGCTATCAACCTTACGGGGACCATGTCTTTGTATGTAGTGATTGCTTTAGGTGCAGCCTATTTTACAGCCTCTGTATTGTTCTATACCCGGAGTGATAATTCCAGTGCAAAAGGGTTGATGTATTCTTCCTTTTTCTATTTGCCTTTGTCATTACTGGCACTTCTTTGCGATAAAATTTAATCTCGATAATTTCCTGAATAATGGATACAATCAATTCAACAGAGGTGCTGCAAAACGATAGCCCGAAACAGATGCCGACCCGCAAGGTTAACCCTCAGAAGTTTGCCATGTGGTTTGCGATCGGCAGTATCACGCTCACCTTTGCCGGCTTTACTTCGGCCTACCTGGTAAGACAGGGGCAGGGGATGTGGGAATCATTTGAAATGCCTGCTATTTTTTATTATTCTACAGTAGCTATATTGTTGAGCAGCTTAACTTACCTGCTTGGTTTAAAAGCGTTTAAGAAAGCGCAATACAGCAATTATAATGCTATGATGCTGATTACCCTGGCATTGGGCATTACCTTTATGGTCCTCCAGTTTATGGGCTTTAAAGAATTGTATGCACAGAATATCCGGATCAACGGGAATGTGAGCAACTCCTTCTTTTTTGTGATCGCAGGAGCCCACCTCTTACATATTTTAGGCGGTGTGGTAGCCTTGATTATTGTATTGATCAGGAATGCGGTACTGGCAAAAGAAAAACGCAAAGCGATAGGCCTGGAGATTTTAGGAACCTATTGGCATTTTATCGATATTCTGTGGATTTATCTCTTCATCTTTTTGATGATGAATCGTTAAGGGAAAAGGGTTTCAGCAGATTACAATAAAAAATATTTTAACAAAAATATTAGTTAATTGGAATTCCTTTGCTAAATTGCACTCAATTTATAATAATCTTGGGTAATTATACACATAATTAAACTGTTTTTACAAAATTATGACACAATCCGGTGCACAAGCTAAGGCCTCAGTCTGGAATGGCGGCCAGTCACCTTTTAAGGTGAGTTACGGAAAAATGATGATGTGGTTTTTCCTTTTAACGGATGCTTTAACCTTTAGTGGTCTGTTGGCATCTATGGGTTCAAGCCGTTTCTTACACGACATATGGCCTGATCCGAACCACGTATTTCACTCTGTACCATTCTTCTCTAGTTGGGATGCGCCTCTGGTATTTGTAAGTTTTATGACCTTTGTCCTGATCGTATCATCGGTTACCATGGTATTAGCAGTACATGCAGGTCACTGTAATAATCGTCAAGGAGTGATCAAATGGATGCTCTGGACCATCATCGGTGGTGTGATCTTCCTGGCTTGTCAGGCCTGGGAATGGACCCACTTATATCATGTAGGTGCCTGGTGGGGTTCACACCCGAGCCTTGAAGCTACTCCTGTTTCTGAATTCGGGCATTATTTCAATACACATAAGCCTTTGGTTTCAGAAACGCTGGCCAACAACCCGGAAATGGCATTAAGTGCTACACATGACTTCTTCAACTACTTCTTTACCATTACCGGTTTCCACGGTTTACACGTAACTTCCGGTGTTGTATTAAATATTATTATCCTGTTGAATGTAGTAAACAATACTTATGAGCACAGAGGTCACTATGAAATGGTAGAGAAAGTAGGTCTTTACTGGCACTTTGTGGATCTGGTTTGGGTATTTGTATTCACTTTCTTCTATTTGTTGTAATAGAAAGTATCTACGGTAAATTGATTGTTAAATTAAGAACTCATTAGAAATATGTCTCATCATCATCATAACGAAAACGATTTAATTCACCTTTACGAAGGGGATCAGTCCAAATTGTATTCCGGCGTTTTAGCTCATCATGAAGATATCAATTCAGCAGAGAGCAAAGCGAAAGTTAAGAAGATCTGGAAAATCACATTACTGCTTACTATCATCACGATTTTTGAAGTAGCAGTTGGTTTAATGCTGTTTAAAAGCAATCCTGATATTTCCAAAATGGCTATCCATTTAGGTATTATTGCTTACTTCATCGTTCTGACCATGCTTAAAGCATTTTACATTGTAAAAGTATTTATGCACCTGGGTGATGAAACAAAAATGTTTGCTAAGTTTATCCTAACTCCCCTGGTGTTGATCTTATGGCTGGCTACCGTATTATTGGTAGAGTCTGTTTATCACCTGAGAATCACTGAGACCTTCGGACATATCGTAGAGTCAGTTTTGGGTAATCATAAGCCATAATGTAAACGTTAAACATGCTTTCAAAAAGAAAATCAAAAGGTTTTTTAATAGGAATTGCGGTGGCTATTTTGCTTCCGCTTTCTTTTTTTCTGTATTACAACGAATCGGTAAGTAATGCGATCAAAATACCGAAACACTTTCGCCCGGTAGCTGTAGATAGCCAGGAGGTAAAGGGGAAAATGCAATATGATACGACTTATCATAAATTGAATGGTATTAAACTGGTCAATCAGCTGGGACAGGAAGTGGATCTGAATAAAGACCTGAAAGGGAAAATATTGTTGATTAATTTCTTCTTTACCCGCTGCCCGAGTGTATGTCCGCAGCTGACCAATCACATTGAGGTGGTATTAAAGTCTTTTGACAAGAAGAATACAGACATTGTACAGTTTGTCAGTATCTCGGTAGACCCTATGGACTCAGTGCCGGCATTAAGGGCCTATGCAGACCGCTACACTACCCAGCATGACCGCTGGTGGTTTCTGACCGGGAATAAGGATAGCATCTATAACTATGCCAAGAATGAACTGGGCTTAAAGCTGGAGGCCGAAACGCCGGATGATTTCATCCATTCCCAGCAAGTGGTATTGGTGGATTCTTTCCGGAATATCAGGGGTTATTATGACGGGCTTGATGTAAACAGCATCTCAAAGGTGGGCGATGACATTATCCTGTTAAAGCTGGAAAAACGTAAAAAGAAATAATAAGTAAAGAAAATGCAAGGAGTAATCAAGAAAAATGACAAAAAGGCCAAGATCTTAATTTACCTGGTTTCTGTGGTGATTTTCGGTGCCGTTGTACTATTGGATAGTAAAGTGCTTAAAGTGCCTTATCCTTTTGAATTTGATGTACATAATTTTGCTACGGCCAATGCTATTATCAACAGTATCGTATCTATATTATTGGTGGCTGCATTGCTGGCAATTAAGAACAGGAATATTAAGTTGCACAAGAACCTGATTTTAACGGCCATTATTTGTTCTGTTCTATTCCTGGTTTCTTACATATCCCATCACTTGTGGGCAGGAGATACTAAATACGGGGGTGAAGGGCTGATCCGTTATGTGTACTATTTTATTTTAATCACGCATATTGTACTTGCTGCGGTTATTCTTCCGTTTATACTATTTACAGCCTATCGGGGTTTAATAGGAGAGAACGAGCGTCACCGGAAACTGGCTAAGTACACCTGGCCGCTCTGGTTTTATGTATCTATAACGGGAGTGGTGGTTTACCTGATGATCTCGCCTTATTACAGCTAAGAAAAATTTGTCAATAAGCCGAATATTTTCGATATTGCTGTAAGACATTAGCGATTAAAGTAAATTTATACATTATCATGGAAATGGAGACTAGACCCTGGGGTGATTTTTACGTTTTAGAAGATGCCCCTACCCATAAAGTAAAGAGAATTGTAGTAAAGCCAGGTGCACGCTTGAGTTATCAGTACCATAACCACCGGTCTGAGATCTGGACGGTAATAGATGGGGTAGCGACGGTAACACTGGATGGAGCAATTACTACCTTAGGTCCGTCTGAAGTGTTCCGGGTGCCACAAGGTGCCAAACATCGTTTAGAAAACAAGGGGACCTTGCCTTTGACGATTATAGAGATCCAATATGGCAGTTATTTCGGTGAGGATGATATCATCAGGCTTGATGATGATTACAACAGGCAATAAGCGTAGCTATTTTATACTTAATTTGTAGCAGCATCCTTTGAGGATGCTTTTTTATTGTGTCGTATAGGATAGAACAGGAATGTAATAACATGAAAATAGGGAGGCTGTATTACAGCCTCCCTATTTATTATCATCAGAAATAGTTATTATTTCTTGATCGTGAATTTGCTTGTTGCTTTTTGGCTACCTGCAGTCAGTTCGATTGCATAAACACCATTAGCTAAGTGAGACAGGTTCATGTTGAACGTTTGCTCACCGGCAGCTTGTTTACCAAAGTTTTGAGTATAAACAACGCGACCAGCGATATCTGTAACTTTTACAGAAGCTTCAGCAGCAGTTGTTAAAGCATGCTTGATGTTTACATTACCGTTAGTTGGGTTAGGATAAACATTCAATACCTCAGCTTTGTTAGCAAAAAGATCTTTCAGAGCAGTTGGTGTACCGAAAGTTAAAGCAGCGCCAGTGATGTTGTTACCACTGATAGATCCAGTAACTTCATCAACGCCATCATCTGCAAATAAGTCACCATTTACATCAACACCATAAATGAAAACTCTTAAAGTATCATGAGCATTGTGAGGGAACTTTACAAGAATGTTTTCGCTGCTTGAAGAAGCGATAACATCTCCTTGTTTCAGAAAGAAGCCTAAAGTATCTTTTGCACCAGAAGCAAGCGTGTAGTTGCTTAATTCTTCAGTAATACGGTATTTTGTATTAGTGTTTTGACCTACAAAACTTCCAACATAAGTTAAAGTTAATGTGTCGTTAGCGGCAACATTAGCAGTTCCGTTATTCGTAATTTCAAAGAAGAAAGGAATTGAATCTTGGCCATCAACTAAATTGCCATAAGCAGTATTGTTTTGAGGAAGTAACAGATTGATTTCCAAATCAATGTTTTTTTGAGCAAAAGCTCCGAACGCACAAGCAGTCATCACTGCTACCGAAGTAAAAATTTTTTTCATTGTTTATACTATTTTTTATGTTTAGTTGGCGAATCTACTTAAAATAATATTGATGGCCAAACCTTTGTATTATTTTGCTATTATTTTAACTTGTAGATAAGGCTTAAGGTGTACCATCTGCCGGGCAAAGGCACCACGCCCGATTCTATATATTTTATATCAAACAGGTTATTTACATCGGCATCTACCTGGAATCTTTTTACCTGGTAGCCTATTCTGATATCAGTCAGTACATAACTTTTCCGGCTGTAGCCATTAAGCGGGTTACCTGCATTAAGTCTTTGCTGATACCGGTTATTGATGCCGATATTGAATTGCTTCAGGATCGTGGCATTTAAGCGGAGTATGGCCTGGTGTTCCAGTGCGTTTACGGCATACTGAGACATCCAGTCTTGTTTACTTGCATCGGTAATGCTGCCGATTTCCGGGTTCAGGTAGGTATACCCTCCGTAGATGTTTAAAAGTACTGCTCCAAAGGTCTTGCCATAACCGGCATCAAAGTGAACACCTTTATTATTTAAGCTGGTGAAATTCTGGGCCATCCAGGGACTGGTGGAGTCTGCCCTTACCCAATCAATAAAGTCCCTGCCATTCTTCAGGAAAAAGGAGGCATTGGCGTAAAATTCATTTTTCCTGTATTTCAGGCCGGCCTCATACCCGATCATATATTCTGGATTAAGGAACTCATTGCCCTGGTTGCCCGGGCCTTTGTAGTAAAGATCTGTAAAAGTAGGGAGCCGCTGGCCATAACCGGCATTGGCAAAGGCGCGCAGGTTGTTATTGATCTGGTAGCCCACATCAATGCCCGGATAAACATTAAATCCGTAATCCGTATTTTGATTGACGTAAGCGCCCAGGTTTACATCCAGCTTTTCCTTCCATTGGTACTGGTATTCCAGGAATGCACCATAGTTGAGCCGGCTATGGTCTTTCAGGTTAGTACTGTTGATTTGTTCACTGCGCACATTAAGGCCTACAACGATGTTGCCGTATCCTGTAGTAAAGGTATTGTCCAGGCTGGCATCTATAGTATGTGTACGGTGTTTGTTCTGGCTTACCTCTGGTCTTTGTTTGATATAGACATAGTGATCATAGCCGTTCCGGTAATTTAAAGAAGGGCGCAGTGTCCATACGTTGCTGATCTGTACCGGTGCACGAAAGGCCAGGTAGCTTGCATTGACCTGCTCAGTTGCATTTTTATCACCGGGCGCAGCATAAAAAGCATTAGCGCCAAAGTCACTATTAGCGACACCACCCAGTAATTCCAGTCCTACCTTTTTGCTGAGCTGCCCTTTCCCGGTATAGAGTACCCTGGTGTTTTTGTAAGCGGTATTGTAGCGGTATCCATTGCCCTGGTCCCAGCTTGCCCCTACGAGGTGTTGCCAGTTGCCGGTGCTCATCTGGCCCACTACCTGTGCACCGAAATTGCCGTACAGATTACCCGTCGTGTCATCATTCCTGAAAGAAGAGCCTGAATAAAGCCTTGCGGAGAAGGTATTGCCCCGGTCTTTTTTGGTGACGATATTAATGGCACCCATTAAAGCATTCACGCCATAGATACGGGCCGCTGCTCCTTTGATGACCTCTATGCGTTCAATAGCATCAATAGGAATGGGGATATTCATCATATTGTGCCCTGTCTGAGGATCAGAAGCTTTAAAGCCATTGATCAGGACCAGGGTCTGGTCAAAAGTGCCCCCGTCTATACCGATATCGGCCTGGCTGCCATTAGGTCCTTTCTGGCGCACATCAACGCCTGCAATGTAGGCCAGCAGATCGTTTACAGACTTTGCAGGTATTTGTGCAATCTGCTCTGCGGTAAGGACTTGTATGTTGCGGTTTTGTTTCTTAAAAGGGATCTGCAATTTATCAGAAAGTACGATCACATCTTCCAGTTCTTCTCCGGGCATTGCTTCCTGGGCCATAGCCGTAAGGCCCGTGCAGCATAAGAAAGTAAAAGGGAGTAAATATTTTTTCATCTATAAGGATTTTCTTTTATTTAATACTTGAAAAACGCAGCGAAAGTAGGGGGATTGTAATAAAAAACGCAAGGTTAATTGTCATTTTTTATAATAAAAATGCTGTAGCAACTGTTTTGTGAAACAAAAGATTTTTCTGTTTGATGCTATGTGTTAATAAACAGGTTGTTACAAATTTTAAACAGCTCAAAAAGGAGTGAGAGAACATTTACTATATAGTAATAAATTCATTTTTATATTATGGCAATGTTGGCTTTATTACTCATAAATAACTGGGTAATCTTGTGAGTAGTTCATCGTGTCAGGAAACTTAACATCAAAAAAAGGAAGCAGGAAAATAATTAATCTGTTAAGTTTTCATCAATCATGATTTTTGTCATTTCTTTTCTTTGCCAATTTGTTTTAATTTGTATTCATAAAAGCAACTAAATCAATTTTTATGAATACGATACTTGTTCCTGTAGATTTCTCGACCACCTCTTTAAACGCCGCACGCTATGCCGTGCGTATGAGCAGGCAGCTTAAAACCCAAAGGTTGATCTTGTTTCATACCTATGGCGGCTCCTACCAGATACTGGACCAGGGTGCAGAGGTCGTATATGAAACGACTAAAGTGCTTTTGGAAAACATGAAAGAGGAACTCAATACCTTGCAACATGAGTTGAACCTGATCGCTCCTGCCAACCTGGAAATAGACAATATTGTGTCGGACGGCTTCCTGATGGAAGAGGTACTGGACCTGATCTCAAAGGAAGATATAGGCCTGATCGTAATGGGGATCACGGGAAAAAATACCATAGAGCAAAAACTGATCGGCAGTAATACCTACCGCCTGGCCAGTGAATCTCCTGTACCCGTATTAATCGTGCCTTCCAAAGCTGATTTTACAAGGGTGACTAATGTAGCCTTATCCCTTAAGTTTAAAGCCGGGATGATGGAAGAAACACCTTACCATGATATAAAGAAAATGTTGCTTGAACTGGGTGCAAAACTGACCATTCTTAATGTTGCCGATGATGATCACCGTACACAACCCAGAGAGGTGCAGTCCGGGGTTACAGCCAGCCACCTGATGTTTGACGATATGGAAGCACATATTGTCTACCTGGGCAATGAAAATGTAGTGTCTTCTATTGTAGAATATGTAAGTGATAATGATATCCAGTTACTGCTGGCCGTTACACATAAGCTGGGCTTCCTGCAATCCCTGTTTAAAGGATCAGTCACCAAGCAGCTGGCTTTCCATACAGATGTGCCGCTGATGGTGTTCCGTGCACATGAGGACTAAAAAATAAGCCCGCAGAAATTATCTGCGGGCTTATTTTTTAATTATTGTATTAATACGTTTTTCCTTTATAAAAGACTTTATACATATTCTGGCCGAAGCGGTATTGCAACACATCATAATCCAGTCGCCATTCTGCCACCTGTGCATTAGTTACATCATACACTTCACCATCAGAGAACATCCTGATCATGCCGGCTGTACTGGTGTACACCAAAGAATTATATTGAGAGATATAATTACTCCCCGGGAAATAGGCATCCAGGGTATATACTTTTCCTTTGTAGAATACCTTAAAATAACCACTAGGATCTTTATATGACACTACATTGTCTGATACACGGTAATACTCCGGTGTGAAATAACCCACTTCCAATGCTTCTCCCTGGTAATAGATCTTAAAATAGCCGTCATTGGAAACATAGGCTACTACATTATCTCCGGCTTTGTAGCTGGTAGGGGGGAAGTTTTCTATCTCTTCTGTATTACCATTGTGAAATACTTTAAAAATCCTGTTGGCATCTACATAAGCGACCAGGTTGCGGCCTACATCAAAACTGGTAACGGTAAAGCTTTCCTGCTCGATGATCTCGCCATGATAAAAGATCTTGAAGCGATTGGCATAGGTTACAAAAGCCGCTATGTTATCTGATACTTTAACCGAAGGCAACTGGCCCGATGCGATGCTTAAGCCGTCGTTCACGGCATTGGTATCCATATTCAGCACATTGGTCGCGCCCAGGAAGTTCTCAATTTCGTATATCTCACCATTGTAATAGGCTTTATAAAGGGAGCGTACATTATCAAAGAACAGGACTACGCTATCGCCTACAGAATAGCTGGCAATATAGTTGGACAACTTAGTGGATTTGCCATTTTCCCATACAAAAAGGGAATTGTTGTTCCGGTAGGCAACCAGGTTGTCGGTGGGCGTAAAATCGGTCGTGAAACCCTGGTTGATCTGCTGTACACCGCCTTTGCTGTAGATCTTAAAATTGCTGGTATTGTCGATGTATGGAATTGCCGTGCGGCCCACTTTGAACTTCAATGGGATCAGGCTTTCTATTTTACGTTCCACCCCATTGTCCCAGGTCATAAACTGGTTTTGGAAATTGACAAAGGCAGAAACCGGTTGCGCATTGGCCACACCCAGTTGTGATAATAAAATTAAAATTAGAATATAGAGTTTCTTCATATCCGATTAAATTCAGTATCTGGTAAAATTAATGTTTTTCTTCTGTTGCTGCTTTCTTTTTGCTGAGCAGGTGATAACATTGTATGATGGCGATGATACCATTGGAGATGATCAGCGGGTATTTCCAACCTAAAAGTATCCCGTAGATCACAAATAAAATACAGCCTGCAAAGTTGATGATCCGCACCCATCGTAGTTTCCTGGGGATAAATGATATCGCGAGCACAGCCATCGCAACATACCCGACCATTTCTACAACGTTATTGTCCATTGATTAAAATTTAACTTATAAAGCAGGTAAGATTTCTTCCATTTTTGAGCCCCTGGAGCCTTTTACCAGGATGTTGGCATCGTGGAGCGGCCGGGCTTCCAGCCATGCTTTCGCTAAAGTGGCCTGCTCAAAATACTGAAAATTATGTGTGGTATCCTCAAACTCTTTGCCTACCAGTACCACATGCTCAAAACCTAAAGTCTGCACCAGGTCTACCAGGGCCTGGTGTTCACTATGGCAATTCTCACCCATCTCTTTCATAGCTCCCAGGAACAACCATTTTGCTTTATCCGTCTGCAAGCCGGCCATATTCTCTACAGCTAACTTCATACTGCTCGGGTTGGCATTATATGCATCCAGGATAATGGTATTACTGCCTTTTTGCAGGAGCTGAGAGCGGCTGTTGGAGGGTGTATAAGCTTCCAAAGCTGCTTTGATGGTATCTATGTCCATGCCGAAGTGTGCGCCTATGGCAATAGCCGCCAGGGCATTGGGCAGGTTGTAGTCGCCCACAAGCTGTGTCTGGATGCTGGTTTCCATACCGGAACTTAACAAAGCAAATTTTAAGCGCCCGTCCCCGGAGAGCGCCCTGCCTATATATTGCGCATTGTTCGTACCATAAGTGATCTGGTGTACAATGCCGCCCGCCATCTCCACCAGGTAGTCCAGGTCATTGTTGATGAATATGGTTCCCTGTAGCTCCCTGATGTAGTCATAGAGTTCTCCTTTGGCCCTTTTCACGCCCTCTACACTGCCGAAGCCTTCAAGATGCGCCTTGCCCACATTGTTGATGAGGCCGTAATTAGGCTCGGCAATGGTGCAATAAAAAGCAATCTCTTTCTCATGATTGGCCCCCATTTCTATAATGGCCATTTCCGCATCTTCTTTAATGCCGAGGATGGTCAGCGGCACACCAATATGATTGTTGAGGTTACCGGCCGTAGCGTAAGTGTTGAACCGGGCACTCAATACCTGGTTCACCAGCTCTTTGGTCGTCGTTTTACCATTGGTACCGGTTATAGCGATAAAGGGAATATTTAATTGTCGCCTGTGGTGCAAGGCCAGTTGTTGCATGGCCTTCAGCACATCTTCCACCAGTATGCATTGTTCATTGTGCTGTGCGCCTGCTTCGTCCACAATCGCGTAGGCGGCCCCGTCTTCCAGCGCCTGCAGGGCAAAGTTGTTGCCATTGAACCGTTCGCCTTTTAAGGCAAAATACAGATCTCCCTTTTGTACCTTGCGGCTATCTGTCTGCACAGAAGGGTATGTTTTGTAAATTTCGTATAATGCTGAAACGTCCATATTGATTACGTTTAAGTATTGTTTTTTTGAAAGTGTAAATGTAGGATATCTTTTGTTTCGGGCTTTACCTTAAAGCGCTCATCGCTCCTGATACCGCAGACCCAGACAATTTTTTTGTTGGACTCCAGCACCCATACCGCGTCTTTTTCATGCTGTGGTATCTTGAGGTCTATCAATAGTTTTTTGACCTTCTTTTTCTTCATGCCCATACCTATGGGATAGAGGTAGTCGCCGATACGCCAGGGGCGGAGCAGTAAGGGGAATTTTAAGTGCTTCACATCGATATAGGCCTCTGCTGCGGCTATCTGGGCAGGCTTGGGCATATCCTTAACAGGTTTGGAGCGGAAGCTAAACTGTTCATTCTCGAAATGGACCGTAGGTTCTTCCACCAGGATATTGTCACTGTTTTTTGTTTCCAGCGGGGTAATGATGAAAAAATTGCGGTCTTTAAGCAAACGGTATTGTTCAAAATTGATATACCTCCCGGAGTCGCTGTCGATCAGTTGCAGCGCATCATGAAGCTGGGCCGGGCCCAGCCCGAAGGGCTTCAGCAGCTCGTAGACAATGGTGGACAAGGGGCGACACTGTACCAGTTTCCTCAGGGGAATGTACAGGTCTTTTCCTCTCTGCTCCACCAGCTTTTTTCTATATCCCTGGATAGATTGCTTATAAAGCTCTTCTATTTCCCCGAACCGTAAACTGTTCTGGTAAATGGAGGTGACCGCATTTGGGAATACCTTTTCGATTCCCGGTAAAAGTTCCAGGCGTACCTTATTCCTCAGGTAATCTGTTTTTTGATTGGAAACATCTTCCCGCCATACCAGCTTTTCCTGAGCTGCATAAGCAGCAATATCCGTTTTATTAAAGCTAAGCAGCGGCCTTATGATCCGGCCTTTTTCCGGTAAGATGCCGTGCAGGCCTTCTATTCCCGTGCCTTTGAAGAAATTCATCAGCAGGGTTTCCACGCTGTCCTGTTGATGGTGGGCCGTAGCGATATAGTCAAAGTTCAGTTCCTTTCTTAAGGCCTCAAACCATTCATACCGGAGCCTGCGTGCCACGATCTGTACATTACCTTCCTCTTTTATGATCTCGGGGGTGTCAAAAGTATTCTGGTAATAGGGAATGCCCTTAAGCGCAGCCCAGTCTTTGACCAATGCCGCATCCTGTTCTGAATCTTCTCCCCTGAGCTGGAAGTTGCAATGCGCGATCACAAAGTCAAATCCGGCAAGCCCGTAAGGACTTTTGGTAAAATACTGTTTTGCCTGTGCAAATAAAAGTGCCATACACATACTGTCTATGCCACCGCTGACCGCCAGGATTATTTTGGCATACCGCCATTCCTGTTGTTCCAGGTTTGCTGCAAAAGATGGAAATAATGTCAAGAGGATTTGTTTAAATAATTTAGAAGCATAAAGATAGTATTTATGCTTGTTTATTGCATGAGAACAAGTTATCTGCCCGAAAAAAAGCAGCTATTTGAGGATAATAAATTGAAATAAAGCAGAAGGATTACATTTTTTGATTCAGCTCATTCCTGTTATCTGAAGGGGTAAGCTGCACATAGTCATTGATGGCTTCTATATAGGTGCATCCCGGTCGTTTTTCCTGTTTGAGCTTAACGGCCATATTGTTCAGCACTTTTTGTACTTTTTCGCTCAATTCGGGGCTTTCAATAGCCGAGCTCAACTGGCAATTCAGTTCCTGGATCTTCTCTTTAGCGGCCTTTATTACAGGCACATTCTGGCGCATGATGTACCATTCTGCAAATTCATGCACATAATAGGAGATCAGTGCTTTAGCCTTAGGTACTTCTTCCTGGCGTTTTTGTAAAGTGGCATCGTTGATCTTAGACAGGTCATCCACATTGGCCAGGGTGATCTTATCCCTTAATCCCAGTTCTGCACTTACATTGTTAGGAATAGACAGGTCTATGATGATCTTGAAGGTATCTGCTTCGATCATTTCCGTAACCACGATCGGTTGTGGTGCGTTGGTGGCTACAATAATGATATTGCTTTGGTTGATCGCTTCCTGCATTTGAGCAAAAGGAATCACGGGTATGCCCAGTTCGGCGGCAAAAGCTTTCGCTTTTTCTTCCGTTCTGTTGGTCACAGAGAGCTGAATGTCTGCTTGTCCCTGTAAAAGATTTTTACAGGTATTCTTGCCGATGTCCCCGGTACCGATCACTAATACTTTCTGCTCGGTAAGCGTTAATGCGTGTTCCTGTAAAAACTGCACCGCAGCATAGGCTACAGAAACTGTGCCGGAACTTAATGCTGTTTGGCTCCGGATGGCCCTTGAAGATTGTAAAACGGTATTGAAGAGCCGGTCGAGGAAGGCACAGGTAGCCTGGCGTTCCTTAGCAAAACCATGTGCGATTTTCAGTTGCCCTACGATCTCGTAATCGCCCAGGATCTGGGAATCGATACCTGCCGCTACATGGAAGAGGTGCTGTATCGCGGTAGTTGCATTTTTGGTATAGGCAAATTCCTTAAAAGCTTTAAAGTCGCCGGAGGTAAACTTGCACATTAATGCGGCAAGCAGGGTAGGGTCTTTGGCAATACCATAGACCTCTGTCCGGTTACAGGTAGACAGGACAAAAAGCGAAGACACGCCATAGTCAGATGCGGATTCAAGCATTTGCTCATACATGACTGTATTGATCGCAAATTTGCTTCTGAATTCCACAGTAGTATTATGGTAGCTGATCCCGATACACCAAAAAAAAGGCAAACTGTTTTTTTCTTCTAATAGCATCATAATTCAATGTCCATATCCCATTCGACTGGCAGCGCTTGCAAAGATACGCCAACTAAATCACTCCCCGAAGTCTGAATGTCATAGTATTGTCATATAGGCGTATTGTCATTTGGTATAGCTGCGAACAGGCTTACGGGTCAAATAATACCCTAACTTTGCAGGCACTAAAAAGAACAGCGTTTTATGGCTAAAAAAGGGTTGATTTTAATGAACTTAGGCTCTCCGGACAGTACTTCGGTCAAGGACCTCAAGAAGTATCTTACGGAATTCCTGATGGATAAGCGGGTGATCGATAAACCTTATCTGCTCAGGAGTATTTTAGTCAAATTACTTATTGTGCCTTTCCGTTCTGCCAAGTCGGCCGAAGCTTATGAGCAGATCTGGTGGGAAGAAGGCTCGCCATTGGTTATATTAACCGAAAGGCAAAGGGAAGCACTGAGCAAGAAGATAGATATGCCGGTAAGCATCTCTATGCGGTATGGCAATCCTACGCCCCGCGTTGCTTATGAAGCCTTATTGAAAGCGGAACCGGAGCTGGAAGAGGTGATCTTGTTCCCTTTATATCCCCACTATGCCATGAGCAGCTACGAAACAGCGGTGAACCATATGGAGGAGGCCAAGAAGGAGCTGGGCTATACCTTTAAATTGAAAGTAGTACCGCCCTTTTATGAACACCCGGCTTATATACATGCTCTGGCAGAAAGCATGAGACCGCACCTGCAGGAAGATTTTGACCAGTTGTTGTTCAGCTATCACGGGATACCGGAGCGGCACGTCACTAAAGCAGACCCCTCGGGTAAGCACTGCCTTCTTGTACAGGACTGCTGTTCTGTAGCAAATCCGGCGCATCAAACCTGTTACCGTCACCAGGTAACGCGCACCACAGAACTGGTGACGAAAGAGCTGGGCCTGGATAAGAGCCGGGTGCAGCAGGCTTATCAAAGCCGCCTGGGCCGGGACCCCTGGCTTACGCCCAGCACACAGACCGTAGTGCCGGAAATGCCGGCCAAGGGCATCAAAAAACTAAAAGTGGTGTGTCCTTCCTTTGTGAGCGACTGCCTGGAAACCTTAGAAGAGATTGAACTGAGGGCCAAAGAGGAATTCCTGGAACTGGGCGGGGAACAATTCGATTATATCCCTTGTATGAATACAGATGAAGTATGGATCAAGGCCATGGCCGAATTGATTGAAACGGCCCGGTAGTATTTAACTTAGAAACGAAGATTAACATGAGCATTAAATATTCAGTGTTGGACCTGGCCACTATTGTGAAAGGGGATAACATTCAACAAACGTTTGAAAAATCGGTAAGGGCAGCACAGCATGTGGAAGCCCTGGGCTATACGAGATACTGGTTTTCGGAACATCATAATTTCCCCAATGTAGCCAGTGCCGCAACTTCTCTGTTGATCGGGCATGTGGCCGGTCATACGACACAGCTGCGAATCGGTTCCGGGGGTATTATGTTGCCCAATCACAGCACCTTATCGGTAGCGGAGCAATTCGGCACACTGGATGGACTGTATCCCGGTCGTATCGACCTGGGCCTGGGCAGAGCACCGGGCACGGATATGCAAACAGCAAGTATATTAAGAAGAGGCCAGCTGGAGCAGCACTATGACTTTGAAAGACATATAGCGGAGCTGAAACAATATATGGGTAAGAATAATGAGCAGGCTGCTGTGCGTGCGATCCCGGGAGAGGGTGCTGATGTGCCTTTATATATACTGGGCTCCTCGACAGACAGTGCTTTCTTAGCGGCTAAACTGGGCTTGCCTTATGCCTTTGCCGCGCACTTTGCACCGGGACAACTGGAGATAGCGATGAAGATCTATGAAGAGCATTTTATCCCCTCTGCCGTATGTGAGCAACCATACAAAATGGTTTGTATCAATATCATGGCCGCGGATACAGATGAAGCAGCTCATCTTTTATCCTTATCTCATTTTCAGGCATTCATTAATATATTGACCGATAACCGGCAGCCCCTGCTTCCGCCGGAAGAGACCAGCCTGGATAACCTGCCACAGGAATTGCTGGTGCACCTGAACCGCATGGCGGCAAGAACATTTGTGGGTAGTAAGGAAAGCCTGACAGGTAAATTAAGCGAATTTGTTGAGAGCATCCGCCCGAAGGAAATTATCGTTTCCGGGAATATTTATGACTTCGATGCTAAGCTGAAATCGTATAGTATTGCTGCTGAAATTCTGAAAACTTTTTAATCCTTTTAAACCCCGGTTTTAATGAGGACTTAATAATTCCGTAACAATTAGTTGAAAGTTTGGTAATATTAAGTTCAAACCTTTGCACGCATATTTAAAAGATTATCCTAACCAATTATTTATGCGTACTTCATTAACAGCAATAGCTATTGTGGCTACCACGGCCGCAGCTTATGCGCAAACAGCCACCAGTAAGGTCTCGGGCATTATCTCTGATGGCAAGCTTAACGAAACCCTGATCGGGGCCAGTATCTATGCTAAAGACAGCACAGATCCTAAAGTGGCCTATGCCGTTACAGATATCGATGGTAAATACGAATTACAACTGAAACCGGGTGCTTACACGCTGGTAGTAGAATATGTAGGTTATCAGACTAAAGAAATTAAAGGTGTTATCGTGGCTGAGAACAAGGCTATAGATGCATTGAACATTTTAATGGACGAAACGAAAAGTGATGAACTGGAAAGTGTGGTAGTAGTAAGTTCTTACAATAAAGAAAGTGTAAATTCCTTATTCAGTACACAGAAGAATGCCGCATCAGTATCTGATGGTATCTCTGCTGAAATGATCAAGCGTACACCGGACAGAAATACGGCAGATGTATTGAAGCGTGTAAGTGGTACTACTATTGTAGATAATAAATTTGTTATCGTAAGAGGTCTTAGCGACCGTTATAATACGGCCCTGGTGGATGATGCCGTACTGCCAAGTACAGAGCCTAACCGTAAAGCCTTCTCCTTTGACATCATACCATCTACGGTAATTGATAATATCGTGATCACTAAAGCAGGAACCCCGGAACTACCGGCAGATTTTGCAGGTGGTGTGATCAATGTACTGACGAAAGAAGTTCCGGATGAAAACTTCAATACCATCAGCATAGGTACCGGTATGAATACCGCATCTACACTGAAGGATTTTAAAACAGGCTATAAAAGCAGCACAGACATTTTAGGTTTTGACAATGGTCGCCAGTTGCCTAAAAACTTCCCTACAGACAGAGATATCCAAAAAAGTCCTTTAAGCCCGCAGAAAAGTGCAGAGTACCTTTCTATGTTGAACAACGACTATACGATCAACAACCGGAAAGCCATGCCAGCAGCTAATCTGCAGTTGGGTATGGGCCGTGTTTACCCATTAGGTAGCGGTAAAAAATTTGGTTTTTTCGCTGCAGCTAACTATAACCACACAGAGAACATCAGGCCAAATGTATTGCGCCAGTATGATGATTTCAACTATACTGATAATATCTATAATTACTCCACCAGCTTAGGCGGGGTGGTGAATATGGGTTACTATTTCGGTAAGAACAAGATCGGTTGGAAAACCATGTTCAACAGGAACTTTGATGATAATCTCCTGGTGCGTGAAGGGGTGAACATCGGTCGTTCCAGCGATATCAACTATTATGCATTTGACCTGGTTCAGAAATCATTGTTCAAAACCACATTGAGCGGGGAACACCAGGTAGGTAAAAAGAATAAATTAAACTGGTTAGCTTCTTACAACTATATCAGCAATAACCAGCCGGACCAAAAGAAAGTATCTTATGGTAAGGTAATCGGTAGTGGACAGGACTTTACAGCAGATCTGGGTACCCTGGGTAAAGCCAATAACCGCTTATTTTCCAAACTGGGAGAATCCATTGTGAATGCTAATGTAAACTATACCATACCGGTAAGTTTGTTTGAAAAGACCAATGTGAAAGTAGGTGCATTCGGGCAGTATCGTTACCGCGATTTCTCTAACCGTTACATCGGTGCTATTTATAACAATAGCGTAATTCCTGAAGCGGTGAAATCAAACCCGATGGACCAGTTGTTCTCTCCGGAAAATATCAATAACCATTACTTCGAGCTGGCCGATCAGACCAATGAGCAAGATGCTTATACCGCATCTTCTGTTACCAGTGGCGCTTATGCGATGATGGACAACAAGATCAATGATAAATTGAGATTGGTGTGGGGCGCAAGATTTGAGGCTTATAAAACAGACCTGAGCACTGTTTCCAAAAAATATGTAGATCAGTTCTGGTGGGATGTATTGCCTTCGGCCAACTTTACCTATGCGGTAAATGATAAAGCCAACTTCAGGGCCTCTTATTTCAGAAGCCTTGCCCGTCCCGAGTTCAGGGAGCTGGCCCTGATGTCTTATTATGATTATGAGTTGAGTGCCAACTTTAATGGTAACCCGATGCTGCAACGCACTACCATCAACAACTTTGATATCAAATACGAATACTTCATCACGCCGGGTGAGATCATCTCTGCAGCGGTATTCTACAAGAATTTCGACAATCCTATCGAGCAAAGACTGGCCGGTGGTAACAGTGCTTACGACATCACTACCGTTAACTTCCCTTCTGCAAGAAACATCGGGGTGGAGTTTGAGATCCGTAAGAAATTGGGCTTCCTGGGATCAGACTTCCTGGACCAGTTTGTTGTTTATGCAAATGTTGCTTATATCAATTCCCGCATGAACCTTGACCCGGTAAGATATATCAACAGCATTGAATCTTCCAGCAGGCCATTGGCAGGACAGTCTCCTTACATGGTGAATGCCAGCTTATCTTACCAGTCTTTGAACAAAAAACTGAATATGACTGCGAGCTATAATGTATTTGGTCAAAGGATCTACCTGGTAGGAGATAAGCGTTTTGGTGATGTGTATGAGTCTCCGAGAAACGTGTTAGACGTACAGGTAGCTTACCAGGTGAGCGAGAGAAGCGAATTTAAACTGAATGTAAAAGATATCATGAACAATCCTTACCGCTTCTATTTCGACCAGAATGCAGATGGTAAGTTCAGTGGCTCTGCCTTCCAGGATGGCAGGATCCAGGCCAATAAAGACTGGATATTACAGGAATTCAGACCAGGTACTAACTTATCATTAAGCTATACCTATAAGTTTTAATCCATAGCTTTTTTTCAATTTTCTATATTTTATGTATTAGGCGGCTGCACGTGTGCAGCCGTTTTATTTTTGTACAGGCCTTAATTTTGTTATTTTTGGACTTCTGTATTAATTATTGGAATCATAAAGGTTAAAGACTCTTGGCAACATTGAATTTTGGTGAAGCGGCACTGCAGACCTCTGTAGAGTTTCTTAAAGGCATAGGTGCTTTTAAGGCTTTGCTGTTGCAAAAGGAGTTGGGCATTTTCAATTTTAATGATTTACTCCATTACTTTCCTTACCGCTATTTAGATACCACACAGGTTCAGTCCATCAACTCTTTACAGCCCGACCAGGAATGGGTGCAACTGAAAGGCATTATCATGAACTTCCAGGAACATGGCACCGGGTTTAAGAAAAGGCTTACCGCAACTTTATATGACCCTGGTGGACAAATGGAACTGGTATGGTTCCAGGGGATCAGCTACGTGCTCAAAAATATTCAGCCCAATACGGCCTATACTGTCTTCGGGAAGCTGAGCTTTTTTAATGGTTTTCCCACCATCACTCATCCTGAACTGGAAAAAGTGCAGGTAGGTGCGCAGGAGAAAACAGACACCATGTTGCCCTCTTATAGTGTTACCGAGAAACTAAGGGTTAAGGGCATTACGAACCGGAATTTTGCAAAGCTCACACAGGCATTGTTCTCTAAAATAAATGCCGCTGATGTATATGAAACATTACCCCAGGCTGTATTGCAGCAGTATGGATTGATGGGTCGATTTGAAGCCCTGCAGCAAATACATTTCCCGGCGAATGCAGACCGGCTCTCGCGTGCACGCCACCGCCTCAAATGGGAGGAACTTTTTATTGCCCAGTTGAAAATAAGCCAAAGTAATTTACGTAATAAGGCCCAGGCAGGATTCTCCTTCCCTACTATCGGTAATGTATTCAACGACTTTTACGAAAAATTCCTGCCCTTCCCCCTTACCAATGCCCAGAAGCGCGTCATCAAAGACATCAGGACAGATACCTTGAAAGGCCGGCAGATGAACCGGCTGGTGCAGGGAGATGTGGGGAGTGGTAAAACCATCGTGGCCCTGCTGAGTATGCTGATGGCACTGGATAACGGCTTCCAGTCCTGTATGATGGCACCTACGGAAATACTGGCACAGCAACATTTTGAAGGCATCAGCAAATTGCTGGAAAATATGCCGGTGAAAGTGGTTTTACTCACCGGTTCTGTCAAAGCAAAACAGAGGAAGCCCATCCTGCAGGGACTTGCAGACGGGACCGTACACATTGTTGTGGGCACGCATGCTTTGCTGGAAGACAATGTCGTGTTCAAAAACCTGGGCCTGGCCGTGATCGATGAGCAGCATCGCTTTGGAGTGGGGCAACGTGCCAAGCTCTGGCAAAAAAACAGTTTACCGCCTCATATCCTTGTGATGACGGCAACACCTATCCCCCGGACATTGGCCATGACCATATACGGTGACCTGGAAGTATCTGTCATTGATGAATTACCTCCGGGACGTAAGCCCATTGTTACCATGCACCGCTTTGACCATTATCGGCCTAAGGTAATGGACTTTATACGGCATGAGATAGAAAACGGCAGGCAGATCTATATCGTTTATCCATTGATTGATGAGAGCGAAAAAATGGAGTATGAGAGCCTGATGGCCAACTATGAGCAGGTTAAAACTCACTTCCCCGATCCCCGGTATAATGTGGCTATGGTACATGGCCGCCAGGATCCGGGGGAAAAAGAGCGCAATATGCAGCGCTTCATAAAAGGAGAAGCACATATCCTGGTAGCTACTACCGTGATCGAAGTGGGCGTTAATGTGCCCAATGCTTCGGTGATGTTGATTGAAAGCGCAGAGCGCTTCGGCCTCTCACAATTGCATCAGCTTCGCGGAAGGGTGGGCCGCGGCAGTGAAAAGTCATATTGTATCTTGCTTACCTCAACAGAACTTTCTAAAGAAAGCAGGCAAAGAATGAGTATCATGACCCAGACCTCCGATGGTTTTGTGATTGCAGAAGAGGATCTGAAAATGCGTGGTCCCGGCGATATGTATGGTACCCGGCAAAGTGGTGCATTAGACTTTAAGATTGCCGATATAGTTCAGGATGCCGATATTGTAGTGGCGACCAAAGAAGCTGCAGAACAATTATTGTCTCATGATCCGCAACTATCCTTACCTGATAACCGCTTACTGTACCTGGCACTGCACCAGACCCAGAAGGGGCAGCCCATGCCCTGGAGTAAGATCAGTTAAGCATTCAGGCTTTCCGTATTTTTGTTATATTTGATTGAAGCCTTTATCCCGAGGGAAATAAAAGGTGTCATCATTTGATGCAGCGGAGCTGTATTGCTTTTAATAAGGTCGTTGCTACAGTCAGCTATTTATTAACTCCGGCTGGTGCATCATTAAAAACCGGTGAAATGAAAAAAATAAACTTTTTATATCTCCTCCTGTTATTGTGCTCATCTAGTGGGTTTGTCTATGCTCAATCCGGATGGTTACCTCCGGTCTACTTTCCTCCTGGTCAGTATCTCTGTGATACGAATCGCTGGAGACTGGTGCTTTCAGATGACTTTGACGGCAATAAGATCGACACGGGTATCTGGTACACGTTTAATACCAATAACTGGGGCGATAATGATGATTGGGGCGATGCTCGTATAGAGGTTTATGGCGGAAATACAACTATTGTAAAAGATGAGAATGTGCAGGTAAGTGAAGGCACCCTGAAACTGAAAGTGAAGCAGGAAACCAGTTCCTGGAAATGCAACAGTTGCCCCGGGACACCACAAACCAGGAACTATACCTCCGGCTACATAGGCTCTAAGATGAGGTTCAATAAAGGCGCAAAGATAGAGACCAGGCTCAGGATGCCTATATTTGAAGGCTCCTGGAATACCTGCTGGTTATGGGGCATGAATGAGGTGAACGAGATTGATTTTGCCGAATCCTGGTCCAACAAGGGTATGCCCTCCTGGCCCTACATCGGCAAGCATCGACCACATGTTAACTATAGCCTGCATAGCTGGCGTCCAAAGTCAGATACCAATAAATATTTGCCGGGTGATATAGATATTCCCAATCGCTATCCCGGCCAGGAATGGTGGGACTGGATGAGCAATAACCGCTTCCGCTACGAGGATTGGCATAAGTATACCTGTGAATGGGATACCGCCTCTGTGACCATATACCTGGATGATGTAGCTATAAACAAATTCTGGAAATACTACAGGGAGGTATCCATACCCGTTTATGACCCTTACAGGGAGGATGAGGTGTATGCAAAAGTAAAGCAACCGGCTATCTGTACCCCTCAGGCCGGGGAATGGCAGATCACTAAAGGCTATCCCTGGAACAGTGAAAACTCGGTGTCTAAACTGATCTTCTCTGTAGCTGCTACCAAAAAGGATAAAATACACGATACACCTCATCCGGTAGACCTGGGGCAGATGGAGATAGACTATGTAAGGGTCTACCAGCGACATCCTGAGGAAGACGGTCACAGGGAAATATACGAGGGGAGTGGACGGGCAGGAGGCAGTTCTGAAGTGATGAGTAAGGATCCTTTACCGGCAAAGGTTTTTACCAGCCGCAATGTTCATCTTGCTGCGGGCCAACAAAATTTTAATCTGTGGTTGAGCACAAATGTTCCGGGCAAAAGCTATTACTGGAAAATATGGTATGGCCGTTCGGGCGCTGAGCACTACTACGAAGCCTCAGGGCAGTATGTAAGCACTCCGGCTATTTATCAGGAGGGCACATCGTCTTATTACCTGAGATGGGAAGTGCAGCTTACCAGTTCCGAAAGTACACAGGTAATTTCCGGTGCTAAAGAGCATGCTTCCGGTGGGCCGCTGCTGTCTGATGTACGTTCCTTTATGTCGGCAGATAGTACGTGCTTCAACCTGGAGGCGCGGTTTAATACCGCAGAGGATTGGAGCCAATACCTGCAAAGTGTGGAGCAGGCCTTAAGCAATACCTTTATTGAGAATGTTGAAGATCCTGCTGCGGTTTCCCGCTTAGTAAACCGGGTAAAGATCCGATGCCTGGAACCCTATTTATATTTCGAAGAGGAAGCTATTGATGATGGCGGACTTAGTTTAATATACAGAGTGCCCATATTTCGGCCGGAGTAAAACGCGTAGTGTAATGTAGCAATCTTAACGTTTAATATTAAATCGAAGTCTCAGATAAAAATAATATTGAGCAATGTTCAGAGGTGGCTATATCTATATAATGACGAACGTGCATAGAAATGCACTTTATGTTGGTGTTACCTCCGATCTGAAAAAGAGAATATGGCAACATCGCAACCATTTTTATAAAGACAGCTTCACTGATAAGTATAATATAGTCTATTTGATCTACTATGAAGGTTTTGACAGTATTAACGAAGCTTTATTAAGAGAAAAAACAGCTAAAGAAATGGAGTAGGATAAAAAAGGAAGCAATCATAGTAATAAAGAATCCAGGAAAGTTGGACCTTTATGATGATATAATGAATGATATATTCAGACTCTTGTGATTATTGCAAGACCCTGAGATTTCTCCGCTCCATAAATTTTTCGTCCCTCAAAATTTATTCCGGTCGAAAAGACGAGTAAGGAGTAGATCATAATTGAAAGCAAATTTTTACCCATTACTATTGAAAGAATATTTTGCGTATTCCTGGTACACACTACTTCCGTCTTTTCGACCGGAGTAAAAAGCGGAATGGAATGAAGCATTTTTACAAAGTGGAGAAATCTCCTATACCATACATTTAACCCTTTATAGGCTTTAAGATTGCTCCGCTCCATAAATTTTTCGTTCCTCCAAATTTATTCAGGTTGGAAAGATAAACAGGGGGTAAAAAAGTGTACAGTAATGTAACATTTTTGCTACAGCAGAGCAAGTGCTATGACAAAGACCAATGGTTCAGATCGGGCGAAGCATTTTTTGCCTAAAACTATTCTCAGTATATTTGCTACAACAAAATAAAAAAGCAAAATGAAAAAAATACTATTGATGGGAGCTTTGCTGACAATGGCTTATTCCGGCTTCTCTCAAAAATATAAGGTGATCATGAAAACCGATCAGGGTACCATTGAAGCGATCCTGTATGATAAAACACCGCTTCACCAGAAAAATTTCGTCAAGCTGGCCAATAAGAAATTCTATAACGGATTACTTTTTCACCGCGTGATCCAGGATTTTATGATCCAGGGCGGAGATCCTGATTCCAGGAATGCAAAGCCGGGAGCTGTCCTGGGTGGCGGAGATACCGGGGAAAAGATACCGGCAGAGTTCAGGTATGAATATTACCATAAAAGAGGTGCTTTAGCAGCAGCAAGAGATGGTAACCCGGAAAAAGCAAGCTCCGGCTGCCAGTTTTATATAGTTCAGGGTAGAAAATATACGGCTGAGCAATTGAAGGGCATGGAGCAGCAGAATGAAAAGTCTATGGCAGAAGCCCATAAACGTGTCTATGAGACAGAGGGCGGCACACCATTCCTGGATGGCCAGTACACCGTATTTGGCGAAGTGACCAAAGGTATGGAGGTCGTGGATAAAATAGCGGCAGCAAAAAAAGATGCAAGAGATCGCCCTACGGAAGATCAGCATATCATTTCAGTAAAAGTTAAAAAGAAATTCTTAGGCAGATTTTGGTAATAGACAATCATAAACTCAAGGGGCTGAAGCGTATATTGGAAGATAAGTTTGCACATTATCACCAGGCTGACTTTATCACCAAAGATCCCATATCTGTACCCCATCGGTTTGTCAAAAAACAAGATATAGAAATTGCTGCATTTTTTGCAGCAATTTTAGCTTGGGGCAACCGTACCATGATCATACGTAATACAAACCGTATTATGTCGTGGATGGACGAGTCGCCCCATGATTTTATCCTGAACCACGAAGCGCAGGACCTGAAGCCTTTTATACATTTCGTGCATCGTACTTTTAATGCCACAGATCTTTTATACAGCATTGAATTCTTCAAACACCATTATGCCAATAATGATAGCCTGGAGACCGCATTTATAAAAGAACGGGCACATACAGATACAGAGAGCGCTTTGACAGGTTTTCATCATTATTTTTTCTCCCTGGCAGATGCGCCGGACCGGACGAGAAAGCATATCGCCACACCCGAAAAAAAGTCGGCCTGTAAGCGCTTGAATATGTTTTTGAGATGGATGGTAAGAAAAAACAGTGAAGTGGATTTTGGTCTTTGGCATATCTTAAAACCTGCCGACCTGATCTGTCCCCTGGATACCCATGTCAGTGATGTGGCGAGGAAACTCGGCTTACTGGAGCGAACGCAGAACGACTGGAAAGCTGCTGTGGCCCTGACACAAAACCTGCGCTTGCTGGATGCAGCGGACCCGGTGAAGTATGACTATGCCCTGTTCGGTATGGGCGCAGAAGAAAGGTTTTAAAATTTCTTTTCTATTTTTAATGCAGTAATGGGTTGTATGACCTTGAAATAATAATAACACAAGCAATGAAAAAAATATTATTGGTCGAAGATGAAGCGCATGTGGTCTCCTTTATTAATAAAGGATTAATGGAGGAAGGTTATGAGGTGAGCGTGGCTATGGACGGGCTTGCAGGGATCAGGATGTTTGAACAAAGCAAATTTGATCTCATTATCCTGGACATCATGCTGCCGGGGGCCAATGGTATTGAGGTCTGTAAAGCCATCCGGCAGAAAGACCAGATGGTACCGGTACTTTTTCTATCCGCATTAGGCACTTCTGAAAATATTGTTCAGGGCCTGGAGTCCGGCGGAGATGATTACCTGGTAAAGCCCTTCAAATTCATCGAGCTGGTGGCCCGGATAAAAACACTGATGCGCAGGGCCGATAAATCGAACTCTTTTGCAGAACAGAAGGAAGAAGAGCATGATGAGTATGTCTTCAGTATCGATAACCTGAAACTGAATGATTATAAGAAAAAAGTTACACGCAACAATAAAGAGATACAGCTGACCAGCACAGAGTTCCGGTTATTGCTTCATTTCCTGAAAAATAAGAACAGGGTATTGTCGCGGATGGAAATACTGGAAAGCGTGTGGGGCATTGACTTTTCCATGTCGACGAATGTGGTGGACGTATATGTAAACTATTTGAGAAAGAAAATAGAACCGCAGGGAGAACAAAAGCTGATCCATACCATTATCGGTATGGGATACGTATTGAAAGTGGAACATAATTTATAAACTGAAGACATGACGATACTATCAAAATTGAACCTGAAAACAAAGGCGATCCTGACCATATTTGTTTCTACAATAGCCATTACGTCATTATTTGGCGTATTCATTTATTTGTCTTTAAGAAACTTCGTTTACGATGATTTTTTTAAGACCTTAAAGATCCGGACTAATGTAATTGCAAAAGCAAATATTGACGGGGCTTATAATGATACCAGCTTTGTGGCAGGCTATCAATCCGTGATAGAAGAAGTGTCCGAAAAACTGATCCATGAAAGAGACTACATCCTGGAACTCTCGAAACTGGATGCTAAAAATGAAAAACGTATCGCAGATTCTGTTGGTGTACCGGTAAGTTTCTTAACCATCATTCGCCAGAATAAAGAAGCCAATTATAAAAAAGGACAGTATTTATACAAGGGTATTCTCTATACCTTCCAGCAGAAAAACTATATTGTCATAGCCTCTGCAGAAAGCCATTTTAACCAGAAACTGATCTCCCATCTTCAGCGTATTTCCTTTATCGCGATCCTGGTGGCGGTAGCTATAGGCATCCTGAGTGCCTATTATATTTCCAAGACCATCTTTAAACCCATCAGCCAGGTAACGGGTATGGCGAAAAGGATCTCCTCAGAAAACCTCCACCTGCGCCTGGATGATACGCATTACAGCCAGGAGCTTAAAGAACTCGTGAGGACCTTTAATGATATGCTGAGCCGGATCGAGACCTCCTTTGAAACGCAGAATAATTTTATCAGTAATGCCTCCCATGAACTGAGAACACCGCTGACCAGCATTATGGGTACGGCAGATGTGACCCTTTCCCGCATACGTACCCCAGAAGAGTATATAGAGACCCTGCAGGTGATCCTGCATGAAACAGAAAAGCTGGACAATAAAACAAAAGCCTTATTGTTCCTGGCACAGACGGGCTTTAACGGGAAGTCACAGAAGTTTGAACGTATGCGTATCGACCAGCTTATATGGGATTGTATCGACACCATAGAAAAGCTGAATCCCGAAGGAAAAGTTAATTTCGACACCAGTCTGCTGCCGGAAAACTCAACCCGGCTTAAGATCATCGGTAATGAACAACTGTTGCACCTGGCATTTACCAACATCATCAGCAATGCCTGTAAATATTCCGATAACCAGGTAGTGACCGTTTCTATCGGTTCTTCCGACCGTAAGGTAGTGATCGTGGTCAAAGACCAGGGAATAGGCATACCTAAGCAAGAGCTGGGCTATATTTATGATCCTTTCTTCCGGGCTTCCAATACCAAGAATTATGATGGCTACGGGATCGGGCTGCCCCTGGCCCGCAATATTGTCAAGCTGCATTCCGGTAAGATACTGGTTACCGCAGAGGAAAATGAAGGTACTACCGTTATTATAGAATTGCCCCTTGCCGTGATGGAAAACTAGCGATTTCACGCTCCTGAAATTTTATTGCATCAAACCTTAAACATTCCTTTAAGAAATAAAGGGGCTGTTTAGGGTTTTATTATGAGTTTTCTAATCCCTTTTTAATTTCAGGGCTGTTTTCTAATGCAATTCTTAAGCCATGCTTATATCGCTCTAATTTCACCGTTCTACTTTTGCCTTAAAAAAAAACAAATTGTTATGCCAAAGAGAATCTTAATACCGACAGACTTTTCTATTAACTCTTTGAACATCTTAAAAGAGTTTTTACAAAAGGATGAAAGTGACGAACAGTATGATGTAGTGCTGAGCTGTGGTTATTACCTTTCTGAAAGCATCACCGATTTACTGTTCTTTTCCAAACATAAGATACTAAGAAGCTTAAATACCGATGCTTTTATGGATGCCATCAGCATCCTGAGGAATAAGTATGCCCATAGCTTACATACGGTAAATGTGGACCTGTTCACCGGTTCGGTACAATCCAGCTTTGATGATTACCTCGAGGGTAATAAAATAGAGACTATTGTTTTCGGGGCAGACCGCAAGTTTACAAAGACCGTGAAAAGAAGTTTTGATCTATCCTCTTTTGTTCAAAAAGCTAAAGTGAATAAGATCATGCTCACGTATAAATTAAGAGAAGACCGCGCTATAGCCACAGACGATTTGACTGTGATATTCAATACCGCCGGCTCTTTCTCGTAAAATGAATCAATTATGAAAATCAGGATCGCATTAATCATATTTTTTACCAGTATTTCTGTTATTGCTTTAGCTCTGATCGGGAAGAAGTACAATCCCGAAAATGAGTTTGTAGGATCATGGGAAGAGATAGACTGGAACATTAAAGGAGCCGAAAAATCTGTGGTGACCAATCTTGGATTGGTACAGGCACAGTCAGCAGAAGAAGAGGATTCTATAAGATTCCATGTGGCCAAAAGCTGGAAATTTAAGCCCGGCGGCATTCTGATCCTGGAAGATAAAAACAAAGAGAGACAACTGGAATGGCGATTGAAAGGACGGGGACACATTTTAGAGATCAGTGATGGAGTAGTCACCGAGTTTTACGACATCAATTTATTGTCCGATGAGAAAATAGAGCTCAACTATATCGCTCCTTCTTTCGTAAAAGATTATGCCAGGCTGGTGATTAAAAGGAGTAGTTAATAGATAGGAAAAACCTGTAGAGATGTTAAGAAAATATAGTAATACAAGAAGCTTAGGAGATAATATAAAACTGGGAGTTTTAACTGCAATAGTAGCAGGGATGGTAAATGTGGCCTCCTTTATGCTGTTCTATTCATTCTCCTCCAATGTGACGGGCTATTTTGCGATTCTCGCATCAGAAGTATCCCAGAATAATTATTACCAGATCGCTATTGTGCTGCTCTGGATCATGTCTTTCTTTTTCGGAAGTTTTATTTCGAACTTTATTGTGATCCACTTTAACCGGCGCAATACCTACCTGGCACATGCCATGCCCATTATCCTCGAACTCTTCTGTATCTTGGGTGTAGCGATCTATGGTACGCGGTTCTATAATGGTACCTTATTTGAAACAGAATTAATGCTGATGATCTTATTGTTGTCTATGGGATTGCAAAACGGGCTTACGGCAAGTATTTCCAACTTTGCCGTGAAGACCACCCACCTTACCGGGGCTACCACAGACCTGGCGATTGTATTCTCTATGTTCACCCATAAAAAATACAGGAACAACAAAGCCATTAAAGACAAAGCAAAGCTTTTGATCAGCATCTTCAGTTCTTACCTGTTAGGAGCCTTTATCGCAGCGTTCCTGTACAGTTCTATGAAGTTTAATGTGTTCTTTATTGTCGTCGCTTTCCTCACGGTTGTCATCTTTTATGATCTGAGTAAAATATACCGCTTCAACCGTTCTTTAAAAATTTACAGGGCACAAAAAAAAGATGCTACGGAGACAACCAATAGCATCGAATCAAAATCAAAACATATCGCTATATCTTAATAGCCATACCTTTTTCTATACATCACATACAGGAGCGCCGACGGATAGTCTTATCGAATCGGCGCCTTTATGCTTTTTAGAGGTCAAAACTTTCGTGCAACGAAGGAATGCTGACATTGTTGAAGCCCGCCTGCAATAATTTTTCTCTCATAGATACCTGCGCTTCATAGTCGCCATGTACCAGGAACAAATGCTGTACCTTGCCTGCATCCTGGCATTCCAGCCAGTGCAGCAGATCATGATAGTCGCCGTGGGCGCTCATGCTCTCAATCACCTTTACCGAAGCATTTACCTCATGCTCTTCTCCGAAGATCTTCACCTCTTTCTGACCGCTTTTCAATTTACCCCCTAAAGAGTTCGGCTCACAATAGCCCACGATCAGGATCGTATTCCGCGTGCTTTCCACATTGTTAGAAATATGGTGTTTTATCCTGCCGGCTTCTGCCATGCCCGAAGAAGAAATGATGACCATAGGATCATTCCTGAAGTTGAGTGCTTTTGAGGCATCTGCATCTTTGATCATCGTTAAGCCCGGAAAAGCAAAGGGATCATCATCATGCTCCAGCACATCCTGCACAGAGCTGTTGAATAATTTCGGGAAACGCTTCGTCATCTCTGTAGCTTCTACAGAGAGCGGACTATCTACATAATAGGGTATAGGTGGTAATCTTTTTTGTAAAGACAAAGTATTCAGCGCATACAAGAGCTCCTGCGTTCTGCCTACGCTGAAAGAAGGGATGATCAGTTTACCTTTTTTCACCAGGCAGGTCTCTACAATCACTTTTAAGAAGCGTTCCAGGTAAGGCTCTGCCTTATTGTGTTCCCGGTTGCCATAAGTGCTTTCCATCAGTATGATATCTGCCTGAGGAAAGGTTGCCGGGGCATTAAGAATAGCATCATCATAGCGGCCTACATCTCCGCTGAAAGAGACACGGGTGGTCTTGCCGTTTTCCGTGATCTCAAGATGAATACAGGTACTGCCGATAATATGACCGGCCTCAGTATGCATCGCCTTGATGCTTTCATCTATCTGGTACCATTCTCCTAAAGGAACTACTTTCATTCTTTGAATGGCCGGGGCCACATCATCTTCTACGTACAAGGGAACTACAAGATCCCTTCCCTGTTTTCTTCTTCTTTTATTGATGAATGCTGCTTCCGATTCCTGTATCCTGCCGGAGTCTGCAAGCAATATCTCTGCCAGGGCTTTAGATGCATCGGTACAAAATATAGTGCCGCTGAATCCTTCCATAACAAATTTAGGCACGAGTCCCACATGGTCAATATGCGCATGCGAGAGGATCATGTAGTCAATATCTTTAGGCCGGAAACCGAAGTTAGTGTTCAGTTGCAACGTTTCTGCCCCCATACCCTGGAACATACCACAGTCCAATAATAATTTTTTCCCGTTGTCCAGCGTGATTAAATGCTTGGACCCGGTAACAGCCCTGGCCGCACCATGAAAGCTTATCTTCATATATCTGTCTCTTTTTATTGAATGATTCTAAAATTAAGCATTTATCTTTTTCAAAAGCCGATCAATTATTTTAACCCTTATATTGAGACTAATTGTCTATTTTTGAATGATTCAATTTTTTATAAGAATGAAGTGTTTTTCTTTATCATTAGCAATTACCATAACTATGGCTGGCGCAGCACAGGCACAGAAAATTAATTATCCCAAGACCGAAAAGGTAACGCAGACCGATAGCTACTTCGGTACCGCTATCGCAGATCCTTATCGCTGGCTGGAGCAGGATACTGCTGCAAAGACAGAAGCCTGGGTAAAAGAACAGTCTGCTTTCACCAGCAGCTACCTCAACAAAATACCCTATCGCCAGGCGATCATCGACCGGCTGACCACTTTGTGGAATTATGAGAAATTCTCAGCCCCTTTTAAAAGCGGTAAATACTATACCTTCTACAAAAACGACGGATTACAAAATCAATCCGTATTGTATATCCAGGAAGGGATTAAAGGAACGCCTCAGGTATTCATCGATCCCAATAAACTATCAACCGACGGAACAGTGGCCCTGCAGGCCATGTCTTTCTCCAAGAAGGAAAAATACTTTGCCTATGCCGCTTCTGCATCAGGGAGCGACTGGCAGGAAGTTTTTGTGATGGACGTAGCCACCAAAAAACTATTGAAAGATAAACTGGAGCACGTGAAGTTTACCGGCATCTCCTGGAAAGGTGAAGAAGGATTTTACTACAGCGGCTACTCCAAACCTAAAGATGAAGCGACAAAGTACTCTGCAAAGACAGAATACCAGAAAGTCTATTTTCATAAAATAGGTACCGATCAGAGCCAGGATGTGCTGGTCTATGAAGATAAAGAAAACCCGCTGAGATATGTGAGCGGAAGCCTTACAGAAGATGAGCGCTTTTTAGTATTGAGTATTTCTGAAGGTACCGATGGTAGTGAAATAAAAGTAAGAGATATGAAAGCAGGCGATAACAGCCCTTTCATGACCGTGGTGGCAGGCTTTAAAACCAATGCCGATGTGGTAGACAATATCGGGGATAAACTGATCATCAATACCAATGATAATGCACCCAACTATAAGGTCGTTTTAGTAGATCCTAAAAACCCTGCAGCAAGCAACTGGAAAGCCTTGATCCCGGAGCAAAAAGAAAAACTGAATGCGGTATCTACCGGTGGCGGAAAATTGTTTGCACAATACCTGAAAGATGTGACCACATTGATCGCTCAATATGACTACAACGGTAAGCTGGAGCGTAACATCAAATTGCCCGGAGTGGGCACGGCCAGTGGCTTTGGCGCTTACAAAGAAGATAAAGAGTTCTATTATACCTTTACCAATATTGTGAACCCGCCTACCATTTATAAGTACGATATCCAGAGCGGTAATTCTACCTTGTTCCGTAAATCCGGGGCTAAGTTCAACCCGGAGCAGTATGAAAGCAAGCAAGTATTTTATACCTCAAAAGACGGGACTAAAGTGCCTATGTTCATTACCTACAAAAAGGGCTTGAAACTGGATGGCAACAACCCGACGATGTTGTATGCTTACGGTGGATTTAACATCAACCTTACCCCTTCTTTCAGCATGAGCATCATCCCCTTCCTGGAAGCAGGCGGTGTATATTGTGTGGCTAACTTAAGAGGCGGCGGCGAATACGGTGAAGCCTGGCATAAAGGTGGTATGCTGAGTAGCAAGCAAAATGTATTTGACGACTTCATTGCCGGAGCAGAATACCTGATCAAAGAGAAATATACCAGCTCTGCAAAATTGGCCATCCGTGGCGGTTCTAATGGTGGCTTGCTGGTAGGTGCCTGTATGACGCAGCGCCCGGACCTGTATGCTGTGGCCATCCCGCAAGTTGGCGTTTTAGATATGTTGCGTTATCATAAATTCACTGTAGGCTGGGGATGGGTAGTAGAATACGGCTCCAGCGATAAAGAAGAAGACTTCAAATACCTGATCAAATATTCTCCGCTGCATAATGTGAAAGAAGGAACCTGTTACCCGGCTACCATGATCACAACAGCCGATCATGATGACAGGGTGGTACCTGCGCACTCCTTCAAGTTTGCGGCAGAGTTACAGGAAAAGCAATCTTGTGATAAACCGACCCTGATCCGTATAGATGTGAAAGCAGGACACGGTGCCGGTAAACCGACTTCTAAAGTGATTGAAGAAGCCGCAGATATCTGGGCTTTCACCCTTTGGAATATGGGTGTGAAACAAGTGAAGTTTTAATTACAAAAGATTAAATAAAGAAAGCCCTGTAGCGAAATGCTACGGGGCTTTTTTGTGATCCCTGCTCTTGGAAAGGCATATCCTGGTGCTTTAAAAATTCATCGTTTAATTGACGTAATGCTAACAATAGAACCCTTAATTTAGCTGTACATAATCTCTATTTTGATGAAGACAGATTTCTTAGTGGTGGGTAGCGGTATTGCAGGACTGACCTTTGCGGTGAAAACAGCTCAACGCTTCCCGGATGCAACGGTTACGATACTCACAAAAGCCCAGGTAGAAAACGAAACCAATACCAAGTATGCCCAGGGAGGTATAGCGGTAGTGAATGCAGAGGGAGATACTTTTGAGAAACATATTGAAGATACCCTGGTTGCGGGAGATGGCCTGTGCGATCCGGCCGCAGTAAATGTAGTGATCAAAGAAGGACCGGCTGCCGTACAGGAAATGATCGACTGGGGCACCAATTTCGATAAAGAAGATTCCGGCGATTATGCAAGAGGTAAAGAAGGCGGCCATTCCGAATTCAGGATCCTGCATTATAAAGATATCACAGGCTGGGAAATAGAAAGAGCCTTACTGGAAAAGGCCATGTCCCTTCCTAATATCCATTTCCATAAAGAATATTTTGTGGCAGACCTCATTACCCAGCATCACCTGGGCAGGCTGGTCACCAAGTCTACACACGACATTCAATGCTACGGTGTGTATGCCTTGAATATGGAAACCAACAGGATGGAAACCATCCTGTCTAAAATTACTTTGCTGGCTACAGGCGGGGCGGGGCAGGTGTACCGGAGTACGACAAATCCTGTCATAGCCACCGGGGACGGTATAGCTATGGTGTACCGGGCCAAAGGAAGGATTGAAAATATGGAATTTATCCAGTTTCATCCTACCGCTTTATATGAGCCGGGCGTGAGCCCTTCTTTCCTGATCACAGAAGCTGTACGTGGCGATGGTGGCCTCCTCTGCGATGCCAAAGGAGTGCCGTTTATGGAAAAGTATGATGAGCGCAGAGACCTCGCTCCCCGTGATATCGTGGCACGTGCTATAGATAATGAAATGAAAATATCCGGTACGCCCAATGTGTACCTGGATTGCCGGCATATGGACCGGGAAAAATTCATACATCACTTTCCTAACATTTATGAGAAGTGCCTGAGTGTGGGTATTGATGTATTCAAACAGCTGATACCGGTAGCACCTGCGGCACACTATACCTGCGGGGGAATCAAAGTGAACCTGGAAGGAGAGACCTCTGTCAATAATTTATTTGCCTGCGGCGAATGCAGCAGTACCGGCCTGCATGGCGCTAACCGTTTAGCGAGCAACTCCCTGCTGGAAGCTGCAGTATTCGGCAACCGGTGTGCCATCAGGGCAGCAGAACTGTTTAATAGTAATGAACCTTACCAGGCAGGCATCCCGGACTGGAATGCGGCAGGTACTACTGCGCCCAGGGAGATGATCCTGATCACCCAGAGCCGTAAAGAGCTGGAAGCGACCATGAGCGATTATGTAGGTATCGTGCGGAATGATGTGCGGCTGCAAAGGGCCATGCGCCGCCTGGATTTGTTGCATGAAGAAACAGAACAATTGTATGATGCCTCTATCCTTTCCCCTCAACTGTGCGAACTAAGGAACCTGATCACGGTGGGCTACCTGATCGTGAAGAGTGCACAATTCAGGAAAGAAAGCCGGGGCTTGCATTATACCACCGATTATCCGGCCAAGAGCGATATCCTGCAGGATATTATTTTATAAAACAATGGGGTGAATCAGATTCACCCCATTGTTGTTTATGATTGTTTCGACATAATGTTTGTTACCTGCTGCCAGCCCAGCTCTTTATAGGTATTAAACCTTTCTTTAGCACCGGAAACGCCGTTCACGTGCTCTTTCAGGCTAATGGCTTGTTTTTGCAACACCACCAAAGCTTTCTTCAGGTCCTTATAATACCTTACTTCACTTTTTTTCAGGTCTGAGGTATCTGCATTAATTACCCGGTCCACTTGCCCGATAAGGAAATTAAGCGTGTTTTCCTGGTCAGCAGCTTTGCTGAGCACATCCTTTTTACTCATCAGGTTACCGGTGTACAGGTCCATCAGGTAATTGGTAGTATGGTACATACTGTAGGTCATTAATCCTGTTGAACTTTCCAGTAAAGCATTCCTTTGAACACTGCTGCCGCCGCTGTTTTTCTGAGCAATGACTATGTTTGTTGAAGTGCTCAACATCAATATGCTTAAAGCAAAAATTAGTTTCTTCATTTTCCTCTTATTTATTAATTGATAATTTTAGACTAAGACTTCTTCCGGTTCCATTTCAATGGCATCGTCTTTTTCAACCACAAGGTTTTCAATAATGAATTTTTGACGGGCAGGCGTATTGGTGCCCATATAATATTCCAGTAATTTTTGAATAGGAGCATCCTTGCTGATGAGTACAGGATCTTTCTTAATGTCTTCTCCTATAAATTTACCGAATTCATCAGGAGAGATCTCCCCGAGCCCTTTAAAACGGGTTATTTCCGGTTTTCCGCCCAGCTTTGCTATTGCTTTCTGCTTCTCTGCCTCAGAGTAGCAATAGATGGTTTCTTTTTTATTCCTGACCCTGAAGAGCGGCGTTTCCAGTATATACACGTGTCCGTTGCGTACAATGTCCGGGAAGAACTGCAAGAAGAAGGTCATGATCAATAAACGTATGTGCATACCATCCACATCGGCATCGGTTGCAATAACGATATTGTTATAGCGCAGGCCGTCCAGGCCATCTTCAATATTTAAAGCATGTTGCAGGAGATTAAACTCTTCGTTCTCATAAACCACTTTTTTGGTGAGCCCGAAGCTGTTTAAAGGCTTTCCCCGGAGACTGAATACCGCCTGGGAATCGACATCACGGCTTTTTGTAATAGAACCACTTGCAGAGTCACCCTCCGTAATAAAGATGGTAGAGGCTAGTTTTTTGATCTGGAACTCTTCTTTGTTTTTTGCCGGTATTTCCGCATTTAAGTGCACCCTGCAGTCCCTCAGTTTTTTGTTGTGCAGGTTCGCTTTTTTCGCGCGTTCATTAGCTATTTTACGAATGCCGGAGAGCTCTTTACGCTCCCTTTCACTTTGCTCGATACGCTTTTTGATCGATTCTGCAATAGGCGCATTTTTATGTAAAAAATCATCCAGCGCTTTAGACAGGAAGTCCAGTATAAAAGTCTTCATGGATGGTCCGTCTGGAGCAACCGTTAAAGAGCCTAGTTTTGTTTTGGTCTGACTTTCAAAAACAGGCTCCTGTACTTTCACCGCTATAGCTGCACAAATAGTCTGGCGGATGTCCGAAGCATCATAATCTTTTTTGAAAAAGTCGCGTATTGTTTTCACATAGGCTTCTCTGAATGACTGCTGGTGCGTACCGCCCTGGGTGGTGTGCTGGCCGTTTACAAAAGAATAGATATCTTCTCCGTAAGCACCGGTGTGCGTAATCGCAACTTCAATATCTTCTCCTTTCAGGTGAATGATAGGGTAGCGCAAATCATCGGCATTGGTCTTATTTTCCAGCAGGTCTAATAAGCCGTTTTTAGAAACATATTTTTTCCCGTTCAGGTAAATAGCTAAACCTGCATTCAGGTAGCAATAATTCCAGATCTGGTTTTGAACATAGTCATTGATGAAATGATAATTTTTGAACACCGTATTGTCCGGTGTAAACGTCACTTCAGTTCCGTTCTCTTCCGAGGTTTTCGTTTCCTTACCTTCACTGATCAGTTCCCCTTTTTCAAAGGTCGCTGTTTTGCTTTTACCATCCCGGTAAGCGGTCACCACAAAGCTACTGCTCAAGGCATTTACCGCTTTTGTACCCACCCCGTTCAGGCCCACAGATTTCTGGAAAGCCTTACTGTCATATTTGGCACCTGTATTGATCTTGCTCACTACATCTACCAGCTTGCCCAATGGGATACCCCGTCCATAATCTCGAACAGTAACGGTACCTTCCTGTATGGTAATGTTTACCTGCTTACCAAAGCCCATGGTGTATTCATCAATACAGTTGTCCACGACCTCTTTTACGAGGATATAGATACCATCATCCATGCTGCTGCCATCTCCCAGCTTCCCGATATACATACCCGGGCGCAGGCGTATATGCTCTTTCCAGTCTAAGGATTTGATACTACTCTCGTCGTAATTACTTGCACTCATATATTATAAACTCAAAATTCTATAAATAAAAAGGATCTTGTCCCGGACGCGAAATTACGTATTTGTTAGGTTATTCATTTTTAAAATAAGTATTCCACGCTTTTAGTAAAGCTAAACCATTTTCGGTAAGTATAGATTCCGGGTGGAACTGGATCCCGGTAAGCGGATAGTGTTGATGACCGAAAGCCATGAGGCTCTGGTCGTCTGAAGCCATCGCCCAGGGTACCATACCCGTCTCTTCATAATCTTCTACCCGGAGAGAATGATAGCGCATCACCTTGAAATTTTGTTCCATTCCCTTGAAAATGCCACTGCCTGTATGTTTTATTATACTGGTCTTGCCATGAACCGGATAAGGCGAGCGTAACACCTTTGCTCCTAAAAACCGGGCAATGGCCTGGTGTCCCAGGCAGACACCCAGTATAGGAACTTTGTCATGAAAATGACGGATCACCTCCATGGTAATACCGGCCTGCTCCGGGGTTTTAGGCCCGGGAGAAAGTATGATCCTTTTGGGGGCCATATTAATGATCTCCGTTAAACTCAGGGCATCATTCTGAATGCAGACCGTGTTTGCATTGATCTGCTGCAAGTAGTCCAGCAGGATGTGCGAAAAGGAATCATAATTATCTATCAATAACCACATAATCGATCATTCGGGTAAATGCTGGTCCACTTTGTCAAAAAGCGCTTCCATCTCGGCATAACTGCTTTTTACAAAAGGAAGTACAGTGCCAAACAACTCAAAGCCTCTGGGTGCGATCGGTGCAATAAAGGGGTAAGTGAGCGAGGCAGATTTGGTTTCCGGCTTTATTAAATTCACTTTATCTCCTATCCATAGTACCGTACTGAAGACAAAGGAGATCATCAAGATATACAAGGCCATTCCGGCCAGGCGATTCAGCCAGCCCAGTCTTATCTTTTTCAGGCTCGAGTCTATGGTCTTGGAGATAAGGAACACGAGGAACAGGATGGCCGAAAAGACCAGTATAAACGAAAGCACCGGTAGCCAGGGACTTATATCCGAGTTTTTCTGAAAAAAGTAGCCCGATATCTTACCCGACAACTTAAGAGCACCTAAAGTAGCTGCGATCATGGCCACTGCAGAGAATAATACCTGGACAATCCCTTTTTTATAGCCTTTGAAGCCATACCAGGTAAGGAGTGCCAGTAAAACGATATCTAATCCCATAAATTCAAAAGTACAATTTGCCGCACTGATTATAACTCATAAAATTTGCTAAAAACCAATAAAGCTGTTGGTACAATATATGCTTTGGCAGTTAATTAATAAATGATAAAAAGTTCAACTTGTTGAAAGTTGAACTTTTTATACAATGTTGTATCAATGATTGTGGCGCTTAAGCAAGTAATTTTTTAACCATTTCAGCAACCGCTTTGCCATCGGCCTTGCCCGCTAAGGATTTGTTAGCCGGGCCCATAACTTTGCCCAGGTCAGCAGGCGTGGTGGCACCTACCTGGCTGATGATGTCTTTGATAGCTGCTTCCAGCTCAGCTTCTGTGAGTTGCGCCGGTAAGAATTGGTTAATGATCTCGATCTCTTCAGATTCCTTGGCGGCAAGGTCTGCGCGTCCCTGCTGGTTGAAGATTTCAAGAGAGTCTTTTCTTTGTTTGGCCATCTTGGTCAGCAGCTTCAATTCATCCGCTTCTGAAAGTGCTTCTTTAGCACCACTAGCCGTTTGCTCTACTAATATGGCAGCCTTGATCGCTCTTAAGGTACGCAGGGCCACTTCGTCTTTGGCGCGCATAGCATCTTTAAGGCGTTCCATTATCTTTGCTTCTAAACTCATTGTCGTGGATTATTTATACGGATTGAATAAAGATTCAAAGTTAACTAATTCTATAAAAATTTTAATGATAAAAGACAGCTAAATAGCTGTTTTTGTTTACGAATGATCCTTAAAATTTTATTTTTTTATTAATTTTTTTGAATTAACTTTGGCCTAATAATTATTTAAAAATCTCTTTAACTCTAAAAAACATTAGAAAACATGAAAAAATTTTTCCTTACGCTTTCTATTGCTGCAATGGGCTTAGTGAAAGGTTTTGCGCAAGAGCTCGACCTTCAGGCTTTTATCACATTTGATACCGCTTCTATTGGTAACGGTTCATTTTTGACAGATACAGCAGATAGAACGAATACGAATGCATTTGACTGGTATTTGGGACAAACTGTTACCACTACTTTTGCTTATGTTCAGCCAACTGCTGATAGTGTATGGGGTGCACTTGGTATTCAATATAACGGTCCTGATGCGATTGATGCAGGAAGTAATATTATGTATCAAAACTCTTATGGTCGTTATTTAACATTGGCTGAGTGTGCTGCAAACAATGTAGTATGTAATGATACCAGCAGATATTGGTATACTTGGCAGCGTCCGGTATCTACAGATATCGTTGATCCAGGTATCGTTAGCTTATTCGGTTTCCAAGAAAGAATGAAAAATGACAGTGTTAAATTGTTATTTGACTGGAAAATGTGGGTAGATAGCGGTATCAATGATATCCAAGGTCCTCCATATGAAACATTTGTTGCTGGTAAAGAATATGGTCTGTTTGTATGGGTAAGAGGTTTGAATAACTTCAGCACTCCTGCTAACATCGATCCATTCCCAAGAAACAATGTTTATGTACACAAAATCATCTGGAAAGGATATGGCGTTTCTGTAAAAGATATGATCGCTAAGCGTTCTCTTGAAGCTTTAGTGGTTTATCCAAACCCAGCTGCAAATAACCTGAAATTTGATTATGAATTTAAGCAAAACACAAATGCTTCTTTGATTATCAGAGACGTTACAGGTAGAATCGTTAAGACTGAAAACTTCGGTCGCCAGGTAATCGGAAAACAAACATTTGCTGTAGATATCGCTGCTTTAGCAAACGGTAACTATGTAGCTGAATTCCAAACTGGTGAAGTTACTGCAGTAAGCAAGTTCTCTGTAGCTAAATAATTTATTGTCAATAACTTAGTTAGTATTTACTTATTCAGGAGGGGATATCTTTTTAAAAGATATCCCCTCCTTTTTTATGGAAAACAATGCAGGAAACCCTTCATGAATCACAATCAGATATATCGTGCGGTTCGATAGGTTAGCAAAGCCGCATGTCGAACAATCGATAATCCGGGATTTAAATCCCTTTATTAGCTGTTCCGGAGATGTAGTTCAAAAGGATAAGTCTGCTCCAATGGTATTCAGTATCTCTGAGGACCTTTTTATACATTCGTGCTGTTCGATAGGTTAGCGAAGCATGTGTCGAACAATCGATAATCCGGGATTTCAAATCCCTTTATTAGCTGTTCCGGAGATGTAATTCAGAGGGGTAGGCTTGCTCCTTCTGTAACTTAATAACAAAATGGCATTAAGGTACTTTATTTTGAAGTTGGTGCTGTTCGATAGGTTAGCGAAGCGCAGGTCGAACAATCGATAACCCGGGATTTTAAATCCTTTTGTTAGCTGTTCCGGAGATGCAATTCAGAGGGGTAGGCTTGCTCCTTCTGTAGCTTAATAACAAAATGGTATTATGGTACTTTATTTTGAAGTTGGTGCGGTTCGATAGGTTAGCGAAGCGCATGTCGAGCAATGGATAATCCGGGATTTTAAATCCCTCTATTAGCTGTTCCAGAGATGCAATTCAGAGGGATAGGCCTGTTCCTTCTATATCGCTTAACAACAAAATGGTATTAAGATGCTGTTCGACATGTTAAGCGAAGCGCATGTCGAACAATCGATAGCCCGGGATTTTAAATCCCTTTATTAGTTGTTTCGGATATGCAATTCAGAGGGGTAGACCTGCTCCTTCTATAGCTTCATGCTGTTCGATAGGTTATCGAAGCGCATGTCGAACAATCGATAATCCGGGATTTTAAATCCCTCTATTAGCTGTTCCGGATATGCAATTAAATCAATAAAGGCTACTCTATGCAGAGTAGCCTTTATTCATACAGTGACTATATTTATTTTACCGGATCAGTGTTACATCACCTTTATAGGTTTTGATTTCACCATTAGGTAATTGGACCGTTATGATGTAATTATACACACTTTGATCGCAAGGCTTACCATTGTCGATATCTGTACCATTCCATCCCTTGATAGGGTCGTTAGTATGGAATACTCTTTTTCCCCACCTGTTATACACTTCAAAACGATGTAATTTCTGGAATTTACCATTAGGAATCAGGAAAATATCATTCTTACCATCGCCATTAGGGGTAAAGGCATTAGGGATAACAGGATCATAAGGGAACCTAACGTCCAAAGCTACAGGTACCGTATCTCTACAGCCATATTTGTCAACACCGGTGACATAATAAGTGCCTGGTTCTTCAATAGGCATTGTTTTTGCATACTGAAGAGTAGGATCGTAAAACTTATGTACAGGCAGCCAGGTGTAGATGATTGCACCTTGCGCAGACATATCCACCTCTTCCTGGTAATCCACTAATGTGCCGGAAGCAGGAAGTACATTACTTAACTCAAATGGAGGTCTTACATTAATGGTTAAATTATGCGTAGTCGAGCAATTGGCCAGTGGTGTAGTCGCTGTTATGGCATAATTGTAAATACCCGTAGGCATTTTGAAATAGTTGGTTTGCAGGTTGGCCGCTCTCAGTCCGGTCGCAGGGCTCCAGTTGAACAGGTAGTTAACAGAGTCAGGACTTACCGTTACAGGAATAGCAACAGAGTCGATCGCGTTAAGACATACTGTAGTGTCTGAAGGCATATGGATGACCGGATATTGCTCTACCAATGTACGGAATACTTTTTTTACCGGAGGACAAGTTGCCGGAGCACCAGGTTGATAAGCTGTAATCGTATAATCGCGGCTGGTAAGCAGGGTAGGAGTGATCACCAGGTTGTTATTGTTGAACTCTGCAGGATGCCAGCTAAAGGATAAGCCGGGATCTACATCGCCTGTAATCGTAATTTGTGTGCCCGGGCAATAGGCCGGTAGTGGGGTGCTGATCCCTGCACGGATGGAGTCCAGGATGAATACCGTGTCCCTGCGGATAACATCTGTCAACGCACCATCACAACCACATGGATTTAAGGATTCTATGACCACCATTTTAGGGCCGGTAGGCATATTAGGGACTAAGAGTGGTTTTATTTCCAGAGATTTATGGCGCTCAAACGGAGCGAAATATAAACTGTCATAAACATATTGATAGTCTACGCCATTAGTAGCAATGGTACCGCTTGGTGGCACAATGTTGAAACGCAATACCATAGGAATGGTTGTATCACCATTACGGGTATAGTTGATAAATGCAGATTTACAACCTCTTACTGCATGGGGAATAGAGCCATATCCGGCATAGCCAGATTCAGATTCTGCATCCAGGCCCACGACCATGAAATCAAACTTAAAGGTGACTACATCATTATAAGAGCCGGGATTTAATTTGTTGGGAGACCATACATTCGCCGGGAAGGTGTTCCAGTTACCATTAGGAGCCTGGGAACAAACAGATTGATAGATCATCCCTTTAGGGTCAATCCTGGAAACACTCGGGTGGAAGTGATCCTGGTTATTGGTTGAGCCATAATAGCTACCAAAGGCAAGTCCTGTAAAATTAGGCTCAAAGGCAGCAAAGTAAAACGGTTTGGGAACGCTGGTGAAAGCATCAGAAGTTACCGGCATACCGTTTTGAGGTACATTGTTCACCTGGGTGGTGATCAGGATATTACCACAGATATCTACCATCATAGCACAAGGTACAATAGATGCATCTGATGCACCGGTCCTGGTAGAAGCTACCGAACCGGTTAAAGTAGCATTCAGTTTGTCGATGAATACAAAACCATTGGCTACCAATCCTTCTGCTACCGTATTGGTCACAGGATAATTGCCTTGAGTTCTACCGGCTACAAACATATTATCGCCACAATCAAAAGCTAGTCTCGTAGCAAAATCAGTACCTGCAGTTCCTACATAAGTAGAACCCATTAACTGGTAAGAAGCATTGTTCAATAAGCTGGCGAAACCATCTATACCACCTTGGTTAGTAGTATGGTAAGCACCTGCAGAAGTCGGGAAGTTAGTACTGTTCGTATACCCTACAATGCCGAGTGTGTTATTGTTTTTGTTATATTCAATACCAATACCTCCATCCCATGTAGTGCCGCCTAAATAAGTACTGTAAATAATTGCCGTTAAGTTGGGGTTCATTTTCACCAATACGGCATCATGACTACCCGCATTAGCACTTTGCAGTGCATTGGCAGTGGTCGGGAAGTTAGTAGAGCCTGAATTTGAAGTAACCCATACATTACCGACGTTGTCAAAAGTGATATCTGTAGGATTCACCGGGTTGCCCTGGTCTGTATTTCCTGCATATACCGTAGTATTGCCACGCAGAGAACCTTCTAAGCCAGATCCGCCAAGATAAGTGGATGCCAGGAGCGTAGTACCGTTTTCTGAAAGGCGCATGACATATAAGTCGCTGGAACCGCTAAGGGTAGTTTGAATAGCATTCGTTGTTACCGGCATCGTGGTGGTAGATACGGTGCCCGCCATATACAAAGTATTGGTCGCATCCACACGCATAGAGGTAGCCATTGGATTACCCGAAGTTGTGGTGCCTCCGAAGAAGGTAGAAAATAATAACTGGCTGCCGTTCGCACTGTACTTATTAATACCGGCTATGTAAGAGACAAAGGCAGTCTGGTAAGCTCCGGTAGTTACCGGCCAGCCGGCATTTGTATAAGATGCGGCAGCGGCATAAGTGTTGCCTAAATTATCATAGGTAGTAGCATGTGCATATTGGTAACCATTGGTGGCACCGCTATAGGTGTTGAAGATAAGATCCGGGTCAATCACCAATGCAGCTGCATGGTTATAGCCTTCCGGGAAGCTAAAGTTAAGTACACCATTTTTAAGTTCATACTTACCTTTTACTTCAATACGCTTGCCATCGATAACCTGGTAGCAAACCGGGGCTTTTTCAATTACCTCATTAACCGAAGTTTTTATTTTCAAATCACCTTCACTGGTTAATGTCGGGCTTACTCCCTCAAAAGAAAGCTTGATCTGTGCCGCATTGGCATTAGGAGCAACAATGAAATCGTACTTGATAGAGTTTCCCTGGCCGTTGGTGTACACCACGAGGTCAACCCCGTTATATACATTAGCCTGAGTTACCTCACCAAACAAACCCACATTACTGGCCCATTTTGAGGCATCATTGCCCAAAAAGTAGTTGTGATAAGTACTTTTTTTCTTGTTGCCGGTAAAGGTCGAATTGGTATTGGCACCTACAAAATTAACTTTATAGGCATGCATATTGATCATCTCCTTACTCAGGTCCTGGTTCGTTTCAGCCTTTGCTCCGCAGGTTAAGTCGTGCATCCTGTCCAGGTCTTTCAGGCTCTGGTAGTTGTACACAAAACCTTTTTGGGTCAGGAATAGTGCTCCCCCGGGTATCTCCGCTTTATATTTTGCCTCGGAGATCCACTGGCCTTTGTTTTCGATAAAACTGATACCGGATTTGGTCTGTACTGTTGGGTGATCATGCTCGTGTGCCTGAGCTATCCCTAGAGAAGCTATAGCCATAGTGGTCAGGATGAACCTTACCGAACGTAGCGATTTTGTCATTGCAGATATATTTTGCTTTATACTATTGTTTTCTACCCTAAGTAGACATATTGAATGTTGGAAAAGTTGGCATTTAAGTGCATTATTTGAATTTTTTTTCTGCTCAAGGCTACTTTATCTATTCTTAAATCCTTTTTGATATTTGAAATTTAGTGAAATCTTCCTGATTTTAAGCCTAAATCTTAGAATTTTTTATTTTTTGGGATTATATTTGGTTCATACTAAACTTTTTATCACATGAATCTATTGTCTATCCCAAAATGGGCTTTTGCGATTTTCGTTCTTTTGTTTTTGGACCTTAAGGGCTATGCCCAGACCACCGTATGGTGGGATTATTGCCATTCTGCCAAGCATGATCTGCCTACTACTCCGGGCGGGGAGAAGAATGTTCCTAACACCATTGTAAGATCAAAGGAGCTGACCGTATTGGTGGGTTACTCTGATTTTGATCAATGGGGCCGGATCAATCCCGTCTTCTCTGTAAGAGGACCACTGACCCCGGAGACCGCAAGATTTACATTTGCGCCACTTGAAGCAATTGAGGAAGAGTTTGGGGTACCTGCGAAGACCTACCTGATGGACATGAGTGATATTACATCCGAGGGTACTTTTTTTGTGACCGGTTTCGGGTACTTCGGTCCTAATCAGGGGCCGCCAGCCAGTGTGGGTTTTGTCGCGGAGCTTACCCTGGAGGGTCAAGTACTTAATACCTCAATTCTCCGGGTTTTCAATAGTATTAATAGTGATAATATGGATCCCGATAATTTTAATGCCATACCATACAACATCACGGTAGATGCCGATAATGGAAAAGTACTGGTAACAGGTGAGCAGTTTAATCGCAGGACCTTCGATCCCTTTGTTACCTCTTATGATCACTATTCGGTGATCGATGAGCCTGGAAAGGCATTTATTCTTTGCCTGGACAAAAACAGCCTTAACCCGTTTTGGTCAAAAACCGGTACGCAATACGTCAACCACCAGGATGGTTCCCAATCGACCAATTTTGCTTCCATGTTTGAGAATGTTTGCGTTACACCTATGGGTTACCTGGCTATAGGAAAGATGAAGGCCGAGACCTTTTTCTCCGGGAACGGGGCCAGTACAAGAATAGAAGCGGTTATGTTTGACTTTTCCGGGAATATTATGTGGCAAAAATCTTTAAAACTTAACTATGCCTTCTCCAAAGGAGTATCCGCTTATTTTTCTCAGGACAACCAGAAAATATATTTATTGTATCAAAACTCCTATTCCCACACTTTTGGGCTAGTGGCTATCGATCCGTCCACTGGTGCGCATGGCCAAATGAGTGATATACCCGGACCATGGCCAGAGGGAATTGCTTCCAATATTAAGCTGGCCAGCCCTCATGAAGAGATCCTGATCGTGGGCGGATTCGGCTCCAATTTAGCATCTTCTACAGAAATGACCCCCTTCTACGTACTGTTAAAATATGATCCGGGCCAGGATGAATTTATGCCCATCAATAACAATGCGCTGATCTATCTGCATGACGGTATCACTTATCAAACCTCTGTATTTGGCGGATATTTTTCAGCCTTTAACCATAGTTTTAATATGTTTGATATTGACAAGACTTATAGTTTTGTGCACAACCCTATAAGTGCCTATGAAGGGCTGTATTATTTTGCTTCCAAGAACGCCGGCCTGGATGAAGTCCTGTTTTACAAGGCAACTGAAATTCATTGCTACTGCCCAAGGGGTAGTGGGAATGTCGGCCATTTCTCTTACACTATTCCGGAATCACCTACTTTAGATATTGCTGATCTGGATATAGAAATGCAAATGGTCGCTACAAGTTTGGATGAGCGTAACCCCGGCGGAGATCTTATCTGCGGTTCTTATGACGGCCTCGACATCATTTACCCTATATCCGATAAGACGGAGCTGGATTTAAAAAAGACAAGCGGAGACTTTAATGAAGAAGACCTGGTAGCCGTTTACGATATCGTTGGTCGCGAGGTGTTTAAAGGTAAGTATGGTATGTTCGTTAAAAGTGTGCAGCATGAAGCGATGAATGCCAATCCGAAAGTTTATGTGATCATCAACCAGGCCACTAAAAAGGCTAAAAAAGCAGTATTTGTAAAATAGAAATACTGTCTTCGTTTGCTATTAAATGCCGTGAGGCCCTGTTTTTACAGGGCCTCACGGCATTTAATAGTTAGTAGTGTTCTTCCTGGAAATTAATTATTTAAAAATACTTTTCACTAGGTACAAATCAGGTCATTAAATTTTTTTGCCTACAGGTCTTGAAGCGTTAAGGTGCCTGATGACCTTATGCCGCGCTCACTCTGTTGCAGGCTGCATAATTCATTGACCGCATCATGCTCAAAATACAATAACCAGTTCTCTTCAATGGCCTGGTTCAAAAGCGACTTTTTTTCTTTAAGCGTTTCTAAAGGCCGGGTGTCATAAGCCATGATCCAGGGCAGCGGTAAATGATGCATACTGGGTAAGAGATCTGCGCAATACAATATTTTATTCCCCTTATAGTTTAATAAAGGCAGCATCATAGATTCTGTATGACCGTTGACCATTCTTATATTAAACCCGGGCAGGAATTCGTCTCCATCTTTTCCTTCAAAAAAATGCAGTTGACCGCTCTCCCGGATCGGTAAAATATTTTCTTTCAGGAAAGAGGCCTTTTCCCTTTCATTGGGCTGTACGGCCCAGTCCCAATGCTGTGCATTAGACCAATACCGGGCGTTTTTAAACGTAGGTAAGAGCTGCTCTCCTGCCTTCATCACGGCACCGCCTACATGGTCAAAATGCAAGTGCGTGAGGAATACGTCTGTGATCTCATCGGGACTAAAGCCAGCACTTTGTATAGAGCCTGTTAAGCTGCCTTCGCCATGTAAATGATAATGGCTGAAAAATTTGGCATCCTGTTTATCGCCTATGCCGGTGTCAATTAAGATGAGGCGGCCCTCTGTCTCCACCAGCAGGCAACGCATGGCCCAGGAGCAGAGATTACTTTCATCTGCCGGGTTTAATTTATTCCAGAGACTTTTAGGTACCACCCCGTGCATTGCTCCGCCATCTAATTTGAATAAACCGGTATTGATCGTATATAGGTTCATGAGCTCTTGACTATTTAAGTGTTTGATTCGGGTTAAAGAAAAAGATGTACGCTTGCCGGTATCAGCTTTTGAGTACATCTTTAAGAAATTATAATTACAATGTTTCTTTGAGCCAGTCAAAAAATGCACGTTGCCACACCAGTCCGTTATGCACTTTAAGTACCCAGTGATTCTCGTCCGGGAAGTACACCAGGCGTGATTTGATACCCTTTAACTGGGCCGCCTGGAAGGCCTGGAGTCCTTGCTCTATAGGTACCCTAAAGTCTTTGCCTCCCTGGTAGATCATGATCGGTGTATTCCATTTTACCACCAGGTTACTTGGGTTGAAATCAGTATATCCTTTAGGAGTAGGTTGCTGCCAGTAGTTACCACCGAGGTCCCAGTTGGCAAACCACAATTCTTCTGTAGTACCATACCAGCTTCTCATGTCAAACAAGCCATTGTGTGCTATAAAGGTTTTAAAGCGATTGTTGTGGATGCCGGCCAGCATATATACACTGTAGCCGCCATAGCTGGCACCTACAGCGCCCAGCCTGTTTTTGTCCACGTAAGGTTCTTTAGCCATCTCATCGATAGCCGTCAGGTAATCCTTCATCGGCTGGCCGCCCCAGTCACCGCTGATGTTTTCATTCCATTTCACCCCCCAGCCCGGCATCCCGGTCCGGTTAGGTGCAACCACGATGTAACCGTTAGCCGCCATCAGGGCAAAGTTCCAGCGCACACTGTAAAACTGTGTGAGCGCTCCCTGCGGGCCTCCCTGGCAGTACAGCAGAGTAGGGTATTTTTTATTTTTGTCGAAATTAGGTGGGTACACTACCCAAACGCCCAGGTCTTTACCTTCACTGTTTTTAAACATTTTCAGTTCAGAAGAACACATTTCCAGGTTATTATAAACGGCATCATTGGCTTTCGTCAACTGGTTCATAGCCCCGTTTTTGGTATTCACCTGGTACAGCTCAGCGGCATGGTTAAAGTCCGTGCGGCTGACCAGTACGCCATTTGTTGTCTGTGCATGCACGCCAGCAATATCCCATTGCCCATTGGTAATTTGCTTTACCGCATTTGGTTTGCCGATATTCAGGGAAAACAACTGAGTCGTGCCGCGGTAGGCCGCGTTGAAGAATATTGTTTTGCTGTCTTTAGCCCATATAAATCCACCATCAACCGTTTCATCCCATCCTGCAGTTAGGTTGGTTTTCTTGAGCGTTTTAAGGTCTAAGAGAACGATATCGATCTTATCTGCTTCAAATCCGTCACGCGCCATACTGGTCCAGGCCAGGTATTTGCCATCAGGACTGAATTCAGGGTGATTGTCATAGCCCATCATGCCCTCTGTCCAGTTGCTCGTTTTGCCGCTGGCGATATCATAAGCATAAAGGTCCGTATTGGTGCTTTGCGCATAAGCCTTTCCGGCTTTCTTTTTACATACATAAAGCAGGGTCTTGCTATCATTGCTGAAGATAAAATCTTCTGTGCCGCCAAAAGGCATTTGCGGTACATAGTAAGGCTCCGCTTTCAATATATCTGTTGCTTCATTACTATTTACCGTAGTGATAAAGACATGAGAATAATTACCTTCATTAAACTCGTCCCAGTGGCGATAATCCAGGTCGTTGAAGATATAGCCTGAGCTTTGAGGGACATCATTATATTTTGCGCTGGCCTTCACTTTTTCAAGAGATACAGGCTGGCTGAAAGCAATGGTTTTACCATCGGGGGCAATGCGGATATTTGTAGCCTCCTTAAGGCCCGTGTGTACCCTTTCCCAGCTGCTGCCCTTGTCTTTCGAAAGGTATAGGGAGCCGTCGTTGCTGGCATATAAGCCATTTTTATCCCACTGTACAAAGGTCTTCTGGTCGAGGACAGTAGTTGCTACACTTTCCCCGGTAGCATTATTCATAATAAAATGCTTGCGTTCAGTCTTTTGGGTAGACAGGTTACTGTGCCCTACACTATAAAGCGACTGCGCTCCGTCCGGCAGCACGCTTACGAGGTTCACTTTGCCCAGCTTCCAGAGCGTTTCGGGGGTTAATGCTTGTTTTTGTGCCATAGCTAATAAGGGAGCCATCACTAATACTAAAAAAAGTTTTTTCATTCGAAAATCCGTTTAAGAATGTGGTATATGCCTTGACAGAAGACAAGGCCTGAAGCGCAAAGTAAGACAAATTTTCGGGGATTATGAACAGCAGGTACAGGAAGCAGTGCAATCAGTTTTTCAGCGTTTTTTTGTGTATACCCATTACCTTTGAACTCATTTAACATATTGCCAATAGGGATTTGAACTCCAGTGTCATAATTAAGTCATAATTTAGTATACTGAAATAAACACGTTAAGATAAATGAACGAAATAACCAACATGGACGCTTTGATGGCTGCTGTTCCTGAAAAGGGTTTTTTGGATGCTCCTATAGATCCACGTTTAGATTTAGTAGAAGAGATAAAAAGACTGAAAGAAGAGAAAAAGGCTGTTTTACTGGCCCACTATTACCAGGAATCGGAGATCCAGGATATAGCAGATTATATCGGTGATAGCCTGGGACTTGCAGAAGCTGCAGCAAAGACAGATGCCGAAATTATTGTGTTTGCAGGTGTGCATTTTATGGCAGAGACAGCCAAGATCTTGAACCCGAATAAAAAGGTTTTATTGCCGGATCTGAATGCGGGCTGTTCTTTAAGCGATAGCTGCCCTCCCGATGTGTTTGCGGAATTTAAAAAGCGACACCCGGAGCATATTGTTATTACCTATATCAACTGTAGTGCCGGGATGAAGGCGCTCAGCGATATTATTTGTACCTCTTCTAATGCACAGCAGATCGTAGAAAGCCTGCCGGCAGACCAGAAGATCATTTTTGCACCCGATAAAAACCTGGGCGGATATATTAACCGGGTAAGTGGCAGGAATATGCTGCTTTGGGACGGGGCTTGTATGGTACATGAGATTTTTTCTTTGGAGAAGATTACCCGCCTTAAAGAGCAACACCCTGAGGCTAAATTAATTGCACACCCTGAATGTGAAGAGCCCCTGTTGAAAATTTCAGATTTTATAGGATCTACCAGCCAGTTGCTGAAATATGTGGTTACCGATCCGGCAGACACATTTATTGTAGCCACAGAGGCCGGTATCTTACACCAGATGCAGAAGGCAGCACCTAATAAAACACTGATCGCAGCTCCACCGGAAAATAATTGTGCCTGTAATGATTGCCCTTATATGAAACTTAATACTTTGGAGAAGCTGTATTTATGCCTGAAGTATGAGACACCGGAGATCAATATGGAAGAATCCCTGCGCCTCGCTGCCAAGAAACCAATAGATAAAATGTTGGAATTGAGTAAGCAGTTTGGGTTAATTTAGTTGAATTTTTTAATTTTAGGATACAGTATAGCTGTATTTCAAATGTGACGAATACATATTCGTCACATTTTTTATATGTCACAGTATTGTATTTTTAAATAACTTTAACTACCTTTAAGTAATTTTTGTTAAATACAAAATATTAAAATACCCCCATCATCATCAATAAAAAGTGAAACCATGCAAAAATTTCTTTTGAACATTAGAAAATTGGGTTTGGCTTTTGCTGCACTTCTTTTTAGTGTACAGGCCTTTGCTCAATTAACGATTACAGACAATGTCACGGCAGCTCAACTGGTAGATAACCTGGTTGGTTCCGGTGTCATTACCATGAACCCTACCTTAACCTGTAACAATGGAGCCTCCGCTACATTTACAGGGACCTCGAACCTGGGAATAGATAGCGGTATCATATTGACCACAGGTGCTGCAAAAACAAGCGGTTCTAATATCGGTGTTAATTCCCCGGCCAGCCAGTCTATGGTAAATACTGCCTATGGCTTTCCTTACGGCCCCGGTGATGCAGACCTCTCCGCCATGTTAGCAGGCTCTGTAACTACGGTTACAAACAATGCCTGTGTACTGGAGTTTAAGTTTGTACCAGCAGGAGATACGATCAAGTTCCAGTATGTATTCGGCTCCGAGGAGTACCCGGAATATGCCTGTTCGCAATATAACGATGTGTTCGGCTTCCTGATCAGCGGGCCTGGTATTGTTTCCAATATACCTACATTACCCACTAAGAGAAATATTGCCTTAGTGCCGGGAACGACCACTATCCCCGTTGCGATCAATTCGATCAACTCAGGTGTGAATGGCTACCCGGTTTCCGGTTGTAGTGGCCAGTATGCAGGAGCCCCTTTCACCCAATATTATGTAGATAATTTGAATCCTGTTGGCCAGAATGTCGTGTTTGACGGCTTTACTACTGTGCTGACAGCCGTTCAGAATGTAATACCCTGTGATACCTATACCCTTAAATTAGCGGTTGCGGATGTAAGTGACGGAGGGTTCAACTCCGGTGTATTCATTAAAGCAGGTAGCTTAAACTCTGTAGGCCTGGTTGCCGGTGCGCAGGGGATGAATGTAACCGCAAGTGATACTGCTTTCATTGTCAGAGGTTGTCCTGCTGCAGAGGTAACTATTGAGCGCCAGGCCGCAGCGCCTACGCCGCTTGTGGTTCCTTACGTTATGGGCGGAAATGCCATAAACGGTGTGGATTATGAATTCTTATCCGGTACGGTCACCATTCCTGCAGATTCCACTATAGGCAGGGTATATGTTAAAGGTTTACCGCTTACGACAACAGGTGCTAATAAAATTGCTATTGTTAAATTTCTTTCACCATATAGTTGTGGTGCCAATGCAATAGTGGTTGATTCCGCGGTCGTATCCATCCAGGATTCTATTTTATTATCATCCAGTATCGGGGATACTTCGATCTGTTTTGGCGTGCAACTTGATGTAGACTTTACCACAGATACCATTTACGGGCCATTAAGTTATGAATGGGTACCCGCTTCAGGGGTAAGTAATGCTACGATCAATTATGCCAGCTTATCCTTCCCTTCTGCCGGACAGTATGAATACCAGTATAAAGTGAGAATACCGAGCCAGGATACCAACTGCCGGGCTTCTACAGCCATCCTGACCATAAATGTCCAGGATATAAAAGTGAACATTGGTAATGATACAGCTATCTGTTCTTATGACTACCTGCAGATGTTTGCAGAGGCTTTACCTCAGGATACGGGAGGTTCTTACCAGTATTCCTGGTTGCCTGCCGAAATATTTAATGACCCTACGAGTGTCGCTCCGGTTGTTTTACCAAACAATTCGTCTACCGATATCGTAGCCATCCTCCGAACGGATATTGGATGTATTGGTCGGGATACCATGACCCTGACGGTTAACCCCGGTGAGTTTATAAGGGTAACCCCTTCTGATACCGCTATTTGCCCGGGATCAACGGTAGTACCTTTGGTCAGGAGCTCTTTAGACGGCACTCCCTTACTGCCGGCTTATGAGTACTACTGGACTCCGGAGATTTCCTTGAACGGAGGTAATCCTACTGCCATAAATCAAACATTGGCCCCTACCACAAATACGCTATATCGTTTAGTGGTGAAGAACCTGTTCGGCTGCTATGATACCAGTTTCGTAGATGTGACGGTACATCCGAATGCGATTGCAAATATACCTGATTCGGTAGTGATGTGGCTGGGCGAAAGCTATCAGATGACACCGGCTACCAATGCCGTAAGATTCAGCTGGTTCCCTGTATCCGGTATCAGTAATCCGGAGATAGCCAACCCTATATTCTTTCCGGAAGTAAATACCCGCTACTTCTACACCGCTACTACCGATTATGGTTGTACCGTGAGAGATTCTGTAGATATCCTGGTGAGACAAGAAGGGGTAATAGATATGCCGAATGCATTTAACCCTAATAATTCTGTTTACAAACCCGTGTTCAGAGGCAATTTCAGTTTAGAAACTTTTGAGGTTTATGACCGCTGGGGTGGTATCGTTTATTCCTCCAATAATATCAATAACGGATGGGATGGTACCGTGAAAGGAACAGCTGCTCCTTTAGGCGTATATGTCTATACTGTTAAATTAATAAATAATTCCACAGGTTCCCGCTCTCAGAAATCAGGTAATGTGACCCTTTTGAGATAGAAAAAAGGAAACTTTTGGATTTATTTAAAAAAAGTTAAAAAAAAACAAGGAAAATCAAAAAATTTTTAAGACTTTTAATGGCTCAAAGAGTTTGACCATAATTTGAATCATTAAATTATTTGTTAACAAAATAATATTTGGATAAAAATATGAAGTGTAGAAAAACTATCGCCAGTGCATTCCTGATCGCAAGTTCGATGTTGTGTGGTATAGATGCTAAAGCACAGGATGTTCACTTTACACAATTCAATGCAACTCCTATGATAGTCAATCCTGCCTTTACAGGAGCGTTTCAGGGCGAGTATAGAGTTTCTGCCATATATCGAGATCAATGGCGTTCAGCTTTAGGATCAGCGGCATTTAAAACATACGCTCTTTCTTTTGATATGCCGGTTATCAGAGATATTTCTATCGATGATTATCTTGCTGTAGGTGGCCAGATTTATAATGATAGGGCAGGGGACGGTAATCTGAATAACTTTTCAGCATTAGCTTCTGTTGCATACCATAAATTTTTTGGAGAAAGTGGAAAAGCTGCTTTGACTGTAGGTTTGCAGGGAGGATATGCCAGTAAAAATATTGATTTGAGTCGTTTGTATTTTGCAGGTGACTTCAGAGAAGGTCGTTTTTACCAGGGTACAGATCCTAATTATACAAACCTGAATAATAAAGTAGACAATTGGCTGATCAATGCGGGTCTTGCATTTTCACATGCGCCTTCAGAGAAATTTTCCTATGTAATAGGGGCCGGAGCCAATAACCTCACTCAGCCGATGGAATCAATGATGAAACGTGCAGAGACAAGAGACGTTGGTTTGGGTATCAGGTACACCGCTCAGGTTGGTGCTATTATCGGGGTAGGAGAGCGTATGAGTTTACGTCCGGCTTTCTTGTTCCAGACCCAGTCTGCAGCCCAGGAAATTATCGGAGGTATGGAATTGCATTATAAATTAGGAGACGATTACACTGTACCTACAGCCCCGGCTATTTTCCTGGGTGGATGGTACCGTCACTTAGATGCTGCAATGATTACCGCAGGTTTAGAATTTAATGGCTTCAGGATCGGGGCCGGTTATGACTTCAACACATCCGGCTTAAGACAAAGTACCAACGGTTATGGCGGATTTGAATTGATGGTAAGATATACCGCTCCAAGCCCTATAGATTTTGCCAGAAAGTTATTATACCCTTGTGCAAGATTTTAAGCCATTTAATTTTTTGAAAAGCGCCTTCTGAGGCGCAGGAATAAGGGATCTCAAGAACACAAAACATTACATTTCAACGTTGCATAAAATATGAAACGCAAACCAATACTATTTTTATTAGCAGCCACACTGGCCTTTACCAGTGCTCAGACCAATGACGTTTTGGCACAAAGTCGTGACAAGGACAAATACGGAAAGCGAGCAGATGATCCTGTTGCCAAATTAGGTTATCAGAAGAAATTGCGTTGGGCAGATGGATTGTTTAAAGAAGGTAGCTTTTCAAATGCTGAAGAGTATTACTATCAATTATTAAATGAACAACCACGTAATCCATATTTGAAATATCAGGTTGCAGAATGTCAGTGGTACCTGAGAGACTATGGTCCCGCTGCAAAAAGCTACGGTGATGCTTATGACATAGCTAAGGCGGTTTATCCCGAAGCTAAGTATAAGCAGGCGTTGATGTTGAAAATGAGCGGTGACTATGAAGGAGCTATTGCTGCGTTTGAAAAGTTCAAAAAAGACAATCCCAAACCGACAAAAGAACTGAAACCATTAGTGAAGCAAAGTGATGTTGAGATCAAAGGCTGTCACCTGGGTATCAGATCTATTGCTAATCCTGAAGCGGCAAGCATTGCCAAACTGGGAACGAACATCAACTCTGTAAATACCGAGTTGTCTCCATTCCCTTTAGGAGATACAGCATTGTTGTTTGCAACCATGAACTACGATAAACAAGCAGAGAAAATTGAGAACAGAAAAGCTGAATACGTATCTCGTTTTGTCGTTTCAAGTAAAGATAAATTTAATGAGAATGATACCTTCCAATGGGCATTGCCTTTTATGGACGGGAAGTTCAACGATTCTAAGTTCCACGTAGGTAATGGTTACCTGTCAGAAGGCGGAGACCGTTTCTATTATTCTAAATGCCTGGATAAGAAAGGCGACACCGCAAGATTGTGTCGTATCTATGTATCCGAATTTAAAGACGATCGCTGGGGTAACCCTCAGGAATTGGGATATGGTATCAATGACAGAAACTCATCCAGTACCCATCCTTGTATCGTTAAAATCGGTAAAAAAGAGATCCTTTTCTTCTCCTCTAACAGGAAACTACAAAGCCGCGGTGGATTTGATATCTGGTATTCTGTATATGATGAGCGTTTGAAAACTTATCGTCGTCCTCAAAACGTAGGTAAGCAAATCAATACAAAAGGAAACGAGGTGACTCCTTATTTCGATAACAGGACCAATAAATTGTATTTCTCTTCTGATGGTTGGGAAACAATGGGCGGGCTAGACGTGTTCGAAGCTACTATGGCCGGAAACAGTCCTTCACGTTACTCTTCTGTAAAGAACATGGGATATCCTGTAAATACTTCAGCTGATGATATGTATTTCATCCTGGACCCTTACGGAAAACCTGATGGTTACCTGGTATCTAACCGCGTAGGTTCTGTAGCCCTGAAAAATCCGACTTGTTGTGATGATATCTTCAGAGTACAGTTTGAGCCTAAGCTGAAAGTAATCGGTAAAGTTATTGATACCAAAACACAAGAGCCTTTAAAAGAAGTTGTGGTAAAAATGACGGACGAAAATGGTAATGTGGTTCCCTTCAACTCTACTGATGGTAAATTTGAGTTCAACACATCAAGAGGACACTCTTACTCTTTCGTAGCAGATAAAAAGAAATATACATCTTCCGCAGCAACGGTTAATACAGAAGGCGTTCAGCGTAAAGACCCGGATAATACTGTAGAGATCGAATTGTATGCAAGTCTGGTTGATAATGGCATATTCCGTATTGATAATGTATTCTATGACTTTAATGAATCTTCATTACGTCCTGAATCTTTAACGGATCTTGAGAAATTGTCTACTCTGTTAAGAAACAATCCATCTTTACGTGTTGAGATCTTCTCTTATACTGATGGTAAAGGTACACCGGATTACAATGAACCATTGTCTGTAGCAAGAGCAGAATCTGTACTTAACTATATCGTAAACAGTGGCGGTGTTGACCGTTCCCGTATTTCGATCCACGGTATGGGCGATAGAAATAAAGTAGCTCAGGAAAAACTGAACAATAAAGATAACGCTGCAGGTCGCCAGTTGAACCGTCGTACAGAATTCAAGATCTTCGATGAAGAAGAAAAACGTATGATCTTTGATTCGGCAAAACCGGGAACAATCGGCAGCCAGGAGAAAAACCTGCAAATCGATACAGATAATGTATCTGATGAAGTAGAAGAAAACTCCAACCTGTCCAGACCAGGCAGCCGTGTAAATAAGTAAAACATTAGATTCGATTTTTTTAAAGGTTTGCCATACTTTTGGCAAACCTTTTTCATTAGACAAGACTTAAGCATGACTTATACAAAGATAAATATACAGACCAGGGAAGTGGCAGACCGGGAATTATGGCTGGGCATACTGAGCCAGCAGGAAGCCATTATAGGCCTGGAAGAAGTAACAGATGAGGGCATCATCGCTTACACCGGCGACTGGGCAAGTGTACAGGAAGAGATAGAGCACTGGAGCCAACAGACCAATGTGCCTTTTACCCTGAGTGAAGAAGCAGAACAAAACTGGAATGCTACCTGGGAGTCAAATTTTGAGCCCGTAGTGATTGAAGGCTTCTGTAGTGTAAGGGCCCATTTCCATGAGCCTATACCGGGCGTTCAATACGATATCAGGATCACGCCCAAGATGTCTTTCGGTACCGGCCACCATGCGACTACAAGGCTGATGATGAGCCAGATGAAAGACCTGGATTTTAAAAATAAATCCGTGTTCGACTACGGTTCCGGAACCGGTATTTTAGCGATCCTGGCAGAAATGCTGGGCGCTACTCAGGTAGATGCGATTGACATCGACGAGTGGTCCTATGAGAACGGGCTTGAAAATGTAAACACCAATCAATGTAAACATATCGTAGTAGCACAGGGAGATATTAGCTGGGTACAAGCAGGCCGCCAATACGATATTATTCTGGCGAATATCAACAGGCACATTTTATTGGAATCTATGGCGCAGTTAAACAGCTTTTTACCACAGGATGGCCAACTCCTTTTAAGTGGCATACTGAAGCTCCAGGATACCCATATCATCGTAGAAAAGGCAAAAGCCTGCGGCTTTGAAATGCTTAAGCAGACAGAAGATAATGGCTGGACCGCTATATTGTTCCGGAAGATCAATTAAGGTCCGCTGCAAAAAATAAAAGGAAGCCATTCAATGGCTTCCTTTTATTTTTCTGAAATCTCTTATGATTTAGAAATCTTGTGTAGCAACTTTATCTTTGATTGCCTGTAAAGCTTTTGCTTCGCCTAATATTGCGCTCATCTTATTTCCTTTTCCATCATCTCCTTTAGCAATATAACCACCTCTTGCAGTTTTGGATATTACCGCATTGTGCATAGGCACGTTCTTTTCTTTTGTTTTTAAACAATAAGCAGTGAGCATTTTTGAAGTATCCATACTATTCTCTTTTTAGTGTTAATGTTATTCTTGATTAAATTATATGTAGCAAATGTAAGTTATTTTGAGAATTGAGCCTAGTCAAAATCAAAAACTCCAAAAGCATATTAACAAAATATTTATCAGCCCCAGAAATAGCCGCAAACAAGGGCCGTAATCACTAATACCGGTGGGGGTATTTTCGTGTACTTCAGGCATAGATAAGTGACCGCAATTACAAAAATACTGGGCAGGTCAATGTTCTTTATCCAGGAAAACTGAAACAGGTTCTCCTTATTGATATTAAAGATCTCCATAGTGAATAATACCCCGGATGCCCAGATGATGCCTACGATCATGGCATTGATCCCCTCCAGGGCACGGTAGATGATCACGTGCTGTTTCAGGTTCTGGTAAATAGGGTAGAAAAATAATAACAGTAAGGTGCTGGGCAGAAAAACAGCCAGCAGCGCAATAAGCCCGCCCAGGATCTGCGCAGAAGTGCCGAAATCATTCATGGCCATGCCACCGGCATAAGCACAGATAGAAAAAACAGGGCCGGGAATAGCCTGTACCATGCCAAATCCCGTCATCAGCTCTGTAGAGCTGAGGAAAGGTTGCTGCCCCATATTTAAGGGCCTGGATACAAACTGGAAGAGCATCATCGGTAATAAAGCCTGGCCGCCCCCATAAACAAGGGTACCAAAACGGTAAAAGTTCTCTCCGAGGTTAAAGAGCCTCCGGTATTCCCATTGGTTGATCCGCGCCAGCTCCGATAAGAGGCCCAGTAATATAAATACGGCAATAAATAACCTGATGTTGATCCACTTTAATTTTTTACGCGGTTCTTTTTTCTCCGGGATACGTTTATTGCTGAGATTAGTTACAAAGCCCGATAAGATAAAAAGGATGGGAATGATCCAGGGACTATGGAAGACAATAGTGATGAGGGCGCAGACGACCATAATGATCCGGGTAGCCATGTTGTTGACAGAAGTCTTCATCATCTTCAAGGCAGCGTAGATCACAAAGCCTATGGTCATCGGGTGTATATAGTGAAAAAGGGTAGAGGCAACATTCTTTACATTGATATAGCTCACCAGGAAAGAAAAAGCTATCATGAGCAGCCCGGCAGGCAATACCCATATCAATAAAGTGAGAATAGCAAGTAGGGTGCCTCCGCGCTTATAGCCGATCAGCATGACCGTCTGGGTAGAAGAAGGGCCGGGAAGTAATTGGCTAAACGCATTCAGCTCCAGCAACTCTTCCTCCGTAATGTCCTTTCTCCTTTCTACAAATACCTTGAGCATCATGCCGAGGTGCCCCTGCGGGCCACCAAATGCAGAGAGGGTATATAGCAATACTGCTCTTAAAAAGTCTATATGTCTAAATAATTTGACCAGCTTTGCTTATTTTTTTAGAAAATTAAAAAAAAGGCGAAACTAATGAAAGTTTCGCCGGGTTTTTTTATTATTTTAAAAATATAATAGACATTACAGTCCGCTGATCACTATACCTGCAGAAAATGGTCTTACATCCGGGTTAGCTCCCAGTGTATTGCCGGAATTATTGAAGATAGGCGTTACCGTATACTCTGCAAATACAGAGAAGTTACCCCAGCCGATCCTTGCTGTAGGGGTCAGGCGCCAGCTTTGGTTAAATCTTTTTGTCTTAGTGACCTCGCTGATGAATTTACCGGAAACAGGCACACGCTCTTTATAATGTGACCCGCCAATACCTGTAAAGCCTACTTTTGCACCTAGCGCAAATTTGAAGCCTTTGTTCCTGTTCTCTTTGTTGGCAAAAAAGCGTAACTCCAAAGGTACTTCCAGGTAAGTTGTACTAAACTTATTGCCTTTTATAGCACTGTCTGCCGCTTGAAAAATGATCCGGTCAGTACGGCTGTCCAGTACCATTTTCTCTTTTGAAAAATATACATTACTGAAGCGTACCCCTACACCGGCACCAAAGCTGAAATTAGACTTCTTGATCGGGAAATCATACATCAGGTACAGGCCAAGTCCTCTCCCGGTATTTTTCATATCCACGCTGTCCGGAACATTGGTCCAGCGGTCATGAGACAATTGGATCAGGAAATGGTCCCTGGAAGGTTTAGACACTACTTTTTTGTCCTCGGTACTGCTGGTAGTAGTTTGTGCTTTGGCGCTAACAGCGGCCATAAAACTTAGGAATAAAATACCTAAAATATTTCTCATATTAATTCGAATAAAACGCTAATTTCCTTAAATAAAAGTGCACAAAGATAGCTTATTAAATTGCTACTTTTGTGATTCAACCATTTTTTTGCTCAAAAATCGCGCAAACTTTATGCTGCAACTAAGCTATAAACGTAACAATTTTCCTTTTCAGTATCCCTTCAGTTTAGCAAAAGGTACCAAGACCCACCAGGACTCCTTACAAGTCTGCCTGAGCTTTGCCGCATTAAAGGGCTGGGGAGAGGCTACCGCCATCACCTACCATAATGTTACCGTCGAGGATATGATCAAGGTCCTGGAAGCCCGCAAAATGATGATAGAGCGATACACTTTTATAGAACCCGAGCGCTTCTGGCATTTTTTGCATCACCTGATCCCTGCAGAAAAGTTCCTTACTTCTGCCCTGGACATTGCAGGCTGGGACCTCTTCGGTAAAATGAAACGCCAGCCGGTCTACCAGCTGCTGGGCTTAAACTGGGAGAATGTCCCGCTCACCGACTATACATTAGGTATAGCAACACCTGAAGCTATAACAGCGCGTATCAAAGCTCATCCTTTCCCGGTTTATAAAATGAAAATAGGCAGCGCCGCCGACCTCGAAGCCGTAAGAGCAGCCCGGCAATTGACTGATGCCAGGATAAGGCTGGACATCAACGAGGCCTGGACCCTTGAAGATGCCCGTATCTTGCTCCCGGAGCTGGAAGCATTAAATATTGAACTCATTGAGCAGCCTTTGCACAGGGAAGATATATCCGGCATGCAGGCCCTGCGCGCCCTGACCTCAATACCCATTATTGCCGATGAGGCCTGCCAGGGAGAAAAAGACCTGGAACAAGTTGCTGCACTCTATGATGGTATTAATGTGAAACTGTCCAAATGCTCCGGCCTGACCCCGGCATTTTCCCTGGTAAAAGCCGCTAAGGCAAAGCAGTTGAAAGTAATGCTGGGCTGCATGAGCGAAGGTGTGGTAGGCTGCACGGCCATCTCACATTTATTGCCCCTGGCCGATTATGCCGATATTGACGGGCCTTTGATCCTGGAAGATAATACCTTTAGCGGTATGCAGATCAAAGAAGGCTACATCACGGCACCGCAGGGTACCGGCCTGGGTTTACAGGCCATAGAATAAAAGCATACTATAGCGTTTATTGGAGGATCTTAACCCTTTTCAGGTCGAAGAGGTTTAATGGATTTTGCTCGAAACCAATCACGTTTTTTTGCGTGAAATGCATCATCTCATCATAAAAAAGCGGCACTACTGGGGCCTGTTCACTAATGATACTGTCCATCCTTGCATACATCGTATAGCGCAGTACATCATTATTCGTTTTCAGGCTCTGGGTGTACAGCTGGTCAAACTGTGTATTTTTGAAACGGGTATAGTTAGGCGGAGCGGGTAGTTTACTGTAAAAGAAAGCCAGGTACGTTTCCGCATCCGGGTAGTCCGCGATCCATTGCCCTTTGAAGAAGGCTGCCTGGCTCCTGCTCATCTCCTGTCGCAGTATGCCTGGCTGCATCACCTGTACCTGCGTTTTGATGCCCACATCATTCAGCTGGCTGGCCACAAAATTGCAGACATCCACATTCACTTCAGGACATTGCAGGATGATGGGGGCTAAGCCCCTGCCATTAGGGAATCCCGCTGCTTCCAGCAATTCCAGGGCCTTCCGGGGATTGTAGCTGTAGTTATGGGCCAGGCGCTGCTCTGTGCCGGGCATACCTTTAGGGATAAAGCCCATTGTGGCCGGTACGCCCACGCCATTCCTGAAATAAGTCACGATCTTTTCCCGGTCAATAGCATAATTAATCGCTTGCCGCACCTGCTTGAACCTTAGTCCGCTGTTTTTGACCTTGAGCTGCGTACTGTCCATCAAAATACCCAGGTATTCCGTATTCAGGTAAACCAGCTTCTGTAAACGGATCTTATCGGCAAAGTCAGGTTTCAGTTGCGCCTTCTTTGTCAGCACCAGGTCCTTGAAAGAGCCGTCCAGTCCATTCACAAAATGGAGCTGACCCTGCATGAAAAGCAGGAATTCTGTTGCTTTCGTATCGTTAAAACTGACTTGTACTGCATCCAGGTAAGGCAGTCGCTTACCGGCAGAGTCGCGCTCCCAGTAATTGGGATTCTTATGCAATACCAGCGTATTACTTTCGTCCCAGTACTCAAACTGGAAAGCACCCGTGCCACAGGGATGATTCCGGAAATCCTTACCCCATTTCTGCACCACCTCTTCCGGCACAATAGAGCAATAAGGCATACTCAATATTTCCGGCAGCGGCCGGAAAGGTTCAGATAAATGGATGGCAAAAGTCGTATCATTCAGCGCTTCAAAAGGTTTGCTTTTGCGTACCCGGTCGTTGAAGATCCAGGCCCCGGAAGAGGCTGTTGCCGGGTCGATCAGTCGGTCAAAGCTATACTGAACATCCCTGGCCGTCATCTTCCGGCCTTTCCCTCCGGGGAAGGCAGCATTATCATGAAAATAAACATTGTTGTGCAGGTGAAAGGTATATTGTAAGCCATCTGCAGAGACCTCCCATCTTTTGGCAAGAGCAGGCACTACGGCCAATTCTTTATTCACCTCGGTAAGTGTGTTGAAGAGCAGGTGCACATTCCACATAATGCTCAGGTTCTTGGCAAATGCCGGGTCCAGGGTTTCCAGGCCCCCGGAGATATTATAGCGGAATACGCTTTTCTTGCTTTGCTTTTTATGACCGCAGGCTGCCAAAAATAATAAACTGATCAACAGTAATCTTAATCTCATCATACACTTTCTTTATTGCCTGGTTAAAGAGAAATTGCTCAACACTTTATTCCCTGCTTTTCTTTGCCCGCTTACCGTTCCCGGGAAAATGCTTAAGCTCAGGCGTTCTGCGCCTTTGCTGATCTCCAGCCTGTTGCTCTTAAAACTACCCTCAAAAGGCACTGCTTTTTTACTTTGGGTAAAATAAAGCGTTCCGCTGAGCGATTTTTCAAAGGGTGCATCCAGTTGCAGCAGGACTGCTTCACCATCAATGCTGCCGCGGTACAGACCGGCAACCGTACCCGAACTGAACTTTTTTAACCTGGGTTTCCTGCTGATCCCGAACATAGCCTTGCCGTACTCACTCAGGTAATTACTCAGCATAAACGTAGAAAAGCCAACCTGGGTGTATAATTGATTCACCTGGCCCGAAGTGTCTGTATTAAAACAATTCCCGGGAAAAATGAGTAAAGAGTCACTGGTAATGAGAAATTCCTGGATATCGGCTTTTACGCACTTTTCATTACCCTCCATTTTAAAAGGTAAATTATTCTTGCTGAACTGCTCTTTATAATGCTGCAGCATCTTCCTGCGGATCGCAGCGATCCCGTTTACCGTGAATACGTCCTGGATGCTGATGAGCGAGCCTGTGGCAGCATTGAATAAAAAATGCCTTTCCTGGCCGTCTCCGCCCCGGCAACTTACCGAGAGCAGGTTTTTATTATTGATATACGTTGTATAGGTCCAGGTTGAAGTCCCAGTACTGTCCGTATTTTCGGCAAAAATGGTTTTGGCAAGAGTAAGTTGCAGGTAGTCATTTATATGCTGAGCTGCCTTCTTTGCTTTTTTGTTATAAAATTCAGGATAGCTGTTTCCCCCCGCATTTCCCTGCTCCACTTTAAAGTAATCCTTGCTTTGGGCGATGGCAGGTATCATCCAGATCAATGAAACCAAAAATAATAATCCCTTCTTCATATTTATAAAATGATTACATAGCCAGAGGAGCGACAAGTATCCCTGTTGCTCCAACCGGCGGCTAAAATTACAATAATTCCTGCAGCATATTTTCAAACGCTTTGCTGTCCCGGTAATTGATAAAATACTGTTATTATGCAGGTGAAATTACAGGTATTTGCTATTTTTAGAAGTATAAATGTCAGTAAATATGACAAAATAAATAAATGGCAGACCTTTTGCTGTTGATTCACTATAGCAAACAATTAAACAAAAACAACGATTATGGGATTAATGGGTTATTATGTGATTGCAGGAATCATGTTTCTTGTGGGCATGTATGTCAGCAACAGGTTGAAAAGCAAATTTGAAGAATATAGCCGGGTGCCGCTGCGCTCCGGTATGACCGGCCGGGAGATAGCAGAGAAAATGCTACGGGATAACGGGATCTATGATGTAAAGGTGATCTCAACACCGGGACAACTGACCGACCACTACAATCCGGCTAATAAAACAGTCAATTTAAGTGAAGACGTATATGCTACCGATAGTGTGGCAGCAGCTGCAGTTGCTGCACATGAATGTGGCCATGCGGTGCAGCACGCCCGCTCTTACAGTATGCTGCAGTTCCGGAGTAAAATGGTGCCGCTGGTCAATATCAGCAGTCGTTTTTCACAAATCATCATCCTGGTAGGTTTAGGTATGCTGGCCGGGAGGGCCAATCCTACCATACTTTTAGTGGGGATTGCATTATTTGCCATCACCACTATTTTCACCATCGTGACCTTACCTGTAGAGTATGATGCGAGCAACCGCGCGCTGAAGTGGCTGGAGAGCACCGGCATCACGGCCGGCAGGGAACATGAGCAGGCTGCAGATGCATTGAAGTGGGCCGCAAGGACCTATGTAGTGGCTGCAGTGAGTTCTATTGCTACCTTACTTTATTACTTATTACTCTTTTTTAATTCAAGGTCAAGAGACTAATATAAAAGCCGCCAAAACAGCGCTTACAATAGTGTTGTGGAACAATTCCACAACACTATTTTCTTTTTACAAAACATTCACTTTTATTACTCGAATACAAAGTCGATATACTTATCTTTGTTGGTTTTAGAGGACTCCTCGAGCAGACAACTATTTTTGAATCAACTAACCATAAGTAATGCAAATTCCGTTGAAACATTTTGTACAGAAAACGGTGCTGCCTTTGAGCGCACTTTTTTGCAGTATTTCGGGCTTTGGACAAACCACAGCTATTAATAAAAATCCCCAGGCTATTCTCAAGCATGGAATAGAGCAATACCAAAATGGACACTATAATTTAGCCACACATACACTTACAGAATTCCTGGAGTACAATAAAAATACGGCCCAGAAAACAGAAGATAATCTGCCCTATGCCGACCGCGCACAGGCATTATACTACAAAATGCTTTCCGGGGTTAAATTAAGAGATCATCGGCTCATCGTCGAGGCGAAACGTTATGTTGAAGAAGAAGTAAATGTACACAACCAGCAAAGAGTGGCCTATGAACTGGCCAAGTACTACCTGGAAGATAACCGCGATCTTAATGCCTCCATATACTATTATGAGCTGGCCGGTGTGTCCAACCTGACCAATGCAGAGATCGCCGATTCTAAATTTGAACTGGGCTATGCCTACTTTATCACCCAGCAGTTTGATAAAGCCCGTAACCTCTTTGTAGGTATAAAAGATATCGCCTCCAATAAATACTACCTGCCGGCCAACTATTACTATGGCCTGCTCAGCTATAAAGAAGGCCGTCTTGATGAGGCATTAGCCAGCTTCAAGCGCGTGAGAGATGCCGAAGAGTACAAAGATATCATCCCTTATTACGAGGCAGAGATCTACTATTTCAAAAAAGAATACGATAAAGTGCTGAGCCATTCTCAGAAATACCTGAAGCGCAAAGGCACCGTTTTCTATGATAAAGAAATGCGCTTACTCACCGGGCAGACCCTGTTTGAATTAAAGCGCTACCAGGAAGCTTTACCCTACCTGGAAGACTATTACGAAAGCTCAGACCGCATCCGGAAAGAAGAGCTTTATGAACTGGCTTATACTTACTATCAACTGAACCGCTATAGCGATGCCATTGATAAATTTCAGCCACTGAGCAATACAGATGATGCCATAGGGCAAACTTCTATGTACCTCCTGGGCGACTGTTACCTGAAAACAGGAGACAAGAAAGGCGCGAGGAACGCCTTTGGACTGGCTGCAGAAATGAATTATAACGAAAGCCAGAAAGAAGCAGCTTCCTTCCTGTACAATAAACTTTCTTATGAATTAGGCTTTGACCATTTAGCGGTTAAAGGCTTTAAAGATTATATCCGGGATTACCCGTCCAGCCGCAGTAATGCAGAAGCAAAGAGCCTGTTGTCTGGTTTGCTGTTGAAGTCCAATAACTATGCGGAGGCCTATGATCTGCTGAGCAATGAGCCCAATAAAGATCCTAATGCCTGGGCTACCTTCCAGAAAGCTGCGGTAGGAAGAGGTTTGCAATTACTGCAGGACAAAGACTATGAAGGCGCTGAAACATACCTCACCGCATCCCTGCAAAACCCCGTTAATCCTTCCCTCGAGGCGGTAGCCTACTTCTGGAAAGGAGAGATCGCTTATAAAGAAGATCGTTATAATGATGCCGTTAGTGATACCAGGACCTTCCTGGCCAAGGCAAAAGGATATGAAGAAGCCATAAAGAAAGTGAGCGCCAAAGCTACCGTGCAGAATGCGAATATCAACCTGGGATATGCCAGTATGAAAGCCAGCAATTATGCCGATGCAGCTACCGCATTCTCCAATGCACAAAGCACTTCTGGAGAAAATAAAGAGCTCAGTAAAGAAGCCCTGTTCCGCCAGGCAGATGCTGCCTTCATGCAAAAAGATTTTGATGCGGCATTGAAACTTTATGACCGTGCAATTGCTGCCAATACAGGAGATGTGGACTATGCACGCTATCAAAAAGCACTGATCCTGGGCTTGCAAAATAAAAGCGCGGAGAAAGTAGAATTACTCAAAACAATTGTTCAGAAAGGAAATGCCAAGATCAAAGACGAGGCAAGCCTGGAACTGGCCACCGAATACATCAACCTGGATAAGCACAATGAAGCTATCCCTTTATTAAAGAAGCTGGACCAGAACCAGACCAATGTAAGCATCCGCTCCAAAGCGGCTTATTTGCTGGCCTATGCCTACCAGGACAATGCACAGAACGACCTGGCCATAGCAGCGTATAAAACTTATATTGCCCAATATCCTACGGCAGCAGACCGCAACACAGCACTTAAAGCTTTAAGTACGCTGTACAGCAGCAAGCCGGAAGAGTATGAGCAATTCCTGAAACAAGAAAGCATCACCGATGTGAGCAGCACCGAGGTAGAATCCGTATTCTACGATGCCGCCGATAATGATTTTGGTAATGCACAATATCAAAAAGCTATAGACGGCTTCAATAAATACCTGGAGAAGTATCCGCAGGGTGCTTATAAAGTACAGGCCCATTATTTCCTGGGAGAAAGCTATTTCCAGTTGAAAAATCTATCCAAAGCGAAAACCTCTTTTACCGAGGTATTGAACAGCAAATGGAACGATTATTCTGAAGCTGCTGCCGGCAGGATGGGAGAGATCTACCTCTCAGAGAAAAACTATAGTGCGGCAAAAACTACTTATAATCAACTATTGGAAAATAATGCCACAGAGAATCCTGCAGGCATATATGAAGGTATGATGAAAGTGGCTTTTGAAGAAGGCGATTATGAAGGCACGCGCACCTGGGCAGATATGCTCCTGGCCGTAGGCGATGCTGCTGATGATGCAAAGAGAAATGCCCGTTTATACAAAGCAAGATCTTTACAGACCGAAGGTAAGCTGGAAGATGCAAAAGCCATCTACCAGCAACTGGACAAGGATAACGTAGGGAATGTAAGCGCTGAAGCACGCTACCAGATAGCCAGCATCTTGTTTGTACAGAAAAAGAATGATGCAGCAGAGAAAGCGGCGAGCTATGCCGCCCAGGCTTCTAACAATAACCCTTACTGGGCCGTTAAAAACTATCTCTTACTGGCAGATATCCTGACCGATAACAAAGATTACTTTAATGCAAAAGCCACCTTGCAAAGCGTCATTAAAAACTCTTCAGATAAAGATCTGGTCAACGAGGCGAAACAAAAGCTGGAAACAGTAAAAGCAAAAGAAGCAGGTAAAAGCAAACTGACCAATTAAGGCGTTCGCAAAAGCATTTTTTTCTTTTTCAAATTTGTACAATCATGAACATTCTTCAAAATAAATATATCCTTCCTGCTGTTTTCAGTGCTTTGTGCCCGATCAGTATAATTGCGCAAACGCGCAGTGGCAGCGACTCCACCTTTAAGTCGCAGACTTTAAACTTTTACTCTACCTATAAACCGGAAGTGGTTCCGGCACCTAAACCGGTTTTTGTGCCTACACTGCCCGTTGTGGATACCACTAAGCCGGTATTGCAATACGTGGTCCCTGAACAAACGATCAGCTATACCTATAAAGCAGAACCCATCAAGCCCGTAGCGCTGAAAAGAGAACGCGAAAAGCTGCCTTTTGAGAACTATGCCAAGCTGGGCCTGGGTTCGCAAAACACGGTATTGATCGATGCCGGTATCGGCAGCCTTATGGGCAATGACTATGATGCCGTATTGCACTTTAACCATATGTCTCAGAAAGGCAATTATGTAGAAAACCAGAAATGGTCTCAGAATACATTGGATGCCTCCGGTAACATTTACATGGATAAAGCCACGCTCAACTTAGGGCTGCAGGGCGACAGAAGGGCCTATCGTCAATATGGTTATACCAATGAACTCTACTCCTTCAAGGATGCCGATATCAGGAACGTGTACACCGGGGTTGCTTTAAATGCGGCGCTGAGTCCGGTAGGGAAGACCTTCTGGGACCTGAAGTACCGCCCCGAAGCCCGTATTTACTGGTGGCATAGCGGGATGAATGCCTCTGAGCGCAACCTGGATTTCTCTATCCCGGTGACGAAAGCCCTTGATTCTTCTATCAGCTTTTCATTGGCGGCCAATGTCGGTCTGACCAGTTATGTCAGCAAGGCCTTAGGTAGCTTTTCCAATAATTATTTCCAGTTGGCCCCGGCGATCAATTTCTCCTACGAAGGCTTTAACGCCAGGGTAGGCCTGAAGCCGACTTTTGCAACTAATGATAACTATTTGCTGCCCGACATTAATGTAAGCGGTAATATCCTTAACCATTCCCTGCGCCTGTATGCCGGCTGGGAAGGGGCTTTAAACCAGAACAGCTATAGGAGTTTAAGCCTGTTCAATCCCTTTATGCAGGCCGACTATACCCCATTGCAAGGGAAGTCGAGCTACATTTACGGAGGTTTTGATGCCGCTTTAAGCAGCAACCTTACACTGGGAGCATCAGTAGGCTATAAGATGTGGAAGAATATGGCCATTTACCAGAATGACTACCACACCAGTCCTGATGGCAGAACATTTGCTATTATTTATAATGACATGAAAGCGCTGATCATTGATGCTAAAATTCAATACCAGATCAATGAGCAATTCAGTATAACGGGAAGAAGTATCTGGAATTTATACAATACTCAGGGAATGATACGCGCGCAACAATTACCACAAGTAGAAATGAATGGCGGGTTCAGATGGGAGTTGATCAAAAATCTGCATATTGGTGCCGATGTGGTGATCTATGACCGGATTTTTGCCTACCAGTCAACCGGTTTATATAAAAAATTACCTATGATTATAGACCTGAATGCCAATGCTTCTTATGATGTGCACAAGCGGGTAGGCCTGTTCCTCAATGTAGATAATATTTTGAACCAGCGTTACCAGTACTGGAATCAGTACAGGACTTTAGGCTTCACGATTTACGGTGGCCTAAGATTTAAATTCTAATTGATTACCTTTGTCTCCCTTTTGAGCTTGCTCAGATGAGGAACAGATAAAATACTACAAATGGATATAGCTAAATATATTGGCCTTTTCTTAGTGAAGAACCGCTATTGCAATTTACCCAACCTGGGTGATTTTGTTGTGAATAAAAAGCCAGCAAGCTACAATGATGGTCAGGTAAGACCACCCGAATATGAAGTGCATTTTGCCTTCTCCGGGGGATTGATTGATGATGCTTTCGCAAACTTTATTGCCACCAATGAACGCATCAGTATTGCCAATGCCGCGAATGGCATCAAGGATTTTTGTATCCAGACCAAACTTACCCTTGCAGAGGGAGGCACCGTTGTGATCCCTGGTTTTGGAAAGTTTGTGCAGGTGAATGGTAAAAACGATTTTATTGCCGAGCAGAATATTCATGCAGAGACTCCGGGTATCCCGATCTTTAAGATCAATACTGCAGCGACGAGGAGTACGCTGGAAGGCGAAACGATAGCCGAGTTGCATGAAAAAATGCAATTGAAAGAACCTTCCCTGAATGATGACATCGTGATCAAGCCACCCAAAGTAAATTGGTCAAAAGTGATCATCCTTTTATTAATAGTAGGAGTAGTGCTGGCCTTGGTCGGAGGTGCTATCTGGTATATGAACAACAATAAAGAGCAGGTGGAAGCCGCGGCTCCCGTTCCGGTAAGTAATGAAGTGCCGCCGGCAGCCGCAGATACCAATCTTGCCCCGGATACCAGCGTTCAGGCTGCTCCTGCGGCTGCACCGGGCACCTATACTTTTGCGATCCTGAACTTTAAGGACAAAGAAAGTGCAGAGAAGAAAGAAAAGCAACTGAAAGGTTTTGGACATGACGTGGCTTTAAAACCTGTTTCAGACAGCAACATTATACTTACCCTTACCCTGCCTGCTGTAGCAGATACCCTGGTAACCAAAGATTCACTGCGCCGCTTCTTTAACCCCCGCGGTGAAGTAACCATTATGAAGTAAAGACACTGAAAATAGCTGACAGCGGCCTGCAATAAATGCAGGCCGCTTCTTTATATTCCGGAAAATGTATTTTGTAATTATTGTTTTGCACGAATACTTAACTTATCTTTATATTTCATAAATCCCAATTGCCCCGTGAAGACCATAATGAAATCTTTAAGCTTGTTGCTATCTGCGCTCTTTATGCATAGCGTTGCTGGAGCACAGGGTATACACTTTTCACAATATTACAATGCCCCGCAATTACTGAACCCGGCCAATACAGGCCTTATGCCACAGGAAGATTACAGCGTGGGGGTTAATTACAGGGAACAGTGGACCAATGTACCTGCACCCTTTAAAACCTTTGCTGCAAACGGAGACCTGCAACTGATGCGCAATAAAAACCTGACCAACTGGCTGGGACTGGGAGTAGGCTTCTTTTCCGATAAAGCAGGGCAGGGCATCCTTTCCCTGGACAAAGTGCAGGCTTCTATTGCCTATCACGTGCAGCTGGACGATTATAATATGATCTCGGCTGGAGCTTCAGTAGGCTATGTACACCGTTCCATAGATTTCAGCAGGCTTACCTTTGATGTGCAATGGGATGGATTCCGGTTTGACAAGAACCGCTCCCAGGGTGAGCCCTATGCGCGCCAGACCGCCAATTACCTGGATGTGATGCTCGGGGTCAATTATGCCTTCTTCCCCAATGAAGACCTGTACATTAAGGCAGGCGCGGGATTGATGCACCTGAACAGGCCAAACGAGAGTTTTTACTATTCCGAGAATAACCGCCTGGGTATGCGGCCCATGGGTAATGTAGATGTGCTATGGAAAGCCGGCAGTAAATTTATCATTAACCCTTCTCTTTATTATGCACAGCAGAAAGGCGCTTCCGAGTTGATCTTCGGCAGTTTGTTCAATTCCAGTATCGGTGGAGAAAACGGCACGAACAATGCCTTGATCTACGGCGTATATTACAGGTTGGGCGAGAGCTTTATACCCGTAGTAGGTATGGAATGGAGCCGCTTTAAGGTGATGTGTTCTTACGATGTTACCTCCTCACCATTTGCCGCAGCAAACAGGAACCAGGGCGCTTTCGAGATCTCGGTATCCTTTAAAGGATTATACAGCAGTTTGTCCCAGGGCAGGGGAGGCTATAACTGTCCCAGATTTTAACAAAATAATATAGCACATTGTAGGTATGTATAATGGCAAGTCTTTATATTTGAAATATTAAATAACTGAAAGCAAAACGTTAAGTATATGGAAATCGAAAAGTCAAAAATTTTATTAGTAGAAGATGATACGAATTTAGGCCAGGTATTAAAAAACTATTTAGAGCTTCATGATTATGTTGTAGAGCTTTGCCGGGATGGGATTTTAGGATTAGCTGCTTTCAGAAGAGAGAAATTTGATATCTGCCTTTTAGATGTAATGATGCCTAATATGGATGGATTTACATTAGCAGAAGAGATCAGGAATATCGATCCGGACGTTCCTTTGTTCTTCCTGTCTGCGCGCAGTATGAAAGATGATGTGATCACCGGCTACCGTTTAGGTGCTGATGACTATATCGCTAAACCTTTCGATAGCGAAGTATTATTACATAAGATCAAAGCGATCCTGAAACGCAACCAGGAGATCCAGGAAAAAAATCCTACCGCTACTGATTTTGATATCGCAAGCTTCCACTTCAACAGCAAGTTGAGGATCTTGTCCAGGGAGGGTAAAGAAGTGACCCTTTCTCCTAAAGAGAATGCCTTACTGCAAATGCTTGCAGAGTATAAAAATGACCTCTTACCCCGTGAGCAGGCATTGAAGCGCATCTGGGGCAGCGATACCTATTTCAATGGTCGTAGTATGGATGTGTACATCGCTAAGTTGAGAAAATATTTAAGCGAAGACGATAAAGTAAATATTGTGAATATCCACGGTAACGGTTTCCGTTTAGTGGTAGAAGAATAAGCTTTATCATTGCTATAAAAACAGAATAGCGCTCCTGTGAAGGAGCGCTATTCTGTTTTTATACGAGGTATGTAGTTGTGTTTGTTGCACCCCGGTTATTCAATCCTCTGCGCCAGCTCCACGGCCACCATGCTACCCAGGGCCACGCCCATGCCGCCCAGCCGGAAACCGCCATGAATATTGCCTTCCAGGGATTTGATGATCGGCATTTTGGTAGTGCCAAAGGCCATGATACCCGACCATTGCATATCTATTTCAAAATCCTGTCCCGGCAGCAGCTCTGTTTTAAGTAAGTGGATGAGCTGGTCCTGGATCTGCTGGTTCAGGCTGATCTCTGTCGTGTTTTCTGTAGTAAAGTCCAGGTTGCGCCCGCCACCAAAAAGAACCCGGTTGCCTACATTCCTGAAATAGTAATAACCCTGGTCAAAATGGAAGATCCCTTTTACCTTTAAATCCTCAATAGGATGGGTCACCAGTACCTGTCCGCGGCCCGGCTGGATGTCGGCTTCCGGGAAGAAACGCTTGCTGAATGCATTCGTGCACACGATCACCTGCGGTGCTTCAAAGCTGATACTATCGTGAAAGCCATCTTTGACCAGCACAAGATTTTTCCCGTTTAGGTTTTCTATATGACTGACCTCAGCACCTGTTTTTATTTCAACCCCTTTCTTTAAGGCCAGATGCAGCAGGCTTTTGATCAGTTTCCCGGTATGCAAGGCCGCCTCTGTGGTGCAGGCAATACAATGCCGGAAGCGCCCCGGGCTAAAGCCAAAAGTCTCTATCTGCTCATCGGCAAGGACAAAGCTGTTGCCCCCACTCACTTCCTTTAATAATTGATTATAGTGATCTATATGCCCGATAATTTCCGCTTCTGCTGCCCTCAGTAACTCATGGCTGCCCTCCGGTGTGTAACCAATAGCCGCATCACCCAATTGTGCCCTCAAGAAATCAATACCCGCTTTCCTTTTCGAAAACAAATCAATCAATGCTGTTTCAGAAGTATGTTTGGCATCTTCCACCAACTCAGAAAGGCTGCCCGTAGCGGCGAATCCGGCATTGCGTGTACTCGCTCCGCTGGGGAGCAGGCCCCGTTCCAGGATCAGCACCTCGTAGTTGGGATGTTTTTCTTTCACCTGGATAGCCGTTTGTAACCCTACAATTCCCGACCCGATGATGATCACATCATAATGCAATAAACTTTCCCGTTCCCAAAAACTAATCATAATTAATCTCCTGTTTCGTTCAAAAATAAAAATTAATCCTGGAATGCTTGCCATGATAATAGAGCAAAGCACTATAAGCATCAGGGGCTTTGCTTTCATTAAGAAAACAAAGCCCTTGTATTTTTTTGCTGAGCGCATGATCGCTTCAGTATATTGGCAAGATTTATTTCACCAGTTTCATCTCTTTGAGCAGCCAGGAGGCATTGCCATATTTCTCAATGATGAACATAACATAGCGGATGTCCACTGCAATGTTGCGGCAAAGATTAGGATCATAATACAGGTCACTCATCGTACCATCCCAGATCCGGTCAAAATTGATACCGATCAGTTCACCTTTAGCATTCAGTACCGGGCTGCCGGAATTACCACCGCTGGTATGGTTGGCCGCGATAAATGCTACCGGTACCGTCCCGTTCACTGCCCAACGGCCATAATCTTTACGGGCGTGCAGGTCGCGCAGCCTGGCCGGTACATAAAACTCTTCCACATCAGGATTATGCTTGGCCACCACATCTTCCAGGGTGCTGATGTAAGAATAATAGCTATGTCCCTGCGGTTTGATGCCCTTTACCGGGCCAAAGGTCAATCTTAAAGTCTGGTTGGCATCCGGGTAAAAGTTGCGCTCTGCAGACATATAGTCCAGTTGCTGTTTCATATAGATACGGCTCAGCATATCCATTCTTTTATTGAAGGCCTGCATCGAAGGGCTTACGGCAGTTCTTTGCCAGCTGACCACAGCATCGTAGATCTTGAATGCAGGATCGTTTTTGATGGCTATGGTATCCTGCGCTTTAGGCTCATCATAATAAGGAGCAGCCAGCTGGCTGAACACCAAAGCACTTTGGCCAAATACATTATTGGCCCATTTGCCAAAGTCATTCCCGTTCTCTGCATACAAAACTTTAATGCGATCAGGTACGGCCAGGCCGGGTTGCATATAGTAGAAGGGCATCATCGTTTCGAAGAGTGCTTTATCTACTTCCGGCTCGTAATTTTTATAGAAACCGGCCAGTCCTTTTTTAAGTTGTGCCAGCGTATCCGTTAAAGCTTGTCCTTTGATGCCCTTTCTGTGTACATCCAGCACTTTTTGTAAAGATTCAGCTTGCCTTACGATCTCAATGCCCAGTACGGTTTCTCCCGTACTTTCCAAAGCGCGTAAGTATTTATTGTTATTTTCCACCGCAGCATTGATCTGGCTCAGGATCATTCTCGGACTGTTTGCTGAGGTGTCCTGAGATGTCTTGGCAATAAGTCTTTGCTCATAAGCACGCTTTTTATCAGGTACTTCATTGATCGCCAGTCCGCGCAGTTCGCCCTGCCATTTTTTATACCCATTACTTACCGAAGATTGTTTTGAAGCATACTTCAGGAATATGTCCGCATCTTTTCTCATGGCTTCGTCCCACACCCCTAATTTCAGCCTGCGGGCTTCTATGCGGATCGGGTTACTGATATCAATGGTTTGCGATAATTGACTGGCACTTAAATATTCCCGGGTAACATAAGGAAAGCCATAGACCATAGAATAGTCCCCCTCCTTTACACCGGAGGTATTGATCGCAAAGAACTTTTCTGCCTTGTAAGGTTTGTTGTTGATATTGTATTTAGCCGGTTTATTGTTGGCACCTGCATACACCCTGAAAATACCAAAATCACCTGTCTGTCTCGGCCACATCCAGTTATCTGTATCGCCGCCGAACTTGCCGATACCATTTGGCGGGAAACCCACCAGTCTTACATCTTCAAAGACTTGTGTCAGGGTCACCCAGTATTCGTTACCATTGTAGAAAGGCTTCACTTTTGCCTCATAGCCATATACGTTTTTAAGGGCTTTTTCCGTGAATTGTATCTGCTCGTTGATCGATTTATTCCTGTCTTCTTCCGACATTGTTGTATCTACATACTTCAATATTGTCCCGGTGACATTTTCTATTTTACGGATAAAAGTTACCGTTAAGCCCGGGACCGGAATCTCTTCCGCGTTATTTTTTGCCCAGAAGCCATCAATGAGATAGTTGTTTTTATTGGTGCTGACACTTTGTACAGAGCCGTATCCGCAATGGTGATTGGTGAAGATGAGGCCCTGGGAAGAAACGACTTCCCCGGTACAGCCACCGCCAAAAATGACCACGGCATCGTTAAGGGCTGCTTTGCCGTCATGGTACAAATCAGTGATCGGGATTTTTAAACCGGCTTTCTGCATAGCCGCTTCCTGCTTTTTGAGATCAGCGGGCCGCCACATGCCTTCATCGGCTTTTGCGGGCTTAAGATTGAAAAATAAACTACAAATTAAGGAAAGGGAAAAAATTTTGCCATGCATACATTAAAGTTCTGAAAAAATGAAAAATAAAATTAGCAATATTTTATGAAAATGTGCGATAATATTATTACATTAGCCAAAAATTTCTGATCTTCGGGAGCATGAACTCCTTAGGGGAAGATTAAGTTTCGTTTGTATACCATTATCACAATTGATTCTATGAATAGAAAATTACGGTTACTGTTATCGGTATTGGGTCTAGCATGCCTTACACCTCAAGCTGATGCACAACTGGGAAGCCCTTTATTCTCATTAAAGCATGATACTATTTGTAAGGAATCTGAATTTGTTCCGGATTCAATCGTATCGAATGCACAAACTTATCGCTGGTCTTTTTGTACCCCCTTGTTGGGTGCCGCTCCTCAATCGAATAGCTTAGGTACGGGTACTTTACAATTAAATACAAACAACAATTTAACAACGGTAAGGTCCGGTGATTTTTTCTACTCATTTACTGCAAATAATGATGGAAGAGTTTTCCGCTACCAATATGAAGACGGGATTGAAGCACTGCCTATCGTTACCGATTTAGGTCACTTTCAATTCAGTACACCAAGTGCCCCTTCCGGCACTTCGGTGATAGAGACCGCATCAGGATGGCATACTTTCGTGATCGGCCGCTCTACCAATGGTGCAAGACTGGTAAGACTCGACTTTGCAAACGGGCTGAACTATCCGATGACCGGCTATCATACTTATGATGTATTGACCAGGCTGGGCAATCCGCGTGAGCTCTTTACCGTAGTGGTTAATGATACTGTAAGGGCATTTACCTTTGACAATAACGAGATGAAGCGTATTGATTTCAGTGCCAACCTGGACAGCATTGCCACGATTACCAATTTCGGTACTATGGGCGGTGTATTTGACGGGGTGAGCGGGATTGCTGCAGTACGTGAAATGGATAACTTCCACTTTATCGTAACCAATGAAACCTCTCATAAATTAACACACATTACCTTCGGTAACTCTTATCTTAACCTGCCTTTTGCCATTGACCTGGGTTCCTTAAGCGGTGATATAGATGCACCGGCAGGAATTGCGGTTGTTAAGAACTGTAATGACTATTATGGTTATGTGATCAATAAAAATAATGCAGAATGGGTAGTCCTTCACTGGCCGGCTTCCATTGCAGGAACACCTACCTCGGAAGTGTACGATTTAGGGACCAATCTTTTGTTACCTACAGCTTTATCCAATGCAGTAAGAGAAAACGGAGCAGTCTATATGCACGTGGTAAATTCCAACAATGCACTGACTGTAATTAAATATGACAACTGTACCAACGCCTCTGTTGGTGGTTCCAACTTAAGAGTTCCTCCTCTGGTAAAATATGATCAGGCCGGTATCTACTCCGTATCTTTGATTGTAGATGAAGGATTGGCTTCTGAAAGAAGCTTTTGCTTGCCGATCAATGTTGTAGAATACCCTTCGATCAACTTAACCACACAGGATACCCTGATCTGTAGCGGAGATACCATTAATATGCATGCATTGACCTTCGGTACTGATTCCATTGTCTGGAGCCCGAACTATAACATCAATACATTGAAAGGTAATTTTGTAAGCGTATGGCCGGAGTATTCCCAGGTATATACCGTTACCTTCAACTTTGCAGAAAACTGTATCGTTAAAAAAGACTTCAATATTAAAGTAGATAAAGTAGTAGCAGATGCCGGTATCGATCGCCTGATCACAGATGGTTCTACCTCAATGATCGGTGGCCCGAATACCACCTTACGCAATGACTTTACTTATGAGTGGACCCCTAACCTGTTTTTCGAATCCAACCCGGATACGACAATAGCATGGGTAAGGCCGGCTCAGAATATGACTTACTATCTCACCGTTACCGCGCCATCAGGTTGCAGATCTATTGATTCTGTACTGGTACGTGTACCTTGTGAAGATATCAGGTTGCCCAACGCTTTTGTAGCGAGCACACAAACATTCGGATTGCTGAACCTGCAACTGACACAAGTCAACTATTTCAGGATTTACGACAGATGGGGCAGAGAAGTATTCAGCACAAGTAATCCCGGTACCCATTGGAATGGCCGTAACCAGCAAGGGATAGAATGTGCTTTGGGTACTTATGTATGGGAAATAGATGCTTACTGTAAAGATACCAATCAACGTTTCCGGAAATCGGGTAATGTGACCTTATTGCGGTAAGATATTTGTAAAAAATAACAGGATACAAGTGGGAAGTTGATAGCTTCCCACTTTTTTTGTATATTCAATCAAGAATTCCTGCTTTATGCAAGAATTTGGAAAGAAGAATTTATTGGGAATCGTATTTAAAATATACTTTTGCAAAACGCTGATCACCGGCGATTTTACTTACTCATTTTTGGCTTTAGATATTAAATGAAAAACTTTGCGGAGAGCCCTCGGGCCTGGATTATTGCATCTCTGTTTGCGATTATGGCAATCGTACTGGTTGCCCGCTTGTTCAACCTGCAGGTAGTGGAGGAGAAGTATGAATTGATGGCCAACGACCAGGCGATTTATCGCAAGGTCATTTACCCGGCCAGGGGATCGATCGTAGACCGTAATGGTAAACCCATGTTGTATAATAATGTCACCTTCGACCTGATGGTGACACCGGCGCTTGTAGGCAAACATAATAGTATGGATACCACAACCTTTTGCCGCATATTGGGCCTGGATACAGCAGGCTTTGCCAAAGAGATGCTGAAGGTGGTAAAAAAGACAGGGAAAGAAAAACCGGGTGTATTTAAATCAGAAGTATCTAAAGAACTGAATGCCCGCCTGCAGGAAAATATGTACCTCTTTGCCGGATTTGAACTGGTGGAAAGAAGTACCCGCAGCTATCCGAAGGCTGCCGGGGCATTAATGCTGGGCTACCTCTCAGAGGTTACGCCTGCCATGCTCACCAATAACCGTTTTGCCTCCTACCGCCAGGGCGATTATGTAGGGATGAGCGGACTGGAAAATATTTATGAAGAAGAACTTAGAGGGATAAGAGGGGTGCAGTACCTGGTACGCGATGTGATGAACAGGCCGCGGGATGCTTACAAAAGCGGTACAATGGATACAGCAGCTATCGGAGGGAAAGAACTGGAATTGTTTATAGATGCCGAGTTGCAGGCCTACGGAGAGAAACTCATGTCGGGTAAAATGGGTAGTGCAGTTGCCATTGATCCTAAAACCGGGGGTATACTCGCCATGATATCGGCCCCCAGCTTTGACCCCAACCTGCTTACTGGGGAAGGCAAAGGCCGGAACTTTGCGGAACTCAACAAAATGGCCACGAAACCATTATTTAACTACGCCACCCAGGGCTCTTATATGCCGGGTTCTACCTTTAAACCCATTACTGGTTTGGTAGGACTGGATGTGGGTGCCATAACGCCAAGTTTTGGCTATCCTTGCTCCGGAGGCTACTATGCCTGCGGTAAGCGCATCGGCTGTACCCACTCCGGTGGTGGTCATGCCGCTAACCTACGTGTGGCTATGGCAAACTCCTGTAATGCCTACTTTGTAGATGTATTCAGGAAGGTGGTTGACTTTAAAAACTATGGAGGCGTACATACGGGGCTTCAGAAATGGCACGACTATATGATCAACTTTGGCTTCGGGCATCCGTTGGGCGTAGACATCACCGGGGAGCTGGGCGGTCACATACCGGATTCCAGCTTCTTCAACAGGATGTATAAAGGGAACTGGAACTCCTGTAATATGGCCATCATAGGCATGGGTCAGGGCGAGATCGCTCTTACCCCTATGCAGATTGCCAATGCCATGTGCCTGATCGCTAATAAAGGATATTACTATACACCGCATTTTGTAAAAAAGATAGGCGGCGATGCTAACCATCCCAAGCTGGCAAAATTCAAAGAAAAGCATACACCGATGCACATTGCACCGGATGCCTACCAGGCCATTATTGATGGTATGGAAATGGTGGTGACCAATGGTACCGGTAAGGTGGCGAAGCTGCCGGGGATCAACGTAGCCGGTAAAACGGGTACTGTAGAGAACTATGCGATGGTCTATGGTAAAAAGACCAAACTCGATAACCACTCCGTGTTCGTATGCTTCGCGCCGAAAGAAGATCCTAAAATTGCCATAGCAGTTGTCGTGCAAAACTCAGGTTACGGAGCCACCTGGGCAGGCCCGGTTGCCAGCCTCATGATGGAAAAATACCTGACAGATTCCGTAAACGTGAAGCGGAAATTCCTGGAAGATAAAATGTTTAATGCCAACCTGATCAAGAAATACACTTACGTGATCGATTCCATGCAGAGAGAAAAAGACCGCATTCGCTGGGAATTGAAAATGGCAGATAAAAACATGCAGGCTGCAATGGCAAAACGCGGAGATACCGTACTTGTAGACAAGATGATGGAAAAGTTTTATAAAATTAAAAAATAGCGGCAAGCAGCAAGCATTATGGCACAACATCGCAAATCCGTATTGGGCAGACTGGATTGGTTAACCGTCTTGTTGGTATTTTTATTGGTGGCTACCGGTATTATGGCCGTTTACACTTCAGAGTATACTAGCTTTGACGAACCCTTTTTTGATATGCAGCGCAGTCATATGAAACAGCTCATGTTCTTTGGCTTGTCTTGCTTTATAGGCCTGGTGATCATCTTTACAGACAGTAAACTATTTTACTCCCTCGCTAACCTCAGTTACCTGTTTGGTATCCTGCTTTTGCTGCTGACCTTCGTCATAGGAGGAGAAGTAAAAGGTTCTCATAGTTTCATCAAACTGGGCTCTTTCACCTTCCAGCCGGGAGAAGCCTGTAAGATATTCACAGCCCTCTGCCTGGCCCGCTTTTTGGCCGCGGCAGATACTAAATTCAATACCCTCAGGCACCGGCTTACGGCTGCAGGTATAGTCCTGCTGCCCTGCCTGCTCATTATCCTTCAAAATGAAACGGGGCTGGCCCTGGTCTACTTCGCTTTCTTCTTCCCGATGTACCGGGAAGGGTTACCTAATAGCATTTTGCTGATCGGGATCACCTCTGTAGTCTTGTTTTTATCCTCCCTCCTGGTAGAAAGATTACCCTTATTTATCGCCATTACCGTGGTAGCCCTGCTATCAGTATGGGTTTTATGGCGACAGATCCAGAAACAGAAAGCCGTTGTTCTGTTTATCGTAGGAGCCTGGCTGATCGCCGTTACCTTTTCACAACTCGTCGTACCCTATGTATTTAAAAATATCTTTAAAGGCTACCAGGTAGAACGTATCTATTCCATGCTGGGCCAGGATGTGCCCCTGGAATTTCAAAAGCCGGGACAACTGGCCGGAAAAGATGCCGATTATAATGTAAGACAATCCAAGATTGCTATCGGCTCCGGTGGGCTGACGGGCAAAGGCATCATGAACGGTACACAGACCAAATACTCATTCGTGCCCGAGCAACATACCGACTTTGTATTTTGCGGGATAGGGGAGCAGTTTGGATTTATCGGCAGCAGCTTGCTGGTCTTGCTTTACCTCTCCCTGATGCTGCGCATTGTGTTTATTGCAGAGCGGCAAAGGTCTACCTTCTCCCGGGTATATGCCTATTCAGTGGCCTCTATCCTGTTTTTTCACTTTGCTATTAACTTATCTATGACCATGGGCCTGGCACCCGTGATCGGGATCACCTTGCCCATGCTCAGCTATGGAGGTACCTCATTGATGTCCTTCTCCGTGCTGCTGGCCATAATGCTGCGATTAGATGCAGACAGACACATTCTTATTCGTTAATTTTGCAGCATGAATACACAGATATTTCCTCTTTCAGAAGGGCATTTTACAGTGGGCAGAGATAAATCTTTTATTCCCTTTGACCTGGTAAAAGATGAGCTTAATGACAGGAGTACCGGTTCCCTTTTGGTAGAAGTGCAACCTTTTTTGATCGTGAATGAGACCGATGTCATTCTATTAGATACAGGTCTGGGTTTTTCCAATCCGGACGGCGTTACCCAGCTTACGGCCAATTTACGAAAGCACAATATAGAACCCGAAGATGTGACCAAGATCCTGATGAGCCATTTACATAAAGACCATAGCGGTGGTATCCCCAATATCCTGGCAGATACAGCATATGACAATGCGAAGATCTATGTCTATGCACCAGAACTGGAATTTGCTTATGAAAAAGGAGCCCCTTCCTATATTACAGAAGAGCTGGATGAAATAAGGTACCATCCCAATGTCATCTTCCTGGAAGGCGAAAACGGAACGATTGATGACTATATAAGCTACGAACATACCAACGGCCACTGTCCGCAGCATTTAGTGTATTGGATAGAGAGCAATGAAGGAAAAATATTCTTTGGTGGTGACGAAGCTCCGCAGATGAAGCAGATGCGCATGAAATACATCGCAAAATATGATGCCGATGGAAGAAAAGCCATGGAATTAAGAGAAGCCTGGAGCATCAAAGGTGCTGAGGAAAAATGGAAATTCTTATTTTATCATGATGTACAAACTCCTATGGCAACATTATAAAATTTGATGCCGGCCGGGAAACAATTATACTATTTTTGCAAAAAATAAGCTGATGGAAGATAATTTTATAAAGGTATACGTAGAGCAGGAAGATGGTACGGTAAATGAAATGGATTGCCCCACAGATATGGGTTTTAGCCTGATGGAAATGCTGAAGGCACATGAATACCCGGTACTGGCCACCTGTGGTGGTATGGCACTTTGTGCTACCTGCTGCGTGGATGTGCTGGAAGGGCTGGACGAATTGCCGGAGATAGGCGATGAGGAATATGCAATGCTGGATACTTTACCCGATCTGCTGCCCAATTCGAGACTGGCTTGCCAATTGAAAGTGGATGCTGCTATGGACCAACTGAAGATCAAATTGCATCATACGGATTAATATCCTGTTCTATATCAATAAGAAGATACAACACTGCTTTCGCTCATAACCTGTGATAGCAGTGTTTTGTGTTCAGTAAAAGATTACATTGCTTCAATAAAACAATATCTCAACATGGAAGAAGAAAATAAAAACAAGCTATACAACAGCGCAGAGGAATCCCTGTCCGAATCCATCTTTAAAGAAGAAGATGAGCTGGAGGAACTGCATAAGATCGACTGGGAGCGCAGCGTGCGTAAAGCAAAGAATACCTTATTTGTAATCGGTATATTGATTTTATTGTCAGAAGTGGTTTCTTTATTGCGCTCAGATGAAGAGATCGGGCTGTATATCTGGATCGGGATAGGTATTGTTTCCGGCACATTCATCACCCTGGGTATTTTTGCAAACCGGTCCAAACCCTATAATGCCATTCGCCTCGGCCTGATTGTATTCATTGCCTATTTAGTGGGAGTGGCCATTTTACATGCACTGGCCTATGGTACCGAGGGTATTTATAAATCATTATTTAGCGGTATTTTATTTAAAGGAGTAGCTATTTATATGCTGGGGAAAGCACTCTCAGATGCAAAAAAGCTACAACGTTATTATGAAAGAGCTTTAACCTATTAGTCTTAGGTGGGAATGTCCCGGACAAACAAAAAGGCCTTACAACATACGCTGTAAGGCCTTTTTTATGATTGTGAATGTACACTAAAGACTTATTTCCTCGATTCTGAATTCCAGCTTGCCGGCAGGAACATCGATTTCTGCTATTTCACCAACAGCTTTACCTAAAAGTCCTTTACCGATCGGGGAGGTCACCGAGATCTTTCCTGCTTTCAGGTCTGCTTCCTTTTCAGAAACCAAAAGATACTCTACCACCTTTTTAGTTTTCATATTAGTAATCTTTACCTTGCTCAGTACAGATACTTTGCTCAGGTCCAGATCCTTTGTGTCGATTACACGTGCATTGGCAATGATACCTTCTAACTGCGCGATTTTGGCCTCATGAAGGCCCTGAGCCTCTTTGGCCGCGTCGTATTCTGCATTTTCTTTAAGATCGCCTTTTTCTCGTGCTTCTGCGATCGCTTGTGCCACTTCTGCTCTGCCGCTGGTCTTCAAAATCGTTAACTCCTCGCGCATCTGTTCCAAGCTTTCTTTTGTTACATAGTTTACAGTTGACATAACAAATCCGGTTTAAATTTTACATAAAAATAAAACACACAATATGTCCAATAGCTCAGACATATCGCGTGCATCCATATACTACAAAAATAAGGAAAAAATATTAAATATTTACAATGAATTGTTCAATTTTCTCCTTAAGACTCAGGCTCATTTTATACACCGCTTCATGGGTATATCCGCCTATGTGTGAGGTTCCTATAAAGTGCGGATGGGCTAATAAGAGCCCCGCTTCCGCCTGCATTTGCTCCGTCATTTTATGGAGCGGTTCTCTTTCCCATACATCCAGGGCTGCCCCCGTGATCTGGCCGGTATTGAGCCCTTCCAGCAGCGCTGCCTGGTCTACCACCTTACCCCTGGAAAGGTTCAGTAATACAAAAGGCTGTCTCATTTTTGCCAGGAAGTCCCGGTTGAAATAGTGATGGGTAAGTGCATTGTAAGGTACATGAAAACTGATCATATCCGCAGCAGATTGAATGGCCTCCAGGTCCGCTATCTGGATGATATTAGGCGTGCTGATGTCCTTCTTTTCAATGTCATAAGCCAGCACCTTCATGCCCAGGCGGCTAAGCTTTTCGGCAAATTTATAGCCATTATTACCTAAGCCTATAATACCGGCAGTTTTGCCTTCAATTTCAGTGCCCCGGTTTTCATCCCTCAACCAGATCCCCTTCTTAACTTCAATATTCGATTTGAAAATATTGTGTTGCAAGGCCAGGTACATACCCAAAGCCTGTTCTGCAACCGCATTGGCATTCCCATCCGGGCTGCTGCAGCAAAAAATATGCTTTTGTGCGGCATACACTAAGTCGATCAGTTCCATACCGCTCCCCATTCTCCCGATCCACTTCAGATTGGAGCAGGCATCCAGCATTTCCGGGTCAAAGGTGATCTTTGTGCTCGTGATGATCCCTTCATAATCGGCTGCTTCGGCGAGTAAAGCCGCTCTGCTGAGCTCCGGTTTATAAACAACCGTATAGTGGTGCTGACTTAAGAAGTCACTTAATACAGGATGAATTTGCGTAACGGCAAGTACTTGTTTAGGCATGGTTAAAATAGGTATTATATAATTTAACGAAGTCCGGGACAGATAATTGTTCCGCTCTTAAATTAAATATTTCATCCGCCAGTTGTTCAGGGCTCAGCAATGGTTTTAATGCATTGCGTAAGGTCTTCCTTCTTTGGCCGAAGGCCGTTTTTACCATTTTTAAAAAGCGTCTGGGCTGTTCTATCTGGTAAGGATTTTGGGTATTGGTCAGGCGTATCACACCGGACTTTACCTTGGGGGGAGGTGTAAAGCAGTTTTCGTGCACATCAAAGAGGTACTCTACTTTGAAGAATGCCTGGATCAGGACACTCAGGATGCCGTAGGTCTTATTACCCTCTTTGGATGCCACACGCTGGGCTACCTCTTTTTGAAACATACCGATCACTTCATCCACCTGTGTTTCCCACTCCAGTACCTTAAACAAGATCTGTGTGGAAATATTATAAGGAAAGTTGCCGATGATGGAAAAATGGCCAGGAAAAGGGACTTCAGCCTTTAAAAAATCAATGTGGATGATCTTATCATTCAGTTCAGGATAGGTCTTGATCAGGTAATTGACTTTTTCTTCATCGAATTCAATCGCCTTAAAATCGGTATCCTCTTTTTTCAATAAATATTTAGTGAGCGCGCCTCCTCCCGGACCAACTTCTAATAGTTTTAGACCCGGTTGAAGGGTTAACTGGCCTACGATTTTCTGGCACATCTGTTCATCATGAAGAAAGTGCTGACCAAGGCTTTTTTTGAGTGTATACATACTGGACAAACAATTTTAGAATGAACTGCCGGAGCAGTCATTTATAAGTGTTGCCGCAAAGGTAGAATATTGAAGGAGAATGCCCGTATAAAACTTGCTTTGCGGCAATTTTTGTATAGCTATAAAAGAGAGAAAGACTATCTTTCGATAGCCTTTCTCTCTTTATAATAAATCTAATGATTTAGATTATTTGTTAGATTGCAAGTGAGGGAATGGTGGAGCTTGAGAAGAAGGTCCGGTTTCGCCATCGTTTGCAGAACGGTACATTACAGAGTTAACATCACCTGTAGCACCAGAGTATTGGAAGATAAAGCGGTCACGGCTGATGTTTTGAGTTTCAGTCATGTAAGTGATTACTTTATTTACGCGATCCCAAGCACGTTGTTGTTGTACTTTAGAAGAACCAGCGTTACCCATTACTACTACTTTACATTCTGGGTTAGCGCCCATTTGAGCTGCTAAGTTAGCCAATTGAGATTGAGCTGCTGCAGATAAAGTTGTTGCGCTGCCAGAGAAAGTGATCGCACCTGAAGCGATGTTACCACAAGCTGTAGCTGTTTGACCACAACCTTCTGGACAAGGACATTTACCAACACCATCAGCATCTACTGGTTGACAGTAAGTAGGAGTGATTGGTTCTTTATCCAAATAGTCAGGAACACCGTCACCATCAGTATCAAGAGGACAGCCAGAAGCGTCAACTTTTATACCAGCTTGAGTATCCGGACATTTGTCGAATTGGTTAGCAACGCCATCGCCATCATCATCAGCCAATACCGGATCAGGTAACAACATGTGACGAGGAGCAGCAACCTCACTGTAGATATGATCCATAGGATTAACCCACCATAAAGGCTGAACGTTTTTAGATTTTTTACCAATGTTAAAGCCAAGACCTACAGAAGCGTAGTTCATGATATCTTTATCATTGTTCAAAAGCACAGGGCTTTCAGTAGCATCTAAGATATCCAGACCAGTCCAGGTAAGTTTATCTTCGAATTGAAGTGTTACGCGATCTCCTAATTTAAATTGGATACCGGCACCACCTACTAAAGCTGGAACTAATCCCCATGTTTTATCTCCGATTTCGATATTTGTACGACCTTTGTTCGTCAAATACTCACGGGAATAATCTACATAAGTAGCGTCTTTCAATTCTTTTTTGTATGCTTTTTGGCCTTCTTTAGTTAAAGTACCATCAGCATCCATCCAACCGGAATAATTCCATTTAGCACCACCACTGTTAGCAACACCAACTTGAGTGTTCCACAGTAAAGCACCACCACCAGCAAAACCGTAGAAGCTTACCGCATTCTTAGCTTTGTGGAAACGGATGTTGTTAGATGCAGCTACTAATTGTAAAGTCAATTCATGACCTCTGTATTTATAGTTGCTGAAAACTGTTTCATTACCAGCATAACGACCACCTGCAGTCCAAGGGTTGTTATAAGATGTTGCTTCACCAGCTACGTTAGGACGGTAGTCGATACCCTGAGCATTCTGGAAGTTATAAGCCAGACGCCAAGAGAATGTATAGCCCATAGCTTTACGGATAGACGCACCAAAACCTAATGCATTCAATGGAGAAGAAGCACCCCAAGGCATTTTAGAAGTCACATCACCAAAAATGTTTTGGAAACCTGCACTCACCCCTAATTCCCACATGTTACGTGGTTTTGCAGGGAATGCATATTGGTGGTTTAAATATTGACGTTGTTGCTCCATTCTTCCTTTAGGAACATAAGCTGTGTCAAGAACATCATATACTTGCCCACGGTAGGTCATATCCCTACCACTCCAAGATGATGCTTGCTTAGTTTCTTGTGCAACCGCTGGAGCAGCCATAGCCGCACATAAACCAGCTAACAAGATGTACTTTTTGTTTACCATAACGAGATTTGTTTATAAAGTGTTTTTAGTTTGTACGCTATACAATATTTGGCAAAGGTATAGTCTAATTCTTAATAAAAAAAATATTTCAAAGCTTTTTGTCACGCAATTTCCGTTGATTTTCATTTAATAACATTTCAAAAACATTAGATTATACAATAATATATACTGTTCAAAAATGATATTTAAAATATTTATTTGTAGCAATTGTCTTGGTTTTCATGACAAAACATACCGTATTTAGTTTTAAAATTTATACCATTTTTCTTGCATTATAGTTTTAATTTAGCCATCTGGATTTATACCTGTTTACAGCAGTACGGGTATACATCCAGGCCTTTCGATGTCTGAACCATTTATTTCTGTTGAATGAACCTGAGTAAAAACGTAATAGAAGAAGAATTAAAAATATTTGAAGATCATTTTTCAAATAGTGTAAAAACGGGTAAAGCACTGTTAGACAGAGTGATGAAGTTCATTATCAAAAGAAAAGGAAAACAAATGAGGCCCATGTTTGTCTTCCTTTCCGCGAAAATTGCCGGGGAAACCTGTGAACGTACCTTCCGGGCAGCTGCATTGATAGAACTCTTACACACTGCTTCCCTTGTTCATGATGATGTGGTAGATGACTCTAATATGCGCAGGGGATTCTTCTCTATTAATGCCCTCTGGAAAAATAAAGTGGCCGTACTGTTCGGAGATTATCTTTTAGCAAAAGGATTATTGCTCTCCGTAGAACATGGTGATTATGAGATCCTGAAAATGGTATCGACAGCCGTTAAGGAAATGAGCGAAGGGGAACTGCTGCAGATCGAAAAAGCAAGGAAGCTCGATATCAAAGAAGAGATCTATTTTGAGATCATCCGCAGCAAGACCGCATCCCTGCTGGCCGCTGCCTGTGGTGCAGGAGCCTGGTCGGTGAACGAAAACAGTGAGGATGCAGAACGTATGCGCTTATTTGGAGAAAAACTGGGGATTAGTTTCCAGATCAAGGACGATCTCTTCGACTACGGGCACGACAACATCGGGAAACCTACCGGTATAGATATAAAAGAGAAGAAGATGACCTTACCCCTTATCTATACGTTACAAAACGTAGACGAGGCGACCAAAAGGAAGATCATATATATAGTAAAGAATGAAAGTCATAAAAGAGATAAGGTAGATGAAGTCATCAAGCTGGTGAACCAGTCGGGCGGTATTGAATATGCAAGACAGAAAATGGAAGCCTACCAGCAAGAGGCATTAGATATACTCCATACCTTCCCGGCTTCCGATGCCAGGAATGCGATGGAAGAACTGGTGGCATATGTAACAAAAAGAAAATATTAATTGATTTTAAAATTTAAGATTATGAATATGAAGAAAAATGTTATACTGGGCATACTGACATTAGGAATAGGTATTGGTATGCAAAGCTGTGTTTCTAATAAAAAATATAACGAGGCCACCTCCAAGCTGGCCGGGGCACAAAAGCAAAACCGCGACCTGAATGAAAATATAGAAAACCTGAAAGAGCGCCTTAATTTAATGGAATCGGCCAATAACAGTGCCGCCGCTGAAATAGATGCTCAGAATGCTAACCTGAAAGCCAAACAATCCCTGTTGGAAGAAAACAGCCAGAAGCTGACCGAGCAGCAGGAAAGATTAAAAAATCTGCAGGCCATTATCGATAAACAAAAAGAACAGTCCTCTTTATTAAGAAATAAAATGGCCGAAGCCTTGAAAGGCTTTCGCTCAGATCAGCTGACCGTAACACAAAAAGACGGAAAAGTATATGTAAGTATGCAGGAAAGCTTACTGTTCCCTTCCGGTAGTGCTGCCGTGAATGCAGAAGGTAAAAATGCCCTTTCCAAGCTTGCCGAAGTATTAAACTTAAATCCCGATATCAATATTAATATAGAAGGCCATACCGATTCAGTGCCTATTAAAGTAAGATTTGAAGACAACTGGGCTTTAAGTGTGGCCAGGGCAACCTCCATCGTAAGGATACTGACCAAAGACTATGCCGTGAACCCGGTAAGGATCATCGCCAGCGGCCGCTCCCAGTACCTGCCCCTGGAATCCAATGAAACTGCCGATGGCCGTGCAAAGAACAGGAGGACAGAAATTATCCTGGAGCCTAAACTGGATGCCTTGATGGACCTGCTGCAAGCTGAATAAACAGGAGCAGGTAAAAAATAGCTTAACAGAAAAAGCTTTGGCATTGATCCTTCAATACCGGAGCTTTTTTTTTTTGTAAAAAACTATGCGGTTTCAAATAGTAAATAATTATAATTTTGCCATTCCATGAAAGAAACATCCTCCTTTTTTAAAACCCTGTCGCACTTACGTAAAAGCGGTCACATCACCATTTTTACTAAGCTCAAGACGATCTCTGCACAAGAGGAAGCAGCAGTGATTGCTTTCCTGCAATCGGAATTTGAGCTGGAAAGCATGGAGTATCCCGGGCCGGTAAGCTTTGATGCCGCCAGCGCATTATGGGCGGCAAAAACGGTTTTTTACAGTGCACAGCTTTTATTGGTACGGGAAAATACGATAAAGGACCTGGCTACATACTTTCCAGAAGTCAGCAAGCCGCAAAGCCTTGCTGCAATACTATCTGCAGACCTGAGCCTGCGTTTTTTACCCGAAATATTACTACAACTGAACATTGCCGACAGCAAAGATCCCTTGCTGCCGGTTTTAGAAAAATACTTACAACAATTTCACTACTCCGCTATCGGCAGCGATGTAGAGGTCGCCGTTACCGACTGGGCAACAGAACTTACAGAACCCCTTTACCGCAAACTTTACCTGGAACGCATAGTGGCAAAAAAAGACCAGCAACGCGCCGGGATACCTTATCTTAATCAACAGCTGCATGCCGCTTTTGGCCTCTATAAAAACCAGTTCTGGCAGGCATTGAAAACTATAAATCAAGTATCATAAAATGACACCCGATATCACCAAACTCAATACAGCACTTACTTACGTAAAAGAAACCTTCGTAGGCAAGAACGATGTCGTAGACCTGCTGGGCATCTGCCTGCTCGCGAGAGAAAATGCCTTTCTATATGGTCCGCCGGGAACCGCAAAGTCGGCCATCGTGAGAACGCTCTCCGCTACAGTCACCGACGGTAAAAACTTTGAATACCTCTTAACCCGCTTCACCGAGCCCAATGAGATCTTCGGCCCATTCGATATCCGCAGGCTGAAAGAAGGCGAATTACGCACCAATACAGAAGGTATGATGCCCGAAGCCTCTATGGTCTTCCTGGATGAGATCTTCAATGCCAATTCCGCGATACTGAACTCCCTGCTGATGGCACTGAACGAGAAAGTATTTAAAAGAGGTAAAGAAACAAAGCGCCTGCCGGCATTGATGTTTGTAGGAGCCAGTAACGTATTGCCCGAAGATGAGGCCCTGAATGCACTCTTCGACCGTTTCCTGATCCGCGTAATGGTCGAGAACGTATCACCCGATCTCTTGCAGCAGGTATTACTGGCCGGCAGAAGATTAGAACAAGCTTCCGGGGAGACGATCCCGGGCATCACGGCAGATGAGGTCCGCGAGCTACAGCAACAATGCCGCTCCGTAGACCTGGCACCCATCTATGAAGTATATCTGAATACCATCATCAGTTTAAGAAACACCGGTATCGCTATCTCAGACCGCAGGGCCGTAAAGCTTCAAAACCTCATAGCTGCCAGTGCCATGATCTGCGGCAGAGCAGCAGCCACAAAATCTGACCTGTGGATACTGAAACACATCTGGGATACAGAAGAACAAATAGAAATACTGGAAGGGATCATCAACAGGATCATAGAAAGCGATGATCATCCCCGGGCCCATCCGCAGGCCAGGCAAAATAAAGCGCCCGATCCCGAAGAAGTGATGAAAGATGTAAAGGCCCTGATGGAGCAATGGGAAGCACCACAGCTCAGCTTCGAAGAGCAAAATGTAGTGAAAGATAAACTGCGTTATTTACAAACACGCTGCGACTGGATCAGGCAGGGAGAACAAAAGCAATTTGTGCAACAAGAAATCGACAGGCTATGGCAAAAAATGCTGCAATCAGTCTGAGCGACTACCGGGCAGAGCTGCCCCATGAGGCCATAGAGCTGCTGGGTGCTATCCGCGACTGGAACAATGTGCAGCTGGCCATAGAAGAAGACACCATCTGGCTGAAAGGTTTTACAGAAGAACAGGCCATAGCGGCCGAGATAAGGCAGTTGCCCGGCCTGGTGCTGTACACATTGAGGGACGGTTTACTGTTCCGCAAAGATGCCCTCGTGCCTGCGAAGAAGATGAGGAGCGCTTTGCTCTGGTCTCCTTTAGAAAAAGCCCTTCGCCTGAGCTGGCCATCCTTTAACCATAACTATTTTGGCATCCATGAGCAGGTAGCGGTGCAGCTGGTGCAAAGAGACGAAGAGCAGACCGCCTTCGCCTTAAGTGCCCCATTGAAAGAGATCAGGAGCACGATCCTGCATACGCCAAAATTCAAACTGGACCTCTTGCAATGGACCCTTGCGGGAGACCGGGCTTTGATCCTGGGCACGCCCTTACTGGCCTTTCCCGGGCAGACTTACTGGAAAAGAGACGGACACCTCTTGCCCTCAGGCCTGGATTTTGAATTCAAAAACATGAGCCCCTTACTGCAGCAAAAATATAACCCGGATCAAAGCAACTGGCTGCTCTGGCACACAGACGGCAGCTATCTTGCCATTCCCAAAACAATGATCAAAAAACTTTCCCTAAGCTCCTTACGCCTGACCGAAAATATTTACTAATGGAATTGCATGCTTACTTTCAATCCTATGAAAACTACTTCTGGCAATGGGAGTCTGACGAAGACGTGCCCGATGCCAGGGGCAATAGCGATAATAATTTACTCAGCATTCCCGGTAGCGGAGTCATTGCTTACCGGCCCCTTATTGAAGAAATACTGAAAGTACTTCAACCAGGAGGTTTACCCACATTTGGTTCCCTTTTACTGATCTTGATAGGAACGCAGAGAAGCGCATTTGATATAGATGAATGTTTTAAGATCATCAAACAATTGCCCGGGGAAATGCTGACCCATGCCGCAGCTCATATACCCGGGGCAATGGCTTTTGTGCGCAAGCTCCATAGTTTACCCCCACAGGTGAAACAGGGGCAGAACCGCCTGGTTTTGCTCCAGACTATATTGAAAAGTGTTTACTTCAAACATTCTCCCGGTAGCTCCCAGATATTGATCCGGAAACTCGAAAAGAGGCCTTACAGGCTGGCAGAATGTGCCCAAAAGAAAACCCTGGGTGCTGCTGTTGTGCTCAGCGACATCCGCTTCCTGGCACTACTGGACCAACAGTTTCCTACGGTTGACGCTATCCTGAAGGCCATGCAGGGGCTCATTCCCGAAGCAGAGCTCGAAGAAGAAGTTGTTGAAGAAGCCGTAGGCGTGGACGAAGACAAAGATTTTATACAACAACTGGTTGACGAACCCAAAACATTCCAGGTCGGCAGCCTGATCAAAAGAATATGGAGCGGGCTTAAGATTCCCATGCGCCATCTTTCCCCGGGAGAGCAGCCGATTGGCGGTATCTCAGATATGACCAATAAAGGCGACCTGCATAGGATGCTCCTTTCCGAGTTTGCCAATGAAGACGAAGTGTTCCTGAGCCGTGTGGCCAATAATGAAGCACTGTATATCCAGAGAGAAATACCGCCTGAAGAAAATATTTTTGAACGCGTACTCCTGATCGATGCCTCCTTGAAGAACTGGGGAACCCCGAAAATACTGGCCTTTGCCGTTGCACTGGCTATCGTCAAACATCCAAAGGCTAATACCACTTGTAAAGTGTTTATCCTGGGCAAAACTTTCCTTGAAGTGACTGTAGATACCGTGCAGCAAGTCATCGATAGCCTCAATGAAGTAAGTCCCGTACTGGATGTCGCCCCGGCGATAGATGCCTTTTTTGAAACCTATGGGGATCAAAAAATGGAAGCATTTTTACTTACCCATGAATCGACGATGGAGCTGAGTGCTATGCTCAGGGCCGTTCATGAGCACCGGGAGCAATTGAAATACCTGGTCACCACTTCACTGGAGGGAGGTCTTAATATCTTTAAATACCATAACGGCACCAAAAAGCATATTCAGCAAATCATCTTACCCCTGGAAGAGCTTTGGGCTAATCCGTCTACAGGCAAAAGCAGGGACAACGCAAATCCGAAAACTAACAAAACAGTTTTACCTAAAAACTATCCCTTGCTATTCCCGCCGCCTAATGGCAGGCTTGGCTACTTTATCTATGAAAATGAACATTATTTGTTGAGCACCAAAAAGCAACTCTTGAAAACCTATGTAGCCAAGCGTTCTACCAGTGCACATCATTATGACCTGTACCGTACTCACAGGGGATTTAGTGTTTTGTTTGACGAGATATCCATTAAGCCGAAAGGCCATTTCGGATTGGCAAGAAATGCACAGCAGGAACTGGTCTTATGCCAGTTTCAGCCCGATAAAAAAATAGTGTCCAGCCTGAACCTGGTGACCAGGCACTATACAGAACACAATGTATCAGCCATCCTGCTTCACGATAAATTTAAACTTATTGGTATCAGGCAAGCCTTTTACCTGTACCATGAAGCGAGCAATAAAGTGTATAAAATACCTACAGAAAAAGATGGTCCGGTTGAAGAAATCCTATTTGACAAAACATTTAAGGAAGCCATAGAGCACAACAGCGCAGCGATGCGCAACCTGCCCGATTACGGGCCTAAAATATTGAAACAGGTATATGCGGTTGGCATCAATGCAAAACAGATGCTGGTCGTGTCCAATTTACAATTCTGTGTTTCCGATAATGACTCGCTGAAGCTGGGCAGAAACAGTTCACCGGTCAATATAAGTGCCATACAATACCGTAACCAGTTTACCTTTCACGAAGGGAGCCGCATCACTTCAGATGCCAGGGGTGTACTTATCTTTAACAGTTCGAATAAAAACCTGCCTGAGTTTTATATTCCCTGTTCCGAACATGGCTATCTGGCCATTGCCAGCCACAAAGACTTTGGCGGTTCAGAGTATTATATACACGAATATGCCACAGAGACCCTCAAGACCCTTGCTGAGATGAACGAAACCTATCTCGAACCCTTTATAAGACACATTGTAGCCCATGAAACTGAGCATTAAACCGGCGCTTAAAAATAAATATACAAAGAGCGCACTTTTAATAAAAGGTGCTGCCCCGGTATTGTGGTTTCGTGAACTGGAGGCCCTCGACATCAGCATACAGGACATTGAAGCCTATGCCATTCCTTCCGATAAAGCCAATGTACTATACGGCTGCTTACTGATCTTTAACAAGGAACTGCCCAAAGATACCCGGAATCATATACCGTTTCAATGTGCTTATAATAAACTGTTCATCCCGGAATATACAACACTATATCCGCAGCTGACCGCATCAGATATAGCAGGGGTTAAAGCAAGCTGGATCATTGCCCATCCCGATTTTGGCTTTGTAGACCTGGAGGAACGGGTAGACTGGCTTTCCCTTATGGCTGAGGTGCCACCGGCTGAAAGGCAGGTATATCAACCCATTGAAGGCATCGTGGTGCCCGATAAGATCCTGAGCTACTCTGTAGAAATGGATGAAGAAGCCCTGCAGCAAGCCCTGCTGCCGCAAAAAACCGAAGAAGCCTGGATGAAAGAACTTCCTTTCGACCTGCAGAAAGTACTCAGCGGGAATAAAAAAGAAGTAGAAAAATATTTGAAGTACCTGGAAAAATACCCGGAGCGGGCATTGGCCCTGGGCGTTCCTTTAGACGTGATGAATACCTCCCGGGACAGCGGCTGGGCCTCCTTTAATTTTAAATCAGGCTGGTTACAATCCCTGTTTGCTGCTAAAGGTGGTTTTGGCAGCGGCGGTGGTGGCGGAGGTACATTTGGAGGAAACTTTGGTTCAGGCAGAAGAGGTGCTCCGTTCCTGAGATACCTGCGTTATGCATTTTTAATATTTATGCTGATTACACTCCTGGGCAGACTCCTCAATTCAAAGGATAAAGAAATTGCTTACGTTGCTCCGGAAACGCTTAAAGCAAAAATGAGCCAGGCAGGTACCGATATGGCCAATGAGACGGCCCCGGCAAGTACGGACAGTATTGCCGTATATATGGAAAAAGATACCGTTTCGGCCATACAGAGAGCACAGTTGCTCTCCAGGCACTTCGCTGCCATTAAAACATACGGTAGCGAAGAAGTACAATCTGACAAGCAGCTCAAAGATAGTATGCGCTTAAAGATGCAGGAGATCAAGAAGCAGATGAATGCACTGGAGCTGGAGATTGCCGCCCGCAAAGACTCTTTAAAAGAAGCCTTCAATACGAAGCTGGAAACAGAATTGCTGGCAACAGAAAAAAAGATCAGTCGCAAGATCAAGGATTCCCTCACCGCGTTGCCGGAAGCGCAAAAAGAAAGTTCAGGCTCGGGGAAAGCTTTATATGATGCCATTTTGAAAGATAAAAAGACCTATGTAAGAGATTCTCTGGAAAAAGCCTATGGGCTCAGCACAAGAGCAGCCACTGTGCCACCTGATCCGCAGCTCCAGCCGGCAGCCGAGGCAGCACCGGCACCGCACGCACCGGGCATACTGACCCAGATCATTCTTTTGACCATCGGTTTGATCATAGGCGTGTTTATATTCGCCAAAGTGATCAGGGGCAAAACCATCAGCATGGGTGGCGGCCAGTTAAACGGAGGCGTGAAAGTCTTGCTGCTGCTGATTTTTGTTGCTATGCTGGCTTATATCCTATATCCTTTAATCGGGCGTTATGGCTATAATTGGTTTGTGAATCTAATTTTTGTCGTAGCTGCGGCTTTACTCTACCGCTTGCTGGTGGCCGATAAGACAATTTTAAAATCAGATAAAAATGAATAAACAGAAATTTGTAGAAAAATTTATGGCCGCTTTCCTGATTTTGGCCGCCATAAAAATAATTGTACTGTTTGGCCAATTAGGCTACCAGGGCATAGGCTCCGTGCTGGGACAAATAGTCCTCTTTGCCCTCATTGCTTTTGTGGTATTGCTGATCATTACCGCATTGGGCAACGGATCATCCGTGGGCGCTTCCGGCAGTGGCGGCGGCACCGCCTACCTGGAGAGCAGTATGTTTGACAAAGTCAGGAGGAAGTATGAAGCATTAGCAGAACAATACATCAAAGACAAAAACTATAAAAGTGCAGCACAGGTCTACATGAACCTCTTGCAGGACAATTATCGTGGGGCAAGCACCCTGGAGCAGGGTGAGCTATACAATGAAGCAGCCTTTATATACCTGAAAAAACTGCACAACAAAGAGCAGGCCGCAAACTGCTATGAAAAAGCAAGAGATTACAAAAAAGCCATCGACCTCTTTCAGCAGATGGATAGAAAAGAAAAAGTAGGCGACTTATATGTGAAAATAAACGATCGCGAAAATGCATTCCGTTTTTATGAAATGGTAGCAGAGGAGTACACCCAAAAACAGCAGATGGTAAAAGCTTCGCTGATCTATCGTAAGAAAATGGAGCAGCCCGAAAAAGCCCAGCAGTACTTATTAGAAGGCTGGCAGAAAAACTGGGACGGCTACAATTGCCTCAATAACTATTTTGCCAATATTGACGGGATACCTGCCTTGCAGCAGGCCATTGCGCAACAATACAAAGAGACCCCGGAAGAAAAAAAACGGAGCTACCTGGACCTCATGAAAATTGAATTTAAAAAAGACGAAGGACTGAGAACCCTTACCCGCGACATCGCTTACGAAATAATAGCACAGCAGGCCATCCGCCATCCCGAAGTGATCAGCGAACTGAGGCACTTTAACCCCGACGATAAACATATCACCAAAGACATACTCCGGTTCAGGACCCGGGACAACAGGATCATCCGGAACAATTAATGAAACAGCAATGCCGGGAGTTACGCTCCCGGCATTGCTGTTATACTTGTATAAGAGAATCCTACAACTGGTGCTGCTTCAGGAAGTTTTCAGATTTGATCATATCCTCATGCAGGAAACGGTCCGTATTATAGAAAGCCACTTCCTTACGGTAAGCTTCAAATAATTTTTCTACCGTATCAGAAGACTTATTCGGCCTTCTGAACTCCAGTGCCTGTGCTGCTACCATCAACTCCACCGCCAGAACACGGCGTACATTATCCATTACCTTTTTCAGTTTCGTTGCGGCATTAGCACCCATGCTCACGTGGTCTTCCTGCCCGTTGCTGCTCACAATACTGTCTACAGAGGCCGGTGTACAATATTGCTTGCTCTGGCTGACGATAGCCGCTGCCGTATATTGTGCGATCATAAAGCCACTGTTCAATCCCGGGTCCTTAGCCAGGAATGGCGGCAGCTCCCTTTGTCCGCTGATCAGCAGGTAAGTCCTGCGTTCAGAAATATTACCCAGCTCAGCCATAGCGATCGCCAGGAAATCAAGGTTCAGGGCTAAAGGCTGACCGTGGAAATTACCCCCGCTGATGATCAGGTCCTCTTCTTCAAATACGATCGGGTTATCCGTAACTGAATTGATCTCGATCTCAAAAACCTCGTGGATATGACGTGCCGCATCCTTCGTAGCACCATGCACCTGCGGGATACAACGGAAAGAATAAGGGTCCTGCACCTGCACTTTAGGGATCGCCTGTATGCCGCTTCCGGCTAATATGTTGCGTATATTTTCGGCAGTTTCCAGCTGGCCTTTATGCGGCCTTACGCGGTGTACGGGGTGAGAAAAAGGTTCAATCTTTCCATCAAAGCCATCCAGCGACATGGCCGCGATCAGGTCGGCCCATTGCATCAACTTATGACTTTCGATCATATTATGCACCGCATAGCTGCTCATGAACTGCGTACCGTTCAATAAAGCCAGTCCTTCTTTCGCCTTTAGCGTCAGCGGTTCTAAATTATAGGCCTTCAGTACCTCGATACTTTGTTTTTGTTCCCCTTTATGCCATACCATGCCCTGTCCGATCAATGGCAGGCTTAAATGTGCCAGTGGCGCGAGGTCACCCGAAGCCCCGAGCGAGCCCTGGTCATATACCACCGGTAAAATATCTTCATTATAAAAGAATACCAGCCTGTTGATCGTATCCTCATGTATGCCGCTAAAGCCCTGACCCAGGCCAATGATCTTTAATAATAACATGATCTTTACGATCTCTTGCGGCACCGCATCGCCGAAGCCTGTGGCATGAGAGCACACCAGGTTCTGCTGCAATTGACTTAACTGGTCATCGCTGATGCGTACATTACACAGGCTGCCGAAACCGGTATTGATACCATAATAAGTCTGCCCGTTGCTCAGTTTCTTATCTAAAAAATCTCTGTTCGCTTTTACTTTACGAAGGGTCTCTTCAGAAAGCGCAATAGTAGTATTTAAAAAATAAGGGATCTCCTGTATAGAGATATGTTGAGGGATTGTCTTCATATTAAACTCAGAAAATAATAAATATTGTCCGCAAATATAAGCAAAGACCACCGATTAGCGATAAGCAATAGCCACCGTAGCTACACTCAGGCTGCAGGATGTGCCCGATAAAATGCTGCTGCCGCAGGAAGCAAGTGTAGCGCCGGTCGTGAGCACATCATCCAGGAGTAGTATATGTTTATCCTTTATTTGTTCCGGTTTCCGCAGTTCAAAAGCATCCGCCACGTTATCTATCCTTTCTTTCCGGTTCTTGTCCGTTTGCGATTCCGTATTTTTTATCCTCCGTACCGCCTTGCTCAGTACCGGTTTCCGGATATATTCGGCAATACCTTCCGCAATACATTCCGATTGGTTATAGCCCCTCCGGGCTTGCTTGGCAGCATGCAAAGGGACCGGGATAATAGCATCAATCGTGTTGAACCAGGCTTGCCGGGCAAATTTTTGGGCGATAAGCCTTCCCAGATAGACACCGATCTCCGGCCTGTTCTGGTACTTGAGCCGGTGGAGCATCTCCCTTACCTTGCCTTCCTCCACAAAATAGAGCAGCGAGGCGGCATAGCGTGCTGGTAGTTTGGTCAGCATCCTCATTTGCGCGGCATTCTCCTCCATTTTTTCCATATCAGTATAGGGAAGCGTATAAGAGCAGGAAAGACATAAAAAGCCGGATTCAGATGGGATCAGCTGATCGCAGGCAATGCAGTATTTAGGAAAAATAAGGTCTAATACAGGATGCAGGACCTGTGTTTTGAAGAAAGAAAACATAGCGTGTGGTTTTATATGCTAATTTAATCAATGGATCAGATATGGTAAAATAATATATAGTTTTGCTGTCTTAATAGAAAGAGGTGCAGGTATCCATACCATCGGAGCAAAACGTCTGAGCACGCATGATTTTTTTACCACTTCAGTCAGTAGTAAATGAATACCACTATTTTACACCAAATGCCCACTTTTAGCCACAATTTTATGCTCCTGCCCTAAATCTTGTGTTTTTTATGTTAAATTTTGTCAACATTATCCACATTTCAATTGTGCACAATTATTCTATTGAGTGTTAATTTGTTGATTATCAATTATTTAATATTCACACCTTTGTGGATAAAATGGCAATAACTCCAAAGTGGTAAATTGTGGTAAATTGTGTTATTTTGTAGCATAAAATATAAAACGGCCCACTTTGGCAAATATTTACGGCGAATATAAGGTTTCTATGGATGCAAAAGGACGACTGCTCGTTCCTGCTGACTTCTGCAAGCAATTGCCGGAGACCGAAAGAACACGCTTTCACGTAAAGATCACCAAAGTTGGTAGCCTTACCTTATATACAGAGACCCAATGGGCACAGGCAGAAGCTTCCCTGGCGCGCTTAAATCCGCTGAAAGCGAAAGCCATGGAATTTAAACGCCAGTTCCTGGACGGCTACAGAACACTTGAGGTTGATAGCGCCAACAGGATCCTGATCCCTAAAAACCTGCAGGATGCTGCCGGCTTAAATAAGGACATCGTTTTCTGGGCTATGGGCGACCAGGTAGAAATATGGGATGCAGCGCGCAAAGAAGCGTACATGCAGTCCCTGAGTGAAGATATTGAATTAACAGACGATCTATTCAGCTAATGGAGCAGGACTATCATCATATTTCGGTTTTGCTCGAAGAGAGCGTAGCGGCATTAGATATAAAGCCCAACGGCGTTTATGTAGATTGTACGTTTGGAGGAGGAGGGCACAGCAGGGCCATCCTTTCGCAATTAGGGAAACATGGTAAGCTCATTGCATTTGACCATGATAAAGATGCCTGGGAGAACGCGATCGATGACCCCAGGTTTATACTGGTCAAAGAGAACTTTCAATACATCAAACGCTTCCTCAGGTTACTGGGCACACAGCGTGTAGATGGTATCCTGGCCGATCTGGGCGTAAGCTCCTTCCAGTTTGACACGGCAGACCGCGGATTCTCGATAAGATTTGACGCTCCGCTGGACATGAGGATGGATGACCGCCTGGATAAAACAGCAGCCGATGTGATCCGCGACTATTCAGCAGATCAGTTGCAAAAGATGTTTGAAGTATACGGAGAAGTAAGAAATGCAAGAACACTGGCGAAGACGATCGTAGAGCAAAGAAAGAACGGTACCATAAAAACCATAGAAGATTTTAAGAACCGGATCGATAGCTGCATCAAGGGAAAGCCCAATCGTTACCTGGCACAGGTATTCCAGGCCCTGAGGATTGAAGTGAACGATGAAATAGGCGTGCTGAGCAGCTTCCTGGAACAGACGAAGTCATGCCTGAAGCCTAATGGACGTTTAGCCATCATCACCTTCCACTCGCTGGAAGACAGGCTGGTGAAGAAGATCATGAAACAAGGTACACTGGAAGAGATACAGACCGATGCATTCGGCAGGAGAACAGAAGAAAATCCTTTTACCGCATTGAAAGATGTGCTGCCGGATGAAGCAGAATTGAAAGAAAACAACAGGTCGAGGAGTGCAAGGCTGCGCGTAGCAGTTTATGAAAACAACAAGTAAACATGGAAGAGGTAAAAAAACAAAGCCGGCTGGAGGCCTTTAAAGAACGCTTCGATAGCATTTCTTACAAAGGCGTGGTACTGAATGTTCCCTTTTTAATCTTCCTGGCGATTCTTGCCCTGGCATACATCTCCAACAATAATAAAGGAGTAGCGATATCCCGGGAGATCGAGAAAAAAAATAAAGAACTGGAAGAAGTGCGCTGGAGGTATAAAGATGCACAGGCCAACCTGATCTACAGTACTTCCGAGAAACAGATCAGTGACCAGACCGGGGCAATGGGCATCAGGCCGCTCGACAAACCGGCATTCGAAATTAAAAAGTACACCAATAATAAAGAACAAGCAACAAGCAATTAACCGTGGCACAGCAAAAAAAATCAAGCGTAAAAAAGGACATCTCAAGGCGGGCTAACCTGTCTTTTGCCTTGATATTGCTATTCGGTATTGCCATTATTGCCAAAGCAGCACATACACAGATCACCAAAGGAGATCAGCTCAGGGCTAAAGCCAACGAATCCTTTACCCGGAACGAAACCTTGTACCCTGACCGCGGTAATATTTTCACCGAAGAAGGACGTATCCTTTCAGCCACCATCCCGCGTTTCGACCTGAAGATGGACCTGTCTGTGATCAATAAAGATACCTTTTATCATTATGTAGATACCGTATGTGAGGCAGTTGCGGCCATCATGGAAGATGAATCGGCCAACCTGCTGAAGCAGCGTATAAAAGCAGGCTATAAAGCAGGCTCCAAATACTGGACCCTAAAAAATAATGTCGCCTATTTTCAATACCAGAAGATCAGGAACCTGCCGGTCTTTAAAAAACCGAAGAACAAAGGCGGTTTTATGCCTGAGCCTAAAATGAAACGCATTAACCCTTATGGTATGCTGGGCTACCGCACCATAGGTCTGTGGCGCGAAAATGCACCGACCATAGGACTGGAGAACGCTTATGACAGTGCCCTGGCAGGCAGGCAAGGCACAAGAGTAATGCACAAAGCAGGCGGACAATGGGTGCCGGTTACCGGATCTGAAATAGAAGCCACACATGGTCACGACATCATATCTACCATAGATATTGATGTGCAGGAGGTAGCAGAACATGCCCTGCATGATATCATGGAGCAATACGAATGCCTGCAGGGAACAGCTATCGTTATGGAAGTAGCGACCGGTAAGATCAAAGCCATTGCCAATCTGGGCCGCCAGAAAGACGGGAGCTATTGGGAAGACTTCAACTATGCCATGATCCCTTCTGAGCCCGGTTCTGTGTTCAAGCTCATGACCCTTTACGCCTTGCTGGAAGATGGTTATGTAGATGCCAACAGTATGGTGAACTGCCTGGGAGGCGCTGCACGCTTCGGTACACAAACCGTGAGAGATGATCATGGCGGGCTGGGTACCATTACCGTAGAAAATGCATTTGCACAATCCTCCAATGTAGCCTTTGCCTCATTGGCCAACAAATATTACAAAGACAACCCGATGAAGTTCATCAAACATTTACAACATCTGGGTTTGGGTAAAAAAACAGGTATTGATCTTGCGGGCGAACGCTCGCCAACGATCAAGACCACGGCACATAAGCACTGGAATAAAGTGACTTCATTGCCCTGGATCGCCTATGGTTATGAAAGCATGATCACACCGCTGCATACCTGTATGGTGTATAATGCAGTTGCCAATAACGGAAGGATGATGCAGCCTTACCTCGTAAGTGCCATCATGGATGATGGTAAGGTCGTGAAGAAAACAGAGCCTAAAGTATTGATTGATAAAATAGGTAAAGAATCTACCGTAAAAGCATTGCGCCAGGTAACACTGGCCGTGGTGGAAAAAGGAACAGCGAAATCTGCCAAATCACCCTTCTACCAGGCAGCAGGCAAGACCGGTACAGCACAGGTAGATGATGTGATTGGCGGTGTAAGATACCGCTACGCTGATGGCGTACGCCAGGGTTCATTCGTAGGATACTTCCCGGCCGATAAGCCTAAATATACCATCGCAGTAGTGATCCGCTCCAAGCCGGGTGGTGTATATTATGGGGCGCAACTGGGTGTACCCGTCTTTAAAGCGATCGCAGACAAACTGTACACTACGAAGATAGGTGGCTGGAAATTGAACATAGACTCTTTAGGAAAAGAAAATACCATTTCAGCTAAACCTGCTCCGGCTTACCAGTTATACTATTTGCTGGAAAACTTTGGCCGTGCGCCAAGAAATGGCGGAGTGGAGGCCCTGCTGGCCGGTGTGCAGGCTGATGAGACCAATAAATTATCATTGGTACCTAAAGCCGTGAAAAATCATATAGTACCCGATGTTATGGGCATGGGCGTTAAAGAAGCCTTATACCTTTTAGAAAATGCAGGATTAAAAGTAAACGTGCAGGGAACAGGGGCGGTAGTCAGCCAGTCCATACCTGCAGGGAGTACCTATAAAGACCGGCAAGCCATTCGTATAGAATTAAATTAAAAATAGAATCATAGTGACCATTCAGGTATTAATAGAACAACTCGGGCCGGTAAATACTACAGGCGATACCACTGCTACAGTTAGCAGCCTGGTATTGGATTCCCGTAAAATAATGCCGGGAGCTTTGTTTTTTGCCCTGAAAGGAGCTTTAACAGATGGTCATACCTATATAGATACCGCTATCGAGAAAGGCGCTGTGGCCATTGTTTGCAGCGACCTGCCTTCAACCTTAAAAGAAGGGGTATGCTATATCCAGGTAAAAGAAGTGCATGAAGTGGTGGGTGTTTTGGCCTCCGCTTTCTATGGCAACCCTACGGCTAAAATGAAAGTAATAGGCGTGACCGGGACCAATGGAAAGACTACCGTAGCCACTGTATTATTCCAGTTGTTTGAAAGCCTGGGTGAGCCTTGCGGCCTGATCTCTACGGTAGAGAACAGGATCGGGGCGAGCGTGATCCCGTCTACACATACCACACCGGATGCCATCAGCCTGCAGCAATTGTTTGCTCAAATGCTGGAAGCCGGCTGTACCTATGCCTTTATGGAAGTGAGCTCACATGCCGTACACCAGCACAGGATCGGTGGTGTGACCTTCGCAGGCGGTATTTTTACCAACATTACCCATGACCATTTAGATTATCATAAAACATTTGATGAATACATAAGGGTCAAAAAAAGCTTTTTCGATCATTTGCCTAAAACGGCATTTGCTTTGACCAATATAGATGATAAGCGTGGCGCTGTGATGCTGCAAAATACAAAAGCACGGAAACAGTCCTATGCCTTAAGAGCCCCTTCCGATTTTAAAGGAAAAGTCCTGGAAAACAACCTGACCGGGCTCCTGATGCAGGTGAACAACCAGGAAGTCCACTTCAGGATGACCGGGCTGTTCAATGCCTACAACCTGCTGGCGGCCTATGGAGCAGCCGTATTGTGCGGTAAAGACAGCTTAGACATATTGACCGGCTTGAGCAATATAGCCGGTGCTCCGGGAAGATTTGAGACCATGCAGTCTCCGGTAAAGAAGATCCTGGGCATTATTGATTATGCACATACCCCCGATGCTTTGCAAAACGTATTGTCTACCATCAGGCAGTTCGGGCAGCAAGCCGGTATCATTACCGTGGTGGGATGTGGTGGTGACCGGGACCGGACAAAACGCCCGGAAATGGCAAGAGTCGCCTGCGACCTCAGCACCACAACGATACTGACCTCTGACAATCCGCGTACCGAAAATCCGGAAACTATCCTGGATGAGATGGTAGCAGGACTGGCACCGGGACATTACCGGAAGATGCTCCGCATCAGTGACCGGAAAGAAGCAATCAAAACAGCATGTAATCTTGCGCAGGCCCATGACGTGATCCTGGTAGCCGGCAAAGGACATGAAACATACCAGGAAATTAATGGTGTAAAACACCATTTTGATGATAGAGAAGTGTTGATGGAAATGTTCAACTTACTCGAAAAATAAAAAGGATGCTCTACGATTTATTCAAATACTTACGAGAGGCTTTCGGATTAAGCGGTGCCGGAGTTTTTCAGTTTATCACCTTCAGAGTGGGGGCGGCCATCATATTGTCGCTGATCATCACTATGGTCTACGGCAAGCGGCTGATCAACTACCTGAGGAAAAAACAGATCGGTGAAACCGTGCGCGAGCTGGGCCTTGAAGGCCAGACCTCGAAGAAAGGTACACCCACTATGGGCGGTATCATCATCATTGCAGGTATCGTGATTCCCACCTTGCTCTTTGCAGATGTGAAAAACATATACGTACTGATGATGCTGTTGAGTACCCTCTGGCTGGGACTCATCGGCTTCCTCGACGATTATATCAAAGTATTCAAGAAGAACAAAGACGGGCTTAAAGGCAGGTTCAAAGTAGTAGGACAGGTAGGATTAGGTATCATTATCGGTTCCCTCATGTACTTCAACCAGCATGTCGTTACCACCCGTGAAGTAGTAAAAGGAGAACCTGTAGTTTATGATGCCACTGAAAAAGTAATCGGTACACCTACGTTCCGGAAAGAGAGCGATGGCCGGGTAAGAGAATATGTAAAAGTGCGTTCAGCGGTGACCAGTGTGCCCTTCAACAAAAGCCATGAGATCAGCTTTGCAAAAATAGCTTCCATCTTCGGAGATAAAAATATTGAATGGGTTACCCCGATCATCTATATCGCTTTCGTAATATTTATCATTACAGCCGTGAGCAACGGGGCCAACCTCACCGATGGGCTGGATGGCCTGGCAACAGGAGTTTCCGCCATAGCCGGGATGTGTTTAGGGCTATTTGCTTATGTATCCGGTAACTACATCTTTGCAGAGTACCTGAACATCATGCATATTCCTAACCTCGGAGAACTTTCAGTCTTCATGGGAGCCTTTGTAGGGGCCTGTATCGGCTTCCTCTGGTACAATACCTACCCGGCACAAGTCTTTATGGGCGATACCGGTAGTCTTGCCTTAGGAGGTATCATCGCCTGTATGGCCATCATCGTTCGTAAAGAGCTGTTGATCCCTATATTCTGCGGTATCTTCTTAGTAGAGAACCTGTCCGTTATCATGCAGACTTTCTACTTCAAATACCAGAAGAAAAGACATGGCCTGGAATATGCGCAGACACATCGTTTACTGAAAATGGCACCCCTGCACCATCACTACCAGAAGCTGGGTTACCATGAGACTAAGATCGTAACACGCTTTTGGATTGTAGGTATTATACTCGCAGTATTAAGTGTTGTATCCATGAAATTACAATAATCCATATGAAGAAAGTAGTGATTTTAGGAGCAGGCGAAAGCGGGAACGGAGCAGCCTTATTAGCACAGCAGAAAGGCTATGAAGTATGGGTATCCGATTTCGGGTTGATTAAAGAAGGCTATAAAAACGAGCTGAGACAGTGGGGAATTGATTTTGAAGAAGGTGGGCATGATATGGAAAAAGTATTAAGCGCCGACATCATTATAAAAAGTCCGGGCATACCGGAAAAAGCACCCGTGATAAAAGCCATCAGGGAAAAAGGTATAGAACTGATCAGCGAGATAGAATGGGGATTCAGGTTTAAAGGAGAGAGTAGAATAGTAGCGATCACCGGGAGCAATGGTAAGAGTACCACAACAAGCCTGGCGTATCATATACTCAAAGAAAGCGGATTAGACGTGGCTATGGTAGGCAATATCGGGTACAGCTTTGCCCGGCAGATTGCAGAAGCGCCTAAAGCTTGGTATGTGGCAGAGATCAGCAGTTTTCAACTGGATGATGTCAACACCTTCAGACCGGATATTGCAATGATCTTAAACATAACCCCGGACCACCTGGACCGCTACAATTACCAGTTTGAAAACTATGTAGCCTCCAAGTTCCGGATCACAGAAAACCAGACAAACACAGATATCGTCATCCTCAATAAAGATGATGAGGCAAGCAGAAAATATTTAGAACAACATACTATTAACCCAAGGATAATTTATATTACTATGAGCGATGCGCACAACAATTCAGGTGATGGCGGATATATGCAAAATGACGAAATGCACATTAAATGGGATGGCGATGATATGAAAGTTTCTATCCATGACATGACTTTAGATGGCAAGCACAATCAGTTTAACTCAATGGCAGCAGGTATTTCAGCAAGAGCGGCAGGTATTCGTAAAGAGAAGATCAGGGACTGTTTTGAGACATTTGAAGGACTGGAGCACCGCCTTGAATTTGTAGCTACCGTGCGTGGTGTAGATTTTATCAACGATAGTAAAGGCACCAACCTTAACTCAGTATGGTTTGCCCTGGAAAGCATGAAAAAATCCGTAGTACTGATCTTAGGTGGCCAGGACAAAGGAAATGACTATAATGAGATCATGGAACTGGTGGAAGAAAAGGTGAAAGCAATTGTGTGCATGGGCCTGGATAATACCAAGATCCATGAAGCATTTGAAGGAAAAGTACCGCAGATCGCAGACACACAAAGCGCCACAGATGCCGTGAATGCAGCTTACGCTTTAGCCGATAAAGGAGACGTAGTACTACTTTCTCCGGGTTGTGCCAGCTTTGATTTGTTTAAGAATTATGAAGACAGAGGCCGCCAGTTTAAAGAGGCCGTAAAAAACCTGTAATCAGCAATTAGATTATACAGTAAAAAAAAATGAAGAAGATACTCGATAATGTTAAAGGCGACAAAGTGATCTGGTCGGTGATAGTCATCCTTTCACTCTTCAGTCTTTTGTTGATATACAGTACTACAGACCGACTGGCCATGCAGTACAACTCTTCTACATTTAAGTACATGGTGTCACAGGCCTTCTACTTATGTTTAGGTTTACTGGTCATCTATATTTTCCACCGGATGAAATATACCACCTTTATGAAATGGTCGGTATATCTCTACCTGGCCAGCATACCCCTCTTGATCTATACCCTGTTCTTTGGTACAGAATTAAACAGTGGTTCGCGCTGGATCGCCATCCCTTTTGTGGGTTTGACAATACAGACCTCAGACCTGGCAAAGCTGGCCATCTTTACTTTCCTGGCCCGACAGTTGAGCCTGAAGCAAAAGATCGTAAACGATTTCTGGAAAGGGTTTTTCTTCCCCATCCTGATGCCCGTATTGATCATCTGCGGACTGATTGCACCGGCCAACCTCTCTACCGCACTGCTTTTGGGAGTAACCTGTTGTATCCTGTTCTTCATCGGGAGGGTACCTATAAAATACATCCTTTTACTTGCCGTAGCCGGGGTATTGCTCATGCTGACTATTTTCGGGGTGAGTAAACTGACCGGGAAAGGTCGTGGTGCTACCTGGCAAAAGAGGGTAGAAGTGTTCTTTGATAATACAAAAGCCGATGCTGATGATACCTACCAGACCGATCAGGCCAATATTGCCGTAGCAAATGGCGGTCTTACCGGAAGAGGTCCCGGTAACAGCTATGCCAAAAACTATTTGCCGCACCCTTATTCCGATTTCGTCTTTGCCATCGTCATAGAAGAGTACGGATTAATAGGAGCCTCACTGGTCATATTCTGTTACCTGTTATTACTCTGGCGGAGTATCAATATATTCAGGCGATGCCCTTATGCCTTTGGCGCTTTCCTGTCCCTGGGACTGAGCTTTACACTGGTATTCCAGGCATTCATCAATATGGCCGTGGCCGTGCACCTGGTGCCGGTAACCGGGCAGACCTTACCTTTTATCAGTAAAGGAGGTTCATCAATCGTATTTACAGCAGTAGCTATAGGCATTATATTAAGTGTGAGCAGGTATGTAGATGCTATGGAAGGAAAGCAACAATTAGTAAAACAAGTACAAAAAGAGCAGGAAGAAGCGCTTGCAAACGAAGCATAATTATGAAAGTAATCATCGCAGGAGGAGGAACAGGGGGGCACATTTTCCCGGCAGTAGCCATCGCTAATGCGGTGCAGCGTTTGTATGCAGGTACAGAAGTTTTATTTATTGGTGCGCTGGGTAAAATGGAAATGGAGAAAGTACCCCAGGCTGGTTATAAGATCATTGGCCTGGATATCGCAGGGCTCAACCGTAGCAACTGGTTGAAAAACCTGTCCTTACCCTTTAAACTCTGGAAAAGTAGAAAGAAAGCAAAAGAAATTATCCGCGAATTTCAACCCGATGTAGTGATCGGTGTAGGTGGATTTGCCAGCTATCCCATGCTGAGTGCAGCACAGGCTTTGGGCATTCCTACATTGATACAGGAGCAGAATTCATTTGCCGGAAAAAGCAATAAAAGATTAGGGGCTAAGGCCAAAGCAATTTGTGTGGCCTATGATAATATGAGCCAGTTCTTTCCCGAACAGGCGATCATACAGACCGGGAATCCTGTGAGAGCAGCGATTGCCCGTTCCAAAGTGACAAAAGAAGAAGGGCTTTCCGCTTTTGCTTTAGACAATAAGCAGCAGACCCTGCTGATCGTAGGAGGCAGCCTGGGCGCAAAAGCCATCAATGAAGCCATAGCTGCCGGGTTGAAAACCCTTACAGATGCCGGATTGCAACTCATCTGGCAGACAGGAGAACCTTTTTACCAGGAAGCACTCAAAGCCGCAGCTCCTTACGGAGACCAGGTCAAAGTGCATGCCTTTATTAAAAATATGGAATCGGCTTATGCCGCGGCAGATATCGTCATATCAAGGGCAGGGGCCCTGGCCATTGCAGAATTGTGCATTGTGGCCAAGCCTGTGATCTTCGTACCTTATCCTTTCGCGGCAGAAGACCACCAGACCAGCAATGCAATGTCTTTAGTCAATAAAGATGCGGCATGGATGGTGAAAAACGAACACGCAGCAGCACAGCTTGTCGCTAAACTCCTGGAGTTGGTGAACGAAACCGGTACACAGGCAGTGATGCACAATAACCTGCAACGCCTGGCTGTTGACGATGCCGATGAACGCATTGCCCGGATCGTAAAAAGTATTGCTAAAAGCTAAACACAGAGAAGATGAACATCGATAATATAAAAAGAATATATTTTGTAGGCATAGGAGGAATAGGCATGAGTGCCCTGGCCCGGTTTTTCAAACAGAGAAACGCGGAAGTAATGGGCTATGATAAAACCCAGACCGATCTTACCACAGCACTGATACAGGAAAATATCGGGGTCACCTTTACCGATGCCGAAACAGCCCTGGACAAAGAAGCCGATGTGGTTATCTATACCCCGGCTATTCCGGAAGATAATGCGATCCTGAACTGGTACCGCACAAACAATTACCCGGTGTTCAAACGCTCCGATGCATTACAATGGATCACAGAAGCCATGTTTGCAGTTACCGTTGCCGGAACACATGGGAAAACGACTACCAGCACCATGATTGCACATATCCTGAGACATACCGGTTATGGCTGTAATGCATTCCTGGGCGGTATTTCAGTAAACTATAATACCAATTACTGGCACGCAGAAAACGATAATAATATAGCCGTAATCGAAGCCGATGAATATGACCGCAGCTTTTTGAAACTGTACCCTGATGTAGCCGTACTGACGGCTATGGACCCGGATCATTTAGATATTTATGGTACTGCCGAAGCCGTACAGGAAGCCTATATCCAGTACACCGCCAACATAAAACCGGGCGGCGTACTCATCCGTAAACATGGCCTCAAACAAGGCGCTTTACTGAAAGGTGATCATAAAATGACCTACAGCCTGCAAAGTGCCGGTGCCGATATCTATGCCGACCGCATCCAGATGAAACAAGGTACCTACCAGTTTGATGTAATGGGCAAAGGTGTATTTATGCAAGGCGTTCAGTTGAATGTAGGCGGGATGCATAATGTAGAAAACTGTATTGCAGCTATTGCAGTTGCAAGACAATTGCAGATCCCTGATGAAGACATTAAAGATGCTGTCGCGGCATTTCAGGGTGTGAAACGCCGTTTCGAGTACGTGGTGAAAAATGATCACCTGGTATATATCGACGATTACGCACATCACCCCGAAGAGCTGCAGGCTTTGATCAAAAGTGCCAAAACATTATTTTCCAAAAAGCGTGTTGTGATTGCCTTCCAGCCGCACTTGTATTCACGTACAAAAGATTTTGCTGCAGAATTTGCACATGCCCTGGATATGGCAGATGAGATCATCCTGCTCGATATCTACCCGGCGCGTGAATTGCCTATGGAAGGAGTGGACAGCGCCATGATAAAAAGTAAAATGGGTAACCCTAATGTGACTATTTTATCTAAAGAAGGATTACTTTCCTATGCCGCCAGCGCGCCATTGGAAGTATTCATAACAGCCGGAGCCGGAGACATCGACAAGTTAGTGGCACCATTAAAAGAAATTATTGAAAAGAGATAAGATTGACGCGTAAGCAGATGGAAAACCAGAGTAAAATATCGCCCAGGAAAGTGAAACGCTTTGCCCTCGTATCAATTGTGCTGATCGCATTTTCAGCCATACTGATCGCGGCAAACCGTAAGCAGTCGGATAAGCCGATTGCGGGCACTATTGTTACTTTGAACAATAAAGACAAAGAAGAGAACTTTTTGCGTAAAGCAGATGTAGAAGCCCTGATCCAGAAGCAGGGGATCAATGTGTCGAACCAGACTATAGCATCCATTAATGTGGATGAAATAGAACGGATCGTTCAATCCAATCCCTGGATCAAAGATGCCGAAGTATTTGTAGACAATAAAGGGATGCTGAACATTGAAGTGGCGCAAAGACTGCCTGTGGCAAGGATCTTCGCCAATGACGGAACGAGCTTTTATATAGACACCGCAGGATTCGAGATGCCCCTGAGCGAAAGATATGCCTATTCCGTACCCGTATTTACCAATTATTCCAAATTGGCCAATGACAGTATCAATGAGCACATGAAAAAGAGTATGGTTTATTTAAGCAATATCATCAAAGAAGATTCTTTCTGGAATGCACAGATTACCCAGGTAGATATTGAAGGCTTGAACAACTTTAATTTCTACACCACATTAGGGAAACAGAAAGTAAGATTCGGAGATACCAGTGTTGCCGCAGATAAACTGGATAACCTGATGTCTTTTTATAAAGATGTTTCAAACAAAATAGGCTGGGATCGCTACAGTGTACTGGACGTAAGATTTAAAGGACAGGTATTGGCTTCCCCTTCCATTGGCTGGATGCCGCCTAAAGATACCGTAGCGGATGCAGACGTAGCCAAGGCAGCCCCTCCCGCAGCGGCTACAACAACTACACCAGCTCCGGTTGTCGCAGCGGCCAAGCCGGAACCGGTAAAGCCTAAAGCAAATAATATTGCAGAGAAGAAAAAAGAACCGGTGAGGCAGGAAGCAAAAAAAGCAGAGCCTAAGAACAAAGAAGCCGCTAAAAAGGTCATAGCAAAGGCTCCTGTGAAGACTACGCCATCAAAACCTGAGGCCCAGGCAAAGGCCAAGCCGGCAGCTCCTAAAAAGGCAGAGGCCGATAAAAACAAAAAAGACAAAAAGAAATAAAAATACTTTCAATATAAGTAAAACAGCGCGATATGAACACAAAAGAAAGCCCGATTATTGTAGGTCTGGATATCGGTACAACAAAGGTTGTAGCGATTGCCGGCAGGAAAAACGAGTTTGGCAAAATTGAAGTAGTTGGTTTTGGTAAAGCAGAGTCTCATGGCGTAAGTCATGGAGTAGTGCAAAACCTGGAGCAATGCATCAATTCCATCAACAAAGCGATCCGTGACCTCAGAGATAATAATCCAAACCTTGAAGTGCACAATGTATATGTAGGTATCGCCGGCCAGCATATCAAGAGCATTCCTTCCCGCGGAGACAGGGTAAGAACCAATGCAGAAAACATTATCACGAAAGAAGAAATTCAATTGCTGATCAATGACCAGAGCAAAACCCATATCCCGGCAGGCGATCAGATCATTGATATTATTCCTACAGAATTCTCTGTAGATAATCATAACAATGTTCCGGCCCGTGAAGTGATCGGCATGAACGGTACAAAATTTGGTGCTAACTTTCATATCATTACCGGTGACCGTACGGCCATCAGGAATATAGAACGCTGTGTGGCAGATGCCCGCCTGAAAACTATGGATATCGTATTGCAGCCCCTGGCTTCAGCATCAGCCGTATTGGGCGATGATGACCTGGAAGCAGGTGTCGCCATCGTAGATATCGGTGGTGGTACTACCGATATGGCGGTATTCGTTGATGGCATATTGCAGCATACTGCCGTTATTCCATTTGCCGGTACCAATATTACCAACGATATTAAAACAGGCCTGGGAGTGTTGAAAGCACAGGCTGAACAGTTGAAAGTACAGTTTGGGTCTGCAATCGCGGCAGAGGCCAACAGTAACCAATACATTGCTATCCCGGGATTGAAAGGCTTGCCTTCCCGTAATTTATCAACCAAAACCTTGTCTAATATCATACAGGCAAGAATGGAAGAAATACTGGAATACGTAGTCTATCACCTGAAACAACATGATTTGGATAAAAAGCTGCATGGCGGTATTATCCTGACCGGTGGTGGAAGTAGCCTGGTTAACCTGAAACAATTGACCGAATTCAAGACCGGCTTAAACACACGCATAGGCTTGCCTATAGAGCACCTGGCTGGTGGTTATGATGAGGTATTGGCCAATCCAATGTACTCTACCTGTATCGGTTTGATCTTAAAAGGCTTCCATGATATAGAGAAGAGCAACATGAGCTACCAGGTGAATAGTGTAGGCACAGATTTTCCTGCTTACCAGCAACCTGCAGCCCCGGAATCTAAAATAGCTGCTGATGCAGATGCAGTACCGGCTACTGCTGTAGCGCAAAATGCGAAAACACCTGCACAAGATTTGTTTGAGGAAGAGGAATTCCTGAAAGAAGAAGAAACAGAGCGCGTGCCCAGGATAGATATTTCGAAGCGGATAGCTTCTATTTTCGGAACTGTTAAAAGTAGCATTAAAGAGCTTTTTACAGACAAAGAAGATGAGACTTTAAATTAATTTTGGCCTACTAGGCATCAATAGAACTTTACTAACCCAAAACAAAAATTAATTGTATGATACATTTTGAAATTCCTAAAAATCAATCTTCTATTATCAAAGTGATTGGTGTAGGAGGTGGCGGTGGAAACGCAGTAAATTCAATGTACAGCCTTGGCATTGAAGGTGTGGACTTCATTGTTTGTAATACCGACTCACAGGCATTGGCACAAAGCCCTATTCCTAACAAGATTCAACTGGGACCACATTTGACCCAGGGATTAGGAGCAGGAGCAAATCCCGAGATCGGAAAGCAGGCAGGAGAAGAATCCATAGATGAGATTTCAAAAATCCTGAGTGTAAATACTAAAATGGCCTTTATTACCGCAGGTATGGGTGGTGGTACCGGTACCGGTGGCGCTCCTGTGATCGCGAAAACCTGTAAAGAACTGGGCGTACTTACTGTAGGTATAGTGACCACTCCCTTTTCCTATGAAGGACGTAAACGGATGAACCAGGCACAAAGCGGTATCGCGGCAATGCGTGAGCATGTAGATACCATCCTCATCATCTCTAATGATAAATTGCGTCAGCAATTCGGTAACCTGCCCTTCACCCAGGCATTTGCTAAAGCAGATAATATCCTGGCTACAGCGGCAAAGTGTATTACCGACCTCATCACCGTTGACGGTCGTGTGAACCTTGACTTTAATGATGTGCAAACAGTCATGAAAAGCGGTGGCGTAGCTATCTTGGGTAGCGCGGTAGCCAACGGGGAAAGCCGTGCTTACACTGCCGTTACCGAAGCATTAAATTCACCTTTGCTGAACGATGATGACATCAGCGGTGCTAAGTGGATCTTGCTGAACGTAACTTCTGCACAAGGTGCGCATGAGCATACGCTGGACGAACTGGACATCATCCAGGGTTATGTACAGGACCAGGCAGGTAATAATTGTGACATCATTTTAGGTATGGGCCATGATCCTAGCCTGGGCGAAGATATCGCGGTAACCATTATTGCTACCGGATTCCAGCAAAATGAAGTGAAAAATAACATGGAAGTAAAACAGGCTGCTCCGGCTCCGCAACCTAATGTGGTAGAGCTGAAGCCTACCGTTGCAGAAACTGCTCCGGTAGTTCCGGTACAGGAAGCTCCTGTTACCCCTGAGCCGCCTAAAGTGGACCCGATGGCACCAAGACTCATCACCCAGGAACCGGTACAGCAAGCCCCGGCCCCTGCTCCGGCAATGCCTCATAATACTTTTGAACTGGAATTGCCCAGCCCGGCTGCTGCACCACAAATGCAGGCACCTAAAGATGACCTGATAAGCAGGATACCGGAACCGGTAACTGTATATACTGCACCACAGCAAAGTGTACCTCAGCAAAGCGCGCCTCAGCCGACAATGGCCGGCCATACGCCATCGGACGGAGCAGTACGTATCGGGGAAAGAATATTAACGCCCCATGAAATTGAAGAGCGCGAACGCTTCGAAGAGCAAAAACGTATCCTTGAAGAACGTGCAGAGCGTTTACGTAAAATGAGCTTTAATTTTCATGGTAATAATACAGATGAAATCGAGAACGTTCCGGCTTATATGCGCAGGAATAATAATGCAGATGAGCAGATCGATGAATCCTCTAAACCCTTCCTTTCTTCCTATAAAGTAGATGAAGGTGCCAACGGTAAAGGAAACATCAGTACCATCAATACCTTTTTAGACGGTAAAAAACCGGATTAATCATTTTTGAATTTCAAGAAAGCGGAGTGTATCACACTCCGCTTTCTTTTTTTAAGACCAGGGAGATATGCTTTTTCCTAATTGCTCGTTAACTATATAGGAGCAGTCTTCTTGCATTAAACCTTTTTTACCATTAATCGTCTATGTATAAAAGGAAAAAATAAAAGAACATTTAAATTTTATAAAGATGAGCAACTTTAGCAACATATTCAGACGTTTGGCACTTACCACAGGAGTTACATTAGCTACCTTGGCAGGTTTAGGGATCCAGGAAGCAAATGCTCAATACTATGACGATAACTACTCCAACCAGGGATATAATAACCAGGGATATAATAACGGAGGCTATGATAACGGTGGTTATGGCTATGATGATGGCGGGTATAATTACAACTACAATAGTAATGACTATACCGCATTCTATAATGACCTGGCCCCTCACGGACAATGGTTCAGAGACCCACGCTACGGCATGGTCTGGGTACCCAATGTAGGTGCAGGATTTGTTCCCTACCAGACGAACGGTAACTGGGCAATGACCCAATACGGTAACACCTGGATGAGTAACTACAGCTGGGGTTGGGCACCCTTTCACTATGGCCGCTGGACTTTTGACCAGATGTATGGCTGGATCTGGTTGCCCGGCAGAACCTGGGGACCCGCATGGGTATCCTGGCGCCAGGGAGGCGGTTACTACGGATGGGCTCCTTTAGGTCCCGGAATGAGTATTAACATGTCTTTCGGCTACAACCAGGGCTTCAATTGCTGGACATTTGTACCTATGGGCAATATCTATCATACCGGAGGCTATGGTGGTTATATGAGAAATGTGAATATATATAATGTATATAACCGTACTACGGTGATCAATAACTATAACAGGCAGGGAGGTCGTAACTATGTCCTCGGCCCGAGCAGGGGAGATGTAGAAGGTTCCGTTCGCCGCCCGGTGACCGTATACAATCTTTCTGATAGAAACAGCAGGGGAGCGGCTACCGTGAGAGGAAATAATATAAGTATCTATCGTCCTAATGTAGAGCAGGCAGCACGCGGTTTCCGCAATGTAGATGTAAGAAACGTGAAATCTATAGATATAAGCAGCAGGAACAGTAATAATGCCAATGGTTCCAGGAATACAAGAAACCCGGCAACCAACGACAGCAGAAACCTGAATAACAGCGGATCCCGTACCGGTACTAACCAGGGCATGAGAGACTCAAGAGAAACGATGAACCCCGGAAGAAATACAGCTCCGAGGCAAGATAACCGATCATTGAATGAAACCCCGACCCGGGTTAACCCTTCAAGATCAGTGGCTCCGGCAACACCCTCAAGGAATGTTAACCCGGCACCCCCGGCCAGGAATATGAATCCTGCCCCGGACAATAGCAGGAGACAAAGTCCTGCCCCTGCAGCACCTTCCCGCAACGTGGCCCCGACTACACCAAGCAGAAGTGTGAGTCCTGCAGCCCCCGTAAGAAATATGAACCCGGCCCCGGATAACAGCAGGAGACAAAGTGCCCCTGCTCCGGCCAGAGAAATGGCAGCACCCCGCACTTCTGCACCTGCCATGCAACGCTCAGGTGCACCGGCTCAAAGAATAGAAAACAGGAGCAGTGCTCCGGCAAGATCCAATGAGGGAGGCAGTCGTCCAATGGGTGGCGGAAGAAGATAGTTTATGTGTGTGAAATGTGAAAAAAGCAGATAGGACAAAGTAAAATTTGTCCTATTTCTTTTTTAACAGATCAGTATGATTTATTCCTGAAAAGTTATATCTTTATCCACCTATAAAACCCGTTACTAAGCATTAATTAAGTCAATAAATCGGCATAAGTATTTGTAAATCAAATACTTTTAGCTGTTTTTATTTTATAACGAATTTGTTGGTACCAATAATTATTTTGATATTCATGCAGCACAAAAGCACGTTTTTAATTTTTTTTAGAAAAAATTAGCAAACACTTTGCATTTCTAAAAAGATTGTTCTATTATTGTATCGCTTTTCGATTTTTTTATTTCGAAACAAAAAAAATAAACAACATTAATAACAGATGAAAAGAGCACTATTAGGTTTTAGTTTGCTAGGTGTAGGTTTCGCTACAGTATTGACATCATGTTCTTCTAATAAAGGAAGAGGTACTTCAAGTAAAACAGGCTGGAATTATAACGATTCCAGGCTCGGTGGTTTTACAGCAGCGCAAAACTATAAGGGCATGCAAACGGGTCCTGGTTTGGTTTTTGTCGAAGGGGGTACCTTTGTAATGGGACAGACTGATGAGGATCTATATTACCAAAATAATAATACGCCTCGTCGTGTTACGGTGTCATCTTTCTACATGGATGAGACTGAAATCGCGAACGTTCACTACCGTGAATACATATATTGGTTAAACAGGGCATTTGGTGCAGATTATCCTAACGTAGTTGATGCAGCTAAACCTGACGAGACTGTTTGGCGTTCTGCTCTGTCTTATAACGAGCCGTATGTGAAATATTATTTCAATCACGCTTCTTACGATCAGTATCCTGTAGTAGGTGTAAGCTGGCAACAAGCCAGTGATTATGCACACTGGCGTTCTGATCGCGTTAATGAAATGATCCTGATCAAACGCGGTCTGTTAAAGAAAAACCCTAACCAGGTGAATGAAGATGTGTTTACCACACAGACTTACATTAACGGACAATATTTAGGTACAGTAGGCAGACCAATGAGAGATCTGGATCCTAATGGTTCTAAAACACGTCAAACTAACTATGCAGATGGTATGTTATTACCTAACTATCGCCTGCCAACAGAAGCAGAATGGGAATATGCTGCAATAGGCGGTATCGGTAACAACCCTAATCCTCGTACTAAACGTAGCCGTGGTGAAGAAGCAGTTACTAAGCGTCAGGCTTATACCTGGGGTGATATCCGTTCTGTAAGATCGCAACAAAAAAATGCTCAGAAAGGAGAAATCCTGGCTAACTTCAAACGTAAATCTGGTGACATGATGGGTGTAGCCGGTGGTTTGAATGATAATGCAGATGGTCCGGCTCCGGTTCATACTTATTTACCGAATGCTTATGGTTTATATAACATGGCAGGTAATGTAAACGAGTGGTGCCTGGATACTTATCGTCCTACTGCAACACAAGATTTCAATGCACACAACCCGATCGTAGGCGGTCCTGATTTCAAGAAAAGAGTTATTGAAGATGACTACACTGTAGCAGAAAAAGATAGCTTAGGTCGCGAAATCTGGGTAGACATCGATTCTACTGATCTGGTAGGTAAATATGCAAGAGACTACAAAAAAGCAGATAACAAAGATTACCTGGAAGAAGGCGGAAAATATCGTTTTGACTATGGCAAACAAAGCCTGGTAAATAATGATAGCCGTGTGATCAAAGGTGGCTCATGGGATGACAACGCTTACTGGTTAAGCCCTGGTACACGTCGTTTCCAACAAGCGAATCAACCTTCTTCTACTACCGGTTTCCGTTGTGTAATGGACCGTTTAGGTAGCACAATTTTAGATTCTCAGGCTGGTAACCAATTTAAAGCCAGCAAACAACGCAGATAATTATTATCTTAAGATACCATAAAAAAGACCACCAATACGGTGGTCTTTTTTTGTATGAGGTATTCTGGCCGGAACTTTAAAAATGATTCCTCCTTTATAAATTGATTGAGCTACAGGTCGGCAGTAGTATCCACAACCAGTCGGTCCACACAAGTATTGAAACTGGTCTGTGTGCAGGCGAACACCATTGTAGCGATATCTTCGGCAGGGATAAGCTTTTCCTCCGGCACGCCCGAGCCTTCCCAGCTGGCGCTCATCGTAGGGCCGGGGCATACCGCAGTTACTTTTATCTTATAAGGCTTTAGCGCCTCCCTGAAATTGTCTGACATACCCAGCATAGCATACTTACTGATGCTGTAACTACTGCCACCCCCATAAGCCTGCAGGCCTGCAATAGAACAGATATTGATGATATGGCCCGAAGCCTGTCCGCACATATGCTTGCCAATGAGCTGGCTCAATATATAAGCACTGTAAAGATTGGTATTGATCTGCCGGTCCAGCTGTTCAAATTCCTCTTCAAGCACCGTACCCGGTAAGAAAACACCGGCATTGTTCACCAGTATATCAATATGCCCGAATTCGGCCAGCATATCCTGTCCAAATTGTTCCGCATCCCTGCGCTGTTCGAGGTCTGCTTTCCTGCTTACGATCTTTTGACCCGGAAACTGCTTTTCATACAACAGCTTAAACCCGCTCAGATCAGCCTCGTTGCGTGCGCAGATCCCTATATCAAATCCTTCCTGTAAAAACCTGGCCGCAATGGCCTTGCCGATACCTTTGGTGGCCCCGGTAATGATGGCTGTCTTCCTGCTCATGAATGTGACTATTTTAAAAATTGATTACTTAACTTTAGCGGCAATGCGCTTTAAATCTTTTGATTTGAAATTATAAGAGACAGGCGTGTAAGCCGTGTATAAAAGCTTACCGCTCTGGCCGTCAAATACACTGACAAATTTGTCTGTACTACTCTTAATATAGGAGAGGTAAGCATAAGCTTTGTTTTGGCCGCCTGCCGTTTGTGCAATATCTTTCGCATCCAGGTATTTATTGCTGAATGTGTAGGCCGATTGCTCTTCACCTTCTTCCACTTCCGTTTCTTTTTCAGCCCCTGTAAACATATTGAACTTTGTATTCACATAGTTGGGGATATATAAAGTCTGGTTTTGTAAAGCCTTGATGCCCTCCTGGTCGGTATATTCTTCAAATACAGACCTTAAGGTGCCTGAGCTTAATCCATCATTAATGACCTTTAAATAGCCGCTCAGCATCTGCGGGGTCCAGTTTTGCATTTCAGCCTCCCGGTACAGGAAAGGGATCACTTTTTCACTGAAATGTTTATTATTGCCATTGGCATAACGGGCCACATATCTATATGATTCACCATCCAGGTGCAGTAATATTTTACCCAGCATATTTTGCTCTGCTTTCCCTTTTTTATTGGTAGCAAACATAAACAGGTCATAAGATAAATGAGGGTGATAAGTCACCGTACTCCTTCCCTGGCGTACCGTTACAAAACCTCCGAAAAAGAAAAAGCTGGATTTGTTTTCATCCAAATTGCTCATCTCTTGCGGCTTGATGATCTTAAAAGGAGTGATCGTCCATACTTTGGCAATCGCCTCCCGGAACAGGTCTTCTTGCGCATAATCTTTTTCCTGTAAGACAAAGTAAGTGGTAGACTGTTTGAATTTAGTCATCTCTTCTGCGCTTATTTTTCCCGGCCCTTTGGCCTGGGTAGCAGAGCCTACCTGGATCTGGGCATTGATCTGCTGGTTCAGGCTACAGCCCAGTGCTAAACAAAGTATATATTTAAGTTTCATTTTTTGTAATGTCGGGTTAATAAGATGAATAAATATCCGGTATGAATAAGCTCCGGTGCCTGCGTATTTGAATGTATTTCAAAGATTACATTTTATTGCCGGAAATCCTAAAAACAAAAGCTTGCACTTTAAAAAAATGCAAGCTTTTGACTGGAAAAATAATGATTAATAAGATCTGGCAAACAATACTCTTTCCTTGCTCGGGTTACCGGTAAGGATACATTTACCTTCCTCCTGCGGATTGTCCAGGGGAATACAACGGATCGTAGCTTTTGATAATTCTTTAATTTTTTCTTCAGTTTCCGGAGTACCATCCCAGTGCGCTGAAATAAAGCCGGACTGCTCTTCCAGAGTTTTCATGAACTCGTCCCAGCTATCTACGCTGCGGATGTTCTCATCGCGGAACGTTTTGGCCTTGTTGAACATATTTTGCTGAATATCTTCCAGCAACTGCTCAATAGTACCTACCAGGCCCTCAAGATTATGGTTTTGCTTTTCTGAAGTATCCCTGCGGGCGATTTCTACAATACCGTTTACGATATCGCGTGCACCAAAGGTCAGTCGTACCGGTACGCCTTTCTTCTCCCATTCCGCAAACTTCCAGCCCGGACGTGCATTATCAGTATCATCATATTTTACACGGATGCCTTTCGCCTTCAATTCAGCAACTACAGCAGCTACTTTCTCATCGATCATGGCTTTCTGCTCCTCACCTTTGTAGATAGGAACGATCACCACCTGCAAAGGAGCAATACGTGGCGGTAAGATCAGGCCCTCATCATCACTGTGTGCCATTACCAGCGCCCCGATGAGGCGGGTAGATACCCCCCAGGATGTAGCCCATACATAATCGTAGTTATTGTCTTTATCGCTAAAGCGTACATCAAAAGCTTTGGCAAAGTTCTGACCTAAAAAGTGAGAGGTCCCGGCCTGCAGCGCTTTACCATCCTGCATCATAGCTTCGATACAATAAGTATCTACAGCACCTGCAAAACGCTCATTGGCTGATTTAACGCCTTTGATAACCGGTAAAGCCATATAATTCTCTACAAAATCAGCATACACATGCAGCATTTTCACCGTTTCTTCTACCGCTTCCTCCTGTGTGGCATGAGCGGTATGCCCTTCCTGCCACAGGAACTCTGCAGTGCGTAAAAACAGGCGCGTACGCATTTCCCAGCGCACTACATTGGCCCATTGATTGATCAGTATCGGTAAGTCGCGGTAAGACTGTATCCAGTTTTTATAAGTATTCCAGATGATCGCCTCAGAAGTAGGGCGTACGACCAGTTCTTCTTCCAGTTTAGCTTCCGGATCGACGATCAGTTTGCCCGGGTTGTCCGGGTCATTCTTCAAACGGTAATGGGTAACTACAGCACATTCTTTGGCAAAGCCTTCTGCATTTTTTTCCTCTGCTTCAAACAAGCTTTTGGGTACAAATAAGGGGAAATAAGCATTTACGTGCCCGGTATCTTTAAACATCTTGTCCAGAACATCGCGCATGTTCTCCCATAGGCCAAATCCATAAGGCTTGATGACCATACATCCGCGGACAGCAGAATAATCTGCTAATTCTCCTTTGATAATCAAATCATTATACCATTGTGAATAATCGACCGCCCTTGCTGTAATTTCTTTACTCATTGCGTTAAACCTTTTATGATTAGTTAAAGTCTAAGTTTATATTATATAATTAAGCGCAAAAGTAGTATTTTTGAATGGCATCTTGGTGAGCTGTTTTTAGTATAAAAGTTAAGAATAGCCATCAGGCCGCAAAAATGCTGTAAAGCATCACCCATAAAAGAGTTTATTTATTATGAAACAGTTTTTAATCACCGGTTTGGCATTAATGTTGAGTGGCACTGCTGCACTTGCTCAGTATGCTGATGACCCGTATTCTAATTCGGGTAGCAACAACGATAACCGTAGTTCTAGATACGAGCAAGACCAACGCTATAGTCAGGGCAACAGCTCCGCTAATAACGACAGTTATTATGACGAGTATGGTGATGGATATATTGATTATGATGACGACTCTTATACCACCAGGTTCCGTAGGTTTAATGATGTGTATGCCGGGTATAACTACTGGAGCCCTGTGTATAGTCCTTACTGGGCTATGCCGGTTTACATGGATCCCTGGTTCTACAGCCCTTACCGTATGGGATGGGGTATGAGCATCGGGTTTTCCTTTGGTAGTCCTTACTGGAATTCCGGTTGGGGAATGGGCAACTGGTGGGGCTATAACAGCTTCAGCTACTGGCACAATCCTTACATGGGCTGGGGCGGAGGCTTCGGATATGGTGGCTATGGCGGCTGGGGTTACGGTGGATACGGTTGGAATGGCTGGGGATATGGTAACGGCTACGCTCATGGTGGCAGAGGTATCAATTACGGACCAAGAAGGAATTACGGTAGTACGGTAGGTGCTCCGCGTGGCTTAAGCGGTATCAGGCAGAATCCGGGAGTTGCTGCAGGCGGAGGCAGAGATAACTATATCAGAAGAGGTATGGGAGTAAATCCTAATAACAATAGCAGCAGAGGTTCCGGTGTGAGAAATGGTGTAGACCAGGCCCCGAGGAACAATGGTTACCTGCGTGACCGCTCTCCGGGAAACAATGATATCCGTATCAATGAAGGATCCCGCAGAACAAGAGACCTGAATAATAACAGAGATTTTAATAATAACAGAAGCCCGCAACCTGGTCGTCAGAATAATTTTGATCCGGGTAGACAAGCTCCCTCAAGAGATATGTCGGCTCCGCGTCAATCTGCACCATCACGCAGCTTTGAACGTTCCAGCCCGGCTCCTTCCCGTTCTTACAGTCCTTCACCGGCACCATCGCGCAGCTTTAACGGCGGCGGTAACAGTGGCAGCCGTAGTGGTGGATTCGGTGGCGGATCCGGAGGTGGTGGCTCCCGCGGTGGCGGTGGCGGCGGAAGAAGATAATATCAGAAGCCTTCTTTATACAAACAGTAAGCAGATGAACCTGCTTACTGTTTTTCTTTTTATACATATCCTCCACAGCTGCAGCAAAGAATTTATTCCTTGCATTTATTAAAATTTCATTTAGTTTGTGTTCAGTTTTGAAACCATTTCATTTGTTCATGAAAGGAGTATCGTGTCCTGTGTATTTATGCCTGCTGGCTATATTGATCAGCCTTTCTTCTGTAAAAGTCTATTCCCGGGAAAAGATCAATTCAGAAGAAGCGCTGCTGCGCTATTGGAATCGCCATTTATGTCCCCCTGTTGCCGCAGCAGCGGATGAGCCAGGCGGCAAGTTAAGCGAGCAGGCGCTTGCCTTTGTAGCCTTGCAGGCCCGGCTTGCCGATAGTGCCCGTGACACACTTTTGTTGCCGGAATATGGCAGGCTGATGGATGAATTGCAATCCGGCCAATACAATAGTGCCCTGGCCTTTGTCCAGTTTAAAACGGCCAAGCTGCTTTATTCCCGGAATAAAAAGAAAGAAGGCATAGAATTGATCTTACACACCAAAGAATTATTGGGAGATCAGCATCATGCGTTTCCCGGCATCGGGTCTTACTATGCCTTTATGGGGCAGATCTATATAGATAACGGGGAGGCAGACCAGGCTTTGGACTATCTTCAGAAGGCAGTAGCCTCTGGTTTTTGTGAAAGAATAGATGAATATTATTGTTGGGGGAACATAGGTCTTACATATTTTAACCTGGGCAATACCCCCAAAGCCCTGGAGGCCAGCTTCAAAGCACTTGAAATTATAAAAGAGCTCAAAGACAGCGCAGAAGTGGTCAGTATGCTGGGCAATATCGGTACTATTTACCTGAAACATGGAGATTATAAGAGTGCGCTCCGCTTCCTGAGCCTGGATTATGAAGGAAGTGTGCAATTCAAGCGTTGGGAAAGTGCTACTGCGGTCCAGATCATGAAGGCGAAATCTTATATGCAATTAGGCCACTATGATAGTGCAGGAGTTTCGCTGAGGCTGGCCGACAGTATTGCCGGGCAGTGCAACTGTGTGAGCAATGGCGCAAAGAAGGAGTATTATGAACAATTGTCTAAATGGCTCTCACAAAAAGGCAACTGGCCGGAATATGTAAAGAGCATCGATTCTTTTATTCATTATTCCAATAAGCTGAACAGTGAGGCCCGGATGACCATGTCCAACTTCCTGGGCACGGAATTAAAGGTCGCCAGTAATATGTATGAAGCTAAAATGCAACTGGTGGACAGTGAGCGTCAAAGACAATTACTGGTCAGGAACCTGATCATCGTGATCATCGTCTCTTTATTACTCTTTGTCTTACTCATATTCAATAGCCACCGGAAGGGCAGAAAAGCAGAGCGCAAGATCTATGAATTGAACCTGGAGAATGCCCGGAAGCAACTGGACAATTACCTGGAAAACATCAGGACTAAAAATCAACTGCTGGAAGAACTACAGGGACAGATAGAAAGGCATAGTTCAGAAAGGCCCGCAGATGAAGTGCAAAAAATAGATATTGAGCTGGCCTCAAAAATTGAACAAGCCAGTTTGATCACCGAAGAAGGCTGGCAGGAGTTTACCTACCTGGTAGAGCAGGTACACCAACACTTCTTTACTAAATTAAATGTGATCTTTCCAAATTTAACGCCTGCCGAAGTGCGGCTGATCACTTTGATTAAACTTAAATTCTCCATTAAAGAGTCTGCTTCCATGCTCGGGATCTCTGCAGATTCTGTTCGTAAAGCCAGGTATCGTCTCCGTAAAAAGCTTTCTTTAGAGGATGAAATTTCCTTGGACGAAATGATATATGGTATTTAGTATTTTATACTGTTTTGATAAATAACGTTTAATCATTTGTCCATATTTTTGTCCGGCCGATAAATTGAAATATTCTCGCTCCATTCTATAGTTTTAGTATAATAAAAAATCAGATGCGATAGCAAGGCTGATGTTACCTTATCATTAAAATTAAAGATGGAAAAATGAAGAAGACATTACAAATTTTCGGTATGCTTTGCCTGGGCTTTACACAGGTAAATGCCCAGGACCCGGGTGCTACAGTAGGGAGTACCGGTTCTGTCACATTCACGTATAATGGTCAATCTGTAACGCATACTTCGGTACGGGCAGCAGATGGTAAGATCTGGTTGCAGCAGAATTTAGGGGCTACCCAGGTAGCCACTTCGGCAACCGATGTGGCTTCTTATGGTGATTTGTTCCAGTGGGGCAGGTGGGCAGACGGTCACCAATTGCGTACCAGTATCAATCAACAAGTAACTACATTAACGAATAATACACCTGCAGGTATCGCCCCTGGCAATGCCAATTTCCTGAGAAATACTGTGCAGCCACTCTGGTGGGGCGGTTCATCAACAAGTACTCCGGCAGGTAACCCGCAAGTTACAGATACCTGGGCCGCAGGAGCACCTACGGCTACAAATGGTACAGATCCTTGTTCCGGCTTAGGTGCCGGCTGGAGGATGCCTACGAAACTGGAATGGGATGCCGTAAGGACCGCAGAAAGTATTACCAATCTTGCCACAGGATTCAGTTCTAATCTTAAACTACCTTATTCCGGCTACAGGAATGGTGCAAACGGGGGAATACAACAGGCGGGTTATGCAAACTTTTACTGGAGTGCTACCAATAAAGATGCCCAGTATCCTTATGCGGTGTTTAATGGCGGATCTGTTGATTACTGGCAGAGAGCTTATGCCGGTACCTGCCGTTGTGTAAAGGAAGTGGTCTTATGTTCCGGAACGCCGAATGGGGGTGATGCGATTGCCTCTGCTACGGATGTCTGTACCGGGGGCAGTAGCAACCTTTCTCTTGCAGGAACGACCGTAGGAGCCGATATTACTTACCAATGGCAATCCCGTCCTTCCGGTACAGGCACATTTGCCGATATCACGGGTGCGACAAATACCGCTTATGCGGTGACGAACCTGGTTGCTGCAACAGAATACAGGTGTAAGGTGACCTGCACTACTTCTACACAAAGTGCCTATTCCGATACCGTTTCGGTGAACATCGTCATGCTTGAGGTAGATTTGGGTAATGATACGAGCTTCTGTACGGGCAATATCTTAACCCTGGATGCCGGAGATGCAGGCTCCGGTGCTGCTTATAGCTGGAGCAATAATGCTACCACACAGACGACCGATGTAAATGCATCCGGGCAGTATTCGGTAACGGTAACGGCAGCTAATGGCTGTATCGGTCACGATACCATCGATATAACGGTATTGACCGCCCCAACAGCCGATGAGATCAATGCAAGTGGTGATGTGAATAACAACTATACCTTCAGTGTGGTGAATGCGCAGGGAGCCGATAGCTATTTGTGGAGCTTTGGCGATAACGGAGCAACCGCTACCAGCGCTAACCCGGATCATCAATATACACAGGCCGGCACCTATACCGTTACCGTAGTGATCTCTAATGAATGTGGCGACCTGACACTGACCAAAACAGTTGAGGTAATGCCTTCAGGTATTAAGCATCTGGAAGCGGCACAGTTAGGCATAAGCCTGTACCCGAATCCTACTTCAAAAGCGGTATTCCTGAATTTTGAACAAGCCATCACGGTCCACAAGATCACTTTGACCAATACCCTGGGCCAGGAGCTGATCGTAAAAGACAGGATCGTAAAAACTTTAGATGTAAGCCATTTATCTAACGGTATGTACTTTATCAATATCTATACCGATAAAGGGATAGCTGTATTGAAACTTAATGTGCTTAAATAAGGGCAATTCATCATTTAATATAATAGCAGCATCCTGGTTGGCCCTATCCGGCCAGGATGCTTTTAAAATTGAAACAGCATGAAATACTATTCCTATTTTGTCTTGGTGTGCCTGGTCTTGTTGAGTACAACGGGCAGGGCACAATACAATAGTCCCGAGAACAGCATTTGGAAATTTGGCGGTGGAGCAGGGTTTAACTTTAATACCATGACCGCCACAACGAGTGTGATGGCGGCACTTGAATGTGCCCAGTCTGTAGCAGATGCCAACGGTAATCTCCGTTTTTATACCGATGGCAATCGCATATGGGATGCCGGGAATAACCCGATGCCCTCTGCCAACCCGATCTTTCCTGCCCCATTGGTCAATGTGACCCAGAGTACCGTTCAGGGAGCATTGATCGTTCCTTTTATCAACGATAATAATAAATATTATGTGTTCTCCTTAAGTGCCCAGGAGCTGGCCAATAATGAAGGGGGAAAACTATACTATTCGGTGGTCGATATGAGCCTGAATAATGGCCTGGGCGATATCGTTCCCGGCACGGCACATACTTTGATCGATACCGGCTTTTCAGAACATATGATCGCGGTGCCCACCTGTGGTGGCATCTGGGTCGTTTTACACGGAAGAACAAGTCCTGTATTTAAGTCTTATAAAATTGATGCCAATGGTTTGAATACCGCTCCGGTACTGTCACAGACCGGGGTGCAGGGCTATGTGGGACCCGGTGGTTCCGGTAACCAGGGTTACCAGGGTAATAATTTTTACAATGTAGGTCAACTGGCCGTATCCCCGGATTTTAAACAATTGGCCGCAACTTACTTCAAAGGCAATTTCGTGGAATTGTACAATTTTAATAATAATACCGGGGCCATAGTGGCCAGAGGTATCGTGGATTCTTCCAATGATGCTTACGGGTTTTACGGGGTGAGTTTCTCCCCGGACAGTAAAAAACTTTATGCCAGTAACTGTGCTGCGGCAATCACTTTAAAAGCTTTTAACCAGTATAATCTTGCTTTACCCACGATGGCCCAGATAAGGGCGAGCAAGTTCTTCCTGGGGAGCTGTAATGCCTCCCTCAGCCAGTTGCAGCTGGGGCCGAACGGAAAAATTTACCTGAATGGCGGGTACATTTCTAAACTTGGAACTATTGAGAACCCGGACCTTCTGGGTGCTGCTGCCGGCCTGAGCGTGCAGAGTACCAATCTGCTGGCCGGGACCAATGTGAATTATGCTTTGCAGAATACTATTATGAAACCGATGATGCTCACCGGGGATACCTTCAGCATTGCCTGGAAAGACACGCTGATGTGCCAGGGAGACGCGGCCACCATTACTGCAAGAAGCGGAGGGGTGGATTATCTCTGGAATGACGGGGTTCAGGGTGCTCAGCGGAGCATCAATGCAGCCGGCACTTTCTGGGTTTACTATACCAAGAATTGCGCCATATATATTGACACCCTTAAAGTACGCTTGAAAGCAGGGCGTGTGAGCCTGGGCGCGGACACTTCTGTATGTGGCTCCTATGCCCTCTATCCTCAATTTGAAGGAGTGCCTTCTTCTGTACGCTGGAGTGATGGCAGCAGCGCTGCATTTTATTTTGTGACCAATGGCGGTACTGTAAGTATAGCAGCGGTGATCGCGGGTTGTACCTTAAGCGATACGGTACACATCAACCAGATAAGCCTGTATGCAGATATAGGAAATGATACCAGCATCTGTGCCGGAGCACCGCTGAACCTGAGTTTCGAGGTGGACCCGCCACCTAATACCAGTATACTCTGGAGTACCGGGAGTACCAGTAAAAAAATACAGGTACATAGCCCGGGCACTTATGAAGTAGTGCTCAGTCATCCGGAATGTGGGGTCTTTGCAGACCGGGTAACGATCTCGGAGTATCAATGCGATTGTGAGGTGGCAGTGCCTACCGCTTTCAGCCCGAACAATGATGGTAAGAATGATTATTTTGGGGTCATCAGGCAGGAAGACTGCCCGGTAAATGGTTATGTGCTAAGGGTGTTCAACCGCTGGGGACAGATGGTTTTTGAAAGTTACGAGGCCGATAAGCAATGGGATGGTTATTTTGAAGGTGTTCCGGCAGCACAGGGCGTGTATTTTTATTATATACAACTGAACAAAGGCACCGGGGAAAATCGCTTTCAGCAAAAGGGAGACTTATTGCTCCTGCGCTAAGAGGAGGATACGGTTAAGAATGGGGCTGAGGGGTTCATTTTTCTTGCTATACCTGATTAGCACAGGATTTTATGTAATTCTATAAAATTTTACCCTAAAGCCTGTTTAAATTGGGTCGCTTAGCTTAATTTCGCGTATCTTTTTTAAAATCAAAAATCCAATTAATTATGGCAGAGAAAATAGTTATGGGTGCTGATGGGAAGCTACAAGTTCCTAATCATCCCGTTATTCCTTTTATTGAAGGTGATGGTATTGGTCCTGAAATCTGGACTGTAGCCCGGAAAGTATTTGATGCCGCAGTGGAAAAAGCTTACCAGGGTGAGCGTAAGATTGAATGGAAAGAAATGCTGGCCGGAGAAAAAGCATTTAATGCTACCGGAGAGTGGTTGCCCAAAGAAACACTGGATATTGCCAAAGAATATATCGTTTCCATTAAAGGTCCTTTGACTACACCGATCGGTGGTGGTATTCGCTCTTTGAATGTAGCCATGCGCCAGGACCTGGACTTATACGTTTGCCTGCGCCCGGTTCAATGGTTCAAAGGCGTTCCTTCGCCTGTGGTACACCCGGAGTATGTGGATATGACCATCTTCCGTGAAAATACAGAAGATATCTATGCCGGTATCGAATGGCAGGCAGGTTCAGAAGAAGCTAAGAAATTTGAAGCCTTTTTGCTGAATGAAATGAATGTTTCCAAAGTGCGTTTCCCGGGTCAGTCTTCTTACGGCGTTAAGCCGGTTTCAGAAGAAGGAACCAAGCGCCTGGTGAGAGCAGCTATTGAATATGCATTGGAGCATCATAAGCCATCTGTAGCTATCGTTCATAAAGGTAACATCATGAAGTTTACAGAAGGTAGCTTCAAGAAATGGGGCTATGAAGTGGCCCGCCAGGAATTTGGCGACCGCACATTTACCTGGGATGAGTGGGATGAGCTGAAGAAAGAACATGGCGAAGCGCATGCTAATGAAGTACAGAAGAAAGCATTGGCTGACGGTAAATTGCTGGTGAAGGATGTGATCGCAGATAATTTCCTGCAACAAATCTTATTAGCACCAAGAGACTACTCTGTAGTAGCTACGCTGAACCTGAACGGGGATTATATTTCTGATGCCTTAGCGGCCATCGTTGGTGGTATCGGTATTGCACCGGGTGCCAATATTAACTACAAAACAGGCTATGCCGTGTTTGAAGCTACACATGGTACAGCGCCGAAGTTTGCCGGTACAGATTCTATGAACCCTTGCTCTGTGATCCTGAGTGGTTGCATGATGCTGGAATACATGGGTTGGAAAGAAGCAGCGCAAATGATCATCTCTGCGGTAGAAGCTACTATTATGCGCAAGCAGGTAACAATCGATTTCTATAACCTGATGACAGGTGCTACTTTGTTGAAAACATCTGAGTTTGGTGCACAGGTGGTGGACAATATGGGTATCATTACCGGCGAAGGCCAGTTGCAGCAGTCGAGCAGTTTATAAGCCATAAAGAATACTATATATACAAATAGCGCCTTATTAAAGGCGCTATTTTTTTTATTGAAACCTGAGTCTACTTCACCCTGGTCCAGTTCTGCGTCTGTCCCAGCATGGGTGTGCCTACATAACCTCTCAGGTTTAATTGGTTATTGCTTTTCATCGTGATGATGCCATCATAATGTTTGTTTTGTCCCGGGTGATAGATCTTCCCGCTCTCATAGGTCTTGGCATCCTTTTTCTTAAATGCCGTGAGGATCTTTGTGCCTAATCTTTTCTGTACCTCAGGTTTCGTGCTTTTTACCCATATGATCTTGCCTTCATAACTACCTGCAGTTGTTTTGTAAATCTCTACCTGGGCATCTTTATCCTGTGTCAGCCAGACCCCGGAAGGTTCCTGCGCACGGCTGCTCATTACAAATGACATGCTTAATAGCAGAAGGGCTATGCCTCTGAATATCAATTTCATAGTTATCTTTTTGTTGTTGTTTGTAGAAAACGCAATAGCTAAAGCAAATATTTTGCAAGCGCTGTGAATTTTGCTTTAAAGCCTGATCATGGGTCATTTATGCAACAAAGACTTCTGGTAAACGCTTTTTTACTAATTTCGGGTTTAAAGTAATACTATGTCCTTATTCACAAAAGTCATCAATGGCGAATTGCCTTCCTATAAAATCGCGGAAAACGACACTTTTTATGCCTTCTTAGACATTTTCCCCTTAAGAGAAGGCCATGTTTTAGTAGTGCCTAAACAAGAAGTCGATAAGATCTGGGATGCCTCTGCAGAGGTGTTAAGCGCATGGCTGAACTTTGCACAGCCTATCGCTAAAGCGATAGAAAAGGCTTTCCCGGAATGTAATCGCTGCGGTATGAGCGTTATAGGTATCGAGGTGCCTCATGCGCATATGCACCTGATCCCGATCAGTACGGCAGAAGACCTGAATTTTACGAATCCTAAGCTGAAATTAACAGAAGAGGCCTTCAAAGCAATTCAGGCTAAAATTATTGCCCATTTATAATGTAACTTTGCACAAATTTTGAAAATTTAAAGATGGCGAAGAAAAGTAGTCCTTTTTGCTCTTTTTGTGGCAGAGCAGAGCAGGAAGTAGAGTTATTGATTACAGGAGTACACGGAAATATATGTAACGATTGTGTGCGCCAGGCTAATTCGATCATTGTAGACAGTAATGGAGAGGGTGCCGTAAGTCATACCCAGGCAAAATATGATGTGAGTCAGCATAAGATCTTAAAGCCTAAAGAAATTGCGGCTTTCATGGATCAATATATCATTGGGCAGGACGATGCCAAGAAAGTAATGGCCGTAGCGATGTATAATCACTACAAGCGCCTGAAGCATGTGGTGGAAGATGATGTGGAGATCGAAAAATCCAATATTATCATGGTAGGGGAAACTGGTACCGGTAAAACGCTGATCGCGAAAACCGTTGCCCGTATCCTGCAGGTGCCTTTTGCGATCGCAGATGCCACGGTGTTTACCCAGGCCGGCTACGTGGGCGAGGATGTGGAAAGTATCCTGACCCGCCTGTTGCAGGCCTGTGACTACGATGTGGATGCGGCACAGCAGGGCATTGTGTATATTGATGAGATAGATAAGATCGGCCGTAAGAGCGACAACCCGTCTATCACCCGTGATGTGAGCGGAGAGGGCGTTCAGCAGTCTTTATTGAAATTACTGGAAGGCTCTGAAGTGCTGGTGCCGCCGCAGGGAGGACGTAAGCATCCCGACCAGAAAATGATCAAGATCAATACCCAGAATATCCTGTTCATTTGTGGCGGAGCATTTGAAGGGATTGATAAGATGATCGCGCGTCGTATAGAGACCAGTTCTATAGGATTTAAATCGCCTACCGAGAAAAATAAATTTGACCGGAGTAACCTGCTGCAATATGTAAATGCCCAGGATCTGAGGGCTTTTGGCCTCATTCCTGAACTATTAGGCCGTTTGCCGGTAGTTACCTACCTGAATCCTTTGGATAAAGATGCTTTGAAACGTATCCTTACAGAGCCTAAGAATGCTTTGATCCGTCAATACAAGCGTTTATTTGAATATGAGAACATTGACCTGAAGGTGGATGAAGATGCTTTGGAGTATATGGTGGACAAGGCTTATACTTACAAGCTCGGGGGCAGGGGTTTACGTACGATCTGCGAGATGATCCTGACCGATGCGATGTTTGAATTACCTTCTGCAGAGCATAACGGTAACTTTACCATAACGTTGGATTATGCTAAAGAAAAGCTTGAAAAATCCAAACTGGATATATTAAGGTCGGCCTAGTCAAAGAGCTGACCCCGTTTAAAAGATATCATCAATTGCCTCTGCTACAGCAGGGGCAATTGGAATTTTTACTACTCAATTAATTGCCGATGGACCTGTTTATTGCCGACTGTTTGTATATAGATGATGTTTCAGAAATGGGAAGAGGCGTGTTTACTACAGCCCCGCTGGAAGCGGATTCGATCATAGAAGTATCACCGGTACTGGTCATGAGTGCCGCGGAGCGCCTGCATTTAGATAAAACCCGCTTGCACGATTATATCTTTGAATGGGGCCCTGCATTGGATCAGTGCTGTACTGCATGGGGCTATATCTCCATGTACAATCATAAATTTGGCTCCAATTGTGAGTATTATATGAATTTCGAAAAGCAGATCATCATGATCAGGACCGTGCGCAATATAGCGGCAGGAGAGGAGCTTTTTATCAATTATAATGGCGACTGGGATGACCAGTCGCCATTATGGTTTGATGCTAAGTAAGCATATTATTTTTTTCCGGCAAATCTTCCGTAAATGAATAAAACCAGGCAGGTACCTACAATTGAAGTAACATAGCTACCGATGTTATGGCCGGTAATACCGTCCCCGTTCCATAACATTTGGCCGATCCATCCGCCTACCAAAGATCCTACTATACCCAGGATGATCGTTAACAGACATCCCTGGGGTTCATTTTTTCCGGGCATGATCGCTTTAGCAATGATGCCGGCAATGCCTCCGAAAATAATCCAGAATATTATATTGCTCATGTGTCAGTTTTTTTAAGGGGTGAATAAATGTGTTACGGCACTAAAATAAGCAGGAATACAACAATTTAAAAGCCTTTCTTGTTAAAAGATATTACAAACCGGATTTCGGTCAATTATTCCTATCTTGCGGAGACTAAAGAATATTGTCTTCAATGAAAGCGGTTATCCCTTTGGCTGGCGCAGGTACCAAGCTCAGGCCTCATACTTATACGCAACCCAAAGCACTCATCCCTATTGCGGGGAAAACAATTTTAAGCGTCATCATCGATCAGTTATTAAATAGCGGAGTGGATGAGTTTATTTTTGTGATCGGCTACCTGGGTGATAAGATCCAGGATTATGTGACCAAAACCTATCCTGATCTCAAAAGTCATTTCGTACAGCAGAACGACCGTAAAGGTACCGGGCATGCGGTATGGCTCACCAAAGATGTTGTGGCCGGAGATGAGATCATCATTATGTATGGTGATACGATCTGCGATTTTGATATCGAAAGAGTGCTGCACAGCCCGGTATCAGAAGCCGGGGTGAGAAGGGTAGACAATCCCGGGAATTTCGGGGTTGCAGAAATAGGTACCAACCAGGTCGTGAACAGGCTGGTGGAAAAACCTTTGATTCCAAAATCTAATATGGCGCTGGTGGGTATCTTTAAAATTAAAGAGACCCGGGTATTGTTCGATACCCTTGACTATTGTATTGAAAACAGCATCGGCACTATTGATGATGAATATCACCTCACGGAAGCCCTGCAGATGATGATCGCTAAAGGCTGGAAAATGAGTGCTTTTAAAGTCAATAATTGGTTTGATTGTGGTAAGAAAGAAACCCTTTTAGAGACCAATGCCATCCTGCTGAAATCTTATGTGCCGGACACCTCGCTGAAAGCGCGTTTCCCGAATGCGGTCATTGTGCCTCCCGTAAGTATTGCAGAAAACTGCGTTATTGAAAATGCAATCATAGGCCCTAATGTAACGATCGGGGAGCATTCCACTATCCGTGCTTCCATAGTCAGTAATTCTATCATTGGTTCTTATGCCCAGCTGGAAGAAGTTGTGCTTAAAGCTTCTATCATTGGCAGTGATGCATCGGTAAGAGGGATGAGTCAGAGCCTGAATATAGGTGACAATACAGATATTGATTTTGGTAACAGAGAACAATAGCATATATGAAGTTTGAAAATAGAATTACCCGTTTATTTGATATAGATTACCCGATCATCCAGGCAGGTATGATCTGGGCTTCCGGCTGGAAGCTGGCTTCTGCGGTGAGCAATGCCGGCGGGCTGGGACTGATTGGGGCCGGCAGCATGTACCCCGATGTATTAAAGGAGCATTTAACCAAGTGCAAAGCCGCTACCGATAAGCCTTTTGGCGTTAACCTGCCATTGCTTTATCCCGATATTGACCAGCACGTAAAACATATTATTGAAGCCAGGGTACCTATCGTGTTTACTTCTGCAGGTAATCCTAAAACCTGGACCAGTATCCTTAAAGCCGAAGGTATCAAAGTAGTGCACGTGGTATCCAGTGCGAAGTTTGCTTTAAAGAGCCAGGATGCCGGTGTAGATGCAGTGGTTGCAGAAGGCTTCGAGGCCGGAGGGCACAATGGCCGGGAGGAGACTACCACCTTTTGCCTGATTCCTAATGTGAGGGCCAGTATTGAGATCCCGCTGATCGCCGCCGGAGGTATAGGTTCCGGCAGAAGTATGTATGCCGCTATGGCCCTGGGTGCAGAAGGTGTGCAGGTAGGCAGTCGTTTTGTGTGCAGTGAAGAGGCCAGTAGCCACCTGAACTTTAAGCAGGCCGTGATGGATAGCCAGGAGGGCGGCACACAATTGTCTTTGAAAAAGCATACACCCGTAAGGCTGCTCAAAAACAAATTTTTTGAAAACGTATTTAATGCAGAATCCTCCGGGGCTTCATTGGAAGAGCTGGAACTGCTATTGGGCAGGGGAAGAGCGAAAAAAGGAATGTTTGAAGGGGATCTTGAAGAAGGAGAACTGGAAATAGGCCAGGTAAGCAGCATGATCAATGATATATTACCTGCAGCAGCCATCGTATCCGGTATATGGGAAGAGTTTTTGGCCGCAAAAGAGCGCCCGTTTTTTAATGTGTAATTTGTTTTGATATTTAATGCTAAACAATTAACTTTACTTCCTTATTGAAAATTAGTATAAATTTATCCGTTATACCATGAAATATTTCATAAAATTAACCGCATTAGCCGTGGCGCTTGGACTGGGTTTTACGGCCTGTCAGAAAGATTATAGTCCTACACCGGGTATAGAGGTGCCAGATCCGCAAAATCCTTTAAGTGGTAGTTTCACTTGTATGCTGGATGGACAACAGTTTACGGCTCAAACAAAAACGTTCAATTATAACGGGGATACAAAAACCCTGGTGATGGGGGGTACTAAATATGCGGATAATAAGGCCCCGGGCGTGTACCAGCAAATCGTGATCACGATCCCTAACTATGATGGTGGCAAGCGATATGGTATTACCGGTGCGGCCAGTATCACTTATATCTCTACAGATGTGAGTGGAAGTAACACTACTTATACCTCTATTAATAATGAGAATTATTATGTACAAACAGAAGGTACTTATAAAGGTGCATTTAATGTGGTAGTAGCTAATACTGCCGATAATGCAGATAGAGTAGTACTTTCTCAAGGCAAATTCGAGTTTAAATAAAATATTAATTTTAGTAAATTTTTAAAACCGATAACCCGTTATTATGGGGATATCGGTTTTATTTTTAGGCATAAAAATTTCCAGGATGAGTACCGTAACCAATAAAAAAGAATCTGTTGTACAGTTTATTATTTCCGCTTTAGTAGGCAGCTTTTTCATCTTCTCTGCTATTACCAAAGTAATACCTATTGAGAGCTTTGAATTTACGCTGAAATCCCAGCTTGGCTTTTCAGACTTTGCTTCCGCTTATTGGGCCAGGTTTTTCGTAGGCCTGGAGGCAGGGCTGGGTCTCTTGCTCTTAGCCAATATTTTCGGGAAGAGTAAGTGGGTCATCAAAATGTCTTTTGGTATGGTCGTTGCTTTTACGATCCATTTGGCTATACTTTATTTCCGCCTGGGTAATGATGTCAATTGCGGTTGTATGGGCGATCGCTTTTATATGCCACCTTTGCAATCTATTTTAAAAAATGTGGTGTTACTCGTGCTGCTGGCCATTGTATGGAGAGGGTCCAGGCCTAATTATAGCAATACGCAACATTGGGTAGCGAGCCTCCTGCTGGCAGCCCTGGTAGCGGTTCCTTTTATCATGTATCCTTACCAGACCTCTGTGTTGAAAATAGAAAAAGCTTACCAGGCTACAGAAGCACATCGCATACCGAAAGAAGAGCTGCGTAAGGGAAAGCATATTGTAGCATTTCTGAGCCTTACCTGTTCTCACTGTATGGTGGCAGGTGAAGAGCTGAGCAAATTGAAAAAAGAAAACCCGGATATGCCAATCTATGTAATCTTCGGCGATGTGCAGAGAGACTCTTTAAGAACAGAGATGCTGGATAATTTTATCAAAGAGTCTAATTTTGAAGGCTTGCCTTATAGTTTTATAGACAATAAAGATTTTATAGAATTGTCAGGAGGAAGTGTGCCGGCACTCTACTGGATAGAGGATAGCAAGGTGATACGTAAACCAAGTGCCAGCGAGTTGAACGCAAAAGAGATACAACTTTGGTTGAACAGGAATAATTAAGCGGAGCGATATGGAGGATAAAAAGTATATCGATATTGAGAAGATATTTAAAGAAAAAAATCCGGGCGCATATAAATGGACACCCGGGTTTTTGATCAATTATATCAAACGTGTGGTGCATGAGGATGATGTCAACCGTTTTGAAAATGCCAATCATAATAAGTTTGAGTTTGACTACCTGGACGCGGCCTTAAAAGAAGTTGCTGCCCAGATCACTTTTTCCGGACTGGAAAATGTACCGGAATCCGGTGCCTGCATCATTGCTTCCAATCACCCCTTGGGTGGTATAGACGGCATGGCTTTGTTGCAGATCGTAGGTAAAGTGAGGAAAGACCTTAGCTTCCTGGTCAACGATATTCTTACCCAACTGGTCAACTTCGGCAGGCTGTTTGTTCCCGTCAACAAAGTAGGCGCTACTTCAGGGCAAAACCTGAGAAGAGTAGATGAGGTCTATGCTTCTGATGGTGTCACCCTTATCTTTCCTGCCGGGCTGGTGAGCCGTAAGATCGATGGAAAAATACAGGATCTTAAATGGAACAGGAGCTTTATTAAAAAAGCAGTGCAGTACAACCAGCCTGTTGTTCCTGTACTGGTTAATGGCAGGCTGAGTCCTTTCTTTTACCGGTTCAGTAATTTCAGGAAAGCGATCGGGATAAAAGCCAATATCGAAATGATGTACCTCGTGAATGAACTGTACAAGCTGAGGAATAACGCTACCCATATCATATTCGGCAAACCCATACCGGCAGCCGTGTTTGACAAAAGCAGGACTCCCGATGAATGGGCCGAGACCATGCGCCAATATGTGTACCACCTGAAAGATGATCCTGCATTAAGTTTCAGTGATTATCTCAAAAAAATATAAACCGGTTTTCCGGCTTAAAAAAAAATAGCCGCTCTGAACTCAGAGCGGCTATTTTAATGATCAGGAGTATCGGAGGTTTATTTGATCACCTCTAATTTCCTGGTTACTGTGCCTTCTTCAAATTCTACACGCACATGATACAGTCCGGCAGGAAGCCTGTTCACATCAATAACCTGCTGCGTGTTATTATTTACCGCAATGCTGGCTACTGTTTGTCCCAGGATATTGGTGATGATCACCTGCTTCATTTTCAGATTACTTTCATTGATCAGTTGAACGGAATGTGTTCCCGGGTTAGGGAATAATTTCAATACATTATTATCCAGTTTCAGCTCATTAACGCCTACAGATGCATTTACCGTAACTATGGTCGTTACCGTAGCCTCGCCACAATCATTGGTGATCCTTAAAGTAACCGTATAGGTTGCCTGTGTGGGCAATGAAGGGTAGGTATAATTGGCCGTAGCGCCTGTTGCCGTAGCACCGTTGTGCCCGAAGTCCCAATGATAAGTGGCTGCATTACTGGCCCCGTTTGCCTCAAAGGCAAAAGAAGGAGAAGGATTTCCTGTAGCGGTAATGCCATTTACCGTAGGTACTGCGCTGAAGGTAACGGATACCTCGTCCGTAGCCGTACAACCATGTTGATTGGTCACAGTCACAGAATAGTTACCTGTACTGGTCACATCAATGATCTGTGAGGTTGCATTGGTGCTCCATTGATAAGTATAACCCGTACCTGCTCCAGCATTCAGTTGGTAAGAGCCTGCATTACATATTGTAGTATCAGTGCCCAGGTTAACTGTCGGAGGAACAGAGGTGCCTACGACAATAGTATCAGAAGTAGCACAAGCTCCGTGTGTCACCGTTACAGAATAAGTGCCCGCAGTTGTTACGGCCAAAGTTTGTGTAGTCGCTCCACCGTTCCAGGCATAGGTCGCTCCGGGAGTATTGCCGGCATTTAAAGTCAAAGTAGTACCCTGGCAGATGGTAGTATCTGCGCCCAGGTTCACCACAGGTGGCGTACAAGGTGGTGCACCTACAAAGAAGTTATCAAAGCCGATGTTATAGTCGCTGGCCACCGTGCTGTTCCAGTAAGATTCCAGTTTTAATTTTACCTTTTGTCCGGCATAGCTCGTCAGCGGATAAGATTTAGAAATCCATGGTGTATCCGTTGGATACTGCAGAGAGTCCAGTTGCGTATAGGTTTGACCAAAATTGGTCGAGATCATTACCTTAAGGTAACCTGAACCTGGGGATACAGGACCATAGGGAGCATCATATTTGGCTACTTTATAGTCAAAGCTAAACACATCTGTACCTAATACAGGACCTATATTATAGGTGGAGATGGAAGCAGCGGCAGTACCTGTACTGTATTGGTTCACATAAAGTGCACCACCAGGATTACCGTTCATGCCCCCGGTCACACCCACGAACCAGTCTCCGGATTGAACGCCCCAGCCATCAAAGGTGCTTACATTGCTGCAGTTTTCTGTCCATGGGCGTGCCACCACTTTTTCAGTAACAAAAGGATTGATCATATTCCAGCCACTTTTACTGCTTGTGCCGCAGGAAGACCTGATCCAGGCATAATAAAGCGTGTTCGATAAAAGAGGGCTCATCGTAGTGCTCGTTGTACCGGCACCAGAAGTGCCCGAAGCAGGAGTGCTTGCTGTAGGCGGAGTGGCAGAAGTACTGAAATAATACTCATAACCCATTGAAGGGGCAGTTGCCGGTGCCGTCCAGGATACCGCAGCAGAGTTATCTGTAATTAAACCGAGTGTGGGCGCAGTAGGGGCCCAGCAGGACTGGCTGGCCAGCTGGCTGATGCTTACATCATCAAAATAGATATAAGCATCTGAATTGCTTCCGGCCACTGCAGCTAGTCTGATATAGAGATTGCCTGAACTTGGCACACCGGTAAGCGTGAAAGATTTATTGGCACAGGACCCGGATACGGTATGGTTGGTGCCGTCGATAATACCGAAGGTTGTCCAGGTACCTGTAGGGATTGTGGCCCATTGTATAAACACAACGCCAATATCTGGCGTACCGGTAGTATTGGCACTCCATTCGGTAGCTTTATAATTAAAGCTCACCGTAATATCACCGCCATTGTTGCCGGTGAGCAGTGGAGATTGCAAAATGGAGGAACCTCCGTAGTAATAGTTCGCTCTGGCGGCCCCTGCTCCGGTGCAGGGTGTAATTGTCGTCCTGTCAAAGCCTCCGGCAGTGCCGTAGGTCGTCCAGGAATTAAGGCCGGTAGCATCCCAGCCTTGGGTGTAAGAGATCTGTGCCTGGATACTGGCCAGGCTTAAGCCGCTTAGGGCCGCGCTTAAAAATAATTTCTTTAGATTGTTCAATTTCGACATAAAACTTTATTCAATTAAAAGGTTAAATAAATTTTGCCCAACCTTTTTCGTGATGATATGAGGGCTTAAGGTTAATGTGTTTGTGTTAGGTTGACTTTTAGGTATACCGGCCTCCTTCCGGCTCGCATTCTTTAGCTTGGTCTGACTTAATCAGTTGATGAACATAAATTTATGTGTACAAAATACAAAATATATTGATACTCAACAAATAAAGAACGATCGGTATTAATAAACGTACTGCTACCGGTTCTCAAAATACAGGACCTGCTTCAAAATCGATACAGATGCTTTTTAGCCAAAAAATCATATTCTGTTTAGAATGAAATTGCAGGATAACAAAAAAAGGGCTGCTTTTAAAGCAGCCCTTTAGCATTAAACAATCTGACAACTATTTTAGAATCTCTAATTTTCTTGAGATCACACCTTCTGTGCATTCGATACGTACCTGGTACATACCGGAAGTGAGGTGATTGACATTGATCGATTGTTTTGAATTATTCGTCACCGGCAAGCTTAATACTTGTTGTCCCAGCACATTAAACAGGGTAATGGTTTTCATGTTTAATCCGCTTACATTTTCAAGCACCACACTATGCGTTGCAGGATTCGGATAGAGTTTTAACTGATTAGCGTTTACAGCTAATTGTTTCACACCTACCGGGTTTACCGTTACATTGGCATGTAGCGTATCGCTGCCGCAATCATTGGTTACGATCAGGGTAACTTCAAAAGTCTGCGTACTGGAAGTTGGCGTATAAGTATGTGTAGCCGTTGCACCGGAACCATTCGGGCTATTGTCTCCATAATTCCAGCTATAGCTGTTGATATTTTGACCGTTACTCACCCCAAAAGTAAACTCAGGAGAAGTGCCGGTTACCGTAATATTATCAGCACTTGGTAATGGATTGAGGTTTACCTGTATGGTATCACTTGCAGAGCAACCGCTAATATTAGTCACTGTAACATGATAAGCCCCTCCTACAGTTACATTCCTGCTGCTTGCCGTACTCTGGTCGTCCCACAGGTAAGTGTCTGTACTGGTTCCGGTGGCTGCATCTAAAGCAAGGGTAGCGCCCTCACAAATAGCAGTGTCGTTGCCCAGGTTCACCACTGGTACAGGATGTTCTGTCACCACAATTGTGTCAGCAGCAGAACAGTTATTGCTATTGGTCACCGTTACATGATAAGTGCCTGCTGTAGCAACCGTTGTTGTTGCAGTATTTGCACCATTGCTCCATACAAATGTCGCACCGGTGTTGCCTGCATTTAAGGATAATGCAGCTCCCGGGCAAATAGCCGTATCTGCCCCGATGTTAACGGTAGGATTAGCATTTACTGTGAGCGTGGTAAGCGCAGAAGTATCGGTACATCCGTTCGCAGCAGTCACTACAACTTTATAGTTGTCGGCCTGGGTTGCGGTGAAGGTACTCGCGGTTTGTCCGCTCACCAGGATATTGTTTTTATACCAGGTATAAGACGGTCCGCCGCTGGCAGTCAGTGTCTGGGATTGTCCGTTACATATCGCCACATTGCCACTCGGCATTATGCCTGCTGTAGGATTGGTTTTGATAGTAGCCGTAACCGGAACTCTAGGCGACTCACAAAGAGAGTTGTAGCCGAAGACCATTTTCGGACGTTTGCTGATGATAGGTCCGTCATTGCTGGAATTTCCTGCCGGTTCATCACATACGGCAGTAGTAGAGCCATCTACGCGGAGCACAGACATAGCTACGAAAGGTGTAACGTCATACTTCACCTCGGCGCTACTGGCGACAACACCACTGTTGTTATTCCTGTAACATGTTTGTACGATCACGTTAGAAACACCATCCCAGACAAAGGGCGTGCTAAAGTTATAGGTATTGATACCTACAGTTGGGGTCACAGAGGTAGCCGAATATACATTGGTACCACCGGTAATAAATGTAGCCGTCATTGCCGTTACATTTGTAGGGATCAATTTGATGTTGAAGCTGTTAAATACACCCGGAGTAGCGCCCACAGAAGCTATGTCAAAACCAAGGGAATTAATATTACCTGCAAATACACCCAGGGCATTTAATTCAGCCGCAGTGATCAGCATCTGGTGCTTGTAGTTACCATAGTGATAAGCGAAAGGACTCACGCCTGAATAATCTGGTGCGCCTGCATTGGAGGTAGCGGCACCGGCACCCAGGACAGCAGTACCGGTGCTTCCCGTAGCTGCTGATACATAATAAGTCGTACTCGTACTGATGCTTGGCGTGGTAAAGTTGGCTCCTGTAAAGATAGGAGTACCACCGCTGGCATTACTAAACCATTGCACTTGTGCTCCGGAACTGGCTGCTGCACTGAGTGCTACAGTACCAGGTCCACAGCGTTCACCTGCTGTATTAGCCGTCAGGCTCGGAGTGTTCACTAATACGGTATCGGAAACGGAGCTAAAACATTGCTGTCCGTCACTGTTACTGATCACCGCCCTGAAATAGGTAGTGTTCGTGATAATAGGTGTAGTATAAGTGGCATTGGTTGCTCCTGCAAGACTGGTAAAGGTGATATTATTAGTAGAGCTCTGCCATTGGTATTGTACACCTGTTTGTGCAATTGCAGGGTTCAGCGTTAAGTTGCTGGTGCCTGAAACACAAAGTACACCAGGGTTGGCAAGCGCCGTTGTTGTTGCCGGTAAGACCTGGAGTTTTACCGTATCTACAGCACCACATAAAGTGGTCGTATTATTGGCAGTCGCTATAAATTCCTGTGTGCCTGCAGTGCCTGATTTATGATAAACTGTATAGGCATGGGTATTGGCAACATAGGGCGTAGTAGCTGTAGCATTGGTATATAAATTGGCTGCCGGAGACCAGGTAACATTATTGAAACTGGCTTGTGTGCTGCTTACGCTTAAAGTAGTAATACCATTGTTACACACCGTTTTGTCGTCTGTTACGGCAAAAGAAGGAGCGGTATTCACCGTTGCTGTAACCGGAACACGGAGTCCTTCACAAAGGGTGATACCATTAAACAGGAATTTTGGCCTGCTCTGGCTGCGGTCAAATGTTGAGGTGCCGGCAGCTGTAGCACCCGTAAAAGTGGCCAGGTTGGCAAAGGTCTCATTGTCTTTTCTGTAAGACTGAGATGTGTAGGTAGCCGTGGTATTATACCTGATGGTACCATCAGTATTGGAAGAGTTGTTATTACTCCAGCTCGTGGAAATAATGATATTGGATACGCCATCCCATGAAAAGGCCGGGCTAAGCGTAAGGGTATTAATGCCGGATACCGGTGTGAAGTTGGCTGCTGCCCGGACTGGTGTCAGGCCGCCGATAATACTTACCGGTGATGGGAATTCCGTCAGCGCAGTGGTACCCATCTCTACCGAAAAGCCCTGGTAGGTAGCGCCTGCAGCAGAGAAGTCTAAACCGATAGCATTGATATTTCCTGCCGATAAGCCGGAAGCGGCCAGGTCTGCAGCGCTGATAATGTATTGCGTTTTCATCCCTCCATAGGTACCATTGGTCATATTATAAGGAGCACCGGTACCTGTTGTATTCCCACTACCTACTGTAATGGTGCCCGGGGCCAGAGAATAGGGCGCAACATAGAAATCGGTAGTGGCCGTAATGGATGGTGTTGTCAGGTTATTGCCCACAGCCAGGGGCAGACCTCCTGTTGCTGCTGCAAACCAGCGGACCGTAGCCGATCCGCTGCCTGTGGCACTTAAGTTAACCGTACCTACACCACATCTTTGTCCCGGAGTGGTAGTGGCAATAGTATTTGCATAAGTTAATTGTATCGGCGTGGAATAAACGGTATCCGGCCCTGCACTACAGATAACCCTCGCCCTGTAATAAACAGGAGCAGTGAAGGTAGTTGCATAGGTTGTGCCGGTGGCCCCTGTTATATTCGCATAGCTGACACCATCAGTAGAAGATTGCCATAGATAAGCAATACCCGTACCTGTAGTTGAATTAGCTAAGGAAAGTGTAATAGGTTGATTGACACAGGCTGCAGCACCACCTGAAGATAGTGTAGCACCCGGGGTTGGCGTTACGCAAAGCGTTGTGAAGCTGGTGGATGAAGTCCAGACACTTACATCAGTGCCTATACAGGCCGCTCTCACCCATACATAGTGCGTGGTGGCAGAGGGAAGGCCGGTAAGTACTTTAAAGGTATCGGTAACTGATCCCGTAGGCGTAGTAGACCCTGTTGGTGCCGTATTGCTTGTACTGACGTAGTACTGATAACCAGTGGCAGGAGCAGGTGTTGCAGCCCCCCATCTTACAGTAGCCCCGTTATTGGTTACCGTATTATTGGTTGGAGTGGCCGGCGGTAAGCAAGAGGCCAGGGTAGTGAAAGACCCTGTTGTGGCATAACCACTGCCGCTCCCTGCTGCATTCGGGATATGTGACCAGATGCCCTGGGCACTTCCGTTCAAAGGTTGTACCTGTACCATATAAGTGGTGAAAGGCGTTAAGCCGGTTAATGCAGCGGTATTGCTGGAGTAAGGATTACCGGTAGCCATGGTCCAGTTACAGGCAGCTACGGTCTTGTAGCGCACATTGTACTGTGTGGCTCCTGTGGGAGCGGTCCAGTTTACAGTGGCTCCCGTTGCTGTGATACCACTGGTGGCCGCAAAGGTTCTCACCGGCGCTTGTGTGCCCGGTGTCCAGGTATAAGTAAGCCCGTTAGGTATATTAATGCTTGGGTTGGTACTATTAGCATACAGCAGGTTGCTGTTATTCGCATTTGCGGTTACCGCATTAGACCAGTTACAGGTCGTCCCGGCAGGTATATTACCTATCATCAGGTTGTTCACATTGCTGGCGTAAGTCACCGTATTGCCGCGGATACCCACCTGTGCAGTTAGCCCCGATGTGGTCGTACTGGCAAGGGTACAGTTACCGTAAACGATCTTAACAATGCCGGTGCTGTATTCCAGCCTGATCTGGAAATTCATACGCTCCTCGGCACTTGCCCAATAGTTGGCATGGTCCTGGAACTGTACGACAAATTCTGTGCCTGTATTCAGGTATTTAATTTCAGCGGCAGCACCCGATACCGTAGAGTTGCCCCCATCCTGTCCAAAAGCAGAGATAGCACCTGTGGTACTACCTAGGGTGCTCATGGGTGTGTAGGTGGCCGTTCCCGGTGCTGCTCCAAAGGTTATGAAGCCATTGCTGCTGATGTAGCAGGTGGTCATGTTGCTGCCTCCGAAAGGAAAAGTACCGCCCATGGTAATGGCCGCACTCACATCATTGTCATAGGTAGTGGCAAATACTGTTCCCCCCGTGATCGGGGTGTAAGTACTGGTTCCGCTTGCAAATCGGTAGTTGGCAATATTGGTTTGCGCCATACTACTGACAGAGCTAAGGCTGAGGCCTAAAAGACTCAATGCGGCAACCGTACTTTTTAGCTTAAGTTTTGTAAATTTTTTCATCGTAAAAAAACTAAAAAGGGTTAAAAGTTGATATATAATGAAATCTTGAAACAACCGGGAGCCTACATAAAGGTGCTATAGGCACGCCGGAAAAATCAATAGTTTCAAATCCTATACATTCTTTTTTTTAGGATTCTTTATTATATATTTTAGATAAATTTACCTTTTTTTATCAAAAAAAATAACATTTTTTTTGATAAGCAACTGCTTGTGTATTTCTTTTAGTAAAAAATATCTTTTCAATTCCCTTACTGGGATTGGTTTTGGCATAAAAAAAGGGCCTCTGAGAAGAGGCCCTTTTTAGTAAAAAAATATTTTATTAATAAATAGCAGAATAGTTTTTGTCAAACTCATTAAAGCTCACTTTATCCCAGGTCCGTCCATTGTCATCGCTGCGATAAACACCTTTAGTAGTGGCGATATACAAGAAGTTGATAATGTTGCCATTCTTATATACATTGTATTTTGCCGTGATGCCGCTGATCTTGGTACCGATCTGCAAGCCGGTATTTGCTTTGATGAAAGCACTACCTGTAGTAGCAAAGTAAACATCATTTTCTGTAGCGATCGCCAGGGTGCCGCTGCCACCGGAAGCTGAACCTACAAATTTCTCGAGGCCTTGCACCGGTAATGCTCCGTTACCAAATTTTTCCCAGTTAGTACCCTCATTCAGGCTGTACCATGCTCCGCCAAATCCGTTATGATCTACGATGAACAGGTCGGTACTGTTGGTCGTTAAGAAGTAAGCAGAAGCTGCAGGATAATTCCCCTGGATCGTAACTGCATTCCAGTTGCCGTCTACACCATCTCTTCTGAATAATACATTATATTCTTCATTGAAGGCAAAAACTGCACCGTTCTTTAACTGGCCAAAGCTGGAGATGCGCAGGTTAGGCGCTGTATTCTCCTGCCATTTGGTATCTGGTTGCCAGGTCTTGCCGCTGTCGGCAGAGTAAACCACACCCCAGTCCACGTTGGCCGCCATATACACACGGTTATGGCTCGGGCAGTCCATTACCCAGTAGCGCCAGGGCTTGGCTGTATAGTTGCTGTAGTTAACCGGGTTGAAATTTTTTCCGTTATTATCGCTTAAAAACAGGCTTGATTTTAAGATCAAAACATTAGGACCTGCTGCTGTAACCATTTTAATAGGGCTACCATCTTGTCCAAAAACGTTATTAAAAGTTCTGCCGTCATTGGTTTTTACGATCCATCCCAATTCTGTACCCGCAAGCACAGTATGAGGGGTTGTAATGACAGAGTCATTGTCCTGACCTATATTATTGGTTTTTTTACAGGAACTGAAACCGGCAATAGCTAATAATCCTATTAATATTTTTGAATGCAATTTGCGATTAAGCATGTTCATGGTATTTTGCACAAGATTGTAAAAATTATATTTATAAGCAAGCAAGTTACTAGAAAATTACCAAAAATATCTAATACATTACTTATTTTTCAGTACTTATATGCCCATCAGTTCCATAATCTTCTCCAGCTCTTCATCACTATAAAAATCTATGGTGATGCTGCCTTTCCCGTTTTTCTTCCGGGCTAAAATCACTTTCGAGGAAAAGTGGCTGGCCATATTGTCCTCGATTCTTTTATAAGCAGGGGGCAGTTTAATTTCTGTTTTTTCTGCGGCCTGGGGCTTACGTTCCTGTTGCATGGCTTTCACCAATGCTTCCACCTGTCTTACGCTCATGCCTTTGGTCATACATTCCCGGAACACATACAATTGCTCATCCACATTTTCTAATCCTATGATGGAGCGGGCATGGCCCATGCTCATAGAGCCGTCCCTTACTGCTTTTTGAATATCCGGGGGCAGTTTCAACAAACGCAGGTAATTGGTCACTGTGCTGCGTTCTTTCTTCATCCGCTCGGCTACCTGCTCTTGAGTAAGACTGCATTCGTCCATTAAACGTTTGTAGCTAAGTGCAATTTCTATGGCATTCAGGTTTTCCCGTTGCAGGTTTTCCAGCAAGGCCATTTCCAGGAGCTCCTGGTCATTGGCTTCGCGGATATAAGCCGGTATGTCTGTTAAACCGGCAATTTTAGAGGCCCTCCAGCGTCGTTCTCCCGAGATAAGCTGGTATTCACCTTCACCTGTTTTGACCACCGTTACCGGCTGTATGATATCATGTAGTTTGATACTCTCTGCCAGTTCGTTCAGCGCCTGCTCATCAAAGTCGTAACGGGGTTGCTTCGGGTTTACTTTTATTTTGTCGACCGGTATACGCCCTATGGCTACTGCCGGTTGTTTATGATTGTTTGCTTCAGCATTTTTTATGGCAGGCTCATTCGATTTCAGTTCTTCGTCAATATTATTCAACAAAGCTCTGATGCCTTTTCCTAAAGCTTGTTTTTTGTTACTCTGTGCCATAAACTCGGGTTATATTAATTCAGAAGTTTTAATTTTAGTCAGGTTGTTTTTTTGCAAAATCTCCTTGGCTAAATTCAAATAATTCACGGCCCCTGTGCTTTCTGTATCATACATCAATGCCGGTTTGCCGAAACTAGGGGCTTCTCCTAATTTGGTATTTCTATGAATGATCGTTTTGAAAACGAGGTCTTCAAAGTGGTTTTTGATTTCTTCCACCACCTGGTTGCTTAAGCGCAGGCGACCATCATACATGGTCATTAATATACCTTCGATTTGCAATTCGGTATTCAGGCGCGCCTGTACTATTTTGATCGTGTTCAGGAGCTTGCCCAGGCCTTCCAGGGCAAAGAATTCACATTGTACCGGGATGATCACGGCATTGGCTGCAGAGAGCGCGTTGACGGTGATCAGGCCCAGGGAAGGAGAGCAATCTATGATGATGAAATCATATTCATTATTCAGGGCGGCAATCGCCTGCTTGAGGATATGTTCCCTGTTGGGATGGTTGATCAGTTCTATTTCTGCCCCTACCAGGTCAAGATGTGAAGGTAAAAGATCAAGATTAGGTGTTTCAGAGGCCAGGACGGCGCTCTTGATCGGGGTATCGTTCACCAGGCAGTCGTAGAGACTTAACTGGATATTCTTAAGGTCAAAGCCGTTTCCTGAGGTACTATTGGCCTGAGGATCTGCATCAATAAGTAATGTCTTGTACTCCAGCACAGCAAGGCTGGCGGCAAGATTGATCGCAGTAGTAGTTTTACCCACTCCTCCCTTTTGATTGGCAATAGCTAATACTTTTGTCATATAATGTATTCCTTTTTTCTTTGTGTTGCCGGCTTTCCGTGGAAAGCCTATAATGATTTCCCTTCCGGGGAAATTTATAATGTAATCGTAGCCCCGATCTCCGGAAGACGAAGGGTCTTACCCGCATCTTTGAATTGCTGGATAGAAGCCGTTTTGTCGATCACGATATACCCGAAGGTGTCATAGTGAACGCCTACGATATTGTCACATTTAATGATATTGCTGGCGATGAGCGCTTCTTCCACGTTCATCGTGAAATTACCGCCTACCGGCATGATGGCTGCATCTAATGTACCGTAATACGGGATCATGGTAAACTCTGCGGTAAGGCTGGTATCGCCGGTGTAATAGAAATTACCTGCTTCGGTCTTGAAAATAAAACCTCCGGGATTGCCGCCATAAGAGCCATCGGGCAGTGCACTGCTGTGTGCAGCGGGCACGAAGTGTACCGTACCGAAATCGAAAGTCCTTGTTCCGAAATTCATAGGATGCACCTTCTCGTAGCCTTGTTTACCCAACCAGGTGATGAGCTCAAAATTGGAAACAACCGTAGCCTGAGTTTGCTTAGCCAGGCTGAGCAGGTCGGCAACATGATCTTCATGGCCATGGGATACAAAAATATAATCAGCTTCTATACTGTTGATATCGATATCTTTTGCCAGTGGATTGGGGCTGATGAAAGGATCGAATAAGATCTTTGTAGCACCAATTTTAACCAAAAAGCAGGCATGTCCGTAAAAAGTAAGTTCCATTTTGAAGTCAATTTTTGATTTGCTTTAGCAATCTACAAAAATAACATCTTAAACCGAAACTTTGGCCAATTGTTTATAAATGAACTCAGAAAGCCTTCATTTACAATAGGGAATTGAAATGTTGTAACAATTTATTAATTACAACCTGTTGATTATAATGTGATTGTATTAGTTTTTCGGCTTTAAGGCCCAGCTCGCTTACTTTGGCCGGATGCCGGATGAGGTCCAGACAGGCGGCTGCAAAATCTTCGGGTGTATCTGCCACCAATACTTCTTCATTATGCCCGGCGGCATGGATGCCCTGCATGGCTATATGGGTCGCAATGACCGCTTTCTGCTTCGACATGGCTTCAAGGATCTTGATACGGATCCCTCCCCCTGAATGGAGTGGTACGACCAATACCTGTTTATCTGCTTCAAAGGCATCGGCATCCGGTACTTCCCCTGCGATATGGACATTAGGCCATTGGTTATTGAAGAAGTAGTCAGACATATTTCTTCCTGCCAGGTAAAGGGTGGCTTCCGGTGCTTCGCGGATCACCAGGGGCCATACTTTTTCCAGGAACCAGGTGATGGCGGCTTCATTGGGTTGCCAGTCCATAGCACCGATATGGTAAAATTTGGGGGTTTGAACGCCTGGCGGAAGCGGAACGGCAACCGTTTTTGTTTTGAGGCTATAAGGTATATCCACGATCGGGAGCTTGCATCCCAATGAGCGGTAAATTTCAGCATCTACCGGGGAGATGGCCGCAATGCTGTCATAGTCATTTAACTGTTTTAATTCATAGGTTTTAAGCGCTTTTGCCAGGCGATCGAGGTAAAAGCGTTTCAGGAAATTGCGGCTGTTTTGCGCCAGTCGCTCCCATATCTGGAATTCTACATTGTGCTGCCGGTAGCAAACCGGTGCTTTACTGTGTTGACGGATCGCGGACAGGTAAGGGGTTACGTACAGTCCTTCCATCAGTATCAGGTCATACTTGTTGGCCTGCAGCATCTCCACCAGCGCCTGCTGAAAAGATGTGGTGATAAATCTCTGTAGGTTATAGGAAGTTCCCTTAAGCAGGGAGTAGAGCGCCGGTAGGGGCTTAATGCGGTTGTCCACCTCTACTGTTTTGAATGCTTCCAGCTTTTGAAACAGGGGAGGCAGTTCGCTGAGGTCTACCTGGTGACGACTTGTATTCATGCTGAGCATACTCAGGCTCATGCCTGCATCCAGCAGGCCTTCCATTAAATTACTTACGGCCAGGTTGCCCCCGTCATGTAAGGGGTAGGGTACGCGGCTGCATAGAACCAGTATGTGCATTAGTTTTGTTTGGATTTAGGAAGAACGACTGTGAAAGCGGTACCCTGGCCGGGCATACTATCACAGATTATTTTACCCTCATGCAGGCTCACGATGGATTTCACATAATTAAGGCCGATACCAAATCCTTTAATGTTGTGCACATTGCCGGTAGATACCCGGTAAAAGCGTTCAAAAATGAGCTTTTGGTTTTCTTTCTCAATGCCTATGCCATTGTCCCTGAAAATGATATGAATGTATTTCTTATAAATGTCTTTGATTGTGATGCTGATCTCCGGAACTACCTCTTCCGGTGTGTATTTAATGGCATTGTCTACTAAATTACTGAAAGCCGTTCTCAGGTGGTCGGCATCTCCGTAGATCATGACCGGGCTGCTGCTCATGTTGAGCTTTATCTTGCCGCCACGGCTTTCCAGCTGGGGGGTATAAGCTTCACAGGCTTTTTCTATCACGCCACGGATGTCGATCAGCTCCATGCTCAGCTGCAATTCTCTTTTTTGCCCCATGGACATCTGCAATACCCTTTCTACCTGCAGTTCGAGTTTACGGGCTTCGGCATCAATGATGGAAGCGTAGTTGAGCAGCCGTACCGGGTTCTGGATGATATTGGGTTTCTTCAAAACCGTGGAGGCCAGCTGTATACTGGTCAACGGGGTCTTGAATTCATGGGTCATGTTCTTCACAAAATCCTTTTGCATTTCGGTCAGGCGTTTCTGGTTTAAGACCACGTAGATCACATAACTCAGGAAGGCAAGGGTACAGAGGATGATGACAGAAGATACTACCCAGATCGTTAGCTGGCTGGAAAGATAATTACTCCGGTAAGGAAAGTAAACGGCAAAGTAATAATTATCAATTTTAGGGTCCACGAAGTTCTTAAAGCCCGAAACAACTCTTCGCTTGTTGTTCATATTGATGAACTTCTCGTACTTGAATTTATGATTCAGGCAATCATGTAAGCCAAATACGAAGTCGGCATATACCCCGTTATTGGTGAAAGATTCTTTGAGGAAGTGCTCCAGCGTGCTCTCATCTACATATTCATTGATCTTTACCAGGTAGTAATCGCTGCTTTGGCGGCTCACTACATTGTAAATCGTGGATTTGGTCTGTTTCAGTTCCCATACCTTGAAGGCGACATCCCTCAGGGCTACAGTTACATTTAGATCAAAGCGTTCATTCTCATGGGTATAGGCACGTCTTACCCCATATATCTGGGAGATAATAATGCCTATAGTACAGAGACTGGCCAGGATAAAGATTATCCTGAGCTGCGCGTTTTTCATATGACTCTATTTTATCCGGTCCGGGTTTTGTGTAATAAAATCTGACCAGCCTTTGGTTACTTTTTTCGTGGTTTTGATCTTGGCCAGGGTTATGTCACCTTTGCTGGTGTAGTAGTGGCACATGGCTACCGCTACCGCATCGGTGGCATCGAGATAGTCGGGATTGTCTTCAAATTTGAGGGTGTACTGGAGCATTTTCCAGACCTGTTCTTTAGAGGCATTCCCGTTCCCGGTCACCGATTGTTTGATTTTCTTAGGTGCATACTCCACCGTGCGGCTGCCGTGGGCCATAGCGGCTGCGATAGCTACGCCCTGGGCACGCCCCAGCTTGAGCATACTTTGTACGTTCTTGCCATAGAAGGGTGCTTCTAAGGCTACGGCTACCGGCTGGTGTCTTTGTACCAAAGCGCTCACTCTTTCAAAAATATAATTCAGTCGCTCGCCATGGTCTTTGTGCTTCGCCAGATGAAGTACGCCCATTTCCAGGAGACTTATTGTATTTTTGTCCACTGAAATTACACCGTAACCCATAACCAGGGTGCCGGGATCAATACCTACAATAACCAAAAGCCGTGTTTTAAAAATAAAAAATACAAATGCCCCTGCATTTGCCCATACATGCACAAAAATACCAAAAAAATATTGCTCCACTATATTCTTGCTCCGGCGACCTTGCTGGTGCTGCTTTATCTCATTTACCGGCAGGTGATGTCCCGGGGAGATATTAAAGAGCAATGGCAGCGCCTTCAACTGCATCTGAATACTGGCAATATCAAATGGTTTGCCCTGGTATTGTTGCTTGCCCCGGCCAACTGGGTGCTGGAGACCCTGAAGTGGCAAAAGCTGTTGAGCCGCATCAAGCCGGTGGCCTTCCTGCAGGCTTTTAAGTCTATGTTATCGGGGATGAGCTTTTCCCTGGTTACGCCCAACCGGGTAGGCGATTTTGCCGGCCGCATCATCCATGTGGGGCAGGGTTATAAAATAAAATCGGCTTTTGCCAGTGTGATCGGTAGTGTGTCGCAGATGTGTATCACGGCTACTTTCGGCATCTTCGGCCTGATCTATTTGAACATAGTCAATGGTAATCTTTATACCCAAATAGCCCTGGGGCTGGCCGCGCTAATCGCAGGAGGGGCAATGTTTGTCTTTTTCAATATCAATCGTTTTAAGGGATTTGGGAAGCGGTATAAGCAGCTCCGGAAGCTGAATTTCGGGCTAAGGGTGTTTAGTTTTTATTCTAAAAAGGACCTGGCTTATATCTTATTACTGGCCTTTGGCCGGTTTTTGTGCTATAACCTCCAGTTCTTATTATTGATCAATATCCTGGGTGCAGGCGTGCCTTTGTTCCCGGGTATCCTGGTATCGGCGCTTATGTTCTGGACCATTTCCGTAGTGCCCTCTGTGGCGATGCTGGAGTTAGGTGTGCGCGGCTTCGTGGGGATTTATTTATTTATGGATGCCACTCACCTGAGCGATGCATCCTTAGCGATATTAAGCGGTTCTTACCTCTTATGGTTCATCAACCTCGTGGTGCCGGCTATTTTGGGCAGCTTTACGCTCTTGCGCTTGAAGACGGAATCGTAAATCTTTTATTGCTTATCAGAATAACGCAATAATTGCTCGCAATGGGGCAAAGAAGCTGGAATACATGAAGCACTCTTGTGAAGCACTCTTGCTGATTGGATAATGTGTAGATTTTATTATTTGAAATAATATTGTTTTGTTTGTGTCTGAATAAAATAATATTATGACTAGACTGTGCCTTTCTATCTGCTGCTTATTTATGGTATTGTATGCCAATGCCCAGGAGCGTAAATGGCAGTACCGTTTAGGGCTTGATGCTTTTGTTGCCGGCCTGGTGCATATAGAGAACGCGCCTACAACTACGATTAAAGACAAAAATTATGGTGCTGTAATACCCCATTTACAGGTGGGCCGAAAGATCAATGAAAAATGGACTATAGCAGCAGGGCTTGGCTTTATCCGCCATAAATCCTCTTTTCGTTTTACAAGTGACCAGGACGCATTGGTCAATACGATGGAGTACCTGGCTGTGCCTGTGAGCGTTCAATATAAACTGTTGAACTGGGGCGGCAATAAATCCTGGAAGCTGGAAGGTGCTGCCTGGAATAAATTATTGATTTACCACGAATCAAATCTTCCAGACCTGACCCCGTATTTGTTTTATATCTATCCCCGGTTTAATAGCTATGTATTGAATGCGCGCTTAGCAACAAATGTGGAATGGAACCTGAACAATCAACATTCTGTTGCTGTAACAGGATTTGTTTCAAGAGATCTTACCGCCTACTTAAACAAGCATAGTGTTTTAGATTACATACAGCCTTCTCGCTACTTATTTGGCGGGCTTGGCTTAAGTTATACCTTTTAAGTAGCTTTTTACCCCAAAGCCACATCCAGGCACATCATCACGATAAAGCCCCCGATAAAGCCAATGGTGGCGATGTCTGAGTCCCGGTTCTGCTGGGCTTCGGGGATCACCTCTTCTACTACCACGAAGATCATGGCCCCGGCTGCAAAGGCCAGAGCATAAGGCAGGATAGGGGTGAAGAAGGCTACGGCAAAGGCTCCCAGTACACCGGCTATAGGCTCTACAATAGCCGATAGCTGCCCATAGAAAAAACTCTTTTTACGGCTTACGCCCATCCGGCGCATAGGCATAGCTACGGCAATACCTTCCGGGAAGTTCTGCAAACCGATCCCTATGGCAAGGGCCAAAGCGCCACCGATACTGGCTTCCGGGATGCCTGCGGCCACACCGCCAAACATAACGCCTACGGCCAGTCCTTCCGGGATATTGTGCAGGGTGATCGCCAGGATCATTAAGGTGGTTCTTTGCCAGGGCGATTTTACCCCTTCTGTTTGCTTCAGGTTGACGTGGAAGTGGGGCAATACCTTATCCAGGCCATAAAGAAAACCTGCACCCATAAGGATGCCTGCCACGGTAGGCATTACTTTGATGAAGCCTTCTCCGGCACTCATGTTGATGGCCGGGATGATGAGGCTCCATACGCTGGCAGCGATCATAACGCCACCGGTGAAGCCCAGCATACCATCCATAACTTTTTTATTGGCCTCTTTGAAAAAGAAAACCGTGGCGGCACCCAGGGCCGTGACCAGCCAGGTAAAGATAGTTGCGAGTAATGCTGCCTCCACAGCGCTGATCGAGGATAAATATTGTATGATAGGATCAAACATATTTTACAGATTGAATTTAAGCTCCAATCCAGGATGGTCAAAAATCGTACCAAGCCTGGATTGATGGTGTAATGATAAGCTATGCATTTTATAAAAACTATCCCATAGCCCAATAATTTGTTTATACCGGGTTAAAGGCTGAGCCTCATGCCCAGGAAAACCCGCCTTCCCTGGTTGGGACCATATACATAAGAAGGGTCAAAGGTAAGGCCATAAGGATTGTCGGCTGTTTTTAAAGCCTGACCTCCGGCATCAAACTGTACCTGTTTGTCAAAAGGGTCATTGGCCCGGGCAATAATGAAAGGGTTGTTCCGGTTAGGGGTCCAGTTCAGCAGGTTTTTGATACCACCATAAATTTCCGTTTTTTTAGTGATCTTCTTGGTGACCTGGATGTTTTGTATACTCCACCAGGGTGAGTATTCTTGCCGCGGATCGGCATCGCTGAGCAGGGGCAGGCGCATGGGGCCGTATACCTTCCCGGTGTAGTCAAAGCTCAGGTTAAACCTGCTGAGGGGATAGCTGATGGTCCATACCCCGGTGAATTTTTCTGTGAACAGCTGCCGCTTTCTTTCCCCGTTTTGAACGCTGTACACGTCCATCAAAGTGCCGCCGGTCAATATTTTGAGCCCGTTATCAAATGCCAGGTCGAGGTTAAGGGAAAAGCCTTTGGAGATGGCATACCCGTCCAGGTTATCATAGATGATCTTATTGGGATCGGTATCATAATCGGCAATGATCTTATTGGTAAAATAGGTGTAGAATGCACTGGCATCTATACTCATATAGGAATTGCCCAGGACGATCTTTTTGACAAAATTCATATTGGTATTCCAGGAGGTCTCGGGCTTTAATTTACGGACAAATTCTACGCTGCGCGCGCCTGTGAGGGCGGCATGGTCTTCTGTAAATACATTGGCTACGCGGTAACCATTGCCCACACCTATGCGTAAAACATTATTCTTGCTGGCAGAGTTCCATTTGTAATAGGCCCTGGGAGAAAGGATGCTGCCATGAATGGAGTTGTAATCGTAGCGCAGGCCCAGCAGCAAGGTGTTCTTTGTATTAAAGGCGATCTCATCCTGTACAAAAGCACCGGGCAGGTGTGTCCTGGAGGGTGCATTCTGCTCCTGCGCATTGGCTGTAGCCGGGGTATTGTCATCATAATAAGTATAGCGATAGCTGATGCCGCTGAGCAGATCGTGCCTGCCCAGCACTTTGTTCCAGATCAATTGAGTAAAGGCTACATTTTGCTGGGCGAGGTAGAACAGGTTGCCATAGGCGCTGTTCTGGTCATGGGCATTGGCGCTGAACTGGAAAACGAGGTGCTCCTTTAGCGGTAACTGGTAGCTGCCAAAGAGTTCTCCTCTTTTGGTATAAATGCTTTCCCCGTAGACTTCATCACCGCCCCGGTATTTTTTGGACCAGTCCATTTCTCCGCCCCAGCGGTCTTCGTAGACATACCTTGCTGCCAGGGAGAATAAACGATCATTTTTTCTCTTAAAACTCCATTTATTGAATACCGAGATCCGGTTTTGCAGGGTGACATCGGTAAAGTTATCCTTATTGTTATCGATGGGATTATTGTAGGCGAAATAGTTCACACCCAGCATGGACTGGGCATTTCGGCCCACTTTAAATTTAGTGGACAGGTCGGCATTTACTTCTCCCCAGGAACTGGCAAACACATCTGCCGCGAGTAGTGGGGTGTTTTCGGGTCTTTTGGTGATCACATTGATGAGGCCTCCTACCGCCTCACTGCCATAGAGGGTAGAGGCCGGGCCTTTGACCACTTCTATCCTGTCGATCAGGGATTGGGGAATACCGCTTAAGCCATAAACCGTTGCCAGGCCGCTTACGATAGGCATCCCGTCTATCAGGATCATGGTGTAAGGTCCTTCCAGGCCATTGATGTGGATATCGCCCGTGTTGCAGATATTGCAATTGAGCTGGGGCCGTACTCCATTGATGTTTTGCAGGGCATCAAACAGGGAAGGCGTAGGATTGGCTTTGAAAAATTTGGAAGTATAGACTTCTACAGGGACCGGGCTGCTCAATTTTGAAACCTCTTTCATGGTGCCGGTCACCACTACACCTTCCAGTTCCTGTCCACTTTCATCCACTTTTAGTGCTATGTCCTTATTCAGTGTTTGCGTATCCCTTAGCTCAATTTTTTCCTTGTAATCTTTATATCCTGTTGCACTGATGAGCAAAGTATAGGTGCCAGGTGGAACTTCGGTGAGCATAAAGTTGCCTGCACTATCGGATAAAGTATTCAGGGCGCTGCCACTTAGCTGGATGGCGGCAAAGGGTATAGTTGATTTATTATCATGTATTTGTCCCTTTATATTGCTTTTTGCCCCTGCTATTTGCGGCAGGAGGAAGAGGATTGAAAATAAATGTATAAATAGATATCTGATCATTGATAATATAAATATTGTTATTAGAATAATAAAGTTAGACAAAACTAACAATTAAAATTTGTCCGACAAATTAATTTTTTTGTGGGCATTAATTTTTGGCTAAGGAAGACCGCTCGAATTTTTAAATATTTAATAAAAAGTACTTTTATGTTTCTTATGCTTATCGGGGGAGTGTAATAGTCTTTATTGATAGGAGGATAAGCCGGGGTAGGGCTGTTAATTTTGTATTTCCTTTGAAAATAACCTACCTTTGCAGACTTTTTATTTCTTAAAATATTAAACCAAACATATCCTGTAAGATATGAAGCTATCGCAGTTCAAATTTGACATGCCAATCGACCTGATTGCGCAGCATCCTGCAAAGGAAAGAGACCAAAGCCGTTTAATGGTGGTACACCGTGACACCGGAAAGATCGAACACAGAGTTTTCAAAGATGTTTTAGAGTATTTTACGGATAAGGACGTAATGGTAGTGAATAATACCAAAGTGTTCCCTGCCCGTCTTTATGGCAAAAAGGAAAAGACTGGTGCAAAAATTGAAGTGTTCCTGTTAAGAGAATTACATAAGGTTAATCGCTTGTGGGATGTAATTGTAGACCCGGCACGTAAGATCCGCGTGGGTAACAAATTATATTTTGGAGATAATGACGAGCTGGTAGCAGAAGTGATTGATAATACCACCTCCCGTGGCCGTACGATCAGGTTCCTGTTTGACGGGGATGATGCTGCTTTTAAGGAAGTGCTGGACAGCATGGGGGAAACACCATTACCTAAATTATTTAAACGCAAACCGGAAGAAGACGATCGTGATCGTTACCAGACGGTATATGCAAAATATGAAGGAGCTGTGGCTGCGCCTACCGCGGGCCTTCACTTTAGCCGTGAGCTGATCAAGCGCCTGGAAATTGAAGGGGTACGCTTTGCAGAGGTAACGCTGCATACGGGCCTGGGTACCTTCAGACCGATAGAGGTAGAAGACCTGAGCAAACATAAAATGGATGCGGAATACTTCCGTGTGGATGAATATGCCTGTAACATCGTGAATAAAGCCCTGGACGAGAAAAGAAGGATCTGTGCCGTAGGTACTACTTCAATGCGCGCGCTGGAGAGCTCTATTACTGCACAGGGATACCTGAAGCAGGAAGAAGGATGGACCAATTTGTTCATTCACCCTCCTTATGATTTTACTATTGCCAATTCACTGATCACGAATTTCCATTTGCCTAAGACGAGCCTGCTGATCATGGCCTGTGCCTTTGCCGGATACGATTTAGCTATGGAAGCTTATAATACAGCAATCAAAGAAAAATATAACTTCTTTACTTACGGAGATGCGATGCTGATCCTGTAAAAGAGGAACTCTTTTATTGCAGCCCAAAAAGCTGCCGGAGCAATCCCCGAAGCCTGAAGGCTTCGGGGATGCTTTATTTATGTCCCCTTATATTGTTATACTCAGGGAGTCGGGCAATGGCCTGGCTGCATTTTTATCCCACCTGAATAATGAACCCGGCCTGGCGCTCGTATTAAGCCATTTGCAGACTTAGTGTTTCGGTATAAAACAGTTTACCTAAATATAATACTGGATAAATATTGTGGTCATACACATTGCTAATATTTGTCGTTTATCAAATTTTAGCAATGAATAAAATCTTTACCCAATCGGTATTGCTGGCTTCGCTGGGATGCCTGTTTGTAAATGTGTCGCAGGCACAAACTACGATTACGCAGTGGAACTTTAACTCTGTGCCACCGGATGCTTCTACGTCTACGGGAAGTATGACTCCCTCTGTAGGAACAGGAACCGTAGCTGCCGCAGGAGGTACTGCTACCTCTTTTGCCAGTGGCTCTTCCAACGGTGGTTCTTCTGATCCTGCTACAGCAGATAACACCGGTCTTGGTGTAACTACTTTCCCTGCACAGGGTACCGCCAATAAAACTGCGGGTATTGCATTCTTAGCGGCAACTACCGGTTATCAAAATATCAGGATCTCTTTTGACCAGCGCCATAGTAATACCGGCCCGGCCAATGTGCAATTGCAATATACGCTGAATGCCGGGGTAAGTAACCCGGTGTGGGTAGATGCTGATACGGCCTCTGCCGCCAGCGGCGATACCTGGAATAACCACAGCTTTAACCTGTCTTCGGTTACCGGTTTAAATAATAATCCTAATGCCGGCTTCCGTGTGGTAGCGGCCTTTTCCCCTGCCGGTACGGCTTATGCACCCAGTAGCAGCACTTCTGCTTACAGCGGAGGGGGTACCTGGCGTTTTGATATGCTGACGATCAAAGGAGATGTGATACCGACAACACCGGCATTGCCTAACCTGGTGATCACGGAGATCATCCATTCTCCGAACAATATTGAAATGATTGAAGTGTACAATGCAGGCTCTACTGCTGCAGACCTGACCGGATTGTACCTTAGTAACGGTACCAGCGGTAACTTCCCGGCACAAATGTTGCCTGCAGGCGGAACGGTATTGTTCTCTACCAATCCTGCTACTGCCAGTAGCTTAATGGGCGGTACCTATAACCTCCTGAACGGCGGATTAGGTGCTACTTCCGATATCCTGGTGATCAAGAATGCTGCCGGTACGATCATTGATTCGGTAGCTTACCAGGTGGGCACGGGCGGATGGCCTGCGGTACCTGCCGGTACTTATTACGGGTATTCTATGGAGCTGAACAGTGCTGCTGCTGATAATAATGCAGGGGCCAACTGGACCGCGACGACACAAAATATTATTTCCTCTTCTTCTGGTCCTATCTGGGCGACTCCCGGGGTTTACCCGCCGCCAGCGCCTAACCCGGCCCCGATCATTACTTCTTTTAAGCAGAACAGTGCCACCAGTACTTCGGTTAAATTCAACCAGGCGGTCACTAATGCTTCTGCTACTAATGCCAGTCATTACGTGATCAATCCTTCGATTGCAGTAACGGCGGCTGTTTTAGCTGCAACGAATGATTCTGTTATCCTGACCCATGCTCCTCTGGCAGATGGTGTTGCGTATACTTTAGCGGTAAACGGGGTACAGAATGCAGGTGGTGCCAATAATGTGGCCGATACCCTGGACCTGTTATGGAATGGCAGTACGCCAAACCTGGTGATCACTGAGATCATCCACTCGCCTAATACGATTGAAATGATCGAGGTGTACAATGCCGGTACTACGGCCGTGAACCTGGGTGGTTTAAAATGGACAGATGGTACGAATGGTAACTTCCCGGTTATGGCATTGCCTGCCGGTGGTAATGTCGTATTCTCTACCAGTCCTAATGTAGCGGATACGCTTTTACAGGTACCGGTTATTTATATGCTGGGTGCGGGTTTAAGCTCTTCTGATGATATCCTGGTAATCCGTAATTCACTGGAACAGGTGATTGATTCTGTGCATTATTTTGCAGGTACCAATAACTGGCCTGCTTCCCCTGCCGGTATCTATGGTTATTCTTATGAACTGACTGCTGCTAACCTGGACAATAATATCGGTTCTAACTGGATCGTGCCGATGAACGAGATCAACCCGCAACCAAGTGTGGGTATTATCCGCTCTACTGCCGGTATCTACCCGCCACCGGTGATTACACCAACTACTGCGCTCATCAATTTTGTAGGCAGCTCTGTAGCGGTAAATGAAAACCAGCTGGAATTAAAAATTGTTGCGAACCTGGTAGGTGGTATTGCCACTCCTGCTGCTGCAACCTTAGAGCTGTTGCCAAACGGTACGGCAACTTCCGGTACCGATTATACGCTTCCGGCTAACCTTACTTTTGAATGGCCTGCACTCGCCAACAATGTAAATGATACCATCACGATTACCATCACGGATGATAATATTGCTGAAAATGCAGAGTACTTTGCCTTTAAACTGGTAAACCCGGTTAATGCTACCTTACCTAATGCATCGGCCAATGTATTTACGGCCTTTATACTGGATGATGACAAAGCAGCACCGGTAGCTACAAAAGCTGATTTCTTAACGCATATCGCTTCTTATAACAACCATACTGCGGGTAACAACTCAGCAGAGATCGTTGCTTTTGACGGTCCATCCAAGCGCTTGTTCATTGCCAACTCTATTGGCGGAAAAGTGGATATTGTTGATTTCCATAACCCGGCAGCCCCGGTATTGATCTCTTCTATCGACATCAATCCTACTTATGGTAATATCAATTCTGTTGCGGTAAAAAATAGCATCGTTGCGGTAGCGGTTGAAGACCTGGTGCCTGAAAACCCGGGTAAAGCCGTGTTCTTTGATACCAATGGGGTGTTCAAAAGCCAGGTGACCGTAGGCGCTATGCCCGATATGATCACCTTTACCCATGATGGTATGAAAGTATTGGTGGCCAATGAAGGTCAGCCTAAATCAGATTACTCTATAGATCCGGAAGGTTCTGTATCTATTATTGATATCAGTGGCGGTATTACCGGCCTGGCCCAAAGCCACGTAACTACTGCGGACTTCCAGGCCTTTAACAGCCAGGTAGCTGCTTTAAAAGCTGCCGGTGTACGTATCTTCGGACCGAATGCCACTGTAGCGCAGGATATGGAGCCGGAATACATTACGGTAGCAGAAGATAACAGTAAAGCCTGGGTGACCTGCCAGGAAAATAATGCGATTGCGGTAATTGACCTGCTGAATAATACGATCACAGATATCCTGCCATTAGGCACTAAAGACCATATGTTGCCTGCCAATGCATTGGATGTAAGCGACCAGGGAACAACCATAGCTCTGGCCAACTGGCCGGTAAAAGGGGTGTATATGCCGGATGCGATCGCTTCTTATAAAGTGAATGGTACTACTTACCTGGTTACGGCCAATGAGGGTGATGCCCGTGAATATGATGCTTATGCAGAGGTGCTGCGTTTAGGTGCTTCGGCTTATGTGCTGGATCCTGCAGCTTTCCCTGATGCGGCTTTCCTGAAATCAAACCTGGGCCGTTTGAATGTAACGACTGCATCAGGAGATACGGATGGTGACGGTGATTTTGATGAGATCCATGTATTTGGCGGTCGCTCTTTCTCGATCTGGAATGCGACTACCGGAGCTTTGGTTTCAGACAACGGACAGGATTTTGAGTTGATCACTTCTAAACACCCGGAGATTGCGGCGATTTTCAATGCCAGCAATAGCAATAACACTTTGAAAAACCGTAGTGACGATAAAGGACCGGAGCCGGAAGGCATTGCTGTAGCGACTATGGGCGATAAGGTCTACGCTTTTGTTGCACTGGAAAGAGTGGGTGGCTGTATGGTATATGACATTACTGACCCTGCTGCTCCGGTATATGTAGACTATAAAAATACCCGTGATCTAACGGCTTATGGCGGTGATAATGGTGCAGAAGGTGTTTTGTATATTGACTCTGCCAGCTCGCCTACCGGTAAGCCTTATGTGATCCTGGCCAACGAGGTGTCTTCTACTTTGAGCATTTTCGAGATCAAGCCTTTCGTGAACGTTGCTACTAAAAACATTCAGAAAAATACCTTCTGTTATGTATTCCCTAATCCTACTGAAGGAACTATCAACTTCCTGGTGGAAGGTAAGGTACAGCAAGCGCTGATCCGTGTATTAAGCATTGATGGTAAAGTGCAGCAGCAGTTGACGACCAACAGTAATAATACCGTGATCGATATGCAGGCATTGCCGGCAGGTAATTACTTCATCCAATACGAGGATGCAGGCCGTAGCGGAACGGTAAAAGTTCAGAAACTATAAGAATACCTTTATTCTGTTAAAAGGAATTAAACCTAAATATAAAATCCCCGAAGCGTAAGCTTCGGGGATTTTATATTTAGCGGGATTTGTTTCTTCTCCAGCCTTTAACGGCCATTCTTCTTAATTGGAGTAAACCTACCGTCAGGTTGCGTTTAGATTTAAAGTAGGGGATACAGAGCATGACCAGGATGGAGATACAGGCCGAGGTGCCTAAAGAGCCCCCATAACCGTCAAAGAACCGGCTTGTGTTGAGGTAGATGGCAGAGAATACCAGCCCGGCAATGGCGATGCCGGTATAAGTGCTCATCTTCTGTGCCGATACCATACCTATGAAGGTGGAGCCTATGAACACAACGGGAATATTTTTAGTAAGGTAGGGACTCAATACTTCCGGGAAAAAATAGCAAAAGGCAGCAATGGGAAGGGTCAGTAATGCCGAAGCCCTTACCGGGCCTTGCTTTAACCGGGTATTGACATAGTAAGTGGCCATCGCGCCGCAGATCCCCGTGAGTATTAAAATGAGTTTTTCCATAATTTTACCTGATCAGCATTAATAAAAAATAAGTAACCACTACACCCAGGAATGCCAGTGCGCCCAGCTTGCCGCCAACACCCTGTAATACGCTTTTGGAAACCATCAGGAAGATGCCGGTAAAGAAAGAGGCGGTCAATACAAAGGCATAGCCATCGGCTATTTTCAAATGGCTCATGCCGATGAAGGCACCACAATAGATGGCGGTAGGCAGACCTTGCAGGTAGGCTGATTTTTTGTTGAGATTGGGAATAAAAGAAGCCAGCAGGCCTACAATAGCAGCGCCAAAAACCGGGCCCAGCCCTGCTTCATGATTGAGGAAGTAGGAACTTAAAGCACCTACGGGAACAAAAACGGCCAGCTTGTAAGATTCAAATTCTGTTTTTTCATGGTGCAGTACCTTGCGTAGTTTTAAGAAGGCATAGAGCACCAGGATAATGATAGAAGCAAAGAAAATGATCACCGTGTAGTCCTGCGTATTTTCTTTTACGATCATGAGCAGGAATAAAAGGAGTACTACGACCAGTAGCAGGACAATGCTGTATCTAAGGTATTGCTTCATATATACGCTGCAAAAGTAAGCATTAACTAAAAGATTATACCCTCCCGCCTGTATTCAGCCTGAGCAGATACAAAAAGGGCTATCCGAAAGCATTTAATCTTTTGGATAGCCCCTGTATCATAACTGAATCGTTTATTTTTTCAGAACCTTATTGTACTCTGCCTGCTCTGTGGTCATTAAGGCTACTGCCTTTTTGATGGCTGCATTGAAGTTGTTCAACTGGTTTTCTATCTGGCCTTTTTGATAATAGTAACGGGTAACGATCTCAGAAGATAAGAGTTCTTTGATCTCGTTTTTATTATTCACAAAATCCTGCTTTTTTTCCTGGTTGATTTTCGAGAGCAAGGTGTTGTATTCTCCTTTGAAACGGTCAAAGTTTTTTTCCTCTTCCGCATTCTTTTTTAAGGCTTCCAGGATGTATTCATTCTTGGTTTCGTACTTAAAGTTTTTCGTGGTCAGCCATTTTTGAAAGGCCTCATATTCTGCATCAGAAAACTTGTAATCCTTTGCCTGCTCAATATTCGGATGGGCATAATAATATTCGGTCGCATAGTTGAAAATGAATTGATCGCGCATCAGTTTAGAGCTCAGCAAGCTGTAGTATTCGCTTTCGATCTTCACATCAGGCTCAATGCCGCCGCCATCAAATACTTTCCTGCCGGCCACTGTTTTAAATGCTTTCCTCAGCGAGTCGGGCACGGCCGCTACGGTACCATCTTCATTGCGGTGCGAGTAATCCAGGGCCTGGATACATCTGCCGGAGGGGATATAATACTTCGCAGTAGTTACCTTGAGTCTTGAATTATAGCCTACGGGTCGCACTACCTGTACGAGGCCTTTCCCAAAGCTTTTGCTGCCGATAATGACCGCGCGGTCGATGTCTTGCAATGCTCCGGAAACGATCTCAGAGGCAGAGGCCGAAGAGCCGTTGATCAGGATGGCCAAAGGGATTTTAGCATCCCATGTTTCGTTAGTTGTAGGGTATTGTTTGTCCCACTCTTTGTGCTTGGCTTTCGTGCTTACAATGTGCTGCCCTTTGTCGACAAAGAGGTTACAGATGTTTACCGCTTCGGTAATGAGTCCGCCGGGATTGCCGCGCAGGTCCAGTACCACGCCTTTCAGCTCACCATTGGCAGCAGCTTTTAAGCTGTCCAGGGCTTTACGCACATCTTTGGAGCAGTTAGGATTAAACTGGCTCAGCATGACGTAGGCGATTTGCTTGTTATTGTCCACGAAACCGGCATAAGGTACAGAAGGTACCACGATCTCTTCCCGGGCCACCTCTTTGCTCATCTCTTTGCCCGTAACCGGGTTTTTAAGCACAACTTTTATTTTAGAGCCGGGGGCTCCTTTTAATAAAAGGCCTACTTCGTCTTCCTGGCGACCTTTTGTCAGGTTGCCGTCTACAGAAACCAGGAAGTCTCCCGGCTTGATGCCGGCCTTGTCAAAGGGGCTTTTCTCTTTGACTTCTGCTATGAAGATATTCTTATTGGAATCGGTGCGGATCACCACGCCAACCCCGCCATACTTGCCGTTAAACTCCATTTCAAACTGCTCGGCCTCGGCCTCGGTAATGAAATTTGTGTAAGGGTCCAATTCATTGAGCATGCCGTCCAGTCCCGTTTTGGTCATCTTCCCGGGATTGATCGGGTCTACATAGAAAGTGTTCAATTCCTTCAGCACGTTGGTGTAAATCTCCAGGTTTTTGGAGATCTCAAAAAATTTATCGGCTTCTGCTTCATTAAATTGGGAGTAGCCTTGAATGCTTCCTGCCATCAGTCCCAGTCCGAGTACCAGCTTTTTGCCCAATGCGATTGTGTTCATATATGAATATTATGGCCAGCAATTTAATTAATTGATGGGGAATGGGCAAAAGTTAATCGTTAAATCCGTTTAAGGAAAAGGATAAAAGATATATTCTGCGCCTAGTGATTGAATATTATTTTAGCGAACGAACAGTTCCCGGGGTAGTTTTTTTCTTTCCCAGATACCGTCCCACCATACATCGGTGGAGAAAGCATCCATTTCTTCTATATACCATTTGCCGCTCTTTTTCCGGAGTAATGCTTCCACATGACAGCAGTCTTCTTCTCCCTCGGTGACAAATGCTTTGCCGTCTTTTCTTTGAACCTGGCCCTGGAACCAGGCATAGTCGCCCTGCACATTTAATTTTTCTACTACAAACTGCACTTCCTGCTTATGGCTCCGGTAGAGTTCGGCACGCAAGAGGTCCAGCATCTTGCTCCTTTCGGTATCGTTGGTCTGTGTCTTCGTTTTGTAGTCTTTTATGTTTTGCGCATTCGCTGCGCTGCTGCTGAGCAATGCCAGGCAGGCCATCAATAATAGAAAGAAGCTTTTTTTCATCATACCGTATCTATATGGGTTTATCTACCCGTTTCCGAATTTAAGCAAACTATAGGTGTTTGGCACAAATAATTTGGGTCAAAGCATTATTCATCCGTTTTTGTTGCATTGAGGATACTGCGTAGATTGTCGGCCTGTACTATATCGACAGCTTTACAAAGGGCTGCGGCCAGTTCCCCGGTTTGTGACACCCCAAAGACAGCTATTTTTTTGCCGGCCTGGTGGGCTTGCAGGACCTCTGCCGCAGTAATGGAGGCCTGGTGTATGGTAACTCCTTCCATGGAGTGGGATTGTATAAAGTCGAAGCCGTCTTCAAAGGCAGTTACATAATAGTAGGCGCGTACCTGTTCATTCCTGTTTTTGAGCAGGAGCAGGAAATTAGTGTCTACAGACTCAATGGTGGTCACATTGCTGAGCTGATACTTTTCTAAAAGGTCGAGGATGGCTGTTGCATAGTCTTGCTCAAAGTTTTCATTGCTGCCCTCATGGTAGAGCTTGCAATCTAATGTGAAGGTATAATGCTCCCTGTTCTCAATCGCTTCAAAAATATCTTCCAGTCTTACAATATTATAGTTGGCATGAGGAAAGCTGGTGTAGAAGCCCTCTTCGATCTCGTCCCAGGTCTTATTGTTCACCAGGTCATCCATATTAGTGCTTACCTGCATTTCCTCGTCATGAAAGGCCACCAGGTGCCCGTCTTTGCTTAGTTGCACATCTACTTCAATGCCATCGGCACCTATATTGAGGGCATTGAGTATGGATTCTAAACTATTCATCGGGTACTGGCTGGAGATGCCCATGCCGCCATGGCCCAGGATGCGGGTATGGACCGGTACATTGAGGTTCAGCTTCTGGCAGGAGCAGATCGTCCATAAAAAAGTGAATGTTATAAAGCAGATTTTTCCCATTTAGAAGGCATAAGCAATGGACAGTCCTGCCCAGTTATGAATGTAATTGTTCCGGTTCAGTATCGGTGTATAGGCAAGTTGCAGGTAAGTGCGGTTCTGGTTGAAGGTAAAGCGGTAGCCAAGTTTGGCAAAGTACCCAAAAGAGGTGTTGCGTACGGCCTGTGCCCCATCGGCCATAACGAAATAATTGAGCACCATACCCATACCTGCTATGCCGCTATGTTTTTTTTGCCCGATACGGGTATTCAGTCCTATGGGGATCAGCAGGTCGGGGTTAAAGCGATCCCTGAAATCCCTTATTTTAAAGGTGCCGAAGCCTGCATGCGCCCAGAGGCTTAGCAATTGGTAGCCGGCTATCTTTCTTTCATAACTCAGACTACCTATGCCGCTTGCACCTCCTATGGTGATAAAAATTCCATTGTGATAGGGGTTTATGCCCCGATTTTTATCGGAGGGTTCATCTGATGTGATGAGTAATAGCAGATATTTTAATTTAAAATTTAGATACAAACTAAAAATACTTTATTGGTATTCTTTCGTAGGTAGGTATAAATTACTAACGCAAGTTAAGCGATTTTAATGCTTTATGTTAACTGCTTAGCTGCGATTTTGCTTTTATTTAAGAACTGGGAGGGGCTAATGTTTATTTTTCGGACTGCTGAGAGGGAATCGTAAGGCTTTCTGCCGGACAAAAAAACATATTCGCTCCTTTTTTGTTAATTTCGCGCTTAAATTTTCGGGATTTGACTATGAGCGATAGGGAATTACCAGAGGAAGAGCAATCGCATTCTTATGAAGAGCATGCAACTTCTGTCGATAAAATGTATGAAAACTGGTTTCTTGAGTATGCCAGTTATGTTATATTGGAGCGTGCCGTACCGGATGTGCGCGACGGTCTTAAGCCTGTGCAGCGCCGTATCCTTCATGCCATGAAGGAAATGGACGATGGCCGTTTCAATAAAGCTGCTAATATTATCGGTCAGACGATGCAGTATCACCCGCATGGTGATGCGAGCATTGGTGATGCCATGGTCAATATAGGCCAGAAGGACCTGTTGATTGAAACCCAGGGTAACTGGGGCGACGTGCGTACGGGCGACCGTGCAGCCGCTGCCCGTTATATTGAGGCGCGCCTGTCTAAGTTTGCCCTTGAGGTTGCTTTTAATGCAAAGACGACGGATTGGCAATTGAGCTATGACGGCCGTAAGAATGAACCGGTGAATCTTCCGATGAAATTTCCCATGCTGTTGTCGCAGGGCGCAGATGGGATTGCGGTAGGTCTTTCTACCAAAATTCTTCCTCATAATTTTATAGAACTGATCGAAGCCTCTATCAAGGACCTGAAAGGCAAACCTTTTAGCCTTTACCCGGATTTTTTAACCGGGGGTATGGTAGATGTCACTAATTATAATGATGGTGCACGTGGCGGGAAAGTACTGGTGCGGGCTACTATCGAGGAGGTAGATAAAAAGAGCCTCGCCATTAAAGATGTACCTTATAGTGTCACTACTTCGGGGCTTATTGAAAGCATCCTGAAAGCAAATGAGAAAGGTAAGATCAAGATCAAAAGTGTAGTGGACAACACGGCAGCAGAGGTAGAACTGATCGTGCAACTGGCACAGGGTGTGTCTATCGACCAGACGATTGATGCCTTATATGCCTTTACCGATTGCCAGATCTCCATTTCTCCGAATGCCTGTATCATTATCCAGGACAGGCCCCATTTCGTGGGCGTTACCGACTTGCTGAAGCATTCTGTAGCGGATACAAAATCTTTATTGAACAAGGAGCTGGAAATAAAGCTGGCGGAGCTGGAAAATGACTGGCATTACTCTTCGCTGGAAAAAATATTTATTGAGAAGCGTATTTACCGCGACATTGAAGAAGAAACGACCTGGGAAGGCGTGCTGAGTGCTATAGATAAAGGCCTGGAGCCTTATAAGAAAATTTTCCGCAGGTCCATTGTCCAGGAAGATATCATCCGCCTGACGGAGATCAAGATCAAGCGGATCTCCAAATATGACGGCTTTAAAGCTGATGAGCATATTAAAGCAGTGGAAGAAGATATCAAGCAGGTAAAACACAATATGGAGCACCTGACGGACTATGCCATTGCTTACTATGAGAATTTGTTGAAAAAATACGGTAAAGGCAAAGAGCGTAAGACGGAAATCAAAATATTTGATACCATCCAGGCGACTAAAGTAGCCATTGCCAATACTAAATTATACGTGAACCGTAAAGAAGGATTTATCGGTTCTTCGCTGAAGAAAGATGAGTTTGTTTTAGATTGTTCGGACATTGACGATATCATCGTGTTTAAAAAAGACGGTGGTATGGTGGTCACTAAAGTGGCGGATAAGACATTTGTAGGTAAAGACATTATTCATGTGGACGTTTTCCGCAAGAGCGATGACCGCACTACGTACAATACGATGTATATGGACGGGCAGACGGGCATCGTCTACGCGAAGCGATTTAATGTAACGGGCATCACCAGGGATAAGCAATATGACCTCACTAAAGGGAATAAGGGCAGTAAGCTCATTTACTTTACGGCCAACCCCAACGGGGAGGCAGAGGTGGTGACGGTGACCTTGTCTCCGGGCTCTACTGCCAGGGTAAAAGCATTTGATTACTATTTTGAAGAACTGGCCATTAAGGGCAGAAGCTCGCAAGGTAACCAGGTGACCAAATACCCGGTGCGCCAGGTTAAGTTCAAAGAGCAGGGCAGGAGCACCCTGGAAGCACCGAAGATCTGGTATGACGAGCAGGTGGGCCGCCTGAATACGGATGGCTACGGCAGGTTGCTGGGTAGCTTTAATGTAGAAGACCGTATCGTGGTATTTTACAAAGACGGGCATTATGAGCTGACCGATTTTGACCTGACCAACCGTTATGAAACGGCACAAATACTGGCGATCGAAAAATGGATACCGGAAGATCCCATCACTGCGGTGTATTGGGATAATGATAAAAAACAATACAACATTAAACGCTTTAAGATAGAGACGCAGACTTTGAAAAATAAATTCTTATTTATCAAAGAAGGCAACAAGAACGCTTTGTATTTTGTTACCGTGCATCCTAATCCTACTTTGACGATCATGAATGGCAAGAAGAAAGCCGATGCGCAGGTGCAGGAGCTGAAACCGGCCGAGTACATAGAGGTTACGGGTTGGAAAACGATCGGAAGCAGGCTGTCTGACAAGGATTTGCTGAGCATTACGGCGAGCTTCCCGGAGCCGGAAGAAGAGGCCGATGAGGACAAGATTGAAGAGGGCGGAGGACGAGCGCCTACTTTGTTTTAAATGAGGTAAAATAAAATATTAATCGATATTATTTAGTAGCTTTATAATCGAAGCAGAAGAATCAAATTAAGATGAATAAAATTCCTTTAGAAATAATTGCCTTATCCAGTAGTGTTACCCAATTACAGTCTTATGCCGTTGTTTTAGGGGAAGTGGGAGGACTCAGGCGTTTACCTATTGTGATCGGTAGTTTTGAAGCGCAGTCTATTGCTGTAGCCCTGGAGCAGATCAAGCCTTCACGTCCTTTGACCCATGATTTGATGACCAACCTGATGGAAGCTTTTAATATTACCTTGCTGGAAGTGGTCATTTACCGCTTGTCTGAAGGGATCTTTTATGCCAATTTGATTTGTGACCGGAACGGGGAGATTTTAGAAATTGATTCCAGGACATCTGATGCGGTATCCCTGGCCATTAGGAATGGTTGCCAGATCTATACTTATGAGCAAATACTGAATGAAGCTGCAGGAGTGAGTGAAGGTACAGGCACTATCCCGGAATTAGATGCCGAGGAAAGCAAAGAGGAAAAGCCGGAGCCGGAAGCCCCGAAAACACGCAAGAAGAAGCCTTCCGCTTCAACCTTAAGTCATTATAACGTGGAAGAATTGAAGGATATGATGCAAAAAGCATTAGATACCGAAGATTATGATCTGGCCATCCAGATAAGAGACGAACTTAAAAACAGGGGAGTGGGAGAGTAAATATACTTTCGCACCAACATTATTTCCACAAGCATTATTATGTCAGTTGAGGTTTCAAACAATCAAAAGAAGCGCAAATCTTTATTCAGATCATTACTCTTCGCTATATTGATACTCGCGGGTATCAATATCATCGCCTATAGATGGTATGTGCAATGGGATTTAACGGCAGATAAGCGTTACAGTACCACGAAGGCGACCACAGAGATGCTTCAATCGCTGAAAGGAAATGTCAATGTAACGGTTTTCCTGGCAGGTAAAAAACTGCCTGCGGCCTTTAAGAACCTTGCTTATGGTACCGAAGAGTTGTTGAAGACTTTCAGCAATGAGAGTCACCGTAAAGTTGCTTACCGTTTCGTGGACCCTACAGAGAGCGAAGATGCGGTGAACAACCTGCGCCAGTATGGTATGATGGGTTTTCCCGTTACAGTGAATGATGACGGTGGGATGCAGCAGCGGTTGGTCTATCCCTGGGCGCTGGTCACCTATATCCCCGAGAACGGGGGCGAAGCGCGCCATATGCCCGTGATGTTGCAGGAAAGCAACTCTATGGTCCTGAACAAGCAAATCCTTTTACGCTCAGAGATCTTACTGGAGTATAACCTGGGCAATGCCATCCGGCAGCTGAGTAAAGAAAAAGATGATATGATCGCCTACCTGACGGGTAACGGCGAGCCTACTTCTCCCGATATGCTGAGCCTGGCGCGCAGTGTAGGTATTGCCAAATATGGCATGGACTCGTTGAACCTGCAAAGTGTTCCCGCTATTCCTTTAAGCTACAAAGCCATGCTGATCGTTAAACCGACCGCTCCGTTCTCAGAACTGGACCTGTTTAAGATCGATCAATACATTATGCAGGGGGGGCGTGTACTGTTTGCCATAGATGCAACAGCGGCAAATATTGACAGCTTCCAGCATTCCGGTGCTTTTACGGCCACTGCCGGACCACTGGAATTGAATGAAATACTATTCCCTTATGGAGCAAGGGTGAACAGTGACCTGGTGCTGGATGCCAGCAATAATGCAGGTATTCCCGTTGCCGTTGGCGGAGCAGCACAGCCTCAGATGTACTCCTGGCCTTATTTCCCGGTATTGGAAGGCAATGAGCAGCTGGCAGTAAGCAAGAATCTTGAAGGAGTCTTGTCCAGGTTCCCGAGCAGTATTGACCTGAATAAAAACAATGATGGTAAGGTTAAAAAAACACCTTTATTGACTACCTCTGTCTATACCAAAACTGTAGGTTTGCCTTCTGTAGTGATCTACAACCAGAGCATCTTAGAAGAACCTAACCTGGCTACTTTCAATAAGAAAAATGTGGTGGTGGCTGCTTTGCTGGAAGGGACCTTTGTATCGGCTTTTGCCCAGCAGCATTCAGATGCCTTAAATGCCTTTATCGATCAGCAAAAACTGGTGGTGAAAAATCAAAGCAGCGCAAAGGGCAAGCTTATTGTATTGAGCGATGCAGATATTTTACTGAACGAGGTAGGGGAGAGCGGTCCTGCAGAGATGGGCGCTTATCGTTTCAAGAAAGGATTTAAATTTGATAACGCCTCTTTTTTCCAAAACTGCCTTACTTACTTGATCGATGATAATAACCTGCTGGAAGCGCGTACCAAAACCTTCCAGAGCCGTATCCTGGACCCGAAACGGGTAACGGAAGAGCGCAGCAAATGGCAGTTCCTGGCGATAGGTGTCCCGGTCTTACTGGTAGGTGTTTTAGGCTTGCTGTACACCTTTTATAGAAAAAGGAAATATGCACATAAATGATACCTTTTATAAGGCTAAAAAATGTTTAAATTTTAAAGTATCCCTTTTATCTTAGGCGCAATACGTTTACATTTGCCCTATCAAAAACATTTTACTCACAACAATAAATAATTAAAATAATGGCACACACACTTCCTGCATTACCATATGCATTTGATGCATTAGAACCACATATTGATGCTTTAACTATGGAGATCCACCACGATCGTCATCATAAAGCTTATGTAGATAACCTGAACAAAGCGATTGAAGGTACTGATGCTGAAAACCTTTCTTTAGAAGAGTTAATGGCAAATATCTCCAAATATCCTGCTGCGGTACGCAACAACGGTGGTGGTCATTTCAACCATACTTTATTCTGGGAAATCCTGAGCAATAACGGTTCTAAGCCTTCAGAAAAATTAGCAGCAGCTATTGAGACTTTAGGTGGTATGGATGCATTAAAAGAAAAGCTGAGTGCAGCAGGTGCTACCCGTTTTGGTAGTGGCTGGGCCTGGCTGATCGTTAAAGACGGTAAACTGGAAGTAAGTTCTACTCCTAACCAGGATAATCCTTTGATGGATGTTGCTGAAGTGAAAGGTACACCGGTTTTGGGTATCGATGTTTGGGAACACGCTTATTACCTGAAGTACCAGAACAAGCGCCCTGACTATCTTTCTGCGATCTGGAACGTGATCAACTGGGAAGAAGTAAGCAAGCGTTACGAAGCTGCACTTTAATTTTCCTTAAATATATTTCAGTAAGAGGTTGCCCCCGGGTAACCTCTTTTTGTTTTGAATAAATGACAAAAACATTATTGTATTTATTTGTATTTTGAAATAAAATATTTTAGCATTGTATCAGTAAACTATTTTAAAAAAAAATTATGATTGGAATTGCTATTATTTTTTACCTGGGGGTAATTTTCTTAATGATTGCATCTATGTGGAAGATCTTTGAAAAAGCCGGGGAGAAAGGCTGGAAGGCCATTATCCCGATTTATAATTTAGTAGTCCTGTTACAGATCGTAGGCAAACCGGATTGGTGGATTGTCTTTATGCTTCTCGTACCGATTGCCAATATCGTTTTCATGATCTGGACCTATAATATGCTGTCCAAAAGTTTTGGGAAAGATGAAGGCTTTACGGTCGGATTAATTCTTTTAGGTATCGTCTTCTTTCCTGTGCTGGCCTTTGGAGATGCGGAGTACCAGGGGCCTTACGGTACTCCTGAAGCTTTCCAGGCCTATAGAAAAAAATTAGGGCAAGGCCAGTTTGATTTTGACCATTCGCTATAATAGATTATCCGGGAAATATAAAAGGGACAAGCTGTGCTTGTCCCTTTTACTTGCTTTATATAGGGAAAAACATTATTTTTATTCCTGTTAAACAGATCGTTTTATCTATAATTGATTAAAGTTCATGAAGCAATTTAGTAGTGTATTATTTTCCGGGTTCTTGCTGTGTTATTTATTTTCCATCACTTTGAGCTTTAATGCTGCTGCACAAAGAGAAAACAATCATTGGCACTTCGGAGAAAATCATCATATAGATTTTAATGCAGTGCCTCCCGTTTATGCGGCTAATTCCAGTATGTTGAGCAATGAGGCCTGTGCCACGGTAAGTGATGCTCAGGGCAATTTATTGTTTTACACAATGGGCTCCCGCATCTGGGACCGGAACGGAAATGAAATGCCTAATGCCACCGGATTATTGGGCAACGGACCTTTAGGACTTGGCGGTCTTCCGGGAGGCTCCAGCCTGGACGGGGTACAGGTATTACCTCATCCCGGTAATCCCGATCAGTATTACGTTTTTTCCGGGGCGGCCAATGAAACAGGAACTGATATACTCTATTATCATTTGGTGGACATGAGTCTGAATAACGGCCTGGGAGATGTGGTCAGCACAGAGAAAAATGTAGTCTTATTACCCGGTGTAGCCTCCGAATATACTACTACTGCTTATGGTAGCTGTACAACTGTCTGGTTTATTGCCATTACAAAAACTAATACGTATCATGCTTATAAAATAGACCAGAACGGACTGGATATGACCCCGGTAATTTCCACACAGCCATTTCCTGCCTTACCGGGATTGTTCTACACAAAAATAACCGCTGACGGGATTGCTTATACCAATACAGGCATAGGACTATTACGTTCTGTATTTGACGTTAATACCGGTATGTTCAGCAACTATGAATTAATGAATGATATAAGCCCGCAGATCTTTGAATTATCCCCGGATAACCAGAAATTATATGGCAGCGGTGTCAATCAATTTACTCAGTGGGACCTGAGCCTGTATCCCAATATTCCAGCCATTGCTGCTTCAGCGGTTAACCTGGCCCCGGTCGCTACCGGTTTAGTCATCTACTATAGTTTCCGCTTAGGCCCTGATGGAAAAATTTATGTTATACGCCTCCAGACGATAAATACCCTGGCTATGACAGCCCATGCTGATGTGATCAATCAGCCCAATGCAGCAGGAGCCGCTGCGGCTTACAGCCCTTTGGTCTTTAACCTGCAACAAAATCCCAATGGGGGTGGAGGTACCTCTTTCGGTGCCAGGTTTGTTGCATTGAGACTGGATACAGTAGCCCGTAAACTACTTTTAGATACCATTATCTGTAAACAGGTGCCGCTCTCCTTATCAAGCCCCTACCAGAATGCGCGTTATTACTGGAGCGATGGCAGCCAGGGGCAGAGCATCAGTGTAGACCGCAGCGGTACCTATTATGTATATACTTATGCTGCAGATTGTAAACTTTATGTAGATAGCTTTAGCGTTGCTTACGATACCCTGTCGGTCAACCTGGGTAATGATACCGTATTATGTGCCGGAGCGGTACACCTCCTGGATGCTACTCAACCCGGAGCTACCGCTTACCTGTGGCAGGACGGTAGTGTCCATCCGCAAATGAGGGCAGATAAGACCGGCAAGTATTTTGTCACCGTAAGCAATGGTGCCTGCCATGCATCAGATACCCTAAATATTGAGGTTAAAGTGCCCGCGGTAGACATCCTGCAAGCGGATACTTTTATCTGTGAACAAGATCAACTGATCCTGAAAGCCAGGAGTAATTTTGAAAGTGAATATAGCTGGAGCACAGGTGGAACGGGCAATACTATCACGATAGACCAGCCGGGTGTTTACGTGGTGACGGCACAAAACAAATGCGGCACACAGACCGATTCTGTGCAGGTAGAGCAGGTCAATTGCGCCTGTGTGCCTACCTTTCCTAATGCCTTCACGCCTAACGGGGATGGTAAAAATGATGTTTTCTTACCCTTGTTGCAGTCCTCCTGTATCCCTAAATCTTATGAACTGTTGATCTATAACCGTTACGGGCAAATAGTGTTTTCTACCAATCAAAACGGCGTAGGCTGGGACGGAACTTACCTCAATGGCCGCACGGCAGAGATCGGGGTTTATTATGTGGTCTTGAAAATAACGAATGCCTTCGGTAATGTTGATACCCGTATTCATAAAAGTCAATTTACGCTATTGCGTTAATTATCCCCTTGTCCGGTCCATTTCTTCTGTATTGCTTTGTACTTTTTGTCTTTGAGCTTTAGTTGTCCCGTTTTTGAAATTATACCTTACCGTAAGGCCTATATTCCTTTGGTCGCGGTACACGTAGCGTTCCCTTAGCGTTTCATTGATCGTGGAGTTGAAACGCATAGTCGCTGTCCGGAATACATCATTGGCCGATAATACAAATTGCCATTGCTTATTGGCCGTAGCATAGGTGAGTTTAAAAGACTGTGCCCATAGGGTTTTGAACTGCATCACGCCATAGTTGCGTGGTGCATAGACATAGGTGTTGGCATCTAAGAGCCATTGCTTCTTTTTATCTAAAGTGAATTGCTGGTACAGGGAACTGTACACAAAGGTCCCTGCGGAGTAATCCAGGAAATCGACTTTAGAAAAGATCTGCGTGTAGCTCAAGCCGGCCTGCGGCATGAGCAGCCAAAACTTAAGCGGGTGTACCTGTGCCGAAATATTGAGCCCATACACATTAAGATCTAAGATATTGTCCACCCTCGTTTCCCGGGAATTATTTACCGTATCTACCAGGTCATATTCTGAAAACATACCGTCTGCCCTGCTGTAGTAAGCACCGAAAAACCATTTCTGGTTCAAGGCATAATTGAGCTCTACATTATGGCTGAAATAAGGTTGTAAAGAAGGATTGCCATTGGTGAATGCATACTGTGTATGATACCAGCGGAAAGGGTTGACCTGCCCGAAGAAAGGCCGGTCTATACTCCGGGAATAGTTAAGGCTGTAATTATGCTGCTCATTAGGCGTATAGCTGATGCCCGCAGAAGGAAAAAACCTGGAATAATTACGCTCATTACGGATATTATACACCTTACTGATCCCCATTGTTTCGGTAAACTCCCATCTCAAGCCCGCACTAAGGCCCCATTTGCCGATCTCCTTGTCTGCCTTGGCAAACAGTGCATAGATATGCTCGTCATAGGTGAAGTGATCAAAACGAGTATTGTCCGGCAGCCATTCTTCATTTGCTTTTTGATAAAAAGAAGTACGGTTCCGGTTACTGATATAAGAAAACTTAGCACCGTAGTTTAGGTTGATCCATTTTTCCGGATGCCGGAAATCTATACTGGCCGTGCTGATGAGCATATTCTGATCATTGCCCGAGCGGTAGCTTTGCTCCGGGGCCATGGGTTGCTGGAGCTGGTCAAACTGGTAATTGCTGAACTGTTGCAGCCTGTTATAGTCCTGTTGATAATGGTTCAGGTCAAGGACTACTTTTTTACCCGAAGCACCAATACTGCCCGTATAGTTTAAGTTCAGCGAAAAAGTCTGCATGTCCTCCGGGTTATTACCTGCGGTGAGTAATGAAGAGTCTATTTGCGTCCGGGCAAGGTTAAAGATATTAGTCTGGTTACGCTCCTCACTGCTATAGCGATTATTATTCAGCGTGAATCCGGCACCGATGATGTGCTGCTCATTTAATTGATAGTCGGCTGAGAAGCTTACTGGAAGCGCCTTTGCAGTTTTATCCTGCAGGGCTTGCTCCTCCCAGTATTTATTGGTAAAATGCAGGAAATTGCTTCCCCTGGTTTTTGTCTTACCCTCGCTGTAGCCCACATTGGCATTGAGTTGCAGCTTACCCAGGTTGGCACTCAGGTTCAGGGCAGGATTGTAATTGAAATAGGTGGCTTTAAAAGCATTCATGCTCAGCGAAGCATTATAGCCCTTTTCTTTTTGATGCTTTAAGACAATGTTGATATACCCGGAACTGTTTTCTGCATCCTGCTCTGCCCCGGGACTTCTTACGATTTCAATATGCCTGATCGCATGAGCCGGTAAGCTTTTGAGGTAGGTGATGAGCTGGTCAAGGGGCATTCTTTCCCATCTGCCATTGATCATGATTCGCGGTGTTCCTTTCCCGATCAGCTGTATCGCTTCATCGGTCACCGTAAGCATAGAAGTAGTCTGCAACAGGTCAAAGGCCGACTGGGCAGAGTTGATGGCAGGTGTATAGACAAACTTTCCCTGTGTCATTTTAAGGCTGCCTTTACTGGCAATAACCGAAACCCCGTTCAGTTCATCCTGTCCCGGAAGTGCTACAGAGATATTGCCCAGGCTGGTATCAGCATGGAGTGCCACTATTTTTTGCTCCAGTATATACTCTTGCCATTCTACCTGTAATAAGTAATTGCCAGCAGGAGCATTGAGTGTAAAATCGCCCTCTTTATTGCTTTGGGTTGTAGCAATCAAACTGTCATTTTCCGGCAATGACAGTTTGATCCCGAATAACTCTGATGGCTCTTGCTGCGCGCTTACTATTTTACCCGAAAGGGTATTTTGAGCATTCAGGTTAAGTGCTGCAAATAACAGCAGCAGCACAATAACCGGTATTTTGTACAATGATAGAGAATGCATGAATGGTGTGGTTTCTATGTCGAAGGTAAAAAAATAAACTTAATCCTATGAAAGAGGTTTAATGTTTAATGCTTGTTTACGTAATTTAAAATGTATTATATTTACATACTTGCTCTACAATTAAAAAATCATGAATTTGGTATGATGTATCGGTTTTGTCTTTTCTGGTTTTTATACTTGCTCACCGGGTATAGTGCCTCGGCACAGGGGGAAAATAATCATTGGCACTTCGGAGAAGGGTATCATATTGATTTTAATACTACGCCTCCGGTCTATGCACCCAATTCCAATATATCTACTAATGAATCTTGCGCAGCAGTAAGCGATGCACAGGGCAATTTACTGTTTTATACCATCGGTTGCCGTATCTGGGACAGGAATGGTAATGAAATGCCTAATGCTATCGGCTTATTGGGCAATGGCCCCCTTAATCCAAGCGGCATAGGCATCGGCTCCAGTGCTGATGGGATACAGATATTACCTCATCCGGGCAACCGTGATCAGTATTATGTTTTCTCTGGTGATGCCTATGAAACCGGTACTAACATTATTTATTATCACTTAGTGGATATGAGCCTCAATAACGGGCTGGGCGATGTCGTAAGTACAGAAAAAAATATAGTGGTGCTGCCCCAGGGCAGTACCGAATGGACGGCCACGGCTAAGGGAAGCTGCAGGTCTGTATGGTTTATTGCGATCACAGCAGCCGGGAAATATAATGCCTATAAAATAGACGAGAATGGTATTGACTTGAATCCGGTCGTCTCTACGCCTGCATTTACACCATCTTCCGGTTTATTGTACACAAGGATAACGGATAATGGTATTGCCTACTCCGTTACAAGCGATGGCTTGATGCGCTCCACCTTTGATGGTGCTACAGGAATGTTCAGCAATTATGAGGTAATACCCGGCATATTTGGCGTGTCTTTTGAACTGTCCCCGGATCAGCAAAAATTATATTGCGGAAGTGAGTTGAAGCAATGGGATTTAAGCCTGTATCCCAATATACCCGCTATTTCGGCATCTGCCGTCAGCCTGGCACCGGGCGCGCCGAGTCAAAATCTTTTTATGAGCCTGAGGCTGGGACCTGATGGAAAAATATATGCCTTACGTACCACTATTGTGGGGAGTTCTATTGAGTATTATATCGACCGGGTAGAGCAGCCTGATTTGACGGGGCTTGCTGCAGGCTATAGTCCCCAGTTGTTTACCCTGACGGCCAATGAATTCTTCCGTTCCCTGGGTGCGCGGTTTATTGCCCTGCAACCGCTAGATACCCTTGATAGTAATAAACCGGCCCTGGATACCCTGATTTGCGCATCTGGCCCGGCAACTTTAAAAAGCCCGCATGCAAATATGGGCTATCGCTGGAGCAACGGAAGCACGACACAAGCAACTGCTGTAAACGCAGATGGCCTTTATTATGTGTATTCCTACTCGGCAGATTGTAAAGTATATGTGGATAGCTTTAAGGTGACTTATGCCAACCTGGATCTTGACCTGGGTAAGGATACCGTACTTTGTGCCGGGGATAGCTATACCCTGGACGTTGCACAACCCGGTGCCGGCAATTACCTGTGGAGCGACGGCAGTACAGCGCCGCAGAAGACAATAAATACAAGCGGTACCTACGCAGTGACCGTTTTTCGTAATCATTGCCAGGTCTCTGATACCATAGTTGTTGAGGTCAAAGCACCGGTACTTGATATAATGCCGAAGGATACTTTTATCTGCGAGCAGGATAAACTGGACCTGGTGGCAAATAGTAATTTTGAAAGCCGGTTTAGCTGGAGCACGGGTGCTCAAGGTAATCGCATCACTATAGACCAGGAAGGCATCTACGTAGTCACTGCCACTAATGTTTGCGGGCTTCAGAAGGATTCTGTAAGGATAGAGCAGTTGAATTGCGACTGTCAGCCTGCGATGCCCAATGCTTTTAGCCCTAACGGGGATGGGAAAAATGATGTATTCTTGCCCCTGTTGAAGCCTGCCTGCATCACCAAATCTTATGAACTGCTCATCTATAACCGTTATGGACAGGTGGTCTTTTCGAGCAACCAGAGCGGGGTAGGCTGGGACGGTACTTATCTCAACGGGCGTACCGCGGAGCTGGGTGTTTACTATTACATATTGAAGTTGCAAGGCAGCTATGGCAAGCGCGAGCCTATAATGGCGAAGGGTGAGTTCACTCTGCTTAGGTAAGCAGATCACTTCAATTAATTTTAGATTGAGGTGCAAGTATAAAGTCACTCCCTGAAAGCAGCATAAGCTGTAATGGATACTTATATGCCTTAAAATGTATTATATTTACAAGCCTGCTGTGCAAATAAAAAAGACCCGTATCACATGAAGTATTTTTATTTTTTCCATTTTTTACTATGGTTCACCTGGTGCAATGCTGCTGCACAGGGCGAAAACAATCATTGGCATTTCGGTAAAAATCACCATATAGATTTTAATGTGACACCTCCGGTCTATGCGGCCAATTCAAGTCTCTCTACCAGTGAATCCTGTGCTTCGGTGAGCGATGCCCAGGGTAACCTATTATTCTATACCATAGGTTGCCGCATCTGGGACAGGAATGGCAATGAAATGCCCAATGCTACAGGATTATTGGGCAACGGACCTATAGGGACCGGTGGTTTCGGTCTGGGCTCCAGTTTCGACGGGGTACAGGTCTTACCACATCCTGGTAATCCTGATCAATACTATGTTTTCTCCGGCTCAGCGCTGGAGACGGCTACTACCTCTATTTATTATCACTTAGTAGACATGAGCCTGAATAACGGGCTGGGCGATGTGGTCAATACACAAAAGAACATCGTACTGCTGGCCAACGGCTGTACCGAATATACCATTACCGCTTCCGGCGGTTGCCGCAGCGTCTGGTTCATTGCCATGACCAGCCCCGGAAGGTACAATGCCTATAAGATAGACGAGAACGGGATAGACCTGACCCCCGTCATATCCGCACCTACATTACCTGCGGTGACCAATTTATATTATACCAAAATAACCAATAGCGGCATTACTTATACCAATACCAATGCGGGCTTGCTGCGCTCCCAGTTTAATGGTACTACAGGGATGTTCAGCAATTATGAATTGATAAGTGGTGTGTTTTCCCAGTCTTTTGAGTTGTCGCCGGATAACCAGAAATTATATGGGGGCGGTCCTAATCAATTAACCCAATGGGATCTGAGCCTGTATCCCAATATTCCGGCCATTGCGGCATCTGCGGTGAGCCTGGCCCCTGCGAGTCCCTCTCTGTATGTATTTACTAATTTAAGAACGGGGCCAGATGGTAAAATATATCTGATGCGCCTGCTTACCCTGACCAGTAGCGTGGAGTTTTATATAGACAGGATCGATCAGCCGAATGTGGCCGGGCCAGGGGCCGGTTACAACAGCCTTGTCTTTAATATGGTGCAAAACGGTAGCAGTCTTTCACTGGGTGCCAAGTTCATCAACGTAAGGCCTGTGGACACCCTCGTCAATAAGGTAGCCCTGGATACCGTTCTGTGTAAGGAAGGCCCGCTCACTTTAGCAAGCCCTCATACGGGCACGGGTTACCGGTGGAGCGATGGCAGCCAGGGGCAGTCGGTAAGTGTAGAACAAGGCGGCACTTATTATGTCTATAGCTACACCGCGGATTGTAAGATCTATGTGGATAGCTTTAAGGTAGCTTATGCGCCCCTGTCGCTGGACCTGGGTAACGATACGGTGCTTTGTGCAGGAACGAGCTATACTTTGGATGCCACGCTGCCCGGTGCTACTTCCTATTTATGGCAGGACGGCAGTACAGGAGCGCAGCTTACGGCAGATAAAAATGGTAAGTATTTTGTAACCGTAGGGAACGGATATTGTTTTGCATCTGATACACTCAACATTGAGGTGAAAGTGCCGGCAGTGAACATCCTGCAGGCAGACACTTTTATCTGTGAGCAAGATCAGCTGAGCCTGAATGCCAGGGGCAATTTTGACAGCCGGTATAGCTGGAATACGGGTGCAACGGGCAGCAGCATCACTATAGACCAGCCGGGTATTTACGTAGTCACCGCGCAGAACAGGTGCGGTACGCAAACCGATTCTGTACAAATAGAGCAGGTCAATTGTGAATGTGTGCCTACCGCTCCCAGTGCTTTTAGTCCCAACGGAGATGGTAAAAATGATGTTTTCCTGCCGCTGTTGAAATCATCCTGTATCACTAAATCTTATGAATTACTGATCTATAACCGTTATGGGCAGATTGTGTTTTCAACCAATCAAAACGGTGTGGGCTGGGATGGTACCTACATTAACGGGCGTACGGCAGAACTAGGTGTGTATTATTACATCCTTAAATTGCAAAGCAGTTATGGTAATACCGCCCCGCTAATCTCGAAAGGACAGTTGACCCTGGTGAGGTAGCTGAATCCGGAAGACCTTTGCTGCGCATCCATTTAGCGATTTTCAGCTACTTAATTAAAACTTCAAAAGCCTGTATTTCATACGAAATACAGGCTTTTGAAGAATAGAAAGGCTTACTTTTTATTACCTTCCTTGTCCAGTTCAATGATCTCGAACTGGTCCAGTGTTTTCTGGCTCAGTTGCTTTTTATCACCTACCAGGAGAATGATAAATTCTTTGGCATCTTTAATATTGTTCTTCGCCAATTGGTTGATCTCATTCAGGCTGATGTTACTGATGATCTTGCTTTGCTGCCTGGCAATATCTTTAGGTAAGTTATAATCCAGTACATCGCTTAAGTAACCGGCTTTTTGGAAACCTGTTTCATATTGACGGGCCTCTCCCTGCAATTTGGCACTTTTAGTAAAGCTCAGCTCATCTGCTTTGGCACCATCCTTTTTGTAGGTCTGGATAATGTCTAATACATCATATAAGGCACTATCCGTAGCATTTGCTTTAATGCCGGAAGAGAAGCTGAAGATTCCTGCATATTTACTGCCGCTGAAGCCGGAACGTGCCCCGTAGGTCCATCCTTTTTCCTCTCTCAGGTACAGGTTTAACCTGCTGTTGAACACACCACCGAGGGGGAAGTTCATAATGCCGGATTTGAAGAAAGTTCCGGTACCGTCAAACTTGATGCCCGTTACCTGTGCAATCCTGAACTCCGTTTGTGCAGCACCCGGGAAGTCCACAAAATAGATCTTTTGTTTACCCGTAGTGGCAGGGTGTTTATAATCAGGAAGCTTGGTCAGCGTTACCGGTTTTTGGCTCAATTTGTCCAGGAAAGTCAATTTAGGCATGATTTCTTTTTGAGAAAGATTGCCTACGATAACGACATTCGCTTTATTGGCCGAGAAGTTGTTCTTTTTGTAAGCTTCTACATCAGCCAGCGTAATGTTCGGTAAAGTTTTATCCGTACCACCGCCAGGCCAGGCCAGTGGCGTATTGCCATAGACCAGCTTGGACAACACGCTGCCCGCAACACTTGCAGGGCGCGTTAAATTGTTTTTGTAGCCTTCAATAGACTGCTTAATCGTCCTGCTAAAAGCTTCCGGTGTAAATTTAGATTTAGTCAGGCGCTCTTCTACCAGGGCCAGTGTCTGGTCCAGGTTTTTAGTAAGCGTCCTTACCGATAAAGTGATCTCATCTGTAGAAGAACCGATAGAAATAGAACTGCCTAGTTGCTCTAAGGCCAGAGCAAAGGCCTCTGCGGTTTTGTCTTCTGTATCTTCATTCATCATGGCCGCAAATACATCAGCAAGGCCTTGTTTGTTTTCAGGATCAGTCAGTTTGCCGCCCGGGAAGCCAATAAAGATGGTTGTTACCGGGATCTCATCGATCTCTGTACCGATAAAGGAAATGTTGCCCTTTTTCTCTTGCCAGAACTCCGGTGCCACCACGCTCAGGTTAGTACCGGAAGCCGGCATCTTAGAGCGGTCAAAGTTGTCTTTAGCCTTGTTATAAGTCAGGTTATTATACCCATAATCAGGGGCCGTATATTTTGTAGAATCAATGTTGAACTTTGTGTCTCCGGCAATATTCTCCGGTTCATCTTTAGTCGCAACACTTAAGCGTACAGAGCCTTTTCCTTTGATGAATTTGTTATAAGCATCTACCACATCCTGTGGTTTCAGGTTCTTGTATAAATTCAGGTAAGTGTTTAAAAAGTTAGGATTACCCTTGAAGGTCTCATAAGAAGCCAGCTGAGATACTTTGCCGTTTACAGATTCCAGTCCAAATATAGTCCTGGCTTCGTTTTTAGTGACAAATTTATTGATGTCGTCCTGTGTAACGCCACGTTTTTCGAAAGCTTCGAAGGCACGTCTCAGCTCTGCATCCATATCCTTAAGCGTATTGCCTTTAAACGGAACGATGGAAATGGTAAATTCTCCTGCAAGCTCACTGGCAGAGTTGAAAACGCTGGCCTGTGCTGCTTTTTGGGTTTTTACCAATTGCTGGTATAAAATAGAATTCTTGCCTTGTCCCATGATCTCTGCCAGTACATCCAGTGCCGCTTCCTCCTTGGTGTACCATTGAGGGCTTGGATAGACTACGCGCAGCATCGGCATTTTAGCATATTGATCTACCATCGTCACGTAACGGTCTTCTGTAAGGCTGGGATAAGAAGCTGCCATATTGCTCACTTCCGGTCCGCGGGGAATACTGCCAAAATATTTTTCGGCAAGCTTCAATACCTCCGCTGTTGTCACATCTCCACCTACCGTTAAGGTAGCATTGTTAGGACCATACCATCTTAAAAAGAAATTTTTAAGATCATTGGCATTCACCCGGTTTAAGTCTTCTACATAACCGATCGTGAGCCAGGAGTAAGGATGCCCGTAAGGGTATAAATATTTACTGGCCGTTTCCGATACAAGTCCATAAGGCCTGTTGTCATAGTTCTGGCCTCTTTCATTCTTCACCGTTGCTCGCTGAACTTCAAATTTCTTTTGCGTAACGGCATCCAGGAAGAAGCCCATACGGTCGGCTTCCAGCCAGAGCATTTTCTCCAGTTGGTTTTTAGGAACCGTTTCAAAATAATTGGTACGGTCACGATTTGTCGTACCATTTAAAGTACCACCGGCTTCGGTAATAATTTTAAAGTGTGCTTCATCCGCTACATTATCTGATCCCTGGAACATCATATGCTCAAAGAAGTGCGCAAAGCCTGATTTACCGATCTCTTCCCTTGCAGAGCCTACGTGATAGGTTACGTCTACATGGACGATAGGATCGCTATGATCTTCATGAACGATCACGGTTAATCCATTAGGTAAAACATATTTGGAATAAGGTATGATCAGTTCATCTCCTTTTTGTTCTACTTTTTCAATAAATTTAGCTTGAGCCATAAGTAATTTAGGGGTAAAACATATGGTAGCCAGTGCTACAGATAGGACAAGTTTCTTCATTAGCAATTTGAATTTTTGAATGTGTCAATTTGGCTAAGATACGAAATTGTCGGGATGCCTGCAGAGACAAGCTGTTGAGTATGCTTATTTTGCGAGGAATAACCCCAGCCAGACGGCCAGGATACCCAGCAGGAGACTGGAAAAAATATAGAACAGTGCCAGGTTCCATTGCCCCTGTTGCAGTAAGTGGATATTCTCTGCAGTGAAAGAGGAGAAGGTGGTGAAACCGCCGCAAAGACCAGTGACCAGTAGGAGTCTTAAGCCTTCCTGATCCTGGTGCCTCGACAAATAGCCGAGGAGCAGGCCTATCGCCAATGAACCGGTTATATTGACCAGGAAAGTAGCCCAGGGATAAGGACCGGGATTTAATTTCCCCAGCCAGAAACCCGCCAGGAATCTTAATATGCTGCCGGCTGCACCACCGGCCCCGACCAGTAAAATTGATTGTAGCATTTCAGGACATTTAGCGATTGATGCGTCAAAAGTAAGCCCTTAAATCCAAACCTGTTTAAACAGGGATACAGGTTTTAAGAAAAACAGGCCCATAAAAATTAAATTCTTGTCCATTTTGCCTGGGCTCTATGGACAAGAATTTAAGGTAACAATTGATAAATTATCTAATCTGCGTTTTGCCACTTAAGCTAAAGAAAGCTCATTCTCCTTATCCAGGTAAGACTGTACAATGTGTATGGCATTAGAGATCACATCGCTCAGCGCAACAATGAAGGCATGCTCTTCCGCAATGCTGATCGCATGCTTCAGGGCATCTGTTTCTTTAGGAATTGCCTCCCAGGTCACCGTTTTATCTACCGATTGGATGCCTTGTAAAAGCAGTGCCAGGATCTCTTCTTCTTCTCTTCCCCTCAGGTGCTTCTCATTACGGATAATGATATGGTCAAACATCCGGGCGGCAATAGTCGCACATTCAATAATGTCTTCATCCCTCCTGTCACCTACACCGGCAATAATACCGATCTTACGCGGAGAGTCGATGGTAGACATGAACTCTTCAATACCGAGGTAACCTGCCGGGTTATGGGCAAAGTCGATCAATACTTTAAATTTCCGGAACTCAAAGATATTCATACGGCCCGGGGTCTGCGCTGCACCCGGGATAAAGGTCTGCAGGGATAAGCTGATGTCTTCTGTTTTGAAGCCCCAGAGATAAGCTGCCAGTGCTGCGGCCAATACGTTTGCGATCATGAACTTTGCTTTTCCGCCCATAGTGAGGGGAACAAGGTTGACCTTCTCGATACGTATTTTCCAGGAGCCTTTTTTAATGGTAACAAAGCCATTTTCATAAACAGCTACTATCTTTCCTTCTTTAGAAAACTTGCGCGCATTAGGACTGTCTTCGTCCATGCTGAAGTAGGCAATATTACAATCCAGTTCGCGCGCCGCTTTTACGCTGGCCTCACAATCTGCATTGATCACCGCCCAGCCGTCTTTTTTGATGCTGCGGGCCACAACCATTTTTACATTGGCTAGGTCTTTGATCGTGTCTATATCTGCAATGCCCAGGTGGTCGCCCTGTAAATTGGTGATTACACCAATGTCACAACGGCTGAAACCTAATCCTGCCCTGAGGATACCGCCTCTTGCCGTTTCTAAAACAGCAAATTCTACGGTAGGATCTTTTAAGATATATTCTGCACTCATCGGCCCGGTGGTATCACCTTTCTCCATCATGTGGTTTTGCACATAGATACCATCAGAGGTCGTGAAGCCTACCCGGTAACCACAGTTCTTGACAATGTGTGCCAGAAGCCTTGTGGTGGTAGTTTTTCCGTTGGTTCCGGTAACGGCTATAATAGGTATGCGACTGGGCTTACCGGGAGGATAAAGCATATCGATCACCGGGGCTGCAACGTTCCTGGGCAGGCCTTCGGCCGGTGCCAGGTGCATGCGGAAGCCTGGTGCTGCATTGACTTCCAGGATCACGCCACCACTTTCTTTTAAGGGTGCCGTGAGGTTCTGCGCCATAATATCAATACCGCAAACATCCAGCCCGATCACACGCGAAATACGCTCGCATAGGAAAATATTTTCAGGATGCATCATCTCTGTTACATCTACAGAGGTGCCGCCGGTACTTAGATTAGCCGTTGATTTCAGGTGCAGTATTTCCCCTCGCTCGATCACGGTATCCAGGGTATATTGTTTCTTGGCCAGGATATCTATGGTATCGCGGTCTACGGTAATTTCCGTAAGTACTTTTTCATGACCATAACCTCTTCTCGGGTCCAGGTTCGTTTCATCAATTAATTGCTGTACCGTTTGTACGCCGTCGCCTACCACGTGTGCCGGTTCCCTGCGTGCAGCAGCCACCAGCCTGTTGTCGATCACCAGGACACGGAAGTCATGCCCGGTAATGAATTTTTCCACGATCACCCGGCGACTGTATTGCTGGGCATGTGCCAGGCCGGAGATCGCATCTTCCATATTCTGAACATTGATGGAAGCACCTTTCCCGTGATTTCCGTCCAGTGGTTTAATAACGATCGGGAAACCTATTTTTTCAATCGTGTTGCTTAAGCTTTCTTCATCCACGCAGATGCTGCCTTTGGCCACCGGTATAGAACTCATGTCCAGCAGGCGCTTCGTTTCTTCCTTGTTGCAGGCGATATCTACCGCTATATTGCTGGTCTTGCAGGTAATCGTGGCCTGGAAGCGCATCTGGTTAACCCCATAGCCTAGTTGGATCAGGGAGTTAGTGCCTAAACGGATCCAGGGGATATCCCTGGACACGGCCTCGTCTACAATACTTGCCGTACTGGGGCCCAGTCTTACCTTTTCTCTTATGCGGCGCATCTCCTGCACATCTGCATCAATGTCATACTCCGAGCCTGCGATGAGCGCTTCGGCAATACGCACGGCACTTTCTGCGGCATAGAGGCCCACTTCTTCTTCTACATAGCTGAATACAACATTATAAATACCGTCAGTCTTGGTTTGACGGGTACGGCCAAACCCCGTATCCATACCGGCCAGGGTCTGTATCTCCAGGGCAATATGCTCGATCACGTGTCCCATCCAGGTGCCAGTTTCTACACGGGAAAAGAAGCCGCCTTCTACACCTTCGGAGCACCTGTGGCTGTACATCGTTGGAATTAATTGTTCAATACGTTCTCTAAATCCAGGAATCAGATTAGTAGGCTGTTGCTCCATCTCTTCCAGGTCTAGCCGCATTTGTATGAGCTTCTTTCTGCGTACGCTCCAGATATTTGGACCCCTCAACGCCTGAATTTTAAGAATTTTCATAGTATCCTTTGAAATTGTTTTATAATTAGGTGAATAGCAATTCTGTTACAATTTAAATAACTGTACGGTTAATATCAACATATTGACCGTTTTTTTATTTGTATAGAGCGATTGCAATCAGGTGAAAGTATGCAAGGTAAAGGCTAATATGTTCAAAAGCAATTGATTATTTATATTCTGCACATACAGTAGAGGCCCCTTTAAATTTAAAGAGGCCTGTGCTGTATGTATTTGCAAGAGTACTTATCTTTTCAGAACTATTTTTTTGTAAACAGTCCCGGCTTCTGTTGCTATACCCATGAGGTAGGTAGCATCCGGGTATTGCCCCATCTGGAGCGTATAGGTGCCCGAAAAGTTAGTATTGAAGGTATTCAGTATCCTTCCTGAAAGATCCAGCAAGCTTATTTGACTAATGGCTTTAGGGGACAGGTTACGGATCGTGACAGAACCTGTGCTTAGGGTAGGGAACACCTGGACCAGCTCATCAGCTCCCGGATTGCGGATGCCGGTAGTAGCACCCTGGAATTCAACTGCTCCTATATCAATGCCGGAACCGGTAACACGTTGGTTGCCGTAAAAGTCCAATGTACCATGATCCGGCGCATTGGTATTGCCCCGGTTGATACAATTGAGGGCATTGGCTGCTAAGCTGAAGTTGGCATTAGTGGCATCATAGCTGACTCCTGCTCCTGCTGTGGAGGCGATCAATGCTATATTATGATCATAAATGTTACTGGCAAGTCCCAGGACATTTGCCGGTAAGAAAGTCGTGTTCGGATGGTAGTCAATCAGGTTGTTAGAAAACTCTAAAAGCGCAGCGATACACTGGAAGTTATTATATGCCGTATCGTTAGGAAGATCTATTAATTTGTTGCCAAAAATAATATTATTGTGCATGCGGATTTTACAGTAAGTGCCCCCGCTTTTCATTGCTGCTCCAAAGTTTTTACTGGTATTGTTGATAAAAGTATTGTTCACTACGGTAGCCTGGCAATGTTGCACCCAGATTCCGGCCCCGCCTACGGCAGAGTGGTTATTGGCAACAATATTATTCCGCACAATATGCGTATTCCGTCCCGGAACTTCATTATCCAGGTTCTGGCCCAATAGCTGGATACCTGCACCGCCATCACTTATGCCGCAATAGATACCTTCAAGTACCTGCTTGTTGTTGATCACCAGGTTGTTTTCCACCAGAGAGGACTTAGATTGCAGGAATATCGCCCCGTTCTTTTTTGTGGTATTATGGTGAATATAGTTGTTGGATATTTTGGCTTTGCCTCCCTGGGTACAGTTAACAATACCTCCACCCAGTTCACTCGTGGTATTATTATATAATTCATTGTTGTCAAAAAGCAGGAAGTTATTGCTCATGTCATTCGTAGAAGCATTATTGAACAGCCCGAAGCCAAAATTCACGTTATTGTTGTAAAATTTATTATTCTGGACATAAACACTGTCTTTATACAAAGTGAACATACCTATGCCTGTGATGTTATCGCGGATGATACAATTGGTAAACTTAAGCTTGGTAGGAGAGGGCGCAATATTATTATACAGGTGAATTAAGATGCCATCAGTAATGTTATGATAGAATTCGCATTCATTGATATAAAACAGGGGAGTAGTGCTCACAAATAAGCCGTAGCTCTGGCTTTTTTTCATATCCCTGAAGATGCAATATTCAAAGGTAGGGATAGAGAAATCGGTCTGGCCAGTGTTTTCAAGGGTGATACCCTGCCAGCCACCGGCCGTGCTGTAGAGGTCAGACCAGCCAGTGGTATCATTACTCCGGAAGATGATCTTTTGCTTCTCATTGCCTCTCGCAGACAGGCTGCCATAAGTGCTGAGCCCGTAATGTCCCATGAATACCACTTCAACACCGGCTTTTATCGTAAGTGTGCTGTTCTGTGGAATATTAATGTTGTTATGGATATAGTAAGGAGAACCTTCGAGCGTCCAGGTGCCACTTACGGTGGGCGTGTTTATTTGTGTGGCGGCATTGATGCGGGCAGAGCATAAGCCTGTAAGCAGGAGCAGGCAAATAAAGTATTTAAGCTTCATGTGATGTGTTGTTAAGGGTAATGAATAAATAAATAAGACATAAGATCAGTTACAAATAGTTGGTTAATTAGGGAAAATGAGCTGGTTTTTCTAAGAGCCGCTAACTATTTTTTTATACATTTGTCTGACATTAACCAATTTCCAAGAAATTAATGGAAGTAAAAGGAAAGTTAGCCATCGTAGGTGGCGCGATTAATAAAGGAAGTTTTACAGAGTCTGCTTATGATCAGGAAGTCTCCAATAATCTCAATTTCTTTGAAAAAGGGATTTTAAAAAGGATCATTGTTGAATCCCGACTGGGGGCAGCATCAAGAATAGAAATCATACCCACTGCATCGCAGATACCGGATATAGTTGGCGAAGAGTATGTCAAAGCCTTCTCCTTCCTCGATGCCAAAAATGTAGGCGTACTGCATATTGCTACCCGGACAGATGCGAATGACCCTGAGGTGGTAGAGCGTTTGAGGGCGGCAGATGTGGTGTTCTTTACCGGTGGCGATCAGCTCCGGCTGACCTCTATCATCGGTGGAACGGCATTTCACAAGCTTTTGCTGGATAAATATCAAAATGAAGAATTCCTGTATGCCGGTACCTCAGCAGGTGCTGCTGCAGCTTCGGAGAATATGATCTACCAGGGTTCCAGCTCGGAAGCCATGTTGAAAGGGGAAGTGAAAATGACCGGTGGCCTCGGCCTCATCCCCAATGTGATCATTGATACCCATTTTGTAGAAAGAGGGCGCATCGGCAGGTTGTTCCAGGCAGTTGTAGGCAATCCCTGGGTATTGGGCGTAGGCCTGGGAGAAGATACCGGGCTGCTGATCAAGAACAATAAAAAGCTGGAAGCTATAGGGTCGGGACTGGTGATACTGGTAGATGGTAATGCGATTAAAGATACCAATCTTACCACTGTAGCATTGGGAGAGCCAATCTCCATAAATCATTTAGTGACGCATGTGATCAGTATGTATGATACTTATGATTTAGAATCCAGGGACCTGGAAATTCATAATTCCCAGTACACCAGGATCGGTAATTTTGTTGCCGATAATGACGACTGATCCGGATAAAAACAACAGTACTTTGGCATCTTTAGAGATGCCTTTTTATTATAAAAAATAGCAGCACATGAAAGTGATCATACATGGAGGTTTTTTCTCAGAATCTTCCACTTCTCCTGAAACCAAATTAGCCAAGCAGCAGGCTTTGGAGCGTATTGTGAAAGCCGCATATGCCTACCTGCAGGCGCATACAGCGCTGGAGACCGTTGTCTATGCCTGTAGCTTGCTGGAGGATGATGCCTTATTTAATGCCGGTACCGGCTCCCAGATACAAAGTGACGGGCAGATCAGAATGAGTGCTGCCGTCATGGACGGGAGCAGCCAGAAGATGAGTGGGGTGATCAATATCGAAGAGGTTAAAAACCCGGTACTGGTCGCTCATACCTTGATGCAGGAGGAGGACCGCATCCTGGGAGGGGAAGGTGCGACAAATTATGCCCGGCAGCATGGCTATGCCTCCTTTTCTACAGAGATACCGCAGCGCCGTGCCGAGTATGAAGCCAAGGTAAAAGCTACGGGGCTGGGTACCGTAGGTTGTGTAGCTATAGATCAATCTGGTAAGCTGGCCGCAGCTACCTCCACAGGTGGTAAGGGGTTTGAGCTGCCGGGACGTATCTCGGACTCTGCCACCGTAGCCGGAAATTATGCCAATGAATATTGTGCGGTAAGCTGTACCGGAGTGGGAGAAGATATTGTCAGCGGTGCTGTGGCTGCGAAGATCGTAACGCGGGTCACCGATGGGCAAGCGATAAAAGCCGCATTTGAAAAGACCTTTGCAGAACTGAAACCCTATGATGGTTTTTGTGGTGCGATCGCTATAGATCAAGCCGGGAATATCTATCACCAGGATAGTCATCCATCTATGGTTTTTGCCAGTTTTGACGGAGCAGCACTGGATCTGTTTCACTAAAAGAAGTGATCGGAAAAGTGAAACAAACCGCCTGAGTATTGAATGTTTACCCAGGCATCGCATAGAGGGCTACAGATAAAAAATAATAAAAGAGTAAGAGGGTGTATAAAAAGTACTATTTCGTCATCCTATGTTTGCCCCAAGATATTCGTTATGAAGACCTGCTTCATTTTGAAATTACTTTCGTTGATCAGTTGTACCGAATGGCTACCCGGATTCGGGAATAATCTCAAGGTATTGTTGTCCAGGTCCAGGTCATGGATAGCAACAGGATTTACGGTAAGCACAGTAGATACGGTATCTTCACCACAATCATTAACCACTCTTAAGGTAACGGTATAGTTTGCCTGTGTCGTCAGGGAAGTAATTGTTGATGCATAGTTGTGGATTTTGGTTGCTGAAATTTAAATACTTATTTATATGTTTTTTTAATAATATGATTTTTTGTATATTTTGTAGACTGGTGAAAAAGAATAATCCCGCTCCGTTTAACGGGGCGGGATTATATTTATGTTCAGGATTTAAGCTTTATTTCTTTTTTGTAAAGATATTCAGCTCTTCACAGGAATTGGTATAATTAGGATCAATTTTGATGTAATACCCATCTTTCTTCTCTGACAGCCAGCTCATGAGGAAATTCATTTTTTTCATCTGGAGTGCCGCATTCTGGATCATTGTATAATCATCTTTCAGGTTCATCTTATGCGGTGGTGTTTTAGACTTCAGGTAGATGATCCTTACTTTACGGGAACGGTCCATTTCATCCACATACACATAAGGTTTACTGTATTCACCTACCTCAAGATTGGTCACTTCCATAGCCAGGTCAGTGCTGGTAATGCCATCCATACTCAGGATCGTGCTACCGGTATTCATATCACGTACCATACCTCCCTGTTGTTTGGAACGGTCATCGTTGCTCACTTTATTCAGTGCTTCACCAAAAGAAAGCTTGGAAGCCACCATCAGGTTCCTGGCACTGTCTAAAACAGCAATCGCTTTATCGTAATCAGAAGCCGTATTTTTAGGAATGATAACGATATACCTGATCTTGGCATCGTCACCGTTACGCTCCAGCATCTTCACCAGGTGATAGCCAAAGCTGGAACGGAACACCGGGGAAACCTCTCCGGGTTGTAATTTAAAAGCAGCGGCTACAAAACGGCTGTCATAGTTACCGTCTTTACGGTTCAGGTTCATTTCTCCGCCATTCTGTGCCCCATCATCTTCAGAATAGATCTGCGCCATGGTCTCAAACGGGCGACCTTCATCCACGATTTGCTTCCTGATGTCCTCTACACGTTCCCGGGTGTATTTCTCCACCTCTGGATCTACTTCCGGCTTCAGTACAATTTCTCCTACCTCTACAGAGGCCGGGATGTTTACTTTCTGCTCCTCCGGGATCTGGTTATAAAAAGCTTCTACCTCTTTTGGCGTTACGGCAACATCCTTCACGACTTCCATATACATCTTACGATATACCAGTTGTTCGTGGAGGGGTTCACGGTATTCTTCTTTGATCTGGTAGATAGATTTACCCACCGTACGTTCCATGGCATTTTTATCGCCCCGGAACTCATACAGCAGAATCCTTGAAATTTGATCGTCTACTGCAGATTCAACTTCCTGGCTGGTAACCAAAACGCTGTCCCTGTCTGCCTGGGCCACCATGATTTTGGCTGCTATCGCATCGCGAAGCATACCACATTTCTCATATTCCGGCAGTTCCACCTTGTCACTCTCGATTTTTCCTAAGTATTGCTTGCCAATTTCAGACTGTAAAATAACCTTGCCACCAACGGTAGCGATTATTTTATCAGCATACTGAGTCTGAGCTTTTGCATAAAAGCTAATCACTGCAATACTTGTGGTCAAAAATATCTTCTTCATAATTTAAGTCCGCAAAGATAAGTTTTGAATTGATAAGAATTATTAAATATTATAAATAATAACCGAGTCTTAGGGACAGGAAATTATTCAATTGATTTCTTCCATTGCTAAAATTCTGGTATACGTGCTCTGATTTCCTTACCGGTGTAGCAGATCGCTGGTAACGCACTTCTGCCATAATCCGGTCGCTGAGCCGGTAGCTGGCAGAGGCGAAATATTCCCATACATTTTGTTCAAAAGGATAGTTTTCAGCAGAGATCGGCGACCATCCGAAGAGGGAGAGCCAGGATTCGTTGCTATTGATCAGGCGGTTATAGGATACTCCTGCACCTATGTGGATATCCTGGTTGAGATAATACTGGAGTGCCAGGGGCATTTCAATATAAGCCAGCTTTAACTTATAGGTCATAAAATAAGGGCCGGCAATAGAGCTCATTTCCCGGGTATACCTGGAGCCCTTCTGGCTATACAAGATATCCAGCTGGATGCCAAACTGCTCTGAAAGGCTGATGTAGGAGCCAAGGCCTGCCTGCAAGCCTATTTTATGCACACCGGCATCTGCATCCCCATCCACCTGGGAAAAATTTAAGCCCAGTATAGGTCCGCCCCGGAAGCGTTGATTGCTCCAGTAAAGCTTGTCTTGCTGGCCTCCGGCATTCAATACAAAAAGGCAAAGCAGGAAGCAGGTCATCCAATTTCTCATAATACTGCTAGTGTAAACGAATTTTTAACGAATAAATTGTGGTGTGGGGTTATATTATTACATATTTACACGCTTACAAATGTACAATATCAATAATCGAATGAAATCTTTATTTTTGCATACTTTGATCCTATAATAAAAATAATATTCGATAGATACATGGAATTAAGCAAGAATTACCAGCCCTCAGGAAATGAAGAGAAATGGTATAAACACTGGAACGAAAAAGGCTACTTTAATTCTACTCCCGACGAGCGTCCGGCTTATACAATCGTCATGCCGCCACCCAATGTAACCGGTGTGCTGCATATGGGCCATGCTTTAAATAATACCGTCCAGGATATCCTGATCAGGAGAGCCAAAGCAAAAGGCTTCAACACCTGCTGGGTACCGGGCACCGACCACGCTTCCATTGCTACAGAAGCTAAGGTGGTAAATATGCTTAAAGAAAGAGGGATCAATAAAAATGATCTTTCGCGTGAAGCGTTCCTGGAGTATGCCTGGGAATGGAAAGAGCAATATGGCGGCATCATCCTGCAGCAGCTTAAAAAGCTGGGCTGCTCCCTGGACTGGAACAGGGTACACTTTACCATGGATAAGCCGTATTACGATACCGTGCTTAAAGTATTTACCGACCTCTATCAAAAAGGAAAGATTTACCGTGGTGTAAAAATGATCAACTGGGATCCCCAGGCCCTGACGGCTTTGAGCGATGAAGAGGTGATCTTTAAAGAAAGCAATTCTAAACTGGTTTACATTAACTACAAGATTGCAGGTACAGACGAGCACATTACCATAGCCACCGTGCGCCCGGAGACCATCATGGGCGATACTGCTATCTGTGTGCACCCCGAAGATCCGCGCTACGCGCACCTCAGGGATGCTAAAGCGATTGTACCCCTGATCAACCGCGAGATCCCTATCATTTTTGATGATTACATAGATATGGAATTTGGTACCGGGGCCCTTAAAGTAACCCCGGCACACGATATCAATGACTATAACCTGGGGCAGAAGCACCGCCTGGAGGTGATTGATACCATTAACGACAATGGTACATTGAACGAGCATGCGCAGATCCATATAGGGCTTGATCGTTTTGCTGCACGTAAAGCCATCATTGCAGACCTGGAAGCTGCCGGCAACCTGGTGAAAATAGAAGATTATAAAAACCAGGTAGGCGTTTCAGAAAGGACCGGCGCGGTGATAGAACCTAAACTTTCCATGCAATGGTGGTGTAATATGGAAGAGATGGCAGATCCTGCTTTGCGGGCTGTAATGGGAGAGGAGATCAAATTCTTCCCGCCTAAGTTCAAAAACCTGTATCGCCACTGGATGAGCAATATCAAGGACTGGTGTATTTCCCGGCAGTTGTGGTGGGGGCAGCAGATCCCGGCCTGGTATGATAAGAGCGGCAATATTTTTGTTGCAGAAAGCGAAGAAAAAGCCGTAGCCCAATACCTGGCAGCAAACCCGCAGGGTACTGCTGCAGATCTGAGCAGAGATGAAGATGTACTCGATACCTGGTTCAGTTCCTGGATATGGCCGATGCAGGTATTTGGCTGGAATAAAGAAGGTGCCAATAAAGAACTGGCCTACTATTACCCGACCAATACATTGGTAACGGCACCCGATATTATTTTCTTCTGGGTAGCCCGTATGATCATGTCCGGCTACGAGTACATGGAGCAGAAGCCATTTGACCAGGTTTATTTTACCGGTTTGATCCGGGATAAACAAGGCCGCAAAATGTCCAAACAGTTAGGGAACTCTCCCGACCTGCTGCAATTGATAGAAGATCATGGTGCAGATGCCGTACGCTTCAGTGTAATGATCTCTTCTCCTGCAGGTAATGATATCTTATACGATGATGCTTTCCTAGAGCAGGCGCGCAACTTTAATAATAAGATGTGGAATGCGCTCAAGCTCATTAAAATGTGGGAAGACAACCAGGCTGCAGCAGATCAGGGCGCACCGCACTTTGCCACATTATGGATCCGCGAGCGCATAAAATCTGTGTCGCAGGAGATAGAAGGCCTGTTTAAAGAATTCCGTTTAAGCGAAGCCTTAAAGACCATCTATTCTCTGATCTGGGATGATTACTGTTCCTGGTACCTGGAATGGATCAAGCCGGTATATGGCAGCCCGATTGCAAGCCGCGATCTTTCAGATGCCAAAGATATTTTTGAACAATTACTGCAACAGCTGCATCCGTTTATGCCATTCATTACAGAAGAGATCTATCACTTGCTGAATGAGCAAAACGGCGACCTGATGCCGGGCCAGATCCCGGATGCAGGCAATGCAGATGCTACCTTATTAGCCCAGGGCAATTTGTTGAAACAATTGATCACGGGCGTTAGGGACGGAAGGAATAAAAACCAGCTGAAACCTAAAGATACCGTGGCTCTGTATATTGAGACGGCTGATGCACCTCTGTATGAAAAGATAGCAGACATTTTAAAAAGGCAGGTAAACGCAACAGAACTTGTTTTGTCGAACAATGCGGAAGCTAAAGGCTTTGCATTGGTGATTCAAAAAGAAAAAGTATTTGTAGCCTGTGACATAGATGTGGATGCAGATGCCCAGAAAGCCAAGATGACCGAAGAGTTGACTTACCTGAAAGGGTTTTTGCAAAGCGTAGATAAGAAATTAAGCAATGAGAAATTTGTTCAGAACGCCAAGCCCGAGATCCTGGCCAATGAGCAAAAGAAAAAAGCAGATGCCGAGGATAAAATAAAAGTACTGGAGGAGAGCCTGGCTACCTTGTCCTGAACTAAGTAAATGTTAATTAGGACAATATCAGGAAAGGCTTTTGCTGCAATTGTTTACATTTGATAAAATCAAAATTAGCGCATGAATCGATTTTCAATCTTAGTTACCTCATTATTAACCGTACTGTTGATGAGCACAGCATGGATCATAGGGGCGCAGACCAAGGCTAAGCCTGTGGTGCCTAAATGGAGCGGGATCACCTATCTGCAGGACCAGCAAACCACAGATGGCGAGGTGAGTGTTAAGAAATTTATTGAACTGATCAGTAAGCCGATATATGTAAAGGATAACAGAGATAATAAGTTTTATACCGTTAATTCATTCACGATTACTTTTGGAGAAAGAGGCTTATATGAAGATGAGGCAGGGAAGCCCATGATCGTGACAGACTATCTTACCCGTAGATGTACCGACCAGGTAGATACGGCAATGCTTAAAGAATTGCGTTTCCGCGCCAAACCCGGAGATACGGCCTATATTGAAAATGTAATGTTTCGCAACGAAAATTTTAAAGATAAATTTTCACAGGAAGCTCAACCCATTAAAATCATTTTGACTAAATAATGAAAAAGCTGTTGTTATTATGCTTGTCGCTTTGCATGATCCTGTTTACAGGTTTTGCAGCAGACAAAGACGATGCTCCGGTGAGCTGGAATGTACAGGTGAGGCCGGTAAGCGGGGATACCTATAAACTTATTGTGAATGCAAAAATGAAAGAAGGTTTCCATATCTGGGCTTTAGAAGCCGGAGGCGATGGTTCGCTGATCAATACAGAGATCAGCCTGGAGCAATTCGATATCCATTGGGTAGACGAGGATTGGCGGATCAGCAAGAAGCCTAAGACAGAAACGTATGAATACATAGAAGGAGCGGTACATTATTTTGATAAGCAGGTTGAATTCTCCCGGAATTTTACCGGCGCAAAAGGTACGGTGATCAAAGGAACGATCACTTACCAGTCCTGTAACGAAGCCATGTGTTTTCCTCCGGAGGATGTGCCCTTTGAAGTGGTGATCAAATAGGAGCGCGATCGGTCTCAAACCTTAATATTGGTAATGAAATAGCCTTACGATTTACTCGTAAGGCTATTTTTATGAAGTACAGTTTTTGGCTGTTGCAGCACTTAAGATAAAAAAAGATCACCCCCAAAAGGGGGCAATCCAAACTTAAACTAAAAGATAGAAAAACGCTGAAAAAATGAAAAAGTGTTTTGACCTTAGGATATTTCAAGCCGGTTTCTGCTGTACAATAAGCGCTGTCTTATTGTAAAAATATTTTATTTTAAAAAACTCGATTTTATTGTTGTATCATATAAAGCTTAAATTCATATTTTATATAATTTGTTGCTTGATGATATGTTAGTGATTTGTTAATAAAAAAAAGGTTGCTTTTGGCAACCTGTATAAATTGGGGTAATAAAGTAGTTTTTAATAAACGTGCTGACCGCCGTTAATAGCATAATTGGCACCGGTAATAAAGGCCGTTTCCGGGGCTGCCAGGAAAGACACCAGGTGGGCAATCTCGCCCGTGCCGCCCAGCCTGCCTACAGGTATGCCGGAAATGATTTTATTGCGCACCTCTTCGGGAACTGCCATCACCATATCTGTGGCCACATAGCCCGGAGATATAGTGTTTACGGTAATGCCTTTATTGGCTACTTCGATGGCCAGAGTTTTGGTAATACCATGCATACCGGCTTTAGCAGCAGCATAGTTAACCTGGCCAAACTGTGCCCGCTGCCCGTTAACAGAAGAAATGTTGATGATGCGGCCATAGGTCTGGTCGATCATTTGGTTGATCACATGACGGCTGCAGTTGAAGACACTCGTCAGGTTGGTGGCAATCACATCTGCCCAGTTATCTTTGGACATTTTTTTGAAAATACCATCCCTGGTGATCCCTGCATTATTCACCAGTATATCTATCGTCCCATGATCTTTTTCAATGGTTGCGATCATATCCCCAACTTCGTCATAGTCGCAGACATCCGCTTTATAAAGATGAAAAGTGTAACCTTCCCCCTGCATTTTCTCCTGCCATTCCCTGGCTTTAGCTGCTGAACGATAGTTGGCACAAACGATGTAGCCATCATCACTCAGACGTTTTGCAATATGGGTGCCCAGGCCTCCTGTGGCACCGGTAACCAAAGCAATGTGTTTTTTCTCGGCATTCATAGTATTTGATTTTATATTAAAGATAAAAGATAAGCACAAAATGCCAGATGAAGAAACCTTTAATTATTTAAAGTGCCTTTTTAGAGATTTAATCTATTGATAGCCATTTAGATATGCAAATAAATTGTTAGGTGAATGTCCTGAGTGAATTCACTCATTTCTATGATTATGGGAGATTTCTCGTATTTCAATACCCTTGTTAAGAAAATATCTTTGTTAAAATTTAATCACCTTTTTAACCCTTTTGATATGAAATTACGTTTACCAGCAGGCATTGGTTTACTGCTAAGCCTTGCCTCTGTAGCTGAAGCTCAATGGACAGATGTGGGCAGCAGCCCGCTGACCAGCGTTACTGCAACCTATACTAACCTTGTTAAAGATAATGCAGGCAATTACTATGTGTCCTATTATGGCGGTGGCCAGGCCAGCGGATCGGTTCAGAAATTTAACGGTACCAGCTGGGCACCTTTAGGGGGTAGCCTGGGTATTACACCGGGAACGGCTACCTATAATGGTCTGTGTGTAAATAATGCAGGAGAAGTGTTCTATGGCTACCAGGACGGCTCCAATTCCAGCGGACTTTCTGTGAAGAAGTATAGCCCCACGGCCAATACCTGGTCTGATATAGGGATCAATGTCTCCGGTGGTGTCGTGAACTACCAGCATTTAAAAATTATACCTTCAACAAACTTACCCATTGCCGTATATAATGCTTCGGGCATCAAAGCCAAGCGATACAATGGTACTGCCTGGGTTGAAGTAGGTGCCAGCCCCGTAGTCTCGGGTGCAGGGGCCAATCATGCCATGGCAGTGGGCACCAATGATACGGTATATGTTGCCGTACAGATCGGGACGGCCTATTCTGTCTATAAAAATCATATCAATGCTACGGCTGCGGATGCCTGGCAACTGGTAGGCAGTGCAGGCTTTGCATCTGGCGGAAACGGGAACCAGTTTACGGTCTCCCTGGCAATTGATGGCAATAATAAATTGTACCTGGCTTACCGCGCATTAGCTACTCCGGATGGCAGCAAAGCATCGGTCTATAAATATGATGCCGGGACCTGGTCTGCCTTGGGCAACCTGAATTTCTCTGATTATGCTGTAGAACATATTTCTATTGCGGTGACTGCTGCAGGCGTACCTACTGTTGCTTTCAGGGAGAACAACCCAACAGATAAAACTAAGGTCTATACCTTAAACGGTACTACCTGGACCTCCCTGGGCACGGCATCGGCCACCCTGGGTAACTATAATTCATTGATGCTGGACAATGGCACACCGGTGGTGGCTTTTTGTGATGGTACGGGAACGAACGGGGGACTGGTTAAGATCCGTAAATATACGCCCACCACGGTAAGTCTTGACAGTATTGATGTGACTACCATAGCCGGTGCTGCGGCCACCATAACAACGAATGCAGGTACATTACAGGTGCAGAGCGTGTTTTACCCGGCCAGTTTCAGCAATCAGAATGTCACCTGGAGCATCGTGCCGGGAACCGGTGCTGCCTCTATTGCTGCCAACGGGCTGGTAACGGCCACCGCTAACGGCACGGTATATGCCAAAGCCATTGCCACCGCCAATCCAGCAATAAAAGATTCTTTATTGATCACGATCAGCAACCAGGTAGTTCTTGCAGATAGCTTAGACGTGAAAACACAAAATAATGTTCCGGCTACGATTACAACGAATGCAGGCACCCTGCAGATGGTGACACAATTCTACCCGGCAAATACTACGAACCAGAATGTGACCTGGAGTATTGTACCCGGTAGCGGTGCGGCTTCGATCTCTGCCGGCGGATTGGTGACTGCTCTTAGCAATGGTACGGTATATGCTAAAGCCGTTTCGGTAGCGAACCCTTTACTGAAAGATTCTTTACAACTCAATATCACCAACCAGACCGTAAATGTGGACAGTATCGTGGTGCAAACACAAAACAATGTCAGCGCTGTGATCAATACTGCGGGTGGTACTTTAGCAATGGAAGCACTGGTATATCCTGCTAATGCGAGCAATCAGGGCGTGAGCTGGAGCATCGTGCCGGTTTCCGGGGCGGCGAGTATCAATGCAAGCGGTGTGGTGACTGCCCAGTCCAATGGTACTGTTTATGCTAAAGCCATAGCGGATGCCAACAACAGCCTGAAGGATTCTGTTTTGATCACCATCTCCAACCAGGGAACCGGTATACAAAAAAATGCCCTTGCCGCTTATTTTAAAGTGTATCCGGCCCCGGCTGCTGAGCGCTTAACTATAGCTACACAACTGGAAGGAACTTATACCTACCAGGTCTATAATGTATCCGGCCAATTAATGCTATCGGGTAAAGCCGCTAAAGATGCTGTGCTTAATATCCGTGCTTTTGCAAGTGGACTTTATTCTTTAAAGATCACTACAGATAAAGGCATCTCGGGTGTATTGAAGTTTATCAAACAATAGCATTTTCAAGATTAATCATTTGTTGCAAGCGCATGGAATACTCCCTGCGCTTTTGTTTTTTCAGGTTTTATTTTTATAAGCGGTATAAATATGATTTTTAGCAGACAAAACTTAGAATTATTGGCTCTATTTTTGTTGATAGATGCTTATATAGGCATTTTGCTGGTCTACTTTGTTTACTATCTGCCTAATAAAAGGTGGGAACAGGTATGGCAAAGCGAATCATTAGGGCACCTGGCCCCGGGTATAACATCAGGTAATTATTTTCTTAAACCCATCATGAACCGGAGCAAAAGAACCTACCAGATCATTATTGCGATCGCTACAGTTTTAATGATTGTGGTATTGGGGATGTATGGCTATCTGCAAAGAGATAAAAAGCAAATGCTGGAGCGCGGCAAAGACCAGGAAGGGCTTGCCCTGTATCAGCAGGATACCGCTCTGATCAATGAACTGGGGCGTAAAGCCGTGGCGATACTGGCTGCTGATACGGATAGCGCTATCGTGCTGCTGGAGCAGGTACTGGTGCTTAATAAAAAGTATGATAATAAAGCAACTGAGGTCAAGACCCTGAGCCAGCTGGCCAGCTGTTATATCCGGAAAGGTGATTATGAAAAGACCTTATCCATACTGGATGAGGCTTTTGAAAAGGTGAAAGAAGTGAATGATCCGGACCTGGTAGCTGTTTTATACAATGCATCTGCCATTATCTACCAGCAACATGGCAAGTACAGCAGGAGTATTTATAATTACTTTGAAGGTCTCAATACTTTAAAAGAAAAAGGCTTGTCGCATAGCTTGCGTGCCGCGAAAATGTACAGTAACCTGGCCGGGCTTTTTATCTTATTGGAAGAAAATGCGCAAGCCTTGAAATTCCTGCAGGAAGCAAGAGCAATATTGGATCCTGAGAATCCCGATCACCGCGTGACCCTTGCTTATGTGCTCTGTAATTCAGGGATTATAAAAGCCTCGGACAATACCAGTGGTGCGGCAACCGACCTGAATGCTTCCCTAGCCATTGTACAGGCCGTCAATGACCCTTATTTAAGTAATAAGATCCTGATCAACCTCAGTGACCTGAGTTTGTTGCAGCAAGACTATAAAGCTGCAGACAGTTTACTGGATGAGGCATTGCTGATGGCAAAGAAAACAAAGAATCCTATTTCAATCCTTTTGACTAATTACGGCATTGGGCATGCCTACCTGGTGAGGGGAGATTATGCTCATGCTATAAGCCCCTTGGAAGCGGCTTACCGGGACTCCAAGAAAAGTGGCTATAATGATGCCTTGATCACGATCACCAAAGACCTGAAAGAGGCCTATGCAAAAACCGGGAATTACAGCAAGGCTTTTGCTATCCAGGAAGAGTACCTCAACCAGAAAGACCAGGTGAGACATAATGAAAAGAAACAGACCTTCGAATTGCTGATGCAATTCCAGGCCGCAGAGAAGGACAAGCAGCTGGCCCGCTCGCAATTAGAGATCGCGCAGCAGGAGATCAGGATCCGGGAGAAGAATATCTGGCTGGGCGTTTTCGTGATCGGGACTTTTTTGCTCATTACCTTGTTCGGCCTTTTGCTGTTCAGTTTCAGGAGCAAGCAAAAGTTGCAGGAGGAGCAATTGAAGAGTGTAGGGCAGCAGAGGGATATAGAGCGGCTGAGTGCGGCATTTGAAGGGGAAGAGCGGGAGCGTACCCGTATTTCCAGGGACATACATGATGGGGTGATGTCTACTTTTGCTACGGTGAAGATGAGGATCAAAAAACTGGAAGATGATATTCCCCTCCTGGCACAGCACGGTGCCTACAGCCAGACCATGTCCCTGTTTGAACAGGCGACCTCGGAATTAAGGAGGACGGCGCATCACCTCATGCCGGACCTCTTGCTGGAAGACGGGTTGTATAAGGCGGTATTTTATTTTGCACAGAATATAGAAGAGAATACGGGGATCAAAGTAAAGATGGAGTACTTTGGTGATGCTCCGGAACTACCGCAGAACTTCGTTTTGTTCTTATACCGGGCCATCCAGGAACTGGTGCAGAATGTGGTCAAGCATGCTCATGCCAGCCAGATCCTCATTCAACTGATCTATGGCAATGATACTATAAATATTACAGTAGACGATAACGGAACCGGATTCGATCCCGGAACAAAGACGGGAATGGGCCTGAAGAGTTTACAGAACAGGACAAAATTATACAATGGTACCTTTAATATAAGCAGTAACTTAGGGGAGGGAACCTCTGTAACCTTAGATTTTGTGCTTTAAAAATAATTATGTGACATGGCAGTAAGAATTACACTCACTGATGATCATCCTTTGGCTACGCAAGGCATTGCGGCGATGTTGAAGAAGCGCAAAGATTTTAAGATCGTAGATATTTTTCATAATGCGGCGGATCTGTTTCGTGGATTAAGCAGCTGTCAGCCTGATGTGCTTTTGCTGGATGTAATGCTACCGGATATGAATGGGAGGGAAGTGGCACCGGAGGTGAAGCAGACTTATCCCGGGGTGAAGATCATTGCGCTGACCAGTTTTGATGCACCGACCATTGTGGCTGCTATGATGCGCAGAGGCTGCAGCGGCTTCCTGCTTAAAGATACAGATGCTGAAACGCTCATTGAAGCAATCGATAAGGTGGCTGCCGGGGAGGAATTTATTGAACCGAAAATTCAGAAACGCATCATGGAGAATGTCATGCATTTTAAGTCTGAAACCACGGATGCGCAACCTCCTATGCTGACCCAAAGAGAAAAAGAAATATTAAAACTGATTGCTGCAGAGCACACCACGCAGGAAATCGCAGATGCGCTCTACATCAGCTTCAGAACGGTAGAAAATCACCGTTATAGTTTATTGCAGAAATTCGGGGTCAAAAACAGTATCGGGTTGGTGAAAATTGCCATCCAGTACGGGCTTATCTGATCGCTACTTTAGCGTATCAATGTGAGGTCTCCTTTTCTGCGGTATGTTTTCCCGTCGCTGCAATGATATTGCAACAAGTACATATAAACGCCTGCATCGGCTTTTCTGCCATTCTTGTAATTGCCATTCCATCCCGGGCTGGGAACGCCTACATAGTTCCCAAAGACCACACTGCCATACCGGTCATAAATTTCGAAGGTCAAGATGGTCTGGCCAATGTCAAGATATGGTTTGAAGTAATCATTCTTGCCGTCTCCGTTCGGTGTAAAAGCGCTGGGCATCTTCATCTCACAACAGGCTATGGTAGACACGATGGTCGTATCTTTTGACCTGCAGCCATTTTTGTCATAAACCGTCAGGATAACTTTTTGTTTTAATTCGTCAAAGATACCTTGTACCATTGGTCCTTCATGACCGGATAACTTGCTGAACAGGCTAAAGGGCTCCCAGATATAGGTATTTGAAGGGTCTATATTCCGCGCCCTCAGCGTGATCGTATCCATGGTGCAATAGTTATCGGTGACCGGGATGATTGAGGCATTAGGATTAGACCAGATATTTACCTGTACCGTACCGGAATTTTTGCTGCAACCGTTTAGCGTGGCGGTGACGGTGTAAGCGCCTGCTTCTGTGGTATTCAGTAATTCTGCTGTAGCCCCGGGCAATGGGTTACTATCCTTGTACCATTGGTAACTGGCCCCGTTTGAAGGTGCTGCCACACGCAATGTGGTAATATCTCCGGCACAAATACTGACTTCGGGTTCGGGAATAATGTCTGCATTGGGAAGAGGCAGTACGCTTAAGTTAAGGGTAATGAAGGAATCGCATTGCGTACCGCCACCCGAGATCAGGGTATCGTAAGTTCCCGTAACAGTAAGCTCACGTCCATAGAAATGATAGCTGTCACCATCACATATAGAAGCGGTTCGCATAATGTTGCTGGGTACTACTGTTAATTCATAGCTGACTGTTATCGTCATGCAGCCATTTAAGGTCATGGTACAGGTGTAGAGTCCTGCATGGGAGGCTTGCAGATTAGTAATCGTAACAGAAGGGCCTGTAGCGGTAAATCCATTAGGGCCGGTCCAGCTATGATTGGTGTACACAGCGTTAGGATTACCGGTAACATTGGGTGCCTGTAATTGTATGGTGCCGCCCTGGCAATTTAATCCATTAACAACCATTTGCGGACTAAGTGATGCAATCGTAATATCATCTACAATGGAGCCCAATGTTGAGGCCGTAAGATTTTCAAAGTCGATACTCACACTATTGCTTTGCGGGGTAAAGGTGAAGGCTTTACATTGCCAGTTCCAGCTGGTATTATTACTGGTAATGGTTTGATTGACATAGGTAGTAGTACCGTCATAGACTTTTACGATAAAGGCACATGGGTTGGGCGCTGCACCATTTCCGGTGCGCCTCGAGTGCCGAAAAGAGACCGCATACTGGGTACCCGGGGTCACGCTTATATTGGTCTGTCTCAGGTTGGCTTCATTGTCGATTTCTGCAACAATATTGCCGCCAACAGTGCCGCCATAAGTGGTTTCGGGGTAATAGGCTTCTGTGGTGATGCCGGGTGCAAAAAAAGTCCAGTTGGCACCATTAGCAGTGAAGCTGCCGTTGGTTACTAAATTCTGGGCATTCGTTAATCCGGCTCCTAAAAATAACAAGGTAAATAAGATACGTATAGACATGCTATAATCTTGAATTTAATATTCCTCAAATGTAATAAAGGGTATGATGGTATTATATAGGAGAATTCTCTCATTTTACAAGGCATCATGTAGCAGGCATACCTTTCTATACTGTTTATCTAATGACGAAGAAGGGCATGCTTTATAATGTAGGTAAAGGGATAACTTAAGCAGGTCTGATGGCAATATACTTTATTCAGGGTTATTAGTTTTACTATTGCCGGTTTGTGTGATCATGGTGCGGAGAACAATGTATATCTTATAGGATTGGAGGATAAGCTGTGTCATGTATTCATGGGAAAAAATAAAATCAATAGGTGATCTTTAAAGGATTGTTTTTTAATGATAAGAAACTCAGAAGGGCACTTGCCTGTATCATTGGAAAGTAATCGAAGCAGCTATCATCAGGTTTGTCTCCCTTAGTTAAACTGAAGGAAGAGAGACAAGCCTGATTCAATTATAAACAGCCCTGTAATGAGTACACCAATTAAAAAAACATAACAAAAAAGTATGCTCACCTTAATTTGTTATAATAATGCATTAATAAGGGAAACGTTGCCTGGCTAGCATGCTTTTTGCTATAGCGCAGGCCTTATTTTTTTACCATTCCAGGGAATGCCGCCGCCGAGTGTCCCCCTGAAAGATTGCCACCGGGATTTCCTGCTTTTAAGAGGAATGAATGTCTCAGACTGTAAGTCACCGGTGTCTATAACCGGGTTGATGTCTTTATACACCTTAAGGCTATCGTAAATGATAGGTAAATGATGAATGTCTGTTTCGAATCTTCTGAAGGTAAAGCGTTTTGTCAAAATGCTTTGCAGCGGATCGGTACATAAAACAATGCTTTTAAACCCGAGTGTACGGGCCAGCTCATAGCTGTAGAAAATATTCTCCACGCTGTGCTGTGCCTGGGTCTCGGTAAATACATGATCTGCCGGAATGCCTATAGCAGTAGCATAGCGCTTCATGTATTCCGCTTCCACGTAAGGCGTATGTACTGCACCACCGGAAACGATAAAATTGCGTACAATACCTTTTTCATACAGAAATTTGGCCCAGAGCAGGCGGGAACGCACGAGCGTGTCCCACTGCTGACCGTTGAAGGGGTAGCCCGGGATAATGCCTACATCATAGCTTATTGACTGCTCGATTGTTTTGGTCAGCAACTTCTGCGGTCTTTTGCGGATAGGATAATTACAGGCACTGCCCATAGTGATGACTGCGAGCAAAAAGGTAAATACCGTCCACTTGGTTTTCTGATCAGGCATAATGATACACGAATATAAAACATAAAAGGCAGGCATCTTGTTAAAGATGCTGCCTCTCTGTTTGTTACATACTAAAATTATTTTTTTGCTTTTAATTCATCCTTGCGGTGCGACCAGTAATAGACCTGTGGTAAGACCGTCAGGGAGAAGATCATACAGGTGATCAATCCGCCTACGATCATAATGGCTAAAGGTTTTTGGATCTCTGAGCCCATACCATTGGAAAGTGCTGCCGGCAATAAGCCTAAGGAGCCCATTAAGGCGATCATGACAATAGGCCGGATACGGCTGTATACCCCCTCAGAAATAGCTTCTTTCAATAAATAACCCTTGTTCATGTTATCCCGGATCACACCGATGAGTACAATGCCATCTATCGTGGCGACCCCGAACAGAATGATAAAGCCTATACCGGCAGAGATGCCGAAGGTAGTGCCCGTGAGCCAGAGCGACAGGAAGCCGCCTACAAAGGCGAAAGGTAGGGTAAGTGAGGCTACAGCCATATCTTTCAGGTTGCCTTTGAAGTTCATGTAGAGCAGGAACATGATCAATAGTAAAGATACCGGTACGATCATCATCAATTGTTGCGTGGCCCTGTTCTTACTTTCAAATTCACCTGCCCATTGGATCTTATTATGTTTAGGCAATTTTATTTTTTGCGCCACCATTTTTTGCGCCTCCTCTATCGTACTGCCCAGGTCCCTGCCTTCCACACTGAAGCCTACCGCGATATACCTGCTGCCACCTTCCCGGTAAATAAAGGCCGGACCGGTGATATAGCTGATGGTAGCAATCTCTTTCAGCGGTACTTTTTTACCATCTTCTGTAGGGATCAGGATCTCCCCGATCTTGGTCTCATTGTCCCGGTATTCTTTAGAAAAACGCAGGCGCACATCAAACATCTTTTCGCCTTCATAAAACTTTGTAGCCGCCTGTCCGCCTATGGCCATCGCCACTACGGCCTGTGCATCGGATACATCAACGGCATAACGCGCCAGCTTGGAATCATGTAATTGAATCCTTAACTCCGGCTGGCCTATATTCCTGAACACGTTCAGGTCCTTGATCCCTTTCACGGGCCTGATGGCATCGGCTACCTGGTCGGCATAGTTTTCCAGCTCGAAAAGGTCGTCACCAAATATTTTTACCACCAGTGAACTTTTGACCCCGGCCACATATTCTTCTACATTATCCTGTATGGGCTGGCTGAAGCCGAATACCACACCGGGGTAGCTTTCCAGCTCTCCGCGCAGCTCTTCGATCAGGGTTTCTTTGCTGATCTTTCTCTCCCAGTCGCCCTGAGGGTAAAGCTGTATGTGAAATTCAATATTGAAAAAACCGGTGGGGTCTGTACCATCATTGGGGCGGCCTACCTGGCTGAGCACAAATTTTACTTCCTCGTAATTCCTCACCTTTTCCCGGATCTCTTTAGCGATCCGCTGGGTCTCATTAATATTGATGCTGTTAGGCAGCGTAGCCCTTACATATACCGATCCTTCATTGAGCTTCGGTAAGAATTCTGAGCCGTAAAAAGAAAAGCGAATAATACAGATCACGACAATACCGATGAAAATAAACAAGGTCGGTTTCTTGTGCCGGGTGCTGAAGCGGAATAAGCGAAAGAGGTTATTCCTGAAGAAACGGGAGATCATGTTTTCCTTCTCTTCAATATTTTTGGTGAGCAAAGCCTTGCACATGGCCGGTACATAGGTGAGGCTGAGCAAAAGAGAGCCCAGCAAGGCATAGCCCAGGGTAAAGGCTAAAGGAGAAAACATTTTTCCTTCCACCTTCTGGAACGAGAAAATAGGTAAGAGGGCAACGATCAGGATCGTTAGAGCAAAGAAGATATAGGTAGCAACACTCCCGGCCGATTTCTTGATCAGTCCCAGCTTACTCATCCGGTTGAATACCGGCATACCCACCTTTTGGGCTTTATGTTCCATAGCTACAAAAACCGTTTCCACGATGACCAGGGTACCTTCCAGCAGCAGGCCGAAGTCCAGTGATCCCATAGAGATCAGGTTGGCCGGTAAGCCCTGTATCCGCAGCATGATCAGCGCAAAAAGGAAAGACAGTGGTATCACGGAAGCTACAATGAAAGTAGTGCGCCAGTTGTACAGGAAGATGAAGACGATGAGCGATACTAAAGCAATCCCTTCAATGAGGTTTTTACTGACTGTTTTTACGGTAGTATTCACCAGCTCGGTACGGTCCACGAAGGGTTCTATCTTCACATCATCAGGAAGTATGCGTGCATTGATGTCGGTGATCTTATCTTTCAGCCTGCCGATGACATCGCTGGGATTCTCTCCGCGCAACATCACGACAATACCCTGTACCAGGTCATCTTTGCCCTGCAGGCCCACCTGCCCGAATCTGGGTTTGGCACCAATGCTCACACTGGCCACATGCTTCACGAGAATAGGTGTATTGCCTCTTGCCGTGATCATGATGTTTTCAATATCCTCTACACTTTCCAGCAGGCCAACGCCTCTTACTACATAGGCCTGTGTACCTCTTTCGATCACATCACCGCCCACATTGATATTACTTTTAGATACGGCTTCAAAGACTTCGAGGGGAGACAGGTCATAGTTGGCCAGCTCAGTAGGGTTGATCTTTATTTCATAAATTTTTTCCTCGCCACCAAACGAAATGACATCGGCAACCCCGGGCACTTCTACCAGCTCCCTGGATATGGTCCAGTCCTGTAAAGCCGTAAGCTCCTTGATGGGCCGGTTGCTCCTGATCACATACCTGAAGATCTCTCCTGTAGCACCGTAGGGCGGCTCTACTTCTGCCTTTGCGCCCTCGGGCAGGTCTACAGAACTTACCCGGTTATTGGCATACTGCTGGGCATAGAAGTCGTCCACTTCATCATCGAAAACTACCGTAACTACGGAGAGGCCAAATAGGGAGATGGAACGTACCTGGTATTTTTTAGGTATGGTATTCATCTCGCGCATGATGGGCAGGGTGACAAACTTCTCTACCTCCTCAGCGCTTCTTCCCGGCCACTGGGTGATGATCCGAGCCCGGGTGTTGGTCACATCGGGGAAGGCTTCAATCGGTGTTTTGGTTAAGGCAACAATCCCTGCAACGGCAAGTAATGCCGTGAGGAAGAATATGATGATCGTATTTTTTAAAGAGAAAGCGACTATGCTCTGGACAAATTTCTGCATCTTAAGGAATTTACCTTTTGGCGGTTAATAGGGTTTATTGACCGGTAATACGGTTGTACAACAACAATTGGTTTTTGGTAATGATCTGCTCACCGGCCTTTAATCCTTCTGAAAGGTAGACCTGGTCATTGTTCTTATAAGCGATCTTTACTTTCCTGATCTCGATATTGCAATCATCTTTATACACCAGTACATGGTCCTGGTTGTCTGCAAATACGATGGCCGCTACGGGAATGCAGATCATATTGCCGCCACTGTGCCTTAATGCGGTGATGTCTGCGATCATCCCAGGCTTGAGCCGGTAATCCGGGTTCTGCAGGGATATCCGGGCTTTCAGCACTTTGGTTTCATTGTCCAGGACATGGGCTATGGTAGTTATCTTACCCTGGAATACCTGGTCGGGGTAGGAGATGGTCCTTATCTGTACTTCCATGCCGGAGTAGATGTTTTGAATATTGCTGGCATAGATATTGGCCATTACCCATACATCATTCAGGTCAGATACGGTAAACAGGGGGCCGGAATCCGGGCTGATCTGCATCCCGGGATTGATCTCTTTAGAGGTGATATAGCCGGTCTCCGGGGCTTTGATCTGGAACGTGCCGCGAGTGGCGCTTCCCGAGTACATGCTCATATTGGATTGGTTTTTGCGAAGTTCAGATTGCAGGACGCTGAGTTCGCTCTGCGCTTCCACCAATTCTTTCTGAGAGGCGATACCATCATCAAAAAGAGATTTTACGGCTTTTAGTTTTTCCTGCGCCAGTTTGATCTGTGCATTGGTATTTGATATCTCAGACTGGTAGCCCGTAAGCTCTGTACTTTGAAGCTCTGCGAGTACCTGTCCCTTGGTGACTTTATCCCCGAGGTTAAAATGTACGTTGGTCACAATACCGCTCAAAAGGCTATTGAAACTAACCACTTTATTGGGGTTGGATTCTATGCGCCCGTTTAGCTGGTAGCCTTCTACTACAGGCTCTTCGGCTACCGGAACGATCTGTATTTTATTTTTGAACTTTTCATCGATGCAAAATTTTTCCTGCTTTTGATCTTCGGGGTTTTCTTTTTCGCTACAACCTGTCAAGGTGAGTATCAAAGCTGCTGTTAATAAGCTTATGCGGTTCATATCTTTATATACTTATGCGTTTAGGGCGTTTATGGATTGACTTCTGTGCCTACTATATAGTTGAGCTTTTGCACATTGTTATTAAGGTCTTTATTGGCTTTCAGGATGAAGTCTTTGTTGCTCAGGTAGGCATCCAGGAAGTCGAGGTACTCCAGCATACTGATGGTACGGGTGCTGAAGTTTTTATTATAAGCGGCCAGCAGCTCATCCAGGGATGTTTCATAATCTGCATCGATGCTTTGAATAAACCCGGCAGCATTCTTTAAGTCTTTGATGGTTTGGTACAGTTCTGTTTCCGCTGTTTTGGCTTTCATGCCGGATTTGATTTTAGCCTGTTCCAGTTCCAGTTTCGCTTTTTTAATATTCCCCTGGTTCCTGTTGAAAACAGGCAGGTCTATATTTACCCCGAAACCTACGAAATCCAGCATGGTACTCCCATTCCGGTCATAGCTCATCTGGAATTCCAGGTCCGGTACGGCCATTGATTTTTCGTATTTTATCTTTTGCTCGGCATAGTTGATGTCCAATGCGGCCAGCCGAATGTCCGGTCTGTTTTCTTTTGCGGTCAATAAAAGCTGTTTGACATCTGAAAGGATATGCTGGTCCGGCTTCACATAATAACCTTCCTGCGACAATTGTAACTCCTGCGCTGCCGGGATATGCATCAGGTTTTTCAAAACACTACTCGCTTCATTGAGTGCGGATCGTGTTTCGTAGAGTTCTTTAGCCATAGATAAAGAAAGGGCTTTAAGCCTCAGGTATTCGGCTTTGGCAATATGGCCTTTTTCAAATTGGTTCTGGTAAGCCCTGGCCAGTTTGTCGACTCCTTCCTGTTGCTGTTGCAGGCTTTTGAGCCGTAGCTGCAGGTATTGCATTTCTGTGAGCTGCTGCCTGAACTCGAATTTAAGGTCCCGGAGTACTTCTTCAAACTCCTGTTCGGCACGGGAAACGTCCGTTTGTTCCAGGGCGATCAGTTTTCTTCTTTTGCCCGCAGTTTGTACCAGTTGATTCAACTGTGCTGCAAATTGCTGGTTGCGGCCGAAGTTCCTGCTGCCCCAGAGTGGCGGCGATACTTCCTGCCCCCCCGTTTGTCGCCTGGTGGCCCAGAAATTTATTTCACCCAGGGTGAAGCTGGGATTGGGCCATAGTCTGGCCTGCATCACTTCGGCTTCCTGCAGGCCGACGTTCATTTTTTCGGCGAGCAGTTCGAGGTTGCTGCTCAGGAATACTCCTTCTGCCTCTGTTCTGCTGAGTGTAAGGGTTTCCTGGCTGCTGCTTTCTGCAGCTGTAAAAAGGAAAATAAAGGCTATATAAAGTATGCGCATGACAATAATCTTAAATTAAGACATGCAAATGTGCCCGAATCGGGCTTAAAAAGACCTTAAAGGCCTTAAAGATTAGCTTAATGAAGGGGGAAGCTTACTTCAAAATGATTCATACCCGGGGCCTCGCTGCGGTATTTGATCTGCGCATGATGGATACTGAATATTTTTTGTGTAAAGACCAGTCCCAGACCGAAGCCGGAAATGTGCTGGCTGTTCTTACCTCGGAAGAAGTAATTAAAGATATATTGCTGTTCATCCAGGCTGATGGTATGCCCGCTGTTGCTGATGATGATCCTGATCTCTTTTTCTTGCCGCGCATCAATAAGTACAGTGGCCTTTTCCTGGTCTGCATAGTGTATGGCATTGATCAGGAGGTTCTGGAAGGCTTGCTGGACCAGCATCTTATTGGCATGCAGTACCAGCAGGGATTCATCAAACTGTTCCGGGATATACTGGATGTCGAAATTGAATTCCGGCTTCACGATATTCAGCCCTGCGATAATGTCGAACAGGAGTTCGTCGATCCTGAACGTTTGCATATGGAGCTGTTGGCCCGATTCCAGTTTTGATATTTGTAGTAAAGCACTGATGATATCTCCCAGGGAAGCCGCTTTCTGGCTTAACTGCTCGGCACGCAATTGCATGGCGCTGATGTCTGTTTCTGTTTTCAGTCGTTCCAGTTCCGATACCAGTATGGCAATCGGTGTTTTCAATTCATGGGAGATATGGTGTATCGTGTTTTTCTGGAAGCTCATGTACTCATGCGACTTTTGCAGCAGTTCGTTGAACTTATTTTTCAGGTTTTGCAGCTCGTAAGTGGTCGTTTTGAATTCAATCACCTGCAGGTCATCCTTTGTCGGTTCATATTCATTGATGCCGGTGGTGAGCTGATCGATGGGTTGTGCAATGATATTGGACAGGTACAGCGAGATCAGGAGCACCATGATGACCATGGCCAGGAATATGATGATAAGAATCCTGCCGAGGAAGGAGTTGTTATCGTAGCCCTGCGCATCGTAGGCTTTACTGATGGCATAGTAGGCCTTGCCTTTGGTCTCGTAATACACACCTATGATATCATACCTGCCTTCTTTGGTCTCTATCCATCGCATGGAAGGGGAGAGCTGGCTGAGCAGGGTATTGGTCTTAAAGATTTCGAGGCTGTCGACACTTTCGAAGATCTCCGTTTTATTGCTGTCGTAGATAAACAGCTTTTCATCGTAGAAATCCCGGATGTCCTGCTCATCCAGCAGCATGGAGAGCTGCTCGGCCTGCTCCTGGTGCTCTTTAAGCAGGGTGATGGTGTATTTTATCTTTTGATATTGCTGTTGTTGGAAGGACTCTTCCCGGAAGGCGCTGGATATCCAGAAGATTGCCACTAAGGTGATCGCGGTAAGGGCGATCACGGTACTGGAAAAATAGAATAATATTTTGTTCCTTAGTTTCACAATTACTGTATATAATATCCGTAGCCGATCTTGGTTTTAATAGAACTTTTGCCAAAGGGTTTATCAATTTTGTTCCTCAGGAAATTGATATATACCTCGATGGTATTCGTGTTCATACCTACAGATTGTCCCCAGATATCTTCCATGAGTGTAGCTTTGGATACCAGTTCGCCGGGGTTTTCCATAAGCCGGTACAGGATCTGGTATTCCCTGGGTGTAAGCAGGATCTCCTGCTCCTGCCGGAACACTTTTTTCTGGTGCAGGTCTATGCGGATGTCATCAAAGCTTATCACAGCCTGCTCCTGCCTGCCTGATGTTGTTTGCAAGGCTCTTTTGTTCAGGGACTGTATCCGCAGCACCAGTTCTTTCATAAAGAAAGGCTTGGTGAGGTAATCATCGGCACCGGCTTCAAAGCCTTTCACCTTATCTTCCAGTTCATCAAAGGCTGTTAATAGGAGTACGGGCGTATGTTTATCTATAGCCCGGAAGGAGCGGCAAAGTTCCAGCCCGTTCTTCCCCGGAAGATTGATGTCGAGGATGATGCAGTCATAATTATTTTTGAAAAAACGCTCTGCCAGTGCACCGTCAAATACATAATCAACAAGCATATGCTCTGCTTCCAGTGCCTGTCTTATATTTTGGCTTAAGGTCGGTTCATCTTCTACCAGGAGGATCTTCATTTGGGATATAGCTGAAACGTAAAGTTATAAAAAAATCCATAAGCCCCGGAAGACCTATGGATATACTATCTGTTTACTGATGGGTTATTTACTTTCGTTTTCGTTATCTTTCATTATAGCTTCATCGGCTTTCTTTTTGAAGTTGCGGGCAAATTCCCTGATCTCATTAGACAGCTCTTCGTTGCGGGTAGCTCTTGTAAAAGTATCGGCCATGGTCATGATCGTCTGGAAGAAGAAGTCATTCATCTCGTCCACCATCATGCGTTTGGTCCAGAGGTCCATACGCAGGGCCGTTTTCTCTTGTCCATCCCAGATGGATAACATAAATGCCTTTGCCTGGTTGGGTTCTGCAATACTTGATCCGGAAGCGCTCCAGTCAATATGTTCCGGCATTTTTTCGTTGTCTAAGGTAACGTTGATATTTATGTTATGTTTTTCCATGTCTTTCTTTTTCGATGTGCAAAGATGTTGCTTTTTGATGAATTAATTAAATCTTTTCAATTTCTGCAGGATCTATCCAGCCTTTCAGGCCATTGTCCAGGACCACTTCTACCAGAGTGCCTGAGGTGTTGGTGATCTTAAGGATGGTACCTGCTCCCAGGTTCATTTTTACGTTTAATTTTTTCTGGCTATCATAGAGAAAACCGTTTTCTACCGTAACGACAGCTGTATTGCTGAAGCTGTTATTTTGATGGGCGAAAATACTGAAGACAAAAGCCAGGATGGCCATAGCGGCCCCTGAAGAAAGCCAGCGGTTTGCATGCCTGATCTTATTCCTGGATTTCAGCAGGAAAAGGATGGCTGTTGTGATGGCCAGTGCTGCTGCCAGCCAGGCCCATGCATCGGGGCTAAGCAGGTCTAAAAGTTTATGGTACCATTTTGTTCCGGGAAGACCGGGTGCCTGAATGCCTTTGAAATTGCTTTGTGCCTGTATAAATACGATGTTTTGCTTGGCCGCGCGGAAAGAGGGATCTGCTTGTATGGTCCTCATATAGTTGACCAGGGCAGGCCCGTTCTGCCCGTTTTTATAATAGGCATTCGCCAGGTTATAATAGACCTGTGCATCTGTAAATTTCGATTCCAGGATGCTTTGATAATTGTCTATGGCGTGTTCATATTGCTTGTCCTGGTAAGCCCGGTTGGCCTCATTCCACAGGTTCAGGATATCGGCAGGAACGGCAAAAGCCAGCAAGCGGCTGCATAAGAGCAGGCAAAGTACTAAGGCTTTTTTCATGATTTTTTATTGAATTGGTTTTCTAAAGAAGCGATCAGTGCAATGGCTTTATCCAGGCTTTGCTGTTGCTGCTGTCCGCCAGAAGGTGTGTACAAGGCTAGTTCGCAGTCTTCAATTTGCTGTAAGGTATGCTGTATCGTCGGCTGAGGGAAATTTTTAGCATGGAGCTCCTCCGCTACCGATTGTTTGTTTAAGCTACTGAGTGGTATGTTCAACTGGTCGCTCAGGTAGAGCCAGATGGCTTTGGATATTTCTTCATAGAAAAGCGTCGTTTTTTGTTGGCTCAGCGCTTCTCTTGCAGTAGCCAGTCTTTGTTCCGCTACTTTATTGGCCGCAGGTTTACCGGGCTCCGTTCCGGGTCTTCTTTTGCCGGCAAATAGCATCCCTGCAACTGCGGCCAGGGGAAGGGCTAGTATCAACCAGTAGTACCATTGCTGTAATGCATATTTCCGGGGGCCGTTAAAGGCCGGTATCCCCGTTTTGATGGGATGTATATCTTTCTGTAAGGCATCACCGGCTGCAGCGGAGGATTTATTGCCGGTGCCTGCTTTAACGGCTAAAGTGAAGGCTTGTGTTTTAAGGGTCTTGTAAGTCCCGGCATCTGCATCGAAATAAGTAAACTCAATTTCGGGAATGGTATAGCTCCCTGCAGTATCTGCGCTGATGTTGTAGATAAACTGGCGCGTACCTTCCAGCTTAGGCATGATCTCGCCTATATTGTCTTTGATCTCCGGGTCTATCGTACTCAGACCGGGAGGGAGGCTGATCTTAGGTGCCGTGATGAGGCCGAGGTTGCCGGTACCGTTGACCGTAAAGATGAGCTGGATCACATCATCTGTGGATACCTGCGTTTGGTTGACCTGGCTGGAAATCGTAAAGTTCCCTACACCGTTGGAGAAGCTGCCCGTATGTTCCGGTAAAGCAGCTACCGCTAATTGTACCGTTTCACTTTCCAGTTCTTTATTTACCTTTTGCTCGTAATAGCCGCCATTGCCTCTTTCAAATACATTGACCCAGCCGCTGGCTTTAAAGGGATCTAATTGCAGGGTACCTGCTCTTTGGGGAAATAATGCGGTCTTCCTCAGGGTAAATACATTATAGACTTTCCCTTTGTAGTTTTCCTGGTGGGGTGTTCCCGGGTCTGTGATCTCCTGGTCCTGTGCCCAGAAACCGTTGAGCTGGGGTAGGGCTACCGGGCGCATATTCATCTGTAAGCGGGTATACAGCTTATAGGTCACATTTACCTGCTCGCCCACTACGGGGTTTTGCTTGTCCACTTCGGCCCTTAAGAAAATATTGTTGTTGATCTTGTCCAGTGTGAAGTCTTCATAGTTGGCTTGCTGCTGTTGCCTTTGTGGCTCAGGCTCCGGTTCGATGCCGCGCATGATGTCCTGCATTTGTTTTTGCAGTTTATCAATGGCCGCAAAATCATCTTCGATATTATTTCTATTGCCTTTGCCGGGGCGTACGGTAACGGTTGCCGTCGCTGCACTGATGGTTTGCCCGGATTGGGTACGAATACTGGCTCCTTTGATGCGGAAGGTACCCACACGTTTCGGGCGCAGCGTATAGGTAAAGCTGATCATGGTCTCCTGGCTCATGTTACCGTTGTTCATCACCACAGTATAGCCGGTCCTTTGTTTTGGCGGGCCAAGGAGGTTGAAGTCAGAGAGGTTAGGCTGTTGCATACGTACAGCAGCACTATTGCCCGGAATAGAGTAGCTTAAATAAAATACATCGTCCAGGTATATATTATTATCACTCAGTTCTACCTGTATCTGTGTGCTTTGTGCAAAAGATAATGTGGGGGTCGTGAAGAAGAGTATAAACAGTAATGAAATTATGTGGATATAGCGCATGGCCATTGCTCAGAGATAAATTAATGCTACAGCAAATGTATTTTAAATATAAAGATTGATAAAATAAAATTGGGTTAAAATAGGAGGGTAGGTTAAAGCTATATATATATGTGTGGTTGATATGTTGAATTGTTCTGATAATCAGCATCTATGGTATCGGGCCGATATACATAAACAGGAAATTAAAAAGGAGGACATCAATATGTTGGTTGCCTCTTTTCGCGAATCGGATATTGGAGATAGAATGGTCCGGGCTGTTTACCGTAAACTTCACCGAAAAAATGTCGGTGAGCATCGTCTTTTTTTTATTTTTCTATTTCTTTGATCCTGTAATTATGCTGTCTATGAAAATCCTGCCTTTATATTTAATTTTATTTTGCCTGCTTACTTCTGCTGCCCTTGGGCAAGAGTCCTTCCGGGGAAGTTTATCGGGAAAGGTGAAAAGTGCAGATCGCCCGGTGATGGAAGATGTGCCTGTTTTATTAATGGCGGTAAAAGATTCTGCCTTTGTTGCTAATACCTATACCGATGCTTCCGGCAATTTTGAATTCAAGCAGCTCGCCCCGAATGATTATTACCTCTTACTGCAATACATAGGTTTTGAAGATTATAAAAGCCCGCTGATCAGGATTGAAGTAAATAAGCCGTCTGCCGCAGTGCCGGACATCTTGTTACAAGCACAGGATAACCAGTTACAAGGCGTGTCGGTAGTGGCCAAAAAGCCATTGATTGAAAAATTGATGGACAGAACGGTAGTGAATGTAGATGCGTGGATCAGCAATGCTGGGAGTAATGCATTGGATGTATTGAAGCGGTCTCCCGGTGTGCAGGTGAGTGAGAACGGGACGATTTCATTACAGGGCAAGTCGGGTGTTACTGTTTTTATTGATGATAAGCCCACTTATCTCTCCGGGAAAGAATTGACCGATTACCTGCAGTCTCTGCCCGCAAGTGCATTGAACACAGTTGAATTGATGGCCAATCCTCCGGCAAAATATGATGCGGCCGGAAATGCGGGTATCATTAATATACGCGTGAAGAAGAGTAAGGTGCAGGGCTTTAAAGGGAATATTAACCTGGCCGCGACACATGGCGAGCGTTTTCGCTCCAACAATAGTGCTAACCTGGACTGGAATAAAGGCAAACTGGGCCTGCACGCCAATTTAGTTTTTAATAAAACGACCACCTTCCAGGACTTGAACCTGAACCGGTCTTATTATGATCCGCAGGGAGCACTTAGCTCAACATTCTTTCAACACTCTAACCTGGTCAATAATGCGATTGGCCCGAAAATTAAGCTGGGAATGGATTATCAGCTCAGTAAGAAATCGGTTTTAGGATTGTCTGTCGGAGGTTTTAGCTGGATGAATAAAGACAGTACCCGCAATGAATCGGAGATCAGGAACGGCCAGCAGGAACTGCAGCAGCAGGTGGCCGCTCAATCTAAGACAAACAGGCGTTTCTCGAATGTATCGGCAAATATTAATTACCAGTACAAAATAGACAGTAATGGAAGGAACCTCAGCTTCAACGCAGATTATTTAAATTATAACAGCAATTTGAAGAACAGCCTTTTGAATACGATCTATGATGGCAATGGCAATTTTTTAAACCAGTCAGACCTCAGGGGTTACCTGCCTGCGGATATAAATATTTTCACGACCAACGGAGATTATGAACAGCCCTTAGGAAAGCAGTCTAAATTGAGCCTGGGTTATAAAGTAGGTATGGTGATCACCGATAATGTTGCAGATTTTAAGGATCAGGTCAATGGTGTATTGTTGCCCAATAATGAATTTTCCAATCACTTTAAGTACCGGGAAAACATCAATGCGGCTTATGTAAATTATAATACAAGTGCCGGCAGGTGGGGTTTGCAGGCCGGGCTGAGGTTTGAAAACACGCTGATGAACGGCCACCAATTAGGGAATGCAAACAGGAAAGATTCTACCTTCAACAGGAATATCAACAGCTTATTCCCTACACTTTACCTGAGCTATAAACTGGATACTGCTGATAGGCACCTGATGACCTTTAGTTATGGCAGGCGCATCAATCGTCCAGACTACCAGGACATGAATCCATTCAGTTATCCCCTGGACCGCTTCACGATCTATGGTGGTAATCCTTACCTGCGGCCCACATTTTCCAATAACCTGGAGCTAAGTTATACCTATAATAATCGCATTACGGGAACGCTATTGTACAGCCTGGTCACCGATGTGATCTCTGAAACGATAGAGCAAAACAATGGTATCTTCTTCAGCCGCCCGGGCAATATAGGCCGGCAGCATATGTATGGTGCCAGTATGAATGTGGCGGTCAATTCGTTCAAGTTCTGGACCATGAATGCTTATGGTGAATATATCTATAACAACTTCAGTGCAGACATTTACGGGCAACGTTTAGATAACAGTGGTTGGTTTGGTAGTGTCAACCTGAACAACCAGTTTGAGCTGGGCAAAAGCTGGACGGCAGAGCTTTCCGGGATGTACACCAGCCGTATCTATTATGCACAGTTTATCCTGATCCCGACAGGCTCTGTAAACTTTGGCCTGTCTAAAAAATTGCTGAAAAATGCGCTGAACATCCGGCTGAATGTCAATGATGCTTTTTACACCAATAAATTGGGGGGCGATATCGTAGGCCTGGAAGCCTCTTCTGCCTACTGGCGCAACCGGGTTGATTCCCGTTCTGTGACCCTGGCCTTAACTTATAACTTCCAGAGCGGTGCTCAGGTGCGGGAGCAAAAAGCCTCCGGTGCTAATGAAGAAAGGCAAAGGGTGAAGTAATACAAAGATTTTGAGAACACAATTAAAAAACAATCCCTGGCACCTTTACTTAGGTGACAGGGATTATTTATTTCTATTTTATCGCTAAGCGGTATATTAATTCAGGCTTCTGAAATCTACCGGTACCAGTTTGGAAACACCTGCTTCCTGCATGGTCACCCCGTAGATCACATCTACTGCACTCATCGTTTGCTTGTTGTGGGTAACGATAATGAATTGTGAGTTATCGCTGAACTTACGGATCATTTGCGTGAACTTGCCCACATTGGCATCATCCAATGGTGCATCCACCTCATCGAGGATACAGAAAGGTGCCGGCTTGATCAGGTAGATGGCAAACAGAAACGCGGTTGAGGTCAGCGTTTTTTCTCCACCACTCAACTGGGTCAGTGTACTCGGGCGCTTCCCTTTAGGTTGCGCATAAATTTCAATACCACTTTCCGCTACATTTTGCTCATCCGTCAGGCGCAGGTCTGCATTATCTTCTTCGGTAAACAAGGCCTTAAATACATGCACGAAGTTTTCTCTTACTTTGTCAAAAGTCTCCTTGAAGCGTGCATTGGCGGTGGCTTCCACCTCTTCAATAGTCGCCAGCAACGTATCCCGGGCATGTTCCAGGTCCTGCTTCTGGTCCACGATAAAGTCGTGGCGCACTTTCATTTCCTGGTAAGCCTCTATGGCAGTAGGGTTGACCTCTCCTATATTTTCTAAACGTTTTTTCAGTTTTTCGGCCTCTGCATTGAGCTCTTCTACCGATAACTCATTATCACGGTCCTCCTCCAGCACTTCATCCAGGTCTACTTTAAACTCCACTTGCAAGCGCTCTTTTAAACCGGCTACCTGCAATTTCATTTCCGTGAGCTTTTCTCTTAAAGTATTCAGCAGCTGGTCGGCCTGGTCGCGCTCCCTGCGCTGGCGGCTGATGCGGCTTTCATGCTCGCTGATGCCATTGCGCAATTCATAGTAGAGGCGGTCTTTTTCAGATAAGGCTTTTTCATCCTTTTCTTTTTGCTGCATGAGGTCATATAGTTCATTATCGCCGAAGTGCAGTTTACCGCTGGTATCACTGATGAGCTGAGCGGTTTCCTTTAATTGAGCGCGGTTGGTCGTTACCTGTGTTTGCAGGTCATTCAACTGGTTGCTCTTAAAATTGAATTCCTGCTTTAAATTTTCGATCTTGCTTTGCTGGCGGGTTTGCTGCAGGTTCTGGTTGTTGAACTGCTGGGTCGCCATATTAAAGTCCGCTTCCACCATCTGGAACTCGCTCTCTGCCCGCTTGATCAGTTCCGAAAGGTCGGACAATAAATCGTTGATATTGTGCAATTCATCCTGCTTGTCGCTGATATTGTCTTTGACATCTACCAGTTGCTGCTCCAGGTCGGCAATGCGCCCCTGGCTGTTTTGCTCCATCTGCTCCAGGTGTTCTGCCTTTTGCTGCAAAGCATAGATCTTATTCTGCGATTGCTGGATCCCTTGCTTGGCCTGGTCAATGGCCCTGTCGTTCAGGGCAGCATTATAGCCTGTAATTTCATTACGCTTCTCTTCTATAGCCGCTTTCAGCACGGTGGTACTTTTACTGAGGGCATTGATCTCTTCCTGCAGGCGTTCCAGGTTTTTCACCCGGCCGATCTTATTGCCTTCAAACTTCCCGGTAGAGCCGCCGGTCAGCTGGTAGGCCCCTTTAAGCGTATTGCCTGCGGTATTGATCACCAGTACACCTTTAGGCACATCAATAGTGCTCATGTCGGTAGCATCATCTGCTACATATACATTTCCTAAAAGATGCTGTGCCAGTTTTTGATAAGGTTTGTCTACAGTAATCAGGTCCAGGGCCTGTGTCAGCCCTTTGGCATCAAAGCTTACCGGTTTATTATCCTCACTCAGCGATTCCATAATGAAGAAAGAAGCTTTCCCTTTCTTCGAATCACTAAGGAGTTGAATAGCCTGCTGCGCATCTGCCCAGTTGGCCGTTACATAGTAGTTAAGGTAAGGTTCTATTACATTTTCCAGGGCTTTCCTATAGGCATCTTTCACCAGGAAAACATCTGAAAGTAAAGGCGCTTTATTGTTCCAGTCTTTATGCTTGCTTAAGAATTTAATACTTTCCGGGTAGCCCTCCAGGCTGTTGACCAGCGATTGCAGCAGGTCATGTTCATTCCTTTTGGCATCCAGCGCACGGTTTTCCTCTACAGATTTAGCCCTCAAGGTCTCCAGCACTTCCTGGTTTTCCAAGATCTTTTCTTTGATGGCTTCCTGCTGTGCCACCAGCTCAGCAAGTGTTTCCTGCTGGAACACCAGCTCTTCTTCCAGTTCTTTTTTCTCTGCCTGTATCGCCTGTATCTGGCTGTTGCGCTGGGCGCGGTCATCCAGCAGTTGTTGCAGGCTTCTTTGCAGGTTGGCAATGGAAGTATCGGCAACGGCCACTATTTTTTCCGCGTCGAATTGTACCCTTTGTTTGGACTGGAATTCGCCGCGGTGTACATCCAGGGCTTTTTTCTTGTCTTCAAAAGCCTCGCGTTTATCCTCCATAGTATCGCGGAGGTTTTCCATCTGGTCTTTCAGTTCTTCCAGTAGTTCCTGTTCTTCGGAGATCTGCTTTTGAGTAAAGTTGATGCTTTCCGTTAACTGGGCTACCTGGCTGTCTGCTGTACCGAGGAACTCGTTCAGGTTCTTTTCCCGGTCCTGCAGGTGATCCAGGCGCTGGGCGGCCAGCTTTTTATCATTTTCCATCTGCCGGATACTGGCCAGCAAATCATTAAAACGTTTTTGCAGTCCATGTAGCTCATGTTCCTGCTGGGTAAGCTTCACTTTATTGGCTTCGATCTCTGCTTCATCCCCTGCCAGGGCAGCATCCAGGGCCAGTTTATGATCGCTTTCTTTTTCCAGCTGGTCATTCAGGGACTGGTATTGCCCGTTGAAGGCTTCCAGGGAAGCTTTGGCCAGTTCAATACTGACCGTCTTATATTCGTTCTTAATATTATAATAGCGTTCCGCTTTCTTCGCCTGGCTTTCCAGGGAGCGCAGGTTGTTGGTGATCTCAAACAACAGGTCTTCAATACGGTCCACATCCTGCTGCGTTGCGTCCAGCTTGGCTTTCGCTTCTTTCTTGCGGGTTTTGTAAATAGAGATACCGGCAGCCTGCTCCAGCATCCTGCGGCGGCTACCCTCCTTATCTTTAATGATATCGTCTACCATACCCAGCTCGATGATGGCATAAGAGTCATTGCTCACACCGGTATCGAGGAAGAGGTTATGGATATCTTTCAGGCGGCAGGCTACATCATTTAAGCGATATTCACTCTCACCGCTCCTGTAGAATTTACGGGTGATGGTCACCGTGGTGAATTCTGTAGGTAAAAGGTTACGGGTATTTTCAAAGGTAAGCGATACCTCTGCCATGCCGCTTGTGGCACGGCTACGGGAACCGTTAAAGATGAGGTCTTCCAGGTTATCGGAACGGAGCGCTTTGATCTTGTGCTCACCAATGACCCAGCGAATGGCATCAATAATATTGGACTTGCCACAGCCATTAGGCCCCACAATACCCGTGATGGGATTGTCGAGGATGATCTGCGTCTTGTCGGCAAAGGATTTGAAGCCTTTTATTTCCAGTGATTTTAATTTCACGTATAAATCTCTTTATATTAAAAAAGTAGGCAAATTTACAAAATTGTAAGATAGGATACTTTTTATGCAAATAGCCCATATCGGGGCATAAAAAGTATTTAATTTATTTGAATTTATTTTTTATTTTAATATCTTAGCAGGAAGGTTTTTCTGCTCTCCTTAATTAATATTGAGCATTCACTAAAATTTATTAATTATGAAAAAGATTTTAATTATTGCTGCTACGGCACTATCGTTTGGTTTAACTGCTTTTTTTGTAATTCCTAAAGAAAGTTCGGCCCAGCCCACCATGTGCCTTCCTCCCTATTGTAAAGTGGTTAAAATTAAAAAGAATTTTTTAACTAATACGATCATTACTCGTACGGATCTGGGCTGTATGACAGAAGCCCAGATTGGTAATTTACCACCTCTACCCATTACCGATCCGACGATCAGGGAATATTACCAGGTAAGTTGTTAAGTAAAAGGATTCATATAAAAATGGGCTTGCCTAAAAAGATCATTTTCGTTATTTCGACTGCATTGTAGTGACCTATAGCCATCTCAAAATCAATATTTTTGTATCAGAGATTTCTCGACTTCATTATATTTCGCTCGAAATGATGCCCTTTTTGGACAGCCCCATATTCATTTCCAGTAAACTTTTAATACTGTATCCAGGGTGGCAAAAGCGATTTTGCAAACTTTGTCGTGTATATGATCAATGAAGGGGATTTGTATATAAATGACTTATATCGGGCGTGCAAAAAAAACATTTATTTTATTTGAATTTATTTTTTATTTTAATATCTTAGCAGAAGGTTTTTCTGCTCTCCTTAATTAAAATTGAGCATTTACTAAAATTTATTAATTATGAAAAAGATTTTAATTATTGCTGCTACAGCACTATCGTTTGGCTTAACGGCTTTTTTTGTAATTCCGCAAAAAAGTTCAGCCCAGCTTACAGCTATTTCTTGCCCTCCCTATTATTGTAAAGTGGTTAAAATTAGAAAGAATATAGTAACTAACAATATCATTATTCGTACGAATCTGGGTTGTATGACCCAAGAGCAGATTAGCAAGTTACCCTCTTTGCCGATTACCGATCCGACGATCAGGGAATATTATGAAGTATATTGTTTCTAAATATTGAATTTATAAGGATTAAAACATTAAGTATCCTGGAATGACTGTCTTTTTAAAAGGACAGTCATTTTTGTTTATGTATATATAATATTCAATATAAACCTACAAAAGCCTGCGTTTTTTTTACAAATGCCTATTTAAGTGGATAAAAAGTATTGATTTTATTTGAATTTGATTTTTGTTTTATTATCTTAGAGTTGATATTTTAATTCACCCCATTAATTAAAAAACGAACACTAATCAAATTATTAATTATGAAGAAGATTTTAATTTCTGCTGCTACAGCATTTACGTTTGGTTTGACTGCTTTTTTAATCATCCCGAAAGAGAGTTCTGCACAGGTATTCTGTGCCTGCTTCACCCCCGGCACTTATAAGGTCGTTAAAATTAAAAAGAACATTGCTACCAATACGATCATTTCCACCACTAACCTGGGCTGCCTGAACGATGCCCAGATTGGTGCTTTACCGCCTATACCGATCACTGATCCTATTATCAGGGAATATTATGAAGTAAGTTGTTAAAGAAAATGATTCCTATAAAAATGACTGCCCGGTTTATCCGGGCAGTCATTTCTTATTTTCAGGAAGCTTGTAGTATTGAATTTAACTCAGCAAAAGCCATCTCGCAGACCTTATTCAGGTGTTTGATCAGAGAGGGTAGTACCTCTGCCTGCTGTTCTGCCGCGGCATGTTCGATCAGGTAGATATTGCTCACCTCTTCTTTGATGCCCATATAGCCCATCTGGGGTTTCAGTGAATGTGCGGCAATCTTCATAACGGCGTAATCTTTCCTGTTGAGCCCCTCATTCAACTGGAGCAGGAGTTTGGGGCAGTTATCGAGGAACATACGTATATACTTATTCCGCTTCTCGGGATTGCCACCGGTAAACTGGGATAGGAATTGCATATCCGTTACGGTTTCCGGCAAGAGCAGGGTCTTTGAAGCCTGTTGTTCTTCTTCCTGTTGCACGGGAGAGTCCGGTGCCTGGCTTTTCGAATGCATTTGCTGGCTCATGGTCAGCAAGAGATCTTCCAGCTGGAAAGGTTTGGAAACATAAGCATCCATGCCTATGTCAAAATAGCGTTTCACATCCTCCTGCAGCACATTGGCCGTCATCGCAATGATCTTTATATGCCGCTTATTTTCCGGCATATCCCGGCGGATGAATTTTGTTGTGGTAATCCCGTCCATGACCGGCATCTGGATGTCCATCAGGATCATATCATAATCCCGCTCGCGGAGCATGGCAATGGCTTCTTCGCCATTATTGGCAATATCGATCTTAATATCTGGCAGGCTGTTTTTCAGGGTTTCTTCTGCCACGATCTGGTTAAACTCGTTGTCTTCTACCAGAAGGATATGGGCATGGCTGAGCTCTTGCTTGATGGCAGCGGTGTCCGGTTGCTCATCCTGGATCCGGTTTTGGTTAGCATCTACTTCCAGCGGGATCAAAACGCTGAAAGTAGTACCGATCCCGAGCTGACTTTCTACTTCCATCCTGCCGTTCATGAGGTCTACCAATTGCTTGGATATGGTGAGGCCCAGCCCGGTGCCGCCATATTTTCTTGTGGTGTCGCTTCCGGCTTGTGTAAAGCTGTCGAAGATCGTATTGATGTATTGTTTGGAGATCCCGATCCCGGTATCTGCAATGTCAAAACGGACAGCGATCTTATGCCCGTTCTCTTTGTATAATTTTACCTGCACCTTTACGCCGCCTTTCTCGGTAAACTTCACGGCATTGCCGATCAGGTTCACCAGGATCTGGTTAAGCCGGGTAGGGTCGCCGATGAGGCAGTCCGGGATGCGGTCGTCGATCTCGATATCAAAAGACAAGAACTTTTCCCTTGCTTTGATCTGCATGATCTCTTTGGTGCCATAAAGCAATTCGCGGATAGAAAAACGGATCGACTCAATGGTGATTTTATTGGCCTCGATCTTGGAAAGGTCCAGGATGTCGTTGATAATGACCAAAAGATTATCCGTGCTTTGCTGGATCAGTTTTAGGTACCGCACCTGCTCTTCGCTGGGATGCTTGTCCATCAGCAGGCGCGTAATGCCCACAATAGCATTCATCGGGGTCCTGATCTCATGGCTCATATTGGCCATGAACTGCTGCTTGAGCATGGCGGTGCGCTCTGCCACCTCTTTTTCTTTTTTGGCTACCTCGATCTTATTCTTGATCTGCAGGTTGCGCATTTTGTTATAGGTATTCTGGTGAAAGATCTCTTCCTTCAGCTTTTCGTAGGCTTTCAGATGCTCATAGGCCTTGGGTACATTGGAAAGGGTGTCATGAAGGATAGACAATCTTTCATGGATGCTCACCAGGTCCTGCTTGCGTAAAAATTCATTGGCCAGCTGCAGGGCTTCATTGTAAAACTCCAGGGACTTCTGGTACAAAGCCTGGTTCTCGTACAGGTAAGCGAGGTAGTATAGGGTGATGATCTCTACTTCAAAATTATTGGTCTCTTTGGATTGTTCTAAGGCAATATTCAGGAAGTGAGAAGCCCTTTCATAATCATTTAGTTTAAAGTACACTTTGCCGAGACCACTGTTGGCAAGGGATTTAGAGGGCGAATTTTCTTCTGCCATCATCTGCATCCTCTGGAAATAGTCCAGGGCCTCGTTGAGCATTTCTTTTTTGTAATAGATATTGCCCAGGGTATTATAAATACTGGCCAGCCTTACATTGTCCTGCTCTTTTTCAAAAATGGGCAGGCATTTAAGGGCATACTCCAGGGCAGAATCATAGTCGGAAAGATCCAGGTAGAGGTTGGCAATATTGGTAAGGTTGATAGACTGGTTGATGACATTATTGAGTTGTTCATTGATCTCCAGCGCTTCTTCAAAATGTACCAGGGCATTGGAAATGTCGCCCAGCTCACGGTAGATCCTGCCGTAATTGTTGAGTGCTTTTGCTTCCAGGGTTTTGTCTTCCAGCTCCCGGGCTATGGAGTAGGCCTCTGCCAGCTCATCCAGCCCATCTTCATATTCTCCCTTGATCCAGTAGCAGGCACCTTTATGGTTATAGGCATTGCCGATCCCCAGCTGGTAATTGATCGCTTTAGAACGCTCCATCAGCTCTTCAGAAAGCTTGAGCCCTCTTTCTACATCTTCTGTCCTTATTTCTAAAATAATTTCAGATAAGAAATCGAGTTTTTCTTTTTCTGTCTGGGCAGACAGGTAGTCTGCTTCGAGTAAGGCAATTTTCTTTTTGGAATCCATTATAAAGCTTTAGTGATGTTGATGAACCGGCCCGGCAAGGCACGATTCAAAAATAAACGAAAAAAAGGGAGTTTCATAGCCTGTGCAGCAGGTATTTAGCATTTAAAAAGCCTATACTGCAAGAAACAGTATAGGCTTTTTGTAATTTTTTATAAAACTTACTTCAGCAGGTTGAGTGCTGCTTCGTAATTAGGCTCATGAGTAATGTCATCTACCTGCTCGGTATACATAACTTTACCTTGCTCATCCAGTACCACTACTGCACGGCTCAGTAAACCCTGCAATGGAGAGTCGGAGAGGGTAACGCCATAATCGGTACCGAAAGTGCTTTTGAAGTCGGACAGGTTTTCTACATTTTCCAAACCTTCTGCCGCGCAAAAACGATTCAGTGCGAAAGGCAGGTCTTTAGAAACATTTACGACTACTGTATTGTCCAAAGCATTTGCTTTTTCGTTGAACGCACGCACGGAAGCCGCACATACACCGGTGTCTACACTAGGGAAAATATTTAAGACCACTCGCTTGCCCTGGTAGTCCTGCAGTGATTTTTCAGAAAGGCTGCTGGTGGTCAGTGTAAAGCCTTTTGCCTGTGTACCTACCTCTGGTAATGTGCCTACGGTATGTACTTCATTACCTTTAAATTTTATTGTTGCCATTGTTTTTTGTTTTTAAGAATAGACTGTTCAAATGTACAATAATCGGCTTAGAAAACCGAGGCTAAAATCCTAAACATTTCAAAAACCTCAGTGCTTGATAATTAACAGGTAAGGGTGTTTACTATTTATGGAAAAAGAAAGGATGCGCGTCTTTCTTAAAGGAAATTATCGCTGTTAAATAATAGTTATATAAATTTTATAATTAAAGGGAAAAAAGTTTAATTTTCTTATTATTGCAGACTGGAAAGTTATGAAAAAATACATTTTGTCGGGAGCTTTGGCATTAGCAAGCTCTTTATTTTTGAACTCTTGTGGAGACACTCCCTCTTCTGTAGACCAGAAGAGTATTGATTCGTACACTTCTGGATCAATTGCTATCGCGGCTGATGAAAGCTTTAAACCTGTGATCACGCAGGAGGTGAATGTTTTTGATTCTTCTTACCCGCAGGCTACTTTAAATGTGGCCTATTTGCCGGAAGCCGATTGCTTCAAGCAATTATTTGAAGGGAAAACCCAGATGATCATGGTCACGAGGGCGCTGACGGCTGAAGAGAAGAAGGCTTGTGAAGCAAACAATATTTATACTAAGGACCTGGCTATTGCGCGCGATGGTATCGTGATACTGGTGAATAATAAATCCCAGGATTCGCTCATGACCGTAGGTATGGTGGAGAACATTCTTACCGGTAAGTTTGCCCGTAAATTTAAAGTTGTTTTTGATAACCAGAACGGTAGTATTGCCCGGTTTGTCAGCGATTCTATTTTGAAAGGAGCAAAGCTATCTGAGCAGGTATTTGCCGCCAGGAACAGTGAAGAGGTGATCAAGTATGTATCAGAAAATACAGATGCGATCGGTTTTGTAGGGATGACTCATGCTTTTGATCCTACATCTACACTGGGATACGGGTCATTCCGTAAAGAAGTAAAGGTGGTTTCGGTTAAAAATGATTCTCTGGACCGGTTTATTTTACCTTACCAGGGAAGTATTGCTTTAAGGGATTATCCTTTTCATCGCAAGCTTTACTTCATCAGCAGGATAGAGTCTAACCTGGCTTCCGGCTTTGCCAATTTTTTAACGAGTGAGCCCGGCCAGTTGATCATTAACAAAGCGAGGATGGTGCCTTTGGCGGTACAATTGACCATCAGGGATGTGGAAATTAAACCTTAGGCTTAAGAAATGCATCTAAAGCAGTACAACACAAAAACTAAGATTAAAACAATAAATTAATAAAAAAGAGAAATATGAAAACATTAATCACGGTATTGACAACAGCAGCGGCTTCGGCTTTTGTATATGATGTTAATGCGCAGTCATTAGAGCAAGGAAAGAAGTTATTAGCTTATGAACGTTACCAAAGTGCGGAAAAAGAATTGAGTTCACTGGCCGGAAACAGCCCGGAAGCAAACTACTATTATGGATTGGTATTGCTTGGAGAAGGAAAATTAAATGAAGCAAAAGCAGCATTTGCCAAGCACCCTTCTGATTTCAGGAATATGGCCGGTACGGCAAGAGTCCTGTATGAAGAGGGAAAAGGTGCAGATGCCTATAAAATATTACAAGGTATTGTAGATGGTGCCAAGAAAAAAGACTGGGAAAAATACCAGGTAGCTGCAGATGCGATCACTTACAGTGATAAAGCTACCCAGTATGATGAAGCGATAGCCTGGTACAGAACAGCTCATGAAAGAAAGGCTAATCAGCCGGAAGTAATGATCGGGCTGGGTGATGCCTTATTGCGCAAAAATACCGGGGAGTCTAACGGGGAAGCCGTAAGAATGTTTGATGCGGTAATTGCCGAGGGTAAAATGAAATCCCTGGCTTATGCCCGTCATGGCCTGATCTGGTTGAATGCCCGTAACTATGATGAATCTCTGAAAAGCTATAACCTGGCTAAAGAATCAGATAAAGAAAACCCATTACCTTATGGTGACCTGGCAGATGTTTATTACAGAGCCGGTAAATATGAGTTAGCTAAGCAAAACATTGAAGAGTACCTGAAGCTTTCTGATAAATCGATCAGGGACCAGATGCGTTATGGTAATATCTTGTATTTAACGAAAGATTACACAGGAGCAGGTAAAATTTATCAAGACCTGATCAATGCAGGTGAAGGTAAGCAAACGCCTTCTTTATACAGAGGTCTGGCTTTTGCACAATATCAGAATAACCAGCTTTCTGATGCCTTGAAAAACTTCGATACTTATCGTAGTACTGTAAGTGATACGTCTAAGTACACTTATGAAGATTACCTGTACTACGCTTATGTAAATAATGCGATGGCTAAGGAAGATAGCGTGAATGCGGCTAAATACCTGGGTATAGCGGATCAAAACTTCGGACTGGCTTTACAAAAAAGTACAGATGAGGATAAAACGGCGCTTTACCGTAAAATTGCTGACGGATACAAAGAGACCAGGAACTGGGGTAAAGTATCTGAATGGTACACTAAATTAGTGGCACAATATCCTGATGCTTCTCCTTTAGATTATTTTAATGCCGGTTTCTATGCCTTCTATGCAAAAGATTTTGCCGGTTCTAAAGCTAAGCTGGAAGCCTTTAATGCTAAGTATCCTGATGAGATCACTGGTTACTACTGGCTGGGAAGAGTAGCTGCGGCACAAGATCCAGAAGCTACTAAAGGAACTGCTGTAGAGCCTTTTAAAACATGGATGAACAAACCATTGGCTGAAGGTAAAGAGCGTAAGACAGAAGAGTATGTTTTTGCTTATCAATACCTGGCTTTGTATGAATACAATAAAGCAAATGGCAGAGCGGCAGTAGACTATTCCAAAAAAGTATTGGAATATGATGCAAACAATGAAACGGCTCAGCAAATCATTAAATATTTTGCACAAAAAGGAATTAAATAGTTTGAATTATTCCGCAAAAAAGCCATCGACTTGTCGATGGCTTTTTTGATTTGGGGCAGTTGTGGTTTATCTTCCTTTTTCTAATTGGGTGGTATAATTTTTATGCCCGATCTGCAGCTTCAGGAAATAGATACCTTCCGGTAATGCTTCGGCATTGATCTGTGTTTTCTGGCTCAGCTTCCCGGAAGCTTTTTGAGCACCGTTGCGGTCAAATAATTCGTAGCGATCATCGGGTCCCGATTGCTCCGTTGTGATGGTCCACTGACTTGATGCGGGATTGGGAAATACCTGGAAGGGCTTGCTGCTGAGGGCCCGGGTAGTTTTGGGCTTTTTATTGCTTTCAATCACGATGATTTTATCCTCGAGACTTAGTGCAGGATCGAAATCCACCGCGTGCTGGCCCGATAGTATAGATATGGATTTGATCGTATGAGGGTCTTGCTCGGTAAGCGAGCCATAGTATCTTGCCCCATCGATGTAAATCTTGTAGTCGCCATTCCTGAAAGAGGTGGATACGGCATTGGAATGCACTTTAGTATTCTCCTTATTCTCCTGGTCCGGGGCTATGCTCAGGAACTTAATATTCCGGGCTTCTATTTTGACACTGCTTTTAGTGACCTTCCCGTCCACTATTTCCTCTGTGATCACGGTGGAAGTTATCCTGTCCTTGTCTGCATCAGGACTGTTTGTATGCTCTGCCGGTTGAGCAGGGCTGGGTGGCACTGGCGGCACCGGTAATGCTGGAGGTGCCGGTGATGCCGGGGGCTGCGGCACATCTGCCTGAACGATGTGCTTGTCTGAAGTATTGCTGTATACATTGATCGCTGCCTGGGTGAAATCAGCAATGTCCGCCTTATGCTCTTGCCGGTCATGGTCCTGTAAGACGTAGCGGGATTGAGGGTTTTCTTTTGCCTGTGTTAAATCTGTCATGAGTAAGAGCCCTGCGACAGCGGGGATGGCCCATAAATATTTCAATACCTGCATATCCGGAGATTTAGATCTGTTCATCATAGTAATACGAAATTTTAAGTGTGAAAGATTAAAATTGTTGCTTAAAAGGTGGGTGCGGTTATTTTGTTGTGTGGCCAGTAAGGCATATTGATATTGCCTTGCATCGGTCCCGTTTTGCAGCACTTTCCGGTCTGCTATGAACTCGAGGTTTTCCCGGATGGCCCGCAGCATGAGCCAGGCCGCAGGGTTGAACCAGCAGAAGATGCGTTTAAGCTCTCCGGCCAGTATATCTATCGAATGCCATTGCTTTGCATGTACCGATTCGTGGTCGAGAATGCTTTGCAGGGCTGTAGCAGAATGCTCATGCGGGTTGACAAAAATGCTGTTAAAGAAAGAGAAGGGGCTGAGCGGGCCGGGACCGGTCCTGATCTGCCTGCCGGATACGAGCTCCTTTTTGCTGTTTACATAAAAGACAACCAGGGAAGCAAGCTGCATGAGGAATATAGCGCCCATCACGATCACGCCGGCCCAGTATAGAGCAGTGGCGATGTCGATGATGCTGATGCCGGACTGCGCTGCTGGAAGGGGCAGCAGTGCTGCCGGGTCCAGGCCTGTCTTTTGCTGTATCGTCAATATACCGGACCTGGCTGTAGCACTGTATTTCAGGAAAGGGATCATGGCCGACACCAGGATCGCTGACAGCAGGTAGATCCTGTTGAAGTTAAAGAAAGTGAGCTTCCTTAAGACCAGCCGGTACAGCAGGTAGAAGATCGCCAGCGACAGGTTCATTTTGAAAAGGAGGAACAATAATTCCATAATATTTATTTTTTACCTTGTTCGATCATTTTGATAATTTCCTGTAAGTCTTTTTCAGAGATCTTTTTGTCCTTGACGAAAAAGGTGACCAGGTCTTTGTAAGAGTTTTGGAAATAGTCCTGCACAAAACCTTTCATGTGTGTACGTGTATATTCCGCTTCCTCTACTATGGGTTCATAGAATAAACTATTGGCCATTTTTTTGGAGCGCAGAAAGGCTTTCTTCTCCAGGTTCTTAACGGTAGAAGCCACGGTGGTATAGGGTGGCGGGTCCTGCATCTGTTCCATGAAGTCCCTCACAAAGCCTCCTTTTATACTCCAGATGGCACGCATTAATTCTTCTTCCTGTAGCGATAGTTTTTGCATCTGCTTTACGAATTTTACGTAAATCTACGAAGTATTCGTAGTTCTCCAAATTTTTCAGACACAATTTTGTAAAAAAGAAATTGAAAGCTGTTAAGAATTGTATTTTGTAACAGGGATCAGGGTATTTTTGCGGAAATTAATTCCAGATGTTAAGAAGTGTAGTGATTGCCTTAGTCGTGTTGTTGAGCTTAGTGAGTTATAAGGGTGTGGCGCAGAAAATAGATGCAGACCGTTCTTATGCAAAGTTTAATGTAAGCAAGCTGGGCTTTAGTAATGTGTCCGGAACGTTTAAGGGTATGGAAGGCCGCCTTTCTTTTGATCCCGAAGATATGGGCCGTAGCCAGTTCGATGTATGCATCAGGCCTGCTACGGTGAGTACCGGGGAAGAGGATAGAGATGCGCACCTGAAAGAAAAAGATTTTTTTAATGTCAAAAAATATCCAAAGATCTGCTTTAAGTCTACCTCCCTGCTTAAAACAAAAACAGGCTACCTGGCCACCGGCCAGCTAACGATTAAAGGAAAGAGCAAAACGGTGAATATTCCTTTTACTTATGCCAACAGGACCTTTAAAGGAAGCTTTCAGGTCAACCGAAAGGACTTTGACCTGAATGACGGAACAGGCATGTTTGTGATAGGGGATATTGTAACAGTAGAGATTTACTGTATTATACCCTAAAAATGATCTTCAATTGGAAGTCAAGAGGCTATCTGAAAATATTATTTCGTCATTTTGAAGCTTAGTTTACTTAAACACTTCCTGCGCTTATTATTATTAAATTTACTAAATGCACAGCTAAAGGACCGGGCAATAGCAAGTGGAGCAATCTGCTGATATTTTTGGGAAGCTTTCCCGACTCCATTGCATTCCGGCGGAAAGGATGAGTTGTATTGATTACCCCCCTGTATTCATCTGCTCGAACAAATGATCTTTTTTGTGACAGTTTCTTCCTGTTTTTTTCTGCTATAATGAGGCTTTCAAAAAGTCTTTTATTGCACCTGTTTTTTTCTATATCTTCCAGACGGGTTGGCTCCGTTCGTTTTTTAGCCCCGTAATGAGGGGATACCACTTCGTTAAGATTTCCTTTAATAAGGGGCAAAAGAAAATATATCTACTTTTAATGGTTATCTTTATAGGAGTGTGTACTGGTGTTTATTCCTTAAGTGCGATTTATTTATAGGCCATTTTTGGTTGTAGGTATACCGGTTTGAAATAGATGGGCGGTGGTAAAAGGCTCTGTATGAAGCCAGATTGATGGCATTGTTTTTTTTAATATAAAAGGCTTCTTTAATCTAACGTATTGTCATGCAATATATATGAGCAACTTGGCTGTTTAAAAACTTGTTAATCCGCTTCGCTTACTTTATTTTTGTTGATTCAATTACGCCAATTTGCTTATAAAATTGTCGTTAAAGGGTAGTATTTATGTCATCAATGAGTCAAATTTTGCTTGCGACAGACCCACAGAGTGTGTCTTCCTATATTCCTTTGATGCTGCAATTTGCTTTAGCAGGAATCGTGGTTATTGCCTTAATGCTGTTAACCCATAGCCTGGGTCCTAAGCGGCGTACCGCAGATAAGTTGATCAACTTTGAATCGGGTATTGAGCAGATCGGGAATGCCCGTAAGCCAATGGGCGTTAAGTATTTCGTAGTGGCGATCTTATTCGTTTTGTTTGATGTTGAAGTAATTTTCTTTTATCCATATGCAGTTAATTTTAAAGGCCTGGGCACCGAAGGGTTCCTGGCAGTATTAATGTTTGTGGCTTTATTTGTTTGCGGCTTCTTCTATGTTATCAAGAAAGGCGCATTGAAATGGGAAGATTAGAATGAGCAAATTAGAGAATTTGTAAATTAGAAAATGATGTACTAGAATTTGCACATTTGTGTAGTAAGCGGTGTTTAAAAACTTCAATTTACGAATACACAAATCAACAAATTCACAAATTTGAGAAAGTGAGACCAGTAAAATATAACGAAAATAGTAAAGTTCAGTTGGCCGAAATCCCTGATGGGTATTGGGGTGAGGGCTTCATGACCACTATGTTTGATAAAGCCATTGGCCTGGCCAGGGCAAATTCTATGTGGCCTTTACCTTTTGCCACTTCCTGTTGCGGGATTGAGTTTATGGCTACCATGGGAGCAACTTATGACCTGGCACGCTTCGGATCGGAACGTATGGCATTTACACCTCGTCAATGTGATATGTTACTGGTAGCGGGTACGATCTCCAAGAAACTAGCCCCGGTGTTACGGCAGGTATATTTACAAATGGCAGAGCCCCGCTGGGTAATTGCCATAGGTGCCTGCGCCAGCAGTGGCGGAATCTTTGATTCTTATTCTGTGTTACAAGGCATCGACCAGGTGATACCCGTTGATGTATATGTACCGGGTTGTCCGCCAAGACCGGAAGGTATCCTGGATGGTGTGATGAAGTTGCAGGAAATTGTAAAGAATGAAAGCCTGAGAAGAAGACATTCTGATAGATATAAAGCATTATTAAACGAATACGGTATTCAATAATTCTGTACCATGATGGATTTAGCAACATTACAGGAGCGGCTTCAGGGAGCACATGAAGGATTGCAGCTGGTGGATAACCGCGGCATGATGGAATGTGAGATACCGGCAGAAAAGAATTTAGCGATTGTCAGCTATTTATACAAAGAATTAGGATTCCAGTTTTTGACCGATATCACCGCAGTCCATTATCCTGAAGAGCAGGGCAGGGAGCTGTGTGTGGTCACGCATGTGCATAACCTGGTAGACAATGTCCGTTTGCGTTTAAAGGCCTATGTGCCGGTAGCGCAACCTGATATTCACTCCTTGACTCCTGTATTTTCCGGGGCCAACTGGATGGAGCGCGAAACTTACGATTTCTTCGGGGTCAATTTTGTAGGGCATCCCGATTTAAGAAGAATCCTGAATGTAGATGAAATGGATTATTTCCCGATGCGTAAAGAATACCAGATGGAAGATCCTACAAGACTGGACAAAGATGATGCCATGTTTGGCCGTTAACTTTTAAAAATGAAATTTCAACATTATGGTTGAAAAGCAACATATAAAGCTTGCAGAAAACTCCATAGAGAAGGAGACCACTACCATTAACCTGGGGCCTACGCACCCGGCTACGCATGGTATCTTCCAGAATATTATGGAGATTGACGGTGAGCGGGTGATGAATACAGAAATGACTGTAGGGTACATTCACAGGGCATTTGAAAAAATTGCAGAAAGAAGACCTTACAGCCAGGTGACCACATTGACCGACCGGCTGAACTACTGCTCTGCCCCCATTAATAACATGGGTTGGCATATGACGGTAGAGAAACTGGTGGGACTCGAATTACCGGCGCGCGTAGACTACCTGCGCGTTATCGTAATGGAGCTGGCCCGTATCGGGGATCACCTGATCTGTAATTCGGTAATCGGTGTGGATACAGGTGCTTTAACGCCCTTTACTTATGTCTTCCAATGGCGTGAGCGTATCTACGATATTTTTGAAAGCATTTGTGGCTCCCGCCTGACGACCAATATGGGCAGGATAGGGGGCTTTGAACGTAATTTCACCGATGAAACCTGGAAAAAACTCCAGGATTTCATGGATACTTTCCCTGCTGTACTCAAGGAGTTTGAATCATTGCTCACCCGCAACCGGATCTTTATGGACCGCTGTATCGGGGCAGGTGCGATCAGTGCCGAGCGTGCTTTAAACTGGAGCTTTACAGGTCCTAACCTGAGGGCTTCCGGTGTGGATTATGATGTGCGTGTGGCCCAGCCATACAGCCGTTATAATGAATTTGATTTCAAAATTCCGGTGGGCACCACCGGGGATACTTACGACAGGTACCTGGTACGTAATATAGAAATGTGGGAGAGTTATGGCATCATCCAGCAGGCATTAGAGAAATTGAAAGGCCTGGATGATTCGGTGTTCCATGCCGATGCCCCGGAGTTTTATTTACCGGAGAAGGCTGATGTGTACTCCAAGATGGAGGCATTGATCTATCACTTTAAGATAGTGATGGGCGAGACGGATCTGCCGCCGGGCGAAGTGTACCATGCTGTAGAAGGGGGTAATGGTGAGCTGGGTTATTATCTGATCAGTGACGGCGGGCGTACGCCTTACCGTTTACATTTCAGGAGACCTTGCTTTATTTATTACCAGGCCTTTAATGAACTGGTCGCAGGAGGATTATTCAGTGATGCGATCGTAACACTCAGTTCGATCAACGTTATTGCAGGTGAGCTGGACGCTTAATGAGAGGAGGGCAATTTTGAATTTTGAATTTTGAATTAAAAATGATACAGTTTTCGCAAGAAAAATTAGATAAAGTAGCAGAGATCATCGCCCGCTACCCGGAAGGGAAGCAGAAAAGTGCTTTAATCCCTTTGCTGCACCTGGCTCAGGAAACATTCGGAGGCTGGCTGGACGTTCCGGTAATGGATTATGTGGCTTCTTTACTGTCCATTAATCCTATTGAAGTGTATGAAGTAGCTACTTTTTACACCATGTTCAATATGAAGCCTGTGGGCAAATATGTACTGGAAGTGTGCCGTACCGGTCCCTGTATGTTATGTGGCAGTGACCAGATCATAGAGCATATCAAACAGAAATTAGGCATTAAAGAAGGAGAGACCACAGGAGATGGTTTATTCACTTTAAAACCTGCAGAATGTTTGGGGGCTTGTGGCTATGCACCTATGATGCAGTTGGGCAAGTTCTATAAAGAGCACCTGACAATCGAAAAAGTAGATAAACTGCTGGACGAATTAAGAATGGCAGCCACCGTCTGAAAGGATTAAATACTTTATATTTAAGTAAATAAAAAAACATGAAAAGGTTAATCACTGCTTTAGGAATGATACTTTTGTTATCCGCTTGCGGAGGTGGGGGAGAGCAGGATGCCAAAGACAGCGGAGCGGGAAATGGGAAGGAGCAAACTGCGGTCACTACAGATAAGCCCTTGACACAAGATGCTTTGATGGGTACTTATGTAGGCCATTTGCCTTGTGAATCCTGTGATGCGATGATCACCAGTATTATCTTAAACGAAGATAATACCTATGCGATCACTACCAGGCCGGAAAATGATACCACATTTTCAATGCCTTTGGTAGATAGCGGAAGATTTGTGATGAGAGATTCTATTTTAGAATTGACCGATAAAGGTGGAGAAATAAGAAATTATAAGATCCAGTCGAATATGCTGAAACAATTGGGACCCGATGGTAATCCCCTGGATGCACCGGGCGAAAATCATTACCAGTTTGTGAAGCAATAAGTTTTTTGAACAATGAGGAATTGTATCGTGCTGAAGATCTTAATGCTGCTGTGCCTGAGTGCCGGTACTTTAAACGCACAAACCCTGGCTTTGTTTCGTGAAGCAGAAAAGGGGAATGCGAAGATCTATGATAGTACTGCGCAAATATGGTTGTACTACAACAAAGCAGATACGATCATCACGAACAGGCATATTGTGAAGTCTGTAGTTGATGCTGCTGCACCGTATGGGGTAACGATCAGTGTAAAACTGGACAAAGAAGGACGGGAAAGGTTTGCGGTGGCTACCAGGCAGTCTATAGGTAAAAAGATCTTGATCATTGTTGGCAACCGATTATTGTCGGCACCGGTAGTACAAGGCGAAATTCCCGGAGGGGAGGTGCAGATAACCGGTGGCTTTACCTATGAAGAAGCAAAGAAGCTGGCGACGGCTTTGCGGCAGAAGCATCAGACAAGCAGTGTTGAGCCGGGAGATGATGTAAAGAAAGCGATCAGTAAGCTGGATCATGCTTTAGTGGAGAAAGATTATAGAATGCTGGATGAAGTATTGGGTGAGTCCTTGATAATGGGACATTCTAATGCTTATTTTCAGACCAAATCAGACGTGATCAGCGACCTGCAAAAAGAGAAGATTGTCTATGATAAAATAGAGCAACATAGCATCCAGGAGCAGGATAAGCAGGGCGGATTTTACAGGGTGAGCAGGATCATCCGTGTGGATGGGAAATACAGAGGGCAGGCATTTAGTATGAAGCTTGCCGTTATGGAGATCTGGAAAGAAAATGAAACAGAAGATTGGCAATTGTGGAGTCGGCAGGCCGTAAAAATAACAGAGTAATTAAAGGGTAAATTTCAGATTTTGATTTTTGACTTTTGAATTTTTAATTATAAGAATGAAATTATTATTAGATAAAGCACATATCGAAGGCATCCGGTACTATGATACCTGGGTGAAAAACGGAGGTTATGAATGTGTGGCCAAAGCACTTAAGATGACCCCTGAGGAGATTGTGGAAGAGGTGAAGAAAAGTGGTTTGAGAGGCCGCGGCGGAGCTGGTTTCCCTACGGGGCTTAAATGGAGTTTCCTGGCTAAACCGGAAGGAGTACCACGCCACCTGGTGTGTAATGCCGATGAATCAGAGCCGGGCACTTTCAAGGATCGCTACCTGATGGAATTCTTACCGCATCTCTTTATCGAAGGTATGATCATCTCCAGCTTTGCGCTGGGCTCTAATGTTTCTTATATCTATATCCGTGGTGAATATGCCTGGATACCCGATATCCTGGAGCAGGCTATTGCCGAAGCGAAAGCGAATGGCTGGCTGGGTAAAAATATTAAAGGTTCCGGTTTCGACTGTGAGATCTATGTGCAACGCGGTGGCGGTGCCTATATCTGCGGTGAAGAAACGGCCCTTATCGAATCATTGGAAGGTAAGCGCGGAAACCCACGGATCAAGCCACCATTCCCTGCGGTGCAGGGGGTATGGATGCGCCCTACCGTGGTGAATAATGTAGAGACTATTGCTACCGTTGGCCCGATCATTGCGATGGGCGGAGAGGCTTATGGTAACTTAGGCGTAGGTAACAGTAAAGGCACCAAATTGATGTCTGCCTGTGGTAACCTGAACAAGCCGGGTGTCTACGAAATTGATTTTGATCTTTCTGTAGAAGAGTTTATCTACAGTGATGAATATTGTGGCGGTATCCCGAACGGGAAACGTATGAAAGCCTGTATTCCGGGAGGTTCATCCGTACCTATAGTTCCTGCTAATCTTTTACTGAAAAATATTAAAGGAGAAACCCGTTTGATGAACTACGAAAGTTTAGCAGACGGTGGTTTTGCAACCGGTACTATGTTAGGCTCGGGTGGTTTTATTGTCCTGGATGAAGATCAGTGTGTGGTACGCCATACTATGACGCTGGCTCGTTTCTACAACCACGAGAGCTGCGGACAATGTTCGCCTTGTAGAGAGGGGACCGGCTGGATGTATAAAATATTGAAGAATATCGAATACGGGAAAGGCAAGAAAGAAGATATAGACCTGTTGTGGGATATACAGCGCAGGATAGAAGGGAATACCATCTGTCCTTTAGGTGATGCGGCAGCATGGCCGGTAGCCGCAGCAATTCGTCACTTCCGTGATGAGTTCGAGTGGCATATCGATCATCCCGAAGAGGCGCAGACCCGGAATTTCGGATTGGCACATTACGCGGATCCGTTATTAATTCAAAATTAAAAAGACAGATAATGCATCTTAAAGATATTGAAATCAACAATTTTAAATCGATACGGCATCAAAAAATTGAAGGCTGTAATCGAATTAATTTATTCATTGGTCCACCTAATGTAGGTAAGAGCAATATTTTGGAAGCATTGTCATTTTTAGGTCTTTTGCAAAACTCTGCTCAATTACCAACATTAAGGCAATTAGTTAGAGTCGAGGAGTTTTTTGAACTTTTTTATGATGGGAATATCCAGGAGGAAATTGAAATTAAATATTTTGACACAAGATCGTTTAAGATTAATTATTATACCCAAAAACAACTAAAGGCTAAAAGTGTTATTGACAAAAATGATATTTATATAACTAGCGCTGGCAGGAATAACATTTTTCGCTATAATTTACATACTGATAAATATGAATTTGTTGAAAGGGATGTGATTTTTGAAAATGATACCAGGGCACAGTTAATGGTAAGTGAGTGGTTATCTGAAGATAATATATTTAATGATTTTTTTAAAGAAAATCTTCAACAATTTAAAGTTAGAAAATATGAGTATGCTAAAAGTGTAAAGCAAGATAAAACAAATTTTGAACGGTCTTTATCATATCCTTATGGAGAAAATTTATATTTTATTGTTTCAAGTAATGAAGAGTTAAGGAAGGAATTAGTTGATATACTTTCTGGTTATGGATTAAAACTGTTTTTTGAAAAAGGGGATAGATATCAGATGAAAGCAATGAAAGTACTTACAGATGATACTGTATTTACAATTCCTTTTCATCAAATTGCAGATACTATTCAAAGGCTTATATTTTATAAAGCTGCCATTAGAACGAATACAGCAACTAGCTTATTGTTTGAAGAGCCGGAATCTCATATGTTTCCTCCTTATATAAAATTATTCACGAATGATATAATTGAAAATAAAACCAATCAATTTTTTATTAATACCCATAGTCCATTTGTTTTGAACGAATTTCTTGAAAATTCTAGAGACGAATTAAGCGTATATGTAGTCGGATATGATGAAGGAGAAACTAAAATTAAACGATTATCTGACGAAGAATTGAAAGATGTTTATGATTCAGGAGTAGACTTGTTTTTTAATATTGAAAGCTATATATAATCTATGGTCGAAACAGAAGCTGTTATACCGGAATGTTATATTGACACTAATTTGATTCAGAGCCTAGTACCTCCGGCTACTAGATACAATCATCAGAAGGGTTGTGATAATGTCGCTAAAGTTATGCAGAGTAAGTATAAAGGAAGAGTGGCGGTTGGAATCATAGATAAGGATAAAAGGAAGATAAGTTATTTGAAAGAATTTGAAGAAATTAGAAGTTATAACGGAGATTTGTTTTTATTAAGGCATCATAGTGAAAAACACTATTTGATTCAAATTAGTCCGGCAATTGAAGCATTTATTATTAAAGCATCACAAGAGGCGAATATAAATCTGTCTGATTTTGATTTGCCAGATCAGGCCGGAGCATTAAAGAAGATTACTGGCAATATTTTAACCCAGTCAGATGTGCGGTTTAAAAAATTATTTAGAGAGTTGAAAGATAGAAATTGTAATAGTGTAGAAACTTTGATTAGATGGGTAGATGTGATTAAGAATAGCAAATATGAAGTAAAGGAAGAATTATTATAATTCAAATTTTGTGGCAATCTAAGCTTCCGTTAAGCTGTATTAAGAAATAAAGGAGTAGAAATAATGTCTGAATTACCAAACATAAAAGTAACGATAGATAATATCACGGTGGAGGTACCCAATGGTACTACCATCCTGGAGGCTGCCCGTATGGTCGGCGGAGAGGTGGCACCCATTACCATGTGCTATTACAGCAAATTGGAGGGTAGCGGGGGTAAATGCCGTACCTGCCTGGTAGAGGTGAGCAAAGGGTCTGAGAAAGATCCGCGCCCTATGCCTAAGCTGGTAGCCAGTTGCCGTACCGGCGTAATGGACGGTATGGAGGTAAAATCCATGACTTCTGAGCGTGTGAAAGATGCACGTGAAGGGGTTACTGAATTCCTTCTTCTGAACCATCCTTTGGATTGCCCGGTATGTGACCAGGCCGGTGAATGCCATTTACAGGACTTGAGCTATGAGCAGGGCAAGCAAGGTACCCGTACCGAGTTTACCCGTCGCACCTTTGCCCCGGAAGACCTGGGGCCTTATATCCAATTGCACATGAACCGTTGTATCATGTGCTTCCGTTGTGTATATACCGCAGAGCAACTGACCGAGCAGCGTGAGCATGGTGTATTGGACAGGGGCGATCATGCACGGATATCTACTTGCATCAGCAAGGCACTGGATCATGACTTTATCGGTAATGTGATCGATGTATGCCCGGTAGGTGCTTTAACGGATAAGACCTTCCGCTTCAAAAACCGGGTATGGTTTACCAAGCCCGTAGATGCGCACAGGAATTGTACCAATCCTAAATGTTGCGGTGAGGTAAGACTGTGGATGCGTGGTAAAGAAGTGTTCCGCGTAACCGCACGTAAAGATGAGTGGGGTGAAGTAGCTACTGCAAGTAATGGGGAGACCGGATGGATCTGTAACGAATGCCGTTTTGAGAAAAAAGATACAGCAGACTGGATCATTGAAGGACCAAGCCAGATACAGAGAACATCGGTTATCGCGCAGGGACACTATGCCGGAACGGTGGGTAATGCAGGTAAAAGTGAGAAACTGATCGATAAAGTGATTGGCAAAGAGCCGATCTATACTTTAGATATTCATAAAGTAAGTGAAGTGGATAACCCGAATGTACACCTGAGCCGCATTGCCGGCCCGGCGCATTCCACAGATTTTAAGAACGATATTAAAGACCGGTAAGCCGCTCATCATAAATTCTGAAATTTAAAATGAACATAGATACATTTCTATTGATTGAAAAAACAGTACTGATACTGATCATTATCCTGGCTTCGATGGGTGTGGCAGCATATGCAACCTGGGCAGAGCGTAAGGTGGCCGGTATCATGCAGGACCGTATAGGACCCATGAGAGCAGGACCTTTCGGTTTATTGCAACCTTTGGCAGATGGTGGTAAGCTCTTCTTTAAAGAAGAGATCGTGCCTAATAATTCAACCAAATGGTTGTTTATGCTGGCCCCTGCCTTATTTATCTTTACTTCTTTATTAACCAGTGCGATCATCCCCTGGGGGCCGGATTTTATCATTCAGACTGCTGATGGTGCCCGTGCCGTTTCCCTGCAGGTAGCAGATATCAATATCGGTATCCTCTACTTTTTCGGGGTAGTGAGTGTGGGCCTCTATGGCATCATGCTCGGGGGCTGGGCTTCCAATAATAAATTTTCTTTGCTGAGCTCTATCAGGGCTGCTTCCCAGGCTATTTCCTACGAGCTGGCACTGGGCTTAAGCCTGATTGCTTTAGTGATGCTGACCGGCACCATGAGCCTGAGAGAAATCACGGCGCAGCAACATGGCTTCTGGGCAGATGGCTATTTTACCTGGTATTTCTTCAAGCAACCTTTAGGCTTTATCATTTTCCTGACCTGTACTTTTGCCGAGCTGAATCGTGCACCATTTGATATGGCAGAGAGTGAGAGTGAATTGAACACAGGGTTCCTGCTGGAATATTCTTCCATGAAAATGGGTATGTTCCTGTTTGCAGAGTATATCAATATGTTTATATCCTCTGCCATCCTGGCCACTTTGTTCTTTGGCGGGTATAATTTCCCATGGATGGACCAGGTAGCACAGGTAGTACCTGCCGGAATATTTTCATTGATTTGTGTAGTGGTATTAATGGCTAAAGTAGTCGGGTTTATCTTGTTCTTTATGTTCGTGCGCTGGACTTTACCAAGATTCCGCTTTGACCAGGTGACAAAATTGGGCTGGTTAGGATTAATTCCTTTAGCTTTATTAAATATGTTAGTGACAGGAGCAGTTGTTTTGTTTGTTTTAAATTAACCGGAACGACTCAGAAAAATATTTGAATATGAATTTAACGAACAGATCAGTGGCGGTTGACCGTAGCCCGATGACCTTCTCCGAGAAGATATACATTCCCGGGATATTAAAAGGGCTGAGGATCACTTTGAGCCATATGTTCAAGAAGCCGGCCACCATCAGGTACCCGGAAGAAACACGTCCGTTCAGCCCCGTCTTCAGAGGCTTACATGTACTGAACCGGGATGAAGCAGGAAGAGAGAAATGTACTGCCTGCGGCTTATGTGCTCTGGCGTGCCCTGCAGAGGCCATTACTATGGAAGCTGCTGAGCGCCTGCCGGGAGAAGAGCATTTGTACCGGGAAGAAAAGTATGCCGCAAAATATGAGATCAATATGTTGCGCTGTATTTTCTGTGGCAATTGTGAAGAAGCCTGCCCTAAAGATGCTGTTTACCTTTCAGAAACAGTAATGCCGGCCAATTACAGAAGAGATTACTTTGTTTACAAGAAAGAGGATATGCTGATCACGGATGAGCAGGTAAAAGCTAAAAGACTAAAATTACAAAAAGCATAAACAAGCAATGACTTTACACGAAATACTGTTTTGGATATTAAGTCTCTGGGCCATAGTAGCCGCCATCTTTGTGGTGCTGAGCCGTAACCCGGTCAACAGCGTACTATGCCTCATCGCGACCTTCTTTGCGATCAGCGGGCACTATATCCTCATGAATGCACAATTCCTGGCTGTGGTCAATATCATTGTATATGCCGGGGCCATTATGGTACTGTTCTTATTTGTCATCATGCTGATGAACCTGAATACAGATACAGAACCGCAAAAAAGCAGGCTGATCCATTTTGCAGCGCTGATCAGTGCCGGTTCCTTATTATTGTTGATATTAGCTGCCTTACGCACTGCAGAACTGACCGAAGTACCGGTGACTGAAGCAGGAGAGATCGGCTTAATCGAAGTATTAGGTAAAACTTTATACACAGATTACGTATTACCTTTTGAGTTAAGCTCCGTGCTGTTCTTAGCAGCTATGGTGGGTACTATGGTGATCGCACGTAAAGAGACTTCTAAAGAAGAAGTACCTACAGAAAGTAAATAAGAAAAAAACAATAAGGTTCTTAAAACCTTATTGGATCTGAGGAAAAATGAGCCTATCAAATATTGGAATTAACAATTAATCATTAACCAATAATAATTATCAAGTGCCAATAGAATATTATTTGTTTTTAAGCTTTACATTGTTCGCCATTGGCGTAATGGGCGTATTGATGCGCCGCAATGCGATCATTATATTTATGTGCATAGAGCTGATGCTGAATGCCGTGAATCTACTGATGGTGGCTTTTTCGAAAGTACATGGAGATTCCGGAGCGCAGGTATTCGTATTCTTTAGTATGGTAGTAGCAGCTGCAGAGGTGGCCATTGGGTTGGCGATCATCGTTATGGTGTTCCGTAAGATCAATTCCGTGGACATTAATGTATTGAACCGCCTGAAAAATTAATAAACAATTCAAAAGTAAAAAGTCAACATTGAAAAATTTCTAATTTTCTGACTTTTGATTTTTAAATTTTGACTAAGAAATTATGACACAATTAGTATACTTAATCCCTTTATTTCCGCTGATAGGCTTTCTCTTGAATGGCTTGTTCTATAAGTCTATGCCCAGGACCCTGGCCGGAATTATAGGTAGTGGTACTATCCTGGCTTCCTTCGCGGTGGCTTTAGGTATTTTCTTTGAAGTGAAAAACGGGACCGTACCTGATGGGGGCATTGTACAAGTTTTCAATTTCATCAGTGTAGGTGAGTTTAATATTCCCTTTGCTTTCCTGGTAGATGAACTGTCGGCCATGTTCCTGCTGATCATTACCGGTATCGGTTTCCTGATCCATGTCTATTCTACCTCTTATATGCATGATGATGCAGGCTATACCAAATACTTTGCCTACCTGAACCTCTTTGTGTTCAGTATGTTGCTGCTGGTATTGGGTGCCAACTATGTGATCATGTTCATCGGTTGGGAAGGTGTAGGTCTGGCTTCTTATTTATTGATCGGTTTCTGGTTTAAGAACAGGGACTATACCAATGCTTCCAAGAAAGCCTTTATCATGAACCGTATTGGAGACCTGGGTTTCCTCATTGGTATGATGCTGGTGGCGGTAAACTTCGGTACCTTATCCTATGCACAATTCTTCCCGCAATTATCCGGCGGTATTGGCAGTTTATCTGCCAGCGGACATACTATTAACGAAGGCCTTACCTGTGCCATAGCTTTATGTTTCTTCATAGGAGCTACCGGTAAATCGGCCCAGATCCCTTTATATACCTGGTTACCCGATGCGATGGCCGGTCCTACTCCCGTATCCGCTTTGATCCACGCTGCTACCATGGTTACTGCCGGTATTTATATGATCGCGCGCAGCAGTGCTTTATTTGACCTGGCCCCGGCCGTGCAGCAACTGATTGCCATTATAGGTCTGGCTACTTTATTGATCTCTGCTTCTATTGCCTTAAAACAAAACGATATTAAAAAAGTACTGGCCTATTCCACCGTAAGCCAATTAGGCTATATGTTCCTGGCCTTAGGGGTAGGTGCCTATGTGGGCAGCTTGTTCCATGTGATGACCCATGCCTTCTTCAAAGCATTATTGTTCCTGGGTTCCGGCTCTGTGATCCATGCCATGAGCGGAGAGCAGGATATGCGCAAGATGGGTGGACTGGGCAAGTCTATGCCCATCACCAAAATTACCTTCCTGATCGGTTGCCTGGCGATCGCAGGATTCCCCGGCTTCTCCGGTTTCTTCTCCAAAGATGAAATACTGGCTACCGTTTTTGCAAAAAGCCCGGTTATGTATGCCTTCGCTTTATTAGGCGCTATGATGACCGCTTTCTATATGTTCAGAGCTTTCTTCATGACCTTCTCCGGCAACTTCAGAGGCACCGAAGAGCAGAAGCACCATGTACACGAAAGCCCGATGGCAATGACCTTGCCATTAATTATCTTGGCTATTCTTTCAGTGGTTGGTGGTCTGATCGGTTTACCGCATGTAATGTCCCATCATCATTTGCTGGGCGAATACCTGGCTCCTGTAGTGAAGAACTTTGAACCGGCGCATTTAGAAGCCAGTATGGAATGGATCTTAATGGGTGTAGCTTCGGCATTAGCGATCATTATGATCTTTGTAGCGAAGTCCGCTACCAGGAAAGAAGTGTATCCGGAAGCTACGGGCTTTGCCAAGGTGCTGGAAAATAAATGGTATATTGATGAATTATACAATGCCATTATCGTAAAACCTTTGTATAAACTATCCGCTTTCCTGATTAATATAATGGAGACCAAAGTGATTGATGGTGCCGTGAACGGGGTAGGCCAGTTTGTGAACTGGAGTGCCGGTCGTTTACGTACCCTGCAAAGCGGACAGGTAGGTGTATATTTGTTTGCCATGGTGATCGGTATTGTTGTCCTTTTTGCAGTCGGCATAGCCCTGATCACTTTATAATTTTAATTGAAACCCGAGAATAATCGAAATATTTAATTTAAACGATGTTGTTAATTTTACTTTTAATTATACCGCTGCTTACCGGATTGGTCAGTTTCTTCCTGAAAGATCCTAAGGTCGTTAAGTCATGGTCCATCTTCGGGGCATTGGTAACTTTAATAGTGGCTTCATTAGCCTTTTGCGGCATTAAAGAAGCTGGCGCGCTTAAAGTAGATGTACAATGGCTGCCTGCACTGGGGGCTAACTTCAGCCTGGAGGCAACTGCCGGTACCTTACTCATGACCCTGCTTACCGCAATGGCATTTGTACTGGTCTACATCGCCCAATGGAATAAAGATATTGAGCATAGTCCGCGCTTTTTTGCATTGATGGGACTTGCAGCTTCAGGTCTTATGGGCGTGTTTTTGGCCAATGACCTTTTGCTGTTCTACTTTTTCTGGGAGCTGGCATTGATCCCGGTTTATTTCCTCGCCGGGCAATGGGGTGGTAAAGACCGCATCAAAGCATCCATGAAGTTCTTCATCTATACTTTCCTGGGTAGCTTACTCATGTTAGCCGGTTTGATCTACCTGTATATCAGTACCCCCGATTATTCATTTGCCTATGGTAGTATTGCTACTACCGGTGCACAACTGCCGGCAGAAATACAAGGCGTATTATTTACCTTATTCTTTATTGCTTTCGGTATCAAGATGCCGATCTTCCCGCTGCACTCCTGGCAGGCATCCGCCTACGAGCAAAGCTTCACCCCGGTAACGGTAGTGATGAGTGCTTTGATGGTGAAGATGGGCCTATATGCCGTTATCAAATGGCTGATCCCTATATTCCCGGATGTAGATAAAATATTTTATGTGACCATCATGGTGCTGGCGCTTATCGGTATTATTTACGGATCCCTGTTAGCAATCGCTCAAAAAGATATCAAGCGGCTGATCGCTTACTCCTCACTGGCCCACGTTGGCCTGATGATCATGGGGGCTTTCTCGCAAAATACATTTGCTACAGAAGGCCTGTACTTGCAGATGTTTAACCACGGTATTATCATCACCGGCCTCTGGCTACTGGTAGATATTATTGAAAACCGTTACCAGACCCGTAATATGTCTGAACTGGGCGGCATGGCTACTCATGCGCCGAAGGCTGCAATAGCACTGGTGATCATCACCTTTGCTTCTATATCCTTACCCCTGACCAATGGGTTTGTAGGAGAGTTTTTATTATTCCTGGGCATCTTCAATTCCACTTATGAGTATAAGATCTGGTATATGGCTATTGCCGGGCTGGGTATTATATTAGGTGCCATCTATATGTTGAACATGGTGCAAAATGTGGCTTACGGAGATAAAAAAGAACTTGCCGTAGCCGACCTGAGCGGGAATGAACAATTGAGCCTGTACCTGATCATTATTGTGATCGTGGTATTGGGAGTGTACCCTAATATGGTACTGGACCTGTTATCATAATTTTTACTTCATTCTTGAAGCAGTAAAAATTGAAGAAAATAAAATTAGCATAAATCGCCAGCGTCTTTTCAGACCGGCAAAAAGATAATAATATAAATGAAACCATTAATAGCAACCGCAGTATTTGCCATTTTGATGATGTTCGCATCATTGTATGCAAAGGAAAAAAGAAGCCTGAGCAATTTTGCAGGCATCCTGATGCTCGGACTTGTCGGCCTTAATATCTGGGAGCTGGTGGACTATACCCACCTGCTGAAAAGCTCTGATGCTGATCCTTATCTCTTCCAAAAAATGTTGCGGGTAGACAATTATGCTTTATGGTTTAATGTACTCATTACAAGTGCTTCACTTTTATATGTACTCTTGTTCCGGAAAAGTATCGAAGCCGTGGGCAAGCATGTGGGAGAGTACTATGCCCTGCACTTCTTTATCTTATGCGGTATCTTCCTGGTGTCTTCCTATAACAACCTGTTGATCCTTTTCCTGGGGATAGAGATCATGTCCATTCCGCAATATGTACTGGCCGGGTCAGATAAACATAACCTTAAGAGCAGTGAAGCCTCTCTGAAATATTTCCTGATGGGAGCATTCTCCACCGGTTTCTTACTGATGGGTATCGTATTGCTGTATGGCGCTATGGGCACATTTGAATTGAACGGGTTTAATTTTTACAAGACCGGCACTCTTTCTGTAATGGGTGTGATGGGTATCTTATTTATGCTTGTAGCCGTAGGCTTTAAAGTGAGTGCGGCACCGATGCATTTCTGGACTCCCGATGTGTACGACGGTTCACCAACCCCTTTTACCGCCTTTATGGCTTCTATCGTGAAAGTTTCTATATTCCTGGCCTTTATGCGCCTGTTTATGGAAGGTTTCGCCAATATGGATGCCTACTGGAAAGTGATGGTGCTGGGCGTGATCACCGCATTGACCTTATTGATCGGTAATATTACCGCCGTCTACCAGCAGAGCGTAAAACGTATGCTGGCCTATTCTTCCATCGCACAGGCAGGTTTCATGATGTTTGTCGTGATCGGCAGTGATGTGATGGGCATGAAAGGTATGGTACTGTATGCCGTAGCCTATACCCTGGCTACCTTAGGCATCTTTGCAGTACTCGTTAAGCTGAAAGACTATACTTACGATGGCTTTAATGGCCTGGCTAAGAAAGAACCTTTCCTTGCCGTAGTAGCAGCCGTGTGTATGATGTCATTGGCAGGTATTCCGCTTACTGCGGGCTTCTTCGCGAAGTGGTATGTGCTGGCTTCTGCGATCAGGCAGGACAATACCTTCTGGCTGGTTGTATTTGCCCTGGTGATGGCCGCTGTGAGCGTTTACTATTATTTCAAAGTCATTATTGCCATGTATTTCAAGAAAGGAGAACCGGAACTCAATACTGCCGTCACTCCTTTTGATAAAGCCCTCCTGGCGATCGTAGTTTGTGCCATTATTGTTTTAGGCGTGGCTCCTGAGATGTTATTATCCTGGATTTAATAATTTGCAGATTGATGAAATTTGCAAATTCATAGATGATTGTATGATTCTCTAAGAATATTATAAAGACGTGAGCCGGGGCTTACGTCTTTTTTGCTTATCATTCAAACCTAAATGGAATCTATTGCATCTTGTAAATATGAGAAATAGCTTTTCAAAATACAGTTCCCTTCTGATCATTTTATGCCTGTTCATTTTTAAAATGAGCTATGCGCAAATTCGTATGGAACAAACGTTGGAGTTCAATAATGATACACTATTTGTTTTCAATAAAAATGGGAAGCTTGGATTAGGAAGAGATACGGGTAGTGTAGTGTTTAAATATGATTCAATCAGCTTAAAGGGTGATTTTAACCTGGTGATGGACAAAGGTAAATGGGGATTGATAGGGAATGACAATGAAGTAAACATACCATTAAAATATGATGGGCTTCTTGAAGCATATCAAAGGTATCTTCTGATTGCCAGGAAAGGGGATAAATGGGGTGTCATTGATGAAGAGGATCAGCTTATCGTATCATTTAAGTACGACAAAATTTTACAGGCATTCGGAAGCCGTGAATTATTTTTTGCGGAGCAAAAGGGAAAATGGGGTGTTATAAATGAAGAAGAGAAGGTAATACTGCCCTTTGAATATCATGCACCTGGAGAGGGTAGTGTAAGCATCAGGCAGGGGTATGAAGTCATTATCATGAAAGAAAATGGTAAACTAGGAATTGTAGATACTAAAAATAAGCGCTTAGCTTCTATAATCTACGATTCAATTACCTATTCCAATGGAGTATTTTATGCAACAAAAAACGGGAGAAAGGGAGTGCTGGATGAAAAGGGAAAACTTTTAATTCCTTGTATGTATGATGCTATAGAATTTTCACACCAATTAGACCTGTTTTTAGTAAGGAAGGATAATAAATTTGGTTTACTTACTTATGGCAACCAGCCATTTTTACCCATTACTTTTAATAAGCTCTACCTGGATATTTTGTTCCTGGAAGTAGATACAGCTAGTGCAAAAATCGTTGTACAAAAGACGGATTCAAGCTGGCAGTATCTTAATGTTAAAGATGGTAGCATACTTCAGGATAAGGTGAGTAAAGATACCGTTTTTAAATACTACAAAACGATACTGTTTGCCCCGGAGCTAATGAATGAATATTTACAGCAGGTTCAGCAGGAAGAAAGAACTATTGCAATGACATTAGATAAGTCCCATCAGCAACTGGTAAATGCTATTATAGCAGCTAAAAATGGCATTAGTATTGACTTTCCCGATTTACATAAAACACTTATAGATTTTATACCGTTTTCCTGGATAACGTCTGTTACTAAAATCAGGAACTATTTATTGTCGCTTGGCTATGAAGTGAATTTTACAGATACGGAATCTGATGGAAGAGAGAAAGAGTGGGAGGTGTGTTTTCTTCTTACTTCACCCGATTGTGACTGTAATATCGGGCTTTCTTTTTATAAGGCTGATGGGGAGAAGTACAAAATGGTTGAATCCCTGAAGTGTAATCCCAAAAATCAGCAGTACAAAAGAAATATGCGATATCGTGATTTAAAATAAACTGGCAAAGGTTGCTGCCAGTATCTTTTATTAATCATTTTCAAACCTAAATGGAATTTATTGCTTCTTGTAAATATGAAAAATCTTACACCATTTTTAATCCAGACAGAATTGTTTAGAATACCTGTTCTTCATTTGGTCAGAATAAGGTTTTATACTATATTCAGTAACCTGAACATTTACCGTTGTAGCGCTTTATGAAAATAATTAACCTTGATTTTAAACAGTCCTTATCACGTCGGAAATTAATCTTTAAGGCATCCCTGTCTTATAAGCTTGATCTGTTTTTTCAGATCTTTATGAATGTAGCACTCTGGCTGATTATTGGGGTTAATTTTGTTTATTACGCTTCATACGATAGAAATCAAAAATCTTTCATTTATACTTTTATTGTATTCGCATTTATTTGTAACTACCTGCTTTATTTAAAACTACGGGAGAAAAGACTAAGTATCCTCCCAAGCAATAATACAGCAGCCTTCAATAGAAATAGGATACTGGCTTTAGCAATGCAAGAAGATTGGAGCATCAGGAAAGACTCAAAGGGTATAATCATAGCTTTTGAAGATTGCGGAGATAGAGGATTGTTGGGCAACACGAAAGAATTGACAAGGGTATTTTTATTATCCGGTAATGAAGTATTCTTTACTATTTTTACGGAAAGAAGAAGAGTGGACTTTCCAAGCCCTTTTACAAGAGCCCATCTCAAGTCTGATTTAAAGAAAGTACTTAATACAACCTGATCATTAAATAGTAGCAGTCCGGCGAAACATAATTTTATGTACCATTTTAAGAACGACTATTCAGAAGGAGCACACCCGGCCATCCTGCAGCAATTGATCTTAACCAATAACACCCAACAACCAGGTTATGGAGAAGATGAATATTCCCTTGCGGCAAAAAATATCCTGCGCGAAAAAACAGGCAATCCTGATGCGGACATTTATTTTGTAACGGGCGGCACACAGACCAATCTCCTGGTCATATCGGCATTGCTGCAATTACACGAAGCCGTTATCAGTGCGCAGAGCGGGCATATCTTCGTGCATGAAACCGGTGCTATCGAAGCCCTAGGCCATCGCGTGATCACCGCCGAAACGGAAAATGGTAAACTCCATGTAGCCGGTATCGAAAAAGTTTTGCAGGCCTATTCTTTAAGGCCGCATATGGTGAAGCCTAAGATGGTGTACATTTCCAATGCTACGGAGATTGGTACGATCTATAGTAAAAAAGAATTGCAGGAGCTTTCCGCCTATTGCAAATCCCATAAGCTCTGGTTGTTTATGGACGGGGCAAGACTGGGCCATGCTTTAACGGCCGTGAATAATGACCTGGACCTGGCAGACATTGCCCGTCTTACCGATGTGTTTTACATCGGGGGGACTAAAAACGGGGCATTGCTCGGAGAAGCCATTGTCTTCAATAATCCCGGCATCGCCCCCGACTTTGATTATGTATTGAAGCAGAAAGGTGCCTTGCTGGCAAAGGGCAGGGTGTTAGGGATCCAATTCCTGGAACTCTTCAAAAACGACCTGTACTTTGACCTGGCTCGTCATGCCAACCAAATGGCTAAGAAAATTACCGAAGCCGTCAATGCCCTGGGATATACTTTCCTGACCGGTTCTACTACTAACCAGATCTTTCCCATCCTGCCCAAAACTCTGATCAAGAAACTGGCCGAAAAATACCTCTTTTTTGAATGGAAAGAGATAGATGAGCAGCATACTGCCCTTAGATTGATCATGTCCTGGGCAACAGAAGAAAAGATCGTAGATGAATTTATTGCAGACTTAAAGAAGGGGTAAATGATGTATGATTGCGGGCAAGCACATCATGAATATTTTACTATTCCGATTTTTGATACAGCGCATGCTTATAAGCAATGCCCCATTTCGCGATCTCATCAATAATTGCCCCGAGCGTTTGCCCGAATTCAGTGATCTCATATTCTACTGTGACCGGCTTTGTATTTAATACCGTTCTTTTGACCAGGTGATTCATCTCCAGGTCCTGTAGCTCCTTAGACAACATCTTGGTGCCAATACCTTCCACTTCCCTTAAGAGGTCCATAAACCGGAGCTTATCGCCCATCAGCAGCGTGCCCAGGATATGAAACTTCCATTTACCCGATAATATTTCCATGGTATCCTTAATGGCCGAGATCCGGGTCTGGCAGAGGGCATTATTATTTAAAACAGCTTTCTTCTTCATAACGATCAGGTACAAAGTTACACCAGGATTATAGTATAAAGAAAGTCACTTCCCTGGAGGAAAGTAGTTTCTGAAGGGAAATGCATAGCAATTGTACAGTTAATGTCTTTTAGCTTTGCCGTAATATTTATTCCTGGCACCAAAACAGAGACAGGCATGCGCATGCTTCAACACATTTTTTTACACCTTGTTTGTCTGGCGACCTTAACGGTAAGCTGCACAGGACAAACGATCAACCAGCAAACAATGAAAACAGATACAACAAAAAATAATCCGCTGCTATGCGATCCCGAAGAGGGTATCTGCGGCATACCTGCTCATAATACTACACCTGGAAAAAAACAAAACCTGCAGGGACAGTCTGTAAAAGTTATTTACTTTACCGATCCCATCTGTTCCTCCTGCTGGGGTATAGAACCGCAGTTGCGCCAGCTTAAACTCGAATATGGTACCGATATCAGCATCGAATATCGTATGGGCGGATTGCTGCCAGAATGGAGCTATAATAGCGGTGGTATAAGCAAGCCTTCAGATGTTGCCCATCACTGGGATGAGGTGAGTGCACATTATGATATGCCTATTGACGGAGATGTGTGGCTGGAAGACCCTTTGAACTCCTCCTATCCGCCTTCCATAGCCTTTAAAGCGGCCCAGTTGCAGGATGAGGAGAAAGCAATTTTGTTTTTAAGAGAAATCAGAGAAATGGTGTTCCTGGAGAAAAAGAACATTGCCAAATGGGAACATATTGCCACCGCTGCGACAAAAGTTGGCTTAGATGCCGCGCAATTGAAAACCGATTATGAAGGCAAGGCAAAACTATTATTTGAAGCAGACCTGAAGCTCGCCAGGGACTATGGTGTAAAAGGTTTCCCTACCATGTTCTTCAGTGATGCCAAAGGCAATACAGAAACCGTGTACGGTTCTAAGCCCTATCCATTCTATGAAACCGCTGTGTTGAAAATAGCACCACAGGTGGTGAAAAAAGAGTACAACACCGATTGGAGCCATTTGTTTGCACACTACAATTCTTTAACTGCGAAAGAATTTGCCACACTCTCCGGAACACCCAGGAAAGACAGCGAAAGTGTCCTGGATGCATTAGTAAGCAAAGGCCTGTTAAGTAAATTAAATACTAAGAATGGTGCGATCTGGAGACTGAAAAAATCATCAGGAAAGTAGCAGGAAAACAAAGCAATAGTATATAGCTGAAAAAGCAAACATTTTGTCCCGTTGAGCTTGTCGAAATGGGACAAAATGTTTGCTTACTTTATTACTATCCTTTACCTGTTTTGAGTGCTTGTTTAAGCTTAAAACGGGCTGGCATATTCAGGATTAGTGACCAGGTGCTGGTCCGTTAAGGTATGCAGGAAAGCCACCAGTGCAGATTTATCCGATGCCGATAATTGCAGGCCTCCGGGCAATTGCTGCTGGAAAGAAGGATCAAGTGTCACACTGTTTTTAACCAGGTTGTAATGATCTACCACCTCTTCCAATGTCCTGAAACGGCCGTCGTGCATATAAGGAGCGGTAAGCCCTACATTGCGCAGGGAAGGCACTTTGAACCGGGCTTTATCCCTTGCTAAGCCCGTTACCGCTTCACGTCCCACATCTGTGAAAGAAGCATCATCATCTATCCCGTTGTTCATATACTGATCATTTTCAAAATTGGCCCCGCCATGGCAATGCTGACAATCGGCTCCCGAAGCAGCCGGAAATGCAGGATTGTATTCCGTGAAGAACAGGAAACGCCCTCTTTCCTCTTGCGGAGTCAGCGTAGCCTTCCCGGCCAGGTAATCATCATACTTGGAGCGGTTAGATACAATAGCATTCATAAATTGCTCCAGCGCTTTAGAGATCAGTAAAGTGTCAATATTGGTGGTGCCGAATGCCCTGCGGAACTGCTGGCGGTACGTCTCGCTGGCCTGGAGTTTCGTGACAATATTATGCAGCGTTTCATCCATTTCCAGCGGGTCTTGTACCGGTTTTAAAGATTGATGCCTTAACAGGTGTGCCCTGCCGTCCCAGAAGAACTCATTAGTATTCCAGGCCATATTCACTACCGACATTGCATTTCTTTTGCCCGGTAAACTTTTCACACCCAGAGAAAACTGTGCCGTATCATTGAAGGCAAATTGCTGCATATGGCAGCTGGCGCAGGATTGAGTATTGGTGCGGGACAGCATTTTCTCATAAAACAGCATACGCCCCAGTTTTACCCCTTCACGGGTCAGCGGATTATCACTGGCTATATCCGGCTTCGGGAAGGTCCCTGTATCTAAAATATAAGGTTCGTCCGGTGTTTCCTTAGGTTCCTTTTTACAACTGTTGATGACAATTACGGCGGCCAGTACCGAAAATATGACGAGCAGTTTTTTATTTTTCATAATTTAAATTTTTTATCCCCGGCAAATCGATAGTCACTGAGACTATTTAAGAAATTGACCATATCCTCTTTTTCCCGGGTAGTTAAATGGAGCGGCCTGATCAGGCCACTTTTATTGACATGCGCTTTGCCACCACTGTTATAATGCTCTATGACCGCTGCCAGGTCCTGCATACTGCCATCGTGCATATAAGGTGCCGTCAGTGCAACATTACGCAGGGAGGGCACTTTAAACTTAGCCCTGTCCTCCGGAAGCCCGGTAACCCGCATTCTGCCGCTGTCTGCATAAGCAAGGTACAAGCCATTATTTTCAAAAGCATAGTTCGTAAAGTTGAAGCCGCTGTGACAGCCGGAGCAATTGGTCCTGTTGCTCCTGAACAATTCATAACCCCTTTGAGCACTTGCACTCAATGCTATGCCCTTATTGGCATAGTCATCATAAGCACTATTGCCGCTGATAAAGCTTCGCTCAAACTGTGCGAGTGCCCGGGTGATGACAAAGGCATCCAGGGGCCGGCTATAAGCCTCCTGCGCCTGCTGCACATAGTCCGGGTCCTGATTGAGTTTGTTGATCACATCAATCATATTGGTGTTAAACTCATTGTGCTCCTGTATCGGTACCAGCACCTGCATTTCCAGGGTAGGCACGCCGCCTGCACGGGTAAAATAAGGATGATAACCAATATTGGCCAGGGCCGGTGCATTGCTGGTGCCGGGTGCGCTATTATCTCCCGGGCTGAGCCGGACAGAATCACTGAAAGCAAGCGCTGAATGATGGCAGGAGCCACAGCTTATGGTATTATTTTTGGACAGACGTTTGTCGTAAAACAACCGCTTGCCTAAAGTCCATCGTTTTAATGAAAACTGGTTATCCGCAGGTTCCGACATAGCAGGAAAACCCGTAGGTAATTGCATGATATCCTCAGTGCTATTGCCTGCTTGCTGCTTTTTACAACTGTAAAAACAAACCGGCAATAGCATAATGAAGATAAGCGTACCACGCAATAAAGTGCTCATTAGCGGAGTACAATTTGTTGGCTGCCCAGGGCTTTGCTGCCCTCATAAAATTTAAGGATATAAGATCCTTTGGCTAAAGAAGACAGGTCAATGCTATTATGCTGTTGCTTCAGCGCGGCAGTCAACCGTACTTTACCCAGGATATCTATAACCTGTACCGATTGCGTGTTATTATGGGGTACAATAAGTTCAATGCTCAGCTTATCATGAACAGGATTAGGATATATTTTCACAAAACTGTTCACGTTGTTCTGGTCTTTTATATTGCTCGGGTTAGCCGTTCCTGGTTTAAATACATTGTCCCTGAAATTGTGCAATAGCGTAAGGTCTGTAGTGTTTACCCCATGATCGATAGGGCCTGCAGCTACATTAATGTCTTTTAATGCCTGGATATAATCGGCATCAACGTATATATCGATGTCATTACCGCTGTTTACGCCAGCAGCCATCACCGTTTGCCCGAAATAATTAGCATTGCCCAGGCCATGGATCTCAAAAGGAGTCGCATTAGGCCCCGCTGTTCCTTCAAGCGCTACAAAGCGATAGCCTGCCGCCCAGCCCCAGTGCATGGAAGGCGTTTGGAAATAAAGCGGGTGAATAGGAGTTTGCAAGGCAGGGTCTGCATTATTAATGGGTGCATCTACACCAATGGAGAATTTGATCCCTTCAATATTGGTAACATTGAGGCTGCCCAGGTTATCTGAAATAGTGGCATCGCCCCTCACCAATATATATTTGTTTGGAAGCGCCAGTTCCATACCGCCATCATGAATGATCTTAACACCGGATATATAATAGTCTACGCGCGTGATCTTAAAATCCTGGTTCAGGTTATTCTGGGCTGCCTGGTTAAAGGCAAATGCGGAAGTGCCCAGCTTTGGATTAATATGGAGGTTTACATTTTTCTGGGCATTAGCGCTCAATGCCAGGCATATCAAAGCTAAGATTGTAGTTATGTGTTTCATTTTATAAATGATTTTATGATTGTAAACAATCAGGATAAATAGAGAAGGGTGCCCCGTACTGTAGGGCCTGAAAACCTGCATAAGGCTTACGGTATCGTAAACAAGAACAGGTAATTAGTAAACATAGAGAGACACTCCCCGATAAAGGAAGTGAGCAAAATGATCCTGAATATCAAATACGATAGTTACAGTAAAGAATACACCGTTTTTGCCGGAGTTCTTTAGGTGGGGGTGGACGATAATCAGGATAGTTGTCCTGGTACCGGTAAATTAAAGGGATATTGTAGGAGAACGCCGGAGTAAGAATGGCAGGAGCAGTCACATATTTAAAAGTGATATCCTGCGTAGCATTCTTTTGGTGCTCCGTTTTTAATTTTATTTCTTTCTTTACATCTTCACAGCAGCCACTCTTGTCTACCTTGTGCATGCCGCATTTACTGCATACTTTATCTTCAGTAGCCTTAAAGCTCACTTCAACCAACTCTCCCATGCAATAATGGAAATGCAGTGTAGCACCTACCAGGCTGGTGGCGTACACAGACAAGAGCAATATGATGAGCAGTTTTTTCATTGTATGATTACAAATATAATTTTTTTTTCTAATTGTTTTAAGCGGATATAATTCTTTTTTTATTTGCTGCAATTGAAAATGTTGATAATCAATCCTGGAAAATATATAGAAAGAACTTTGGGCCATTTAAAAAATGCTAGTCAGCAATACGCTTACCCAATATTTTCAATCCCCTCTCTTCCCCGTCAAGCAAAGCAATACCGGGAAGTGTTGCCCAGTCTTCGAAGCCGAAATGCCGGAAAAGTTTTAAGCTGGCCTCGTTATGTGCAAAAATAAAACCGAGTAAAGTCCGGATACCAAAATCAGGTGCCCTGTTGATACAATATTGCAGTACCTCCTTTCCCAGTCCTTTTCCCCTTTGAGACTCGTCCATGTAAATACTGATTTCCACCGTAGCATCATAAGCAGGCCTCCCGTAAAAAGATTGAAAACTTACCCAGCCGACTATTTCCCCCTCACTGTTCTCAATGATCCATAAAGGTCTTTTAGTTGCATTATGCTCCCCGAACCATCGTTCCCGGCTGGTAACGCTTACAGGTTCTGTATCCGCAGTCACCATCCTGGATGCAATGGTAGTATTATAGATGGCTACTATCTTTTCCAGGTCAGCATAGGTAGCATCCCGGTAACTTAATGGAGCAGTATTCATGAAGATGATCTTTTCATTAAAAATAAATACAAAGATACATGACCCTTTGCAGTTGTGGAGCTGCTTGACCGGTCATGATCAGGTGGTTTCCCTTACTCTTCCATAAGCTGAAGCCGGTACAGATTCCGGCTTCCGGCTTACAGATCTTTTTCATAAAATGTATCTTTTTCCAGGTTTGGTTCATGCAGGTACAGGTGTAGGTTTAAGTGCAAATCGATTAAGCATTGAATTTCATATTTTGAATACGTACTGCATTTAAAATAGCGATCAGCGAAACCCCTACATCAGCAAATACCGCTTCCCACATAGTAGCCAGTCCGCCGGCACCGAGCATGAGCACAATAGCTTTTACCACGAAGGCCAGTACAATATTTTGCCAGACGATCTTCTTGGTCTGCTTACCGATGTTAATGGCCATAGGTATTTTGCTTGGTTGATCATCCTGTATCACCACATCTGCCGTTTCAATAGTTGCATCGCTACCCAGGCCACCCATGGCAATGCCTACATCGCTCAAAGCCACTACAGGCGCATCATTTACCCCGTCTCCCACAAAAGCCACCCGTTCATTATTGGCTTTGATTGCTTTTACTTTGTTCACCTTGTCTTCAGGAAGCAGGTCGCCAAAAGCCTTGTCAATACCCAGTTCTTTGGCCACAAACTGTACCACAGTATCCTTGTCACCGCTGAGCATGGTAGCCTTTATATTTTGCCGGTGCAACTGCTCTATAGTAGTCCGGGCATCAGCTTTAATGCTGTCTGCGATCGTGATATAACCGACAAATTTATGGTCATAAGCCACCGCTATTAAAGAATACACAATAGCTGACGGGTCCATATCATAAACAATATTGAACTGGTCCATGAGCTTAAAATTGCCTGCCAGCAATAATTTGCCATCCACAAGCGCTTTAAGGCCATGACCCGGTATCTCCGCTACCTCTTCCAGTACAATACTGTTGTCTGTTGTGCCCACATATTCATGTATGGCGGTGGCCACAGGATGCGTACTGTTGCTTTCAAGTGCATTCACCATACTCAGCAACGCAGCTTTATCAAAGGCCTCATTGAAGACCACCTCCTGCACTTTAAATACCCCTTCCGTCATGGTTCCGGTCTTATCCATCACCACATGCTTAATGTCGGCAAGCGTATCGAGGAAATTGCTGCCCTTGAACAAAATGCCGTTGCGGCTGCCGGCTCCTATACCTCCGAAATAACCCAGGGGAATACTGATCACCAGGGCGCAGGGGCAGGAAATCACTAAGAATACCAAAGCACGGTACAGCCAGTCATTAAACTGGTAGTCTGCCACAAAAAAGTAGGGGAGCAGGCAAATGCCGATCGCCAGGAACACGACTATAGGCGTGTACACTTTGGCAAATTTTCGGATGAATAATTCCGTAGGTGCTTTTTGTGCCGTTGCATTTTGTACCAGTTCCAGGATCTTGCTCAGCTTACTGTCCGTATAAGCCGTGGTCACCTTGACCTGGCTTACCGTATTCAGGTTGATCATCCCGGCCAATACAGTAGCCCCTTTACTTTTAGTATCCGGCTTACTCTCTCCCGTAAGTGCTGCCGTATTGAAAGAGGCCGACCCGGAGAGCAGTTCCCCATCCAGTGCCAGTTGCTCTCCCGGTTTGAGTTGTATGATGTCGCCTATATTGACATTTTCAGCTTTTACTTTCCTGGTCTGAGCATCTGCAACCAGGGTGACTTCATCAGGCCGCTGGTCGAGCAAAGATTTGATGTTGGCCTTGGCACGGCTCACGGCCATGGTCTGGAAGACTTCCCCGATGGCGTAAAACAACATAACGGCCACTGCTTCGGGGTATTCTTTAATCGCAAATGCACCCAGGGTAGCAATGGTCATCAGGAAAAATTCTGAGAACACATCTCCCTTGCGGATGCTTTTGAAGGCATCCTTAATAACGGGGAATCCGACGGGTATATAAGCCGCCAGGTACCAGGCTATCCTGATCCAGTCTTTAAACCAGGACTGCGGGATCCAGTTATCCAATGCAATACCGGACAGCAGGAGGATAAAAGATAATATAGCCGGTAGAAATAAGCGAAACAGGCTACCTTCCATATTGCTGTGATCATGCCCGTCCTCATCACTGTGCTCATGCTCATGCCCGTCTCCGGGATGATGTTTGTGCTGGAGTAATTGATCTGCCTGTTGATAGACTTTTTCTGTTTGCGTGCAGCAAAGCTGCTTACCCCGGGCATCATATTTATGTTGGTGTTCCATGTGTATAATTTTTATTGTTGAGCTGTACGCCTTTCTGTACACCTCTTTTACATTTCATAATACAGGTCATGCTGTGGTTTAGGCGGCACGTCCTTTTCACCCATCATCTGCCTTATATTGATGCTGATGGTCTGGGCGAGCGCCGTCATGGGTGTATCTACCGGTGAATTTTCAAAAGGGTCCTGCATGATAATCGCTGTTTTTTCCACTGCTATAAAAAGCAGGGGAATGGTTATAGATATTGCGATCTCGATCAAAAACTGGTTATGATCCAGGCCAAAAGGCAGAAGCACGGTGAAGGCATAGATTAATGTATGCAGGATCATACTGTAAGAACTTGGAAATACCGTGTTCTTGATCCGTTCACATTTACCCATACTGTCACAAAGCCGGGCCGTCACCTCGTTTAATTGCAATTGTTGGAATTCAGATATTTTGCCCTGCGCCGCCAGTTCGCTGATCTGCCTGGAATGTTCATCCAGGAGCGCATTGGGAATGTTTGTGGCCTCTATGCTATGAAATTTGGTATAGGCAGCTACTTCGGGTGAAAAGCGTAATTTTCTTAAAGATTCCCCTAGTGCAAATACAAAAATGATCTGCCGGTCGGCAAAGGCCTTGCGTTCCTCCTGTTCGCTTACCGGTAAGAATTGAATCACGTGCCGGATCAGCGTGCGGGAATCATTGACAATAGCGCCCCAGATCACCCGGGCTTCCCACCAGCGTTCATAAGACTGGGAGGTGCGGAATGCCAGCAGAATAGATACAATCGTACCCATTAAGGTAAGCATATTCAAAGGGACAGATACCCCTTTAAATTCCGGGAGCAGGTGTAAAAAACCTATAGCCACTGCAAAGGCGGTGACAAGCACAATCTGCCATTTGATCAGGTTGAGGAAATACAAAATAGATATACTGCGATTTAATAACATAAAAACAGTTTTTAAATGATGCTTTACAATATCCTTCTGGTATGCGTTTTGTACTGCTTATAGGCTTCGGGGTGCTGCTGCACCAGGAATGCTTCTTCCAGTCTTATCTGTATATGAATAATGAAATAAGTACTGAACAAAATACAGAAAGTAAGCGTATTGGGCAAGACGAGAAACACACCGGATACACTCACTATCATACCCAAAAATATAGGATTTCTGCTGTACCGGAACAACCCCCGGGTGATTAATTCCGTTTTATGTACCTCATCAATACCGATGCGCCAGCTCTTGTTCATCTGGTATTGTGCCACAGCAATCCATATAAGAGACAGGTGCATCAGGATTAATCCTGTATAGAAACAAGCCGCTTGCTCCAGCACGGTTATTGGCCCCAGGTAAGTGTACCGGGAGGGAATAAATGAAAAGATGATAATGCTCACCATCAATAAAACGATCAGTAATTTCATCACCCGGCCAATGTAATCATGCGCATTGTCTGTCTTGCCAAAAGTAACCGGGTTAATGCCCGTTTGCCGGTACGTCCTGTAGCTGGGCCAGATAAATGCCAGCGTTAAATAAGCGATAAAATACAGGGGCAGATATAATTGTAAAAAGCTCATGGAAAATAATTTTAGATTAATGTTCATGTCCTCCGGTGTTGCTCAATTTCGCATTGATGAAGAAGGCACCTTTGGTCACTACTTTGGTATCTTTAGCTAAGCCTGTAACCGGTGTGATGGCCGTATAGCCCATGTCAGAAACACCCTTTGCTACCTCGATCTTTTCAAAATTGATACTTTGCTGCTCCTTTGCATGAGCACCGGCTTCCGCTTCATTTTTATGTTCATGGCCGGCTTCCCCTTCATCATGCGTATGGTCGTGATCATCATGTACTCCCTCTGCCTCCTTTGCTGTCTGCACGAAAATATAGAACTTACCGTCCGCCTCTACAATGGCTTCATTAGGTAATGCCGGTACTACGGCATTTTCTGCACTGATCATGCCCGTAATGTTCATCCCGTCGATCAGGCCTTTTTTATTGCCCGTTACCGTACAGTGAACCGCAATGGTCTTGCTTTCATTTTCAAAAGAAGAACCGATCTTGAACACCTTCGCAGTATAGGTAACCGAAGGATTATTGGTCAGGATAAAGTTCACGGTTTGTCCTTCCTTCACATAAGGGAGGTCGCGCTCAAAGATCTGCAGATCCAGGTGCAGTAAACCATTATCTACGATCTCTACTACCGGGGAAGAAACGTCTACATAGCTGCCGATCTTGGCAAACTCATTGCTCACCGTACCGTTCACCGGGCTGGTGACCAATAAAGCCGATTGCAGGTTGGAGGTGCTGATCTTATTCGGGTTAATGCCCATCAGCTGTATCTGCTTTTGTAAAGAAGCTTTGCGGGTGCGCAAGGCATTGAGCTCCGCAGTAGCGCTCTGCAGGTTCTTTGTGGCCCCTGCATTACCTTCGTTCAGTTCCCTTTGCCGCTGCATTTCCTGCTCAGCCAGTGTGATCCTGCTGCCCAGGGTGAGGTACTCTTCCTGCAGCTGTATGAATTGCGGATTTTCTATTGTCGCTATGACCTGCCCTTTCTGTACATAATCGCCCAGCTGTACTTTGAGTGTTTTAATCACCCCGCCATAAAGTGACGTAGCATTTGCCTTATTGTTATTGGGCACCCTTAATGCGCCGTTTGCTTTAATGATCGCAGTAAGGTTTTTATATTCGATATTCCCTAAAGTAATGCCGGTAGCTTTTATCTGCGCTTCGGTAAGCGAGGTGATCGTAGCCGGGGCCTCCTCGTGACCGGCTGCTTCCTCCGGTTCTTTTTTGCTTGTTTCCGCCCCGTGATTATGCCCGTCTCCTGCTTCATGTTTCGCTCCGCAACTATTCAATAAGGAGATCAATGTAAGGGCTAAAGATATTTTTATGATGATATTCATGTTGTCTTTATTGTTGGTTAAAGTAGTTGAATTGAATGGCAGACTGGTTATAGGTATTCAGCACTTCTAAATAGTTCTGACGGATGCCTATTGCCTGTCCCAGGAACTGTCCCAGCTCTGCAAAGCTTATTTCCCCGGCTTTATAGCTCAGGGTAGCGGCTTTGATGATCTCCTCTGCCTGTTGCAAGCCTGATGTTTCATAGAAGCTGAGCAGCGCGCTGTTTTTTTCAATTTCTGTCAGAGCAGATTGGCGTTGCCTGTTTAAAGTCTGCTCCTGGTAGTTCAGCGTTTTTTCCTGTACCTCCAGCTCTGCTGCTGCCGCTTTGACTCTATGCCGGTTGGCACTGATCCCGAATACCGGGAAAGAGGCCGTCACCGAAAACCCGGTAAAAGGGTCGGGAGCGCCCCAAAGCCGCTGGCTGAAGACCCTGCCGGAGAACTCCGGCCTGTTGGCATTACGTTGCACACTTACATTAGCCCCAGCGACCTGTACCTTTTGTTGTTGCAGGCCGATCAATGGGTGAGGGACCGTGCTGCCTTCCAGGGAAAATTGAACTTTCTCCAATGGAGCAGACAGGGGCAGCAGCCATTCATTCTGGTTCAGCAGGACCATTAACTGCTGTTGTTGCACGAGCATATCTTTTCGATTCTGCTCTATCAATGCCTGCAGTTCCTTCATCCTTGCTGCTGCTGCGATCTGGTCCAGCTTAGGCACGTCTCCCGTTCTTACCCTTAGCTCCGTAGCTTTGAACAGGTTAGCATATATACTGTCGAGGCCGGATAAGAGCAATTGCTTGTCCTGGAAATACCAAAGCTGGTAATAAGTAGCGCGTACATCCCTTTTGATAGCAGCCTGTACCACCGCTGTATTCAACTCTGCATACTTTAGCTGCTCCTGCAGGTAGTTTTTCCGGGCTGCATACAATCCCGGCCAGGCAATACTTTGCGAAATACCTATTTTCAGGATACCATTATGATCGGTAGGGCGCAGGTCTTCATTCTCTGCAAACAGGCCCGTCTTAGGTATATCATTGGCCGTTTTTGCATTCATCCGGGCACTCTTGATCTCCGATGCATTGATGCCAAGCTGTTGGTTTTGCGTAACAGCCCTGCCAATGGCCGTATCTATAGAGATCCTTGTCTGTGCCGAGAGCTTACCTATGCATAAGAAAAGCAAAACACTTATGGTGGCTGTTTTCATCCCTGTGCCTCCTTTCAGTTTTATAGTTGAATTGAAAATGATATATAATAAAGGCAGTACAAACAGCGTGAGGAAAGTAGCCGTGATCAATCCGCCGATCACAACGGTAGCCAGTGGTTTCTGTACCTCAGCACCTGCACTGGTACTAATGGCCATTGGTAAAAAGCCGAAAGAGGCCACCATGGCAGTCATCAATACAGGCCTTAATCTCGTTAAAGTGCCTTCTTTTACCCTTTGGAAGAGATCGGTCACGCCTTCTTTCTGCAATTGATTGAACGTCCCGATCAACACAATACCGTTCAATACGGCTACACCAAACAGGGCAATGAAACCGATGCCCGCACTGATGCTGAAGGGCATACCGCGCAGCATTAAAGCAAATACACCACCAATGGCGCTCATAGGAATGGCGGTAAAGATCAGCAGTGCCTGCTTGAACGAATGGAAGGTGAAGTAGAGCAGCATAAAGATCAGTAACAGAGATACCGGGACGGCTATCATCAGCCGGGCGCTGGCTTTCTGCAGGTTTTCAAACTGCCCGCCATAGGTGAAATAATACCCGGCAGGGAGCTTCACCTGCTCACTCAGCTTACCTTGAATATCCTTTACCACACTCTGTACATCTCTGTCAGCTACATTAAAACCGATAACGATCCTTCTTTTGCCGGCTTCCCGGCTTATCTGTGCAGGTCCCAGTTTATAACTTATTTTGGCCACCTGGGAGAGCGGCACCTGTATGCCCGTATTCGTAGGTACCATTAGATTACTCACGTCCTCCATGCTGCTCCTGTGCGCACTGTCCAGTCTTACTACCAGGTCAAATCTTCTTTCATTTTCGTAGATCTGCCCGGTACTGCGACCGGCAAAAGCTGTGCTCACCACATCGTTCACATCCTGTATCGTCAGGCCATAATTGGCGATCCGCGTCCGGTCATATTCAATATTGATCTGCGGCAGGCCGCTTACGCGCTCTATCTGTGGCGAGGTAGCTCCCTGTACAGATTGTATCACCTCCGCTACACGTTGTGCGTAACCTGCCAGGGTATCGATGTTTTCACCGAATATTTTCACCGCCACATCCTGGCGTACACCCGTCATCAGCTCGTTGAAACGCATCTGTATGGGTTGGTTTTTTTCGAAGAACACACCGGGTATGACTTCCAGCTTTTCCATGATGGCATCGGCTAGTTCATTATAAGTACGTCCCGACTTCCATTCTTTTTCCGGCTTTAAGACCACCATAAGGTCCGTAGCTTCGGGCGGCATAGGATCGGTAGGTACCTCGGCAGCACCCGTTTTGCCCACTACCATTTTTACTTCATCAAACTCTTTGATGAGGCGCGAGGCCTGCATAGAGGTTTCTATACTCTGGCTCAGCGAGCTGCCTTGTGGCAGGATGCAGTGGTAGGCAAAGTCACCTTCCTGCAGTTGCGGAATAAATTCACCACCCATCCTGCTGAAGAAGAAGAGTGCTAATGCAAATACACCGATCGTAATGCTGACCAATATGTATTTTATTTTGATTGCTTTTTGCAATAAAGGCTGGTACCATTGCTGCAGTTTTTCCATCATCTTATCACTAAAGGTTTTTTTAGTGATGGGTTTTTTAGAAAGGAATAAAGCACACATCATAGGTATGTAGGTCAGCGATAAGATGAGTGCGCCGAATATGGCAAAGCCCACGGTTTGTGCCATAGGGCGGAACATCTTGCCTTCCACCCCTACCAGGGTAAGGATCGGGATATATACGATCAGGATGATGATCTCCCCGAAGGCAGCACTGGTCCGTATTTTGGAGGCAGATACAAATACTTCTTCATCCATTTCCTCCTGGCTGAGCTTTTTCATCGATTTACGCAGCCCGAGGTGGTGCATGGTAGCTTCCACCACGATCACCGCTCCGTCTACGATGAGTCCGAAGTCAATAGCGCCCAGGCTCATCAGGTTGGCGCTCACCCCGAATACGTGCATCATGCCGAGGGCAAAGAGTAAGGCCAGGGGTATGGCTGAAGCCACGATGAGTCCTGCACGCAAGTTGCCTAGGAACAAGACCAGTACAAAGATCACGATCAAGGCCCCTTCAATCAGGTTTTTTTCTACCGTGCTGATGGCCCTGCCCACCAGGTCTGTACGGTCCAGGTAAGGCTCTATGACCACATCTGCCGGCAGGGATTGCTGGATAGTGGGTAGTTTTTCCTTGATCCGCTTGACCACTTCATTACTGTTCTCTCCTTTCAGCATCATGACTACACCGCCCACGGCATCCACCTCACCATTATAGGTAAGTGCACCATAGCGTACAGCATTGCCGAAACGTACATCAGCTACGTCTTTGATGAAGATGGGTACACCGCTATTGGTCCTGACCGCGATGTTTTTTACATCCTCTATGGAGGTCGCCAGGCCGATGCCCCTGATGAAGTAGGCATTCGGTTTCTTGTCGATATAGGCACCTCCTGTATTTTGATTGTTTTTTTCAAGTGCGGTGAAAATGTCCGGAATGCTCACGCCCATGGCGCGCAACTGGTCCGGGTTCACGGCCACTTCATATTGTTTGAGTTCTCCGCCGAAGCTGTTTACTTCTGCAATACCCGGTGTGCCATAGAGTTGGCGCGCAACGATCCAGTCCTGCATCGTGCGCAGGTCTTTGGCATTGTACTTTTTTTCGCTGCCTTTTTTGGGGTGGATGATGTATTGATACACTTCGCCCAGGCCCGTGCTCACCGGGGCCATTTCCGGTGTACCTATGCCTGCCGGTATCTGGTCTACTGCTTCTTTGAGCCGCTCGTTGATCAGTTGACGGGCAAAATAGATATCTACTTCTTCTTTGAAAACGACGGTGATCACAGACAGGCCAAAGCGTGAGATACTCCTGATCTCCTCTATTTTAGGAACGGTAGCAATGCTTTGTTCAATCGGGAAGGTCACCAGTTGCTCTACCTCCTGGCCGGCCAGGGTAGGGCAGGCGGTAAAGATCTGCACCTGGTTATTTGTAATATCGGGTACGGCATCAATAGGGAGTTTAGTGGCACTCCAGCCGCCCCAGATGATAAGTATCAAGGTCATAAAGCCTATAATGATCTTATTCCTGATACTGAATTTTATAATATTATCTAACACAATATTGGGATTGAATTAATGCTTGAAATAATAGGATAGCAGGCTGATCGGGTTAAGTGATCAGCACAGGAAAGAAAGGTCTGTAAGCCTATGAAAGCTGTAGGGCAGCTGACATGGGCACAAGACTCCCTTAAAAATTAAGCATTAATTCGTGGCGGTTGCCAGATATTCCCGGAGTAAGCGGAAACAAAGAAATCGTTATTCCAAAAGAGTTTTTTGGCGAAAAATGAGGGGCTGGTTTTTTCCAGGTGCGGCACGATGCTTACATCGGTAAACGCGATACTGATACTGCAGCAGGAGCAATGGCAAAAAGGGGTGCAACTGTCATCGCTATCCCGGTTGTGGTCATGTTCCTGGTTGCTGGTTTGGGTGGTGAGCGGACGATCTTCACAGCGATTGCTGTAATCGCTGCAAGGCAGCATGGAAATTGCTACCAGGTAAAAGGTCCATATGATCACCAACCATTTCATTGATGGTACAAATGTAAAAAATATTTTCAGCTTATGATATTTCAAATGTTTATTTTTTGTAAAGAGTTTCTTGATGAAGATCGTTTTCAGTTGGCTTAACAGTATTAAAATACGGGAAATCCAGTATTGTGTATGATTACTTAATATTAGATATTTGATATATCTATCATCCGGTTGATCGGTCAAATTTTAAAGCAATACCTTTTAATACAGGATGATATTTAATTTTTCATCTTTAAAACCAATTTAGATTATGGCAAAAGGAACAAAAGCGCCCGCTCCTGCAAATCCTAATTATCCAAGTACAACAGGGAAACCTTCCGGAGGTGGAAGAGGTAATATTAAGAAGTAGCAGAAAGTGTCTGAAAAGCAACCAAATCTGTCACATTGAGCTTGTCGAAATGTGACAAGGATTTAGGCTTTTTTATTAGTGTTATTACAAATGACCAGGCAGCAACAATTTAAAATGGATTCATTTCAAATTGTTGCTGTTTGATGTAGGTAATTATTAATTAATCATTTTTTAAACTATATTATTATGCATGAAGAAGTGTATTTTGGAATGCCGTTTCTCCAGGAATTTGGTGCCAATGCAGAGTTTGACGGACTGTTGAACTGGGACAGCTATCAATCTTCCAGGATTAAGATTATGTGGATTCTAAAAGAGTATAATTGGGGCGATGACGGTGGTTCAGACCAGATCTATCCGGCATCAAAAGTAAGTAAAGAGGAACTTGAAAGCCGCTTAAAGATTCATTATAACAGGATGCAGCAGCACTATTCAAATGTCGCTCAATATAATAGATGGAAGGCTTCTTATGCTAAGCTACTTTACGTTAATTATGGTATACTGGAAAATGTACCTCAATATACTGACATGGAGGGACTTGACCAGCAGGGCTTGATTAATGGTATTAATTATATGGAACCGATTATTGTGTTGAATCTTAAAAAAGTGCCGGGATATGCCAGTGCTAATATGCCCACTATCCGCAAATTTTATAATAATCATAAGGAATATGTATTGAAACAAATCAATGTGGCTAATCCTGATATCATTATAAATGGTAGTGGTATCAATGAACTGGGTCAGGATGTGTATCCGGATGGTACATTTGACTCAAAGTGGCATTATACTAAATTAAAGGACAAATTAGTGATCAATGCTTATCACCCTAATGCAAGAGTAAATAGTGAAGAATACGTAAATAGAATTGTAGATATCGCATTAAACAAAAGGTTTTGATCTTAGAAAGGAGCGAAAAAAGAAGTTCATAAAAGGAATATCTTTAGATATTCCTTTTTAGCTTTGAATATTGAAAACCGAACGATCATTTATGCTACCCTAAATCGTCAATATCATGTCTCTCTCCCCTCAAGCAGCAACTATCTATCAGCAGATTAGCGTTCCGGAAACGAAGCTGGGAGACTTGCGTACCATCGCTAAAGCGATCAAGAAAGATCATGCCTTAGCCATGGAACTCTGGCATACCCGGGAATACCTGCCCCGGCAGCTGGCATTGCTGATCATGGACCCAAAACTACTTACTCAAACTGTAATAGATGGGCTGGACAAGGATATACAGCAACATGAGCAGGAAGAGCGGCTTCAATTGACGGATTGGTTAATGGCCAATCAGCTGGCTAAAAATAAACAGACCATTGCTTTGATGCTGTCCTGGCAGGACAGCCCCTCTGTACTGCAAAGGCGTATCTTTTGGTATTACCAGGGAAGGCTGCGCTGGGTAGGGCAGGCCCCTCCGGACAATACAGAAGAACTGCTTGGATTGATCGGGAGCCGGATAGAAAAAGAAGCCCCGGAAGTGCAATGGGCCATGAACTTTACCGCGGCACAGATCGGTATTTTTGAACCGGCATATCGTCAAAGGTGTATTGAACTGGGGGAACGTACAGGCCTTTATAAGCAGGATAAAGTAGCAAAGGGTTGCACCCCTGATTATTTACCCGAACTGATTGCCATACAGGTGGCTAAGCTGAAACTGTAGCCTTTCCCGGAGATAATAAGTTAAGTGGTCATCCCGTTTATGAAAATACCCCGGTAGCTTTTAAGCCCTGCTGTGCAGATTAATCACAATCTTGAAAAAAATGAACGCCAAAAATCAACTGCTGCATCCACTCTTCTTACTTTGCCTGTTCTTATTATTATTGAATGATTTTTATTTGAAACCTGTTTTTGCCAATGGCTTGACCGGTAAGCTCTCCGATTTTGCCGGCCTGATCATCTTTCCTGTTTTTATTGCCTGCCTTTTACCTGCTTCACGAAAATGGATTGCTTTAGTAAGCGGTATTTTATTCCTGATCTGGAAAACACCACTGGTTACTCCGCTTATCGAATGGTTGAACGGCTTGATGCCTTTTGCTATACATCGGGTGATCGATTACTCCGACTACTGGGCATTGCTGGTATTGCCGGTTGCACATAGAATGCTGAACGGAGCAGCTACACCAAAAGTGTACACAGGATGGCTGGTACGTGCCGGTCGCACAGCTATTGCAAGTCTTGCCTTTTTCGGCGTTTGTGCTACATCTGTAGCGCCAAAAATAGAAGATCCGCCGGGTACTATCTATATTGGCCAAAGCTACAGGATGAAGAAAAGAAAACATGAAGTGATTGCGATGATACAGTCTTTAGGATATAATGTGGATCATCACAGCAATAAAGCGCAAAAAACACTTATGCGGGACTATTATCAGACAGACAATATCATTATATATAATGATGATTCAAAGCCAATAGACACGATACTGAATGTAAAGTATAGCCTGAGTGAGCTGGATAAAAAATATACTTATTTAGAAATTATCAATGTTACCATTGATCAAAAAAAGCCTATTCAAAAATGGGAAGTTTTAAAGTCTTTAAGTAAACAGTACGAGAAGGCGCTCAATAAACAATTGATCCGTAAATTGAAATAATTGTATTTTTTATTCGCTCATCTGTTGATGTGGAATAAAAATGAAGGTACATAATGCCTGCCCGTCTTAATTTTAGGCTAAAATATATTCAGCATGAAAAAGGTGATTTTAAATCTTGCCATTAGCTTAGACGGTTTTATAGAAGGCCCAAACGGGGAAACTGACTGGTGTATCATGGAACAAGATATGGACTTTAAAGGCTTCCTGGATAATATTGATACCATATTTTATGGCCGCGTAAGCTACGATGCCTGGGGCAATTATCAACCGGAAGAAAATGCTAGTGAGGAAGAACAGATCATGTGGCAGACCATCCATTCAAAAAACAAATTTGTCTTTTCTCATCAAAGCAGGGAAGACGACGAAGCTACTTTTATAAGCACAGATATAGCCGCTAAAGTAAAAGAGATCAAACGGCAGGGCGGTAAAGATATCTGGCTTTATGGTGGGGCCAATCTCATTCAATCCTTTATCCATTCGGGCTTGGTAGACTGCTACAAAATTTCGGTACATCCTGTTGTACTGGGCAGCGGGAAGCCATTGTTTCTGGAATTGTCTGGCAGGCTTAATGTACAATTAAGCGGCACCCGGGTATTTCAATCCGGTGTTGTAGAACTGAGTTATGAGGCGTTATAAATTACAAGAGCTCCCGTCTGACAGGGAGCTCTTGTAAGGACTACGATACAATGTTTATAATTCATCCAGCTGTATAATACCGTTTTGCAGGGCAAACTTGATAATGCCCGCAACATTTTTTGCCCCGATACGCCTGGCGATATTGCTCCGGTATTGCTCTACCGTACGCTCAGACAGGTGCAGGTGATTCCCGATTTCCTTGGTAGTCATCTGCCGGCAAAGCAGTTTAATAAGTTCCAGTTCTTTTCCCGAAAATCTTGTATTCGCAATCAGGTGTTTGAACGCCAGTTCATCCCCATTGGAAGAAAAACGGTTGATGATATGATTGCGCGCCTCTTTACAGAAATATTCACGGCCCAGCATCAGGTGATGGATAGCCTGCAGAAATTCATCATCATCTTCCTTCTTGATCACATAACCGTTCACGCCGGACTGCAGCATTTTAACGATAGAGTCGGCCGAATAAGAAAACGAGTAAGCCAGCACGCGGGTGTCGGGTAGTTTATATTTTATCTCTTTGACCAGCAAGTCCCCGTTAGTATCCGGTAGCGTATAGTCCACGATGATCAGGTCGGGAAACTGCTGCAGGGCAATGCTGATACCACTGGCACCATCATGTGCCATATAAAATTCTTTAAAAAAATCACCAATAAGAAACTTGATCCCGTTGGCTACCATTTTATGATCATCTATGACTAAGACCTTATTATATTGTTTTGATTTGTTTTCCATACTTTTTTTGATTTGTTTCAGACAGGTATAAAAGCTTCATTTATGCTGTAAACTGCTACTGTTGTTGCTTTGTGTACCCTGTATGTGCTACCGGGGCCGAAGTCTTGGCCGGTATGGCCGTAAAATAAAAAGATCTGGTGACATCCGTGTAAATAATGTGTGCGATTTGAGATACCGGATGGGAAATAAATTGAGGTAAAAGCATTCAATTGGGTAGGATTTTTAGGACAGGAAAGCAGGCGATAAATGGTTTTTCAGGGTGTTGTATGTAATAATACAACAAAGTTAGTGGCTAACTCTTATATACCCTTCCCGTAATAGCGCAATTTCAATAAGTAAGTTGAAAAAGTTCTATTATGATTTTTTATACTTTGAATTGTCTTTCAAAGATAAAGAATGAGCTAAGGTATTTTTATTGAGAGATTTGCCTGATGTAATCCTACATATAGAGTGCAGATATGCACAGGATGGGTTCAAGTGAAAGTTCAAATATCCTGCTCGGGACTTACGGTACTTTTTTTTTCCTAAAATAAAAAATACGCTCTTTGTATTAGTAAACTATTTGATCTGTAGCGTTCTGACATAGATAGCACTAAGACCCATCACCTGTTTGCTAAAGATACTGTGTTGAACCAAAACTTTGTTTCATACTTGTCAAGCCCCGCCTTAATCTGTTCCCAGGTAAAAGTTGGGGTTTTTCTTTACTGCACTATTCTGTTGTGAAAATAGCTGCTGTATTTTTTGTTGCTGCTTTTCTTTCCATTTTAATTTATACGGTAACCTATTACTGCCTTTATATTATTCCTTGTTTGAACACTACTGCCGGGCATGCTTAATATGGATATTGTTTGTCCTGCTCTGGAATGCCAAAATTGTTCAATGATACAGTTCAGGAAGTACTATAACTTTTGTTTAACCTATTAGCCCTGGCTTAATTTGTATATATATGATACTCTGCTAACCTTGACGGATAGCTTACCGGTATTTTGAATCGCTTGGAAGTGATCGGCGCCTGTTATTTAGCAGCACTCCCTCTACTACTTCAGCACTTTAAAACTTTAGGTAAAGCCTTCTGTAAAGCCTACGCTTACATAGCCTTTCATTTACACTTAAATTTTTAACTTTATGAAGCAAAAATTACCTTTAGGAATGCTGCTTGCAATGCTGGCCTCGGGGGTGCAACTCAATGCTCAAAACCCGGGAGGCATTATTCCTGCGGCATGGTACAAGGCTGATGGCCCCGGTACCCTCTTTTCAGATGCCGGCACTACACCGGCTGTTACAAATACTACGGTACAGCAATGGAACGCACAAGGCGGCCTGTTCCCTCTACTGCAGGCTACTGCCGGCAGCAGGCCCATATATTCAAATACTACTACCCTGGCCAATTTCAACCCTACACTTTCCTTTGATGGCAGCAATGACTGGATGCAGTTCACCGCCGGTACGGGTGTGAACGTGATCGACCGGGCCAATGGTACTTTTTATGCTGCCGGTTTTATGAATACCCAGAAGCGAAGCGGCTTCCTGGGTTTTAATGCTACCATGGATTACCCGGGTTTGCATGTCTATGCCAGCAATTATAATTTATTATTCTTCACAGGCGGTCCCGGATACCAGGGGCAGAGTGCGGCTCCTTTTGCCGCACAGTCTTTTTTTACAGCGGGCACGGCCTGGCAAAATGCTGCAGGTAGCTCTGCTGCCTATGCAGCGGCCACCGTTTCCTTCAATGGTATACATACCGAATACGCCGGTAGCCAGCTGAATAACGTAAACCTGAGCACTACCGCAAGGGATCTGCGTATAGGTGCCGATAACAACTATGGCTCCTTCAGCGGGCAGCTGAATGAAGTATTACTTTTTGAAGACCGGCTTACCCCCAGCCAGATGGGGCAGGTGGAAACTTACCTGGCGATTAAATATGGTACCACTTATGCCAATGGTACTAAAGATTATAAAAGTTCAACAGGTACTACCGTATGGGCCACTGCTACGAATACGGGCTACCAAAACAATATTGCCGGTATTGCCCGTGATGACCAGGGCGCTTTATTGCAAAAGCAATCCTGGAGCACCAACGCCGGGCAGCAGGTGCTGATCGGTGTTGGCGGTTTAGCCAATACCAATGCGACCAATAGTGGTACTATTGCAGACAACCAGTACCTGGTATGGGGTGATAACGGGCTGGCAAAAGTACCTACTGTAGCAACAAGCGCTTTCAGTGGTGTATCCCATCTCTTTCCGGCTATCTGGAAAGTACAAAATAGCGGGATAGGTACCGTAAGGGTAGCCTGGCCTAAGGGTTTCAGAAGCCTTAACCTGATCCAGAGTACAGATGCAGTAATAGGGGCCGGTGATGTGCAGACCCCGATGACCGCGAACGAGATAACGATCAATGGGATCATCTATAACTATGCTGATGTAACTTTAGCGAACGGGCAATATTTCACCTTCGCCGCTACAGTACCTGCTCCGGGTGGTGTGACTGCAGGCCTTACCCAATGGTACCGCGCCGATCAGAACCTGGTATCAGTTGGGGGTAACGGGACCAATGTCAGTTCATGGACCGACTTCACAAGAGGTACGATCTCTAAACAGATAGGAACAGCTCCTGTGCCGGTATTCCGTGAAGGAGCTACCAATTATTTCAACTTCAACCCGGGCGTTAACTTTACCGCAATTCAGCAGATGCTGGGTAATATTTCCACCCAAACCCTGGAAAATACCTCATTCGATATCTTTACCCTGACCAAAGAGGGTATGACCGGTAGTGCAAGATTCTTCAATATAGGGATGAATAATACCGCGATGAATGGTGCGAACTGGGATCAGCCCGGATTGCTATATAACGGTAATGTGGGAACAAGAAACAATACAGGGGGCGGACTCGCGATTTCAAACCCTGGTAATATTGCTTTTGCTACAGCCATTCCTAGTATTATGTACCATACCTTTACCAATACTACGATACGGAAAGGCTTAAACGGAGCAGCTTTAGGTACTGTATTAAATGTTTCGGCAAGAGGTCTGGCAACAGGTGGACATATCTTCGGTGCTAATGGCGGGGTCAATCCCCCTGGCGGTGATGATTATGGATTTATCGGTCATATCGGGGAAGTAATCATTTATGGTGCAGGCAACCTTTCTGCTACCGACAGGAATAGAGTAGATGCCTACCTGGCCTTAAAATACGGGATTACTTTACCGGCAGGTACCAACTACCTGAATGCTGCCGGCAATATCGTCTGGAATGCAACTACAAACAGCAGCTATCATAATAATGTGATGGGTATTGTACATGATGAAGCGTCTGCATTAAACCAGAAACAGAGTAAGAGTGTCAATCCCGGGCAACAATTAATTATTGCGACAACAGGCCTGAGCAATACCAATTCGGCCAACAATACTTCTTTAAATGACGGGCAATACCTCATCTGTGGAGATAATGGCCTGGGCAAAGTACCGGCAGTAGCACTTACCGGTGTAGGTGGTGTTAATTTCCGCTTTGCTTCGGTTTGGAAAGTACAGAATACAGGCACTACAGGCACCGTAAGAGTGGCCTGGCCTGCAGGTTTAACCAACCTGACCCTGATCCAGGGTACTGATCCTACCTTCGCCAGCGTAGCCGCTTCACAGTTAATGACCTCCAATACCATTACCGTTAACGGCGTTACCTACAATTACGCAGATGTTACTTTGGCCGATGGTCAATTCTTTACTTTTGCCACCCAATTGAATGGCCCGGGCGGTGTAGCATTAAACTTAAGAGTATGGTTAAGGGCTGATGCCGGTTTTGCACCACAAGAGTGGGCCGACCTTTCGGGTAATGCGAATAACTATACACAGGCAAATGCCACTCGTCAACCCTTCTTAGCGACAAAACAATACAACTTCAATCCTATTGTAGATTTCGGAGGCAGTGCTTCAGCAGACGGACGCTTTATGGTCGTGCCAAGTGGCAAACCATTCACCGCAAACGGGCTGAGCGGTACTTTTTTTACAGCTACAATGACCCGTATCGGCGGCACCAGCGGATACCGTGATATCTGGGGATTTGGCGGTACTACAACAGGGGCAGGCCTGACACAGGCCAATGATCCGGCTGTGACCAAGTTGAATAATGATATCGTATTATACAGCTCCACCACATCAGCTTTCCCAGGCTTGTTCCCGGATAATAAACTGCTCTTAAGTGACCTGTCCTATACCATCAATGTTTCCGGTATTAAAAGTGGCCTGAACGGTAGCCTGGCTACTACTGCGCAAACAAGAATTGCCGGCAACTCGTTACAGGCTAATGGTAGTGTACTGGGTTCACAGGCTGAAGTCATGAATGGCTTGATCGGAGAGGCAATCGCCTATGAACGCGACCTTTCTGAAGCAGAAAAACAAAGAGTGCGTTCCTATGTTGCCATTAAATATGGCCTCACTTTACAACATAACTATATTGCTTCTAATGGTACGACCACCTTCTGGGATCTTACGACCAATACAGGCTATAACAACAATATCGCAGGTATTGCCCGTGATGATAATGGTTCACTCAACCAGAAACAATCCTGGAGCATCAACTCTGCCAAAGAAGTATTGATCAGTACCTCAGGATTAAACAATGATAATGCGACCAATCCCAATATGCTGGCCAATCAGCAGTTCCTGGTATGGGGCGATAATGGACTGGCTAAAGCACCTTCTGTGGCTTTTGGTAACATCAGCGGTCTGTCTTACAATCGTTTTGCTGCCATCTGGAAAGTACAGAATACCGCTGCTGTAGGCACAGTACGTGTAGCCTGGGCTAAAGGTTATGCTAACCTGAAACTGGTACAAAGTAGCGATGCCGTAATCGACCTCAGCGATGTGGTTACAGATATGAACAACACAATAATGGTTGCCGGTAAAGAATATGCTTATGCAGATGTGACTTTGAGTAATGGCAGCTACTTTACCTTTGCCGCCTTTGTACAAGGGCCGGGTGGTGTCACCAATAACCTGAGTCAATGGTACCGTGCCGATGCAGATGCGGAATCTGATGGCGATGGTACAGATGTGACCAGCTGGGCAGACTTTAATGCAGGTGTGATCTCAACCAGGATAGGCGATGTGGATCTGCCTAAGTTTAAGAAAGGAGATGCCACCTATTTCAACTACAATCCTGGTGTCAACTTTACAGCTGCAGATCAGAAAATTGGTAATATTGAAGTGCCTACAGTCTCTTCTTTAAGCTTTGACCTGTTCACCATGACCAAAGAAGGCATGTCCGGAACCCGTTATTTTAATATTGGTATGAATAATACTACATTGAACGGGAATAACTGGGATCAGCCAGGTTTATACGCAAACGGGAATATTGCCAGGAGGGATAATACAGGAGGATCATTAGTCGTTACTAATCCCGGTAATGTGAATTTCCTGACTACTGCGCCAAGCATTATGTACCATAAATTTACAAACCTGGATATGAGCAAAGGCGTGAATGGGTCTGTTGTAGGAACGGCCAGTACACATTCTGCCAGAGGTGCCATAACCGGGGGACATATTTTCGGGGCAAATAGCGGCACAGGAAGTAGTGGCGATGATGGCGGATTTACAGGAAATATCGGGGAAGTGATCATCTATGGAAATGGTGCGATCACGGCTACAGAACGTAATAAGGTAGATGCTTACCTGGCGATCAAATACGGTATCACCTTAAATAATACCAATAATTACACCAGTTCCCAGGATGTTGTGTTCTGGAATGCAAGCACCAATGCAGGCTTCTATAATAATGTGGCCGGTGTAGGTAATGATTTCAGATCAGCCCTGCATCAAAAGCAGAGCCGCAGCCAGCATACCAATGCCAATAACCAGGTGATCATGGGACTGGGCGATATCGCAGCCTCTAACCAGGAAAATACAAATAGCCTGAATGACGGGCAATTCCTGATGTGGGGAGATAATGGCAATACGGTTGCAATGACGAATACTGCATCGACATACACTGCATTTAACTATGAAGGCGGTACCAACAATGCACGTCGCATGAACCGTATCTGGAAAGTACAGAATACAGGCGTACTGTCGGATATGCTGATCCGCTTCCCGGTAGCCTCTGTAGGTACTACCACATTACCTGTAGGTGATGCCTGTGGTGCCTATGCAATTATGTTTGCCGATGACGCTGCGTTCACCACTAATCTTACAGTGGTGCCCGTTACCGTAAATGGTACCGATTATGAAGCATTGCACACATTTGCTAATGGCATGAGCTATTTCACATTTGCCAAATTAACACCGCTGAATAATGGTATCGTTTATCTGCCGGCGGTAGAAGAATCTACAACTACTTATGATAATAGCTGTAATGTAGGAGCCTGGAGGTATTTCCATAAAACCGGTGATGCCACTCAGAAACTTTTTGCAGCGGCAGACTTTACCACTACAGAGTTGAACAATCTGGCATTGACCATCACTCCTGAAGGTATTGAGTATAATGATGGTACAAGGAACACTAAATTGATGTCCCGTATCACTACAGTGACCAATAACAATGTGGGCGCATTATCTACCGGTAAAGTAAGAGTATACTATAGCGTAGATGAAATGAATGCAAGCGTTGTACCGGGCAGCATGACCAACAGTTGGTTTAAATATGAAGGTAATGCTGATAGCGTGTTAACCGACATTTTCAACGACGGGATATTTAACCCGGGTAAAGCCGTGGCCCTTACCCCGGCAGCATCCGGAATAGAAAATGGTGTGCACTATGTAGAGTTCCATAATATCAATTCATTCAGCAGCTTTGTATATGTTTCTTCTACCTCTACCATATCTACCGTATTGCCGGTTACTCTCCTGTACTTTGCCGCCGAAGCTAAGGGCAGCGAGGCCTTCCTGAGCTGGGGTACCGCAAAAGAACAGCAAAACAAAGGCTTTGAGATCGAGCGTAGCGCAGATGGTAAACACTGGAACCATATAGGCTTCGTTGCCAGCCGTGCTACAGGTGGTAACAGCAATACAAGGATCGATTATGCCTTTACCGATAAGGCCCCCTTGGAAGGTAAAAACTTCTATCGCCTCAAGCAGGTCGGCTTAGACGGTAAGGATAATTACAGCCAGGTGAGCATGGTAGTCTTTGATCTGGCAAAAGGTATTAAGGTGTACCCAAACCCGGTAAGCAGCCGCCTCACTGTTGATGGCCTGTATACAGCCTGCAGCATCAAAGTGGTGAACAGCACCGGACAGGTCCTGAAAACGCTTAAAGTACCTGCCGGAACACAAAGACAAGAGATCAATATGGCAGGTCTTGCTTCAGGATTGTATTTCATCCATCTGGTAAACGAGCAGGGAATCATAAATACCTTTAAAGTAATGAAAGATTAATAGCTATCGATTGATGTTACCAATCAATCATCACATTTTGAAAGAACAATTGTAAGGTTTTGTTCTTACTTAGGCCTCCCGGCATCTTCCTGTTTACAGGACAGATCGCACGGGAGGTTTTTTATATTATCCCTACATTCTAAACTGGAGCACCAACCAGGAAGGCATTCAACTTATACGCTAAGCTATATCAGGTATTACTGTAAATATTAATATTTCCTGTAATGCAGCCTACATTTATAATAAAGCAAGTATAAACATAATCATGAAAACAATCATTACACTACTCGCCACTTTAGTAAGTGCCACAGCAATAGCTCAGAATATTTCCAACCCGGATTTTGAGACCTATTCTTCCTGCCCCACGCAGCAGACCAATCTGAGTTATGCCTTGAGGGCTACAGACTGGATACGGCCTACAGCAGGTACATCTGACTACTTTAACAGCTGTGGCTTTAGTATCGCCAGCCATATAAGTGCTTACAGCGGTTCCGGCTTTGTGGGAGGCTATATGGAATTACGGAATAATCCTGTAGTGAATTACAAAGAATACCTGACCAATCATCTTTCTACTCCACTGGTAGCAGGCCTTACCTATACCTTCTCCTTTTACACCGCGCACATATACGGCGCTTCCCCGGCCGGTATGATGCCGATACTCAGCTATGTAGATCTTCCGGCCGCAGAACAGGGCTTTATAGGCGTAGTCTTTTCTTCCACAGCCCCTGCAAATGCCAATACAGAAACCGGATCTTCTAACTATGGCTCCATCGTCAATACCTTCGGTAGTGGCAGAGTGATGGTACCGGCAAGTAATACAGATGTGTACGGTGCCGCTTCACGTAATACCTGGGTAAAGGTAACCCTGCAGTACACCGCAGCAGGAGGAGAAGAATATATGACCTTTGGGCAATTCAGGCCCGGGGCCAGCTCCCTAAGCAATGCAGAGGGCGTATATTACCTGTTTGATGGTTTTGATCCAGCGCTTAGTATAAACCCATTACCGGTGACTCTTAAATATTTTACTGCAGAAAAAGAAGGGGCTGCTGCACAGCTTAACTGGGTTAGTCTTAATGAGCGCGACCTTAAAGGCTTTGAGCTGCAACGAAGTTCTGACGGTAAAAAATGGAATGCTATCGGCTTTATTAGTTCCCGGGCAACCGGTGGCAACAGCACTTCAGAATTGCCTTATAGTTTTAAAGATGACACACCGCTGGAGGGCATAAATTTCTATCGGCTGAGCCAGCTGGACCGGGATGGCCATCAGGAATACAGTAAAGTACAGACCCTCAGTTTTGGCACCGGAAATACTTCGATCAGCATTTATCCTAACCCCGTTCTTTCCACCATCTCCATCAATGGATTGAGCGGTAATAGTACCATAAAGCTGATCAACATCAATGGCGCAACAGTTCGAGAAGGAAAGGCGACGACACCAGTTGCGCAGATCGATATGGCTTCCATACCTGCAGGGGTTTATTATCTGCAAATAATAAATGAAGAAGCCGCTATCAGTACATTTAAAGTGATTAAAGAATAAATGAGTCAACCCGTTTTTAAGGGTATTATTGCTTCAGGATAAAGCTTCCTTTGTATATAGAGGAAGCTTTATTGATGACCCTAAGTCTTAGCTAGCCTTTGCATTGTTTTGCCGGGATCTGTACATCGAAAATCATTGTTCCTACAATGAATATCTTCGGGATAAGATTAAATTTTTATAAGCACTTGCGGATATAAATGCTTGTATGTATGTTTGTGATTCAAACCTATTATCTATCTTATACCTTCAATAAAAGCCCTTTAGGGGATGGACACATTGTTTCATTCCCGGACGGATTGTAGTGGCTATATTGGGTTTTGTCATTAAACACATAAGTAATTTATCTGTGCTGCAGGGCCCCCTGGCACAGGTCAGAAACCCAAAAGATGAACAACCATGAACAAAATTTACAAAGTCATTTTTGTGCTCCTGTTGTGTGCAGCAGTTCCTCCATATAGCTACGCTATTGACAGTAAAGATTCCGCAAAGATCGCCCTCCTTAAAATCGACCAGGCATTTGAAAAAGGTAAATTGTCCGGGCGTAAATACCTGGATACCGTTCATGCGGCTATGCGCGCCCTGAATGCCATGGGAGTCCATTTTAAACAGAAAGAATTATTAGGCCTGCTGGACCGCTATAAAAAAGTGATCTGGAGCGACCCGGCATTTGAAGACCAGAAAAGGACCTATTATGCGATCTTCAGCAACCAGGCACAGATGGCCGGGCGAAACGGGGAAATGCTTTACTATGCAGAGAAAATAGGCAAGCTGGAGCAGGAGCTGACCGATAAACATTCCGTCACGGCACTCACCATTGAAATGGGTTATTACAATGACCAGAACTCTTTTCATAAAACGCGGGAATTATTCCTGGGGGCAAAACATGAAATAGCCGAATTATTGAATCGTGCCGTAAAAGATAGCACAAAAGCCGCAGACCTGGCCCAGCTCTCTACCTTGCTGAGCCATGCCGCTAAAGCCGCCTATACCCTTAAAGATACCCTGCTGGGCCACGAGGTGGAGCAATACCTCGATATGGCCGGAAATATTGTCCGGAAGCTATATCCATCCGACCTTGAAGCCTCTTCTTTTATACGGCTCAACAAGACCTTAGCCTTGAATTACAAAGCAAAAGAACTGGCAGATAATAAGCTGCAGGAAGCGGTATTCAGGATGATGGAAGCCATGCTGTTGGATGAGCAGGTACCGGATTACCTGAAAGACTATATTTACTTTAATATAGTCGACCGGAAAGTCGCCTATTTCCTGAAACAAAAAGTGAATGATAGCGCTGCTATCTACCTTGCCGCATTGGAGAAAATGAGGAAAGATGATGGCTCCGCCTACAATAAATTTGCAGTAGGGCAGTTTAAAGCCAAATACCTGTTTAACCTCGGGAAATATAAGGAAAGCGCCGATACACTGGGCAATGCGGTACAATACCTGGACTCTACCCATACCCAACTGGTGAAAGATATTAATGAAATGATGTATGCCCAGGCCAAAGCAGAAGAGCAGCAATTAATGCTGAACGAAGCCGCTGTAGAAAATAAGCGGAAAGAACAGCTGATCTGGAGCGTATCCTTAGGGGCCTTATTCCTGGTTATCTTAGGGATCGGTATTTTCCTGTACATCAGGCAAAGACAAAAACGAAAATTCCTCGAATTTAAACTGAATATGGCCCGTAATATCCATGATGAAACGGGGCCGGCACTGCTCTATGCCAAATCCCTGGCCAAGTCCTGTAAAGTGATAGGAGAGGATGAACATATGAGGGCCGAGTTGGAAAGCCATATAGAAAATATGATGTTCGTGATCAGGAGCCTTTCCCATGACCTCAAGTCTGATGAACTGCACTCTATAGGCAGCCTCGTCAAAGAAACAGAAACCACTTTGAAAAAATTGAAAGCGCTGAATGTATTCAATTACGAGATCAAAGAGCAATTGAAAGAAAACCGCTTCATCAGCCATTACCAATATTCCCAGCTCAAGGCAGTCTTGCAGGAATGTATCACCAATTCCATTAAACATGCCACATTCGACCAGGTAGATATCTCCTTTACAGAAGCCGGTAATAAGCTGACTATCCAATACAGCGATAATGGTGCAGGATGGCAAACCGGGGCAAGCTCTGCTCCGGGTATTGGCCTGAATAATATGAAAGAAAGAGTGCGCCTGGTAAACGGCGAATTTAGCATAGAAAGCCATCATCCGGATGGTTATGCGATCCAGATCGTGGTTCCTTTGAGATGAAGAAGTGCATATCCATTCAATGGGCATGAATTCATGCTGTAAAGCCATTGAAGAAATCTTCAGAAATACCGGAGAGTGTCTAAAAAGCGCGTCATTTCTAGCGAAATATAATGAAGTCGAGCAATCTCACAAGTATAAATACTTGACGTTTAGATTGCTCCATGCCGCTATACTACAGTCGAAATAGTACTTTTTAGACCCCGTCTTTTGCAGCCGTTTCAAAATAATTAAATTGCCTTACCTTTATCTTACATGAAGTATAGAAGTTCTCTGTTGCTGAAAATTACCCTGACTCTGGGCGTAGCGCTCATAGTCGTTCTCTTATTTTGGCGTTTAACGGAATATAACTTTAAAAAGATCTCAGAACCCGTACGTAAATTATCCGATCCCTATCCGCCACTGGCCCTGGTCAATACCATTTTTAAAGATGTGATCAAGCTGGACATCATGCAAAGGACCTTAAGCGTCCGGTTGAACAGCCAGGAGCTGGACTCCTTCTTTAATCATGCCGAAAAGATAGGGACAGACCTGGATAGTTTAAATACCCTCGTAAGTGTAAATCCCGATCAGGCTGCACGCATTGTGCTCATGAAAGAATTGCTGACCAAGAAAATAATGCTTTTTGAGCAATATGCTAAACTGAACGATGACTTTAAAGGAAATGATACCTTAGGCAACCAGGTGAAACGGCTCACCCGCTTCATCAATAAAGAAAGCGCCATCAGCCAGCCGGAATCTTCAAAATTGCTGAAAGAAGTAAAGTCCGTGACCACCACTACCGTAATGCGTGAAGATACCCTCGAGCCCCAGAAAAGAAACTTCTGGGATAAATTATGGGGACGCAAAAAAGAATCCGTGAAAGTGGAACCCACTGTCACCCAGCAGACCCAGGAAGAGAAATTAATAGCCGTAGATACACAGCTGCTGCAGAAAGACAATAAGGCCATTACCCGCTTCAGTGCCTCCATCAGCGCAATAGAATCCACCCGTAATCAAAAACTGAAACAATTAAATGCCAAGCGCATCCAGCTGGATACCGCAGGTTCTTTATTGATCAACCAGTTTTTACTTACCCTGAACGAGATCGAAAGCGCTTCCAGGATAGACAACTATGCTAACAATAAAGAGGCCGCAGACATTATCAATTCCGGATTACAGACCAACAGGGTGTTGCTCATCTCCTTTGTTATATTGAGCATTGTGCTGGCAGCCCTTATCTTTAATGATATTGCCAGGAGCAACCGCTACCGTAAAGCTTTGATCCTGGCTAAAGAGGAAGCCGATGAGGCCGGCCGGATCAAGCAAAAGTTCCTGTCCAACATGAGCCATGAGATACGCACCCCCCTGCAATCTATTATCGGCTATACCGAACTGGTGCAGCGCGAAGAAGATGCACAGAACCAGAGGCAGTTCCTGGGAGTGGTGCACCAGTCCTCGCTACACCTCTTGCATATCGTCAACGAGATCCTTGATTTCAACCGCATCAATTCCGACAAATTTGTCATTACCTCCAAGCCATTCAACCTATTGTCCGTTGTAGAGCAAGTCGTCGATATTATTGCCATCCAGGCACAAAGAAAAAACCTGGTATTCGAGAAAACACTGGCAGCACTGGACCCTCAGCAAATAATCTATGGAGATCCCTTCCGTTTAAAGCAGATCTTGCTTAACCTGCTGAACAATGCCGTTAAATTTACCAATCAAGGCAGTGTAGGACTCAAGATCAGCCAGGTTTACCAGGAAGACCAGGTACACTATACCTTCGAAATAAAAGATACCGGTATCGGGATATTGCCCGATGACCAGCGCCGCATATTCAATGAATTTGAACAAGCCCCCTCAGAACAACTGAGCCAGGGGAGCGGCCTGGGCCTTACCATCGTAAAAGCACTGGTAGAGCTGCAGGGCGGAAGCATAGAAGTGGCCTCCGAGCCCCATAAAGGCGCTACATTTTCCGTCACGATACCTTATGCCTTAAAGGACACAAACCCTGCGGCTTTGGAAGATCTGCAGCAGAGACGGGTGAAAGCCCCGCCCACATTAGTGTGGGTGATAGATGACGACAGTTTTATCCTGGAGCTTTGTGCCGAGGTGCTGAAAAAACAGCAGGTCAGGTATAAAATCTTTTACAGCGCAAAAGAATTGCTGGCAGAAGAAATACCGCCAGAGCTCAGTCATGTGATCATGGATATCCGTATGCCGGAATACTCCGGCATGGAACTGGTGAAAATAATGAAAGCTAAAGTGCAGGACGAGCAGGAAGTGCAGTTTGTGGCCCTCACCGCGCAGGTCTTGCCCGAAGAGGTCAGCGATATATTTGCTGCCGGCTTTGAAGCTTTGGTGAGAAAGCCATTTGTAGTGGAAGAATTGCTACGTACCATAGGGATTGATCTGCAAGAGCAGGTGCTTCAGCAGGAAGCAAAGCCCCTTGTTGAAGGCGATCATATCCTGGCCCTGTTCCGCAAAGAGACCCGCTCAGACCTGGACCAGCTCCAGGCCTACAATCATACAGAAGATACTTTGCAATTATCTGAGGTTTTCCATAAACTGGCCTCCCGCCTCTCTCAACTGGGCTATAATGCAACAGGCCGGCAGGCGCGCATACAGGAATTGCAATTGCGCAAAGGAATGTATGATAAACAAGCGATTATCAACCTTATAGATGAGATCGAGCAAATACTGAAAGCTTAATTCCTGTACCCGTTTCGCAACTATCTGTTGATGTTTTCAACATAAACTTATGTGAATGGCAGGCAAAACTTATTTCTTATTCCCTGATTTTCAGTGCATAACATATTTCAGGCCTTCTGGCATGGTCTTGGTAATACATATCCTTGTTATACAATGTTTTAAATCAAAAAAAAGGAAATAATTATGAAAAAATTATTTGTAGTAATGCTAAGTTCAGCATTAGTTTTGGGAATGTCTACAGCAGTTAATGCAAACGTAACAACAGTTGCTCAGGAAAGAGTTCAGGATGCTAAAAAAGCAATCACTTTAGACGAACTTCCGGAAGCTGTTAAAGCAACATTAGCTTCAGATGGCTTTAAAGATTTTAAAGCAGAATCTGCAACAATTATCCAAAGTGGCACACAGGTAATGTATGAAGTTACCGGTAAAAGAGCTGATAAAACAGAAGTATTGCATTTCGGTGCAGATGGCAAACAAGTTGCTAAATAAATCAAGATTAATTAGTCATTAATTTATTATAAGTTTTTCAACATAGTAGATTAAACTCAAAATCGGAAGGCCGGCCTTTTTTCAAGGGCTGGCCTCATCGTTTTTACTCCTGCACCTTTATTTCAGTGTACTTAAAAGTGTGTGGTTTTTTCTACAGTTTCTACACTTTGTTGATTTATGCCACATTTTTTCAACTGATTTTATTTCCTCAAAAAATATTAAATAATTGATAGTCAATTGTTTATGTTTATTTTTAAATTCTGGCACAGTTATGGTACTATACTATTCACGTTAAGGTTATAAATTTTAAAGTCAGGCTATAATCTTAAAGGTTATAGTCTGATTTTTACCCAACGCAAAACATTGACATAAGATTTTTCATCTTCATACATCGCGACTAAAACAAACAAAAAAAGGGAAAACGAAGCCACCTCTCAAGGGTGGCTTTCGTTTTTTTTAGTACCTTTAATCAATATGGATAAAGTTCTTATAACAGAAGATGATATCACATTTGCCCAGATATTGGAACGGTATCTGAGCCGGCACGGATACGAAGTGGTACTGACACACAATGTGGAACAGGCAAAGACAGCGCTTAACAAGGATAAAGGATTTAAGGCAATGTTACTGGATTACCGGTTGCCCGATGGAAACGGATTAGATCTCCTCGATTTTAAAGTACAGCACAACATAAAGATACCCGTGATCATGATGACCAGCTTTAACGATGTTAAAGTAGCCGTTCAGTGTATCAAGAAAGGGGCCTACGAGTACATTACAAAGCCCATTAACCAGGAAGAGCTGTTGATGTTGCTCAAAAATGCAGGTACACCAGAGCCCCTTGTGGCCCGGGAAGAGCCTGAAAAAGTAGAAGAAACCAAAAAAGAATCCAAAGACGCTTTCGTGAAGGGAACTTCAGATGCAGCGCAGGTACTGCACCAGCATGTGGCCCTGGTAGCCCAGACAGAGATGTCGGTGCTGATCAACGGTGAGAGCGGTACCGGTAAAGAACATATAGCGCGTGCCCTGCATGACAGGAGCAAGCGGGCCTCCAAACCCTTCATAGCCGTAGACTGCGGTGCCTTATCCTCAGAACTGGCCGCCTCAGAGCTGTTTGGTCATGTTAAAGGGGCCTTTACAGGTGCCATTATCGACAAAACAGGCATCTTTGAACTGGCTAACGGTGGCACCATATTCCTGGATGAAGTAGGTAACCTGAGCTACGATGTACAGGTAAAGCTCTTACGAGCCATCGAACAAAGAGAAGTAGTACCCGTAGGCAGCCATAAGGTGATCAAAGTAGATGTAAGGCTGGTGACCGCGACCAATGAAGATTTTAAATCAGCCATCCAGAGCGCCAGTTTCCGGGAAGACCTCTATCACCGGATCAATGAATTCAAAATTAAGATCCCGGCCTTAAGAGAGCGCAGAGAAGATATTGATGAATTTATCCGCTACTTTATTCAAAAATCTAACCAGGAACTGCAAAAGAATGTAAGAGGCATAGATACTGACGTGCGTAAAATTTTCATGCAGTACCATTGGCCCGGCAATATCCGTGAATTGAAAAATATCATTAAGCGTGCCGTTCTGCTGGCCCAGGGCGACCTCATCACCAGGCTGGAGTTGCCCGAAGATATGGAACTCACCCTGATGGAGCAGGAACTGGAGCCTACTGCCGATCTTAAAGCCGTACAGCAGCAAACGGAGAAAGAACTTATTATCAAAACCCTTGCTGAAACTAAATACAACAAATCCAAAGCGGCCAAACTCTTAAATATTGATCGCACCACTTTGTACAACAAACTGGCAAAATATGGCATTGAAGACGTATAAGCAGCGCTGCCTGCTCTTCCTGTGCTGCCTGGTCGCTGCGCTGCAAGCTCCTGCGCAGGATAGCAACTGGTATTATGCGAACAACCTCACAGACTATGCCACGGCAGATCTCGTATGCCTGGTAAGGGTAGGCGAGACAAAGATCCTGGATACCATCGGGTCCTATACCATACAGGAAGTCGCCTTTGAACCCATTCAATACTATAAAGGTCACACAAAGCAAAGAACATTCAGGGCCTGGCTCGAAAGCCACCAGCCGGTCTGGCAGGCAGGTACACTCCGGGGTTACTACCTGCTCAAGGGAAAACCAGATACTACTGAGCCTGTGCAGGCCGGTAAGGAGTCTTATTATTGGCTGGAGAATGCCGGGTTTGCGCTCAAAGACACTCCCTTTATTGCCTCATTAAGAGATAAAGGCACTTTCAAAAAAATAATGGCACAATATTTTTTCTCGGAAACCGCAGGTGGCTGGGCAAAAGTCACCTTCCTGGATCCGCTTCCTGTAGCAATAAAAGACGATCCTTTCGGTATGAAGGCCAGGCTAAGGATGGAAAGCGACGTACCGGCATTGAAATTGAAAAAAGGACAGGTGGTAAGTGTCAGCATCCGGAACAATCCTTATGCCGCAGAGGAGGCATTCCCGGAACAGGTAAAGAAAAACAGAAGCCGAGAACTTGCCTTGTTTTTGGAAGAAGGAGAGCTTACCTTAAAGACAGAGTTTATCCTTCCTCAATAGCCCCTTATCGTAGGATCGCTAAAAGCAGGTGAAATTTAGTGTATTCTGTCTTTTGCAGGTTAAATCATCGACCTGCAGCAATTTAAATAGCTGCATATCTTATGTATACTATAAAGTAAATTGTAACTTTCCTGCCTTATTCCCGATTCACTAAGTAGGCCGATATGAGCAAACGCTGTTATTCCACTATATTGCTGTACCTGGTTTTGATGCTGGGAGTTGCCACAGCCACCGGGCAGTCTTACTTTAAAGGAGACACCTTAACCGTGCAGGTCAATCAATTTGACCAGAATGCTTTTGACAGCATGGGATACTCCTTTGCGCCCCGTATGCTGCAACAGGTGTTTAAGGTGAATCATGAAGACAACAGCCGCTTTGCCGATATAGATTATGATGATAGTAACTGGAAAACAGACAGCAGCTTCCAGATAGACAACAAATATGCAATAAACGTTATCTGGTATCGCTTCAAGCTGCGTATCGACAGTGCTATGCAGGGCAGATCTTTTGTGATGCTCTTCGATGGAGAAGGCGCTCTGGAACTCTATGTAGACGGCAGCCTCAAAGCCACCATTGGTACCCTGCCTGCCCTGGGACATACAGGCGTGTATCATTACCTCAAAGCAAGTCCTGTTTTGCTCAACTTTACAGATACCGCTTACCACCAGGTAGCCATACGCTTCAAGAGCAGTATAGAGCAGGCCGATGGTACTCCGGCATGGTTCCGTTTCCGGGTAGATGATACCCTGAACCACTTTCATCAGTCTAAATTCGGAAGTATGTTCTCCGGGATGATCTTGGTAGGACTGGGAGCATTATTCTTTGCCCTTTTCCTTGTGCACTCCTTATTCTTTCTTTTCTATAAAAAAGAAAAGGCCAACCTTATTTTTGCCATATTCGCCTTCAGCATTACACTATGCCTGATGTCGAGCTATGCCTATTTCAATGCAGCGACCATGAGATATGATCGTTTCTATATATCCGTAGTCAATTTTGTACCCATCATCAGCTGCTTTTCCCTTTGTGCTTTTATCTCCTATGTATTCAGTAAAAGCAATAAGACCCTGCTCGTTATCATCATACTTTGTGGCTTATCCTTAATACTGGCCGGCCTGGATGCCTACAGTTTCTTCGACCTGTCAGTCATATTTATCTGGATCCTGCTTGCCGGTTCCCTGGTCTATACCATTGTAATGATCGTGGTGGCTATGTTCCGGAAAGTGCCCGGCTCCCTGATCCTCGGCAGCGGGGTGCTTTACTTCCTCCTGTTTGCCTTTAGCTTATTAGGTATTTCCATAGCCAGAGGTACGATCAATTTTGACACAACCTTGTCCTACCTCACACTTTCGGCCATATTAGGCATTCCTTTATCCATATCCGCTTACCTGGCCTGGCGCTTTTCTACCACGAGCAAGGCACTGAGTAAAGAGCTGAACAATGTAGCGGCTTTATCGCTGGAAAAACAACAGATCCTGGAACATCAGAACGAGCAGCTGGAACTACAGGTATCGGAACGGACAAAAGAGTTGAAGATGGAAAAACAGAAATCAGATGACCTGCTGCTGAACATTTTACCGCAGGAGGTGGCCGAAGAGCTGAAAGAAAAAGGCGCATCCAAAGCACAATACTATGATGAAGTATCAGTGCTGTTTACCGACTTTGTCAACTTCACCGCTATAGCTCAGCAGTTGGGCGTAGAAGAGCTGCTGGCAGAGCTGAATACCAATTTTACGGCCTTTGACCAGATCATGGAAAAGCATGGACTGGAAAAAATAAAAACCATTGGCGATGCCTACCTGGCCGTAAGCGGCTTGCCCGTAAAAAATACAGATCATGCCTTAAACGCTGCTGCCGCTGCTTTAGACATCCTTGCTTTCGTAGCAGAGCGTAAAAAGCAAGTGCCCTATGGCCTCGATATCAGGATCGGGATTCATTCCGGTTCCCTTATTGCAGGCATAGTAGGCGTTAAGAAGTTTGCCTTTGACATCTGGGGCGATACCGTCAATACAGCTGCGCGTATGGAGCAAAGCTCTGCTCCAGGTAAAGTCAATATTTCTGAAAGCACTTATCACTTAATAGAAGAAACATTCAACTGTACCTATAGGGGCAAATTGCAGGCCAAAGGAAAAGGCGAAATGGATATGTATTTTGTGGAAAATAAAAAATAACCGAAAAGGGCGGTACGATCCGGTCTTATTACATTTTTTGTACTTTTATTGTGCCATTGTTTTATTGAGCAGCATTGATACTGATTCCGGCTTATGATTAGATATTTTATTATTCTTAAATGCTTATTCCTGCTTTTGCTGGCAGATCAATGGAGCTATGCGCAACAGGGACCACAGGCGGTACTTACGGCAGATAGCTTCAGCAATGGCTATTATTTTACAGAAAGCTGGAAATTTAAGGCAGGCGATGATCCTGGTTATAAAAAGGCCGACTGGCCGGATAGTACCTGGGCGATCGTCAACAGCCGCTACCTGAAGACAACAGATAGCGCTACATCCTACAGGGGTATTGCCTGGCTACGCTACCGGTTTCAGGTAGATTCCTCCTTATTGCAGACCCCCTTAAGTATCATCATTAAACAAGGCGGAGCATCTGAAATTTACCTGGATGGCACACTTTTATGTACTTTAGGTACCGTAGGCACTAAACATAAGACAGAATATCAAACCGGTTTTGATCATCCCTATATATTTACCTTGAAGGATGCCGGCTGGCACACACTGGCGGTGCGCTACGATAATACCCTGTTCCCGCCTGGAGAGAAGGCCAAAGCAGGGATCTCTTTAGGGATCTATGAAGCCAATAACTATTACAGCCACTATTTACCGGACCGTGAAGACACCGTAAGCATATTAATGCTTATTGTTGGCGTTTTTGTGGCCCTGAGCTTTATTCACCTCCTGCTTTTTGTGTTCTATTGGAAAGCCTTGTACAACCTGTTCTTTGGTCTGTACAACTTATCCATTGCCTTCCTGGCATACACCGCTTTTACATTAAGCAGTAACAACAATTTTTTAGAGTCCAGCCAGGCCCTGGGTTGGCTGTTCTATGGGTTTTTACTCTTCGGGCTGTCCATTACAGGTTTTGTAAATGATCTTTTCGGGAAAAGAAAGACCCGTTTTTATATCCTGTTGATTATTGCTTTACTATTACCCATTGTATACCTGTTAGATGCCCGTATCGGGGCCTTTATTTTAATAATATACATTTTGTTTGTTGTCGTAGAAGGCTTTTTCGTCATTATCCGTGCCATGTTCCGGAGAGAACGTGCGGCATTTATCGTAGGTGGCGGGATCATGCTTTTCTTTTGTATGATTGCCCTGTTAATAGTGGGGCTGGTCGTTAACGGGGGAGAGATAGATACCAGCAGGACGAGCGGATGGGTCGTTGCCTCCCTGGATACCCTGTTTATAGCTTTACTGGTCAGCTTTCCTATCTCCATATCCGCCTACCTGGCCTGGCAGTTTTCCAATACCAGCAACCGGCTGAAAAAACAATTGGATGAAGTAGAACGGCTATCTGTGGAAAAGCAGCAGATACTGGAACAGCAAAACGAGCAACTGGAATTGCAGGTATCAGAGCGGACCAGGGAATTGCAGTCTGAAAAGCAGAAATCAGACAATCTCCTGCTGAACATCTTACCCCAGGAGGTGGCAGAAGAACTGAAAGAAAAGGGCGCATCCAAAGCACAATACTATGATGAAGTATCAGTGCTGTTTACCGACTTTGTCAACTTTACGGCCATTGCCCAGAAATTGGGCGTAGAAGAATTACTGGAAGAGCTGAATGCTAATTTTACAGCCTTTGACCAGATCATGGAAAAGCATGGACTGGAAAAAATAAAAACAATCGGCGATGCTTACCTGGCCGTAAGCGGCTTGCCCGTAAAAAATACAGATCATGCCTTAAATGCTGCTGCTGCTGCTTTAGACATCCTTGCTTTTGTAGCAGAGCGCAAAAAGCAAGTGCCCTATGGCCTCAATATCAGGATCGGGATTCATTCCGGTTCCCTCATTGCGGGCATAGTAGGCGTTAAAAAATTTGCCTTCGACATCTGGGGCGATACCGTAAATACAGCTGCGCGTATGGAGCAGAGCTCTGCTCCCGGCAAAATAAATATTTCTGAAAATACGTATCACTTAATAGAACAAACATTCAACTGTACCTATAGGGGCAAATTGCAGGCCAAAGGAAAAGGCGAAATGGACATGTATTTTGTAGAAAATAAAAAGTAAGCGGCAAATACGCGGCAAGATTCCTAAATTTTAATTTATTTTGGACTATGGATTACCAGGCTATCAACAAAGTTATCTTACAAAAGTTGCGGGAAGAACTACCCAAGCACCTTTCCTATCATAGCGTATCACACGTACTGGACGTGATCGATGCGACAGAACAAATAGCCACCGGCGAAGGCATTTCCGGCGAAGACCTGGTCTTGCTTAAGACCGCAGCACTTTTTCATGACAGTGGCTTCCTCTTCGGGGCCAAAGACCATGAACAAAAATCCTGTGAAGTGGCAGCAGAATACCTGCCCCAGTTTGGATATGACCAGGCTCAGATCGACCAGATCAAAGGAATGATCATGGCCACAAAAATTCCGCAGGCACCACAGAATCACCTGGAGCAGATACTCGCAGATGCAGACCTGGACTATCTGGGCAGAGACGACTTCTTTACCATAGGCGATAAGCTGTATGATGAACTGGCCATGTTCGGCATCATTACCAACGAAAGGGATTGGAACCTGTTGCAGGAGCGCTTCCTGGAAAGTCATGTTTACCATACCCGGACGGCGATCAGCAACCGTAATGCAAAAAAACAGGAGAACCTGGATATCATTAAAACTAAATTAGCACAATAAAACGCATTATGTCTTCAGCCAAACATCACGGCCCTCTGTTTACCGCATCAGATGTCATTTACCTTATTTTAGGCGTATTGTCGGCCAGTTTTGCCCTTAAAAGCTTCCTGGTGCCCAATCACTTCCTGGATGGCGGCGTTACCGGTCTTTCCCTCTTACTGTTTGAAGTGAAGGGCTGGAACCTGGGACTCTTACTCATCCTGCTCAATATTCCTTTTATTATATTGTCCTACTTTAAAGTAGGCCGGCACTTCGCCATCCGCAGCAGCCTTACCGTTATATTGATTGCCCTCACCATGTACTTCATCCCCTTCCCCGAGCTGACCCATGATAAATTGCTCGTGGCCATGTTCGGAGGCTTCTTCCTGGGGATTGGTATCGGGCTTTCCATGCGCGGAGGCGGAACCTTTGATGGGATGGAAGTCGTGGCCCTCCTGACCTTTAAGAAAAGCAGTTTCAGCATCACCGAGATCATTCTCGGGATGAACATGATCATCTTTGTGATCGCTGCTGCATTTATGAAAATTGAAACAGCACTCTATGCCATACTGACCTACATCATCGCCGGACAGACCACAAAATACGTGATCGAAGGTATAGAAGCATATACCGGAGTGACCATCGTTTCCGGGAACAGTGATGCCATCAAAAAAGCCCTTGTAATGGTGCTGAACCGGGGTATTACCGTTTACAAAGGAGAGCGTGGGTTTATGAAAGAGACTTTTGAAGTGAGCAATGAGGTAGATATCATATTTACTATAGTGACCCGCCTGGAAGTGCGTAAACTTAAAAACATCGTTCATGAGATAGATCCCAAGGCTTTTATCTTTACCCAGACCGTACGCGAGCCGCAGGGAGGTATTGTCAAAGAAATCGTAAAACACTAAGCAATCAAAAAACATATTTATGTCCATAAAAAGAATACCATCCGTAGACCTGGGCGATTTCTTATCCGAAGATCCGGCCAGGAAACAAAAATTTGTACATGAAATAGGCAAGGCCTATGAAGAGATCGGCTTCGTAGCCCTAAAAGGACACTTCCTTTCCCCCGAATTGGTCAATAAACTGTATACCTCCGTAAAAGCATTTTTTGCTTTACCTACAGACGTGAAAGAGCAGTATGAAGTACCCGGGATAGGAGGGCAGAGAGGCTTTACTTCCTTCGGGAAAGAACATGCCAAAGGCAAGAAAGAAGGCGACCTGAAAGAGTTCTGGCATTTCGGGCAATACCTGGATGCCGCAGATAAAGAACAATTCGGCTATCCCGATAATGTAGCCGTGCAGGAAATACCGGAGTTTGATGAAGCCGGAAAAGAAACTTACCAGCAGCTGGAAAAAACAGGTATCTATGTATTGAGAGCACTGGCCCTGTTCCTGGGCCTGGATGAAAATTACTTCGATCATAAAGTCATGAAAGGAAACTCAATCCTGAGGGCCATTCACTACCCGCCGATCCTGGAAGAACCTAAAGGTGCCGTACGTGCAGGCGCACATGGAGACATCAACCTCATCACCCTGCTTATGGGCGCACAAGGCAAAGGATTGCAGGTGCAAAACCATGAAGGCGAATGGATCGATGCCATTGCCGAAGAAGACGAACTGGTGATCAATGTAGGTGATATGCTGAGCCGCCATACCAATAATAAACTGAAATCCACCATTCACCAGGTCGTTAATCCACCTAGAGAGTTATGGGGCAGTCCCAGGTTTTCCATTCCCTTCTTTATGCACCCGATCAGCGAGATGGACCTCAGCTGCCTGGATAATTGTATTGATGCGGAGCACCCTAAATTATATGAAGACATCACAGCCGGTGAATTCCTGACCCAGCGTTTAAGAGAGATCGGACTGATCAAATAAAAGAAAGAGGCTGTCTCCTGCATTTGCTCCATGCAAACATAGAAGACAGCCTTTTTTTATGAAATTCAGTTGAGCCGGAATTAAATTAGCGCAGCATCTTCTCTATGATATACTTAGGCCGCTGCTTCACTTCTTTATAGATCTTGGCCACATACTCTCCCAGCAAACCAATGCACAGGAGCTGTATGCCTCCTAAGAAATAAATAGGCAATACCGTAGAGGTCCAGCCCATGGTCGTTTCTAAAAAGAGGTAAGAATAAAGTGCATACAGGCTCAGTAAAATGCTGATGCTAAAAATGGTAAAGCCGCAGAAAGTCACAAAGCGGAGCGGCTGGATGCTGAGGCTGCTCACCCCGTTCCAGGCAAGCGAAAACATTTTTCTTAAATTATATTTACTGGTCCCGGCAAACCTTTCGGCCCTTTTATAATAAACCGTATCAGAGCTGAAGCCCAGCATAGGGATCATGCCCCTGAGGTAAATATTACTTTCGCCAAACTGCCGGAAGGCATCCAGAGCCACCTGGCTCATGAGCCTGAAGTCAGCATGATTATATACCGACTCTATACCCATCCGGGAAAGTAATTTGTAAAATAACAAGGCCGAATTGCGCTTGAATACTGAGTCGCTGCCCCGGTCGTCCCGCACACCATATACTATTTCCGCTCCTTGTTGATATTTGAGGATCATTTCCCGGATCGCCTCCAGGTCATCCTGCAGGTCGGCATCTACAGATACCGTAATGGTAACATCATTAGCCTGGTGCAGACCGGCCAGCAAAGCATGCTGATGCCCGAAGTTGCGTGACAATTTTAATCCCCTGAACTCAGGGTATTTTAAGGCCAGCGCCTCTATCTGAGACCAGGTATTGTCTTTACTGCCATCATCTACCAGCAGGATATAAGAGTCCGGCTGTACCATGTTTTCACCGACAAAAGCGTGCATCAGGGCAATCAGCCGCGAACTGGTTTCCGGCAATACTTCCTGTTCATTATAGCAGGGAATGACAATGGCCAGACTGGGGATGGAATCTCTCATGTTTTGTATACTATGCCGTCCAAAATTAACTATTTAAGCATCATTTTACGCGCAGCAAATGATAAATTTCAACACAGTCCTCATTATGCAGCAGTTCTGAGTCAAACTTTTGCTTGATCAATATTTTGATCGGGTCCTCTTCTACAATCACTGTATCACCGGGCTGCAATTGAAACTGTGTAATTCTTTTCACGTTCATCTTTTTTTCCTCAGCTATATAGATATAAGCCATAATGTGCGGAATGTATTCATCGGCTACCACCTTATATCCATTAAGCGCCGCTTTGCCTTTTATCCCTTTTATGAGGTATCGTGAAATGGCAAAAGTTCTTTCCTGGCCTGGGAGTTCGGCCGCTGCTGCTATTTTGAATACCGTAGAAAAGTAGGGGATGATAAAGAGCAAACTGAGGCCCGCAACAGCAAATAGTTTTCGCCATTTTGGCCCGTCAGAAAGTCTTGCTGCGATGAACTCATAAAGCGTATATATAGGGATTGCAGCCAGTATCGCCAGGAAAGGGTAGATAGGAGCATCATACCATAATAATTTAGTCTGGCTAAACGAAATGACGAGGCTAAAACAAACAATACAGATCAGGGAAAACAGGGTGAGCCTGCGGATAAAAAGATGCTTATGAAAAATGCCTGCAGGAATGCCTGCCAAAGCTATGGGCAGCCAATACCTGAAATGCTGCTCATAAATAAGTATATAGTAAAAACTAAAGGGACTGTTATGGTGGTCCAGCGTTGCTAAATACCTGCCGCCAAACTCATTTTCCAGCACCGCTTTGATATACCCGGGATTATATTGCTCTCTTACTAAATAATATAATGCAACAGGAATAATAAATAGCAGCAGGCCAAGGTATAGATGCCGCGATCTTAGTAAAAAAATGAATTGTTTACGGAAAATGGCATAGAGCAGCAATGCCGGGAGAAAGAGCAAACCGGCGACACTTTTGGTAAGTACACCAAGCGCCAAAAAGATAAAGCAATAGTATAAATAGCGGTATCGCCCATTTTCGGTAAAGCTGAAAAAGGATAAACAAGACAGCGTAGTGAAGAGGATGAGCAAGCCATCATAATCACCGGTCCTGCTGACATGCTCAGTCATATAGCCCGTACAGGTGACTAAAATAAGCACAGTAATAAAACCTAAAGCATAACTCTTAGCCCCTTTGGCCAGGAAAGAAAACAGGTAGTAAAGAGTAAGGCCAACAGCAATTGCAACCGGTAACCTTAAAGCTAAAGCACCAAAACCGAATACTTTAATAAAAAGGGCCTGAAACCAGATCAATAATGGCGGTTTGGTATTCCACATTTCAGGTGCACCCTCATAAGTGGTCACCAGCCAATTGTTGGATCGGGCCATTTCATAAGCATTTATGGCCAGGCGCGATTCATCCCATAAGCGAATGGGCAGTATGTCCAGCACACCGAAGACAGGGTAAGCTATGATCAGTAAAAATAAACAAGGATAAAGCCATTTGTTTACTTTAATATCCGGGGTCATTTTATGTAGCGTAGGGTATTAAGAGGATAATATATGGGTTATTGTGCAAACGGAACGGTAATTATTCCGCTTCTTCAATGGTATAGTCAAACTGGTAATCCTGGTTGATCCCGTCTGCCTGTGCCTCCCAATCTTTCAACTGCTTATCCATGATCTTAAACCACAAAGGGGGGAGCCAGGCGACCACCAGTGATCCCGGGTAACCCAGGATCAGCTGCGGGCTGTTGGTGACAGAGCGCAGTGTCTGGTATTTCCTGGAGGCTTTATAGTGATGGTCAGAGTGGCGGGTGAGCTCCAGGAGCATGATCCTGCCCAGGATATGATCAGAGTTCCAGCTGTGCCAGGGCCTTACCTTCTCAAACTTACCTGTAGCATCCTGTTGCCTCGAAAGACCATAATGCTCCACGTAATTGATGGTTTCCAGGACCGTGATGCCGATACCGGCCATCAATATGAACCAGAACACGCACTGCAGATCAAAAATAAAATAAATGAGCAGCAGGAAAGCCGTTTGTATCAGCGTAAACCGCAGCATTTCATTCCTGAACGAAAATGCGGATAAACCCTGTTTACGCAAGCGTTCCTGTTCCAGTCTCCAGGCGAGGAAATAATTGCCGAATATAGAACGGAATAAAAAATGAAATACCGTTTCCCTCCTTTTGGCCGTTGCCGGGTCCAGGGGAGTGGCCACATAATGATGGTGCCAGCGGTTATGCGTAATGATGAAATGCATATACATAGAACTTAACAACAGCGCTTTTGCGAGAAAACGCTCTGTCTTGTTCTTTCTATGGCCCAGTTCATGAGCCGTATTGATGCCCAGTACCGCACAGCATATCCCCATGCTCATGACCTTCCCGATCAATATCCAGAGCGGCAAACCGGAATAGGTAAGGATATAAAAAGTATAAAATAATAAGGCATATTGAAGCGGTACATTGATGTACAGCAGCCAGTCAAAAAAAGGATGGACCTTCTTTTCATTATAGACCTGCTCCGTTTCATTTTTCCCGATCTCCGGGAACAGGTAATCCAGTAAGGGAATGCCCACAAAATTCATAATAGGCACCATATAAGAGCCTATTCCATCAATATATAAAGAGCTGAAGACGGCAAACGGTATCGATAATACCATTAAATACTTCATGTCGCTCCATTGCAATCCTCTTTTTGTCATTGGAAAAAAACGGTTATTTCTGGATCACAAAACTATTTGCATCAAATACGAATGAAGGATCCGTATTCATATCAATGACCATTTTCTGATCATCAGCGATCAGTACCAGTTCAAAAGGCTGGAAGCTTTTGTTGCCCATAAAGGAATAGCCCGCTTTCTGGTCCGGACCGAACTTACCTTGTAATGCCAGTACAGTACTGTCTCCCAGGGCCTGGTGCCGGGCAAAGCCTTGCTCCAGGAATTGTATAAAAGAGGGATAATCCATGCCTACATAAGATTCAGTTTCATCGAGCATGGTTTCTATCATCGGGATGTCCATTCTTATGATGAAGAACATCAACATATCTGCCGGTATCGGTGTTTTCATGAGTCGTTGATTGAGTAGGCTTAAACGGTTTTTAAAAGCTTTAGATATAATTGCTCCTCTTTATCAGCAATGTCCGAAAGCATATCACTCAGTTGCGCGCAGCCGGCAGTCATGGCCTCACCTTTGGTTTTTGCCGTCTTCCCTGCCTTCAGGGCAAAGTTGCGCCAGTCCATAGCAATCGATTTGAGCTCCCCGGCAAGTTCATTAAGTGCCGGACTGTTGAGACGGGTTGCCGCTTCCTGCAGAAAGCGTGCATAGATAAGCCGGAAGCCTGAACCTCCCGTACCCACGATCTCCTGCATCCGCACAATATTGGTCAGGTAAAAAGCCACCTGCTCTGTACTGAATTTTTCCGGGTACTTTTTGATGCCCTTCGCCAGCCTGCGCATACCCCTTAAGCCGCCCCAGGGATACACCTTGCGCAGCATCCGTTTGCACATCTTCCGGATACCCGTGCGTATGGCCTCTTCCAGAGATACTTTTGGATTAAAGTCCGTGACATGATACATCCTGCCTTTAGAACCCAGGAATCCTTTACCGAAGCGCGCTTTGGCTAAAGCCTCCCTGCTGATCTTAACCGGGAATTCAATAATGGAATCACTGATCAGGTAATCATCGCCCTCTTTGCCATAAACAATAATATTATGAGCACTGAACTCAAACTTGAAAATATCAGGCAGGTAAGCCAGGTGCAGCATATTGGTGAAGAGGCCTGCCGGCTTCTGCTCTGCGAGCAGGGCATCCAGGTCATTCATGCCTTTTTCTGCATCCTTATAGGTGCGTACCGTACATTGTACCCCTAAAGTTTTGGCCGCCATTTTAAATACCTGTCCCGGGAAAAAGCGGAACGTTGTAGTTGGTGCCCCCAGTGTCTTAAGAAAAGTAACATGGGCAAAATAAAGCCCTGCACCTATTCCAAAAACCATTTCCTCCGATAAAGGTAGTCCGTAACTGGAAAACAGGTTGGATACAGCACCACTTTCACAATGGTGATGTACCTGGTGCTTATAATCTTCTATCGGGGTATGATTTATTTGTAATTGGATTTTTGATGACATCTTATAAATTCAATAAGAAAAACTATGTATGAATGTGTTGCAGGTTAAAGCGTTCTGGCCCTTTATTTATGATTAAGGCTCAAATACCCCGGCACCCTGCCGGATCAGTTCCGGCTCGTCATGCAGGAGACTGATGACCGTAGAGCCTTCCGTATTCCCTATGCCCCCGTCAATGACCATATCTACCAGGTGTCCGAACTGGTCATGGATCAGTTCCGGGTCAGTGTAGTACTCCACAAAACTTTCCTGGGGTAAAGAAGTGCTCATGATCGGGTTGCCTAAAGCATGGGCAATTGCTAAAGAGATCTTATGGTCCGGCACACGGATGCCTACCGTATCTTTTTTCGTTTTTAAAAGCTTAGGCACCAGTTTGGTTGCATTTAAAATAAAAGTATAAGGCCCAGGTATGCTCCGCTTCAGGAACCTGAATATAGGATTACTGATATTCGCAGCATAAACATTGAGCTCACTCAGGTCTTTGCAGATAAAAGAAAACTGGGCTTTTGCCGGTTGAATGTTTTTGATCTTACAAATACGTTCAATCGCCTGTACATTATGAATGTCACAACCAATACCATAAATAGTATCAGTAGGGTAGATGATCACCCCTCCCTTGCGCAACAGGTCCGCAATTTGATTTAAAATTCTTTCTTGTGGATTGTCAGGATGAAGATGTACGAGCATATGATTGATTTTTTTAGGCCTGGAACATAAAAATATGCACAAAAAGCCGTTACAAAGTTACTTAAAATTGAGCTGCATTATAAAATCATTCATATAAAAGCCATTGCCAATGTTTATATCTACCGTTTCAATAACAGAAAAACCCTGTCTTTCATAAAATTGCTGCGCCTTATTATAGCGGTTGACATTGAGGAAAATTCCCTGCTGTCCGGCCCGTTTAGCGATAACAATTGCTTCCTCCATCAATAAACGACCCAGCTTTAAGCCTTGTGCCCTGGGGAGTACATAGAGCTTGTGCAATTTGGTGTAGCCCGGTTTTTCATCCAGTTCAATCTCCATGAATCCCAGCAACTCCTCCTTGTGTTGCACCAGGTAAAATAAATTGCCTTGCTCCATTCTTTGAGCGAGGTAAGGTTTATTGTAAAACTCACCCAGCATATAATTCAATTGCACTTCAGAAAGAATCTGTGCATAGGCCTCAGGCCATGTGGCATGTGCTATATTTATAATATCTTCTATCTGTTCCGGTCCGGCCTTAATTATTTTAAATTCGCTCATAATAGCTGCTTAAACTTATAAAACTGCAAAATAGTATAACATAAGCGTAAAAAAAGTCTTAATATGCGCAATATTTTATTTTTAAAGTAGTTATTAACTTTGTAACATCTTTATTTTCTTATATAAAGCTTGAAGAACCGAAAAGTAGTATATATTATATTGACCATCATTGGTCTGATCGTTTTAGCCCGTGTGTCTGCCTTAAATAAGCCGATGCCCCGGGGGGATAATGCTTTTTATTATTATGATCCCGTACAAGATACCCTGAACAAAGAGGAAGATACGGTAAAGAAAAAAGAAGTGATCCGGCAGGCCAGTCTCAAACCCGGCTCTCCCGAGTATATTGACAGCATGAAGCAGGCCCGGCAACGCTATGTGGACAGTATGAAAGCTGCCCAGGCTGCCTTGCAGGACAGCTTGAAAAAAGAGCGCCAGCGTGTTGCCGACAGTACTGCAATAGCCAATAAGCGTTATAATGATAGTGTACGCACGGTCCTGGAGTTCCAGAAACAGGAAAGGCAAAGGGCCGCAGATAGCTTAAAGGCCATCCAGACCGCCAGGAAAGACAGCCTGGACCGGCTGAAGGCTTACCGGGAAAGCAAAGCCTATAAAGACAGTGTAGCCACAGCAAAGCAGGCCCGTACTGATAGTATTGCCCGCGTAAGGCAGGCAAGGGCAGATTCCCTGGCCAAAGTCAGGGTCAGGATGAAAGACAGCCTGGCTACAGCCCGCCAGCAGATGCAGGATAGCCTGGCCACAGTGCGCAAGAATATGCAGGACTCCTTAGCGGCCGTCCGCAAACAGTATAATGATAGTATACAGACCGTTCTTACGGAGCAGAAAGCCCGTAACCAGGCCTTAAAAGATAGTATTGCTGCCGTCCGGGCCATCCGGACAGACAGCCTGGCGAAGGCTAAGGTGGAACGGGAAGCCCAGGCCAAGAAACGGGTCAAAGACCGGGAGAAGGCCTATAACGCCAAAATGAGGGCCAAGGAGAAGAAGAAAAGAGATGCCTATTCCAATGAGGATATGCGCAAAAAGAAATGGTCTTTCCTGCGCCGTGCCTGGCACAATACCACGACCAAATACAACTACCACTTTAATGCCCAGGAGCGGCTTAAGAAGGTAGAAGATAATATGCTCCGCAGTAGCGTGACCCAGTATGATTCGCTGTTGCCCCTGTTCCCTTTTGATCCGGATGTGGACTCGGCTAAATATGCCGTAGACCTGGACTCCCTGATCAGGAAAGCGGGCGTAGGCATACAGATCCACGATCCCCGGAGCAGGTGGCAGGACAATATGTATTTTATTGTAGGTAAAGCCTATTACTATAAAGGAGATTATAAGAATGCATCCGCAGCCTTCAAATATATTGTAGCTACTGCCGAGCAGGAGAAAAAAGAAAAAGCAAAAAAGAAAGACAAGAAAGCCGAAAAAGCACTGGGCGAACTGCCGGATGAAGTATCTAACAACTTCCTCCTGCACCAATCCTCCAAGAACGATGCCATCATGTGGCTGGCCAGAACGCTGGCCCAGGATAGCCAGCTGAGCCTGGCGCAGACCGTACTGAATATGATGCGCAGCAGTAAGCAGTACAGCAGTCTTTTGGATGGCAGGTTTGCTACCGTACAGTCTTTTGTAGACCTCAAGCAAAACAATCATTCCGCGGCCGTTAATGACCTGGTGGCTCTGTCAGAAGATAAGAGCAGCCCCGACTGGTTGAGGCAGAGAGCTTCCTTTATCAGGGGACAATTACTGCAAAGAGAAGGCCGCTACCTGGCCTCGGACTCTGCTTTTGATAAAGTGATCGCTTTGAAGCCTGCTATGGAAATGGACTTCTATGCCAAAATGAATAAAGTAAACAACAGCATTGCCGGTGGAGCTTCAGATACACGTGCCCTGCTGTCGAGCCTGCAAAAAATGAGCAGGGAAACAAAGTATAAAGACTACTACGATAAAATTCACTTTGCCCAGGCCAGGATCTATGAAGCCAATAAGGATACGGCTATGGCCATCGCCTCGTATAGAAAAGCGATCAATACCAGTACAAAGAATGTGAGCCAAAAAGGCCTGGCATTTGCCGGTCTGGGTAATATCTATTATCTCCAGAATAATTACAATACCGCTAAGTCTGTTTATGACAGCGCCCTGGCCTTCCTGACCGAAGCCCAGAATCCTACTTACGGCATAGCCTTACAGCGTGCGGGAGCTTTGGATTATATTGCTGAGCCGGGTAATAATGTAAAATATAATGATAGTTTATTGCGCCTGGCCCAGATGAGAGAAAAAGACCAGCTGTCTGTGGTGCGTAAACAGATCAAAGACCTAGAGAAGCATTTGCTGGATAGCTTATATGCCGCCAAGAATGCGCAGAATGCGCCTCAGGCTTTACCTGCGCCCACTGCTTTAAGTTCGGGCAAGCAATCCTGGTATTTCTCCAATCCTGCCAATATGCAGAAAGGGATCGCGAGCTTTAAACAGAAATGGGGCGACCGTAAGCTGAAAGATGACTGGAACCGCAGCAGCCAGTTCGGCAATTCGGGGGGCAGCTCAGGAGAGGAATCGACTGCTATGTCAGAAGAAGACCAGCTAAGGGCCACATTGCCTGCAGAAAGCGACCTGATAGCGTTGATCCCGAAAGGAAAGCCTGCCATAGACAGTGTCGGCAAAGCCCTGGAAACGGCCCTGTATCAGCTGGGAATAGGCTATTACAAGCATATGGAAGATATTCCTATGGCCTTAAATACTTTTGAAGAGCTGGACCGTAAATACCCGCAACATCCTTATGGTGCAGAGATCACCTATTACCGTTACCTGATCGCATTAAACAAAGGAGAAAAAAGCAAGACAGAGGAATACCTGAGTAAGCTGCAATCGCAATATGCTGCATCAGAATGGGCGAAGATGGTGGCTGCAGCCAGCCGGGAGCAAGAGCAAGTCGGAGCTACGGCAAACGGTATGTCTATTGCCGAGCACTATGAAGGTGCTTACGGCGCATTGATGAGCCAGGACTTCTCGAAAGCATACAGGGATGCAGAAGCCGCACCGGCTTTATATCCTAAGGAAATAGCACCTTACCAGAAGAAGTACACCCTGGTGCGGTATGCGGCCATCGCAGGCAATAAAGACTATAAAGAAGCAGATAGTTTATTGACCATTTTTGTGGCCCAGAATCAAAGTGACGAGACCATACAGTGGGCGAAAAATCTGCAGACCTATGTGAAAGCACAGTTAGAAGAATGGCGCAAAGATTCTGCCCGCTTAAGCCACCAGGTAAGCGCTCCGGCAGTGCTGCCGGGTGATAGCAGCCTGCAGTATAGCTATAAGCCCAATAACCTGCATTATGTAATGCTGAGCACACCCGTGACCGATAATAAGATCAACGGGCTCAGGGCGGGCTTAAGGGATTACAACAGCAGCAAGGCAGCACGTAAGCAGCTGGAGGTGTCTGTAACGCCACTGGACGGGCAAAGGAGTGTTATCGTGGTGCAGGAGTTTAAAAATGCCGCTGAAGCGAAAAAGTATGTTGCAGAAATAACAAAAGTAAAAGAACTGTTCCGGGAGTTTACTAATGCAAATGAGTACGAGATCCTGATCATTTCTAACGATAATATTTTAAAGCTGTACACCGATAAAAACTGGCAGTTGTACAGCGATTATTACAAGTCTAAATATTAGGCTGAAAAATATTTAAAAATTCTTAAAAAATATTTTGGAGAATCCGAAACACGTCTTATCTTTGCAATCCAATCAACGAAAAACGGATTGAAAAATTCTTCCTTAGCTCAGTTGGTTAGAGCACCTGACTGTTAATCAGGGGGTCTCAGGTTCAAGTCCTGAAGGGAGAGCAAAAGAGATCACAGTAATGTGGTCTCTTTTTTTTATGCCCTGATTTTTGAGGGGTTAGTGATCAATAGCAAAACTTGTGGATTAATAAAAACATATAGCTTTGCTGTTCGGTGAAAAAAGATATTTGGAGAATCCAAAACGCTCCTTATATTTGCAGTCCAATCAGCGGAAAGCGGATTGAAAAATTCTTCCTTAGCTCAGTTGGTTAGAGCACCTGACTGTTAATCAGGGGGTCGCTGGTTCAAGTCCAGCAGGGAGAGCAAGCCAGTAAAGGGTTTCAGCGTTTTAAAACTGAAACCCTTTTTTATTTGCACAGGATTTGCACAGAAAATGGATCAAATTAAAAACTTGTGGAGCAACCATTATTAAGCATAAAGTTTAGCGATCCTGAATAAGAAAAATTCAACAGACCTTACTCTCCTAAATTGTCTTCTGAAGGCCTTGATCTTAGCATTGAATGATTCTGCGGATGCACTGTTAGGCCTGTTGTCAAAATAGTTCACAATGGTTTTGTAGTGAGTTTTGATATGGAGATTAGCACTTGGTTTGGGGCACCGAAAAAATGGAATGCACTATTTCAATGGTTGGAGAAGTATATGTATGTAACAATGCATGAGCCAATTGGCGTTATTGACTAAAGAAACAAGTATTCCATGGGAATTTCCAAGTGGTGATTGAGCTCGATTGGGTTAAATAGACGCTTTAAAAATCGCTTGTTTTCTATCGTTCTAAGTATTGATTTGAAATGTTTTTGATGAAAAACGGTTAAATTGAACAAAATTTAGTAGGAATAATTATTGTCCATTTTAATAGGTGATTGAAAAACAGAGAGAAATTTTGTTAGATGCCTGTGAATAAGTAAACTAAATATTATTTGTTGTTTTATTTATTTTAGCATTATAATGATTTTAATTAAAAAATTGTTCTTAATTTTGCACTCCTTTTATTAAAACGACACACATGGCAACACTCGAAGAAACAACTAAAAGCAATAGGCTGTTAGATATGTCTATTGAGAATTTTAAAGCTGCTGTTGAAGGCAAACGCTCTAAAGAAGAAATTGAGCAACTTGTTAACGAAGCAAATGAAGCCGCAAAAAATATCCAGTGCCGAGAAAGTGCATTTGATACCCGCGTATCAAATGAAATGTTGCATAAGCCTTTCGAGATTGTAAAATAATTCCATTTTATGGCCTCTACTTTATTAAAGGATAACTCTACTTATTCTTACAAAACAGAATCTAAGGCTTTAATTGAACTGTTGACGGGAAATAATTCACAGACAAGTTTAGCATTTGAAAAGACACTTGCAAATTTAAAGGCAGATAGGTTTCTTATAGAGCCTAATTATGTTGATAAAGACTATTTGGAAGATTACGCTAATTTTTATGCACGATGTTTTCAGGATTATAATAGATTTTGTAAGCGCTTACACTTCTTTAAGGGTAATAATAAGCGTGGTGAAAAATTCTCATTTTCTAATAGGCTACTAAAAAAAATTTGGACAGAAGGCTTAGACGATAAAACTCTGTATAGTTTGCAAGACAATTATTTAGGATTTATCGTCTTAAAGCCTGCTAAAAATGGATTCATGCTTGGTCGTACTTGTATAAGGCATTATGAAGAAGATGAAGAGAGGAATAGAAGATACCATGCAAAAAGAGATTATTCGGTAAATCTTTACGGGATTGAGCTAAAAGTACAAAGTATGGCGTTTCAAGAGCAAGATGAAACAGTAGCTGTTTGTGCCTCTATTGCTTTGTGGTCTGCATTTAACATTACTGGCAAACGTTTTCAGCATCGTATTCCATCCCCTTCTGAGGTCACAAAACTTGCGCTGTCGGAAACTTCTTACATGAGAAGTTTTCCTAGCATAGGGTTGAGTCAGCAACAAATGGGAGTAGCGGTATCAAAATTAGGATTGAATCCTTTGTTAGTTGGACTAAAGCAACATAGAAATATTAAATCTCATATATACGCTTATTTAAAAGCTGGGATTCCGTTAATTTGTGGATTATCATTATATAACGAATTAGAAAAGGATGGTAAGGTTGTAATCGATGAAAACAGCAAAAGTTATCATGCTGTAACAATAAATGGTTTTTCATTTGAAGGAGGTGAAGGAGAACTTCCGATGTCTGATGGATTAAGATTACTGACATCAAGGATGACGCAATTTTATGTACATGATGATCAGTTGTGTCCATTTACAAAAATGGAATTTGATAATAGTTATTGTAAGATAGGAGAATCAACTGGGCAGAAGGTTTCCACAACTTGGCATGCACCAAAACCAACTGCTAAGAAAAAATACAAAGAGCATAAAGTTGCTATAATTGAAGGTTTAATTATCCCTCTGTATCATAAGATCAGAATTAGTTATCATGATATTCTTGATGAGGTACAAGGATTTTCTAGTAAACTAGACTTGTTGATGAAAGAATTATCCACTTTAACAGGATCTGATTTCCAATATTTTGAGTGGGAAATATTTCTTACAGAAGTTGGTGACTTTAAAAAGGATATATTAAGTCAACCAGATGTTATAGATCGTGAGAAAATATTGAAGAAAGGGTACGCAAAATACTTATGGCGCGCTCGTGCCATTACAATTGGTTGGCTTGATACAGATAGCAGAAATAGAAAAACTGAACTTGAACTCATTTTTGATGCAACAGATTCTAAAAAGAAAGGTATTTCAAAAGAGATTATTTATTACAACCCAATTATAAAAATGGGAGCAGACTTTTATCCAAAAATTTTAATATAATGAGCAACAAAAAGGAACAAGTTGAATATTTATTACAGTTTGTATCAGAAAATTTAAGTGATAATGATGAAAAAATATACAAGAACTCAATGGAAGAATTGAGCGAAAAATTTCATCATCTATTAATTAATGATGCTAAAGTAAACCCTGATAGTTTTACTGTAGACTGTTTAGAATTGTTCTATGATAATCAACAAGGCTTACCGGACGAACTCTATAAAGGGTTTAAAATACAAGATATAGAAGACAAGCTCATTGAAATGGTTAGGAGCTTAAAGACTGTCCTTTGTAAATTAGTGCAATCAAATCCAGATAAGAGCTTTGTTCAGCAAGGAGCTTCAGATGCATGGAAAGATGTTGTTAAATTCTATTTTTCAAATGTTGCGCTAGCAGGATTAGGTATAACTAATCCTGTTGTTGGGATTGTTGTTTCTTGTTATTTTGTTTGTGCACTTTCCTCTGATATAGATTATATTTGTCAAGGAGCAAATTAATCAAATTACTTTTTAAGCATAGGAAGGGCATCAGTCTTTTCTGTGCTTTTTTAATCGCATAATTCTTTATTACTAAACATTTTTCAATCTTAACGTAAATGATCAATTATTTTATTGAATTATCCGGTAGAGGTGCCCGTTTCCGATTACAGAATGACAAGCAAACTTGGAAAAAAGTTGAATTTAATGGTCTGGAAGGTTCAGAGTTTCTAACAAATAATACTCACGATTTAACTAAACTGCAGGTATTTAACACTCCGATTGAAATTGATGGTCAAATCTGGATGATTAACAAAGAATCTTCGAGTTTGTTTGAGCCAGATGGAGAGCTATATTACAATATTTTTGTTGTAAGAGATTTTTTTCCGCTTTTGCCGAGTAAGGAACAACTGACGTCAGTTATTAAACAAGGTGATGATAGGAATTTTAATGCTCTTGTTTTGAATGTCTATGGATTCTTTGAGTTAAGAGCTAGAGAAAGCATAGGGGCTATTGTTGACCCCACTATAATTTTCAGAAATGAAACATCAATTCCTTATAATGGTTATGTTGGAGAGAAGGCAGCTAACGAAAAAGGCTATATTGATGAATTATATTTTGATGCATTGTTGAATTGGAAAGATCATCTAGATACAGGATTGACTAATTACTTTTCCGATGAAAGTCAACATGGCAATCTTGATATGATCCTTCTAGAGATAGAAAATATGAAAGCTGCATTTGAAAGCAATCTTGAATCTGAATAAAATTAGGTGGTAAGCCTAATTTTATTCAGCCAATCTCTTTTTTGTTCCAGACTTGCCCCGTTGCCGTATTTAGGGCGGTTGAATTTATGCCCCATCAATTCAGCTTGCACCCGATCAGGCGCATTGACACTTAAAATCCTGTCTTGGAAGCTATGCCGCAAAGAATAAACGGTATGCTGCTTGGAGGGAGTTAAACGATGATCCCGCAGAAATTTGCTAATTGCATTGGTTAGGTTGTCGGGCTTATTGCGGTATTTTAAAAATCCGTTTGGACAGTTGCGGAATGCTTCTAAGGCATAGCCCACCAAAGGAATTGTTCTTTCGCTATGTGGCGTTTTCAGCATTTTATCTTTGCGGTTCCTGATGCAGATATGGGGTATTGCATCATTAAGAACAATATCTTCGGGCAGTAACCCGATAATTTCAGATGGTCGTGCGCCTGTTTCCGCAACGATCATAAGCAGATTGCGCCCATCGCTTCCCATTTCTGAAAGCTTAGGATTGTTTACAAGCGAAACAATTTGCTCCGAAGTAAAGGGGAGCCTTGTTTGTTTAATCGCCTTTTTTAGCTTGATTTTCTTAAACAGGTGGGAAATGTCCAGCCCGATACTTTCATGGTCTGAAACAAGCTCTAAAATGCCTTTCAGGTGAATAAAATCCTTGTTGGCACTGTCAGGGTCTTTGTTCTCATTATTTACCCTTTTTACCCACCATTCCCTAAAGTCCGTAATGTCGCTTTTGGTGATCTCTTTTAATGGCTTGTCGCCGACAATGGCAATAAAGCTATTAAGGGCTTTGATACGAGGATTACGCCACTTTCTTATCTGGCTTTCCGATTTGTTGAATACAAGGTCTTGCGATAACTGCCAGTATTTTTCTAAGGCTTGGCTTAGGCTGATGCTGGACGCTTCTTTACCACCCAAAACGGCTTTAACCTGTTTTTCGGATGCGCTCTGTAAAGCCAATATCCGCTCTAATAGCTCCTGCATAGGCAGGGCTGCTATTTCGGTGATTGGCTTATAGGCAAAGCCCATTTGGCGGGCTGTATGAACGATTTTTCCAAATCGTTCAAGGTCGTGGCTTTGACTATCGGAAAGGAGGCTTTGCCAATACTCCACAACGGAATCATCTAATGCCAATGATTTCCGCAATGCAGTACGTTTGCAAGCCGTGCCAAGAGAAATACGCACGTTCTTGCGCGGGTCAAGATCACGGTAAATGGTAGGGGTGTTACGGTTGTAATAGTAGGTGTTTGCACGCTTCAAAAGGTAGGACATAGGACAGCACCATGTGACAAATCATGTGCCACTTTCCTATAACAACCATTTATGCAAGTGATGCAAAAAGCAATTTTCTTGTTATTTTATAAGGATATAAATACCTATAAAACACAAGAAAAATGGCGGAGAGGGTGTCGGGCACATATTAGACACTCTTTCCACTGGCTATAAGATTTATCAGACACTTATTGGCTACATGCTATTTCTGTATGTGACAGTATGTTTTACTAATAATGTGACAGGAAATCTTACATCTAATTATTGCATTTTTGACGCTACCTGTAAAGCAATATGTGATAGATTGTGATGGTGAATAGTTCAACTTTGTAAGAAATTTTTCGGTAATTGCATACAATAAGCATGCAAATAATTAAGGGAGTCGGCTTAAATACTAAGCACGCTCCCTTAATTGAGAAATTAAAATGCAAGCTCCCAACATTTTTTCAAAGCATCGTGACAAATACTTAAATCAGCTTCAAATTGTTCTCTCGTAATATTATTACCGACATACTTCGCTAATTGCTTTTTCTTTGTACCTGTAATTATCTTTCTCCCTGCTGGATTTACTTCATCAAGTTGTTCTTGTGTTTTGCGCCAGTTTGTATAGATATCGCACTCCTGATCAGGATAGCTTTGTTCAATATCTCGATGTGCTAAAATATGAATTTGTCCATTTTCAGATAAATGGTTGTTGTTAGCTTTGAAATTATTTACACCAGCTACAGTTTGATCGCTCGGACAATCAAGTAAAATAACTAATTTATCTGCATAAATACTTGTGTTTAATGGGATAAATACTTTCTCAATAGCATTAATTGTTCTTTTTGCTTGCTCAATATCTCCATTTGCTTTGATGATCTGAACAACAGGCTTGTCGGAATAAAATCTATTTATTACTCGTGTAAGTAATTCAAACTCACTCTCTCCTTCAACAATTAAAAAGTTTCTGGGAAGTAAAAGGTCAGATGGGCTTCCCCCTAATAATTCAAAAACGATATAGGGTTTTTCTAAATCAGTTGTCACCTTTATATCTGTATTCCCTTCGCTTTTCTCTACTTTCAAGATTGATTGATTAGGATAGTTATCAGCAACAAAGACGGAAGAATGGGTGTTTATAAATACCTGATCCGTATCTTGCGAGAGCGTATGAAGAACATTTTTTAAATTACGCTGGGCTGTTGGATGCAAATGTAATTCAGCTTCATCAATAAAAAACAAGAATGATTTACCTGTATCATCTCCTTGTTTACGAAAATCAGCGTATGCTTGGATGATAGCAAGCATTAAAGCTCTTTGCATACCATCACCTTTTTCCTCTGCGGATGTTTCTATTCCATCATCAATAGACGTAGAAAAGCTTTTCAATAAATCATCAAATGCAGGGGCGGTTACTTCAAATTTTACTTTAGTTGTATCGGGAAACTGCTTTTCTAAATGAATTTTAACCTTATTTCCGATAGCTTCAAATTGTTTTTTTATTTCGGAACCATCGTCTTCAAACAATTCGGAGAATTTATCTTGAAATTCCTGATATTGTTGGTTCCCTTGCAAAATCACATTTAAAACACCGGAAAGCATCACACCGATTGGTGTGGTTTTTGAATATTTGGCAACAGCATCATAATATTGTTTGGTGCTTATATATTCAAATTTGGGCAAGAAATCGTTTAAGGCAGCATCAAACCCCGTACCTGGTTGCACTTCATTTTCACCTATAAACATTTTTCGTTTGCTTACAGTGCTACTTAGCCTTCTTAGAATTACGCTATCCGATCCGTTTAAAGCATTTTCAATCTTTGATTTATTAGCAGCGTGTTGCATTTTTGCTGCCCCATCTAATGCTCCCTCGAATTCAATTTCGACAAGAATTTCTCTTTCGCTATCTCGTCTGAATTTTAGTTCGTTGATATTAGCTCCTCTACCTAAGCCATTAAAAAAGAATTCAATGGCTTCGAAAAAGTTGGTTTTACCACAGTTGTTTTGACCAACAAAAATGTTGAAATCCGAGGTTGAAAATTCTGCCGCCTCAATTGATCGAAAATTTTCAATTTTAATTCTTTTAATCTTCATTGTTTGTACCGTTTGTTATATATTAAAAAAGAGAAAAAATATTTGATGAAAGAAAGTCTTATAATTTAGCTATAGCATCTATCTTAAAGGATAAATAGCTGTAAAGTTGCTAAATGTTTTCTGAAATAGAAATAGGGGAATTCCCTACATTTTGTTGCTAGAAACCTGTAAAGCAATATTTCTCAACTCCTGATTGGCTTTTCTCACTTCCCGCTCGTCATGGATACGCTTAAAAATGGTTAAATATTTGTCGCCGTAGTTGCGGACAATATTTGCCATGATGATATAAGCTTGTTCAATATTTTCATCCGTCACGATAACTTCTTTTTTCATTCTGCACTCCTGTTTTGCGTTCAGGTTAGCATGACATTAGATAAAGCTTGAATGCTTTTGTATGTGTAAAACCCTGTCAATGGTTATGAAACGGCATATCAGAATACGCACGCAACCATTTATAACTATTCATAGTCATTAATAGGCATTACTCAATCGCTTTTTCTAATCGCATACCGAAATGTTCTGCTATTTACGCTCTCCCATTTCAAAATTTTAAAAAAAGGAGGTGTATAATTTCCCTGAAAGCAATCAGAGAAAATTTTAAAGAAAGGCATCCAATGGACACGCTTAACTTTAATGAGCCATTACTCGACAGAAAATCAGCAGCGCACTTTCTCAATATCAAACCGTCCACATTGGCGGTATGGGATTGCACGAAGCGTTATGACCTAAAGCCGATCAAGGTTGGCGGTCGTGTTCGGTATAGCAAGGCAAACCTGATCCGTTTTCTGAACGAGCAGCAACAGGAACAATAAAAACAGGATAAGAAAAGACGGCCACATCTTCTTATCCCTTTCCCAATAAACAAATCATACAAGGAAACGCACGATGAATATCGAATTTGCGAATACTATACCTATTGCCGAAATTTTGAGCAAACTTGGCTTAAATCCAGTGAAACAGAACGGCCATGACCTTTGGTATCTTTCCCCTTTCCGAAATGAAAAGACCGCCAGTTTTCATGTGAATACGCAGAAAAATGTCTGGTATGACCACGGAGAAGGTATTGGGGGCGATGCCTTTAGCTTTGTATGCCTGCATTTGGAACGATCAGGCGTTCAATGTACCCCTGCTGACGGTCTGCGATGGTTTCGCAATATGTTTCAAGTCCCACATATCCCGATTATTCAGCACAATAGACAACAGCAGAGCGAGGAAGTACGTTCAACGGTTTTGAAAGGGATTAAGCCGATTAAACACGCAGCCCTTATTCAATATTTGTCAGGGCGGGGTATTCCTTTAAGTGTTGCCAAAACCTATTTGCAAGAAATTCGTGTAGCCAACACTAAAACTGATAAGACATTCTTTGCCCTTGCTATCAAAAACGAAGAACGGGGCTATGAATATCGCAACCTTTATTTCAAAGGTTGTGTAGGCAAAAAGTCGATCACTTTCATTCGTGGTCAAATTCCCAAACCACCCGCCATACATATCTTCGAGGGCTTTATGGATTTTCTTTCTGTTATTACACAGCATGAAGGAAAACGCTTGAAACATGATGCCCTTATCCTGAACTCATTAAGCCAGATAAAAGAAGCAGTCGCCTATATCAAGGGCTATGGCTATGAAAGGGCTTATACATGGCTCGATAATGACGAGGCAGGGCAAAAGGCTACAGAAGCTTTTGCCGAATTTTTCAAGACCGAAGACAATCTTATCCATCAACCCATGAACCAGAATTATGCTCCCTACAAGGACGTAAACGCTGCACACATGGTGAAACTCGGATTGTGAGTTGATATTAACGCATAAATCATTCCACCTTTCCCGTTTGGGAGGGGTGGAATGGTTATCCGAGAAAATACCAAAGCCGCTCCCGACACAAACAATTATTTTCCTCTTGCTGCGCAATTCACCCGCCCAACCAAAATAAGAGTTGGTTTGGTCGCTTGCCCTTTGGTTTGCCTTTTCACGTAACCATTACCCCACAGGAAAGGATTTAAAAATGACCATCTCCGTAAAAACAGAAAATCGCCGCGATATTCACCAAGAAGTAACCAATACAATCCTTACACAACTTGAAAAAGGTACTATTCCATGGCATCAGCCGTGGCAAGGAGGAGCAAGTAAGGGGTTCTTTGATCTGCCTTATAATGCCGTCAGTAGCAACTATTATCAGGGTATTAATATCATTCTTTTGTGGTGCGCCAACATCAATAAGAATTTCAATAATGCCGAATGGGCAACCTTTAAACAATGGTCGGAAAAAAACGAAACAATCCGCAAGGGTGAAAAAGGTTCTATGATTGTTTATTATGATGTCATCGAGAAAGAAGAAGATAATGAGATCAAGAAAATTCCGTTCCTGAAATCATATCATGTATTCAATCGTTGTCAGCTTAACAGGTATGAGCCGCAAGAGGAACAGCCAAAAGAAGAGGTTATTCCTTTGGTTCAGCGCTTAGAAATTGTTGATAGCTTTGTAGAGAATACACAAGCCGTTATTGAACACGGTAAAGACGGGGCATTTTACCGCCCGAGCGAAGATAAAATCTATATGCCCTCTGTTGAGGCTTTCCAAGAAACGGCAACCTCTACAGCCACCGAGGGCTATTATTCGACCTTGCTTCATGAGTTGGTACATTGGTCAGGTGCTGAAAAACGCCTTAACCGCACCAAAGGCAAAAAGTTTGGTGATAATGCGTATGCCGTTGAAGAATTGATTGCCGAACTTGGCGCGGCATTCCTGTGTGCTGAATTTGATATTGCAACAACGCAAAAAGGCGATCATGCCAATTATATTGCAGGCTGGCTAAAAGTTCTGAAAGACAACAAAAATTGTATTATTACCGCAGCAAGTGAGGCTTCTAAAGCCGTCAACTATATGAAACAGTTAAATCTATAGACAAGATAGAAAGCCTGTATAAATCAGGCTTTCCAATTTAAACAAAACGTATTAAATTTATGAAGAATTTTTAATGGATAAAACACTATGGATATTTGCTATTTGTGCGGACAAGTTATGGTTGATAGAAAGGACTATACTGTAGACAACTCTAAACCTATTCCTAAATTCAAACACGATGAACATATTATTCAAAATGCTTTATATGGAAGATTGACAGCCTGCAATATTCTTTGTGAAATATGCGGCAGTAAATTGTCAAAGAATATAGATGCTGAATTTGTTAAATTGTTTGACTTATTTACGGCACCTATAAGTCATTCTTTAGCACCAAAAGATCATGGTAAAGATTTCTCCAAAACATTGTTTGGCTATCTTATTAAAAAGAAAGATGGTGAAAAAATAGATGTACATATCAAAGAGGGAAAGATTGCGCCTAAGAAACCTGTTTATGACTATATAAAAGAGGCTCACACGCTAAAGATTTATGGTGCGAACAAAAAGGCACTAGAAAACTATAAAAAATTTTCTCTAAAGGAATTGCAAAGCGAAGGAGTTGATATTCAAAATATCAATATTGAGCTAATAGATGATATTAAAGATTATCACGAACTAGGGATATATTTTAGTGAAAAGGTTGAAAATTTTAATTCTAAATTTAAACTCGGATTGAGCAAAATTGCGACTGGTTTTGCTGCATCTAAAGGTGTTAAACGCGAGGATATGCCTTGTACATTAAATATTCAAACAGAAGAAATTATCGCTAATTCAAATACTGTTCCCTTTTTTCCATTGGGTAGTCTTGATTTTGCAATGGAGTCAGCAAGGAGCCTTGCTGAAGAAGGATTTCCTACACACACTTTAATATTATATACAGACAAAAGCTTTAATAAGACGAAATTGGTTTGTTACATAGATTTATTCAGCACTTTTCAATATTATGTTGTATTAAATCATAACTACAACGGCAATGACATCTCTGAAATATATTATCAAACCATTATTAAACGAGAAAAACCCAATATAAATATTAGGAATATTCGTCCAAAACATCTAATGATAATAGCCGAAGATTTGGGGGTAACGCAAAATGAGATGAGGGGGATGACACTAGATGAAAGATATACTTTTTTAGAGAGAAAGCATAAACAGTATAGCGTTAAATACACGCTTGATCTAAATGATTATATATCAAATGCATCAGGTAAATTTTTCAAGTTTCTTGCTTACAAAAAATTACCGCAACTATTAGGTAGTATTGGAAATGAGGAAAGATTGATTATTGAAGGTATTCCCGAATTAGATAGAGATGATTTGATCTGTTTAAAATTGGAGTTAAAACGCACAGAAGAAGAGCCAATTGCATTTTATAGGAAAGAATATTTAGATTTCGGCAATGATAAAAAGGTTTTTTCTTTTTCAATGCTAAATAAACTAATAGAACTAACAAATTCAAGTTCTGCAAGAATTAAATCTTATACTAATTATAAGTTTTATTTACTATTTCAATTTGTGAGCGTAAATTCTAAGAATAACATTAGTGATGATTAAATAGTTTCAAAATTAACTTATCTCAATATCCGTTATAATGGTAGTATTGTCTTGGATAATACTGCTATACCGTTCATCCGTTAAGCCGATTGTTCGGGGCAAATGCAGTCTTAAATCCTGAAACAGTTTTTCAAGATGATAACCTTTCAGTATGACTTTATGCGAGGTAAAACTTAGCGTGATTGAATTGTCTTCGGGCTTGTATTCTTTAGCTATGAGATAACTATACTCTAACGATAGCTGCCTGCCATCTTTGAGGAAAAAACAAATATCGCCTTTATGCGCAACAGCAGGGTCGTAATATTCAATATTATTGCCTTCCTGATCTTCCTGATTTTCTTTCGAGGTAGGATTACCCGAAATATAATCATTTAATCGGCTTCTAAAATCATGGCTCATAGTCATCACGGTTGTAATTGTTTCTGTTATAGTGTTTGGTTATTTCCTCTTTGTTCTGTTCCTTTTGCTTTTTCGTGTTAATCAAGTGCTGCCTTACATACTCCTGATGTGTTCCCACGAGTTCCAAAGCCGATGCCCTGTTGCCCAATTCCGAAGCATATTCCATTAGCTGATCTTTACTGTCTGTGTAGATATGGACATTTTCACGCCCTCTTGATACCGATACATAAAATTGTCGGGCATCTGTAGCGGAAAACGTAGCGGCAGGCTGATGAATAAACACTTCATCCACCGTTTTGCCTTGCGCTGCGTAGGAAGTAATACAATGAGCATGGTCGATATGCCCGAAGGTACTGTCCAGTTCGTAAGTGTGTTTACTCTTGGGATTGATAAGTGTAATAGCACCTTTTTTCGATACGGATTTAACGTCTAGGCTTTCACCATTATTTAATCGCTTATTTCCCTTATCAAAACCGTTTCGAGTGATCCGAATTTTGTCACCCTTAGCCAGTAGAATTTCTTTTTCCTCGAATACATCGAAACTATTGGAAGTAGATAGGGGAATAACCGTTTTTAAATCACCGGCATTGCGAATAGTCAAATTGTATTCATCGCATGTTTCTACCGCCCACTGGCTACCCCGTTTAATGCCTTTGAGGTTTTGATTAAACTGCAAAACCTGTCCTTTTCTATATTGCCTGAAATCCGTTTTTTCCGCATCGGTAAGGCTTAGATTAGATAGCTTCTTTACTGAAATCTCCTTTTTACCAAGCATATTGCTTTGTTTCATTTTCTCCCGAACGGCATTCGTGACCGCTTCGCCCTGGTTGTGGGTGGGGGAAATGATTAATCCTGATTTTCCTTTTTTCAATGTAGCGATATAGTCTTTGACAAGCTGGTTATTGGGCAGTAAAGGGTCAATCTGTTTTACAGCCCCCATATGATCCAGCTTACCAAATGCAAGCTTGACATCGCCATTTGACAAGTCCTGTACGGCATCGCGGTAAGCTTCCTTTTGCTGCCTGTAAATCTTGTTTACTTCTGCCGTGCGAATGCCGCCAACCGTATTCAATATGCGAAGTGCATCACCTCTTACAACGCTTGCATGCTGCTTGGTGTCGCCACCTAAAATAAGACGGGCATTTTGTCGATCCACCACCTGCAGGAGTTTTTTCATATCGCCTGTACCTAATAATCCTGCTTCATCAACCCAAAGCACCTGATTTTTAATGCGCTCCTGCATGGCGGGATCAATCAGGAACTTGGCAACCGTATCGGCGTCTTTAAATCCTTCGTCCTGTAATACCCCACGGGAGGCACTGGCAGTGGGGGCAATGACGGTCACTTCTTTGCCGCTTTGCTTTATCTTATCAACAGTTTCTTTCATAAGCGTTGTTTTGCCAGATCCTGCCGCCCCACGGATGATTGATACCCGATTGCTTGTGGTTAATACGTGATCTGCCGCCCGTTTTTGCTGCCCTTTTAATGACAAGTCTGGTGGCTCCTTATAAAGCGGAGTGACTGCACCGATACCCTTGCGGGCAAGTGCAACCATTTCCTTTTCTTCTTTTAAAACTTCTTTGGTCGTACACATGGTACGCCCGTTTTCAGAAACACGAATAATGTCGCTGTTATCCGCAAATGCTCGGTCAATCAAGCTAAGTGAAGTATCGTCTTTGCCAATGTTATATCGGTAGGCTTCCGCAAGCAGTCTTCTTTCTGGAACAACAGAAGCACGTTCAAAAGCATGTTTTAAAGCATAATCCACGGATTTTTTGGTTTCAGGGGTGGAAACGTTCTTGTGTTTTGAACTTCGGATAGGTGCATTGTAAGCAGGATCATCGTTCAGGTTTTCGGCACTTTCTAATTGTTTGATCTGCCTTTTCCATTCCTGCCGTAATTCAGCCATAGACATACCCGCCTGTTTCTTGCTGCGGGTACGTGCGCCCAATGCGTCAAGGTCTTTGGCTGAATGAATGCCTTTTTCGGAAGCTACGCGCCCGATTTCATCGGTGCGCTTGGAGAAATGTTCAATTGCCCGTTTGGGAACACCTTTTAACTCGAATGAATTTTTCGTTTGCTCAATATCATATCCTGCATGGCTTAATTTGTCGGATAATCGCTTATGAAACCTTGCTTGATAGTACGGCATATCCCGTTTGATATTGCGGAACTGTGCCGCCTTAAAGCGATTTTCGGAATTATCCCATGTGGCGTTAAAAACAAAACAATGAGCGTGTAAATGCGGGTCGGGGGCATGATCTCCTACAGGTCTTGCGGTTTGGTGGGTAAAATCCGCCCATACCAATTCGCCTGTTTGCCTATCCGCATATTTGCCCTCTTTTCGGATGCGTGTTTGTACGTCCTTTTCAATTTCCTGCATGGTTTCCGAAACGCTTTGCTCGAAAATATCCATAATATGACGATCACCGCTTAGGGCGTGGACAATCGAAACCGATTTAGGACAGTGGAAATTTATATCGTAACCAACGGTTCGATTTTCCTTGCTTCTAGGTGTGAGGGGATTACCTGTTCGGGGATGGGTATTCTCACAAAGGGCGAAAAAATCGTCCTTACTGGCATCATACCCAAGACCGAGCCGCTGGGTCAGTTTCCCCTGAAACCGACCTTTTAGCTCTTGGTCATTTATGTAGTAATCTGCCTGATTAAGCGCATTGGAGAAGTAAGACTTCGCACCCAAAGCAGACGTGCTTTGTATCATCCTTATCATAGGGATGGTTTATGCTTGTCAGAACACGTTTTGCAAAAATTCGTGTTTCAATAAATATAAATAAACTTTATAAAATCGGGGGCTATTGTTGGAAGCCATTAAATAATGTTCGTTGAATATTTCTTATATTAGGTATTTAATCCATTCTGAATTATTTGTCTTTTTGTATCCATATTTTTTCGTTAACAACCTTTCGCCGGCAACAGTTCCAATTTCAGTAGTTATAGCTGTGTAACCTAAATTTCTTAAATACGCATGAGCTTTATTAATCATCAGATCAGAAACAAATAGTCGTTCCTTTCGATAAAGCTGTGGGATGCTAAAAAACCACCCGATATGGCAGGTATTGGAATTGTCAATTTTTATCTCAGGAATACTAAAAATTGCTCCCACTATCTCATTTTTTTTATTTTTGGCCACAATATGGAAATGACTTTTCTTTTGTGAGATTATATCTTTACTAACTTCATTAACAATTGCTTGTAGGGTGTAGTTATTGTTAAATTCAGCATTTTCAAAACTAGCTATAATCGCGCTTTGTATATACATCCAGTTTTTGGAAATATATTGATGGTTTACAAAGGTGGCGGTAAAATTTTTCATAAAAACGTAATAGCATGTATAGAAGTCTGGTTCAATTATATTATTGATTAATGTCCACGTATTCATCAAAAACTGATTTGATGTCTTTATTTTTATACATTTCATTCCATAAATTTTGCATCCATTTTGCATTTTCATTTGATAATGGGCCAGCTTTCTGTTTTGGAAACTTTGAGGAAAAAGAAAGTACGGCAGGAGATAATCTCCATTCATTTGTCCAATCATCATGAAGTGCAAAACCACAGATTGTTTCTTTACTTGTATTAGAATAAGGCTCAAATACGGCAATGTAGATAGGATCTCTTGTTCCTTTCTTCCTACTAATTAAAATGATGCGATCAGAAGGGAATTTTCTAAACATTTCTACTTCATATTCGATGTCTTTATTCTTTTTATAGTTTCGTATGATGGCAGTACTGGTAAGTCGCCTTAATTTACCTAAAGATGCTTGAGTGAAATTAAGTGTCGTGTAATTCCAAAATAGTTTTCCTGATTCATTTCTTGTCAAATAGTATAAATGCATATTCTGATTTCTAAATACTTTTATATCGGCTTCTTGAGGAAAGATATCAGGGCATTCAATTGATTTTTCAAAAATTTCTAGCGACTTTTTATATAGTTCGTTTGCATCATATCTTTCATCTTTCTTTTTATAGAACTCCTCAATTAACCAGCTAGAACTAAGGCCAGAAAAAACACCACCAATTGTTGTTAGAATATTGCTAAAAAGAGAAGAGAGGGTAAATAATTGCGAAATTATACCAGCTATTATAAGTAATATTCCTACAACTAGAATGAGTATGTGTATTCTTTTCGCATAGTCTTTTTTCTTGTCCATAGAGTATATTATTTGAAAAATGCATTTTAATCGAGTTTACTAGATATGCTGATTTATATGGAATAGTAAATTAGCAATAATGTGGAGCTGTGTTCGGAATTTTTGAAAGCTATGCAAGCGTACCTCGTAATACCTATTAAATAATTTGTATCAGACATCTTCCCTAAGCATAGCTTAGGGGTTATACGGCATCCGTTATTTCCTCATCATCAACAATAATATTTTCCAAAACTTCTTCTCTCATTTCTTTCGAGGTAGGCTTGTCACCATAGAAACGAAAGCCCCTGCTTGGTTCATCGTCCGATACAAATGTTCGGTAAATTTCCTCTCCAGAGATTATATTATCAATCCTGTCGAGGATAAAATTATCCCCGTGCATGTATGTTCCGGAGTAACTTAATGAGTAAATGGCCGAGCATATGACCAGCAGCCAACCTAACGAATTTTGGTCAATGAAAATTAAAAAAAGACCGATCAGGAAAAATAGCAAAGGCTCTAAAAATATCTCGATAGTTCTAACTGAAAATGGTTTTCCGTTGATTTTTATTTTATGGAACAAAGGGTGAATTTCACCAGTTGATAAACTAAAATGGTTAAAATCAAACTGGGATTTTATATGTTTTATATCCTTATATCTTAAAAAGGAAAAAAACAGAAAGACGGGGATAAACAAATACCATAACCAATTGTCGCTAATAATCTGAATAAAATCTTGTCTAAGGTTTGACCAAAAAAAGGGAATAATGAAAAGTGCAACAGCGACCGTGATCGCGGTACTCGTTCGGAAATATCGCCTACCCATCTTTTTTCGGATAAAGACTTCCAGTACCATTCGGGGGTGTGAAGAAAGTTCGATAAAAAGGTTGAGCAAAAACTCTTTAATAAGGTTTTTCCTCTGATACAGCGTTTTGTAATACATGTTCTTTTTCATCTTCTAAACATTTATTGGTTAACAAAAATTAGGGAACAAAATTTTGATCGAAGCGTATTTTATCATAACTAAATCCATCTCGCAGCTTCATGCCTTGAGCATGCAGATAAGCCGTAATTTTAAACTGATTTTTGTTGCCGCCTGTCAAAAGGGTATTGAATACCTCTGGACGAACCATTTTATCCAGTTTTGGCGCAATTGTTTTCGTAACCGTTACTTGGCCATCCACAATACTTCTCGCTTCCGTTTCTTCGGCTCGGTATTCTTCTCCAATTAAGGTGGACGCGAATTGGTTCGTTTCAATATCTGCGTTTGCATGGAAAACCTTTGTCGCCAGTGTACCAAGAAAGCTTTTGACTTTATATTCACCGTTAACGCCTGCCATGTTCGCATAGTAGTTAGGGATGTTCTGCGAGATATAGACGGTGGCAATACGGCTGCTTCTTGCGGTTGCCTGATACTCGGCATCGTATTCATGAAGAAAGTTTTGTGCTTCATCTGCCCATAAAAAAACGGGGCGTTCATTTTCTCTGACGTTTCTTCTTTCCATTGCACGCTGCCAAATGTATTTGAACATGATCTGCGTGTCACGGCCAACTTTGTGGTAGTGTTTTACAGGAAGATTAATCAGGATAATTTTACCCTTTAAACAATCCTCTGGCGTGAAATTTGACGGATTACTGCAAAACAAGGAATAAATAGGGTCTTTTAAAAGTCGATACAAAAAGCCGGTGAAAGAAAAATCAACAATTGATTTTGTTTTTTCGCTCAACTCGGCATAGGTTTCGTTAAAGAACTCCTGTATGTAATTAAATTCGCGTGCATGCGGGATTTTCTTAAGGAGTAATTCATCAAAAGCTTTCTGGTCAAGGTTCGTAATGTACTCCCGACCAAACTCTGCGATCGTGTCCTCAATGGCTTTTTGAATACCCTTTTCGACTACATCTAAGGCGATTTTAAAAACGGGCGGCTTTGCCTTATTTTCCTTTTTCTCTTTGCTGTCTTTATTCTCTTGGGGTTTCTTGTAGCGAGATGCAGAACGGGCAATATCGTATAAGTGTTCTATCGAAATTTTATTGTAAGCCAGCAAGCTTAGATCAATAGTATTCGATATAAGCATATCCAACGCATTTTCCCAGAAGGGATCATTGTTTTTGCCTGTGGCTTTTTCTTCACTGGCTTTGATAACCGTCTTTAATACTTGGAGTATGTTTTCAGAATAAGATTTTTTATTGCTATGTGTTGTTTCGTAGTCCAAAAAATTGAAATACTTGCTCCCTTTCGGTTCAACAATAATCAAATCATTATATCTTCCCGTAAGTTTCGCGTATTCAATCCAGTCTTGCTTTTCGTCACTCTTTACAGTCAATACAAGACCGCCATAACCTTTTGATAAATATTTCAAGGCAAAAAAACGCCCTGATCCTGATGTTTTGCCAGAACCGATGCCACCAAAGATTTGTAAGCCCTCAAAAGAGTTGCCCATTGTCCAAGGCACTTGATTTTTGCCAATTTTTAATATCGGTTCGTCCAAATCAAATCGAAGCATCTGAAAATGAATTTGAAACAAACATAATAATTTCTCTCATCAAAGTGAAACTTTGGAGAGAAATGACAATACTAAGTTAATCAACGATGTGCCGCACTAATTCACGGTGTCGTTGGGGTGGGAATAAGCTACTTTATATTTGGAGGCTAATTCTGTATCAAGTACAGATTGGTCATAGGGAATATTGATCTGTAATTCAGTGCCGATCACTTTTCGTAGGAAATGGTCGATATATACCCAATTATACTTGGCTTTGTAAAAAACTTTTTTTTCGATACCGTTTTGAATAAGCTTTCTAATGAATACTTCTGTATGAATAGCTACAGTATATGGATTGTAGTGTTCCCCACCATAAAATGACAGAGCCTTGGATGCTAAAGCAGCATAGCGAGGCAAAGATTTGGGTTCATTTAATATTCGATCCCTAATCTCTGATCCATAGACATAGGCAGCTTTATAGCTTTGCTTTTTCTTTTCATCTTCGGGTAAATCAAAAAGGAATTTTTTATTGTCCATTTTCATACCTACGAAATCTAATTTACAGTATCACTTGTATTCAAAAAAGAAGTAGGATTTATAAGAGATAATCCTCTGTCTAGAATACTTTGATCGTATGGGATATTAATCTTTAGTTCAAAGCCCACAGCATCTCTAAAAAAATGGTCGATATATTCCCAATCGTATTCTCTCTGTTTATAAAAAACTTTCTTTTCTATGAAGCTTTGAATTAGCGTTCTTATAAATCTCTCTGTACCTAAATCTACAGTATGAGGGTTGTAATGTTCTCCCCCATAATAGGACAAAACCTTCCGTCCCAAAGCAGCATAGCGAGGTAAATATTCTGGCTCGTTTAACACGCGATCTCTACGCTCTGACCCATAAATATAAGCTGCTCTATTGCTTTGTTTCTTCTTTTCAACTTCGGGTAAATCAAAAAGGAATTTTTTATCGTCCATTTTCATACCTTTGGGTAAGTAGTACTGTAATGAAAATAATGATATAATAAATTTTAATTAAAATCAATATAAACTGTTATGGGAAGACGAAAAATGCCTGACTGGATGATGGACTATGTAGGAGCTATCGGAGAAGATAGTTATAGAGATTATAGGAATTTGTCTGCCAATTATTATAGTGAAATCGCAGATTACCACCAAAATATTTATCCTGAGCGCAATAGCCGACATATGAGGTTAAACAGGGATAGAGGAGCCTATGACCCCACTAAGGATTTGACAAATATAGATACCAAATACAAAGAAAAGGCTTTGGATTTGGCTTGTGATAAATACGGCTACAAAAAGCCTGATCCGAATGTTGCAAAACAAGAGGAGCAGCTAACCAAATTGCAGGAAAACAGTCCGGTGTTTTCTAAATATATAAAGGAGAGCGATAAGAGTCTGTCCACCGATGATTATATAGATAAAGCGGCACATAAAGATTATTTCAAGAGAAACCCTGAAGCTGAAAAAAACTTCAAATCGCAAAAAGAATTGTTCAGGGATATTGAAGAACAAGAAATTCAATCTTACGATAACAACAAAAAAGATGATATAACTCCGAAAGAGCCAATAAATGATCCTCACCCAAAAGTTGATCCACCTATTGAGCCAAGATTAGATGACGAATAGTTTTAAAATACTTCAATTATGCAGGTGATTTGCCTTGAAGAAAAAGCATTTTATGAATTGGTTGAACAGGTTGTAGAACGACTAAAAGAAACCAAGAATATTAGCGAGGATAAATGGATTTCAAACGAAGAAGCAATGCGTCTATTGAATATAAAATCTAAAACGACCCTTCAAAAGCTGCGCGATGAAGGAAGTATTAGATATTCGCAACCCGAAAGGAAAATCATTCTTTATGATCGCAGTTCATTAATGGATTATTTGGATAAACATTCAAAAGAAACATTCTAACATGGAAGTAAATAATGAAGAAATAACCCCCTCTGCCGAATATTTGAAAGGGTATAATGAGGGGTATCTGATTTCAAAATACATACCGTCATTTTCTAAAAGCGCAATATCTGAAAAAGGGACAAGCGAACGCAGTAAAGGGTTTTATGGCGGCGTAATGGAATACGAGCTTGAAAAGAAAATGGCTAAAAGTTTTCCTTATCTTTCAAGAGAGGATGCACCGTCAAAAGAAGATTATTATAAAGATAGAGGCGATATAGACAAAGAATAAAAAAAGCACAGGAAATTTACTCCTGCGCTTTTGATAGGGTCGCATTTTTCTATAACTGTAGCCTTACTTCTTTCTGGAATACCTGTATATTACGTTACTGCCCCATTCTGCGCCCATAAGTAACATGGTATCGTTATCAAGCTTGATTATTCGCAGGTCTGCCTGTGATGATGAATTACCAGGTACTCCGAAAACGGGGTTTAAAACGGAGTCTTTTGTGATCTCCCAATCCCATTCGGAAGCCGCAAATTGAAACCCGCACTTGGTATTTCCTTCATCAAGGGTGAAACGTTTGTCGCTTCTAAAGATATAAATATCATCTGCCTGACAAGGTTCCCCGCTATGGTAACGCCAGCTTCCTACAATCCTTTTTTCAAGTTCCGTGACGGCACTGTCTTTAGGGGTCGGATCATTTGTATCTTTTGAGCAGCTTATCAGGCTAATTGATGTCGCTGCCACTATTGCCAGTTGTTTAATTGATCTCATGTATTTCTAGTTTTTGCTTAGTTCACATTTAGCACCTGTAATCTCCTGTTCCATCTTGTCACAGGCCGCTTTTTCATTTTTCTTTTTAGCATCGTGGGCAATGGTTTTATAAACAATGTCGCCGTCTTTGGTACAGGTGCATTGCCAGCTTGCCGTCTTATTACAGGATGCAAAAAAGAACCCTGTCATTGCTAATAGTGAAATTGTAGTAAGTAATTTTTTCATCGCATTATATTTTTAAGTGTTAAGAATAGGATTTGATTGTTTATGTTGTGTAGATCGTTCCGCATTTATTACAGTGCCAAGAACGGAGCCACGATTGATATAAAGGCGGGTATTTGTTTTTGTTATGCTTGTAGGTATAGACCCCGTAGATGATCGCAGCAGCGAAAAAGAGTAGCATCACGAACACATTAAACGATTGGAAAAAGTTAGGGACCAAGAACCCACCAAAGATGAAGCCGGCTATCGGTATATAAGATACCTTTTGCGGCGGAGCTGCTTTCTTTGCCAAATAGGATTGAGAAGTGCCTCTCGTGTTTGTTGTGGCAGAACCGAGGCCATAACCGCTACCAATACCCGCCCCAAATGTGCTGCTGGTAGTTTTTATATTTTGTGTTCCTGCTTCGTAGAGAACAGCCAAACGCTGTACATTATCCGACTTACATTGTGTGCATTGCATGGTTATAATTTTAAAAATGTTGAATTTTGTGATTGGTAAATGGGATGTGGGAGAATGAATTTATAAATACAAAGCAAAGCCATTTTGTATAAATGGTATAAAACTAAAAGTGTTTGTTTGCTACTTTTTAAATTATTTTGCTACTTTTGAGGCATATTAATTAAACTTGAATAAGTATGGAAACCCAAAGCATAAATATTGGTGATAATATAAAAAAGTTTAGAGAGCTTAAAAATATTACACGCGAAGCAATGGCCGCCGATCTTGAAATGAGCGTGAGCGGTTACAGTAAAATTGAAAGAAACGAGGTTGATTTGACGATCTCCCGCATTCAGAAAATCGCACAGATATTAGAGATTGATATTTCGCAGATATTGAATTTTGATGCTACTCAAATATTCAATATCACGCATAATCAATTAGTGCAGGGTTTCGGTTCACAAGTTGAAAATCACAATCATAGTGACGAATACAAGGATAAGTATATCCAATTATTAGAAGCGGAAGTGAAACGTTTAAAGAGTGTTGCAGGGGAATAATTCTATTATTGGGAATGGTTAGATTTTATGCCGTATGCTATTTTGAAATCCCTTTGTTGCTGTATTTATTCTTTTGGCTTTGAAGACTGGAAAGCCACTCTTTATACATTTTTTCTGGCATTTCTCTGTACCCAAGATCATAAAGATTTAAGTATTGGCGCTGCATTTCTGCAAAGATCACGTTTGCGTTTTCGTGGTTCTTTTCCTGCTGCTGTTTTTCGTAGATACGTTTTAAGGTTTCCGCTTCCAGTAATAATGCTTGTACATTTCTTGGGTGATAGTACAAAGCAAGATCACAACATTGCAGGATAAAGCCGTCATAATAATTGCCTGTTTGCTTCTCGTAACATTTGGCCAAATCAATGGCGCATAATGCTATGGCTTGTTGATTGCTTAATGTATCGCAATACAAGCCATTTTGAATAGCCTTTAAAGAGATATAGCCCGTTGTGGTCAGCCATGCATCAATAGGAAATTCACCACTGGTAAGTTCTGTATTATACCATCCATCCCGTTTACTGTAATTCTTGATATACATATGGTTCGGAGCCAATGCCAGCCAGCAGTTTGCGCCTATTTCGTCTGCAATAATCTTGTAGAGGTACGGCAAAGAATGGCAGTTCCCTTTATGGGTTTCTAATGAAGTTGAAACGAATGTATTGCTCCAGTCTTTCTTACCGTTGTAATCATCAAAGTTATATTCATAGGGAAGAAGTGAGATCACTTTATCATGATTACTTACCCTGATTGTATCTTTAATAACCTTAAAAACAGATTGATTTAATAAGATTTGATTACTATCAACTTCCTTATAATCCTTAATATGATTAGATGCCGCCCATGAGGTTGCAAACGCATATAACAATTTAAGTGCGTTATTGATACGCTCTATATTGAGGTCACCACCCAGATAAGTTCTTTCTACTAGAAAAACAGCATCTTTAAATGATTTTGGTTTGTCATGTTTGGCTAAGTATGAAATGCTGTCTAAGGCTTTATTATACGTCACATAGTAGTTTGTTTCGTATGATTGGCTATATGAGTAACAAGAACCAGATAAAAGACAGGCAATAACTGTAATGCGTTTAATGAAAATATTCATGTGAAATTTTATCAGTGAGGAAGAAAACAATCTCCTTTAGGATTTAAGTCTATTATCTCAAATATAACCCCGTTTATATCTACATACTTCTCATAATTTCCCAGATATTTATATTTGGTATTTTTTACTATTTCTTTGAACTTTGAGCAGTCTTTTTTGTCTGATATTATGTTGATCGCATAATAATTGTGATATCCCTTTGGAATATCTGACGGACAAATTTTTTTCATCGTTATTGAATAAATACTATCTTCTTTTAAGTGACAGTTATAAAAAATACCCATATTAAAAATTTCATTCTTCGCAGTATCAAAGGGTACTTTCACATTCATTAGTAAGGTATCTCTGTCGTTTAAAAATACAAAGGTGTTATTTATAAAACTTATATTTTGTGTACTACTTGCCTTTCTACCTAAATACAGCATTGTTAATTTCTGTTGAGAATAACAAAAAGTGGAAAATAGTATTAGGAGAATGAGATATAGTAATGTTCTCATGGCAGCTAAATAGGGATTTCAGCATCAATTATTATAAATGATTTAGCCTCTTCATTAAATTTCAATTCATCGAGGTAATAGGATTTTCCGTCACAAATTGTTTGTATGTTCTTGTAATAAGCCAATTGCAAAATGTACTTTGTTTTAGTTTTTCCTTTTAAAGCCATACATTTTTTAAAACTTATATTATCTTCAAACTTCGAGAAGCTATATGGGTTAAGCTGTTGAAATGCTTGCTTAACATTTGCAAGGTCTTTTATCTTTAGATTGAAGCAGAAAACTTGATTTGGGGGGATTTTGTAAAAATCATACACGACTTGATTTTTTGTAACTGCTCTATTTTGAGTGACAACCCTATCACTATACTTTATTGAAAGGTAGGGGAGTAAAGGCAAAAATGATAAATATAAATTTCTATTTGTCTTATCGTATCTGTAGAGGTATTCCGATGTGCTTATATCGTTATCAAAATAACTCTTAAAAAGGAAAACAGTATCATTTGTATGGTTATAAAATGACACATGCAAATTATCGGAGGAAAGACTGTCTACAATAGCATAGACAATATCCTTCTTGTTATTATTTCTATTGATTTTTTCGCCTTTTACTTCACATTGGCAGTAATTAGTTCTCTTGAAATCCTGCGCAATTGAAGTGCTATATTGAAATATAAAAGCAATGAAGATTAGTATATATTTAAGCATAAAGTCTGTTTATTGTTGTTCCCAAACTGCTCCCGTTCCGCTTGTTACAGTGCTATTATGGGTTTCATCAGGGTTTCTTGCGGGGAGTGTCGGTGTGGAAGCCTTTCTTACTTCGTTATCGAAATCAATTACTTTATCTTGAGATTGTCCAGCATATATAACATGACCAATACCATGCCATGTAGCATTTTCTGTATTTGTTGTAACTTTTGCCTCTTTAAAGTTGGGTGGATCGCCTGGTTTTGGAAAACTACCTTTTGAACTGTAGTATTGCTCGGTCACTTCCATAACAGAAATTGAAGTTGGAGCATTTGGATCGACAATAACATAGTTTTGGGAGACATTACTATTTTCCTTCATTAAAATAGTTGACTCTCCCCCTGATTTGGAAGCGTCAATGGTAATGTTTTTACTGTTTTTATCCGTTATCGTGTATGTAGTTTCGTAAACGATATTTGTTACATCTTTTGATGTCATAACGCCATTAAGTTTATTAAATATCTTTTGTTGCGCTTTAGGTAAATCCTTTACTACACCACTATATGATAATACTCCTTTGTCATTGTACTTAAAATTGCTTGCTGCTGCTCCAAAAACGCTACTCAATGCTTTATTAAATTGTGCTTGATATTTTTGAGCAACAACGACTTCTCTTCCATCTGGATCAACAAATATTATAGGGTTATTCAACACAAAATTATATGGTGAATGACTAGCATATTTCTCAGCCAATGGATCGACACTATACCAACGGCTTGCGGAACTATTGTCTGTAGTTTCATTACTAAGACTGTCCGCATCCAGAAGCTGAACTATTTGATTGGTACGGCTGTTAATGACCACCGAGCCAATACGCTGCAACGTATCTTCATCGAAAGTTTCCTGATACCTACCGTTAGAAAGGGTAAGCATTTCCGCATCCTTTCCAATTGATTTAAACGGATTAGAAGATTGTGCCTGAACTAAACAGGGTAGCAATAGGAACGCAGGGGTTATAAATGATAAGCATTTCATAAGAACTGGATATTGTTACTGTGGTGAAGTTATGATTTTTATAGATTAACGTTGTTTGGATAGCTGCTTATTTTGTTTTTCCCGCTCTTCATCTACCGATTGTAGCCATGCCTGATAAGCCTCTTTGGGCATTTGCTGATACCCTAAGCGGTCTATGATCTCGTATTCTCTTAGCATTCTTTTTTGTAGTGTGTGAGCTATCGGGTATCGGGGTAATGTTTCAGGATTGGTGATCTTGTAATATTTGATCGCACTAAACATCTTTGTTGCCCAAAAGTTGGACAGCATAATATGATTTTGTATTCCTGTAGGGTAAAGTTTTAAAGCATATTTAAGTGCCGTTTCGGTAAACCCGTCATAACCATAATCAACCTGATAGCCCATTGCCAAGTCTAAAATGCAAAGTGACAATAATTGCTTTTGAGTAAGGGTATCAAGATAGATTTTATTCTGTAAGGCTGTTGTGTTAATATACCCTGACTGTAGCACCCACTTATCAGAAACGATTTTACCGTTTGTGGTTTCAAAATTGTACAAATTACCGTTTTCATCGGTAAATCGGATAAATGAATGTTCGGGAGCAAGCGACAGATAAGCTTTTACTCCCAGTTGCTCGGCAATACACAAGTATAATAAAGGCATAGAATGGCATTGCCCTTTTCCTGTTGTCAGAAGCTTGCTGACAAACATTTGCGTATGGCTGCTATCTCCCATGAAATCAGTAAAATCATATCCAAGTTTAGGAATAGATATTTTTTTCCTGCTATTGGGGTCATTGTATTTGTGATCTTGCTGGTACAGCTTTTGGATAGCAAAATGCTTGGCAAGGTTACTTGTTGGGTCTAGTTTTTCTTGCTTTATGATCTGCCTGCACAGCTCCGCTCTTAATTGGACAGACTGAATAAAATCTTCTTTGTTCAGCTTATCTCTTAAATAGGCATTTTCTACTGTGTAAACTGCTTCCGTAATGGAAAAATCCCGTTTACCCTGCTGCATATCGGTTAGGATTACCAGAGCATCCCAAAATGATTTCCCTGCTTCATATTGTTGCTTACTCATGACGGGAGGTTTGCCAAACGTGGTATCAAGCATACTATTGATATATCTACTCTGTTCCAATGCCTGTATGTCTTCATTGATTGAAGCTACTTCACGTTGATATTCTATTCGCTGCCTTTCAATTCTTTCTTTGTCTGCCAGATAATGATTAGGCAATGTTGCAGGTGTTTGCTCTATTGCACCGAAGGAATGCCTTTGTTGAGGCATAATATTTACATGAGGTTGGACTTGCTGAAATGTTGCTGGCTGCGGCGTTTCAGGAACTGCTATACCTTGCCCTAAAGAAATAAATGGACAAAATAATATAGTTAGAAATGTAAGAATAGGTTTCATTAGATGTAAAAATAATATATTTTCCACAAAATGAAAACAATGACAAATTTTGAAACGATTAGTCACATTGGAATTTTAATGATTAAACTTCGCTTTTTTTGCGTAATCTGAAATCTTCATTCCTGCCAATAATATCCACGTACCAATTGTTGTTTTAGTGAGAAGATGAGGGGCATCTATTTGCTCTATCGTATTGTAGAGCAATTCGGGAATGTTATTTTGATAGTCTGACAATAATGATGATACTTTATTGCCTGTAAAAAACTCGCACATTCCCAATAATGAAAAAACAGCTCCCGATAGAGAGCAAGTGAAACCTACAATCTCTAAGGCGTTCTTGTAAAAAACATTTTTAGCTGACGGGTTTTTTTGCATCTTTTCCCTATCTTTATATGGGAAGTTACTTTAATGTTTTTTACCAATCTTGTCAATGTAAATTATGTTAATATGAGGTGGTTATGGGCGATTATTGTGGGGTTTTGTACAATCGCAGGAGGGGTCTGGTTTACAACTGGGAAAAATTTTCCCGAACTTGTGACATTGTTTTTGGAGCGTAACAATAGTATTGAGCCTGACAGTATTCCCATTAGTAAACCCAATAACGATTTAAAGCATTACAATCATTCGGGCTATTACATAGGTATTATAACTAACGCTGATAAGAGTTCTGGTGGCACGATAAAAGTTTTTTTGGAAGATACTTCTCAAAATTCTCCAATAGTAATTGGTTACTGTCAAATTAGAAAACCAATGTTTGAAAAAACTTTTAAAATTGAAGGTATTAAAGATGGAGGGATAATTAAATTAACTGTTTATGACCCAATGGCATTTGAAGATGATCAAGATGATAGCTACAAAACCTATAGTGATATGACGATCCGAATGACTAATTATAATAGAACTTTAAGGGGTATATGGTTTTCGTTTAATACGCATCAGCATGGTAATATTTATTTATTTGGAACAAATGGGTAATAAAATAGGATAGCTGTTAAACCATCCTATTTTTAAAATCCTCACCTCTGCATTATTCTTTCGTTATAATTGTCAAGAATGTTATTGGGCAAGCTTTTTAAATAGATTTGTGTCGTTTTTAGGCTTGAATGCCCAAGCATGCTGCTGATTGCATTGATAGGCACATCTTGGAGCATCGCTTGTGTTGCAAAGGAGTGACGGCTTACATAGCTGGTTAAGTTCTGCTCAATCTCACATCCTGTCGCAATTTCCTTTAGTTTGTTATTATAGCGTTTGCGTGAATATTTAATGTCTTTGTCTATTGCTATGGCTGTATCACGTTTAATGATCGGAAATACAAAGGGCGATGAAGGGTCAAGGGCGATGTAATAGGATAATATTTTATTGAGGGCGGGAGTTATCTTTATATCATAAAGTTTGCTTGTTTTTCTGCGGCGGTATTTAATTCTGCCGTCTGTAATGTGTTCTTTTTCAAGATATGCCATGTCAGTATAATTCATGCCGTACATCATATAACTGGCTACAAAGTAATTGCGAGCATGAAACAGCCTGTGGCCTTGTTCAAGGTCCAAAAGAATAATACGTTTTAGTATATCCCATTCTAAGGCGCGCTTTTCAGTCGGTACGGTTTTGATTTTGTATTGCTCAAAAGGGTATTTATCTTTTTCAGCAAAACCCGCTTTGATTGCCTTGTTATACATGGAACGGATTGTACGCATATAAACAGCCAGTCCATTAGGCGTATTTCCTTTACTATAATGGTCGGTTTCAAAACTTGTCAGAAAACGATAGGTAATATCTTGAAATTTTAAATCCTTTCCTTTGGTGAAAGTGCGCAGTACATTTAATACGCCCCTCGTGGATTCAGCCGTCCCGATCCGTTTCGCTTTTTTAAGTTCCTCTACAAGATTATCACCAAACACGTAAAAAGAGTTAGCATCACTTTTGTTTGCGATTTTCTGCTTTACGTCCATGAGGCTCATGGCATCAAGTACGCCTGCTTCATCTAACTTAAGAAGAATGTCATTTGCATTTTTCTTTTTGGCAGCCAAGCTATTATTAAGCCGTGTTACAGAAGTGACACCATCGTAAGAGCTTTTAACTTCCCGTTTTTTGTTGTCCCAATCTTTCAGCGGTACGCTAATTCCCGTAGGAATGGGCAAAGTCCTTTCTTCGTCACTTGCTGAAAGGCGAAGAATTATAGGAAAAGTACCGTCTTTTTTCTTATATCGCGTATCTTGTGCGAGGATTACATTTACTTTCATAGATCAAAGCTATGAAAAAATTTGCACAGGATTTGCACAGGAATTTTGGTTTTGTTTGGTCTATTCTGTATTTGGTTAAATCATAAAATGCTGACAATCAGCAATAAAACGTTTTTATTATACCACTAAAAACCATATACCCCGTGACTGTTAATCAGGGGGTCTCAGGTTCAAGTCCTGAAGGGAGAGCAAAAGAGATCACAGCGATGTGGTCTCTTTTTTTATGCCCTGATTTTTGAGGGCTGGAGATACAGGGGGCAACATGAAAAGTTGTGGAGGATTAAACTTTTAAGCATAGAGTTTAGCAAGTCTGAACAGGAAAAATTCAATAGATCTTACGCCCGTTGAATTGCATATCGAACTGCTCGTATAAGGGATTTTAAATCCCCGACTATCGACTGTTCGACATGCGCTTCGCTAACCTATCGAACAGCACAGCTCTGTTAGATCATACAACAAATAGTATTGGTATCGTAGATAGGTATTGGTACATAAAAAACACAGCCATAAGCTGTGTTTTTTATGTATAAAGAGATATGTTGTTATCGCAATAAATTGATCTTTTTAACGATCATGCCTTTGTCTGTTTTGATCAATAAATGATACAGGCCGCCGCTTAAGGATGCAGGAAGCACGATACTATGTTTCGTCTGGCCTTTATCCATAATGGCAAATCGGCTTACTTCCTGGCCGCTAAGGTTGATCATTGAAATACTTTCGATGCTCACTTCGCCCTGGGTTTCAATATTTAGCTTCCCGTCAACATTCGGGTTCGGGTATACATTAAGCAGGCGTTCATCTGCTTTAGGATCATTAATGCCTACTCCGAAAATATTCACCTGGATGCTGTCCCATACATCTGCACAAGTACTGCTGATCTTTAACTTAGCGTTGAAAAGACCATTGCTGGCATAGCTGTACATTGGATTGGGACTTGTAGACGGTATGCTGCCATCTCCAAAGTCCCAAAGATAGCTGGTGACATATTGCGGATTGACTGCTGTAAATTTAAAGGTACTGCCTCCCTGTGCCATTGCCTGTACACCGGTGATGGAGGGCGCATTGCCATTGGCAACAACTTCTATGGTATCTGAAGTGCTGCAGGTATTGCTTGCCGTTACCAGGGCAATATAGGTGCCGGGATTATTTACAGATATACTTTGTGTCAATTCTCCTGTATTCCAGTAATAGCTTCCGCCGTTTTGCCCGCCGGTTCCAGCATCAAGTATTTTGCTGATCCCTAAGCAAATGGAATTGCCATCTTTACTCAGGTTTACTACCGGTTTTTCACGCATTAAAACTTTGATCGTATCCTCGGCCTTGCAGCCATTAGCACTGGTTACGAGCACATAGTAGGTGCCGGACTGGTCAACCTGTCTTTGCAGGTTGGTACTGTTATTATCCCAAACTACATTAGTACCGGCAGGTTGTGGGCCTGCATTGAGCATGATGGTCTGTGCCGCAAAGAGGCAGGTGTCCAGGTCATGGCCCAGGTTCACCACGGGCTTGCTGTTAATAGACACATTGACCGCTTGTGAAGCTGTGGTACAGCCATCTTTTGTGCCTCTTGCATAGACGATCGTGTTGGCGGTATAGGCTGGGGAGGTGATGGAGAGGCCAGTCCCTAAAATCGTGCCTCCGGTAGGTGCAGTACGCCATATGATAGATCCACCGGTGGTATTCAGGCTGCCGCTTAGTTCTACAGTACCCGGGCCACATCGGCCTATAGATGAGGGCAATGTAAGTGCAGGCATGGTACAGTTGAAGTTTGTATTGAGTACTGCCCGTGTACCGGTGGTATTGATAGAGCGGTTTTCAAACAGGTAGGTGGTGCTGTTTTGTGTAAAGAGCGTAGGTTTGATCACCCATTCCATTTCTATGCGGCCACTTGCAGCGATGGGCATGGTCATACTTGGATTGTTCTGGGAGACCACTTTCCCGGCGGCGAAAGTACCTCCGGTGCTGGTGCCCAGCTGGTTGGTTGTACTGGTGCCATGTGTCACCAATGTACTGTTGGTCAACATAAAGTCATTGGTATCAGAAGCGGTGACGGTAGTCCATGTAGTACCTCCATCTTTTGAGTAAGAGACGAAGTGATCTACATTAGAAGCTGCATTGGTGCAATAATATTCTGTTCTCAGCCTGAATGTTTCATGGGCATCTGTTAGGGTAATAGCGGTGTTCTCGGCGGCTTTCCAGGTAGCTGTGGCCTCGTCTCCGTTGTTGTTCCGCCAGCGGTACTTTGATTGCTTAAGGGCCGGAGTTAATGTGGCCATGGCCATGCTGCTGATGAGCATGAATAGGATTAGGATAAAGCTGTTTTTCATATGGCTTTTTTTTGTTTTTTTTGAATAAATAGGATGGTAAGTAATAAGACAGTAAAAAGTAAGTAAACGTATAGGAAAAAGTAATAATTTTTTGAATAAAAAGTAAGCTGCTTGTTTTTGCTGATACTCACTGTACGGACAAATCCTGCTTCTTCTTTGGCCTTGACTAACTCTTGTCCCATACCGTTGAATGCCCCTGAATAGCCCAAATTGCTGTTAATCAATAAGTCACGTCTGCTTTCAACAGCATGTAGCCGGGAGCTGTAAAAATGTTGTTGCAACAAATAGCTGTTTGCGATCCATCCGTCATTAGAAATAACCACCAGGAATTCAGCACCTTTTGCGGGTAGCTGATAAAATACTTTATCTACTAATGCTTCATTACAGATCGTGATACCGGCCTTTCCTGCCAGCGTATTGAATATAATGTCCTGGCGGCCGGGGATAATATTGAAGCCGGGGCTGCTGAACAGAGGAATGGAAAAGAGCGTTACCGGGGCTTCTGAGTACATTAAAGGATATTGCTTGTCATATCTCTGCACAGGTCCATTGATATCTTCAATATAGTAAGCCGAGTTGTAAAAATTGTCAGTGGAATGATCTGTAAGTAAGCCAATGATATGTCCTGTTTTGTGATGCTCCGGATTTTTCAGGATTTCAAGTACTAAGTCATCATCTTTCCTGAAACTCCAGGGAACGATGGATTCGGTCCAGATCTGTAATTGGCTTTGTGTGGCATAAGCCTCTTTGTTAAGTTGCAGCATCTCCCGTACCACCTGGTCTCCGGTACTTTCGTTCCATTGCATATGTAAGGGATGGTTGGCATTGATCAAGGCTACCTTTGCTGTTTCCGGGCTGGTGTTGAGCGGATAGGCCAGTTTTGCTGTATAGCAAAGCCCTATGTAGCTACCAAGGACCACAATAAGCCATATAAGTGACTGCTTCCTCTTGTCCAGCAGGAAGAGGGCCAGTAAGGCATTGATCCATGCGCAAAAGAAGGAGATGAGCAGGCCTCCGCCAAATACAGCTACCTGGAGCAGCAGCCCGCTTTTGAGTACTCCTTTATACAAATTGGGGTGAAACCAGAACGATCCCGGCACCAGGTTGCAAATAGAAAACTCGAATAAGGTCCATATGCTTGCTATACCTATACTTTTTGCAATAATGGGGAGCCTGCTGTTCATAAAAGGATAGAGGATCAGTGTGCCCAGGGTCATCATTAAGCCGATAAGTAATACTGCGAACAGGTAGACAGAAATGGCTGTGGGCATACCGGCAAATGATGAAAGCGATTCCAGCATCCAGAAGCTGGTAAAAAGACCCGTAGATACTCCGCTGATAAAACCGGTGAATAAAGCCTTTTTGAGATTAAGTTTATTTATGGCAATCAGTAATGGAACAAATGCGACAAAGGAAAAGGGCAAGACAATAAAAATGATACTTATTGCAAATAATAAACCAGATAAGGCGGCCAGCAGAATTCGATACCGGTGTGACATAACGTTAAGGGAACTGGGTGATTTCAGATTGATGAAAGTTGATGTAACAGGTAATTGGTCCTGTTAAGTTATTATTAATAATGAAATATAGAAAGGAATGTTTAGTTTTTTTTATTTTTTAACATATATTTTAAAAATATTAACTTTCAGATTATTTTTTTGGATATAATCAGTGCCTGTAGATAGATTTTTTATCTACTGGCTTATAAAACCAACAAAAACAGTAAAATTTTTCTGCTGAAAACTTTTATATATGTTGCAAATAATTATCTTTAACTCTTGGTTATATTTTTAATTTATTTATGTCAGATTGAAATTCACGCTTAATTTAATTAAAATCATATGAAAAGAATACTTATTTTACTTTTGCTTTTATGCATTGCCTGTATTGCATTTGCTACTCCCTCCCCGGCCCTAAAGCAGTCAAAATATCGCTGGAGAAACAATAACGGGAATGAAACTACAGCTACCTGGAAAGCCGCTGAGAATACCGCTATTACATTAACCTCCATGAGCGAGATCATAAGATTCAGAGGCGAGTATTATTGTACCGGCGCTGCTTCTGATATCGGTCATTATCTTTCTTATTCAAAAAACGGGGGAACGACCTGGACACAGATCAGCGAATCTGCTGCCAATGACTTTATGATGGTAACGACAACAGAAGTCGCCCATGGGGCCGCTACGACCAACCAGCTGGGTACCAGCACGGGAGGAACCTATGTTGCAGGTAAAGTGATCTCCCAAAATACACCCAGTATGCTCCTCAACCTTGCGGTAAGCTCGCGGGCAGAAATGGAATGGGTGATCAAGCCCACTAGCTCTGTCCAGAATAATACCACTTATTTATTTGAAAACAGGTCCATCAATACCTTAGGTGTGCAAGGCCAGCTAACCACCAATTTTGCCTGTGCAGTGCCCACAATTACTGTAGTGCCAGGCTTCAGGAGATGTGGTTCCGGAACGTTGCAATTGAGCGCTACTGCCAGCCCTGCCAGCAGTACGATTACCTGGTGGACGGCAGCTACCGGCGGAACTAATATTGGTACTGGTGCCACAACCACCTCGCCGGTGTACACGGCTAATACAACTGTCTATGTGCAGGCACAGAACAGTACCTGCGTCTCTGCACGTACTGCCGTTGAACTGACTATTGAGCAGGTAAGCCTGGCTATTGATAATGCAGACGGGAGTCATTGCCTGGATGGCAATATGCTGGAGCTGACTACTTCTCCTGCATATCCTAATACTTATACTTATTTATGGAGCACTAATGCCACAACACCTGCTATAAATGCAGGATTGAGTAATGGTACCGCGGTAACGTATTGGGTGCAGGTAACGAGTCCTAGCGGATGTGTCAAAAGGGATACGGTTAACCTCACTCTGAACCCTAAACCAAAAGTAGACCTCGGGAGCGATACGATCATCTGCCCCAATGCTTTGATGACCCTGGATGCCGATAATACCGGCGCTACTTATCTCTGGAATACCGGGGCGCAAACGCAGACCCTTGAAGTGGGCCCGGGTACTTATTCGGTACAAGTTACCAATATGTATGACTGTAGCAATGGTGATGAAATAGTAATAGATGCGATTGAAGCTGCTGCCGTAAGTGGTTTTACTTTTGTGCCGCGCTTCGATATTGAGCCGGGAAGAGTGGATTTTGCTCCGCTGAATAATGTTGCTGTAGACAGTTATCTCTGGGATTTCGGTGATGGTAATACTTCAACTATGATGCATGCCCAGCACACCTATAATACTACAGGTATTTATGAGGTCAAGCTTACAGTGTCTAATAGTTGCGGATCAATGGATACTATATTAAAGATCCATGTAGATCGCTTTACGGGTATCAGCCTGGTGGATGAGCAGGTAGCGATCAATATGTACCCGGTACCGGCACAAAGCAAGCTGACCGTTGAAAGCCCGGCTGCAGGGGTGTACATCCAATCCCTCTCCATAATAAATACAGCAGGCAGGGAAATGATTGTTACCCATGAGATCAATAAGCCTCAGTATGTCCAGGATATTAGTACCTTAGCTAATGGCCATTATATGGTGCATATCAAGACCAATAAAGGAGAGCGTGTGATGAAGATCAGTATCCTGAAATAGGCCGGATGGCATAAGAAGTTATTAAAAAAAGGGCTGCTATAAAATATAGCAGCCCTTTTCAGTGTCTTAGGTCCGGTACCATGTGCAGGCGTTTTTAGCGCTTAATGTACACACGCATACCCGGTTTGATAAATTTGTAAAAGTCCATAATGTCTGTAGTGGTCATGGAGATACAGCCATCTGTCCAGCCAAGGCCCATTTCCACCATACCGGCACCGGTAGGGTAGGTACCATGAATGCCTATGGCGCTGCCTATACTGGCATTGCCCGGGATCAGTCCTTTAGTTTTGGCCTCATTATGTTTCTTATAGGATTCCTCGTTCGGGTAATTGATATGAATAAATTTGCCCCAGTTGGCATTATCCCTTACTGCCAGTATCCTGAACCAGCCTTCAGGTGTATTCCGGTCTCCTTCCCTGAGTTTGTCTTTTAAGCGGTCCGGCCCAAATACGGCCCTGTACTGCCGGATTCTTTTGCGTTTATACACCAGTGCCACCAGGTAATTGGTCTTGTCCACATACACCAGCATAGAGTCGGCGTTCATCGTGTCCACATTATAAGGTTTGCGGTCTTTAAAGCCGGGCATCGGGGGGGTAATGGTGGTCTTGGTCACCCGCATGCCATCCTGGTTATATTGGATCACCCTTACTGTATTGCCTTCGGCATCTTTCTTTTCAGATACTACTTTAATGTCTTTAGGTGTTTTGTTTTCCTGCTGGGCAAATACCTTGATCGTCAGTAAACAGAAAATAAAAAAAGGCAGGGCAAACAGTTGCTTATTCATTTTAATCACTCCTGGTTAATTTTTATTTATACTTATTGCTACTCATAAAAAAACAGCCTATAATAAAAGGCTGTTCTTCTAACAAAAATAAGAAAATATTTTTTAGTCTCTGCGACCTAAAATTCTTAATAACATTAAGAACAGGTTAATGAAGTCCAGGTACAGGGCCAATGCACCCATAATAGCACCTTTCTTGCGGTCTTCTTCTGCATCCAGCAGGGCATATTGTTTGATCTTTTGGGTATCATAAGCGATCAGGCCTACAAATACAGCAACGCCTACATAGGAAATGATCCAGTATAAGGTGGCGCTACCCATGAAGAAGTTAACAACAGAAGCTATAATTACTCCTACCAGCATCATCATCATCAATCTGCCGAAAGAGGTAAGGTCTTTTTTCGTGAAATAGCCTACTGCTGACATCACGGCAAAGGTACCTGCGGTAATCCCGAAGGTCTGCGCCAGGATGGTAGGAGAATAGGCCAGTAATAATACTGAAAAAGTAATACCGGTAAGTATGGAATAGCCCAGGAAGATGGCCGTTGCCGTACCACTGCTCATTTTATGGATCCTTAAAGTCAAAAAGCCTACCAGGAAAATTTGCCCGATCAAAAGACCAAAAAATACAAATTTGGAACTAAACATAATCTGGCGCAGCTCTTCGCTGGTGGCCACTAAAAATGCCGTAACTGCGGTCAGGCAAAGGGCCAGGAACATCCAGCCATATACTTTAGCGATATACCGGGCGATGATGCCCTGGTCTGCAAGCTTATTGTCAATAATCCCATCCAGGTTCGTCTCACTTTCGTTGTTGTTGTAGTTCAGATTATAACTCATAACATTAATTGGTTTGTAACAAAAATACGCAAAATGCCGCAATATCCGGCCTGCCATTCCTTTATCAGCCCATAAGACGGTGATTGCTCGTTTTATGGACTAGCAAATCTCGGAAAGCTTAAAAATTATAAACAAATCCCAGGGTAAAGCCCTGGCGGATCTGCCACCAGCCCAGGCCGCCGATCGGTTCTTTGATTTTATTGCCCTGGGCATCAAAGGCCGGAACGTATGGGATATCATTATCATAAATAGCGGTAAGTGCAAAACCTACATTGAAATATTTCATGAACTGGTAGGTGAGTAAGTTGTCAAACATGATATCGATATTACCCGGGTTGTCTTTTTTCACGATCGTGCCCACGCTGTCTCTTACATCTTTGGCTAAGTAGTTGGAATAAAGGTCCAGCCTGCTTTTCAGTTGTAAGTTCTTCACCAGATCTTTACTGAATCTTGCGGACAGGTAAGCGCCCAGTTCAAAACGGGTAGTTTCGTCTTTTTTAACGCCAAATGCACCTTCCGGGCTTTGGGAGGTATAAAAGCGGTCTACAAACGTCATTCTGCCGGCAGCAGGGGAGAAGAATACGCTGAACATTTCTCCTTTCCGGTATTCAATACCCGGAGAGACCATGAGGTATAGGGGCGATAAAAAGTCTGAGCTGCTGTTGTTGCGCCAATCAGGAACGTCGTAGTTGGAATAGCCTTTGGCAAACTGGGTCCTGGCATTCAGTAAGCCGGTCATGTACCAGTTGCCGTTTTCTTTAAGCCTGTACCCGTATTTAGAAGTGAAGTCGATACGATCATCAATCTTCCTGGGTTCAAAGTTGGTAGAATAATTGGCTTGCACGCCATAGGCCATCAGTAAATTGTTGGACCAGATGTGGCGGCCATAATAGCGGAAGAGGTTGGCATCCAGGCGGCTGTTGACGACAAGGGAAGCCAGCTCTCCACCGGCGGCCCAGTTGTGCAGTAAGGTTTGGTTACCCCCGAGGTTAAAGGTGGCATTCTTCACCCAGGCTATGGTGTCTTTGTTTTGGTTGTCATATTTCTGATCCGAATAGACCTTATCAGCGTTTTGCAATTGTGCATAGCTGGCATAGCTACACAAGACCACTAATGCAGAAAAGAGTATTTTTTTCATTGTTTTTATTTTTTGGTTTATGGTTTGTATTTTGATTGCTGGAAGATGCTGTTGGCATTTTCATCGCTAAGGATCTCTTCCAGTGTTTTACCCGTTTTTTGCTCGTAGGCTTTCAGGATTTTATACCCGATATAGGTGCCCAGGTTGCCCGGGGCTTCGGGAGGAAAGCCGGCAGAGTTAGGCCCCGGCGTGACGTAGCGCATGATGGCCTGGTAATCTTTATTGAACAGTAAGTTTTGCTGTAAAAATAAATTGAAGATCAGGGCTTCATTAGCCTCGCACCATTTCAGCTGCTCCGGTGTATAACCCATGATCAGATTAAACTTAAAATCAGGCATCACTTTTTTCAGGAAGAGGATTTCTTTACCATTGGCCAGCATGAGTTCCAGCAGGTCTTTGCGGTAGGGGCTTCCTCCGAAATTGTCCTGGTACACGGCACGGGCGGCCCATAGCGGAATGTTTTCAGGGGTATGGTTGATCAGGGCATATTGGGGCATGCTCAATGCCTCATAGGGCCTGAAGTTTTGACCCAGGAACATATCCAGGCCTATGCCTATAGTCTGGTCATGGGTAAAAGCAGTCCATTTGTTGAGGCAGGAAACGAAATAGGTTACCTCTGTGGGTAGTTGCCACTTAGGGAAATAGTATTTGACATGCTGCAGCATCTGCCCGATCTCCTTATCATACTTTTCAGTACTGGAAAATACTTTCAAGACCGTATCGGTTAAGTGGGTGTAATCCTTAAAAGAAAATATATTCTTAATGGCAGCGGTGGCTGCTGGATTATTGTATTGACCTTCTACTTTATTGAAGGGCAATAAGGTATCCAGGAAGAAATCGGTAAAGGCCGGGTAGGCATTCCTGAGCGCACCCAGGCCTTCGGCAAAATGGTTGGTGTCGAGGGCTGCAAAGTCTTTATAAAAAGGCTTTACGCTGAAGGCTACTTTAACGGCAGAGACATCTACTTTCTTTTCTGCTGTGTCATCGCTGCAAGCCGTAGTTCCGGTAATAAGGGCTATGGCCAGTAATAGAGATATAAATTTGTTGCTCAAAATAAATCCGAATTTTGGCGCAATTTACTGCTTTTTTTAAGCTATTAAATAATAATATGTTTACATAAGCTTAGCAGTTGATGCTTTTTGCCTGTTGAAAAGCATCAGAGAAATTTGCGTACCCATTTTATTTTAGACGCGGTATAGGGTGGAAATTTTAAATCCGGCTCACCCCAGGTAGCCTTGTTCAGCACAGATTTTTTATGAGAAAAAGTGTCAAAACCAAACTTACCATGATAGCTGCCCATACCCGAATGGCCTACGCCGCCAAAGGGCATCCGGTTATTGGTGAGGTGAACAATGACATCATTAATGCATCCGCCGCCGAAAGAGATATGGTCGAGGAATAATTGCTGCTCTTTTTGATTGTTGGAAAAAAGATAGGCAGAAAGGGGTTTCTCTCCATCGGCTACCTGCTCCAGTGCCTGCCTGTAGTCGGAGAAAGACAGGATGGGCAAGAGCGGGCCGAAAATTTCTTCCTGCATGATCGCATCACCGGTACTGACACCGGTAAGCAGGGTAGGGGCTATAAATCTTTTGCTTTTATCTGAATCGCCGCCCAGGATCACTTTATCGCGGTCCATGAGGGAAAGCAGGCGGTTGAAATTCCGTTCATTAATGATCTGTGTGTAATGGGAGGCACCGGCATGGTAGTCGTTCTTCTGTACCTGTGCTTTCATTTGCTCAATAAATGCCTGCTTTACTTTTTCTTCTACCAGTACATAATCCGGGGCTACACAGGTTTGCCCGGCATTTAAGAACTTGCCCCAGGTAATCCTCCTGGCAGCCACTTCGAGATTGGCATCGGCGGTTACGATGGCCGGGGATTTGCCGCCCAGTTCCAGGGTTACGGGGCATAGGTGCTTAGCAGCAGCCTCGTACACGATCCGGCCCACTTTGGTACTACCGGTGAAAAATATTTTATCAAAAGGACATTCGAGCAGGGCTGTAGTCTCTTCCACACCACCGGGCACTACATGTATATAAGCCGGGTCAAAGTTGGTATTGATGAGTTGTGTCATGACCTGCATGGTATGTGCCGGGAGTTCACTCGGCTTCAGGATACAGCAATTACCTGCTGCCATGGCAGCCACCATAGGGCAGAGGGAAAGCTGGTAAGGATAATTCCAGGCACCGATCACCAACACTACACCCAGCGGTTCTGTATAGATCCTGCTTTTGCCCGGGAGGTTGAGTAGGTTGGTCCATACTTTTCCTGGCCTGGCCAGCGTGCGCATGTTTTTTACATAATAATCTATCTCCTGCAGCACGGCTGAGAGCTCTGTGATATAGGTTTCGAAAGCAGACTTGCCAAAATCCTTTTCTATGGCCTCATTCATTGCCTGCTCCTTTTCGATAAGCAATTTTTTGAGCTTGAGAAGATTGGCTTTCCTGAAATCCAGGTCTTTGGTTTGCTGACTCCTGAAGTAAGCCTGCTGTGCGGAAAATAAATCTTTGTATGTCATGGGCCTGATCGCTTAGGTGATTGTCGCTCATTCAAATGTAAGGCCATTTTTATTAAACATATGTCAAATGTGTGAAAGCTTTATGTTTTTGCAGGAATGAGCTTAATTGATACAGATGTTGTAATTTTCATGTTCAAAAACAAAATGAATGGATCATATTCTGACTATTGCCTACCAGCACCCTATGTTTACTCCCGGCGATCTGCAGGAGATCATCCAGGCGCACAGCAAGGTGGAGATAGATAAAGGTACCTTGCTGCTCGAGCGCGGGCAGGTGTCTAATGACTATTATGTGCTGGAATCCGGCCTGGTAAGGAGTTATTTATTTGACTACGAGCAGAGAGAGATCACGACTGGTTTTTCCGGTATCGGTGATGTGGTGATCGAGGTGGCCTCTATCTTCCAGCGGGTACCTACGGAAGATAATATACAATGCCTTACCGATTGTGTTTTATGGAAAATAGAATTTGACAGATTCCAGGAATTGTTTCACCGTATACCGGCCTTCCGGGAGTGGGGGCGCAACTGGATGGCTTATGAGCTGTACCGTAGTAAGATAAGGGCGACGGAAATGATCACGCTGCCGGCTTCGCGCCGTTACCAGCAATTGCTGGAGCGTCATCCGCAGGTATTGCAATCGGCACCGCTGAAGCATATTGCTTCTTTCCTGGGAGTTACAGATACTTCTTTGTCGCGGATCAGGAAAGATTTTGCCCATCAATAGTATTTTAAATATGTCATTATACATCGTTTTTTTACGTGCCGTCAATGTGTCGGGCAAGAATATCATTAAGATGCAGGCATTGAAAGATGTGCTGCAGGAAGCCGGTTTCGGGGAAGTAAAGACCTATATACAAAGTGGCAATTTGTTGCTCAATAGTAACTTGAATGCCCCTGAACTGGGCAGGCAGATCAAGGCACTGATCGCGGCAGTCTTCCAATTGGATATTGAAGTTTTTGTAAGAAGCCGGGAAGCGCTGCAGCAAGCCCTGGACCAGTGTCCTTACGGCGAGGATTGTGCGCCCAATAAAGTGTTTGTCACTTTCCTGGACCGTGAGCCGGAGAAGGCCTTGCTGGAAGCCTTGCAGGCTATAGATCATAAGGGAGAAGTCTTCGCTGTACGGGGAGCGGTTTTGTATTTTTATTTACCGGAGGGAATGGCTAAATCAAAGATGAGCAATAATTATTTTGAATCCAGGTTGAAATTGAAGGCGACGGGTAGAAATGTGAATACCGTGAAGAAGATGCTAGAACTGGCGGAGTAAAGCTGGCCTTGTTTTATAGCACTGATTTTCTTGTATCATGTTACAGGTATCCTATTAGTGCCGATATATTGATTCATTAAGTTATAGTTAAGCGAAACCGCAAGGTATTTACTGGTTGAATAATTGCTCTAAGATGCGATGCCGGTAGTCAAAGATATGTTGTAATTTTTTTCGCACCATTAGTGTATGGGCTATTTTACCGAGGAAGCCCATAGGCAATTCATAATCTATGGTATCTTTTACCAATACACCCTGTTCGTTAGGGATAAACTCGTGCAAATGATTCCAGAGCTTATAGGGGCCTTTTTCCTGGAAGTCGGTAAAACTTTTTCTTTCTTCGACCTGGGTAATGCGGGTGCGCCAGCGCATCGGGATCCCGAGCAGGGGGCTGACTTTGTAATCAATGATCATGCCTTCATGAATGTTTTCATCGGGCAGATCTGTCTTTACCAGGAACTTCATCTCCTTTGGTGTGATGCGGGCAAGGTTGTAGGGAGAGGAAAAGAACTTCCAGGCCGTGTCTATATCGCAATGAAGTTGTTGTGTTCTGCT